>SCPP01000093.1_pt1 | contig 969268 bp, 817 predicted proteins | sample 6106811 | NCBI WGS metagenome assembly SCPP01 (sample SAMN10720449, study PRJNA508395) | human gut metagenome | isolation source: Participant 2 stool, 15 month | host: Homo sapiens | collected 2018
CCACCACAGCGTCATACAGCGTACTATTCTTCTCCTTCAAATCCTTATAGGTAGGCAAAACCACAACATTGACATAATTTTTCAACAATCGGGTCAAGTGCTTCATTGCTGTTAATGGTGCTATTGTCCCTGATATAAGGTTTCAACTCCTTATCCAATACACTTTCCAGTTCTTCACAAGCCTTGATAGCCGCTACCGTTTCCTGACTGTTGATATTATTGCGGAAGGTTGGGGAATAGCCTGAATAGCCGATGCTGCCGTAGTGATAGCTGCCGACACTTTCATATCAACTCCGCATTGACTCCATACCAATTTTGAAATTGACTTGTCGCTCACCTTACCGTCCAAAGAGCCGTAATAGGCATTGCGGATTGAGTAAATATTATTGGTATAATCATCACGGGAATGCCAGCTATACCATGACTCAACAGCATAGGGCCTCTGTAACATTGTTTGCCATATATTTATTATATGGATCACCAATCTTCGTCTCACCTACCTCATTGGAGATTTCACAACCGTCGATAACCTGCTCTATACAGTTCAGGCACTTGAAAAGTTATAGGCACCATTATGAGCTTTGAAGGAAGTTGCAAAACGCCCACCCTATAACTCGTATTCCAGAATCATAAAGATTGGTGGCATCTGCCTTCAACAAAGCCGCCACATTTCTCATGTAGTTGTGCCAACGCCGCATTCTCCGAGTTATACTCAATGTCAGCAGGATTAACTGTACTGTTGTCATCATCATCGCTACAACGTAGCCGTAAATGCCAGCCCTAATACCAAAGCTGCCGCATAAAGTTTTTCCTCATCTGTATAAAATTAATTGATTACTATTCATCTACTTCTTGACAAACCAACCGATATAGGCAATACCAATCGAAAACTCATTTCACTATTATACTTGCCAGTTCAAAACCTTGTTTGTTCCGATTTGGCGGGTAGTGTAGTCAGCCTTTACCACCAGATTAGGCAAGGCATACCAATTCAATCCAGCAGTCCACATGCTTACCTGACAACGTTTCTCCATTATCTGGCTGGCCTCTCCCTTTTCTTGCGGATTATAATATTCATAACGTGCAAAGGGGTAGATAACCGGAACTTTCCTGTTTCCTTTGGAAAGCGCTGATATTCAAACCGGCCTCGGCTGCATAACTGACTACATTCTTTGCAATGGGGTTATACGGCTGTAAGGAGATTTATTCGACAATTTGGTATTTGCCTCATAAGCTTCGCTGAATTACCCAAATTTCCGTATACCATATTGGCACGGGCAACCACATATTTATTACGGTATTGGGCATCTGCCGTATAAATTCTTACCGGAATCTTACCGGTAGACGAATAAGTATCCGCTTTGTCAGAATTGGAACCGGCATCAGCGCAGTAATAGAACGAAGCACCTATACGCAACCCGGAACCTTATAGTCCAGACGAGCCACATAGCCCGGTGAAGTAAAGTTGTCTTCTTCAAAGATGCCTTGTTTGCCACTTGCTATCCAGGTGTTACGGTCAAAGCCATTGGCATTCAGACCGGCCACTATCATGGCCTGATAATCAAAGCTGGCATATCCTTTTCCAAAACAAAAAACTCGAGTCCGTTTTCATGCCACGTAGAAGGAAGGATGGTTGTCTCTCCTTCCGGCCGATAAGTTCAAAGAAATTGATTGGTTCATGATGGGCGTTGGTCAATCCTACCGGGACAATGATGTGACCGGCGTATGTTGAATGTGGAACAATTAAACGGGTAATGTGGAATTGCTCGATAGCCACTTCGCCACCCTTTTCCACCTCCGTTTCATACTCACCGTTTTCCGTATTCTCAAGTTCATAAGCAGTACCCGTACCACCGGATTCAAACTCGATTTCAGCACCGAGTATCCATTTGGAATTGAACTTGTAATCCAGAGCCAACACGAAACGGGGTATAGAAATTGTATTCCTATGTTTGTCTGGATTGCCTTCAGGCGCACCATAGAAACGGTTAATACCATAATCCTTAAAACTTGCAACCATTTCTCCGTATCCACCGAAACGGAATTTCTTGTAGTTGTCGCCATCATTCGCTACTTTTTCCTTTTTCTCTTTGTCTGTTGAAATCTCCGTACTCTCTGCTGCAGAAGTAACTTTTTCAGGTTCAGCAGCCTGCAAAGCATTGGCAGAAAGCAAAAAACATAAAACGAATAAGCCAGTTAATTTTCTCATCTTTTATCTTAATTTTTGTTGGGAGCAAAGGTAGAGGTAGTTAAAAAGGAGAACAATACCTAAAAATTGCGAAAGAGAAGATGCCATTAGTAGGTAATGGCAGATTTATAACAACAAATAAAGATGAAAAGGAGGATAAATGGTAAAAGAACTATTAAAATGCTAATTCACGTGTAGGCACGATAAGCAGGGCCGTACCTTCCAGAATACGGTCAAGCACAGTGGGTTGGAAACGGACATTAGGGCAATTCTTGCCGGAATAAGGACCAAGATTAATCATATTATCTACGATTTAGAATCTGTTATTACTAATCCTCCTTTGCTTTCTCTTCAGACGGAGGAGGATTCTTGGACTTCTTCATCCGCCCACTCTTCCGCAATGCTTCAGCGATAATCCACTGAAGCTGTCCATTGGTACTACGGAACTCGTCGGCTGCCCATTTTTCAATGGCATCCATCGTTGCAGCATCCACACGGAGGACAAAGCTTTTGGTTGAAGTTTCTTTTTTAGCCACTATTTATTTACTATTTAACAATTTACGATTTATGATTGAAGTTACTTTGATATAACCAAGTACCAATCAAAGTATTCCTGCCCCGCACGAAGGGAGGCAATGTCATCCATAACATATGCCGGGACGGGCGAAGCATGGCTATACTCAAACGGAGTCGCCTTGCCGCTGCCTTCCTGCAACAAGTGATTCAATTTCGGATAAGATTTGAAGTACGCATTCTTACAATGCAACAGACCGGAACGCCATAAACCGAAGTCTTCCATAGTCACTTGATAATCTCTCTCCCCTTGAAGAACAAATATGGGCAGCTTTAGTTTAGCGGCAACCTCCACTGGTTTGTAAGCGTTGGCAAACAGCCAATAGGAGCGGGGCTGCCCCAACGGTAAGGGAATTGCCTCATCGAACTCTTCGGTACCAAGCTTTTTGACATTCACCAACTGTTGTTTCAGTTCATCAAGTTGAGCCTTTACATTGACTGAAGAATCCGTCAAAGAAGAGGTATAATAAAACTGTTCCTCAAGAGCATCTTCAAGCGGTCTTGCCAGTCCGGCAAGGATAATGATACCTGCCAAACCTTTCGAACGCCCGGCAATACGGGGAGCCAATGTACCTCCCAGGCTGTGCCCCAACACATACACACTGTCAGGAGCCAGCTCGGGCAAAGCTCTTACCTGCTCCACTATGGCAACGGCATCGTCCACGGCCTCAGTATCATAATCGAGTTCGCGACCGGCAGGAACGCAAGCCGCACCATATGCTTTTGTCCGTTTTTCATAGCGGACGACGGCAATGCCGCGTTCCGCCAATCCCCAGGCCAGGTCACGGAAAGGCTTGTTGGGACCTATCGTCTCGTCACGGTCGTGAGGACCGGAACCATGTACCAGAATTAACACAAGGAACCCTGCATACATCCGAACCGACTGCCCTCTTGGGCAAAGTCAACGTTCGGAAGCTTGTAGCCGTCGGCTCCCAGCGTAATATCCCTTTCATCCATTTTGTCTTATCATAGGCTACCGGTTGGGCAGTGCTAACAGCAGGTGCAGGGACTAGCCGGATTGTATTCAGTGCCCCGTCAGCATCAAAAGCCACTAGAAAGCGGAGATTATAACGTTCAAATTCCACATCGGAATAATAGATAGTAATTCCCTGGGCAGAATCGGTCTTCCATTCTCCTTTTGATATGGATTTACCAAACATTTTCTCTGCTTGCCGGAAAGAATCATTGAAGAGTGCCGGAGCCAGTTTCTCCTGCAACTCCCGGTTCAATGCCGCATGGATGCTGTCACCTTGCCCTGCCACAAACAATTATAAAATGCTGCGCGCGCGCAGTATTCGCATCTTGTGCAAAGCCCCCATATACATTGCCCAGCAAGAGCAGTATAAGAGCCCACCGTCCTATGCCTCCCATCTCTTTCATCCGTATCCTTTATCAATGGTTCAACGTTCCCGTATTGACTACCGGTTGGGCAGCCTCGTCCGCACAAAGCACTACCAACAGATTGCTGACCATTGCTGCTTTCTTGTCTTCGTCCAGTTCAACAATTTCTTCTTCAGAAAGTTTATGGAGCGCCATTTTTACCATAGAGACTGCCCCTTCCACAATCTTCGCGTGCCGTAATAATGGCAGATGCTTGCTGGCGACGCAGCATCACAGCGGCAATTTCGGGCGCATATGCCAGATAGTTGATACGCGCTTCCACCACTTCCATACCTGCCATGGCCAGGCGTTCATTCAATTTCTGCTCCAGCTGTTCATTGATTTCCTCACCGCCCGAACGAAGTGTCAACTCTTCCGTATCAGCCTCATTATCATCATAGGCATACTGACCAGCAACCTGGCGAAGAGCGGCATCACTCTGTATCATGACGAAATTTCGAACGCATTCATACGGTTGGCCACCGCATTGCCAAGACTGACCTGGTTCGCATTACCCGCTGTCGGAGCGGATGCAGCCATTGTTTGTGAATCAATCTCAAACATGGCTTTATAGGTGTCCTTCAGCTTCCACACCAATACCAGTCCTATAAGAATAGGATTACCAATCTTATCGTTCACCTTTATCGGCTCCACATCCAGGTTGCGTGCACGAAGCGAAAGCTTCTTCTTATTAAGGAAAGGGTTTACCCAGAAAAAGCCGGTCTCTTTGAATGTTCCCTTGTACTTGCCAAAGAACACCATGGCACGCGCCTCGTTCGGTTCCAGCTCCATATAGCCGGCAAACATAATGAACCATACCAGACACAGACACACCGAAAGGATCAAGGTAGGCACAGAAATGAGAAACCCAAAGATTATCACCGCCGTAAGCACTACCAAATGAAGGAACAAGGCCAGAAAGCCATTCATCTTGAAACCACTGAAACTACACTCTTTTGTTTCCATATTCTATAAATTTAATTGATATCATAACGATATCACAAATATATCAATTAAAATTAGAGAAGTACAAAGAAACAAGGGAGTTAACATATAGTATTAAGGATTATTAAGAACATGTATTCCCAGTATATAAAAATTCCGCTTGAGGGCCATAACTCACCCTCAAGCGGAAAACTTTTTTTGACTCTGTCAGTGATGTATCAAGGCTGAATGACAAAAGACCGGCGCAGCAAACCAGCAGTCTGCGAGCTACCGCCCACCATAAGTTCATAACTGCCTTCGGAAACGCACATGGTATTGCTTTGCGGATTCCACCACACCAACTCTTTATCGCCCAAATCAAACTCTACATCGACCGTCTTTCCTGCCGGGATATGTACCCGTTTGAAAGCACGCAATGCCTTGCTCGGTCCTTCGACATCATCGTTTTTCTTCAAATAGACCTGCACAACCTCTTCACCGTCACATTTGCCGGTATTGGTTACGGGGACATTCAATCTCAATTTCTCACCGGACTTTATATTATCCGAACCAAGCACCACAGCGCCATAACAGAAAGAGGTATAGCTCAATCCATGACCGAAGGGGAAAAGCGGTTCCTGGGTCATGTAACGGTAAGTCCGACCGGTCATATTATAATCCTCAAAATCAGGAAGCTGTGACACATTACGGTAGAAGGTTACCGGCAAGCGTCCTGCCGGATTGTAATCACCGAACAAGACTTCAGCTACAGCCGTACCGCCTGCCTGACCGGGATACCATGCCTGCAGGATAGCTCCACACCTCCCGGTTTCCGGCTCCAAGCCGATAGGAGAACCTGAACAGTTCACCAACACCACCTTTTTACCGGCATGGTGCAAAGCGGCAATCAGTTCCCGCTGGACAGCAGGCAACTCAATATCAGTACGGTCGCCTCCTCTGAATCCGGAAGCTCAACACCCATCTCTCGCCTTCGAGGTTCGGAGAGACTCCTCCCACAAAGACCACGACATCAGCATCCTTTACACGCTCCACAGATTTCACATCCACTTCATTCTTAAATCCAAGGTCAAAGTTCAACTGTGCATCGCTACGGAAATATTCAAAATCCAATTCAACGTCATACGTTTTTCCTGCTTGTACCTGCAAAGTATAAGCACTCTTCTGCCCACCGTGCTGATTGGAGAATCCTCTCACTTCCTCCCCATTTATCCGCAATCTCCCTGAGCCATAAGCATAGATGTCAAAGACCACCTCTCCCGACTGGTCGGGAGTGAATACGCTGTTGTAGGTAGCCGAGAAGTCGGTAAGGTTCACACCCGGAGCAAAAACCGTGGCACCGGATGTACAGAAATGGAAAGGAGTGGTCACTTGGGCAGTAGTGACTGGCTCACCGTCACGAGTCACGTTATTCCAGTAGCGTGCAGTAAATCCGGGTTTCCCGTCGGCAGTCTTGCAACGGTTGAAGACGCTCTGTATCTGAGCTCTCTCCACCCATCCGCAGCCTTGTTCATAAATAAGCCGGTCATCAGTCCCCAAGGCTTTTCTAATTCCGTCCAGAATGGTGACTGTGTGCGGAGGCATACCGTTATAATTTCCCCACTGCATCACAGAATCATTGGCGTTCGGACCCATCACGGCTACAGTCAGCCCTCCACGCTTCAACGGCAAGGTATTATCCTTGTTCATAAGCAGTGTCATTGACTTGCGCGCCATGTCGAGCGCCAGAGAATCGTGTCCGGCAGAAGCCACCACAGAAGAAAGGAATGCCGGTCCAGGACACCTTCTCCGGCTCGTCCATTTCACCCAAGGCAAAGCGGGCCGTCAAAAGGCGCTTGACTGCTACATCCACTGCTTTTTCATCAATCTTTCCCTGCTTCACCGCTTCTACCAGGGCCTCGTAACTCGAACCGCATTCCAAGTCAGTCCCACTCAGCACCGCAGCCGCCGAAGCGGACTCTGCATCAGGATGCGTCTTATGACCATAATCTCTGTAAAAATCGGCAATAGCTCCACAGTCCGAAAGGACAATACCGTCAAATCCCCACTCATCGCGCAAAATCTGCATCAGCAGGCGGTCGCTACCGCAACAAGGATCGCCCTCAAAACGGTTGTAGGCACACATCACCTCCTTCACTTTTCCTTCTTTCACCAAAGCTTCGAAAGGAGGAAGATAAGTTTCATACAAATCACGGGGCTTGATATTTTCCGCATTAAACTCATGGCGGTTCCATTCCGGACCTGAGTGTACGGCAAAGTGCTTGGCACAAGCATGCAGCTTGTCATATTTTCCATCGTTCGTACCCTGCAACCCCTTTACAACCATCACTCCCATACGGCTGGTCAGATAAGGGTCTTCCCCATAAGTCTCTATACCCCTTCCCCAACGGGGGTCGCGGTAGATGTTCACCGTAGGCGTCCACATCGTCAATCCTTGATAGCGTTCACGACTTCCCTGAGATGCATAGTAGGCATTCTTGGCACGGGCCTCATCGGATACGGCAGTAAATACCTCGTATACAGTCTCCGGCGAGAAAGATGCCGCCATACCAATCGGTTGGGGAAACACTGTGGCCAGCCCGGCACGCGCCACTCCATGCAACGCTTCATTCCACCAGTTATAGGGCTTGATGCCCAGGCGTTCCACCGGTTTGAGCTGTCCATCATCAAGGACACCTTCTCTTCGAGCGTCAGTTCCTTCAGCAAAAGTCCGGCACGCTCTTCTGCCGGCAGAGATGCATTCTTGTAAGTAGCCTGTCCACATCCCGACAATAGGAAGAGTGGCAAAAGGTAAAGAAGTTTCTGTTTCATCATAGTTTTATATTAATCGTTGTTACAATCGCTTGTATCACAAAGATAAATATTTTCTTCCAATTGCCAACACGCAATAAACTTCTTATTATAGCCTCCTCTGAATATCCCCGTTACTGTTCCGCTGACCCTTACTACGTATATCACCACCGAAAGTATAGGATACACCGATACGGAAACTGGCAAAGGCAAACTGATTGTCGGCAATTATCTTCAGCCCGTTGGACATGGTTTCCAATTTGGAATGGCTGACAAACAAATTGTTGACATTCAGGCTGAGGTTGAGCTTATTGTCCAACAACCGGTAAAGCATACCTGCACTGACGCTGTAAGTGGGACTCATCAGATAGATGCCCTGATACTGACGGGAAGAATAGGAACCGGACAACGTGGCCAGAAGAGTCTTCTTTTCATTGAAGAAGAAAGTGTTGCGCAGACTGGCGTCATAAGCCCATCCTTTCTCCTCGGGAGAGGTGGTGGCAGCGCTGGAGGTAGTCCGGCGATAGCTCACTCCATGCTGGGCGTAAGCTTGCAGCCATTTGGTACGGAAAGTGTACGAATTGTTAAGCCCGAAAGCATGCGTCTGCATGAAATTCTCCCAAAGGAAAGAAGTCACATTCGTTTCGGCATCCAAGTCCACAACCTGGAAGAATACATCGTCCGAATAAGAATAATAAGCGGAAACATTGAAGTTGTTCTTCAACGTATATCCCAGTTCTGCATTGTAAGTGTAGCTGGGTTTCAAGTCCTCACGTCCGCAGGCATACGTATATTTGTTCTGATAGAACGGAAAAGGATTGACCATATTCTGTGACGGACGGGAGATGCGGTTGGAGAAACTGAAGTTCAGCGCATGCCCGTCTGTAGGCGAATAAAGCAGATAGACAGTAGGGAACAAGCGCGTATAGTCGTGCTTGTCCTCCGTATCCTTCGCTTCGGAAATACCGGTAGTGCGGGTGTGCTCCATACGCAAGCCCAACTGCATGGAAAAACGTTCGGAAAATTCACGGCTATAATCAGCATATAAGGCATAGATTTGCTCCTTGTAACGGAAATAATCATCCTGCACCAGCGTAGGGTCCGATGTATCGTAATTGATACCGTTGCGAGTGTTGGTAAAGGAGACCTTGGCACCTGCCGTTATCTTGTACTTTTCAAAAGGAAGGATGAAATCAAGAGCGGAGGAGACTACATCTACCTTGCGATGTTGCAGATAGTTGTAATCGAAGTTTGTGCCCGGAATCTCCGTACCGTCAGGCAGGAGGGTTTTCGAGAGAAAGCCCATATTTTCGTCCCGGTTGTCACGCAGGTAATCCACATCCCAAGTCATTTTCTTGCCTTTGTCATCCCAGACCTTATCGGTATGAAAATTCAGATTGAGGCGGTCGGAACTGGTATCCTTGTCACTGTTGGAGTACAGCAAAGAATCCAATACGGCGGTAGAGGCATCGTAAACTTCCGTCCATGAAAGGGCGTTGCCCGGTTTGGGAGCACTGTGATTATAGATGGCCTGCATACCTACAGTCCAGTCCCGTTCCAACGATACGTCCACACCTCCCTGAAGGTAGAAGCTATTCATGTAATTGGTGTAGTCGGCACGGCTGTTCCAGGTGTTCTGCGGAAAATAGCGGTAATTCTTCTCACGCGTCTCATAGTTGCCCTGCGTAGTACCCCGTTGAGGAAGGATGACACGCGCCCTTGCTGAGGTTCAGGCTTACCCCGCCATATCCGTAATTGTCCTTTTCACCAGCGCTGTAGGAAGCGGAAGCCGTACCACCCACGTAATCTTTGGGACGTGACTTCAAGCGAATATTGATGATGCCTGCATTTCCGGCGGCATCATATTTGGACGGAGGCGTGGTAATCACCTCCACCTTCAGTATCTGGGAGGCGTCATAGGAACGGAGGTAATCTATCAGTTCATCTCCCGACAGCTTCGTCTCACGGTCGTTGATATAAACCTTGATACCCCCTTTACCTATAATACCAATACTGTTTTGTCCAACCTGCAGACCGGGCACTTCACGCAGAAGGTCGAGTGCACTGCCTCCGGCAGAGGCTATGGTATTATGTGCATCGAACACTACCCTATCCACCAGACGCTTGATAACGGGACGCGCGGCCGTAACGGTCACTTCGTCCAGCAAGGCGGAAGAAGATTTCAATGTCAATTCGCCAACGTTTTTGTTTCCTTGCAGCACAACGGGAACGTAGAGGTCTTCGCTGCCGATAAGGGTAATATGCAACAAGTATTCTCCCAGTGGCTGGTCAAAGGAAAAACAACCTTGTGTGTCGGTCAGCATACCGGTAATATAGGTACTGTCTTTTGCCTGCTTCAGCAGCACATTCGCCACCTCTACCGGTTGGCGGTTCTCGTCCTGCACACAACCGGAAAGCCGGTAAGTCTGAGCAGGAAGCAGAGTTGCCATACTTGCCAAGGCCACCCATACCATCACTCTTTTTCTAACGTTGTTCAGTAGTTTTTCTTTCATCATGCGTTTGATTTCAATATTTCACACCTTGTATTTCGCTGATACAAAGGTAGGGGTAAAACATGCCTCAAACGGTCTATATCGAGGAATAAAAAGTCTATATCCCAAAACTACAAATCACTACATATCAACACTTTAATTTTACAAAAGTCTATATTATGCCTTTTCCGGTCTATATGCTGCCTATAAACTCTACGATGCCTTCCTTCTCCCCCATCCCCAGTTTCTTGCGGATATTCGTCTTTCGCTGGTAAATGGTAGGAATGCTCTGTTGTGTCACCACACTAATCTCCTTCGTCGAGAAGTCCGCACAGAGCAGGCAGCAAAGCTGCTTTTCTTTGTCAATGAGCACATCGCCAAAACAGCTGTCCATCTTTGTGTAGAAGTTATCATAAATCCGGTCTATGATAGGATACAAGTCCTCCCATACCAGCAAACTCTCTACCGGCAGTTCATGGCTGGTAATACCCGAAATGCGGCGAAGCAGCTCCTGATTCTGTGAGGTAGGTTGTTTAGCCACCAGCCGTATCATGCCTAATTGCTGCAACAGTATTTTCCGAAAAAACTGCCCGTCTTCCCCTTTCGACTGGTTCCTGGTCGCATCTTCCAGCAACCGGGTCAGTGTTTCCGCCCGTTCTTCCGCTTCAATCAGCCGGTTGCGCCGGTTACGGATATAAAGGGACACACCACCACCTGCAAGCACCAGTACCAACAGTGCCAGCAACAAATTCAGTTGTGCCTGCTTCCGTTCCACCGTCAGAATCAAGTTGGCTTGCGAAAGCGTCTCCTTCGACTCGTCCTTACGCCGGACAGTACTCTGCAACGCAGTAAGAGCATTGGCTACAGAATCATTATAGCGCGCCACGTCCAGCACATCAAACGTACGGTGACGTGTATAATCTATCAATGCCCTATATACCGCCACCATATTCTCTTCCGTCAAAAACCGGTTCCGGCCCTCGCCACGTTTCCTCTCCTTATTCAAATAGTATTCCGCCGAATCAAGCAGCCCTTCTTTCAAGAACACTTCCACTTTCACCAGATCTCCCATACGCAACTGCACCGGGTCGATGACATACTGCTCCATACGACGAATAGTAGCTATTGCACCGGAAGGTTCATCAAAGAGTAAGCCTGCATCTGGGCATAGTTACGCAAATAATGCACTATCTTACTGGTATCTTCTGCCTCCACTGCCAGTTCTATGCTGCGCTCCATGTAATAGGATGCAGAATCATTCTTGTTCAGCCCATGGCAATTCCATAGAGAAGAAGCTTCCGGCTCTTGCGTCCAAAGCTATGGCGGTACGGAAAGTTTCTATCGCTTTCATAATCTTTCCAGACATACACATACCAGTATGCCTTATCAATCAGCATATCAGCCATTCTTCCCGTGTCCTGCAGCGCCTTGGCCAAAGCTACGCCGCTGTCAATGGCAGCTATACACCGTTCGTGCTCTTTCAGCCAATACCAGTACCAGGCTTTCAACTGATAGGAAAACAGATTCTTCGCCGTGTCGTTGCGGAAGACGTAATAATCGGAAGCAGGCAATATCAAGGAATCTTCCGCCATCGAGTTGTGCCGCTTATAGTGCACATAAGCATTCAGCCATCCATACAACAGCCTCTCCTCATCCGAAAGTTGCGATGGCCTCTCTATCTGTACCAGCAAGGCATACACGCTGTCCACATTCATATTCACCTGTTTTTCTGCCAGATGTAACAGATGTGCCTCATTCATCTGCCGGCAGGCAACAAGGCACAGCAACGCAAACAATAGTCCAAGGAAAGGTAATCTATTCATAATATAGGAGATATAGTTTTTCTATCATTTGTCTGCAACCGCAGTTTCCAGTTGCTTCAGCGCCTGCTCCAACACCGAACGCGGGCAGCCGATATTCAGCCGCATAAATCCCTTACCCGGTTCACCGAACATGGTGCCGTCATTCAGTGCCAGGTGTGCCTTGTCCACAAATAGTCTCACCAGTTCCTCCTGAGTCAGCCCCAATCCCCGGCAGTCCAGATAAATCAGGTAAGAAGCCTGCGGACGTATCATGCCGATGCCCGGAATATGCTCGCGCAGGTAGTTCTCCGTGAAATCGATATTGCCCTTTATATAGTCCAGCAGCTGTTCCAACCATTCCTCACCATGCATATAGGCAGCCGCACCGATATAGGCCAACATGTGCCCTTCGCTGAACTCGCCCGCTTCCATGAACTCCTGAAAACGGTGGCGGATGTCCTCATTGAGGATAATGGCGTACGAACTTCCCAATCCCGGCATATTGAATGTTTTGCTGGGTGCCATGAAGGTGAGGGAATTCTGCGCGGCAGCCCCGAAACAGTAGCAAAAGGATGGTGTTTGTAAGGTGGCAGAGTCAAGTCGGCATGAATTTCATCGGAGATGACAAACGTATGGCTTTCCGTACAAATATCAGCAATCCGGCGTAATTCGTCCACCGTCCATACACGCCCGCCCGGGTTATGGGGATTGCAGAGAATCAATACTTTGCATCCTTGTATATCCTTACGGAAACGCTCAAAGTCAATCTGATACTGTCCATCTTTCAGGTCGAGCGGAGAGTAAACCACTTCGCGCTTCATGCGTTGCGTCACCAGGAAGAAGGGATGATAAACGGAGTCATCACCATTACCCGGTCGCCGGGATTGGTGAAGCATTGCAATGCGAAGGCTTGACCGCGGACAATGCCGGGTACAAAGTCAGCATCTCGCGAGTGACGTCCCAACCGTGGCGACGACTGAGCCAGCTACAAATGGAAGTATACCATTCCTCACACGCAGACGTATAGCCCAGCACTTCATGTTCAAGACGCTTCCGCAAGGCTTCCATCACAAACGGGGCGTGCGGAAATCCATATCCGCCACCCACATGGGAGGAGGTCATCGCGTCCCCATACACTCTTCACACCGTCCCATTTCACGGAGTCGGTACCACGGCGCTCTATTACTTCATCAAAATTGTAAGTCATTTGCTTGTCTTTTTATTGTAGTTTCACTAATTCAACGCATCAATTTGTCTTGTTTTATACCGCCCGAAAGAGAATTTACAACTATCTGATTATCAACATGTATAAATACATCCTATTTCTGTCGTATACTGAGCCCTATTCAGTCGTATACTGAAATAGGTTCAGTATACGACTGAATAGGGCTCAGTATACAATCCATTACTGCCACCTTATTTTGTAAATAATAATCATATCGGGAAAAATATAAATACCGCCACATCCCACACTGCATGAGACAAGATAATAGCGGCAAAGCGGTTCGGAAAGAAACGGTAAAGCGCGCCCCATGCCGCCCCACCACCAGAGCCGCCATGACCAGCATGAAGTTGCAGGAACCGGCATGCACCAGTGCATAAATCAAAGTAGCCACCACAAAACCCGCATTCGGATTCCAGCGTTTGAAAGCGTGCGTTGCACATAGCCGCGCCAGAAAATCTCTTCCGCCGGCCCTATCAGCAACAGTAGCAATGCCGCCAACAGCCAAGGAGACTCTCCTCTTTCATCCCATAAATGGAGTCCACCTGCGGACGGGCAAAATCGAACATCCAAGATGACACCTTGTCTCCCAACCAGAAAACGCCCACAAAGCAACAGCAATGCCAATTCCCAGCAAGACATTCGGCAAGCTCCACTTCACCTCCCGCCACCAGCCGGGATTGAACAAGGTGGCAAACACGGACAGCGTGAGCGCAGAACCGGTCATCATCCACCAGAAATTCACGAAAGGAGCCGTCCAAGGCGAAAACATGACCGTCCACAGCACGGCAGCCAGCAGAATGGTAAAATCAGCTTCTTCATGACAGCAAACCGGCTACAACGAACGACAACGTGAACAGCAGACTGAACAACAACTGGAGTTTTGCCGTCATCTCATCAGACCGGCTATGGCACTTTCTCCCTTTCCGGGAAAACGGGACACCACCCGTACATTGCCTATGGCAGGAACCAGTGCCGGCATCACCAGCAGGGTCCATAGAGGAAGAGTTCCCGCAGCTATCAAGCCGGCTATCCAGCCAAAGGGAAAAGGACTTCGGCACAATAAACGTACATCGACGCCTTTCCTCCCAGCTTCATGGCCAGTGTCTGAATCTCGGCACGGGCATCGGTACGCATATCCCGTGTATTATTGGCATGCAGAATGGCCACCGTAATCAGTCCCACCGGCAGAGCTATCCACAAGACATTCCAGTCAACTACTCCGTAGCCACATAGCAGGTACCCAACGTCGGCAGCAAGGCATACGCCAAAAGATGACGACATCGCCCAACGCACGATACTTGAGCGGCGGATAAAGCAACGAGCAAGCCGCGCCGCCTATACCGATGTACAGCAACGGCAACCCCGTACGCACAGCAGGCCGACACCCGCAACAAGGGCAACTGCCAGCAATGCCATCGACAAGCCATATATCTCGCGCGGAGCAAACATCCCGTCGGTCAAGGTCTTGGCGCCAAAGGTATCCCTTGCATCGACCTTATGCTTATAGTCAAAATAATCGCTCCAGGTATTCCCGGCAGCGTGAAACACGACGATGTTCAGCAATGCCCAGATGCCGTTCACCCAGTTTATGTCCTGCTGCATCCAATACAGATATGCCAACGTCACCACCACCGGCATCGAAGAGGCGGGGAATGACCACGGACGCACCGCTATCATCCAATCTTTCAAAGAATGTTTCTTCATTTGTTATTTATCATTTATTTGTGCGCAAAAGTACGAAATATCTTCGCTTTTTAAGTAATTTCGCGCACAAGATAAAGAACCCCTTATGATAAAAGCTCTGTTTTTGACATCGACGGAACCTTGGTCAGCTTCAAGACCCACGAAATTCCCGTTTCCACTATTGAAGCGTTGACTGCCGCCAAGGCCAAAGGCATACATATCTTCATTTCTACCGGACGTCCGCGCGTCATCATCAACAACTTGTCCGCCTTGCAGGAACGGAATCTGATAGACGGCTACATCACGATGAACGGCGCCTATTGCTTTGTAGAAGACACCGTTATCTACAAAGCCCCATACCGACAGCGGAAGTGGATGCCTTGACAGCTTTCTGCCACGAACGCAACATCCCATGCATCCTGGTGGGAGAGCACGACATCTGCGTGAACCAGCCCGGCGAAGTAGTGGAGGAAATCTTCCATCACCAATTGAAAGTGGACCCCATCGAAGCAAAGCCCTATACCGACAGCCATGCCGACAAAGCCTTCTTCCAGCTGACTCCCTTTATCAACGCCGAGGAAGAAGCAATCATCCTGCCCTCCGTCCCCACTGCGAGATGGGCCGCTGGCATCCTGCCTTCGTAGACGTGACAGCCAAAGGAAACACCAAGCAAAACGGTATCGACCAGATTATCCGCCACTTCGGCATCAAGCTGGAAGAGACCATGGCCTTCGGCGACGGAGGAAATGACATCAGCATGTTGCGCCATGCCGGTATCGGTGTAGCCATGGGCAATGCCAATAACGACGTAAAAGCTGCCAGTAACTACACAACCACTTCTGTTGATGAAGACGGCATCGCCAACGCCCTGAAATATTTCGGCATAGTCGGGAATCCATCATAAATCTGAAATCTTTTGAGCTTCGTTCCCGATACACAAAACAAAGAGTTTCAAGATGCCTTGAACCTCATTCAGTATACCCGTCAGTCCGTATTCCTGACGGGCAAGGCAGGTACGGGCAAATCGACCTTCCTGAAATATATCTGCGCGAATACGAAGAAAAGCATGTAGTGCTTGCCCTACCGGCATAGCCGCCATCAATGCCGGAGGCAGTACCCTGCACAGCTTCTTCAAACTGCCCTTCTACCCCTGCTGCCCGATGACCCGAACTTCAGTCTGCAACGGGGACGCATCCACGAATTTTCAAATACACCAAACCCCACCGCAAACTACTGGAAGAACTGGAACTGGTCATCATCGACGAGATTTCCATGGTACGCGCCGACATCATCGACGCCGTAGACCGCATCCTGCGCGTCTATTCCCGCAACCTGCGCGAACCCTTCGGCGGCAAACAGATATTATTGGTGGGCGATGTGTTCCAGTTGGAACCCGTCGTCAAAGGAGATGAACGGGAGATACTGAACCGATTCTACCCTACCCCTTATTTCTTCTCTGCCAGGGTATTCGGCCAGATAGACCTTGTCTCCATCGAACTGCAGAAAGTATACCGGCAAACAGACAGCAAGTTCATCCATGTGCTGGACCACATCCGCAACAATACCGTCGGCTCTGCCGAACTTCAGCTGCTCAACACCCGCTATGGCACCCAAATAGAGCAATCGGAAGCCGACATGTACATCACCCTCGCCACCCGCCGTGACAATGTGGACTACATCAACGACAAAAACTGGCGGAACTTCCCGGTGACCCGGTCACCTTCTACGGCGAAATCATGGGAGACTTTCCGAAAGCAGCCTCCCCACCTCGCAGGAACTGGTACTGAAACCGGGCGCACAAATCATCTTCATCAAGAATGACTTCGACCGCCGCTGGGTGAACGGCACCATCGGCGTCATCAGCGGCTTCGACCCTATCGAAGAGACCCTCTACGTCATCACCGACGACGGCAAGGAATGTGACGTCAAACGAGAGTCGTGGCGAAACATCCGCTACAAATACAACGAAGAAAAGAAACAGATTGAAGAGGAAGAACTGGGAACCTTTACACAATATCCCGTGCGCCTGGCATGGGCCATCACCGTCCACAAGAGCCAAGGGCTGACCTTCAGCCGGGTAGTCATCGACTTTACCGGCGGCGTGTTTGCCGGTGGGCAGGCATACGTAGCCCTCAGCCGCTGCACCTCGCTGGAAGGCATCCAGCTGAAAAGCCCATCAGCCGTGCCGATGTATTCGTGCGTCCGGAGATTGTCAGCTTCTCCGAACGCTTCAACAACCGCACCGCCATCGACCGTGCCTTGAAGCAAGCACAGGCAGACGTTCAATACGTTGCCGCCGCCAAAGCCTTCGACAAAGGGGACTTCGGCACTTTCCTGGATGAGTTTTTCAAAGCCATCCATTCCCGCTACGACATCGAGAAGCCCAACGTGCAGCGCCTCATCCGCCGGAAGCTGAACATCATCAACCGTCTGAAAGAGGAAAACCGTGCACTGAAACAAGCAGCACTGGAGAAAGAGAAAGCCCTCGTGAAGTATGCCCGCGAATACATCCTTATGGGTGACGAATGCCTGAAGCATGACATGAAGGAGGCGGCCATGAAAACTATGAGAAAGCCGTCACCCTCTGTCCCAAATTCAAAGAGGCCTGGAAGAAGATAAAGAAACTGGAGAAAGAGATGCTAAAAGGTGAATTGCTTGTTTATAAGCCGATTATTATCTATTTTGCATGTAATATAAAACTCAAATCCATTTCTGCCATGCTTCTGAAACTTTATGAAAAAAATAACAATCCCGCCGACCTGCAGCAGGTGGTCGACCTACTGAATGACGGTGGTATCCTTATCTACCCTACCGACACCATGTATGCCATCGGCTGCCACGGACTGAAGGAGCGCGCCATCGAGCGCATCTGCCGCCTCAAGAATATCGACCCCAAGAAGAACAATCTTTCCATCATCTGCTACGACCTGAGTAAAGTAAGCGAATACGCCAAAGTAGATAACGCCACTTTCAAGCTGATGAAGCGTAATCTGCCCGGAGCCTTCACCTTTATTCTGAACGGCACCACCCGTCTGCCCAAGATATTCCGCAACCGTAAGGAGGTCGGCATCCGTATGCCGGACAATTCCATCATTCAGGAAATAGCCCGCCTGCTGGATGCTCCCATCATGACAACTACATTGCCGCATGAGGACAATGAGGACATTGAATACTGCACAGACCCGGAACTGATTGACGAGAAATTCGGTGATATTGTCGATTTGGTAATAGACGGCGGTATCGGCGGTACGGAAGGCTCTACCGTAGTGGATTGCACCAATGGGGAGCCGGAAATCATACGCCAGGGGTTAGGCTGGCTGGACGAAGGATAAATATTGAATTCCGGCCACAATTTCCAAACCTTTTCAACTTCTTTTATGTTTCTTTACTAAGAAATACAGGAACTTTATGAGCACAAAAGAACAATACTGGAAATATTCATTGATAGCCATCATTATCGGGCTGGGAATCATTCTTTTCAGACAAATAGCCCCATTCATGGGCGGTCTGCTGGGAGCCTTGACTATCTATATCCTGGTGAGAAAGCAGATGATGTACCTTTCCGACAAGCGGAAAATGAAGCGCAGCATAGCTGCCACCCTCATTACGGCAGAGGCAATTCTCTGCTTTCTGGTTCCACTTGGGCTGGTGGTATGGCTGGCTGTGGTCAATCTTCAAAACATCAATCTGGACCCGCAAGCCATTATAGCTCCTTTCGAAGAAGCGGCCAACATCATTAAAGCCAAAACCGGCTACTATATCTTGGGGAAAGACACGGTGGCATACGTCATTTCAATTCTTCCCCGCATCGGGCAAGCCATCATGGGAGGTATCAGCAGTTTTGCCGTCAACATCTTCGTACTGGTCTTTGTACTCTACTTCATGCTGATAGGGGGCAAAAAGATGGAACAGTACGTCAACGACCTACTGCCGTTCAACGATGACAATACACAAAACGTCATCCACGAAATCAACATGATTGTCCGCTCCAATGCCATCGGCATCCCCTTACTCGCCGTCATACAAGGAGGAGTAGCCATGATAGGCTACTGGATTTTCGGTGCTCCCAACATCTTGTTCGCCGGTTTCCTGACCTGCTTCGCCAGCATCATCCCAATGGTAGGAACAGCGCTGGTATGGTTTCCGATAGCTGTCTACATGGCATTGATAGGCAACTGGGTTCAAGCTATCGGCCTGGCCATCTATGGCGGTGCAGTCATTTCACAGCTCGACAACCTGATACGCTTCATCATCCAGAAGAAAATGGCAGACATTCATCCGCTTATCACTGTCTTCGGAGTTGTAATCGGCTTGTCCCTTTTCGGATTCATGGGTGTCATCTTCGGGCCACTGCTCTTGTCACTATTCTTTCTGTTCGTGGATATGTTTAAAAGAGGGTATTTGGATGCAAGGGGGAAGACGACGGAATAAGTACTTAATAAAGCATGACCATAATAGGGTTACCTTCCTCTTCTACTCCCATTCTCCGTTGATTATCATCACTGAGTTCATCCGGTTGTAACAAAGCAAAAAAATGTCCATCCGAAGTGACTCCCCTGATTTGGATATGCTGATTATTCATTTTATCAAATAAGCTATCACCCTTTTGGCAAACAACAGTTTTCTTTTCCTTATGGTAAAATCCACAATATGACTGACTTTCTTCTAAATATAAGCTTGTATGAAAATGGAAATAGATGTACTCTGCATTCTCCAGAATATAGTCTATGGCTATTTTTTTATCACATCCTTCTACATCCAATTGCTGCTGCTCATTCCAGTGCCACTCACCCAGTTCAAAAACCAGATATGGAGTAAGTCCCTGCTCTGAAATAGTATAGATAGTATCATTAAAAGCTTGTTTCACTCGGATGGCATCCTTAGATTTCCATAACGAAGGGCTATTGATTGCCGTATAATATTTCCGGTCACCAACAAATTCTGCCATTGCCAAGTCACCTCCATAAGCAACATTGCCCCCCAACAAATTTGAAACCGACAAAACCTCATCCATGGGAAGCAGGGCTGAATTCCATGTAGCAATACCGGTCAATGACATCGTATTTCTATCCATATAAAAGACTGATGGCGTCTCCGGAGAGAGTTTCATTTTATTATGTCCCCAAATTCTGTCCGCATCCATCAAATAGTAATTTTGGGACAGAATACAATTGACTGTATCTTGCAATCGAATTCTATCCTTATATTTCCCATCAAATCCATATAGTAGGAAATCATTATTCCATCCCAATAGATAAACGGTTCTCCGAACCGCATCAGCCCAAAAGCTCACTTTCCCCCATGAATCCTTTGCATATCCTTCCGGATCAGTACCTACGTGTCCAATATCCCGAATATACTTCCCGTTAGTACGGTCAAAAAGCTTCAGATTCTGATGGACAGAAGATACCAATATCGCACTATCCATAATTATGCACTCCGGATATTTTCCTATAATAGCCTGCTCATTAGTCTCCAAAGGAATATAACTTATGCTGGAAAACAAATTTTGTACAGATTGTCCTTCTGACAATCTACTCATTGCTTCCGCAACATTAATTACATTGCCATCAATCTGCTTTTCGGAACACGAAGTTACAACCAACATCAATAATAAAAAGAATTTCCACATATATCTCATACCATTTCTATTCATTACTCTGAAAGTAGTAAAATATCACTTATCATCATTAATTACATTATTTAATCGATTCCGGCTCCATCACAAGGCGAAAACCTCCATACTCGTCACTATAATTCTCAATGTCGTAATCAATGTACGACACCCGACACCCCTTTGCTGTTCCTCCCCAACTTCCACCTCGCAATATTCGGCGGAAAAAAAGATAAGTACCCTCAAAAGGCCATCCCGGATGGATAGACTTACCACCTTGCTTGTATTCTTTAGTGTACAAATCACCACACCACTCCCAAACATTGCCACTCATATCATACAATCCCAATTCATTGCTTTTTTTCAGACCTACCGGACGGGTAGTTCCAGCTTCTCCATATTGTCCGCCAGAGGAATTCCCAACATACCAAGCCACCTCACTTACCTGATTGCTGCCACTGTATTTATAGTGCTTACTTTTGTGTCCACCACGCGCTGCGTATTCCCATTCGGCCTCAGTCGGAAGACGAAATGTTTTACCGGTCATAGCATTTAATCTACCGATAAACTCCTGCGCATTTTTCCAGCTTACATTTTCCATCGGGCAATCTTCGCATCCCCCATTAAACGGCAAAATGGAATCAGTATCCATAACCGCCCTCCACAGCCTTTGAGTAACTTCATATTTTCCTATGTAAAAATCAGATACCGACTCCTTACGTGCTGGTTTCTCGTTATCCTCACAGTCACATCCCTGCTCATCTGTACATCCCATCATAAATGTACCTCCTTTCACAAAAACCATCTCAATAGAATCCCCATTCACAACAACTATAAGTTGCTGAATAGGAGTTTCATTCGACTGACATCGAATAAAAACAGTTATAAGACATATTGCCAAAACAACAGTCAATGCTTTAACTCTTCTTTTCATACTTTCATTAAGAACATTCTCTTCCTTAGTATTTCATACTATATATACGAATAGCACAAACATACTAAAAACAAATGAATTACGAAATTTACATAGAACTATTTTTCATATTCCACCACTTTCCTCAACGGAGCCAACAACCTTTCCAATACATTCTTGTCAGCAAGGATAATGTCTGCCGTACCTTTCAACTCACGCGAAACAGGCAGCTGTTTGCCGTAGTTGGTCTGCATGCCGTCAGGCAAAGTTATTTCTACTATATACATTCCCTCTTCCGTTGGAGCAGGAGAGATACTTGCAACCTGCCCTTTTACATAGCCAAACTCCTGGTCGGGATAATTATTCAGACGTATATGCACCCGCTGTCCCACATGTACCTTACCCGAACCCTGCAAAGGAAGTAGAGCCTTACCTAACACCCTTGAACTGTCGGATGGCTGAATCGTGAAAACCGTCTCACCGGCTTTCACATTCTGGTTACGACTCCAAACCGTCATAAAAGTAACCTTCCCCCTGACCGGACTTTTCAATAAATAAGAGTGCTCCCATGCACTCAATTGCGCGGCTAACTGCCCTATGGCATTCTTTAAATCAGTCCGACGACTCTGTTCCTCATCGTATGCTTGCTTACGTATATCCAACATATTCTCCTCATGTTGCACCAACTGCATTTCTGCCTGAAGCAAACTCATACGTACCTCTTCTTTAGAACGCAAACTTTGCAAATATCTGCTTCCAGACTCCTCAAATTCCGCAGCAATCATCGCCTTGCGCACATATAAAATAGAATCACGGATATACATACTCTCGGCAAGCTTTATATCCTTATCAATCAACTCATATTCCCGCTCTGCCAACCGAAGATAGGAGCGTTGTCCACCCAGTTGTTTTTCCTGAAAACGAAGTTTCCGAGCGTAATAGTCCAACTCCATAAAACGTGCATATTCTGTAAGTGAAGTAATGAAAGCTGCAAAAGCCGATTGCAGTTCCCCCAACTGCCAGCGCCTGCCGGCAAAAAACTCCACCCCTTCCCGCCAGTCATAATCTTGCGCTTCCCAGGCTTTCATCCTCTCCTTAAGAAAACGCACATCTTCAGAAGACGCAGCATTGCCAATCACTCCTAAATCCGCATCCGTACTCACCAGACTCCCATTCTTCACATAAAGTGTATCCAGCTTCCCCGTAGCATGTGACAGCACAAAGGCGGGAGGCTCTTCCGTAGCCAGAGTCACCTCTGCCGCCAAGGTGTCCGGATACCTGAATATCCAACAACCAACCAGTATCATCAGCAAAATCAACGCCAAGACAGTGATTCCACACCTTACTACCCAGGGAGAGATATGGTTCATCACCTCCTGCACTTCTTCACTGCGGAGTTCTATATCTTTATATTTCTTTTCTTCCTCCATTCATTAACTACCCAATTCCAACTGGTTCTTAACCAGCCGGTAATATAGTCCTTTCCGCTCCGTCAGTTCCCGATGGGTACCTTCCTCCACAATGCATCCCTTATCCAGTACCACAATCTTATCGGCATCCTTCACCGTGCTGAGCCTATGCGCCACTACCACCACGGTTTTTCCTTTATAGAATTCATGCAGATGTTCCATAATCTCTTTTTCATTATTTGCATCCAAGGCATTGGTGGCTTCGTCGAAGAAAAGAAATTCCGGATTTTTATACACAGCACGTGCTATCAGCAAACGTTGTTTCTGCCCTTGGCTGATACCATTCCCCTCCATACCGATTTTGGTGTTATATCCCAATGGAAGAGAATCTATAAAATCACGGATATTGGCCACCGTCACGGCGTGACGTAGCCGCTCCACATCAACCTGCTCCTCTCCCACAACAATATTCTGCGCAATGGTTTCCGAAAAGATAAAACCATCTTGCATCACGGCTCCCGTCTTGGCACGCCACAAATGAGGATTTATGTTCTCCAACGAAGCATCACCCACCTTCACAGCCCCCTTATTGGGCGAATAGAAACCAAGCATCAGTTTCACCAGAGTAGTCTTTCCACTCCCGCTCGCACCTACAATAGCTGTCACTTTATGTTCGGGAATCACCAAAGAGACATTATCCAGCACATAGTCTCTATCCGCTCCATCGTAACTGAAGCACACATTTTCCATTCTCAGCTCCCGCTTCTCAGGCAAAACAGACAATTTGGAAGCAATATCCTGCTCCTCATCCGGTTTCCCATGTACCTCATTCAGCCGTTCCAGACTTATCTTGGCGTCCTGAAACTGCTGCGCAAATCCTATAAAAGAAGAGACCGGCGCACTGAGCTGACCGATGATATAAGTCAGAGACATCATCATACCCAGTGTCATCTCCCCTTCCACCACCGCCTTTGCCGCAATAAACGAGATTATAATATTCGTGGTCTGATTGAAAAATACAGAACCTACTTGTTGTACTTGCCCCAAAGCCAACCCTTTTACGCTGATTTTAAACAGTTTCACCTGAATACGCTCCCACTGCCAGCGCTTCTGTGTCTCGCAGTTATTCAACTTTATTTCCTGCATAGCGGTCACCATCTGCACAAGGTTACTCTGCTCTCCGGCTGCTTGTGCAAACCGACGGATATCCAATTCACGGCGATATTTCATAAAAGCAAGTATCCAGGCAATATACAAGCTGTTACCTAAAAGAAAGATTCCCAATACCACCAAATTGTAGTAAGCAAGTACAATAGCAAAGATGAAAAAACTGACAAAGGAAAAGAGCGTACTAATAGAAGAACCTGTCAGAAAATTCTTTATACGGTCATGGTCACCAATGCGCTGTATAATGTCTCCCACCATCTTCGTATCAAAAAAATGAAGCGGCAACTTCATCAACTTTGCCAAAAAGTCCGAAATAAGGGAGATGGATATACGCGTATTCACATGCAACAATATCCAGCTACGGATAAACTCTACCGATAGTTGTGATACCGAGATTATAATCTGCGCAACCAGCACTAAGGTAATAAAGCTCAAATTTCCGTCACTGATACCCACATCCACCAAGGCTTGCGTAAGAAAAGGTAGGATAAGCTGAAGTAAGCTCACCACCAACATGCCCAATATCAGCTGAAACAACTCTTTCCTATAGGGAGTCAGATAACGGAAGAAAAAACGCAACCCTCTTTCTTTCAGTTCCGGTTCTCCCTCACCATTATAAAAGTCAGGAGTGGGTTCCAGTGCAAGTGCAGTCCCCTTCTCTTCTCCGTCCGATTTGGTAGCTAACCAGCATCGCTTCAATTCCAGTTCATTATACGTAACCAACTGAGTTGCAGGGTCTGCTATTCTAAACGAGTATTGCCCTTTCTTTTTCTTAACATCATAGCAAACCACAAAATGACTCTGATTCCAATGCAAAATGCAAGGCAGAGGAACATCTTCCGCCAATTGTTCAAAAGAGACACGAACTCCGGACGTTCTGAAACCAATAGACTCAGCGGCATCGCTGATGCCTAACATGGAAACACCATTGCGAGAAATAAAAGAACGGGCACGCAAAGTCTGCAAAGAATAGCTCTTACCATAAAACTTAGCTATCATACGTAGGCAAGTAGGACCACAATCCATGGCATCAAGCTGACGATAATATGGGAATACGTCCACTTATTCAATTGGTATATTACATAAATTGTTTTTTCCTATCACCAGCTCATAATTAGAGATAGAGGGACATAAATCCCTATTAACACATTGGTTACAAGGTTTTTCATTGCCTCTAATTCTAAGCCAAGCATTTCCTTCTGTTATTTCTTTATAGAGAAGTTCCTTTAAAGATGAATCTTGTATATTTCCTAATACACTGCAATTCACATTGGCATAGACTTCTCCCGAAGGATAAATTGTTAACTTACCGAAAAAATTATCATTCAAAGTCCGATGCCTAAATATCGTTTTTCTATCAATAGGGGCAGCCAATATATCTTGCATATCCAAGTAGACATACTCTCTAAAGAAATCTTTATTTTCCGCTGTATAAAAAGGTTTTATTTGAACTACCGTTTCTGCAGGTATCTCCATTTTTTCTATACGTTCCATATCAGATTCATTGGATACTATCAAATTCCACTTCACTCTATCGTACGGGAACTTCTGCATATCTTCAGTCAGCTGATTACCAAAACCTTCAGCATGGACTAAAACTTCTAAAACACATTTGGTCTGTTGCACCAATTCTTCATATTCACTACACAAGAATGTATTATCCAAATACAAATGCACATCTACCTTTGATTTTTCCATGTCAGGAAGCAATTGCCTAACATAGCTATTTTTATTCGGATTTCCTCCTGCAAATATATTAATCCGTTTAATGCCATTCATCAAGAATTGGCGTATTAATCGACGATAATCGTCTGTTTTCAGTCCATCACCGGAGTGAACAGTACAGTGATTTATTTGATGGAAGTAAGAAGTACAAGCCGGACACTCCAACTCACACGTTGCCGGTAAATACAGATTTACTTCATTAAGGTTTTCCATAACACGATTTCCCAAAGAGGCTTTTTTTTCCTCATCTTTGACACGTATATCTGAATTCAAGAACAAAGTTGGCTGAAAGATATAAGGCTTAGGAAATTTCCCGTCATATTCTATACAATCACCCGAAAACAATTCTCTTACAGCCTCAACAAAATGTCTTACAACTTCGTTTTCCATCATTTCCTTATCCAACAAAACACTATACCCATTCGTCGGATTTTGCCACTGTTCAATAATCAACTGTACAATCGGATAATCAGGACAAATCAAATAAGTTGCATTCAGAGTATTATAAACTACTGTTTTGTCATTACTACGCAACAAAAACGCATAAGGCTCCAAATAAAATAAATAATTCATTGCATTTACTCCTTTTTCAATTAATCGACTACAATAGAAGATAACAACTCCTCATAATGATTCGGATAATTCTCAGCATACGTTAAAAAAATCCCAAACTCCTCTTTCAACTTAGCATCCGTTTGTATGCCGGGACATATCAATTGCCCATTCTTTTCCTTCAACAAAAACAAGCACTGACCGCAGCTCCTTTTTAAATAACAGTGTCGACAGCTTTTTACTACCTTTTCGTACATCGAACTATAATATTTAGCTACAGCTGCACAGTCCAAATTCAGTTTTCCATCCTTCAGATATCCAATAGCATGTTCTTGTCCAATCTTTTCGCATGGAAGAATTTTTCCACGAACTGTCAAAAATAATTTGCGTTCAAAAGGGCGACAAGTGCCTGTGGGAATGTATCGGTCTTCCCACCCCGTATCAAACAAATCCAAATAAGTAGCATAACGATTACCACCATATCGCATCAACATCGAATGATAGCTCACGGAACGGCTGCCATCCTTAATGAAAGTATACTTCAAATCCTCGTGTTGCACTGCTTCATCAAAGCTCCTCACTCTATCATTAAACATTTTAGAAAACTCTTCAACACGTTCCGGAATAAGCCCAGTAGTATTTAGCTGCGCCATACGAGGATTCTTCCCAAACAGTTCTTTGATGGAATAATAACATTCTGCAACAGAATTCAAGTTATGCAATACAGAGTTGAAATTTACTTTCTTTTCAAAATAATCCGGATAGGTTTCTTGCAGTTTCTTTACGTTTCTGACTACACGTGAGAAAGACGAATTTCCATGCTTATCTACCCGATAAGCAGATTGCACCTCATTCCCGTCCAAACTAATCAGAATACTAAAATTCTTTTCCACCAAATAGTCCATATACCGGTCCAGTAGCATAGCATTCGTGGTTGTATTGTAATTAAAAATCAAAGAAGGCAAATTCAAACTCTCAATATAGGCAATTGTTTCCTTCACCAGTTTCATATTCAGCAGAGGTTCTCCGCCATAAAATCCAATTGTAATCTCATTTTTATGAGAAACATTATAATCAGAACACCATAGTTTAGTCAAATAATCTACCAATAGTTTTACGTTTTCAAAAGACTGGTCACCTGTTTCTCGCCGGTCATAATTAGAATAAAATTCACCATAACCACAATACTTACATTCCAAATTACACCTATCAGTTACTTCAATCAATAATTGCCGCAACCCTGCAAGGTTTCGTTTTACCAATTCTTCACTATAATCTGTTTGAAATGTTACCTCTCTCTTTTCAAAAAAACAATGTTCTTTCAGAAATTTCAGTTTACGTTCGTAATAATTTGTTCTATCAACAAGTGATGCATCCATATGTTCCATTACAGTTGCCATTTCTTCCGGCACATAAAGAAAATAGCACAAAGCATCCGAATATACATATTGATGCTGATTCCCAGTAGTTATCAAAAAAGACTTATCCATCATTTACTATTTTAATGTAGCAATTACCAATATCGGATTACTCTCTTCCTCTACATTCTCCAAAGTATGGATGAATTTTGCTTTTAGAGATTCATCCTTTACGTCAGAAGTTCTCATCTCGTCTATATCTATCCAGTTGTCTTCACTGTTCGGAATAAGTACATCTATCCAATACTTTCCTTGTGAACGATAATCTACATGGAACGACCCTCCACACAAATCATTATCCAAGATAAAGTACTTAGCACCTTCCAGCCTACGAAGGGTGTGATTACCCAGCATTCGTTCCGTAATCTCGGATTTTCGCTCTTTTACTTTCACTTTTCCAGTCTGTTTGCCATAACAATAAGTATAAATGGTTTCCCCCTTACTGCACAGCAGATAGATATTATCCTTACTCGGATAATAAGAATATATGGAAAAATAATCGAAAGCGCTTCTTTCCCTAAACCAAACATGAGTCGCCCCATAATCACCTTTTTCTTCATGGGTTGAAATGATATATTGAGGTACCAACTCATTCGCAGGGCTGTCATAACGATAAATCGTATCGGTATCCGGATATTTCAAGGTCAACTGATTGCCATAGGTATCTATACTGGTAAAAGGTTCTAACCAATAGTTAACAAACTGCTGGAAATTAATTCCGTTCTTCATAATTTCCTCTTCACGCCCGATATGTGCCGGATTTTTGAATATCTTTTTTTTCTGGTAAGTACTATCAACCCATGCAAAAGACCATACCGAATCTTTTGGTGTCGGTTTATTGATAAATGCCAGATTTTGAGCTATAAAGAACTTGTTATCATACAATGCAAATTGGAAATACATTGTCATAAATACATCATCCGGAGATGTTTTTGCAGCTGTCCGCTTATAATTGCCTTCATAATCATAGACTTTAACTCCAACTATTGTCGTCTGGATATATACTTCTTTGGTGTTCTCGTCCACGAAGAAATCAGCCATTCTGATATATTCTTCCGGTCCTTGTCCAACTTTGCCTACCTTATTCAAGAACTTTCCGGAACGTGAAAATCGGAGGACATGATTGTCTTTATAATGTTTCACCCAGATGTCAGAATCAGTCACCTTCATTTTAGTAATTTCTCCTATTAGAGATTCGTCCGTCACCTCCAACGAAACAATCTCCACTTTCGCAGCAGCTTCGCTCAATGGTAGTAAAGCAACCTTAGACACATTGTCTGATGATAGATTAATAACTGGAGTACCCTCTTCATCTTGCAAAGTATTCTCCTTTTTATTGCCACTACATCCTAATAAGAATGAAGCAATAGCTATCAGTAAAAAACAATTTTTCATAAATACAATCATCAATATACCTCATTCTGAAAGTAGTAGAAAACACACATATCATGCACTTCCACTACTTCCAAAATAACGGTACAAATTACTTACTTCACAATTCAAACAGTTGCAAAATACAATTTTTATTCTCCTATAAACAAGGAAAGAATAAAAAACATCAAACTTGTATTATTTACTACTATTCCTACATGCTATGTGATCCATGAGTACCGCCAGTCCACGATGGAGAGTACAGACTACCTGCAACATTTGCATTAAAGTTGTCAACCGGTCCAGACGGTCCAGCGCAAGCACACAAACAACAGTTTTCTCCTCCCAAAAGGCGATTCAACTCCTTTTCACTGAGTTCAGCTTTATTAAGCTGATCCAATTTAATCTTACCTAACTTTTTCATTGTCATCAAAATTTTAATTAAACATTCAATTTATGTATAGCATAAAACTATCTCTATTATTTATCCACAAATATTATTTCACGATATTTCCAACGCAAAGTATTCTTTGGGAAATTACAATGTAACAAAAACTCCATTTCAGGTAAAGCATATAACTTAGCTAATACATTTTTTACCGACTCACATATACAAACTTTCTCCACACACAGTAACCATTCACCTAAATCTCGCCAAACATCAACTGGAAATAAAAACAATGGTTCAACAGACCTCACTCTATACTCAAACTGACAGAAAAGCCGTTCAACACCTAATACTATTTGCTCCAACATCCAAGAAGTCCGAGAGCGAAACAAAGAATTCTCGTCATAGAAACGAAATAGAAAATAATCTCCTACCCACAATAAGAACTGAAATGTACCCATATAAGGCACTTTCATCTCTTGCCACAAAGCTATCAAGAATTCATCCACATCTGTAAGTTGTTCATCCACATCCATCTCTATCAAAGACTTTTGAGCTAAACATTCTATCAAACATCCCCATTTGGCAAGCCTAATCCCATTTTGTTCTGTAAACACTTTTTGTTGTATTTGCTCCAGCAAATTAAAGTTCTCTCCCTCCATTTGCTTTTTGCCTCCCACATAAGTATCACTCAAAAATCCGGAAAGGCAAAGTGTAAATTGTTTATCCAGCAATAAATCTAAATCCGGATATTGTATCTTATACTGATTCCAGACCAAAGAATTGTTAGGATAAAAGCACCACAAATCTTCTCCGAAAGGGAACTGTTTAGGATGGACTGACGGATTTTGATTCAAGAAAAGTAAAAAATGAGTATCGACCCTTTCCTGTATTTCAACCATATTCTCAATATCAAACGAAAAAGTGACTTTGATATGTTCTCCTTGTTGTTCAGAGAAATAAGCCACAAAATAATGAAACAAACTTTGGAACTCACGATAGAATGAGACAACCTCAGTCAAGAGGCTTCCCCACGCTTTTCGAGAATAAAAAACAGAAAAACAACACCACGCTTTTCCTCCCATCAACGTATAATTCTGTTTCATATTATGCCAAGAGTATTTTATTAGTATAATCAAAATTCCGATATACAATCCCTTGTCCGAACCCATTCGGATTTACCGTTTTACAATCATTATCCATTTTTTTCATCTTCAGATAGTTTATAGCCTCTGTTACACCCATGACAATTACCACTATCAGATTCGCATCTTTAACTTTATAATATTGATGATTAAAATCATACAAACAATTAGATTTGTTTCTAAGTATCATTTCCTCATCTTTAAAATTCAGTCGAATTCCGTTCTCCATCTCATCCCATATTCCTTCTTTCCATTCTCCTTTTATCACAAGTCGATATTTATCCCCTATACATTGTTTTAGCATGTCTGATTCATCCGGATGATTATAATTCATTGCAATATTGTTCTGTATCACTCCTATGCCAAAACGTTGTCCTTTATACAACATCAATACTCTCGTAGAGTAGGGATTTATATAATCCAGATAGACACTCTGCAACTTCTTCAACAAAAACTCTTGTGCTATCCGCTCTTCATCTGCATGCATCAAAACATTATAAAATTCCTTCTGATTAAAAATTTCCTGCACAAGCCCTCTACACAACAAACGATTGAAAAATTCAACATCTTCCAAACCATATCCTACAAACACTTCATTGTATCCTCTCGCCTCAACGAACTCCTTTCTTTCCAAGCAGACCCTTCCGAAAACATCACGATAACAAAGATTACTCGTATAAAATAGACGCTCTTTATTGTTAAATTCTTTTAACATAAACTCTGCAAACCCTCTACCTAAGTAATTATCTGCATCCAAATTGCATACTACTTCTCCTTCTGCCAATCTGAAAACCATATTCCTGCTATGGCTGCGTCGATAATAAGCTGGTTCAGTAGTCCTATAATAGACAAGAATACCCATCTCAATATATTTCATCATAGATTGAGCAATCCATTCTTCTAATCCATCTTGCGAATTATAATCCAGCACAACAAACTCGACCTCATCTACTAAGAAATTATCAAGAATATTCTTCTCCAAAGTTTCTTGTAAATGTTTAAGCCGATTCATACAAGTGATGCAAAATGAGATTTGTTTCATAGTGCTATATAGCCATTATTAATGAATAGTAAATCTACCGAATGCATAAGCTCCATCCAAACCTTTTATCTCAAGTAAAAAATCACCAACTAAGCCTTTCTGTAATTGTACTTTTCTCAATATTGGAGAGTCAATATTCTCAGTAGAAGAGTAAACAACATCCCCATTCTGAGAAATTACAATTTCAATCTCACCTATAGATTGATAGAACTCCAAGTCAATGGAGTGGTCATCATTCAAAAATGCTAAAAAAGGAGTCACTGGAGGAATAGAACGGTGACCATTCCCCGGACCATCCGGTAAATCAAAATCCTCATCCATGATGATTTCTACTCTTGAAGGAAAAGTTACTGACTTTCCATTCACTACATTTACCACAAAGAAGCAGTATAAACTTAACAAAATAAAAAATGATTTCATAGTATCTTTAGTTTTGAATGTAACAAAGATAGCCATTTAATCACTTCTTAGGGAAAGTACAAGTGGACAACACAAAAGAGAATAACAAACTATATATCAAGAAAATACTAAAAAAAAAGCTACTAAGTTAATGGACGAAAAGCAAGAAGTTCTTCTAATAAAGAGTTATAAATTCTTCCAATTTATCAGTAGTATCCAAATTTAAGCTCTCCCTCAATCTCCGTTTTTTCGTAAAAATAGAATTCATCTCGCAGTCAAAAGTAAACATCAACTCAGTGGTAGTGAAACCAACTTTAAGCAAAGCTATCAATATCAGGTTACCACTCGTTAATTTAAAATCTTTCTTTAACCGAGAAATCAAATTACCATATATCAAATCCATGTATTCAAGGAGCTGTTCTTTCTCTTGTTTGGTCATATTCTTCACAATCAGCTTTTCCTTCTTCAATTGATCCAAGAGATAAACACCATTTACACATACATTTTCACGTATTTTTTTATTCTCACTCTCCAACAGCAAAATCTTTTGATTCAATTTACCAACCTTCTCTCTATTTGTTTCCGCTGTTTCACCTACTTTTTGTTTCAACACATCAAGTTCATAAACATATCGTTTAATCATGCACTCATTCTCCTTTATTACTTGCATATTTTTCCGGAACATCTCTTTGTATCTTTTTCTTAAAAGAAAATACAAAACAAGACATAATAGGATAATAAATAAAACGATTACCATCCCAAAATAAAACTGTATTTTCTTTTCGTGTTCAACTTGTTGCTTTTCTAAAAGAAGCTTTCCTTTTTCATATTTACGTTGCAAAGTCAAAATTTGAGATGCTTGTTTAGCATCCAGGTCAACGGACAACAACGAATCAGACTTCTCTTTGAAATAGAGAGCCATTGCATACTTTTTCTGCCTCTTTTCCAACAGATACAAATAGTGGTATGCCCCTGCCAGAGTACGAGGCCTTTCTGATTTCAAAGCTAAAGTAAAATATCTTTTTGCCTCATCCAACTTATTTTGATTTAAATAAATGTTCCCCAATGACATTGAACAGTGATGCATAGAATGCCTATCTTGTTCAGTCTCTACCGCAGTTTTCAACAAGATTATTGCATTTTCCAAATCTCCCTCATTTCTTTTTGCAATTCCTTTTACTTGTAACAAAGAAGGAGTTACTCGTTCAAAATCGATACATCCTTTCTTTTCTTCACACAAGGACAAAGCCCTATTGATGTAGTTATAAACACTGTCATATTGTTGTTCTACATAATAAATACGAGCAATATCCCGATAAGCATATATAACCCCTAAAGTATCGGCTGCCTTTTGAAAACAATATACCGAACTTTGATAATTATCAAGAGCATCTTTGTGTAGCTTTCTATCTGCATTCAAAATACCGATATACTCATATGCCAAGCCTTGTAGCTTATACTCTTCCGTTTTCTCCAATTTAGCCAAAGCATTCAAATAGGCTTGCATAGCCAGCGTATCATTCCCCTGCAAATCCATCACTTTGCCATAATAAAACAATGCCTTCCCCGCTTTCACGTTATCACCCCCATTCTTATAATAATCTACCGCCAACTTTATCAACGAATCCGACTGCATGCTATCCAGATAGTTCTTATCACGGGCTTGTGTCAACAGCAGCACATAGTCTGCCCGCTGCTTTCCACGAAGCTTCTCCGGATGAGGAATTTGCTCCAACAGCAGCAATGCACTGTCAGAATATACATCCATATACCTCTCTACCTTATCAAAAACATTGGATACGTTCTTCTCTACGCAAGAACCTAACAGTACGCAAACGGACAAAAGCCCAAGATATAGCAGTTTTTTCATATGAACATGTTCTTTACCAGATTATCATTACGTATAACTCCTATGCCCACAGAATCCTTTTGGAGATAAATATTCACACCAGCCAACGGCAATCCTTTTTCTCCATCAGTCACAATGCCATTTGCCTGTGCATTAAAAACAACTGCACAGCAGAATGTTATGAACAGTACTATACATCGCTTCATAATCCATGTATATATAATTAAACTTTGGATGAGAATAAGCTTTTTTACGGCCTCTCCCTTCAAAGATACAAAAAACCGCTTCAACAATGTACAAAAACAAGATAAATGTGACAAACAAAACAAATAGCTCAGAGCTTGTTTCCCCTTACATAGGCTTCCTTTCCATTTTCTGTACGGAGTTATCAGCGCCTATCGGCCGTGATGCGCTCTGCCAACGGCCGTCAACCACTCGACTAACGACCGTCAACAAGGTGCTTCATAACCGTTGAACACCTATTATACTCATAGTTTCCCCATACTGTGCACCTATCTTATTCCTATTATGAGCCCAGCTGCAGTCTATCGGTAAACGGTCTTTTACGAAGTTAATACCGTGTTTACACGAAACGCATATCGTGTAAACAAGATATTTGCAAAATGCTGTACATTCTATTAATACACTAACAAACAAGATATTAACTTACTTTTCGGCGTATTTCCGCTGTGGAAGCAAAAGTTGCTTCCACCTTTTTGAGTTGCTTCCACAGCACTTGTAATGCCGATGAATAAAGGGATGCAGGAAGTAGGTGGAAGTGTGGAAGCAGAAATGATAAAACTAAGCAGAGATAATTTTCCCTTAAAAGCAATAAAACTCCAGAATCTGCTGGAGCAAAGCATCCTGCTTTCCCAGACCTTTTTCCAACTCCACACTTTTCAGGTTATAGAGTTGTGCCAGCAAAGCTGACGACTGCTTCTCGCAAAGACGGGAATCATGTACCTGCTCCATCCAGCAGACGGTCTCTCCCCAAACATCTACCGAAAGATGTGACAAGACTTCTGTCGGGGCTCCCCCCTTCTCCACCTTACGGAAGATTTCGACCAAAGCACACAACAAGCTGGACATTATCTGTTTACAACGGGAATGGGAACGGGATTCCCGGTTTCTGAAACGTAGCAGGAAATAGTACCCCAGCCATAAATAAACGGTGGTGACTTCTGCATGGATTTTCTCTATCCTCTTCCAATGCGCAACCAAGGCAGCATCAATTTCTTCCAGAATCGCATCCGTATCATCTTCTATGTAGTATTTCTGCGCAAGACACTCTATCACGCACCCCCATTTCGCCATATCCACACACTCTTGCGTACGCCCCATCCATACATGGGCTTCCTCCAATATCCGGAATGCCTTTTCTCCACATTCTGGAGCATCATAAAACCGATACTGACGAAACAACAGAAGAGACTGACATAATAACTCATCCAAAGAGTACTCCGCACTTTCCATATTTAAAATTCAAGTATCCATTCAGGTAACAAAATCGAGCAAAAGTAATCATTTCCTAAGAAAATCACGCTGTTTCAGCACAAAAACCGGCAGGAAAAAGAAGATACCGATGACGGACATCACCAGTCCGCCAATGGTACCCGCCGCCAATGGAAACCAGAAAGCCTCCTTGTCCTCACCTATCATGAAAGGGATAAATCCCAGAATGGTAGAAACTACCGTGAGGAAAATAGGAACGACCTTCGCATTCCACGCCTTGACGTAGGCACGAAGAGCGGAAAGACGGGGGAAACGACGTCGGATGCTGTTGTACTCGTTCAGGACATAGATGCTGGCATTCACCGTGATGCCGCACAGCAGGACGAACGAGGCAAAACCGCCCTGGTCGAAGTTCAGCCGGAACCAATAGAAAGTAAGAAATACCCCGATATAAGAAACCGGAATCACAAAGATGATGGCAAGCGGCTGCTTCAGGGAGTTGAACAGAACGCTGGTCGTAAAGAAGATGATGGCTATCACCACCAGCAGAAGCAGGTATTGGCGGTTGTCCTTCTCGCCCCATGACCAACTGTTGCTGTCCGACTCGGCTGTATAACCCATCGGCAACAGTTTGTTGAACTCCTCCAGGTCACGTTTCTGTATCTTGTTGCCCATCTCATTGGAGCCGATATATTCGTATTGCAGGCAGAGGCGGTACTGCTGGTTTTCTTTGGCAATCTCCTGCGGCATCTGTCCCTTTTCCACAGTAGTCAGTTCGGAAAGCTTGTAATGCTTGCCGTTTCCTACTCCATAGGGGAAGAACTGCATCGCCCAGATGTCATATTCGGCAGACTGGCGGGAAGAGAGCTTGATTTTCTCCATCCCCTGCTCGGCCGCTACCGAACCAATCTCCAGATTCTTGCCAAAGATGGGGCGCACCGCAGAGAAAAGCACTTGCGCGTCGATGCCCTCTTGCGCCATGCACTCCTTGTTCAGGTTGAAGTAGAATTCCTGATAGTCATCCTTCCACCAGGAGAACTCCGAATTGATGAGCACTTCCTTGATACGCCGGTGCGTCAGCAGCTTGGCCTTCAGCTTCTCCGCCCACTCATAGAGTTCGTCGTAGTTGTAGCCGTACATCCTGATGCGGTAGGAGCCGGCACTCTCGCGGACGTCATTACTGAACCCCTGGTCCTGCAATCCGTAGATGCCCCAGCTGCCGCCTCCCAGTTCCAGTGCCTTGCTTATCATATTGGCTTTCAGTGTATAGGGAAAACCGCTGTTCCGGGCTTCCTTCTTGAAATAAATCTGCATACTGGCACGCCGGGGGCTGTAGATGGAAGTATGAAACTGCCTGATTTCCTTGAACCGGCTGAGGTAGGTCTCCATACGTTTCATCAAAGTGTTCATCTGCTCGAGGGTGCTGCCATTGGGAAGGTTGGCGTTGGCATAGAGCACCACCTCCTCATTACGGGTGAAGTAACTGCCTTCGTACACCTTCTGTATGAAAAGCCGCAAGCTGCCGCCCAGCGCCTTGTCCACAATGGGTTTCACCGACTCCTTATAGGTATCCGAACCGAATACCTTATTGTAAGCAGCTTCCCATTTTCCCCCTCCTTCCAGTTTGTCGGGCAACAGAAAAACGGGCAGACCGAAACCCAACAGTAACAGCAGGCATACAGCCCAGCGCCAACGGCACAGAAAACGGATGAGAGCAGAATAGCAGCAGGAGAAATAAACGGGGAAACGTCTGAAAATCCGTCCCAACCTTGTTTTGAATGTTTGCGTCAGCCCCGGCAAGACAAGACGCCTCTTCTTCCCCGTAATCCGCCTCACCAGTCCTATCTTCTCAATCATCGACGGAACAAAGAACAACGCCACCATCAAGGAAACAGCCAGATTGATGATCACTACCGCTGCAAAGTCCTGCAGGTTGAGCCGTATCTTCTCGTCAAGGAAGAAAATGATAACAAGCGCACCCATCGTAGTGAGGGTTGCCGCCAACACCGACAGGAAGGCCTTGAGATTACGCCGATGCAGAATGTGGTCGGTCATGACAATGGTGCTGTCTATCACCAGATTCAGCGAGACAGTGATACCCGCCAGCGAATAAAGCTGCATCTCAAGTCCGAAGAGGTAGTAGAAGATAAGTGCCACCGCTATATTTACAGCCAGGCTGGTAACTATCAGAAAAAGATATTTCAACTTACGAGTAATGAGCCATACAAATACAAGCAGGATGAGTACCGTCAAACCGGTACGGAAGTAAATCTTGTCCAGTTCTTCCCGTATGTACTCGGTCGCATCATAGCTGGTATGCACTTCATATCCGACAGGAAGTACCTGCCGAACAGCTTCCATCTCGTCCATCACGGCACGGTTCAGTTGCAACTGGTTGGCAGTTTCTTCCGCAGTAATGGATAGATAGACGGAATTCAGCCCATTGATGCGGTAATAGCTTTGCGGCTCCTCCTCCATACGGACAGCCGACACCAGTTCGTCCAAGCGGAGCAGTTTCCCGTCGGTAGCCGTCACGGTGATGGCAGCAGGATTAAAACCAAGGGAGTTGCTCTCCGGCACCAGTGCCAGGCGTATCCATTCCCGGCTACCGTTACCTGTATCCACATTGTGCGTACCCAGAAATTCCTTCCGGTAATGCCGCTGTACTGCCTCGCTGATGTCCGATAGGGTCACACCCAGCAAGCGCAACTGTTCACTGTCATATTCCAGTCTCCACTCCATGGGCGTGGCACCGCTGAGTTCCACCTTATAGATACCCGGAATATTTGCCAGCCGCGGCTTGATATGCTCCTCGGCATACTGCTGAATCAATATCGGAGTGGAAGGGGCATTCAGTGTGAAGGACATGAAAGGGCGTGAGGCGTTCTCGTCGGGCACTTTCATGTGAATGGTGGGATAGCTGACACCTTCGGGCAATTGGGGCCACGTCTGCCGGATGATGGTGGAAGCTTCGAAGCGGACTGCCTCGACATCGGCATGCTTGTCCAGCTCCACAGTAATGTTGCCGTAGCCGTTGCCCGAAGTGGAGTTCAGCCGCTTCACTCCGCGGATACGCGCCAGCATGGATTCCAGCTTGCTGGTCACTTCCATCTCCACCACCCGCGACGAAGTGCCAGGCATGCTGAAACCCACCGTGAAGCCGGGCAGGCTGCGTGACGGATTCAGCTTGACGGGGAGCAGCGGTATCAACGCCACCCCTACCAAAGCAAGGCAGACAAACGCCACTATGACGGTGAAGGAAGAAACTCGTTTCATCAGTTATTATAATCAAATTTTTCCGACAGCGAAAATCCGCTGGCAAAGTCGTGCAACGTCAGTTTCCGTATCTTGTAATAATTCAGCCAGTAGTCCTGCAAGGCGGAGATGTAATTGCGTTGCGCTTCCTGCTGGCGGTTCAGCGAGAGGGTCAGGCTGTTGATGTCTGCCTTGCCGATAATGAAGCGCTGGCGGGTTTCGTTATACGCCAGGATGGCAAGGTCGAGGGCCTCTTCGGCACTGGCGACGAGGGCTTGCTGGACGTTGAAGTCGCTGACGGTCATGATAACCTCCTCCTCAATGCTGATTTCACTTTGCCTGGCAGAAGTCTTCACCACGTTCAGATTGTTCCTCGCCATGTTGTATTTGCCTTTCCTCACGCCCCAGTCCACCAGTGGAATGGAGACACTGACCGACACCATCTCCTGCTGCATGGGATGCCTGTATGCTTCACCGAATTTCTCCGCCACCTGGTTGAAGCCGACGCTGGCGTTGATGCTGGCGTTGAAGCGCGATTCCTTCTTCGTCTTGTCTACTGTCTGCTCGGCTTCCAGCACTTCCTGACGAAGCCCCAGAAATTCCGGATTGTTGGCTTGAGCGGCCAGCAAAGCCTCATCAACCGGTATGGTCAGCGCCCTCGGACGTCCCGGAAGCGACACCCTGATATCCGTGTTCTTCTCCATATTCAGGAAAGATGCCAACGAAAACATGGCGCGCTTCAAGGCACTGGCGGCATTCTGCAAAGTATTGCGGGCGTTCACCACGTCGAGTTTCAGCGTCAGCAGGTCGGCACGGCTGATGGCGGCTATCTTCAGGCGCTGCATACCGATGCGGTAGAGGGTATCGGTGGAGACGGCATTGTCCTTGGCCAAGTCATATTCCGCCTGTGCCATGGCAAGCGCAAAGAAATAGGTAGTGGCCTGCTCGGATACTCGCTCTGCATTGTAAATATACTCCTTCTTCACCTTTTCGTACTTCAGCGGCTCAATCCTGCGTTCCCAACGGAAAGGATTGTAACCGACCAGACTCTGCGAGTAGCCCAAACGAACCGGAACACTGGTGAACTGGGTATACTTGTTTCCACCGAAGCTCCGCATATAGCCCAGCTCCGTATCCAGATAGAACGTACCGCCCGTCAAGTCGAAATTCTGTCTGACGGCAAGATTGCCGTATGCATAGAAGGATTGCTGGCTGCGATAGATGTCAAGGTCCTGTTCGGAGTCGTAACGCTTGGTGATATCGCGGTTGTACTGTGCCGGAGTCATGTTCAGCGTCAGGCTGGGAAGGCGGTTTGCCTTATAGGTGCGGTATTCCCAATAACCGGCCAGATACATGTTCTTGGTGCGGAAGGCTTCCAGCGAACTGTCATTCGCCAGGGCAATGGTCTGCTGCAAATCGAGCGTTATCCGCTGCTGGGCAAAAGCGGAAAGGGCTCCCAGACTGAACAAAAGTATAAGACTTAATTTCTTCATGCTCTTTCTTTTCTATAAATAAACCAATATATCAACGGGATGATGAACAGACTGACCAGTGTCCCCACGAACATCGCCCCAATCATTGCTATGGAAAGCGGCTTCTGCAGCTCCGAGCCCATGTCGAACGAGAACAGCAGCGGAACCATAGCGAAAATGGTGGTGAGCGATGTCATGATGATGGGCCGGAGCCTTCTGCGCCCCGCCTCGTGGATGGCCTCGAGCAACGGCATACCAGCCCTCCGTAATTCATTAATGGCATCCAGCTTCAAGATGGAGTCGTTGATGATGATACCGCACGTCACAATCAGTCCGATGGCAGACATCAGGTTCAGGGTATGCCCGCATATCCACAACAGAAGCAGGGCAAACGCCACATCTATCGGAATTTCCAGCAGCACGATGAGCGGCTGCACGAAGCTTTCGAACTGGGCGGCAAGAATGAAATACATCAGCAGGATAGAGATGAAAAGAATCACCACCAACTCGTCCAGCATCTGGCGGTTGGAGAAGAAACTGCCGGAGAAGGCCGTATCCCAGTCACCCGTGGCATCTGCCTCCCGCTTCACCTTTTCCATCAACTCCGGAGCATCGTCCACTTCATAGAAACGGAACGGTATATATTCACCGTTGCGTCCTGCCGTAATCGTTTTCAAATCCTCGGCCGGACGCACCTTTACCAGCTCCCGAAGCGGAATATACTCCACTTCGCCCTTACTGTCCGGACGGGTCTGTATCAATGTCTGCAGCAGCACCTCGTTCACTGTCCGCTCCTCGCCCACAATGCTGATAGGCAGGTATTGCTGGTAGGAATGGAGCATAGCTACGCTGTTCTCCTTGAACGCTGTCCGCAACGTACGGTAAAGCTCGTCATACGAAACGTCATAGAGCAACAGCTTTTCCTGCAAAATGCTTATGTCAAGCTGGTTCTCGAAAGCGATGCCTACGGGCGCTGTCCCCGTAAGCTCCGCAAACTGTTGTTCCAGTCCGCGCAATTCTTCCGCCGCCGGCGCCTTCTCCTTGTTACGGGCATAAAGTTCTGCCACCACATCGGCCTCCCCGGTCACGAAAAGCTTCTCGAACACGGTTTCGGGTGGAGAAAAGGAGACTGTCGCCAACGGATATTCCCGTGTCAGCCACTCGCCCGCCTGCTTCTGCAAGGGAGCAATCCCGTCAGGCGAGGAAGTCTTGAAATACAATTCTGCCTCCGAAGAAGAGAGAGCCTGCTCACGGTTCAGCAGATAGTCCTGCTGGCCTATGGCAGCCGTCTGTTCCACAGTCTTGTCCAACAACTGTCCGAACAGCACATTCACACGATGCCGGTTCTCGTCCACATGTATATTTTCGTTCCATTCCACATGGACTATCAGTTCATTCTGGTCTATCTGCGGCATACGCTCCTTGGCTATGGAATAGAACAGAAAGACACAAAGAGGAATAGAAACCACACAGAATATGATACTTACCGTCTTATGGGAAAATACCCAGTCGATGCCCGCATCATAAAAACGGTCCAGCGTATGTTCCTTCAACGGATTGTTGATGCGGATGCGGGAGAACCACGACCTGCCGCGCAACCCCGTCCGGTAGACCAGCATATAGAGGACCGGCAGCAGCATGATACCCGTGAAGTAGGAAACCAGCAGCCCCACCGTAACAGAGAATGCCTGGTCGTAGAACAACGCCCCTGCAATGCCGCTCATGAATATCAGCGGCACAAATACGGCAATAGTGGTCAGCGACGAACTCAGCATGGGCGTAATCACCTCACTCGTTCCCGTCACGCAAGCCCGCCGCAACGAATAGCCCCGTTCGCGATACTGCGAAATGTTCTCCGTCACAATGATGCTGCTGTCAATCATCATACCCAACGCCAGGATTAATCCCGACAAAGAAATGATATTGAGTGACATCTTGAACAAGTAGAAGAACAGGAAGCAGATGACAATAGATACCACCATACTCAACCCGATGATGAACGGCGACTTGACATCCCCCAAGAAGAGTACCGCCACAATGCAGATGAACAGGAAACCCAACGACAAATTTTGCTGAAGATTGGAGATGGTATAGTCCAGCAACTCCGTCTGGTTACGGCTGATGCTAAAATCAATGTCGGGATATACTTTCTTGAAGTAGTCCATCGTGCTGTTGATGGCAAGCTTCATGTCTTCCATATTCTCGTCCGCCTGCTTGATGACGGCAAGGGTAACGGCACGCTTGCCATTGCTCATGGAGACACCTTTCTCCTTGGCAGGAACAATCTCTACCCGGCAGAAGTCTCCCAAGCGGATGATACGTCCTTCCTTTCGCAGCAGGATGCCCTTCACGTCCTCCTCTGTCCGCAGCAGGGTGGAGAACTTAATGTTGTATTCGTAGTAGCCGTCGCGCACGGTCATGCTGCCCGGCTCCACGTTGTTTTGCGCCAGCACGTTTTCTATGTCTTCAATGGAGAACCCCAACACAGCAAGCTTATCCGGGTCGGGCACAATCTGTAACTGGCGTTCGACCAAACCCGTGACATCCACCATTGCCACTTCCGCCAACTGCTCGATGCGACGCTTTATGACATTTTCGGCAAACTCGCACAAATCAAGAAACGCGCGTTCGTCCACCTTGCCGTATGCACTGTCGCTTTTTAGGGTCAGATTGAGGTAGAAGACAGGAATGTCCGTCGCACTTGCCTTTATCACCTTCGGGCGTTCGGCATCCTTGGGCAGATAGTTCATGGCGGCGTCAATCTTCTCGTTCACTTCTATGAAGGCAAGGTCGGTATTCGTACCGAAGTCGAAGCCCAGGCGGATGATGCCTGCACCATCGCGCGTCTCGCTGTCCATGTCCTTCAGTTTCGCCACCTGGATGAGCTGCTGCCGCAGAGGTTTCACCACCGTATTCTCTAATTCACGCGCCGAGGTATTCTGCGCCGACACCTGCACTGTAATTTCCGGGATGGCAATATCGGGCAGCAAGGATACCGGCAAGGTGAAGTAAGTCACCAGCCCGACAATGAAGCATGCTGTAAATGCCATCAGTACGGCAATAGGCCGCTGTATCAAAAACTTTATCAATTGAACTATGAATTTTGAATTACCACTTATCACTCATTATCTATCAACCACCTTCACCGGTGCTTCATGTGCCAGATTCACATTTCCCGTCACAATGACCGTATCGCCCTCTTTCAGGGCATCGTCGGCCATACTATAGCTTTCCGCATTCTCCAGACCGGTCTGCACATAGTTCCACTGCGCCTTTCCGTCTTTCAGGGTAAACACCACCTGCTTACCCGAACGCAACACCACGGCACTCTTCGGGATTACAAGCTGTCCGCCCAGAGAGCGGTGCACGTTCACCCTCACGTTCATCCCACTGAACAGCCGTCCCTTGCCATTGACGGTAGCCTTCACCTTAACCATCCCCTTGTCATCCACCAGAGGATTGATTTGGGTGATGCGCCCCTCCTGTCTGGAACCGGCATCCGAATAAGGGGTAACAATCACCTTGTCGCCACTCTTTATCAACGGCAGTTCGCTTTCCAGCACCGTGAAGTCCACCTCCATACCTTGAGTGCCGATAATGGAGCAGAAGGCTTCCGAGGTACTTGCCTCGTTGAACGGTTTGGAGAACAGGTTCGCCACTACCCCGTCAAAAGGCGCAACCAGCGTGGCGTGTTCCTCTTCATACGCGGCAAGCTCATACTGGGCGAGGCTCTGGTCGTAACCGCTCCTCACGCGGGCCAGCTTCATGATGTCAGCAGGTACTTTGGAGGCATCCCCCACCGGATAGCCTTGCCCTATCAATACATCCTGCAGCTCAAGTTCCGCTTTGTCCAGAGCATCCTTGGCTTGCGCGGTCTTGTTCTTCAGACGGAACTTATCCAGTTCGGCAAGTTTCTGCCCTTTGCGCACCGGGTCACCGTTCTTCACGTAGATGTGTGCCACTACACCGGTAGTCTCAAAACGCAAATCCGCCATGGCACCGGCGGTTACTTTTCCGTTGCTCACCAGTTCATGCTCAAAGGTCGCCCGCTTCAGGACTTTCACGGTCACTTCATTGCTTTCACTTGGCAGGACGGTTGCCACCCCTTCCTCGGACTCTTTTCCCTTTCCGGCATCGGAGCAGGCGGCAAGCAGGGCAACGGCCATGCATAGCAGGTATCGATAGTTCTGTGTCTTCATATTCATACTCAATTATAAATTGATAAAATTAATCGTTTCAAAAAAACGAACCGATATTTGCATGTGGACACTTTTTTCATAGCACTTTAGTAATTAGTTCGCTCATTATTAACGCTTTACGTTTTTATTCATCTTTTTTAATATGGACAAAAATAAGCTGAATCTTTTTTATTTCCTCCCTCATCTGTCGTATTGCCGTAGAATGCACTTTCGGCTCTTTCGTCAATACCATCCACTTCATTTTTTCAAACTTGTCCGGTTGCCTGAAGCTTGGTTCCGCATAAAGCTTCGCAAGCAGATAATAGGGATAAATACGTCCCGGCAAACGATGGGTGGAACGGATAAACCAGTCTTCCGCTGACAAGCAATCACCCATCTGCTGATAGTTTTTGCCTATCACATTCAGTATCATGGGGTCACAACTACGCTGTAAAGCTTCTTTCAAAATACGGTTGGATTTACTGAACTGCTGCTGCTTGTGCAATCCATGCCCATATTCGAACAAGAAAGATGCCCGGTCCCTCAACAGAGGATAAAGGCGCCCGTACTCTTTCTCTGCCGATTGATACGCACCTGCATTATACAGCACCCGCGCATTCATCCACTCCCGACAGGCCTGCTCCACTTGCAAGTCATTCTTCAGGCGAAAACCGCCAATGATGCCTACTGATACAGCCAGCCCCAACCATTGCCAACGGTCGGCACCGGACAAGCACGCCACAAGCAATCCTCCAAATGTAACGATAAATACCGGAAGTTGTAGCGGATAGGAGGAAAAAGAAAATATCATCAAGGAAAGAATGGCCCCACAGATACCATAACGTCCTTTACGGACTCCCCTATACAAACACAGCACGACCACAACCAATAGACATACAGCCAAAGGAATACCCAGTTCGACCGCAACCTGCAGATATTCATTGAATGCATATTCCGGACTTCCCGCCACACGTTCCTCCCACGGTTCATAATCACCTGCTGCAAAATAAGTTTCCTGCGCATTTCCATAGGCTGCTGCGAAATTATGAATCCCATATCCGGTCAACGGCTTTTCTGCAATGGCACGACAAGTTATCTTCCACATGAAAAGACGGCCACGTGCAGAATCGGGTTTCAAGACAAACAGTAAATAGCCCGCCAATAGCAAGACACAGAATCCACCGACCACTACCATCACCACACGCTGCCTTTGCTGCTGCCATAATAATCTGAACTTATCCGTCCAATCCATATGCCAAGCATATACACACAGACAGGAAACTCCTGCCGCCAACCATGCCGAACGGCTCATTCCTGCCGGAAGCACACAAAAGATAAGCAGCATCACGCCACCGGCAACCATAGCTCCAACTTTATCCATCACCTTTTTCCATCCTTTCCCGTCATTCCGGTCAGAGCAGAGAATCTCCCCCCTCTTGGTCAGCCATTGATGCAGACAGACCGGAAGTATCATGGCCAAATAGCCGGAATAAGGCCCCGGATTGAAGAAAGAACCTGTCAATACATACAAGGAATGGTTGGACACAGCATAACCATAAAGCTGCCTCAATCCCCAAACAGCCTCAATGCCCCCCAGCATTACCAATACCCACGAAACCGGTATAAAAAGAAAATACCTTTTTTCCATCATCAATCCAGCCATCAACAGACATCCTGCAACTACCAATGCACTTTTATCGAAATAGAGCCATTGCCCTATAACATCAGCTACAGGAAGTCCGGAAGAAACGTTACATGCCAAAGACAATAAAACTATACAAGCAATGTAGACCAAACTTCCAGTCAATAGATTACGTACATTATTCATTCTATCTATCAAATATTCAATAGTATTCTATAATTCACCAAAAGATTTGTTTCCCGTCTTTATATTCAAAAATCCGTTCATCTTTACCGGCTGTGTGATTCTTCAGATAAAATAAAGCACCTTGAAACCCTGAATAGACAATAGAATCTGACACAGCCATTTGCCGCCCGACAGAATTCCATTTTCCTCCACCCCAATAAAACAATTCATACAAATTACCTTTATAAATAAAATTCACCTCATTACGAGGAGTATACACCACCTTCTCCACACGATGGGGACTTCCAAAGTCCATCCCGGTCCATCCTCCATCCGGATGTATATAATCAAATGAAGTATCCGGATTACCGTCAAATGCGTTCAAATATTCATGTGTATTGTCTTCAAAACTTCCCGGAGTACCTATGATTTCCCCATATAGAGGTATGGTATCTTCCGTATTCTCATAAAAAGCCAGTTCCGAGATATTACAGAAACATCCGTCAGCACCCTTATAGCGCATATACCGATACGGTTTATCAGACTTCAACCGGGCCACAGTATATAGCCGATACGGAGCCTCCTTTATCAAAAGTAGAGTATCCTTCCACCCAAAGTCTGCCCGGTCGCTTCCTTCCACTACTCCCCCAATCATCCGGTCATTGAAAAGAACACTCAAAGTAAGATGGCACTTCCTATACAAGACCAATTCCTGCTTTTCAGCTTCCGGAACAATGAACCGTATCTTTCCGGTTTCACGCTCCAGAAGAAAAGGAGAAGATACTGCAGCGTATTCCTTTCCGTTCCAGGCAGCCAGCGTAAAGACCGCCCCGCCTCCCACATCCTCAAAACGAGCCTCCCCCTTCTTAAAGAAAGTATATCCTATAGGTTGCCATTGTAGTCTGTTGGCAAGGCACAAATACACCATATCCCCCTCACGAAACTGTCCGGAAAGCAAAGAATCCGGAAGAGCTACAGTCCAATTCCTGCTACCGGTATAAAGTGCAGTGACATCGCGGAAGAACGGACGTCGGAATGCCGGGTAAACATCGGAATATTTCCCCAGTTTCCGTACCGCCTCCTTATCAATACTATAGGTTGCCCGGTACATTTTTCCCCTCGAAATGCTATATTCTTCCGCTTTGCTCCATACTTCTTCATAAGGAAGATTTGCAATGTATGTCTTTCCTTCCTTATCCAAAACAAAATTCCAGAAATGAGAGGCATTGTTGTCTCCTAATACCATCACCCTATCTACTCCGCACGGAATGCCCAATGCCCGCAACACATATATCATGGCATCCGTAAACTCTCGGCAACTGCCCGTATGCCATTTCAGTACATCCGGTCCCAAATGAGGCCCCACCGGAAAAAGAGCCGTATTCCGGTAGTTCGCTTTCCGCAACGTATCCATCAACAACTGGGCGGCAACCTTAGGATTATCAGCCTCATCTGTCTTCCTGAATTCATCCAAAATCGGGCTATAGCACTCATAAATTTCTTTGCGCCAGAGAGAAAGCGGCTCATCCCCTATTCTATAAGGCAATATATATTCGCAGAAAGTATCAAAATCAACATGCTTTCCCCAAGGTTGCTCCCGCCAGACTTTGAATGCCCATTCTATATGATTGACCAAAAAAGCGGAATCCACCGTCATAATGTCCCTCTTATAAGTCAATTGATTTATAGAAAATTCTCCATCTGCTCTTTTCAAGGAATCAATCAACTCTTGCACATGCCTGGAATAAGGAAATGAAACGTATTCACTGAAATACTTCCTGTAATTCTCCAAGGCCTTTCCCTCGTAAGCACCATGAAAAGGCATATTCTCTATCAGAAAACAAGCAGCACGATATTTGTCACCGTCCTCTTCCTTGTAACGGTCCAGTACCTTTTGCAACTCCGCACGGTTATCACCGGCAAGATTCAAAGCTGTGTCCAACCACTGATTTTCCGAAGAACAAGCCATAAACAGACCTGCTGTAAACCATACCCATACACACCAATGTTTCATATCACTATTCCATTTTTTTCTATTCCAATCTGAAAGACAATCCAATCAATCCTTACAATCCGATACAAATACCTGCTTACCATCTTCCATATGAAATATCAGTTCTTCTTCTCCACGGGTACTGTCATGCAAATAGAGCAAAGCTCCCGATGGTATCCCGTCATATGGCAGAAAAGGTTTTTCTGCCATTTTCTTCCCCAATGAGTTCCAACAGCCCTCTCCCCAATAGAAGAGTTCATAACAATCCCCTATCCTGACAAAGTTATCATCGTTACGGGGCATATACATAAAATTGTCTATAGTAACAACCTTTCCAAAATCCACCGTTACACTTGCACCGGGTTTTGATGAAATGAAATACGACAACGGCTCATTATCATAGACCTGATGGGCAAAAGTACCCACTGTAGCCGGAGCATCTCCCCAACTGTCTATAGGGACAATTTCTTCCTCTCCTTTATAAAAATGCATTTCGGCAACTTCCGCATATCCCTCTGCCGAAGAACAAAAACGGGCATAGCGACCCCTTACCGGTTTCTCAAGAATAACGTGATTATAATTGATACCGGGCGTATCTTTCACAGTACACAACAACTCCGCATTTTTAAAATCCTTATCACAAGCCGCCTCAAAATGCCCGTCTTTTATCCCTCCCATATAATTCCTGATACGTTCCGAAAGAGGGTATTTCCGATACAATTCAGCAGAATAGCACTTGGAGGTATCTGCAACATAAGGATGTATATCCTTGCCATCAAAATAAAAAGGATTTCCAATAGGGCGATACTGCCCGTTTGCGAATGCCAACAATATATAAACCTGCCTCGAAGCCAAATTCCTGAAAAGCGCTTTTCCACTTTCTACCTTAGTAAAATCTATTCCCCGCCACCCATAAGCACTGAACAACCCCACATAAACATAATTCCCGTCCATCCCTTCTACCGGCAGTTCCAGATTCGAATCAAAATAATTATCCGACACTTTTCTTGCAAACACATCCTTAAAAGCAGCCGGTACGGACCGGTTCCGCATAAAATCGCCATCCATGTCCCATTGTCTGCCAAAACACCGGCGGTAAACCACGCTCGGGCGCCGACTGTCAATATAGAAACTTCCCCGTTCCGGCTTCCGGGAAGGGAAAGTAAAAGGAAGGCAGACACCCGTTACATCCCTCACCACATTCCACACATGCCCTTTCCGTGTTTCCGCATTGAAAGTATAGAAATCATAGGCTACCGGGACGCCGATGGCCCGCATCACATAAATCATAAAATCACAAGCATCCTGACACTTGCCGATACGATTATGCAGCAGGTACTCTCCTCCCAAATGCGGATAGTTAAAGACCCATGTAAACCGGTAAGGGTCTTCCTTCTGCAAATACTCCCAAACTACGCTAATCGCCTCCACTACATCGATACCCGTATAAACCTCGTCCAGCAAAAAGGAATAACGGTCATGGTATATCTGCCGCCAGTTGTCCGGAGTCTCATTTCCGATACGATAGGGAAGCAGCCATTCACAGAAATCTGCAAAAGAAAGGGAAGCATTCCACGGACGCTTTTTCCAACCATCAAAAGCCAAATCAATGTTATTTATCAAGAATTCAGCCCTTATATTCAGTACATCCGGTTTTCTCTGCAATCCGGAAGGGGTATAATAATCCCAATCCGGTACGGCAGTATCCTTCAGCATCACCCCATAAGCATCTGCCGAAGCCAGCACTGTTTTCAAAGAATCCAGTTCTTCACCTTCAAGGGCATAGTGATAAGGCATATTTTCTATCAAGAAACAAGCGGCTTTATATTTTTCAGGCTCATCTTTATAATATTCCAGTACCTTTTCCAGTTCGCCTTTGTTGGTTGCAGCACACTCCAGTGCGTACTCCAATCTGCCGGAAGCATTGCAAGCCTCCAATATCCCGGCAATCAATAATATCCAGAGCAATTTAAACAGAACTTTCATCTTAGTCTATTCTTTTAAAGATACGTTTCCATCTCATTTTTCCAGTATTCGGGCTGACGGACTTCCATACCAGCCATGCCCTTCCCACTATAAATGGTTCCGGCAGTAATCCCCAGTAGCGGGAATCTTTTGAATTCACCATCTTGTCACCCGAAACGAAATAATAGTTCTCACAGAAGCGGTAATTGTGTATCACACTGTCCCCCAGCAGAACCGAATCTCCATGCAATGTCAGTTTCTTTTTCTGTTCCCACTCTATCACGTTCCGATACAGCAACCGTGTTTCCGGATTCATTCCTACCACGCTGCCTTTGGCCGGTATATAAAGAGGCCCAAACTCGCTGATAGTCCACCCATTACAGCCACCATCGGGAAAGCTCTTAAGAACAAGGCCCCGCTCCTCCGTCATTCCCGAAGATATCAATTCATCCAATTCCTCCTGCGCCTGCACATTTCCTGCGATACCATCAAATCCGGACACACGATAATGCGTATTCCTTATCTCCAACGTATCCCCCGGCATGGCGATACAGCGCTTCACGTAATACAACATCACGTCCAGCGCAATGCTGTCCCACCTGCCCGGATAAGGAAAATTGAACACCAACACATCATTCCGCTGATAATTTCTCCATCCGGACATACGTTGTATCTTCACCTCCTTTTTCTCCACGGCATCAAGCACATTGAATAGGCGTGCTCCACCCGAACATTTATCCACCAGAATACAATCACCCGCCAGCAACGACGGTTCCATCGAGTCCGACGGTATCTTGAAGGAGGTCACCACAAACACCTGCAATACTATCAGTATCACAACAAGCAGGCACAGACAGAATAATACGTTTGTTATTCCATTCAACCATTTTTTCAATTGCAGCCGCTCCTTCATCCCATCAATCAGTTATTTTGCATCCCCACTAATCTTCAAAACCAACGGAGAATTTTCTGTATTGCAATATACCGTTATCGTCTTGTCGAAGTGCTCCGGATGTTCGGCTTTATAAACCACTTCCAAAGCTATTTCCTTACCCGGTAATGCCGGTTCCTTTGAATAAGCTACGGTAGTACAACCACAAGAAGTGGCAACATCTTGTATAACCAATGGTTTGTCACCCACATTCTTCAATATAAAAGTTGCTTTTTGTTCCTCCTGCCAATCAAAACGACCCAGCGAAACAGATATATTGCTGGCATCCACTTCTGTTTTTATCACTTTACTTTCATCTCTTCGTTCTATCTTCTCACCTTTAATAATCTTCAGATAGAGTTCTTTCACTTTAGGATTATAAATTGGATTACCAATAGCAATAACCCTATTATTTCTATCTAACAAAAAAGTTTGAAAATTCATATTAGAAGGAAATTTATTCAATTTATTAAACTTATTATTTTTATCTATATATACCGAATGATTAAACCGTTCTCTCTTTAACAAAAGCCGTATTTCATTAAGCTTATATGGCTGAAAAACAAACTGAAAATGCACAGTATTCGGAAATATAGAATCAACATTTACTGCAAAATCTTGCCATTGTGATAAACCCAATTTACAACTCATACAACCTATCGAATCTATATAGGTTATTATCTTATACATACATATGGAATCTGCATTCAAAGTATCTCGACCTTGCATAAAAAAATGCATATCATTAGGATACAATATTTCACGTCCTTTCCACTCTTGCATTAACTTTACGAGTATTTCTCGATCCTTATTTCCACAAGAAATAAATAGTATAACTGACAGAGAAATATATAAAATACGATTCATAACTACAAATTCAACGAATATTTAACCAATTCTACTTCCTCTTTATCCATTAAAGCATATATTGTATCATCTGAATCTGATACACAAAAATTCATAATTGGAAAATCTAAGACAAACTTACATATAGGAGTGGCATCCCAAGCTAGCTGATAAATAATTTTTCCATTAAAAGCCTTTACACCAACTTCCTTATAACTATTTCCTGAATACAGTAGATAAACATACTTCTCTGTAGCATAAGCTTTAATAAAAGCCATTTTATTAGCTACACTCATTGGGGCCGACCTAGTTGTACCTGTATCTTCTGTTTTATATTCAGGGTATCCTCCTACAAATTCAAATGATTTATCTATATTATCTTTATTTACAGAATACAATGAAAATATAGGTGCTGACCCTATAGCAAAGACAAATCGATTCAATGATTTATTAGAAGATAACGTTCCTTGATAAGCCATTCCTCTTAAACGATTTTTAACTTCTTTTTCTTGTTTATCACGATAAGGATACTCGTAGTAATACCTACTTCCAATATGCTTACCAGTAAGACTAAACATATTATTTTCATAAAACCCTAATCCTAAATATGTATCATATTGAGTTGGGCATATATTTAAGCTCATCAGACTATCCTGCATCAACACTGGAAATTGAATGTTTCCTTGTTTAATTTGCCGTAGATTCATTTCCACTAGGTTCCGCTTATAAACATCATATACCCCAATTAACGAATCTCCATACAAAGAGCACAAAGAAAAAACCTGAAGGAATTCATTATTACCTTCCCCTCTTTTTCCAAAATGATATACAGAATTATTATCTCTTAAATCTATTAATGTAAATATACTATCATTTATATCATCATAGATAACAACCGATGAATCAGCATAATGAATAATATATGGTCTCCCTAAAATTAATTCATGATTTAAGACATTCGCAGAAGTAATTTTACGCATCTTTGTAAATGAAGCATCAAATTTTCTCATTTTTTCATCATAATTTGTACATGATGAAAATGAAACTACTAAAATTAGAACCAATAAATATTTCATAATAAAGAATAAAAAAATATTAGTATATTAACATATAATCAAGAGAATTCTCTTCTTCGTTGTCTTTTATTTTGAATAACAAAGAAGAGTTCTCCTGAATTACTTTCTGTATTTATCCAATAAAATGAATTACTAGAAATACTGACGATACCCTCTTACAAAAAAGCCATCATAATCTACAAAACATGTACGATCTGTTTGAATACAAAATGGACCTATTATAATCTCTGCACCAGACGCCATAGCATCTACATTCTTTAACAGCAACTCACATATCTGCTCAGTATCTTCTACAGTATGCAATCTTTCTACACTGATTAAAGAAAACAGAACAACAAACAATATTAATATTTTTTTCATACTATTTCTTGATTTATATTTATTAATTAAACATAGTGTATAAGCGATTGTCCTTTACATCCACCCCATCCCCAATCTTTACAGATACCAATTGCATATATAGCACAACCATAACAATCACCAGAACCTTCACCACCATCTGCTAATGCTTCTATATTAGCCAATGCCAAATCAGACATAACATCTGTTTTCTGATTTGCATAAACTCCATATCCTGCAATCGCTGCAAATGCTGCAACAAAAGCTATCTTAATCATTTTCTTCATACTACTCTTCAGTTTTATTAGTATAAGATTATTCTTTTTTTATCATTTACCACAAGCATAATGCTTGCGTACCAGAATCAAGATATAAAAATCTTGGAGAACTCTTTTCTTGCCATACCTATCGAAATGGCAGAAAACACACTCTGTTTTCAATTCAAATTACTATCTTTGCCTCGACCTCCTTTCTTGGTGGGTTATGGAACGGACGGTACGAGATGCACCAACCAAACGTGAACCGTCCGTTCCTCTCCATCCATATTATAGTTTACTTTATTTCATACTATACTCTATTATCGGATCATCTTTATTCACATCCGTTGCCAAGATTATTCCTTTTTGTTCATCTACCGATATGCCATAAACATAATGATCTAACACATACCTGCAGAGAGGTTCGCCGGTCAGACTAAAAACATAGATATACCGTCCTCCATCCGGCAAATAGACACCTTGCTGTACATTTTGCGCAATTTCCTTAAAAGAGCGCCCATGAAAAACCGCATAGATAGCACTGTCTGCCACTTGGACATCGCTAAATCCCATGATACCCGTAGGAATACCATAACCCTGAGAAATCTTAAACTCCGGTTCACCGTGCGGACCAATGCGTACCACATGCGTACTATCTTTCAAATTAAAGACTTCAAGTACTTCGCCCAACTGGGTAACTGCTGCCAGCACTCCATTTCGGGGATTATAGTCGATGAAGCTACGCCATGCCTGAGCCAATGCAGGACGGGCATTCTGTAAAGCCTCCGCGTTGGCTGACGGTATTTGACCGGTTCTGCGCAATAATTTCCCTTGATAGTTTACCCAGCAAAAGCGGCTACTGCCAGATCCGTCCGGAACAATGAAGGTAAAGTCGTCAACCATCACAAAGTCTAAAACGCGAAGCATGTCAGCATCCATATTTATCACTTTCTGAGGAACGATTGAGCAACCCGACGAAGTAAAATCATACTTGGTCAATACGGACTTACCAGCATCAAGTCCCCACAGAGATTGACCATGCCATCGGATATTTTCAGCAGAAAGCATCTCTTCGGGAGCCTCGCCCCGCTTGCCGAACGAAGCAAAATAGCGGAAACCCGGATAGTGGAAAACATGGCAAAAGTAGTCCGTGCCATGCAAATCCATTACCACAGCCTTATCACCCTGCACCCGAACGCGGAACGGATAACGGAACAAAGCGGTGTCCAATGGCTGCACCCTCGCTTTCAGCTCGATTGTTTGCGGAAAATCCATGTAGGCAACAGAAGTTGCTACTTTTTTCTGCGTACAAGAGGAAAGGGATAGTGCGGACAAGCTAATGAGGCATGCTATAATAAATGTGCACATGTTCGACTCCTTCCTTGGTAAGCGGACAAACAACTGAACCTCTTCCGACACACGCACCACCAGATCCTGTCTCACCGGCCGCCAATGCCTCTATATTCTCCAACAATAAATTATCCAAGCTTTCTGAATGAGTAGTTTCAGCATAACCTAAAATCGCGATGGCACTAACAACCAAAATTCCCAATAACTTCATTTTGCGTTTCATAGCATTTTTGTTTTTTGTTATGCCAATAAAGGTAAAAGGAAAAATTGGAAAACAGCAACTAAATAATAAACAAACATACCAAAAAGGGGCGTGAAAAAAATTTCACGCCCCTTAACACCTATTTGGTTAACATTTCAGCTACTTAGAGATAACAATTTGATACCCCTGCTTTTCTGATACAGCGAGTATTTTGACAGATTTATCCGTTTCAAATAGTTTGCGCAATGAGTTAATTGCTTTTCTGCGACGTTCTTTCAATCCCGTATCAGATAAGGTCCAACAGCAAACTACAGCTATTTCATCGTACGTCAGGAAATAATCGGATGTAGCTATAAAAGCAAGCAATAGTTTTGCGGCTTGGGGAGGGCAAAATTTCACTTCTTCTTTATTGGTTAGAGTATGGTTTATGGCATCGAAACTGGATTCTCCGATTAGGTAGATGTTCTTCTCCGATACATCGGTTGCCTTTTCCTTTTTATGTAGTTGAATCCTTACATAAAAAAACAATCCGAACAGTAAAATACACAAAAAGCAGGATAGTATCAGCAGTACATTATCTTTCCAATCAATGCAATACAAAAAAACGGGTTGCATGTATGCAGTCAGACTCATCGTATACATGTTGTCCAGATAGTAGGTACCCAAATTGTTTTGTGAAGTACAAATTGTTTCATTTCCAGCAAATGTTTCTTGAAAAACATCTTTCCCCAATGGGGTAATCTTCAAAGAAAGCACACACACTGTGCCACGGTACCGCGCATCCATTTCCTCTTGCCATTCAGACCTAATCTTTTCCAATGGAAATTTCCCATAGCAATTCAGAATATCGGCTTTATATCCTACAACTTCCAACAAATATAACCCTTGTGCCTCTTTCAGCGAATCTATCGTCACTTCAAATTCGCCTTCTTCTGTTATTACTTGTCTCTTGGTCTGTTTTGTTCCATTATTATCCCAAGAGACATGATACACCCTCAGCTTATCAAACTCCCGATTCACCACCTGCTCCGCAACCTTCTGCAGAGTTTGCAACGCGACCTCTTTGACCACAGTTTGTCCCTTCCGGGCATTATTATACAATGCCACTCCCCAAAACAGTGCCACTACTACAATGGCACATGTCCATATTACAGTAATCTTATTACAACGTTTCATCTTCTTTTTCACTTCTGTATCTTATTCATTTCTGCCCATGCACTCGAAAAGGCATCTGCTTAATAGCGCCAAAGTTAAAACAATAATATAAAGAAAAAAGAAAATGACTTGAGAAAGAAGGAAATAAAATCAAAACAATTTCTTCTTCTAATCCGCTTTAGCTATTTTCCACCCGCCAATCGTCCGCGTGGCACTGTCAAAATTCACACCAATCTTGACCACACGCCTGCCGTCCGCCCGGTAAGGGATGGCATACTGCTTGCTGTCAATCTGAGCCAACGCCTCTTCCGGGGTACCGTCGTATTTGAACTCGAAGACATAAACGACATCCTGCAACTGCACCACCACATCCGCACGGCCTACGGAACTCTTCACTTCCGACTCCACATATTGCCCCATCAACCGGAACAGCAAATAGAAAATGGTCTGATAATGCTTTTCGGTCTTGTTCTCCAAATCATTGGGAATGGAGGCAAAGAAGGAACGGGTACGCTCCAGGCAGCTCTCCACATCACCCTTCATCAAGTCGCGAAGGAAAGAGACGACGTAGAAGGTGTTGTTCTGGGCAGGCAAGTGCACGTAAGAGGGAAGCAGGGATTCAATGAACCCTTTACGGACCTCACCGTTGGGATAGGCCAAACGATAGATTTGGAAATTACGGTCATAGCCCTTAATGGTCAGATAACCGCTCTGGTAGAGCACCGGGATGGGACTCGTTATCTGTTCCGTAGGCGCATCAAACTGCTCATCGGTAGCCTCAACACCTTCCAGCGCACGCACATCGAAGTCTGCATGGCGCAGAATATCTATCAGGAAAGTAGGCGTGCCCGTGGAGAACCAATAGTTCTTGTATTCTTTGGAATTGAAAGCATTGAACAGGCTGAACGGGTTGTAAATATCCGCACAAGCCTTACTGAAATGATAACCGTCATATTGCCGCTTCAAATGCAAGCATGCCTCCTCGTAAGTCTCATCATTAGCCTCGGCCATCCGCTCAATATCGGGTTTCAACTGCGTCAGCAGTTCCTCCTCGGTGATGCCGCAGAGGGCACTGAAGTCATCGCGCATACTGATATTTTGCAAATTGTTCAGTTCGCTGAAGATGCTCAGCTGGCTGAACTTGCTGATACCCGTGATAAAAAGAAAACGGAGATATTGCCCCAGCCCCTTGAGAGGACTGAAGAACTTGCGCATCTCGTTGCGAAGCTGTTGTTGCAAAAGGGCATCGGAATTACTGTCAAGCAGAGGAGCATCGTACTCGTCAATCAGCACTACAACCGGCTTTCCGGTCTTGGCGTAGGCACGCAGGATGATGCCTTGCAGACGCTCTGCCGCCCCCTCTTCCTCTTCCTTTTTTCCGTAAATTTCTTCCCAACGAGATAAAAACAAATTCAATTGCCCCGTCAAGTCACGCAGCTCAGTATATTTCGTCAAGCTGAAATCAACGTGCAGCACCGGGCAAACCTCCCATTCCTGCTCCAGACGTTCCATAGCCAGCCCTTCGAAAAGTTCCTTTTTCCCCTGGAAATAGGCCTCCAGCGTAGACACGAGCAAGCTTTTGCCAAACCGACGGGGGCGGCTGAAGAAATAAATTTGGTCTGTATTCACCAATTTGTACACCAGCTCCGTCTTATCCACATACACACAATTCCGCGTACGCAGTTGCTCAAAATTCTGTATCCCTATCGGATAGCGTCTGCCACTCAATTCCATAGCTGCTACTGTTTAAATTACAAGTATGACAAAGATAGCACATATTCCGCAAAAAAGAAAGCACGCCCATGGCTTTTTCATCACAAGCCCTCACTGCAAACCTACTGCACATCTTTTGCAGTAACACTGCAAAGGCGTTGCAGTAGCACTGCAAAACAGTTGCAGTGGCACTGCATCTATGTTGCAGCGGCACTGCAAAAACGATGCACTGGTTTTGCAGTGAGTATTTGGTATCTTTAACATTGGCACCCAAAGCCTTACAGCGGAGCAGAGCCCGTTTTCATCACATAACGCCCTGTCCTGAAAACAGTCAACCAAAATCAGGAGAACAAAAAGGGTGAGGGCAAAATTTGCCCTCACCCTTTTAAATTGCTCTCACTCACCCCTGAAACACCGATGAACAAGCAGATGCAGACAAGCGGTGAGGGTGGTGAGGGTGGAATTGCAAAACTTTTATTAGTTTGCTTATTTCAGCAAGCTTTCCGCATCCAGGTGCTCAGCCTCAATATCCTTGAAGTAGCGGTAAGTACCCACCTTCAATTCTTCGGTGGCCGCATCGTCACAAACGATGATACCCTTTTCGTGCATCTGCAAGGCGCTGATAGTCCACATCTGCATCACGGGACCCTCGACTGCATGATAGAGGGCACGTGCCTTGTTGTGTCCGTTTACGATAATCATTACCTCGCGGGCGCTAAGCACAGTACCCACACCGACGGTCAGGGCAGTCTTGGGCACCTTGTTCACGTCGTTGTCAAAGAAACGGGAGTTGGCAATGATGGTATCGGTAGTCAATGTCTTCTGGCGGGTGCGTGACGAAAGGGAAGAACCCGGCTCGTTGAAAGCGATATGTCCGTCGGGACCGATACCGCCCATGAAGAGGTCGATGCCGCCGTAGGACTTGATTTTTTCTTCATAGCGTGCACACTCGGCATCCAGGTCGGCAGCGTTGCCGTTCAGGATATTGGTGTTCTCCGGCTTGATGTCTATATGGCTGAAGAAGTTGTTCCACATAAAGGAATAGTAGCTTTCGGGATGTTCCTTGGGCAAACCTACATACTCGTCCATATTGAAAGTCACTACGTTCTGGAAAGACACGATGCCTTTCTTGTTCAGGTCGATAAGTTCCTTGTACATGCCCAACGGAGAAGAACCGGTGGGGCATCCCAATACAAACGGTTTTTCAGGTGTCGGATGAGCGGCCTTGATCTTGGCAGCCACATAATGTGCCGCCCACTTTGATACGGATTGATAATCCGGTTGAATGATTAGTCTCATTGTGATTGTTTTATTAGGTTAATAAATTAGGGGTAATTTTCAACTTCAATTCTTAATTCTTTAATTCTTAATTTTCAACTACTTCCTATCCTTCTTCAAACGCTCTGCCATGGCACGTGCCAGGTTTTCGCATTGTTCGTAAGTAATGTCCTTCATGGCCTGCTTCATCTCTACCGGGTCGCCCACAATCTCGAACTTGCTCTTTTCGGCAAACTCGCCCATGCGCTTCACGGCAGCACCTGCCCAGCAGAAGGATCCGAAGTATCCCAGATAACGTCCCTTCACTTCGCGTACCAGAATCTTGGAGAGCAAGGATTCTATCTCAGGATAAATCTGGTTGCTGTAGGTGGGGCTGCCGATGATAAGTCCGCGATACTTGAATATGTCGGCAATGATATAAGAAGGATTGCTCTTGCTCACATTGTGCATCACGATGTTCTTGATGCCTTGTGCAGAAAGTTCCGCCGCAATGGCTTCCGCCATCTGCTCCGTGTTGCCGTACATGGAACCATAGGCAATGACCACACCTTCGTCAGCGGCGTAGCGGCTCAACTTGTCGTAGATGCCGATAACCTTGGCTATGTTTTCCGTCCACACCGGCCCGTGCGTGGAGCAGATGGTGGAAATGGGCAGACCGCCCAGCTTGGCAAGTGCCTTCTGCACCGGAGAGCCGTACTTGCCCACGATGTTGGAATAGTAGCGCACCATCTCGTCCCAGTATCTGTCCAGATTGATGCGGGTATCCAGGAACCCTCCGTCCAACGTGCCGAAACAGCCGAAACCGTCACCGGCGAAAAGGACTCCTTCCGTTTCGTCAAAAGTCATCATCGTCTCGGGCCAGTGCACCATCGGGGTCATATAGAAGCGGAGCTTATGATGCCCCAAAGCCAGAAAATCCTCGTCCTTCACCATGTACTGTTCGCCCGTCACGCCATAAAAGCCCTCTATCATGCCGAAGGTCTGCTTGTTGCCCACGATGATGATGTCGGGGTAATGCTGCTTTATCAGGCGGATAGAGCCCGAATGGTCCGGCTCCATATGGTTGATGATGAGATACTGGATGGGGCGCTCGCCGATAATGCTCTTTATCTTGCGCAGATACACCTCGAAGTAGCAGATGTCCACCGTATCGACCAAAGCGACCGTCTCATCATCTATCAGGTAAGAGTTGTAGGAAACCCCATACGGCAACGGCCACATACCTTCAAACAAATGCTTATTGCGGTCATTCACTCCCACGTAGTGGATTTTTCCTTTTATCACTGTTTTTGGGTTCATAATTATTCTTTATTTAGATTGATTCCATATTTAAAGTTGCGGCAAAAATAATTCTTTTTTCTCACATTTCATACTTCTTTCCCTGATATGCACCGAGTTCTTTCATTCTTTTTTGAACCCGATGATTAAATTCATAATTTTTTAGTCCCCAGTCGGGTGCAATGAGCAGTTCCTTAGGAGACTGGGAGACGAAACGCTCCAGCACCAAGTCCGGCCGCAGATGCTCGATATAGTCTATCACGAGGTCGATATATTCGTCCACACCGAACAGATGGAAATCTTCGGGATGCTGCCGGTACTCCAGAGCCATGCGGGTGCCCCTTATCAGTTGCAGCTGGTGCATCTTCAAGGTAGTGAGCGGCAGACGGGACAGTACGCCGGCTTGTGCCACGATGCTTTCGTGCGTCTCGCCCGGCAGTCCGAGGATGACATGCCCACCGGTCAGGATTCCGCGTGAAGCGGTTCTTTCCACCGCATCGGCGGCGGCATGGAAAGTATGCCCGCGGTTGATGCGGCAAAGTGTCTTGTCGTCGGTACTCTCTATGCCGTACTCCACTAAAAGGAATGTATGCCGGTTCATCTCCTCCAAATAGTCCAGCAGGCTGTCGGGCATACAGTCCGGACGGGTGCCGATGACCAGGCCCACCACCCCGTCTGCCGACAAGGCTTCCTCGTATTTCCGCTTCAGGTCTTCCAGTTCGCCATACGTATTGGTATAGGCCTGGAAATAGGCGAGATACTTCATCTCCGGATATTTGTGTGCAAAGAACTGCTTGCCTTCTTCCAGCTGGCGGGTAATGGATTTCTCCGTACGGCAATAATCGGGGTTGAAGGTCTGGTTGTTGCAATAGGTGCAACCGCCGACTCCTTTGTTTCCATCCCGGTTGGGGCACGTAAAACCGGCATTCAGCGATATTTTCTGTACCTTATAGGAAAAATATCGCTTCAGAAAAAGAGGGAACTCATTATAGAGCGTAGATTTGGTTTCCATACATATTCCTTATGTAAGTGGCAAATATAGGATTTTTCCGTGGGATGAACCTGCAAAAACAAGAATACTTTCCACCCGATTTGTTAACGAACATAAAACAAAGAATTTCCACCTGCACTAAAAAATGTTTCATCCACTGATATATAACTAATTAATTGAGAAAGAGTACATCCAAGTGCAATTACATTAAACACAATTTAGTGATTAGACACTCTTTTTACACACAATTTCCTCAGTTTATACACCTCAAGAATGAAATAAATTCATAGCTTTGCATACAACCTTAATGAATCAACCTATAAATACTATAACACCATGGCAACAATCGCATTGGACATAGGCGGCACAAAAATAGCCAGCGCCATTTTCTTTCCGGACGGAAGCATGATGTTTAACCGCAAACGGCTCCTGAAAGGAAGAACCGGACACGAAGTGGGCAAGCTCGCCGCGGATATCCTCGCCAAACTTCTTACCGTAGCACGCAGAAGCCGTATACACGTCGACGGAATAGGTGTCTGCATCCCCGGTATCGTTTACTCCCAAACCAACCGGGTATGGGCCCCCAACATACCGGGCTGGGACAACTACCCCCTCTATGAGGAGCTGCGCAGTGTAACGCCTCCGGGCATCGAGATATACATCGACAGCGACCGTACCTGCTATATGTATGGAGAGATGTGGCAAGGTGCCGCCAAAGAATGTCACAGTGCCATATTCATTGCCGTGGGAACCGGTATCGGTGCCGGCATCATCATCGACGGGCACGTGTTGCACGGAGCCAACGACATTATCGGCGCCACCGGCTGGATGGCCCTGCAACCTCCCTACCGGGAAGAGTATGACGCATGCGGATGTTTCGAATATTACGCTTCCGGCAATGGTATCGGGGCACGGGTACGCGATGCCGTACGCGCCAACAAGGCATACAAAGGAAAACTGCGCCAGAAACCCATCTGCCGCATATCGGCCTATGATGTGTTCAGTGCCTATAATGAAAAAGACCCTATCGCAATCTCCGTATTGCACAAAGCCGTCGAGATGTGGGGCATGGCTTCCGCAAATCTGGTCAGCCTGCTCAACCCGCAGAAGATAATTTGGGGCGGAGGCGTCTTCGGCCCTGCCGGTATCTTTATAGATGACATTTACAAGGAAGCCTGCAAATGGGCGCAGCCGCTCAGCATCAAGCAGGTGGAATTTGTACCTTCTCAGTTGTCCGGTAATGCCGGACTGATAGGAGCAGCGTTTCTTGCCATCAAAAATCACTTGTATGAGTAACAGTTATCACAAGAATCTCGTATTCACGGCAGCGTGCATCGGGATGTGTTTCTTCGGAGTCTCCATGATTACATTGGGAGCAGTGCTGCCATCCCTCATAGCCAAGCTGAATCTGAGCGGGTTGCAGACAACCTCACTGGTCACTTTCCTGCCTCTGGGCATGCTGGCCGGTTCCCTGATTTTCGGTCCCATCGTAGACCGGTTCGGACATAAAGCCCTGCTGGTGCCCAGCTGCATCATCGTACTGCTGGGGATGGAAGGACTTGCCTTCTTTGAAAGCGTGCCACTGCTGCAAGCTTCCATCGTCGGCATCGGCCTGGGCGGAGGCATCCTCAACGGAGAAACCAATGCATTGGTATCCGACATCTCAGGAGAATCCGAAAAAGGCTCACGCCTCAGTTTTCTGGGCATGTTCTACGGACTGGGCGCATTGGGCATACCAATGTTGCTGGGCTCCCTTTCCAGGCATTATTCATTCGAAACCATCTTACTGGGAATTGGCGTAGTGATGCTTGCGGGCATTATATTCTGTATCCCCGTACGCTTCCCCGCCCCTAAGCAGGCGCAAGGTTTCCCGGTAAAAGAGGGATTGGGACTGCTGAAAGAAAGCAGCTTACTGCTACTCAGCTTCATTCTTTTTTTCCAAAGCGGCATCGAGGGTGTCTGCAACAACTGGTCCACGAGTTACTTTGGGCAGATGACGGATATTCCGGCCAATCAGGCATTGATTGCACTGACCTGCATGGTAGCGGGACTGACCGTGGCACGTATGGTGCAGGTTGCGATATTCAAGAAGATAAAACCGGAAACCGTGCTGCCCTACAGCCTTGCACTCACTGCCATAGGCTTCTGTTTCCTTATGTTCTCGCCGGGGTTTGCACGCGCGGCAGTCGGCATGGTGCTGATAGGTATGGGGCTGTCGGCCACGTATCCCGTGATACTCAGCATTCTTGGAAGCCGGTACCCGTCCTTATCGGGAACAGCATTCAGCGTGGCGCTTGCCATAGCCCTCGTCGGCCAGACTGCAATGAACGGCCTGATGGGAATGGTTTCCCAATACACCAATGGCATCGGGCTTTATCCTTATCTGATGATTGCCTCACTTGCCGTCATGCTCCTTTTGTATAAACGCTCACTCAAATAAATTTATTAACTTCTTAAAAAACAAAAAAAGTTATGTTAGCACTCGAATGGTTAAAGAATGCCCATGGCATTATGGAAAAACTGGAGGCTACCCAGTTGGAAAACATCAAAAAAGCAGCCACTGTTATGGCAGATTCCATCGAAGCCGGTCGTTGGGTCCACACGTTTGGTTGCGGCCACGCAACAATTCCCGTAGAAGAAATGTATCCGCGTATCGGCAGCTTTGTAGGATTCCACCCGCTTTGCGAATTGCCTCTGACATTCTTCACGCAGATTATCGGCCAGATGGGTATTCACCAGTTCCTCTTCCTGGAACGGGCAGAAGGCTACGGCCAGGAAATCATGAAGAACTATGATTTTGATTCCAAAGACTGTATGTGGATTTTCTCACATACCGGTATCAATGCCGTCAATATAGACATGGCATTGGAAGCCAAGAAGCGCGGCATGAAAGTTATCGTATACGGTTCGGCCAGCGAAACGGGCGACAAGGCCAGCCGTCACTCCAGCGGAAAGAACCTCTTCCAGTTGGCAGATATCGTAGTGGATTCCTGCGTTCCCCTGGTAGACGCCTCCGTACCTTTGAAGAACCACTTCGACAAGGTAGGTCCGTTGTCTACATTGAGTTTCGTCACCATGGTATGGATGACCATCACTACCGTTGCCGAAATCCTTGCCGACCGTGGCGTACACTTGTACATCCATCCGTCGCACAACGTTCCGGGTGACACAACCGCCCACGAACGACTGGATGCAGCCATTGCAGAATATCAAAGAAAAGTCAAGTGCTTGTAACGAAAGATATTCCAATCATCATCTCATCCAATCATCATCTATGAGTGACGGAGGCCCGTCCCTGCTTCGCCCCCAAGAAGCAGGACGGGCTTTTTCTGTTCAAAAAGAATAAAATCGGCCCACTGCTTCGATAAATCTTCCCTTTGTTGTATATTTGTTCCCCAGAAAAAATAGGGAAACAGATAAGCATAAAAGATAGATATGAAACAGATAAGTATCGCACTTCTCCTCTGCCTCTGTACGCTGGCAGGTTTCGCCCAAAGTGGCAAGGCGCTCGATTTGAAAGAAATCGTATCGGGCAAGTTCACTCCGAAGAATATTTCCGGCGTTATCCCCATCCCGGGAGACGGGGAACATTATTCGCAGATGAATGCGGACAGGACACAAATCATCAAGTACTCCTTCAAAACGGGAAAACCCGTGGAAGTGCTGTTTGATGCCGCTACCGCACGCGAATGCACGTTCAAGACATTCGACAGCTACAGCTTTGCTCCGGACGGCAGCAAGCTGCTCATTGCCACCGAAACAACTCCCATCTACCGTCATTCCTATACGGCTGTGCATTACATCTACAGCCTGAAGCGCAACCTGGACGGTAAAATCAACAATATCGTGGAAAAGCTTTCGGACGGCGGCCCGCAGCAGGTGCCCGTATTTTCACCGGACGGCAACCAGGTGGCTTTTGTACGCGACAACAACATCTTCCTTGTAAAACTGCTCTACGGCAACAGCGAAAGCCAGGTGACGGAAGACGGGAAACAGAACGAGGTGCTGAACGGCATCCCCGACTGGGTTTACGAAGAGGAGTTCTCCTTCAACCGTGCGCTGGAATTCAGTGCCGACAGCCAGATGCTGGCTTTCATCCGCTTCGACGAGAAAGATGTTCCCTCCTACTCTTTCCCTCTTTTTGCCGGACAAGCCCCCCACTTCACCCCTTTCGAGAAGTATCCGGGAGAGTATACTTACAAATATCCTAAAACGGGAGAAGTAAATTCCAAAGTGTCCGTACACACCTTCGACATCAAGTCGAAAGTGACCCGCAAGATAAACGTGCCGGTAGATGCAGACGGCTATATTCCCCGCATCCGCTTTACCCAAGACCCCAACAAACTTGCCGTCATGACACTGAACCGCCATCAGAACCGGTTCGACCTATACTTTGCCGACCCTCGCAGCACGGTAGCCAAACTGGCTCTGCGTGATGAAAGCGATACCTATATCCGCGAGAATGTATTCGACAACATCATCTTCTATCCGGAAAATTTCAGTTTTGTCAGCGAAAAGAGCGGATACAACCATCTGTACTGGTATAGCATAGGCGGCAATCTGCTGAAACAAGTGACAGCCGGACAATATGAAGTGCAGGAGTTCCTGGGTTATGACCCCGAAGAAGGAAGCTTCTACTTCAGCAGCAACGAGGAAAGCCCCATGCGCAGTGCCATCTACAAGATTGACCGGAAAGGTAAAAAGACCAGACTATCGTCACAAGCCGGAACAAACAGTGCGCAGTTCAGTGCGAACATGAAGTACTATATGAACCGTTATTCCAATCTGGACACTCCGACCGTCATTACGCTGAACGACAATACCGGCAAGACTCTTGCCACCCTGATGGACAATGCGGCATTGAAGCAGGAAATCAGCGGCTATGACATGCCACGGAAGGAATTCTTCACTTTCCAGACTTCCGACGGAACCACATTGAATGGCTGGATGATGAAACCTGCCGACTTCTCTGCCGGCAAGAAATACCCGGTACTGATGTACCAGTACAGCGGCCCCGGTTCACAGCAAGTGCTTGACAAGTTCAGTGTAAGCTGGGAAACCTACATGGCATCACAAGGCTATATCGTGGTTTGCGTAGACGGGCGTGGCACCGGAGGACGGGGTGCCGAATTCGCCAAATGCACCTATCTGAACCTGGGTATCAAGGAAGCCAAAGACCAGGTGGAAACCGCCCTCTACATGGGCAACCAGCCTTATGTGGACAAAAACCGCATCGGAATCTGGGGATGGAGTTACGGTGGATACATGACCATTATGAGTATGAGTGAAGGAACACCGGTATTCAAGGCCGGAGTAGCCGTAGCTGCCGTTACCGACTGGAACTACTACGACACCGTTTATGGCGAACGCTTTATGCGCACACCGAAAGAAAACGCCGAAGGCTATAAGGCCAGTTCCACCTTTACCCGTGCCGACAAGCTTCACGGCAACCTGCTGCTGGTACACGGCATGGCAGACGACAATGTACACTTCCAGAACTGTGCCGAATATGCCGAACAACTGGTACAACTCGGCAAACAGTTCGATATGCAGGTTTACACCAACCGCAACCACAGTATCTACGGAGGAAATACCCGGTTACACCTATACACGCGGTTGACCAACTTCTTCAACAAAGAATTGAAATAATGCCCGAAAGAGTACGTAAGCCTGAGTGGCTCAAAATAAGCATCGGTGCCAACGAGCGCTATACCGAGACCAAACGCATTGTCGAATCGCATTGCCTACATACCATCTGTAGCAGCGGCCGTTGCCCCAATATGGGGGAATGTTGGGGGAAAGGCACCGCAACCTTCATGATTGGGGGAAATATCTGCACCCGGTGCTGTAAGTTCTGCAACACGGCAAGCGGGAAGCCCTTGCCACTGGATGCCGATGAGCCTACACATGTGGCAGAGTCCATTGCCTTGATGAAACTCTCCCATGCAGTCGTCACCTCCGTAGACCGTGACGACCTGCCCGACTTAGGCGCGTCACACTGGGTACGTACCATCCGGGAAATCAAGCGGCTCAACCCTGACACCACCGTCGAAGTGCTGATTCCCGACTTCCAGGGAAGAAAGGAACTCGTGGCACAAGTCATCGATGCACAACCGGAAATCATTTCGCACAACATGGAGACTGTCCGTCGCATCAGCCCCCTCGTACGCAGTGCCGCCAAGTATGAAACAAGCCTGGAAGTGTTGCGGCAAATTGCAGAAAGCAATACTACCACCAAGTCCGGCATTATGGTGGGATTGGGCGAGACTCCGGAAGAAGTGGAAGAACTGATGGACGACCTCCGCCGGGTGGACTGCCACATACTGACTATAGGCCAATACCTTCAACCCACACACAAGCATTATCCGGTAGCAGCATATATTACTCCCGAACAATTTGCACTCTACAGAGAGAAAGGATTGAAAAAAGGGTTTCAGCAAGTGGAAAGCGCTCCATTGGTACGCTCCTCTTATCATGCGGAAAAACAGATCCATTTTATACAAAAAAGAAGTAAAATAGGAAACATTTAAATTTCCCAGTTGTTATGATGTAAACGACAAAATCATAATACGGATAATGAGCCATCAAAGAATTTTATCATCAAGATTCAATATGTCGCTGGGATTCATCCCCGTTATAATATCCATCATATTATGCGAGTTTATAACGCAGGACATGTCCATCTACATCGGTGCAGGTGTAGGACTCTTGTTTAGCATCTATTCGGTGAGGCATAGAGGAACGCATGTTCCGCAAATCATACTTTACTGTACTACCGGAATGTTACTGCTGTTATCGGTAACAACCCTATTCCTCGTAAACTACTGTCCCCGTTTCATGCTTCCGTTCACGCTGGAAATCAGTGCCATCATTCCCCCATTCGTCATCTACCTCAATAGGAGAAAATTTCTGGACTACCACATGTCTCAGACACAGAAATGCTGCAAGCAGCTTTTTGCACAAGGGGCAGAAGCCGCCATCGTATCCTCACGCGTAATCCTTATCATAAGCCTGCTGCATTTTCTGATTATCTTCTTGGCGGTTCTGGTCAGTTACCCTTTGGGAGACACTACCCGCCACATTCTGTTTTATGTGGCGCCTCCCCTCGTCTTTATATCAGGCATTCTGTTCAATCAGTTCGGCATTTTCTATTTCAATATAGTGATGAACCACACGGTTTTCGTACCGATAGTCAATACCAAAGGAGATGTCATGGGGAAAGCCATCGCCTCAGAAGCCATCAACCGGAAAAACGACTATATCAATCCGGTCATCCGGATTGCCGTTGCCTCACACGGCATGCTGTTTCTCCTCCCCCGCCCCAAATGCAACGTTTTCGAGAAAGATAAAATCGACTTGCTGATGGAGGGTTACCTGATATATGGAGAAACATTGGAACAAGGCGCACACAGAATTTTACGACAAACGCTTCCCACCGCCCCATTAGACCATTTGCACTTCAACTTCATGTATCATTTTGAGAATGAAGCCACCAACCGCCTGGTCTATCTCTTCACACTAGACCTGGACGATGACTCCATCCTATGCAATAAGAATTTCAAGGGGGGAAAGCTATGGACATTCCAGCAAATGGAACACAACCTGGGACGGAACTTCTTCAGCAGTTGCCTGGAATATGAATTCGAGCACCTGGAAGCTATTATTTATACAAGAGAAAAATACAAGGAATCTTAGAAAGGTCGGGAGTCTTGCCCTGCCACTCCCTCACGGTCTTGGTTTTGATATACTCCCCTTCACAAGTAATGTTCGCCGCAATGCAGAGCTTGGTCTGCGGACGGCAGTTATGAAGAATATCCTCTATCATCTTATTATTGCGATAAGGCGTTTCAATGAAAAGCTGAGTCTGATGTTCATTATAGACGCGTTGTTCCAGCATTTTCAGCTTTTTGGCACGCTCTGCCGGTTCAATGGGAAGATAACCATGGAAGGCAAAGCTCTGACCGTTGAAGCCGGAACCCATGACGGAGAGGATAATGGAAGAGGGCCCCACCAAGGGGACCACTCTCAAGTTTTTCCGTTGTGCAATAGCCACTACGTCCGCTCCCGGGTCGGCCACAGCCGGACAACCGGCTTCGGAGATCACGCCCATCGGATGCCCCTCCACCAGCGGCTTCAGATAGCCGGAGATGTCTTCGGGCGACGTATGCTTGTTCAACGTATAGAATGTCAGCGCATCAATATCTATTCCCTTGTCCACCTTTTTCAAAAAACGGCGTGCCGAGCGCACATCCTCCACGATGAAATAGCGGATTCCCAGTATTATCTCCTTATTATAAGGAGGCAACACCGTTTCAATAGGCGTATCGCCCAGCGTGACTGGCAAAAGATAAAGTGCGAGTTCCATTAGCCGTAAATGATATTTCCGTTTTCGTCCTTATACTCATCCAGTCCCTTCTCGTAAGTAGCCATGGCGCGAAGGCTCATACCTACGCTGGAGAAACCTCCATCGTGGAACAAGTTCTGCATAGTGACCTTGCGGGTGAGGTCGGAAAACATCACGATACAGTAGTCCGCACACTCATCGGCAGAAGCATTACCCAGAGGAGACATGCGGTTGGCGAAGTCGAACAGTTTGTCCATACCCTTCACACCGGAACCGGCAGTGGTCATCGTGGGAGACTGGGAAATGGTGTTGACACGTACATGGTGTTCACGTCCGTAGATGTAACCGAAGCTGCGGGCAATGGATTCCAGCAGTGCCTTGGCATCTGCCATATCGTTGTAACCGTAGAACGTACGTTGCGCAGCCACATAACTCAAAGCCAGAATTGAACCGTAGTCGGCAATGGCGTTGAGTTTCTTGGCAGCTTGTATCATCTTGTGGAAAGAGACAGCGGAGATGTCCAGCGTCTTTTCCAACATATCGTAATCCAAATCATCATATGTACGTTTCTTACGCACATTGGGAGACATACCAATGGAGTGCAGCACGAAGTCAACCGGGCCACCCAATACTTCCATAGAGCGTTTGAATACATTTTCCAAATCTTCTACACTTGTAGCATCTGCGGGAATCACCTCGCAGTTCAGTTTCTCCGAAAGAGCGGACACTTCGCCCATACGGACAGCAACCGGTGTATTCGATAAAGTGATGGTTGCACCTTCTTTTACTGCTTTTTCTGCTACTTTCCAGGCAATGGACTGCTCATTCAGAGCACCGAAAATAATGCCTCTTTTTCCTTTCAACAAATTGTAACTCATACCTATTTTTAGTAAAATTCGGCTGCAAAGATAGGAAGTTTTTGCATAAAAAGCCCGAAAGTGTGCAAAGAAAAGGGAAGAACGGCAAAAAATATACCGATCACCCACTGCAAAACTACTGCAACGCTTGTGCAGTACCACTGCAATACAGTTGCAGTATCACTGCAAACATATTTGCAGTAACGCTGCACTCCATCTGCAGTACTACTGCAAAACGCATGCAGCAGGAATGCAGTAATAACGCACTGATTATCAGCCCAGGGCTTCCTATTCTGCAAATACCTGATGAAACCCGAGACAGCATTTGAACATGAGCGCAAAAAGCCCTATATTTGCAGCAAACTAAAAAATAGAGAAGGCAATGAAGAAGTTGATTATATTTGACCTGGACGGAACTTTACTGAATACAATAGCCGATTTGGCACAAAGTACAAACCATGCCCTGCAAGCGCTTGGCTATCCCACTCACCCGGAATCGGCCTATAACTTCATGGTTGGCAACGGAATCAACAAACTGTTCGAGCGCGCCCTCCCGGAAGGGGAAAAGAGCGAAGAAAACGTCCTGCGCGTCCGCAAGGAGTTTGTGCCTTATTATGACGTGCACAATGCTGATAAAAGCCGCCCTTACCCCGGCATCCCCGAACTACTGGAACAGTTGCAGGAGAAAGGGATGATATTGGCAGTGGCTTCCAACAAATATCAATCGGCTACCGTGAAACTGATTTCACATTATTTCCCCAACATACGTTTTACCGCCGTCTTCGGACAACGGGAAGGGGTCAACGTGAAGCCCGACCCAACAGTGGTGCATGACATTCTGGACATCACCCGGATATCCCGTGAAGACGTGCTATATGTGGGAGACTCCGGAGTGGATATGCAGACGGCCGCCAATGCCGGAGTCACTGCCTGCGGAGTCACCTGGGGATTCCGTCCCCGCACAGAACTGGAAGAGTTTCATCCGGCACATATCGTAGACAATGCTACGGACATTGCCGTTATCGCCGCTCTTTGAGAAGGCACTCCCTCCCCCCCAGCTATCCGAGAGTGCATATTTACATTATGATATTTTTTAGGCGCGGATTACGCGAAAAACACGGAGTTTTTCTTTGTCTCTCCGTGAAATCCACGTACTTCCACGCCTAAAAAATAATCAGAAAGAGAACAGCCTCAGAACAATTTTCGCATCGCTCCTTTATCTCCCACCACAAGATAGGTATTCCCGTCAATCAGTAAAGCGCGCCCACGTTTCTTCTTTCGGTTTTCCTCGTTATCCACATTCACTCCAATCACCCGTCCATCATAGAAAGTGGAAATATCCTTAAAGATAGTATGCCCCACAATGATATGTTCGACGTCATAACGTTTCAACATCAGTTGCAGGGAGTCTTGTGCCAATGGATGGTATTTTGCATCCGTCCGTACCAATCCACGATACCAGATAGGTCCGCTATTACCATATAGGAAAGCCGTGAGAGGCGATAAGGCCTTACGTTCCTTCTTGCTCATGAACAATGCACGGCTCATTTCCTCATTCACTGTGGGAATATTCAAGTCACGGTCATAAAACTCCTTTCCCAAACCTGCGTGCACATACAGATTAGGTCCGATGGTCTGCATCGTATTACGGGTACCAAGCCATTTGCCAAGTTCTGTGTCCGGACCGAACAATGCCGGATAATCCATACCCAGTTTTCGGGCCAATGTCTTGTACTTTTCTTTGGTATAACGCAAATCATTTGCCGTCACAAGTGGTTCATGGTTACCCAACAGAAACGAAACATGACCACCTGCATCTGCCGCCTCCTTCTCCAATTTATAGAACAGCCAAAATATCTGCGGCACATCTTTGCCACGGTCAAATATATCACCGATAACCACCAGATGGTTGGTTCCAAAACTCCAATGGTAGTCTTTATCAATGACATTGTTGCCTCGCAGCAAGCTCATCACGCAATTCAACTTGCCATGGGGGTCAGACATCACAAACACTTTATCCGGTTGTCTGTATTGCCATTCCGGACGTTTGACCGGATGCAGCTTCACATCAAACGGATAACGCCCTTTGTGGTCCGTGACATGAAGGGTGAAATCCTGAGGAAGCACCGTATAAGTCGTATCTTCTATCTGCCCTTGGGCTGTAACACTTATGACGCACACCTTGCCGTCCGGTTCATAAATCACATAAGGTCCGTCTGCCGACAATTCCTCCTTCTTCTCCTTATCCTTCTTCTTACCGTCTAAACCAAGAGTTCCGGCACTTAGGCCGGAACTGATGAAAGTTAGAATAAATACAGTAAAAAAAGACTTTACAATAGTAGTCTGATACTTCATATTCTCGCTTTTTTGGAATTAATCACCATAAGTCGGATTCTGCTGCATATTCGGATTGGAATTCATCTCCGCCTTAGGAATGGGCAATACTACACGATAATAGTTCCAATCAAAAGATACGCTCTCATCCACCATCTTCAGATGTGAAGTCTCGGCTATTTCCGGGAATTCCTTGGTCGACTCCTTGCGCACGATAGTCTGATGATTACGAAGGGCGTCGAAGAAACGGTGTCCTTCACCGAACAACTCTTTACGGCGTTCCAACAGAACATCATCCAACGTCACCGTCTTACCCTGCACGGTCTTTTCCGGATTGGCACGGCTGACAATAGCATCCAGATACTTTACAGCCTTGTCATTGTTATTGAGCTTTACAGCCGCTTCGGCAGCAATCAGATAAAGTTCGGACAGACGAAGTACTGGAATATTGGAATCTTCCACAGCCTTGCCGCTCTGCGGCTGATACTTGGCTATGTAAGCTCTCTTTGTCTTAGGAACAACCGTATATGCCTGATTCCTGACATCATCCGGATCTTCCTGCATCAGTTCATAGAAAGAACTGGTCAGGCAATAATCATCATAACCCGCCTGCCAACAAAGGTAAGCCACACTTTCTTTGCCAACGCCGTCCACTGTCAGATTCACCAACTCAAACAAGACTTCTCCCGGATCGGAAGAGGCAAAATCAGTTCCCCATATCGTGCCATACTCATCATTGGTCCACAAACGGTACTTATTCTTTTCCGCTCCCGCAATGGCAGCTTCAGCCGTAATCAAGGCATTCTGATTATCTTCCATATACAAATAGGCTCTACTCAGCAACAGCATTGCCGCCCACTTATTAATCTTACCCTTGTTGAATTCTTCATCCAGCAGGTCAGCACCTTCCTTCAAATCCTTGATGATTGCCTCATAACACTGGGCAACGGTATTGCGCGACGGCTTGTTTTCCGTATTGGATACTTCGGTCACAATAGGCACTCCCAAAGAAGCTCCTCCATCCTTGGCATACGGATAGCCGAAGAAACGGGTCAGGTCGAACAAGGCAAATCCACGGAGAGCCAAGGTCTGGCCTTTCAGGTCGTTGAAGTATTCCGTATCATCCTCACTGACATCCAATCCGTCTATTTGAGACAAAATGATATTACAATTCTGGATAATCTTATAGGCATAAGACCAGTGGGAAGACGGACCGGAATCCTTTGTATAGTCCAGCATATAGTAGCTGGTGGTACGCTTTCCGGTCTTTATGGACTGCGCATCGTCACCCGTCACGTCTCCGTAATAAATCATACGGCCCGAGTAATAGTTGGTACTGCGCATCACGTCGTAGATACCGTTCAAGCTATATTCCACATCATCCAGATTCTGTATGGCGGTTTCAGTCGGAATCTTTGTACTGGATTCAACATCAAGCCAGTCATTGCCACAGGAGGCGGTCAGGCTGACCAACATCCCCATCATCATATATTTTAATGCTTTCATTGTGTTTCTTTATTATGAGGTTAGAAATTCAAATTAAGACCGAAAGTTACTGTTTTCAAAGGAGGTGTTCCCCAGCCGGCTGTACCTGCACTGACTGATTCCGGATCATAGAAATCGTAAGCGGCCCAAGTCCACAAGTTGTTGGCAGATGCGTAAAGGCGCAGGCTGTTTACGCCGATTTTCCGGGTCCATGTTTTAGGAACGGTCACACCGAAAGTCAACGTTTTCAGACGGATAAAGTCCGTGCTGTGCAAGCGGCGGGTAGTGGTAACGCCATTCATGGCTACCGCCGGCTTCTCTATAAACACTTCATATTTACTGATATCTCCCGGTTGCTTCCAATTGTCACGATAATAGGCCGGAATATTAAGAGTAAAGTCCTTGCCGCCATGTTCTGTTTTCTGTGCCCAGTTATCATATCCATAAGCACCGAACTGATAAGAGAACATGAAGCTCAAATCGAACCACTTGTAACGCAAAGTATTAGAGAGACCACCGGTCACATTGGGCTCGGCATGTTTCTTCAGAGGAATGGCTTTGGCATCCTTGTTATTCTCTGTGATTTCCTTGATATAGTTTCCATTCTCGTCCACGTCGTTGGTATAGAACTGAGGTGCACCGGTCTCGGGTTGATTCCGGCAAATTCTATCATGTAGAATGTACGGTAGGACTTGCCAATCATGTGAATCTGCGAGCCGCTGATAATCTGGTCTGTTCGCCGTCCAGTTTCACAATCTTATTCTTGTTGTGCGAAAGGGTGAAAGAGGTAGACCAGTCAAAGTCTTTGGACACAATGTTCTTGGAATTGATTTCCAATTCCACACCCTGGTTCTTCACCTCACCGATATTCATCAGATAGGAACTGAAACCGGTAGTCATAGATACGGACAGTCCATCAAAAGGTTCTTAGTAGTACGGGTATAGTACTCCAAAGTGAAGTTCAAACGGTTGAAGAAGCCGAAGTCCAGACCGATATTCAAGTTGTAATTCGTTTCCCATTCCAAATCCCTATTTTCAATCTGCGACTGAATCAATGCAGGATTCTCCATATAGCCGCCACTAAGGCTCGTCAAGCCCATATAGCCGTATAAGTCGGAGGGCAACGTACCATTCACACCGTAGGATGCACGGAGTTTCAAATCGGTCAGCCATTTGGACGTGGGTTTCATGAAATCCTCTTCGATAATACGCCATGCTCCTGAAACAGACCAGAAACTTCCCCAGCGATTATCTCTGTGCAAACGTGAACTGCCATCCATACGATAGCTCCCACCCAGATAATACTTGTTCTTGTAGTCATAGTTGAGACGGGTGATGTAAGAAACCATTCTTGACCTCTTGGAAGAACCATCTATGCTCTCTAAAGTCTGCCCGTTGGCAATGTCATTCTTTATCGGAGTCAGGAAGTTAGTAGCATATCCCGACAAGAAATCATTGTACTTGGAATCGATTTCATATCCGACAAGGGCATCCAAATTGTGGTCCTTTTGGATAGTAGTCTTGTAAGTCAACTGGTTTGACCACACCAACTTGTTATATTCACTATATGCCTTTTCGGCTCCACCATTATTCTTCTCACCGTCGGAGGTACGGAGTCTTTCCATTCTTTACCCTTACTGATGTTATAGTCATAGCTCAAAATAGACTTTAACTTCAAGTCCTTGATAAATTCATATTCGGCATTAATCGTATTGAACATACGGGTAACATACTCACGCTGGTAATTGTACTCCTGGCAAGAACGGGATTTCTTCTTGACAACGAAATCAAGTCCTGGTTATAGCTTCCATCTTCATTGTAAACCGGATCTGAAGGCGTCAATTTGCTTACGCTGGAGTAGAAAGGAGCAGTATAACCGGTTCCTTCACTATATACATCCTGATTCAGATTGGTAAACATGATGTTGGCACCGAATTTCAATTTATCCGTAGCCTGAAAATCAACATTCAAACGTCCGGTAATTCTTTCCAGCCCCGATGTTTTACAATACCTTCTTGGTTGAGATAGGACAATGAAGAATAGTATTTGAATTTGTCAGTTCCTCCGGATATGGAAGCCTCATAACTGGAATGGCTTCCTTTCTTGAACAGATAATCTCCCCAATCCGTATAGCCGCACCAGGAACCGGAGCATATTTGTCGATATTCTTATCAGCATAAGCTATGGCATCCGCATCCGATTTGCCGCTGCGCTGTTGTCCAAGCACCATACCATTGTATATGTATTCGCGACGTTCTGCTCCGCTCAAAGTAGGACGATAATCCATAGCAAAGTCACTGAATCCCCAATCGGCTTTCAAACTGATAGAAGCCTTACCGGTTTTACCTTTCTTCGTCGTAATCAGAACCACACCATTCGCAGCGCGAACCGTAGAGTGATGCAGCAGCGGCATCCTTGATAATCGTAATATTCTCAATATCCGAAGTGTTGACGGTTGACATGGCATCCAGACCACCATCCGAACTGATGGAGTTTATCGAACCGGAAGTAACGGGCACTCCATCAATAACATACAGCGGAGAGTTGGAGGCATTGAAAGAGCCCATACCACGAATACTCAAAGAAGCTGAAGAACCCGGCTGGCCGGAAGCAGAAGTAAACTGTACACCCGTAGCATTTCCTGCAACAAATCCTGGAAAGAAACGGAAGGCACATCGGCAATCTTTTCATTCTTCACACTGGCAGCCGAACCCGCATAAGCAGATTTCTTGAATGTACCGTAACCAGTTACAACCACCTCTTCCATCATATTTGCATCCGGCACCAATACAATCTTCAATATCTTACCCGAAGTAGCTTTCACTTCCTGACGAACATAGCCGACATAAGAGACAAGCAAGGTAGCCGATGCATGCTCCACCTTGATAGAGAAACCTCCATTCAAATCGGTAATCTGACCGTTTGTAGTACCTTTGACCAAAACATTGGCTCCAATGACGGGCTCACCGGTCTCATCCACCACTGTTCCGGAAATAACATTAGCTTGTTCTACTGCCTTCACAGCATTCACTTCATTGGCTGGACGGATAGCAATGGCCCCCTTTTACGACATAAGCCAATCCGCTATTCTTAAGACATTCATCCAGCACTGCTGCGATTTTTCCATTCGTGACCCTCAAATTACGTACCTTGACATTCTTTACGTCATTTGTACTATAAATGAAAGTAAAATCCGTCTGGCGTTGAATTTCCCATAACACGTCACTTAAAGTGGCGTCCTGCACATTTACAGTAACTGTTGTCTGGGCAAACGCCGTATTGGCAGCCTGCACAAAGCCAATCATAATAAAACTGAAAAACAGGAATGTAATCCACATACGTTTACTACCTTCCCAAAACCTGGTGTAGCTCTGTTCCTTAGTCATAATTAAATTATTAAATGGTTATTTATAGAATATAATAGTTTTACCGTTGATTTTGACATGTATGTTTTCCGTCGCTTCCAGTAGCTCAAGGAAAGGAGCTATTTCCTCATAACGGTTCACATAGCAACCGAAACGCAGGTTCTTTAACGCTTCGTCTGAATAGTCCACTTCAATATTATACCACCTTGAAAGGATTCTCATAATATCTTCCAGCCGTTGATCTTTAAAATTGATTTTTCCCTTCACCCATGATGTATAGAAGGCAGTATCTACTGTACGCACTTGTATATTCCCGCTCCGGGAATTAATGATGCCTGCTGTGAAGGTTTTAAGACAAGACTCTGTCCCTCCCCGGTGTCCACCTTAACAGAACCACTGACAAGAGTCGCCTGATATTCTTCACCCGGATAGGCCGAAATATTGAAAGTTGTTCCCAACACCTCAATCTGCATACCTTGAGTCGATACAATGAAGGGATGACCGGTCTTATTTACTTCAAAATAAGCTTCTCCGCCAATTCCACTTCCCGCTTCCCTGCTTCGAAAGCAAGCGGAAAACGTAGACTGCTCATTGAATTCAGATGTACTTTTGTACCATCATTCAGAACAAGTGTATACTCACCGCCTCGAGGCACTTCAACTTTATTATATGCCAAAGCTGACAGCACAACCTGCCCGTCTGCAGCGCTGTAGTTCAAGGTCGTCGAATCTATCTGTATTTGTTTACCAGCCAACTGCAACTGCCGCCCATCGGCATTCTCATCCAGATAAACCGTTTCCCATTATCCAATGTAAGAATAGCTTTGGCTCCACCCGGCAGTATTTGCTGGGCAGCCAATAATTGATTGCCATCCATGACATGGGGTACAGAAATATCCTGAAATGCAAAACCAATATCAGCACCGGTGCAATAAAAGAGCAACGTACCGTAACAGTTTCAAATGTCTCCTTCTGAGCTCCATCCTCTTGATACGTGTTTCGACACCTTTCCATCCAGCCTGCGAATCAAACTCCATTTTACGAATTTCGTGCTGTGCATAATGTTCATCACTACAAATCTTTTGGAAAAGCTGCTCATGGCTTTTGCTCTCTTTGCGCCATTTATCAAAACGGCTCTCTCCGGTGTTACTTCACCGGATAGGTGCCTGGAAATAAGATGAGCTATATGAAAGTACTCTTTATCATAATTTGGCATGTTTTAGTCTATCTTTAATGATAATACAAGCCAAAATGAAAACATGGTGAATCGATAAAGACTTTTTTAAAAAATAGAAAAAATGTGCTTTTAGATAAATAACAGAAGGCAATAATAATAATCGGTAAGGAATGCACGAAGCTTTTATAAGCCACTTTTTAAGAGTATGTACCGTTTCGGGAGAGACATTGAGACGCTCTGCTATTTCTGCATTCTTTTACCTTCCAGAGCCAACTGCATGATGGCTCTCATTTGGGTAGGAAGTTTCTCTATAGCTTCTGACAGAATCCGGAAAGTCTCTTCTTCCACAATCGCATCACGAAAAAGCATCTGCTTTTTGGCTATAATCTTTGCTCGTATTCATGAGCTACCTTCGAATGCTCAAGTTCGTTCAAGGCATGGTTACGTACCGTATAAAGAAAAGCTTTCACCTGATGAAGATAAAGAAATCGTCTCTTATCTGCCACAACTTGGCAAATACGTCTTGTACTATATCTGCTGACATATCCGCATCCTCCATGTATTGGAACGCGAAAGAACAGCGCCGCATAATATTCCTTAAAAATATTATGAAACTCTTGCTCATCCAGCTTAATGCTTACAACAGAGTGGGATTTATCCTTTTTATCAGATTTAGCGCCATATTTATGCTTTTCGGGCGCTAATATAGTTAAATTTTCAGAATATAACCAATATAACTATCAATCCTCTAAATCTTTTCCCCATAATCAATATCGGATGGAGCTTTCCATAAGCTCCATCCGACCAATAGTCTATTGCCAATAAAAATCAAATATATCATTATAGTCCGGTTTGTTTCAATGTCTTATAATAACACAGTAAACTGGATTAAAGTTCACTCCACCCAAAATTGTTGTTTTTCCTATGTATACTTTTCAATGCAGAGAGTGTATTATTTGGTTTTCGTGTACGAAAACGAGCAATTTTGTGCACGATAACGACCAATTTCGTTCAAAATTGTCCCATTTACTAAATAATTATGCTTTTCGAGTTTGATTAATTGAGAAAAGGTCTTATTTTGACCCGGTTTTAATTCATACTATTGCAAAACAAACTCAATTACCTAATTAAATCACAAGAGAATGGAACAAGTTTTCGGCTATATCATCGGCTTAGGAGCAGCAGTGATGATGCCTATAATCTTTACAATTTTGGGAGTATGCATCGGCATCAAATTCAGTAAGGCGCTAAAGAGTGGTCTGCTGGTAGGTGTCGGTTTCGTAGGTCTGTCAGTTGTCACTGCGCTGTTGACCAGCAGCCTCGGTCCTGCTCTGAGCCAAGTCGTTGAAATTTACGGTCTTCAGTTGAAAGTATTCGATATGGGATGGCCTGCAGCTGCGGCTGTAGCCTATAACACATCGGTGGGTGCATTCATCATTCCGGTATGTTTGGGAGTAAATCTTCTGATGTTATTAACGAAAACGACCCGTACGGTCAATATCGACCTTTGGAACTACTGGCATTTCGCATTTATCGGCGCAGTCGTTTATTTTGCCAGCGACAATATCTGGTGGGGTTTCTTCGCCGCTATTATCTGCTACATCATTACCCTGATTATGGCCGACTATACCGCCGACAAATTCCAGGGATTCTACGACAAGATGGAGGGTATCTCCATTCCCCAGCCTTTCTGCGCAGGTTTCGTTCCATTTGCCGTAGTCATCAATAAAGCATTGGACAAAATCCCCGGTTTTGACAAATTGAACATTGATGCGGAAGGCATGAAGAAGAAATTCGGTTTGCTGGGTGAGCCTCTGTTCCTGGGTATTCTGGTCGGTTGCGGTATCGGTGCTTTGTCTTGCAAGAACGGTCAGGAACTGGTAGACAAGATACCTTATATATTAGGTTTGGGTATCAAGATGGGCGCCGTAATGGAGCTGATTCCGCGTATCACCGCTTTGTTCATCGAAGGCTTGAAGCCTATTTCTGATGCTACCCGCGAGCTGATTGCCAAGAAGTTCAAAGGTGCTGTCGGCCTGAACATCGGTATGAGCCCCGCATTGGTTATCGGCCATCCTGCAACGCTGGTGGTTTCCCTGCTGCTGATTCCGTAACCATACTGCTGGCTGTCATCCTGCCGGTAACCAGTTCCTGCCTCTGGCATCGCTGGCCGGAATGTTCTACCTCTTCCCACTGGTACTGCCCATCACGAAAGGAAATGTAGTAAAGACGTTCATCATCGGACTCGTTGTACTGACCATCGGTCTTTATTTCGTAACAGACCTCGCCCCTATTTCACACAAGCAGCCCACGATGTATACGAGAAGACACAAGATGCTGCCGTGAATATCCCCGCCGGCTTTGAAGGCGGCGCACTGGATTTTGCATCCAGCCCTTTGCTTGGGTCATTTTCCACCTGACCTACTCGTTGAAATGGATAGGCTCCGGTATCCTTGTATTATGCACATTGTTCCTGATGATTATGAACCGTCGTGCTATCATCAAATACCAGAAATCAATCAAAAATAAAAGTTAAAAATTAAATAGTAACGGATTATGAAAAGTTAGTACTTGCATTTATGATGGGAGCAGCTGCCATGGCAGCCAATGCCCAAGTGAATTACAAAGTGCAGACCGCCTGCCATCCGCAGGACGTGAAGCATTATGACACGGAACTTCTGCGCAGCAGATTCATGATGGACAAAGTGATGGCTCCGGATGAAATCAACGTAACCTACACCCTCTACGACCGATTGATTTACGGTGGCGCCATGCCGGTGAACAAGACATTGAAGTTGGAAGTGTTCCGTGAACTGGGTCCGGAAATCACTTACTTCCTCGAACGCCGCGAACTGGGTGTCATCAATACCGGCGGTGACGGAGTGGTTACTGTAGACGGTAAGGAATACCCCATGAAGTATAAGGAAGCCCTTTACGTAGGCTGCGGAAATAAGGAAGTAACCTTCAAGAGCAACGACGCTACCAATCCCGCCAAGTTCTACATCAACTCGGCCCCGGCCTACAAACCCTATGTTACTCAGCTGATTACCACCGATGCCAAGCTTCAGAAAGCCAACCCCAAGAAATATGCACTGGGCATCTCCGACCATTATGGAAAATGGAAGACAGCAACGACCGTATCGTAAACCAGCTGATTGTGAAAGATGTACTGGAAAGAGTGAAAGACGGCGGTACCAACCAGTTGCAGATGGGACTCACGGAACTGGCTCCCCGGCTCTGTATGGAATACCATGCCTGCCCACACGCACACTCGCCGCATGGAAGCTTACTACTACTTCAACCTGAAACCCGGCAACGCTATCTGTCACCTGATGGGCGAACCGCAGGAAGAACGTTTGATATGGCTGCACAACGAACAAGCCATCACTTCTCCCGAATGGTCCATCCACGCTGCTGCCGGAACCAGCAACTATACTTTCATCTGGGGTATGGGCGGTGAAAACCTGAAATACAGCGACAAAGACGAAATCAAATACATCGATATGAAATAAAGTTGCCCTGCAACGTCCGATAGGCATGGACTTAAATAATCCATGCCTATTTTGTCATTTTCTACATCCTTTTACTCAATATTACACCTCGAACAACACACAAACCCCTACATTTGCATCAAAATATAAATCTATTATCATGAGTACATTTCAAAACACCGCAGGGCGGATGACCAATTACCGTTGGATTATCTGCGCCATGCTATTCTTCGCGACAACCGTCAATTACCTCGACCGCCAGGTTCTTTCATTGACCTGGAAAGATTTCATCTCCCCGAATTCCACTGGACCGATACACACTACGGCTACATCACAGCTATCTTTTCCATCGTCTATGCCTTAGGCAATCTGTTTGCCGGACGTTTCATCGACTGGATGGGAACGAAAAAGGGTATTTATGGGCCATTGCCGTATGGTCTATCGGTGCTTGTATGCACGCCCTCTGCGGACTTGCCACAGAAATGACCCTCGGCATTGAAAATGCCGCCAACATGATTAGCGCTACCGGTGCATTGGCCTCTACCATAGCCATCACCAGCGTTTACTACTTCATTGCCGCCCGTATCATACTGGGCATCGGTGAAGCAGGAAACTTTCCTGCCGCCATCAAGGTGACTGCCGAATATTTTCCAAAGAAAGACCGTGCCTTCTCCACTTCCATATTCAATGCCGGCTCTACCATCGGAGCACTGATAGCCCCATTGTGTATCCCTACCCTGGCCCGCTACTTCCAACGCATGGGCGTGGGCAACGGCTGGGAAATGGCTTTATCGTTATCGGCGGATTGGGTTTCATCTGGATGGGACTGTGGATATTCATGTACAAGAAACCTGATGAAAATCCACACGTAAACGCAGCTGAGCTGGCATATATAGAACAAGACAAAGACAATGAGAAGGATAAAAGGCGACTACTCCGACAACCAAGGATGAAAGAGCATTTCTTTCCTGCAATGTTTCAAATATCCGCAAACCTGGGCTGTATTTTTCGGCAAATTCATGACTGACGGTGTATGGTGGTTCTTCCTCTTCTGGGCACCCGCATACATTTCGGACGTTTACGGATTCTCCTCAGATACTCCACGGCACAGATGCTTATCTTTGTGCTCTATGCCATCACGATGTTGTCCGTCTATGGCGGAAATTGCCCACCATCATTATCAACAAAACCGGTAAGAACCCCTACGCCGCACGCATGCAGGCCATGTTCATCTTTGCACTGTTCCCGCTATTGGCATTGTTTGCACAGCCATTGGGCAACAAGGAAGTATTTGGCGAACAAGCCTATTGGTTCCCGATTATCATCATAGGTATTGCAGGCGCTGCCCATCAGTCCTGGTCGGCCAACATCTATTCTGTGGTAGGTGATATGTTTCCCAAGAGCACCATTGCCACCATTGTGGGAATCGGAGGTATGGCGGGCGGTATCAGCTCATTCCTTATCAACATGAGTTCCGGTTTGCTGTTCGACTATGCCGACAAGACACAAATGGTATTTCTTGGATTCCAGGGCAAGCCTGCCGGATATTTCATCATCTTCTGTGTATGTGCAGTGTCCTACCTGATAGGCTGGTGCATCATGAAGGCACTGGTTCCGAAGTACAAACCGATTATAGTGGACTAATCAGAAGTCTCTATATAGATATTCAGAATCATGCGGAGTTTGCAAACTGCATTACATGCCTTGCAAACTCCGCACAAGCCTTTTCTCACGAAATGGCTTTTCTTCGTTCAATTACAGTCAAAAAAAAAACTGTAAATGGAACACAATTTAAGATGAAAGGGAAGTCTCACGACTTCCACAATTCTTCTAACCTTAAATCTAAATCTCTATGAAAAACGTGATGCAAAGATAATGGTTTATCTCACACAGCGTTATTAATAAACTCTATAAAGAAGCAGAAAATATTTAAGATTTACTAAATAAGACGGTTACGAATGGCAAACTACAGACAAGAGCTCGGCATAAATAGGATTAAGTTTCAATAGTTGCGGCACTCCTGTCATAAACATCTGCTTGCGGGCACGAGTAAGGGCTACATTCAATTTCCGGTCAATCCGAGTACCGTTTTCCTCCGTCATATTTGCCAGAAACTTCAACTGATAAGCCCGGTTCACACAGAAAGAGTAGATAATGACATCCCGTTCGCTACCTTGGAAGCGTTCCACGGTGTCTACCAATATATCCTCAAAGGAGCAATACCCAAAGCGGCAATCTCTTTCTTAATCAAGGCTATCTGACTGCGATAAGGAGTGATGACACCTAAAGTGACAGCCGGGTTAAAACCGGAAACAGCTGCATACTGCCGATAGATAGCCGCTGCCAACCGTGCCACAATCCGCGCCTCCGAATGGTTCATCTTGGCCGACTGTGCCGGCGGTTCGACTGCGGCAGGCAGAAAAGCGACACGACGAGTCAGCAAGCCGGCAAACTCACAATCACACAGCTCAGGAGCAAGAGTCAGCTCTCCTGCTGGTGCGGCAGACCAACCGGTTCCAACAGACCACCGTAAAAGCCCGGTTAGGAAACAAAGCTACCTCGATATTCATACGACCCTGACGGCAGAGCATGTCGTAGGAGGGATGAGGGATAAAAGATGAAGAATGAGAGGTTGATGCCTGGCGATTGGCACTTTCCTTGGAGAGATTCCTATAAAGGCGTTCGAAAAGGGAATCTTTCAAATTATACAATCCGATGGCCTGCAAAGCTTCGTCACACACTTCCGACTGCTCGGACGACTGCAAGACCACTGCGGGTAGCTGCTTATGGTCACCTATCAAAATAAATTTGCCGATGGCATCCGCGCCTGCGGGATTGCGGGTACAGAGTAACCCCAGCAGTTGTGGTTCCAAAATTTGGGTAGCCTCATCCACAATCGCTACATCAAAAGTCTTCAACCGGAAAAGTTCGGTCTTGGATGAGAGCGTGGCAACCGTACCGACAAAAACACGGCAACGGGCAATGCGCTCCTGCACCTGCCGCCGAGTGGCACAAGGTTCCAACACATTCTCAATCAGATACGGGCGGAATGAGTCATCGCAAGACAACTCACTGCCTAAACGGATAAAGTCTATTTCAGGCTCAATGGAAGCCAGCGCCTTACTGATTTCATCTACAGCACGATTGGTATACGAAAGCAGTAGAATCTGTTTCCCCTCCCGGTAAAAGGCTTCTACCATGCCCCGCAGCGCGCGAGAGGTCTTGCCAGTACCCGGCGGACCGATTAAAAGGAAATAGTCGCGAGCAGCCTGCGCTTTCAGAATAATCCGCGAAAAATCATCCGGAGCGGTCGTAATAGCGGCATCCAAAGAAGTATCGAATTCGGGAGAGCGCTGCCCCAACAACAAGTCACGCCGTCTTTGGGTGGCAGAAAGGAAAGCGGAAAGTCCCAGATACATGCTACGAAAGGAGGTGTCCATATAGTCGTGCTCTATGGCATAGAGGCTAGCAACAGGCAATACACCCGCATTCTGCTGGGTGGCACGAAGACGGATACAAACCTCGTCATCGGATATGCACTCTATATTACCTTTAAACACCATCTTGTTGGTAACGTTGTCGGTATCCGTATTCCGTTCGTAAAGAACCACCGCATCACCCTGGCGGAAATTGGGCAGAACCCGCTCCTGCCGGGAAGCAACCATTTGCTTCGTTCTGAGGGACAAATACGGTTTATGCGCATCTGCCGCATGATTCTCGCAAATAGCCAAATCGTACAGAATTTCACCTGCCTCACATTTCTCAGCCAGTGTGGAAAGCCAGAGGGCGGCAGCGCCGGTACGTCCTTCATAATCCACATCTCCAGATTTGGAGGTATAGAGTTCCTTGGTTATAAAATTATAGAGCGTATAAAAATAGCTTTGTTCCAACGACGAAAGCGAACGGATGCGTTGCGCTACGGCATCGATGGAAGGGTAAAGGAAACGTTTCCACAAGGTATTGTCCAAACCGCGCTCGTTCAAGGTGTCCGGATGAATGTCTTTCAGGCGCTCTGCCGTATACTGCGGGCTGTTCCGTAACTGGATGCCATATTCATTGGCTACAATCCGGTTACGCACATCCATCACACGGCGCACCATTGCCCACGAAGGACGTGCCGGATAAAGCAACGGATAACGGGTATAGAGCAGGTAGGCCTTTACACGTCGATGGTCCATTCCCATAGAATACTCCAACACAGCCTGATAGAGCAACATCTGTACCTTATTGTTTTCTTTAGGCTCCACCTTACCACGGATGGAATACTCGTCCGCCTTACCGGACTTCATTTCAATGAACGAGGTCATATCCCGCTGCATGTAGTCCAGACGCCCTTGCAAACCCAATGCTTCACAGATGTAAGAGGGTTCCAGCACGGCATCAGTCCTATCGAGTTCATAGCCGGATGCACGGAATGTTTCTGTCACCGTCCGGCGGATATTGTCGAAATGGCGCTTGCAATCGGAAAAGAATTCGGCTTCCTTCTCCCGGTCGCGCAGGTCGGCACATGCTGCCAGCTCAATGGGATAAGAACGGAAGGCCTTCTTCATGCATGCCAAATAATCGGGTGCCTCCTTGGCATGAATCCACTCGTCCAGAAAGAGGTTGGCAATATTACCCAACAGTAACGGACGGGTATTGTCCGGCGACTGGAGCCGTGCCAGGATATAGTTGGCAGGATGATGTCCGTAATCCTTAAAGCATTCGGCAAGCGAACTGATGTCTATCAAGTAATCGGGCTCAAGTACAATAAAGGAAGGAGTAAGTATGCCGGCTTCGTCCACCGTAACATCCAGCAGATTGACCTGGGCATGCCGCCACAGAATCCGGCAGGTTTCTGCAAACTCTTCATTAATCTGAGGTACATTGTAACGGACACGTAACGGCTCATCGGCCACAGTGTCTACTGGCAGTACATATAAGTAAGTATCATCGGCATACTGAAAACAGACGCGCATGCGCTTTATCTGCTCTTTGGCGGGCGGCGCCACTATATAGGTGGCATCCGCACGGGGCAGCAGGCGATAAAGCCCGGCAGGTATCTCCTCCCCTGTCAAGCGCTTGACAAAGAATGCCAGTGTCTTGGCATCACGCAACAACTGTTCACGTTGCGGTTCCGTCTGGCGGTTCAGAATAGCATTGGAGGTCAGCCGGAAGGTATGCAGACGGTTCTGTTCCACGGTGGAAAGTCCGGCCTTCGAAGCCACGAAACTGATACGTGCAGAAAGGTCCGTCATCTGCAAGCTTCCGTCGGGCATCTGTGTACGGCACAAACGCTCCAGCAATTCGCGCAATTGCCGATAGGCCACATCCAGGGAGCTTTCCTCAACGTGGCAGGCTTCCTGCAATATACTAAAATATTCTTTTACTTCACAATCCGTCATTCCTCTGTCTCCACTTCTTCCGCTTCATCATCAGTTTTTTTATCCTTTATCATCAGGATACTCAACTCATAGAGCAGATAAAGCGGCACCGCCACTACTGTCAAGGTAAACGGGTCACCGGTCGGAGTAATGATGGCCGAGGCAATAACAATGATGACAACAGCATGACGGCGGTATTTCCGCAAAAAGGTCTTGTGCACCAGTCCCAGCAGGGAAAGCAGCCATGTCACCAGCGGCAGTTCGAATGCCAGCCCCATGCAAAGCACCAGCATCATGAAATTGTCAATGTACGAGTTCAGGGAAATTTGATTCTCGATGGCTGCACTCAATTGATAAGTAGAAAGGAAACGCAAAGTCAGTGGATAGACCATAAAATACCCCAGCGACACACCGATGAAAAACATCACCGTACCTATACCCAGCGCTTTCCTCACCCCTTTACGCTCGTTTGGATAAAGGGCAGGGCTTACAAAGCGCCAGATTTCATAGAATATATAAGGAGCAGCCGTAACCACCGACATCCAGAAAGCGGTAGACATGTGGACAAAGAACGGTGCGGCAAGATTGATATTGATGAGTTTCACATGAAACTCTTGAGTAAAGAATTCATCCTTCAAATCCAATTTCTGCCCTATCCAACGGAGCAGGTCATAGAAAACAAAGTCGTTATGGCAAGGAGCCAGTATCACGTTGTCAAACAGATAAGGCATGGCAATAAAATAACCGATAGCCAATACAAACCACACACCAAGCACACGAAACAGTACCCGGCGCAACTCGTCCAAGTGATCCCAAAAGGTTAGCTCTTTTTCTGCCATAAACACCAATGCATTTACTATTTTACGATTTACTATTTGGGCTACGCAGTGGAATGAAAGATAACAAGTCTACCCATACTTCTGCAATTTGCAGAGTATCAAATAGTAAATCGTAAATAGTCAAATAGTAAATCCTTTTATTTCTTTTCAGCTGGTTTATCCAAATCTTCCTGAGCCTTGTTTATCTCTTCTTTGGCTTCATTCACACCATCCTTGAAGCTCTTCACTCCTTTGCCCAAACCACGCATCAATTCGGGAATTTTCTTACCGCCAAACAATAGTAAGATGACCAATGCAATAATTATCCATTCGGAGCCGCTGGGCAGAAAGCCTAATAAAAGTAAGTTTGTCATAGTTATATCTGATTAATTATAATGCAAAGATAGAAAAATTAAGGATTAGGGATTAAGGATTAAGGATTAATTTTATTGTAATCTCCATCCCCTAATCCCTGCCCCCTATCTTCAGTCTTGATAATAAACACGTTTTACCCGCGTAGAAACGCTTGTCAACACCTCATAAGGAATAGTTGCAAGCGCATCGGAAAGAACGGTTATAGGCAGATGATTACCAAAAATTTCCACACTGTCACCCTCCTTGCAATCGATGTCCGTTACATCAATCATACAGACATCCATGCAGATATTCCCTACATAGACAGCCCGTTGGCCGTTTACAAGACAATAGGCATGTCCGTTTCCAAGATGGCGATTCAGACCGTCGGCATAACCAATGGGAAGAGCCGCTATACGTGACGGACGGGTGAGATGCCCTTTCCGGCTATACCCAACCGTATCCTCTTCAGGAACATCACGTATTTGGAGGATGGTAGTCTTTAACGTGCTCACATTATTCATAATGGAATTGTCTATGGGATTGACACCATAAAGACCGATACCCAGACGCACCATATCGAATTGCGCCCCCGGGAAACGCTCGATACCTGCAGAATTGCAGATATGGCGAAGTATCTTATGCGGAAAAGCTCCCTGCAATTCCATGGACGCTTTTTCGAACATTTCTATCTGCCGGCGTGTAAAACTGTCGAATTGCTGCGAATCGCTCCCTACCAAATGTGAGAAGACGGAACGGGCAATCACGGCATTCTGTCCCTTCAGCCGTTCTATCAGCCGGGGCATATCCTCCAGAGCAAACCCCAGGCGGTGCATACCGGTATCCAGCTTTATGTGGATGGGGAAGTTTGTGATACCTTCCTTTTCCGCTTCTTTAATCAAAGCGTCCAGCAGATGGAAGCTATATACTTCGGGCTCCAGCTTGTAATCGAACATGGTCTTGAAAGCAGTCATCTCAGGATTCATGATAATGATGTTCGCTGTGATACCCGCTTTGCGGAGTTCGGAGCCTTCGTCGGCAACTGCCACAGCAAGATAATCGACATGATGTTCCTGCAAAGTCTTGGCTATCTCATAAGAACCTGCACCGTAAGCGGAGGCTTTCACCATGCAGACCATCTTTGTTTCCGGCTTCAACTTGCCACGATAATAGTTCAGATTGGCAATCATCGCTCCAAGATTAACCTCCAGGATAGTTTCGTGCACCTTCTTCTCCAATACTTCCGTCAAGGAGTCAAAACCGAACTTACGTGCACCCTTAATCAGAATAATTTCGTTTTCAAGGCGCAGTTCCCCACGCTGGATAGTGCGTATCAAAGCTGCCGTATCCGGATAAAAGGTCTTCTCTATATTAAAGCGTGCAGCGCAGGAAGAGATTTCATTTCCTACACCTATGATGCGTTCAATGCCGCGGCTGTTTACCAGCTGTGCCACTTGTCGGTAAAGTGTCGGCGTATTCTGACCGGTCTCCAATATATCCGAAAGAATCAAGGTCCGCCTCAATCCCTTACTTTGCGAACGGCGGTAAAGAAAATCGAGTGCAATATCCAATGAGCCAAGGTCAGAATTATAACTGTCGTTAATCAACAGACAGTTGTTTTTTCCCTCCTTGACTTCCAAACGCATGGCGATGGGTTCCAGCTTTGCCATACGTTCCGTAATCCGTTCGGCAGGAAGCATCAGATAGAGGCATGCGGCCAGACAGTTCAGCGAGTTCTCGATGGAAGCATCATCTATGAACGGCAAGGTAAACGTATTGTCCATATCCAGATAACGATAGGAAATGACAGTACAGTCATCCTGTTTCTCCACTTTACTTATATATAAAGGACGTTCCATATCCTTCCGGCTCCACGCAATCTCACGTGCAGAAAGCATGGACTTCGCCACACAGTTGCTGACGAACTCATCGTCACCATTATAAATCACTACATCACAATTCTTGAAAAGCATCAACTTCTCCATACACTTCTCCTGTAACGAGAAGAAATTTTCCTGGTGAGCCCCTCCTATATTGGTCAGGATGCCTATGGTAGGCTTAATGATGTTCTGCAAAGCGCGCATTTCCCCCGGTTCGGAAATACCGGCTTCAAAAATAGCAAGTTCAGACTGTTCGTTCATCTGCCACACAGACAAAGGTACTCCAATCTGGGAGTTATAACTACGGGGAGAACGGATAATGGCACGTTCCGGACTGAGCAACTGGTGCAGCCATTCCTTCACAACTGTCTTTCCGTTGCTTCCCGTAATACCGATGACTGGTATCTGGAACCGGTTCCTATGCTGTTCTGCCAGTTTTTGCAGGGCTTTCAGCGGATTGGAAACAATAAGGTAGTTGACAGTGGAAGATTGAAAATGGATAGCGGGTTGCTGCGCATCATTATCAATTTTCAATTCTCCATGCTCAATTAATCTAAAGCTTTCTTCGCTAAGCACAAAATTACGTACTCCACGGGCATATAAATCTGCGATATAGCGCGCACCGTCATTCCTCTTGGTGGTCAAGGCAAAGAATAATGTTTCCTCAGGAAAATTCAGGGAACGGCTGTCTGTGAGCAGCCAGTCTATGGTAGCCGGCACGTTTCCCACACGCCGTGCGCCAATACTTTCGGTTATGCTTTCAATCGAATACGACATATTTCTCTCTCTTTTTGGAAATCTAAGTACGGGTATTTTCCGTTAAGTTGGTCTATTTTTAACACAATTTGTCCTAAAAAACGCTTATACTCTTCTGAAGCAGGATAAAATGGCTTATGCGACAACATCTTACGGATATTTTCACTTTCTTCCATAATCCGTAACGCATCGGCAGAGATGCACGACCGAATAAACCTTTCCCAGATATAGCGAATGGCTATTTCAGAAGGATGCACCATGTCTCCTGCATAGAAGCGATAGTCACGAAGCTCGTCGAGCAACAGCTCGTATGCCGGAAAATAGAAAACATGTTTTGGGAAAGTGGCTTGCAACTGATTCACGGCAAGCAGCAAGGTAGCTTTACTGAGCTGGTTGGCATGCATTCCGTCACGCACGTGGCGGATGGGGCTGACGGTAAACAATATTTTCAGCCGGGGAATCCGCGCCAGCAAACCGGAAAGCAAAGAGGTGTAGTCAGACACTATTTCACTGACGGAAAGCATGTGACGAGTAAAGCAAGACTCAGGTTGCTTATGGCAGTTGGCAACTATAGTTCCCGTCTTTTTATTTTCATATACCCAAGCAGAGCCGAAAGTCAGTAGCAGACAATCCAACCGATCCAATCTTTCATGGGCGCTTTTCAAACGTCCGTTAATACCTGCCAATGTTTCCTCTGCAGAGACTGAGGAGAAGCTACCATGATGCATGGCACTGTGCCAAAGTCCATGAAAGAGGAAAATGTCGTTTTCATTGTAGCATTTGCCCGCAATGATTTCACGCAATGCCACAGAAATGGAAAAAGGATTATAAAGCACACCATAAGGATTGACGTCACAACAGAACTTGGCATCCGCCAGCCTTTGTCCCATCTCGGATGCAAAACAAGAACCCATCAGCAACAGATTATTCTCTTGCGAAAGAAGGGGCATACCGGAAACTACTTCTACAGGCGTATAAAGATTCATAAGCTCGGAATAAAAAAACATTCACATTCGGGAAAAAGGATGTACCAACCTACTTGCTACGCCACAAAGATAGTAAATTTCAATATATAACGGTCGAAACATAAAAAAGGCAGGTAATATAACCTTCCATTATATCACCTACCTTAAATACTATATATTCCATTAATACCAATTAACCGTAGGATCAGCCACCCAATTTGCAAAATCTGGATATTTATTATTAATAGCCTGACGCTCAGAAGTCCAGTCATATCTTGTCTCTACACGTATCTTCTGCGGAGCTTTGCCTACCTCCGCTTTCAGTGTATATACTTCAGCATTTTGACCTTCCACTTTGATATTTACGGCACCAGTACCGTTAACTCTATACATCACCGGAGCCTTAGTTGCTCCAGCACCCGTATTTATCATTGTAGTACTAGAAACACTAAAGATCTCATGAACTTCACGACTATCACCGCCTACCTCAATATACAAAGGCAAAGTACCACCCGCAGCCTGCAGGGTAATGATAGTTGTTCCTCCATTGGTCGCTACATCAAACACGACATCGTTGAAATCAAAATCGTCACTGTCTCCAAGGTCTTCCGCTATGATTCTGTACGCATTTGTATATACGGCCGGAGAGATCTTTACAATCCAATCACTATAATACCCATCTGCAGCTACTTGTTGATTTGGGTTCTGGCCGGTAGCTTCAAAGTCAAATCCCACATAATAAGCACCCTCAATATATTGTATAGTATAATTATAGTGCATTTTACTATCCAGAGAAGCCCTATAGCCAAAAGAAGACGTCCCACTATTCTGCATTAGCATTATAGCTCCCTCAGCAGCATTAAAATTATTGATATGATCATCTGATGCCGCAACCAAAAAATCCATATCAGAGCGTGAGCCACTTACATGTTGAACAAAAAAGTCGGTCCAATCCACACCAATGGATTGTGGATTCTGATGTGTTTCAAACCATTTCGTAACCACTTCTTTTTCTATAGCCGTAACACTCCCCGGTACTTCCGCAAAATCTCTCCATTGATTGCTATTAGTGTTAGCAACACGCGTTGTCGGTGTTACCCCAAATCCCCAATCCTGATTAACTGCAATTTTTCCATACTTCCGCACGAAAGCCGATGCATACTGTGCCTCTTTCTTAGCCACCGCCTTTTCCGGGTCGAACAGATCGCTATCAGAACCGCAAGCGGAAAAAAACACTACGCTCACAATAGCCAAAATTCCAAAGTTAAACTTTTTCTTCATATCATTCATTGTTTATTCATTTAGCAATTCGTGGTTACGCCCCATTCCGGCACATATTACAACTAAGAATGCCATCATGTACAATTCATAATCGTATAACATATTGATAAATAGGACATATTCTACTTTGCAAATATAGATAATATTATATTAACAACAGTCCAAGCTCCTAAAAAAGTTGCAATAAATAGTTTGCAAAGTTGCATTTTTCAACAAGTGTTAAGTTTAAAGCATCTCTTATCATAGATGCACACATACGAGAGTACAAGTCAATCTTTGAAAGGATTAATATCTTTGCTTGCCAAAACTAAATCATTCCTATATGGAGAAAAAATCGTTCCACCATGGTGGAACGATTTTTCTACCAGTATGGAACAATATTTTCTCCATGGAGGAACGATTTACCATCAGGCATCTTTTTCCTTAATTATAGGCAGAACAAGAAATGCAATTTATACAGAGAAAGTAAAAACCGAAGTGAACAAAAGAGGCTTTTTTTCCTTCTAAAACTTCCCGTCATCCGTTTTCTTTTGCTATTTTTGCATTTTGTAATCTTCAGATTAGAAATGAGAACAGAACCAACAACATATAACTTGCTTAGCACCATTACATTTCCCGAGGATTTACGCCAACTCAGCGTAGAAGAGCTTCCTGAAGTCTGTAAAGAATTGAGGCAAGACATTATAAAGGAGGTTTCGTGTAACCCCGGACATTTCGCAGCCAGTCTGGGCACGGTAGAGCTGACCGTTGCCTTGCACTACGTATTCAATACTCCGTACGACCGCATAGTCTGGGATGTAGGCCATCAGGCATACGGGCACAAGATACTGACCGGACGCCGTGAAGCATTCTCCACCAACCGTAAATTCAAGGGAGTTCGTCCTTTTCCCTCACCAGAGGAAAGCGATTATGACACATTCACCTGCGGACATGCGTCAAATTCAATCTCCGCCGCCCTTGGCATGGCTGTTGCCGCTGCCGAAAAAGGCGAGAAGGACCGCCATGTAGTGGCCATCATCGGCGACGGAAGCATGAGCGGCGGCTTAGCTTTTGAAGGACTGAACAACGCTTCGTCCACCCCAAACAACCTTCTTATCATTCTCAACGACAATGATATGTCGATAGACAGAAGTGTAGGTGGCATGAAGCAGTATCTTTTCAACCTAACTACCAGCAACCGCTATAACCAGCTGCGCTTCAAAACTTCCAGACTGCTATTCAAAATGGGACTTTTGAACGAGGACCGCCGCAAAGCGCTGATTCGCTTTGCCAACAGTCTGAAATCAATGGCCGCCCAGCAGCAGAATATCTTTGAAGGGATGAACATCCGCTACTTCGGTCCTATCAATGGACACGATGTGAAAAACATAGCCCGTGTCCTGCGGGACATCAAAGATATGCAGGGACCGAAAATACTGCATCTGCACACTGTAAAAGGAAAAGGATTCGAACCTGCCGAGAAGAATCCCGATATCTGGCATGCACCGGGCAAGTTCGATCCGAAAACCGGAAAACGCCTCAAGGCAGATACCAGCAACCTGCCTCCGCTTTACCAGGACGTGTTTGGGGAAACACTGGTAGAACTGGCAAAGGAAAATCCGAGAATCGTCGGAGTAACCCCCGCCATGCCCACTGGCTGCTCTATGAACAAGCTGATGGACACCATGCCCGACCGTGCCTTCGATGTGGGTATTGCCGAAGGACATGCAGCCACTTTCTCGGGCGGTATGGCAAAAGAAGGAATGCAACCTTTCTGCAACATCTACTCCTCCTTCATGCAGCGGGCATACGATAATGTCATCCATGACATCGCCCTGCTCCGCCTCCCCGTCGTACTTTGTCTGGACCGCGCCGGACTGGTGGGAGAAGACGGACCGACCCACCACGGAGTTTTCGACCTGGCCTATTTCCGTCCGATTCCCAACCTGACCATATCTTCACCGATGGACGAACATGAATTGCGCCGCCTGATGTACACGGCACAATTGTCAGACAAAGGTCCGTTCGTCATCCGCTATCCCCGCGGACGCGGCGTATTACTGGACTGGAAATGTCCGCTGGAAGAAATCCCCGTAGGTAAAGGGCGTAAACTGAAGGAAGGTAAAGACCTGGCAGTCATCACCCTCGGTCCCATAGGCAACGTAGCCGCACGTGCCATAGAGCGCGCAGAGAAAGACAAAGGGATCTCCATAGCCCATTACGACCTGCGTTTTCTCAAACCGCTCGACGAAGCCTTGCTGCACGAGGTAGGACTCAACTTCCAGCATGTCGTCACCATAGAAGACGGTGTCAAAAAAGGAGGAATGGGCAGTGCCATACTGGAGTTCATGGCAGACAATGACTATATCCCCCATATCAGACGTATCGGTGTACCCGATGCCTTCATAGAGCACGGCACCATACAAGAGTTGCATCATCTTTGCGGAATGGACGAAGAAGGAATCTATAATCAATTGATAATTGATAGTTGAAAATTGACCGTTTAAGTATCTACCCCATATGTCAACTATTAATTATCAACTATCAACTAATTAAAAGTGAAAATAATTATTGCAGGTGCCGGCGCAGTAGGCACACACTTGGCTAAATTGCTGTCCCGCGAGAAGCAGGACATCATTCTGATGGACGACAACGAAGAAAAGTTGAGCACCCTAAACTCCAACTTTGACTTAATGACGGCTACGGCCTCCCCTACATCCATAAAAGGCTTGAAAGAAGTGGGAGTGAGAGAAGCCGACTTGTTCATAGCCGTCACCCCTGATGAAAGCCGGAACATGACCGCATGCATGCTGGCAAACAATCTGGGAGCACAGAAGACCGTAGCCCGCATTGACAACTACGAATACCTGCTGCCCAAAAACAAGGAATTTTTCCAGAAGCTGGGTGTCGATTCACTCATCTACCCGGAAATGCTTGCCGCCAAAGAGATCGTATCCTCCATCCGCATGAGCTGGGTACGCCAATGGTGGGAATTCTGCGGAGGCGCCTTGATACTGATAGGCACCAAAATACGCGAAAAAGCCGAGATACTGGACATCCCTCTCCACAAACTGGGCGGACCGGAGCTGCCCTATCACGTGGTAGCCATCAAACGGGGAAGCGAGACACTGATTCCCCGCGGTGACGATACCATCAAGCTACATGACATCGTATACTTTACCACCATCAGGAAATACGTCCCCTACATCCGCAAAATAGCTGGCAAGGAAGATTATGCTGATGTGCGCAACGTGATGATTATGGGTGGAAGCCGGATTGCCGTACGAACCGCCCAATATGTCCCGGACTACATGCAGGTGAAAATCGTGGACAACGACCTGAACCGCTGCAACCGCCTGACCGAGCTGCTTGACGACCGCACCATGATTATCAATGGCGACGGGCGGGATATGGACCTGCTTGTGGAAGAGGGACTGAAAAATACGGAAGCCTTCGTTGCCTTGACCGGCAACTCGGAGACTAATATCCTGGCCTGCCTTGCCGCCAAACGCATGGGAGTCAGCAAAACCGTAGCGGAAGTGGAGAACATCGACTACATAGGCATGGCCGAAAGCCTTGACATCGGCACCGTCATCAACAAAAAGATGATTGCTGCCAGCCACATCTACCAGATGATGCTGGATGCGGACGTCAGCAACGTGAAATGCCTGACCTTTGCCAATGCCGATGTAGCGGAATTTACCGTTAAGGCCGGCTCGAAGATTACCAAACATCCGGTAAAAGACCTCGGCCTCCCGAAAGGAGCCACCATCGGCGGACTTATCCGCCAGGGGGAAGGCGTTGTGGTTATGGGTAACACCCTGATACAGCCGGGTGACCATGTAGTGGTATTCTGCCTGAACATGATGATTAAGAAAATCGAAAAATACTTTAACTAATTGAGAATGAGTAGTTGGTAAATGATTAACTTCAAGACAATCATACGGATTATCGGTATTCTGCTATTGCTGGAAACAGTCATGTTTCTGGTCTGTTCGGGCGTGTCCTTCTACTACAGAGAAAGCGATATGCTCGATTTCTGGAAAGCAGGAGGCATCACAGCAGGGGTAGGCTTATTGCTGGCAGCTCTCGGCAAGGGAGGCGAACGGCAACTGACGCGCCGTGACGGATATGTACTGGTCAGCTTTGCCTGGGTGGCATTCTCTCTTTTCGGAATGCTGCCTTTCTATATAGGCGGATACATACCCGACATTGCCAATGCATTCTTCGAAACCATGTCCGGTTTCAGCAGTACGGGTGCCACCATCTTGGACGACATCGAGTCACTTCCTCATGGAATACTGTTCTGGCGCAGTATGACACAGTGGATTGGCGGCTTGGGAATCATCATGTTCACCATTGCAGTGCTTCCCATCTTCGGAGTCAGTGGCCTGCAGGTGTTCGCCGCCGAGGCAAGCGGCCCTACACATGACAAGGTTCATCCCCGTATCGGTATCACCGCCAAATGGATTTGGAGTATCTATGCCGGCATAACCGCTCTGCTTGTCGGTCTGCTGATGCTTGGAGGTATGGACTGGTTCGACAGTATCTGCCATGCATTTGCCACTACCGGTACCGGTGGCTTCTCCACCAAGCAGGCCAGCGTTGCCTACTACAATTCTCCTTATATAGAATATGTCATCTCCATTTTCATGTTTATCTCCGGCATCAACTTCACCTTGCTATTATTGTTCGTCAACCGGAAATTCAAGAAGTTCATCGGCAATGCCGAGCTGAAATTCTATTTCGGTTCAGTTGTGCTCTTCACTGCCGTCATAGCCATCGTGCTTTACTATACCAGTCCCATGGGGATGGAAGAATCCTTCCGCAAATCCTTGTTCCAGGTAATCTCCCTCCAGACCTCCACCGGTTTTGCGACAGATGACTATATGCAATGGACACCCGTCTTGTGGGGGCTGCTTACCATCATCATGCTGATGGGAGCGTGTGCAGGCAGTACCACCGGAGGCTTGAAGTGTATACGTATGGTAATTCTTACCAAAGTCTCACGAAACGAGTTCAAACACATCCTACACCCCAATGCCATACTTCCGGTACGGATAAACAAGCAGGTAATCTCTCCCTCCATTGTCTCCACCGTACTGGCTTTTTGTTTTATTTATATCTCCATTATAGTCATCGGCACACTGCTCATGATGGCTATGGGTGTCGGGGCTGAAGAATCAATGGGCTGCGTCATTTCCAGTATCGGTAATATGGGACCCGGATTGGGTGAAACCGGACCTGCCTATTCGTGGAATGCCCTGCCCGATGCAGCTAAATGGCTGTTATCCTTTTTAATGCTTCTGGGTCGTCTTGAGTTATTTACCGTACTGCTGCTTTTCACACCGGATTTCTGGAAACGGAATTGATTTAGGATAAAAAGTGTAAAAATAATCATTTTTTGTTATGCGGGGATAGCAAATTGAACAATACTTATTATATCTTTGCGTCCTTGAAAGAGAGAATTGTGGTATGAAGCAATGCATTAAATACTGTTTAATCATAATCTTTGCAGCCCTATTGCACGACAGTGCAACCGGAGCTGCAGATATTTTGTGCGTTCCTGCCACCCGACAAGCAGAATGCTGTACGCTGTCACAAGCTCCTACCACCCAACAAGCAGTCCAGAAGTTCTACGACTTGTTTTCACCAAACTCCCTCTGCATAGAACATGTGGACCATACGCAAGTACCAACCAACAAAAGCGTACTCCTGCGCATGTACATCTACAAGATGCAGCAGCATGCCTATGCACCGGAATGCGACCGTTTGTTGAATCTGTCTCCTCATCCCGTACCCGACGCGAATTATTACGTGTTCGGGCTAAGAAAGATTATCATTTAGAAGGCCTGCAAGCGCAGACGCTTGCCCCTGACCTCGCCGGACAACAAATCAGAGGTTTTGTCCTCCGGTGCGATGTATCTATTATTATATATCTAAAATCTTATCAGGTTTATGAACTTTACTTTGTTAGTGGTCGTCTTATTGACGGCAATCGCTTTCGTGGGTATCGTCATCGCGCTCTCCAATGCGATAGCACCCCGTTCGTACAATGCACAGAAGATGGAGCCGTACGAGTGTGGTATCCCTACCCGCGGTAAATCGTGGATGCAATTCCGGGTAGGTTACTATCTGTTTGCCATCTTGTTCCTGATGTTCGAAGTGGAAACGGTATTTCTGTTTCCTTGGGCAGTCATCACCCGCGAACTTGGCGTGGCAGGACTTTTCAGTGTTTTATTTTTCCTGATTATATTGATTCTGGGCCTTGCTTATGCCTGGAGGAAAGGAGCTTTGGAATGGAAGTAACAAAGAAGCCGAAAATTAAATCTATCCCTTATGAGGAGTTTACAGACAACGAAACGTTGGAGAAACTGGTTCGGGAACTTAATGCCGGAGGCGCCAATGTCGCCCTTGGCGTACTGGACGATTTCGTCAACTGGGGACGCAGCAACTCACTGTGGCCTCTTACGTTTGCAACCAGCTGTTGCGGTATCGAATTCATGGCCCTCGGCGCAGCCCGCTACGATATGGCGCGCTTCGGGTTCGAGGTAGCCCGTGCCAGTCCGCGCCAGGCAGACATGATTATGGTTTGCGGAACAATAACCAACAAGATGGCTCCCGTTCTGAAACGTCTTTACGACCAGATGGCCGATCCGAAATATGTAGTAGCCGTAGGCGGCTGTGCCGTCAGCGGAGGCCCGTTCAAGAAATCCTATCACGTGGTGAACGGTGTGGACAAGATTCTGCCGGTGGATGTCTACATTCCCGGTTGCCCTCCGCGTCCGGAAGCATTCTACTACGGCATGATGCAATTGCAGCGTAAAGTGAAAATAGAGAAATACTTCGGTGGAGTAAACAGAAAAGAAGAGAACCACTAATCAGTACTTAAAAATATGGAAATAAAATACATAGAGCCCTCAGTCCTGCACGACGAAATGCTGCGTCTGCGGAAAGAGAAACAAATGGACTTCCTGGAATGCCTCAGCGGTATGGATTGGGGAATACCCGACGAGAAAGACGCACCGGACACCCCCCGCGGACTCGGTGTAGTCTATCTGTTGGAATCTACTGTTACCGGCGAACGGATAGCGGTACGCACCGCCACTCTAAACCGGGAACATCCCGAACTTCCTTCCGTCAGCGATATCTGGAAAGCTGCGGATTTCAACGAGCGCGAAGTCTACGACTTTTACGGCATCGTTTTCATCGGTCATCCGGATATGCGCCGACTCTATCTGCGCAATGACTGGGTAGGCTATCCCATGCGTAAAGACAATGAGCCGGAAAAAGATAATCCGTTGCGTATGGACAACGAAGAAACGGTGGACACCACCATGGAATTGGAGCTGAATCCCGACGGTAGCATCAAGAATAAGGAGATGCAACTTTTCGGTGATGAGGAATATGTGGTGAACATCGGTCCCCAACATCCGGCCACCCACGGCGTAATGCGCTTCCGTGTATCATTGGAGGGTGAAATCATCGACAAGATTGATGCCAACTGCGGCTACATCCACCGGGGTATCGAGAAGATGTGCGAAAGCCTGACCTATCCGCAGACCTTGGCTCTAACCGACCGTCTGGACTACCTGGGCGCACACCAGAACCGCCATGCCTTGTGCATGTGTATCGAGAAGGCAATGGGCGTGGAAGTAAGCGAACGCGTGCAGTACATACGTACCATCATGGACGAGTTGCAGCGAATAGACTCTCACCTGCTGTTCTATTCTTGTCTTGCTATGGACCTGGGTGCATTAACGGCCTTCTTCTACGGTTTCCGCGACCGCGAAAAGATACTCGACATCTTTGAGGAAACTTGCGGCGGACGCCTCATCATGAACTACAACACCATCGGTGGCGTGCAGGCAGACATTGCTCCCGGCTTCGTAAAGAAAGTGAAGGAGTTTATCCCCTACCTCCGCGGTATCCTACACGAATATCACGACGTATTCACCGGGAACATCATTGCCCAGCAACGTCTGAAAGGTGTGGGTATACTCTCACGGGAAGATGCCATCGCCTTTGGAGCTACCGGAGGCACCGGACGCGCCAGCGGATGGGCCTGCGACGTGCGTAAGCGTATGCCATATGCCGTATATGACAAGGTGGACTTTAAAGAAATCATCCGCACCGAAGGCGATTCATGGGCACGCTACCTTATCCGTATGGATGAAATTCTGGAGAGCCTGAAGATTATCGAGCAACTGATAGACAACATCCCGGAAGGAGCCTACCAGGAAAAGATGAAACCTATTATCCGCGTACCGGAAGGCACTTATTATGCAGCCGTAGAAGGTAGCCGCGGTGAGTTCGGCGTCTTCCTCGAAAGCCATGGCGACAAGATGCCTTACCGCCTGCATTTCCGCAGTACGGGCTTGCCATTGGTATCGACCGTAAATACGATTTGCCGCGGAGCTAAAATCGCCGACCTTATTGCCATTGGCGGAACATTGGATTATGTAGTACCAGATATTGACAGATAAAAGGATTTACGATTTGACAATTTACAATTTACCATGCGGAATTACAGCGCAGCCAAATTGTAAATTGTACATTGTGAATTGTAAATCAAAAAGCGCCTCGTAAATTGTAAATAGTAAATTGTAAATAGTAAATGAACAACGTGTTTGACTTTAGTATAGTAACCAACTGGATACACCAGATGCTGACTTCCCTGATGCCGGAAGGTCTGGCAATATTCCTCGAATGCGTGGTGATTGGCGTATGCATCATCTTGATGTATGCCGTGCTTGCCATCATCCTGATTTACATGGAGCGTAAAATATGCGCCTTCTTCCAATGCCGCCTCGGTCCGATGCGCGTGGGGAAATGGGGATTGCTCCAAGTGCCCTGCGACGTCATCAAGATGTTGACAAAGGAAATCATTGATTTGAAATTCTCTGACCGGTTCCTCTACAATCTGGCACCGTTCATGGTAATCATCGCTTCTTTCCTGACATTTGCCTGCCTGCCCATCAACAAGGGATTGGAGGTATTGGACTTCAATGTAGGAGTGTTCTTCCTGCTGGCTGCATCGAGTATCGGCGTAGTGGGTATCCTGCTGGCAGGCTGGAGTTCCAACAATAAATTCTCGCTGATTGGAGCCATGCGAAGCGGTGCGCAGATTATCAGCTACGAGTTGTCCTGCGGATTGAGCATACTGACAATGGTAGTGTTGATGGGAACCATGCAGTTCTCCGAAATAGTAGAAGGACAAGCTGACGGCTGGTTCATCTTCAAGGGACATATCCCTGCATTGATAGCCTTCATCATCTACCTCATTGCCGGAAATGCGGAAACCAACCGCGGTCCCTTCGACTTGCCCGAAGCCGAAAGCGAGTTGACTGCCGGATACCATACGGAATACAGCGGTATGGGCTTCGGATTCTTCTATCTGGCAGAATATTTGAATCTGTTTATCGTAGCCTCCGTGGCAGCCACCATCTTCCTGGGAGGCTGGATGCCGCTACACATCGTAGGCCTGGACGGCTTCAACGCAGTGATGGATTACATTCCGGGATTTGTATGGTTCTTCGGAAAGGCCTTCTTCGTAGTCTTCCTGCTGATGTGGATAAAGTGGACCTTCCCCCGCCTGCGTATTGACCAGATTCTGAATCTGGAGTGGAAGTACCTGGTACCCATCTCTATGGTGAACTTGATTTTGATGGTATTAATTGTAGTATTTAAATTGCATTTCTAACCGGCGTAGCGCCGGAGCAAGATTTCCTTGCGGATAATTTTAATAAAGGCAAAAGTAATGAAAGAAAAGAACTCTTATATCGGCGGACTCATACACGGCGTCACTTCTCTGCTGACAGGTATGAAGACAACCATGACCGTATTCTGCCGACGAAAGACTACCGAACAATATCCGGAAAACCGCTCGACATTGAAACTCTCCGACCGTTTCCGTGGCACGCTGACCATGCCCCATAATGATAAAAATGAACATCGGTGTGTAGCTTGCGGTTTGTGCCAGATGGCTTGTCCCAACGACACCATCAAGGTGACCGGCGAGATGGTTGAAACGGAAGACGGCAAGAAAAAGAAGATATTGGTTAAGTACGAATACGACCTCGGTTCGTGCATGTTCTGCCAACTCTGTGTGAATGCCTGCCCTCACGATGCCATCACGTTCGACCAGGATTTTGAGCATGCAGTGTTTGACCGCACGAAACTGGTCATGACGCTGAACCGTCCGGGCAGCCATGTAGAAGAAAAAAAGAAACCCACTGCTCCCAAAGAAGAGACAACAAAGTAATTCGTTAATAGTAACTTGTAATTAAACAACATGGAAATAACTCTTGAAACAGTAGTATTCTACTTCCTTGCGGCCTTTATCACCGTATTTTCCATCTTGACGGTAACGACCCACCGCATGGTGCGCTCGGCCACCTACCTGCTGTTCGTACTTTTCGGTACGGCAGGCATCTACTTTCTGCTGGGTTACACCTTCCTCGGTTCCGTGCAGATTATGGTCTATGCCGGCGGTATCGTAGTGCTCTACGTCTTCTCCATACTGCTTACCAGTGGCGAAGGCGATGTCATCGAGAAGTTAAAGCGTAGCAGGTTCCTTGCCGGACTGGGTGCCACCGTGGGCGGTGCCATCATCGTAGTATTCATCACTTTGAAGCATAAGTTCATTGCCACCACCGACGTGGAACCTTTGGAGGTCAACATCAAGACCATCGGTCACCACATGCTGAGCGGTGACAAGTATGGTTATCTGCTTCCCTTCGAAGCTGTCAGCATCTTGTTATTGGCATGTATCGTAGGTGGATTATTAATAGCACGTAAAAGATAAGAATTATGATACACATGGAATATTATCTGATAGTTTCGGCTATCATGTTTTTCGCAGGCATCTATGGGTTCTTTACCCGCCGCAACACGCTGGCGATACTTATCAGCATCGAGCTGATTCTGAATGCCACGGACATCAACTTTGCGGTGTTCAACCGTTTCCTATTCCCCGGAGGACTGGAAGGATATTTCTTCTCTTTATTCTCCATCGCCATCTCGGCGGCCGAAACGGCTGTAGCCATTGCCATCATGATTAACATCTACCGTAACATCCGCAGTATCCAGGTGAACAAACTGGATGAGATGAAGTGGTAAGAGCAAGAATCGCCAAGCGATGTTTCTTGAATAGTAATAATTGATAAACATAGTATATATGGAATATACAATATTAATCCTTCTACTCCCTTTCCTCTCTTTCCTCGCTCTGGGACTTGGAGGTAAATGGATGTCACACCGCACTGCCGGCCTTATCGGAACTGCGGCACTGGGTGTGGTCGCAGTGCTTTCCTATCTCACCGCAGGAATGTACTTCAGCGCTCCCCGCCTTGCCGATGGTACGTACGAGGCGCTGATGCCCTATAACTTCAAATGGCTGCCTTTCACAGAAAGCCTCAGTATCGACATGGGTATCCTACTCGACCCGATTTCGGTTATGATGCTCGTGGTCATCAGTACCGTTTCGCTGCTGGTACACATATACTCTTTCGGCTACATGAAGGGCGAACGCGGTTTCCAGCGTTACTACGCCTTCCTGTCGCTCTTCACCATGTCCATGCTCGGACTGGTAGTAGCAACGAATATCTTCCAGATGTATCTGTTCTGGGAGTTGGTGGGCGTGTCCTCCTATCTGCTGATTGGTTTCTATTATACGAAGCCGGCGGCTATTGCCGCTTCGAAGAAGGCTTTTATCGTGACCCGTTTTGCTGACCTGGGATTCCTTATAGGTATCCTCGTCTATGGGTATTATGCCGGTACATACACCTTCAGCCCTAATGAGATGGCGCTGGCAAAGGGCGGTGCGGCAATGATTCCGCTTGCCTTGGGACTGATGTTCATCGGTGGTGCCGGAAAGAGTGCCATGTTCCCGTTGCACATCTGGCTGCCCGATGCCATGGAAGGTCCTACGCCGGTCAGTGCACTGATTCATGCCGCCACGATGGTGGTTGCTGGTGTCTATCTGGTGGCACGCATGTTCCCGTTGTTCATAGAATATGCTCCCAGCGTGCTGCACATCGTGGCATACGTAGGAGCCTTCACGGCATTCTATGCCGCCAGTGTGGCATGTGTGCAGAGTGACATCAAGCGTGTACTGGCATTCTCCACCATCTCCCAAATCGGTTTCATGATGGTGGCGCTGGGTGTATGTACATCAGCCGACCCACACGAAGGGGGACTGGGCTACATGGCAGGCATGTTCCACTTGTTCACACACGCCATGTTCAAGGCATTGCTGTTCCTCGGAGCGGGTAGCATCATCCATGCCGTACACAGCAACGAGATGTCTGCCATGGGTGGACTGCGGAAGTATATGCCCATTACGCATATCACGTTCCTCATCGCTTGCCTTGCCATTGCAGGTATTCCTCCGTTCTCCGGATTCTTCTCCAAAGATGAAATCCTGACGGCATGCTTCCAGTTCAGCCCCATCATGGGATGGATTATGACAGTGATTGCAGGTATGACAGCATTCTATATGTTCCGTCTTTATTATGGTATCTTTTGGGCCGGCTCTGAGCCGGGACAAAAGTCGGCAAGCGATGGGGGCGACAGCCACATGCCTCACCCCCACGAGAGTCCTCTGGCGATGACCCTGCCCCTGATGCTCCTTGCTGTGGTTACGATAGTTGCCGGTTTCATTCCTTTCGGACACTTCATCAGTTCCAACGGTGAAGCATATAACATCCATCTGGATTGGAGTGTGGCAGGTACAAGTATCGCCGTAGCGGTGGTTTCCATAGCCATTGCCACCTACATCTATGCAGGTAGCCGACAGCCCGTTGCCGATACATTGGCACACCGTTTCAAAGGCTTGTGGACAGCAGCTTACCACCGCTTCTATCTGGACGAGGTCTACCAGTTCATCACCCACCGCATCATCTTCGGCTGCATCTGCCGCCCCATCGCCTGGTGGGACCGCCATGTAGTGGACGGCTTCTTCAACTTCCTTGCCTGGAGTGCCGAGGCTACCAGTGACGAGATACGCGGTCTGCAGAGCGGACGCATCCAGCAATATACATTTGTATTCCTGCTGGGCACGCTGGCACTGATACTGCTACTATTGCTATAACCCGAGATTTTTCAATCGTAAATCGTAAATCGTTAAATCGTAAATATAAAGATGAACTTTTTATCATTATTCGTACTCATCCCCTTGCTGATGTTGCTGGGTCTTTGGCTCAGCCGCAACATCGCACAAATACGCGCGGTGATGGTGACCGGTGCATCGGCTCTGCTGGTTCTTTCTGCGGCATTGACCGTGATGTACCTCAATGCACGCCACGCTGGTGCCACGGATGAAATGCTGTTCCGTGCCGACATGGTCTGGTATCCTGCACTCAACATCCACTATTCGGTAGGAGTAGACGGTATTTCGGTAGCCATGCTGCTGCTTTCGGCCATCATTGTCTTTACCGGAACATTCGCCTCCTGGAGGCTGCAACCGCTGACTAAAGAATATTTCCTTTGGTTCACCTTCCTTTCCATCGGTGTGTTCGGGTTCTTCATCTCGATAGACCTGTTCACCATGTTCATGTTCTACGAGGTTGCCCTTATTCCCATGTATCTGCTTATCGGTGTATGGGGGTCGGGACGCAAGGAGTACTCCGCCATGAAGCTGACACTGATGCTGATGGGCGGCTCCGCCTTCCTGCTTATCGGTATCCTGGGTATCTACTACGGTGCCGGAGCCACCTCTATGAATCTATTGGAAATAGCACAGATGCACAATATTCCCATCGAACAGCAACGTATCTGGTTCCCGCTCACCTTCCTCGGTTTCGGTGTGCTGGGCGCTCTGTTCCCGTTCCACACATGGAGCCCCGACGGTCACGCCTCCGCACCGACTGCCGTATCCATGCTCCATGCCGGTGTATTGATGAAACTGGGAGGTTACGGATGTTTCCGCATAGCCATGTACCTGATGCCCGAAGCTGCACAAGAACTGGGATGGATATTCCTGATTCTTACCGGAATCTCCGTGGTATACGGCGCATTCTCCGCTTGTGTACAAACCGACTTGAAGTATATCAACGCCTACTCTTCCGTCAGCCATTGCGGTCTGGTGTTGTTCGCCATTCTGATGATGAACCAGACAGCTTGCACGGGTGCTGTTCTGCAGATGCTCTCTCACGGACTGATGACAGCCTTGTTCTTCGCCCTTATCGGTATGATATACGGACGTACCCATACGCGTGACGTCCGCGAACTCTCCGGTCTGATGAAGATTATGCCTTTCCTGGCTGTCTGCTATGTAATCGCCGGTCTTGCCAATCTGGGATTACCCGGACTCAGCGGTTTCATTGCCGAAATGACCATCTTCACCGGTTCGTTCCAGCATCCCGATACGTTCCACCGCGTATGGACAGTCATTGCATGCAGTTCCATCGTGATTACAGCAGTCTATATCCTGCGACTGGTAGGAAAGATTCTCTATGGCACCTGCACTAACAAGCATCACCTCACCTTGAGCGATGCAACCTGGGACGAACGTACAGCGGTCATCATCCTCATCGCATGCGTTGCCGCCCTCGGTATGGCACCATGGTGGATTAGCGGCATGATTGGAGACAGCGTGCTGCCAATAACTGATTTATTTACGATTTGACGATTTACGATTGATAAATGACTTGTAAATCCCAAGAGTAACCTCAATCGTAAATCATAAAATCGTAAATCCCAAGAGTAATTTCAATCGTAAATCGTAAATCGTAAAATCGTAAATAGATATGGATTATTCCCAATTCCTCCTGCTCAAAGAAGAGCTTTCGCTGATATTGGTCATCGTCATCCTTTTTGTCGCCGACCTCTTCATGAGTCCGGATGCACACAAGAATGACGGCAAACCGGTGCTGAACACAATGCTGCCCGTTGCTCTGCTGACCATACACACACTTATCACCATCGTTCCCGGTCCTGTGGCAGATGCTTTCGGCGGCATGTATCACAATCAGCCGATACAGAGCATCGTGAAATCCATCCTCAGTATAGGTACACTGATTGTATTCCTGATGGCGCACGAATGGATGCGCCGTCCAGACACTGCCATCAAACAAGGTGAGTTCTACATTCTGACACTTTCCACCCTGCTGGGTATGTACTTCATGATTTCTGCCGGACACTTCCTGATGTTCTTCATCGGACTGGAGACGGCAAGCATCCCGATGGCAGCCCTGGTTGCCTTCGACAAATACCGCCACCACTCTGCCGAGGCAGGTGCCAAATATATTCTCACGGCATTGTTCTCCAGCGGATTGCTGCTATACGGATTATCTTTAATTTACGGTACGGTAGGCACTCTCTACTTTGCCGACATACCGGCACGCCTCACCGGCGACCCGTTGCAGATTATGGCATTCGTATTCTTCTTCTCCGGCATGGGATTCAAAATATCACTGGTGCCTTTCCATCTTTGGACAGCAGACGTTTACGAAGGCGCTCCAAGTACGGTAACCGCTTATTTAAGCGTTATCTCCAAAGGCTCTGCCGCTTTCGTGCTGATGACTATCCTCATCAAGGTATTCGCCCCGATGGTAGCTCAATGGCAAGAAGTGCTCTACTGGATCATCATCGCCTCTATCACGCTTGCCAATCTCTTCGCCTTGCGTCAGCAGAACTTGAAACGATTGATGGCTTTTTCCAGTATCTCGCAGGCAGGTTATATCATGCTGGGTATTATCAGCGGCACTTCACAAGGTATGACTTCATTGGTCTTTTATGTATTGATTTACATGTTTGCCAACCTCAGCGTATTTACAGTCATCACGATTGTAGCCCTGCGTGCCCATAAATTCACGCTCGACGACTACAACGGGCTGTACAATACCAATCCAAAGCTCGCTTTCCTGATGACCTTAGCCTTGTTCTCTCTGGCAGGCATCCCGCCGTTTGCGGGCTTCTTCTCGAAGTTCTTCATCTTTGCGGCAGCTTTCGAAGGCGGCTTCCATCTGCTGGTATTCATTGCCCTTATCAATACAATCATCTCGCTTTATTACTATCTGAAGATTGTAAAGGCAATGTACATCAACAAGAGCGACGAGCCGATTGCAGCATTCCGCAGTGACAACTATACACGTGCCAGCCTGGCCATTTGCACGCTGGGTATTGTGGTACTGAGTATTGCAAGTGTGGTATATCAATCCATCGATAAGTTCTCATTCGGATTATAACCGGAGGGTATCATCACTTACCACAAATTACACAGATTGGCACAAATTATCTTTAGAAGTTCTGATAATCAAGAGCTTTGACTTGTGTTAATCTGCATAATTTGTGGTGAGTGTGTATTTTAGCACATTTCCATACTATACAATCGGCAGCACAAACCAAAAGCATGAGCCTTTCCCCGGTTCACTGTCCACACCGATTGTGCCACCCAACTGCTCTATAATGCTCTTGCTGATAGAAAGCCCCAGGCCGGTGCCATGCACAAACGTATTCAGCTTTATAAAACGGTCGAATATCTGAGCCTGCATTTCCGGCTCAATGCCAAGGCCCGTATCGGCCACATAAAAACGCAAATGAGTTTCATCCACCTTATTATATCCTACACGTATACTTCCCGCAGTGGTGAACTTGATGGCATTGTTGACAAAGTTGGCTATGACCTGATTCAAACGGTTACGGTCACTGACAATCCGGCATTCCGGCAGATGACGGTCGAAGAGAACTTCCACACCCGGTTTAGCCTTCATCTTCATGAAGCGCACGATGTCCTCACACAGCATGTTCACGTCCAGCTCTTTTTCCACAAAGTCAAATGTCCCGGCCTCTATCTTGGACAAATCCAGTATGTCGGAAATCAGCTGCAACAGCAGGTCATTGTTTTCTTCGATAATCGCCATATACTGCCTTTTTTCCTCCATGTCCCCGGTCTCTCCCATCAGACTGGAGAAACCGACAATCGCATTCAGGGGCGTACGTATCTCATGGCTCATATTGGCAAGGAAGGCACTCTTCAGACGGTCGGCGGTTTCTGCCTTCTCCTTGGCTTCAATCAGCATAGCCTCCGTCTCCTTCAATTCCGTAATGTCATAGTTGACGCCTATCAGCTCTATTTGTCCGTTCTCCGGTTCAAACAGATTGACAACCACATTGGTACGTACCCAGTTCCATTTTCCCTTTTCGCCCGGACGCTCAATGCGCATCTCTCCCTGGAAATGTTTGGCTTCGCCCACACGGGCCTTACTGAAGAAATCAAGCATCCTCCTGCGGTCACTGGGGTACATCTTGCTGTATATTCCCACGACATCCGCCAATTGGGTATTCTCGTCCTCTCCCATATTCTTATACCATTGCTTGATGGCATAGCCTTTCCGGTCGAGCAGGTTCAGCTTGGCATAACCTACCTTCGCATAATCCGATATAAGCAGGAAGAAATTCTCGAAATCACAGATACGGCTCATGGCATCAATCCGTTCCGTATTGTCGATGTTAATCATGGCATAGCCGGTAAAGTTACCTTTACTGTCATACACCTTGCTCACTTTCGTATAAAGATGTATCACATCCTTCGGCTGTTTGGAAGTGGAGTAATACCCTTCAGTCCGGTCGAAAGCATAATTCAGGCGGAAGTCGACCATATCCTCGGTCTGTATACGTTCTGCCAATTGGGCGGACACATTCGGGTTCTCGAATAAGTTCACTCCAATGACATCCTGTTTGTCACGGACCCCGAATATCTCCATATCCTTATTGTTGATGTCTACCAGGAATCCGTCTTTGTCATAGATTTCCACTCCGGCCGGTATATTGGCAAAGATATTCTTGAACAGTTTTTCGCTATGGTCCAAAGCCAGATGAGTCTGTACCGAGTCTGTCGTATCGAGGAATAACGCCACCACTTCATTCTTTTCCGGAGAGTATATCACCACGTGGCAGTGCTTGTTGGTGAGCTCAAAACACATGTCCATTTCCTTATGTGTCCCGGTGTTCACTATATCAAGCAGATATTCCAGTCTGGGGGCCGCCTCCCTTGAAAAAGACGAGGCAGTCTTGCCGATAAACGTCGACGCGGGTTTTCCTAGAAAATCGGCAAAGATAGAATTCGCATCTGTCACATAATACCCGTAGGGATTGTCCTTTTCATCACAGACAATGGACATCCGCACATACCCCAAAGGCATATAGCGGAACAAGTTGCTGAGGAAAGTACGTTCGCGCACAGCCTCATCCTTCGTTTTGCGCAACTCTATGCAAATGCTGATGACATTTGCCAACGAACTAAACCATTGGTAATCCTCGTTGGTCCACATTCGGGTACGGTCCACCAAATCAATGCCCATATATCCCCACACCTGGTCATTGGCAACCAGCGGAGTTACCATCAAGGACTTTATATTCTGTCTCGCCAGAATTTCATATTCGGCGTAAGCGTGCTCCGGCAGTTGCCCCAGCGTTTCCAGCAGAACGGGCTTTTGTGCCATAATCTGTGACGTCCACCACGGCAGGCTGTCAGCCTGAACTCCTTGAAGCATTTCTTTCTCAGGAGCCACTCCCGGAGCCACCACCTCGTATGTGCAGCTCTGGTACCGGCACTTCTCATCATATTGGAATATATAGACACGTCCGCCGCGAAAGAAATCAAGAATATCTTTCAGTATGTCGTAAATGCCCGCACTTATATCCTCGTCTTTCAGGAAGCGGAATAGGGAATGGGATATTGAGGTCTGCCGATAAAGTAAATCGTTCACTCTTTGCAAAGCCTGCTTCGCAGCCTCCTCCTTCGGCATCTCTACGCGCTGCAACACTCCGAAAGCCTTCAATGTACCATCCGGCAAATGCTCCTTATACCCCACGCGCGAGTAGACCCAGACCACTCCTTCAGTAGAATAGATAGGAAACGTCTGTTCATAGACCTCCATATTCTGAATGGCAAGGAACTCCCGGCTGATACGCGTCCGATAGTCTTCGCGTATCATTTTACCGAAATCCTCAAAGCTCAGGTATTCCCCTTCCAAGCCTAACAACTTACAGACATATTCGGAGCAGAGATACTGCCTTGAAGAAAAATCAGCCTCCCACCAACCTATCCGGCCAAGAATGGAAAGGCGCCGGAAACGTTCACTATCGTCACGATGAACAGCCATATATTTATCAATATTGGTTTGAGATACAAAAATAGCCATAAAACTCTAATAAGCAACCATTAGAAACCTTTTTCGTCCCAAGCAGCCTATATATAAGGATAACAAACAATCCGGAAGAATGTGCGGTAACCAAATCGTAATAGATTTGAAAATGAAACGTATGCTCCATGTATCACCGGTGTAATGTCATTGCCTCATCTTTGCAGCGGATTAAAAAACGTACAAAGAAAAGAGATGAGCATGAAATTAGACTTGGGAAAGATTTTCTTCCTTATTTTATTCCTCACACTTTCCGTCATGGCTGCCACGGCGGGAACCGTCAAAGGGACAATCACCGACCGACAAACCAAAGAGCCGCTGACGGGAGCCACCGTGCAAGTAAGCGGAACAGCACAAGGCGCCGTCGCCGATTTGGATGGTAACTATACACTGGAGCTGAAAAACGGAACCTATACCCTCACCGTCCGTTACATCGGCTACAAAGACATGACGATAAATGCCGTAGAGATAAAGGGCGAAACCGTGCTGAACTTCGACATGGAGCCGGACACGCAAACCCTGGGCGAAGTGCAGGTCACCGCCAAGAAGAACCTTGAGGGCGAACGCGCCTTGCAGATGGAACGGCAAAAAGCGACCCTCGCCATCGAGAACCTCGGTTCCAAAGAGATGTCCCTCAAAGGCATCGGCAATGTGGAAGAAGGAGTAAAGAAAATAACGGGCATCTCCATCGCCAGCGCCGGACAACTTATCGTCCGCGGACTGGGCGACCGCTACAGCACCACCACGCTGAACGGACTGCCCATCGCCTCGCCCAACCCGGACAACAAGCTGGTGCCGCTCGACCTGTTCCCCTCGTCCACCGTACAGAACATCACCGTCAGCAAGGTGTATGACGCAGCCGCCTTTGCCGACTACAGCGGTGCGCACATCAACATCAGCACCAAAGAAAACATACCGCAAGATTTCTTCCAACTGAGCCTCAACACGGGCGGGAAGTTCAACACCTTAGGCAAAGACCGCTATCAGATGGACCGCAGCGGCTCGCTCCTGAAGACACCCGGCGTAGACGCGGCCGCCCTCGACATGCCCTTGATGGAGTTTGACAAATACGTGAAGACCCACAATATCTTCGATACCTCCTTTGCCGCCAGCAAGAAGAGTTCGTTGCCCGAACTGGGCGGAAACCTCGGTTTCGGCAAGAACTTCGGTATAGGCAACCAGACACTCAGCCTGCTTGCCTCCTTCAGCGCCAGCAACGGCTACCAGAACATGGAAGATGCCTTCTACAAGACACTCGAGGCCACCGGCACCGTGCAGGACGACTTCTCCTACGACAGCTTTGCGCAGGAACTGAAGCTCGCCGCCCTCGGCTACCTGGGCTACACCCTGCGCCGGAGCGACCGCATAGGCTACACTTTCTTCTACGCCCGCAATGCCATCGACACCTACCAACGCCGCGAAGGTACTGATGCCGAAGGACACGAGCTGACCGGCAGCAACAACATCATGCACATATACACCCTGCAAAACCATCAACTGAACGGAATCCATAACTTCGGCGAGGGCGACAGGTGGCAACTGACCTGGGGAGGCTCATACAGCAAGACCGGCAGCGAAGAGCCCGACCGACGGCAAGTGATGTACGTCAAAGACAACGACGGCAGCCTCAGGCTCTTCAAGCTGAACCGCCAAGAGACCATGCGCTACTTCGGCAGCCTGGACGAAGAAGAGTGGAACGCCAACCTCGCCATGCGCTGGAAGTGGAACGACACCAGCCACCTCAAGCTCGGCTTCAACTACAAGGACAAGAACCGCGACTACAGCGCTACCCGCTTCTACTACAACCTGAACAAACTGAACCCCGTCATCACCGACATCTACAACACCGACGGCTTCCTCAACCAGCAGAACATTGCCGACGGACAAATCGTGGTACAGCGTGTGATGCAGCCCAAAGACAGCTACCGCGCCGGAAACGAAATCTACTCCGCCTACCTGCTGACCGACTTCTATCCCACCGAAGCCCTCTTGGTGAACCTCGGCCTGCGCTACGAAATGAGCAAGCAATGGGTGCGCTACGCCAGCGACGGCGGCGACTGGTACTCCCGTCGGCGCAATTTAGACAAGAACGACCTCTTCCCCGCCCTGAACCTGAAATATGCGGTGAACCCCACCAACAGCATCCGCTTCTCTGCCTCGCGCACCGTCACCCGTCCCTCGTTCATCGAGATGGCACCCTTCCTCTATCAAGAGTCCTACGGTTCGGCACAAATCCGCGGTAACGAAGAGTTGCAGAACGGCTACAACTACAACTTCGACCTACGTTACGAACGCTTCGGCAAGGACGGCGACATGCTCTCCGTGACCGGCTACTTCAAATACCTAGACAGCCCTATCGAACGCATCCAAGACCTGCAGGGCGGCGCCACGCTGCACAGCTTCAAGAATGCCGACAACGGCATGGCTGCCGGCGTGGAGCTGGAGATGCGCAAACGGCTCGTCAAAGACCTGCGCCTGGGTACCAACATCAGCTACATGTACACCAACGTGAAGCTGCCCCAAAGCGGTGCCTACACCAACAAGGAACGTTCGCTGCAAGGCGCATCGCCCATACTTGCCAATGCCGACCTCACCTACTCGCCCCGCTTCGGCGAAGACAGGCAGCTCAACCTCGCCCTGCTCTACAACCTGCAAGGCAGCCGCATCCATGCGGTAGGCGTGTCGGGCCTGGGCGATGTCAGGCAACAGACGCTGCACACGTTGAACTTCAGCGCCGGATATAGCCTGAACAAGCACTTCAACCTGAAGCTGCAAGTGAACGACCTGCTGAACCGCGATGTCATCTTCAAGCAAGATGTGCCCACCACGGGGCAGGAAATGGAAGTGGAACGCTACCACAAGGGAACGAACTTTGAGGTGGGAATAAGCTACAACCTATAAAGCCCCCGCCCTCCCCCTGAAGGGAACGGAGAACACTCTTTGACAAACAAGCAGATTTAAGAGAATCAATCTGAATGACAGACAGATAAATTGGATATAACAACTAAAACAATTGAATTATGAAAACAATGAAATGGAAATTCTACTCTCTGGCCTTTGTAGCCGGAATGTCTATCCTCACCGCTTGCAGCAGCGACGACAACAACGACAATGACGGTAACGGCGGCAACGGAAACGGCAATGAAATCGAAAACGGTACGATATTGAAAGGTACCATCACCTCCGACGTGACCCTGGCTGCCGGAAACACCTACAAGCTGAGCGGCGAATACATCGTAGAAGAAGGTGCCACGCTCCACATAGAGGAAGGCGTGAAGATTATCGCCGTCTACGATGACATCGCAGACTACATCCTCGTGAAGCAGGGCGGTAAAATCAACGCCGTAGGCACGCCGGACAAACCCATCGTAATGACCAGCGAAAAAGAAGAGCCGGGCGCATGGGGAGGCATCCACATCTGCGGACGCGCCCACACCAATGCCGAAGGTGGCAAGGGAAGTTCTGAAATAGGCGGTGCCGTTTACGGCGGCAACGATGATGCCGACAACTCGGGCACGCTGCAATACATTCGTCTGGAATACACCGGCTTTGCCTTCGATGAAGAGCACGAAGCCAACGGTATCTCTTTCTACGGCGTAGGCAACGGTACCATCGTGGACCACTGCCAAGCCTACAAAGGTTCCGACGATGGCTTTGAGTTCTTCGGCGGCTCGGTAAACGTGAGCAACCTCGTAGCCGTAAGCTGTAGCGACGACTCCTTCGACTGGACCGAAGGCTGGAACGGCAAAGGCACCAACCTCGTGGCTTACCAAGAAGCCGAATCCACACTGGGCTACGACTGCGACTGCCTGATGGAGTGCGACAACAACGGCAGCAACAACGCCGCCACTCCCGTTGCCCACCCCGTATTGAAGAACCTCATCCTCGTCGGCAACGGCGGCAGCAAGCAAGGCATCCGTCTGCGTGCCGGCACGGAAGTGGAAATAGACAACGCCAAGGTCTGCGGCAAAGGCCAACCCCTGACCGTGGAAACCGCCCTTACCGAAAACGCCCTGAAGAACGGCACCTCCAAGCTGACCAACATCACCCTCACCTCCGAGCTGAGCAGCAAAGAAGGCATCTACACCCATGCCGACTTCATCGCCGTGACAAGCAACAAGGTGGACGCCAACCTGAGCTACAGCTCTTTCGAGGACATCAGGAAAGAATGCAGCTGGATGAACGGAAGCTGGGTGAAGTAAAAAAAAAAAGCACTCGCAAGGCTATAAAAAAACACACAACTTCTTCAACAGCGTGCCCCTCGAATGCCTTCCGGCTTCAAGGGGTACGCGCTGTTTCAAGAAAGAAACTAAAAGTACCGTTTACTTCTTCTTCAGCTCCTTCTTCAATTCCTGAACCTGAAAGCTGAACAAGTCCAGATGACGGCAAACGCGCTGCATGAAACTGCCTGCCGCCCTGAAGCAGATACGCGAAATGCGCACTTTATCTGCCGTACAGTCCTCTATCCGTTCCACCGGTTCGCTGGTGATGGAGGGAAAAAAGTTTCCAAGTCCCTTGATGTTCACCGTGCGTCCACTGGCCAGATAGTCCGCTATAATATCCGGCAGTTGCACCAGCACGGACTGGGCATCGCCCACCTGCAGGGAGCTGACAAAAGCCAGCCTCTTGGCCAGTTCGTCATTGCTCACCGGTTCCGGCTGAAGCACTTTTGACGCCGCGTAGTAGCGCACCACTTCCTTGTCTCCACTCTTGTCCACCTTCTTGCGGACCACATAATTCATTGACATACCAATCTTTCTTTATAATTAGGTTCGTAAAAAACGAAAGATATTCCCGCCCGACGCGAGGCACACCTACAACTTGCATACACAAAGCCTATACCTTACGGTAAAGACTCCGTGACCGAATACCTTTCACTATATGACTGAATACCTAAAACACCCGGATGTATTGCCCCAAAACATGGGGATGTTTTCACCCAAAACACCCGGATGTAATACCCCAAAACATGGGGATGTTTTGGGAGAAAAGATGGGGATGTTCTGACCTTTCAGTATAGGGTTCAAAGGTAATGACTCCCTATGAGAAATACAATAGATATAGGCCTTTTTGATGGTCGGAATCAAGCTCCTTTTTCTTCGGAAGCAGCAGGCAGTACCCGCTGGAAATCTCTGCCGGACGGAGACTGGAATACCTGCAAATCGAATTCGGGGATGATTGCCAGCACATGGTCGAATACATCCGCCTGCACCCCTTCATAGGGCACCCAATCCTTCAGCGCACAGAAGAAATAAAGTTCTATCGGGATACCGCGGTCGGTAGGCTGGAGTTGGCGCACCATGCAGGTCAGTTCCTGATTTACGTCGGGAAGACTTTTCAAATAAGCCGTCAGATACGCCCGGAACACACCCAGATTGGTCTGGCGGCGTCCGTTGACGAGGATGGAGTTATCGATGCCGTTTTCCACATTGTACTTTTCAATCACTTCCTCCGTTTGCTCCACATAATCTTTCAGTAGCTGTATCTTGCGATATTTTGCCAGCATCTCCGGGGTGCAGAAACGGACGCTGGTCATGTCGATATTGATACTGCGCTTCACTCGCCGCCCACCGCTCTCGCGCATGCCGCGCCAGTTCTGGAAGGAGTCGCTGACAAGCAGGTAAGGAGGGATGGTGGTAATGGTATTGTCCCAGTTGCGCACTTTTACGGTGTTCAACGTTACCTCTATCACCGTACCGTTGGCACCGTACTTGGGCATCTCAATCCAGTCGCCCACCTTCAGCATGTCGTTGGCCGAAAGCTGCACACCGGAGACAAAGCCCATAATGGAATCCTTGAATACCAGCATCAGGATGGCTGCCGAGGCACCCAATCCGGCAAGCAGCGAAAGCGGGTCGCGGCCTATCAGTTCGCCCACGACCACAATGCCACCCACCAGCCACAGAATGACCTGCATGGTCTGCAACATCCCCTTCAAAGGGCGGTCGCGGAACTGCTCCCTCTCGCTGTATACGCTATAAACAGCCTTCAGGAACGAGTTAACGAAACTCAGGAAAGTAATGATGATGTAAATAAGGCAGATACGCCGGATGAAATCCATTGCCGATGAACCGACTTCGACAAATGCCAATGGAACAAACAGATAGATGATAACGGGAGCCACCATGCGGCTGAGGTGCACCATCACTTTACGGTCGAATACGATGTCGTCCCACGTAGCCTTGGTCTTCTTCACCAGTTGTGCCACTACCTTCAGCAGGATTTTCCGGCATAGGGCATCCGCCAGGAAAGCAACGGCAAGTATCAGTGCAAAGGCAATGAATTGGTCGAGCATATCAGCCCGGGAAGGGGATATGCCCCACCCGATTAAAAGGTCGTCTATCTTCTTCAATATCTCCATAATCGTATGTTTATCATAACGGCAATCTTATCTACGCGACTGTTCCTCCCGCTCGAGGAACTCCATAATGTCTTCTTTCAACCACTGATAAAGATAAAGGTTCTTGTAGCCGCTGTTTTTTTTCAGCATCACGGATACATTGACCTGACTGTTCTCATACCCCGTCAGTTCGTTGCGGAACTGTTCGTTATGCTCTGCCAGGCGCTTTATCTCCTGCTCGCGTTCACGACGCAGCACCGTACATACCGGGATAAGGATTTTCAGCACTACACAATCCATGATATGGTGTCCTTGGATATAAAGATAGGTATTGTCCGGAGTCAGTCCCAAACGTTCCAACTCCGTGCCCAGCTGCTCCACCCGGTCGATGTAGCGGGGGAAACGGGCTTGCAGTTCGGACAGCTTGGCCGACACCGTCTTTTGCATCTCGTCCAGACTACGGTAAGGATGACGCAGGTTTATCTCTTGCAAACGCACGCAGGCGTTGAAGTCGTACATCGGGAAAGTGTGTGTGTCGTGCTGGCGGTAGAACCAGACATTCCACAGAAACAGCGGATAGGCAATCTGCGAATAACGCTTCAGGAAAGCGGGGAAGTCCAGGATATGCCGGTCGTTCAGCGTCGCCTGCACACAGACTTCATGCAGACTGTCGGCAAAGCAGTGGAAGTTCTCGATGGCATAGCCATAAGTCTGGAAGATATAGGGATTCTTGTTTATCTTATGCGACACCTTGGTGGCACCTTGCAGCAGGAAGTCGTAGTCGCTGTCTACACAAGCTATCAGGCTGCGGCCCAGCTCCGATGTGTTCAACGTATTCATCAGCACCATCTTCTTGCCCTTTGCCAGGGAGGTGGCAGACGGAAGCATCACCTGGAAATAACGCTCCTCATTCTCGAACTCGGACAGCAGCGTCCGCCAGAAAGCGATGTCGTCATAGCTCTCCACATACGCCACTATGCGCCTGCGTGCTCTCTTGGGAGACAACTTGCGGGCGGCATCCAGATAGGCGGAAGTAAGGTTATGTTTTAAAGAAGTGGACACTTGGGTAGGGATTAAGGATTAGGGATTAGGGAGGAGATTTCGCTGACTTCGGTGACGGCATCCAGCCAGCCTTCCATGATGACGGCGGGCGAATGGGTGGTGAGGATAAGCTGCACATTGGGATTCAGGCTGCGTATCATGCCGATGAGCTTCTGCTGCCATTCGATGTGCAGGGAGGCTTCCGGCTCGTCCATGAAGAGTACGCAGTGGTCATCGTCACGCACCAGCACGGTCAGCAGGATGACCAGCATCTGCTTCTCGCCCGAAGACAGTTTGTAGGGCAGCAGGCGCTCGCCGTTCTGATAGAAAACGATGTCGTTGCTTTTGCGGTCTATCGTCTTATGGGTATAGCTGAAAAGCTCGTCAATCATATCCTGGAACTTCCGCTTGGGGAGGGAAAGGGAGGGAGCCAGGCTGCGCTGCTCTTCGTCACCGCTGAGCAGTTCTATCATCTTGTTGCCGATGTTCACCTGATAGTCCAGATAACGGCGCTGGAGCAGATAGAGCTGCCAGTCCAGTTCCGACTTCACGTTGGCATCGGCCATGCGTGCCGTAAAGTCGCCCATGATAAGGGGACGGTCGTAGCTGCGGATTACATCATAGGGGATAAAGGTGGCTGCGGGGTTGTCGAAGTAGACGTGTACGCCGTTCTTCTCGTCACTCTTCACTTCACCCGATGTCTGTTCCAGATAGTTGACCGAACGGTTCAGGATAGTGGTCTTCCCCACTCCGTTGATGCCGGAAAGTATATTGACGTCAGGACGCAGGTCCCAGGCAATATCGTACCGATGCCACAATCCGTGTATTTCGATACGCTTGATGTAATTGGCTTGTACTTCCATGGTTTCTTGCTTTAATTAGAAGCAAATATACACGATAATCTCTTATTTCTACGCCCATGAACCAGAAAAATCATATAATGAAAGATTTTCTCTTTTCAGAAAATAGTTGTTCTTTTGCACCCGCAAAGAACAAAAGAGTATGAACAAGAACATTCAAGGGCATCTGTTCGCCCTTACCGCAAATATCTTATGGGGCCTGATGGCACCTATAGGCAAGTCGGCTCTGGTGGAGTTTTCCGCGTTGTCAGTAACCACATTCCGCATGGTAGGCGCAGCTGCCTGCTTCTGGCTCCTCTCCTTGTTCTGCAAGCGCGAGCAGGTGGACCACCGGGACATGCTGAAGATATTCTTCGCCGCACTCTTCGCACTGGTATTCAATCAGGGTGTCTATATCTTCGGACTCTCCATGACTTCGCCCATAGACGCCTCCATCGTTACAACCACGCTGCCCATCGTCACCATGATAGTGGCTGCAATCTATCTGAAAGAACCGGTCACCAACAAGAAAGTGCTGGGCATCTTTGTAGGGGCTATGGGAGCATTCATACTCATCATGAGCAGCCAGACCACCGGTGCCGGCAATGGCAGCCTCATCGGAGACCTTCTCTGCCTGCTCGCCCAAATCAGCTTCTCCATTTATCTGACCGTATTCAAGGGGTTGTCGCAGAAATACTCTCCCATCACCCTGAACAAATGGATGTTTGTCTATGCCTCCATGTGCTACATCCCGTTCTCTTACCACGACGTGGCTGCCATACAGTGGAGCGAAATATCTACAGCCGCCCTGCTGCAAGTGGGATATGTGGTTGTGGGAGGAAGCTTCCTTGCCTATATCTTCATAATGAGTGCGCAGAGGCTGTTGCGCCCCACTGTGGTGAGCATGTACAACTACATGCAGCCCATCGTGGCCTCAACCGTTGCCATCATCTTAGGATTGGGAGTGTTCAATTTGGAAAAGGGAATAGCCATAGCCTTGGTATTCCTGGGAGTGTACATCGTGACACAAAGCAAGTCACGCAAGGATTTCGAGAAAGAAGGGAAAGCCGTATAAAACAGCCGTTCCACCGTCACAGTACTCCGGCACGTACCCGGCTCAGAGACTCGGGAGTCATTAACAGATAAGATGCTATGTGGTTGACTGAGGCACGCCGGGCTATCTCCGGATAATCCCTGACGAAGCGCGCATACCGCTCGCGTGAGGTTTCGAAACGCCAAGAGTCTGCTTTATATTGGGAAAGCATTAAAGACCCCTCCAATAAATGGCGAAGCAGACGGGCTATATGCAGATAACGCTCAGAGAGTTCGACCAGTCCTGCATACGAAATGCTCCAGATGACGCCTTCCTCCAGGGATTCCAGCTGAAGGCAATTACGGCGTCCGGTGAAAAGGCTGACGATACACATAGCGCCGTCACCGTCGCAGGCAAAGTTCTCTGTAATGTCCCGGCCTTCTTTGAAATAGAACTGGCGAAGCAGTCCTTTCTCTACGAAAACAATATCCCTGGCTATATCTTTCTCACTAATCAACAGTTCTCCTTTGTGCACCTCACGGCGTACAAACAAACCGGCAATGAGCTCCAGCTCCTCAGAAGGGAGTTCATGAAGGCGGCGGGTAAACCGCCGCGCCACTTCCATGTTGTTTTCCTTAGTCATCGATATAGGGAAAGGGATATGCCCCTATTTCTTCAGTTCTGCAAAATAGGTGTCCAGCAAGTTCTTGGCAGCCACAAAAGAAGTCAAGTTGCCCTGTAGCACTTGTTTTTCCTTGCCAGTCAGCATCGCTTCAATCTGCGGATTGTGGTAGAAGCTGTCGCGCAGCTGTTCGTTAATGGTCTCGTACATCCAGTATTTGCTTTGCTCATTGCGGCGGTATTCAAAATAGCCGTTATCTTTCACAAAGTCAATGTATTTGTAGACCATATCCCACACTTCTTTTACACCAAGATTATAGAAACCGGAATAAGTCAGCACTTGGGGTGTCCAACCGCTCTCCGGAGCCGGGAAGAGGTGCAGCGCATTACGGAACTGCGTTGCTGCCAGTCTGGCCCGCTCCAGGTTGTCGCCATCAGCCTTATTAATAACAATGCCATCGGCCATTTCCATGATGCCGCGTTTGATGCCTTGCAACTCATCGCCCGTACCCGCCAGCTGTATCAGCAGGAAGAAGTCTACCATAGAATGTACGGCAGTCTCACTCTGCCCCACCCCTACCGTCTCTACAAATATCTTGTCGAAACCGGCAGCCTCACAAAGCACAATCGTTTCACGCGTCTTGCGTGCCACGCCACCCAGCGAACCGGCAGAGGGACTGGGACGTATAAAGGACTTGGGATGAACGGAGAGTTTCTCCATACGCGTCTTGTCACCGAGAATACTGCCTTTGCTGCGTTCGCTGCTCGGATCAATGGCAAGGACAGCCAACTTGCCACCGTGTTCCTCCAGTACATGCAAGCCAAATACATCAATAGAGGTACTTTTACCGGCACCGGGCACACCACTGATACCCACACGGACGGAGTTGCCCGAATAGGGCAAACACTTCTCTATCACCTCCTGCGCCACAGCCTGGTGCTCCGGTTTCACACTTTCCACCAGTGTTACAGCCTGGCTGAGTACCGTAACATCACCTTTCACTATACCCTCCACATAGTCTGATACGGAAAGCTCGCGTTTCTTCCGCCTGGGACGGTTCTTCAAGTAAGGATTGACCGATGAAGGTTGCTCAATGCCTGCATTGACAACCAAGCCTTTATATGCTTCATTATTTTCGGGATGTTCCATGGCTATTTGTGAGTTATAAGTTATGAGTTATGAAGGACTTTACGACTTCTTATTGTTTTGCTTTAATGTTGATTTCAACTTTCGGCTGCATCGGGTCATTGGTAATCATCAGCAGACGCAGATGACGGCGCTTCTTGCCTATATTCTTCTTCACTACCGTTACCCGCAGGCGAGTGCTTTCACCGGGTTGCAATACACTCTTCTTGAGGTTAACTCCCACTGCCGGGTGGAATCCCTGGAGCTTGTTTATCTGTAAAGGAGAACGCCCGGTATTGGTAATGGTAATATCCTGACGTGCTTTTGACTTCTTTGCCAATATCGCACTCATATCAACTTCTTTGGTAGAAAGGCTGATGGCAGGAGCATTTGCCTTCTCCACTTCCGTCATTCCGGAGAAATCCGGTAAAAGAATGGCAGAAACGGGAATCTCGTTTTCATCGCCCACCTTGTCACCGGAGAAGCGAGAAAGATAGACCGACGTTTGAGTCAGTCCGAGGCCAGTCAGTCTTTCCGAATTCAATGTAAGTGTAATCACTCCTTTTTCTCCCTTTTGCAAGACATTGGGCTCTACTTTTGTCTGCAAATAAGGAGGCAGATGCATCAGTACCGGTTCATAAGGACGGTCGGAAAGATTGACCACGCCGATATGAATCACCGGCTGCTCACCATGCTGAATATCGGGAAAGTCGAGGCTGTTCTTGTCAATACGTATCTGACCGATAAGATAGGGATGCGTCTTGGTAAAGTCCTTGATTTCCTGTACTACTTCACCATTGAACTTCAAATAGACCAGATTGGGTTGCGCATTGCTGTAAATAGCCACGGATTTCTGGAAATGTCCCAATGCCTTGGCGTCAAAAGTCACATTTACTGTTCCTTTTGCCCCCGGAGCAATAGGCGTTTTTGTCCACTGGGCCACAGAGCAGGCGCAATCCGGCTCTACTTCTGTAAGCACTAAAGGCTGGTCACCCGTATTGGTGATGGTATATTGCACAGTCACGGGATGCTTCCATTCTATCTGGCCGAAACTGTACATCTCTGTATTCGAGGTAAAACGAGCTTGCGCTACAGCAGTCAATACCACACTTGCAAGCACATATAAAGTTATCAATATCCGCTTCATCTATTTTTCTTAATATCAAGATTTCCTAATTCTGCCACTCTCATTCAATATTAGTCGGACAAAAATAGGTGTTTTTAGCGAGAGTACCTAAAATAGCGGAGCGCAATTTGTACAAATTGCGCTCCGCTCCATACTCTATTGTTACTTTATTACAATTATCCCTCCCGCCGAATGCGAAGCATACTCCGGAGCATACGCACACTGTATCGTGGCCAGCCCCGTTTCGTATGTTCCGCCACGGGCTATGCGATAACTGTGCTCTAAGACATAAACGCCTTTGCCCAAATGGTCGAAGAAGAAATTGGTTGCGGCATCTTCCACTTCTGCATAATAACCGAGGCCATTACTCCAACGATAACCGGAAAGCGAGCCTATAGGTTCAAAGCAGGCACCCCGCTGGTCTTTCAACTGAACAAAATCCATAGTACGGTCCAAGCGGATAGTCAAACGGGCCACTATTTTATCACCGACGGATAATACGGTCCCTTCCGTAACCGGTTGCAAGGACTTGCTACCACCGGCCGATATACGCTCTACATAAAGTTTCTTCTCTACATTCAATTCACCCCCCTGCTGCTTTACATCAGATATGGGTGACAGATACTGGGCATAAACAGCTCCCCAGGCAATGCCTGCATCCCGTTTCTCTACGGTGACGGTTTTAGCTTTCAGCTCCGGACTTCCTTGAGCGAAGGTTTCCTTGACATAACCCAAACCCGGGATTATGGTCTTTGTAGGCGACAATGTTTCCAAAACTTTGTTACCTAACGTGATACGTACGTCTCCCCGACTTTCCAGCAGATTAGTACCTTGACAAAGCAATGCATAAACAGCATCAGCCGTTGCAACCGGAGAATTCCAACTGGTAGTCTGCTTCTGTTTCAGCAGCCAGAGTTTCATTTCCTCCACCAAAGCATCGTTGCCACCTGCCATACGCAGGGCTTCCATTACTTCCACATGGGCAGGGATGGGCAGCATACCCCAGTTATACGGATTTGCTTGGAAAGCAAAGTATGCACCCAGTTCATCCGTCTGTACCAGATGTTCCTTGAGGGAAGCGATGAATTCATTCGCCTCGGCTGTACGCCCTACTGCTTTCAGGATGATGGCAGACTGCGCCTTGCTGCTCATGGTTCCATCTTTAAGATTGGCACCTACTTTTGATAGGAAATAGCGGTAAGCCGCTTGATTGTCTGCCGGCACTTGTTCGCCGCTAAGGGCTATCAGATACAGATATGTCATTGCCGATTCGGAGTTGACAGTAATTCTAGCGCCATTTTTCTCAGCTTTACGGATATTGCGATATTCTTCCAAAGCCTGCAGATTCAAATAGCCGAAAGCTTTCTGCCGCATGGCGGCAACTTCTTCAGGCAGTTCATTTTTCGTCAGCAGAGGAAGACGAACAAGTAATTCTGTAATATAGCCAGTTATATAGCGGCTACCGGACATTCCCTTATACCAGCTCCATCCACCGTCTTCACCCTGCAATTCTTTCAATTTGGTAAAAGCGGAAAGATTGCGGTTATTCAGTTGGTTGATATCAAACAGCGTGGCAATACGTGCCTGCTGTTCGGCTTCAGTAGTAGCTTCCAGTACCCACGGAGACTCGCTGAGCAGGATATTCTTCACATCCTGATTCTTCTCCAACTGGCTGAGGAAGGTTTCTTTCGTGCCACCGGCAGCCTTCCAACTGTCAAATACAGTCTTAATGCGGGGCTGGCTGTTGGCAATGAAGCCTGCCAGACTATTGGCATACCAAGCTGTAGCCCAAGAAATGGCATTATCATTGGCAGGCAGGCTCAATGCCGGCAACGCTTGTACAGCATACCAAGCCGGATTCCCGGTAAATTCTACAGTCAGACGACGGTCTGTCGCTGTACGGCTATTACGGTTGAAAAGGCTGTCTAATGAGAACGTACGGGTCTCCTCGCCACGGATAGGCATAGCAAGCGTTTCCGTAATATACTCCTTATTACTTAATACGGGCAACAGATGCTGCTCGCCATCGCTAAACGTACCTCCATCGGCAACCATACGAATACCAAGCAAATCATAGCGGTCGGACACTTCGAAATGGAAGTTGACAGCAGTATTTCTTCCTGCTTCTACCAAGAATTTCTGACGTTGAGTAGCAATAACTTTCTCCGTCATAGGGTCGAACAGTGTGAATACTGCTGTTCCTTTCACCGCTTTACCCGTCAGATTGGCTATTGTTCCGGCTATCTGTGTTTTATCTCCAACGCGGACAAACCGAGGCATATTCGGAGTCAGCATAAACTCCTTGGCAGTTACAACGGAAGCATCCAATATCCCAGTCAGCATATCCTTAGTATGTGAGTAACCACGGAAATTCCAACGAGTCAAGCTCTGCGGCATCGTAAAAGAAAACGCAAGCTCCCCTTGTTCGTTTGTACGAAGTTGAGGATAAAAAAAGGCTGTTTCGGCAAAGTTGGTGCGAAGCCCCTCAATAGGTTGCAAGGCCTCGCCAACCGGTATCGTTTCCGATTCAAAAACAACATCTTCCACCGCGTCTTCCGCTACTTGTGCAGGAACATATTTCACTTCAACGGCATTCCCGGATTCTGCTTTGGAAGCAAGCATCGGCTGGTTGGCACCACGTATTCTAAGATTACCGGTCAAAGAGCTATTCCGGGTAGTCCCATACCCCACAACACTTACTTCTTCCAAAAGCGCATTGTCTTCTACCATCACTATCCGCATCCTTCCATCCATATAAGGAGAACAGAAGTAGTCAAACGACCACACCGGAACCCTCCAAGCCTTCAACGGGAAATAAACGGAGAAGTAATTGCTATTATAACGGCTCGCACCACGGAATGCCCCATACAGATTATCCGGATAGAAAACCCGTAGTATCTGGTTACTCTTATAAATCTTATCCAGTGAAGCGTCGTACATCGTAGCCAACATCTCAGCCGCAGCAGGCATACCTTGAGGCGTCTTTATGACGAGCTTCCACTCTTCTTCCTGTCCGGGACGCAAACGGTCACGGAACACTTCCCATTTCATGTCGAGAGCACGTTCCGGCTCCCGCTTCTTCAGTTCAACCTGATGACTGTACATCTCGCCAGCTTTCACAAAACTGAAAAGAATGGTGATTCCCTTGCCATATGCTTCCTTATAAGGGAATTCCATACGAATAATAGTATCATTCAACTGCAACACACGGCTTTCAATGCGTTTTCTGTCACAAAAGACATCCATCAGCACATATGCATCCCGATAAGAAGTCCCCAAAAGAAAAGCGGCAGGGTACTGTACATCAAATTCCTCATTTTCTTTATAATAAAAGAAATCTGTAAACGCAGCCGGACGCTTGTCACTCTTTGAAAAGAGCATGAAACTGTCACTGCCATATGCCCCGTTATTCTCTTCACGTCCCAAACTATCACGTACAGAAAGTTTCAAGCGATAGTTACCTGAAGGAAGCTTGTTCCAAGCCGAAAAATCCTGGAGCCGATTGGCTGTGAAGGTACCCTCCAATACAACATCATCCAAGGGTTCAGAACCTGCAATATTCCTTGCCCCATTTTGTTCTGCAAATGGATAAAGGCAATAGGAACCTTCAATGTGCTGAGGAATATTCATTACATTATTCACTCCAAAAGTGAAAAGCATACTATCTTCCTTACAAACATATTGAGGCAAGCGAATATCAAAGGAATAAGCCTTAGGACCTGCCAACAAGTTATACGAAGCGGATTGCGTTTCACCGGCCTCATCCGTCACCACCGCCTCCACATGATAAGTATACACACTCCCATACCCGTCTGTATCTACAGCCGGAGCTTCCAAAGTCAAGGGTATGGAAAAATCCCCGTTGGTATCCAATTGTATGGTGTCAGACAATAATGGTTTATCAGCATTGCTCCAATAACCAGGTCTCGGATTCCGGCGAGTCACCGTATATGCCAATGGCACATCCTGCACCATCATGCCATTGAAGGCCTTGACATTTCCTTTCAACACAACCTTGTCACCCAGCCGATAAGCTTCCGAAACCGGAGTGAAGGCAATCTCGAACGTAGGTCGCTTGTACTCCTCTACCCTAAAAGTGACGGTAGATTGAGTCTCTTTGGTTCGTATGCTGAACATGCCATTCAGGCAAGCTGCCGGAAGTACAAACTCCGTAGCAAAAGAGCCGAAATCATTGGTCCGCCCCTTCCTGGTGGCAAGTTCCTTGCGGTTGGCATCCAACAAGACAAGCTCATAATCAACTCCTTGTAGTACCTGGGCGCTATCACTATTCTGCTTGTAAGCTATCCCTTTTACATGAACGGTCTGCCCGGGACGATAAAGCGAACGGTCTGTCAGCAATGCCATCTGCCTCCAATCTGTATCCTTAATACCGTAATAAGGATGATTCATATAAACGTTCTGCGGCATCATGGCTGTGTCTCTGCCTTTACGCGCCACATAACTTCGGATTTCACTCTGCCAGGGTAATACAGCTTTCCCCCCGGCATCAGTCAGTACCTCTGCCATCGCTTTTCTATTCTTCTCATCATAAGAAGAGTAGAAACTCACCTTGGCACCAGCAATCGGCTGTCCACTACGGGCATCCAATGTAGCCACTTCCATACGGTTGTCACCCAAATCCAATGTCAGCACCTTGAAGCGGGTAGATACCAGAAATTTATCATCTGTACGGGCCGTTTCAGTATCAGGTACTATTTGAAGAATATAGACTCCCGTTTCCCGAGGAATCATGAACTTAAATACAGTGTCCGAGGCAAGATAAGGGACATCTTCAGGCAATTTATCCTTGCCTGGCAACGGCTTTAAGCCAAAATGCGTGGAAGAAAACTTCCGGGCATACTTTCTATAAGTATCTTTATTTATACCATGGTCCATCCAAGGTACTTCACTTAAAGTAGTGGTATATAAGTTGAGAGTGAAGCCCTCGACATTACGATAATGCAGCCTCATATTCACCGAATCGCCGGGATAACCGCTTTCATTCATAGTCAGAATGAGTTCAGGCTGTAAAATCTGTTCACGGATATTTTTCAACTCATTGATACGCTTATACGCAGGATAGCGCTTCAAGCCTTCTTCACAGACTTTTAGAGCCTCATCAGCGCGTTTCGGTTCCAAACGGCGCAGGTGGTTGGCTTTATGAATGTAAACCTCGGCACAAACCTCTCGTGAACCGTATTCCTTTATCAATTTATTCAAAACCTCAAGATATTCCCGATTAGCCTTTTCCTGACGCATTCGGAAAGTAGGATAAGGCTGCTGGCTGATACCACCGGTCAACTTCCAGTTCCAATAATCAAGAGAACAGAGCAACATAGCATCTTCCGAACCGGCACGATGGCGATAAGCATTCATCATATCCAGATAAATCCTTTCGATACGGGTCTGTACCAAAGAATCCACGCTGAAACCATCCAGCTGCCGATAAGCATCAACAGCACGGCTCACCAATAGATGGTACATATCGTGCCCATAGAACCGGCTACCGTCTTCCAACACCACAAAAGGCACATATTGTTCTGCAGATGTATTGAGCAAGCGGATGGAATCCTGCAAGGATGCACGGTTACACCTATCTATTTTATCCACAAACTGGCTGATACTCCACTCACGGATATCTGCTGGAACCTCGTCAACAGTCAGTAAAGTACGTGACAGCAAGACACGGCGATTCTTCCGCATCAAGTCAGCATATTCATATGCCAACAAAGAGTGTAGAATAGCCTTGTTCACCGGATTCCTCTCCGATTGTGCCCAAGATTCCATATATTTCAGACTGGAGTAAAGGCTGTCCGGAGTCAGCCCCTCTTGATAAGTCTCCCTACAAATGTAGGCTTTCAACATTTGCGGAGCATTCTGCTCTTGCCGACCTTTCCGATAGATTTCATCAGCCAGTTTTATCACTGTTTGAGGCAGGCTTTTCTTTTGAGCCTGCTCCACCTGCTTCCACAACTTATCGTACGTCTGCGCATACAATGCCGAAGCCCCAAATGTAACCAGCAGCAACAATATGCTACAAATTCTTTGAATTACTCTCATAATTATTCGTTTGTTAGTCTTTGTATTAATCCTTAATTCCGCAACACTATTATAAAATATTTTTTTTAAGTACCTGAGCAACAAAAAGTTGCTCAGGATTTTGCCATGTCAGAGGATTCACTTAACTTAGTGTTGCAAAAAAATAATCAAACAAAACCTCATCAGGCATGGCAAAAATACAAATAAAATCCGAGAAGCTCACTCCTTTTGGAGGAATATTTTCAATCATGGAGCAATTTGACTCCACATTGTCATCTGTAATCGACTCGACACTCGGTCTAAGGTGTAGCTCGTTCGGTTATCAGTACAGTGAAATCGTCCGTTCCCTCATGAGTATCTACTTCTGTGGTGGCTCATGCATTGAGGATGTCACTACTCATTTGATGAACCATCTCTCGCTCCATCCGACACTTCGTACTTGTAGTTCTGATACTATCCTCAGAGCGATAAAGGAACTGACGCAAGGAAACATCTCATACACATCAGATACGGGTAAGAACTACGATTTCAACACGGCTGACACACTCAATACCTTACTGCTCAATTGTATGTTTGCATCCGGCCAACTGAAAGAGGGCGAGATGTATGATGTTGATTTCGACCATCAGTTCATAGAGACTGAGAAGTATGATGCAAAGCCTACATACAAGAAGTTCCTTGGTTATCGCCCTGGCGTGGCGGTTATTGACGACTTGATTGTTGGCATTGAGAATAGCGATGGTAACACCAACGTTCGTTTTCATCAGAAGGACACGCTGAAGAGATTCTTTGAGAGATTTGAGCAGAACGGACTTACAATCAATCGTTTCAGAGCTGATTGTGGATCATGTTCCGAGGAAATCGTGGAGGAAATAGAGAAACACAGCAAATCCTTCTATATCCGCGCAAACCGCTGCAGTTCGCTCTACAATGACATCTTTGCTCTTAGAGGCTGGAAGACTGAGGAAATCAATGGCATTGAGTTCGAATTGAACTCTATTCTTGTTGAGAAGTGGAAGGGTAAAGCATACCGACTTGTGATTCAAAGACAGAAACGGATGGACGGTGTGCTGGATCTTTGGGAAGGAGAATACACATACCGTTGTATCCTGACTAACGACTATGAATCTTCCACAAGAGAAATTGTCGAGTTCTATAACCTTCGTGGAGGAAAGGAACGTATCTTCGATGATATGAACAATGGTTTCGGGTGGGACAGATTGCCCAAATCCTTCATGGCAGAAAACACTGTGTTCCTTCTTCTTACGGCACTTATCCGTAATTTCTACAAGGCCATTATCCACAGACTTGACGTAAAGAGGTTCGGACTCAATGCAACAAGTCGCATAAAAGCGTTTGTCTTCAGGTTTGTCTCTGTACCAGCCAAGTGGATCAGAACATCAAGGCGGTATGTGCTGAATATCTATACCTGTAATAATGCTTACGCAGATATTTTTCAGACTGATTTTGGATAACGCCTACAACTTATGGGTATGATACTGCGTATTGCCTCAAGTCGCATAGTGGGGCAAGGGGATATTGTGGGCAGAAGTGGGTATTTCAGCCTCAATTTATCTGCTAATTCAGTGATGAGAGGACGTTTAGACGCAAGAAGGACGCTGAAGAGCTTAGTTGCGGATTTGAGGTTAATAACAAAGGAAGTGAATAAAGTTCAAACAAATGTACTTTTGGACATAAAAAATCTTATTCTACTCCTACAAAAAAACAAGGGATATGTTTGCAAACATATCCCTTGTGCTATACTTAAATGTTAGTGTACTCACATTTGGAGGCTATAATATCTCATTGCCTCCATCCAATTCTTACCAGCTGCGGTAAAAATGTGCTTAAATGAATTTGCAATCTTCTTTTTCATAATCTTAAAAAATTAAACTAATACCTGAAAACTAAAATTCAATACTTCACGAAAGGGGGGGGGAATGCTTAAAGCATTACGTAACCCCAAATGTTCTTATCGGCTTCGCCGACATGCTTAAAAAAACTCTTTAACATTTTCATTTTGTTATCCTCCTAAAATCAATCTTGTTATCCTTAAAAAATCTACTAGTTTTCTATTGTTTTCATGTTTTACAACACAAAAATAGAGCCTTTGTTCAAGATAACAAGCAAAAAACGGATAGAAAACATGTTTTATAACACATTTCTTGACTTAGGTCAATTTTTAGGGAGAAAGTGCAAGGATATTGACATACCATTGTAATAAGTCTGGGACATTCTGGCAGAAAGAGGACAAACTGTCACAGACAAAAAAGGCAGGATACTTAATAAAGCACCCTGCCCCTATTCATAACATAAAGTATTCTCTACTTTTCAGGAGTCTGCTCCAATGTAGCCACCAAGAAATCATAGAACTTGGAAACAGTAGGAATTAACGCACGCTCGTCCGGTGAATGCGGAGAACGCAAAGTGGGACCGAAAGAAATCATATCGAGTCCTGGACAATTGGCACCAATAATACCGCATTCCAGACCTGCGTGAATAACCTTCACGGCAGGTTCCACACCAAACTGCTGCTTATAGGACAGCTTCATGGCATGCAGTATAGGAGAATCCACATTAGGCTGCCATCCAGAATAGCCACCACTCAATTCCACCTTCATACCTGCCATAGCGAAACAAGCTGTCAGGCTGTCTGCCAGGAAATCCTTCATCGTATCGCAAGAACTACGCGCCAAAATACGAACTTCGGCCTTACCGTCTGCAATGATTACGATAGCCAAATTGGAGGAAGTTTCTACAGTATCGGGAACAGTAGGAATCATACGCATCACACCATTCTGGCAAGCCATCAACACGTTAATCATATTATCCTGGATTTCTGAAGGAACAACGGCAGTGGGTAGAGTTACCTCTTCTATACTCAGGGTAATACCACTTTCAATCGGAGCATATTCGTCATTCAGTTGTGCCTCGTATTCCTTCATATAATCTTCCAAACCGTCCATATCCTCAAGATTGAACACCAATACTGCATGTGCTTCGCGAGGGATAGCATTACGCATATTACCACCTTCAAAACTTGCCAGCTGGGAGTCAAACTCAATCAGCAAATCATGTACGATGCGTGCCAGCAATTTATTGGCATTACCGCGCCCTTCACTGATTTCCAAACCGGAGTGACCGCCACGCAAACCTTTCAGCGTAATCTTACGAGCAACGAAATCGGCCATAGGCGTCTCCTCCTTATATTCCAAAGTAGCAGTAATATCAAGACCACCGGCACAGCCGATATAGAGTTCGCCTTCGTCCTCAGAATCAAGGTTCAGCAGAATTTCCCCTTGCATAGTTCCGGGTTTCAAACCGAATGCACCATACATTCCCGTTTCTTCATCCTTGGTTATCAGAGCTTCCAATGGGCCATGCTTCAAGTTATTATCTTCGAGCACCGCCATAATGGCAGCTACTCCCAAACCATTATCTGCTCCCAGCGTGGTTCCTTTGGCTTTCACCCAATCACCCTCAACATAGGTTTCAATGGGATCTGTTGTAAAATCGTGAATAGTATCGTTGTTCTTCTGAGGCACCATGTCCATATGCGCCTGAAGGATGATGCCTTTGCGATTTTCCATACCCGGAGTGGCAGGCTTACGAATAATAACATTGCCGACCTCGTCGACAAATGATTCCAACCCCAAGCCTTTTCCAAAATCAATAAGGAATTTGGTAATCTTCTCCATATGTCCTGACGGACGGGGAATCTGGGTCAGTGAATAAAAGTGCTTCCATACATTCTGTGGAGCTAACTGTAAGATTGTACTCATAATTCTAAAAAGTTAGTTTTCGCAAATATAACGGTTTATTCCCGGAAAGTACAATAAACCGGGATTTTTCTAAAGTACTAAATCATCAGCTATCTTAAACATGGCTTTTACATCTTCACATATTGCGATAGAACATCTGCACCTAATATAGCTACCATATTTAGGAATTTCTCCCACTTCTATATCCAAGCAACAATATCGTTTAAAGAAACCAATCTTCCAACAACCTTTAGGCTTCAGTACTTATAAGGAAGTACTGAAGTACTTGCAAAGAAGTATTACAGTACTTTTAAAGGAGTACTCTCTATAAGTACTGTCTCTGTCCTCTAACACAAGAAGTGACAATATAGGAACCCACCACAAGAAACGTCTATTTCTTTGCCCTATTCGCCAATGCCAGGTGCAACGACCCGTAGATGCCTAACACTATCACCAGCAACGTCTGTATGCCATGCACTATCAGAGCAAATATACCCGCATCCGTAGCATTTACCCCATAAAGCATCATCATAGTGATGACAGCAAAGTGCCAGGGTCCTGCCCCGTTGGGCGTGGGAACAATGACTGCAAACGTTCCGCCGACAAACATCACCAGCCCGGCAAGGAAACTAAGGTGCTCCGTAAACTGGAAGCAATAGAAAGTTATATAGAAATGATAGAAATAGCATAGCCAAATAAGTAAAGTGTAAAGAACAAACAAAGGCACATTCTTCACATTCTTAAGCGACATCACACCTTCCCATATATTCAAGACTACTCCCTTTACCTTTTCAAAAAAAGAAAGCATACGCAACAGAAAATAGAGAAGTACCAAAACACCAATAATAGAAAAAAGAGCCACATAAAACCAAGGGGAAGTCACAAGATGCACCAGCGAAGGAATCTTGGTGCCCGTCTCCTCGAAAAAACGGAAAAAGACAGGCATCTGCGCCAAAAAAGTAATCCCCGTAATCAGCAGAATGCAAAGCGTATCTACCAACCGCTCCGTCACCACCGTCCCCAGGGACTTTGCAAAGGAAACATTATCATATTTGGCAAGTACTCCACAACGCGAAACCTCTCCCACACGGGGCAGTACCAGATTGGTGGCATAAGATACAAAAATGGCATCAACGCAATCGCTTGTTTTGGGATGAGCATCCAGCGGCTCCAAAGTCTGCTTCCAACGCCAGCCTCGTAACACATGGCTCATCACACCGAAGAACAAGGACAACAACATCCACCACCAGTTCGTCTGATGAAGGAGAACTTCTTCTGCCTTTGAAAAGTCAAAATCACGATATACCCAATAGAGGATAAAACCACCCAATAAAATGGGTAAGATGATTTTCAACGTCTTTTTTAGCAGCTTATTCATACGATATTCCCAAATTCTTCATTCTTCATTCTTCATTCTTCATTGAAAAGAACTACCTTTGCTCCGTGTAAAGATAGGTTGTTGTTCACACTACAGCCTACGTTTACGGAGCAAAAGTAATGATTTAGTTGATACATGAGAGTAGTTAAACCTAAAAAGTTTCTCGGGCAACACTTCCTGAAAGACCTGAAAGTGGCACAAGACATTGCCGACACGGTAGATGTCTGTCCCGAAATTCCCATCCTCGAAGTTGGTCCGGGAATGGGAGTACTGACCCAGTTTCTTCTGCCCAAAGAACGCAACGTCAAAGTAGTAGAACTGGACTACGAGTCAGTGGCCTACCTACGGGAAGCCTATCCGCAACTGGAAGACAACATTATTGAGGACGACTTCCTCAAAATGAACCTGCAACGGTTGTTTGGCGGGCAACCTTTTGTGCTGACGGGAAACTATCCTTATAATATCTCCAGCCAGATATTCTTCAAAATGCTGGAATATAAGGATCTGATTCCCTGCTGTACGGGTATGATACAAAAGGAAGTAGCCGAGCGCATAGCCGCCGGGCCGGGCAGCAAGACATACGGAATCCTAAGTGTACTGATACAAGCATGGTACAAAGTGGAGTACTTGTTTACGGTACACGAACATGTCTTCAACCCGCCCCCAAAAGTTAAAAGTGCCGTCATCTGCATGATGCGCAATGAAACGCACGATTTAGGCTGCGACGAGAAATTGTTCAAGCAAGTAGTGAAAACCACGTTCAACCAACGACGCAAGACTCTGCGGAACTCCATAAAACCGATACTCGGCAAAGACTGTCCACTGACGGAGGACGTATTATTTAATAAACGCCCGGAACAACTGTCCGTACAGGAATTTATTCAGCTGACCAACCAAGTGGAACAGGCATTGAGAACGATTAATGATTAATGGCTAGTGATTAAACACGAACAATCATGGAAATAGACGAAGAATACATAGACAAAGTCAAAAGCCTGATAGAACAGAAAGACGCGGAAAACGTCAAAACACTTTTGACCGATCTTCACCCGGCGGATATTGCAGAACTGTGCAATGACCTCGGCTTGGAGGAAGCCCGCTTCGTTTACCGCCTCCTTGACAACGAAACGGCAGCGGACGTACTGGTTGAAATGGACGAAGACATCCGGAAAGAATTCCTGGAACTTCTTCCTTCGGAGACCATTGCCAAGCGTTTCGTGGATTATATGGACACGGACGATGCCGTAGACCTGATGCGCGAACTTGATGAAGACAAGCAGGAGGAAGTACTTTCGCACATCGAAGATATAGAACAAGCCGGTGACATCGTTGACCTGCTGAAATATGATGAAGACACTGCCGGTGGTTTGATGGGTACGGAAATGGTGACTGTCAATGAAAACTGGAGTATGCCGGAGTGCCTGAAGGAAATGCGCCTGCAAGCTGAAAAGCTGGATGAAATTTACTACGTATACGTCATCGACGACGAAGACCGTCTGCAAGGGGTATTCCCATTGAAGAAAATGATAACTTCCCCTTCTGTCTCCAAGGTAAAGCATGTGATGCGGAAAGATCCTATCTCCGTCCATGTAGATACCCCCATTGACGAAGTGGTACAAATCATCGAAAAGTATGACTTGGTGGCAGCTCCTGTTGTAGACAGTATCGGGCGTCTGGTAGGCCAGATTACCGTAGACGACGTCATGGACGAAGTCCGCGAACAGTCGGAACGTGATTACCAGTTGGCATCCGGTTTGTCCCAAGATGTAGAAACGGACGATAATGTCATGCGCCAGACTTCTGCCCGCCTTCCATGGTTACTTATCGGTATGTTAGGTGGTATAGGCAACTCCATGATATTGGGTAACTTCGACACGACTTTCGCCGCCCATCCGGAAATGGCCCTTTATATTCCGTTGATTGGTGGTACGGGGGGAAACGTGGGAACCCAGTCGTCTGCCATCATCGTGCAAGGCCTTGCCAACAGCTCACTGGATGCCAAAGACACCTTCAAGCAGGTAGCCAAGGAAGCAGTAGTGGCGGTCATCAATGCCACCATCATCTCCCTGCTGGTATACATCTATAATTTTATCCGGTTCGGAGCTACGGCTACGGTCACTTATTCCGTCTCCATCAGCCTCTTTGCAGTCGTCATGTTCGCCTCCATCTTCGGAACGCTGGTCCCCATGACTTTAGAGAAACTGAAGGTTGACCCGGCCATTGCCACCGGCCCGTTTATCTCCATTACCAATGACATTATAGGCATGATGCTGTACATGGGTATCACTGTCTTACTGTCATAAAAACAAGAAAATAGAAAAAAATCAAGGCAAATTGTATGAAGTAATCATTTTATTTCATTAATTTGTAGCCTAATGTAACCCGAACGGGAGGAACCCGTTTCTAAAAAAGTAAATACAATGACGGACACTCATGACACTAATCTCCCCGAAAAGCCGGTGGAATTAGAAGAAGAAAAGAAGACAGCAGAGGTTTCTGAACCGGCAACAACAGAAACTCCCGCTGAAGAAATCGTTTCGGAAAAGCCGGTAGAGCCAGTTCAGAAGCTCACGAAAGAGGAAATACTTGCCAAACTCAAAGAGGTGGTTGCAGACGTGGAGAACGTGGCAAAACCTGAAATAGACGGTTTGAAGCAATCTTTCTACAAGCTGCACAATGCTGAGCAGGAAGCGGCCAGAAAACTGTTCATTGAAAACGGAGGCGCCGCGGAGAACTTTGTTCCACAAACAGACAGTGTGGAAGAAGAGTTCAAGAATATCATGTCCGTCATCAAAGAAAAAAGAAGCGCACTCACAGCCGAACTGGAGAAGCAGAAGGAAATGAACCTGCAGGTAAAGCTTTCCATCATCGAAGAGCTGAAGGAGCTGGTTGAATCTCCAGATGACGCCAACAAGAGCTATACGGAGTTCAAGAAACTACAGCAGCAATGGAACGAAGTTAAACTCGTTCCGCAAGCTAAGGTCAACGAGCTTTGGAAAAACTACCAATTGTATGTTGAGAAATTCTATGACCTTCTGAAACTGAACAATGAATTCCGCGAATACGATTTCAAGAAGAATTTGGAAATCAAGACACATCTCTGTGAAGCTGCCGAAAAGCTGGCGGATGAAGCGGATGTAGTTTCAGCTTTCCATCAGTTACAGAAGCTACATCAAGAATTTCGTGATACAGGGCCGGTAGCCAAGGAACTACGCGACGAAATCTGGGCACGTTTCAAAGCTGCCTCTACAACCGTAAATCGACGTCACCAGCAACATTTCGAAGCATTGAAGGAAGTGGAACAACACAATCTTGACCAAAAGACTGTAATTTGCGAAATCATAGAAGCCATTGACTACAAAGAACTGACAAACTTTGCTTCTTGGGAGAGCAAGACGCAAGAAGTCATCGCACTTCAAAACAAATGGAAAACCATCGGTTTCGCTCCGCAAAAAATGAACGTGAAGATTTTCGAACGTTTCCGCAAAGCGTGCGACGAGTTCTTCCGTAAAAAGGGAGAGTTCTTCAAGACCCTGAAGGAAGGTATGAACGAAAACCTGGAAAAGAAGCGTGCCTTGTGCGAAAAAGCAGAAGCTCTTAAGGACAGTACCGACTGGAAAGTAACTGCCGATGAACTGACCAAACTTCAGAAAGAATGGAAAACCATCGGTCCGGTAGCAAAGAAATATTCGGATGCCGTATGGAAACGTTTCATCTCCGCTTGTGACTACTTCTTCGAACAAAAGAACAAAGCCACTTCTTCACAGCGCAGCGTAGAGCAGGAAAATCTGGAAAAGAAAAAAAACATCATCGAGAAACTGAATGCTATTGATGACCAAATGGATACGGAGGGAGCTACCCAATTGGTACGCGACCTCATGAAAGAGTGGAACGGCGTAGGACATGTACCTTTCAAAGAGAAAGACCGAATCTATAAGCAATACCATAGTCAGATAGACAAATTGTTTGAACGCTTCAACATCAGTGCCTCCAACAAGAAGCTAAGCAATTTCAAGTCGACTATCAGCTCCATTCAGGAAGGTAGTCCACAAGCCCTTTACCGGGAACGTGAGAAGCTGGTACGTGCCTTCGACAATATGAAGAACGAGCTCCAGACATATGAAAACAATCTCGGCTTCCTGACCACTTCTTCCAAGAAGGGAAATAGTCTGCTGACAGAAATCAACCGCAAGGTGGAAAAGCTGAAAGCAGACATCGAGCTTGTGAAAGAAAAGATAAAAGTGGTGGACGAGAACATCAAAAACCAAGGATAACGTAACAAGATAAGACTTAATAAAAAAGGAACCCGCCCCTACAGCTATGCAGCCGTGGGGGCGGGCCTACTTTTATACCCCTTATCAATGATGGAACAGACGGATACCCGTGAACGACATGGCAATGCCATATTTATCGCAAGTTTCAATCACATGGTCATCGCGTACAGAACCACCCGCTTGGGCAATGTAATCTACTCCACTCTTATGGGCACGCTCAATATTGTCTCCAAAAGGGAAGAATGCATCCGAACCCAAAGAAACACCTTTCAATGTATCCAACCAAGCCCGTTTTTCTTCACGGGTCAGCACTTCAGGTTTCTCCGTAAAGAACTGCTGCCAAACACCGTTAGCCAGCACATCGTCATGGTCTTCACTGATATAGACATCAATCGTATTATCACGGTCGGCACGGCGGATTTTCTCTACCCATGGCAAATTCAACACCTTCGGATGCTGGCGTAAATACCAAATGTCGGCCTTGTTGCCCGCCAAGCGAGTACAGTGGATACGGCTCTGCTGGCCGGCACCAATACCGATAGCCTGACCGTCCTTCACATAGCATACAGAATTCGACTGCGTATATTTCAAAGTGATAAGGGCTATCATCAAATCACGTTTCGCTGCTTCCGGGAAATTCTTATTCCGAGTAGGAATATTCGCAAAGAGTTCATCTCCATTCAGCTTTATCTCATTACGTCCCTGCTCAAACGTGATACCAAAGACATCCTTATGTTCAATCGGGGCAGGCTTATAGCCGGGACTTATCTGAATCACATTGTAAGTTCCTTTACGCTTTTCCCTCAAGATAGCCAGTGCTTCGTCCGTATACCCCGGAGCAATAACGCCATCCGAGACCTCGCGGTTAATAAAACGTGCAGTAGCCTCGTCGCACACATCACTCAAAGCGATAAAGTCACCATAGGAAGACATACGGTCGGCACCGCGGGCACGCACATATGCGCAAGCAAGCGGAGAGAGCGGAAGATTATCCACAAAATAAATCTTCTTCATTGTCTCGTTGAGTTCCAAGCCGATGGCGGCACCCGCCGGACTGACGTGCTTGAATGAAGTTGCAGCAGGCATACCGGTCGCCTCTTTCAGTTCCTTTACCAACTGCCATCCATTCAAGGCATCCATAAAATTAATATACCCCGGACGTCCATTCAAAACCTCAATAGGTAACTCCCCCTCCTGCATGAAAATGCGAGCCGGCTTCTGGTTAGGGTTACAGCCGTACTTCAGTGCTAATTCTTTTGCCATAAAATTCTGCTTTAATGTTGAAATGCTACAAATTTACAGAATATTTCCGGCTTACAGAAGCCTTGTCACTGAATTTGCCACCGAATACCTACACTGAAATTTTCGTACATGGTCGAAAAGCAACAAAAAACCACTAAAACTTGCGATTTTAGTGGTTTTTTGACTTAAATAAGGTAAGTTCGTTGGGCTACCTGGATTCGAACCAGGAATGACAGGACCAGAATCTGTAGTGTTACCATTACACCATAGCCCAATTGTTATTATTTCCGTTTTGCGGTTGCAAAGATACAAAGATTTCTATAAATCAAAACAAAAACGAGTATTTTTTTCGCAAAAAACTGATAAGATACCGTAATCCAAAGGATTATATAACTAAAAAAAATCAAAAATTGAAAGAGTTTTCCTCTTTTGCGTGTTTGATATGAGAAATCAACGTATATTTGTCAACTGTTTTAATATAATAATGTATAATGAACGAAACGAAGAAACTGATTCAACAGATAACAGAAGGTATTCAAGATAAAAAAGGAAAAAAAATCGTCATCGCAGATCTGACAAAAATCGACGATACAATATGCAATTATTTCGTCATCTGCCAAGGAAACTCTCCCAGCCAAGTGACAGCCATTGTAGAATCCATCAGGGACTTCACACGCAAGGGTGCCGATACCAAGCCCTTTGCCGTAGACGGGCTGCGCAATGCCGAATGGGTAGCTATGGACTACTCGGACATATTGGTGCATGTCTTCCTGCCTGAAACAAGGGAATTCTACAATCTGGAGCACCTATGGGCAGACGCCAAATTAACTCAAATTCCTGACCTCGATTAATCAAAACGTATGGACAATAATACCAACAAGAAACCCAATAAAGTGAATATGCCCAAGTTCAACCTGAACTGGCTGTATATGATTATAGCGATGATGTTGCTGGGGTTGTACCTGACCAATGAAAGTGGTACGGCAACTAAAAACATCTCTTATGATGAATTCCAGCAATATGTACGAGACGGTTATATAAGCAAAGTCATCGGCTACGACGACAATTCCGTCGAAGCATACGTCAAACCCCAGCACGTAGGAAACGTATTTCGCCAGGACTCCAGCCGCGTAGGCAAGAATCCGCTTATTACGACCGAGGCCCCCTCACGCGAGAGCCTGGGCAATTTCCTGCAAAAGGAAAGAGACGACGCCCACTTTGACGGCTCCATTAACTACGAAAAAAAGCGGAACTACTTCGGTGCCATTTTGTGGCAGATTCTCCCCTTTGCATTCCTTATCGGTTTCTGGATTTTCATGTCCCGCCGCATGAGCGGTGGTGGAGGCATGGGCGGAGGTGGAGGCATCTTCAGCGTAGGAAAGTCCAAGGCCCAATTGTTTGAAAAAGGTTCCCCCATCAAGATTACATTCAAGGATGTGGCAGGACTTGCTGAAGCCAAGCAAGAGGTAGAAGAAATTGTCGAGTTCTTGAAAGAGCCCCAGAAATATACCGATTTGGGAGGTAAGATACCCAAGGGCGCCTTGCTGGTAGGCCCTCCGGGAACCGGAAAGACCCTGCTTGCAAAGGCCGTGGCCGGAGAAGCCAACGTACCTTTCTTCTCTTTGGCAGGTTCCGACTTTGTGGAAATGTTTGTCGGCGTGGGAGCTTCCCGTGTCCGCGATTTGTTCCGCCAAGCAAAGGAAAAAGCGCCTTGTATCGTGTTCATCGACGAGATTGACGCTGTAGGGCGTGCCCGTGCCAAAGCAGCCGCTATGGGTGGCAACGACGAGCGCGAGAACACATTGAACCAGTTACTGACCGAGATGGACGGTTTCGGCTCCAATAGTGGTGTTATCATCTTAGCCGCCACCAACCGTGTGGACGTTTTGGATAAGGCATTGCTGCGCGCCGGACGTTTTGACCGCCAGATACATGTAGACCTACCCGACCTTAATGAGCGTAAGGAAGTATTCGGTGTACACCTGCGCCCCATCAAGATAGACAATAGTGTGGATGTAGACCTTCTGGCACGCCAGACTCCCGGATTCTCGGGGGCAGACATTGCCAATGTATGTAACGAAGCAGCTTTGATAGCCGCCCGCCACGGCAAGAAGTTCGTCGGAAAGCAAGACTTTCTGGACGCCGTAGACCGTATTGTGGGTGGGTTGGAAAAGAAAACCAAAATCACTACCGAGGCCGAACGCCGTTCCATTGCCATACACGAAGCCGGCCATGCCAGTATCTCCTGGTTACTGGAATACGCCAATCCACTGATTAAAGTAACCATTGTACCCCGTGGACGTGCTTTGGGCGCGGCTTGGTATCTGCCGGAAGAACGGCAAATTACCACCAAGGAACAGATGCTCGATGAGATGTGTGCCACCTTGGGAGGACGTGCCGCCGAAGACCTATTCTTAGGTAGAATATCCACCGGAGCCATGAATGACTTGGAACGCGTGACCAAGCAGGCGTACGGTATGATTGCCTATCTAGGTATGAGCGAAAAACTACCCAACCTCTGCTATTATAATAATGAGGAATATTCCTTCAACCGCCCGTATAGCGAAAAGACTGCGGAATTGATTGACGAAGAAGTGAAGCAGATGGTTAATGAACAGTACGAACGTGCCAAGAAAATATTGTCCGAAAACCAAGAAGGGCACAACCGGCTGGCACAACTGCTGATTGACAAAGAAGTAATCTTTGCCGAAGACGTTGAACACATCTTTGGGAAACGTCCATGGGCTTCCCGTTCGGAAGAAATCAGTGCAAACAAGACTGCTGCCGAGCTGAAAAAAGCGGAGCAAGAAGAAGAGCAAAAAGCCATAGAAGCAGAAAAGGAAGTTAAGGAAGAAGAAAAGCATGAAAAATAACTTTATCCAACGTGCCGTTACCGGCGTGTTATTCGTCATAGTATTGGTGGGCTGTATTCTTTACAGCCCCCTTTCGTTCGGTATACTGTTCACCATTATCAGCGCACTGAGCGTACATGAGTTTGCCCAATTAGTCAGCAAGAGCGGCGAAGTAAGCATAAACAAGACCATCACTGCATTGGGGGGAGCCTACCTTTTCCTTGCGTTGATGAGTTTCTGTACCCAGCAGTCTGTAGGAGCACGAGTATTCCTTCCTTATTTGGGACTATTGCTCTACATGATGATTACGGAACTTTACCTCAAGAAAAAGAATCCGACGGGTAACTGGGCCTACTCCATGCTAAGCCAATTGTACGTGGCACTCCCCTTTGCCCTGCTGAACGTACTTGCTTTTCAGAATTCCCCGGAAACGAGCAGTGTGACCTACAACCCTATTCTACCGCTTTCCATTTTCGTATTTATCTGGTTGAGCGATACAGGTGCCTATTGCGTAGGTTCGCTGATAGGCAAACACCGTCTGTTCGAACGTATCTCACCTAAAAAATCCTGGGAGGGCAGCATCGGCGGCGGAATATTCTCCATCGCTTCCTCTCTTGGCTTTGCACATTTCTTTCCTTTTATGCCAGGATGGCAATGGGTAGGTCTGGCAATCGTTGTCGTCATTTTCGGCACTTGGGGCGATCTGACCGAATCACTCATGAAACGCCAATTGGGCATCAAGGATTCCGGTAACATTCTGCCGGGGCATGGAGGAATGCTCGACCGTTTCGACAGTGCCCTGATGGCAATTCCCGCAGCAGTCGTTTATCTATATGCCTTGACGATGTTCTAACGACAGTTCACATGACCAAACTTACATAAAACAGATATAAAAAGAGCACCCGGGCAAGATGGATGACATCAAAATCCCGGGTGCTCTTTCTAACTATATACTCTCGCAAACTCTTTCTTACTTCAACTGCATATTGGACAAATCCACATTAGTAGTCAGCTTTTCATTACTCCCCGCAGTTTTCAAATCAAAGGTTACTTCCACCTCTCCATTCTCTTCTGAATTGAGTTTCAACTTGATGCCTTTGGTTTCAGAGGGGATGTCCAGACTGTTCAAGTTATAGGAGACAGCACCAGGACTACGACGTCCCGTCAGGTCATCATAGTCGTTATAGCGGAGTTCCAAATGGACGTATCCATCTTCGCCATACAAAGCATCATCTTCTTGCGGACGCACCAGGCTGATACGGTGTTTATTATCAGTCGAAGATGGCAGGTTCTGCATGAAAAAAATGTTCATATAGCCACCACTGATGGTAATATCACCTTTATATATACGCACGGGGTCATTACCGAATTCCTCTTCGGTTTCGGGAGTCAGCGTCTCCACCTCTTTCGTCAAGACGTTCTGCAGACGCAGCAGCTTCACAGCATGGTCATATCCTGCATAGTTGTCCCACAAAGGATTGAACACGGTAATCACACGCTGCCCATCCACGGCATCATACCACCCTATGTCCGTATTCACCGGCCAGAGCGTCCCCCAAACATCGCAGTTTAAATAAAAGGCATTTCCCGTAACACGCACAGTGGCCCACAAAGGCGGGGTAAAATCACCCAAAGAATATCCGTCGTTATCATCACATGATTGCAAAGCGGGCATCACTGCCAAACATATTGCCATAAATAACCAATGTAGCTTTTTCATAATCAAAGTCCTTTTCATTTGTTTCTGTATAGAAAATACAAAAGCCGGGCATTTACTGCACCGGCTTTTCCCATTTTAACAAATTCTTAATTTTTCGATTATTCTTCCCTCCTCCTCAGTAATGCCACCATCTCGCGGGCAGCATGTTTGGGTGCCCCTGCCTCTCCCAGACAGGATGCCATATACTCATATCCCTCGAGCATCTGACGGCGGTATTCCTTATCGTACAAAATGCGGTTCAGCTCCGAGCGTACCTGCTCTACCGTCATGGTATCTGCAACCAGCTCTTTCACCACCTCCCGGTTGGCTATGAGATTGACCAGGGAAATGTACTTCACTTTCAGTATATGCCGTTTCAGGAAAGCGATAACCTTCCCTATCGGAGTATGGTAACATACCGCTTGCGGCACACGAAACAGAGCTGTTTCCAGCGTTGCCGTCCCCGAAGTGACCAGTGCAGCCTCTGCCTGCCTCAACAAAGGGAATGTCTTGTTGAAGATAATCTTCACATCCACCCCACCCACATAACGTTTGTAATACTCGGGGGAAATACCCGGAGCACCGGCCAGCACCAGTTGATAATCGGGAAAAGAAGCTGCCGCACGAAGCATGTCGGGCAGATTGTCCTTGATTTCCTGCTTGCGGCTACCAGCCAGCAGAGCAATAACGGGTTTGGCCGAAAGTCCATTTGCCCGGACAAAGTCGTCGAATGTCTCTGAGCTGGAAGCAAGAAAAGCCGTCACTTCATCCACTGTCGGATTGCCGACATAATGTATCGGATACCCGTGCTTCCCTTCAAAAAACTCCACCTCGAACGGTAGGATGGAGAACAGCTCATCCACATCCCGTTTAATATTCTTGATGCGGTATTCCTTCCATGCCCAAATCTTGGGAGAAATATAATAAAAGACAGGAATCCTTGTGTTGGCATGGACAAACTTGGCTATATCCAGATTAAAGCCCGGATAGTCCACCAAAATCAGCACATCCGGCTGCCACGCAACAATATCCTCCTTGCAGCGCTTCATATTGGCAAAGATGGTGCGCAGATGCAGCAATACGGGAATGAACCCCATATACGCCAACTCTTTGTAATGCTTCACCATCACACCGCCCACTGCAGCCATGAGGTCGCCTCCGAAGAAACGGAACTCCGCTTGCGAGTCCTCCTCCTTCAATGCAGCCATCAGATGGGAGGCATGCAGGTCGCCGGAAGCTTCACCGACAATCAAGTAATACTTCATATCAATTGATAATTGTCAATTAATTCAGAACCATGCTTTCAGTTCATCAATCAAGCCGTATGCCGTTGCATCCACCGTGGTCGGGGTGATTGCCACATAACCGTTATCAAGCGCCCAATGGTCATTCTTCTCATTTTCGGCATCGTTGTTCTCAAACTCGCCGGTCAGCCAGTAGTAATGGGCATCTCCTCTATGGGCAAAGTTTTCCCATTCATTGGTCCATTGCCCCTTGGTTTGTTCGCAAATCTTCACACCCTTCAATTCTTTGGTATCGGGGAAGTTGACATTGAGGCATGTCAACGGAGGGAGTCCTTTCTCCAATACCAGCCGGGCTATCTCGCGGATGTAAGGACCTGCAGGTTCAAAATCAGCGTTCGGCTCATGGTTGCAAAGGGAGAATCCGATGGAAGGCACTCCTTTCAGGCATCCCTCTATCACAACGCCCATCGTACCGGAATAATGCAGGTTTACAGAAGAATTGTCGCCGTGGTTGATGCCGCCTACCACCAAGTCGGGCTTGCGGTCGAGCACCGTATGAAAAGCCAGCTTCACACAATCGGTCGGCGTACCGGAACACTTGTATACCGTCAGCCCAACATCCTTACGGACCAACTGGTAGTGGATAGGTTCCGTTACAGTCAGCGCACACGCACTTCCAGAGCGAGGTGCATCCGGCGCCATTACCACAATCTCGCCCAGCGGACGGAGGAATTTGATTAACTCGCTAATACCTTTCGCAATGATGCCGTCATCATTGGAAATCAATATCAAAGGTCTCTGATTTTCCATAACTTTCTTTTTTATTATCGTGCAAAAGTAGCTAAAAAGGCTTTAAACAGAATACTACAAAGATAATAATTCTTTTGTATTCAAAGATATTTTCAGAAAAGGCTAACTTTGTACCGACAATAATTGGAATATAATCATTCATAAAATCCATGCTATAATGAACACTTCTTGCCATTCTACCATTGCTGCACGCATCGAGACGGCAGCTGCCGCAATTATTCTGTTTCTAACAACCCTGACAAGCTGTGGCAGGAGCAGTTCTCCCGAGCCACTTGACCAATGGAATGACGGGACATCTACGCTTCACACGGCAGACCCGGTCATTGCAGAAGGCCGGAAGCTCTTCAACGACAAAGAATACCAAAATTTCCGACTCACCGGAGAAGCCCTCACACAACCCGGCTCCGAAGCAGGCCTCCTCTTTCATACGGACGGCGAGTCCGGTTATGAAGTGATATTCCGTAACGGAGACATCGACGGCACACGCAAGAGCGGCTCACTCGCCTCGGTGCGCAACCTCTATCGCTCACTCGCAAAAGATGGAGAATGGTTTGACTTCGAGATAACCGTACGCGGACAAAACATCATTGTCTGCATTAACGGAACCGAAGTTGTTTGTTATACCGAACCCGGACACCCATATCGCACAGAGGAGCACGCCCGGCAACTGCTGAGTCAAGGTTCCATTGCCCTGCAAGGCATACACGGCGAAGTGTCATTCCGGAATCTCGCCATCGAACGGCTTGCCAAGGAGGCACGCAACGAAGCCGACACGCTTGCTCCGGTAGACGAGCGCACGGATGAGATAATCAGGCTACAGCAGCACGATTTCCCAGTTATAGACTATCACGTTCACTTGAAAGGAGGGCTGACGAAGGAAATGGCACACGCCATGTCCATGAATTACGGTATCAACTATGGTGTCGCCCCCAATGCCGGAGAAGGAGGCGTAGGACGTATGCTGGCCGATGACAAAGAAGTGTACGACTATTTTAATGAAGTAAAAGGGATGCCATTCCTGTGCGGTGTACAAGGTGAGGGACGCAAATGGACGGCAACTTTCTCGCAGGAAGCTTTGGGGATTTTCGATTACCTGTTTACCGACGCCATGACCATCATAGACCACAAGGGACGTAATTCGCGCATCTACCGGGCCGAAGAAGCACTCTTTGATGACATTACGCTTGAACAGTATATGGACCACCTTGTCGACCAAACAGTCCTGATTCTGACCAACGAGCCAGCCGACATTTATGCCAACCCTACCTTCTTGCCCGATACTATGGCGCATGATTACGACAAGTACTGGACGGACGGACGCATTGAACGCGTATTGGATGTATTGCAACAACATGGAATCGCTCTGGAAATCAATGCACGCTACCGGATTCCCAGTTTCGAGATTATCCGTCGCGCCAAAGCACGTGGAATCAAACTCACATTCGGTACAAACAATGTCGATGCCGACTTCGGACGACTGGAATACTGCGCCGAAGCCATCAAGCAATGCGGCCTCACAGCCGACGATATATGGTTCCCGTCGATGAGCACACGCCGCTCCCGCCCCATTGTCATATACAACCGATTCGAGTAGCAGGGAACAACCGCTGTCATCTTCACCAACAGAAACGATACACCTATGGACATTCTTCTCATCATCTTGGGCATCCTCTGCCTGATTGTCGGATTGGCAGGCTGCATCCTGCCTATGATTCCGGGACCGCCCGTAGCCTATGCAGGCTTGTTGCTTCTACATTTCACGGACAAGGCGCAGTTTTCCACCACGCAGTTACTTTTATGGCTGGCAGCAGTCGTCCTTGTACAGATACTGGATTATTTCGTCCCGATGCTGGGCAGCAAATACAGCGGAGGCAGTCGGTGGGGAACGCGCGGCTGCCTCATAGGCACCATCGTAGGGTTGTTCTTCATGCCTTGGGGCATCATCCTCGGCCCCTTTCTCGGAGCCTTTGCCGGCGAACTGATGGGAGGCAGCAAGACAGACCAGGCCTTGAAATCGGGGCTGGGCTCGCTGCTTGGATTCTTGCTGGGCACAGTAGTGAAATGTGTGATGTGTGCGTACTTCTGCTGGGAGTTCGTCAAAGCCTTGGTCTGACACCAGCTCCTCTCCTTCTGCCCGGGAACAACTTATCCCCCGACCATCTTCCACACGGTAGTCCATCTGCATGAGATGTACATCTCGAGCAACATGAGATGCACGTTTCAAACAACACGAGATGTACATCTCATGCAAGTAGAGAGAATAGTCCAAGCCAATGTCTTCCATTGGTTTACAAATCTTAATCTTCTGCAAGCGAGACAAAAAATCAGCTTCATTTCAAGATAAATACGTATATTTGCCCACTAAACAGAGAAAGAACGCTTTACGCGCAATTTACAAGAAGAAAAACAGCGGTAAACGTCTGTGAGTTATTAACAAAACAGCCGACTTATCAACCGTTTTTGCAATCTTTCTCCAAATTTGTAGGCGCTATCCGGAATTATCACTTATTTCGCTGCCAATAAATATTGAGATTATGGGAAAAATAATTGCTATGGCTAACCAAAAGGGTGGTGTAGGCAAGACTACGACGACAATCAACCTCGCAGCCTCACTCGCCACGCTTGAAAAGAAAGTGCTCGTTGTAGATGCCGACCCGCAGGCCAATGCCTCCTCAGGATTGGGTGTGGACATCAAGCAGTCGGAATGTACTATCTACGAGTGCATTATTGACCGTGCAGACGTACGCGAGGCCCTTCATGACACGGAGATAGACACACTGAAGGTAATCTCCTCCCACATCAATCTGGTAGGTGCCGAAATAGAGATGCTCAATCTGAAAAACCGCGAAAAGATACTGAAAGAAGTACTCGCTCCGCTGAAGAATGAGTTTGATTATATCTTGATAGACTGTTCCCCGTCTTTGGGTCTGATTACGGTCAACGCACTGACTGCCGCCGATTCGGTAATCATCCCCGTACAAGCGGAATATTTTGCACTGGAAGGCATCAGCAAATTGCTGAATACCATTAAAATCATCAAGTCCAAGCTGAACCCTGCCCTCGAAATCGAAGGCTTCCTGCTGACGATGTACGACTCGCGTCTGCGCCAGGCCAACCAGATTTACGATGAAGTGAAACGCCACTTCCAGGAATTGGTATTCAACACCGTCATCCAGCGCAATGTGAAACTGAGCGAAGCTCCCAGCTACGGCCTGCCCACCATTCTCTATGACGCAGACTCAACCGGAGCCAAAAACCACATGGCACTTGCCAAGGAATTGATAAGCAGAAACGAAAAGAAGTGATTATAGTGGTTAGTGATTAATGATTAGTGATAAATACCATATTTACAATGCACAAACAAATCATCCCGTATGGTTAAATTGTAAATCGTCAAATAGTAAATAAACAGATGGCACAAAGAAATGCATTAGGACGCGGGCTAGACGCCCTCTTCTCCATGGATGAAGTAAAGACCGAAGGCTCCTCCTCTATCAATGAGATAGAGCTGTCGAAGATTACGGTCAATCCCAACCAGCCCCGTCATGAATTCGACCCGGTTGCGTTGCAGGAGTTAGCCGATTCCATCTCCGAAATCGGCATCATACAGCCCATCACCCTGCGCAAGCTTAGCGACGACGAATACCAGATTATCGCCGGCGAGCGTCGTTTCCGTGCTTCGCAGCTTGCCGGACTGACAAGCATCCCTGCCTATATCCGCACTGCAGATGACGAGAACGTCATGGAAATGGCGCTCATCGAAAACATACAGCGCGAAGACTTGAACTCCGTAGAAATAGCCCTCGCTTACCAGCATCTGTTGGAACAATACGGACTGACGCAGGAACGCCTCAGCGAACGCGTAGGTAAGAAGCGTACCACCATTGCCAACTACCTGCGCCTGCTCAAACTGCCCGCCCCCGTCCAGATGGGACTGCAGAACAAGCAGATAGACATGGGACATGCCCGCGCGTTGGTAACGCTTGGCGATCCCAAACTGCAAGTGAAGATTTTCGAAGAAATCCTGGAGCACGGGTATTCCGTACGCAAAGTGGAAGAAATCGTAAAGTCACTGAGTGAAGGCGAAAGCGTGAAGAGCGGTGGTCGTAAGATTGCCCCCAAGCGCGCCAAACTGCCCGAAGAATTCAATATGCTGAAACAACAGCTCTCGGGCTTTTTCAGTACCAAGGTGCAGCTAACCTGCTCGGAGAAAGGAAAAGGTAAAATCAGTATCCCGTTCAATAACGAAGAAGAATTGGAACGTATCATCGGCATTCTTGATACGCTGAAGAAATAAATGAGGAAAAAAGGAAGAATATATCAGTTAGCCATTGCCCTGCTGCTCTGTTTTTTACAGATGGCAGGGATTGCTATGTATGGTCAGGACCGTCCACGTGCCGCTTCCAAGCGTGCGCAGCGGCATCAGACCGATACACTCAACACCGTGGTGAACCGGGACAGCCTCACTGTTGCCGACAGTCTTGCAGCCGAAAACAAGCGGAAGATGCTGGAAATGACTGCCAGCCCCGACCTGAAGGAACAGCCCGTGCCTACAGACAGTCTGCAAAAGGCCATCGACCCCAAAAGGTGGGTACCTAATCCCACAAAAGCCACCTGGCTTGCCCTCGTCATTCCCGGCGGTGGACAAATTTACAACCGCAAGTATTGGAAACTGCCCATCTTCTATGGAGGATTTGCCGGTTGTGCCTATGCCCTTACGTGGAACAGCAAGATGTATAAGGACTATTCGGCCGCCTACAAGGATGCCGTAAATGGTAATTTCAACTCCAGTACCATTACCGACCTGCTGCCTCCCAACTATAACTATACCGAAAGCCAGCTGACGGAGACACTACGGAAGCGTAAGGATACCTTCCGACGATACCGCGACTTGAGCATCTTCGCCTTTATCGGTGTATACCTGCTGTCCGTTGTCGACGCATACGTAGACGCAGAGCTGTCCAACTTTGACATCACCCCCGACCTCAGCATGAAAGTGGAACCTGCCATAATCAACAGCCAGATGACTGGTTCCTCTAATAAGAACGTCGGCGTGCAATGCAGTTTCCGATTCTAAAAACGAAAATTAAAGCATAAATTATTACCTAATGACACACAAGGCCATATATATGAAAAGAATTATTCTCGGTTCCTCGCTTCTGTTTTGCGCCCTCTTCACCGCTCCGGCCATGCATGCGCAAGAAAGCGTGGAAGTGCTTATCCGCGAAAACGGCACGGAACGCCAGGAATCCATCGAGCTGCCCAAAAGCATGACCTATCCGCTGGACAGCCTGCTCAATGACTGGAAAGCCAAGAATTACATAGACTTGGGAAAAGACTGCAGCACCTCTACCGTAAACCCGATGTTCAGTGACTCTGTATACATAGACCGGTTGTCGCGCATGCCGACCGTCATGGAAATGCCATACAACGAGATTGTGCGCAAGTTCATCGACATGTATGCCGGACGTCTGCGCAACCAGGTTGCCTTCATGCTGAGCGCCTGCAACTTCTATATGCCCATCTTCGAAGAAGCGCTGGATGCCTACGGCCTGCCGCTCGAGCTGAAATACCTGCCCATCATAGAATCCGCTCTCAACCCTTCTGCCGTATCCCGCGCGGGAGCCTGCGGACTATGGCAGTTTATGCTCGCCACCGGAAAGATATACGGACTGGAAAACAACAGCCTCGTAGACGAACGCCGTGACCCGATAAAGGCGACCTGGGCGGCAGCACGCTACCTGAAGGACATGTATGACATTTACAAAGACTGGAACCTGGTGATTGCCGCCTACAACTGCGGTCCGGGCACCATCAACAAAGCCATCCGCCGCTCGGGAGGGAAAACCGATTATTGGGAAATCTACAACTATCTGCCCAAAGAGACACGCGGCTACGTGCCCGCCTTCATTGCCGCCAACTACGTAATGACCTACTACTGCAAGCACAACATCTGCCCCATGGAAACCGACATTCCGGAAGCAACCGATACGGTGCAAGTAAGCCGTAACCTTCATTTCGAGCAGATTTCCGACCTATGCGGCATCAGCCTGGACCAGATAAAGAGCCTGAATCCCCAATTCAAGAAAAGCATCATCCCCGGAGAGAGCAAGCCGCAGACGCTACGCCTCCCCATCAACTACATCAGTGCCTTCATTGACAAGCAAGACACCATCTATGCCCACCGCAGTAACGAGCTGTTCAAGAACCGCAGAGTCGTGGCCGTTTCCAATACACGCTCGACGGCACGTAGCAGCAAAGGCAGTACCGCTACGGGGAATGTCACCTACCACAAGATACGCAGTGGCGAGAATCTCGGCAGCATTGCACGGAAATACGGCGTCACTGTCAATCAGTTAAAAAGTTGGAATGGATTGCGCAGTACCAGAATCTCCGCAGGAAAGCGCTTGAAGATTTATAAATAAAGACATAAACGCTTGCCCGGTGTTGAAAATTGCTTATTTTTGCAAAAAGTGAAGTGAAGAAAGGAGAAAGCAGTATATGGAAGAAAATATAAGTCAGAAGGAAAAGGAAAAAGCCGAAGAGGAAATGATCGAACAGGCATTCCAAGAACTGTTGAACGACTATTTGGCCACCAAGCACCGCAAGCGCGTCGAAATAATAACCAAAGCATTCAACTTTGCCAACCAGGCGCATAAGGGCATCAAGCGTCGTTCCGGCGAGCCCTACATCATGCACCCCATTGCTGTGGCAAAGATTGTCTGTAATGAGATAGGACTGGGGTCTACTTCCATATGCTCGGCATTGCTGCATGATGTGGTGGAGGACACCGACTACACCGTAGAGGATATTGAAAACATCTTCGGTCCCAAAATCGCCCAGATTGTAGACGGGCTGACAAAGATTTCCGGCGGTATCTTCGGCGACCGTGCCTCGGCGCAGGCAGAGAACTTCAAGAAGCTGCTGCTCACCATGTCCGACGATATCCGGGTTATCCTCATCAAGATAGCCGACCGTCTGCATAACATGCGTACACTCGGCTCCATGCTGCCCAACAAGCAGTTCAAGATTGCAGGCGAAACACTCTATATTTATGCCCCGCTCGCCAACCGCCTCGGCTTGTACAAAATCAAGACAGAACTGGAAAACCTGAGCTTCAAGTACGAACATCCGGAAGAGTACCACGAGATAGAAGAGAAACTGGAAGCCACCGCCGTGGAGCGCGACAAGGTATTCAATGAGTTCACCGCTCCGATACGGGCGCAACTGGACAAAATGGGACTGAAATACCGTATCCTTGCCCGTGTAAAGTCCATCTACTCCATCTGGAACAAAATGCAGACCAAGCATGTCCCCTTCGAGGAAATCTATGATTTGCTTGCTGTCCGCATCATCTTCGAGCCCCGCAATATAGAGGAAGAGCTAAACGACTGCTTCGACATTTACGTCTCCATATCCAAGATATACAAGCCCCACCCTGACCGCCTGCGCGACTGGGTGAGCCATCCCAAAGCCAACGGCTACCAAGCCCTGCACGTCACCCTTATGGGTAACAACGGGCAATGGATTGAAGTACAAATCCGCAGTGAACGCATGAATGACGTTGCCGAACAAGGCTTTGCCGCCCACTGGAAATACAAAGAAGGCGGAGGCAGCGAAGATGAAGGCGAACTGGAGAAATGGTTGCGTACCATCAAGGAAATTCTGGACGACCCACAACCGGACGCCATCGATTTTCTCGATACCATCAAACTGAACTTGTTTGCATCGGAAATTTTCGTCTTCACCCCGAAAGGCGACCTCAAGACCATGCCGCAGAACTCTACGGCACTGGACTTTGCCTTCTCCTTGCATACCGACATCGGCAGCCACTGCATCGGCGCCAAGGTAAACCACAAACTGGTTCCCCTAAGCCACAAACTGCAAAGCGGTGACCAGGTAGAGATATTGACCTCCAAATCGCAACGCGTGCAGCCGGAGTGGGAAGTGTATGCCACCACCGCCCGCGCCCGCGCCAAGATTGCCGCCATCCTGCGCAAAGAGGCGAAAACCTATCAGAAAGAAGGTGAAACCATACTGAACGAATTCTTCAAAAACGAGGATATACGTATGGATGATGCTGCTCTGGACAAGCTGACCAGGCTGCACGGCTTCCACACCCGCGACGAGCTGCTCGTTGCCATCGGCAACAAACGGGTTGTGCTGGGCGATGCCGACAAGAACGTGTTCAAGGAAAAGCAGAACAGCAACTGGAAGAAGTTCCTGACCTTCTCCTTCGGTAACAAGGACAACAAGGATGCCAAAGAACAACCGGAAGAGAAAACACCGCAAGAGAAAATCAACACTAAGCAGATTCTGAAGCTGACGGAAGAGACCATCTCAAAGAACTATATTATGGCCGACTGTTGCCATCCCATTCCGGGTGACGACGTACTGGGATACATCGACGAGCAAAACCGTGTTGTCATCCACAAGCGCCAATGCCCCGTTGCCACCCGCCTTAAGAGTAGCTACGGAAACCGTATCATCGCCACCGAGTGGGACACTCACAAGGATTTGTCGTTCCTCGTCACCATATATATAAAAGGTATAGACAGCATGGGATTGCTGAACGAAGTAACTCAAGTCATCTCCCGCCAGCTCAACGTGAATATCCGTAAACTGACCATCGAAACCAACGACGGTATCTTCGAAGGAAAGATACAACTCTATGTACACGATGTGGACGACGTGCGCACTATCTGCAATAACCTGAAGCAGATACAGAATATAAAACAAGTGACGAGAGTAGAGGAATAAACGGAGTGGTATTTATTCTACTTCAGTCCTTGAATATTTTCCTTCAAGCTCTCCACATCCTCGTAAGTAAACTCATCCAATGCCAGTTTCATGCCTACCAGTTCTTCGCGGATAGCTCTCAGGCGATCTACGATTTCAAAGTTGCGTATCGTAGCTTCTTTATTGTCTTTCATCCGTTGGCGGGCGCCGGGCAAGGTCATTCCGCGCTCCTTCACCAGATGATAGATAAGTTTCACTGTCTCAATGTCCTCCTTACGGTACTGGCGTATTCCCCGCCCCCCCTTCTTCGGATTGAGTTGCGGAAACTCCTTTTCCCAGAAACGGAGCAGTGATTCGTTGACATCGAACATGGCAGCCACCTCGCTGATGGAGTAATATAACTTTAAATTCTTATCTGTATTCAGCATGATGTAATCCTTTCTCTATAAATCATCCGTCAATCAAGCACCTTACCATGGTTCGCCGCAATCTGTATCATGCGGTCATAATCCTCGGCACTGAGATCCATGAAGTAGTAGTTGACGGGATTCACAACTTTTCCCTTGACGTGTACTTCGTAGTGCAAGTGCGGACCAGTACTCTTGCCCGTACTGCCTACCCCGCCAATGACCTCACCACGTACCACTTTCTTGCCCAACTTCGTCCGGAAATCGCGCAAGTGTGCATACACCGTCTGATAACCGAAGCCGTGGTCTATCACAATTCTGTTGCCATAGCCCGATTGCCAGCCCATCTGCACCACGGTGCCATCTCCCGTGGCATAGACATCCGTGCCCTGGGGAGCCGAAAAGTCCATACCCTCATGGAACTTGCTGGTACCATAAATGGGGTCGATACGCGTACCGTAACCCGAAGCGGTCTTACGGAGGTCTTTATTGGAAACCGGCTGTATGGCAGGAATGCAGCGCAGCATTTCATCATGATTCTTGCACATCTCCACCACATCGTCAAAGGAGCGGGACTGGATATAGAGTTGCTTGCTAATCATATCCATTTTCTGCGTGGTATTGATAACCAAGTCGGAGTTAGCCATATCCATCAGATGCTCATAGCGGTTGGTACCGCCGTATCCAGCCTGACGGATGGCAGAAGGAATAGGGTCGGCCATGAAAATCACCCGGTACAGATTGTCATCACGCTGCTGTATGTCTTGCAGCACTCCCATAGCCTCGTCCAGCCGGCGGGAGAGGACGTTGTACTGCGCCTGCAGTTTGCTGTTCTCCTTTCGCAACTCCTTCTCCGACGGAGAGCCGAAGATAAGCAGCAATACGATGAAACTGCCCGCACCCAGCCCCATACCGATGAACAAACGGCGGAGAATGCTCAGCGCCCGCTGCCTCACGGTAGGATAAATACGGTCGTACGTCTGCGTCTGGGGATTATAAATGTAGTAAACTTTGCGCATCTTAGGAAATATTTCGCTTGTCAATGCGACAAAAGTAATAAAAACAAGCTATCTTTGCACAGTTTTTTCAAGAATATTAAGACTAAGTAGCAAGTAGTTAGTAGTAAGAAACGGGCAAAAAACGACAAGAGAAGGTAAATCAAATTAGAATCAGATAAATCAATAGAGAGTATGTTGACTGCAAACGAAATCAGAGACTCTTTCAAGAGTTTCTTCGAAAGTAAAGGTCACCAGATAGTGCCTTCGGCCCCGATGGTGATTAAGGATGACCCCACGTTGATGTTCACCAATGCGGGAATGAACCAGTTTAAAGATATTATTTTGGGCAACCACCCGGCGAAATACAAAAGAGTTGCTGACTCGCAGAAATGCCTTCGCGTAAGCGGAAAGCACAACGACCTGGAGGAAGTGGGTCACGATACCTACCACCACACCATGTTCGAGATGCTGGGCAACTGGTCGTTTGGCGACTACTTCAAGAAGGAAGCCATCTCCTGGGCATGGGAGTATCTGGTGGATGTATTGAAACTCGACCCTAAAGACCTCTACGCCACCGTATTCGAAGGTAGCGCCGAAGAAGGACTGGAACGCGACAACGAAGCCGCTTCTTACTGGGAGCAGTTCTTGCCGAAAGACCACATTCTGAATGGCAACAAACACGATAACTTCTGGGAAATGGGTGATACGGGACCGTGCGGTCCGTGTTCGGAAATCCATGTGGACTCCCGTTCGGAAGAAGAGAAGGCCAAAGTACCCGGCAGCCAGCTGGTGAACAAAGACCACCCGCAGGTGATTGAAATCTGGAACCTCGTGTTCATGCAGTTCAACCGCAAGGCGGACGGCAGCCTGGAAGGACTTCCCGCCAAGGTTATCGACACCGGCATGGGCTTCGAGCGACTGGTGCGCACACTGCAAGGAAAGACCTCCAACTACGACACCGACGTATTCCAACCGATACTGAAAGCCATCGGAGACATGGCAGGCAAGAAGTATGGCGAAGATGAGAAGTCGGACATCGCCATGCGTGTAATTGCCGACCACATCCGCACCATCGCCTTCTCCATCACCGACGGACAGCTTCCGAGCAATGCCAAGGCAGGTTACGTCATCCGTCGTATCCTCCGCCGTGCCGTGCGCTACGGTTACACGTTCCTCGGACAGAAGCAGGCATTCATGTACAAGCTCCTCCCCGTACTCATCGAGAACATGGGCGCCGCTTATCCCGAACTGGATGCACAGAAGGAACTGATTGCCAAAGTTATCAAGGAAGAAGAAGACTCCTTCCTCCGCACCCTGGAGACGGGTATCCGCCTGCTGGAAAAGACCATGGCAGACGCCAAAGCCGCCGGCAAGAACGAAATCAGCGGAAAGGATGCCTTTACCTTATATGATACCTTCGGTTTCCCGCTCGACTTGACGGAACTGATTCTCCGCGAAAACGGCATGACTGCCGACATCAAGGAGTTTGACGCCGAAATGCAGCAGCAGAAACAGCGTGCCCGCAATGCCGCCGCCATAGAGACCGGTGACTGGATTACGCTAAAGGAGGGTACTACCGAATTCGTAGGATATGACTATACGGAATACGAAACATCCATTCTGCGCTACCGCCAAGTGAAGCAGAAGAACCAAACCTTGTATCAGATTGTACTGGACAAGACTCCGTTCTATGCCGAAAGCGGCGGTCAGGTAGGTGACACCGGTGTATTGGTGAACGAGTTTGAAACCATCGAAGTGGTAGACACCAAGAAGGAGAACAACCTGCCTATCCACATCACCAAGAAGCTGCCCGAACACATGGAAGCTCCGATGATGGCATGCGTGGATACCGACAAGCGTGCCGCTTGTGCCGCCAACCACTCTGCTACCCACTTGCTGGATGCTGCGCTGCGCGAAGTATTGGGCGAGCATGTAGAGCAGAAGGGCTCTTTGGTTACACCGGACTCCCTGCGTTTCGACTTCTCACACTTCCAGAAGGTGACGGACGAGGAAATCCGCAAGGTGGAACACATCGTTAATGCAAAGATTCGCGCCAACATACCTTTGAAAGAATACCGCAACATTCCTATCGAAGAAGCCAAAGAACTGGGCGCCATCGCTCTGTTCGGCGAGAAGTACGGCGACCATGTACGCGTTATCCAGTTCGGTTCTTCCGTAGAATTCTGTGGTGGTACGCACGTGGCTGCAACCGGAAACATCGGTATGGTGAAGATTATCTCCGAAAGCTCCGTGGCTGCCGGTGTGCGCCGTATCGAAGCCTACACGGGTGCACGCGTGGAGGAACTGATGAACACCATCGAGGACACGCTGCACGACTTGAAGGCGCTCTTCAACAACGCACCCGACCTTGCCGGAACCATCCGTAAGTATATTGACGAAAACGCCGGACTGAAGAAGCAGGTAGAGGACTTCATGAAAGAGAAAGAAGCACAGCTGAAAGAAAGACTGCTGAAGAACGTGCAGGAAGTCAATGGCGTTAAAGTCATCAAGTTCTGTGCTCCCCTGCCGGCAGAAACAGTGAAGAACATCGCCTTCCAGTTGCGTGGCCAGATTACGGAAAACCTGTTCTTCGTAGCGGGAACAGAAGCCGAAGGCAAGCCGATGCTGACCGTCATGCTGAGCGACAACCTCGTGGCAGGCGGACTGAAAGCCGGTAACCTGGTGAAAGAAGCTGCCAAACTTATCCAAGGCGGTGGCGGTGGCCAGCCCCACTTTGCAACTGCCGGCGGTAAGAATGCTGACGGACTGAACGCTGCCATTGACAAAGTTTTGGAATTGGCAGGATTATAATTGAAAATAATTGGCGAAACACTTGACATCGCCTCTGTGATGTTGTATATTTGTAATGTCATTTTTTAGATATTTCAAAATTAAACTACCGGGAAAGGAGGAGCATTGCTTCTCCTTTTCTTTTTATCCTCCACGGTATTCCATTTGAAATGCCACATGCCGGCTCCCCAAACTCCACACCTTACCATCCTAAATGCCACACCTTAGCAAGTGAAATGGCTGGCATTTACCCTCCAAAGCCCTGGGGTTTCCGTGAAAAACCCTAAGGTTTGGGACAGTGAAGTGGAGGGAACGGATGATTAGTCCAGAACAAACAGACAATGCATTCGAAGCAAACGAATGATGCATACAGAACAGACAGATGATGCGCAACAGAAACAAAAACGGGAAGCCTAAGCCTCCCGTCTGTTAATCTTTCGTAAATCTGCTCTTGACAAGATTTCCACTAAAACCTTATTCCATCCGAAGTATAAACATTTCGCGATAAACCACCAGTGCACCTTCGGGCAGCAAACTGGAAGGACAGAAAGGAGTTACATTTTCCGCAAGTACACATTTACCATTTCCCGAGACCGTCCGCGTAAAGAGCCTCTTCTCTCCATTATAAGTAAACTGCCACAATGCATATGTATCTCCGTTCTCATCTTCCACTGGAACTGTCTCGTATATCCCCATTAGCGGTTCCTCCTCTTTTCCCGTCGGATAGATTTCCAATACACCTTTCCACATACTATTGGAGAAATCTTCGGGCACCAACACATAATACCCGCCATCCTTCACCCAAGGACGCTCGGCAAGTGCCTTAGAAACATCACCCAGCAGTTCCGTCGGTGCACCACTACTGATACCATACTCGAAGCCCATTTTCGTCAACGTATATTGCCTACGACCTTTCACCGTGATGCGCAGTTGTGTTTCCTCACCGGAACCATCCATCACCTTCACAATCGTCTCCCCCTCTGCCAGCGGATGAATCTTGATACGCTGATACCCGTTGACATCATCGGTAAAAGTCACGGAAGCCACCGACTCGTGCTCGTTAATCACATTATAGGAACCGTCGCCGCCGTCAATGCCCAGCACTGTATCTTCGTTTGTTTCAGAAAGATAATAAGAAAGATTGGACACCAGATTGTCACATGTCCCAATCTGGTAGATAGGCTCCACACCTTCGAAAAGTACCATGCTTCGGTAATCGTCCTCGCAACCGGAAGCGGTAAACAGCAGTGCTATCAAGGCAAAGAGAGAGTATAGCTTCTTCATACTTGTTCAGTTATAGTTGTTCTATCTACAAAAATACAAAAAATGCCGGAATACTGCATCGGTACCCCTCTCTTTTTCAAACTATTTGTTCTTCCGGATAGTTCACCAAGTAGAGCGTTCCCGTGGCACGGGTAAAGGCGGTGTAGAGCCAACGGAAATAATCGGGTGTCAGGTATTCATCCGTCATATACCCCTGGTCCAGAAAGACATTCTTCCATTGCCCGCCCTGCGCCTTGTGGCAAGTCACGGCATAGGCATACTTCACTTGCAAGGCGTTGTAGTACGGGTCTGCCTTCATCTTCTTCATCCGCTCGCGCTTCACGGTGATGTCGGCATAATCTTCGAGGACGGAGTAGAAAAGCCGGTCGTTTTCTGCCTTGGGCAGCGCAGGCGAGTCGGTATGCAGCGTATCAAGCAGCATGTTCACTTCCAGTTCAAAGTCGTTATAGTCGGGAAAGACCAGCGTCACGTCTGCAAAGCGGAAGCCATACAGCTCTCGCGTACGGCGCACGCGGCGCACCACGGCAGTCTCACCGTTGGCAATGAAATCCATCTCCTTCTCCTTTTCCGTCCAGAAGTAGTTATTTTTCGCCACCATCAACAAATCACCGGTGTTTAATTCATCCTCACGCCAGAGAATCTGCGCACGGATGCCTTTGTTGTAGATGTTCGCCCTCTTGTTGGAGCGGCACACCACGATAGTTTCATCCAACCCGTCATGGTCGTAGCAAGAGTTCAGCGTTTCTATCAGCTCATTTCCGGGCAGAACTTTAATGTCGGCAAACCCCGAAACCTTTATCTTCGGCAGGCTGTAGCAATCGTCTTCCGCTATCAACTGCCTCAGGCGGGTGGCATTCCACAAAATGCCCGACTGTTGCTCCTGACGCACCACCTGCGTCAAGTCCACCTCCACCACTTCCAGCCCGTAGCCTTTCAAGGCATCGGCAAAGAGGGCAGGGCTCTGCTCCTCCCCCACCGGCGGCAGCTGTGCCGTATCGCCCATCAGCAGCAGGCGGCATCCCTGGCCGGAATAGACAAACTGCACCAGGTCGTCCAGCAACCTGCCCGTGCCGAACATGGAACCGGACAGTCCCTCATTGGAAATCATTGAGGCCTCATCCACTATATATAAAGTGTGAGTTGTCAAATTATCGTTCACAGAAAAATTGCTCAGCTCATTGGAGAAAGATTGCTGTCTATAAATTTTTTTATGAATTGTAAACGCCGGATGCCCCGCATACGCCGAGAAAACTTTTGCCGCCCGTCCGGTCGGTGCCAGCAATACCGACTTTTGTTGCAACTTATCCAACGTCCGCACCAAGGCACCGACCAACGATGTTTTACCCGTCCCCGCATAACCACGAAGCATAAAAACCACCTCGCTACGGGGTGACAGAAGGAACTCCGATAAAGATTTTACAGCAATTTCTTGCTCAGGAGTTGGTTGGTAAGGAAAATTTTCCTTAATTTGCCTTTCTAAATAGTTATTTATCATTTTTGTAACAGAAAAAAGTAAAGGGAACTATCGTTTTTAAATTAATTTCTTTTATTTTTGCGGTGCGAATATAACAACTAAAAAACATATTTATCATGAAAACAGTATTTAATGTCATTTTAGGCTTATGTGCTTTGGTGCTAATTTATATTTGTTACACCAGCATTATGGGTCCTATCAACTTTGAAAAAGCAAAGAAGCACAGAGACGCAGCCGTCATTGCACGTCTGATTGACATCCGTAAAGCACAATTGGAATATCGTACTTTACATGACCAGCAATATACTGCAAGCTTCGACTCTCTGATTGACTTTGTTAAAAACCAGAAACTTCCGTTCATCTTCAAGCAAGGAGAACTGAACGATAAGCAGCTGGAAGACGGTCTGACTGAAAAGAAAGCCATCAACATCATCAATAAGGCAAAGAAGACAGGTAACTATGCTGACGTCAAGAAATGGGGATTGGAAAACTTCAAGCGTGACACTATGTGGGTAGCCGTATTGGATACTATCTTCCCGAAAGGTTTCAACCCCGATTCTATGAGATATGTTCCCTTCGGAAACGGTGCACAGTTCGAAATGGCCATCAAGAACGATACAGCTAAATCCGGTGCTCCTTTCTGTCTGCTCGAAGTGAAGACTCCGTACGAAGTTTATTTGAACGGTCTGGATGCACAAGAAATTGCCAACATCAAGGACGTACAAACCAAACTTGGCAAGTACTGCGGTCTGATGATTGGTAGCTTGGAAACAGCTAACAACAACGCCGGTAACTGGGAATAATCTCACCCCGACAAACGTATGATAGAAACGACTGATTTTAATAAATCGGAACAGTATACATTATCCATCCGTCTCAGTACGGATGGATTTTCTTTTTCTGTGTTCAACCCTCTGGGCGACGGCGAGTTCTCTTACTACGACCGTGCAGTGGACGAGTCCTTCTCCCTCACTGCCAATCTGAAACAGACCTTCCGCGAACTGGCATGGCTGGAACGCCCCTTCCGCCGTGTCAATGTGCTCATGGCAGACAAACGCTTCACGTTCATTCCCCTGGAGTTCTTCGAGGACGAACAAACGGAAATCATTTTCTATCACAACCATCCTAAACGGGAAAACGAAACCGTACAATACAACATACTGCATAAGAGCAGCACTGTCGTACTGTTCGGCATGGATAAGAGTGCCTGCTCCTTCCTTCGCGAACAGTATCCCGATGTCAAGTTCTATTCCCAAGCCAGCCCCTTCATTGAGTTCTTCTCCTCAAAGAGCCGCTTGGGCAACAACCGGAAGATGTATGCACACTTGCGAAAAGATGCCGTAGACGTATACGGCTACGAACGCGGACGCCTCCTTCTTGCCAATTCCTTTGAATGCAGAAGCACACCCGACCGTGTCTACTACCTATTATATATATGGAAACAACTCGGCTTCGAGCAGGAACGCGATGAGCTGCACCTGACCGGTGACCTAAACGACAAAGAACTGCTACTGCCCGAACTGCGAAAATTCATCCGGCAGGTATTCATCATGAATCCCGCCACTAATCTTGACCTGCAAGCCATAACCCTATGCGAGTAATCAGCGGAATATACAAAAGAAGACGTTTCGACGTGCCCCACTCCTTCAAGGCACGCCCCACCACAGACTTTGCCAAAGAGAATCTGTTCAATGTGCTCTCCAACTACATGGACTTTGAGGACGGCATCCGTGCCCTCGACCTATTTGCCGGTACGGGCAGCATCAGCATCGAGCTTGTGTCCAGAGGCTGCGACCAAGTAATCAGCGTGGAAAAAGACCGCGACCACTATGCCTTCATCTGCAAAATTATGCAGGAATTAAAGACGGACAAGTGCCTACCCATACGCGGTGACGTATTCAAATACCTCAAAAGCGGACGCGAGCAGTTCGACTTTATCTTTGCCGACCCTCCCTACGAGCTTGCCGGGCTGGAAACCTTGCCCGATCTCATCTTCGAGAACAACTTGCTGAAAGAAGACGGACTCTTCGTCTTGGAACACGGGAAGAAAAACAGTTTCGAGGAACATCCGCACTTTGTGGAGAGAAGGGTATACGGGAGCGTGAACTTCACGATATTTAAATGATGAATGAAGAATGGTACGATATGAATACACTTCAAGAAATTCTTCATTCATCATTCTTCATTATAACAGCGGCGCCATCAGCCGCACCACACTCTCTGCGGCCTTACGATACCAGGGGCGCTTCACCCAGTTCTTCAGGAATACTTGTACGCAGTCGCGCTGGTCTTGAAGGAAGATTTCGCGCATCTGAAGCGCTGTTTCTGTGTCATAGATGAAGGCATTCACCTCAAAGTTATGTTCAAAACTGCGGAAATCCACATTCGTAGAGCCTACCGTGGACAACTCATCATCCGAAACCATCAGTTTGGAGTGCAAGAAGCCTTTCTTATAGAAATAGACCTTGACTCCCGAATAGAGCACATCTGCCAGATAAGAGCAGGAACCCAGATGCGTCAAGCGGTTATCAGCACGCATGGGCAACATCAGACGCACATCGACACCTGACAAGGCGGCTGTCTGCATAGCAACAAGTACGGCTTCGGTGGGCAGGAAGTAGGGAGTCTGGATATAGAAATATTTCTTTGCGCTGGAAATGGATATGACAAGTCCCTGCATAATGTCTTTCCATGGGCCTACGGGCTCACTCGTTACAATCTGCGCCAAGGAAGTACCGCAGTTTTCTATTTTCGGGAAATAGCGGGTAGACGTAATCAGTGTACGGTCCACAAAGTACCAATCGAGTAGGAAGGCGGTCTGCAATCCGTGAACAGCCTTGCCCTCCAGCAGCAGATGTGTGTCCCGCCAGATGCCCCATGAGAATCCGCGCATATAGCGTTCGGCAAGATTCATCCCCCCCACAAAGCCGATGCGCCCGTCAATGACAACTATTTTCCGATGATTACGATAGTTCACCTTACTGGTGAAAAGCGGAAAACGTACCTTCAGAAAGCTGCGTACCTCGATACCGGCCTCGCGCATCTCTTCAAAAAAACGGTTGGGAACATGCCAACAACCCACATCATCATAAATCACACGTACCTCTACCCCGGCACGCGCCTTTTCCATCAGGACATCACGTACCAAGCGCCCAATGGCATCGTCCTCAAAGATATAGAATTCCATGTGGATATGCTTCGTTGCTTTCCCCAGTTCGCGCAGCAGGGATTGCAGCATGGAGAGCCCCAGGGTATAGGCTTCCACCCGGTTTCCATCGAAGGGGAAAGCCTGGTTGGTATTACGGAACAAGGATATGAGACGACTGTAATTGATGGGAAGCGCACATGAGTCCTGCGCCAGATATTCTGCCATAGGTTTCTTCAACAAACGGCTGTAACTCTTCTTCCCTATCATGCGCACACGGCGCTGACTACGCCCGAAGAAGAAGTAAAACACCAGCCCCACGATGGGAAGGAACATCAGTATCAGTATCCATGCCATGGTTTTCACCGGATTGCGGTTGTCGAGGATAATGACGACAATCGTTCCGATGATGGCACCGAAATAAACAATGTCGAAGGCTATCGTAGCAATCTGGCTGGCAATGAAGTTCCAATCAAGCATGTTCACAGACAATTAAGTGTGAAACAAATGTAGGAAAAACACAGAAACTTTCACCGAAGATTACAGAGATTAACATAAAAGTCCCTCTTCCCCCAACTTGTCTGAAAACTTATACTTGCTATCGCTTTGACGCGGATGACGCAGATGACGCAGATTTTTAATATTCTTATCTGCGTCATCCGCGTCTGAAAAATAATCAAAAAGAAACCTGCCACAGAATTGAGAGTGTATCAGAATGACAAGCTGATTAGGGGGGTGATCCCCTCCGCTTTAGAACGGCCTGCGTCCTCCGAAACCGCCAGGACCATGCCCCGGACCGAAGCCCGGACCGCCGAAGCCGCGTCTGCCCTGCATCTTATCGCGGGCGGCCTTGCTGCCGAAAATATTCAGACGATAGATGAAGTGAAGCATGCAATAGCTGTTCACGCCGTTATATTCGTACACCGAGCGGCCGCTTGCAGTCAGCGAACGGCTGATGTTACTCTGCTTCTTCAGAATGTCGTACATCTCGAAGCTGACGGTGGCATTCCCTTTCAGGAAAGTCTGCGACAACTGTGCATTCCAGATAAGCTCGTTACGGTTCATACTGCTGTCCGTATATCCTCGACGGCTCTGGTTGGCAATGTTGGTAGAGAGCGTCATGTTCCACGGCATGGAAATCTGCGTATTGGCACCGTAGGAGAAGGTATAGGGCTCCTGATTATTGTCAGGCGTCAGTTTATCCTTCTCTATTGAATAGGAGATGCTTCCGTTCAAGCCGAATTCAAACCAGTCATTACGATAGGCGGCATTCAGACGTTCGCCCAGCGTCAGGTTGGTGGTTGTATTCTTCCGTTCCACGGCATCTGCTCCCTTACCGGACGTCAGATAAGCCACATTGTTCTGATAGTTGGCATTGGAGAAGGAGTTGATGGTATACTTCTTATTGGGCAGTGCCGTATTGAAGCCAAACATGCCGAACGCATTCCAATTACCGTTGATATTTTTCGGAGTTGTAGTCCATCCACCAGTCTCCGAATTGTACACACGGCTATTGCTGATGCTATTCTGCGTTGCCGAGAAGTTGACGTGTGACATAATACCGCGCTGCTTTTCGGCATTATACGTATTATAGAAGAATCGCATGTTGTGCGTGAAGGAAGGCTTCAAGCCCGGATTACCGATACGTACATTCTGCGGATTGGAGTTGTCCACAATCGGCAACAGATTCTCCATACTCGGTTGGCTGCTACGCCCGCGATATGTCATACGCAACTGGCTCACCTTGGAGAAACGGATGCGCAAGTCCAGGTTCGGAGCGAAGTTGAACACATTGCGGGTGGTATCAATCATATAGTCGCCGCGCTTATAGGACAATACAGAATGCTGCGGCTGGAACGACATACCTGCGCTCAACTGATACTTCTCGCGGATAAAGCGCAAAGACACGGATGCATCGTGGTTGTAGTAGCGGTATTCCGCATACTTACCCAGACTATCCACCGCATGCTCTTCATATCCCGTGGGAAGCTGGGTTGACAATCCCCAATCCGGAAAACCCTGCAAATCATACGTCGTCTTGTCGCTCTCGCTATACTTGTACTGGAACTGATAGCTGAATTGCAAGAAAGTGGCGCGGGCTATCGGTTCGCTGTAAGTCAGCTGTGCACTGTAATTGTAGTTCTTGGTAGGAGTAGTGATGTACTGGTTACGAACCAAGATGGAGTCTCCTCCCAAAGCATTCAGTAACTGGAAGTAATGTGTTTCCGACTCCGTATACTGGTTGTTGTCATTATTGGTATAACCGAATCTTCCACGGAACGTGACATTGCGTCCTTTGTCATTCAGCTTTCTGTTCAACTGCAAGGTTGCATCCATAGACACACTCTTGTTGTCGTTCAGCGAACCGCTGTTGATAGCATTTATACGGATACTCCTCAACGGGTCATCGTCCGGATTAAGAATCTTCTCCAGATTCAGCCAGTTATTGGGGTCACTCACCAGACTGTAAGGGTCGGAATTGAACGTACCGCTCTCAGAATTGGAGAGATTGTCCGTTTTGCCGTACGAGAAGTTGGGACGGAAAATGATATTCGTCATCGAGTCCGGCTTCCACTCCATACGGAAATCGGCATTGAAATTCTTGGCTTTGTTACGTTGCCTGCTGTTCGAGTTGGAGTAAGAGTTGCCGTCCGGCAGAAAGTCCTCGGTAGAACCGATACTTGCAATATCCCCATCCTGATAGTTGTAGCGTGCACTACCGCCCAGTTCCAGCTTATCGGTTTGGGTAGCGAAGTTCACACCCAGCATTTTCGTTGCAGTAAGTCCGTTGTTCCTGCGCCAGCGCGGAGGACCGCCACCACCCGAAAAGCCCTGGTCGTTCACGTTATTGGCAGAACCCACTACCGACACCTGGGTTTTGTCCACGAAGCGGTTCAGCATAAAGCGGCCCATATAGCGGTCTTCCGTCCCTCCGGCCACGTCGGCATTACCGAACCAACCCTGGTTCATGCCTTTCTTTACGGTCAGGTCGAGCACCGTCTCCTCCTCACCGTCGTCAATACCGGTGATACGTGCCAAATCGGACTTCTTATCGTAGGTTTTCAGCTTCTCTATCATATCTACCGGCAGGTTCTTCAAACCGGTCTTTACGTCTCCACCGAAGAACTCCTTGCCGTCGACCATAATCTTCGACAAGTCCTTACCGTTGATTTTCACATTACCCTCGTCGTCAATCTCCGCACCGGGCAGCTTCTTCACCAACTCCTCGAGCATGGCTCCCTCGGGGGTACGATAGGCAGATGAAGTATATACCAGTGTATCTTCCACCACCTGCACTTGCGGCGCTTCTGCCGTAACCACAGCCTCGGCCAGCATCACCGCATCCGTTTCCAATGTCAGTGTACCCACGTTCTTGGCAGTTGTCGTAGCATAAAGGTGTAAAGGGATGTACTGGCTCTTGAATCCGATGTAGGAAACCTTCAGCACGTATTTACCCGCACTGACTTTGGGAAGAGTGAAATAACCTTGTGCCGTAGTGGCCGTACCCGATGCCTGAACACTGTCTGGCAACAAAAGCAACTGCACGGTAGCTTGTATCGCAGGCTCCTTGGTGTCCTCCACGACACGGCCCGATACCGTAATGTTTTTGGTCTGTGAAAATGCAGACAGCGTTGTTACCAACAGCAACGCCATCCCCGTGATAATTTTCTTCATGTGTCTATTCTTTGTCTATTCTAAATGAACAATGCCTTTTATTCACTGTTTCATTTGACAGACTTCCGGGCAAAAGGTTTAATGCCCCACATGACGATTTGCTTTATTTATCGACTATTCCGCTTAAATAATCTATCAACTGTCGCTTTCTTTATACCAAATTCCAAGCAAAGCACATTCAATATAAGAAATATGAGAAAAGAAGAAGAATCGACCGAAAGGAGGTCACCCTGCGCCACCCGGTAGAGCATACCGCCGAAGATAAAAAGAACGGTCAGAAAGATGGCATTGCGCGTGGACTTGTTGCGCACCTGCTCTATCTCCTTATTCTCGTTCTTCGTCAAGGCAAAGATTATCATCAGTGCCCCCATCATCATCAGGAGTTTGGAGCATTCCTTGTAAAACAGCAAGTTGGCATCTGTCACTTTTCCCCACAATAGGAATATGAAAGGAAGGAACAACGCCAGAGCTATGATGAAATAACCCAACGGACGGCAATAAACGGGAAGTAATGCTCTCATTTCTATCAATCAATTACAAATTACTAATTACAAATAGCGGGAGGCAGATGACGGAAACACCTTGCCACCCATAGAATTTCGCGGGACAAAGATAACGTTTTATTGCCAAAAGAGCTATCTTTGTGCCACAATATAATGAAGAAGGCTCCCTTTCCTTCATAATCCGTAACATCAGTAATTGGTAATTCGTAATTTGTAATTAACAAGATGAGTAAACAAGAAGTAATCCTTTGCGAAGGACTGGCAAACAGCCTGACGCATGCCATAGCGAAGTGTCCCCATGACAAGCTTTTCATCCTTACCGACGAGCATACCCACCGCCTCTGCCGCCCGCATCTGGACGGTATCCCCGCCCTGGAAGAAGCGGAAGAGATTATTATCGGGGCAGAAGATGTGCACAAGAATATGGAAACGCTGGCTGCCGTATGGCAAGCCCTGAGTGAGAAAGGGGCCAGCCGCCACTCCCTGCTCATCAATCTGGGCGGTGGCATGGTGACCGACCTTGGCGGTTTTGCCGCTTCCACCTTCAAGCGGGGCATCGCCTACATCAACGTTCCCACTACGCTGCTCGCCATGGTCGACGCTTCCGTGGGAGGCAAGACGGGCATCAACTTCAACGGTCTGAAGAATGAAATCGGCGTCTTTGCTCCTGCCGCCTGCGTGCTGCTGGAAACCGAGTTCCTGCGCAGCCTCGATGCCCATAACTTCTTCTCCGGCTATGCGGAGATGCTGAAGCACGGCCTCATCAGTACCCCGGAACATCTGGCGGAACTGCTGGCCTTCGATACGGAGAAGATAGATTATGCCTTGCTGAAGTCCATGGTAGGACGTTCCGTGCAGGTAAAGGAACGCATCGTAGAAGAGGACCCACTGGAACATGGCATCCGCAAAGCCTTGAACCTGGGGCACACCGTGGGACACGCCTTCGAAAGCCTCGCCCTTGCCGAAAGGCGTCCGGTGCTGCACGGCTATGCAGTGGCATGGGGGCTGGTCTGCGAACTCTACCTTTCTTATATAAAGACCGGATTCCCGAAGGACAAGATGCGCCAGACCATCCAATTCGTCAAAGAGAATTATGGCAGCTTCACCTTCAACTGCAAACAGTACGACCAGCTGTACGAACTGATGAAGCATGACAAGAAGAATACCGCCGGAGTCATCAACTTCACCCTATTGAAAGAAGTGGGTGACATCTGTCTCAACCAGACGGCAGACAAGGAGACTATCTTCGAAATGTTCGACTTTTATAGGGAGTGCATGGGGGTATAACGCTCCCGCTCCCTCTTCGGCAGGCTCTCCACAACCAGCCGATAGGAGCGTGCCACCAGTTCTCGGATAATGCTGTCCGGTACATCCTGATTAAAATACACACTGTTCCAATACTTCTTGTTCATGTGCCACCCCAGCTTCACCCCCTCGTACCTTGCCCGCAGCTCCGTTGATTCCTCCGGGCGGCACTTGATGCAGCAGAAGTCGAACACTTCGATATTGACAAAGCAGAACCACTTGTCGCCCACATAAAAGCAAAGCACATCGCGGCTGTATCTGTCGGCCACATTAGGAAAAGGCATCTTCTCGCTCACTCCCGGCAAGGAGAGACAGTATTCTCTGAATTCTTCCACATTCATCGCTCACTCCTCCCCCGAAAAGTCCTCCGTATCATTTTCCATCCCAACTGGGTCTTCATCCGGAATTCCCGTCTTTCCCTCGGCCCGCTCCTTTCGCAGCGTTTCCGGTCGCAACATATCGTGAGGGAAATATCGGCTAAGCGGATAACGGTAGAAATCCATCCCGCTGTTCAGCCTCGCCACCAGCGACTTATCCGGACGAAAATAGACACGGGATAAGCGTACCTTGCCCGGCATCACATCGTCGGGATGCTCAAACCCGTCACTCGTCACCGCCACATGGAAGGAACCCAGCCCCTTAATGGTCACCGACTCTCCCTCCATCAGCGCTTCCTCTATAAACTTCGGCAAATCTATCAATACACTCTGCACGTCTCCCGAACTCATCCCTTTTCTGGATGCCATACGCTGCGCCAGCAGCTCTGCCGTCACACCTCCACGCCGCTGTAACACACGCTGCACAGCATAATAGAGTTGCTTCACCCCTTCTGCCGTGCGGAAAACCTTCTTTCGAACCAAATAGACTATACTCATACTCTTTTCACAATGAACATAATGTTTCTTACTGCAACCAGACTGCTGACACCCCACCCGAAGGTTACTTCCCCTAAACAGAAAGCCAGTTTCCATACGGCCGGACAGCTATTCCCCAACATGCACGAGATGCACATCTCATGCAGTTCGAGACATACATCTCAACACACGCGAGATGTGCATCTCATACAGCAAAGGTAATCATATTCCACCTGATATACAAATATCTTTCATGTATCGGGGAATAATATTCCGCACCAGCTTACTCCGGCTCTTATCATTAATTAACAATGCTGCATGCAGGGTTTTCGCAAATATGCTATTTCTATAAAAGCAAGACCTATTCCAAATGTTTAATTTAAAAGAGTACACTATGAAAATGAAGTCAATCTTTAACAAGAAAATTTTAATCGCTATTGCAACCATCAGCTCCTTAAGCCTCCAATCGTGCCTGGACGACGATGATAATTATGCCATGAGATTCCCCAATGCCCTGGTAACGGTAAAGACCGATGCAGACCAGACAGTCTTTCTGCAATTGGATGACAAGACCACTCTGCTGCCTACCAACATGACGAAATCTCCCTACGGCGAGAAGGAAGTCCGCGCTTTAGTAAACTACAAGGAAGTGGACGAGCCCAGCGATATCTACACCCAAGCTGTACATATAAACTGGATAGACAGTATCCTTACCAAACCCATCGCCCCGGATTTGGGTGAAGAGAACGATACCGTATACGGCACCGACCCGGTGGAAATAGTGAACGATTGGGTAACCATCGCAGAAGACGGTTATCTGACCCTTCGCTTTAGAACTCAGCAAGGAGACTATCAAACAAAGCACTTTGTCAATCTGCTGCTGAGCGAGAATCCGGAAAACCCGTATGAAGTAGAATTCCGCCACAATGCCAAGGGCGACATTTACGGCAGGTATGCGGACGGACTGGTTGCTTTCAAGTTGGATGCCCTGCCTGATACAGAAGGCAAGACCGTTAAATTGAAACTGAAGTGGAAATCATTTAGCGGCGAAAAATCTGCGGAATTCGATTATTGTACCCGGAAATCCGTAACGCCCGAAAGTCCGGCTATCACTTCCGTAAGAAACAGCCTAAACCTGCAATAACTTCATTCAAAGTATGCCTGCCCGCTCAAAGCCATTGCCTTGCGAAGCAGGCATACAAGTAAAAAGAGAGCAGGACACGTTGACCGAAAGCCTTGAAACTGCAAAATATAGGTTCATTCAATAAAAAAAGCACTATAAATATTTGCTATTTTAAAATAAAGCCGTACATTTGCACCCGCAATTCGGGATGTAGCTCAGCCCGGTAGAGTACGCGTCTGGGGGAAACAAAGAGCTAATTTTCAAGAACTTAATATTACTTTCAGATATAGAAGGAGTTAGAACAATCTGTTCATCTCCTTTTTCTTTTTTATATACAACTTTTCTAAAATAATCATTACAAATTAATGAAAATCGATACAAATCAACTCCGAAACAAACCATAATATCATTTATTTTAGTACACTATAAAGTTCGGACATTCTTTAACCGCGGACAACAAAAAATGCTCTCCAATTCCCTATCAATTCCCCATAAGCAATCCCTATTTTACCAACACTTATAAATAGTATCTATTCTTACAATAGCATTCAAAACAAAAAAAATGCCATTCAATATTTTCATTAAACGGCATTCTATTATATACATGAATTCATTAGTGTCCACTAAAAAATCATAGTCGTTCTTTGAAATTGTTGAAATTCAGTTTGTTGTAATGGTATTTGGTGCGCAACGATTTGAAATTACTTTTGCAGTCTGAATCAGACTGTTATGAATAAAGACAAATATGTTTTTTCTCAATTAGTCACATTTCTTGATGAGTTCAAGTTCTTGCGTATCGTCAAGAAGTATGAAGGCAACAAATACATTAAAAGCTATACCTGTTGGAATCAGTTGCTTACGATGATGTTCGGTCAACTTTCCAACCGTGAGAGTTTAAGAGACCTCATCGTGTCACTGGAGGCTCACACCGGAAAACTCTATCATCTGGGAATCGGCAAGTCCGTAACACGAAGCAATCTTAGCAAGGCTAACGAGCAACGTGACTATCGCATCTTCCAGGAATATGCAACCTTCATGATAGCCGAAGCGCGCAAGCGTAGAATCGAAAGAATCTTTGAGCTTGACGGTCATGTCTATGCTTTTGATTCCACCACGATTGACCTTTGTCTGTCAGTGTTCGAGTGGGCTAAATTCCGCAAGCATAAAGGCGGAATCAAGATGCATACGCTCTACGATGTGGAAGCGGAAGTTCCTGCATTTGTGCATATTACTCCTGCTAATATTCACGATACAAAAGCGATGTCTGTGATTCCTTATGAACGTGGTGCGCATTATATATTTGACCGTGGTTACAACGATTTTGGCAACTTGTATACGATAGACCGCATAGGTGCTTTCTTCGTTGTACGAGCCAAAACCAATGTACGCATCAAGCCCAAAACGTGGAAGCGAAGATTGCCTGAAGGTGTCATTTCTGATGTCATCGGATGTTTTACGGTTTATAAAAGTTCCAAGGATTACCCCGATGAACTTAGAAAGCTCATTGTTGAAGACCCCGAAAGTGGCACACGATACATTTTCCTGACGAACAATCTTGACGCTTCGGCTGAGCTGATTTCTCGGTTATACCGAAATAGATGGAGTGTGGAGCTGTTTTTCAAATGGATTAAACAACACCTTAAGATAAAGAGGTTTTGGGGAACTTCGGAGAATGCTGTACGCATACAAATATATTGTGCCATAATTACTTACTGCCTTGTGGCGATAGTACAACACGATATGAAGTTAGAGCGAAGCATCTACGAAACCTTGCAAATACTCGGCATCTCGCTAACCGATAAAACTCATCTTAGAGATTTGTTCGACAAATCGAATTTCAAAAATATCAAAGAGCTAAATGATTCAAGTGAATCGAATTTATTTAATTTTTAACCGACTAGTGACCAAAAAATTTTTAGTGGACACTAGTGACATGAATTATAATTAGACTAATCTACCCCTCCTCCTTACCTTCATCTTCTCTTTCATTGTCAGCAAATTTCTTTATATTCTTAATTAGATTGTCAACCATTTCATCAGTTGCTTTTTTCCTCTCTTCTTCAGTAGGAGTATGAATAATACTCATTGTACTGCAGTCATTCCACCGAGAACTAACTAATTGTTTTTCTTCTTTGCTATTCATTTCTTTTTCCAGTTTACCATGTGTAACATTCCCACTTTTAATAGAAGAATTCAACAGCTCCCAATGATTTTTATATCCTTCAATATCCTTTTTAAAGATATTATAACGTTCTCCACCAGCTTTCAATTCATATTCTTTCCTGTTTTCTACCACATATGAACTAGGAACTATATAAAAATCAGGCAGTGTAGGAGTACCTTCAATTTCAAATTTTTTATTATATATCACAAATATAACATAGTGGTTATCTTTTGCCTCCACATTACCTACGGGAATAGAATCATATTCACGAACAGATTTCACATCAATCGAGACAGCAGTTTTATCATCCCTCATTATCCAAATATCAACACTTTTCTTATTTCCCATTGTTATATAAGCCTCATAATTCAACCGATACAACATGGACAACACCAAATACTCACTAGCAATTCCAGTATTAAAGCCGTTCTTTTTAGTCGCCATAATCCTAATATTTGTTCATATTAATACTCAATGCACTATACTAACACACTGTATATAGCACATTTATACCTTATGAAGAACAAATATATTTAATTATTTTTGACTATCCAAATATTTATTACATAATCTTTTATAAAGTAGTGAAAGCGTAACAACACAATGAACACCAATATAAATAAAGTACACAGACAACATGTTCATCCTATTCCAGCATTTATATAAACTTTACTTCCCCACGTCTTTTCTGTACCAATAGGGGATGATTTCTTAGCTTTCTCTATAATTTCGTCCATAAATTGTTGTTCAATATTTAGATTTGTTGTATCTTTAGGAACTAAAAGAGAGCTTTCAGAGCTAAAAACAGTTAATGACTGACCCTTGTCTGTTTCAGAATTACCAGGAAGTGTGTAATCGAAGCTCTTTTTTAATTTATCTTCTTGGTTAATTATACTTGATGTCTATCTCTTGAAAATAACGTGTGGACAGCTTCTTGTCGAACAATTTCATATTACAGATGACCTTTTCCCACACTTTTGCATTACCGATATGTCCCGTTTCTTTCATATCCTTAATACACAACAATGCGAAATCCAAGAACTTTCCCTTCTTATCCTTATATAGGAAAGCATCCTCGAATTGATTCAGCGTCCAATCAATCCTATCAAACTCAAAATGGCGCTCGACTTCTTGAGCGCGTGCCAGCAGTTGAACTATTCGCGCATTGAATTCCTTATAATTAGGACAGACACGCTTATCACATCTGAAACGTTCACCAATAACGTCCCATTCCTCCTTCTTGGAGTAAAGCCCCAGTGAAATATACTTGGCTTTCATGTTCTTTATGATTCTCAATGAAACCGGATAGGTTCCATCCTTCCTCCTATTAGAGGAATGCAAAAGCACTTTAAATGTTGCCATATTATAAATATTAAAGTGCAGCAAAAATATAGGGTTATTTCTCAAAAGAAGAAAAATAGGTTTATAAAAATATCGCCTATTTAATACTGATTAACAGAAGAAAATATATACCTAATTTCTGCCACGTTTTCTCCCTAAAACTTTCCTAAAATATTAAAGTAGACTGTATATAAACAAATACAAACAACAATCAACATCACAGCAGCTGATAATCAACTACAAAACAACAAGTTACGCATATCAAAAGAAAAAAACTCATTATTAATACAAAAAAAGAGGAAGAAAATTTGCAGAATCCCCATAAATACGTACCTTTGCACCGCAATTCAAAGAAAGACGGGATGTAGCTCAGCCCGGTAGAGTACGCGTCTGGGGGGCGTGTGGTCGCAAGTTCGAATCTTGTCATCCCGACTGAGTAAAGTGCTGGTAATCCAATGATTATCGGCACTTTTTCTTTTTATACATTTCCTGATTTTAGCAGTAGAAATGGGACAAAATCAAGGTTAGTGTAAACCATAGTGTAAACCGCTGCACAACCTTTAAAGCAATGAGTATCAAGGTTTCAGTGATTTGTTTTAAGAGTAAAGTGTTATCAAACGGAGAGCACCCTCTCATGTTACGTATTACAGAGAGCAAAAAAAGAGTAATGAAAAGTTTGGGAATATCCGTAATATGACATGGTTACCAAAATTTTATTGGCTTATACCCATATATTCTTAACCCAAACTCATACCACTATGTATAAATCTTGATTGGAATCAGTCATAAACCCATACCAATGTAAAAATAAACTGATAGTCGTTGATATAATTTACAACTTCTTTATTTCAGCCCATGAGAGGGTGGTGGACAATCGATACCCCACATCTTATTTTGTCTGTTTCCCATTTTCAAGATCAATACACCTTCATTTATCAAATCCTCATGTGCAAACCAGGCATGATTCAATTCTTTGCCATTGAGAGTGGCCGACTGGATGTATTTATTTTCATCTGACACCCCCTCTGCTATAATTGTGAAAAACTTGTTGTTATGTAACTTGATACGGACCTCACTGAACATCGGACTGCCAATGGTATAAATAGGCAGTCCCGGAGTGACAGGATAAAAACCGAGAGAAGAAAAGACAACAAAGGCTGACATGCCCCCTCCATCTTCATCCCCAGGAATGCCCATCAAATCATTGCGAAACCACATCTTTAACAACTGGCGGATACGCTTCTGAGTTTTCCAAGGCTGACCAGCATAACAATAAAGATAAGGAATATGCAGAGACGGCTCATTCGCCATGGAGAATTGTCCCACATTGCCAGTATGATCGGGTAATTGAGAATAGAAATCAAATTTACTTTTTCCCAAAGACTCATTGAACATCTGATCCAAATTGGCAACAAACTGTTCCTTGCCATTCATCAGTTCAATAAGGTCGGCAATATTATGCGGCACATCCCAACGATACACCCAACCATTATTTTCTCCATAATACTCACGGGCACCCTGACCACCAGAAAAGCGGTAATCAAATGGGCTAATCCACTTGCCATTTTTATCCTTTGGATGGAAAAAGCACGTTTCCTTGTTGTAAATATGGCGATAATTAAACGAACGACAACGATAGTAGGCAGCTTCTTCATCCTTATTTAGCATTTCAGCGATGCGTGACAGACACCATTCGTCATACGCCGTTCCGAGTGTCACGGCTACAGATTGACGTTTTTCGAAGGAATGTACATTCGGATCAGTTTCCTTTTCATCAGGCTGCAAAGCAGGGATATACCCCTTTTCTTTATAAAACAGATCAATCCAGCCACAGGTTGCTGCTGACCAAGGAGCCAATGTCTTCTCTTCAATAGCACGTTTGCACACATTGTATGCTTTGGTTAAATCAAACTTGATTCCTTTGGCAGCCGCATCTGCAATCGTAGCCACTCCATGATTAGAATTCATTCGTCGAGAATCTCCTGTAATTTCCGGGAAAGTAGGCATCCACATCGTTCCCATCTGTTCTGCCATACGCAAATAGGACCGAATGATGTCCAACTCCGTATTTTGATCGATAAGTACACGTAATGGATGGGCTGCACGATATGTGTCCCATATCCAATCATCTGTATAGAAAGGCAAACCATAATCATTATGTACCCGATGATCGAACGCGCTGAAATAGCGCCCGTCTTCGCTGATACAGACTGGGCGTTCAAATACCCTGTACAAAGAAGTATAAAATACCCGCTTACTGTCAGTATCTCCTCCCTTAACGTCTATCTTGCCCAAGGAAGCATTCCAGATATTCCGCCCTTTATCAGCCAGTGCCACCACATCATAACCGGACAATTCACGTTCCATGTTTTTGCGAGCTTGTTCTTCACTGATAAATGAAATACCGTATCTTACACGCACATACTCAGTTTGTTTTGCAAAGGCCAACACCGCACACGCATTGTGACCTTCTGCAGTCGTCGTACGGCTCAATTTCCCATCCACCAGCATGTCTGATTGTACTGGCATCTGCTCAGTTTCCAAATACAGATAGACTCGAGTGTTGTTATCCAAATGCTGGTAACCACTGATATGGTTTTCCGCTACCTGAACTTTTCCGTGCCGGGAATTCACAATGAGATAAGCCGGTTTGTCCGTTTGGGTAAAGCGGAGTTGGTATAAAGCCGATTGACGTGAAGGCGCATACTTGACCTCAATTTGTTCTTCATCCAAAAACACTTCGTAATAGTAGGGCTTGACGTTCTCATGGTCATAGCTATAGTTTACGACCGGCTGTAACGGCTCTCCTTGGCAAGGACTAAGGTTAAAGGCCGAAGTGCCCCGATGGCTGGTAATGATGAGCGGCAATCCATGTAATTGACTACCTGTATAATCACTCCGTTCGGGATATACACGCAACATGCTGTTGGGCAAATGAATCGTAGGATAAGTGGGTACTAGTAAATGGCTGATGTTGCCCATATAAGGGTTGACATAGTCAACGGGAGTCAAGTTATGTTCTTTATTCGATCCCTGAGAGAGGGCGTACCCTGCGAATAAAAAAACAAACACAACACACAAAAAGTATAAATGTTTCATTTTCTTACAGAACTAAGGATTGTATTTGGGCTACAAAAACAGCAGCCATACGGTTTTGAATATAACAGTCTTTACCCCGGTTGGGATGCCATCCATACTCAACCCCATCAATACACTCTGTGTCATCGGCAAAGAGAGTGCTCGTTTGTCGGTGTGTTTCTGGATGCTCAACGGTCTTTGAAAAGCCAATCTGTTCATCAAATTTTACCAGTGGAAAGCCCCATTTGTCGGAGAGTTTCCTGATAGATTCATTATACACCACGCGTGCATCGTGCCAATGGGTACAAAGCAGAATCACAGCCGGCTTCCCCCCTTTCACACCGTAATACTTCGAACCTTTGTCAAATTGAAGTTGATAACAATCGGATATGTATTTCTTGATTACATAATCAAAAGCGGCCGCATAGTTCCCACGGGTAAAAGGCAAGGCATATTCGTGATAGTCCTTTTTCAGCTCATTCGGGGCATACACATCCCGGTTGTGTACCTGCATAATCACGAAGACATCCACCTCGTCCAATTCCTCACGGGAATACAAATCGCCACGTGACATTCGGTTCGCCACATCCGCAATGGCTTCTCCTCCGATGGCCCGGTTGATTCCCTTCGCACGCAACGCCTCACACCCCAACTCAAACCAACCGTTATCCACGGATGCAAAAGAAGCGCCTGACAAGAGAACGGTCAGCTTCTTCTTCTCATCAGACATTGATAAATAACCTTCTCGTACCGGAGAACATATATCCTGTGCCGGTAAAAACGAGACCCAGCAGTATAGGAGTAGTATTATAATATAAATCCTTTTCATCATAATTCATTTAAAAGATGTAACTTTCCGTCTCTAATAATCTTAAGAACCAATTCACCAAACAAGGAATTTTGCCAGGCAAACCACGAACGTGTGAACTTTTCAGGCTGATCTTTGTGAAAAGACTCATGCATAAAGCCTGTATTAGCATCCGTAGCCAACAGCATGGCAACGCACAATTTGATTTCCTCATCGTTCTCCGACGTCATGGCACGTATGATTATGCTCATGGGCCACACCATGTCCATTCCTATGTGAGGGCCACCGATGCCTTCGGCATATTTGCCCTTGAAAAAATACGGATTGTCCAGACTCAACAGATATTTTCGCGTATTCTGATAAATCCTATCCGAGGGCTTCACATCGCAGATGTAGGGCAAAGCCAGCAGACTGGGAATATTAGCATCATCCATGCAGAGCTGATTGCCGTATCCGTCCACTTCAAAAGCATAAATCTTTCCATAGGTAGGATGCTTGTGTATGGCATGTTTTTTCAACGCTTCGCCCACTTCCATATACAACACATTGCACGCACGAGCCATTGCTTTGTTTTTGTTCACCTTCAATAGGATCTCCTCCATCTGACGCAAGCTGGTCACAGCAAAAAAGTTGGAAGGAATCAGGAACGGATAAACAGTCGCGTCATCCGAAGGGCGAAAAGAAGAGGCAATCAGTCCGTTGGCACGGACCGGATTTCCATATCCATCGTTGGATAACGTGTCATACTGCCGGTCCGTCACACGTAAAAACGAATAATTACCCCGATTCTCCTTCCGTTGCTGGTCTTTGAAAACTGTCAGGATAGATTCAACCACCTGCATCCATTCCGCTGTAAAAACGCTGTCATCACCGGTTACTTTCCAATAATGATAAGCCAGACGAACAACATAACACAGCGAGTCGATTTCCCACTTTCTTTCGTGAATTCCCCCTCTCATTGGTGTCCTGTCATTTTGCCACTCCCCTTTTCCAGAGAGATCACGGTAGAACGCATTCGCATACGGATCCAGCAGAACTAATCTGAACTGTCGTAGAATCACCCCCCGAATCATTTTCCTCAACCGCTCGTCCTCATTGGCGTACATCAGATAAGGCCACACCTGGGCGGAAGAATCCCTAAGCCACATTGCCGGAATATCCCCCGTTACCACAAAAGTGTCGTCCTCCGGTTCCGATTCATAAAACACCGTCGTGTCCAATGTGTTGGGAAAACAGTTGGCAAACATCCATTTGAGCTTCTCATTTTTCAGTAGAGTGACCGTCTCCTCAATAACCCGTTCGACGACTTCTGACCGGAAAAGTCTTTTTTCCACCGGTGGACGTTTAGACGTATACATTTCAACATGATCGATCCATTGCATTTCTTGTCCCGAAGAACAAGGATGTGCAAAAAGTAGAGAACAGACCCATAAAGAGCCTATAGTGAGTAATTGTCTCTTCATCTTACAAAGCTAGTCTTACTGCAGGAACGTAATTGAATTTCGCACCGCCAATGTTAATTCTTGCGCCAATTCTAAAGTAATATTGCGTGCCGGATTTTATATTTTCATGTTTTAAGTCCAATTCCAATGTAAACTCATTGCCAAGGTACGAGTTATCCACACCTTGCTTTACCACAAACTCCTTGAGTGGTTCGCCAACATTCGGTTCACGGTGACCGTAAAGAGCCACTTCCGCCACCTCTTGGTCAACCGTCTTTTCTAGACGGAACTTAGCCACAACCTTGCTACCATTTTTTTGAATGGAAGCATTTTTAATACGGATGTAAGGCTGCACTCTGAAGTCATATACCGTATTACCTTTCACCACAACTTCTTGATCTTTGACAGACACAAAGTTACCACGCATCAGACTCATCGTATACGAACCTGCAAACATCACGTTGTTTCGATACGTACCATTGTTCTTAATTACCATGTATTGCGTTTCAGGATTCTCAAACCCATGTTCGATAAATTCGATTTGTGCCCCGTCAATAATATCCTGTTCAACCAGTTCGCCAGTTTCAATGTCTAAGATTTTGCCTTCAATGGTAGCATTCGGACCATCATAGTTGTCTATTTCCAACAAGTCGCAGGAAGTGACTGCAAACAATGTCAGCAAAGCGAAAGCCATATTTTTAATGTTACGTTTCATAGTTGCTATTGTTAAATTAGTGTTTTGGATTCTGAGTTAAACCATTGGTAGAAGTTCCAGGAATATGTCTGTAATAATGATGCGTTTGGAAAGTACAAGAGTTTGCACCCGGTACAAACTTACGCACAAAAATATACTGAGGCTTTTCCCCTCGTAAATCAATCATAGGCACCAACGCCATTTTACGGCGGTTATCGAATTCCGAATGGAAATCCCTGCGTCTAATCAAATCCCAGTAACCCTTATTTTCAAAAGCCAACTCAATTCTCCTTTCGCGCAACACATTATCAAGAGTCAAGTCAACCTCTGTAGTATGAGCTGCTCTCTTACGCAAGTCATTCAGTCCCTTCTTGGCCATATCCAGCAAATTACCATCCGTTTCACCCTTTTCAACAACCGCTTCCGCAAAGTTCAGCAAGATTTCGGCGTATCTGAAATCCATAAAGTCGGTAGTCGACTGCAACTCCTTGGTCACGGTCAGGTTCTCATTTAAGAATTTGCGCATCAAGAACCCCGTACGCGTACAGTTCGGTGTACCGTCAAAACCCGAATAATCCTTCGAGAATTGAGCACCGAATGTATAATACGTCTTACCATTATGTTCACAAGCACCCGGTGAACTCATCAAGTCACCATTCGGTTTAATCACCCCCCCCTGGATTACAATCTTCTTCCCTTTCCACACACTGTTCGGATACGTGATGCAAGCAAAAAAGCGGGCATCCTTATGCTTGAAGATTTCCTCCGGCGAATCAAAATGGCGATAAGCAACATACGGACGATAGCCTTCATTATCGCTCACCTTTCCATCTTCCGTAGTGATGATCGGAGCAGCATGCCCCGGATTGGTATAATCCTCATACAAGTCAATCAACTCAAGAATTGGATTGGTTCTACCTCTGTGAGGGAATCCTTCCGCATTCTGATTCGGATTGTTCCAGGCATCATAATCATGTGCAATCCGAGTACCCGGAGCTCCATAGCCTTTGATAAAAATAGCCTCTTCACCAGCCACATTCGGATCTGTGAAAAGCGCTCTGTAGTTAGCAATCGCTTCTTGCACACTACCTGGATGCGCCTTATACAACCCAAACCTATTGGAAGCGATGATAGCTTTAGAAGCATCTATGCAAGCCTGATAATAACGGCTGGCATCTGACTTGTCCAAACCAACAAAATTCTTATCCACCGCTTCCCCTTCCAACGGAGCCTTGTCCCAATATTTAGCTACAGAAGCTGCATGTAATGCTGCCCTTGACTTCAGAGCATACGCCGTCCACTTCGTCGCCCTGCGCTTCTCTTCACTCGGATTGTTTCTGGTTTCCGGCAACAGACGAATCGCCCTGTCACATTCCTCCATCACAAAATCCCACGTTTCTTTTTCTGTGCTACGAGGTACCTTCAAGTTATCCGTATTCGGCTCAAACTCCTGATACTTCGTAATGATGGATACCCCCCCATAACGCTTCGCCAAACCAAAATAAGTATACGCCCTTAAGAAATGGGCTTCCCCCATCAACGCATCCTTTTCCTCTACCGAAATATCCAAATTGGGAATATACGTCATCAGCAGATTGATATTTCTGTTCAAAAAATACCCCTTATTCCACCAGTCATTGGCAAATTGGTTCCAGTTGGGCCATTCCGAATGGATGGCTTCCAGCGCATATTGCGCCAACGTCAAAGAACCAGTATTCCCTCTGGCGTTAAATCCGGCAGCAGGCATATATACAAAATCTTCAATCGGTGAACCATAATAGAGATCAGCTAGAAACGACTTGATACCATTGGGATCCGACAAGACACTTTCACCCGGTATTTTATTTTTTGGTTCTAAATCCAGAAAATCAGAACAAGCTCCACATAACACGAGCAAGAACCCCACAATTACATATTTAAAATTTAACATCTTTTTCATACGTATAATATTTAGAATGAAACACTTAAGCCTACATTAAAACTCTTTGTCAAAGGATAGTTGTATCCGGCACCATAGTCACCCTCCGTCTTTTCAGGGTCAAACTGTTTCAAGAACGAGTCGGTGAATGTAAAGAGATTGTATGCATTGAAATAGAGTCTCAAATTTTCAACACCATATTTTTTAGTAAATGTTCTAGGCAATATATAACCCACTTCAAAGCTCTTCAGGCGTAAATAAGACGCTTTCATGTTCCATGCCTGACTATCGCGGTAAGAAGAACCCATTTCCTGAGAGAAACGATTAGCAGGCCATTTACCAGGCACCCAATTGGTGTTGTCAGGATCATAGGAATCCTCCAAATGCCATCTGTCAAAGAAATAAGCAGGTAAATTACCATTGTTGAAGAACATTTGGCTGAATACCTCATTGAAACGGATGTTGTACATACCAGCACCTTGGAACACCATTGTCAAATCCATATTTTTCCATTGTGCATTCAACGTAAAACCATAAAAGAGTTTCGGTGTCTTGTTTCTGAATATCGGTTTGGTATCATAACCATTGATCACACCATCACCGTTATAATCATCATAGATATAATCACCCGGCAACAACTGCGTATTTCCTCTATTGTCGCAATGAATAGCCCCATGTAAAATCTCTTCATAATTTTGGAACTGTCCGACTTTGTCGAATCCCCAAACCAAGTCATTCCAACGGTTTGTATATCCATTCTTCCAACGGTCGTAACTGCTTCGTGCAGCCGGTTTATCCACTGTGCGATGCATGGTTCTGGCAATATTCATGTTGAAAGAAGCGCTGTAAGAGAAATCATTGATGCGATTTTTGTGAGAAATGGTCAAGTCAAAACCCTGTGTACGTTCACTTTCCACATTCTCCACCGGCATTGATCCACCAAACGTATTCGGCAAGTTGCCTTCTCTGATTTTCAACTTTCCGCTCTTGTGTTTCTTATAGAAGTCAAGTTCAAAATTCAGTTTGTTTCTTAGCACAGAAAACTCGACCCCCACATTATACATCTCCGAACGCACCCACGTAAAGTCCCGATTGATCACACCCGGAGCTGCCATCGTACCCAGGAACTTGCCATCTTCAAACTCATAACCAATATTCACATTAGGTGTGAAACCCATCACGTGTTGGAATGGCTCTCCTACATTTTCACCAATGACGCCATAAGAACCACGGATTTTCAAATTATCAATAAACGAAAAATTATCTTTGATAAAGCTTTCTTCAGAGATTCTCCAGCCGGCTGATAAAGAAGGAGAGAACGCCCATCTTTTGCCGGGTGCATAACGGTAAGAGCCGTCATAACGGCAAGCATATTCAAATAAATACTTACCCATGTAGTCATAGTTAAATTTACCGATGTATGCCATAGTTGTCTCTTCATGTTCCGTACCGCTATTCGTCTGTACCCCCGATGCATAATCCATCACATCTGTCGTGTAAAAATCATATTCACGTTTCAAGTAAGAGTGTTTCTTCTCATATTTCTTCTGTTCGTAAGCAACTAATGCCGAAACATGATGTTTGTCCAGGAAGGTTCTGTCGAATGTCACCTGCGCCTGCAACACAATGCGGTCTGCATCTTCCACATTATTGGCAATACGCGGCTTGTTTTTCAACTGATAATTCAAATCGGACGAATAAATGCGATAACTCTTCCATAAATTTTTATTGAATACACTATAGCTGTCATAGGCAATGGTGCCTTTCGCCTGCAGTCCCTTCAAGAAAGGCGCATCATAAGTCAGCGAAACAGCCGACTGAAGCGATTTGTTCTTGTCCACCGTATACCCTGCATGCTTTTTCTGTGACATCACCACCGGATTTTCCTGATTGTAGATATTCGCCGGATAAGCCGGGTCATCGTTAATATACGGACGTTCGTTCGGATGACTGATGATGGTACCTTTGTACATCCATATAAAGCCATCACCACCCGGGAAATCCCTCATGCCATAACGGCCCGAAACCATCACATCCGTTGTCAGATAACGGTTCAATTTGGCAGAAACATTGCTTCTGAACGTATAGCGGTCATAACCCATATCCCCACTCTTGAAAATACCGTCTTCATCATAGTAGCTGAAACTGAGGAAGTATTTCATAATCTTATTGCCACCCTCAATAGACAAGTTATGATTATGTCTCAAACTGGCTTTTTTCATGGTTTCATTGTACCAGTCCGTGCTTTCATAACCCGGTCCGCCAGCTCTCCACTTATTTAGTTCTTCATTGGTAATACTATGCACCCCGTCTCTATAAAAAATCGCATCATCGTACATTTCCAGATATTGGGCCGCATTGGCCATGAGGGGACGGTCAGTAACCTTCTGCCAGCCCACATTACCCGAATACGTAAACTGAGGACGGTGGGATTCCCCTCTCTTCGTAGTCACCACAATCACACCATTACTGGCATTCATGCCATATACTGCAGCGGAAGCGTCCTTCAACACCGAAACACTTTCGATGTCACTAGGATTCAATTGTTGGAATTCAACGCTACCATCGCGTACAATACCATCGATGACATACAAAGGTTCTCCATAGCCGCGGATGTTAATCATAGAATTAAAAGTACCCGGCTCACCATTCTGCTGTCTTATCTGCAATCCCGGCATCTTACCCTGTAAAGATTGCGCCAGGCTGGAGCTCACAGTCGTATTGATCTCCTTGGTCTTTAACGAAGCAATACTTCCCGTCAAGTTACCTCTCTTCTGCGTACCATACCCCACAACTACCACTTCATCAACTAGATTGGCATCCTCTTCCAGCGTAATTTCGTAATAATCCTTCTTCACTCTCAGTTCCTTCTTGCCGAAACCGATGTACGAAATCGTCAGCAAGTCGTTTTCGTGCGCATTCAAAGAGAATTTACCATTCAAATCAGAAATGGTACCACCGGCACCGTTTTCCACAGCAATGGAAGCGCCGATGATAGGAACACCAGAGAGGTCTCGGATAATCCCCGAAATCCTTTTGGCACTCCTCTGCTGTCCTTTCGACACTTTGGAATCAATTTTATACAACACCACATTCTTTCCCTTAATTTTATAGCCGATATTTTCCCCTTTGAAAACCACCTTCAAGATTTCCTCAATCTTTTTATTTTTTAAAGACACCGAAATCTTTCGCTTGGGATTGAACAGATTGTAATCATAAGTAAAAAACAGATTGTTCTTTTTTTCAATGATTGATAGCACCTCCGTGATGCTTTTGTTTTTCACATCCAGTGAAATGGTAACATTTTGAGCATGCAATGCAAGTACTCCGTTAAATAGGAATAAAAATGTTAACAAAAGCACAAAACTGCAAGAGTTCCTATTCCATCTACTAAAAAAAGTTACGCATTCTTTTAGATAGAAATAACTGGTTGGATTTTTCATAAATTTGTAACTGAGTAATTGATTTAATCTTTAATTAATTTATTCGACGACAAGGATTGTGAATTGCTGCAACAATTTGCAATCCTTTTTCTTTTTCTTCTTTTTCTGTTAATTGTCCTCCTTTCTTATTATAAATATATGTTCTTTTTCCAGATACGTCAATTGCCCACTTTCCTGCAACAGGTCCAAGACCTCCGTCAAGGTCGATTCCCTATGCACGTGGCAGAAGAACCGTTTTTTTTCAAGCGAAGGATCTTCAATGACAATTTCCCTGTCGAATTTCCGTTTCAATTCCAACACAATGGTCTTCAGTGTTTCCCCGGGGAACATCAGTTCCCCCGTCCGCCACGTACCAGCCGTAGAAGCATCCATTTCACGAATCGAACTCAGACCCGTTTCGAGAGAGACTGTCAGCATTTGATTGGGCTTTATCCGTATATTTTTATTCTTATCAGTATACACTTCCACCTGCCCTTCTTTTAAGAGAACTGTTGGATCCTCACCGGAATACGATTTCACATTAAATGTAGTACCCAGTACACGTACTTTCAACCTCTCCGTTTCCACCAAAAACGGCTTGTGTTCATCACGGTTCACTTGAAACAAAGCCTCACCTGCCAGTTTGACCGTACGGTAACCCCTAGCAAATTTGGTGGGATAAGTAAACCGGCTACCTGAGTTCAACCAGATGTGTGTACCATCCTCCAATACCAAATTGGCTGTCTGCGAGTTGGGGACAATTACCGTATTAAATCCAACCGGTCGTGTAACCTCCATGTAATATAACGTTCCCAACCCTACTGACAATACAATTGCTATTGATGCAGTTATTTTTAGGAAGAGTGATGATTTAGGTTTATGGATATCGTTTTTTTGTGTTGTATTGTATGTCTCCTGTTCCTTAATTTTGGATTCAGATCTACTCATCATCTTCTCTATCATCTTTTGGTAAGATGCATTCAGATGTATCTTTGTTGCATAGTTGGCTTCTTCTTTTTTCGACCAGATTTCCTCCAACGAGAACAAAAAAGTCGAGTTAGCAGGTTCTTCCCTTCTCCATTTGTTGATCTTTTTGTAATCCTCCTCCGAAGCGGAATGATTTAAAAAACGCTTTAATACATTTAAATCCATATTACAGTAATATATAATTCAACATTAGAGCAATCCAAATTCCGACATGCCTCAAGGACTTGCGCAATTCCGCGATGGCTTGGGCAAGGTGTGTCTGTACCGTACGTAAGGACACATGCATCTGATTGGCTATGTCCTTTTGTGACTTCCCTTCGAAGTAGAATAAGTTTAAAGCTTCCGCACGTCTGGGAGGCAATTGCCTGATTGCATTTTCCAGCAACTTATAGTTCAACTCCTCATTCGTTTCAGACATCGAAACAGTCGATTCAATTTTCTGGTTGTAATATTCACAACGATCAATGGCCAGTTGCCACTGTTCCCGGTAGTTCTCCACTACCTTTTGGTGCTTCAGATAGTTTAGACAACTGTTTTGCGTGGCTTTGAATAGAAAGGCGGCCAGCCTACTGGAAACAATCATATGATGTTGTTCCCAGTAAGCGACAAATACATCATGTACTATATCTTCAGCAACCTCTTCATCAACAAATTTACATGCATGAACCATCAATTTAGGATACAGTTCATCATAAACTTGTCTAAAATGACTGATAGAATCCCCCCCCTTTTCTTGCATTCCATTTGAATATTGAGAGTCCATAATAACGGTTTGTATCTGTGGCTATTTGATGGCAGACAATACGATTTTTTCCATAACCTCATATCCTTTATCTGTAGGGTGGACACCATCATACGTATATTCATCAATCATGCCTCCGTTCTCTTTGCTCATTTCACTGAAGTAATCAATGTAGTGTACATGTTTTGCTTTGGCAAGTTGCCGGATCCGCACATTCAGCTCATAAATCTGTTTCACTGCATCCGTAATGTCTTTTCTCCAAGGATACACATCAACCGGAAGAACCGAAGAAAGATACACTTTGATTTTATGTGATTTGGCTAACTCTACCATTGATTTGATGTTACTCACCGTATATTCGATGCTGTACTTACCAGTATTTTCGGCTATGTCGTTCGTACCGATGTTGATGACAACAGCTTTTGGTTTAAGGTCAATCACATCTTTTTGGAAGCGGAGCAGGAGTTGCGGACTGGTTTGACCGCTGATGCCACGACCTAAAAATTGATGACCTGTAAAAAAAACGGGGCGTTTGCTAGCCCATCCGTCGGTAATGGAATTTCCGATAAAAATCACTTTCGGATAAGTTTTGTTTTGAATGATGCGTTCATTATCCTTTTGATATCTTTCAAAATCAGGATACTCGCTCAGTGTTTGGGCCGTTGCCACTGTTGCGAAAAAGTACAGAAGAGCAAAGAATAAGTGTTTCATATTTAGTATTATTTAGTAATGATTGTTAGCAATATCTTATATTAAGACAACTACACTATCAAAAGTACGTATTCTAATAGTTAAAAGAAAAAGATTTTTATCTACTATGATATTACGTTTTATGCCTTTTGCTTTTTATTCCCGTCAACACCGTTCAAGGAAGCATTGTTCCCCTTTGACATTTTGATTGTCCACGATACTATTTACAATTGGTCCCATGCTATGTTTCACACGTATATCTTCACGTAATTTCTCTAACAATAAGCCCAACTCCGACAAAGAACCTCATTTACGATAGTGGTGATAAAACAACTGTCACTTTGGGAATTCGAAAAGAGGCATATGCCATTGACAACTAGTCTTAACTAAAAAATACAGCATTACAAATCATATTTTACTCTTCCTGCAAATTTAACACTTTTGTTATATACGCCATTCGGTCTCCGTTAGATCAGCCTGGTACATTTTTCGTTTGGCACCGCAAAGAAACTATTCGGCCGCGGAAACGTCAGTAAAAAAAATCAGCTGTTTTTAAAACATATATAGTCCTCATCATTATTTCTACAGCCCGAACATCTTTTTCAATCTCTAGACCGTACTAACACTCACTCCCTCGGTTCTGGCTATCATCTTCATCTGATAACTTTACCGGAAAGTCTTGACATACCGAAACGATTGCCGGACAAATCCATCGGACCATCATCCGCATATTCTCCCACTTCAACTTACACACATAAAAAACTGCCGTCTGACAAAACCCCGAAATCCTTACATGTGTGATTTTAAAAAAATGTTCAATTTCAAAAATGAAAGAAACATGAAAACAGAAACAAAAAGAATTTTGGAAAAGGCCCAGGCAGGTGATGCAGAGGCTCAGTATCTAACCGGTCTGTATTATGAGGATAAGGGAAATGCCGACGAGGCTTTCCTATGGTATGACCGTTCGGCTACACAGGGATTCGTATATGGAATCAACGCCGTTGCCATATATTACCTGAAAGGGATGGCTGTAAAGCATGATACCGGCAAGGCAATCGCTCTTCTAGAGAGTATTGCAGATAAATTCCCCACAGCCAAAGCCAATCTGGGCCATATATACCTGGAAGGGCAGGGATGTCCGCAGGATATAGGGAAAGGTATCGGGTTACTCGGACAGGCTGCGGATTCAGGTGACGGACTGTCGGCTTTCACAATGGGGCATATACGCCTCAAAGGGCTGTTTGGGACTCCCGTAATGTACAAGGAAGCGACAGGATGGTTCGAGAAGGCCTATGAACTGGGGATATATGACAGTGTGGACTTCCTCTGTGACCTGTATGAAGGTCTGTATTCACGGGGCATGAGGGACATCAGGAAATACAGGTTATGGTCGGATGTCAGAAAAAGCCTTGAAAAAGGAGGTTCCCGTACCGGTCTGGCAATGCCATCATCCGCAAATGGAGGCAATGTACCGGTATTCGGGGAGGCAAACGGCAGACAGTACATCATCATCGGCGGGGAGAAGGCTTATGTCGATCTCCTCGTTGCTGAGACATTCCTGGTCAATCCTGATCCGAAGGCCTATACGGAAGTGGAGCATATTGACGGCGACATGTCCAACAATGCGGCTGATAATCTCAGATGGATAAAAAAGCAATAAAGTCTATGGTAAAGAATATGAAAACGACATTGACAGAAAAGATTAATTGGACAAAGTACAACCTGGCTTATCCTGAGTTAGGAGATGTTATACAGATGATTCGCACGGGAGACATGCAATTGCATGACAATGAGTTTGGAGACTATACATTGAAGCAGGCAATAGAGCATATCAGAAGTGTAGCTCCAGGTGACATGCGGAAATGGAAAGCCAGACTCCTGCCCGCTGTTGCCTATAACGGTACATTCAGGGAACTTAACGGTGCGGGGCTGATTGAATACTCGCGTGTGACGGCATTGGATTTTGACCATATAGCAACACCGGATGAAATGATCCGGTTACGGAACAAGCTGATGATAACCGAATGTGTCCTGAGTGTTTTTGTTACACCCAGTGGAAATGGACTGAAGGCTCTGGTTTTGCATGACAATACAGATCCGGCCAGACATGAAGATTTGTATGGACAGCTACTGGATAAATTCTATGTGGCAAACAGAAATGATGCAAGCTGTAAAGACCTGGCACGCAGAAATTATCTGAGTTACGATCCTGACATCTGGACCAATCCAAATCCTGAACCGTACCCTTATGTCCCCACCATAAAGCCACAGGTACAGATGCCACAATCATCCGGGACAAGAACAGTGTCGGACAAAAGCATCATCAGCATCATGAACTCCCACTGGAAAAGGAACAATCCTGAATATTGGAAAAAAGGCAACAGGGGAAACTGCATCTTCAGGTTAGCCTGCTGGATGTGCAAATGGGGTGTTGACGAGGAATTGGCTACTGAGTATTTCATTGATGGCTGGGAAGATGACACAATGGATGAAAAGGAAATCAGAAGCCATGTGGGCAACGCCTATAAGACCGAAGAGAAGAACTTCGGAACATTGATATTTACAATACACTGATTTAATCACCCCTTTAAAAAAACAATTATGGCACTGACAAAAAGCCGGGGTAACATGTATCCTTTTGTTACCCACACGTGGAATGCAATAAAAGGAATATGTTTTCATGACTGCCCCTATTGTTACATGAAAAAATTCGATGGTCTGCTTCCTATACGGTTTGACCCCAAGGAACTGGAAGTAAACCTGGGTAACGGCAATTTTATTTTCGTTGGTAGCGGAACGGACGCATGGGCTTTCGACGTACCTTCGGACTGGATTGCCCGGGTTCTGGATTATTGTGACAAGTTTGATAATAACTATCTTTTCCAATCCAAGGACCCCATACGTTTCTTGGAGTTCATAGGGCATCCGGTAATGAAGAAATCGGTTTTGTGCACGACCATTGAAACCAATGTCTTTTATCCGGACATCGTAAGGAATGCTCCAGGTACCCGGAAACGTGCCAAAGCCATGCAAAAACTGGCGAGCCTTGGAATGAGAACCTATGTGACCTGTGAACCTCTGATAAAATTCGACTTGCCCGAAATGGTTGAACTTGTCAGCATGTGTTCTCCTGTACAAGTCAATATCGGCAGGAACTCACGACAGGACATTACCCTTCCCGAACCGACAAGGAATGAAGTGCAGGCATTGATAACCGAACTTCAGAAATTTACCAAAGTGGTAGTCAAATCCAATGCCAAGTGCTGGACTTGAGAATGTACTGACTGATTGGAAAGATAAAGGAGATGCTGCATAAGCTCTCCTTTAAAATTTCGTCAAAGCCAATAAAGAATCCATATGTCAAGGATACAGGTGAAAAATATTGCAAAATAACACCTTGTGAGTTAACCGGAGGCAAGTTTATTATACATATACTGCATATTTTATTATAATACCCACTCAGGCGGCGTGAGCCTACAACAAACGAAAGAAGAAAGATATACAATAGTTTCATGCAACTTTTTTTGTCAAAATGAGAGATTTTACTTAAAAGAAATAGATTGCATAAGGAAAAATATTGATGCGTTCCGTTTACTCATCGAAGTGTAAAAAGGGTATATAAAAACATTGCAAACCTTTATATATGAAATGAGTATAAACAAAAATAAAACAATTATGGATAATAATATAAATAATATGATATCAATTAGTATGCCGAAAGGTTGCAGGTATATGAGTGATTATGAAAATCTCTTGAATGGGGAATTGCCATTGGATGGTAAGTTTATCCTGAACAAGACTGTAACCGGTTGTGGTGGTACATCCCTGTTTCTCGATTCGAACTTTCCTGTGGTAATAATTTCGCCACGACTTCAGGTGTTGAAAGAGAAGCACAGACAATATCCCGACAGTTTTCACTTCCATGTCCCATTCAGTGGTAATAGAGGACAAGCAATAATCCAAATGATGCGTGATCTTGATTCGTACCTGGACTGTCATCATGGAAGCACACCATTTACCCCCTTGCCAATGAGACCTGCCAAGATACTGGTTACACTGGATTCATCGGACAAGGTTCTTGGTGTCCTTAGAGGAAATAATATGCTGGATTCATGCCTCTTTGTGGTCGATGAGTTCCAATGTCTTATGGGCGATGCGACGTTCAAGGGCAGTACGGACATGAATTTTCTCATCCGGCTTGACAGTGAAGTGAAACGTATCTGTTACTTGTCCGCTACACCTGTCCCTGACATCTACCTTGACTACATACCTCAATTCGCCAACATTCCCTACTATAAACTGGAATGGGATCCTGATGTGATTGTGGAGCCGACATTGAAGGAGAGGCAGATGAGGAACGGTGAGACTGCGGAGAAACTGTGTGGGGAACTGATACAACGTTACAGAAGGGACGGATATTTTGAAAGGAAAATAGTGGATGGAAATATAGTCTGTTCCCGTGAAGCCTGCATATTTCTCAATGAGGTCAAGTCGATCATAAGGATAATCGGGCAAAACAGTCTGAAGCCGGATGAGGTGACTATCCAGATTTGAACACACACGAACCCTCCACCCGATAAAGATCTTGAATTTCTCGGGTGATTTTCGGGCGTATAAGTTTTCCTCGTTCAGGCTTCTTACACCTCCGATACATAAATGTACTTCCTCGCCGTTCATCATTCTGCTCATGGAACGGATATGAAAACAGAAAGCCATACGTTGATAATAGATGGTCTCGTCCTCCGGTCTAAGCTCTTCTTTCCTTTTTGTCAATGCTCCCGGAACCCTGCCCAGGATTTTATGTGATACTCTGATTTCCGTGTTACCAAAGTTCTCTCCGGTAAAATATACTTTCGCGGCATCCTCTACCTGGTGGATAAATTTCTGGTGGCTGATTGTAAGCTGGTTATCCCCAAAACTAGGGACAATACAGTTCCTTTCAAGTTCTTCAAGTGTAATACCCGAAGTGTTACTCTCAATAAAATTAGGATGCTCTTTCTGTTCTTCTTCAGATACGATTACAGCATCTTCGATATTAACTGCATCCATCATTCTTGTTACCATTCCGATTGTTCTTGGAATGACAGTAAGTTCATTAGTCATTGTTTCCATACTCTTGTTATTTTTTAGTCGGTTAATAAAATGCGATGAAAAAACAAAAAGCCAAGAGGTGTCATTTCTTTGCTTTTATGAATATACCTCTTAGCTTCTTTATTCCTTTGAGTATTGAAGTTGCTACCTCCAATACGGTTATTATTACGTCCGCTTTCTTGTCATAATCCATTCATCAGACGTACTATCAGTTTTCAGTCGCAGCATCAACGGCCTTGACTTCACCCGTGGCAATCTTCTTTTTTCCGAATTTGCCACAATACTTTTCTGCAAGCTCGATTACTACGGAACCTGCCACGATAATCTCGGCCACATAAGCTGCGACCTTCAATCCTTTAATTAAATTTCCCATGTCTCTTAGTTTTAAATTGTTAGTAATTATGTTTCTATTCTCTATTTCTCTTATATACTTTTCTCATATATAAGGCTTTGAAGGGAAATCAAGGAAGGGGAGAAGAAAAAAATAGACCAATCTTTCGACTGGTTGTGATAGTTGAACCGTTGTAAATAGCTCCTCGCATTTACTTGGCCTATCATGCGGCATACATTCTTTCGTGGGGAACTTTATGTCTTGTCCACATACTGAAATTGCTACGCATCATCGAATCTACATGCTTATCCATCTTCTGAAAATAAGTGTGACCCGGTAATTGTTTTTATCATTAATGCTTGAAGCCGTACGCACTCTTCATTGCAGTGCTGAATAATGCTCCAAGCTATCTTATCATATATAAGAGTTTGAGGGGATTTGAAAAGGAAAACTGACTATAAAAATTACTCGATAGAAGGCACAGATTAATAATAAAAGTATTATTTTTGCAAATGAGAATTAGACATATAGGAATTAACTAATTAGCAATAATTCCAAATAAAGATTTAGTATTAACAAGCAGCATTATACTATAGGTAAACCATAGTGTAAACCGAAAGAGATGCAATAGAGTATATACAATTGATAATCAGCCGTTATCAGTTTATCTCTCGCGAAGTCTGGGGGGCGTGTGGTCGCAAGTTCGAATCTTGTCATCCCGACTGTTGAGCATTAAGGAGTTAAGTCTAAGACTTAACTCCTTAATTTTTATAGTATTTCTTAATGACAGACTTGCTGCCATAAATATGCTGAATATGTACAAAAAGAAGACGGTGCCTATTCGCTTCAGCGGGAATAGCTCATCAAATTACTGGAATTCTCGTAAGAAATCTCTATTTTTGCACTTTAAACAAGAAAAATTATGGGAGCAGCTAAATGGATAGGCGGCATCATCGGCTTCATGGCCGGAGGACCGCTGGGAGCCTTGGCAGGTTTTGTATTCGGTTCACTGTTCGACACCGATTCAAGTGACGCAGGCAGTTATTATGGAGAAGAACCAACGCACGGCACTACCTATACCGGGCAACGGAACAGTTTCCTCTTCTCCATGCTCGTGATGGCTTCGTACATTATCCGTGCAGACGGGCGCATCATGCATAGTGAAATGGAATTCGTCCGCCGCTTTCTGAGAAGCACATTCGGTGAGGCTGCCGTGGGCGAGGGAGAACGGATACTGCTCAACCTCTTCGAACAGCGCAAGCAGATGGACAGACAAAACCCACTGGCATTTAAAAACACCATCCGTGACTGTGGAACGCAGATTGCCGCCAACCTGACATACGAGGAACGCTTGCAACTGCTGGTATTCTTGGTAGAAATTGCCAAAAGCGACGGACACGTCTGCAACGAGGAGATAGAAGCCTTGAAAGAAGTGGCCATGTACATGGGACTATCGGTCAAGGAAGTGGAATCCATGCTTAACCTAGGCGGTAGCTCACTGAACGAGGCCTACAAAGTACTTGAAATTGAACCCACTGCCACCAATGACGAAGTGCGTGCTGCTTACCGCCGCCTAGCCTTGAAACACCATCCCGACCGGGTGGCAACGCTGGGCGAAGACATCAAGAAAGCCGCAGAAGAGAAGTTCCAAAGCATCAACAATGCCAAAGAACAGATATACAAGGCACGAGGTATGAAATGACGTACCTCGCTCCTTGCCTTGTGGACAGCATCATGACGTTTATAAACATTCTATATTAACATCAACCCACACACTTATGAAAAAAACCCTTGCAATCCTTGCACTAGGCCTTACTGCCATTGCCGGACATGCCGCCACGCCGCTCTGGATGCGCGATGTGCAAATCTCTCCCGACGGTACGGAAATCGCATTCTGCTACAAAGGAGACATCTACAAGGTGCCGGCCAAAGGTGGAACCGCCACACAGCTTACTACCCAAGAGAGCTACGAATGTACCCCCATATGGTCGCCGGACGGCAAACAAATAGCCTTTGCCAGCGACAGATACGGCAACTTCGACGTATTCGTGATGCCGGCAGACGGCGGAACCGCCCAACGGCTCACTACCCACTCCACCGGTGAGATACCCTCCACATTCACTCCGGACGGAAAGTATATCTTGTTTTCCGCATCCATCCAGGACCCGGCAAGCAGCGCTCTTTTCCCCACTTCGGCCATGACCGAGCTTTACAAAGTACCTGCAACGGGAGGGCGTACGGAGCAAGTGCTGGGCACCCCTGCCGAAGCGGTCTGCTTCGACAAGGCGGGCCATCAGTTCCTCTACCAAGACCGCAAGGGATTTGAAGATGAATGGAGAAAGCACCACACCTCCTCCATCACCCGCGACATCTGGCTGTATGATGCAAAGACGGGTATCCATACCAACCTCACCGACCGCGCGGGCGAAGACCGCAACCCGGTGTTGTCACCCGATGGAAGAACGGTTTACTTTTTGAGTGAGAGAAACGGCGGCTCATTCAACGTGTATGCCTTCCCGCTGGCACAGCCCCGAGAGGTGAAGCCCATCACCAGCTTCAAGACACATCCCGTGCGCTTCCTCTCCATGAGTGACGGCGAGACGTTGTGCTACAGTTACGACGGCGAAATCTATACCCAGCAGCCGGATGCCACCCCGAAGAAAGTCGCCATAGAACTGGTGCGCGATGACCGGCCGCAATTCGCCAACCTGCAGTCTTCCGACGGAGCCACCTCTGCCGTTGTGTCCCCGGACGGAAAACAGATTGCCTTCACGCTGCGCGGAGAAGTCTTTGTCACTTCGGCAGACTATGCCACTACCAAGCAGGTGACGCACACACCGGCACGCGAAGCGGGCCTCTCCTTTGCGACGGACAACCGCACCCTGGCCTACGCCAGCGAGCGAGGCGGCAACTGGCAGCTCTACCTTGCCAAGATAGCCCGCAAGGAAGACCCTAACTTCCCGAACGCCACGCTGATTGAAGAAGAAGTGCTGCTGCCCTCCACCACCGTGGAACGTGCCTATCCGCAATTCTCGCCCGACGGCAAGGAACTCGCCTTCATCGAAGACCGCATCCGGCTGATGGTGCTCAATCTGGAGACGAAGAAGGTGCGCCAGATTACGGACGGCTCCACCTGGTACAGCACCGGCGGAGGATTTGACTACGCATGGTCGCCGGACGGTAAATGGTTTACACTTGAGTTCACGGGTAACAAGCACGACCCCTACTCCGACATCGGCCTGGTCAGCGCAGAGGGAGGCAAAGACATCATCAACCTCACCAATAGCGGCTACATGAGCGGCTATCCCCACTTTGCGCTGGACGGCAACGCCATCCTTTTCACCACCGAACGCTACGGCATGCGTGCCCATGCCTCATGGGGCTCGCTGAACGACGCCATGCTCGTCTTCCTCAACCAAGACGCCTACGACAAATACTGCCTGAGCAAAGAAGACTACGAACTGCGCAAGGAGCTGGAGAAGGAACAAAAGAAGTCTGCCGGAAAAGACACCCCCCAAGACAAAAACAAGGATAAAAAGAAGAAAGACGACAAGAAAGACAGCAATGCTGACGAAAAAGATGACCAGCCGAAAGACATCGTCGTAGAGCTGAAAGGCATCGAAGACCGTGTGGTGCGCCTCACCCCGAATTCTTCCGACATGGGCAGCACCATCATCTCCAAGGATGGCGAGACACTCTACTACCTGGCAGCCTTCGAAGGCGGCTACGACCTCTGGAAGATGAATCTGCGCAAGAAAGAGACCCGCCTGCTGCACAAGATGGATGCCGGATGGGCGGACATGCAGCTGGACAAGGACGGCAAAAGCCTCTTCCTGCTGGGCAGCCACAAGATGCAGAAAATGGACACTTCATCCGACGCGCTGACCCCCATCACCTTCCAGGTAGATGCCAAGATGGACCTGGCTGCGGAGCGCGAATACATGTTCGACCACGTGTACCGCCAGCAGCAGAAGCGATTCTACAACACCTCGATGCACGGAGTGGACTGGGACAAGATGACCGCCGCCTATCGCCGCTTCCTGCCCCATATCGACAATAACTATGACTTTGCCGAGCTGCTGAGCGAATGGCTGGGCGAACTGAACGTATCTCACACCGGTGGCCGTTTCTATCCCAAAGGGCAGTCCGAGCCTACTGCCAGTCTGGGACTATTCTTCGACTGGAACTACACGGGCCGGGGCATGCTCATTGCCGAAGTGGTGGAGAAAGGCCCCTTCGACACAGCCAACACCCGGGTGAAAGCCGGCACAGTCATCGAGAAGATAGACGGCGTGGAAATCACCCCCGATGCAGACTACTACACGCTGCTCAACAACAAGGCACGGAAGAAGACACTTGTTTCCCTCTTCGACCCACAGACCAAGGAACGCTGGGAAGAGGTCGTTATCCCCATCACGAACGGTGCGTTCAGTGATTTGCTCTACAGCCGCTGGGTGAAACAGCGTGCGGCAGACGTTGACCGATGGTCGGGTGGCCGATTGGGTTACGTGCACATCGAGTCTATGGGAGACGACAGTTTCCGTTCCGTCTACTCGGACATCCTGGGAAAATACAACAACCGCGAAGGCATCGTCATCGACACCCGTTTCAATGGCGGTGGACGCTTGCACGAGGATATAGAAATACTTTTCAGTGGACAAAAATACTTCACCCAAGTGGTGCGCGGTCGCGAGACGTGCGACATGCCCAGCCGCCGCTGGAACAAACCCTCCATCATGGTGATGTGCGAGGCCAACTACTCCAATGCGCACGGCACGCCGTGGGTTTACAGCCACCGCGGACTGGGCAAGCTGGTAGGCATGCCCGTGCCGGGAACCATGACCAGCGTGTCGTGGGAACGCCTGCAAGACCCGTCATTGGTATTCGGCATCCCCGTCGTGGGCTACCGCCTGTCGGACGGCAGCTATCTGGAGAACTCGCAGCTGGAGCCGGACATCAAAGTAGCCAATTCACCCGAGACCATCGTGAAGGGAGAAGACACACAGCTGAAAGCTGCCGTAGAGGAACTGCTGAAGGAACTCGAAAAATAAGTACCGCCCTGCCCCACGCAGGAATACCGGTCATATAGGCCGATATATATATTAAGATGATGTGTCAAAACGGTTGATGGCACATCATCTTTTTTTATATGCCACAAGGAAGCAATACTTTTTCTATCTCACTTTTTTGCACTATCTTTGTGACATAAATTCCTAACTCTTTAACTGATTATGTTTGCTGACTTGTTAAACTCCTCCTATTTCGCGCTCTTTCTCATTGTGGCTTTAGGCTTCATGTTGGGAAGAATCAAGATTAAAGGGCTTTCGCTCGACGTCTCCGCCGTCATCTTCATTGCCCTGCTGTTCGGACACTTCGGTGTCATCATCCCCAAAGAATTAGGAAACTTCGGACTGGTGCTCTTCATCTTCACCATCGGCATCCAGGCCGGTCCCGGATTTTTCGACTCCTTCCGGAGCAAGGGCAAGACGCTTATCATCATCACCCTGCTCATCATCTGCTCCGCCGCCCTGACGGCAGTAGGACTGAAATATGCCTTCGACATCGATACTCCCAGTGTCGTGGGACTGATAGCCGGTGCCCTGACCAGTACGCCGGGACTCGCCGTTGCCATTGACAGCACCCATTCCCCACTGGCATCCATCGCTTACGGTATTGCCTATCCTTTCGGCGTTATCGGCGTGATTCTCTTCGTTAAGCTGCTGCCCCGTATCATGCGCATCGACCTCGACAAGGAGGCGCGCCGGTTGGAGAAGGAACGCCGCAGCCAGTTCCCGGAACTGACAACCTGTCTGTTCCGCGTAACCAACCCCGCCGTCTTCGACCGGAGCCTGATGCAAATCAATGCGCGCGCCATGACCGGAGCCGTCATCTCACGCCACAAGCACAACGAGCAGATAGCCATCCCCACCGCCCAGACCATCCTGCACGAGGGAGACTACATACAAGCCGTGGGTAGCGAAGAGGCCTTAAACCAGCTCGCCGTCCTCGTGGGCGAACGCGAAGAAGGCGAACTGCCACTCGTAGACATGCAGGAGATTGAATCCCTGCTGCTCACCAAGAAGGATATGATAAACAAGCAGCTGGGCGACCTCAACCTGATGAAGAACTTCGGCTGCACCGTCACCCGCATCCGCCGAAGCGGCATCGACCTCTCCCCCTCGCCCGACCTGGCCCTAAAATTCGGCGACAAACTGATGGTGGTGGGCGAGAAGGACGGCATCAAGGGAGTGGCACGCCTGCTGGGCAACGACACCAAGCAACTGTCCGACACCGACTTCTTCCCCATCGCCCTGGGCATCGTGCTGGGCGTGCTCTTCGGCAAGCTCAACATCTCCTTCTCGGACAGTCTGTCGTTCTCTCCGGGACTGACGGGAGGCATCCTGATGGTCGCCTTGTTCCTGAGCGCCATCGGAAAGACCGGCCCCATTCTGTGGTCCATGTCCGGCCCTGCCAACCAACTGCTGCGCCAGCTGGGACTGCTGCTCTTCCTTGCCGAAGTAGGGACATCGGCAGGACGGAATCTGATGGCCACGTTCCAGGAAAGCGGCTGGCTCTTGTTCGGCGTAGGCGCCGCCATCACGCTGGTGCCCATGCTGGTGGCAGTATGCGTAGGCCTGTTCGTGTTCAAGATAAACATTCTCGACCTGCTGGGCACCATCACCGGCGGCATGACCAGTACGCCCGGCCTTGCCGCCGCCGACTCCATGACGGACAGCAACATACCGAGCGTGGCCTATGCCACGGTATATCCCATTGCCATGGTGTTCCTCATTCTGATAATCCAGGTGATAGCCTCCGCAGTCTATTGACGCATGAAGACGTACAGCCGGACAGAAACCATCGCCCGCATGAACGCACTGGCCGGAGCCAATGTGCCCTTCCTCTTCATCGTAGACTACGCGCAAGAGCAGTCGCACATTGAGCCCCTCGACCGGATAGACCCCGCCACCTGCCTTTTCCAATTCCCGAAGGCAGGCAACACGGAGACGGCTGCAACAGCCCTTGCCAGAAGCACAGCCGCCCGATGCGCCGGCCCTATCCAGTGGGACATCACTCCCCCTTCCCCCGCCGCATACAGACATTCGTTCGACCTCGTGAAGCAAAACCTGCTGGCAGGCAACAGCTACCTGACGAACCTCACTTGCCGGGTACCCGTCACCACCAATCTGACACTGGAAGAAATATTCCTCCACTCCGAAGCCTTGTACAAGCTGTGGCTGAAAGACCGGTTCGTCTGCTTCTCCCCCGAAATCTTTGTCCGCATAGAGAAGGGCAAGATAAAGTCCTTCCCCATGAAAGGCACCATCGACGCTACCCTGCCCGATGCGGAACAGCTCTTGATGCAGGACACCAAAGAGGCAGCCGAGCACGCCACCATCGTCGACCTGATACGCAACGACCTCAGCATGGTTTCGGAACACGTCGAAGTGACCTCCTACCGATATATAGACCGCCTGCAAACCAATAAGGGCCCCATCCTCCAGACCAGCTCCGAGATATGCGGCACCCTGCCCGAAGACTACACCGCACACCTGGGCGACATCATCTTCCGCCTGCTTCCTGCCGGCTCCATCACCGGTGCCCCCAAGCCCAAAACCGTAGAAATCATCGCCCAGGCCGAGGACTACCGCCGGGGCTTCTACACCGGCATCATGGGGCATTATGCCGACGGACAGCTGGACAGCGCTGTCATGATACGCTTCATCGAGCAGGAAAACGGCCAGCTCCACTTCAAGGCAGGAGGCGGCATCACCGCCAAAAGCCGGTGGGAAAGCGAATACAACGAAGTAATACAGAAAATATATGTGCCTATTTATTGAAACCATACGCATCGACCACGGAAGGGTCTGCAACCTTTCCCGCCACAACCGGAGGCTGAACGATACCCGCGCCCACTTCTGGCCGGAAAGCACACCGCTGCAACTGTCCGATTATCTGTCGTCTCCCGGCTGTGGAGCAGGCATCACCGGGGCGGGCATCGTCAAGGCACGCGTAGTGTATGGTGAAAAAGGTATTGAAGACCTCAGCTACTCCCCCTACGCCGTGCGGCACGTGCATTCGCTGGCACTGATGCAGGCCGATACCATCGACTACACCTACAAAAGCGCCGGACGCGAACCGCTGAACTGCCTCTTTGCCCTGCGCGGCGCATGCGACGACATTCTGATTGTGAAACAAGGCCTGCTGACAGACACCTCCATCGCCAACATCGCCCTTTCCGACGGTACCCACTGGTACACGCCGGCACATCCCCTGCTGAAAGGGACCAAACGGGCAGCCTTGCTGGAAGAAGGAATCTTGCAGGAAAAAGATATCAGACCGGAAGACTTGCCTTCATTCTCTACTGTCAGGCTGTTCAATGCCATGATTGACTGGGGAGAACTGGAACTCCCCGTACGGAACATCATCCCGTAGAGCCTCTACTCGTGCATATCGTTGAGATGTATCTCCAAAGACTTCACCGATATATATATTTCGTACACCGATATGGCCAGCGAAATAATCAGCAATATCAGCGCCAAACCGAAGATATAGGCCGAAAGCAGATGGAGACGGATATAGACAAAGAACATGCTGACCACGCACAGCAGCAGGCTGCCGATGCCCGCCACCTGCATGGCACGCGTCAGGTAGAGCCGCTTCCTCAGGTTGGCAATCTGCGCCGCCTTCACCGAAGACGGGTTCTCCATGTACTGTTCCTTCAAGGTGCGCACCAGTTGGGCATAGGACAAGAAACGGTTGGTATAGGCCAGCATAATCAGCGATATGGCCGAAAACAGCAAGGCGGGGGTGGTTAAATCTATTTCCATAAGAATGATGCTTAATTATATCTATCCGTCCCGATAGCAGGACTTACCTCCGCAAAGATAAACGAAAGATTGAAACCACAGAAACAAGTTTCCTTTTTCCATTTCCCAAAGATTTATCCTACTTTTGCAGTGACAATAAAACTCCTTACCACCGTAACTTAACAAATACGACCATGCGATATACCGTTTCCGCTCCTGCCTCACTGCACGCAGCCATACAGCCCCGGCATCCAAAAGTATCAGTAACCGGGCACTCATCCTCCACTCCCTTGCCCACGGCAATATCCTGCCCCGCAATCTGAGCGATTGTGACGACACCATAGTGATGACTCGCGCCCTCGACGGAAATCCCGGACATATAGATATCCTTGCCGCCGGCACCGCCATGCGTTTCCTCACCGCCTACCTCAGCGTAACTCCTGGCACCCGAATCATCACCGGTACGCAACGCATGCAGCAACGCCCCATCCGCATACTGGTAGACGCCCTGCGAGAGCTCGGCGCCCGCATAGAATACGTCGGAAACGAAGGGTTCCCTCCCTTGCGCATCACCGGAACAGAACTGACCGGCAGCGAAATATCCCTCGCCGGCAATGTCAGCTCACAATACATATCCGCCCTGCTGATGATTGGTACCGTCCTTCCCAAAGGCCTGCGCCTGCACTTGACGGGTGACATCATCTCCCGCCCCTACATCAACCTGACCCTGCAACTGATGCGCGACTTCGGCGCCAAGCCGACTGGTCTCCGAAGATTGCATCACCGTCAGCCCCGGCGGATACACGGATACCCTTTCACCGTAGAAAGCGATTGGAGCGCCGCCTCTTACTGGTATCAGATGATGGCAATAGAAGGAATTAAAATGAAAAATAAAAGGGGAGACAGAAGTAGCGCAAAAGAAAGTGAAGACAGCACGAAGGAAGAAGCGCACACGGCAGAAATCGAACTGCTCGGTCTCTTCGCCCACAGCTATCAAGGCGACAGCCGCGGCGCGGAAGTCTTTACCCGCCTCGGCGTCCATACCGAATATACAGACCGGGGAGTAAAACTGACCCGGAAGGGTACTCCCGCCACCCGTCTCGACGAAGACATGGTGGACATCCGGACCTGGCGCAGACCTTTGTCGTCACCTGCTGCTTGATGGACATCCCTTCCGCTTCACCGGACTGCAAAGCCTCAAAATAAAGGAGACCGACCGTATCACCGCCCTCATTACGGAACTGCGCAAACTGGGTTACGTCGTGCGCCCGAGCAAGACAGCATCTTGTTGTGGGATGGCGAACGCTGCCCGGCAGACGCTGACCCCGTCATCGCCACCTACGAAGACCACCGTATGGCCATGGCATTTGCCCCGCCTGCCTTGTACTGCCCCAAATACGGATAAATGAACCACAGGTCGTTACCAAATCTTACCCTGCTTACTGGGAAGACTTGCAAAAGGCGGGATTTAAAGTCTGCCAAGATGCAATGCAATCTTAGAATAAAGCTTTTATTCTTAGAAATACAGCCTTTATTCTTAAGAATATAACCTTTATTCTTAGGAATAAAGGATACATTCTAAGATTAGGATGCATCCAAAGTAGTTTTATACTGCGTTCCAGGCAAGTAATGCCTGCGTCGGGTGGAAGTAATCTACCTGCAATCTGACTCATTATTTTGTCGTGTACAAAACAATGTGTATCTTTGTCCGTTCTATTAATGGAACATGTTTTTCAAGAAAAGGAAGCCCATGTGGATATTGATTATTAGCCTGATTGTCCTTGCCCTCGTGGCAGCCACAGCCGGAATTATACGCAACCGGAAACTGCAGAAGAAGATAGACCGCGGCGAACTGGACGCCATGCCCGAAGTGCAGGAAGTGAATTCCGAATGCTGCGGACAGCATGAAATCTGCGAACGTGACAGCTTACTGGCAGCCGTCAGCAAACAAATTGAATATTACGATGACGAGGAACTGGACAAATACATCGGCACCGCTCCCGATGCCTATACTCCCGAGCAGGAAGACGAGTTCCGCGACGTGTTCTACACCATGCAAGACACGGACGTAGCCGGATGGGTACGCAGCCTGCAACTGCGTGGCATAGCCTTGCCGGACAACATCAAGGATGAAGTGTTCCTCATCATCGGCGAACGCCGTCTCACCCCCATTCCTAACACTCCACATCCAACTTTTAATTTTAATTCTTAATTTTAATTGAATAAATGGAGCTACTGCAATACACTTTTTCCAACATGCCCTCATCGGCAGTCTGCTGGCAAGCATTGCTTGCGGGCTGATAGGCACGTACATCGTTACCCGGAGACTAGTGTTCATCAGCGGCGGATTGACGCATGCATCTTTGGCGGTATCGGTCTGGGATTGTATACCGGCATTTCCATTCTGTCGGCAGCCTTGTTTGCAGTCTTGTCCGCTTTCGGTGTAGAGTGGCTCAGCAAACGGAAGGATATGCGGGAAGACTCTGCCATTGCCGTATTCTGGACATTGGGCATGGCACTGGGCATCATGTTCACTTTCCTCCGCCGGGATTCGCCCCGACTTGTCCGCCTATCTCTTCGGCAACATTCTCACGATTACCTGGAGCGACATCGCTCTATTGGGAGGGCTCGCCGTCCTGCTGATACTGTTTTCGCGCTGTATCTCCATCCCATCATCTACGTGGCTTTCGACCGGGAGTTTGCTCGCTCGCAAGGTATTCCGGTGCAGGTATTCGAATATGTACTGATGATGTTCATTGCGCTGACCATCGTGGCATGCCTGCGCATGGTGGGCATCGTGCTGGTTATTTCACTGCTCACCGTTCCGCAGATGACCGCCAACTTGTTCTCGCACCGGTTCCACCGCATCATCTGGCTTTCCATCGGCATCGGTTACCTCAGTTGCCTGGGCGGGCTGATGATTTCTTTCTACTTGAATGTCCCCTCGGGTGCATCCATTATATTCTTTTCCATCATTATCTATGCCATTTGCAAGACGGGAAAAGTTTTTGGCTATATTTGCAACGCTAAATCAAAAGACACAATGGAAATCAAAATTCAGTCATTAGACCAGATTCACGAAGCCGCCCGCCAGTTCATCGCTGAAATGGGTGACAATACCGTCTTCGCCCTCTATGGAAAAGGGGGCGGGCAAGACGACTTTCATCAAAGCCGTTTGCGAGGAATGGGCGTTTCCGACGTCATCACCTCCCCTACCTTCGCCATTGTTAACGAATACCGTTCCGACACTGCCGGCGAACTGATTTACCATTTTGACTTCTACCGCATCAAGAAGCTGGAAGAAGTGTATGACATGGGGTACGAAGATTTCTACAGCGGCGCCCTCTGCTTCATAGAATGGCCGGAGCTGGTAGAGGAGCTTCTGCCGGGTAATACCATCAAAGTGACCATTGAGGAAATAGAGAACGGAGAGCGGAAAGTCACCCTGGAAGACTTTGAATAACCCCCCCTCTTTTATTTTTAATTTATAATTTTAGTTCTCCATGAGCCAATACATCGTTCAAGGGATTTTGCCGTCGCAGGCATCATCGCCTTGCTGGCAGCCATATTGACTGGAACTGGTTCTTTACTGCCCGAAACACCCAGTTTATCGTACAAAATGTAGGGCGGCGACAAGCCCGCCTGTTCTACGGCGTATTGGGTGTCATCCTCATCGGCACGTCCATCTTCTTTTTCTGAATACGCCACCGGCTACATAAAAAAAAATCGCGGATGAAGCCATGCTCATCCGCGATTTTCCTATACTTTTGATACAGACTATTCTTCGTCCAAAGATTCCGTATATTCCATCTCACCTTGTACGATGAAAAGGATTTCTTCCGGATCATAGTCACCCATCTCATCCTTATGGGCTTCCTTGACAATATAGTCCACGATTTTCCCCAAATCAATCTCGATGTACCCATCCGCATCCGGCTGCGCATCAAGGATGCCGCTCTCGGAATAGTACTCGTCAATCAAATCGAGAAAATAATAGAACTCGTCGTCAGAGAACTTCTCTTTCAACTCCTGCGGCAAATAATTCTTGATGTACTCGATGGTCTTTTCATCATCGACATCATTCTGCAAAAAATCGTCTTCCATTCCCATACTTACTATTGCTTAAAGGGTTAATGTTATTGACTATTTGACGATTTACTATTTACTATTTAGCTGCGCCATGATGCCGAAAGGGTAAATCGTAAATCGTCAAATAGTACCTTATAATATCGCTTCTATCTTGGCCACGTAAGCAGATTTCGGAGCAGAACCTACCTGCTTGTCCACCAGCTCTCCATTCTTGAAGAACAAGACTGTAGGGATGTTGCGTATACCATATTCGGCAGCCACATCACCGTTCTCATCCACGTCACATTTGCCAATAATCACCTTTCCTTCATATTCAGTAGCCAATTCATCGATGATTGGTCCCACCATCTTACAAGGGCCGCACCAAGGTGCCCAGAAATCCATAACGACCGGCTTTCCCTCTGCCAGGATTTCTTGAAAATTGCTGTCTGTAATTTCTAAAGCCATTTCTTTTAATATTAAATGTCAACTATAATTATTAATTTACTGTCAATTGCGTTTTATCAACCTTCGCTTTCAAAGCAAAGATAGTGCAAACCGAATGCAAAACAAAATGAACTTGTTCATTTTTTATGCCGAGGTGCAGCCTATCTTCGTTTTCCAACAAAGATAACTAATTAATCCTGAACTCAAGGTCCGGACGCTCTTTTAAATAAGTAATCAGTTCACGCCCCACGGAAAGCTTCACGGGACGGGAAATCAAATCGACCGTCATCTTGCTATCCTCATCTCTGACTTTGAAATAAAGCTCCGTACTGCCCGGACGTTCCTTGGTCAGTTCTGCCAGTTCAGTTATCAAAGCCTTGTTCAGCACACTCAGCGGAATGAGAATGGTTATCTTCTCAATCAGTTTCTCCTTGACGTCAGGCAACAGTTCCATGGAGGTTATCTTCAGCTCCAACTCATCCTGCCGCCATTGCTTGGGCTGGCAACGGGCTTTGATGAACAAGAAGGTACGTTCACCCAGATACCCCTGATAGGTCACCCAATCATTTCCGAAGAAAGGAAGCTCTGCCGAACCGGAATAGTCTTCAATCTTGGCTATGCCGTAAGGATTTCCATTTTTGCTGATACCGCGACGCACGGCGGTCACGATGCCACCCATTGTTATTTCGCGTCCCACAAGTGCCGTCTTATCTTCCAGCTCTGTCATGTGAGTGTTGCAAACATGCTCCAGAACTACGGAATACTCATCCAACGGGTGTGCGGACAGATAGATACCTACCAAATCGCGCTCCCGGTTCAAACGGTCGAGGTCGCTCCAACGTTCCGCTACCGGTATTTCCGGAGTGGCGATATCCACCACATTCTCACCGCCGAACAAGGAGTTTGCAGCCGCAGCCTGGTCGGCCTGGTAACGGTTACCATACCGCACCAAGGTTTCGAGGAAGACCTCGTTCTTGGAATTTACGGCAAAATACTGCTCTCGCTTCAGCTCCGGGAAGCTGTCGAACCCGCCCGCCAAAGCAAGACATTCCAGATTCTTCTTGTTGCAGGCTGTCAGATTGACACGCTGCACAAAATCAAATATACCCTTGAAAGGACCATTCTTCTCGCGTTCCTCCATGATGCTCTGCACAGCACCCTCGCCTACCCCTTTCACCGCGCCAAGACCAAAACGGATATTGCCTTCCTTGTTCACGGTGAACTTCAGGTTACTTTCATTCACATCCGGCCCCAATGTATTGATGCCCATTGCCTTGCATTCATCCATCAGTTTGGTTATATCGGTAATATTCGCCAAACTTCGGCTCATGACCGCCGCCATGTATTCGGCCGGATAGTTGGCCTTGAGGAAAGCCGTCTGATAGGCCACCCACGAATAGCAAGTGGCATGTGACTTGTTGAAGGCATAGGACGCAAACTTTTCCCAGTCGGCCCAGATTTTCTCAAGCACTTTCGGGTCGTGGCCGTTCTTTTGTCCACCCGAAATGAATTTCGGCTTCATGTGGTCCAGCTTGTCACGCAGTTTCTTACCCATCGCCTTACGCAAGGCATCGGACTCACCACGGGTGAAGTCCGCCAGCAAACGCGACAGAAGCATGACCTGCTCCTGGTAGACCGTAATGCCGTAGGTATCCTTCAGATACTTCTCCATGATGGGGATGTCATACTCGATGGGCTTGCGTCCCCACTTACGGTCGATGAAGTCGGGGATATAATCCATAGGACCCGGACGGTAGAGGGCATTCATGGCAATCAAATCCTCGAAAGTGCTCGGTTGCAACTCACGCAGATATTTCTGCATACCGGCCGATTCAAACTGGAACGTACCGATGGTGCGGCCGTCGCAATAGAGTTTATAGGTAGCAGGGTCGGAAATGGATATCTTGTCGATGTCGAGTTCCAAGCCGCGGTGCAGACGTACATTGGCAACGGCTTCCTTAATGATGGACAAGGTTTTCAGTCCGAGGAAGTCCATCTTGATAAGTCCCGTATCTTCGATGACGGAACCTTCGTATTGGGTAACGAGCATCTTCTCGCCCGTCTCCTTATCATCCGCCGTGCTGACGGGTACCCAATCCGTGATGTCGTCACGGCAAATAATAGTACCGCAGGCATGCACACCCGTACCGCGTACATTACCTTCCAGCATCTTGGCATATTTCATCGTATCGCGCACCAGGGGATCGGGCGAAGCCTCCGCAGCCTGCAATTCGGGCACGTAGGCAATGGCATTGGGCAGGTTGAGTTTCTTGTCGGGAATCTTATCCGGCACGAGCTTGCACAGACGGTCCGATTCGCTCAAAGGCAGTTTCTGCACGCGCGCCACGTCCTTGATGGCCATCTTGGTCGCCATCGTGCCATATGTAATGATGTGCGCCACCTTCTCTTGCCCGTACTTCTCCGTCACCCAGCGGAGCACTTCTCCACGCCCGTCATCATCGAAGTCCACATCGATATCAGGCAAAGAGATACGGTCGGGATTCAAGAAACGCTCGAACAGAAGGTCGTATTGAATCGGGTCTATTTTCGTGATGCCCAAGCAATAGGCCACCGCCGAGCCGGCAGCCGAACCACGTCCCGGTCCTACCGAAACGCCCAGCTGTGTGCGGGCGGCATTGATAAAGTCCTGCACAATCAAGAAGTATCCCGGGAAACCCATCGTCTTCATGATGTACAGCTCAAAGACCAGACGTTCCTTCACCTCGTCGGACAAGGGATCACCGTACAGTTTTTTAGCACCGTCGAATGCCAATTTTGCCAGATAGTCGGCTTCCAGCTTGATACGGTACAGCTTGTCGTAGCCCCCCAGACGCTTTATCTTGGCATTGGCGGCATCCTCATCCAGCACCACCTTGCCGTTTTCATCCTGGGTAAACTCATCAAATAAGTCCTTTTCGGTATATTTCTGCCGATAGCCCTCTTCCGTTCCGAAATCTTCCGGAATAGCAAACGTAGGCATAATAGGAGCGTGGTCGATGGAATAATATTCCACCTTGTCCAAAATCTCCAAGGTATTGGACAAGGCTTCGGGAACATCCTCAAACAAGGCGTTCATCTCAGCCTTTGTCTTCATCCATTCCTGCTTGGTATAAAGCATTCGGGTAGGGTCATCCAGATCTTTACCCGTGCTCAGACAAATCAGGCGGTCGTGCGCTTCTGCATTCTCTTCATCCACAAAGTGGACGTCATTGGAGCAGATAACCTTAATGTCATATTTCCGGGCAAGCTCCAGCAACTTGGCATTCGCCTTCTGCTGAAGCGGATAGGCTTCGTGGTTGGCACGGGGAACAGTGGCTTTATGGCGCTGAAGCTCCAGATAGTAATCATCGCCAAACAGATTCTTATACCAGCGTACAGCTTCTTCTGCCTCTTCCAGCTGGTCATTGATAATCTTCTTAGGAACCTCGCCACCGATACAAGCCGAGCAGACAATCAGCCCCTCATGGTACTTTTCCAGTTCACTGCGGTCTGTACGCGGACGCATATAGTATCCCCTTGTCCAGGCATGCGATACAAGTTTTATCAGATTGTGATACCCCTTCTCATTCTTTGCCAGCACAATCAGGTGATAGCCACTCTGGTCCGGCTTCCCCTCCTTCTTATCCATGGTTCGGCGGGCCACATACATTTCACAGCCTACAATCGGCTTGAACAGCTTGCTTTCCGCTTCTGCCATCTTGGCACGACAATCGGCAATCTCCGCTTCCTTGTCTTCACACTCTATCTCACCGCTTTCAATACCGGCAATCCTTTTCTTGAGGTCCTTTATCTCCCCCTTTGGCCCGCTGTTCTTCTTGTTGACATAGTTGGTGAACTCCTTGATACCGAACATATTTCCATGGTCGGTCACGGCAATGCCTTTCATACCATCCTTCATGGCCTTGTCAACCAGCCTGCTGACACTTGCCTGACCATCCAGAAGAGAGTATTGGGTATGGACATGTAAATGAACAAAATCTTGCATATATATCCTTTCTATTGAGAGCCTAAAATTACAACCTCTATCACAGCTAACAAAAATATTTCCCAAAAAGTTATCAACATGCACATTTCTCTCTCCAAATCCTTGTTAGATTTTCAAAATAAGCCTATTTTTGCAGATAATTTCTATCTAAATTAGCAAATACGATATACATGGGTCGATTAAAAAGATTAAAAAAGATACGCATACACCGTGAAGGAACACATACATTGGCAGGCAGCCTGGTTCTGATTCTGGCTGTCAACACTGCCCTTTACTTCGGATTGGAATGCAAAGTTCCTTTTTACGTAGTAGCGGTCATCAGCCTCATAGTATATGGCATACTCGTGAACTTCTTCCGCTGCCCCATCCGTTTGTTCGGACAAGAAACGGAGAAAGTCGTGGTAGCTCCTGCCGACGGTAAAATCGTAGTGGTGGAAGAAGTGGAGGAAAACGAATACTTCCACGACCGCCGTATCATGGTATCTATATTCATGAGTCTGGTTAATGTACACGCCAACTGGTATCCGGTAGATGGTACGGTAAAGAAGGTATGGCACAAAAACGGGAAGTTCATGAAAGCCTGGCTGCCCAAAGCCAGCACCGACAACGAGCGTTCCACCGTAGTAATAGAAACTCCGGAAGGCGTGGAGATTATGGCACGACAGATAGCCGGAGCCATGGCGCGCCGCATCGTGACCTATGCCGAACCGGGCGAGGAATGCTATATTGACGAACATATGGGTTTCATCAAATTCGGATCCCGCGTGGATGTCTTTCTACCGTTGGGCACCGAAGTATTCGTTAAACTAGGACAACTGACTACCGGCAATCAGACTGTGATAGCCAAACTTAAATAATAAAAGAACAACAATGGCAAACTGCATTACCCGCCATATTCCAAATACTCTGACCTGCCTGAACCTATTCTCCGGGTGTATTGCTTGTGTCATGGCATTCGAAGCCAGATATGAATGGGCACTCGCTTTCATTATCTTCAGTGCCGTATTCGATTTCTTCGATGGCATGATGGCACGTGCACTGGACGCACACTCCATTATCGGCAAGGATTTGGATTCTCTGGCAGATGATGTCAGTTTCGGAGTGGCCCCTTCCCTGATTGTATTTTCCTTGTTCAAGGAAATGGACTATTCGGGCGCAATGGAAAGCTTGGCCGGCGTTTTCCCCTATCTCGCATTTCTTTTGTCCGTATTCTCTGCACTGCGGCTTGCCAAGTTCAACAACGATACCCGCCAGACGAGCTCTTTCGTAGGACTTCCCGTCCCGGCAAACGCCTTGTTCTGGGCTTCATTGGTGACGGGCGCTCACGACTGGCTGGTGAGCAGCAATTTCCATCCGGTTTATCTGTTGCTGCTGGTCTGCCTTTTCTCATGGCTGCTTGTATCGGAGATTCCAATGTTCTCACTCAAATTCAAGAATCTGTCATGGAAAGACAATAAAACAAGCTTCATTTTCCTGCTTGTCTGCATTCCGTTCCTCATCTTCTTGGGAATCTGCAGCTTTTCTGCAATCATCGTCTGGTATATACTGCTTTCGCTTATTACAAGGAAAAGTAAATAAACAAATCTTTGGCACGGTTGTTGTATTGAAGTTCGCAGAAAACGAACACATAAAAAGACATTAGCCCATGTTTCATATTTTAGGATTTTTATTCATCATCATAATTGCCATTCTGCTCATTGGCCTCAGCATTATCGGTACTGTCATCCGGAACATATTCGGATTGGGCGGACGCCGTACTTCCTCCAACTCCGGTCCCTACCAAAAGGAAATGGTAATTACCAGCCGGGAGGGTATTCCTACAATGATAATAGACAATCGTCTGAGGAGGCACAAACTGAAGAAGGTGAAATACGCCCCCGCCACAAGAAACTGTTCTCCAAAGACGAGGGAGAGTATGTGGATTTTGAAGAAATCAAAGAGTAGAGATTAGGGATAAAGGATTAGAGATTATTTGCGCTTGGCGGCAAAGAACTCTTTCATCAGGGCGGCACATTCATCTGCCAGAATTCCTTTTACTACTTGTGTTTTGGGATGCAATGCCTGCGAGGCATAGCGCTGATACCCTCTTTCTCATCTTCAGCACCAAACACCAGACGTCCCATCTGCGCCCAGGCAATGGCACCAGCACACATCACGCAGGGTTCCACTGTGACATAGAGAGTACATTCATTCAGATATTTGCCGCCAAGAGTTGCAGCGGCAGCGGTAATGGCTTGCATCTCGGCATGGGCGGTGACATCCGTCAAAGTCTCCGTCAAATTATGGGCACGAGCTATGATACGGTCCTTGCACACCACAACTGCACCTACGGAACTTCTCCCCGTTCACCGGCCTTATGGGCTTCCAAAGCGCCTGCTTCATATAATAGCTATCGTCCAACGCCACCCCTTTAATTTTAATTTTCACCTCCTCATGTCGTGCTCACCGAACAAAGTAGGATAATCCTCTTCCATATTCTTATGGATAAACATGAGAATAGTCTCCGCAGCCAACGCGACTTGTTCGTTATCTTGTATTTCTCCAGATAACGGTCCACAATCCGCTGCTCTTCCTCGCTCATCAGGCATACCATGCGCTGCTCGCGTTTCGGTTCTTCGGGCGTTGCTTTCGCACACGTTTTATCTCTCTTTCTCATATTTCCTGCAAAATTACTTTTACTTCTGTAAAACAAAACGAACCTACGTAATTTTTATATCGGAAACACTTAAATAGCACTGAAATATTTTTTGACCGGTAAACTTAAAGTATTTCTTAAAACATTTTAATTTAGTAATTAAAACGTATTTTTGGAGAGTTCTAAATTTAAAAGGTATGAAACATGTAAATTATCTTAGTTTCTTTCTACTCACATTGTTCAGTATAAGTTTTATCTCATGTAGTGACGATGACGATAATAAACTTAATACCGGCATAACCAATCAGAGTTGGACAGAGGGAAAATCCCTGGAGATCAGCCAGGATAATGAGTTGTCTGTAAGCTTCAATGCTGCAGCCAAATGGGTAGCTTCCGTCACCTCAGGAGCGGATTGGTGCAAACTGAATACGACCTCGGGTACAAAAGGACAAAGCACCTTGAAATTATCTGTAAGTACAAGTTCCACCACCGACCGGACAGCCAGAATTTCCATTAATATAGACGGCTATTCTCCTGCAAGTTTTGAAGTTACAAAGGGGACCAGTGTTCCCCAAACCACTGAAGATATGGAGATTAACGCAAAAGTTGATGAATATCTGAGGGAAATGTATCTCTGGAACGATGAATACAAAACGTTGAATCTTGACCATAACAAAGGCTATGAAGACTTCTTCTATGATGCATTGGGAAGTATGACTACCAATACATTGGATAAAAACATATGTCGGTAGCGACGGCAAGACATATTATAATCTTTTCTCTTATATCCAGCTATTGCCCAATATTAGTTCAACCCGTACCACCAAAATTGTAAACAAGGAACTGGCATATAGTTTCGGTATCACCGGTATACCCCATAAGCATTGGCACACAAGCAGAAAATACCATTTATTTCTGCCTCCAAGGTGTATATCCCGATTCACCGGCCTCCGAAGCTGGACTCAAACGAGGAGCAATGATAAGCCTGATAAATGGAAAGAAGATAAATAATAACAATATTAATAACTTCTATTACGACATATTGTCACCAGATGCAACTATCAACTATACTTTGACAGAAGATGTCGTAGAAGGAGGCACCATTACCGGGCAAAAGGAATACACCATAACTTCCAAAGCCACATACAACAACCCCGTCATCTTCAGTAATGTCAAGGAAGATATAGAAGGACATAGAATCGGTTACCTCGTTTATTCTGGGTTCGAGGCAGGCTTTGACCAAGAATTATTCAATGTTTTCAAAGATTTTAAAACAAGAACGTCACAGATTTGATTCTGGACTTGCGGTACAATGGTGGTGGGCATACCATGTCGGCTAATCTGATAGCAACTTGTATTGCCGGTACTGCCTCTCAAGGTAAAGTATTCAGCAGTTTACGATACAATGATGAAAGAATGGCAAAACTCAATAACAAACGGGAAGATGAATTATTTGCATACTCCAGTTATCCCAACTTGGGTACTTCCTTATCAGCCGGAAGCCTCAACCTTCCCGCGTCTACTGCCTTGTCGGAAATGGAACGGCCTCTGCCAGTGAACTCGTCATTAATTCCTTAGAAGGAATAGATTTGGACGTAATACTTATAGGTGAAAAGACCACTGGTAAGAACGTAGGTATGGAATATGAGGAGTACACTGTCGGAATAACACATATCGTGTTGTTCCTATCACCTTCAAAGCTATAACGCCAAAGGATTCGGGGAGTATGAAAAGGATTTGAACCCGATATATTGATGGATGAAACCAATCCTTATAACGAACAAGGTGTATTCTATATTCATAAAGATTATGGAAACAATGAAGAACCTCTGTATGCCAAGGCCATTGAACTGATTACCGGTACAAATCCAGCCCCCAAACGCGCAGTGCAGTGGTCAATACATTGGATGGTAAAACTTATAAGTTGCCCGCTATCTTCCGTCCTGACACGACGGTATGCTGATGCCTGCCAGACACGCAGAATAATGAGTGCACACAATATTCTTGGAAAAGCCGGTGAAGACGCCGCTGCCAAATACTTGGAACAGAACGGTTACACCATACGTGACCGTAACTGGCGGAAGAATCACCTTGAGCTGGATATTGTAGCCGACAAAGATAAGGAACTGATTATTGTGGAAGTGAAAACCCGTAGCAATACGGATTACATTGAGCCGCAGGATGCCGTGAACTGGCAGAAAATACGACGTATTGTCGTAGCGGCCGATGCCTATATCAAGCACTTCTGCTTGGATGCACCCGTCCGCTTCGACATCATAACGGCTGTAGGCGAACCGGGTGCATTCAGGATAGAGCATCTCAAAGAAGCCTTCTATCCGCCGATGTTCTGAGAGTTGAAAATTGACAAGCAAGAGTTATTTCAATCGTAAATTGTAAACCGTAAAACCGTAAATACCATCATGGACATCGAAACCGCCCGCGAATATTGCCTCAGCAAAAGCCGTCACGGAATGCTTTCCGTTTGACGAATACTCGCTCGTGATGAAAGTCATGAATAAAATGTTTGCACTTATCGACCTGGAAAGCGCCAACAAGATTTGTCTGAAATGCGACCCCGAATATGCACTCGAACTGCGGGAGCACTATGTTGCCATCGAAGGTGCCTATCACTTCAACAAAAGTACTGGAACCAGGTGTTCCTTGACGGTGACGTCGACGACAAACTGTTGAAGCAACTGATAGACCACTCCGTGGAAGAAGTATTGAAGAAGTTCACCAAAAATGCGTACCGAATATGAAGCCCTGCCCTGACACATTCCCGTTCCCGCTGGTGGCATTGGACGAGACGGCATCGACCAACCAATACCTCAGCCAGCTTTGCAACCAGTTGCAGAATCCGTTGCCGAACTAACAACCGTGACTGCCGAGTTCCAAACTGCCGGTAAAGGCCAGCGCGGCAACACCTGGGAAGCTGAAGAAGGCAAGAACCTGCTTTTCAGCTTTGTACTCTACCCTTCTTTTCTGGAAGCCCGCCGGCAGTTCATCCTTTCACAAATCGTTTCCCTCGCCATTAAGGAAGAGCTGAGCAGATGGTCTGATGAAATCACCATCAAATGGCCGAACGACATTTATTGGAAAGACAAGAAAATCTGCGGCATACTGATAGAGAACGACCTTTCCGGACATCATATCAGGCGCAGCATTGCCGGAATCGGTATCAACATCAACCAGGAAGTCTTCAACAGTGATGCTCCCAACCCCGTCTCACTGAAACAAATCACCGGAAAGGAGCACGACCGTTATGAAATCCTTGCCCATATCCTAAGACGTGTACAAATCTACTACAACAGCCTCCAAATGGAGGACTTCGCCGTCTACTCCGACGAGATATCCACACGGTATGCCCGCTCCCTTTTCCGTCGCCGGGGATTGCACCCTTATGAAGATACCAACGGCAAGTTCCTTGCCCGGTTGCTGCGTATAGAGCAAGACGGACGGTTCGTGCTGGAGGATGAAGGAGGAAGTGAACGGGAATATCTGTTCAAGGAAGTGCAATACATTCTGTAAGAAATGCACAACCCGTGCCATCGCATTGGCAAAGTTGTGCCACCATACTGGCACAGCCTTGCCATCGTACTGGCACGACTGTGCCAATACGATGGCACAAACATAAGTCCATAGTAGTGTACTACTGCCCTACTTCAAACTTTACTTCAGTTCCTTTCAGAAGGGGAAGCAAACTTTACTTTAACCGGTCCCTCTCCTCCGGTAGTCTGTATATAGGCCAGCAAACGCCCGTGGTATACGCGGTGACGGTTATCGGTATAATCACTCATGTCACTGTTGTCAGAGCCTTCGAGCCCAAGCAGACGCGCCGCTCCTTCAACTGTACACGTAATTTCATTGTCGCCAAGTTTCACAACAGTACCTTCTTCGTCAACCACCTCTACGGTGATGTGCGCAGTGGCGCGGTCGCCGGACAAAATAGTGCGATCCGCCGTGGCACGGATGGCATAAGGACGTCGGATGTCCGGATGGAATAGCTCGACAAGGCATTTCCTTCCTTATCGCAGCCCTCAGTACGAAGCTCACCAGCCCGGAAAGGAATATCCCAGTAGATGATGCCGGTCTTTTCATCATAAGGTTTCATCTCGCCTACCACCCTGCCGTTGAGCAGCAAACGCGCCTGCGGAGCATTGGTATAACACACCACACGTATGTTCTGCCCCTCGTCATAGTTCCAGATGTCCCATGCATCAGGCGAAAGGAATACATGCTCGGGATGCTTGGGATGGGCATATACCGGATATGTTCCTGCATACGTGACCGGATTCTCGCACCACAACGAAGCCCGGAAATGTCCGCGTGGCTTGGGAAACTTCCGAAATCGAGCAAACCCGTGTACAAACCGCGGGACGGCCATCTGCCCGATTCACCCAGATAATCCGTACCGGTCCAGATGAACTGCCCGAAGATGAAATCCTTGTCGCGGACGGCATACCAGGCATCAAGCCCCGAACCCGTCTCGCTTCCATAGATAATGCGGTCCGGATAAGTGGCATGGTCTTGGTCGTAGCGGTTTTCCGTATAGTTATACCCCACCACATCCACAGCATCGGGATACTCCGTCTCGTTCGACATCACGACACCCGCCAAAGCTCCGGTCACGGGACGGGAAGTGTCCACGGCACGTACACAGGCAGCCAGACGCTTTGCTATGGTTCCGATGCGCATGGCATCGGGAGCATCCGGCTTATAGCCCCCGAACATAGGCTGGTTGATTTTAGCTCCATCAAGAACGGGATGCGAATAAGGGTCGTTCGGATAATCCACTTCATTGCCGATACTCCACAAGAAAATACAGGTATGATTGCGGTCACGACGTACCATATCGGTTACGTCCCGTTCTATCCACTCCTCGAAGAAGTCGAAAGTACCGTCATAACTCGGAGTACCCACATTCCAGCCTTGTACCCATTTGCGTTTCGAAACTCCCATTCGTCAGAGACTTCATCCATTACAAGAAATCCCAGGCGGTCACACAGTTCATAAAGAACGGGGCTTGTGGGTTATGGCTCATGCGGATGGCATTTACGCCAATCCCTTTCAAGTTATTCAGGCGGCGTTCCCATACCTCCGGCGGCACTACTGCACCCAGCACTCCTGCATCATGATGCAGGCATACACCTTTTACCTTCATCCAGTTGCCGTTGAGGGCAAAACCTTTGTTGGCATCAAATTCCAGCGTACGCAGTCCCACTTTGGTCTCACTGCCGTCAATGCGTTTGCCATTGGCAAGCAATTCGGTTTTCAATGTATACAGATACGGATTATCCAGATTCCAACGATGGGGTTTGGACACTTTCAAGTCAAGACTTTGCTTGGCAATGCCCTCTTTCCATCGGCAACACGCACACGGCGTTGTGCCACCTTCTTCCGGCAGTATCGTACAGTGAAGCCTTCAGTTCCAGTTTGTCGGAAGTTGCCTTGTGCTTCTCCACCTCTACATCGACCGCAACGACGGCTTGCTTGTCTGTCAGCGAAGCGGCATGCCAGCCCACACCCCATTGCGCAATATGTGTATCGGGAGCAGCCACCAGCCATACATCGCGATAGATGCCCGACCCCGTATACCAACGTGAATCGGCATAACGGCTATGGTCTACACGGACAGCCAGCACATTGTCGCCTTCCTTCAGGTAAGGGTCATGTCGTAAAGAAACGATACATAGCCGTTGGGGCGCCTGCCAAGCAGATGCCCGTTCAGGTAAACCTCGCTCCGGTTATATACCCTTCGAAATAGATATAATGACGTGTTGCGTTGTCTTCAACCCTGAAGTGTTTGCGATACCAGCCTATCCCACCCGGCAGGTACCCGGTGCAACTGGCCAGTGTGGGCGACAATTGCCCTCTATGGACCAATCGTGTGGCAAAGAAAGCTTCCGCCATTCGCTGTCGTCATAGTCAGTCCGGACAATAGCCGAGTCGTCCGTCAGCCGGAACAGCCATCCGTCATTGAATTTTGCGGCATCGCCAAATGCCACCTGCGCCTTTATCGGAGCAACGACCAGCATTGCCAGCAAAAGATAAGAGCAGTCCTGTTATTCTTAAAATACATTTTCATATAGATTTTCTTTGAAGTTAAACTAATTCCTTACTTCAGGCTATACACCACGGTTGTCACACTCTTGGCTTCCAGAATCACCTGCTTGCCTGCCGCCACCGTTCCTTCCACCAGATTCTTGCTACCGGTAGTTGTATAAGTAGCTATTGACTTCGCTTCATTGCTCCATCCCACATGCGTTTCACCTAAGCGAACCGCCTTATCAGACATGTTTGTATAGACGGCCACTACCTTATCCCCTCGGGAGAAAGCCAGGCGGAACCGAAAAAGTACGCGATTCGTTCAAGTCGAGGGCAATACGGCGGTATCCCGGACGGATAAAGCGGCTGTAATTGCCCAGTACCCAAAGAGTGGCAGTAGCCTGATAGCTTCCCTCCTGCTCTATATCACCATACTCGCCACCGGCAGGTACCAGCGAAATCAAGAGAAACGGTTCTTATGCCCCCAACGGGAAACATCCATCGATGTCCAGTAACTCCAGGAAGACACCCCAGCCACAGTGAGGTCATTGTGGATGACCTTCGACATGTAGAAAGCGATATCCATCTCAGAAGCCTGCTCGTAGCCCACGAATTCGGAACTGCTGTAATTATCGCCCAGCATACTCCATTCACTCTGCCAAACATCCAGATTATACTGACCGGCAGCCTGGGCCACTTGCTTGCGCACGTTGCGCATACCGTCCCATGTGCCGTCAGTCCAATAGCTGTGTCCGCAAATGAGATTCTTCACGTGTGCCAAGTCACCCACGTAGGCGGAAGAGCCGGGTAAAGAAAGCTGAGAATATATTACTGCGGTTGGCATCGCCTTTCACTTTATACAGATACTCCCAATCACCGGATTCGCCCAAGAGAATGTCTGTGGAAAGCCCCGGTCATCCAACGACATATCCAACTCGCGTGCCAGTGCAGCCACTTCGTCATTGGTCCAGCCACTGCCCTCCTGACCGCTGTCCCAGTTGTACTGCGGCTCGTTGACGGGCGAGATATGGCTTATGTGATAGCCTTCACCGGTATAACGGGCCGCTACATCGGCCATATATCCTGCAAAGTCACCATAATGCTCCGGTTTCAGATTGGAAAGTCCCCTCTGGCGGAAAATCCTTTTCCATTATAGGTGTACTGCACGGGAGGTGTATTGCTGAAAAGAACGAAATTGTTACATCCCAGCTCCTTGGCACGGTCCATGAAGTAACGTTGTCCCTCGCAACGGGTCCAGTCGTACGTCAAGTCATCCGTAAGATAGGATTCCGCACGACGGGATTTATCCTCGATGCCGCTGGCTTCACCTTGCGCGGCACTGCCGCCACCAAGATTCACCCGCCATTGGGAAGGCCGATTCCTTTCGGCTTGCCGCCCACAATCTCTGAAGAAAAGCAGTTCCGTAATCCCGCACGGTGCGAAGTCCATGACTTGCCCACAAAGGCAGGCGACCAACAGTCCGAAGCGCCAAAGCCGGCTATTGTCTGGAAAGTCTGTCCGGCATCGATGCTCACCAGTTTCTCTACGCTGTTTGTAATGTCCGGACCCTCAGGAGTGTCTGGAGTATCCGGCGTAACGGAGAATCGTCGCTGCAAGCCATTGCAGCAAGCAGTGCCGGAAGAATAAAATGTGTCTCAAATTCATGATATTGTTTCGGATTAAAAACTGCCGCGGATAATCCATTGCAAACTATCCGCGACAGAATATAAAGACCTATTGAATAATCAGTTCCTGCAACAATCTGTTTTCATCAGAATGTGTTTAATTCCAACCCGGGTTCTGGGTAATGGAACCGTTGGACATCGTGATTTCAGTACAAAGGAATGGGGAACACCATGTCGCGGTTTTCATTGAAAGTGATGCCTTTGTCACTTGCTTCACCTTGATTTTCCCACTCAAGAGCGTCACGGGTAGCCTCTTCAGTGTTCCACTTCACAAAGGAACCGTTCGGTCCCAGGATATTGCTAATCACCTTTTACCATTTGTATCAGTCCAGCGGCGGATATCATACAGACGGTTCTGCTCGAAAGCCAATTCCAAACGGCGCTCCAGGCGAATGGCACTTTGCAATGCCTTTCCACTTGCCGTAACGTCATCCAACTTGGCACGTCTGCGCACCTGATTGAGAGCATCACGGGCAGAAGCGTCATCACCCAGTTCATTGCAAGCCTCAGCATACATTAAAAGGACATCGGCATAACGCAGAATACGGTGATTCAAAGGACTCTTGTCCGTGGCGTAAGCCGTTGCATCGCCATTGAGCACGATATTTCATCGGCAGGAAATACTTGCGGATGATACGCGCAGACTTATGGTCAGCGGGATTGATAATATAGCAATTGGGGTCCCAACCATATTTATCAAGATATTCCTGATACTTATTCAACGCTTTGCTTGCGTCAATGAAATCTTCGAATTGGTCTTCGCCGGCAATTTCTGTACAGCCCGACTTGATTATTGTCCATTTCAAACGTTCCGTATCACCGGCCTCAATATAAGCTTGCTCCAAATTTGCCGTAGGCTGACACCAGCTCAACCATCACCAGGACCATTACGGGCACCGGTTACCGTAGCAAGCGCCCCTCCTAAGCCCAAAGTGGGATGATATTCATACTGGATTTCCAGAAGGCTCTCCGCACTGTTGTCATAGTCGACATTCCATACCTGCCCGAAATCGGGAAGCAATTGGTATTCGCCTTCATCTATCACAGTCTTCAACACATCATGGGCAGCCTGCCATTTCTCCTGATAGAGGTACACTTTACCCAATAATCCTAAAGCGGCGCCACGGGTAGCATGCCCTACTTGCGCAGTACTGCGTTGCGGCAGTATTTCGGCAGCTGCCATCAGGTCATCCTCTATGAATTTGTACACGGCTTCTGCCGTAGCACGTTCTGTTCCTCCACTTCTTCCGGCATTTGGAAACTGGTCATCAAGGGCACCCCCAAAATTTCTCACCAGTTCGAAGTAATAGTAGCCACGCAGGAAACGGGCTTCTGCCACCAGACGGTCTCTGGTTTCTGTCTCTTGGGTTTCGAGAGCCGCAATGCGATCTATGGCTATGTTACAACGTAAAATACCTTTGTAACGGTACTGCCAAAAATTGGAGATAGGACCATTGCTGGCACCGTTTCCCTGATAATGTGCCAATGAGATATAATCACTCTGAGACTGAGAGGTATTCCCCATCCAGGCATCATCTCCACACATTTCGGAAAGTAACCACACGGTGTTGATTTGCCACCATCCTCCATATGTCATGGCCTGATAACAGCTCGTGACTGCGGATTCACACTCTTCTATGGACTTATAATAAGTGTCCACGTTCAATTGCCCGCGTACGTCTTCGGTCAGGAAGTCCTCGCAAGAGGTAAACACCAGCGAAGCAATCAGAACTACTATTGTAAATATTCGTTTCATGGATAATCAAGAATTAAAATTTGAAGTCAATGCCAAACAAGAATGTTCTCGGATTAGGATAAGCCACGTTGTCAATACCGGTATTGATGGCACTGCCAGAGCTGTCGGTAGTACCGTCAACCATCGGGCGTTCGGGGTCCATTCCCGAATAACCGGTAATGGTAAACGGATTCTGTGCAGAGAAGGAAAGACGCAAGTCAGCACCTCCAACCCATTTCTTAGGAAGCGTATAGCCTATCTGTAACAGCTTGCAACGCAAGTAGGAACCATCTTCCACATAGAAACTGGAAACACGGTTATAGTTCAGGTTCAAGTCATTGCTCGACAAACGGGGAATATCATTGCCGGTACCCTCTCCATGCCATGCTTTCTCCAGTGTACCTGCCCAAACATTCTGTCCGCCTGAACCGGAGTACCGTCCTTTGGTGACATTGTAAATATCATTACCGAACGTACCATAGAAATTGGCTGCAAAATCAATGTTCTTATAACGCATACCAATATTCAGACCCATCATTAAATCAGGATAAGGATTACCGATATAATCTTTGTCATTGGCATCGAGCACTCCGTTATGGTCCCGGTCCTTGAAGCGGATGTCTCCCGGTTTTGCATTGGGCTGAATCAGTGTTCCGTGTTCGTCAGTGTGCGCATACACCTCTTCCCAATTCTGGAACAAGCCATCGGCCACGTAACCGTAGAAACGGGAGATAAAACCACCATCTTCATTACGGATAATCTGGTCGCTATTGAATCCACCGACATTGATAGGACCGTCGCCCGAGAACTTGATGGCCTTGTTGCGCACGGCAGAAAGGTTCAGACCAAGATCGTAAGAGAAATCCTTGCCGATTTCATCGCGCCAGGTAAGTCCCACTTCCCAACCGCGGGCCTGCATACTACCGATGTTCATCCAAATCTGGCTGTTCCAGTTATCATATCCCAAAGAGAGGATGTTCTGTTTCTGGTAAAGCATGTCAATGGACTTTTCTGGAAATATTCGAATGTTACACCCAAACGTGAATCAAGGAATGACATATCCACGCCTACGTTCCAATCTTCCACAGTCTCCCACTTCAACTGGTTGTTACCTACTGTAGACACGAAGTAACCATTTGCCAACGTATTGCCATAATAGTATTGGGTTTCGCTCAACAAAGTAAGGGTAGCATTATTGTTGATATTCTGATTACCTACACGGCCCCAGCCTCCACGAAACTTCAGGTCACTGAAGATGTCCTGGTCCTGCATAAATGCCTCACTGATGACACGCCAGGAAGCGGAAACAGACGGGAAGAGGGCATACTTGCTGCCCTTCGGGAAACGGAGGAACCGTCGGCACGGAGAGATGCCGAAATGTAGTAACGGTTATCGTAGTTGTACATGACACGGCCCAGGAAAGAAACCAGTGTATTGTAAGTGGTTTCACCGTTGGCCTCGTCCGTACCCTGCTGTCCGGCATTCACTTCCTGCATCTGGTCCAGATTATTGGGAACATTATCACGCCGTGCCTGAGTATTGTACCATGCAAAACGTTCGGCAGTAAAGCCAGCCATTACATTCAAGTTGTGCTTTTCAGCGAAAGTGTCCATGTAAGTGGCTGTATTCGTCCAGTTCCAGTCAAACCACTCCTGATTGCGGCGGGTGATTTCGTTCAAGTCTTGTTTCTCCAACGGATCCATATTGAACTTCGGAACGAATGAATCAGAACGGCGATAGTGTGCATTGGCACCGAACTGGGTGCGCAACGTCAGCTTTTCTATCGGGGTTACCTGCAGATAGGTATTCAGAATGGCACCCAACTCGCGAGAATGAGCATTGCTACGGGCAATTGAACCGGCGGGATTCCACTCCTGGTTGTTGTAAGAGCGTTGATAGTTGTTGTACTCATTATCCTCCCATTGGTCCTGCGGACGGAATACCGGAGTTGTCGGGTCCATAGCCATGGCTGCCGAGAACTGGTTTGGGGTATCATCCCATGATTCGACACGTGGAGCAATATCAACTCCCAATTTTACATACTTATTAAATGTATATTCAGTATTCAGACGGATATTTATCTTATCCCAATAACCTACATCAAACTGTGAGTTGTTACGATAATAGCCCACGCTAAAGTTATAAACAAACTGTTCTGAGCCACCGGCAACACTAAGTGAATGGTTCTGCACCAAAGCTGTTTTATTGACTACAGTATCCCACCAGTCTGTACCACCGGGATTGGTCGTAGCACCCGTATCGTTCCAGATAGAAGAAAGGCCATCATTCGTATAACGGGTATTGAACACCTCTTTATATTCAGCCGCACCGGCAATATTAGGTTTGGCCACGGTCTGGAAACCAACAGAAGAATTCCAATTGATGCGGGCTTTACCAGTCTTACCTTTCTTTGTAGTAATCAGGATGACACCGTTTGATGCACGTACCATAGATAGCGGCAGCCGAAGCATCTTTCAATACTTCCATGGAAGCAATATCGTTACTATTCAGAAAGTTGATATTGTCACCTACCGGCATACCATCCACTACATACAACGGATTCGTACCGTTTACGGTAGTTACACCACGAATCAGCACCTTCGAGTAGCTCCAGGGCCACCACCACTGGTGACTTGTACACCATTTACCTTACCCTGCAAAGCATCCATAGCATTACCGGTCACGGTTTCAGTGATTTCATCGCCTTTACTGTAGCAATAGAACTGGTCAAATCGCTCTTTTCACAGCACCATAACCGATAACCACCACTTCATCCAGTAATTCCGCAGCCTCCTTCAGTACCACGTTAATCGTAGTACGTCCACCTACAGCTATTTCCTGAGACTCAAAACCAATAGAAGAGAATACCAACACTGCATTCTTGTCTACATTGGGTAATGTATAATCACCGTCGATACCGGTAATTGTACCCGTACCGGTACCTTTCACTTGAACTGTAGTTCAATCAACGGCTGCTGGTCGGTGGCCGAAGTCACCACACCCTTAACCGTTATCTGCTGCGCATAACCGCAAAGGCTTATCAGCGCAAGACATAATAATAGAATTTGCTTTTCATATCTTAAATCTAATGTTACTTTTAATTAGCAGGAACAATCTTGCCGCGACCCAAATGCGCGTCAAACTCAAAGCGGTAGTTGCCGGTCACCGTAACCGTAGGCTTCATCCAGTTGTCACCTACCATCGAGCCGTCTTCCCAACGCTGATTGGTGCCTTCCCAATTAGGATTCACATCCCCTTTCTTACTGAAGTAACCAAACTTCTACATTCTGAGAGTCGTCACACCGCCATTCCACATGATCCCACCATCCGTCGGGATGATAATTGATATGATGAAGTTCATTTCTTCACCGGCTTCCAGCGTCCAAGTTCCATTTTCCGGATAATAGAAAAGATGAGGATTATTTTTATCCTGGGCAAACAACTGATTTCCCGCATCCTGAGGAGAACCTCCCCAACCGATATAGAAATCAATGAACGATTCCCCATTCTCCCAACGGTCAAAACAAGGCTTTCCATATTCATATTTCATCGGATTTGTAGCCTCTGTCACCGAGTACGTGCGCATACTATAAGTAGACTCTTTCACATTGATGTCTATTTCATAATAAACACCAGCCTCATCCAAGACAATAGGTTTAGCCGTTTCCGGTCATCCGTCAGTTTTGTATTATCCTCCGGATCAAGGCCAAAACAGATAGGAGTAAAGTCTGTCTTTGCGGTAAGAAGAAAATTTCCGTACCGGCAGCTTTATTATAATAACGTGCACGATATTGGTACTCGCCCGTATGGTTAATCACCATCGGTACACCGAAAATATCACTGTTCAATTCCTCTACGGTTGCCACATCGGCCAGATACATTTTGGGGAAGTCAGGCATTTCAGATACACTGATGGTACTATTGGTCACTGTCTGATTGCCTCTGGCATCCACAGCCGTCAAAGTCACATCGTAACTTTTCACCTCATTAGGCAGAATAATCTTCTCCGTAAAGCTCAAAGTAGATTGCCCGCCAGCCTCTATACGGCGGCTTTCAAAACCTTCTACCCCAGGAATCTCAATGAGTACATAATCCAGTATGCGGTCATCTTTCACCGTGAAATTCAGGTTGAACTTTGTTTCATCCTTTATCAGTACGGTAACCTCCTTACCAGGGGCAATTGTAAATGTAGGATTCTCAAAGTCCCCATCCATCGTTATCAACACATCCTGCGACACTTCACGCCCGCCCGCATCTGTTACGGTCACTTTCACGGTGAAGCGTTCACCGATTTCATCACGCTTGAGGTCATAAGAATAGCTCAACTCATACTCCGTTTGGGGAGCTCCATAGATTTCGACCAAATCAATGGTCTTGTTCAGATAAAGATCGGCACATTGCAGATTGACGGATACAATTCCATCCTGGTCAGCCAACGAACCTTCAATGGTAAAACGATGGCCGGCACCGGATTCAATATGATCCGTCACCAATGTCATTGTCGGAATCTGCCCGTCTACATCAGAGTATCCGTCATCGTCACTACATCCAGTAGTCCATAAAGCCAGCGATAATAACGCCCAGAAAGTGGCGTTAAAGAAATGCTTCTTCATAAATATTATTATTAAAGTTAAACAAAAAAGTACATTTTGTTCCGATTTATAATAATCGGCAATGCAAACATATGCCAATTTTCGATTCAACAGCTGTATAAATCTTGCAGAGAAGGCATATAAATCTGTCAATGCACGATTTGTGCACATCATCTAAAGATTTTATTTGTACTTTTGACTCATGCAATGAAAAACGACCCGTTATGAAGAAGATTCTACTTTCCATTTTCCTATGCCTGCCATTCCTGCTATCCGCGCAGCCATATACCATAAAACATCTGAGTATCCGTGAAGGGCTGTCCAACAACCATGTGGTAAGCATAGCCCAAGACAAACGGGGCTCTCTATGGTTTGCCACAGAAGAGGGTTTAAATAAATTCGACGGAATACGCTTCCTTACCTATTATAAAGAAGAAACAACCGGCAAGCAAAGCATCACCGGCAACGAACTGAACTGTCTGCTGGACGATCCCGTCGACTCCATCTTATGGATAGGAACCCAGCGTGCCGGAATCAATGCATACAATTATGCCAACGATTCATTCATCACTTACAGACACAACGAAAACAACCCTGAAAGCCTGGTTACGGACGACATTACCAAAATCATTGCCGCCTCCGACGGTAACCTATGGATTTGCACCTATTGGAAAGGCGTGGACTATTTTGACAAGCAAACCGGGCAATTCACCCATTACAATACCGAAACCGTACCGGGTTTTGCAAGCAACCATATCTGGTCTGCCATAGACGGCGGTAACGGACTACTCTATATCGGGCATGTGGACCGGGGATTCAGTATACTTTCCATAAAAGACAAGACAGTCAAGAACTTCACACACGAGCCGCAAACCCCCAACAGCCTGCCCGGCAACGAAGTGACATGTGTCTACAAAGACAAAAGCGGAAACATATGGATAGGAACCGATAGAGGAGTGGTACTGTTTAACCCGGAAGCGGAAAGTTTCATCCCCTTCGACGACAAAACCAACTGCATATCGTACCGTGTATATGATATACGTCAACTGGATGACAACAGACTTTGGATAGCCATGGAATTCGGCGGCATTGCCGTAGTGGATTTGTCCCAACAGCTTTTCCGTTCGTCAGACCAGATTCATGCGCTTTCTATCCGGGAGGGAGACGATGAATACGGCTTGTCCAACTCCAGTATCCGTTGCCTGCTCCAAGATTCCTTCGGTAATGTATGGGCAGGTTCCTGGGGAGGCGGCATCAACTTCATAAAACGCGAGCCGTCACTCTTCAGCACTTATAAATATTCTCCTTTTCCATCCACCAACAACAGCCTGAACAGTAAAATAGCCTCCGGTGTCTGTATGGACAAAGCCGGTAACCTCTGGATAGGAACCGATGGAGGAGGAATCAACGTATTCAACAAGGGAAGACGAATAGCCATATACAATGCTGACAACAAGAAATTCAGAAGCAATACGGTGCAGGCAGCCTTGTGCGACTCGAAGGGAGGATTATGGTTCGGACTTTTTTATGGAGGAATAGCCTACTACAATCCCAAGAGCCAAAGCTTCCGGCAGATTTTCTCCGAAGACAAGTCACGCACTGACGTACGTTCCTTTCATGAAGACAAGCAGGGAAACATTTGGGTCGGAACCAGCGAAGGCGTCTATCTTATAGATTGTGACAGCAAGACAATCAAGGCACACTACAATCTGGAGAACAATCTGGCCCGCTGTGTGCTGAAGGATTCCGAAGACCAAGTATGGGTAGGATTCTTCGGAGGAGGCCTGGGCCTCTATGACCCTCAACTCCAAAGCATCCAGCTCTTCAACGTCCTGGCCAAATTCCCCTCCAATACCATCAATGCTCTCTACGAAGACAGCAGAAAGCGGTTGTGGGTGGCCACGGGTGAAGGTTTGGTATGCTTCCCCTCCCTGACAGACAGAAACTACAAAGTATACCAACGTGAAAGCGGACTGGCTAACACCCACATACAAGCCATCGGTGAGGACAAGGCAGGAAATATTTGGGTGAGCACCAACAAAGGTATCAGCTGTCTTGTGGACAGTAAAGACATTTTCTATAACTACGACTATCACGACAACCTCCCCATGGGAAGCTTCAGTCGGGGCAGTGTAACCTACGGACAAGACGGCAACTTTTACTTCGGCTCTATAAACGGTCTGTGCTACTTCAACCCGGAAGTTGTATTGCAGGAACGCAAATCACCGCCCGCATTCATCACCAACATTGAAATTACCGACCCGCTGAACAAACCGGAAAACGGACAGAGCACCATTGCCTTAAACGGACAGAAGAACGTGCAACTGAAATATACACAGAATAGTTTCAGTATCCGGTTCAACATCCAGAACTATGCCCTGGTCAACCAAGTGGAATATGCCTATATGCTGAAAGGACTCGAGAACTCCTGGTATACGCTTACAGACCCCAATAATGTCACCTTTCGTAATCTTCCTCCCGGGAAATACCAGTTCCAAGTGAAAACGCGCATGCGCAACCAAGCATGGTCGGACGCAACCACCTCATTGAACATCCGCATCGCCCCACCCCTTTGGCTTACTTGGTGGGCAAAGTCATTCTATATCCTGCTGTCCCTTATCATCCTTTTCTCTATACTCTATGCCTACAAGAAAAGACTGGATGCTGAAGCACTGTACCAACTGGAGAAGCAGAGCCACGAACACGAGCAGGAACTGAACAACGAACGCCTGCGCTTCTACACCAACATCACCCATGAACTGCGCACCCCGCTTACGCTGATACTGGGTCCGCTGGAAGACATACAGAAAAGTGATACACTATCCACCAAAGACGCACAGAAGATATCCGTCATTCACCAAAGTGCCATCCGGCTACTGAACCTCATCAACCAGATATTGGAGTTCAGAAAGACCGAGACCCAGAACAAGAAACTCTGCGTGAGCCGGGACAACCTCGTACCCCTTATCCGCGAGATAGGCCTGAAGTACAAGGAACTGAACCGGAAGCCAGCCGTCGATATCCGGCTGGTGGTGGAGAAAGAGCATATGCCTATATACTTCGACAAGGAAATTATCCAGACCATCCTGGACAATCTGATATCCAATGCCCTAAAGTACACGGAAAAGGGTAGCATCAGCATCGGTATCCGACAGGTGGAACGTGCCGAAGTGAACTATACGGAAATCCGGGTCAGCGACACGGGATACGGTATCAAGCCGGAGGCACTACCCCACATATTCGACCGTTATTACCAGGAAGGCGGCAAACACCAGGCTTCGGGTACCGGTATCGGACTTTCTCTGGTGAAAAACCTCGTAGCCCTACACGAAGGGGAAATCCGCGTAGAGAGTGCTCCCAATCAAGGTAGTACCTTCTACGTCAGCCTGCTTACCGACAACAGTTACCCGCAGGCACTGCATGCCGATTCGCAGGAAAAGGAAAGCAACGTCCAGCATATAGAAGAGGCACAAGTAAATCAAGTTTCATCCAGCGACAAACCCATATTGCTGGTAGTGGAAGACAATCCGGACATCTGCGACTATATAGCCGAATCCTTCTCCGACCACTTTGAAGTAAAGACTGCCGCCAACGGAAAGCTGGGCAAGGAAAGCGCCCTGAAAGAAATACCTGACATCATCGTCAGTGACATTATGATGCCGGTAATGGACGGAAACGAGATGTGCCGTGAGCTGAAAAAAGACGTGCGCACCAGCCACATACCCATTATACTGCTGACAGCCAAAGACTCGCTGCGCGACAAAGAGGAAGGCTACCAGGTAGGTGCCGACTCCTACCTCACCAAACCGTTCAGCGCCAGCCTGCTGCATAGCCGTATAGAAAACCTGCTCCAGTCGCGGCGCAACCTGGCAAACCATTTCAGCGCCAATGCCGCCATAAGCAATAAAGCGGCTGTCATTACAGAATCGCTCAACAAGCTGGACAACGAGTTTATCCACAAGATAAACCAGCTGATAGAGGAACGGCTTTCTTCAGACAAAATAGACATCAGCTATCTTTCGGATAAAATGTGCATGAGCAATTCCACCCTCTACCGCAAGATGAAAGCGCTTACCGGACTTTCCACCAACGAATATGTCCGCAAGATAAGGATGAAACACGCCGAGCAATACCTGCTGGAAGGCAAATACAACATTTCGGAAATAGCATTCAAGGTAGGTATAAACAATCTGTTCTACTTCCGGCAATGCTTCAAGGAAGAATTCGGCTACATACCTTCGGAATATCTGAAGAGATTAAAAGAGACCGGAGAGAAATAAGAGACAAACAGCCCCTTCCTATTAGTCGGAATGCGGACAGCTATTTCAGCTCCAGCTCCATCTTCTTTATCTTTTCCAGCGTATTGCCTGCTTCCATGGAGGGGAATACCTGAAGCACGCGTTGCAGGTATGCCTTAGCCTTGCCGTAGCTATTGGTGAACACGTCTGACAATCCGTTGCGATAGCGTGCATACTGCATCCTTGTGGGGGAAGTTATCTTTTTATAGTCTTCTTCGAGCTTCTTCTTATCCTTCTCGGCTTGGAGATAATAATAATTCCCCAAGAAGATATTGGCTTGGAGATTGTCGGCATCCAGCATCAATACCTTTTCATAGGTTTTTAAGGCATCTTTCTCCTTTCCCCGCATCATCTCCATTTCAGCACAAGAGACAAGTGCAGGTACGTCTTCGGGATGACGCTGCAAGAACTCCTTATAGAAGAGGTAGGCTTTATCGTAATTCCGCATTTCCTTGTAGTGCACAGCCAGCACATCCGCAAGACGAGGAGCCACCTCACTGCTCTTGTCCACATTGGTCCAGTAGAACATTTCCGTCCTATCCTCACCGGCATTTGCCGCCTGGCGAAACAAACTCACCGCATAGTCATCTTTACCCTCGGAAAGTGCATCGGACACTTTCGAAAGCAACTCATCTGCCGACTGTCCCCAGACAGACAGCGGACACATCAAGAACAAGGAGAAAAGCAACGTTAAGGTTTTCATTTTTAGTGTATATATATAGTTTAACAGCCCAATCAGTCTCATAGAAATCTACCTACAAAACTACGCATTTTTACGGTAACCATCAATAGTTGAAAGTAGAAAAATAGTTAACTTTGCCGACCTTAATGAATTAAATAATATAAATGAAGCCCAGAGACAGACAAATACTGCAAATAGCCTTACCTTCCATCGTATCGAACATCACCGTGCCGCTGCTCGGCCTGATTGATGTAGCCATCGTCGGCCATCTGGGTTCGCCCGCCTACATAGGCGCCATTGCCGTAGGTGGCATGCTGTTCAACATTATCTACTGGATATTCGGTTTTCTGAGGATGGGTACCAGCGGAATGACCTCGCAAGCATTCGGCAAGCGGAATTTGCCGGAGGTAGTCTGCCTGCTGTTGCGTTCTGTGGGCATAGGCGTGGCAGTCGCATTCTGCCTCATCCTGCTGCAAACGCCTATCAAGCAGGGAGCCTTTCTTCTCATCCATCCCACGGACGAAGTCAGAGAGATGGCAACGCTTTATTTCCATATCTGCATCTGGGGTGCCCCTGCCATGCTGGGGCTATATGGACTGACGGGATGGTTCATCGGTATGCAGAATTCGCGTATCCCCATGTATATAGCCATCACACAGAATGTGGTCAATATCATTGCCAGCCTCGGACTGGTTTATCTGTGTGGGATGAAAGTAGAAGGAGTAGCTTTGGGGACGTTGATTGCCCAGTATGCTGGCTTCCTGATGGGCATTGTCCTTTGGATGCACAACTACGGCAGGCTGAAAAGATTCTGGGAAATTAAAAATTATAAATTAAAAATTAAAGGGGGAGAAGGGGCAGGTATCTGGGAGAAAGGGGCGATGTTCCGGTTCTTCCAAGTGAATAGGGACATTTTTCTGCGTACCCTTTGCCTGGTGGCAGTCACGTTGTTCTTCACTTCGGCGGGAGCTTCGCAGGGAGAGATTATTCTGGCGGTCAACACGCTGCTGATGCAGCTCTTCACCTTATTCTCGTATGTAATGGACGGCTTTGCCTACGCTGGCGAAGCCTTAAGCGGCAGATACATAGGCGCACGCAACCGGGAAGCCTTTACAGACACCGTCCGGCACCTCTTCGGATGGGGAGCGGTGATAGCGGTTCTCTTTACATTGGTTTATGCGCTGGGAGGCAATGCCTTCCTCGGACTATTGACGGATGACAAAGAAGTGATAGCTGTTGCCGACACCTATTTTTATTGGGCGCTTGCCGTGCCCGCCGTCGGGATAGCCGCCTTCATCTGGGACGGCATCTTTATCGGCGCCACCGCCACGCGAGGAATGCTCCTCTCCATGGCAGCGGCAGCCGTCAGCTTCTTTATCCTATATTATGGACTGCGTCCCGTCCTGGCAAACCATGCCCTATGGCTTGCTTTCCTCACTTACCTGCTGATACGGGGAGTGGTGCAGACAGGCTTGAGCCGGGAAGTCATCCGACGGGCATTTCCCAGCAAGAAGGAACCTGCTTGGCGTGAGGGATAGGCTATGAACAATTTCAAGGGAAAAAGCATTATCTTTGTATCGCTATGACTGATATAAAATATGGATTCCACCCTCCAGAACAAGGCGTCAGGTAGCCAGCATACGGCGCCAAAAGTTGAAACTGACGGTTTCAAGTAGTGAAACCAACAGTATCTCGGAATGAGACTGACGGTATTTGCATTTGGAACCAAGTCACTCATAGCAAGAGTAATGACTGATACAAAATTGTTATGGCAGAAAAGAATATAGTTCAAGAGACATTTCCCGTATTGGGAATGAGTTGCGCCTCATGCTCCGCACGGGTAGAAAAGACGCTGAACCATCAGTCAGGTGTCAAGAAAGCGGTCGTAAACTACGCTTCGGCAACGGCAACTGTGGAATATGACCCTACGAGCTGTTCTTCCGAGGCTTTGCAGCAGGCTGTGCAGGCGGCCGGATATGACTTGTTGATAAACCAGGACGACAACACGCTCGAAGAGGCGGAAGAGGCCCACAACAAGAAATTCAGCGTATTGAAATTCCGCACAACCTGGGCCATCATCTTGTCTATGCCCGTTGTCATCATAGGCATGTTCTTCATGGATATGCCCCATGCCAATCCCATCATGTGGGCGTTGTCCACTCCCGTCGTATTCTGGCTGGGGCGGGGATTCTTCACCAGCGCCTGGAAACAATTGCAGCATGGCAGCGCCAATATGGACACACTGGTAGCCATCAGTACGGGGACCGCCTATCTGTTCAGCCTGTTCAACATGCTATTTCCGGACTTCTGGCTATCCAGAGGCATCCATCCGCATGTATATTTTGAGGCGGCAAGTGTCATCATAGCCTTTATCCTGCTGGGCCGCCTGCTGGAAGAAAAAGCGAAAGGAAACACCTCAACCGCCATCAAGAAACTGATGGGGCTCCAACCCAAGACTGTGACCATCATTGTGGATGAAGGACACGCTGTCCCTCACTCTTCCTTTGAGCGCGTTATCCCTATCGAGCAGATTCGCCCCGGAGACATTGTCCTGGTGAAGCCCGGAGAACGGATTGCCGTGGATGGCATCGTGACGGAAGGTAGCTCCTATGTAGACGAAAGTATGCTGAGCGGCGAACCGGTAGCAGTATCCAAGCACAAAGACGCCAAGGTCTTTGCAGGTACCATCAACCAGAAGGGAAGTTTCCGCTTCCGGGCAGAGAAAATCGGCACGGATACACTGCTGGCGAAGATCATACACATGGTGCAGGACGCGCAAGGAAGCAAGGCACCGGTGCAGCAGCTGGTGGACAAGATAGCCGGGATATTCGTGCCTACCATTATAGGCATCGCAGTGCTTGCCTTCATCGCATGGATGCTACTGGACGGAACCGGCGGATTCACCCACGGATTGCTGGCATTTGTCACGGTGGTCATCATCGCCTGCCCGTGTGCACTGGGACTGGCTACTCCTACCGCCATCATGGTAGGCATCGGCAAGGGCGCCGAAAGGGGCATTCTGATAAAAGATGCCGAAAGCCTGGAGATTGCCAAGAAGATAGACACCGTGGTACTCGACAAGACCGGAACGGTGACCGAAGGAAAACCGGTAGTCAGCAAACTGATATGGAATACGCAGGCAATGACGCCCGGTACTGGCGCCACTGCAGGCAATGCGCTGTCGGACATTTTCTATAGTCTGGAGAAGCTCTCGGAACATCCGTTGGCAGAAGCCGTGGTGAACCACCTCAAGGAGTCGGCCTCCATAGACATTCAAGACTTTGAAAGCATCACCGGAAAAGGCGTGAAAGGACGGGCACAAGGCCGGACCTACCTCGCCGGGAACCGGAAACTGCTGGAAGAAAACCATATCGCCATCCCCCCCTCCCTGCAGGAAGAGGCAACCCGACTGACATCGGAAGCACAGACCGTCATCTGGTTTGCCGATGAAGAAAACGTGCTGGCAATAGCCGGAATTACAGACCGGATAAAGGAAACCTCCATCCGCGCCGTCAGCGAGCTGCACGCCGCCGGCATCGAAGTCCACATGCTGACCGGAGACAATGAGGCCACCGCCCGTGAGATTGCCCGCAAAGCAGGCATCGCCCACTACCAGGCCAGTGTATTGCCGCAGGACAAGGCTGCCTTCGTCAGCCGATTGCAGGCAGAAGGCCGGAAGGTTGCCATGGTGGGCGACGGCATCAACGACAGCGCCGCCCTTGCCCAAGCCGACTTAAGCATCGCCATGGGTGGAGGCAGCGACATCGCCATGGATGTAGCCAAGATGACCATCATCTCTTCCGACCTGACCAAGATACCGGAAGCTCTCCGTCTGTCTCGTCTCACCGTCCGGACTATCCGGCAGAATCTCTTCTGGGCATTTATATATAATATAATAGGTGTACCCATTGCGGCCGGAATACTCTATCCCATCAACGGCTTCCTGCTGAACCCGATGATAGCCGGTGCAGCCATGGCATTCAGCAGTGTCAGTGTGGTGAGCAACAGCCTGCTGCTGAAACGGAAAAGAATACATGAAGGAGAAGAAAACAAAGATGTTGAACCGCCAACAGAAACAATCATGAAGAAAGAATTCAAAGTAGAAGGCATGATGTGCAACCATTGCCGCATGCATGTAGAGAAAGCATTGAACAGTATGGAAGGCATACACGCCACCGTAACCCTGGACCCTCCTGTAGCCACCGTAGAGTTTTCGGACGGTGAAAAGACGCTCGAAGAACTGCAGAAAGTAGTGACGAAAGAAGCCGGCGACTACACACTGAAGGCATAAGTGTAGAATTCATACGGTTTTCATACAGAAAAGAAGGAGGAAATCAAAGTAAATATCTACCTTTGCGCGCTAATTTACAGATAAAGATATGAACGCAAAAGCCAAAGGATATATTTTAGGTTCCATCGCCGCAGCCTCCTACGGCATGAATCCACTGTTTGCCCTCCCGTTGTACAAGGCCGGCATGGACCCGGACTCGGTACTTTTTTTCAGATACCTCTTCGCCATCCCGTTGCTGGGCATTATGATAAAGGCGAGAGGGCGGTCATTCAAGATACAGCGGAAAGAAACATTTCCGCTCATCATCATGGGATTGCTCGTGGCCCTCTCCTCACTGACGCTTTTCCTGAGCTATAACTACATGGCCGCCGGCATAGCGTCTACACTGCTGTTCGTCTATCCCATCATGGTGGCGCTTATTATGGCCATGGTTTTCAAAGAGAAGCTGGCACTGCAAACCATCGTCTGCATGCTGCTTGCACTGGGAGGTATCGGACTGCTCTACAAGAGCGAGGACGGCAGCACACTGAGCCTGATAGGGACACTGCTGGTTTTCGCGTCTTCCCTTTCCTATGCCATATACATCGTGGGCATCAACCAGACATCGTTGAAAAATGTGGCTACGCTTAAAGTCACCTTCTATGTCCTTCTCTTCGGCCTATCGCTTTTTGTGGCACGCCTGCTCTATTCCGGCGTACTGAACACACCGGACCAGTGGTATCTGTGGGCCAATCTGCTTGCATTGGCTGTCTTCCCCACCGCCATATCCTTCCTCTGCACTACCGGTGCCATCCAATATATCGGCTCCACCCCGACCGCCATTCTCGGCGCATTGGAGCCCGTGACAGCCATCTTCTTCGGAATAGCCGTCTTTGGAGAAAGCCTGACAGTCAGAGAAAGCTTCGGACTGGTGATGATTATCGTAGCCGTAACGTTCGTCATCGCAGGAGGCAATATTACAAGCCAACTGGTCCGTTTCAGGAAACTGTTCCCAAGACTCCCGATAAGAAGCAAAAAAAGAAACTAATCCTATAAAACCATCATCAACCATGAAGAAAAGTCTCTACCTGCTTTTACTGCTGTTGTTTCCTATCGGGCTGCAGGCTCAGTCCGAGGTTATAGTACTCCACCCGGATGAAGGCAAAGCCGAAGTGAACGAAGCCGAATACACCAGAATTTTCCTGGCAGGCACCATCGACATGGGCAAAAGCATAGACTGGCAAAAGGCAACCTGCGACTGGTTCCGCGCACGCCCCCAAGGTAAATACATCCTATACAATCCCCGAAGGGACAAGGGACTCAGCGGCGAAATGTCCGACTTTGAACATCAAGTGAACTGGGAACTGGAACATCTGGAAAAAGCCGACCTGATAATCATGAATATCCTGGCAAGCAGCAAGTCCCCCATCACCCTGCTGGAGATGGGACTGCACATGCGTTCGGGCAAACTGCACGTTATCTGTGAACCCGGTTTCTACCGCTACGACAATGTGCGGATTACTTGCAACCGCTATGGCGTTCCGTTATATCACAGCATGGACGAGTTCCTAAAGACTGTGCGTTAGGCAACTATCCTACCACATTCTGCTGCACTTTTCAGTTTAATTCTTTATCTTTGCTGCAAAGCAATGTAACAAAACTATATATTATGGCAACCTATAAAAGAATCTTATTGAAACTCAGCGGCGAGAGCCTGATGGGTGAAAAGCAATACGGCATCGACGAGAAACGCCTTGCCGAGTACGCAGCTCAAATCAAAGAAATCCACGAATTGGGAGTACAAATAGGCATCGTGATAGGCGGTGGAAACATTTTCCGCGGATTGAGCGGTGCCAACAAAGGGTTTGACCGTGTGAAAGGCGACCAGATGGGAATGCTGGCAACCGTCATCAACAGCCTTGCACTCAGTTCGGCTCTGGTAGCTGCCGGCGTGAAGGCCCGCGTGCTGACTGCCGTACGTATGGAACCCATCGGTGAATTCTACAATAAATGGCGTGCCATCGAATGTATGGAAGCAGGCGAAGTAGTCATCATGTCCGCCGGTACAGGCAATCCGTTCTTCACTACCGATACCGGTTCCAGTCTGCGCGGCATCGAGATTGAGGCGGATGTCATGCTGAAAGGTACCCGTGTGGACGGCATCTACACCGCCGACCCGGAGAAGGACCCGACAGCCATGAAGTTCCACGACATCACCTACGACGAAGTGCTGAAGCGCGGTCTGAAAGTGATGGACCTCACTGCCACCTGCATGTGCAAAGAGAATAACCTGCCCATCATCGTTTTTGACATGGACACAGTGGGTAATCTGAAAAAAGTGATGCAAGGAGAAGAAATCGGTACACTGGTGCACAATTGAATGGAAAATGGAGAATAAAAAATGAATGTTATTTAATTCTTAATTCTCAATTTTCAATTTAATAATTATATTTGCAAAGTTTCAAATCAAAGCTATTTCAAAACGAAAATAATATGAGAGACGTAAAAGACATCTTAGACGAAGCGCAAGAAAGTATGGACATGGCCATCATGTATCTGGACGAGGCACTGGCTCATATCCGCGCCGGAAAAGCCGATATCCGTTTGCTGGACGGTATCCGTGTGGATTCTTATGGAAGTATGGTTCCTATCAACAATGTGGCAGCCGTAACCACTCCGGACGCACGCAGCATTGCCATCAAGCCATGGGATAAGAGCATGTTCCGCGTCATTGAAAAGGCCATCATTGACTCCAGTCTCGGCATCATGCCCGAAAACAATGGTGAGATTATCCGTATCGGCATCCCGCCACTGACGGAAGAACGCCGTAAACAACTTGCCAAACAGTGTAAGGGAGAAGGAGAAACTGCCAAGGTAAGTGTACGTAATGCACGCCGTGATGCCATCGACGCCTTGAAGAAATCCGTAAAGGACGGACTGGCCGAAGACGCCCAGAAAGGCGGTGAAGAAAAGCTGCAGAAGATTCACGACAAGTTCATCAAGCAGATTGATGACATGCTGGCTGCAAAGGATAAAGAAATCATGACCGTTTAATTAAGTTGAAAACGGAAAATGGAAAGTTGAAAATAAACCGATATACCAAGTATAGAAGCCTTTTCAACCTTCCATTTTCAACTTTCAACTTTCAACTTTCAACTTTCAATTATTTTGAGGGGACTCGTTATAAAAAACACCGGAAGTTGGTACTTGGTACGGACTGACGACGGAAGGGAGATTGAATGTAAAATCAAAGGGAACTTCCGGCTGAAAGGCATACGAAGCACTAATCCCGTGGCTGTAGGCGATTATGTGAACATCATACTGAACCAAGAAGGTACGGCCTTTATCAGCGAGATAGAGGACCGGAAGAATTACATTATCCGCCGTGCCTCCAACCTTTCCAAGCAATCGCACATTCTTGCCGCCAACCTCGACCAGTGCATGCTCATAGTGACGGTGAACTATCCCGAAACCTCCACTACCTTTATAGACCGATTTCTCGCCTCTGCCGAGGCATACCGTGTTCCCGTCAAGATTATATTCAACAAAGTGGATGCCTACAATGAAGAGGAACTGCACTATCTGGACAGTCTCATCAACCTTTACACCACCATCGGCTATCCTTGTTTCAAGGTTTCTGCCAGAAAAGGGGAAGGCATCGACACTATCGAGAAAGAACTCAAAGGACGCATAACCCTCTTTTCCGGACATTCCGGAGTAGGGAAATCGACACTCATCAAGGCAATACTGCCCGACATAGAGATTAAAACCGGAGAGATATCCACCTATCATAATAAAGGTATGCACACCACTACCTTCTCAGAAATGTTCCCGGTTCCGGGCAACGGATATATCATTGACACTCCGGGCATCAAAGGTTTCGGAACATTCGATATGGAAGAAGAAGAGATAGGCCACTACTTCCCGGAAATATTCAAGGTATCTGCCGACTGCCGTTACGGCAACTGTACCCACCGCCACGAACCCGGATGCGCTGTACGCGAGGCTGTCGAGAAGCACTATATCAGCGAATCCCGTTACGCTTCTTATCTGAACATGCTGAAGGACAAGGAGGAGGGAAAATACCGGGCTGCTTACTGATTTGTCATTTTATCACCTTTCCAATCCATATTCTTACACTTTTTAACTCTTTATCTTTTAAACTATTCTCTTTTCCCGTAGTCTAATTTAAGGCTGATTTTATTACTACTAATACTACAACATGAATAAGAGAGTTAAATGGGGCATCATTATCGTGATTGGTGCCGGACTGATTGGAGGAGGAATCTACTCCCAATTACCTAAAGAGAATGAAGAATTAGCCGCTGCAGACAAGGTGATGACCGGTCAACGTAGCGGTAAGAAAATTCTAAACGTAAACGCAAAAATAATCAAACCGCAACTGCTGAAGGATGAAATACAAATCAGCGGCAGCCTGCTGCCGGATGAGGAAGTGGACCTTTCTTTCGAGACATCCGGCAAAATCATAGAGATAAATTTTGAAGAAGGCAGCTTCGTCAAGAAAGGACAATTACTTGCCAAAGTTAATGACCGGCCGCTGCAAGCACAATTGCAACGCCTCGTCTCCCAATTAAAGTTGGCAGAAGACCGCGTGTTTCGCCAGAACGCCCTGCTGGAAAGGGATGCGGTCAGTAAAGAAGCCTACGAACAAGTAAAGACCGAGCTGGCCACCCTGAATGCCGACATTGACCTGATAGAATCGAACATCGCACAAACTGAGCTGCGTGCTCCTTTCGACGGTGTCATCGGTCTGCGCCAAGTCAGTGTGGGTACTTACGCTTCCCCTACAACCATTGTAGCCAAACTCACCAAGATTTCGCCGTTGAAGGTGGAATTTGCCGTACCCGAGCGGTATGCCAATGACGTAAAGACCGGCGCCGGACTGGACTTCACTCTCGAAGGAAAGCTAAATACCTTCCACGCCACGGTTTATGCACGCGAATCAAAGATAGACCCTACTACCCATACCCTGACAATCCGTGCACTTTATCCCAATGCCAACGGAGCTGTGCTTCCGGGCCGCTATGCCAGCATCAAGCTGAACAAGGATGAAATTCAGGACGCCCTTGCCGTACCGTCCGAAGCCATTGTACCGGAAATGGGAAAAGACAAGATATTCCTCTATAAGTCGGGAAAAGCCCAGCCGGTAGAGATTACTACGGGAATCCGTACGGAAGCGGAAGTACAAGTATTGCAAGGCTTGCAGGCAGGAGATACCATCATCACCTCGGGAACCCTGCAACTCCGTACCGGACTACCGGTAACACTGGACAATATCAATTGACAACTGTCAATTATCAACCGTTAATTATCAATTGTAAAGAATGAATATATCCGAATTAAGTATACGGCGACCGGTACTCTCGACAGTACTTACCCTGATAATCCTGCTGTTTGGCTTCATCGGCTACAATTATCTGGGTGTACGCGAGTACCCATCTGTAGACAATCCCATCATATCAGTATCCTGCTCCTATCCGGGTGCCAACGCCGATGTCATCGAGAACCAGATAACGGAGCCTCTGGAGCAGAACATCAACGGTATTCCCGGCATACGCTCCCTCTCCAGTGTCAGCCAGCAAGGCTCATCACGCATTACAGTAGAGTTTGAGCTTTCCGTTGACCTGGAAACCGCCGCCAACGACGTACGTGATAAAGTGTCGCGTGCACAACGCTATCTGCCTCGTGACTGTGACCCTCCTACCGTATCAAAAGCCGATGCGGACGCCACCCCTATCCTGATGGTTGCCCTCCAAAGTGACAAACGTTCCCTACTGGAGCTCAGTGAAATAGCCGACCTGACTGTCAAGGAGCAGCTTCAGACTATTTCAGATGTAAGTAGTGTAAGTATCTGGGGAGAAAAGCGCTATTCCATGCGGCTTTGGCTGGACCCCATCAAGATGTCCGGCTATGGAATCACTCCTCTGGATGTAAAGAATGCGGTGGACAACGAAAACGTAGAGCTCCCTTCCGGAAGTATCGAAGGAAACACTACCGAGCTCACCATCCGTACGTTGGGTCTGATGCATACAGCCGAAGAGTTCAACAATCTTATCCTGAAGGAAGACGGTAACCGTATTGTCCGCTTCAGCGACATTGGACGTGCCGAACTGGGACCAGCCGACATCAAAAGTTATATGAAGATGAACGGTGTGCCCATGGTAGGTGTCGTAGTAATTCCGCAGCCGGGTGCCAACCACATTGAAATAGCCAACGCCGTATATGACCGCATGGAGAAGATGAAGAAAGACCTTCCCGAAGATGTTCATTACAACTACGGTTTTGACAATACCAAGTTTATCCGCGCTTCTATCGACGAGGTGAAGCAGACGGTGTATGAGGCCTTTGTACTGGTTATCATCATTATTTTCCTCTTCTTGCGCGATTGGCGTGTGACGCTTGTGCCATGTATTGTAATCCCCGTTTCGCTGATTGGAGCTTTCTTCGTCATGTATCTGGCCGGTTTCTCCATCAATGTGCTCTCCATGCTTGCCGTGGTGCTTGCCGTGGGCTTGGTGGTGGACGACGCCATCGTGATGACGGAGAACATTTATGTCCGCATCGAGAAAGGGATGCCACCGAAAGAAGCCGGCATAGAAGGAGCCAAGGAGATTTTCTTTGCCGTCATCTCCACTACCATTACGCTGGTGGCGGTATTCTTCCCTATTGTATTCATGGACGGTACGACAGGACGACTGTTCCGCGAATTCAGTATCGTGGTCTCCGGTTCGGTGATTATCTCCTCCTTCGCCGCATTGACTTTTACGCCGATGCTTGCTACCAAACTTTTAATCAAAAGGGAACAGCAGAGCTGGTTCTATCGCAAGACCGAACCTTTCTTCGAAGGGATGAACCGGGTATACAGCCAGTCACTGGCCGCCTTCCTGAAACAGCGTTGGATTGCCCTGCCCTTCACCATCGTCACCATCCTGCTTATCGGAGTCCTTTGGAATACTATCCCGGCTGAAATGGCGCCATTGGAGGACCGTTCGCAAATCAGTATCAATACAATGGGTGCCGAAGGAGTGACTTACGAATATATCCGCGACTACACCGAAGACATCAATCATCTGGTGGACTCCATTATCCCGGATGCAGAAGCGGTAACAGCGCGTGTGTCCAGTGGTAGCGGTAACGTACGTATCACACTGAAAGACATGAAAGACCGTGACTATACCCAGATGGAAGTTGCCGAAAAGTTGTCGAAGGCAGTGCAGAAAAAGACCATGGCACGCTCTTTCGTACAGCAGTCCTCCTCATTCGGAGGACGGCGCGGCGGTATGCCCGTGCAGTATGTATTGCAGGCAACCAATATCGAGAAATTGCAGGAGGTGCTCCCCAAGTTCATGACGAAGGTCTACGAAAATCCGGTATTCCAGATGGCAGACGTAAACTTGAAGTTCAGCAAGCCTGAAGCGCGCATCAACATCAACCGTGACAAGGCGAGCATCATGGGCGTAAGCACCAAGAACATTGCCCAAACCCTGCAATACGGCTTGAGCGGACAGCGCATGGGCTACTTCTACATGAACGGAAAGCAATACGAGATATTAGGCGAAATCAACCGCCAGCAACGCAACAAGCCCGCCGACCTGAAAGGCATCTATATCCGAAGCGACAACGGGAACATGGTACAGCTGGACAACCTGATTGAGCTTACCGGCGGCATCGCACCTCCGAAACTGTACCGTTACAACCGTTTCGTTTCCGCCACCATCTCCGCGGGACTGGCGGACGGCAAGACCATCGGACAAGGTCTGGATGAAATGGACAAGATTGCCAAGGAGACGCTGGACGAGACCTTCCGCACCGCACTGACCGGAGACTCCAAAGAGTATAGGGAGAGTTCCTCCAGTCTGATGTTCGCCTTCATTCTGGCCATCGTGCTGATTTACCTAATTCTGGCCGCCCAGTTCGAAAGCTTCAAAGACCCGCTGATTATCATGTTGACGGTGCCTCTCGCCATTGCCGGCGCACTGGTGTTCATGTATTTCGGGGGGATTACGATGAATATATTCAGCCAGATTGGTATTATCATGCTGATTGGTCTAGTGGCAAAGAACGGTATCCTGATTGTGGAATTTGCCAATCAGAAGCAGGAAGCGGGTGAAGACAAGATGCGAGCCATCAAGGACGCCTCCCTGCAACGTCTGCGCCCCATCCTGATGACGAGTGCCTCCACCATCCTGGGATTGATACCGCTTGCCTACGCCACCGGCGAAGGCTGCAACCAGCGCATCGCCATGGGTACTGCCGTCGTAGGCGGCATGCTCATCTCCACACTGCTGACGATGTACATCGTGCCTGCCATATATAGTTATGTATCAACGAACCGAAGTAAACTGAAGACCGAATGAAACGCATTGTTTTAATTTTCATAGCCACTGCCTGCACAGCGCTGGGCCTTTATGCACAGCCTGCGCCTACCTACACCTTGAAGTCCTGTCTGGAGCAGGGATTGCTGAACAACTACTCCCTGCGCATTGTCCGCAATGAAGAGCAGGTCAGCAAGAACAACGCCACACTGGGCAATGCGGGCTACCTGCCCACACTGGACCTCTCCGCCGGCTACAAGGGAACCATAGACAATACCGAGACCAAAGCCCGAGCCACCGGAGAGACAACCAAGGACAACGGAGTGTTTGACCAAACTCTCGATGCAGGCATCAACCTGAACTGGACCATCTTCGACGGTTTCAACATTACCGCCAACTACCAACGGCTCAAGGAGCTGGAACGCCAAGGCGAGACCAATACGCGCATCGCCATCGAGGACCTGATAGCCAACATAGCCGCCGAATACTATAACTATGTGCAGCAGAAAATCCGCTTGAAGAACTTCCGTTATGCCGTATCGCTATCCAAAGAGCGCCTGCGCATTGTGGAAGAGCGTTACCACATCGGTAACTTCTCGCGCCTGGACTACCAGCAGGCCAAAGTGGACTTCAATGCCGACAGTGCCCAATACATGAAACAGCAGGAACTGCTGCACACCTCACGTATCCAGCTGAACGAACTCATGGCAAACAAAGATGTAGACCAGCCGTTTATCATACAAGACAGCCTCATCAACGTGACCGCCTCCCTGAACTTCGAGGAGCTGTGGAACGCCACCCTCACCATCAACGCCTCACTGCTACGTGCCGAACAGAACAATACCCTGGCCCGTCTGGACTACAAGAAAGTCTGCTCGCGCGACTACCCATACGTGAAGATGAACGGCGGATACGGCTACACCCTCAACAAGTATGACATCTCTGCCAACAGCCGCCGCAGCAACCTCGGTCTGAACTTCGGCGTCACGGTCGGCTTCAATCTGTTCGACGGCAACCGGCGCCGCGAACGCAAGAATGCCCGCATTGCCGTGCAGAACGCTCGCCTGGAACGGGAGCAACTGGAGCAAGCCCTGCGCGCCGACCTCAGCAACCTATGGCAGGCCTACCAAAATAACCTGCAAATGCTGAACCTGGAACGCCAGAACCTTGTGGCTGCCAAGGAGAACCACGAGATTGCCATGGAACGATATATGCTGGGCAACCTCTCGGGAATCGAGATGCGCGAAGCCCAAAAGAGTCTGCTGGATGCAGAAGAACGTATTCTCTCCGCGGAATATGATACCAAATTATGTGAAATCTCCCTACTGCAAATCAGTGGAAAAGTAGCGCGCTATATGGAATAAGCAATATAATCCGTACCTTTGCGCCCGGTTTATCAGAATTGAAGCACAATGGGATTATTCATCAGAAAGCCATTCGAGGCACTGCAAGCGGAGGCTAATGCCTCCGGAAAGAAAACATTGAAACGTGTACTTGGTCCGTGGAGCCTTGTTGCCCTGGGCGTGGGAGTCATCATCGGAGCGGGTCTATTCTCCATCACCGGAACGGTGGCGGCAGGCTATACGGGACCGGCCATCACACTGTCCTTTGCCATTGCCGCACTGGGATGCTGCTTCGCCGGACTATGTTATGCGGAATTTGCATCCATGATACCCGTAGCCGGCAGCGCATACACCTACTCGTATGCCACGATGGGCGAACTCATCGCCTGGATTATCGGGTGGGACCTGGTATTGGAATACACCGTAGCCGCAACCACGGTAAGCATCAGTTGGAGCCGCTATCTGGTCGTCTTTCTCGAGGGACTGGACATACATCTACCGCAAGCCCTCACCGCCTGTCCCTGGGATGGTGGAGTCGTAAATATCCCCGCCTTCCTTATCGTCGTGCTGATGAGCCTCTTCCTGATACGGGGTACGGAAGGCAGCTCCATCTTCAACGGCTTCATTGTATTCCTGAAGGTTTCCGTCATACTGATTTTTGTCATACTCGGCTGGAAATACATCAATACCGACAACTATACACCTTACATCCCTGCCAATACGGGCGTACTGGGCGAATATGGATTCTCCGGCATCCTGCGAGGGGCGGCCATCGTATTCTTCGCCTTCCTCGGATTCGACGCCGTGAGCACAGCCGCCCAAGAGACGAAGAACCCGAAGCGGAACATGCCTATCGGCATTCTGGTCTCCCTGCTGGTATGCACCGTGCTCTATATGGTTTTTGCCCACGTCATGACGGGAGTGGCACACTACACCGCCTTCAGCGGACAGCAAGGTATTGCTCCCGTTGCCATAGCCATAGAGCACATGGGGCAGGCTGATGCGGCAGGTATCATCCAGCCGGACTATCCCTGGCTGAACCGTGCCATCGTACTGTCCATTCTGTTCGGATATTGCTCCGTCATCATGGTGACACTGCTGGGACAGAGCCGCGTATTCCTAAGCATGAGCCACGACGGGCTGCTGCCTCCTTTCTTCTCGCATATCAACGAAAAGTTCCGTACTCCGGCACGCAGCAACCTGCTCTTCATGGTACTTGTGGGCCTGCTGGCAGCTTTTGTACCCGCACGGCTGGCCGGAGAGATGACAAGCATCGGCACGCTGATGGCCTTCACGCTGGTCTGTGCCGCTGTACTGGTAGTACGCAGAACCATGCCTGACGTGCCCCGTTCCTTTAAAACCCCACTTGTTCCACTTATCCCCATACTGGGTATTCTTACTTGCCTTTGCATGATGCTGTTCCTTCCTGCCGATACATGGATACGCCTGGTACTGTGGATGCTCATCGGTCTGGACATCTACGTGGGCTACGGCATGAAGCACAGTAAGCTGGAGCATGGAGGCGACACCCGCCACGGGCAGGTGGCCTTGAACATGATTGGACTTATCCTTGCCGTTCTTTGTGTCATCACCGGACTGTGGCACCAACAGACTGTGGGATGGGGAGAAAGCAAAGTGCTGCTGATTATCTCGTTTGTTTTCGCATTCACGCACTGCGCTTACTATATGTGGAGAATCTGGAGGAAATAATAAGCCCTAAATCTCCTCCTTTAAAGATAAACAATCTTTCATCCAAACTACCCCAGCACCCACTTGGTCCGCTTCCCGAAACAACGGTATGCCATTGCCACCAGAAACCAGGAAGTACAGAAAGCGACGACTGCGGCACAAGGTATCTGAAGATAGATAGGAACATGGATAGCACGCATCAGGACTACGCTCGGTCCGGTAAAGAAATAGTGTATCATATAGACTCCAAAACCACAGAGCGTCAAGTTTGCCAATGCTTTCTTGATGCGCTCCGAACGGAAATTGGCCCGCTTGCAAAGCATAAACACGGGGATAGTCATCATTACTACATTCAGCGAACAGTAGGTGAAGAAGAGTTCGAGCATCTCATCCGTAAAATCCGGCAAGGAGGTCATACGACGGAAACCAAGGAATGTTACGGCATAGCCAATGGCAAACATGGGAATGCCGATGCCACAGAGTTGCCGGCCCGTCCAGTTATGGTTCCTCAGATAATGGCCCAACAATAGGTAGCCGTTAAAACCGGCAAAGTAATACAGCATACCGAACGAGTTCCACGAGCAAGTCCCCCAAAGGTACGGAGCGGCAAACTCGGTATAATAAGGCAGCAGCAGTGTCACTCCCCATGCTGCAAGAAACCATAGTTTGGCACGTTCCGAGGCCTTCTCCACCCATGCCGAGAATATCGGAAGATAGAGATAAAGCCCTATCAGCAGATAGATATACCACATGTGTACATCCAATAGAGAGAAATTAAAAGGCATTTCTGCAATATATCCCAGGCTCACTGCCAGAGACTGGCGCATCACTTCCTCACCCGAATAAGGGAAGAAATCCAGAATCACTTTCGGCTCCACTCCCAGCAGTCCCGTTATCCAGGGGAACAGATTGTAAATCACAGACCAGATGAAGAAAGGAAAGAATACGCGGGGGATACGTTTCTTGTAGAATGCCGAGGCGTCACCCCGTACCGGCAACAGCAATGCACCGGTAATCATTACAAAAAGCGGTACGCAAGGACGGAGCGCCGCACCGTAGACAGCTCCCCAGAACTTGATGTCAACAATGTCGGGCGATGTGCCCGGATAGAAGTTAAAAGGGTCTGTGCAATGGCAGCAAACTACTGTAAACATTGCAACAAGGCGTACCACATCCAGCCATACGATGTGTTGTGCCGGAGTTTGTCGTGTAAGAGTCAGTTCCATGTTTTATTAAATTGGTTGTTTGGAGGGCTAAAGATAAAGAAGTTAACCGAGAAATGAAAAGGAGAATGTAACAAAAATACGACAACAAACGAGTTTCAGTTTTATTCTCCTATAGAGAACAATCTGTTTTATCAAGGCAGAACAGAGTGTTCCAATAGGGAAGAACAATTTGTTCCAACATGAAAGAACAGTTTGTTTCAATAGGAAGAAACAATTTGTTTCAACATAAAGGAACAGTTTGTTTTGCTTGATGAAACAGAGTGTTCTATGCCGCGAAACACTTTGTTTTCCTCTACAAAACAAAAAAGCCGTAACAAGATTTTCTCCGTTACGGCTTTCCTTATATTATGCCTTTCTAAAAGGCTTCTGTTTTACTTGCTGCAATTCCAGGGCTTCAGTTGCTTGAAGAAGTCGTTGCCCTTATCGTCCACCAAGATGAATGCAGGGAAGTTCTCCACCTCAATCTTCCAGATAGCTTCCATACCGAGTTCGGGATATTCCACGCACTCAATGCTCTTGATGTTGTTCTGTGCCAAGATAGCGGCAGGACCACCGATAGAGCCCAAGTAGAAACCACCATACTTTTGGCAGGCATCTGTCACTTGCTGGCTGCGGTTACCTTTGGCAAGCATAATCATGCTGCCGCCGTGGCTTTGGAAGAGGTCTACATACGGGTCCATACGTCCGGCAGTAGTCGGGCCCATGGAGCCGCAAGCCATGCCTTGAGGAGTCTTGGCAGGACCGGCGTAGTAGATGGGATGGTCTTTGATGTACTGCGGCAGGTCTTCGCCACGGTCCAGACGTTCTTTCAGCTTGGCGTGTGCGATGTCACGGCCTACGATAATGGTTCCATTCAGAGACAAACGGGTGGAAACCGGATACTTGGTCAGTTCCTTCAGAATATCGGCCATCGGCTGGTTCAAGTCAATCTTCACCACGTCGCCTTCACCGGCCTTACGGAGTTCTTCGGGAATCAGTTCACCCGGATTGCTGTCGAGCTTTTCAATCCAGATACCTTCTTTATTGATTTTACACTTGATGTTACGGTCGGCAGAGCAGGAAACACCCAGACCCACGGGACAGGACGCACCGTGACGCGGCAGGCGGATGATGCGGATGTCGTGAGCCAGATACTTGCCGCCGAACTGGGCACCGAGGCCAATCTTATGAGCTTCTTCCAGTACCAGCTTCTCCAGTTCCACATCGCGGAAAGCGCGGCCGAACTCATTGCCGGTAGTGGGTAGGTTATCGTAGAAGTGGGTGGAAGCCAGTTTCACAGTCAGCAAGTTCTTTTCGGCAGAGGTACCGCCGATAACGAATGCGATGTGATAGGGAGGACAAGCTGCCGTACCCAAAGTCTTGATTTTTGAGATAAGGAAGGGAACCAATGTTTCGGGGTTGAGGATAGCCTTTGTCTCCTGGTAGAGATAAGTCTTGTTGGCAGAGCCACCACCCTTGGTTACGCAGAGGAACTCGTACTCCATACCTTCCGTAGCTTCGATGTCAATCTGTGCGGGAAGGTTGCACTTCGTATTCACCTCATCGTACATGGTGAGGGGAGCATTCTGCGAATAGCGCAGGTTCTCTTCGGTATAAGTCTTGTAAACACCCAGTGAGAGAGCTTCTTCATCACAGTAGCCGGTCCATACTTGTTGTCCCTTTTCGCCGTGGATGATTGCCGTACCCGTATCCTGGCAGAAAGGAAGTACCCCCTTGGATGCTACCTCTGCATTGCGCAGGAAGGTGAGTGCCACGTATTTATCGTTATCGCTTGCTTCGGGGTCACTCAGAATCTTAGCAACCTGCTCGTTGTGCGAACGACGCAACATGAACGACACATCACGGAAAGCCGCATTGGCCATTGCCGTCAAACCTTCTTTTTCAATCTTCAGGATAGGTTTTCCTTCAAACTCGCTTACTGACACGTAATCTTTTGTAAGCAGATAATACTCAGTAGTATCTTTCCCCTTCTCGAACATGGGCTGATACTTGAACGGAGGTGTTGTTGCCATAATTACTCGTATATTTAATGTTTAAAAGTGATTCGGGTAGCAAAGGCAGCACAAAATCGCCTTTACCGAGCAAAGGTAAAAACTATTATTGAAATAATTCTTTAATTAGAGTAAAAACGCAACAAATCATAATTAATTTTCTGACACCCGCTGCATCCGCCCTATCAGTTCATCGCCCAGCGCCGTCTTCACCTCAATGTGTTTCAGCACAGCCATTACAAACGGATTGCTTTCAAAGTCGCCGCGTACCTGCTCAAAATCGAGTTCCTTTTCCAAGCGTGAGCCGTCAGCTCCAAAGCCCGTCATGGAAGCCAGTGAAAATTCTTTCTTAGCATCCTCATACACCATGCGGTCGAGGCCAACTACTGCTTCTTTCCATTTTTCGACAATATGTATGACGTCTTCTGCCGTCATACCTTCCGGCTTGATACCATAGAACTCTTCCAACTTCTCATACGCCCAGGTCCATTCGTAGGTATAGTAGTTGCTGTGCATCTTCTCAAACTCGGCATTGATAGACTTCAAGCGATTGACTTTGCCGGACTCAATACCGTCTATCAGCGCATCTATCTCACTCTTTGGGGCTATCAATCCGGAAATATCCACCCATTCGCCGCTGCCAATGGCAGTATCGGGCTTCAAACGGGCACGTATTTCTTCATTGCTCCGGAAGTCAATGCCTTCCAAGCGCTTGATGACAGAGTTTCCGAGGAACTTATGAATGGCTATTTCATAGAAGCGGATACCTTTCACCAAAGCCGAGTTACGTATCTTCGCACTATGGAAAGAATAGATATCCGAAAGCTCGCCACTGGCATGACGCAGATTCTGCAACGTTTCCCGTCCCTTGAACATTTTCTGCACCGTGTAGGGGCTGAGAAGATTATAGTTGATGTAATCCAGTTTGTTCGGGTCGGTACGCCCGTCACGTTTCGGCCACTTCTGGGCATCACGGATGGTACCCACACTACGCAGGTTGACACCGGGTACAAGGTAGGTGGTATTATTCTGCTCTATCAAGTAAGAGAACGGCAGGTTCGAAGTATCAGAATGGTTGACATGGCGCCCCATTACCAAAGAGAATGCCCCTACCCTTGCAGGCCATAGGATGTACGAATCGGAAGTCGTCTTGGCACCACGTTCCAAAGTGCCTTGATGGATAGGTCCTAACTTATACATATGGTTACTCTGATTGGACCCCGAACCGGCATTCATAAAGGAAAACATACCGGCAATCAGCAACGTAGACTTATGGTGGGTTACCGTATAGGGTCCGGCAAAAATAGCGCACGCCTCCCCGTTCTCTCCCTGGCAGTTGCTGAAAAACAAAGAATCCGAGGCAGAGTAGTTGTGTCCCAACTTGCATGCCTGCCCCACGAAGCAGCGGCTCAGCATAGCTCCGTCATCTACATGAGACCCGGTAGAGATGATGAAATCATCACAAATCACCCCATGCCCGATGTGTACCGGCGCCACCTCGTTGCTGTTGATGCTTCCGTTATACAGACGGCATGTACCACAGATGCGGCAATAATCACCGATGCGCACATTCTTTATGGAACCGGTGTTCAATATCATTACATGGTTCCCGATGCTTCCTACAGCAGAAGCATGTTTGTTGGAATAAAAATCCGTGATTTCCTTCATCCGTGCAATCAGCTCCGGGCGATGGCGGTAAAGCGCCAGAATATAGGCTTGGTGTGCGGAGAGTTTATCATTAATCAGCACCTCACGGCCTCCCGTCTCATTCAGGACAGACACTTCTACCCCGTTACCGAACTTCGACACACCGTCTACCAGAATAATATCCACATTCTCAATGAAGGTGTCATGCCCTATTTCATAATTGGCAATGTAGTTCTGGATATTCTCAATGCAACAGTTATCTCCCACCGTTACATTATGCAGCGTCACATGCCGCAAACCGGAATGCTTCCTGATTCCTCCCGGCAACATAAATTCTGAATGGAACACTCCCAAACACACCTCACCCGAAAAACGGGTATGATGCACAAATTCCGTTGAGAACTCTTCTGCAACGGTTACTTTCAATCATCAGCCAGACATGACTGGCTCTTCAACCGGAGAATTTCATCTTCGGTCAGTCTTCTGTAATTCATCCTTATAACGAGTTATGAGTTATGAGTTATAAGTTATTGCCTTTGCCGGCACTACCGATTCAAACCGCTGCCAGCAAATAACTCATAACTTATAACTCATAACTAAAATTAAACTTCTTCGTAGGTCTGATAAAGAAAGTCATTATAGGGTACTTCTGCACGTGCAATTCCTTCACACGCTGATAAACCACACTCTTCAGTTCCTCCATATTGATTTTTCGCGGGCAGAAATAAAGAGGCAGTTATCCTCCATCTTAGCCATCCACGTCTTCATCAGTTCTTCGAGTGTCAAGTTTTCCTTGGTTCTGGGGTAAGGTCGTCAGCCGCTTTCTCTATATAAGTATAAGCGTCTATCTTATTGAATACAAGAATCATGGGCTTACCGGCGGCACCGATATCTGCCAACGTCTTGTTCACAACTTCTATCTGTTCTTCAAAATCCGGATGAGAGATGTCTACGATATGCAACAGCAAGTCCGCCTCGCGTACCTCATCCAGAGTAGACTTGAAGGAGTCTACCAAATCCGTCGGCAATTTACGGATAAAGCCCACCGTATCGGATAGCAGGAACGGCAGGTTCTCAATAATCACCTTACGCACCGTAGTATCCAACGTGGCAAACAGCTTATTCTCTGCAAAGACTTCACTTTTCGAAAGCAAAGTCATCAATGTGGATTTTCCTACATTGGTATATCCCACCAATGCCACACGAATCAAGCGTCCGCGGTTCTTCCGCTGGGTAGACTTCTGCTTGTCAATCTCAGCCAAACGCTCCTTCAACAATGACATACGGTTCAAGATGATACGGCGGTCCATTTCCAGCTGCGTTTCACCCGGACCGCGAAGTCCCACGGAACCTTTACCTCCACCGGCACCGGAGCCACCACCCTGGCGTTCCAAGTGGGTCCACAAACGTTGCAGACGGGGAGCATGTACTTATACTGCGCCAGCTCCACCTGCGTTTTGCATTGGCAGTCTGGGCACGCATGGCAAAGATATCGAGAATCAAGGACGTACGGTCCAGTATCTTGATTTTGAGTTCAGCTTCTATATTGCGTATCTGCTTGGCGGAGAGTTCATCATCAAAATCACCATGCCGATTTCGCGTTCGGCTTCTTCTTCATTCCGGATATACTCTTTAATTTCTTCCAGCTTGCCCTTGCCGACATAAGTCACGGAATGCGCTGCATCCAGCTTTTGGGTAAACCGCTTCACTACTTCCGCCCCGGCTGTCTCAGCCAAGAATGCAAGCTCGTCCAGGTATTCATTGGTCTTACGCTCATCCTGAGTCTTCGTGACAAGACCTACCAATACCGCTGTTTCTGCCTGCGCTTCGGAGATTACAAATTCTTTCATAGTTTCTATACCTTATTATATATACGTATTGTTGGTTCGGGCAGCAAATATAAATAATTTTGGCGGAAGCGCCTTAAAAGGGAATAAAATAAAACAGATACAATAGAAAAATGGCATGTAAAATGAAGTCGAACTTCATCTTACATGCCATTTCAAATTACATGTTATCTAATTGCCAGGATAATCAGAACCCTTCCGGCATCTCCAACGTTTCCGTGAATCCCTGATACAGTACTCCCCATTTACCACCGTCAAGTATTACTAAGCCCTGCATCGGGAAAGACAACACGTTCCCTTTACGCTCCATACCTGCAGCTGCAAAATATAGCATACCATAGTCCGTCTTGTCATAACCAGTAGGTTGAGGATCCCAACCTATCAGTTCTTGATTGTCATCGCTTAACGTAAACATGATGGGATATCCTTTCGTAATGCAATCTTCCAGCTTATAGATATTAGCCTCTTTAGCCTTCAGTACAGGTTGATCCCAACCCTCGCCAAATAATTGAGATGCATAGTAGCCTGTACCTATATTGAGCCAAGTATAGTCACGCTTTATATTGACCGTCACCTTGGGTGAGCCATAAACATAGGAATCTTCCTCAGGAATGGCAATAGTATAAGATGCAGTAGTACCCACAGCTATGTCAAACGCAATCTTTACTTCTTTGAGTGCTTCACCGGCAGCAAAATCAACCGTTGTCGGCACTGTTACGTTCTCTGCATCTGTAGTCAAGTGGATAGATGCAGCCGCATCTGTTTTCTGACGGCCGATTTTGACCACAAAAACTGTTCATCATTCGGATAATAAGTCAAATCAGTGTTATCAGCATAAATATAAGCTTGTACACCCTCGGTAGGAACCGGAGAAGGCTCCCACTCCACACCGTCTGAACAAGCCGTCATAGCCAAACCGCATACGGCCAAGCCCAAAACAATTTATTGAATATCTTATTCATATACAAATTCTATTAAAAGTTAGTTCATTGGTTAATTGTTACCCGGTGCAAACTCCCTATCGGAGTAGGACGTTTAGCAATAGCACCGGACGGGTCCGGATTGTTCATTCCCTGAAGGGCGGTATTTGAATCGACTTCGGTCTTAGGAATCATCAATGTCCAATTGGGCTTCACACCTTTACAGTTTATCTTGAAGATATCTTCTATAAAGTTGGTACCCTCATAATTCTGAATGACATCCGGTTTCAGACGTTTAGCCGTAGGGAATGCGATTCCCTCACCCCAGAACTCGATACGCATCTGCTTCAACACCTCAAGTTGGAAATTACGCAAATCACCCGTACTGAAATTGTAATTGCTCTGGCGGTACTGCTTCATAAAGTTATTCAACAACTGTACGCCTGCTGCCACATTCTGGCTGGCACCTACTGCTTCAGCCTCTATGAGATACATCTCTTCCACACGCATCACGGGAATATCTGCAGCCGCACCCACAGAATAAGTGTTATAGTCACCACCACGGGCGGAACTTCAATGACATATAATCCGGTTGTTCATCCAGCCATGCATTGCCTCTCACTGACTGGTAAGCGTAAGTACTTCTGTCCGGGTCAAGGTAAGAATATTTGCGGAAATCGGTAGCAGGAATCGCGTCATAAAGTGAACGTGCCATCTGGAGCTTAGACAAAGAAGCATATCCCCAATCCGCTTCATTGGAAATGTGACCAATGAAATTAGCAAGATTACCCATATTGGAAGCCGTGGGGTGAAGGTACCACATCCATGCAGAAGTAGCCGTATTGAAACCGGTAGTGGATTATGCCACTGTGATTCGCTCATAGGTGTTGCTCCCGACTTATCAATAGCCTTGCGGGCATACTCGGCTGCTTTAGCAAACTGACCATCCCACATATATACCTTGGCCTTCAGACCATATACGACCGCCAAGTCAGGGAAGTTCTTACTGACAGGTGTATAAGACTCCAGACCGATCTCTGCCTTGTCAAGGTCGGCAAGAATAAAATTCACCAATTCTTCGTGCGTTGCACGCGGATTGCTCTTCGCAATGTCGTTAGTTGTCGCCTCAGTCACAATGGGCACCGTCAGCCCCAGTACCTTGCTACAATCGGTATAGATATTTTCTACCGGTTCGAAAAGTACCATCAGCGTATAATAGTCCAATGCACGGAAAGCATGGGCTATACTTCCAAGTCCACGCATTTCATCGGTAATTGTGGGATCAGTCACATCAACGGCCGCAATCACGTCATTGGCCGATTTAACGAACTTATATAGGGTGAAGTAAGGCAAATATGAATAATAGCCGGTGTCGTTCATACCATTATTGGCATTGAAGCGCCACCACCAGTCATACCCGTAATCTGTAGCCACAACATCACCCAGCAGTTCTGTCTGGGCCAACATCAATGAGGGATAAGCAAGGTCGGTCTCATGGGTTTGCTTACCGTACACCAGATAACCCTGTACCATTTGCGATGGCAAGCCATTAAGCGAAGCCTCAATTGCTGTAGCCGATGCACCAATCTGATCGGAGGTCGCTGTAGAATCTTCGGGGAAAACCTCTTCTATACAGCCGGTCAATACCGTGGCCGATACGACCATAGCCGAAAATAATTTGAATATATTCTTCTTCATAATCATTGTAATCTATATATTAGGTTTAGAACTCAAATGACACACCACCAGAGATGGTACGCATCGGTGAATAGAAAGTAGCATTGGTTGTCTCGTCGTATGACTGACGTGGGTCGAACCCTTTACGTTTAGACCAATAGAAAACATTTTCTGCCGACATATACACACGCAATGAGTTGATGGCCAACTTTCTTGTCCACTTGGAAGGCAACGTGTAGCCCACATTAATATTCTGGATATTCAAGAAGCTTGCATTTGTCAAGAAGCGCGTAGACATTGCCCCTGAATATTGGTCGTTCATCTGGAAACGCGGGATATTAGTATTTGTGTTCTCAGGAGTCCATGAGTTCAACAAATCCTTATGGTAGTTGTAACCAGCCGTACCATAAGGTGACGACATGAAGTAAGCATACGTACCATCATACTGCTTACCACCAATCTGGTAAGTGAAGTTTATGCCAAAGTCCACGCCATAGACTTTCAGTTTGGTACCGAAACCACCATACACCTTAGGTATTGAGCTTTCCTCTGTGATGTAATAGTCAGCCTGAGCATGATTCGTAGTCGTTTCACGTCCGGTGATATTGCCGGCCTCGTCCTTGACATTCTTATAGAACAAAGACTCACCCTTTTCATTCACTCCGGCATACTCCTTCAAGCGCCATGTAAACATAGACAAATCCTCACCAATGAAGAAGCTTCCGTTAGAATAGCCCTTATATCCTTTTCCATCAGCTGTATACTCAGTAGTAATCAACTTATCAGGATCAAGCATCGTAATACGGTTCTTCAAGGTTGAAATGTTCACATTCACATCCCACGTAAAGTTACGTGTATCGAAGATATTCACATTGAAGTCCATTTCCACACCACTATTGACCATGTTACCAACGTTGTCCATATAGGAAGCATAACCCAATGATGGAGCCACGGTAAATGAGAACAACATATCCGAAGTCTTACGTCTGTAGTACTCGATGCTACCGGTTACACGGTTCCACAACTGGAACTCTGCACCGATATTGAAGTTAGTGTTGGTTTCCCAAGTGATGTCTTTAGTGCCCTTAGATTTAAATGAAGTACCAAGGCTGTTGTTAGAGTTGATAATGTTAAATCTATCCGTATAGAGGAAGTCACCGATATTGTCATTACCTTGTGAACCAATAGAAGCCTTCAGCTTCAGTTCCTGCACCCATGAAGCATCAAACCAGCTTTCTTTGTTGATAAGCCACGCACCGCCTACCGACCAGAATGTACCCCAGCGATGGTCCGGATGGAAACGGCTGGAAGCATCACGACGCAAAGAAGCCGAGCCGAAGATGCGTTCGTCATAATTGTATTGCAAACGGCCGAAGAAACCTTCATTGTTACGACGCTCTTTATAGGAAGAAGCACCTTGTCCGTCGATAATGGCACCATCCAATTCCTTATTGCCTTGAGAGAACATCTGCGACTTGCTGGCCCCAAGTTCATAGTAGCGATAATCATAATATTCGTGACCTAAAAGAATATCGAAGTTATTGTCGCCAAACGAACGGGCATAAGAAACAAGTTGTTGCAGGTTGTAATCGTAAGTACGTGTATGATACTTACTCACTGTACCGCCAGTGGAGTCGAACTGCCCGTAGTAAGGATTGTAAACGTAACTATGACGTGTCTCATCCAAGTTGAAAGCACCATTGAATGTCACCTTTAGGCCTTCTATAGGAGTTATATCTACAAAGGCGTTGCCGTTAATGGCATTTCCTTCAGAGTTTCTGGTATTTAGTTTATTGTCTAGAATAGGGTTGGCATCAGCAATGAAAGGACGCTGCATACCTGCATTGATACCACTACCGTAGTCCATCATTCCAATACCATTATTATCCACCATGATGCTGCCGTCAGCATTGCGCACGTAGGCGGGATAGATGGGAGCCATTTGGGTAACAAACGCCCATATATTACCGGTAGACGAACTGGTACCATTGTTACTCAACGAGTTAGAATCAAAACGTGCATATCCCATATTACCACCAATCTTCAACCACTTCTTTGCCTGATAGTCGGCTTTCAAACGGCCTGTCAAACGTTTCAGGTCAGAGCCTTCAGTGATACCCTCATTTCCAAGATAACCTAAAGAAACATAGAAAGAGGACTTTTCATTGGCTGCGCTCACCGAGAAGTTGTATTCCTGACGCAGACCGGTACGCATTCCCACATCTTCCCAATCATCCGGAGTCAGCAGATAGTCACGTCCTTTATAATTCACAACTCTACCCAATGTGGCGTTGGGATTAAGCTTACCGTTCTGACCGATGAGGAATTGCCCATCGGGAACCGTATATACATTGTATCCCAATCCACCGTTGGAGCCAAACAGATTCTTGTTTGCCTCAAGCCATGCAGCTTGGTCATTCATTCCCGTTGACTTATAATAATTATTCATGGCACGATAATGCATCTCGTAGTACATGCCAGGATTGTCAATCACTTCATATTTCTGCAAAGCTCGAGTGTTAGCACCCCACTTAGCATCAAAAGTCACCTTAGCCTCTCCCGACATATTGGCTCTTTTGGTAGTGATGATAATTACACCATTAGCACCACGAGCACCGTAAAGAGCATTGGAAGCCGCATCCTTCAATACTGTCATTGACTCAACGTCGTTAGGATTGATATTATTAATGTCACCGCTATAAGGAGCGCCGTCCACAATAATCAGAGGGTCATTCTTTGCATTGATAGAACTAAAACCACGAATCTTGATGGATGATTTTGCACCTGGAGCACCGTCATTGGAAGTCAATGTCACACCCGGCACAGCACCTGCCAAAGCATCGGTAACATTCGTCACTTGCGACTGCTCCAGCTTTTCGGTACCAACCACCTTAGCCGAACCCGTAAATGCAGACTTCTTTGCTGTACCGAAAGCAACCACCATTACCTCATCAAGCATCTCAGTATCAGACTTCATCACCACTTTTAAGCTGGGTTTTATTGCCACTTCTTGGGTCTGCATACCAATATAAGAAATTACCAGAGTTTTCGCGGAACTTGGTACGTTTGGTAATGTAAAATCACCATCTACACCGGTAATAGCACCAATTTGTGTACCTTTTACCAATACAGAGGCTCCAATAACTGGCTGCCCGTCTTCTTCAGAAATTACAACACCTGTAACCTTCTGGGTTTGGGCAGTTACTAGGCCTATTCCGACAAAAAGACAGGCCAATAACAGCATTAATTTTCTTTTCATAAATTCTCTCTTAAAGTTTAACTTTACATTAATTGTTTCTTTACTCTAACAAAGTGCAAATATATTAATAAAACTGAAACGAACAACTATTTTATTGAAAAAACCTTGTAAATCTATCAATTTGTTAATTAAACATGTCACTTTATGCTTAATAACAGATTTTTCACACTTAAAAAACCTAAACTGGCTTATGTTTACTATCACTATGATTCTCTCTTTTAGGATGATTTTTCCAAGAAATACACATATTTTAAAACAAAATGGTTAATAAATAAGCCGCTAAAACAGAGAACGGACCTGATTTTGAAACAAATTGAGAGTTCCCGGAGGCTAAATACCGATTAATAGCTAAACACAAAAAGACACTTTTTAGAGATATTAATTCTTATTCTAATCCCATCGAGCACAGAATATCGTCTTATTTGTTATTGGTATTAATTAAAATCAAGTAAAATGAGTAAGATTATTTACAATCTAGTGTACAACAGAAAAAGAAGCCTGAATAAAAAAGGAATGGCATTGGTACAAGTAGAAGCCTATTTGGACAGAAAGAAAAAGTATTTTTCAACCAAAGTTTATTTAAAGCCAGAACAGTGGGACAATAAAAAGCTTATTGTGAAGAATCATCCTAATGCAGATGCGCTGAATAGATTGATATATGAGTTCATGGCTATGATAGAAAAAAAAAGAGTTGGAATTGTGGCAGCAAGGAAGGCGTATTTCATTAGAGTTACTAAAGGATGTTTTGAGCACAAGCGAAAACAAAACCGCTTTTATTCCTTTTTTTAGGCAAGAGATAGCAAACTCTACTCTAAAAGAAAGCACAAAACGAAATCATCTCTCCACTCTTTCATTATTACAACAGTTCAAAAAGGATGTAACCTTTTCTGATTTAACATTCGAATTCATATCCTCCTTTGAATATTTCTTGCAATCAAGAGGTTATCACACAAATACGATAGCCAAACATATGAAGCATCTGAAGCGACATATAAATGTCGCCATCAACAAGGATTATATGGAGATACAAAAATACGCTTTTCGAAAGTACAAGATTAAAACTATAGAAAACAAGCATACGCACTTATCTCCTGAAGAGTTGGAGAAGTTGGAGAAATTAAGCTTGGCTGGCAGATATACTAAATTGCAAAAGACTTTAGATGCATTCTTGTTTTGTTGCTATGCAGGAATGAGATATTCTGATTTTATCAGTTTATCACCCGATAACATCGTGGAGATTCGTCAAGAAACCTGGCTAATTTATAAATCCATAAAGACGAGTACAGAAGTCAGATTACCTCTTTATCTCTTATTCGAAGGAAAAGGGCTTGTTATTCTGGACAAATATCGGGATGACTTACAAAGCTTCTTTCATTTAAGGGATAACTCTAATGTGAACAAGGATTTAATTGTGATTTCCCGCCTAGCTGGTTTATCAAAAAAAATTTCATTTCACACTGCTCGCCATACTAATGCAACACTATTGATTTATAATGGAGTAAACATCACAACGGTGCAAAAATTATTGGGGCATAAAAGTGTTAAAACCACACAAGTGTATACAAATGTAATGGATATGACTATAGTGCATGATTTAGAAAAGAACCATGCACTCATGCCTTTGCCTAAAAAAACACGAACTTAGCATAGCCAATACTACACTTTCATATCGTTAGTCATATACTTCTCCTTTAAAGTCTGTTCATTCACTATTCAGTTTCAGTTTGCTCGCTGCAAACTCACTGCATACGTTTTGCAGTACCACTGCATATTGTTTGCAGTATCACTGCATATTGCTTGCAGCCGCACTGCATATTAGTTTGCAGTATCACTGCAACAGCTTTGCAGTATCGCTGCAATAGGTTTGCAAAGTTTTGCAGTGAGAAATTGCTGAGAATCAATTAAGTATAGTATAGTGTAAATAGAAGATTGACATTGGTGTGTTATCAATATTTAAGACTGATTGGAGGTGTGGAAGCAAATTTTGCTTCCACACTTTTGTATTGCTTCCACAGCGTCTGTAATGCCGATGAATAGAGGGATACAAGGAGCGGGTGGAAGTGTGGAAGCAAAAATGATGAAAACTGTTATGAAGAAACAACAGTTGTCTTGATTGTTTAGCTAATCACAAAGTTTTGAGTTTACTGTTTTTTGAAGCTATTGAAATATTCTTTTACATAGACTTTAGTACTTTCGCTAATAAAATGACAATGTAGAGTAAATGCTTCATTGAAAGCAGCTAGGATGATAGATGTTGACAAAAGATATTCTTCATATAAGAGGAAGAATCATTTAAAATCTTTAAGCAACGTATTAACTTTATGATATACATATGATAACCAAGTCATTAATCCAACAAATAGTATCACAGCAGTAAGGTTTTATACATTGTACCCCTATACATACACCTTGTGAGAAAGGAAATTTCGCTATAGTGATTTCTATTACATGGTATAATCGCTTGATTATTAATAAAATAAGAGTGTTGTAGTTCCGCGAAAACTCTGGTGATTTCGTACATCGGTATGAAGACTCAAGAAGTGGTAATCAAACCGAGCGTAAAAGTGGTTATGATGCCTGATACAGAGATACTTGATGAAGTAACAGTAGTGGCTTATGGCACTAAACGTAAACAAGATTTGGTGGGTTCTATCAGCAGTGTAAAGAATGAGATTATCAGTAATTCACAAGCTACATCCGTGTCCAATGCATTAGAAGGAGCTGTGGCTGGTTTGCAAGTTGTAAGTTCTTCCGGCCAGCCGGGACAAGATGCCAATATCGTATTACGCGGTATCGGTTCTATTTCGGCCAGCAACAATGCACTGATTGTAGTAGATGGTGTGCCCTTCAACGGCAAGTTGTCGGACATCAACCCTACAGACATTGCTTCAGTGAACGTGTCGAAAGATGCTGTATCCAACTCTTTGTATGGTTCCCGTGCAGCAGGTGGTGTGGTCATGATTACTACCAAGACCGGACGCAAAGACAAGGTGGCCATCAACTTTAACGGCTCCTGGGGTGTGGCACAGCGTGCGTACAAGGACTATGATATGGCTACTGATCCGGGAGAGTTCTACCGTTTGTCTTGGTATGGTCTTCGTAACACCTATTGGGCGGCTGGAAAATCCATTGAAGACTCTAATTTAGCAGCCAGTCAGGATTTGCTGGGCGAACTGGGTAATTACAATGCTTATATCATCCCGCAAGGAGAGTATCTGGTAACACCAGATGGAAAACTTAACCCCAATGCACGTCTGCGTTATAATGATTCGTTTGCCGATGCCTTGTTCGACAATGCCTTCCGTCAAGAGTATAATGTATCTGCATCGGGTGGTAATGACCGCACAGATTACTATGTATCTATGGGCTTTCTGGACAATGACTCTTATGTGCTAGGTTCTTCTTATGAGCGCTTTACGGCTCGTGCCAACGTTAACTCTCAGTTGAAATCCTGGTTGAAGGTAGGTACCAATGTAGGCTATTCCAAAGCAACTCAGAATGGTGTACAAGAGAATGCCGGAGCTGCCTCCAATCCTTTTGAGGTGGCACGTTCTTGGGCTCCCATCTTCCCGGTTCATGCCTATGATGCAGAAGGTAATATGAAATATTATGAGGACGGAAGTCCTATGTATGATGCCGGAAACGGTGAGACAGACGGTACATCTAAACGTCCTACGGCTACTAACCAGAATGTGATAGCCAATATGAAAGAGGATATTCGTGAAACTGTGTACAATAATCTGACTTCACGCTCGTATCTGGAAATCTCGTTCTTGAAGAATTTCAAGTTTACAGCAAACTACAGTTATGATTTCACGAACAGTAGCCAGACAGTATTCTACACTCCGCTCATCGGTGACGGACAGTCTTTCGGTGGTCGTGGTACAAAAGGAAGCTACAACACTACGACTACCAACTTCAACCAGATTCTGGCCTACAGCAATGTTTTTGGCGATAACCACCACTTGTCGGCCAAGATAGGTCACGAGTACTATAAGTATGAATATCAGTATTTAGCAGGACAGAAGACCAATTTCTTTAATCCGAACAATCCGGAACTGGACAACGGTGGACAAATGCAATACATTAACAGCTACACGGCAAACCATAACATCGAGGGGTATTTCGGTATGGCAGACTACGACTATAGCAACAAATATTATCTTTCTGCAGCCTTCCGTCGCGACGGTACTTCCCGCTTCTTGGACCGCTGGGGTAATTTCTGGTCGGTAGGTGCCGCTTGGCGTATTTCCAACGAAGCATTCATGGAGGGTACAAACTCTTGGTTGAACGACTTGAAACTGCGTGCGTCTTATGGTACCCAAGGTAATGAAAGCATCCTTTCGGAGTATGACTATGCCTATGTGTACACGCCTTATCAAGACCAATACACAGTTACTTGGAATGGTTCAGAGTTGGGTTATTCACCGGAATTCTACGGTAATCCGGACTTGACTTGGGAAAAGCAGAAGACTTTTGACGTGGGAGTAGATTTCCGTCTATTCGACAGAGTATACGGTTCATTCGAATATTTTTATCGTCGTACAGACGATATGCTCTTCAAGCGCCCTGTAGCTTACTCTACAGCCGGACGTCCGTATAATTGGGAAAACCTGGGTGCGATGAAAAACACTGGTATAGAGTTTGAAGTGAATGTGGATATTTTCAATCAGCCCGACCTAAAGTGGACGGTATCGCTCGTGGGATCTCACTACAAGAACCGCATCGTGACACTGCCCGAAGAAAACCGTGAAAATGGTATCACTTCCGGTCCGTTCAACCTGCGCGAAGGTAAGAGCCGCTTTGAATACTATACTTATATGTATGCCGGCATGGACGAAAAAGGAAATGCCATGTGGTACATGGATGAGACAAACGAGAAAGGGGAAGTGACAGGCCGTACTACCACCACCACTTATGCAGACGCAACCCGCTACTTCATTGGAAAATCTGCACTGCCCGATTTCAACGGTGGTTTGAGCACTACTTTCTCTTACAAGGGAATCGACCTTTCTATAGCAACGGCTTTCCAAATTGGTGGCTATGCTTATGACTATTCTTATCTGTCCGGCATGAGCTCTTCATTCTACGTAGGTCATAATAAGGATATGTGGAAAACATTCAACCCTGAGACCGGTCAAGGTTCACTTCCTATTTGGAATGCTGACAATGCTTCCAACTCTTTCACTCAGCAATCAGACCTCAATCTGATAAAGGCCAGCTACTTCAGTATCCGTAACATCACTTTGGGCTACACATTGCCGAAGAACCTGACGCAGAAATTGGGTGTTGAGAAACTGCGTATCTATGCTACGGCAGATAATCTCGGCTTGTGGTCCAAACGTCAGGGATTTGACCCTCGTGTGGCAATGGCTGGTTCTGATGATGAATATGGAGGCTATTCTCCGATGCGTGTGATTTCCGGAGGTATCAACCTTACATTCTAAACTAAAAAATAAAATTGTATATGAAGATAATGAAATATATGATGCAGGTGCTTCTTGCTGGGGGCCTGCTTACATCTTGCATTGAAGATGCTGATGTTACCGCTTATTTGACTGAAGACCAACTGGGCAATGTGGCTCAGGAAGATCCTGATAAGGCTTTTTCAGCTGCTGTGGCAGGTATGTATACTGATATGCAACAGTATGTTGACGTCAATATGAGTCACAACTATTTCGGTCAAAAGAGTTTTGATTACTTAACATCGCTGATGGGCAACGATATGATTATGACCGGACGTTTCGCCATGAGTATGTATCATTATTTGCTGGATTACTGGCAACAGAACTATACTCCGACCAACAACCGTTGGAAAGAGTACTATCGCGTCATAGCCAATGCCAACAATATCCTCAAGCTGATTGACCCCAGCAGTGAAGATCCCGCCAATTTGAAATATCGTGCCATTGCCCTTGGTTTCCGTGGCTATGCCTACTTACAACTGACTTACTTATATCAGCATTCCTACTATACCGGTGCGGATGGAACGAAATGGGGCCGTGGAGAGAAATATGACTTCTCCCAGTCTCCGTGTGTACCGCTTATTACAGAGGATACGGAAGGTGACCAGCCACGTGCTACTGTAGCCCAAATCTATGAACAAATCAAGAGTGACCTTACTACTGCTTTCGATTTGTTCAAGAATTTGGATATGACGCGTACTTCCTCACCCACTGATATGGATGGCTGCGTGGTAGCTATGCATTTGGCTCGTGCAAATATGGTTATCCATGAATGGGATGAGGCGATAAAGTATGCGCAAGTGGTGATTGATAATTTCCCCATATTGCAGAGTGAAGACCAGATACTCCAGGGATTCAGTAATATCAGCTTACCGGATGTAGTATTCGGATGTGATATTACAGCAGACAATAGTACGACTTATATGTCTTTCTTCTCGCAGATGGATACTTATGGTGATGGGTATGCCGGCATCGGTGTATGGCGCGCTGCCTTTAAGCCATTAGTAGACCGTATCGCGGATACTGATATCCGTCTGCAATGGTTCTGCTGCGACCGTTCTACAGGTGTAACAGATGCTTCCGGTAATCGTATAACATTGATTCGTGACACTCAGTCTCCAGTTGCCGTGGAATACCAAGCTGTAAAATTTATCGGTACAGGTCGTGATAACATCAAGGCCGGTGTGTTCAGCGGATGGGAACTGGGAGATTATATTTACCTGCGTTCAGAAGAAGCTTACATGATAAAAATGGAAGCTTTGGCTCACAAGGGTTCTGCAGAAGCAGTGACTGAACTGAATAGCTTTATGAAGACTCGCCAGCCCGATTATAATTACACTTTCACGAATAAGGCTGACCTGATAGAGGAAATCATTTATCAGAAACGTGTAGAGTTCTGGGGTGAAGGTTTGGAATATATTGATAATCGTCGTTTGAATATTCCTGTAGATCGTACAGATGAAACTTGGGGCGCAGAAAATAATAATCACTTCTCTGCCGGTAAGTTCCGTTATAACCAAGAAGACAGGCCGTTCCTTTACCAATTACCTCTCTCTGAAATAGAGAATAATTCTCAGCTTTCTCCGAGCGACCAGAATTAATACCTCAAAGGACATGTTATACGGAAAAATAACACAGAAGCGCTATCTGTGCAGACTAATCAAGCTGCATTACCCCAACAATAATAATGCGACAACTATGATGATTCATCCGGTTGAACATACCGGAATTTCATAATAAAGTGTTTTTGAGAAGCCACTCATTGTGAAATGGGTGGCTTTTCTTCTCTTAATCCTACAAAAGACTTCAGGGGAAGTGTTATTTCAAGATTACATATCTTCCAAAAAAAGCCCTTTATAAGAAACAGAGCAGTTTTCCCATTCTTTGTTGATTGTGAGAAAATATTCTCCTTTTTTCTTCAATATTCCCCAATCTATCCGTTCATTATTGTGTTCAATTTTTACCAATTCGTAAAATGAAAAAATACAATGCCGGTCTTCCATCCGTTGGCTTCAATAAAAGTGAGGTCTTATCGATACGCCTAAAACCGTCATTTACGATTCTTCTTGAGACTGTTCTGCTATATTCTTTAAAACTGCCAATTCTTTTTTCGACTATAGAATTTCATAATACACCTTATCATTTTACATCAAGTCCACTATTATCGTAATGCACATTACGATAATACCAATTAGAGACGATAATTTGTATAAAATGAATTTCTCCTTGAACTTTTACACAAGAAACTATAAAGTAATTTATTAAGCTCCTTTAGAAATGATCTCATAAGTTCATTAGTTTTTTATACAGCAAACACAGATTTCCTATATTTGAAATAGGAATAAACTAATATTTATCTCTATCTGAAATGGGAATGGTTATTCTGTAATTTGAAATAGTATTTACATGAAATGCAATATTCTTATGGATGAAATAAGTAATACAAGTAAATATTCAACGAAAAATAAACAAATAATAGATATTGACATAATTACCCATTCTTTTAAAAAGAGGAATACTAATTTTACAACCGTAGTACATTAATTGATACTCAAACAGCTATTAATCAAAATATTACATTTATTAATGGTATCACATAAGTAAGGTTTTGTTTATTGTAGACCCATATAGGACAGCTTTGAAAAGAGTATTCCTTGTTTTAGCCAATTCTTTGACTTATTGTATATTCTTTATTATCAATATATTATACACATTGTAGTTCCGCGAAAACTCTGGTGATTTCGTACATTGGTATGAAAACTCAAGAAGTAAGTATTAGGGCAAATATGAAAGTATCAATGAAGCCCGATACTGAAGTTCTAGACGAAGTGGTGGTTACTGGCTATGGGGTACAACGAAAGGCATCGTTTACCGGAGCAGCAGCAGTTGTAGGCAAGGATGTCCTTGCTAAAAAAACTGATGCTAATTTCGTAAAAGCATTGGAAGGTGCAGTACCTGGTATCCAGATGAACAATTCAACTAGTATGCCAGGTATATGGGGATCTATCTATGTACGTGGTCGGGGTTCACTCAATTCAGGGACTCAGCCACTCTATGTTATTGACGGTATGCCGGTTGATTCTGATACCGATGATAATTCACTTACTTACTCTACAAATAATACAATAGATCCGATGTCTTCGCTTAATCCTGCTGATATCGAAAGTATTACGGTATTGAAGGATGCAGCGGCTACTGCTATCTATGGTTCACGCGCCGCTAATGGAGTAATTGTTGTTACCACTAAAAAAGGTGCGGAAGGCAAATTCAACATTAACCTCGATATTAAACAAGGATTTGTTACTACTGCCAATAACAATATGGATTTTGCTAATGCACAGCAAACTATGAAACTTTTCACTGATGGCTACACTGCAGCACAAGGAGGAGATTGGCAGGAAAATTACAATTACTTGGCAGATGATTACTTTGGCTGGGATCGTAAATCTTCCTACGACTGGATGGATGCTATCTCTCGTAAAGGTTATTATCAAGATTACAATTTGAATATGCAAGGACGTACCGGTTCCACTGGTTATTATGTCGGTTTAGGCTATTTGAACACAGAAGGCCTAATCATTGGATCTGATTTAGAACGTTTTTCTGGACGCCTCAATTTGGATACAAAATTTAAATGGGCTACTTTGGGGGTGAATTCATCATATAGCTATACTACACAAAACGGTTTTTCCTTATCCACAGCCGGTTCTATGAGTAGCCCTCTTACAGCAGCTGTTTCCAGCCAAACTCCTATGGACCCTTTTTACGACTCAGAAGGCAATTATGCTAATATCAATAATTATAATCCATTAGCATTAATGGATGAGAAGACCGGTGAGTTAAATCAAAGTAATACTCAAATGGTGAATTTGAATCCTTATTTCCAAATAGATTTTGGTAAGGGAATCTATGCAAAAACAACATTAGGAGTAAATATCAATGAACTGCGTCAATATCAATATTGGAGTGCACTTTATAACCCGCAAGCTCAAGATTATAATGGCTTAGGACAGCAATATAATTCAAAGAGTACGGTTGTTACTTGGAATAATATTATTGGTTGGAATTATAAATTTGCCGACAAACATGATATTAGCCTGATGTTGGGTCAAGAAATGCAAAAGAAGAGTTATTTCTATGAATATTATGCTAAATCTGATTTTCCGTTTGCTGCTTCTGGTATGCGTGACCTTACAACTGCTGGTACTGACCAGGGAAATGAGTATTACAAGCAAGAGGCGCGTTTAGCGTCTTATTTCGCGGATGTGCACTATTCCTATGCTGATAAATATTATCTTTCTGGTTCTTTCCGCCGTGACGGTTCATCTGTATTCGGTACAGACAATCGTTGGGGTAATTTTTGGTCAGTAGGTGGTAAATGGCGTATTTCGGGGGAAGAGTTCCTGAGTGAAAACGAAATCATAACAAATGCTACGCTTCGTGCGTCTTATGGTACAGTAGGTAATCAGGATATTAGCTGGTATGCTGCCCGTGGATTTTATTCATCAGGATACAATTACAATCAAATGCCCGGTATGAGACCGACAAGTATCCCTAATCCTGAATTGACATGGGAGGTTTCTAAGAAATTTGATATTGGTTTTGACCTTTCATTCCTGCAACGTATTCATTTGACCTTCGATTTCTATAACGAAGAAACTTCTGATGCCTTGTTTGAAATACCTTTGTCTATGACTACCGGTATCTCAAAAACTTATCAGAATATCGGTTCTATCCGTAATCGGGGTATTGAGTTCTCGATAAATACTTCCATCATTCAAAATAATGATTTAAATTGGAACTTCTTCGCCAATCTGACATGGAACAAGAACGAAGTAATAAAGCTATCTACTGATGACCCTCTAGAATATACATATCAAATCATTGAACAAGGACATCCTTACAGCCAGTTCTACATGAAAGAATATGTAGGTATAGATCATGAGACCGGTAAACCATTATGGTACCTTAATAAAGAAGGTGACGAAACTACATCTGATTACAATGCAGCTGCCAAACGATACGTAGGGGATGCCGACCCCAAGGTATTGGGAGGCTTTGGAACCAATCTTACATGGAAAGGAGTTGATTTCAACCTTAACTTCAATTACCGTTTAGGAGGAAAAGTCTATAATTCAGGAGCTGCTTTTACCGGCTTTGGTATGGCATTCCGTACACCGCTTGAGGATGTAGCCCTTAACTCATGGACGCCTGAGAATAAGAACGCTAAATATCCTCAATATATTTACCGTGATCCCAATAACGCTACAGCTACATCTTCCCGTTATCTTTATAGTGGCAACTACCTGCGTATCAGTAATGTTACATTGGGATATACACTACCTAAGACATGGACGCAAAAAGCATTTATCCAGAAGCTACGCGCCTATGTATCAGTAGATAATCTCTATACATTTACAGCAAGTGATTTTGTAGGATATAATCCAGAGACTTCTGCTAATGGTGTCATTGCATGGCAATATCCTGCTACGTGTACCTTCATCGGAGGTATTCAGCTCACCTTCTAAAAGATAGTATAACAGTAATTAAAAGCAATATATGAGTATGAAAAAGAATATATTAAAGACATTCATCATATTAGCCTTAGGAGCTGGTATTTCAGGATGCGGAAATAGTTTCCTAGAAACCAACTACTACAAAGGCATTGATGTGGAAACGGGATTGTCTACGGTTGACAATATCTCGACGGCACTTAATGGTACTTACTATGATTTGTTCTATTACTATTTTGCCGGAAATTATGCAATCAATATCGGTGATATTCCAACTGATATAAGTTATTGGAATGGTAAAACCGGACACTTTGATGGTATATACACTTATACTTATACAGATACAGACACCTACCTGAAAGCAATTTGGGAATATGGTTACAAGACTGCTGATAATGCAGCCCGTGTTATTGAGGCTTCTAAAGCTCTTTACGAAAATGTCGCAGCAGAAGAAAAGTCTGAACTAGATCGCTGTATGGCTGAAGCCTATGCTTTGCGTGGGTATGCACAATTAATGTTAGTCAATGTCTATGCTCATCAAGTAAAAGTGAATGGTACTGACCATTCATCTGCTCCCGGCATCGTATTGATAGACAAACCTATTGAAGCTCTTTCTCAGGTTAGCCGTTCGACAGTTGGACAAAGTTATGAAGCTATTGTATCGGATTTCAACTTGGCAATAATGCACTTTGATGCCGCTGGGGGTGATAGGCAATCCTTGGTATTTTTCAATAAAGCTGCTGTATATGGTTTGTTGGCACGTACACATTTGTATTTGGAAGATTGGGACAAGGCAATGCAATATGCACAAATTGCTCTTGACGAAAAAGGAATTGCCGAATTAACCTATGGTACCGCTAAATACAAGGCATTGTATAATAACGAGGCATCCAACACTGAAAGTATGTTTGCATTAGCCATTACCCAAACAGACAACTGGTCGGCTAATTCGTGCGGTACATTGTGGTCTAGTTACAACTATAGTCCGAGTCCTAAATTGCAAGCCCTTTATGGTAAAAACGATTGTCGTACAAGTATCTTCGAATGGGATGCTAAATCTTCTCCAACTGTGCCTATATTCAAAGCTGGTAAATTTTCACATTATGATTCTGGTAACCCTGCTTATGGAACCAATTATATTGTGAATGCTCCTGAAATGTTTCTAATAATCGCAGAAGCAAACTTAAAAGGTTCAAACGGCAGTTTAACCAAAGCACAAAATGCCCTGCTAACAGTAGCTAAGCGTAATGCAGATATTACATCTGTATCTGATTTGCCTGCTACATCTGATGGCTTAATGAAATTCCTTAAGGACGAACGTGCGCGAGAATTATTTCAAGAAGGTTTACGTTTGTATGACTTAAGACGTTGGGACGAAAATGCAGAGGTATATGCTGCTAAAGCCCCTACTGTATCATTCACTTATACTAACTACAAAATCTCCAATTTGGTATTCCCCATTCCAAGTGCAGAAATAAATGCAGGTTTTGGAGTTGAACAAAATGATTGGTCAAGTACTTTACCGAGGTAAATCGTTGGAACTTGTAAATAACGCAATTCGATTATAAAATCGGATTTTATAAATAAAGTGTTTTTGAAGAGGTTGTGTCTTTTGTGACACAACCTCTTTTTTTATTCTAGACTCTCGCAACAACAATCAACTTTTAAAAAACAATAACTATCAATTATCCATAATCTTATAAAAATATCGTATGTTTGCAATTAGATAAATGCATGAATATGGATTCTAAAAAACAACTCTACATCATTAGTGGTTGTAATGGTGCTGGTAAGACTACGGCATCTTATACTGTGTTGCCGGATGTTTTGGAATGCAAGGAGTTTGTCAATGCGGATGAAATAGCTCGTGGATTATCTCCTTTTAATCCCGAAAGTATGGTCATTGAAGCCGGACGGTTGATGTTGCAAAGAATCAATGAATTGCTGAAAAATCAACAAAACTTTTCTATAGAAACCACACTTGCCACAAGATCTTACACTCGCCTTGTCCATCGTGCACAAGAACAAGGATATAAAGTTAATTTAATATATTTCTGGCTGAGTTCGCCCGACTTGGCTATTCAGCGTGTAGCCCAACGTGTACGTAATGGTGGACACGACATTCCCAAAGAGGTTGTGCTCCGGCGTTATCAAGCAGGCATTGATAACTTTTTCAATATTTATATGCCTTGTGTGGACTATTGGCTATTGGCAGATAATAGCGAAACACCCCGTATAATTGTTGCTGAAGGTGGACGAGGAATGGAAATGCATATACATCACATTGAACGATTTAATAAAATACAAAGTTATGTCAGAGAATGAACGAAAAGAACTAAGCGAAAAGTTACATTTCGGTTTGGCATTAGCCGAACGTCGTATGCTTGAAGAAAAAGCATTGCGCAATGAATGCATTATACAAGGCTTGCCCAATGGAGAGATTAAAAGTGTACCGGCACGTATCATACTGCGTAGACTTTATGGAGAAGAGCTGAAACGATAGAAATATCCTCTCTTCAATAAACAGCAAACCTGAATTGTCTGCACGACACGAGAGCCAGTGCGGATTACAAAAGTACATTCTTTATTCCCCTGAATTATAATAAAAAATATATCCACTCAGTCTTCGTTATTCTATGTAGACTATATTCTCTTACAAGAAGACTTCCTCATTACGTTTTTGACATGCTCCAAACAGTAGTTTTTCATAGCTATAGAATTCTTTACTCCAATTACTTTGTATTTGGAATAATCTCCATTTATAAGATAGAGACAATTACATGGTGTTCTATGCATAAAATGGATAAATAGGTAGGATAGTATTTATGTAACCATTATAAATTCAATAGTATTTTACATAAGGGTTTACATTCTCATAGATGGAATAAACAACACGAGTAAATAATTGACAAAAAGCAACTAAATGATAGATATTGACAAAGCCCTTCTAGTTTTTGAGAAAAAAGATCCTAACGTTATGATTATAGCACATCAGTACAGAATTAAACACCTTCAAATCAGGATATTACCATTACAAATAGTATCATATAAGTAGATTGTCATTTACAGTGGATATGTATAGAGTATCTTCTCTAGAGGAATACTTTATTTCAGGAGCTCTTTTTGTTTATTTTGTATTGCTTATTATCAACAATATAGACATATTGTAGTTCCGCGAAAACTTTGGTAATTTCGTACATTGGTATGCAGACTCAAGAGGTTGATATTAAGCCGAATATAAAAGTATTCATGCGTTCCGATTCTGAGATGCTTGATGAGGTAATGGTGGTAGCTTACGGTACAGCAAAGAAGTCTGCTTTTACAGGTTCAGCCTCTGTGATCAAGTCTGAGACATTGGAGAAACGTCAGGTCTCCAACTTATCGAATGCACTTTCCGGTACTGTATCTGGTGTGCAGACACAAAGTACAAATGGCCAGCCGGGTACGAGTGCGACAGTTCGTATTCGCGGTATCGGTTCTATGTATGCCAGCAACAATCCTCTGTATGTAGTGGATGGTATTCCTTATGAAGGAGATATCTCCGCTGTCAATTCACAAGATATTGAATCAATGACCGTATTGAAAGATGCCGCAGCTGCTGCCTTGTATGGTGCACGTGGTGCAAACGGTGTTATTTTGGTTACTACAAAGAAAGGTAAGAGCGGTGATACGCAGATTTCTTTAGACGCCCGTTGGGGAGTCAACTCCCGCTTAGTGAAAAACTATGATGTATTGCAGAATGCAAATACCTATATGGAGACTGCATATTCTGCTTTGTATAACGGATACCTATATAATAGCGGATATACAGCAGAACGGGCTTATCAATTGGCCAATGCAGACTTGTTTCCAAAGCTGGGCTACCAAGTTTATACCATACCTGATGGACAATATCTTATTGGCCGGAACGGCAAGTTGAACCCTTATGCAACTCTGGGATATAGTGACGGTGACTATTATTATACACCGGATAACTGGTCTGATGAGATGTTCCAAAGTAATTTGCGCCAAGAGTATAATCTTAGTGTTTCTGGTGGTTCGGACAAATTAAGCTACTATCTGTCTGCCAGTTATTTGAATGATGAAGGTATTATTGAAAATTCAGGTTTCGAACGTATCTCCACTCGTATGAACGTGGATTATCAGGCTAAAAAGTGGTTGAAGCTCGGAGTTAATCTTAGCTATTCAAATGTAACAAGCCGTTCACCGGGCGATCAGGATACCGATGCTGCTACTTCTTCCGGTAATGCGTTCTTTGTTGGTAACTTTATCGCACCAATCTATCCGATGTATGTACGGAATGCAGACGGCAGTTTCCAATATAATGCCAATACTGGCTATCATGTATATGACTATGGTGATGGTTCAAGTACAAACTTCACCCGTAATTTTATGAGCATGTCCAATCCTATGAGCGGTTTCCTTTATGATACTGAAAAATATCTGATGGATATTCTGAATGGGAAATGGTATGCAAAGATTGATATCATTGACGGTTTGTCATTGACAGCTTCTTTGGGCTTGCATATTGACAACACACGCCAGCATAGTGTGGGTAACAAGTATTATGGTCAGTCGGCTTCCTATGGCGGTTCTGTTATGCAATACTCCTCACGCGTTTATTCGCTTGACCAACAATATCTGTTGAATTACAAAAAGACATTCGGCAACCATAACTTGGATATTCTTGCCGGCTATGAAAGTATGGACTTCAACACGGAAAGTCACTATATTTTAGGATATAACATGTATAGTGACAAGAACTGGACTGCATCTAATGTTATCGACCGCAAGAATGGTTCTGGCAGTTACAATGAATATGCCACAATCGGTATCATTACACGTGCCAGCTACGATTTCAATGAAAAATATTATGGTAGTGTTTCTTATCGTCGTGATGCTTCTTCACGCTTCCATCCGGATAACCGTTGGGGTAACTTCTGGAGTGTGAGTGCAGCATGGGATATGGCAAAAGAAAACTTTATCAGTCAATACGATTGGATCAACATGCTGAAGCTGAAGGCTTCTTTCGGTCAGCAGGGTAATGACAACCTCTATTATAAGGGATATACAAACTACTATCCGTATCTGGATCAGTTCACGGTTAGCGGGTCTGACGGTGTATTCTCTGATGGTGTGCTCTACTACAAGGGGAGCAAAGATATCACTTGGGAAACATCCAATTCATTCAATGTAGGTGTGGATTTCGCTCTTTTGGGAGGACGTATTGACGGTACAATCGAATACTTCAACCGCCAGACTAAGGATATGTTGTATTATAAACCGGTAGCGATGTCTAACGGTTATACCCAACTTCCTATGAATATCGGTTCGGTACGCAACTCCGGTGTGGAAATTGAATTGAACTATACTCCTATTGAAACTAATGATTTAAAGTGGGTGATCAATTGGAATGGAACATTGATGAAAAATAAGATTCTTGAGCTGCATCCGGATTTGAAAGGAGAGATGATTGATGGTTCCTATATTTATCGTGAAGGTGAATCTTTGTACCAGATGTATTTGACTAAATATGCAGGGGTAGATCCTGATTCCGGCGAAGCTCTGTATTGGGCAAAGGACGAAAACGGTGTAGAGTATAAGGATAAAGATTGGTCTGCTGCCTACAATTCCAATAGACAAGCTTCCGGTGACCTGTTGCCTACTATCTATGGCGGTGTCGGTACAACATTGGAGTTCCGTGGCTTTGATTTCTCCATCCAGTGTGCTTATCAGTTGGGTGGTACGATTTATGATAGTGGCTATCAAGCTTTCATGCATGGCGGTGACTCCCACTACATGGGATATAACTGGCACAAGGATATCTTGAATGCATGGACACCAGAGAATAGAAATACCAATATTCCGCGTGTAGATGCCATTGATAAATACACCAACTCTTCATCAGACCGTTGGTTGACAAGTTCTGATTATTTCTCTATCAATAACATCACCCTGGGCTATACTTTACCTAAGAGATGGTTGAGAAGTCTGGGTATCGGAAGCTTGCGTATTTACGGTGCGGCTGACAATGTGGCTCTTTTCTCTGCCCGTAAAGGGCTTGATCCACGTATGAGCTACACAACAGCTTCTACAGATAGATATACGCCTATACGTACTATTTCCGGCGGTTTGAAAGTAACATTCTGATAATAGTTCAATAATAAAATACAGAAAAAATATGAAGAAATTATATAAGATAACACCGTATGTTATGCTCGGTTTGATGGTAGCTGGATGTACAGATCTGGATACAGAACCGCTGAGTTCGACTATTACATCTGACCAAAAGGAAGAAGTTGTTGAATCTGATCCTTCCAGATTGGAAGCCAGCGTAGCAGCTGTGGCTGCAAATTTCACCCAATATGCCAAAATCTACACAGAAGATGACAATGTGCATAGTGATATAGGTTATCCGACCATTATGCTGGCCACGGAATCAAGAGGTACGGACATGGTGGCAGATATTACTGGTTATAACTGGTATTCCAATTCAGCCGATTACAGTGACTGCTTGAATACAAGTACAGCTACCATTGAATTCTGGGGTACATTGTACAATCAGATTTTTACAGCCAATAACGTAATCGGTACTGTAGATAACGAAACTGAAGATCCTACGTTACAATATTATCTGGCGCAGGCATTAGCTGTCCGTGCTTTTGACTATTTTACGTTGATACAGTTGTATCAGTTCAATTACAAAGGACATGAGAGCGCTATGGGTATGCCTTTGATTACAGAGCAGAATGCAACAGAAGTTGCAGCCAATGGCTGCGCCCGTTCTACTGTGCAAGAAACTTATGATTTTATCTTGGCAGACCTGAATAAAGCTATTGAGCTGCTGACAGCCACTACAAAAGAACGTGATGACAAGCGCTATGTCAGCTTGGATGTCGCTTACGGTATCCGTGCCCGTGTCTATCTGGCAATGCACAACTATGCGGAAGCTTTAAAGGATGCGGAAGCCGCACTGGCCAAAACTACTGCCACTCCATACTCCCGTGCTGATGTAAGCAAGCCTTCATTCATTAATATCGAAGACAATTCATGGATGTGGGGTATCTTGATTACAGAACAGGACCGTGTAAGTACAACCGGTATTTGTAATTTCCCTTCACATATGGGCTCTTTGAATTATGGTTATGCTTCTGTAGGTGGATGGCGTAGAATCAGTCCGAAACTCTATAATGAGATTCCTGCCAGTGATGTCCGCAAGGGATGGTTCCTGAACGGTGAAGGTGTATCTGCCAATTTGCCTGCTGCAGCCCAAACATATATTACCGGGAAAAAGGCACCTGCCTATACACAAGTAAAGTATGGGGTGCTGAATGACCAATGGGGAACTGACAACAATGCTACGGATATAATATTGATGCGTGTTGAGGAAATGTATCTTATCAAGGCTGAGGCACAAGCTATGAGTGGTAATGTTAGTGGCGGTGTATCTACCCTTAACTCGTTTGTTACTGCATATCGTGACCCGTCTTATCAGTGTACAGCCACTACACCGGAAGCTGTGCAGGAAGCTGTTTGGCAACAACGTCGTCTTGAATTCTGGGGAGAAGGTATGGCATATTTTGATATTATGCGTCTGAACAAGGGAGTCAACCGTTTAGGCTGCGGCTTCCCGACTACTGCCGTATTTAATATTACAGCAGGTGATCCGGTTCAGATTTACAGTATTCCTAATAAGGAAGTACAATATAACCCATTATTGGAGAACAATCCGCTGGTTTCGGCACCTACACCAATACCTGATGTAGAATAATGTATATGTTAACTATTAAAAATATGGAATATGAAATATATAAATAAGATACTTAGTCTGTTTGTCATCGCACTGATAGCTACCTCTTGCGATCCTGATGCAGAAAGTTATACTCCGGGTGAACTGGAAGACGGTAATCAAGGCATCTGCTTTGTGGGCAATTACACCCAAACAGTGGAAGTTGAGCCGGGAATAACCTCTTTTGATTTAACTTTGACACGCTCCTTGACAGATGCTGCCGGTACGGTTGATGTTACTGTGATAAATAATGAAGAGAATATATTTGTATGCCCTTCCACTGTATCATTTGCTGCTGGAGAGAAAACAGCCAAGTTGACAGTTGAAACACCGTCAGCTGCCGAGGGTATCACTTATAATCTACAACTGGCTTTGAGTGGTAATGATGTCAGCAACTATTCTTCCGGATACCATGAAATATCAGTAAATTTTGCTATCTTGAAGTGGGAATCTATCGGTACCGGATACTATTTGGACGGTACAGTTGCTAATTTCTTTGGCGTAGATCCGTCTGTTCCGATGGCTGTGGAAATTGAAAAAACTACAACTGCTACCAGTACACGTTTCCGTTTTGACAGTCCGTTTGCCAAAGTTGCGACTGCACAAGATGAGGTTGGCGGTTTCAACGGTTATCCCTTTAATGAAGAGGCTGATGTAGTTCCAGGTGAATATACTTTCGTAATTGATGTGACTAAAGAAGGTGCTTCTTTGAAACCGGTTCAATATGGTATGGATTGGGGATATGGTATGTTCAGCGGTGGTTCTGTATATGGCAACCTATCTACTAATATAAATTCTTATCCTTTGGGAGTTTATAATGAAAAGGCCGGTAGTATTACCTTCCCAGCCAATTCGTTGTACGTAAGTATGGCTGACTATCAAGACGGTGGTGCATATCCTTGTACCAACCCGTCTTATCTCTACTTGAGTGCGGAAGCATACCTTAACTCTTTGGAGACAGAGTAATTTGAAAATTAAAAAAATTACATAAGAAAAGCCGGTTCACACAAAGGGCCGGCTTTTTACTTTAAATATTGATTCGTAGAGATTGAATCGTTAATTTACAGTTTTTCTTTATCCTCTGCCAACAAAAAGTTTCGCAGTGAAATCTGTTTAATTCCTTTGTAATTTCCCCCGCTTTGCATTTCATCCATTGTTACCACATATTTAGGGTAATTGTCTGCTATTTCCAAAAGATTGCCAAATTCTCGCCTAACAGTTGCATCGTCGGGAAGCATATACGCTACTTGAATATAGATTTTATGGTCGTCTTTGGAAGCAATGAAATCAATTTCTTTATTACCACTCTTTCCGACATATACTTCATATCCATATCTTAACAAATCAATGCATACTACATTTTCCATTAACTTGTTGATGTCTTTTCGAAAATCGAAATGCTGTATGGAATTATGTAATCCTAAATCTTCAAAATAATATTTCTCACCAATCTCAAAGATTTTCATCCCTTGGATTTCAGCTCGTTGAATTTTGTAAATAAAGAAACTATTGCACAGTGCCTTTAGATAGTTCAGAATTGTCTGCGTAGGAATGTTGACGTGTTGCGACTTTAAATATTTACTAATATTCTGGGCAGAAAAAAGAGAACCGGTATTATCTATCAGATAAGCTACGAGATTCTCCAAAAAAGATACATTCCGGATTGATTCACGGGCAACCACATCTTTTAGTAGGATAGTAGAGTAAACATTTCTCAAATACTCGAATATGACATTCTTGTCCATTGTTAGATTATGAATGTATGGCATACCTCCGAATGTAAGATAGAGTTTTAAACTTTCGGTGGAATCTTGACATTGATTGAAAGTTAAGAATTCCCCGTAGCTAAGTGAATGAATGGGAAATTCTATATATCTTCCTGCCAATTGAGTAGCAAGTTCACTGGACAGCATTTTAGCATTACTTCCGGTGCAATAGATATCGCATTTATTTTCGTTCAATAAACTCCGCAGACACAATTGGAATTCTTCAATCTCTTGGATTTCATCTACAAAAAGATAGTTATGATTATGCCCAGTAACCTTCTTTAAAACATATTGATAAAGATCCATGTAGTTCCTAATTTCCGTGAAGGCAAGTTGCTCTTTATCTACAAAAATGATATTGGCTTCCGGTATGTTTTTCTTTATGATATCTGATATCTGCAAAAGAATGTAGCTTTTACCTATCCTACGTTGGCCGGTTATTACTTTTATTATACTTTTATCAATAAACGGTTCAATTCTCCTTATGTATAAAGGGCGGGAGATATAATTTTTCATATTCAAACATGATTTAGTTTATATACAAAGATATAAAATATTTCAATTATAATTGAATCTTGCCGTATATATTATATATTCATCAATTATAAATAACATATGTAAAGCAAATATTTCTCAACAAAAAAATATTTTGGAACTTTTATGGATAAAATTTATCTTTCAAGATAAATTCCTCTATATAATCTATCGTTATTCTTGAATAAAAAACATTTATTGGGTTAATTAGTACATCACCAATTAAAAGAGTAGAATGAAATGTTACAATAACGCGCTCATTATCAGCTTTTAATTATTCAAAACGGTATGAAATGGGTACTTCGAGCCACTTACCTCCCTTTGCCATATACCTTTATAGATAATATACAATAGAATAAACTCTGTTCTATAGCAAACGTAAACAATTGTTTTTTAGCAATATACACTTATTGTAGTTCCGCGAAAACTCTGGTGATTTCGTTTGTTGGTATGCAAACCCAAGAAGTAACGATTAAACCTCATGTAAAGGTAATTTTGAAATCCGATTCTGAGCTGCTTGAAGAGGTTGTGGTTACCGGTTACGGTACATTTAAAAAAGCATCATTTACTGGAGCTGCTTCTACTGTAAACACTTCCACCTTGGAAGATGTACCTGTTCTTTCTGTTGCCGACAAACTTTCTGGTAATGTCGCTGGTGTTACTTTTGGCTCAAGTTCAAGTAATCCAGGTTCTGTAAGCAGTATCCGTGTACGTGGTATGGGTTCCATCAATGCCGGAAACAATCCGCTTTATGTTATTGACGGAACACCGGTCACAAGTGGAGACTTATCCGAGTTCACTTATAGTGATGCAGGAACTGATATTTTGTCTTCACTCAATACCAATGACATCGAGTCTATCACAGTTATCAAAGATGCGGCTGCTGCCTCTCTTTACGGCTCGCGTGCTGCTAACGGTGTTGTGGTCATTACGACGAAAAGCGGAAAACAAGGCAAAACAAATGTAAGTTTCCGTTCCGACTGGGGTTTCTCAAACATGGCAATAGATTATCGTCCTATGCTCGACGGTGACTCGCGCCGCGAACTCTTATGGACCGGTCTCAAGAATTACGGGTTATACACCGGAAACATGTCCGATGCAGATGCCGCAACTTTTGCAGACCAGAACATCGAGGACTTTGCTTCAAAACCCTCAACCGGATGGACGGATTGGAAAGACCTGCTTTTCCGTAACGGTTCTCATCAGAACTACCAGTTGAGCGTATCTGGCGGTAACGACCGTACCAAGTTCTACACCTCAGCTGCTTATACCAATCAGGAAGGTATCATTTACAAACAAGGTCTGGAACGTTTCACTGGTAATGCAAACCTCACTCATAAGTTTGGAGACTTTGAAGTTCAGGTTACAAGCCAATTCTCAAAAGTAAGACAAAACAAAACTAATGAAGCTACCTCCTATGATGGACCTGTGGCCAATTACGCATTCTTCCAAAGCCCCTCATCAACCCCTTATAATGAAGACGGCACATTAAACAATGGTTGCGGCGTATTTGGAGTCAATCCTTTGTATGAAAGAGAACACAGCTCTGACGTTTATACCCTGATGAAGGCATTCAATACAATCAAGTTGACCTACAATATTTGGGACAAGTTGAATTTAAGTGAAAAGATTGCTTATGATTACGCACAAGGAACCAATGACGTTCTTTGGGACAGACACTCAAACAATGGTGCCCCCGGTGGTGTCATGCAGCGTATCGTCAATCGTAATGACCAGCTGAATACACAAACCCAGCTCTCTTACATCAACTCTTTCGGTCTGCACAATATTGACGCCCTGCTTGGTTTTGAAACACAAGATACGGAATATGCTTTCAACTACATGGCAGGCCAAGACTATCCGGGTGATTTGTACGAATTGACAAATGCCGGTTCAACAAGTGCCGAAACCAACAGACAGAGCTATCGCATGACTTCGTTCCTCGGACGTGCCAATTATAACTACGCAGACAGATATTATCTCGGTCTCAGCTATCGTACCGACGGAAGTTCACGTCTGGCAAGAGAAAACCGTTGGGGAAGTTTCTGGTCGGTTTCCGGAGCATGGAGATTCATAGACGAAAGTTTCCTGAATCCTGTCAAGAGTGTATTGACAGATGGAAAGCTCCGTGTGTCATACGGTGTAAACGGAACGCAACCATCAGACTATTACGCTTATATGAATCTTTATAAATACGGAATCATATACAATGGACAGTCAGGAATGTCCATCGTCGGAATTGCAAACCCGGACCTGAAATGGGAAAAGAACAAAACATGGAATATCGGTCTCGACCTTTCATTCATCGACCGTATCTCTGTAACATTCGACTACTATCAGCGTAAAACCAGCGACCTTATATATGACCTCCCCGTATCACAAGTCGGCGGATATTATGATGGCAATTATGGGTATACCACCCCGCAAAACATCGGTTCACTGAAGAACTCCGGTTTTGAGTTGACCATTACATCAACCAATTTCAGAAACAAGGATTTCACGTGGACCACTTCTCTGAACATGGCACACAACAGCAACAAACTGACCAAATTGGATGGCCAGCAGAATGAAATCGTATCAGGACCGCTGATTCACCGTGTAGGCGAACCTTACTATTCATACTATGTTTATGAATACGCCGGAGTCGACGCAGAGACCGGTAAAGAAATGTTCTATCTGAATGACGGAACAGAGAATGCCCGCAAGACAACTACAAATATCTCTGAAGCCAACAAAACTATTGTAGGCAAGCATCAGGCTAGTATAGAAGGCGGTCTTACCAACAACCTCAAATGGAAGTTTATCGACTTGGGCTTCACTTTCACTTATTCATTGGGTGGTGATGCTTTTGACTACTCCACTTGGCAGCACTCCAATGGCGGTTCACATCTATACGGTGGTGCCGTACCGACATACTACGACATCTCAAAGATGTGGACCGGCCCGGGCGACACGAATGCCACATTGCCTAAATTTGAATATGGAAGCGTAGCTTCACTGTCTTCACGCTGGCTGATGCCTACTGATTATCTACGTCTGAAGAACCTCACATTAGGTGTAAGCATTCCGCAAAACTATATCAACAAGCTTGGACTTAGCAAGGCAAGAATTTACTTCTCGGGGTCCAACCTGCTTACATGGAAATCTAAAGACTTATTTGTAGATCCGGAAATGCGTGTAGACGGACTATGCACATTTGAGACTCCGGCATTGAGAACATATACATTCGGAATAGAATTGAATTTCTAACTAATAAAGATACGAAAATGAAAATATTAAAGACATTATACACAGCAACGCTTTGCGCAGCTATGGCAGTCAGCACTTCATCATGCCTCAACAGTTGGCTGGATCAGTCACCCGCAGACGGAATAGATGCTGAAACCGCAATCAAGAACAGCGATGATTTGGCCAATGTGCGGACGGGACTTTATGCTGCCGTTAAAGGTAACAGTAGCCTGATTAATTATTATGGACGCCTCATGTTCGTATACGGTGACATGAGAGGGGAAGATATCCAATATGAATATAACGGTGGAAGTGGAAGAGCAAACTTCTACTACTATATGGAATATACAACTGCCGACAATTTCACCACCTCAACAGCCGTATGGCAGATGCCTTATGTAGTCATAGCACGCGCCAACCGTCTGATTCAGGCAGCAGAAAGTGGCAACCTGACCGACGCGGCAGAGGCAAAAGCCACTATTGACCAATATGATGCAGAAGCAAAAGTTCTGCGCGCCATGGCACTGTTTGACCTTACACGTATCTACGGTAAACCTTATACGGTAGATCAAGGCAGCTCACCCGGTGTGCCCATCGCTACCTCCCCGCTGGAATCGACAGAAAAGCCAAGCCGCAGCACGGTAGCCCAATGTTATGAGGCTATTGAAAAGGATTTGACAGATGCAATCAACTCAAATGCACTGCCCAAAACCAATGAAGTGGGTTATGTCAACCTTTGGGCTGCCAAAGCCTTGCAGGTACGTGTATATATGACAAAAGGCGAATGGAGCAAGGCTTTATCCGTAGCTGAAGACATCATATCAAACTCGTCTTACAAACTTTGGGAACCGTCAGAATATGTTGCTGCATGGAGCAAAAGTGATGCCAATCATTCAAAAGAAATCATGTTCGAGATTTCCATCAACAACAATACTGACTGGACAGACCGTGAAGGTATTGCCTACTTATATGCAGACAAGGCTGGCGCTTCTCCCGGATATGGAGATGTAATTGTCACAAAAGACTTCTCTGACATGCTTACATCCGACCCGGCAGACATCCGTAACGACATATTATTGGCAGCGGCAGCAGGAGGATTTGACAAACGTAAAGTTTACATCAACAAAATGCCTGCTGTAAACGGAGATGTACGTTACTCCAATGTCCCATTGCTGCGCTTGTCAGAAGTTTACTTGTCAGCAGCAGAAGCAGCTTTCCAAGCCGGAGACAAGAACAAGGCTGCCAACTTGCTGAACGATATCATCTCCAACCGCACAACGGATGAAAGCAAACAAGTAACCAGCGGAAACATCACATTAGACCGCATCTACATCGAACGCCGCAAGGAACTTGTAGGTGAAGGACAGCGCTACTTCGATGTTATGCGCCGAGGTGAAACCGTTACACGCTACACGGACGTTAATGACAGAGGATGGCACGACGTATTGAGCGAAGAAGCGCGTACATTCAACCGCGACTCCAAGAAAGCGCTCCCGTTGATTCCCGTCGGTGAAATCAATGCCAATCCGAACATAGAACAAAATCCAGGCTATTAATCAATAGTAGCCTAAAGAAACTTGGGAATTTTCCCAATGTGTTTTTATAAATAAAGTGTTTAGAGGAGGTGTGCCAGTGATGGTATGCCTCCTTCTTTCAATATATCCACCAATATAGGTTTCACTCCGCTGACAAAACACTCAACGGCAATAACCATCAGGATAAGTCCCATTAGGCGCATCATCACATTGTTTCCCGTCTCACCCAAAATTTTGACCAACCGCGTGGAAGCACGCAATATGAAAAAGGTAATCAGATAAATAAAGGCAATCATTCCTATAAGAACTCCTTTCATCTGAATGGTGTGGGCATCCTGCATCAGCACAATGGCATTGGCTATGGCACCGGGACCACAAAGCATCGGAATTCCAAGAGGAGTAATGGAAATATCATCGGCATAAGTCTTGATTTCCTCGTCTTTCAGCTTCATTGGAGTATAACGGGCTTGCAGCATATCGAAGCCAATCTTAAAGATAATAACTCCACCGGCAATACGGAAACCATTGGTAGAGATACCGAAGAACTTAAAGAGGAACTGTCCCGCAAACGTAAAGACCATAATCGTAATAAAGGCAACCAAAGTGGCGCGCGATACTACCGACTGCCGTTCACGGTCCGTCATTCCATGCGTCATGGTCAAAAACACCGGCATGGTGCCGAGAGGGTTTGTCAACGTAAAGAAGGAGGTAAAACAAAGTAGAGCGAAAGGTAAGATTGTGTCCATAGCTGTATAATATACGTTTCTGCAGACAAAAGTACAATTAAAAATTTCAATGTCACAAAATCTGCATCAATTCTTTCAGATTACTGATATGATAAGTCGGTTGAAAAGGCAGTTCTTCCTTCCCGGTTACATTATAAAACACTTGGTGCATACCCACTCCTTTGGCTCCTATCACATCATTTTCCCAACTATCGCCTATCATCAAAGAATCATGCACCTCGGATTGTGTGGCAGAAAGTGCAAAATGAAAGATTTCGGGCCAGGGCTTCAAGATACCGATGTCATCAGAGAGAACAATCTTCTTAAAAAAGCGGTCGATACCTGCCGAACGCATCTTATGACATTGCAGTTCTTGGAAACCATTGGAAAGGATATAGAGGTTATATTTCCCCGCCAAATATTCCAGCACCTCATAAGCATGCGGCATCAGCCGATTTTTTGTGGGAATGACCGAAAAGAAATCATCAGAAAAAGCCTCAGCCAAAGCAACATCCCTCGCCCCTACTGCCTCCAGAGGATATAGGAAACGCTGGCGGTTCAACTCTTCCTTACTGACCTGCCCTCTACCGTATTCTTCCCAGAGTTCTGTATTACGATGCTGATAAAGAGTATAGAAATGCAGGAAAGAGCGAAAGAAACGACCATAGTCATACTTGTGATACATTTCTTCGAATGTATCACGTGCATTAAGGGAAAATGCCCAAAGCGTATCGTCCAGATCAAAAAAGAGGTTTTTATATTGAGATGCCATAACTTAAAGGAAAGGTATATATAAAAATAGACGCAGATTATCAATTCCAATAACCTGCGTCCGTTCTGTATCAATCTTATAACAGTGTTATTTTACTTGGATTACCAAATACTTGGACACACTCCAGAAGTCTTTCGGATTTGTAATCTTCAAAGTCAGCTGTCCTTTATCATCTTTCTCCAACGCATAAGAGCCAGCAGGATGAGTGGTCAAGATATCAGCATCTTTGGAGTATAGTTTAATCTCTTTTGTCGTACGGATATCCACTTGTGTAAAGTAGTCCTTGTTGATATCAGAATCTTTCAGCACCTGGCCTTTTTTGAAAAGTCCGGTATTTGTCAATATCTTCTGGTCCTTCAACTCTTTCTTCGTACCAAATACAAACCAAGCCGTATTGAGTGCCTTATCTTGTTCGGCAACGGTTTGAGCCTTCGCCTCATTTTCGGCAGTCAATTCTTCTTTCTCAGTAGACAAACCGGTTACGGCAGCATCCAGTTCCTGGATACGGATATTCTTGGAAGCCAGCTCAGCCTGCAATTCCTCGATACGCTGGGTCTTTGCCACCAACTCCTGAGTCAGGGACTCCACAGCCCTCTTCAACTGGGCAGAGTTATTTTTACTGTTCTTCAGCATGGACTGTAATTTGGCAATCTGTTCCTTGTTCTCTTCCATCTGCTTACGGATAAATTCAATATCCGACGCAATCTGCTGCTTGGCATTCAAAGAGCCTTCTGCCACAGCACCACGCTGCAAATCCACACGGCTCTCTGCTGCATTAATCTGGCGGAATCCCTCTGAAATATCATTGAAAGTGCCCATCATCTCGTCCAATTCAGCATTACGCTGAGTCAGTTCCATCAATAAAGAATCATTTTCAGCTTTCAGCTGGTTCTTACTGCCACCAGAGAAGCTGTCACACGAAGCCATTACAGCCGCGCATACAATTAAAACTGCTAACTTTTTCATACGCTTTCGTTTTACGTTTGGTTAATGAAGTTATTTAATCGTCTATTCCTGTTACTACAATCACAATTTCACCGCGCGGTTCGTTCGCCGTGAAATGTTCAATCAATTCTGTAAGCGTTCCACGCACCGTTTCTTCGTGCATCTTTGAGATTTCCCGCGAAACAGAAGCCTGACGTTCGGCACCGAAATGTTCGGCAAACTGCGTCAAAGCTTTTACCAATCTGTGGGGAGACTCATAGAACACCATGGTACGACACTCCTCGGCCAATGCCTTCAGGCGGGTCATCCTTCCTTTCTTCTGTGGAAGGAAACCTTCAAAACAGAACTTCTCATTCGGCAGTCCGGAAGCCACCAATGCCGGTACAAAAGCTGTCGCTCCCGGCAAGCATTGCACTTCGATGCCGTTACGCACACACTCTCTGACTACCAGAAAGCCCGGGTCGGATATACCTGGCGTACCTGCATCCGAAATCAAAGCTACAGTTTCTCCCCCCTTTATTCTATTAACAACACTTTCAACCGTTTTATGTTCATTAAATTTATGGTGAGATTGCATCGCATTCTTTATTTCGAAGTGTTTCAGCAATATGCCGGAGGTACGTGTATCCTCAGCAAGTATCAAATCCACTTCTTTCAGAATCCGGATAGCACGGAATGTCATATCTTCCAAATTTCCTACCGGGGTAGGCACTACATAAAGTTTTCCCATACTTATCGGTCGTTTAGCTGAAATATTTTTTGAGGAGTTCCATAAAATCGACGGCGGCTTCATTTTCTTCATCCGGGTGCACTTCCGAAGCAAAAATATCCATAGCCTTGTCCAAAGAAGGAGCCTCACCCAAACGTCGTACCACTTCATTCATCCGTGCAGCATCGCCTGCGAACAGTTCGCGGACAAAACGGAATGAATCGTTCAGACTGATGGCATGTCTCAAATCCTTGGCAGGCTTGATACGTTCTGCCAAAATAGGAGATGCCGAAGTTACAACAGTCTGGAGCGCTTCAGCCGTATGAACTGTTTCCGGTTCCTCACATACCATCTTCATTGTATCAGGGACGACCGGTACAACCGGAGAAACCGGTCCAGCCAAAGGAGTAGTAGCAGTAGGGATTTCCTTCAGGGGCGGCACAACAGCCGTTGGCGCCTCCTCAAGCAGTTCTTGCAACGCCTCCAAGCGTACCTTCATCTGCTGGATATTCCGTTTTGCCACAATCCTCAATGTCGGATTGGTATCACTTGAAATGGCTTGCATCAAACATTTCAATTCCTGAATATCTAATTCTATGTCATTTAATAAGGTTTGCATATCCTTTACACAGTCCGTGTTAACGCTACAAATGTAGAAATAAATAATGAAAAAATATCGGAAAGCAAACAAAAGTGTTACTTTTGCGCTTAAATATAACACTCGAAAGCATGGTATTATTCTCAGAAGATCATATACAGGAAACCAAACGCAGGGGAAGAATTGAGGTCATTTGCGGTTCTATGTTTTCCGGCAAAACCGAAGAGCTGATAAGGAGACTGAAACGGGCAAAATTTGCCAAACAACGCGTAGAGATATTCAAGCCCGCCATAGACACCCGTTATTCCGAAGCCGATGTAGTATCGCATGACAGTCATTCCATAGCCTCCACTCCCATCGACTCGTCTGCCAGCATTCTGCTCTTCACTTCAGAGATAGATGTAGTGGGCATTGACGAAGCCCAGTTCTTTGATAGCGGCCTGATTGATGTATGCAACCAGCTTGCCAACAATGGTATACGCGTCATTGTTGCCGGACTGGACATGGACTTCCGGGGTATTCCATTCGGTCCTATGCCGGGACTGTGTGCCATTGCAGACGAAGTTTCCAAAGTACATGCCATCTGTGTGAAATGCGGCCAACTCGCCTCGTTCTCCCACCGTACCGTCAAGAACGACAAACAAGTACTGCTGGGGGAAACCGAAGAGTACGAACCTCTATGCCGGGAGTGCTATCAGCAAGCCATCCAAGCCGACCAAAAGGAAAGCGGTCATTAACGAATACAAAAAACAGAGCATTATGGAACGCAAAAAGATTACATTCGACAGTTTTATCCGCGGTGTCATACTCGGTGTCATTATTATCGGCATCCTTATGCTCTTCAAGCGTCTAAGCGGCGTATTGCTGCCATTCTTCATCGCATGGCTCATTGCCTATCTGATATACCCCCTGGTCACCTTTTTCCAGTACAGATTAAGGCTCAAGAACCGGGTCATATCCATCTTCTGCGCCTTATTCAGTATTCTGATTGTAGGAGGAACCGCATTTTATCTGCTTGTGCCTCCCATGATGGACGAATTCGTCAGGGTGAAAGATTTGGTAATAGACTACTTTTCCAACGGAACCCACGACGGCAATGTGCCCAAAACACTCTCTGAATTCCTTCGTGAGAACATAGACACCCAGTTTGTCACCCAATTGTTCAAGGAAGAGAATATGCTGAACGCCATCAAGGAAACCGTTCCCCGGCTCTGGTCCTTGCTGTCAGAATCCGTCAATCTACTGTTCAGCTTCTTCACTTTCTTTCTCATTCTTCTCTATATAATCTTCATATTGCTGGACTATGAAAGCATTTCCGAAGGGTGGCCCCACCTGGTACCACAGAAATACCGGCCCTTCGTAATCAATGTAATGAACGATGTGAAAGACGGCATGAACAGATACTTCCGCGGACAAGCATTCGTGGCATTGTGTGTCGGTATTCTGTTCAGTATAGGCTTTCTGATTATTGATTTCCCACTGGCCATTGGGCTCGGCTTGTTCATCGGTGCTTTAAACCTAGTGCCCTATTTACAGATTATTGGCTTTATACCTACCATCGTGCTGGCCATACTGAAAGCAGCGGATACGGGAGGAAACTTCTGGATTATCATTGCATCGGCCCTTGCGGTATTCATCATAGTACAAGCCATTCAAGACGGATTCATCGTACCGCGTGTCATGGGGAAAATTACGGGCCTGAACCCTGCCATCATCCTACTGTCTTTATCAATTTGGGGCTCATTGATGGGTATGCTGGGTATGATTATAGCACTTCCGCTTACCACCCTTATGCTCTCCTACTATCAACGTTTCATCATAAACAGAGAAAAAATTCACAAGTTTGAACAGACTGATAATCAACAAGAAGAGTAAAAGCAGAAGTCGTTATCAAAACTTTTTCCCTTAATCCATTTGTTTTTTAAACAAAAGTGCCTATCTTTGCACCCGCTTAACAGCAATAAGGTCTGATTCGCTAGCTCAGCAGGTAGAGCACAACACTTTTAATGTTGGGGTCCTGGGTTCGAGCCCCAGGCGGATCACTCAAACAAAAAGCAATTTAACGTAAACCGCTGATAATCAAACATTGTCAGCGGTTTTTCTTTTCTACAAAACGGCAAATTGAGGCACTTTACGGCATTTACGAGGTGGACGAAAAGGTGGACTTGATTTCCGGTCTAAAAAAGTCCACCTTTTTAGGTTCTATTTCATTGAATATCTGTATTTTGCATAAATCCAACTCGCGTTAAAAACAGTAATTTTACAACGTCAAAAACAAAGAGTATGGCCATGCAAAACAACTCATTTTCGGTGCTGTTCTTCATCAAGAAATCCAAGCTTCTAAAAAATGGAGAGGCACCCATCTGTATGCGTATTACAGTGAACAGCAAACGCGCTGAAGTACAAGTCAAACGGAGTGTGGAACCGGACAAATGGAACCACTTGAAAGGATGTGCTGTCGGAAAGGACAGGAAACACCAGGAAATCAACCTCTATCTTGAAACGGTTAGAAACAGGGTTTTCCAAATACACCGACAACTGGAGGCGGACGGCAAGCCCATTACTGCCGTAACCATCAAGAACATCTTCTATGGAGGGTATGACTCACCCAAAATGCTGATTGAAACATTCAATGAGCATAATCAGGAGTACCGGGAACTGATGGACAAGGAATATGCAAAAGGGACGGTACTGCGTTATGAACGGACGGTCCGTTACCTGGTGGAATTCATGCGCGAACAGTACAACTGCGCCGACATTCCTCTCAAATCCATCAATTATGAGTTCATCACCAAATTCGAACATTTCATCAAGACCCAAAAGGGATGTGCCCAAAATGCTACGGTCAAATACCTGAAGAACCTGAAAAAAATCACCAAGACCGCCATTCTGAAAAAGTGGATCAATGAAGACCCGTTTGCCGACATCCATTTCAAGCAGACCAAGACCAACCGGGACTTTCTGAATGAATCTGAACTTCGCCGCATTATTGCCAAAGACATCGACATCGAGCGTCTGCAAACCGTACGGGACATTTTCATCTTCTGTTCTTTCACCGGACTCGCCTTTACGGATGTAAAGCACCTGAAGGCTGAACACATCGTGCAGGCTGACGACGGACGTTGGTGGATCCGCAAGGCCAGGGAAAAAACGGACAACATGTGCGACATCCCCCTTCTGGATATCCCCCGACTGATTCTGGAAAAATACAAGTCGAGACCGGGCTACTCTGAAAGGGGATTCCTGCTGCCGGTCCCTTCCAACCAGCGCATGAACGGGTACCTGAAAGAAATAGCCGACATCTGTCACATCAAGAAGAAACTGTCCACACATATCGCACGCCATACATTCGCTTCCTTGGCCATAGCGAACAAGGTTTCATTGGAGTCCATTGCCAAGATGCTGGGGCATACGGATATACGTACCACCCGAATCTATGCAAAAATCATGAATTCCACTATCGCATTTGAAATGCAGACCTTACAGGACAAATTTGCATTGCCAACCCATCCATAACGGTAAAAACCACCCTCACCTCAACAACGGGAGTAGCCATCCAAGGTTATTCCCGTTTTTTTATTCCCTCAAACAGACAGCAGTTCTTCAAGTATCCATCCGCAGATATTCCTGATTCTTCCCTGCAAAGATAGCTTTTTGCCTTGTCGCAGGCAAGGCGGCCCTTGCGGGCTGGTTGGCAGGAAAAAATCATCCTCACTCCGTTCCGGTATTTTTTCCGCCAAGCCTTGCTTTGGACAAGGCAAAAAACAGGACGGGGCATGTAAGAAACAGGAATACCGCGCTCCAAGGAGCCGGTCATGTCAAATTTAATCCATCAAGAATCATGAAAAGATACCAGTCTTGGAAAGGTTTTCCGGAATACGTACCGGAAAGCGGATGTGCCTATACCGGCAGGGAAGAACAGGCGGACCGGTCAATTCCGCCATTTGGAAATAACCCAGTCATTAACGCCACAACCCTTTAGCCTATGTTGTACTATCGGTTTAGGAACTACGAAGAGTTTAAGGAAATTTTCGCAGTGGAAAAAAGAAGCAACGGCGCAGAGGTCAGAAAGAACAAGATCCTGCTCAGCCATCTGAAGAATGCAGCCCTGCTGAAATATTGCCGGGAAAGGAATGATTTCACCTTGCTTGACATCAAGGACATGGCTCAACTACAGCAGTCTGTCACCGATGCCGTATGCAGTTCCGGCAAGCGAGATGATTCGCTTCCCCACAAGGTGGAGCTGATCGGATGCACCTACTGGTCCGGGCAGTTCCGCACGGATGAATCTCGCGGTATCTGTGAAGACGGTGACTACGGTTCCATCCGCTATGTCAATATGGAACGCAGCAGGGTGTTCAAGATGAAGTCGGCCAAGTTCCTGAGAGCCGTCATGCTGGAGACCTCCGTAGGAAAGGTCCTTTCCCCGAGTGTCGTGAACTGGCTGTGCGGGGACGTGTTCACCAAGCAGTGGTACACGTTCACCCTGGGCTGTACGTCCAATATGGAGCTGCATGTGGACAACAACTTCGAGGCCATCTATGACAGCTACCGGTGCAAGGGAGACTTCAACTCCTGCATGACGGACAAGGACAGACATTTCTTCTATCTGGACTCGGTGAAGGCCAAAGCGGCCTATCTCAAGGACGAGGAAGGAAAGATTGTAGCAAGGGCTGTCCTGTTCACCGAAGTGACCGACCAGGACAACAGACGGTGGAGGCTGCTGGAGCGCCAGTATACCACCGGTGAGGACGAGATGCTGAAATACATGCTGGTCAACAAGCTGATCCAGGAAAACCGCATCGACGGATACAAGATTGTGGGGGCGTCCTGCCATGAAGCGAACGCATTTGTCGGCATTGACGGAAGTTCGCTTTTTGACCGCCGGTTTGAGATAGACTGCGACCTGGGCATGGACAATACGCTTTCCTATCAGGATTCCTTCAAGTGGTACGACTACGATGAAAGGAAGGCCTACAACTACAAGCATTCGGAAGATGACTACCTGCTGGACACGACCGACCGGAATCTGAACGGCGATGACGACGAAAGCGACGAGGCATGGGATGAATACCACCAGCGCTACTGCACGGAAACCCGGGTCTGCTACATGCAGGGACGGGAAATCGAAGTGGATGTGGACGACCTGGAGGATTTCAACTACATATCCTCCTGCGGTGATTATTACCATCACGATGATACGGTCTGCTGTGACTGGTGCGAAGGCTACTGCCTGACAGACCACTCCGTCTACTCGGAAATCACCGAAGAATACTATTGCTGCGAACAATGCCGGGAGGATGCCGAAAGCAGCCACAAGGAAAACTACTGGCATTACTCCGAATATGACAAGGCCTGGTTTGAAGATGCGGACGAACTGACGGACATCCATATCTGGAACCCGCAGGAAGAAGATTACCGGTCCCAGACCATCCATGTGGATACCGTGGAAAGTCTGCTGGAGAACGGGCAGGCGGGCTGTTTCGAAGATGAATACTACGACCTGCTGGATCCGGAAACCGGCCTTCCACTGAATTATTCCGATGATACGAACGCTTATGAAGAAGAACATGAATACGCAACTGTTGAAGAAGCTGTATAGCATATACAGCCCGAGCGGAAAGGAACAGAAGATGGTCCGCTTCCTCTGTTCCTACATCAACGGGCTTCCCGGAGAAATCAGCCTGGAAAAGGACAGCTTCGGGAACCTGTATGTAACCAAGGGAAGCGGCGAGTCCTATCCCTGCCTGGTGAGCCATCTGGACCAGGTGTCCCATTGCAGGCATTCAAAGGACTTTAGGGCCGTCGAAGCCAAAGGCATCCTCTTCGGCTATTCCCCGTCAAAGCGGAGATTCGAGAACCTGGGGGCCGATGACAAGAACGGCATCTTCATCTGTCTGGAATGCCTGCGGAAATACGATGTCCTCAAGGTCGTGTTCTTCCGTGAGGAGGAAACCGGGTGCAGGGGCAGTTCCCGGGCATACATGCCGTTCTTTGACGACGTGCGGTTTGTCGTCCAGCCCGACCGGAAAGGGAATTCCGACCTGATTACAGCCATCAGCTTCACGGAGCTGTGTTCCGGAGAGTTCATCCGGGAGGCTGCTCCCGAAAGGTGGGGCTATGCGGAGAACAACGGGCTGATGACGGATGTCCTCACGCTGAAGGAGAACGGGCTGGAAGTGAGCTGTGCCAATGTCAGCTGCGGCTATTACAATGCCCATACGGATGAGGAAATCACCGTCAAGAAGGACCTGCAGAAATGTCTGGACTTCGTGGAGCATCTCATTGAGGACTGCACAGCCGTCTATGTCCATCAGGGGACGGATGCACTCTATGATTCCCTCTTCGAGTGCGAGGAGGAGATTCACGACATCCTGCACCGGCACCCGTCCCTGTCGCTGGAAGACCTCCGCAGCCTGTATTCCCCCTCTTTTCCGCGCCTGTCTGCAGAGGACTGGAGCCGGATCTACGAGGATTACCGGCTGGTATGGGACGATGTGCCGGATGACTCGGCTGACTACGGATTCCTGTCCTGCCATGAAACAGATGCATGAACGGACAAAAGGATATACAATCAAATCAAATACCGGTTCCACGGAACCGGAAGTTTCACCTAAAAATCAATGAGACATGAAAGAAAATGAAAGAATGAAGGATGTTTCCAATCTGGAAAAACATCAGGAAGAGTCATGGAACCGCTTGAAACGGGACATTTCCAGCAGCGCACACACCATCCATGAAATTGATGCAGGACGGGCCAGAGGGTACAGCCGTGCCCTGTTCGTCAGCAGCATCCTGAACAAGGTAAGCACCTATGCCGGCAAGGGTGAAGTGGAAATCGTGGAGAAGGCGGTGGACCTGGTCCGGGAGTACAATGCCCGCAGCAGCAAGCCGGTCATCACGGCACGCAACCGTTTTTTCCAACTGCCGGAAGTGGCCCGCCAGAACCGGCTGAAACTGAAAGAAATCCGGGAGAAAGAAAAACGGGAAGTGGCGTTTGAAGGGGGAACGCTGGTCTGGAACTACGAAGCCGACCGGCTGCAGATCCTCTTCGACAGCATTCCCAACGACGGGATGCGCAAGGAACTGAAGGCTTCCGGATTCAAGTGGTCTCCCAGGCAGCAGGCCTGGCAGCGCCAGCTGACGCAGAATGCGGTGCTTGCCGCCCAACGTGTGTTGAACCTCAACCCGCTGTAGCCATGGACAGCCGAACCCGATTCATTGCAGATTCCCGCTGTTTCAGCGGGGTCTGCCTGACAATCATGTCAGACGGACTGCACAGCGACAGTACCGGAGAAACGCTGGAAGAGCTGCGCATCCGGAAAGACAATCAGTTTATAACGGCCCTGTCATCCCGCCAGATGGAAAAGCGGATGCGCCTTTACCGGCAGGCACTGTGTGCCCCTTTCGAGGAAATCACGAAGAAGGAATATCTTGAACGGCTGAACGTGCTTCCACCGATACGGAAGCGGGAGGACTCCTTCTTCCTGTCCGAGCCCTATTACGGGGAACTGGCCGAATTCTGCTTTACACGGGAAAACCGGTTCTTCAAGGGAATCCGGTCCGTCTGCACACCGCAAGCCATATTGGACAAGGAAGTGGACCGGCACATGGAACTGATACGGCGGAAGGCTTTCCTCCTCAAAGGGAAGGATACACCGATCGGTGATAACGACACGGACCTCTGGCATATGACACCTTATTCCTTTTCAGTGGACGGCAAAGCACCGGTTTTCCTGTGCAACCTTGTCTACCGGGATGACCGCCGGCAGGCAAGGACAGATATGACCCATACCCTGAAAAGCCTGCGGAACAGCCATTACCGGTACTGTTGGGGAAAAGGTCCCTATGAAACACCGGACTGCCTGATGGACCGTGCGTTCCAGGAAAATCTTACCCTCATTTCCGGCGGCTGCTTTTTCCAGTATCCCACCAACCGGGAATCCGCCACTTTCTTCGGGCAGGTCAAGGAGACCGGAGAAGAATTCCTTTTCCGTATCTACGACCGGGACTACTTCCTCTATCTGCTGAAGCGGCTGAGGACGGTCAAAAGAGAGAATTGCATGGAAAACATTTCCGATTCATCCACCTTAAAAGCTATCCTGTAATGAAAGAAGGAGACATTGTATTTCTGAAACGCCCCTACAGGGGATACCGTGCCGTTGAACTGATTGAGAGACTGCCTTACCGCTGGCTGGTACGGGTGGTCGAGAGCGGCCTGGAGCTGGAAGTATATGAAGATGAACTGACAGCCGAAAACTGAAAAACAAAATGGTATAACTTAAAATATCCAATCCTATGAACCCTATATCGCAAATTACGGAGTTTCTGCCCAGATATGTCTGCCTATTTTATGTGGATTACCGGGACAGTCTGGATGAACATGAAGATATTCAGGAGAAATGTCTCCGGTCCAACAGCCTGGAAAGTCTGTATGAAAAGAGTTTCGAATGGTATGAAAGCCAGGAACAGGAGAATCTGGAGGAATATATGGACGAGACACGCAGAAATATGGAGAAAGCGGGTCTGTCCGGATTGTTTAAAGAACACGAGGAACAGATCCGTGACCTCATCTATGAGCGGAATGATTCGAATCCGGCAAAGGACCTGATACGGAATTCCTGCGACACCAATCTGTTCTATTCCCTCGGAGTAGAAATAGACGGTTACAGCACAGGCTGCCCGGAACGGGGTGAATCGGTATCCATGGCATGCTACAAGGTACGGCGTGCACTCCGCCTTCCCAAAGGAAAATTTGACGGACCGGTTAAAGAACTCGTTGAAAACGCTTCATACGGCGGAGAACTACGGATTTACTTCAATGCCCGGTTTGACAGACTCATCAGTCCCGGAAAGAAGGAGGATTTCCAACGTATCCGCTTCGGCGGAAATGTGGTGGTGGCCATCGTTGACAGCCGCAACGGTTCAGGTTATCACGTACACATTCCCTTGGACATCACCCTGCCGTTCTGCCGGGAGAATCTGTTTGTGGATTCACAGGTACATTATTCCTATGCGGTTGAGATCTGCGGCATGAGCCACGACTGGTGCCAGGCCACCCGGTGGGAGACGGACATGCGGCCCTTCAACGGTTCCATCCGGAAAAGCCGGATGACCGGATACCAACAGCAGGAAGAGGCTTATGAAAGGACTTTCCGCAGCGGACGATGCACATTCGGAGATATGAACTACAAGCGTCACCGTGACGTACGCTACTCCAACAACTATCCGGCCGGATGCCGCTGCCCTCATTGCGGCACATTCTGGATAGACTGAATATCAAACGATTCATTCACTTTTAAAATTCTATCATCATGAAAATCTGTTGTTCACAAGAACATTACGACAAGGTCGTACAGTATGCCAACTCCATCCAGGACCGGACATTGCAGAACTGCCTGGAACGTCTCCAGCAATGGGAAAAGAACGGACAAGGCTGTGAAATCGAACTTTATTATGACTCAGCCCCTTATTCGTTCGGATTCTGCGAACGGTATGCGGACGGAAAAATCGGCATTGTGGGCGGACTGCTGTATCACGGCAGCCCGGACCGGTCGTTTGCCGTAACCCTGGACCGTTTCCACGGATGGAGCATCCATACGTAAACCGCATCCGGATTGCGGCATGAGGCATACAGGAGAGGAACATCATCTCCACCTGTATGCCTCTTACCTTATATATATGTATCACCATTAAAATCATTTGTCTGATGAAACTGAACTATAACGAATGGCTGAAACTGGCTTTCTGGGAATACAACCGGTATCCGGATGAAGAACTGACGCGGGAGCTGTTTCAGGAAACCTTCGGTTCCGTGCCGGGTGCACACTACTACGAGAAATGGGTCCACTACTACGAAAAGAACCTGTTGGGCATGATAGCCTATTTCAGAGGAGAGGAGGACAAAGGACAGAAGTTCTGTGACATGGTCGCCCGGCAAGTGGAGCGGTATGTACAGAACCGGGAAGCATACACGGAAAACAATCACCTATAACAACAAGCATATGGCAAAATTTGAATTATCCAACGAAGTCAAGCCGCTCGACCGAATCATCAGCCGGTTGGCCGGAGAATGCGGCTACGAAGTCCAGCAGGTGTTCAATGACCTGCTGCGGTATATCATACACGGATTCTCACCGGGTGCTCCACCCCTGAAGGACTGGAAATACAAGCGGCAGCAGAATATGGCATTCCTGGAGATGACCCGGGAATGGGTCGGCATCATGCAACGGCAGACTGCCCTGTCCGGCTGGTTCGATGCATTCGGGGAGCTTCACATGGCCTACTGTTCAAAAAGCGGGCAGCAGTATCTCGGCCAGTTTTTCACCCCGGCTTCCATCTGCGAGCTGATGGTCCAATGTACAAGGACTGAGAAAGGCACTACGGGCAAACGCATCAGTGACCCGACCTGCGGAAGCGGAAGGCTGCTGCTGGCCTACCATGTACATTTTCCGGGCAATTACCTGGTCGGTGAAGACATCAGCCGGACCTGCTGCATGATGACCGTATGCAACATGCTGATTCACGGGTGTGTCGGTGAGGTCATCTGTCACGACAGCCTCATGCCGGACAAGTTTACGGACGGCTGGAAAGTCAATCCGACCCTGCAATTCAGCGGTCTGCCTTCCATCCGACGCATCAGCAAGGAAGAATATGCTGACAATCATACAGCGGACAACCAGATACGACACCTGTTGAATGCTGCAAAAGAACTGGAATATCTGGAAAAGAACCTGCCGCCTTCTTTATGGGACTGATGACCGCAGATATTCAAAACCGGATATCCAAAGAAAATTATGAATCAGGATGCAATGTAGAATAAATTATATAACTTTGCGCTGAAGTTTAATTTTGTATATGGATAAAGATAAAAATCTGAATAGGATCAAGGCTGTTTTGGCAGAAAAGCATGTTACCAGCAAATGGCTGGCAGAGCAGTTGGGAAAGTCAACCTGCACTGTCAGCAAATGGTGCTCGCAAAAAACGCAGCCGGATTTGCAGACCATCAATCAAATTTCCAAATTACTTGATGTAAAAAGAAGCGAACTTATTGTTGATTGAACCGTTTTGTTTAATATGGGACAATGGAATCGCATAAAAACATTCAAAGCATATGAGAATCAAAGAGGTCAATATAGTCAATTTCAAAGGTTTCCAGAACGAGACAGTCACTTTCAATGGAAACCTTACGGTTGTCATCGGAAACAACACGGCCGGTAAGACCACCTTGCTGAAAGCGCTTCAAGTGGGTTTGGGAGCTTATCTGCAGAGCCTGAAAACGCTTCCCGGTGGAACTTCCTATCGCCGCAATTTCAGTTCACTCGACAAATTCATGAGATTTGACCAGGAGCTGAGAGATTATGTTCCCAATACAGAGAAGCCCAGAATAACCATCCATGCCGATTTTCCGATAACCACATCTTCGGATGGGCATTGTCCTGAAGTGTCATTTATACCCATCCGTTGGTACAGGGAATATGCAGGCAATTACACCACACATACACGCGTTTCGGCAGGTGAACTGATTGATGCGGTTCACCATATGGAACATTTAAGGAATGAAGAGAAAGAGAACTCCATTTATCCGTTAGTCCTTTCCTTTGGAGCTAAAAGGACCAGTGATGCTCAGGCCAAAAGCAAGTCTACAGTCAAAGAAAGGGCATCCCGAATTGAAAAAGCCTACAAATTTGCCTTGCATGACAAAGTGGATTTCGAGGGAGCCATGGAGTGGTTGAAGCACTACGACAAGAATATCAAAGACAGGAAAGAATTTGAAGGCACAAGAGAGGCTTTTTTTGAAGCTTTGCAGCAGGCCATTCCAGCCTTGTCTGAGATAGATTTCGACAACGGAGAGATTGAAGCCGTGGTCAGCGTTACCGGACATACCCCATCCCGTCATCACTTTTCCTACATGAGTGACGGACTTCAGTCCATGATCAACATTGTCGCTGAAATCGCTCACCGCTGTATTGAACTGAACGGTTTTCTAGGACAGCATGCAATCAAGATGACTCCCGGAATTGTCATGATTGACGAAATAGACCTGTATTTGCACCCGCACTGGCAGAAACATGTCTTGCAGGATCTGACAAATGCCTTTCCCATGATACAGTTCATCGTATCCACGCATAGTCCTTTCATTGTTCAAAGTCTTCAGGAAGGACAACTTGTAAGCTTTGACCCAAATGTCCTGACCTCTGGAGAACCCTTCCGGGAGGGGCTGGAGGATATCACTTCAGAACGTATGGGATTGCAGCAAGATATCCGGAGCAGACGCTTCAATGAAATGGTGGAAGTTGCATCACGCTTGTTTGAAGCAACCGATAAGGGAAGTGCGGACAGAGATGAGCTAAAGGCTCGCCTTAACGAAATCGAAGCGGAATTCAGCGATGACCCGGCCTATCTTGCGCTGGTCAAGACGGAACTTAAAGCAAGGCAGAAACAATTATGAGACCTGTTGAGAAAAAACGACCCGGAGAACTGATCTGTTACACGGATTCGAACAACCAAAAGGTAGAACATCGGATAAAGGAACATTATCCTGATTATGGTGATGCCAAGTTCCCTTTGAGTGCCAACATCGGTGCTTTTTGTTCCTATTGCGAGGGATGTGAAAAAATCCCCACGCTGGATGTGGAACATCTTGCTGCTAAAAGTAAAGGTGGAGCTGAGACAGCATGGGATAATTTCCTGTTGTGCTGTAAAGTCTGCAACAGCAATAAAGGCACAAAAGTGGATGCCGATTGTCACTGGCCTCATTTGAACAATACTTATTATAGTCTTATCTATGATGAAACAGGGAGAGTTCATGTCAATGGCAATATGTCGGAACTGTCAAGGAAGAAAGCCCAGAATTTGTTGGATCTGATACAGCTTCAAAGATACCCTGGAACTGACAAGTCTCCTTCTCCGAAAGACTTCCGATGGAAATATCGCTTTGAAGCATGGAACAAGGCATCCAGATACAAAGAACTCTACCTGAAAGGTGCTATAGCAGAAGATGATGTAATAGACTATGCCCATTGTAACGGACAATGGTCCATCTGGTTTACCGTGTTCAAAGGTATAGACTCTATCAGACACCGGCTGATTACCGATTTTCCGGGTACCTGCGCGCATTGCTTTGATGCAAACAACCATTATGAGCCTATTGAAAGGAATCCTGGCTCTCCGGATCCAGTATGACAGCATCGAAACAGCCAATCTTTGACTTTGTATGAAATTCAAAAAGGTATGATGGATACAACAGACAAGCCCCTGACCAGCATAGATAACCTCATGGATGCCGAGTTCGGCAAAACCGGTACCCGGCAACGTGAAGCATTCCGTAAGGAAGCGTATGATTATTGTGTGAAGTCAAATTTGGAAAGAAAACAAAAGAAAATCAGAAACAGAATTCAGCAACAAAACAAAACCGTATGTATAATGAATGACTTACAGGAAAAAGCGAAGGTCGGTTTTTATTGCAACCGACCCTATGGAATACGGATTGATTATGCCCAAAAGGGATTTGTTCTTTTCAACCGTTATGCCAATACGCTTGGCAACAGAGAAACCGGCTCCATTGAAAAACTTCCCTTGGAGAGTTTTGAAGATGTCAATGAGATTCCTTTGAACGGCATATTTGTCCAAAACGGGAACCATACTACGGACGTCTATTTCTACTCGGAGGAATCTAATCCGTACAGAAACGCGACGTTGGATTTGGAGGCACTGAAACAATACAACCGGTTCATCTATCCCCTGTCCATCCTTCTGAACCGGACATTGTAAAGCGCCAGCCGTGAACTGCATGATGCTTCACGGCTGGCGCTACATTCAGGGTACGAACAACCGTTCGTATTCTTCTTTCCTTCTTCTTTCTATGGACGGAATCTTCTTTCCTTTGTAATGGCAATATTTCACAAAGTCTGCATAGATATCCCTGTTACCGGATTCCAGCTTTCTGATCAATGTACTTTTGGGCATCTTTCCATAGCCGAGAAGCCGGTATGGACCCACCTGATAAGCAAGGCAAGCTATAATCAATTATCCAAACCCCAGCATTATCCTAAAAATACAGTTTTTTATTCTGTAAATCATTCTGTTATAGGATGAATAGGTTTGGATAATACATTCCTATATCTTTGCTAATGGCACTAAAGCCAATAGGAAGAATATGAATATAGCACAGTTAAAATTAAGCCAGAAGAAGTTACTGGACAACCTCGTTTCCCGTGGTTATGACATTCAGTACATCAAAGGAGTAAAATTTGTTTTAAGACTTCTTTTTGAACATGAAGGATGTTTTCATTCGTATGAACAATTTGCAGAAAAGTTTATCCGTACAAGGGGATATACAAAAGCGACATTGGATCTTAGGATGATGCATTTACGTACTATCCAAGCATATGATGAATTTGGGCACTACCCGGACAAGAAGTCCTTTGTTCCGTTATGCTATCCTTCCAGGTATAATATGCTTAACCCCAGTTTTCAGAAAGTTATAGACATTTACCGGAAACGTGCCGCAGAACATAAAAAGAAGTCCACAGTAAAAATGGAAACCGATGCCGTTACAATGTTCCTTTTTGAGATGCAAAAGTTCCACGTCTCTTCATTGGATGAAATCAAAGAAGAACATGTTTTGTCCTTTTTCCTTAAAGAAGAACAGCAAAAGCGTTCAAGGACATATTGCGGTCACATAGCGTCAGCCCTTAAAGAGTTGGGGGATTTATACGACATGAAAAAAGTATTAGGTTATTTCCCTGATTTGAAATATGAAAGGAAAAACTTCAACTATCTTAAGGATGATGAAATCAATGTGATAAAAAATGCTTTGTCAGACTCTAACAATATTTTGACTTTAAGGGAAAAAAGCTATAGTTTCATTGGCCTTATATACTGGCATAAGAGGATGCGACATTGCCAACTTGAAATTGACAGACATAGATTGGAAGAAGGAACGAGTCAGCTTCGTCCAGGAAAAGACTGGTAATCCGATAGTGTTGCCCCTTCTTCCTCATGTTGGAAACTCATTGTTTGATTACATACGTAATGAACGGGACAATGAGGCCGGATCCGTGTATCTGTTTCCCAACAAGAAGAATGCGACAGAAAGGTTGGAGAACAAAAGTATCGGCACCATTGTCAATACAGTCTTTGAGAAACTAAACCTTAGAAAAGGTGAATCCGGGCGTGGAGTCAGCGTATTTCGGCACAACCTCGCCTCTAAATTACTTGGTAAAGGTACCGAGATTAGGGTCATCAGCCATATTTTAGGACATATCTGTTCTTCATCTATAGTCCCATATATAGATGCTGACATCCCTCATCTGAGAGAATGCGGAATCAATATTGAATGTTATCCAATAAGAAAGGAGTTGTTCGAATGAAAACAGATTCACATCTACCCCAATTTGCAGATTTGATGTCTGAATATGTCAATTTCATCTCCGGTATCGGAAAATGTGACTATATAACCCGCATATACCTGAACTCTTTCGCCAAGTACTGTATGAATCATGGCGGAGTACTGTCGGATGATATTATCTCCGGATGGGCATCAAGGACAGATAAGGAAAGCTATTATACAAACCGTAACCGATGCATTATTTTGAGGCGCTTCATCCGTTATATCCGGTCGAAATATGGGGCACCGTTCAAATTGCCATCATATCCTCCGGACATAAAATACACACCTAAGCCAAAGCGTATTCTTGTTTCAGAACAGCCATACTCTTATTCCGCAATATCCCATATAGTCAAGAAATATGAACTTTACAAAAGAGCCTCTGGAAAATTCAGTAGGCGGACAATGGACAAGATTCGCCGTTTCAATGACTTCTGCGCCCAAAATTATCCGTCAGCCGAAGCTCTTACAGAAGAAATTGTCCTTGATTATTGCAAGAAGAAAAAAACGGAATCCGCAAAGTCATGCAATAACAGAATTGTAGGTGTCAGAGGATTTCTGAAATATGCGAATAGCCGTGGTTTCGTAAATATTCCTCTTCCATCCACCATTCCAAGAGTCAATGTCACATCATTCGAACCACATCCGTTTACTCCAGAAGAGCTTGCAAGATTCTTTAATGAAGCGGACAATCTCGAACCTCCAATAAATTGCCGTGACATGAGGGCTGCGCTTATGAAAGTGGAAGTTCCGGTCTTTTCCGACTTTTGTACAGTACAGGGATGCGTACAACAGAAGCCCGTCTGCTCAGAGTAGAAGACGTGGACTTGCAATCCGGTGTTATAAATATAAGATACACAAAGAGCATAGATGAACATCGGGTTGCCTTGCACGAATCCATGTGGTCGCTATTGCAGATGTATAATGTCAAAATGGAAAATCTCATGCCCGGAAGAAAGATATTCTTTCCTAACGAGTACGACAAACCGTATTCCGGAGAATGGGTAACGGCAAGTTTTAAGAAAGTATGGAAGAAAGTCAGTACGGCACACGCAAGAGCATATGATTTTCGCAGTCACTATGCGGTCGTGAACATAAACGGTTGGGATCACTGCGGCATTGAATGGATGGACAAACTCTTATATCTCAGCCGTTCCATGGGACACCGTTACATTCAAAACACATTATATTATTACAGGCTTGTACCGCTGTTTGCACACCAGTTGGAAAATCTGACAGGAGGTGGGTATGAAGAACTTTTACCTGATTTAAACGACTATTTTGAATATGAAGACTAAAGCAGAACATTCAATTATCGCCGATGCCATCCATGAGTGGCATACGGTTTATCTTCCGTGTATAAGGAATCTGAGCCATAACGCTTTAAAATCATACGGAGAGGGAATGGGAATCTATATAGATTTCCTTGAATCCTCGAAGGGAGTCACCTCAAATACCATTTGTGGGGAATGCTTCCGTAAGGACTGGATTGAAGAATGGATTGCGTGGCTGAAAGAAGTAAGAAAATGCAGCCCGCAAACATGCAATCATCGTCTCTCCATATTGAAAAATTTCCTCCGTTTCCTTGCGCACAAGAAAATCCAATTCATAAAATATGATTGTGATGCCGCTGAAATAAAAAGAATGCAGCAACCTAAAAAACAAGTGGAAGTAATCACAAAAGATACAATCAAACGGATTTTTGCAAGCATCAATACACGGACATTGATAGGTAAGAGGGATTTTGCCTTGTTCAATCTTTTATATAGTACCGGAACAAGAATAGATGAAATATTATCATTAAGGCTGTCGGCACTGCACTTGGATGAAACGAAAAGTTACATTCTTGTTTTGGGTAAAGGGAATAAACAACGTACCATTTATTTGTTGAACAGCATGGTAAAAATACTGAAACATTATGTGAAGTTGTTCCATCCGGCCAATCCGTTACCTTCTGATTTTGTATTTTTCCCCATATATGGCCATGCAAACAAAAAAATCACTTCAGAAGCGATTAGCAAGCGGTTGAAAATGTATGTTAGAATTGCGTCTCAGGGCTACTTGAAATTCCTGCGGATTTTCATTGCCATAGTTTTCGGCATGCACGGGCTACCCATTGGTTGGAAGACGGTGTAAACTTGGCGCAGATACAAAAACTATTGGGGCATGAGAGCATCGAAACGACAATGAAATACGTAGGAGTTTCATCAGAACAAATGGTACAAGCTTTATGCTCTATGGAAGACAATCTGACTTTAGGCGTTGAAAAGAAATATAAGAAAATCAGAAATAAAGATTCATTAGCAACAGTTCTTGGATTGAGATAATACTTAGTAATAAATGAGTGACTGTTCTTGAATAATGGAACAATCACTCTTTATTATCTGCTACTAAAATATAACAATTTACTGATATTCAATACAATAAAAAGTCAAGTTGGGATAATATTTTGGTTTGGATAAATTTTGCTTGGCACGTTAGCTTACAATGTGGGACCGGCGAAGCTGTTAGGCAGCAAAACAATCCCCAAAAGCACCTTAATCAAGAAGCTGGAAGCTGGTGACAGGAACATCTACCGTGAGTATATAGCCTTCTGCAACTACAAAGGAAAACGCCACGCCATGCTGCTCAAACGGAGAAAGGCGGAGTTTGCGCTGTTGTATATCCCATAAAAGGACTGACAAAACTGGCAAAAGACGTGCCATATTTAACTTGGCACGTCTTTTGCTCTATCACTTGATAGATTATCGTAGGATTTTCTCGTTAATTGACATCGTTGAGCCATTTTTGCCTATCGGTTTCCAAATAACACTTCAAGTTGTAAGTGTTGTGAGAGCAATACAAAACATAGTTATTAACCATAAAAAGTATAGCGAAATTATGAAGAAAGTATTTAGGAAAATTCAGAAAGGAACAACAAAAATGATTGAACGTATCAAATCGTTGGGGGAAATGGAGACGAAGCAGAAATGTGTAGTTCAACGGTTCGAGATTATCATTCCCCTCCACCAAAAAATAACGACCCAATATATAGCCTCCGCAAGTTTTACTTGCGGATTTTTTAGTTATCGCAGATTGGACAGAGGTTTCTTTGCTACTTTCTTTGTCCGCCATCATGCTCACCGAAAGAGGCGGCTCGCCCCGCCACTCAAAAGCGTGTGTAAAGTCCCGTCACCATCGTGAACATTTCTTCCAGCATATCAAAATAGATGCCCTCGTGTACGGCAATGTCCTTTTCCTTGCACTCGAAAGTCTTTTTGCTGAATGTCCTGCGGTAGAACCGCATATTGTAGAGGTCTGCCCCCGCATCATAGATGATGTCAAGGCGGTTGGCACTTGTCTTGTTCCGTGTAAGGCTCATCCGTAAGCCGTTGCCCATGTCGATGAAATCACGGCTGCCCGTCATGGCGGTAAATCTTCTTCCGCCTATCTGCTGTAATATCGTCTTGGCTATCATATCCGTTGTTTTTAGGGTTTTAAGTGTTGGCGGTGCGGACACCGCCAACTCGTTCAAAATTCTCGCATCTCGGCAATGGGTGTCTGCCGTTGCAGCCACTCCATATTATACTCGCTCGTGATGACTGCCGTATGGCTGTCGGTGGCGGTGAAACGTGTGCTTTCGTAATCATCTATCCACCCTTTGAGGGTGTCCGTTCCCCACGCTTGGGCATCGTCAAAGATACCGTCCAATGTCGTGATAGGTTCGCTGAATTTGACTATCAGCGTTTGATAGGTCGTGTTCATCGGTTGCCCTCCTTTCCCTGCTTTGCGTTCAGCCACTTGTTCCTTGCGGTTCGGCACTCGTCCAATGTGGGTTTGACACAAGCGAACAGTTCTCCGTCCGTATGGCGGTAGTCGTACTGCACAAGTGTCCGCCTGCGTCTGCCGATACCCGATTGGAAACGCTCATATTTCTCCGTACCTGCTTCCGTACAGGTGCTTACTCCGTTGATGGTCATTCGTGTTGCCATAATGTTGCTTTTTATATGATTAAAAATGTACTGACAGAACTCTGTTCTTCATCACCATTTCGGGGTTGCTCGTGTAGCGTTGATGCAGGTAGAAATGGTGTTAGCTACATGTGAGCCGAAGCCGTAAAGGAAAAACTTGTCAAGTTCGTGCTTCTCGGCAAACTCCTTCACACTTTTTCAATCCCCCTCACTCGTTGTGAGAGTGAGGAGGTTTACAAATTCAATGAACATCGTGGGGATTGCATCATCCCACACACAAATCATACTTTCAATTCTTACTTCCATATCAATGTTGTTTTAGGGTTTATGCTATGCCACTTTCATCCGCTCACGGATAAGGTTGGCGTTCTTGTTCACAATGTCTATGATACGTTCGTGGTATTCGGTGTCTTGGTTGTACTTGCCGTGGCACTGCACCACCTTGAGTGTCCGCAAATCCACCTCTACGGTTTCAATTATCTCACCGCCAATCCTTGCCGAGAGTATGAGGGTGTCGGCTTTCTTGTAGTATTCACTGCCGAACACGCAGATGTTCTGTGCCTTGCCCTCGCTGTAATACTCGTCTATGCTTTCAAGCACCTTGATGATTATTTCCTCGTCCGTGATTACCAATCCGAAGAATTTGGATTTGTTGGCGATGAAATCTTCCGCATCTTTTTCCCTTTGCAGTTGCCGCTGTTGCTCACGCTCACGCCTTTCAATCTCCCAGCGGCGGCGTTGCTCGGCTCGTTCCTTCTCGTGTATGGTTTCCATCTTTCGGGTTGCGTTGTCGTGTGCCGCCATGAAATCTTCGGGGCAGATGTTCTTCGGGTTGCGGAGGTCTTGACCGAGTTTGTTGAGCATACGCAGATAGTCGCACCACATGGAGAAGTTGTCTATCCGATACTTGTGACGCTTGGCAATCAGATATGATGTCCAGCATTCATCGGCAGTACGGGCATTGAAAAGAAAGTGTTTCATAACCTCAATCTCACCGCCTTTCATAAGGGTTTCAATTCTTGGGTCTGAAAGCAAGGCTTTGAAAAGACGCACGGGGGAAATGCCGTGGAAATCGCCCTTGAAGCCATTGCGTCTGAGTTGGGGTAATACCCTCATCTTTGATATGCACAGCTTCTTGCCACAACATCATCGTATAGGCTGTTGTGCGGTCTTATCTCCATCGCGCTGCACAATGCCCATACATCGCAGTAATAGAATGTGAAGCCACGGAGCAACGCCATGTCTGTAACCTTACCGTCGGGTGAAATCCAACGCTGCACAACCTCGTGGCAGTAGAAGTGCATCGGCTCGCCTTTCCTGCTCTCGCATCTGACCTGCATCACACGGATTACCTGATAGCCTTTGCAGGTGGTTATCACGCTGAAATACTGCGTTTCCTTGTAGATACGTTTGCGTGTGTCCTGCACTTTGAGTTTGGCATGGCATTGGGGGCAGGTGCAGCCTTCAAGGGTGTCGCACAGTGCGCTGTCGCTGTGCCACTCGTGACCGCAGTCGGAGCAGGTAATGTTCCCTTTCTTGGTGCGGTAGCCGATATGTTCAACGCAGTGGCGGTATGCCCATTCAATTTGTGTCGTTGATATGGGGCGGAGGTTGGCTGAAAGTCTTGCCACCTCTTTCTGTATCTTGGTCTTCGGTTTCATAAGCCTAAATCAAATAATGAGGGTTGGGGGTGGTTTTCTTTTCTCGCTGACGGTCTGTTGCGGTTCTGCAACTTGCGGAGTTCCTCCTCTTGGTATCTGCGGACTGCATTCTGACGTGCCTCCGCCTTTTCCTCTTCTGTGAGTTCCACAACATGGTTCACCACCACTTGGCACGCCATAGGTTTGCCCACCTCTATCTCGTTTTCCTCATAGTAGTGGATGGCTTGCCCAAATATCTCTCCGTCCGTGAAGCCGCTGCAACCGCTTTTCTGCACATAGTTCAGAATGTGGGTCACGCACTCGTCTATGTTTTTGGCAGGGTTGCGGTACTTCTTCGCAAAGAGCGTATCTTCCTCAGCCCGCTGTTCCAGATACATTTGTATCGTTCTTTTGAAATGGTCTGTTCCTTTCATATCGCTGTCGTTTTTAGATTGTCTGTTTAAGTATCTCTCTCCAATAGGTCGGCTCTACCTCGCTAAGAAGGAAGTCCATGAAGTCCCTCCGTGCGTCCTTGTTCAGTTCGTGGTACAATCTTCGGAAAGTGCTAAAATTGCCGTTGATGTACGTTTCCACCATATACACGAAGATGTTGTCCACCTCGTAATATCTGCACTGCTGCGCTACCGTCTTGCTGTTTCTCTTTGCCATGTCGGTAAGGGTTAAAGGGTTAATAACCAAAGGATGAAGCCGAAGTAGGCAATGGTGGAAAGGATAGCCACGATTACACCTATCGCCACTCGGAACACTCCGTTTACAATCTCTGATGATGCCCCAAAGGATGCCGAACACCCGAAGGCGGTGCGCATCATCAAGCCGCATATCGCCAACCCGATGTATTGCGCCACTTGTCTGAAATTTGCCGTTGCTGTCATATCTTCGCTGTTTTTGATTTTTTTGTTTTTTATGCGGATTCAAGAGCTGAGGGAGTTGAGTTTCAAACTATCTTATCTGCCTCTCGTTTATCCGACATTTTTTTTATGCGTCTTTCTGTCGCATCGGTCGTTTTCGTTTCGGGTGCTTGAAAAGGTAGGGATTAGGGAATACAAGGTTTTCCGGTCAAAATACTACCCGCAGGGCTGGAGATTTTTACCGAAAACAGGAGGCTTGACCTTGCTTTCCCGTCCTATCCCGGAATTACCTTTGCGCCCAGAACGAAAATGACTGACTGATGCGGCTCACTGAAAGGCGCAAAATGGAGGTAAACGAAAACAGAGGCAGATTGGGTAGAAAAAACTTCAGGGAAAATCCGTAAAAAGAATCACCAAAGGAAAAGACATCACCGGAAGCGTGAAAGGGCAAACCACAACAAAGGAAATATGATTGTTTCCGATCCGACGGAACTTGTTCAGCCGGGTGGCAACAATCATTCTTCCCGGTTTGTCCGGCTGTGTGTGGGCGCCTGTTTCATTCATGGGGCAGGCTGACACACTCTGCATTCACTTTCCGCTTCCGGCAAAAGAGACAGCGAAAAAAGAAAAATCATTTGAAACCCCGTAAAAGCACCTCTTGGCATAGGCGCAAAAAGAAAGAGGCACAGCATCATCAGTCTAAACATCGTTTAGGCGTGAGGCTGTGCCTTTTTCTCCGGCTATGCGGTAGTCGGCACACGTTTGCTCAAACCCGTTTTGGGCAATGGTGTGCCGACGGACAATACCGCTTTTACGGAAAATTCTTATGAATGAGGGGATAAAAAACGGGAGTTTATATCAAAATCTCGAATTAAATAGCTACTTTTGCATACGAAGAGTTCTTTGAAGGTTACGCAACGCGCAGAAGGATAATGCAGTAGATAACTAACTAAATCGTAACCTATTACTATCAAGAGTAATTAACCTACGCTCATTTCCAATAAATTACACTCTTTTCGTAACTTCGCGTTGCAAAGGTACAAAAAACAGCCGTTAAAGCGTACTGTTTCAAATGATTTATGTACTTTTGCCACGCTTAAAAAATAAAAAAACAAGAAATATGGACGATTCAAACCCACGAACGTGCAATAGTATTCACCAATAAAACGAACGGAGACGTTGACTGCAATGCCTCTGTTCCAACCTGAAAGGAGGCAAACAATGAGAAAGTATCTCTACAGTGAAAACGGCTTCACTGAAAAGGCCGAATGGCAACCCAACTGCTGGGTCAACGTAGAATGCCCGGACAACGATGATTTCAAATTCCTAACCGAAGAGCTGAAAGTTCCCGAATCATTCCTGGAAGACATAGCCGACGTGGACGAGCGCCCACGTACGGAAACAGAAGACAACTGGCTGCTGACCATCCTCCGCATCCCGATGCAGAGCAACCAACGCGGCGTGCCGTTCATCACCGTACCCATCGGCATTATCACCAATGACGGAATCATCGTTTCTGTCTGCTATCACCACACGGAGCTGATACCGGACTTCATCCAGCACACCCGCCGGAAGAACATAGTCGTCAACAATAAACTGGATTTGATTCTGCGAATCATCTACTCTTCCGCCGTCTGGTTCCTGAAGTATCTGAAACAGATAAACAACGATGTGGCCACCGCCGAAAAAGAGCTGGAGAAAAGCATCCGCAACGAAGACCTCCTGCAACTGATGAAGCTGCAGAAGACGCTGGTCTACTTCAACACTTCCATCCGTGGCAATGAAGTGATGATAGGACGGCTGAAAAACATCTTTCAGGACACCAATTATCTGGATTTGGAATTATTGGAAGACGTGGTCATCGAGTTGAAGCAGGCATACAATACCGTGAACATCTACAGTGATATTCTGACGGGAACCATGGACGCCTTCGCCTCCATCATCTCCAACAATGTGAATGCCATCATGAAACGTATGACAAGCCTCAGCATTACACTGATGATTCCCACGTTGATAGCCAGTTTCTACGGCATGAATGTGGACATCCACCTGGAGAGTTTTCCGCACGCGTTTATTTTCATCATACTTTTGTCAGCAATATTATCAGCAGTGACATTCGTATGGTTCAGAAGGATTAAGTGGTTCTAAACAGCATCATTGTCCGAAGTTCAGCGACAACTGCCCATCCCCCAAGAGATTAAACGTCAAGCGATGATAGGGTGTAGTACCCCGCTCAGCAATGGCGGCACGATGTTTCTTGGTGGGATACCCCTTGTTACGATTCCAGTCATAATACGGATATTCCTCGTGAAGGCGGTTCATGTAGTCATCACGATAGGTCTTTGCCAAAATGGAGGCGGCAGCGATGGAAAGGTACTTCCCGTCTCCTTTCACTACGGTAGTATGCGGCAAGTCCCGATATTTTTTAAAGCGGTTGCCGTCTATCAGCAGATGTTGCGGACGGACATTCAGTTGGTCAACAGCACGGTGCATGGCAAGAAAGGAGGCATTGAGAATATTGATTTTGTCAATTTCTTCGGGAGAGACGACGCCCACCGCCCATGCCAGAGCCTCTTTTTCAATCACTTCACGCAAGGTATAGCGTTGTTTTTCCGTCAGCTGCTTGGAGTCGTTCAAAAGTTCATTCTTAAAGTCCGTTGGCAGAATAACAGCAGCGGCATAGACCGCACCGGCCAGACAGCCGCGACCGGCCTCATCGCATCCTGCCTCTATCAAATCTTTATTCAAATAAGGTAATAACATATATATCGCTATCTTTGAGGCACAAAGATAAATCTTTTTGGAGGGAAACCGGACTTCTAAGAAGAATTAATTAAATTTGCAGAAACAAGACGATGCCATGAAGAAAAACCTATGTCTACTACTCGTATGTCTTCTGTCAGCAGCTGCCCCACTGCAAGCTCAAGACATGCAGCAAGCACAGAAATTGATTGACCAAGCACAGAAATACCTGTACAACAACCCCAAACAAGCTTCCTACTATGCAGCTCAGGCTTCTGCCTTGTTTCCCGAAGATGAGCCCAGTGAGGTCCGCGCACAAGCTATGATTCTCTACTGTCAAGCCGAACAATTGTTGGGGAACTTCGACCTAAGTATCAAGAATCTTTATGACACCCAAAAATATATCCATCCCACCAACAAAAAACAAATGGCACAACTCTGCTCCTTGATGGGGCGTGTATACAGCAAACTAGGCGATTACAACAAAGCCATTGAACTGAACGACAAAGCAACCTCCATCTTCAAATCCATCGGCGATTCCACCTCTGTGGCCGGATGCTATAACGAACGTGGAGTAATGCACCACTTCATGAGTGAATTTACCGTTGCCGAGCGTTTCTTCCAGCGTGCGCTGGCCATCAACCGTGCCCAACGAAACCTGAAAGAGATTGCAACCAACCTGAACAACCTCTGTCTGTACCGGGGAAATACGGAAGAGAAACTTTCTTTCATCCAGGAAGCCATCACCATCAACAAGAATCTGGATGCCCAATGGTCTCTTGGCGAAAACTACAACAACATGGGGAAACAGTATTACTATGACAAGCAATACTCCAAAGCCTTGGAAGCCTTGCATAAAGCCTACGAGTATGCCCACAACATCGGAGCCCGCGAACTGATTTGCGACAATTACGAATATTCGTCCATGGTATATGCAGCTATAGGTGACTATGCCCAAGCTTATAAGTATCTGGACAAGAGGTACCACCTGGGCAAGGAACTGCAAAGTAGCAACAAGCTACGCAACATCGAGCAGGAAATTTCCTATAAAAGATACCAAGACCAAAAATATGCCACTGAAATGCAGGAACAAACCTACAAGATAGAGCTACTGAAACGCAATTTGTGGCTTTTGGGCAGCGTACTCATTCTGGGAATAGCTTTCAGCATCTTTCTATATAAATGGTATAAACGCCGAAAAGATTTGCAACTGATAGAAGCACGCTACCAATTGCAACTGTCCGAAAAAGAAGTGGCCGAACTGAAGATGCATCAGCAAGAGCTGGAACTTCAAAATGTACACAATGCCCTGGCTACCAGTCGGCAGGAGGCAACCAGCTTCGCCGTATTCCTGAAAAGCCGCAATGAACTGCTGGACAAAATACGCGGAATGGTGAAAGAAGGATATAAGATGGACGCGCAAGCCATCACGCCCCACCTGAAGAAAATCAACGCATTCATCAGCCAGAGCCAAAGCGGAGACAAAACCAACAGTGCCCTATTGACAAACATCGATGATAAAAGCAATGAATTCCTCCAAAGACTGGTAGCGATTCATCCCAAACTGACACAAGGCGAGAAATATCTTGCCACCCTGCTAAGGGTGAACCTGTCTACCAAAGAAATATCCATGTTGACCGGCACCACCCCCAAAACCATCAATATGAACCGATACCGCCTGCGCAAATCCCTCAACCTCTCTTCCGAAGAAGACCTAACCGACTATCTACAGAATATATAACCCGGCTCAAGGCTGAAAATATTTATTTTGCATTTCTACCCTCACCGCCCTCACTGCTTACCTAAAAGTCTTTATTCATCGGACTTTCAGAGGTGAGTAAGGGCAATTTCAAAAAGGTGAGGGTAAAGTTTGCTCTCACTTTGTCTCAGTAGAAACAAGGCATCGAACAAGTAAGCATAGGCTCGCAAGTCCGGAAGAAGGGACTACTGTATCAGTATGCAAATGAAAGAACCGTCTACTGATGACGTTTATAAAGAAAAAAAGTGTCTAGTGAAATCAGGAAAAGACAGCTTTCTTTTTGTTTCCCCCAATATAACCGCTTGTTTCAACACACAGAACGGTTTATTTCGACGTGTAGAACAATGTGTTTCATTAGGGCGAACACTTTGTTCCATTATAGTGAACACTTTGTTTCATACTATATAAACACCTTGTTTTATGTTGTGCAAACAAAACGTTTTATACTACATGAACGAAGTGTTTTGTACTGCAGAAACAAAGTGTTCATCACTATGAACTAATAAGTTATCCGTATTTTGCAAGAGATAAGATATGAATGTCATCCGTCTTATACTCGACTTCCTCTTTTACAGATGGCTTGCAGATAAAACATCTGCAAACCATCTGCAAGGGACATCATTGATAAACAGTAGTATCTCAACTCTCCTCCGAGGAGGAGAGTTGAGATACTACTGTTTATCAATGATTATAAAAGACTTGCGAAACTTGAGTTGCTTGATATTTCTAAAAGAGTTGGTTTCCTTCTTCATCTAATCACCGTTTACTTGCGCAACTCAATAATTAATGTAAATCGGGAAAAGTTTATGTGGATATAGTTTTGTAGATATAGAATATCTCATTTACTCCTATTTATCAAATACTTACAAAACTATTTGTAGATAATAAAACAAAGAATATCCCTCTCTTGTAGTCTGCTTGTAGATAACATTCATTAGCAATTCCTGTTTATGAAGCTTAATTTAGCATTGTGAAAAACCAATAGTATTAACCTTAAAAACTTATTCAAATGAGTAAAAGTAACTACTACAAAGAAAGAGTCATTCAGCTACTTCTCTTCTTTGCTTTTATGCTGCCTATGGGCGCATTGGCACAGAACATTCAGCTGAACGGTACCGTAACCGATGTTTCCGGTGAATCTGTCATCGGAGCCAGTGTATTAGAGAAAGGAACAACAAATGGAGTAATCACTGACATCGACGGTAACTTTACCCTCAGCGTTTCCCCAAAAGCCACTATTATTATCTCTTACGTGGGCTATGCTCCACAAGAAATCGCCCTCAATGGTCGCAAGGAATTGAAAGTGGTGCTGAAAGAAGACACCGAACTACTGGACGAAGTAGTCGTTATCGGTTATGGCACACAAAAGAAATCGGATGTTTCCGGTTCGGTAAGTTCCGTATCGGGCGATAAACTAAACAACATACCTACCGCTAATGCCGAAACTGCCCTGCAGGGTATGGCTCCCGGTTTGATAGTTAACTTTGGTAGCGGTGCCGCCGGCTCCACTCCCAGCCTGCAGGTGCGCGGTGTAACCACTTATGGAACAGACAACTCTCCGTTGGTAATTATCGATGGCGTTCCGGGTGATATGAGTTTTCTGAACCCCGAAGACATCAAGTCAATGTCTGTATTGAAAGACGCTGCCACCGCCGCTATTTACGGAGCACGCGCCGCCGCAGGCGTTATCCTGATTGAGACTTACCGTGGTACCAAATCCAAACCCAAAATCACGTTCTCAGCTTATTGGGGAGTGGATCAGATAGCCAAGAAACTGGATGTCTGCAATGCCGAAGAATTTATCCACATGGCAAAGATGGCCCGTACAAACGCCGGTCAAAACCCCAAAAACTGGCCTGCTTACATTGCGGCTTATGAGCAAGACCCCACACAGTTTGGCGACACCGATTGGCAGGACGAATACTACCGCAACGGCTTCACACAGAAATACAATGTGGGGTACACTAGTGGCAGTGAGAATGCCAACGTAGCTTTGTCCGTATTCTATTCAAAAAACGAAGCCATCGTGACCGGCACGGGTGACGAGAAATATGGCTTCCGCTTAAACTCAGACATGAAACGCGGCAAGTTCAAAGTGGGCGAATCAGTAAACTACAGCCGTTGGGAATCGGAAATGGAAGCCAACTCAGGTTTTCCCGGCATATACCAAGTGACCAACATGGAACCTATCGCACGTCTGTATGACGAGAATTGTGACGGCGGATACGGTGGTGCCATCCCCGGCATGAACATGAGCGATGCTGCCAACATGGTAGGTTATAATAACCTGATTGAGAACACCCGCGCCACAGATTACATCAAAGGATCGGGCTATCTGCAATATGAGCCCATCAAGGGACTGGTAATCAAGGCACAAGCAAGCCGTAGCCTCCTTTTCCGCGAAACCCGCGTATTCAAACCTACTTACGAACTGGGTGCCATGAAGTGGAACGAAAGCGCCTCACTATCACAGACCCGCACCAGAAGCGTCAACGACCTGCTGGAACTGACTGCCAACTACAACTTCACCATCAAAGACAGTCACGACTTCGCCTTCCTGCTGGGAGCTTCACAAGAAGAAAGCACTTACGACCTATTGGGTGCATCGGGTTCCGAATTCGAGAACAACGACATGGGCATTCTGGGCCAGGCACGCAAAGACTATGGTGTGCAAGGTGAAAAGACCCGTAGCGGCTTGCGTTCCGTATTTGGCCGTGTGAACTATAGTTGGAAAATGCGCTACATGTTAATGGCCTCGTTCCGCTATGACGGTTCTTCACGTTTTGCCGACGGTAACCAGTGGGGGTTCTTCCCCTCTGTATCAGTAGGCTGGAACATTGCCAACGAACCTTTCTGGGAAGATATGAAAGAAACAGTCAGCTCCTTCAAATTGCGTATGAGCTACGGCGCCCTCGGTAACCAATCGGTACCTCTCTATCTCTACATTCCCAAATTGGACTCCAACGCCGACAACATCAACTACCCCTTCGACGGCAAAGTCGTAAACCAGGGATATGCAGTACGTAGCCTCCCCTCAAGGAACATCAAGTGGGAAACTACCTTCTACAAAAACATCGGTGTGGACATGAGCCTATGGAACAACAAACTGGAATTCTCGATTGAAGGTTACATCAAGGACACCAAGGACATGCTTTCCGAAAAGAACATCAGTCTGTCTACCGGTTACGGTGCACTGACGGTGAACGACGGTGAACTGCGCACCACCGGTATGGAAATGCAACTGATTTACCACGGTAATGCAGGTAAGGACTTCAAGTATGACCTTGACTTCAACCTGAGCCACTTCAAGAGTAAACTGAAATCAATGGCAGACCCCAACTATATGTACGAATATGGTGCTTCACGTACCTACGTGGGTGGTTACTTCGGTGAATTCTGGGCTTACGAAACCGCAGGCATCATCCAAAATGAAGCAGAAGCCAAACTTTGGAAAGAATCACACGGACGCAAGGACAGCAAAGGCAACTGGATTCCCATGCAGCCCAACGCAGAACCCGGTGACCTCCGCTTCGTAGACCAAAACGGTGACGGCATGCTGGACAGCGATGACAAGAAGCTTCTGGGCAACGGTTGCCCCAAGGCCTCTATCGGCTTCAACGTAACACTGAATTACAAAAACTTCGATTTGGTAGCCAACTTCTACGGTGACCTCGGTGTAGACCGTTACAACTATACCAAATATCAATTGGAACGTATGGATACCAAGTTCAACTATGGCAGAAACGCACTGAAAGCATGGACTCCGGAGAACCCCAACACCAACATTCCACGTGCCGTATACGGCGACCCGAACAAGAATGCTCGCACTTCCGACCGTTTCATCGAACGAGGCGACTTCTTCCGCCTGAACAACTTGCAACTGGGCTACAACCTGCCTGCTACAGTTTGTGGTAAGTTGGGCATCAGCAACCTCCGTTTCTATGTAGGTGGTACACGCATCTTTACCATCACCGGTTACAGTGGCTATGACCCCTCTACCAACGGTGGTATTGACCGCATGGGTTACGACTATGCTTCATCACCTCTATGCCGCACTTTCATGGCCGGTATTAAATTCGGATTTTAATTGAACCAAAACTTTAAAAAAGATGATTATGAAATTAAAGAATATATTATTGTGCGCCTCAGTCTTAGGAGGCCTGGCACTCTCTTCATGTACCGGAAATTTCCTGGATGAAGACAGAAACCCCAACTCACTGGACCCCGAAAACTTCTGGAAGAGCGAATCCGACATCCTCAAAGGACTTACCGCAGCCTACGCTGGACTACAGCCTACCATCGAATGGGCGCAACCTTTCGAACGCTACATTGTGATAGACAACTACCGCAGCGACGAGCTGGACTACCGCCCCGACGTGACCGCCTGGATGGAACTGGCCATGTACAACAACGAATCGACCAACTACGTGCCCAACGATGAATGGACCAACCTTTATACCAGTATCAACTATTGCAACCAGTGTCTGGACAACATTCCCAATGTGCCCGACAACGATGACGAAGGCATCAAGCAGACCAAAGCGACCAGTATTGCCGAGGCACGTTTTCTGAGAGCCTTCTACTACTACCGTCTCTTCATCAACTTCGGTGAAAGACTACCAATGTTCGAGCACGAACTCGAAGGTACCGAAGAGGAATTCTATCCTCCTCAGGTAGAAGCCGGCAGACTGAAGACTTTCATCGAGACAGAACTGAGTGAATGTCAAGCCAACCTTCCCGAAAAATGGAATACAAACATGGCCGGACGCGTCACTAAATATACTGCCGCAGCACTCTTAGGCAAATACTATATGTTCATCGGCGAAAAGGCCAAAGCCAAAACAGAATTCTGGAAAGTCATTGACAGTCACAGATATGAACTGATGGAGAACTATGGCGACAACTTCAACGGACTACACGAGAACAATAAGGAATCCATCCTTGAAGTACAGTTCACCGGAAGTCTGGAAGGCGGGCACTACGAATACAATCTCTTTACCTTGCACTTGGGTCCCGACAGTGGCTGTGGCGCATACGAGGAAGCATATCCGTCCAAATGGTTATTCAATACACTGAAGAAAGACCTCACCGAAGATGGGGAATACAGCGACCGATTGTATGAGACTATCATTTTCGACGATCCCAAATCCCGTCCGTTCTATTACGAAGACGGCAAAGGATTCAGTGATTACCACCAAGAAGACAATATCTACTGGCGCAAATATGTGACTTACGACAAGTCATTGGGTGATTACTGGGATTATTCCGGTTTCAACATCCCCCTCATCCGCTATGCGGACATCCTGTTGCTCTATGCCGAGTGTCTGAACGATGAAGGAAACTCTAAAGAAGCCATCAAATACATCAACAAAGTACGTGACCGTGTACACGTAACGCCACTGTCCGACACCCTAAGTAAAGAACAAGTGCTGAAGCACCTGCAGGATGTGGAACGTCCTTGCGAACTGGCCCTCGAAGGCTCACGCTGGTATGATCTCATCCGTTGGGGCATTGTGGAAGACGCACTTAAGAGTCATGAAAAGCCTTTCGCAAGCAATTTCATATCGACCAAGCATATCAGACTCGCTATCCCTCACAAAGAATTCCTGATGAATCCTGATTGGGTGCAAAACGAAGGTTACACAAAATAACCGATAACCCTACAACTCAGTCTCTATCGGAAGCGAAATGCCGGAAACGGGATCCCATCCGATAGAGATTGCTTTTAATAGAACTCTCTGTTTCAAGACTTCATTTCATCATATACTTAATTTACCATGAGACATCCAAATAAAAACATCGCTTTGACTGGCATCGTTGCCTGCATACTGGCCTCGTGCGTCAAAGCTCCCACTTCTTCAGAACCGCTTTTATCCAAGCAAGCGGACTTCTGTAATCTTATCAACATAAAGAACACTCCCGCCGGAGCCGTAGACTGGGATGCCTACGTCTTTGCCGACAAAGGTGCTTGGATGGCATACTCACTGCCCGACAACGAAAACCGTCGCCATGCCGGTGCTTTCATGGGACCTATGGTCATGACCGGACGCGGATGGATAGCTGCCGGACTCGCCGAACCTACGCTGTGGGTGAACGGCGAACAGTATAGGATGGTGTACAATGTACAGACCACCCGATACCTCCCCGGCAAACTGATACAGGAATACAACGATGAGAACTTAAACTTCACTACCGAATTGTGCTACCTCACCTCACGTTCCGTAGCCATACGTTCAATCGTGAAGAATATGAGCCAAAAACCGGTAAAGGTCAGCTTCGACTGGAACGGAGGCGTATACGAGCCTACCTCTGTCGTAAGCAGCATAGATAAAGGTCTCTCTTTCATCCGCCCCAAAGATTCCACGAACACGGTAATCCGATTCCTCACAGCAGACAAGATTCAGGCTGTGGGGAGCGATAGCCTGCACGTCACAGAAAAAAGTGAAATGACCCTGGAACCCGGCAAGACTTATCAGTCGGAGATGACTCAAACCCTGACGCTGCGCGGTGAAGACACAGCCAAAGAACTGGCTGCCATAGCAACGCTGAATATAGACAATTGCTTTGAACTAAACGAACAGCAATGGAACGCACAAATCGCTTCGTTGCTGAGCGGAAACAGCAAGTACCTCAAGGACAACAAATACCGCAAGGTACTCGTAAAAGCAATGATGACCCTGAACAGCAACTACCGCACCCCTGCCGGTGACATCCTGCATGGCGGCAGCAACCCGTCGTACAACGGATTCATCAACGGCATCTGGTCGTGGGACTCCTGGAAGATTGCTTCGGGCAACGTACATTTCAACGAGGAGATAGCCAAAAGCGAAATGATTACCCTCTTCGACTATCAAGCCGACAACGGCATGGTACCCGACTTCATCAGCTACAACAAGAAATACAATAACTGGCGCGATGCCAAACCGCCCGTAGCCGCCTGGGGAGCCATGAACGTGTATAAAGCTACCGGCGACAAGAAATTCCTCGAAACAATGTTCGACAAGCTCTATAAGTTCCATCAGTGGTGGTATGCCGAGCGCGACCACAATCACAACGGCATCTGCGAATACGGTTCCACCGACGGCACTCTCATTGCTGCCTGTTGGGAAAGCGGCATGGACAACGGCGTACGCTTTGACGATGCCGTGATGCAGAAAAACAGCGAGAAGGCATGGTCCATGAACCAGGAGAACATCTGCCTGAACTCGTTCCTCTACGTAGACAAGACCATCCTCGCCGAAATGGCAACCCTCCTGAACAAGCCCGAACTGGCGGCACAGCTTAATGCCGAAGCCAAAGTCATCAAGGAGTTCGTACAGACAAAGATGTGGGACAAGGAAACCGGATTCTTCTACGACACCCGTATCGATACCGGCGAGCACATCAAAGTGATGGGTGCCGAATGCTGGCTGCCACTCTGGGCAGGCATCGCCACTCCCGAACAGGCCAAACAGGTGATGCAGAAGATGATGGACCCGCAGAAGTTCAACTCCACCCTTCCATTGGGTACCTTGGACATCAGCCATCCTCGCCTGCGTCCCGTGCGCGGCTACTGGCGCGGCCCGGTCTGGGTAGACCAAGTGTACTTCGGTATCACCGGCCTGCGCAACTATGGTTTCGACCGGGAAGCCGACATACTGACTGAGAAGTTCATCAACAACGCCCAAGGACTCACCACCGACGGCCCTATCCACGAGAACTACAACCCGCTGACCGGCGAAGCGCTCAATTCGCCTAACTTCGGCTGGAGTTCGGCATGTATCATCAAGATGCTGCTCGATGAGTAACTCTCACGCAAAACAACTCTCAAAAGTCTGAAAAGACAAACGATTATACATCATTAAAAGCATACGAATATGAATAAGATACATTCAATCTGCACCCTCGCACTGATGCTACCGTTATGCGCATTTGCACAGTACGACGGTACACCCATGAACAAGACGGGCGACACCAAGAAAGCGGAAACCGCCGTAAGAACCGACAAATATCCTCACTCGGACAACGATTGGGAAAACTTTGATGTGTTGCACATCAACCGTCTGCCTTCTGCCGCCACCTTCATGGCCTACACCACCAAAGAGAAAGCAGTGAAGAACGACAAGAGTCAATCGGAATATTTTCAGTCGTTGAACGGTACCTGGAAGTTTCAGTTTGTTCCCCGTTCGGACCAGCGCCCGATGGACTTCTTTGAAAAAGGCCACGATGTAAGCGGATGGGGCAACATCAAAGTGCCTGCCAACTGGGAAATGGAAGGCTATGGCCATCCTTTCTATGTAGGTGCCGGCTACGGCATCAAGCGCAACCCGCCACTCATTGCCGTGGAAAACAGTCCCGTAGGTTCCTACAAACGCACATTCAACGTCCCTGCCAACTGGAAAGGCAAGCAAATCGTCCTCCACTTCGGAGGCGTGGCCTCAGCTTTCTATGTGTGGGTCAACGGTGAAAAGGTGGGTTACTCGCAAGATTCCAAGACCCCCAGTGAGTTCGATATCACCCCCTATGCAGTAACCGGACAGAACGAGATTGCCGTGCAGGTATTCAAGTTCAGCGACGGCTACTACTTAGAGGATCAGGATTACTGGCGCTTTGCCGGTATACAACGTGATGTGTACCTTTATGCCCGTCCCAACATCCACGTGCGCGACTTTGAAGTAGTGACCGACCTCGACAACGAGTATAAGGACGCCGACTTCCACCTCTATGTGGAACTGGACAATGCCCAAAACTCCCAACGTACTCAAACGCCCAAGGTAAAAGGTGCCGAAGTGGAAGTGAGCCTGACGGACAAAGAGGGAAAAGTCATCTACACTGAACGCCAACGCGCCAAAGACAACAAGCTGCACTTCCTGAAACACATCGAAACGCCCCTACTGTGGAGTGCTGAAAAGCCCAACCTATACCAGATGATGATTACACTGCGTGCCAACGGCCAGACACAGTACATCTGCCGCAACATCGGATTCCGCAAATCGGAAATCAAACATGCACAGTTACTCGTCAACGGGCAACCCGTCTACATCAAGGGCGTAAACCGCCACGAACACGACCCTTACCACGGCCATGTAGTGGACGAAGCCTCCATGATACGCGACCTGGAACTGATGAAACAAAACAACATCAACAGCGTGCGCACCTCCCACTACCCCAACGACCCGCGCTGGTATGAACTGTGCGACATCTACGGCATGTATGTAGTGGACGAGGCCAACATCGAAAGCCACGGCATGGGCTACAAACCCGACCAATGCCTCGCCAACCAACCCGAATGGCAGAAGGCTTTCATCGACCGTACAGAACGTATGTTTGAACGCGACAAGAACCACCCCTGCGTCATTATTTGGTCATTGGGCAACGAAACCGGCTCAGGCTGTAACTTCCAAGCCACCTATGCTTGGATTCATGCCCACGACCGTTCCCAACGCCCCGTACACTCCGAGGACTCTGGCAAAAACCGTCCTTTCACCGACATCTTCTGCCCCATGTACAAGAAGATAGACGTGTTGATAAACCATGCTCTCTATCTGCCCACCATGCCCCTCATCCTCTGCGAATACGCTCATGCTATGGGTAATAGTGTGGGCAATCTGCAAGACTACTGGGACATCATCGAGAAGTACCCTTCTCTACAAGGCGGTCACATCTGGGACTGGGTGGACCAGGGTCTTTACAACAAGACCGACGACGGTAAGTTCTACTGGGCCTACGGCGGCGACCTTGCCCCCGAAGGCACTCCAAGCTCGGCCAACTTCTGCATGAACGGCCTGATTGCCGCAGACCGCACATTGAAGCCCCACATACATGAAGTGAAACGGGTGTACCAGAATATGGCTTTCAGATTGCTCGATTATCACGAAGGATTGGTAGAGCTTAGAAACAAGTTCTTCTTCACCAACCTGAATGACTTTGACTTCACTTGGCGTTTGGAAGGCAACGGCGAAGTATTGGCACAAGGACGCATAGATAATGTAGATTTGCCCGCCCAACAGACAGGCGTATTCCGGACACAGTTCCCCACCATCCATTCCTCCGAAGGAGTAGAATATTACCTGAATTTCTATGCCAGCCAGAAGCGCGACGAGGGTCTGCTGAAGGCCGGTACACAATTGGCTGCCGAACAAGTGAAGCTTCCCTTCTATAAGGCTGTTACCCCCAAAGCTGCCTCAGGCAACGTGACGGCAACCGACAGCGAAGCCCTGCTTGTCCTCACTGCCGGAAATGTCAGTGTAGGATTCGACAAAGCCACCGGAGCACTCTGCTCGTTCAAGGAAGGCAAGGAAGAGATGATTAAGGAAGCACTGCGTCCCAACTTCTGGCGTCCGGTGACGGACAATGACATGGGCAACGACATGAACAAGACCCTGCGCCCGTGGCGTGAAGCCGGACGTGGCGCCAAACTCACCTCATTGGAGAAAACAGCGCTCGACAAAGATGGCTATGAAGTAGTGTCACACTACCGTCTGCCCGAAGAAGTTGCCGGTTCGGAATTCATTGTCCGCTACCGCTTCTCACCGAGAGGCAGCCTCGATGTGAACTGTACTTTCATTCCTGCCAACGACACTTTACCTTTGATGCCCCGCATGGGTGTGAGCATCACCCTGAACAAGCAATACGACCAAATGGCATGGCTAGGTCGAGGTCCGCACGAGAACTATTGCGACCGCAACGGTTCTTCCTTCGTGGGTCTGTACAAAGGTAGCGTAGCCGAACAGTACTTCGCCTACGACCGTCCACAAGAAAACGGCAACAAGACCGATGTACGTTGGATGAGCCTCACCGATCTGAAAGGCAATGGCCTGATGGTTATCGGTGCACCCACAATCAGCGGCAGTGCCTACCTCTTCCCGACAGAAGATTTGGATGAACCCGGCACACGCAAGTCACAACGCCATATCTCAGACATCCAACCCAAAGATATGGTGACTTGGAACATAGACTTCAAGCAGATGGGTGTGGGTGGAGATACCAGTTGGGGAGCCTACCCGCATCAACCATACCTGATTCCTGCCCGTAAGATGGAATTCTCATTCCGCTTATGCCCTGCACAAGAAAAAGGAGTGAAAGAGAACCAAAGATATTTGGAAATGAAGTAATTTTGCAATTGTCAAACCTCAGAAGCGCCTCCCCCTCTTTGAACAGGAGGTGCTTTTGAGGGTAAGACAGCTTTCCATCTATTCACAAAACCATACAGACAATGTTTACAATCATCGGACTAATGCTCACAGGAATGCTGCTGGGCTACCTCTTACGGAAACGGGACTTAAAGAAGATTCATCCAATCATCACCCTGCTTATCTGGCTGCTACTGTTTATCCTCGGTATTGAGGTAGGAAGTAACGAAGAGATTATCAGAGGACTCCATACCATCGGATATGAAGCCGTTGTCCTCACCCTGGGAGGGACCTTGGGAAGTGTTATCGCTGCTTGGGCACTCTGGAGAGCCTTGTATAAAAGGAAAGGAGGCAGGGCATGAAAGGAAGTCTTATCATTGTGGGCTTTTTTGTATTGGGTACGCTTTGTGGTGTGTGCCATCTGCTGCCTTTTGATATTGCAGAAACCAATATCAGCTACTACGCGCTTTGCGCGCTGATGTTCAGTGTAGGGTTGAGCGTAGGCAACGACCCGCAGACCCTGAAGAACTTCCGTTCACTCAATCCGCGGCTGGTATTCCTGCCCATCATGACGATACTGGGAACACTGGCAGGTTCGGCAGCCGTCAGTCTGATTCTGACACACCGTTCTATAACGGACTGTCTGGCCGTAGGCTCGGGATTCGGCTATTACTCGCTCTCCAGCATCTTCATTACCGAATACAAGGGAGCCGAGCTGGGCACCATCGCCCTGCTTGCCAATATCAGCCGGGAGATTCTGACACTGCTGGCCGCCCCGTTGCTGGTACGATGGTTCGGAAACCTTGCCCCCATCTCTGCCGGAGGAGCCACGACGATGGACACCACACTGCCCATCATCACACGGACAGCCGGACAGCAGTTTGTTGTAGTTTCCATCTTCCACGGGTTTGTGGTCGATTTCAGCGTTCCGTTCCTGGTGACATTGTTCTGCTCGATATAGGGCTTTTACCCTCTTTTGACAGACACCGGTCTCTGACAAGAGCCATTTTTATATCACTAAATCCTATTAATAATGAAAACCAAACTTTATACCTTTCTCCTTTCTTCGCTGCTTTGCACCGGTGCCCTGACCGACAACGAGCCGTGGCAAAACCCACAAATCAACGAAATGAACAGAGAACCGATGCACGCCCACTTCACTCCGTTTACGAATGAAGCCAACGCATTGAAACAACGTGCCTTGCCCGCCGACGTACGGTTCGACGTTAATCCTGCAACGGAACGCCGTATCACTCTGGACGGCACCTGGAAATTTCTTTTTTCAAAGAACAATGACCTCTGCCCCAAAGACTTTCACAAGCCCGGATTCAGTACCCGCAAGTGGAGTAAAATTGAAGTTCCGGGAAGCTGGGAACTGCAAGGCTTCGATGCGCCCATCTATACAGATACCCGTTATCCGTTCCCACCCAATCCGCCCTACGTGCCTGCCGACTACAACCCCGTAGGCGCTTATATCCGCGAATTCACCGTCCCGGCAGGTTGGGAAGGCATGGACGTTTTCCTCGATTTCGAAGGAGTGGAGTCTGCCTACTATGTATGGGTAAACGGCGAATTGGCGGGTTATGCTGAGGACAGCCGCCTGCCGTCGCACTTCAACATCACCAAGCTGCTGAAGAAGGGCAACAACAGACTAGCTGTAAAAGTATTCCGTTATAGCGACGGTTCCTACCTGGAAGGCCAGGACTACTGGAAATACAGCGGCATCGAACGGAGTGTTTATCTCTACGCCCGCCCCCAGAGCCGCGTCAAGGACTTCCGGATGACAGCGGAACTGATAAACAACTACAAGGATGGCGAACTAAAGCTGGATGTATTCCTCCATCAGCCTAAAGCCGGAGAAACGGTGGAAGTGAAGGTAATGGACAGGGACAAGGTTATCTATGACCGGAAAAAGTCCATAACCTCTGCCACAGACACTTTGTTTACCCAGCAGCAAGTGTTCACGAATGCACGAGCCTGGAATGCCGAAACACCGAACACCTACACGCTGGTAGTCAGCACCTTTGATGCACAAGGGAAACCGCAGGAATCCTTTACGCACCTTTTTGGCTTCCGTACCGTGGAAATGATGAACGGCATGCAGATGATTAACGCCCAGGCCGTCCTCTTCAAGGGGGTGAACCGTCACGAGCACGACCCGCACAAGGGACGTACCATCACCGTGGGGTCCATGATACACGACATCCAGCTGATGAAGCAGTTCAACCTGAACGGTGTACGCAACTGCCACTACCCGAACAACTATGCGTGGTACGAGCTTTGCACAGAATTCGGACTTTATATGGTAGACGAAGCCAACATCGAGAGCCATGGCATGATGTTCCACAAGGATGAGACCCTTGCCAACTATCCCGACTGGGAGGTGCCTTTCATGCAGCGGATGAGCCGTATGATTGCACGCGACCGCAACTACTCTGCCATCGTGACTTGGTCCATGGGCAACGAGTCGGGCTACGGCAAACACTTCGAAACTCTGTATGACTATACCAAGAAGATAGACCCCACCCGTCCCGTACAATATGAAGGGGGTGGCTACAACTCCAAGAGCGACATCTATTGCCCCATGTACGCACGCATCTGGAGGTTGCGCCAACACGTGAACCAGCGTGATGCCCGCCCCATGATTCTCTGCGAATATGCCCATGCCATGGGTAACAGTGTAGGTAACTTCCAGGACTACTGGGACTTGATTTACAAGTACGACCAGCTGCAAGGCGGTTTCATTTGGGACTGGGTGGACCAGACGTTTGCCATCAAGGACGAGAACCAGCGCGACATCTGGGCTTTTGGCGGCGACATGGGATTTGTAGGTGTCGTCAACGACTCCAACTTCTGTGCCAACGGCCTGGTTGCTGCCGACCGCACCCCGCACCCGCACATCTACGAAGTGAAGAAGGTATTGCAATACATCCACTTCGAACCGCTTGCCTTCACCCCGAACAAGATAAAGGTCACCAACTGGCACGATTTCATCGGATTGGAAGGATATACCCTCCGCTGGGCAGTGGAATGCGACGGCAAGACCGTTCAGAACGGTGAGATGGATTTCCCCAAGATTGCTCCCAAAAACTCTGCCAACATAGAATTGCCACTGAAAGCGCTGCCTGCCGACGGCAAGGAGTATTTCCTCACACTTCGTGCATTCACCAAGCACGAAGCGCCATTAGTACCGAAAGGACACGAGGTTGCCATCGAACAATGGGAACTGCCTTCCGTCCCGTCAGCCAAAACCGTTCAGCCGGTGGAGGGAACGTTGACCGTAAACCGCAACAACGAAGCATTGACCGTGAAAGGCAATAACTTCCAGGTAGCTTTCTCTACCCGAAACGGTGAAATGACAGAGCTGAACTACAACGGAAAGAATCTGATTAAGGAAGGGCTGCAACCCAACTTCTGGCGCCCGTTGACCGATAATGATATTCCAAATGGGCACCTGATACGCTGCGGCACCTGGAGAAACGCCGGACGCGATGCCAAACTGCAGAACATCGAAGTTGCAGAAGCCGGACAAACGGCTACTGTCACTGCGACCTACCGCATGGAAGAACAAGATGCTGATTTGCAGACTCTCTACAAAATCACTCCCGACGGCAAGGTTCAGGTAACCATGCACTTCACCCCCGGCAAGAAGCCATTGAGTGAAATGCCTCGTCTGGGCATGCGCATGATACTCCCTGCCGAATATGAAATGATGACCTGGCTGGGCCGTGGTCCGCAAGAGACGTATGCCGACCGCAAGACGGGAGCCTTGATAGGCCTATACAACGCAACAGTCTGGGAACAGTACCATCCGTATGTACGAGCCCAAGAGACGGCCAATCATTGTGACGTACGCTGGGTGGCCCTACGTAATGCAACCGGCGAAGGCCTGCTGGTAGTGGGCGAAGAACCGTTGAGCGTAAGCGCTTGGAACTTCCCGATGGAAGACATTGAATACCGTCCCTCACAGATGGAGCGCCGCCACGGTGGAAGCATCCAGAAGAAAGATATGGTATGGCTCAACATCGACCACAAGCAGATGGGCGTAGGCGGTGACAATACCTGGGGAGCACAAGTTCATCCCGAGTACACCATCACTCCGCACGAATGGAAATACAGCTTCACGCTCGCCCCTCTCGCACCGGAGGATGATGCAGCGGAACAAGCGCACAAATAGCCGTTAAATACCTCATTCATATGAAATACAAATTTATACGCATACTCTGCTTCACATTGTTGGCCGCAGGCATCGCAGCCTGCACCCCCGGCATGAAAAGCACTACGGAGAAACGGTATGCCTTCGCCGACATACTGGACATCTCCTACACTCCCGACACCCTGCACCGCTGCTATGGTTGGTTCACCGACGCCGGCTCGTGGATGGGCTTCACGCTGCCCGAACGGCAACAATGGGTCAACGGCTTCTGCGGCCCCTTCAGCCTCGATATGTTCCGCCGCCAGTGGATGGCACAGTCAGCCGCCGTCGTAAGCTTTGCCAAAGATACACAAGAGATTTTTGTTCCGGATTCCACTTGCTATTACCCCGGCGAGCTCTATATGTCGGCACATTCCACCCACGGGAGCATCACGCAACGGCTCAACTTCACAAGTGCCTCGACCGCCTTGCTGCGCATCGAAGCCGACACGGCTGAAGACCTGCTGCTCTCCGGTAGCCAATGGGGCAAAGACATCACCGTCAGCGTAGAACAGAACTCCGTCATCGCCCGTCATCCCAGTGGCGAAACCGTAACCGTGACCTTCACTCCTAATGTAGAGCTGGCCAAGACCGACAATAACTATACAGCCCTCGTCCGCTCTCCGCGCTACCCTGTCAACGTAGCCATCTCTTTCTTCACTTCCGAAAAAGAGATGACTGCCAACCTGCAAAACCTGCCGAGCCTGCTCAACAATCCCGCCCCCGCCCTGCAAGCCAATGCCGAACGTTGGGAAGGTTACCTCACCAAGATACTGCGCAAGGACATGAAGCCCGAATATGACCGTATCGCCGTGAAAGCCGTCACCACGCTCATCTCCAATTGGCGGACACACCGCGGTGGATTGCTTCACGAAGGTATCATCCCGAGCCATGCCGTAGGCTATTTCGTCGGCTTTTGGGCATGGGATAGCTGGCGCTTCAGTGCCGGAACCGCCAAATTCGACCCCGAACTGGCCAAGAACAACATCCGAGCCATGTTCGACTACCAGCAACCGGACGGCATGATTATCGACTGTATCTACACCGACCCCTCCGAGAACAATGCCCGTGACAGCAAGCCTCCCTTGGTATGCTGGGCTGTCGATGAAATATTTACCCATACGGGTGACACCGCCTTCGTTGCCGAGATGTATCCGCAACTGCTCTCCTATTATAGATGGTGGTACGAGAAGCGCGACCACAACCGCAATGGCATGTGCGAGTACGGTGCTACCGACGGAACACTGGAAGCTGCCGCCTGGGAAAGCGGCATGGACAACGCCATCCGTTTTGACGGCGCCGTGATGCTGAAAAACGAAGGCTACGAGGATGCCTGGAGTATGGATCAGGAGAGTGTGGACTTGAACGCTTATCTGGCACTGGAATGCAAACTGCTGAAGAAATTCTCCAGCCTGCTGAAGATACCTTTCGACGCACCGGACTACAGTAGCCAGGTAGCCGACTATTTCTTTGACAAGAACATCAACTTCTTCTGCGATCGCCGCCTGAAGGACGGTTCATTCATCGAAGAGCCGGGCTGCGAAGCCTACACTCCGTTGTGGACCCGGATTGCCACACAAGCGCAAGTGGACAGCATGCTGCCCATGCTTCAAGATACGGCAAAGTTCTCCACGTATATCCCCTTCCCGACCATTGCCGCCGACAATCCCAAATACAATCCGCGCGGCTACTGGCGTGGCCCCATCTGGCTGGACCAAACCTACTTTGCCATCCGCGGACTGCGCAACTACGGCTACAACCGGCTGGCAGATGAATATACGCTGCAAGTCTTCGACCGCCTGAGTGGGCTGAAAGAGGGTGCTCCCATCCACGAGAACTACGGAACCCATACCGGCGAACGCCTGAAAGCTCCCCATTTCAGCTGGAGCTCCTCACATCTGTTGATGATGTACGACGATTACGGTAAGTAAACCGGGATTCCATATATGTCATAACTCACCACAGATTACACAGATTCACGCAGATTTTTTTAGTTTATTGATATCTGACATATTTATCTGTGTGAATCTGTGTAATCTGTGGTGAGTTATGACACTTTCATGAAGAACAAAAGCGATATGATTATTATCGGTAAACCTGCACCGGAAGCTCTCCACGCAAAGCTCCCAGCGCATTCATTACCAATGCTTCCAATTCGTCTTCTCCGGGATAGACGTGGACGGGAGCAAGGAAAGACACGCGCTCCTGCAACCGCGAAGTGATGTACTCGGAATGTGCCATACCTCCCGTAAGCAGAATGGCGTCCACCTTGCCATAAAGCACAACAGCAGCACCGCCTATCTCCTTGGCAATGCGGTAAATCATGGCATCAAGCACCAAAGCGGCATGGGTGTCTCCCTCAGCGATGCGCCTCTCTATGGCGGGAATGTCGGTAGTACCCAAATGGGCGGCAAGTCCCGCCTTGCCGGAAATACGTTTCTTCAGTTCTTCGGTAGTGTAACGCCCCGAGTGACAAAGGTCTATCAGTTGCCCGGCGGGCAGGGTACCTGCACGTTCGGGCGAAAAAGGACCGAAACCGTCGAGGGCATTGGGCACGTCCACCGCACGGCCGTGGCGGTGGACTCCTACGGAAACGCCTCCACCCAAGTGACAGACAATCAGATTGAGGTCTTCGTAATGCACGGGAGCTTCGGGCTGCAGGGCACTACGCTCGGCAGCATAGCGCCGGGCGATGGCTCGCTGGTTCAAGGCGTGCCAGATGGTGATGCTGGGCATCAGAGGCGAACCGGTGATGCGTGCCACATCGTCCAGTTCGTCCACCACGCCGGGATCGGCTATGAAAGAGGGGCAGCCGGGCAGCATGGCGGCAAGTTCGTGGGCTATCAGACAACCTAAGTTGCAGGCGTGGGTACGCATGGCGTGGAGCATATCGTCCAACATGGCATCGTTCACGGCATACACACCGCCAGGAATGGGTTTCAACAATCCCCCACGGCCGACGATGGCATCGAACTTAAAGGGAATGTCATTGGCCTCCAGCGCTTCCAGCACCAAGTGCTTGCGGAATTCGAACTGGTCGATGATGCGGGGAAATTGGGAAAGCTCCTCCACCGAATGCCGGATGTTGAGTACCAGACGGGGAGTTTCATCCTCATAGACAGCAATTTTTGTCGAGGTGGAACCGGGATTTACTGCCAGTATTTTCATTGATTACGATTTACAAATTACGAACTACAAATTACTAATTACAATCAAGGTTCTTTCACCCCGCTGGTCAGGCAAGCCATGGCAATGCTGTAATATTTGGACAAACCGGAATCGCTACGCGACGGTAATACCACCGGACATGAGGGTCCTTGCAGCAACCCGGCCATATCGGCATGAGAAAACAGAGATACAGCCTTATAAAAAGCATTGCCCGATTCGATGTTTGGGAATATCAACACATCCGCCTCCCCGTCAATCGGTGATACAATGCCTTTGATGTTACCGCTCGTCTTCTCACAAGAGGTCTTCACATCCAGCGGGCCGTCGATGATGACATTGCCGAACTCTCCGGCTTCCGCCAGTTCTACAATATTCACATAGTCCAATGAATGGGGGAATTTGGCGCTAACCTTCTCCGTGCAATGAATCAGCGCGATGCGTGGCTGCTCTATCCCGAAATGGCGGCAAGTATGGATGGCATACCAAATCATTTCAATGCGCTGTTGCAGTGTCGGGCGGGGAATGACCGCAGCATCGGAGAAAAAGAGCAGTTTATCGTAAGTAGGTATCTGCATCACGGCCAGATGGGTCAGAATCTTTCCTTTAGGCAACAAACCATGTTCCTTGTCCAGAATGGCACGTAGCAAATTGTCGGTATTGATGATGCCTTTCATCAGGATGTCCGCTCCACCCTCGCGTACGATACGCACCGCCTCACGTGCAGCCTCATCGGAATCTTCTATATGCAAGGTACTGACATATTGAGGATATTTCTTCAAGGTGGGATATTTTTCCAATATGGCAGAATCGCCAATCATCAGAAATTCCGCAATCCCTTCCTCCAAGGCACGGGATATGGCATATTCTGTATTAGGGTCATTGGCACAAACTACCGCAATACGTTTCCTCTTATTCAAGGTTTTCAGGTGGGCTATTAACTGGGCAAAGTTCCGTATCGGTTCCATAACGTTAGATTTTTAGCAAATATCTAAAAAAATGTCGAGAAATACAGCATTTGCCCCGTTGAAATTTTATATGTTTAATATCATTTTGATATGTTCACCACAGATTACACAGATTGACACGGATTTGAACAGAATTTGAATTACTCTGTTGATTATATATCATATATAACCTCCCTCTCTTCTGTTAAAAATCCGTGTTAATCTGTGATATCTGTGGTGAATTGTGTACTTTTGCCCAAAATAGATTGATAATATAATATGGGTAGTCTTATTTTCCCTCCGTATCTGCAGGAAGGTGACCGTGTCATTGTTCTCTCCCCTTCCAGCAAGATTGACAAATCTTTCCTGAAAGGCGCCTACAAACGTTTGAAGTCCTGGGGGCTGGAAGTCGTATTCGCAAAGCACGCGGGGAGTTCCAACGGAACGTATGCAGGAAATATCCGGCAACGCCTCGAGGACCTGCAGGAAGCCATGGACGATGAAGAAGCCAAAGTCATATTCTGTAGTCGGGGCGGTTACGGAGCCGTGCATCTGATAGGCAAACTGGATTTTACCAAGTTCAGGCAGCATCCCAAATGGCTCATCGGATTCAGTGACATCACCGCCCTCCATAATCTGTTCCAGCAGAATGGCTTCGCGTCGTTGCACGCCCCCATGGCGCGCCATCTCACAGTAGAACCGGAAGACGACTTCTGCACACAAGCACTGAAGGATGTACTGTTCGGGCAGGCATTGGGAGGAACGGAAGCATTCAGTTATGTCTGCCCGGGGCACAAACTAAATCATAAGGGAGAGGGAAAAGGCGTGTTGCGCGGCGGCAATTTGTCTGTGTTCTACGGGCTGCGTGGTACTCCGTACGACATTCCCGCCGAAGGCACCATCCTCTTCATCGAAGATGTGGGAGAACGCCCGCATGCGGTGGAACGCATGATGTACAATCTCAAACTGGGAGGTGTCCTCGACAAGCTTTCCGGCCTCATCATCGGACAATTCACCGAATACGAGGAGAACAAGTCCCTGGGAAAAGACCTATATGGCGCATTGGCCGATTTGGTGAAGGAATACGATTACCCGATATGTTTCGATTTTCCCGTCGGACATGTCAGCATGAACGTACCGCTGATAAACGGTGCTGCGGTAACATTGGAGGTTGGAAAGAAAGAAGTGAAACTAAGTTTTAATACAGAAAGAGAATGAAACGGAATTATACATTCATCCCGTTGCTGCTGTTGCTGATTGTAGCGATAGTGGCATGCAGCAACAACAGCAGCAAGTCTGCAGCCGATAATGACAGTGAGGGCGATGCGACCAAAGCGACTGTCCAAGTGCCCCAGTTCAGTGCAGACAGTGCATACCAATACATACAGACCCAAGCGGATTTTGGTCCGCGCGTGCCCAACACCGCCGCCCACAAAGCCTGCGGAGAATTCCTTGCCAAGAAGCTGGAGGAATTCGGCGCCAAGGTATACAACCAGCATGCCGACCTGGTGGCTTACGACAACACCATCCTGAAAGCGCGTAACGTTATCGGCGCCTATAATCCGGAAAGTAAAAGGCGTGTACTGCTCTGTGCCCATTGGGACAGCCGTCCTTATGCCGACCAGGATGCCGACAAGACGAAGCATCACAGCCCCATCCTGGGTGTGAACGATGGAGCCAGCGGTGTAGGCGTATTGCTCGAAGTGGCCCGCCAACTACAGCAGCAGGCTCCAGCCATAGGCATCGACATCATCTTCTTTGACGCCGAAGACTATGGCATCCCCTACTTCTATCAAGGTGCATACAAGAACGACACTTGGTGCCTGGGCTCGCAATATTGGGGACGAGTACCCCATGTAGACGGCTATAATGCCCGCTACGGCATCCTGCTCGACATGGTAGGCGGAAAGAACGCCACCTTCTACAAGGAACAGTTCTCTCAAAGAACCGCCGGTAAGTACGTGAACAAGATATGGAACACAGCACACCGCCTGGGCTTCGGCAACTTCTTCCCCAAAGAAAAAGGCACCGAAGTGACAGACGACCATATGTATGTATACAACCTGCGGCAGATTCCCTGCGTAGACATCATCAACTATGACCCGAACTGCGACACCGGCTTCGGTGACTTCTGGCACACGATAGACGACACCATGGACATCATCGACAAGGGCACTCTCAACGCAGTGGGACAGACCTTGCTCGAAGTCATCTACAATGAGAAATAGACAATCAAATAGTAAATCGTAAATAGTAAAATAGTAAATTCCATGATAAGTATCAACGAAGTACAAGATGAAGTAATTGCCGAATTCAATGATTTCGACGATTGGATGGACCGGTACCAACTTCTTATTGATTTAGGAAACGAGCAGGAACCGCTCGACGAAAAATACAAGACGGAACAAAACCTGATTGAAGGTTGCCAGAGCCGCGTATGGCTACAGGCAGACGAAGTGGACGGAAAAATTATTTTCCAGGCCGAAAGCGACGCACTGATTGTGAAAGGAATCATTTCACTGCTTATCAAAGTACTCTCCGGGCACACACCGGATGAGATACTGAACGCCGACCTCTATTTCATTGATAAAATAGGACTGAAGGAACACTTGTCGCCCACCCGTAGCAACGGACTGCTGTCTATGGTAAAGCAGATGCGAATGTATGCGCTGGCCTTCAAAGCGAAAGGCATCTAAAGGTTACGACCGACAATATATAAGCTAATAATCAGCAGATTATATTTACCGGATGTTTACATTATGAAGTAACGACGTTTACCATAGTATGTAAAGGCGTTTACCGTAGTATGTAAAGGTGTTTACTGTAGTACGTAAACGGAGTTTCTTAAGGCGGTATGTCTTTTCCTGATTTAGCTAGACGCTTTTTCTTTTTATAACCGATATCAGTAGACGGTTCTTGGAATGTTGTACTGGTTCAGTAGTCACTTCTTCCCAAGCCCTGCTGATATAGTAGACACAGCAAAGTGAGTTGTCCTGATTCTGTTGACAGTCATCCTGCTGCATTTGCAGAGCCCGTGCTTGCTTGTCCGGCAAGACTGGGTGCCCCTAAAAGAGGCATTCTGTCTTTGTCAGGTGCGCTGTCCTGCGCCTTCGCCCGGACTTGCTGTCCGGCTTTGCAAAGATATTGCATCCTTCTTTTTATTGCTACTTGTGGAAGGATATTTTTTCTTCTTCCACATTTTCTTCTGTATTCCCTTCTCCAGATGCGCCACAGCAGGTATTTTATACCCGATACTCATATGCGGTCTGCGATGGTTATAGAAATGTATGTAGTGAGCTATGACATTTTTGCATGCCCGATTTCGTTGAACCGGCCTCGAGGATGGCTGCTTTCCGCCTTAATAATCCCGTTGATACGTTCCGCAACGGCATTGTCGGTGGGTTTGTAGTCTTCCGTCATACTGATGGCAATGCCATGTTTCTGAAGAAGTGCCACGTATGGGTCGCAACAGTATTGTACGCCACGGTCCGAGTGATGTATCAGGCCCGTAAGATTTTCATCTCCTGTCATTTCAACAGCCTGCTCTATAGCCTGTTGTAATGCATTGATGGTTGCCGATACCCGTAAGGTGTCGGCAAGCACCCATCCCACTATCTTATGGGAGTAGGCATCCGTAATCAGATGCAGATAACAGACTTCACCATTGGCAAGTGGTATATAAGTAATGTCGCTGACCCACAACTGGTTGGCTGAAGTCAAGGTCAGTCCTTTGATTAGGTTCTTCCACTTGTGGTAGCGATGGTTGGAGTTCGTCGTATGCCGGGTCTTGCGGGCAGGAAGCATCAAGCGGTGTTGCCGGAGCAATGCATAAAAGCTGTCCCGCCCAGGCATGAACTCGGCTCCAAAAAGCACGGTGAGCATAATCCACAGTTTGTAACAGCCTATACCCGAATCTTCGATACGGATATCACGGACAGCATCCAGCATGAGACGTTCCCTATGTATCTGACTCTCAATGTCAGCCTTTGACTGGTAGTAGGCTTGACGACAATGGCCAAACAGACGGCAGGCCAACGCAACTTTCAGGTTGCGCTGACTGACCAGTTCCGTTACGATTTGGCCCCAGATTTTTTTCTGATAGGGATGTTGAAGAGTTCTTCAGCACGCGTAATCATCAATTCACGGGCTTCTGTTTCCAGCTTGGAGAAAGACAGGGCTTTCTCCAGCTCTTTAATGCGCTTTTTTAATTGGGCATTTTCATCTTTGTAGGCTTCCTTGCTGCGATTGGACATATCTGGTGATTCTTGTTCAGAAGGCAAAGATAGCTCTTCTGCTAAATTTGAATACTTTTTAATCCAACTATTTAGCAAGGCAGGGCAACAAATGCCATGTGCCCGGCAAAAGGCATGCTTACTCATACCTGATTGATAGTAAGAGTGAAGAAAAAACAGTTTTTCATCTTCACGATAAAGCTTTCGTTTTGAAGTCATAATAGTAACACATTTATTAGTTTGTAAATGTGTCTACCTATATCAGGATAAGACAGTAAGCATTTCAACCTCTACTTGCGCCTGCTTCTCCCTATTTATCCCTCCTTAAACTCCAGTATATCCCCCGGCTGGCAATCAAGTTCCTTACAGATTGCTTCCAGTGTAGAGAAACGGATGGCCTTAGCCTTTCCGGTTTTGAGAATAGAGAGATTGGCAGGCGTAATATCAATCTTCTCCGCCAGTTCGCCCAAAGATATCTTTCTTCGGGCCATCATTATGTCAAGGTTTACTATAATCATATAATTGTGTTCTATTTATCAATTATTCTTTTCCCACTCACACCACCAGTCAGTGTACCGTTTCGTCAACCGGTAATAACCATATATGCACAGATACATCCACGGCATTACAATATAGACTTTCCACTTCCCGTCAAAGGCCGGAAACAAGAGGAGAAAATAGACAATACTTGCCAACAATAAAACCGCCACAAGTCCGACAACGAAATACAGACCATATTTCACACTTTTCTTCATATCGCGCTCTTCACTTTTATTTAAATCGTCAACTCTTGTTCCTCACGCATACGAACTCCCATCTTAAAAAGATAGCCCATAAAGATGATGAAAACTCCCAATAACACGAATATCCGATAAGAAGTATCAGTCGGTACTCCTTCGGGAGTAAACCAGGAGAGAGTTACCTGAAAAAGCCCATTCAATGCTATCAGCACCCCAATGGTTTGTATCAAAGATGAATTCTGATAAACAAACACTTCCTCTTTCTTCACATTGCGGAGAATGAGAAAAATACACAAGCCACATATTGTCATCACCAGCATTGTTACTGATTCGGGTAATATGTGCCAGATAAAATTAGCAGTATCATCCTTTCCCAACTCATAGCACAATGTCAGATTACGAACAATGCCGCCACCAATACATAGTCCACAGAAATAAAACAGCACATTCATAATAAGCGCTATCCGTCTCTTTGGTTCCTTTGGTTCCTTTTGTTTCATAAGTGTCATAAGTGTCATAATCCCTCCTCTCACTTTTAAATAGTCAAGTCCTGTTCTTCCTTTATCTTCACCCCGGCGGCAAATATCTCGGTGAAAAGAATTATAATAACCAGGGATGTGAAATCCGTATCATGCGATGCAACCACTTCATAGCCCAGCAGAGCCACTTGCTTCACTGCTTCAAGATGATTCAGCCAATCGTGCAAAGTCATCAAGCCGTACAATGCAGCAAACGAATAAGTAAAGAAACGCAACCGGGCTACATTATCCGAAGTAAACACTTCCCGCTTTGAGATGGATACCAGCAAACGTATCAGACAATAGATTCCTACAAAGAAAGGAATGATGGCAAACATGGCAAAGAAGTTCACTATGGAACTCCAGACAGTGGGGACAATCACAGTGCCTATTCTCTTTACCTGATAAGGTACTGACTTATCGGCAAAACGATTCGTCAAGGAATCGACTGCTGTCGTTTCCAAAGGTCTAACATCCACATATACCTTATCAAATAAACCGGAATACTCCGGCTGTGGAGTTCCCGAATGCACATTTACACTATTGTAACCCTCAAGAAAACTATTCTTCATATCCACCCAGCCTGCTATCATCGCATAGGTAAACTCTGCAACAATGACCAATATAGCCAGGATACCCAATATACTTATCTTTTTCATAATCCTCCCCCCACATTAAACCGTTAAATCCTGCTCTTCCTTTATCTTCACGCCGATGGCGAATATCTCGGTGAACAATGCCAACAGCATATAATTGAACCAAGCATACTTGAAAGAATAAGGCAACACCTCGTATCCCTCCAGCCGCACTTGAGAAGCCAAGTCATGATAGATGCCCCATTGCTGCAACTCGAATAAAAGACTCACCGAAATCAGCGCATAGACAAAGATGCGCATCCGACGCACATTCTTGTGCACAAACACCTCGCCTTTCGTGGCAGTAAGCACCAGCCGCGCCACACTATAGAACCCGTAAAGCGCAAACAGTCCCGCAGGAAACAGCAAGAACGATACCCACCGCCACTTCGTACTACGGAAACCTTGCACCGATACCTCACTTGTATTGCAATACATGGGCGTATCCTGTGCCGCACTAATCAAAGTATCAGCAGGCAGCGTATCATCTGCCCGCACCAAAAGTGACACAGAGGGTAAGGCATGAAAATCCTTCTGGTCGCCCGCCTCATTCCAGCCGTCCATAAATCCACTAAACATATCCGTTACAACACTACCAATAAACACTACCAAAGCCAGGAAGGCACATACTCTGATTTTATTCATATCTCTGTCCGTTCTTCTTATTATTAAATCGTCAAATCCTGCTCTTCCTTCATTTTCAATCCAATGGCAAACACTTCACCTACAATCAGCGAACAAAGCCCAAGTACCAGCGTGGTAGTGCTCACCAATTCTGAGAGGCTCAGCTCGTAACCATGCAGCGAGAATACGGTATCGATACCTATAAAATCAAGATATGATGACGCAAAGGTACAGCAGAAGCTGACAACCAGTGCCATTCCCAATCGACGCAGCCGACGTACATTCCGCCAGTTGAAGATGTCGGACTTGTTGATAGAGATTATCAAGCGGATAAACAATACTACCGCCCAAAGGGAAAAGCCCAAATGCAGATATATCAGCAAATACTTTGCCACCACTTTCCCGACAGAATCATGAGAATCTACGCTGACCATCAACGAAGAGTAGGCTGCAGGCACATAACTCCTGCTTTTCTCATTGTAGACGGAATCCCTGAAGAAATCAAACGACTCCATGGAAGAAGGTATCAGGTTGACAACCTTTAGGTTCATCAGTTCCTTGTAGGCAGCAATGTCACTCCCTTTCTTTCCCAGCTCCAGTCCGGTCTGCGCCCCCATCTTGGCTCCCAGAAAGATATAGTACCCCTGCTCCAATACCGAGTAACTCAGTACAAGCATTACCACCAGGCAGAGAATGTTCAATCTTCTTTTCATAATTCAGTTGTTGTATTAGTATCAGATATATTATATTTATTCAGTTGTTTCAAGGAGAGTAGAAGCAACAATATGAAAACCACTGCCCAAACCAGTACATACGGGTTACTCAGCAGATGTGTCACATCCTCCATTTCAGGATGTTTCAGGCTCAGATAGACAGACAAGCCGTTATTCATGATATGTATCAGAATACATGCCATAAGACTCCGTGTCTTATAATAAAGCCAGGCAAGCAAGAAACCGATGAGGCAAGCACCTATTATCTGAACCGGATTCAGATGAAAGATACCAAATATCAACCCGGAAAACAAGATAGCCTTTGCCGGGCTATATCTGCGAAGCAGCTCCTTGGTAATGGCACCACGGAAAAGCAGTTCTTCCAGTACGGGTCCCAAAACAGAAATACAGAGAATACCCAGCCAACCGGATTGCAGTATATCAAATGTCTGGTCCAACAAATTGGGCAAAAAAGTAAGTTCGGACATCAGAAGACCTATTATACATATGGAAGTCATTCCGGCAAGCAGGCTCCATGCCAGATAAGGGACTGACACCGGAGAATACAGATGCTTGTCTCCCGTCAGGTAGTTCTTGCGCCACAAGTACAGTCCCATGAAAACAAAGCCCAGCAGCATGGTAGGCGCCACAGCAATCTGACCAGCCTTGTCCATGTCGAAAGTTCCATAAGCGAAATACGTATACAGCAGACAGAAAGGTCCTGCAAACAGTGCTCCTACAATCTGCATCAAAAAGTAAATCAATACTAGTTTTATTGCCGTTTTCATTGTTCTATTCGTCTAAAAGTTCGCAAAGATACACATTTTCTCTGTCAATCTGTCAAGCTGTGGCAACAAGTCCCATCAGCAGCACCATCACTGTAGAAAGTGACAATACCAATAGTGTAATACTCATGAATGCTCTTCTCATAACCTAAACCCCTCCCTCATTTCTATATTGTTCTTCATTTATTTTACTGCCAGGAGCAATACGTCTTCCTCCGCAGTGGCATGTTCCACCAACAGATTCCAGTCGTTGTCCTTCTTACTCCATTTGTAACTCAAGTAGTTGATGTCATCTCCCGCCTGCAGATAAACAGCTTTTTCCTTCACATCGGAGTAGGCATGCGTCTTGTTGTCCCACAAGGCATATTCCACATCCGTACCGGCTTCTGTATAATTGTAGTTCAAGCAATAGAAGCGTTCAAACGCCTGCTCAATCTCGTTCCATCTCAACGCCTCCTTCTGTATCGTACGCCCTTGGGCATCATAGGTGAAATTGTATTTCAAATGGTTCTGCAGAAACTTACCGTTCTCTACTTTATATACAATTTGGGACTCCACCTGATTTCCGTTCATCACTTCATTATAGGCAAAGTTTTCCTGGATATTACCACCAAAAGCATTTATCACTACTGTCACTACAAAGATTGTTGTCATTACTAAAGTTTTCATACCGTTATTGTTTTATTAGTTCTTTATTTTGTTTTTCGATAATCATTTATCGTTTTTCGATATGCAAATAAAAGGCCTTTTTTTGATATGACAAAGAAAAACAGAAAATATTTATCGAAAAACAATAAAAAAAACGCGTTTTACGATAAATATACAGAAAACAAACACTTCAAACGGGAAAATACATAGAACTGCAAGGGGATAAATGACCTCGCCTTATGTTTATAAAGAAAGAATGGATTTAATCTCCACCTCGTCACGGTGAAGCTGGGCAATAAGTTCTTCTATACTGTCGAATTTCAGTTCAGGACGGGTGCGGCGCACAAAGGAAAGACGCATCGGCTGCTGATAAATATCAGCATCAAACCGGAATATATGGACCTCAATACTGCGATCGGGGCCGTTCTCCAACGTAGGCCGGTAGCCAATGCTTAGCATACCGCCGTACTCCTTGCCTTCAACACAGACACGGACGGCATACACACCATCGCAGGGAATCAGCTTGTCAGGATCGGAAACACGGAGATTAGCCGTAGGGAAACCTATCTTACGCCCCACCTGATAGCCACCGACAACCGTACCGTCCAAAAAGAAATCATATCCCAGATACTCGGCAGCTTCCGAAACGTTTCCCTCCAGCAACAGACCGCGAATAGCCGAGGAGCTGACAGTAACCTCCGTTACCGATGTCTCCTTACTATAAGAATACGCGCGCGCAAGAAGCACCTCCATACCCAATTCGCGACCATAGTGCACATAGTCTTCAAAACCCTCGCTGCGGTTATGCCCGAAACGATGGTCGTACCCCACTACCAAAGCTTGTATCTGATAGCGATCCTTCAGTATGGACATGAATTCCCGTGCCGAAAGCCGGGCTATTTCAGGAGTAAAATCAAGCATCATGCAATAATCCACCCCAGTCTTGGCAAGCAGGGAAACTTTCTCATCACAAGTGGTCAATAACTTCGGATGATAATCGGCCTGCATCACTTTACGCGGATGTACCGGAAAAGTCACGACCGACGAAGCAAGCCCACGCCCGGCAGCTACCGCACACACTTGCTCTATCAGGTAGCGGTGTCCCCGATGTACTCCGTCAAAGAAACCGATAGTGGCTACACTTGGACGGGAACCAATGTCCGATGTTTCACAAAACAACTGCATGTCTCCAATCCTCGTGGGCCTTTGGCGTATAGGTAGAAATACCCAACGCCTCCGCTGTCCGGCAATTGGCCTCAGAATCGTCAATGAAAAGAGTCTCGTTGGGAAGAATACCGGTCTCATCCAGTACTTTCTGAAATATATCGGCATCCGGTTTTGCCATCTTCATCTCATAAGAGAGATAGATATGCTCAAAAAAGTCCTCCGCACGGAAAGCCTTGTAGCGAAACGCGTGCAGACACGACCATTGCCAATGGATTTCATTGGTGTTGCTCAGCAGATAGACCACATATTTTTTGCGCAGTTCCAACAGTAAATCCAATTTAAAAGTAGGAATACTCACTAGGAAACTGTTCCAGGCGTCATCTATCTGGGCATCAGTCACCGGTTTCCCTATCTTTCCACGAATCACTTCCCGGAACTCCGCACTGGTAATCAACCCTTTTTCATATTTCTGGAAGAAATCCTGCTGGTGATAGAGGTCCAACATGACTTCCACGTCCGGCAATCCCAGCTTTCTGAAATTCTCTAAACAGCGCTGGCGGTCCAAATCAATCAGAACTCCGCCAAAATCAATAATAAGGTTCTTGATTCCTCTTCTTTTCATCACTATTTCTGTGTTAAACGTCGGATAAGGCGAACCAGTTCACCTATCCACAAAACAAACGAAGTAGAAACGACAATCGTCATCCAAGTCATAAAATCGAGCGGCACTGTGCGGAATACAGCTCCACCAAACTGTACAATCAGTATCTGTCCGCCCAAAATGGCAAGTATAATCAGCTCCATGCCATAAGATTTAGAAATGCCCTTGAACGCCGAGTCCGAAGTGCCGAACACACGTGCATTGAACAAGTTCCAGAACTGAAGCATAACAAAGAACGTGAAGAACACAGTCAACCGATAGGTAGTCATCCCCCCCTCTTCACTGTTAAACCAGAAGAGCATTCCCATAAGTAACACCAGGAAGGCAGACCCCATTCCCAGAATGTAATACCTCATGGACTTGGTTATAATGAAATCCGTACTCTTACGCGGTTTTTCCTTCATCACGCTCTCACTGGGTGGAATGGACGCCAGGGCCAGGGCCGCAAACGTATCCATAATCAGGTTCACCCACAACATCTGCGTGACGGTCAAAGGAAGCGTCGTACCCACCAGTGAACCCAGGAGAACGATAAACAAAGCCACAAAATTGATAGTCAGTTGAAAAACAATGAAACGCTGTATATTCTTATATAGAGAACGTCCCCACATCACGGCCGTACCTATACTGTTGAAGGAGTCATCCAGCAGCGTGATGTCGCTGGCCTCCTTGGCAACGGAGGTCCCGGTACCCATCGAAAGTCCCACTTGCGCATGGTTCAGCGCAGGAGCATCATTCGTGCCGTCACCCGTCACAGCCACTACCGCACCTTTCTGCTGCAACAGTTGCACCAGACGCTGTTTGTCTGTGGGGCGTGCACGCGACATTATCTTCAAGTCCATCACACGGTCCAATGCCTCCTCATCCGTCAATTCGGCAAATGCAGCTCCCGTAATGCGGTTCTTTTCCGTATCCTCCGGTTTCCACAGACCAATCTGACGTGCTATCTCGGTAGCTGTACCCGGTGTATCTCCCGTCACAATCTTCACTCCGATACCTGCCGACTGGCATTTGGCAACGGCCGCAGGCACATCCGGACGGATAGGATCACTGATGGCAACCACACCCAGGAACGACAAGTCATTTTCAGCAACCAATGACACACAATCAGACGCTTCCGCATCATCCACAATCTTGAATGCAAAGCCAAGTGTGCGCATGGCCATATTCTGGTAGTTGAGCAACTGAGCCTCCACTGTAGAACGGTATTCCACCGCATCCACACGCTTGCCGTCCAACATGACATCCTTGCATTTACCCAAAACAATCTCGGGAGCTCCCTTCACATACAGCACCTTCTTCCCAATCAGGGGGGATTGCACCAGGGTAGCCATGAATTTCCTTTCCGTAGAGAAAGTCAGCTGGTCGATAACCGTAGCTTTCTCACGCAGCGCCAGATAGTCGCATCCTTGGCTGTTCAGCCAAAGCAGCAGTGCCACCTCCGTGGGGTTACCCACCCCTTTCGGCTTCTCGCCAGTCACCTCTTCTTCCAGAAAAGCAGTAGAGTTAGCACTGATACCTTCCATTACCAGCTTGCTGAGGTCATCATTCCCCAGCTGCCCGTTATTCTTCAAACCATAGAAATTGGGTTCATGCACCTGCATCAGATTTTGGGTCAATGTACCGGTCTTGTCGGTACAAATCACTGTAATGGCTCCCATCGTCTCGCATGCATGCATCTTGCGCACCAGGTTGTTGGTGGAGAGCATGCGACGCATATTCAACGCCAGACTGAGTGTCACGCTCATCGGCAAGCCTTCGGGCACAGCCACCACAATCAGGGTAACCGCCATCATAAAGTATTGCAAAGTAGCCTGCAAGGCCGGCAGCCAATCACGGAAGGTATGAAATGAAGAAAAGTCATAGACCAGTACCACATCCTTTACAAAGAAAATGAGAAAAGCCAGACCCGCTACGGAAAAGCCAATCTTTCCAATCAGATTGGCCAATTTGGTCAACTGAATATTCAGCGGAGTAGGTTCCGTATTCTGTTCGGTACTTTGACGTGCCACTTTACCGATTTCCGTAGCATCGCCCACAGCCTCCACACGCATGGTGCCATGTCCGTCCACCACCGTTGTACCGCGCAAAATGCGGTTGGAAGCATACGTAGCCTCTTCGTCAAAGTCAGCTTCTACGGTAGTTTTCGTCACTACCGGCTCACCGGTCAGATTCGATTCGTTCACTTGCAGGGAAATGGCTTCCAGCAATTCACCGTCCGCCGGAACCTCTTCACCGGTTTCCAGCACCACTATATCACCCACCACTACATCTTTACGGGGAATCTCCTGCACATGTCCGTTACGAATTACTTTCACCAAAGTTTCTTCGTTCACTGCATTCAGCAGGTCAAACTTCTTTCCGGCATCATACTCAAAGAAGAAACCGATACCGGTAGCCAGCAGAATGGCTACTATAATGCCGATAGTCTCGGCATATTCATTCTCTACAATGGAAATAATCAAAGAAAACAGAGCGGCAACCAGCAATACCCTTACTACGGGGTCCTCAAACTTCTCCAGATACAATTTCCATAAGGAAGGCCGTTTAGGAGGCGTCAATAAATTTACTCCATGTTCGTCGCGGCTCTTCCGCACTTGTTCGTCGGTCAGTCCGACATGATAATAATCATCCTTTATTGCAGTCATGCAAGTCTTTAGGTTTAATTTTGGAACGCAAAAATACAATAATAATCCGGGAAAACAATACCTATATAATGATTAGTGATTAATTGACTGTCATTGATTCTCTTTTTCCCTCACCAGTTTCGGTCTGGTTGCAGGCTCCCACGGCAATGTGAACCAGAAAGTCGAACCTGCCCCTTCTTCCGATTCCACGCCTATTTCGCCCCCCAATTTGCGGACAATGGTCTGGCAAATGGAGAGTCCCAGTCCGGTACCGTTCTTTTCCTGCTTCAGCTTGACGAAACGTTCAAAAACATGTGGCAACTTTTCCTGGGGAATACCGGTTCCCGTGTCTTTTACGTAGAAATAGAGACCTTCCTCATAGGGTCTGAATCCGAGGGTAATACTGCCTTCCTGGGTGAACTTCAGGGCATTCGTCATAAAATTGGATACCACTTGTGCAAGCCGGTTTCTGTCTGTATGCATGGTATATTCCTTCTCAGAAGCCTCCCGGACAATCTGCACTCCACTACCCAACTCGGCCACCCGCATACGGAACTGTTGTTCCAAATCGAACATCATCTGGTTGATGTCCACATCCGAGAACACAAATTCCAATGTTCCGGCTTCTATCTTCGAGAGGTCCAGAATATCAGCAATCAGCTGTTGCAGCATTTCATTGTTACTTTGCACAATTTCCAGGAACTGTGTCTTCTCCTCGTCTGTCGATGCAGAGGCCAGCAATTCCGAGAATCCGACAATTGCGTTCAGCGGGGTACGGATTTCATGGCTCATATTCGCCAGGAACACCGATTTGGAGCGGTCGGCATTCTCTGCCTTCTCACGTGCCAGTTTCAATTCAGCTTCCACTTGTTTCAGTCGGGTAATGTCATGCACGGTAATCACCATGCAGTCGCGGTCCTCAATCTCCATATACTCGCCGGAAACATAAGCATTGCATTCCGTAGTTCTGCCTTCGCTATCCCTAAGATTCAGAATAGCTGCCAAATCCGTGAAGTTCTTCTGCACCACAAAGGCATTCTCTATGGCATTCCGCACGGGGCAGTGCTCACACAAATCGTGAGTGCCGCAACCTCCTGCTGCCGACAAGGCATTGTTACAGCGCAGAATATCTCCCACCCGTCTGGTTTCGGCAGGCTTTACAACTCCGGTAATATCGTAGTAATTGGTGTAAAATACAGTGAAGTCGCGGTTTATCAGCAGTACGTAGGCATGCAGATTCCGCATAATCGCCCTGAACAGCTTGTCGGTCATTTTCATAAAATGTTGTTTTAATAGAGAACAAAAATAAACTATTTTTGTTCAACAATAGAACAAAAAGGGCTTTTAAACGTTATTATAGGAGAATAAACCTAAAAAGGAAATTTATGGAAAAGTACATTTGCACTGTATGCGATTATGTCTATGACCCTGAATTGGGCGACCCTGAAAATGGAATAGAACCGGGAACATCTTTCGAAGACCTTCCCGAAGATTGGGTTTGCCCCTTGTGTGGAGTAGGCAAAGAAGAATTTGAGAAAGCGTCCTAAGACGCTTTCTTTTCTTTTATATCGCTGCTGGCTTCCACTACATTCACCACATAGTCGCCCAGCTTTTCACATTCCGCAATGATGTCCATATAGTAAACACCCATCTGGTAATCATATTCCTTGTTGTTCACATCCAAGATATTCTGATTCTTCAGCTGATTGCGGTAATTATTGATTTCGTTCTCCAAATTAAAGGACTTGTTCACATCCGCGCCTGCATGCTCCGGATGTTCCACCACGACAATCATCTGCTCCAAGGCATCATCCGTCAGCTTCATCATGAAATGGATATGCTCGTACTGCTTCTCGGTGAAATCCTGATTGGTCTGGCGCTTGCGGTTGATGGTACGTGCCAGGTTATAGCAGCTGTCGCCGATGCTCTCTATCTCCGTCACTTCACGCAGCATGGCACGTATTTGCAACTTACTTTCCGAACTCAGGCGCCCTTCGGACACTTGATTCAGATAATTGGCAATCTCCAGCTCCATGCTGTCACTGATATTCTCGTACTTCTCCACACGGCTGAACACTTTGTTGAAATCATCATCCTTCTCCGTATGCAGCAAGTCCTGCACCATTCCGAACATACGGCGGGTACGTTCGGCAAAAAGATGTATTTCCTTGCTTGCCTGCAGGATGGACAGCTCTGCCGTAGAAAGCATACCGCCCGAGATAAAACGCAAGCGATATTCCTCGTCCTGCTCCTTCATTGGAATAATGGCACAGACCGTACGTTCGATAAACTTCACGAACCATATCAATATCAGCACGTTGCAGATATTGAAGCAAGTATGGAATGCCGAAAGCTTGAAGGATACGGCCACAGCCGGATCTTTAGTACCCATCACGTTCTCTACGAACCATGACACAGCCTCGGTAAAGGGGGTGAAAAGACACAACACCCATATCACACCAAACACATTGAACACCAAGTGGGCCAAAGCAGCCCGCCTTGCCTGCGTATTACCGGTCAGTGCCGCAAGGTTTGCCGTGATGGTTGTACCGATATTCTCTCCCAAAACCAGTGCTGCCCCCAATTCGAAACTAATCCAGCCGTTGGCGCACATAATAAGCGTAATGGCCATAGTTGCCGCAGATGCCTGCACAATCATGGTCAACACCGTACCGATACCCACAAAAAGAAGTATGGAGATAAAGCCCATGTCGGTATAGTCCTGCACAAATGACAGCATATCAGGATTTTGGCTCAAGTCAGGAGCATTGTTTTTCAAATAGGAAAGCCCCATGAACAAGAATGAGAAACCGAAAATAAATTCACCGACAGACTTGCGGTTACTTTTTTGAGAGAAGAGGAGAGGAATGCCGAAAGCAAGAAGAGGAAGAGCAAAGGCGGCAATGTCCACCTTGAAACCTAAAGCTGAAATAATCCATGCCGTAACAGTCGTACCGATATTAGCACCCATTATGACACCTATGGACTGTGAAAGCGTTAACAACCCCGCATTGACAAAACTTACAACCATCACCGTGGTTGCAGAGGAAGATTGTACAAGTGCTGTAATCAGCACGCCCGTCAACATACCGGTCACTCTGTTGGTTGTCATTGCGGTCAATATCTTCCGCAGTCTGTCACCGGCAAATTTTTGAAGCCCCTCACTCATAATCTTCATTCCGTAAAGAAACAGTGCCAATGAGCCGAGTAGCTTTAAAAAATCATAAAAAGAATATTCCATCTTTAATTATTTAAGGTGTTTCATTCCTTCACGTGTTATAATGTCCTATATTTAACGTGTCAACCCACTAAAAACGAGACATCATGAAACACATGTTACAAATTTGTTGCAAAAATAATAATATTTCTAAAGAATTCCCTATAGGGAGCTCACTTTTGGATATTTATTACGGTTTTAATCTAAATTTCCCCTATCAGGTAGTCAGTGCAAAGGTCAACAACCGTTCCGAAGGGCTGAATTTCCGTGTATACAACAATAAGGATGTAGAGTTTCTCGACATACGCGACTCCTCAGGTATGCGCACCTATGTCCGTTCCCTCTGCTTCATTCTTTACAAAGCTGTCAGCGAGCTGTTTCCGGAAGGAAAACTGTTCGTAGAGCATCCGGTATCCAAAGGTTACTTCTGCAACCTGCGCATCGGCCGCCCCATAGAGCTGGAAGATGTGGCAGCCATCAAGAAGCGGATGCAGGAAATCATTGCCGAGAACATCCCCTACCACCGTGTAGAATGCCACACCACCGAGGCTGTACGCATCTTCAACGAACGGGGCATGAACGACAAAGTGAAGCTGCTGGAAACTTCCGGCTCGCTATATACCTATTACTACACACTGGGCGACACCGTAGACTACTACTACGGCAACCTGTTGCCCAGTACCGGATACATCTGGCTGTTCGATATCGTGAAGTATTACGACGGCCTGCTGCTACGCATCCCCAACCGGGCAAACCCCGATGTCCTGGAAGAAGTGGTGAAACAAGAGAAAATGCTCGACGTATTCAAGGAACACCTGCGCTGGAACTACATTATGGGACTGGGCAACGTAGGCGACTTCAACATGGCTTGCGAGGAAGGCCATGCCACCGACCTCATCAACGTGGCCGAAGCCCTGCAGGAAAAAAAGATAGCCCAGATTGCCGATGACATCTACCACCGCGGCGAAAACGGAAACCGGGTGAAGCTCGTGCTCATCTCCGGCCCCTCGTCTTCCGGAAAAACCACTTTCAGCAAACGCCTCAGCGTGCAGCTGATGACCAACGGCCTGCGTCCTTACCCCATCTCGCTGGACAACTACTTCGTAGACCGTGAAGACACCCCGCGCGATGAGAACGGCAATTACGATTACGAATCGCTCTATGCCCTCGACCTTGAGCTCTTCAACACCCAATTACAAGCATTGCTCCGGGGCGAAGAAGTGGAGCTGCCCCGCTTCAACTTCAACCTCGGGAAGAAAGAGTACAAGGGAGACAAGCTGCGCATCGACGAGCATACCATCCTCATCCTGGAAGGAATCCATGCCCTGAACCCTGAACTGACACCACAGATTCCCGCCGCCAGCAAATACAAGATTTATGTATCTGCCCTGACCACCATCTCGCTGGACGACCACAACTGGATTCCCACCACGGACAACCGCCTGCTGCGCCGCATCATCCGCGACTTCAACTACCGCGGCTACTCGGCACAAGAGACCATTTCACGCTGGCCCAGTGTACGTGCCGGCGAGGACAAATGGATATTCCCCTACCAGGAAAATGCCGACGTTATGTTCAACTCCGCCCTCTTGTTCGAATTCGCCGTGCTCCGCTGCCACGCAGAGCCCATCCTTACCAGTGTTCCACGGAACTGTCCGGAATACGCAGAAGCCTACCGGTTGCTGAAATTCATCAAATATTTCACCCCCGTGCAGGACAAAGAAATTCCACCGACATCCTTATTGAGAGAATTTTTAGGAGGCAGTAGCTTCAAATACTAAGTTTTTATTCTAACTTTGTGAGCAAATAAAACAAACGTACACATGAAAAAAATTATTTCGATACTTCTCTTAGCGACTTTCTGCATCTTTACTCAACTCCATGCGCAAAACCGTGCAGACGAATTGATGAAACAAGCACAAGAAAATCTTACGAAAAAAGAATATATCAAAGCCCGCTATCTATTCCTGCAAGCCTACAATGCCTTTGCCACGCAAGACAAGTATGCCCAGGCAGTGGAATGCGGCGTCAATGCCAGCGCCCTCTACCATCGGGAGAATTACTATAAAGAAGCTTTTGAACTGCTGCGCGGTGCCGAGCAAGTGGTGGCAACCGGCGAACAGAAAACGGGCAAGGCCATGCCCAACCTACGTTTCCGCATCAACAAGGAACGCCTGCAGATGTACATCAACCTGAAAAATCCCGCACGTGCCAAGGAACAGCTGACCAAACTGGAAGAGACCGCCAAAGCCTCTCACAACGACTCTCTGAGCAACGACCTGCTTTATACGCAGGCCAACTATTACTACACCTTCGGCATGAACACACAAGGTGATGCGGCTACCAACCGCCTGATAGGGCAATATAAGGAACAGAAGAACTACGCCAAAGTAGACGAATGCTACAAGACTCTTATCAGTATCGCCCGCAAAGCAAACAATGCCGGACTGGTGGCACGCACCTACGACAAGTACATCCTATGGACCGACTCCGTAAAGGCGCTTACCGCCCAAGAGGAACTGAACGCCCTGAAGAAGAAATATGATGAAAGCCTGGCCACTATCCAGGAGAAAGATGATTCCCTAAGCGCCAAGCAGTACATCATCATCGGGCTTTGCATACTCGCCGCCATCCTTGCCGCCGCACTGGTATTCGGCGCCATCGTATTGCTGCGTTTCATCATCCTCACCCGTAAACAGAAGAAGGCCATCAGCATTGCTAATGAGCACAATGAGCTGAAAACCAAATTTATCCAGAACATTTCCGCCCAAATGGAACCGACACTGGACACGCTCGACGCCTCACTGCCGGGCGTAAAAGCCCTGCATGCATTCTCCAACCATATCCAGGAACTGTCCGAATTGGAAACCACCTTGTCCGAACCCTACGAAGTGCAGGAGAAGAATATCTCCACTTTCTGTGAAGGCATCATGGACAAAATCAAAGGAATGACACAAGAAGATGTCACCCTGACCGTGAATGCCCCCAAATTGAATGTGAAAATCAACCCTGAGCAACTGGAACGCGTCTTGCTGCATTTGTTGGAAAACGCCGCCGAGTACACCCCTGCTGGAGGAAAAATATGGCTGGACTTCAAGAAACGTGGTGCGCACACCCACCAGTTCATCATCAGCGACACCGGTTGCGGTATCCCCGAGGAGCAACGCGAAAACATCTTCAAGCCTTTCACCGAAGTGAAAGACCTGACGCAAGGCGACGGCCTGGGACTCCCCATCTGCTCACTGATTGCCACCAAGATGAACGGCAGCTTGACACTAGACAGCAGCTACAACAAGGGAGCACGGTTCGTACTGGAACTGCACGCATAAACCATACATAATACAATCTGTATGACCCCTAAATTTGAGAGCCGCTTGCCACCGGCATTATCGGGACAAACGGCTCTCTGTGTATATTAAGGATGTGGTTGTCAACGCAACGCTTCCACCTCTTCCGGTGTCAGTGGAATTTTCTTGCCCAAGCGACGTGCTCCCGTTTCGGTAATCAGATAATCCTCCTCATTACGGATGCCGCCGAAATTGCGGTATTCTTCCACCTTATCGTAGTTGATGAAGTCCATGAACTTCTTCTCTCCTTTCCATAAGTCAATCAGCTCGGGGATGAAGTAGATGCCCGGCTCAACCGTATGCACAAAGCCCGGTTCCAGAGGGATGGCAAGACGCTGGCTCTTGCGGCCGAACTGCGTACTCTTGGGCTGACCGTCATAGCCTACCCAGAGCTCACCCAGGTTCTCCATATCGTGCACATCCAACCCCATCATATGGCCCAGTCCATGGGGATAAAACAAGGCATGCGCCCCTTCGCGCACGGCATCTTCGGCATTGCCCTTCATCAACCCCAGCTCTTTCAGCCCCTCCACCATCACTTGGGCGGAAAGCTCGTACACCTTCATATAGGGAATGCCCGGGCGAAGCGCTTTAACAGACTCCAGATGCATGGCGTTCTGGATTTCGTAAACGGCACGCTGGCGTGGAGTAAAAGTCTTGTCCGCCGGCACGGTAGACGACATGTCACCACAGTAACCCGAAGGCAGCTCGGCGCCGGCATCAATCAAGAAGAGGTCTCCCGGTTGCACCCGGTTGCCGTGATAGTGGTTATGCAGGGTCTGGCCGTTGACAGTAGCAATCGTGGCAAAAGACAGCTCGCAGTTGTTCATCTCGGCGATACGGTTCATTTCGGCCACAACCTCGTATTCGTACATGCCCGGACGAAGCACCTTCATTGCGGTGATGTGCATGTCAGCAGTCACGTCGCATGCCTTTTCTATTTCCGCTATTTCTTCTGCCGACTTGTAGTTGCGCTGTGCCACCACCGCACGGATAAACGGCACAGACCCTTCCTGACGTGCCGGAGGAACACCCAGCCAGTCCATCAGTTTCAACTTATGCTCGGCACGATAAGGGGGCAAATAATGGATGGTCTGTCCCTTCTGTACAGCCTTGTGCAGATAACCGACGATGTCGGCAAAAGGACGGGTTTCGGAAATTCCCACAGCAGAAGCCTTTTCGTGAAGGGTGGGCTGGGTACCCATCCAGACAATATGGTCGATGGTCAGCTCATCGCCAAAAATGATTTCTTTATCTTCATCTATGTCGATGAGAGCTGACAGCCCGGCAAACGACAAGCCAAAATAGTAGAGAAAAGTGGAATCCTGGCGGTAACGAAAAGTATTGTCCTCATAGTTCAAACCTTGTTCATCGTTACCCAAAAACAGTAACACTCCGGAGCCTATCGTTTTTTTCAGCTGGGCCCTGCGCTGCACATACGTTTCTTTAGCAAACATAACATTCCTTGTTTTAGTAGTTATAGGACAAAGATATAGATAATCTTTGAAAGAAGATAATACAAAAAGGAGATTAATCTATATAGTTCATAATCAGAAGACTATTTTGCCAACGTTTTTCAAGCCTTTGGCAAAGTTTTGCCACCGCGTTGGCAAAGTCTTGCCATAGGCATGGCAAAAGTTTGCCAAGCTATTGGCAAAAGCTTGTTTTCTCTTTTCTTGTTAAATATCATCAGAGAGGTTTCGTGTTATCGAACTATTCACTATTTTTGCGGTAAATATCTGAAAGAAGATGCACAATGAGTGCATTGAATAATTTATAAAAATATGGCACAAGGCTCCCGACAAGTACAGACCCAAGCGCAACAGCAGATACAAACGCTGTCGCCGCAACAAATTCTGGTGGTAAAGCTGCTGGAACTTCCCGCCGTGGAACTAGAGGACCGCGTACGTGCCGAACTTCTGGAAAATCCGGCACTGGAAGAGGGTAAGGAGGATACTCCCGGCGACGAATACCCCGACACACCCGATGCGGAAACCGGCTCAGAAGATGGTGGAGACACTAGCTATGATTCTTTAAGCGATTATCTGAACGAAGACGATATCCCCGACTACAAGCTGCAGGAGAACAACCGCAGCAAAGGGGAGCAGGCAGAAGAAATTCCTTTCTCCGACGCCACCTCCTTCTATGAAACCTTGCGCCAGCAGCTCGGCGAGCAGGACTTGACTCCGCACCAGCGCGAACTGGCCGAATATCTCATCGGCTCGCTGGACGACGATGGCCTGCTGCGCAAATCATTGGACAGCATCAGCGACGAACTCGCCATCTACGCCGGTATCGACGCTTCTCCCGAAGAGCTGGAAGAAGTATTGAAGATTATACAAGACTTCGACCCCGCCGGTCTGGGCGCCCGCACCCTACAAGAGTGCCTGCTCATCCAGATTCGACGTAAGGAAGCGCAACGGCCCATGCCCTCGCCTCCACAATACTATATAGAAGAAGATATTCTTACCCAGTGCTACGAAGAGTTCACCCGCAAGCATTGGGACAAGATTATGCAGAAATTAGGTATCAGCGAAGATACCCTGCAACAAGCCGTTAAGGAAATCTGCAAGCTGAATCCCCGTCCCGGTGCCTCGCTCGGCGAAGCCATCGGCAAGAACATGCAGCAGATTGTGCCCGACTTCCTGGTAGACACTTATGACGACGGTACCATCAACGTGACACTGAACAACCGCAACGTGCCGGAACTGCGCATGAGCCGCGACTTCACCGAGATGGTGGAAGAACACACCAAGAACCGGGCCAACCAGTCTAAGGAATCCCGTGAAGCCATGATGTTCCTCAAACAAAAAATGGATGCCGCACAAGGTTTCATCGATGCCGTGAAGCAACGCCAGAATACGCTGATGACTACCATGCAGGCCATCATAGACCTGCAACGTCCTTTCTTCCTCGAAGGAGACGAGTCATTGCTCCGCCCCATGATTCTGAAAGATGTTGCCGAACGTACCGGGTTGGACATCTCGACCATCTCCCGTGTGAGCAACAGCAAGTATGTACAGACCAACTACGGCATCTACCCGCTGAAGTTCTTCTTCAACGACGGCTACACAACCGAAGACGGCGAAGAGATGTCTGTACGCGAAATACGCAAGATACTCAAAGAGTGCATTGACAACGAGGACAAGAAAAAGCCTCTGACCGATGACGAACTGACCGAGCTGCTGAAGGAGAAAGGCTATCCCATAGCCCGCCGCACGGTGGCAAAGTATCGCCAACAGATGAATATCCCCGTGGCAAGACTGAGAAGATGAGAGAAAAGGATGAGCGATTAGGGATTAAGGTTTAAAGATTAGTGCATTCAAATAGTAAATTGTAAATAGTCAAATCGTAAATAAAATTAGGTTGTGGAAGAGCATATTATAGCAGATAAAACTTTAATCAGAACAGCGAAAGTGATTTCGGCGGTATTCACACCGTTCTCCATCCCTTTTCTGGCTTTTCTGGTTCTGTTTATATTCTCGTACCTGCGCATCATGCCGTTGCAGTACAAGTTGATAGTATTGGGCGTGGTGTATTGCTTCACCATCCTGATGCCTACACTGACTATCTTCATCTTCCGCAAAATCAACGGTTTCAGTCCGGAAGAACTGGTGGAACGAAAAAGGAGATACATTCCCTTTATTCTGACCATCACTTCTTATGTATTCTGCCTGCTCATGATGCACCGGCTCAATATCCCGTGGTACATGACCGGTATCATACTCTCCGCCCTGGTAGTGATGATAATCTGCGTCATTGTCAACTTAAAATGGAAACTGAGCGAACACATGGCAGGCGCCGGAGCCGTAATTGGTGGACTGGTAGCTTTCAGCGCCTTGTTCAGCTACAATCCCGTATGGTGGCTATGCCTCTTTATACTGGTGGCTGGCGTGCTGGGCACCGCCCGCATCATCCTGCGACACCACACACTGGGCGAAGTTATGGGAGGCTTTGCCGTAGGGCTTATCTGCTCGTTGCTGGTACTCCACCCGCTGAGCAACATACTGTTCCGAATCTTCCTCTTTTAAGAGCCTTGTTTAATTTTTAATTTTCAACTTTTAATTTACATAGTATCAACCCTTAAAAACTAATGATCATGAATTTCCCGACTAATGTAAAGTACACCAAAGAACACGAATGGATTCGCCTGGAAGGTGATGTAGCCTATGTAGGTATTACCGATTATGCACAAGAGCAACTGGGCGACATTGTGTTTGTCGACATCCCGACCGAAGGTGAGACATTGGCTGCCGACGAAGTGTTCGGCACCATCGAAGTAGTAAAAACCATATCAGACCTCTTCCTGCCCGTAACCGGTGAGATTCTGGAGCAAAACGAAGCCCTTGCCGACCAGCCGGAACTGGTAAACCAGGACCCATACGGCGAAGGCTGGCTCATCAAAATCAAACCCACCGCTGATGCCGACTTCGACAGCCTGCTGGATGCCGAAGCCTACAAAGCGCTGATAAACGAATGAAATGAAAGGATTAGGGGTTAGCGATTAGCACCGGACGGAATGATAGCGCAGTCCCTAACCCCTAATCGTTAATCCCTAACCCTTATAAAATTAACCCTTTAATAATTTAATGATTCATGTCTCCAATCGTTAGCATCATCATGGGCAGCACTTCCGACCTCCCCGTTATGGAGAAGGCCGCGCAATTGCTCAATGACCTGCATGTACCGTTCGAAATGAACGCTCTCTCTGCTCACCGCACACCGGAAGCAGTGGAGGAATTTGCCAAGAATGCTCGCCAACGCGGCATTAAAGTGATTATTGCCGCTGCCGGTATGGCTGCCGCCCTGCCCGGCGTCATTGCTGCCAACACCACACTGCCGGTAATCGGGGTTCCCGTAAAAGGGTCCGCACTCGATGGCGTAGACGCCCTCTACTCCATCATCCAGATGCCTCCGGGCATACCAGTAGCCACCGTTGCCATTAATGGTGCCATGAACGCTGCCATCCTTGCCGTACAGATGCTGGCATTGAGCGATTCCTCATTGGCTGAAACATTCGCCGCCTATAAAGAAGGGCTGAAAAAGAAAATAGTCAAGGCAAATGAGGACTTGAAGGAGGTGAAGTACGAATACAAGACTAATTGAGGGATTAGGGATTAAGGATAAGGGATTAGTAAGATGAGATATAGTCACTTATCCCTTATCACTAATCACTTATCACTAAACGCTAATCACTTATTACCGTGGATTTATTCAACTATTCCCGACGGGAAACATCAGAAGTAAACATCGGAGCCACCCCTATGGGCGGCTCCAATCCTATCCGCATACAAAGTATGACGAACACCGCTACGCAGGACACAGAAGCCAGTGTGGCGCAAGCCAAACGTATTGTCGACGCCGGAGGAGAGTATGTACGCCTCACGGCCCAAGGCATCAAAGAGGCTGAAAACCTGATGAATATCAACATAGGCCTACGCCAGGACGGATATATGGTGCCGCTTGTGGCCGACATTCACTTCAACCCGAAGGTAGCGGACGTGGCAGCACAGTATGTAGAAAAAGTACGCATCAATCCGGGAAACTATGTGGATGCAGCACGTACTTTCAAACATTTGGAGTATACCGATGAAGAGTATGCTCAGGAGTTGCAGAAGATACACGACCGCTTTGTCCCCTTCCTTAATATCTGCAAGGAGAACCATACTGCCATCCGCATCGGCGTGAACCACGGTTCATTATCCGACCGCATCATGTCGCGCTATGGCGATACACCGGAAGGCATGGTGGAATCTTGTATGGAGTTTCTGCGCATCTGCGTGCAAGAGAATTTCACGGATGTAGTCATTTCCATCAAGGCATCCAATACAGTGGTCATGGTAAAGACAGTACGCCTGCTGGCAACCGTCATGGAGCAGGAAGGTATGCGATTCCCGCTGCATCTCGGTGTAACGGAAGCCGGAGACGGAGAAGACGGACGCATCAAATCGGCCTTGGGCATCGGCGCCCTGCTGGCAGACGGCTTGGGTGACACCATCCGGGTTTCCCTGAGCGAAGCTCCGGAGGCGGAAATCCCCGTAGCCCGCAAATTGGTGGACTATATCGTGCAGCGCCACGACCATCCTTATATCCCCGGAGCAGATGTGCCGGAATTCAATTATCTCTCTCCCACCCGCCGCGAGACTGCCGCCGTACACAATATCGGTGGAGACAATCTGCCCGTGGTCATTGCCGCACGCTTAAACGGGGACATGGACTTCAATCCGCAATTCATGCCGGACTATATCTATACGGGACGTTCCATCCCTGAACAACTTCCGGAAGGCATGCAATGCATCATCGATGCCGATGTCTGGATGGAACAAAGCAACAGCGAGACAAAACCGGACAATGCCTGGCCCGCCTTTAAAGGAGACCAGCTTCCTTTCCTAAGCAGCTGCGGCGCTTCCTTGAAATTCCTCTTCATCACGTATATGGGGCTGAATGACGAAGCCATCGCCTGCCTGAAGTATCATCCGGAAGTCGTATTGATTTCGCAAAGCAATCATCCCAACCGGTTGGGCGAACAACGCGCTCTAGTACACCAGATGATGAAGGAAGGCCTAAAAAACCCGGTAGTCTTCTTTGAGCACTACGCAGAGAGCGAACTGGAAAATCTGCAAATCAAAGCGGCTGCAGATATGGGAGCACTCATCTTCGACGGTCTGTGTGACGGTATCCTTCTCTTCAACCAAGGAGAAACCATAAGCGGCAAAGTAGTGGATGCCACTGCTTTCGGTATCCTGCAAGCCGGACGTGTACGTACCAGCAAGACCGAATACATCTCTTGTCCCGGCTGCGGACGCACCCTCTACGACCTGGAAAGTACCATTGCCCGTATCAAGGCAGCCACCGGCCATCTGAAAGGACTCAAGATAGGAATCATGGGCTGCATTGTCAACGGCCCCGGAGAAATGGCCGATGCTGATTATGGCTATGTAGGCGCCGGACGAGGCAAAATCAGCCTCTACAAAAAGAAGGAGTGCATCGAAAAGAACATTCCCGAAGAAGAGGCGGTAGAAAAGCTGATAGAACTGATAAAAAGTAACGGAGATTACGCTGAAAGGACTTAAGTCTCAGCGCAGATATTCGTCAAAGTCCACCTCTCTGAACTTAAAGTTATGATGTTCGGAGGGGTGGTAGGCTTTATTCCAAGTCGAATAGGTCTTCACATCTATCTCCCTTGTCTTCCGGTTAAAAGTTACAATGCGTAAGTAGCCCTCACCTCCCAATCTACTGCCTTCCACACCACGCTGATAGTTTGCCAGCATCTGATACACTTTATTTCCCTCTTTCCCTATAGAGACCAGCGTGCCGACTCCGCTTTTCAAGACATGCCCACAAAAGACAGCTATCACATTGCGATGTTTGAGAAGCAATTTCTCCCAGATTCCAGCACCATCGTTCACTGTGCGCCCAGACTCTTTGCCGATGCCATATCCTTGAGGGCGCCACCAGTCTTTCCCGTCATGCAACGTACTGTCACAATACAAATAGGCGTGTGTATTCAATATGACAAGCTTATCCGGATGAATACCCACTATGGAATCGGCCCATTGCAGAGCCTCATCAGAAGGCCCGAATTCCAGATTCAAGACCAGCCAATCGGTATCGCCCGACCTAAGGTTTATGTAATAGTTATCCAATGTCTTTCCATCCGCACTGCCTCCCCAATAACTCTTCTGCTTATAGTCAGAAAGAGGGAAATACTTGTTGGCCATTGCAGTGTTATGCACGTCCGAAAACTTACCGGGCTTACTGCCAATATCGTGATTTCCCCATACGACAGAATAAGGTATTCCTGCTTGGCTAATACGATGAAAGGCTTTCTGCATATACGCCCATTCCACCGGAGAATTATCTTGTGTCAAATCTCCCACTTGGAACACGGCATCTATTTTCTTACGATTGGCAACCAACCAGTCCACTTGCGAATCAAAGACCTCCGGACATTGTTCCAGATAAGTCTGCGTATCCGGCAATACCACAAAAGTACTTACCCGACCAGAAGTGATGCAAGAAGTAAAAAAAGCGCCCCCTAAAAAGAGAATTCCGATAACAGACAATACTCTCATCATTTTTTCTTCTGATTAAACAGCCAACCCATAAACTCAGAATCATTGAACGCCGGTGTCCAACTGCCATGATTGACTCCAGGGAATTCGATATACTCAACATCGGCACCGGCAGCCTTCAAGGCCTTGTAAGCCTGACGCGAACCTTCTACCGGAACAATGTTATCGGCATCTCCGTGATAAATACGGAACTTCACGTCTTTGGCGGCAGAAAGCCTTGCCGGATTCACAATACCACAGATGGGAACGGCTGCGGCAAAAACTTCGGGATAACGTATCGCCAAATCAAACGTCCCCATACCGCCCATGGAAAGTCCCATCACATAAATCCGGTCTTTATCCACCTGGGGCATAGCCAAATAGGTATCCAGCAACTCCTTCAATGTGCGGAATATACGCGTAGGCTCCTGTACCTCGGGCATTTCTCCAGGTACAAACGACTTGGGACGACCCACATAAGCCCAATAATCTTCCTTAGGACACTGGGGAGCCAATACAAAAGCCGGATATTCCTCTCTGTTCACCGGATTGAGCCACATCTGCCCACCATGCACCAATTGCTTCTGATTATCATCTCCTCGTTCGCCCGCACCATGCAGAAAAAGCACCAACGGATATTTCTTCCCTGCCTTTTCTGCTTCGGGACGCAGCAAACGGTACTTCAACGAATCTCCCTGCGAAGAGACATACACTTTCTTTTCATACTCTCCATACAACTCCTGCGCATACATACACACAGACATCAACAGCATCAAGGCTGTACAAACTGTATTCTTCATATCCTACAAAATTAATGTTCAATTAAAAAGTCTACTATCTCACTCTTCTTATATCCCACCCGGAAAGCCTGCACTGCCACCCGGTCTCCCTTATGGACAACAAACGGCTCAACATATAGATTCCAATGTTTCTCTCCATTCCGTCCCCGACCATTCAACTGATAGGCATAAGAGACTCCAGGAGTGGAACACTCCAGCTTAACCTGCCCCCCTTTTGTACAATCTGCGGAGCTGACACGAGCGGCTGTACACCGTCCGGCCACATAGTTTGTACTATTTCCGGTTCTGTCAGCGGACGACATTGCCAATATTTCCTTTCCCACTGCCGATACACCTTCCGCAAACGGTTAATGTCTTTCCGGTAAGCCGGATCATTAATCAGATTGCAGATCTCATGAGGGTCTTTCTCCAAATCATAGAACTCTTCACGCGGACGGGGCCAAACAAACCAGCTTTCCTGATTCTCATCGAGCGCGCCTTCTTCATGGAGTTGAAGCATACGGCGCATCATCGGCATGTTCAGACGAAATCCTACCGGCTGATAGCCGGGCTGATTGGGAGTATAATTACAGATATAACGATAACGGCGGTCACGTACGCCCCCCTGCTGGTCATAACACTTATCCATACGGTCACGTGCGGCAAAAACATAGCGCCGCGATGGCGAAGCATATTTCCCAGCAAATGCCTTGCCATCCATATAGGCAGGAGGCTTGATACCCGCCAATGAAAGAATCGTTGGTGGAATGTCAATGACACTGCGAAGTCCATCATCAATACTGCCGGCCAACCGTCCGTCCGGATAACGGATAATGAGAGGAATATGGGTACCAACCTCTGTTATTTCACGTTTCTGCCGAGGAAGCGGTCCACCATTATCCGAATAAAAGATAAGAATGGTATTATCCCACTCGCCTGCCGCCCTCAATTCATCAATCATCTGGCGGACAAAACAATCCATGCGGTAAATATTGCTGTACATGACAGCAATATCGCGGCGCACAATGCTGTCCTCAGGATAATAGGGTGGCAACACCACATCGTCGGGAGAGACGTAAAGCGTATCCTTCGCACTTTCCCACACCTTTTGCTCATGCGAGGCAAGGGTATTGAATATAGCGAAAAAAGGCATCCCTTTAGGACGGTTGCGCCAATGCGCCTGCCTGCCACATTCGTCCCAAGCGGTCAAAGGCGGTAGAAACTGATAGTCGGTTTTCGGGTTGTTCGTACAATAATAGCCAGCGGCACGCAACAGCTCGGTATAGCACTTTATTCCCTCGGGTAACACAATATCGTAACCGGTTACCGCCGGTGGACGTGCAATCTGCCCCCCTTGCGTACGCATATAGTTGGCATTGATATGCGTGGGATACATTCCCGTAATAAGTGCCGCACGCGAAGGAGCACTAACACCCACTGTCCCATAAATGCTGGTATAGCGTATACCCTCTGCCGCAAGGGCGTCAATAGTCGGAGTCACTGCCACACTGTCACCGAAACAGTGCAGCCAAGGACCGATGTCTTCACATACCACACAAACAATGTTTGGGCTAACAGCATCTCCATCCTCTGTGGTAGAGACAGGGATCCCACCGGCCTTGACCTCCTGCGATACAGTACAAGCAGCCCAAACGGTACTACCATATAAAAAAGAGTGTATTATCTGTTTCATTACTGTTCATTTTACACAATCAGTGCGCCTCTCGAAGAAAAACACGTTGCGAAATACCATTTTCATTGAATGCCTCGATGGCAAAATAATATTTTTGTCCTACCGTGAGGGCACGTAAGTCTAATGAATTATCGCCATATACCATCCACGAACTATACAATTTATCAGGAGCAACACCCCACAATACATTATAGCCTTGCGCACCCTTCACCGCTTTCCAAGAAATGCGGACATTACGTTCGTCCGCTTCACGCACTACCGTAAAACCTTTTACCGTAGCCGGTTTTTTCCCACGTCCCAAACCGAACACGCGAATATTCCCCATTGCCAGATTCTTGCCCGGCACGTAATGGTGGCGATAACGAATATAGCGTGCTTCTATCGGTTGATCCAGTTCTATGTAATTATGAGGGGCATCACGGAAACTGTTGCGATAGTCCACCAATACCCGCCAACGGGCACCATCCACCGAAGCTTCTACAAGATAGCGTTGCCGGAGGTTTGGCATACGTCCCCAAAATCCGGTTTCCTCATAGTCAAAGAAATTCAGTTGCAAGGCATACACGTCACTCACTTCTTCAAGGTCTATCTCCACCCATTGCTTATCGTCATTTTTTCCGGCCACCCAGAAGGTTTTCAAGTTCTCGTCCGTCACATTTTCCACCGGATAACTTTCCAATTGCGAAGAAGCCTTCACGGGTTTGCCATAAGAAAGCAACATCCAGCCCCGGAAACCACCGCTTGTCGTCTGTCGCGAAACCTGGTCGGGAGAATAGTGAGGATAGTCACCGAAGTAAGTATCAGAGTACATCACACCGTCTTCATCAAAAAATGTAGGAAACATACATAACCTACGCTCAAACTTATAATTAATGGACAGATGGATTGTACCGAAATGCCAGTATATTCCTCCCGGACCACAAACCGTACTTCCATGCCCGGCACCGGTAGCAAATCCTCCCGGCTTGTAGCAGAACGGATTATGAGCCGCGTACTGAAAGGGACCCAAAGGAGATTTTCCTACATAAACACCGTCACCATACACATTGAACTGAGTGCCCGGAGCGGCATATTGCAAATAATATTTCCCATTGTGTTTCGTCATCCACGCACCCTCGATGAATGGCTTGATGTCACTGGTATGATTTTCGCCAAAACGTTCCCACCCATGAATGTCAGGACGGAGAAAGAGCAGTGAATCCGGCTTTTTCGCTATCGGCAGGAATTTATTCTTCATATCAAGTTCCTTACCACGGATAGGCCAACGGTTGGAAGACCCCCAATACATATAAGCACGTTCATCATCATCAATGAAAAGGGCAGGATCCTGAAGGTCGTGGAGTACCGATGGCACTGCCTTCCAGTCCCCCCGTTTGGGATTATCGGTATAAAGTATGCTCATGGCTCCGGATGGATTCCCACAAACATAGAGTATGGAATCTTTATAATTATGGGCAGCAGGAGCATTGCAACCTTCGAAATACCATTTTTCGGGAGTAATAAAGTCCCAATTCAGCAAGTCCTTGGAATGCCAGTAACCCCAGGAACGGGTAACGAACATATAATACTCCCCCCGAAACTCCACTACAGCAGGGTCGGCACCCGAACGATAAGACTTGCCCAAATGGGAATTGTGAAAAGGATAAGTATAGTCCAGATTAAGAGGGTTACAGTAGGTAGTAGTACGATATTGTGCATGTAATGAACCGACGAACAACAACATCAACCAAGCGATGCAATACGACTTTTTATCCATAGCTGACAATAAACAAAATACACATAAAACGACAAATAAGGGTGTGTCAAAACGGTTGATGGCACACCCTCATTTTACAACACATTATTTCACTTCTTTAACGACAGAAATTTGAGATACACCGTTTTCATTGAAAGCTTCGATAGCAAAATAATATTTCTGGTCGGTAGAAAGACATTTCATCAGATGCCTACACTCGTCACCATACACCATCCAAGAACTGTAAAGCTTGTCCGGCGCAATACCCCAAAGGATGTTGTATCCTTGTGCACCTTTCACCGGTTTCCAAGTCAGCGTGATGTCACGGCGATCTTCGTGACGGCGAGGGTCAAATGTCTTCACTTGAGCAGGCGCCTTACCTTCGCCCAGACCGAAAATACGGATGGCAGAAATGGAAAGGTGCGGTGTGGGAACATGGATGTTTTTGTAACGTACATAACGTACCCGGGCAGGGATTTCCAGTTCCACATAATCGTGCGGAGTGTCTTTGAAACTGTTGCTACGGTTGACAAGACGTATCCAGTTGACGCCATCTACGGAACCTTCGATAGTGTAACGGTGGCGCAAATCGGGATAACGACCATACATATCACTCTTATAATCGTTGTAATTCACCTGAATAGCGTTTACAGTGGCAGGTGCCTGAAGGTCTATCTCCACCCACTGCGTTTCATCGTTGGAAGAAGCCAGCCAATAGGTCTTGCAATTCTCGTCCGTCAATCCGGCAGCTGTATGACCCTCTACAGCCGAAGAACCTCTGGCAGGCTTGTTGTAAGAAAGAAGCATCCAGCCGCGGAACTCCCCTTTCTTTCCCGGCATAGTAGGTGCATAACGGGGATAATCTCCAAAACGGGTGTCACAATACATGATGCCGTCTTCGTCAAAATAAGTAGGGAACATGCAGAGACGGCGTTCCCAGTGCATATTAATGGGCAGAGCCATAGAACCGAAATGCCAATATTGCCTACCTGGTCCGAGCACCGTACTTCCATGACCGGCACCGTTGATATAACCGCCAGGCTTATAGGAAATGGGGTTATGTTTCTGATAGGTATAAGGTCCCATCGGATGGTCGGCCACATATACACCATCGGCATATACATTGAACTGAGTGCCCGGAGCAGCATATTGCATGTAATACCTCCCGTTGTGCTTTGTCAACCACGGTCCTTCGATATAGCCGCCCAGCACGGTATCGGCATGATTTTCTCCAAAACGTTCCCAACCATGTTTCTCTGGGTCGAGATTGAAAAGTTCCAGCTTCTCGCCTTCTTGTATGAAACGATGGTTCTTGTTGAGCTTCATGCCGCGAATGGGCCACTTGTTGGAAGAGCCCCAGAACATGTAAGCACTGCCGTCATCATCAAGAAAAAGGTCAGGGTCTTGCAAGTTGGTGATGATGGCAGGAGTGGCTTTCCAGTTACCCGACTTGGGGTTGTCGGTATAAAGCACACTCATCACACCCGAAGGATCGCCACAGACATAAAGTACTGAATCCTTGTAGTTATGTGCCGCCGGAGCGTTACAACCTTGTGGATACCAGTTTTCCCCCGGATTGATAAAATTCCAGTTTTGCAAATCCGTAGAATGCCAGTAGCCGTGCGTACGGGTAACGAACATATAATATTCTCCACGAAACTCTACTACGGCAGGGTCGGCACCCGAGCGGTAGGAGATATCTTTCGAAGAATTGTATATCATATAGGTATAGTCTACATTCAGCGGATTACAATAAGTATCCATGCGCATGTCCTGCGCCAAAAGGGGAGACGCCAAGCATAATAATGCCAGCAGCAGATTAGTAATCAGTCTTCTCATTATTTTTTATCTTTATTATCAGGTTATTAATGTTCAATATGTCTTCCGGTAGCTTTTCAGCGGCATAACTCCTGCGGCACATCGTATTCTTTTTGCAAGCGTGCCAGTTCAGCCTTCAGTTCGGTGGTAATCTTCTCCATTCCCTTCTTCCCATAAAGATTGTGCATCTCTTCAGGGTCTGTCTTGAGATCATAAAGTTCCCAATTGTCATCCACGTAGAAGTGCATCAGCTTGTAGCGTTCCATCTTCACACCGTAATGGGCACGCACGCTGTGGAAGCCGGGAAACTCATAATAGTGATAGTACAAGGACTTACGCCAGTCGCGCGGTGTCTTGCCTTTTTCCACCAGTTCCTTGAACGAAACGCCCTGCATGTCCTGCGGAATGGAGATGCCGCACATATCAAGGAAAGTAGGAGCAAAGTCGATGTTCTGGGTCAGACCTGTAACTTGCGTACCCGGTTTGATATGTCCCGGCCAGCGCATCACCATCGGCATACCAAAAGACTCTTCGTACATGAAACGCTTGTCAAACCAGCCATGTTCGCCCAAGTAGAAGCCTTGATCGGTGGTATAGACTACAATCGTATTCTTGTCCAACCCCGTACGTTTGAGATAGTCCAGTATCTCGCCCACACTCTCGTCCACACTTGCTACACAAGCCATGTAGTCTTGCAGGTAACGTTGGTATTTCCATTCAGCCACTTCCTTAAATGAACGTGGCTTGGAATAGAACTCATTATTTCGATCGCGGTAAGCATCAAGGAAACGGCGGCGTTCTTCCGGTGTCATTGTTCCCATGAAAGCGTGCGGCCAAGGGTCAAAGAGCAGGCTGTCGCTATCGATACCCGCAACCATCTTCAAATCGTGACCTTCGTACATGTCACGGTATATATTCATCTTCTGCATCTGTGCTGCGTAACGTCCCTCATAGGCATCGTAATAATTATCGGGAAGCGGAAACTTGGCGTGTTCATACAAACGATAATGCCGTTCGGCAGGTACCCAATTGCGGTGAATGGCTTTGTGGTGCATCATCAGGAAGAACGGCTTGTTCTTGTCACGACCGTTGTCCATCCATTCCTCACAATATTGAGTAATGAGGTCGGTCACATATCCTTTATGAATAGTAGTGTCCCCCTCGGTAATGAACTGTGGGTTACAGTATTCGCCTTGGTCATTGAGAATCATCCAATGGTCAAATCCCGTCGGCTTGGAAATAAGATGCCATTTACCGATGACGGCAGTCTCATAGCCGCCTTGTTGCAACAGTTTAGGCAACGTCTGCTGAGAGCCGTCGAAACCTAGTGCCCAATTCTTCATGAAGCCGTTCTTATGGCTATGCTTACCAGTAAGTATCGCGGCGCGACTGGGGCCTGAAATAGAATTACAGCAATAATTATTCCAGAACACAGCTCCTTCCTGCCCGATACGGTCAATATTAGGAGTAGGTGCCACTTTACCTATAGGATGACCATAGATACTCATAGCCTGCTGTGCATGGTCATCACTCATGATAAAAATAATGTTAGGACGTTCACCGTCTTGCCTGCCTTGTTCCTGAGCCTGAACAGCAGGAACCAATGGAAGCATGGCAAGTCCTAAAGATAGTTTATGATCCATCATCTTCAATGATTTATAAGATTTTTCAATTTATCATATCAACGTAAAAACAGATTCATTCCGCTCATCTGCCGACGATGTTCCTACCCAGAGCCGGAATTCCCCCGGTTCCACCTGCATCTTCATATCAGCACCACAAAAGGCAAGGTCTTCTTCAGTCAGCACAAATGTCAGCGACTTCTTCTCGCCAGCCTTGAGATACAGCTTTTGAAAACCCTTCAATTCTTTCACCGGACGAGTCACACTTCCCACAAGGTCGCGAATATAAAGCTGTACCACCTCTTCACCACCGACTTTACCGATATTGGCTACATCCACTGTAACGGTAAGTGTTTCCCCCTTTTTCAGCTCCTCCTTGTCCAACTTCAAGTTATCCACCTCAAAGCTAGTATAACTTAAGCCATATCCAAAAGGATAAAGCGGAGAATTGGGACAGTCAATATAAGAAGACTTGTAATCCATCTTCGGATTGTCCGGAGGAAGCGGTCGTCCGGTGTTCTTGTGGTTATAGTAAAGCGGGAGCTGCCCCACCGAACGTGGAAAACTCATTGTCAGCTTTCCGGCAGGATTATAGTCGCCTGCGATGACATCGGCAATGGCATGACCACCCATCGTGCCCGGATACCAGGCTTCGAGAATAGCATCCATATTCTCGTCCTCCCAAGTAAGTTCCAGCGGACGACCGTTCATCAATACCAATCCGATGGGCTTACCCGTTTTCTTAAGTTCCTTCAGCAAGTCGCGCTGCGAAGCAGGCAGGGTGATGTCCGTGCGGCAAGCAGCCTCGGCACTCCAGTTCTGGTCTTCACCGGCAGCAACCAGAATGACATCTGCCTGACGAGCCACGGACACAGCTTGTGCAAATCCTGCAGTTCCAGGCTTACGAAGATCGCAGCCTTCGGCATAAAGAAAACGTACGTTCGAGTTTCCGTACTTTTTTTCCAACCCTTCAAAAAGAGTGACACTCCGTTGACGGTCTCCCCGTCCACCCCAACCACCGTTCACACTGTTACGTTCTTTCACCATAGGGCCTATCAAAGCTACAGTCTTACGTTCGGAGGGTTGTATCGGGAAAAAGTCATTCTCATTCTTCAACAATACTACCGACTTACGAGCAGCATCGCGCGCTGCTTCCAAGAACTCGGGTTTCATGATAGTAGCCTTCTCACGCTCCTCATTCAGATAGCGGTAAGGATCGTCCATAATGCCTAAAAGGAATTTCATCTCCAGAATGCGGCGTACGGCATTATCAATGGTTTCTTCGTTCACCTTGCCCTCTTTCACGGCTTGCAGCAGATGTGCATGAAACACACCTCCGGTCATATCCATCTCGATGCCCGCATTGGCAGCCAACTCGGCGGCATGAGCCTCGTCGCGTGCCACGCCGTGGGGAACAAGCTCATTGATAGCCGTATAATCCGTCACTACAAAACCGTTGAACCTCCACTCATCGCGAAGCACATCCTGATAAAGGAACTTACTGGAAGTGCAAGGCACACCGGAAATCTCATTGAAGGCAGTCATGAAAGTAGCCACACCCGCATCTTTGGCAGCCTTGAAAGGTGGGAAATAAATATCGCGCAAAGAGCGCTCGGACACATCAGTCGTATTATAATCACGACCAGCTTCAGCAGCACCATATGCACAGAAGTGTTTGGCGCAAGCCAGCATCTTGTCCAGCCGCATCAAGTCTTCGGGCTTCTCACCCTGGAAACCGCGTACACGTGCGGCAGAGAGCAATGAACCCAGATAAGGATCCTCACCAGAGCCTTCCATTACCCGTCCCCAACGTGCATCACGTGAAATGTCCACCATGGGGGCAAAAGTCCAGTTAACACCCACTGCCGAAGCTTCGGCAGCGGCAATGGACGCACTTCTTTCTGCCAGTTCAGCGTCCCAGGCACACGACTCGGCCAAAGGAATAGGGAATATCGTTTTAAAACCGTGTATCACATCGAAAGCAAAAAGCACTGGAATCTTCAACCGGGATTCCGCTAGTGCCGTCTCTTGTGTCTTGCGGATGGCGGCAGAAGAAGTGGCATGGAAAAGACTGCCTATGTATCCTTTCTTCAATAGAGGTTCAATGTCCGTATTTACTTGCGGACCGGTCACAATATCGCTCTTGGCAGAATATTGGGTCATCTGACCTATTTTCTCTTCAAGTGTCATCAAGGCAAGTACAGAATCGACACGCTCTTCTATCCGTTTGTCACCGCTGTAACTCTGCCAATCACCGGCTCCTGAAGTACATGCCATACCCACAGAAAGTATCAGGGCAGCTCCAATCAATAATTTCTTTTTCATAGTAAATGCTTTTATAGTTTTAAGATAGCCATTACGGGAGCATGATCGGAGAGATAGCCGTTGTCCGGCTTATCATCAATGGTTCGGTAACGCTCCACCTCTACAGCACCTTTTATAAAAATAAAATCTATCAACCTACGTTTCTCTACCGGGATGCGCCCGAAGTCATGGAAACTCCATGTCGGTCCGTAAGCGACTTTCGCCGTAACGCAAGCATTCTTCATTCCACCTTCCGTCAATACAGTGACCGGCTCGGAATCTACCGTTCCATTAAAGTCTCTGGTAACAATTACCGGAAGGTCACCCGCCATTTGTTTTATCTTCTCAAGTATCAGCACGGCACTTTCGCGACGTGCCACTTTACCTACATGATCGAAATGAGTATTGAAAGCAGCTATTTCCCTACCACTCACCTTGTCTTTCAGTACCGCCCAAGTCACAATACGCTCGCAAGCCGCATCCCAGCCTTTCTTTCCGATGGAATCAGGAGTTTCACTCAGCCCAAAATTTCCACTCTTCAATAGTTCGAAACGGTCTGTCTTATAGAAAAGAGAGCAATACTCACCTTTCTCTTCTCCATCTGCACGACCTACACCGAGAGCGGTATATTGCGGAAGACGCTCCTTCAAGTCATCGAGTTGGTTCTTCACCACCTCTTGCATGCCTATAATGTCCGGAGCATAATAAGCAATCATTTGTGCCGCATGGTCCTTGCGGTATTTCCAATTGTTCATACTGTCCGCCACATGATCCAGACGGATGTTGAACGACATCACCTCTACTTTGGCTTCCGGTTGCCTGCCGCACGAGGCGACAAGCAATGCGAAAACAACCAATACACTATTGATAAACACGTTTTTCATGGTTACAAACCTTTTTAATCTATGTAAAACCTAATCAAAATCAAAGAATCCTATCAAACAACCTAATCGACCTTGTTCAAATAAGGAGAAGTAAAGCCTAATCTCCTCAAACCCTTCTGGACATCGGGATGACTCATGAAAAGTTTCCAAATCAAACCGGTACGATAGTTCTCTATCATCACAATAATCGGCCCTTGGTCAATGGCAAGATACGAAGGTGCAAACCAATTCTCCGTCAAATTGAACGCATCCTTGAAACCATATTCACCCCAAAGACGGTCACCCAACTCTTCATAGAAATAACGCATGGCTTCCAAAGAATATTCAGGTGCATATGGAATAGAGGAAAGAGCAGCGGTAGGCGTAATCACACCACGGTCATTACCGGGACTATGGGCAGAATAACCTTTGTCACCGTCACTGGCAGTCAATCCCCAACATTTTTCGCCGTAACCCTTGTAACCCTTCGGATTGTCAATGCAGTAGGCACGGTTAATCAAGGTATGAGCCTTCATCTGTTCCTCGTAATCGGCATAACGATCTTTCAAGCCACGTGGGTCAAGCCCCATGTAAGAATAATGAGTGAAGAAGAGAGGACCTCCCTTTCCGTGGTTGTTTCCAAGAGGAAGCTTGATGCCGTAATACTCCCGACCGTTCAGAAAAGTATTCGCATTGGCCCAGCCTTTATGATAAACGCTCTCGGCAATCGGATAAGTAGGGGAAGACGCGCCCAAAATGTAAACAATGTGACACTCGTTATGACCTTTAATCTGATGATTCATCGCCCATCCGTTGTTTGGCGACCAATGCCAATACATCACATCTTGTCCCTGAGTAAAAAAGTTCCATTCTGCTTGACGCCACAGATTATTGATTATCCCGCGGATACGGTTTTCCGTTGGATTATCCTTTGTAAAATACTGATGGGCAGCCAACAAGCCTTCGAACATGAAAGCGGATTCTACAATATCCGCTCCATCGTCCTTACGACTGAAAGGAATGGTCTTGCCGGTTTTACCGTTCATCCAATGTGCCCACATGCCGTGATAGCTGTCGGTATTCTTGTCGCTCAGAAAGCGGACTATCTTCAACATACGTTCAGCGCCCTGTTCGCGAGTGACAAAACCACGCTCTATACCGACAATGATAGCCATCACTCCGAAACCCGAGCCACCGATGGTAGCTGTCTCGGCACCTCCGTTGCTCCGTTCATGCGCCAATCCTGATTCGGGATGGGCAAAATCCCAAAAGTAACGGAAAGTTTGCTTCTGGACAAGGGTCATGAGTTCATCATCGGAGAGTTGCTTTTCTGTCACACCAGATGGTGGATTTATGGCATTTACCGAGCACGAACAAACCCCCAAAAACAAGAAAAAAAGAAATATATTTTTCATAATACCTATTTTAAACATTTTAATCACATAAGAAGTAGGAGTAGCCTTAGGCTACTCCTCACACACCTTATTTATTTTGCTTCAATATTCCTTGAGAAATATCAATCTGCTTCTGTGGAATGTAGAATGTGGAATGCTGGCTCATATTGAAGTTTGTCTTTCCATGGGCCTTCAGCATCTTTTCTGCATATCCGGGAACAACTTTATCAGCCCGAATCAAATCAAAGAAACGGTGTCCTTCCATTGCTAATTCAATGCGACGCTCATTCCATATGATTTCACGCAACTTTGCCTTATCCCTCTCTGTTATTTTAGGTAATACAGTGGGATCATCACCGGACTTACGAGCACGGTCTCTGACCAATTCCAATTTAGCCAGGGCGTCATCTACTAATGGGTCGCTTTCACCATTTGCCAACTCATTGCAGGCCTCAGCATACATTAACAGTACATCCGCATAACGCAGAAAATACAAGTGGCAATTTTGTTTAGCAAAATTATTGGCATTCCAATAAGTTGTAGGCCACATTGTCTTTTTATTGGCACGCGGTTGTACTCCCGGTTCGTCCTTGAAGTTTATAACCCCAACTCCTTCCATATTTTCGCCATCGTAAATGATAGTAGCCTCCCGTCTCGGATCACCTGATTCATAAGCCTTATCCAAAGATTCTGACGGAGAACAGAATCCCCAACCTTTGAAACCTCTGACACCTTGCCACTTCACATATTCGGAAGCCTTATCTCTCGTCTTGTCTGATCCCCACAAATACTGGTCGGCCAGCATCACTTCATCAGAATAATAAGAATCCGGGCTAAACAAATCACGGTAATTGTGATGCAGGTTATATTCTCCCCTACTTATTACCTGCCCTGCATATTGTTTTACACTTGCATAATCTTGACGGAACAAATAAACTTTAGCCAACAAGCCTTCTGCAGTTCCTTTCGTAACTCTTCCTCTCTCAGCAATCCCCCATTCATCACGGGTTGGCAAATTCATTGCCGCATAGGATAAGTCATCAATAATCTGCTGATAAATAGCTTCTTCAGAAGCGCATGGCTGATCATATTCATCGGGATTCTGAACTTTAGTAACCAAAGGTACGCCACCGTAAGTTCTCACCAAGTTAAAGTAAAAGAAACCACGGAAAAAACGTGCCTGTGCAATGCTTCTAATCTTTAACTGCTCATCTTTCAACACATCCAAGTTATCCAATGCTACGTTACAGAATCCGATTCCTTTATAATTTCCGGTCCACCAGCCGTTCAATTCAGAAGTATAAACATCATAAGTAAAATCATTCAATGAATTCACGCGAGCATAACTACCATCTGCCGGTGAACTTCCTGTATCAGAATTGTCACTCGGCACCTCCATAATGCCAAACCAAGAAAAGCCGATCAAGTCCCAACTTTTCATTTGAGAATATATAGCATTAATTCCCATCAAAGCACCTTCTTCTTCCCCGAAGAAAATATCTTGCGTCAATTTCCCTTGCGGCTTTGTATCCAAAAAATCAGAACAAGAGGTAAAAACCAATGCTGAAGCTAATAAAAGTGAATATATCTTTTTCATAATCATTTCCTATTTTTATTTTCCATTAGAATGTAAGATTCAAGCCAAAACGGCAGGTAGCGGTAATCGGATAAATATCACGGTCAAGCCCCCCTAAGATTTCAGGAGTAAATCCGTTATAATTCGTAAAATAAAGCAGGTTATTACCTGAGAAGTACAATCTCAAATTCTGGATATGCACTTTTTGCATCAAGTTTTTTGGGAATGTATATCCTAATTCCACAGTCTGTAACTTCACATAGTTGCCACTCTCAACATAACGGTCGGAAACAAAATAATTGTTACCCTCAAATGTCATGCGCGGAATGGAAGTATTCCTATTGTTTTCAGTCCATCTATCCAAGAACGAACGATCCCAGTTATCAACACCAGCATTTCTTTCAGCTTGTTTGGCATTATAAATCTTATTACCAAAATTACCCTGCAAATCAATTGACAAATCAAAGCCTTTCCAAGCGGCAGTTATACCCAAACCACCGATAAACTTCGGAGTAGGAGAGCCTAAATCCGTACGGTCTTCAGCAGTTATATATCCATTGCCATCCGTATCTGCATAAATCAGATCACCCGGAGCTACATTTGCCTGATACTTCTTCTTCGCATCACCGGAAGCAGCCGCAGCCATCGCATTATACTGCTCAATCTCCTCATTACTTTGGAAAATACCAATAGTCTTGTAACCATAAAAATACTTGATTGGCATTCCTTCTTCTGTCATATGAACACTTTTTCCGGAACCTATATCCCCACTGGTGATACGTTTACCTCCCAAATTAGTCACCTCATTCTTAATTGTAGTTCCAGTCAAGCGGATGCCATAACGAAAATCCTTAAACGAGTCTTCCCATTTCACCGTAAAATCAAGTCCAGAGTTACGTACTGAGCCCACGTTTGTTTCTACAGAGGCAAGTCCTACAGAAGCAGGAACATCCACATTTACCAACATTTCTTTTGTATCTCTTCTGTAATAGTCAAACTCTAAAGAAAAGCGATTATTGAACAAGCCTAAATCAAAACCAAGATCCAACTGCTCTGAACGTTCCCAATGGATTTGTGTATTATAAAGAGAAGTTACAGTACCACCAGAATAATAATCACCACCAAATACAGCATCATAAGTAGGGGCTACATTAGCCAATGCATAATATTTGTCATTACCAATCTTATCATTACCAATTTGCCCCCAGCTACCTCTAATCTTCAAGTTACTCAACCATTCAACATTATCTTTAATAAAAGCTTCTTCAGAAATCCTCCATCCGGCAGCTACTGACGGAAAATATCCCCAACGGTTATCCGGTCCAAACTTCGAAGAGCCATCGGCACGTATAGAAGCCGTCAACAAATATCTGTCCATTAAAGCATAGTTGGCACGGAACAAGTAAGACATCATGGCTTCATGTTTTCCATTATTCTCAAGTCCACGTGTATCGCTTGAAGACTGATCCAAATACCAATAGTCTTCCACTTCTGAGAAGAAATTACGTCCTGACCCGCCTAACTTTTCATTAGTGTATTTTTGAGCAGTAATACCACCCAAAAGATTCAGACGATTTTTATCATTGATTTGCCAATCATAAGTCAAGATATTCTCCCACAGCCAAGTAAAATCTCTAGTCCATGTTTTAGACAAGCTGTTCTCATCTACCTTTTGATACTCCGAGATATAATACTTAGGAGTAAAATTACGACTTCTACCATTAATATAATCAATGCCCAAGCTGGTCTTAAAATTCAACCCTTTAATAACTTCCCAATTCAAGAATGCACTACCCACAATTCTATCTTTCCAATTATCACTATTCATATAATGGAGGGTAGCAAGCGGATTAGCAGTAGATGCCACCTGAGGATCGGAGAAATTACCATTCTCATCATAAGGAGTAATGATAGGACTCAGTTTATAAGCAGATTTTACAACTCCCTTATTTTCATTTTTTGTATGACTGAAAGAAGCCGATAAGTTATGCCCGATAGTCAAATGTTTGTTTATTTTATATGAATTATTGGCACGCAAAGTAAAACGGTCATAAGAATTTTCCTTTATGATACCATCCTGTTGGAAATATCCGGCACTCAAATTATAACGTACCTTTTCTGTTCCGCCACTAACAGCAACTTGATAATCACGGACAGACGCTACTCGGAAAATCTCATCGAACCAATTGGTCCCTTTTCCGAAAGAAGCCGGGTCATCATAAACAAGACCGCCATCTGGATTAATATTCAAGTTAGCTTCATTTTGCAGCATAGCATATTCAGAAGCCGTACACATCTCAAACTTACCGCTATTTTGGAACTGAAATCCTTCACTGGCAGTAATGTTCACCTGTGCTTTACCTTCAGCACCTTGCTTGGTGGTAACAATGATTACACCGTTAGCACCGCGAGAACCATACATGGCAGTAGCAGAAGCATCCTTCAATACCTCCATGGACTCAATATCATGGTTACTCAGGAATGATATATCGTCCATAAACATTCCATCAACCACATAGAGCGGATTGCTATTATTAGTAGTACCGATACCACGAATGCGCACTTCAGGAGAGCTACCCGGAGCACCGCTTGCAGAGATAAATACACCGGACACACGACCTTGCAACGCGTTAGCCACATTAGGTGTAGAAATCTTTTTCAAATCATCGCTCTTGATAGAACCAACAGCACCGGTCAAGTCTGATTTACGCTGTACACCATAGCCTACAACTACAACTTCATCGATCAACATATTGTCTTCTTGCATTACTACATTAATAGTAGTACGACCATTCACTGCTATTTCTTGGTCTTTCATACCAATATAGCTATAAAGCAAGACAGCGTTACTGGGAACATTGGTAATCTTATAATCACCATCAAGTCCAGTAACGACTCCTTGCTGAGGAGCCCCCTTTACCGAAACTGTAGCACCAATAACAGTCATTCCCGTCTTGTCGGAAACGACACCCGAAACCGTAATTTTGTTCTGCGCCATCGAAACAACGGCAAACAGCAACATCACACATGTAATTAATAAATTTTTCTTCATTTTGTATTGATTTAAAATTCTTTTGCAAAAGTATAGGAGCAATTGATGTATGTCAAAAAACAAACTACCACAAGATTACCACAACCTACTCAAGCACTACAACGTAACTACTACAGCATTGTATAAAATACTAATTCCCAATAATATACACTAGGAAGTTATTTAAAAAATTATTCAGACTGCAGGCCTATCCAAATAGAAATATGCTGTTGAAGTTACATGATCTTGGCGGTAGAAATTAACAAATCCTGGCGGAAAGTCTTTATCCGTGATATGTAGGTCTGAATTTTCATCTAATAAACGATAGAATTTCAGTTTACCGCTTCTATCTATAGTAACCGGTACAAGAGGAACCTTCGCCTTGTACAGTTCGAGTACCTTTTGATATGGAGCACCTCCAATCTGCTGCAATGTAACTCTTATATCATGATGAAAATAAATCGGGTCCTGCACGTGGAAACGATACATACTCCACCAACAACTGTCCGCATTTGCAATCGGACAACCTTGATAACGGTGGGAATACTCGCCCTGCCCCCAAGCCGTACCAATATAGTCTTCAACTCCCGTACCACTCAATGTGGGAAATTCCTTATCTCCGTCAATGTAGAACTTGATTTCACCTTCTCCCCACCAAGTAGTTTCATAGGCCTTATTGGCAAAGATACCCAAGCTTACCCCCAAAAAGCGCCCCCTGCCCGATAGTTGGGGAAGAACAGTATAATCCACTCCCAACTTGGTGGATTTGTCTTCACGCCAGACAGCATGAAAATAGCTCATCTCCGAATCCCATTCCGGCAATTTAGTAAAGTTAATATCATAAAACAAGTGTGTCAGGTCCTCATCCGAGGTATTCACAAACACCACTTTGGCACCGGTGCGGTAAGGCATCGGAATACAACAGTTAAAAGAACGCTTCTCCGGATTAGAAAAGAAACAGTTCTCAAAACGAGATGTACGTGACAGCGGATTCCCAAAAAAATCTCCCAAAGGGACATCCACTGCCGGAACAACAGAGTTATCCCAATAAAACTTGATACGCAACGCACGAAGCATCTTAGGGTTACGTTTGCTGACTGTCAGCCAAATACGGTTAATGATCCCGGGTCCTTGCTGAGACAACAATACACAGCTGTCTCCCGCCATGATTCTGCCGAAAGCACTTCCTTTTGCACCTTTATTGGCTTGAGCTGCCGTTCCCTTGGCACCGGTAGGATTTTCAAAACTTGTCCACCGCGTTTCATGGCCTTCAGGCACTTTCCATATTTGGGCATGGCTCAAAAAAACAAACGAAAACAAGACTGATATAAGAACTATTCTTTTCATTTTTTTATATTTATGGCATTTATACTATTTCCCTTTATAAGGCAACTTAAAACTCTCACCGATAACGCTCCTCCTATACTTCGCATCGTAAATGCGACGATTATGCTCGGACACTTTACGCCTATAACCTTCTTTATACCTAAAATTACGGCTGACAGGCTGTGGTTCCTTCGGCTCCACTACTACGCGTCCGTTCCAAGTAGTCTGATTTGTACAAGGAGGCAAGGCAGCATCCCAAGCATCAAATTCGGCCAAAAGGCTGTCTGCCAACTCCGGATATTCACCACTCAAATCATAAACCTCTTCCTTATCGTCCTTCATATCAAAGAGCTGGATTTTTCTTGTACTTCCCTGATCGTTATAAACTAACTTCCAATCTCCTTTACGGATGGCAAAATCCTCATCCCTACGCCAGTAAAGCGTAGAATGCGGACGCTTGTCTATAGGCCACTCACTTTTCAGATAGGGTAAAAGGCTGACTCCATCCAAAGAATATTTCTGTCTGGAAGTTCCACCGACAGCCTGCATAACTGTAGGAAATATATCAAGACTGATTACCGGATTATCATAAACCATACCTTGAGGCAACTCCGAGGGCCACGACATTATATAAGGAACTCGAATTCCACCTTCATAAGTATCAGCTTTATATCCTCTGAAAGGTCCAGGACTTGACATGGTCGTATTACCTCTGTCTTTATATTCATAACCGGTGCTACACTCTATTCCCTGCCCACGAGGAGAACCATTATCACTGATAAGAATAAAAAGAGTATTCTCTTCCAAACCATTTTTTCTCAAACTTTCCATGACACGACCTATACCATCATCCAAAGCCAACACCATAGCTGCAAAAACTTTCCGGTCTTCATGATGGAATCGCCTCCCCTCAAGCCGATTCACATAGTGTTCGGGAACTTGCCAAGGCGAATGAACGGCATTATACGAAAGGCAAAGCAGAAAAGGAGAGGAAGCATGCTTGTCTATAAACTCCACAGCTTCACGTGTAAAACAGTCCGTAATATATTCACCACTTTCGTGCAAAGGGGGTTGAATCTCGCCATTCCGATACAAAGGGCAAAAGTCATAAAGTTCCACTCCCGGTTTATCTGTAGAACGATAATAATCATGGGTATCAGACCAAAAACCATAGAATTGGTCAAATCCCCTACGATTAGGAGATTGTTCGGGAGAGTCAGCCATATGCCATTTTCCGACAAATCCCGTAGCGTAGCCACAATCGCGGACCATTTCACCCAAAGTAGATTGCCCTTCGGGAATCTTTGCCCAAGGATGCAGATTGTTATAGAAACCAAAGCGTTGTTGATAAACTCCCGTCAAGATACCTGCACGAGACGGTCCACTTATGGAACAAGACACATACCCTTGGCTGAATTGTACTCCCCTGCGGGCAAGTGCATCAATATTCGGTGTCGATACGTCTACCGCCCCCTGATAACCTACATCCCCCCAACCCATATCATCGGCAATGACCAACACAATATTGGGACGTTGGGATTTATCTCTTTGCACATTGCCTGCATTACTCCCGCTGAAGGGGAGTAATGCAGCAACAGACACTAATGTACATGAAACTTTCATATTGCTATCAGCTTAACGTCCAAAGTCGCATACAGAAGCTTTAATCTTCATTTCCGCCTTATGCTTCTCTGCAAGTTCCACAAGCTCTTTCACTATTTCAGGATGTTTTTCCGAAACCTCATATTGTTCAGAAAAATCTTCTTCCACATTATATAAGAAAGGAATTTCCGGGCGTTCCCAAACAGCATGCCGGGTATAAGGATCGGTAAGGGTACTGAAATGAATCTTCCAAGGACCTTTACGAACTGCCAGTAAATGGCTGCCACGCCAATAATACATCTCATCACGTGAAGACTCCCTCTGTTCCCACAACATGGGAGTCTGATCCATTCCGTCAAGTGTCACTCCCTCAGGTAGAGGAATACCTGCCATATTTAAGAATGTCGGCAAAATATCCATTGTTGCCATCATGCCTTGCTGCGTACACGGCGCTATTCGGCCCGGCATACGGAAAACAGCCGGAACGCGGAGACCTCCTTCCCAACAGGTAGACTTCCCTTGACGTAAAGCACCGGCAGAACCTCCATTCAGGCGCTGTACCAACCATGGTCCGTTGTCACTGGTAAAAATGACCAATGTGTTTTCATCCAGACCATTTTCCTTCAAGGCTTTCAATACTTCACCCACACTCCAGTCCAGCTCCTCGACCACATCGCCATACAGCCCCCGGTTACTCCTGCCTTCGAAACGCTCGTTCGTATGCAACGGCGTATGGGGGAAAGTATGTGCCAAGTAAAGGAAGAATGGACGATTCTTATTCTTTTTGATATAGTCTACAGCATATTCGGTATAACGCCGTGTCAATTCTCCCTGCTCAGGCTTGATTTCAAGAACAGAATCCCCCCGCATCAATGAGGCAGGGCGCATATCGTTCGAATAAGGTATTCCGAAAAAATCATCAAAACCATGGTCAGTAGGCAAATAAGGAGAAAAATGCCCCAAATGCCATTTACCTACACAAGCGGTAGCGTATCCATTCTGCTGCAACAGTTTGGCAACAGTCACTTCATCTTGTCCCAATCCTGCTTTGGAATCCGGGAAAAGAACATCCCGTTTATCGCCATACAGTCCATTACGAACCGGTAACCTGCCGGTCATCAGTGCACTGCGGCTAGGCGTAGAAACAGAAGCGCCCACATAAAACTGTGTGAACTTCATCCCTTCCGAGGCCATACGGTCAATGTTCGGGGTATGTATGGTAGGGTTTCCATAGCACCCCAAATCTCCATATCCCATATCATCACAGAAAATCAATACAAAATTCGGCTGCTCCTTCTCCTGCTCCGAACTACAAGACGAAAACATCATTTGAGAAACCGTAGTAGCAGCCAATAATGGAAATAAACTAATTTTTTTCATTTCATGTCCTCCAACTATTTATTCGTCCCCCCAAAGGTCCGCTTTGTTCCCCTTGTTCTTTCTCCATTCATGACGCCATTTGTGTATCATCACATTGTTTACCATCGGCTTCAGCTTACGGCCCGCCTTGTCGGGAATGGCCGGGACAGCCGTCGCCTTGTCCTGATACCAGTAAGCAACGGTAGCCAGGTCGAGCGTCAGGCAATTGTTGTGTCCATGCTCGATGGTGGCTTTCAGCCCTTTCTCGAAGAAGACGGGATCTTGAATAAAGAACCGATAGACATGTGTACGCCCCAAGAATCCGACATCATTATTCACACGTGGATAGCCGAAGTAGATATGCTGGTAGGGCTCTTTCGGGCACCAGGCGGTGTTGAACAAATCTTCCGTACCGGTTCCTATCAAGGAAGACTGTTTTTCACCGTCGATGAACCACATGTCATCGCCTTCACCATACCACATGGGGGTAGGGCACTGTACATAATAGTTCAATCCCACAAAATGGCCCTTTCCCTTGATATCGGCAAACACATAATTGTCGGCTCCGTCCTTATTCTCCGTCTGCTTACCCACGGAACCCCACTCGGTCTCCCCTTCGGGAAGCGCTTCGGTAATCTCACGGTTAAACCACGCATGGAAACGTCCCATGTCCTTGGGCAGTTCCTTCATCTCCACATAGTCTATGTAGTAGTAGAAGGCGCCGATGTTGACATCCGTCTGATTCTCTATCTCAATGCGCGCACCTTTGGCAAAAGGCATGGCGAAATAGCTGCACAAACCCGTACCACCGTTGGGACCGGAAGAAAGGGCAAAAGAAGCATAGTTATACTGTTCGTTCCATCCCTGGCCGAAAAAGGGACCGATGGGGGACACGACAGAAGGCTCGTCGCTGCCGTCCCAGTACATCCGAAGGATGATGTCGTTACGGGAAAGCTGGCGCGGTCCCGGAGACATCGTTATCCAGATATGGTTGATTACGCCTGCCCCCTTGATGTCGGCCAAGACAGCCGTTTCGCCCGGCTTGATGGCCTTCAGGTGGTCACGGTTGTTGCCCGTACGGTCATAACTGCTGACACGGCGGTTGCGCAAGCCTTCCTTCATCTTGGCAAGGTCATACATTTCACTAGACATATTGGTCTGCGCAAAAGCGCTGCCTACTCCCATCAAAAGGGAGAATAAACCTACAAAAAACTTTTTCATCATGGTATTCTTCATTTTTCAAATTATGTTTTTCATCAATCTATCGGTTGTCACTTTCTTGTGGCATCCGACTTCCTTATCTTCTCCTCCAGTATCCGCGCCAGCCTGCGTGCCACTTTGGGATGCTGTTCATACACATTTGTGGTCTGGTATGGGTCTTCCTCCAAATTATAAAGCTGCACAGAGGGTGCATCCGGCTTTATCCGGGCATTTTCTATATCGCTGTTCACCCGATGGGTGAGCTGGAAAGCGGATGCCCCGCCCAAGTCATGGTCACCGACATTCTTTCCGGTAAATCCACCGCTGTTTTGCGCCGGAATATAGACCCACTTCCCTTTGCGAATGGAAAGATGGCTCTTTTGGGAAGGACAGATAATAATATGGTCCCGAATCATTTTCCCGGGATTTCCGATAAGGGCAGGAAGCATATTGAAACTGTCCGGCCCGTCCTGCTCCTGCAATTCATATCCTGTGAGGGCAGCCAAAGTGGCAAGCATGTCAACATTGGACATCAACTGGTTGGATACGCTGCCCGCAGGAATCCTGCCCGGCCAGCGGACAATCATAGGAATGCGATGCCCGCCTTCCCAAGCTCCGAACTTGAAACCAAGAAGCTTGCCGTTGATATGGTGTCCTGCCTTCCAAGCTCTCTGCCCTCCATGATTCAGCATTCCTCCGTTGTCACTGGTGAAGATGAGCAGAGTATTTCCCGCCAGCCCTTCCTCATCGAGGGTACGCATAATCTCGCCTACCACCCAGTCCAATTCATGGATTGAATCACCGTAAGGTCCTGCCTCACTGGTACCTACAAAGCGTTCGGCCGGTGTAAAAGGATGATGGATGTTGGTGGTAGCATAATACAAGAAGAAAGGTGAATCCTTATGTTCCTTTATCCACTGCACGGCCCGGTCTTTCAAAGTAGTGGCTACAGCCCTGTCTTTGTACAAACGGTGCGCAGCCGTGGCTCCACCAATAGAGTTGATACCGAATTTTTCATCGAACTCCTCCGTTTCTGCCCTCTTGCCTCTTACAAACGGGTCGTTGGGATCATAACCCACCACATGATGGTTCTCCACATAAACAAAAGGTGGATGACTGTTGAGAATAGGCACACCGAAGTAATAATCGAATCCCAATTCAAGTGGTCCGGGAGCCAGTTCCTTGTTCCAGTCCATCTTTTCGTCCGTACGGAATCCAAGATGCCACTTCCCCACGATGGCAGTGGAATAGCCGGAACGTTTCATCACATCCGCAATTGTGGTGCGTGCCGTATCAATTTGCAGAGTCTGATTCAGGAAGATTGCCCCCCAAATATCCTCACGGCAAGGATATTGACCGGTCATCAGTCCATAACGTGAAGGCGTGGAAACAGCCGAGGATGAATGAGCGTCCATAAAGCTACGGCCCTGCGATGCCAGACGGTCTATATTGGGAGTCTTGACCTTGGTGGCACCGTAACAACCAATGTCGCCATAGCCCAAGTCATCAACGTTGATAATGATTACATTGGGCTTGACCTCAGTGGAAGCCGGAGATTGCTGCGCGACGGCAGGCAAAACGCTGAATCCCATCCCTACTGTGAAGGAGAGAGACCCGGTAAGTAATTTGTGTTTCATATTTCACTCAATTTATCGGTTAATACAACATTATTAAGAATAGAACATCAATGAATCCTGAATATCTTTATCCCATTCAAGAACGTCATCCCTTTCACCGCCTCAAAGTTCACCGTAAGGTTTCCACCGGTTACGGCAACATGCAGTTTCTTGGATATGCAACGGTTCCCGCCTACTTCTATCGCCGGAGAGAAATGATTCAGCCAAGGTCGGTTGTTGACAGAAACATTGAAGACACTGCCGCGGAAATCGGCATTGTCTAGGGTAGCGACAGCTCCCAAATCGTAAGTCACCCGCTCGGAACGTGCGTTCAGGTCAGCAAAAAGAAGTTCTACTTCATAGTCGCCGTCGGGCAAGTCGAAGCGATAGGCCCTGATGTCCTTGCGTTTGGTCTGGAGCAAAGGAACATTACGGGTGTCTTTCACCTCGGCAGTGGTTCCGATACGTCCCGGAGAACGGCGGAAAATCTCTCCACCTATGTAGCCCCAACTTCCAGGAGTATAAGCTTGGTCGGGAAGCCAGCAAAGATCACTCTTGTCATCCGTAAAGAAACAGTTGCTGCCCACGTTCACTGCAAGTTCCAGCTGTCCGGAGCCGACTGCCGCGATATGGCGAGGCTGCATCTTCACAAAAATGTCCGAAACCTGCTCCACCTTCTTCCCATGGCAGATACCTGAAGCCACAAGCGTGTTTCGCCCCGCAACGAGAGGCACTTGCCACACTGCATGGCAATTCTCGATGCCTTGCACGGAGAGCTTCGTGCCGTTGACAGACAACTCCACCTTATCCAGATTGGAATACACTTTCACCGGATGTTCCACCGCTTCACCGTCCGAAACCACAGTCCGATGCTTCCAGTCATCCACAGCAATGTGCAGCACCGGAATATCCTTGCGCAGGAATGCCTGGAAATAATAGAACACATCTTTAGGACGGCGGTCATTGTACATCAGTCCTTTATTATTGATATGCGGCGTAGCCTCCTGGCGACTGGCAGAACTGAAATCAATGAAGTTCCACTCCGTGGCGCCCACTATGAACGGTCGCTTCATGATAGCGGGCAGATAGTATTCGAGGTACAACTGCTGCCATTGCATGGAGAAATCGAATATCTGCGGATCGAGCGACTGCAAGCGCGGGTCGGAACCGGCACCGAACTCACTGATTATTAACGGACGGTGCGGGTATTTACGATGCTCTTCGTCCACAAAGCGGTCGAAAGACTTGAAGTCGTTCTCATACCAGCCCTGATAAAGGTTCCAACCGGAAATGTCGGTGATATTGCTGAGACCGATTTTATTGTAAATCTGATTGCCGTGGTAGGCCATCGTACTCAGACGGTAGGGGTCTTCCCTCTTCAGAGTTTCCTCCAGATGCCGGGCAAGCGCCAAGGTATTCTCGTAGAAACCGTTGAGCCGTTGTTTCTTCACCCGATACTGCAGCTGGATAACAGCCTCGTTCATATACCCCCACATAATGACGGACGGATGGTTGTAATGCTGGCGAATCATTTCGCGCAAGGCGCTTGTGGCATTCGCGCGGAACTCGTCACCCAAAGCTATCAAATCTACTACCGGAATCTCCTCCCATACCAGCATGCCGAGTTCGTCGCAAGCACGCAACACGGCATCGTCCTGTGGGTAATGTGCCAGACGGACAAAGTTCACACCCATGTCTTTCAGCAACTGCATATCCCTGCGGTGCATCTCATCCGAAAGCGCTATGCCCATCGGCATCTGGTCCTGATGACGGCAAGCTCCCATAAGTTTCAGGGGTTCCCCATTCAACTTGAAGCCTTCCTGCGCATCCACGCTGAACCAGCGGACCCCCAAAGGGACACGTGTCTCATCTTTCAACACCTTGCCACGCACATCTTTCAAAGAAACTTTCACGCTGTACAGATAAGGGGAATCGGGCGACCACAACTGTGGCTTTTCCAACTGTAACCGTTCCTTGAAGGCGAACGCCCCGTCGGCATCTATCCGGACGCTGCGCAAAGATTGGGCTACGGTCTTCCCATCTGTATCCAGCACCTCGACGTCCAACTTCAACACCGCACGCCGCACATCACGGTTCACCAAAGTCCCACGCACACTGATTTCTGCCCTATCCTCACTCACGGAAGGCAAATCGACATAAATGCCCGTAGAGGCATAGTCGGTAAGGCTGATGTGCTGCTTTGCAGCACTGATGAGCCACACATTGCGGTAGATGCCGCCAAAGATGGTGAAGTCGCCGGACAAAGGAGGTATCCGGTCGTTCTGATTATTGACGTGCACCATCAGCAGATTCGGGGCATCGGTCCTTACTTTATCCGTAATGTCTACGGTAAAGGCAGAGTAACCTCCTTTGTGGGTAGTGAGCAGCTCGCCGTTGAGGTACACATCTGCCAGAGAATTGACACCATCAAATTTCAGGTAAAGCTGTTTATCCCGCATCTGCGCGGCATCCGTACGGAACTCTTTCTTATACCAGGAAGAAGCCCTGCGGTAGTTACGGGTAGAATAGGCATCCGCATTCCAGGTATGCGGCAGATGTACCTGCTGCCAACCTTCTTCATGGCGTTGCACTTCCTGCAACCGATTGTCATCACATGCGGCATAATACCAGCCGTCATTAAAACTCTGAACCACCCGCCCAGCATTGACAACCGGGTACATGGTGGACAGACACAATATTAATAAAAATATTTTCTTCATGTTTTTCAATAGATCATATTATCTTACACAAGTCAAGCAAATACTGCAAGAATACTGCATATAGTTTGCAGTGAAAATGCAGACAATATGCAGCAACAATGCCATTTCAACGCAGTGACTCGAATGCTGCATATTGCCGCCTTGGGAATCAGTTAGAGTAACTTGAACGCTGCTTTTTTTACGTCCCGGCAACTTCTGCCAATCATCACCTCAAAGTCACCCGGCTCGCATACAAAATCAAGATTGTAGTTGTAGAACTTCAGCAATTCGGGGGTAATCTTGAAAGATACTTTTTTAGATTCGCCGGCTTTCAGGAAAATCTTTTCAAAGCCTTTCAACTCTTTCACCGGACGGGTTACACTTCCCACAAGGTCACGAATATAAAGCTGGACCACTTCGGCACCGTCTCTCTTGCCGGTATTGGTCACAGTCACGGTAGCAGTCAGTTCGCCCTTATCCGTCATGCTAGTCTTGTCCAAAGCCACGTCGCTATAAGAGAATGTTGTATAGCTCAAACCGAAACCGAAGGGATAAAGCGGTTCATTGTCTATGTCTATATAGTTGCTGCGGAATTTCTGGAACCATGCACCGTCGGCAAGAGGGCGACCCGTGTTCTTGTGGTTGTAGAACAAAGGAATCTGTCCCACGCTCTTCGGGAAAGTCGTAGTCAGCTTTCCGCTCGGGTTCACATCACCAAACAGTACATCGCCGATGGCAAAACCTGCCTCACTGCCCGCAAACCATACATTCAGAATGGCCGGCACGTTTGCCTGCTCCCAGTTCAGTACCAGCGGACGACCGGTAAACAGCACCAGTACCACAGGTTTTCCCGTTTTCAATAATTCCTGTAACAGTATGCGTTGGGTGTCCGTCATTTCAAGATTCGTGCGGCAACTGCTCTCTCCACTCATTTCCGAAGACTCACCGAGCGCAGCCACAATAACATCCGATTTGGCAGCCACGGCAAGAGCCTCGTCCAGCAACTCCTTGTCCGAACGATTGTCACGGTGTAAAGAACGTCCGAACATAGTGGCACGTTTCTCATATTCGGCATCACTCATCAAATTACAGCCTTTCGCAGTCAGTATTTCGGCTTTACCGCCTGCTACCGCCTTCAAACCTTCAGCCAAAGAAGTAGCATTCTTCAATACGGCAGCCACACTCCAAGTACCCGGCATATTACTGCGGCTGTCTGCCAACGGACCTACCACAGCAATAGTGCCCTTCTTGGCCAGCGGAAGCACATTACCCTCGTTCTTCAGCAACACCAAGCTCTCCGAAGCAATCTTACGCGCAACGGCACGATGCTCTTTGGTAAAGATTTGCTTCTTGGCACGCTTCACATCACAGTATTTATAAGGATTATCGAACAAGCCTAACTTGTACTTAGCTTCCAAAATACGGCGACAAGCCGCATTAATAGCTTCTTCTGTCACTTTTCCTTCTGTCAATGACTTCTTGAGCGTACCTACAAATGCATCGCTCACCATATCCATATCGACACCAGCATTCAACGCCAACGCGGCAACAGTCTGCGTATCGCCCATGCCATGGTCGGTCATTTCTGTAATTCCGGTATAATCTGTCACTACAAAACCGTCAAACCCCCACTGCTTACGCAATACATCCGTCATCAACCACTTGTTTCCAGTAGCTGGAATACCATCGACCTCATTGAAAGAAGCCATCGCACTGCCCACACCGGCATCAACCGCCGCCTGATAGGGCAACATGTATTCATTGAACATGCGCTGATGACTCATATCTACTGTATTATAGTCACGTCCTGCCTCGCCGGCACCATACAAGGCAAAATGCTTTACACAAGCCATAATCTCATCATTACGGCTCATATCCTTTCCCTGATAACCACGTACCATGGCTTGCGCAATGGCTGCTCCCAGAAACGGGTCTTCACCGTTGCCCTCGGACACACGCCCCAACGGGCATCACGGCAAATATCCACCATCGGACTGAATGTCCAGCAAATACCGTCGGCGCTGGACTCAATGGCTGCAATACGCGCCGATTCTTCAACCGCCTTCATATCCCATGTACACGATAATCCTAAAGGAATGGGAAACACCGTTTCATATCCATGAATAACATCCATACCAAATAAGAGAGGAATACCCAAACGACTTTCTTCAACCGCCTGCTTCTGTACATCGCGGATACGTTCCACGCCTTTCAGATTGAAAAGCCCGCCCACTTCACCGGCACGAATACGTTTGGCCACATTACTACTTTTAGCCTGACCGGTCGTAATCTCACCGGTAACCGGCAGATTCAACTGACCTATTTTCTCTTCCAGGGTCATCTTCTTCATTAAATCGTCGATGAAACGATCCATATCAACCGGAGATTTCTGTGCATACGTACTAACGGCAGTAAACACCAACAAGACTAAAAATAATTGTAACTTGAAAAGTAAATGCTTCATGTTTTCATGCTTTTAATTGATAGAAATATTATTTTACTGCAAATAAAAGAAAAGCATGCGACAATCTCCACATCCCGTACTACAACAAAGTACAACCATCACTAAAAAAAAGAGGAAGTACAATATTAGTACTTCCCCATTAATATTTCACTGTAAAGCAGCTATTTAAAGTTTATAAGAAAATCAGTCAGACTTTCTTCCGGAAGCAGATTGAATTTCTTGCGCAACCGGTATCTTGCAGCATCAACCCACGCGTGGAAATGTTGAGCAACTTCGCTATCTCCTTTGTCGGCATATTCAAGCGAAGCAATGCGCAAAAGCGCAAATCTCCTGAAGTTAAATCTGTATATTGAAGTTTCAGATTACGGAAGAAATTCTCGTGTATACGGTCAAAATTAGCCTGAAACATAGTCAATTCTCTTCATCGGACACTATATTGCTATTAACTAAAGTGAGCAGCTTATCCAAGTTCTTACGGCTATACTGTCCTAACAACTTTTGCCGCTGTATCTCTTCTTTCAAGGAACTCAGAAATTCCTGATGGGCGATATTTGTCATTACCACACTGGACAACTCCTTGCTTTTAAAACGCAAATCGGCCTCAAGCTGTTCCTTTTCCAACTCAACAATCTTCTTCTCTTGCCGCTCGAGTTCTGCCTGATGGGCTACGCGCTGCCGTTCAATCACACGGTCTTTCTTTTTCTTCACGAAACGGTAGACCAGATATTGCAATAAAGCCAACAGACACAATCCTGCCAAGATATAACTTCCCACAGCCCAATAAGACAAATACCACGGACGCAAAATCTCAAAGGAAGCTCTACCGATGCCAAAACTCTATCGGTATCATATATCTCTGCCTGAAAACATAACTTCCATAGGAGAGCCGAGAATACTTCTTCTGCAATAGCGTCCACCCGGCATCCATTGGTCAGAATATCCTTCCAACCGATACCTTACCTTATAAGTATAATTACTATAAACCGGATAACACAATGTAAAATTCACCGTATTAAACTCAGGCTCCACCTTGGCTCCCGGCTGCACGACCAATGTTTTCCGCTTACCACTGAATTCATCAATGACCCGCATTCCCGAAATCCATAAAGAGCGTCTGACCCGAGATTTATATAACGAGGAACTGTCCGTCTCAATACGGGCAATGGCATTGTTCAGGCAAAGATAGGAACAGCCATTCCTCACGTCATAAGCCACGCTTCCCGTTCTTCCACCGTCAGACCGTCAAACAAAGAATATGGAATCCGGAGTTCGATATTGAAAGTATTTATCGCACACTTCACTAAATACACTATCCTATCACCCACAAACCAATAGTAATCTCCGTTCGCACGACTCACTGTCTTGATTCCTTCAATTCCATCAATTGTTCATTCATTGTTTCATAGGGAACAATCGAATCAGTCATATCTTCGTAAGTATAGAAATATTCCCCATTAGAAAAACTACCCGACCATTGATTTTGAACAAAGTAAAACTCCCACCTTTCACTTCTCCCAGGCCCTCATACTTCCGTACATCCTTTACCTGCTTCATATCCGGATCAATCCGAAAACGATACAAACCATTCCTTAAGTGTTTCGCCCAGATATTCCCTTGATGGTCCACCTCTATGTGACGGACCATATGACTGAATCCACGCAGAGACCGGATAAAACCATATGCTCCCGAAGTATCTTCCGTATATAGATTTAAAAGCGCATAAGTTCCTTCCAATAAAAGATTCTTCCTTCGATTCAATCTTTTCCATACACATCCCTCCCTTTACATCAGATACCAACTTTGACTTCAACCCCGATATAAGGAAAGTTCCTTTGTTATGCCCGCAAAAATCTGTTTTCCCCATTCATCGACGAACCACGCTTGTTCTTCCAAACCCGGAACTAATTCAGTCTTTCCATCCTTAAGCCAATAAAGTCCCTGATTAGAAGCAATATAAGCTTCATTTTCCCTTACCAGAACATCATATACCATGCCTATTTTACGAAATGGAGGTTCATAATAATAGATTAAAGAATTGTTGTGTATATAGGCAATACCTTCATCCAAAGCTGTCCATATATTGTTGTCATCATCACAATATAATCTCAAAACAGTATTGTTCTGTAGTTTATTATCCGTATTGACCTTCCAAATCAGCTTTTTATCCAACGCATATATGCCATCGGATATTGTGCCAACAACGTAACAACTGTCCTTGGTTATCACCGCACGATTAATGGTATGCTTCCTGAATATATCATCACATTCGGTTTCCATTTTTCTACCCTCCCATCTCGATAGAGGAGAAAACCTCCCTGATTACGAGTAAGCATTAAAACGGCATCATCATAAGGAAGCCCAGCCAAGACATCGCTATTCCCAAATACCTTTCTGGGAATAAGTTCTTCCATTTTCCTGCCGGAGAAGACACAAAGTCCACCATTTATTCTTTGAGAATAAAAGTATTTCCAACCTGAAATAAGTTCAGCGGAAGGCTCTTCACCCGAATACCTTCCACAGAATTTCCATTATAAAAAGAGAGAACCAAACGATTGAAATACAATTTCCCCTTGAACGCAAACAATGTTCCAGATTTCGTCGTTATGAAAAGTAAAGTCCTTCACCTCATCTTTTAGCGAGTGATATTCAAGGGTACTATAAGGAGTATGAACAAAATAACCGAATTCTTCGTAAGAGCCTACATAAATTTTTCCATCTTCACTGATATATATAGCACGCACAATTCCTTTTGTCGGTAATTCATACAGCCGCCAAGCACTTCCATCAAATTCCAGCAGCCCACTGTTATTACCGAAATACATCACCCTCTTTCGTCCTGAGCAATGGCCCAATTCTGAATACCGACATTATAATCCGACACCGAATAGCTCCTCACTATAGGAGAAAAGGTATGGGTGAAGCTTGCAGCAAACTACTGAAAACCAAAGACAAGAAAAACGTTATTGCAATTCTCATGAGTACTGTTTATAGGTATTTACCAGCAAAGATAAAGCTTTTGCGTTTTCGTAAAACAAAATCGCAGATTATCCTCTTTTATAGAAAGATAATCCGCGATAATATCCAAATCCAATTTATTAATTTTCAGCAGTTTTCTGTTTTCCCAAAGGAATAGAAACACCCAAGTAAGCATTGACATTCTTCGTATTCTTACCAAAGAACATATAATCTGTTCCTGCAAAGAAGGAACCCAGTTTCAGTGCCAGACCGAAGGTTTTACCGGCTCCTTGAAGTACGGAATAGCTGGCAGCTACATTGAAAGCATTCGTCGGACGGATGCAGGCAGAGAAAGTCAGCTCATTCAAAGTTTTCGGTTTGGCAAAACGACCGGTATACAAGGCACCCACTACCAGCCAATCATTCAGTAAGGCATATTCAGCGCCAAGAACCATTGTAGAAGTCAATCCACGGGTACGGCTCTTCTCAGAAGCCTCCTCCGTCTTGAGCTGCAACATGTCATAGTTAAGAATCTCGCCGCTGTTCACAATATCCATGAACTCCTGCTGCGAGGCCGGGTCAAGAAGATCATAAGTCTGCTCTGTATTGGCTCGCGCTATACTGGTATTCGATTTAGACCATTTGATAAAGCCCAAATCAAGAACTGAAGCAGAAAGTGTCAATTTATCCAGTAACTTGTAAGATACTCCCAAATCAATAGCCCCACCATATCCGGCAAAACCAAAACTGCCAAAATCGATTTCATCGATATAATCACCATTCTCATTCTCGGGAAGTTCTAACAGCTTTGACGAGTTCTCCAAAGTTGCATCCACTTGAATGGAAGCTTTACTCGTCACTCCTGAAGAGCCGACAGAAGGAGTTTCCACATGAATCTGGTTGATGTTCAGCTTTAAGTTACCGATACCCAGCAGCATCTTCACCTTACCACCCACAGCCAGTCGGTCTGTGATATTCCTTGCAAAGCCAAGGCCGACTTCCGCATAGAATTTATCTCAAGCTTCTGTCCATTAATGGTTTCGTTAATACCCAAATAGTCAGAAATATTGTCACCGAACTCCCGGCTGCTCATGTTATTCATAAACTGGAACATGGTTTTCGGTATGGCGGCACCGATATCATTACGCAACCCCACATTGACTGACCAGAAGTTCTTTCCTTTATACCACCCGGCAGACAGAATGTCGGTACTCAAATTCACATTCAAGTTATTGGTAGCATCCAGTCGGTTCATAAAGTCATTGCTCATGAAATAGTCGCTATCATCACTGTTCTCAATAATGTCCATAATATCCCTATACCCCAGGGAACTGGAGTTGACGGTAGCATTCAACGAACCTATCACGGGAATATTCAGATAACCGCGTCCCGGCATCAAGGCCGGATTGAGCTGCATACGCTGGTTACTTCCTTCCATAAAGTAGGAAGTGCGCAGGAACTGGGCTTGTCCGGAAAGAGAGAAGCAAAGCAACAATACCACAAACAGCCATACTCTCAGAGAATTCAATTGTTTCATAACCTTGTCAATATTTTCATTATCACCTGCAAAATATAAAACAAGTTAATACCCTACAACAACTTAACCGGATAGTCGTGTATAAAGGCTTATACAGAGACTATCCGGTATAAATTAAGGAGCAAATAAAAGAATCCTCTTAAGAGTGTCCTTATACTATTTCATCATAAACATGTTCATTTGCTCTCGTAGCGGTACTCAGAAAACCGGGGCTGTCTCCTTTCTTTGTTGCAGAGACATTGACGTCACTGCCGGAGCACTCAACATTTCCTTATATTTTTCCGGAGCAGTGAGTATCTTTACAGCCTCTTTCAAATCATCATCATCTTTCAACTGCTGGATAATGCTTCCACGCTGGAAATAATAACGTTTGATGATTTCTACCGCAATCATGCTCTTGATGTCCTTGGAGAAATGGTCAAGGTCACGGTCCAGATTATGCGACAATTTTTCTCCAGCGCTTCAAACTCTTTCGAAGCATCAGTCAGATAGCCCTCAAATTCGGCCATCTCCTTCAGGTTCTTCAGCATCTTCTGTCTGCTGGTCGTATTTGAAGTCCGCCTTTTTCACCATCGCCTTGAAGTCCGCATAATCGGCATCTGTAATTTCAAACTTCTCTGCTGAAGGGATGGTAGGATGTTTCAGGCAATAGTCCGTGGCATAATTGAAAATAAGATTGTCATTGACAAGATAGAACAGAATGTTGGGCAGCTTCTCCTGCTTCACCGCAATGTCCGGAGTCACGCCTCCACCATCCCGCACTTCACGTCCGGCAGCCGTATGGAACACGGTAGTAAGGCTGTCCGGAATACGTCCCACACTGCCGTCCTCATTCCGGTGCTTGTAGTCGATAGCCTGCACACAACGGCCGCTGGGAATATAATATTTGGAAGTCGTCAGCTTCATGGTACCACCGTATGGCAACGGACGGGTGGTCTGCACCAATCCCTTACCGAAAGTACGGTTACCGATAATGACCGCACGGTCAAGGTCCTGCAAAGAGCCCGCAAGGATTTCTGACGAAGAAGCCGTTCCGCCATTGACCAGAACAGCCAAAGGAATTTCCAGATCCAACGGTTCACGCAATGTCTTGTAGGTATTGCTGGCTTGCTTAATCTTACCCTTTGTCGTCACAAGTGTTTTTCCGCGAGGCAGAAAGAAGTTGGCTATCTCTATAGACTCATCCAGCAAGCCACCCCCATTGTTCCGCAAGTCAATCACCAACGAAGTCATCCCCCGCTTCTTCAAGTCCAGAAAAGCCTGCTTGAACTCCTTGGAAGGATTCCCCGAGAAGGTGCTGAGATTGATATAACCTATATTATTATCCAGCACCGTATAATAAGGTATGAACGGCAATTGGATGGAACGGCGCACAATGTCGAAATCCAACGGTTTCTCTGTACCGGGACGTTGCACTTTCAGCTTGAAGCTGGTACCCACTTGTCCGCGAAGCATCTCGCTGACTTCCTGGTTGTTCTTTCCGGCAAGGTCTTTTCCGTCAATTTCCATCAAAATATCTCCGGCTTTCAGGCCTACATCGGCAGCAGGCATATTCTCGTATGGCTCAGATATCATGGAACGTTTCAGTTTCGGATTCCAAGTAATCACAGAACCTATACCACCATAGGAATTCTTCAGCATCTGCTCCAATTCGCTTTGGTCATCTTCCGGATAATACTCCGTGTAGGGATCCAGCGAGTAGAGCATGGCATCAATGCCTTCACGGATAGTCTTGTTCGGATCAATCGTATCCACGTAGAACATATCCAACTCTTTCACAATGGAATTGAATATATCCAGATTCTTTGCTATTTGGAAACTGCGGCTATCACCACTCTTAAACCCCCAAAAACAAACGGCTCCCGCTACAATCAGCAAGGTAACCATCCAGCGTATCTTTAAAATTCTTCTCATAATTATGATAATGTGCTAATATGCCAATGTGCCAATGTGCTAATAACCTGCAGCGTAATAGCGAAACAAATATTGCGCAGCCAATTAGCACATTGGCACATCAGCACATTAATTAATTAATAAAATTTCTTCCTTGATTTTTTCCCATTGTGCAGCCTGAAGCTCTGTACCCACCACTTGTATCACATCTTTGGAGAGAAGGGAGCCTATCTTGCCACATTTCTCCAGCGAGTAGCCACACGTCAGTCCATACAAGAAACCTGCCGCAAAATAGTCGCCAGCTCCTGTAGTGTCCACCACTTTCTCTACCGGAGCCGCTTGTACCTGCACCATCTCTGTACCTTTGCGAATCAGAGAACCACGGGCACCCACCTTTACAATGGCTATGCTACACATTTTGGCAATGATATCCAATGCTTCCTCCGGTTCCTTACCCGTAAAAGCCTTTGCCTCTTCCTCATTGGCAAAAACAATATCCACATATTTGTTGACCAACAGAGAGAAAAATTCAAGGTCTCCTTCTACTATATTGTAGCTCGCCATGTCCAAACATACTTGTAAGCCGGCCTCTTTAGCCAGCTCAATGGCACGGAGAATCATATCATGGTCTTGCACCAGATACCCCTCTATAAATAGGTAAGCATATCCTTTGAACATATCCAGCGAAAGATCTTCCGCCTTCAATGTAGAAGCCGCCCCCAAATAAGTGCCGAAAGTGCGCTCTCCATCAGGAGAAATGAAAGTAGAGGCTACACCGGACGGAAGGGTAGTGGAAAGCAATAAATCCGCCTCTGTCCCATGCTCCAGCAGACTATCCCGGAAAAAGTTACCGTAAAAGTCATTGCTTACTTTTCCGATGAATCCCGTACCCGCACCAAGGCATGCCATTGCCCGAATTGCGTTTCCGGCAGAACCTCCGTTAGCCAGATGCGTCTCCATCCGGCTGAAATACTCACTAATTTTCAAGAACTTATCTTCATCAATCAGAGTCATACTTCCTTTCGGGAGCTGCATCTCCGTCAAAATATTATCATCCTCAATGATTGCCAGTGCATCAACCAAAGCATTGCCCAACCCAATTATTTTATCCATCTTCGATATTTTTTTTGCAAAGATATTGCATATTTCAAAATATCCTATTACTTTTGCAGCGCATTTGAGAAAAAACAACATTCTTCCTTAGCTCAGTCGGTTAGAGCATCTGACTGTTAATCAGAGGGTCCTTGGTTCAAGTCCAAGAGGAAGAGCGAAAAAACTTGAATGCATATTCTTCCTTAGCTCAGTCGGTTAGAGCATCTGACTGTTAATCAGAGGGTCCTTGGTTCAAGTCCAAGAGGAAGAGCGAAAAGGTTCGTCAATTAGGCGAACCTTTTTTGTTTTCCCACATTATCCCACACAAAAGACAAACATTTCTATTTCATATTCAAAGATTTAACATACATTTGCCAAATGTAAAGTAAGGAGTTTCATAAAAGCACCTGTCTTTATTTATTAGAAAAACATATTTTAATCCAAACACCAAACTACAATGAAAACTCTTTTATTCTTTTTAGTCATAGGATTCAGCCTATGTACCGCTGGTAAAGCACAAACCTCTCTTGTTTCTACGCGAGAAAAATTCCGCCACCATGAAATATCCGTCAGTTACGGCTTCCTCCCCATTACCGACGCCAATAGTATAGCCGAAGAGTTTATTGCTCCGACAGCAAGTTTTGGAATCTATACACGCGAGAAGACCAGCTATTACGGCGCTCTGAATATCAGTTATATTTATAGAATCAACCGTAAAATCAGCCTAGGCGTAACCGGAGGAATAACCGGTAATAGAGGGACGGCCAGTAGCCTTTATGAAGTTTTGGATGAGAATAAGAACGATGACCGGCGCTATCTGTATATCCTCCCCACCTTCCGGTGGCATTGGTTCACCCGCCCCCAATTCTCCCTATATTCCTCTGCAGGGCTCGGCGCCTATTTCCTCCGGAACAGCTTTGGAGGAGACACTTATCACAAAAAGGAATTTGCCTATCAGTTCAGTTTTCTGGGTATCGAATATGGAAATCAGTTTGCCTTCTTCACCGAATTCGGCGTAGGATATACGGGAACAATCGTGGCAGGCGGACGTTTCCGCTTCTGATTCACGAACCCGCCACTGCCAGCGTCAGGATACTAACATGTACGCCTCCCACATCTTTAAGCGCATCGGCACATGCAGTTGTAGTGGCTCCGGTGGTCAGTACATCATCCACAATAAGGATATGTTTCCCCACAAAGCGTTCCGGATAGCGGAGAAGGAAAATACCGTCTACATTTTCCCAACGCTCGTAAGCAGACTTTCGGGTCTGCGTTTCCGTATGTCTTCTGCGCAGCACGGAGGACACATCAATAGGAATACCCGTTACGGCAGAAACGCCGCGCGCTATACATTCACTCTGATTGTATCCGCGCAACTTTTGTTTGCGGGGATGTAGAGGAACGGGGATAATTACGTCTATACCACGGAAAAAACCGGTAGCCGCCAGCTCCGCTGCCATAAAACGCCCCATTATTTCTCCCAAATCTTTCCGGCCTCCATACTTCAGTTGATGCAGGATGTGGCGGAAATCACTTCCTTTGTGATAATAAAAGAAGGAAGTGCCGCGTTCCAGAGGTATCTTCCCCCAAAACATACGCTCCACGGAGTTGTCTTCGCGAAGATGATAGTTTGTCCGTGGCATATTCATATTACACCTGATGCAAATGCCCTCTTCTCCCTCTTGCAAAGAGCTCCCGCATACAGCACACTGACGCGGGAAGAAGAGATGGACAAAGGACAAGAACCAGGCTTTAAATGTGTTTTCCATAAAAAAGTGTAATAAGGCAATAAGAACCGTATCAGAATGGCAGCGCCTCCCGTACCAACCGCAAAAACAACGGATGCAGCGGCCCGTTGGTGGCTATGATATGATGCCCTTCTATAAAGTTCTCGTTTCCCAAAAAGTCTGTTACCTTACCGCCGGCTTCCAACACCATGAGTGCAGCCGCAGAGAAATCCCACTTACCGATAAAAGCTTCCAGCCAAGCGTCAAAACGTCCGGCAGCCACATAGCAGAGGGCAAGCGCCGCCGAACCATTCATGCGAATGCCTGCAACCTTACCGTAAAGTTCGTGTATCAAATGTTCGCCCGTACGGGCATACTGCTCGAAATTGTAGGGTAACTCTGTCACCACAAAAGCGTCTTTCAGTTCACTGACAAGCGAAACACGCAACCGTTCTCCGTTCACATAGGCTCCTCCTCCTTTCCAAGCATAAAAACACTCGTCTCGGCAGGGTTCATAAACCACACCCAGCAAAAGCGACTGCTTGTCACGCAAGGCAATACTTACACAATAGGGAGCATTGTCGTGAATATAGTTCGTTGTCCCATCCAAAGGATCCACTACCCAGCAATACGTTTCGTCACTATAGGCAGCAGACCCTTCTTCGGCAATGAATCCGGCTTCGGGAAGCAATTTCCTAAGGGCAGATACAACCTTTTTCTCGGAAGCCTTGTCCACATAAGATACATAATCGTGCGCATGTTTTTCCTGCACCACCTCCCGACGGAAACTTTTCCGCTCTTCCTTCAAAAAATGCCCGGCTTCACGGGCTACACAGCAGACAGCCTCTGTCAACGCCTTCAAATTTTCCATATTCTTATATTATTTACCATTCGCATCTTCCTGATAAATGAGCCTCCCCCGTTGGCTGACCGTCCACTCACCGTCTTCCAGACGTACGTTTTTCGTATCATCATCTTCCACATTCCAGGCATATCCACCGGCAGGCAGACCTCGACGGTCCAGAATTTCGTTCGAAACACCTTCCTCCGAGAAAAACAACTCCACTTGCGTAGAGTCCGGACTGAACACCAAGAACAAAGTCTTCCCGGCATCATCCACTGCATTCATGCGGACACCTTTCTCCCACAAATGGATGCAATCTTTCTGCACCTCGCTCCACGTATATCCGGCAGAAGCAATACAACCATGTTCGTCTTTATCACTACCAACCACGGCCTCTTTTTCCTTTCTCTCCGAAGTTTCCGCTTCCTTTTTACCGCCGTTTCCACAACCGGTCAACAAAGCTCCGGCACATATCAGGCACATAGATACAACCTTCATATTCATACGCTTGTTTTTATTAGTTTTCAATTGACAAAGTTAAAAACAAATCGGCAGTACTAAAAGTTTCTTCCCTTTTTATACGCACGGCTCTTTCGTTTAAAGGAGTTATCGGGAGTCAGAAGGAGTCATCAGCCGGCAAGTCGGCTTAGGAGTTAAAGCCGATAGTTCTGTGAATACATACACAAGAGTATCGGCTGTAACCCCTAGCGGAGCAAAGTGATAACTCCTCTAACTCTCTTGCTTGTCATGGCTTGAGATATACCACTGTTTTTCCACTACCATATTTGCGAATAATACCTTCTTCCAGAAATAGGTTCAAATCGGCCACCGCCTGATGTTTCGCCTTTCCGGTCAGCTGTTCATAATCAGTACGCGTAATGCAGCCATACTTATTCAAATGCTGCAACAGTTTTTTTCTCCGCTCCTCCAATGTCAATTTGGAATGAGAGATATAGGGAGATGCTTTCCGTTCCAGCTCCATTGTCTGAAAGCGGTTGCGGAATCTACTGCTGATACGTAAGTTCACATTCTGAAAATGTACGGACGGAGAGCGAATATCCTTTTTATTCGCCACGGCCTTGTCGCACTTCAATGACAACGAAAAGAATCCCAATTCGCCCACTTCAACTATCCATCCGTCTGCCAGCCAACTGTGCAACTCATCCGTTATAGCCTGCAACGTGCCATCGAGAATGGCAGGGCTGAAACCGGTAGCCTTGTGAACCAGTTCGCGGAATTTATCGGCAGGAATGGTTCCTTTGGGAAGAATACGGGCGTGAAGCAGCTTTTCTTCACCGTCCTCCGGAGAAGGATTGGGGGTCTGGTATAAATCGTAATAAGCACTCATATAATTTAGAATATCAGTTGGGCAATATTATTCATTCAATGCTGCAAGAACAAGTCCTGATGCACCGAGTTTAATTCGTTAGACAATTGTTGCTGTTTCGTTAAACGTCCATCTTACGAAAGAACAACAATTGTCTAACGGAAAGAAGACATCTGTCTAACGAATTAAAAACAACGCCCAAAAGTATTAATAAAAAGGGAAGTAGGGATTAAAAAAGGGGAAAAATCGCTCTAATAATAGGTTCATTGGCGTAATAAAAGCTTTTATTCAGTTGGTTTTTAAACAGACTCTTAAATGAGCAAAGTTGAGAATAAAAAGTTGCCGTTCCAAACAAAGAAAGAATGTTTATTTTGCTCCTGCTGGGCAACTCCATAACATCGCCATAGAACACCTTCCAAGCAGCGACTCTACTTTTATAGCGGAACAAATAAATTTCTATCGGTTGTCGTCTACGCGACAATTGGTTATGATAAAAGACAAAAGCCATATTAAAGAAGCTGTTCTCTATGGAGGTCTTAAATATGATGCTGATACAACAGCTTTAGTAGTCGAAAACAAAAAATATACTGATATTCCTCGAGACTTGAATATTCAACATACCTTCTATCCGGATTCCCTAAACCTGCGTGACGGAGCCAAATACCTTCCCGCCACTAAGATAGAAGCTGAACAAATTAAACAAGCACTAGAGAATACGAGACTTCAGCCAGCCTTATATATGGATTTACGAGGTACAGAAGAATCTTTTAAAGCTTTATCAGGTAAGAATATCAGTATGCTACATATCGCCACTCATGGTTTCTATTGGACAGAAACAGAAGCCAGACAGACAAAGGATCTTGATTTCTTGATGATGGGAGACAATAACCAATCACGCTACGTAGAAGACAAAGCATTGACTCGATCAGGACTGCTATTGTCAGGAGCAAATATTGCACTGAAAGGAAATCCTTTGCCGGAAGGATTAGAAGACGGCATACTCACCGCCAAAGAGCTTGCCGGTTTAGATTTACGAGGGTTAGACCTGGTAGTACTTTCTGCCTGCCAAACCGGACTGGGAGAAATAACCGGTGACGGAGTATTCGGCTTGCAACGCGGTTTCAAAAAAGCGGGAGCCAACACATTATTAATGAGTCTCTGGAAAGTGGACGATAATGCTACTCAACTCTTGATGACACAGTTTTACAAGAATCTGCTCGCAGGAAAGAGCAAATTTGAATCTTTGCGCGAGGCCCAGAAGTATGTACGTGACTACGAAGTTGAAATTGAAACAACTCCCGACAAGCGCTGGCAGTCAGAAGCCAGGCAAAAAGAAAAACAGAGCAAAAAGCCTATGCCCAAAGAGTTCAAGAAAATAAAAAAATATAAGGATCCCTTTTACTGGGCTGCATTCATTTTATTGGATGCAATTGATTAACTCTTAATTTATGAAAAACATGAAAAATTACTTATTGTGCATATTCCTTGCAGTATTTACCATCAGTATTTATGGGCAAAACCACAAGAATGCTGCGGACTATAGGACAGATGCAATAAATGGAAACGCGATTGCACAATTCTATCTCGGACAGAGCTACTTTAGGGGATGGGGTATAAAACCTGATACCATACAAGCCGTTTATTGGTGGCGAAAGTCGGCTGAGCAAGGAAATCCTGCTGCACAAAACAATATGGGTGCAGCCTATAGTAATGGCTGGGGGAATTTAACTCAAAATAAAGAAACGGCCATCTATTGGTATAAAAAAGCAGCTGAAAAAAATGGGGCTTTTCCACAAAAGAACCTTGGACGCATATATGAAGACAAAGAAAACTATGAAGAGGCTTTTATCTGGTATAAAAAAGCCGCCGAACACAATAATAGCCCGGAATCTTATTATGCACAAAGCCGCTTAGCCTATTTACTGAAAAACGGGTTAGGAGTCACAAAGAATTACCCCGCCGGAATGGCATGGACAAAACGAGCAGCTAAAAACGGGAATGCAAGCGGACAGATTTCGCTTGCAATCTCTTATGAATACGGCATAGACAACATCTTGAGAAAAGATGGGAATTCAGCGTTATATTGGTACAAAAAGGCTGCTCTCAACAAAGACATTGGAGAACTCCAGAAGTCTATAGCAGAAGCTGCCATAGAAAGATTGGAAGAAGCGGGATTCAACGGACAGAATACTCTCCTCAAAATGATACCGGACTATAAACCATTCTACACTGCACCTTCGGAAAGTGAACAGAAAAGCATGCATGAATCTGTTCGCAATAGCACGGTAGAGTGGGGAAAAACAATAGAAGGAGAGGCTTCTCTAGGACAAACCCAAAATGATGAAATAAATGGATTCAGGGTAGAATTCAAAGAAGATAATATTAAAATTGGCTTTACTAAAAACTCAGAATTCACTTTATTCATCCATATTCAAGAAGATGACATAATAGTTAAAAATGGCTCTGAAAATGGTGTAGAATACAACCGAAACACCGGAAAACCGTATATGCTGCTCCGCCCCTACAGTTATGAAATAGAAGCCAAAGAATATCCCGGACAAATATTTGAACGGACAAACTACACAAACGGGAATAAATATTGGGGAGAAACCTATAATGGACAACGCCACGGATACGGCATTCATATCTGGGAAAATGGGAATATGTGGTTCGGCCCTTGGAAGGATGGTGAAAGAAATGGATACGGCGCTTACTTTGATATTACGGCACACACCATTCAGTCAGGAAAATGGATTGGAAATGAATTGATAGCCGGTACTTCTTATATCTGTAAAGAAAAAGCGGAACCGGTTCTTCCAGCCAGAACCAGAACCGTTTCAAAACCATTTTCCTATAGCGGTACTGTTCGCTATATAAATTTACCGACCAGCTCATACATGTCATACATCACAGAAGCCATCAACAAATGGGGGAAATGCCGTACCGGAGCAATCACTATGTATGGAGCAGGAGTAGGAGTGTATGGGAATAGTGGATATGCCTACACCGGCAGTACTCCCAGCAAGCTTAAGAAACGTATAGAAGAAGCCAACAGCAGCAATGCTGAAATAACAGACATCAACATCACTGAAAATGGCAACTATGTAATTATCTTAGGCGGTTCAGGGTATTGGACTCTTGGTTATCCGGATGCATTCCTCAAAAAACTGGAACAATATCGTACAGGAGATTTAAGAGACGACAATATTCTTTCGGCCTGCTTCAATGATAGAGGAGAATGGGTAGTTATCACGGACAAGCATTACAGCTATTCAAATGAAACCATCAAAAATTTCATACTGAAAGCCGAAGAACTATACGAAGAGGTTTACTATGCCTATATTACCAATTACGGGATGATAGCTTGCTGCAAAAACGGAGTATATTACAAAAACATTCCATCCAATTTGGCAGAGGCATTGAAGAAACTCACATTCAAACCCAAAGTCATCAAGTTTACAGACAATGGATTGTACTTGATTACAGATGGAGAATCACAAAATTATTATTTTATGTAATCACTCATTTTTTTTAAATATAGGCAATAGGTTATAGCATAGGACTTTCCATGTCGTCAAATGGCTAAATACAACGTTAAAAAAAGTCGTTCAGTCCCGTTAAAGCACCATGCCGTTTTTAAGTGTTGTAACTTCGCACCGTGGTCACAAAGAAACAGGTCTCGCTAACTGACGAGTGAACGAAACCGCAAGTAACAACCATTAAAAACAAAAAACATTATGGCATTTCGTTATGTAGTAAAAAAGAGAATGGTAGGCATTGGTACCAAAACCGAGAAGTATGTAGCTGCTTCTTATTCCGTAGCAAATATTGATTTTGATAGATTATGCGACCAGGTGACCAGTCAAGGGATGGTGCCAAGAGGTATCGTAAAAGCCGTATTGGACGGTATGATTGACGCACTCTGCACCTATGCCAGCATCGGTGCAACCGTACGGCTGGGAGACTTCGGAAGCCTCCGACCGGGATTGAACGGCAAAAGCCAGGAGGATGCAAAGTCTGTAACGGCTGATGTCGTTTACCGCCAGAAACTGATTTTCGTGCCGGGACAACGTTTGAAGAACATGATGAAACAATCGGGCATCACACGATTGGTAACCGGCTCTGAAATCGTGCCGGACAATGAAGAAAATCCCGGAGGAAACGAAAGCGGAGGCGGCGGCAATGATGGTGACCAAGGTGAAAATCCATTAGGATAAACTGATAGAGTTTTATCAAGGAAACAAACAATTCCACAGAGGAGGCTTCATGACAAGTCTCCTCTGTTTATTTATATGACCTGTTTCGCTATCCATGCACAAGCCTCAGCATCAGCCAACGCATGATGATGATGTTCCAACTGATAGCCACAGCAAACAGCCACTGTATGCAACTGATAGTTAGGCAATCCCTTTATAGCACGACGTGATGCCTGCAAAGTACAATAAAACTCATAATCCGGATAATCCATGCAGTAAGTACGGAAAACAGCTTTCAGGCAGCTTTCATCAAAGGCCTTGTTGTGCGCTACCAATGGCAAGCCTTCAATGCGTGGAGCTATTTCCTGCCACACAACGGGAAAGATAGGAGCATCCTGGGTATCTGCCAACGTCAGACCATGCACGCGGGTATTCCAATAAGTGTAATACTCCGGTTCGGGACGGATGAGGCTATAATAATGGTCCACAATCTCTCCATCACGTACGATAACCACTCCTACACTACAAACGCTGGTACGCTGTTCGTTGGCCGTTTCAAAATCAATGGCAGCAAAATCTTTCATCCGATATGGTTTTATAGTCGCCAAAGATACGAAAAATTCACTCTGTTCCTTTCATTCTACACCTGGTTTCCATTATCTTTGTCCCCCGGACAAAGGTTAAAATATCATGGAACATCCACTTTCGCAATTCAAATATTGTCCGAAATGCGGTTCAGCCCATTTCGAAGTTCATAACGAGAAGTCGAAGCAGTGCGCCGACTGCGGTTTCGTCTACTACTTCAACCCCTCTTCCGCCACCGTCGCCTTGATACTGAACGAGCGCGACGAGCTGTTGGTGTGCCGCCGCGCCAAAGAGCCTGCCAAAGGGACGCTGGACCTCCCCGGAGGCTTCATCGACATGACCGAGACCGGTGAGGAAGGCGTTGCCCGCGAAGTAAGAGAAGAAACCGGCATGAAGGTGGCAAAGGCCGAATATCTCTTCTCCCTACCCAATATTTACATCTATTCCGGCTTCCCCGTACACACGCTGGATATGTTTTTCCGTTGTACGGTGGAGGACACCTTGCACTTCGAGGCGATGGACGACGCGGCAGACCTCTTCTTCCTCCCCTTAAAAGATATCCGTACGGAAGAGTTCGGACTCGGCTCCATCCGCAAAGGAGTGGGTATCTTCCTGGAAGACATACGGAAGAACAAAAGTGAATGATTATTCGTTCCTATTATGGTATATATCCTAAAAAAGCCAAACAAGTGTAACATTTCCGGGTTAAAACCCGTATTTTTGTAAAATACCTATTCTAACAAAAGAAGATGAAACATAAAATCTCCCGAATATTGTGCACAGCACTCTGTTGCGCACCTTTACTCGCCTCAGCACAAACAAGCGAGAAGAGTACTTCTCCCAAGCGACTCTACCAGGAAGGACAAACGCTGTTCCAGCAAAAGGCCTATGCTGCCGCCATCTCCCCGTTGCAAGCCTATGTACGCCAGATGAATGCAGACGGCAAGCCTCTGCCCGATACCGGCGAGCGGCAAGAAGCGGAATACATGCTGGTATGCGCCGCATACGAGCTCAGAGACCCCAAAAGCATAGACCTACTCCGCGCCTTTCTGGACGAATATCCTGATACTCCCCATGCCAACCGCATCTATGCATTAATCGCCTCCTCCTATTTCTTCGAAGGCAATTATGACGATGCCCTCGCCATGTTCAACTCTGCCCGCCTCGACCTTCTGGGTACCGAGGAGCGTGACGACATGACCTACCGCCTTGCCACCTGCTATCTGAAGACGGGCAATGTAAAGGAAGCAGCCATCTGGTTCGAGACCCTGCGCAGCACCAGCAGGAAATATGCAGCGGACTGTGCTTACTACATCTCTTATATCCGATATACCCAAGGACGGTATGACGAAGCGCTCAGCGGTTTCCTGCCTCTGCAGGACAATGCCAAGTACAAGAACCTGGTCCCCTATTACATCGCCGAAATCTACTTGCTGAAGAAACAGTACGACAAGGCGGAAATTGTAGCGCAAAATGCTTTGTCGGCCCACCCCGACGGTCTGAGCTACACGCACACGGCGGAGCTGAACCGCATCCTCGGTACAGCCGAATACCATTTCGGGAAATATCACGAAGCCATAAAGTCCTTCGAGCAATACCTGGAGCACAATGCCGAATCTGCCACTCATAGAAGAGATGCCCTCTACATGCTGGGTATGTCCTATTATCAATGCGGCGTGTATTCCCAAGTTCCTGCCATCCTTGGCGAAGTGACTACCGAGAACGACGCTCTCTCCCAAAATGCCTACCTGCACATGGGACTGGCTTACCTGCAACTGGCCGACAAGACCAAGGCACGTATGGCCTTCGAGCAGGCTGCCGCTTCCAATGCCGACCCGAAAATCAAGGAACAAGCCGCCTATAACTACGCCTTATGCATTCACGAGACCTCCTATTCCGCTTTCGGCGAATCGGTGACCGTCTTTGAGAAATTCCTAAACGAATTTCCAAACTCTCCTTATGCCGAGAAAGTCAGCAACTACCTGGTGGAAGTGTACATGAATACACGCAGCTACGATGCCGCACTCAAATCCATCGACCGCATCTCCCATCCCAGCAAAGCCATTCTGGAAGCCAAGCAGAAGATTCTGTTCCAACTCGGGACCCAGTCTTTTGCCAACACGCAGTTCGAGCAAGCCATCGGTTACTTCAACCAAAGCGTCACGCTGGGACAATACAACCTCCAGACCAAGGCAGACGCCCTCTACTGGCTCGGCGAGTCTTATTACCGCCTGAACCGGATGAGAGAAGCCGCCCGCAATTTCAACGAATATCTGTCACTCACCCGGCAGAGGGATACGGAAATGTTTGCCCTTGCCTACTATAACCTGGGCTACATCGCTTTCCACCAGAAAGACTATTCGACGGCAGAGAACCGTTTCCGCAACTTTGTCCAACTGGAGAAAGGTGAAAACCCGACCGCATTGGCAGATGCCTACAACCGTATCGGTGACTGCAACCTGCACGTCCGCCGCTTCGACGAGGCCAAGCAATACTATACAAAAGCAGAAAGTCTGGGAACACCTGCCGGAGACTACTCTTACTATCAGCTGGCCCTTGTAGCCGGCCTGCAAAAAGACTATTCCGGAAAGGTTACTTTACTGGACCGCCTTGCCGTCAAATATCCCAATTCGCCTTATGCCATCAATGCCCTTTACGAAAAAGGGCGCTCCTACGTACAGAGCAACAACAGCCCCCAAGCTATCGCCGCCTTCCGCGAATTGCTCGGCAAGTATCCCGAGAGTCCCGTCAGCCGTAAAGCCGCCGCCGAAATCGGTCTGCTTTACTACCAGAACGACGACTATGACCGTGCCATAGAAGCCTACAAACATGTAGTCACCCAATATCCCGGAAGCGAGGAAGCCCGCCTTGCCATGCGCGACTTAAAGTCCATCTACGTAGATGCCAACCGCGTGGACGAGTTTGCCGCCCTCGCCGCCCAGATGCCGGGAGAAATCCGCTTCGAACCCAGTGAGCAAGACTCGCTGACTTACATCGCTGCCGAAAAAGTATATATGAAAGGCGAAGCCGCACCTGCCAAAGAGAGCTTCACCCGCTATCTGCAAAGTTATCCGGGAGGCGCTTTCAGCCTGAATGCACACTACTACCTCTGCGTCATAGGCAAAGAGCAGAAAGATGACGAGGCGGTATTGGAACATGCCGGAAAACTGCTGGAATACCCCGATAACCCATATTCTGAAGAGGCTTTGCTGATGCATGGAGAAATTCTGTTCAACCGCCAGCAATATGACCTGGCATTGGCCGACTACAAGAAATTGCAGGCCAAAGCCACCACGGCAGAGCGCCGCCAGCTTGGCGCTATCGGTGTACTGCGCTGTGGAGCACTGATGCATGATGATGCGGAAGTCATCAACGCCGCCACAGCCTTGCTTGCCGAAGCCAAGCTGTCTCCGGAGCTCCGGAACGAGGCATTGTACTACCGTGCCAAGGCATACCTCAACCAGAAAGCCGACAAGAAGGCAATGGATGACCTTCAGCTGCTGGCCAAAGACACCCGTACCCTTTATGGAGCCGAAGCCAAATATCTGGTGGCATTACAATGGTACAACGCCGGTAATTATGCCTCTGCAGAAAAGGAAATCCTTAATTTCATCGACCAGAGCACACCGCATGCCTACTGGCTGGCACGCAGTTTCATCCTTCTGTCTGATGTATATGTAGCCATGGACAAGAAGCTCGATGCACGCCAATACCTATTGAGCCTGCAGCAGAACTACCAGGCCGATGACGATATAGCAAGCATGATTAACGAAAGACTGGAGAAATTGAAGTAAGAAATATAGCACATTATGAAAAAGATACAATATATCCTCGCAGGAACTATGCTTGTCTCCCTCTCTTTGGGAGCACAAGCCCAGACACAACCCCAAGACACCACCATGAACCGTACGGTAGTCGTGGAACAAGAATATAATCCGGACATCATGGACGCCTCCAAAGTGAACGTGCTTCCCAGGGTGGAACCTCCTACCGTCAGCAAAAAGGCGGTGGAATATGACGCCACCCTGATGCCGGCAACCCATATCCCGGCAGGTATCATGCAAGCCTATACCGGAAAAGAGACGCAGGCGAAAGCGCTGCCCGGATATGTACGCTTGGGATACGGTAACTACGGTAACCTCGATGTACGCGCCAACTACCTCTTCTCCTTATCCCCCAAAGACCGCCTCAACCTAACATTCACAATGGATGGCATGGATGGCAAACTGGACTTGCCGGATAATGGCGGGAAGTGGAATTCATTCTACTACCGTACCCATGCTGCCATGGATTATGTACATGCTTTCAGCAAAGTCGATTTGAATATTGCCGGAAAGTTCAACCAAAGCAATTTCAACTTCCTGCCCGACTTCGTCAGCAACAAGCAGAAATTCGTTTCGGGTGATGTACATTTCGGGGTAAGTTCCACGAGCGACGATATGCCTCTCCAATTCCGTGCCGAAACCAATTTGTTGGTCTACCAGCGCCAACACGACCTCATGGTGAGCAATATCAAAGAAAATATCGTGCGCACCAAAGCCGATGTCACCGGTTCCATCTCCGATGAGCAGACCATCGGCATGGCTTTTGCCATGGACAACACATTCTACAGCGACGGACGTTTCGAGAATCACACCGACGTAGACTTCAATCCATACTATCTCTTTCAGAATGACGACTGGAAAATACGTCTCGGCGCACACGTCGACCTGGCTTTCGGTTTCGGCAAGAAGTTCCGCGCCGCTCCCGACGTAGAAATACAATACATCTTCTCGGACAGCTACATCCTCTACGCACAAGGTAAGGGAGGACGGCTACAGAACGATTTCCGCCGTCTGGAAACCATTACGCCTTATGGCATTACAAACCAGCAGCTTGACAATACCTACGAACAGCTCAACGCAGCCATCGGCTTCAAGGCAAGCCCGGTCAGCGGATTGTGGTTCAACCTATACGGCGGATATCAAGATTTGAAAAACGACCTGATTGACACTCCGACTGTCAAGTCCGACGGGATAAGCAATGTTTACCTCACAGAAGATACCAAGAACCTCTACGCCGGAGCCGACCTGAGCTACAACTACAAGGATGTTTTCTATCTCGCCGCCAATGCCGTCTATCGCCATTGGACAACGGACTCAGACGGTTCTGATGTCGTAGTAAGCTTCAAACCGGCCGTAGAAGGCAATCTCAATCTCAAGGTACGCCCCATCTCCCCACTGCTTGTCGGCATCGGCTATCAGCACATCTCACGCCAGGGCGTGGAGGGCAACAAGGCGGACCCCGTCAGCAATCTCTATCTGAACGGCAGCTACGAACTCTTCAAAGGTATCTCCGTGTATGCGCGCGTGAACAACTTGCTGAACAAAGATTACCAGTACTACTGGGGATACCCTTCAGAAGGTCTTAGTTTCTTAGGCGGAGTAAGCTTCCTCTTTTAATAGGGGCAGCACAAGCCGGAGCTCTAAATTGAACAAAAAAGGTCATTTTTGCTAAATTCTCCTTATATTATAAGGTGGGAAGAATCTTTTTTTCCTACTTTTGCGGGCGAATTCAGTGGCGGGAGTCACTAAAAAACAGAAATTTATGCAGAAAAACCTTGTCATAGTCGAGTCTCCGGCGAAAGCAAAAACCATCGAGAAATTCCTTGGAAAAGATTTCAAAGTCCTTTCCAGCTACGGCCATATACGTGATTTGAAGAAAAAAGAATTCAGTATTGACGTAGACAAAGACTTCAAACCGCATTACGAGATACCGGCGGATAAAAAGAAAATCGTAACCCAGCTGAAAGAAGAAGCCGAGCAGGCAGAAACCGTATGGCTGGCTTCCGATGAGGACCGCGAAGGGGAAGCCATCGCATGGCACTTGTACGAAGTGCTGAAACTGAAGCCGGAACACACCAGACGCATCGTCTTCCATGAAATCACCAAAGGTGCCATCCTGAAAGCGATAGAAAATCCCCGTGACATTGACATCAACCTGGTCGATGCCCAGCAAGCCCGACGTATCCTGGACCGTATCGTAGGTTTTGAACTTTCACCGGTATTGTGGAAGAAAGTGAAACCTGCCCTTTCTGCAGGCCGTGTACAGTCCGTAGCCGTCCGTCTCATTGTAGAGCGCGAACGCGAGATACATGCATTCCAGACCGAAGCATCCTACCGTGTTACCGCCGTATTCCTCGTTCCGGACACTGACGGCAAAACAGTGGAAATGAAAGCCGAACTGGCGCACCGGCTTAAGACAAAGGCAAAAGCCCGGAAATTGCTGGAGAGCTGTAAAGCAGCCACGTTTACCATCAGCGACATCACTACCCGTCCGCTGAAGAAAACTCCCGCAGCCCCGTTCACCACCTCTACCTTGCAGCAGGAGGCTGCCCGCAAACTGGGCTTCACCGTGGCACAGACCATGATGGTGGCGCAACGTCTGTACGAATCCGGATTGATAACCTACATGCGTACCGACTCCGTCAACCTTTCCGAACTTGCCGTCAACGCCAGCCGTGAAACCATCTCCAACCTGATGGGCGAACGTTACGTACACAACCGCCACTTCGCCACCAAGACCAAAGGAGCGCAAGAGGCCCACGAAGCTATCCGCCCCACCTATATGGAGAATGCCAAGATAGAAGGTATCCCACAGGAAAGAAAGCTGTACGACCTCATCTGGAAACGTACCATCGCCTCGCAGATGGCAGATGCCGAAGTGGAAAAGACAACCGTAACCATTGCTATCAGCAACGAGACGGAGACTTTCACTGCAACCGGCGAAGTGGTGAAATTCGACGGTTTCCTCCGTGTCTACCGCGAATCATACGATGATGACGTAGAAACCCAGGAAGATGAGGCACGCCTACTGCCCCCTCTGAAAAAAGGACAGAAGCTCGAACATGAAGGTATCACCGCTACCGAACGTTTCACCCAACACCCTCCCCGCTACACGGAAGCAAGCCTTGTGCGCAAATTGGAGGAACTGGGTATCGGACGTCCGTCTACCTATGCTCCTACCATTTCCACCATCCAGCAACGCGAATACGTGATAAAAGGAGAAAAAGCTGGTGAAGAACGCACCTACAATGTGCTTAACCTGCAGGGTAATGAAATAACGGACAACAACCATACAGAAATCACCGGAGCCGAAAAGTCAAAACTGATGCCGACAGACACCGGTATTGTGGTCAATGACTTCCTGATAGAGTACTTCCCGGACATCCTTGACTACAACTTCACAGCGAGCGTCGAAAAGCAATTCGACGAAATAGCCGAAGGTGACAAGCAATGGACTGCCATTCTGAAAACATTCTATAAAAAATTCCATCCTTCAGTAGAAAACACACTTGCCGCGAAAACCGCCCACAAGGCAGGCGAACGGATTCTGGGAACAGACCCCGTCAGCGGAAAGCAAGTGTCTGTAAAAATCGGACGTTTCGGCCCAGTAGCACAGATAGGTACTGCCGAAGATGAGGAAAAGCCCCGTTTCGCTCAGGTGAAAAAAGAAATGTCCATCGAGACCATTACGCTGGAAGAAGCGCTGGAGCTGTTCAAACTTCCCCGTACTCTCGGAGAGTACGAAGGCAAGAATGTAGTCGTAGGTGCGGGACGTTTCGGACCTTATATCCAGAACAACGGCTTGTATGCCTCATTACCCAAGACAATGGACCCGATGACCGTTACGCTGGAAGAAGCTATTGAACTTTTGCAAAAGAAACAAGAAGCAGAAGCCCAGAAACATATCAAGAAGTTTGAGGAAGAACCGGAACTGGAAATCCTGAATGGACGCTATGGCCCTTACATCGCTTATAAAGGCAGCAACTACAAGATTCCTAAAGACATCATCCCTCAAGACCTAAGCCTTCAGGCTTGTCTGGAGATTGTGAAACTGCAAAGCGACAAGGAGACGGGCAAGTCGAAACGGACTGCAAAGGTAACCAAGCCCACAGCCAAGTCAACAACGAAAACCAGTAAGGCGACGAAGGCAGCGACAACCAAGGCCACTTCAACAGCCAAGAAAAAGTAAAATGAAAGTACATGATACAAAATCCTCCTTTGCCGGACAAAATATCCGGCAAAGGAGGATTTTCTTTTTTCTTTCATCTTTCCCTTCCAATTTAAGGTTGCTTTTACCGTTATTCTCATAAAAGAGCTCCAAGACGGTCGAAACAAGTGAAAGTTTTCTTTCTATATCAAATAAATATATATATTTGTGCTAAAGGCAATTACAGCAAGCAAACAAACAAAAAATGAAAGGTATGAATAAAATTTTCTTTACCAAAAGAACTTCCATTCTGTTACTGGCAATATCTCTGTTCAGCAGTTGTATGGAAAAAGACGTGTATCAAGGAGATAAGAATACACCGTTGAATCCCACAGAGGTATTCGATTTCAGTCTGACGAAAGAAGTAAAACTGAACGTCGACTATGGTTTCACCAACGACTATTACATTATTTTCGAGCTCTACAATCAGAATCCCATGAAGGAAGAGAACAACTCTTGGATAAAAGATGAGAAGCTCTCCCCCATCTATGCAGCCTCCACAGACAAAAAAGGGCAGTACTCAGGGAAAATCACCATCCCCTCCGACATTACGGAAATATGGATTTACAGTGACTATCCCGGTGCCGTTTCTCCGGTCAAGTTAGCAGTGTCCAATGAAGAAATCAATTTTGACCAGGCGGAATATATAGCATCCTTGCAAACCAAGACAAGGGCAACGACAGCAGGCGGCTACAGCTATCCTGACGATTGGAAACTCATTCCGGGTACGGATTGGGATGTTTATGGTCTTCCAGTCAATATAGAAAGTATCTTGAGTATGCCACCGGCTGAAATTCTGTACAGCATCAAAAAAACATATACCAAGGTGGCCAAAGAAGGAATAAAAGTCATGCATCCGGAATGGCTCAACAATAACACAACATCCGAAATCAAAATCACCAAAGCGACGGAAGTGAGTCTTGTATTCATTAGCAGTGGTGCCGGATGGAACAATACCATCGGATATTTCACCTATCCGACCAACGAAGTCCCTACTGAAAGCACGGTCCAGAAAATCCTTGCATTCCCTAATGCGTCCCCCATCAGCAAGTCAAGCGGAACGGGCAGACTACTCTGCGGCCATGAAATGAAACTGAAATATTGGAATAAAAGTACACAGCAGTTCGAAGATAAATTCCCTGCCGGCGTTACTCTAGGCTGGTGTCTGGAAGGAATGGGCTTTAACAACGGAAACATCAAGAAGACCGGTCACACCCGCTTTTCTTACAGTTCTATGAACAGTGACAATGCACAACGCGTGGTAGCCCTGCGCGATGGAGGAACAAACCAGATTGTAGCCATCGGATTCGAAGACAATACAGACTACGACTACTGTGACGCCACATTCTATGTCAAGATAGCAGAAGCCAATGCCATTGACCCTGAAGGACCAGAACTGCCTCCGGTAGATCCGCCCAGCAACCTGGAATATACTGTTTATGGTACACTGACCTATGAGGACCAATGGCCCTCTGAAGGAGATTATGACATGAACGATGTAGTGGTCGAATACCAATCCACCATCTACAAAAGTGCTCTGGACGATAAGATATATAAGATTATGGATGAGTTTACCCCTATCCACAATGGAGGGAGCTACGTTTGCGGATTCGGTTACCAACTTTCCAATATCGACCCATCCAAAGTAAGGAGCATCAATGTCACCGGTTCAGACAGCTGGGAAATGGAAACGGGACAGTCACACCCCACCATCACTCTTTTTAACGATATCAAGAAAGTGCTGGGACAAAAAATCACTGTCACCACTGAAGTGATAGACATCTCTTCCAAAGACAACTCTGTGAATCCTCCCTACAACCCGTTCATTTTTGTCAACGACAGAAACAGAGAGGTACACTTAGTGAATTATCCGCCCACCAACAAAGCCGATATGGAGCTCTTCAATACCCAGGACGATGTGTCGAACACCTCAGCAGGAATCTATTATATTGCACGCTATAAAGAGGAAATACAACTGATGCCCTTCGGAATCAACCTCCCCAACATCGTAGATTTCAATATACCTGCAGAGGGCGTAAAGATATACAACACATATCCCGACTTCATCGAATGGGTCAAATCGGACGGAAGCACCCACAAAAATTGGTATAAGAAATAAAGGACATGTTGCAAAGCCAACAATAGAACATAAAACAGAAAAACGGAGCATAGCCGAGAATCAATCCGGCTACGCTCCGCTTTCATTTATAAGAAACTTGCGTAAAGTTACATTCTGTCAGGTACCTCAATTCCCAGTAAGCCCATACCTAAGCGTACCACCTTGGCTACATTTTCGGACAATGCAAGGCGGAATATCTTCACTGCTTCGTTCTCCTCACGCAAAATGCTGAAGTCATGGTAGAACTGGTTATATTCCTTCACAAGGTCATACGTATAGTTTGCAATGATGGACGGGCTGTAATCCTCACCTGCCTGCTTCACAATAGCGGCAAAGTCGGCAACCATCTGTATCAGCCCCTCTTCCTTCTCGCTCAGTTCAATGCCGACGGGCAACTGGGCAGGGATTTCGAGACCGGCCTCTTTTGCCTTGCGGAGAACAGACTGGATACGTGCATAAGTATATTGGATGAACGGTCCCGTATTACCATTAAAGTCGATGGACTCTTTTGGATTGAATGTCATGTTCTTGCGGGCATCCACTTTCAGGATGAAGTACTTTAAGGCACCCAGACCAACGATACGGGCGATATTGTCCGCCTCTTCCTTTGTCAGACCATCCAGTTTACCCAGTTCATTGCTGGTTTCTTTGGCTGTATCAATCATCTCCGCCATCAGGTCGTCAGCATCAACCACGGTACCTTCGCGGCTCTTCATCTTACCCTCGGGAAGTTCCACCATACCGTAAGAGAAGTGCACCAACCCTTTACCCCATTCGAAGCCCAGTTTGTCGAGCAGGATGGACAATACCTGGAAATGGTAATTCTGTTCGTTGCCTACCACATAAATCATCTTGTCGATGGGATAATCTGCAAAGCGGAGTTTGGCAGTACCTATATCCTGCGTCATGTAGACGGATGTACCGTCCGCACGCAACAGCAGCTTGTGGTCCAACCCCTCACCCGTGAGGTCTGCCCATACAGAGCCATCTTCTTTCCGGTAGAAGAAGCCTTTCTCCAGGCCCTCCATTACCTTCTCCTTACCTTCGAGGTACGTGTTTGATTCGTAATATATCTTATCAAAAGTTACACCCATCATACGGTAAGTCTCGTCAAAACCTGCATACACCCAGTCGTTCATCTTCTTCCAGAGCGCACGTACTTCCGGGTCATTGGCCTCCCACTTTACCAGCATTTCACGAGCCTCCTTCATCAAAGGAGATTCAGCTTCCGCCTTGGCTTTGGCTTCTTCCTCATTCATGCCTTCGCTTTGGAACTTGGCCATCAGTTCTTTCACTTCCGCTTTATAATGCTTGTCGAAGGAAACATAGTAATCGCCAATCAAGTGGTCTCCCTTCTTGCCGGATGATTCGGGAGTTTCACCATTCCCGTACTTCTGCCATGCCAACATGGACTTGCAGATATGAATTCCACGGTCATTGACAATATTTGTCTTTACTACCTTATTACCGTTGGCAGCCACTATATTAGCCAGCGCATTTCCCAAAAGATTATTGCGTACATGGCCCAAATGAAGCGGTTTGTTGGTGTTGGGAGAAGAATACTCAATCATCACCAATGGAGAGTTGTCAGTAGCAGCCACGATACCGTACTGCTTGTCCGCATGAATGCCATTCAACAATTCTATCCACGCAGAGGAGGCAATGGTCAGGTTCAGGAAGCCCTTGATGACATTAAATGCTGCAACCGAAGGCTCGTTTGCCTGCAAGTATTCACCAATTTCCTGGGCCGTCTGCTCCGGTCCTTTCTTGGACATACGGAGGAAAGGGAATACAACCAGCGTGAGGTGTCCCTCAAATTCTTTCTTGGTTTTCTGCAACTGCACTTGTGCGGCAGGAACATCCTGTCCGTAAAGCGCTTTCAGTCCGCCGATGACGGACGATACCAGTTTCTGTTCTATATTCATGATTCAAATGTATTTTCCTGCGTGCAAAGATAGCGTAAACCGAAATCAGTACAAAACAAGCAGGCTTGTTTTTATGGCCTCACAAGATATTCAACATACAAAGAGGGGACGCTCTTTGTAAAACGTCCCCTCTTTGTATGTTGAGTATACTGTTCTTATTCAGCTGTCAATTCCGTACCTGGTTTGAATTTAACAACTTTCTTTGCAGCAATCTCGATAGGCTTTTTAGTAGAGGGGTTGATACCCATACGCGCTCCTCTTTCCACCACACTGAAAGTTCCAAAACCAACCAATGATACTTTATCACCGGCCTTCATTGCCTTAGTGACTGATGCGATAAATGCATCCAATGCTTTCTTTGAATCAGTCTTTGACAAACCAGACTCCGCTGCCATAGCGCTAATAAGTTCCGCCTTATTCATAATGCTTAAAATTAATTAATATGTTACACAAAAGATATTTTTACTTTTCATCACAAACCTCCACAAAAATAGAGCAATATTTCTGAATATCAAATAAAAACATTAAAAAAATATTGGAAAACAACGAAAAAGAAGGAATAGAATCTGCTTTTTCTGTTATAGAACAGAATTTATTCGTATTTTTGCCGGAGAAAGCAAAAACAGGCAACTGTTTTTGAACTGTAAAATGAATTGAAACAACAGATTATGAATACTATACCTACTGTAACCAAAAACCTTTTAATCATTAATGTGCTGATGTTTCTGGGTACCATCGTCGCCCAAAGCTACGGCATCGACCTCGCCCAATATCTGGGATTGCATTTTTTTCTTGCCGAAGATTTCAATGCAGCACAATTGATAACATATATGTTCATGCACGCTGGATTCGCGCACATATTTTTCAACATGTTTGCCGTATGGATGTTCGGACGTATTTTAGAGCAGGTATGGGGGCCAAAACGATTTCTGTTCTACTATCTGGTGTGCGGTATAGGAGCCGGAATTATCCAGGAGGTGGTACAGTATATTCATTATGAGACAGTACTTTCCGCCTATGACAGCGTAAATACTGGCATGGCCATCATCCCGATGGAGGAATATCTCAATATGATGACTACCGTGGGAGCTTCGGGAGCAGTATACGCCATTCTGCTGGCATTCGGCATGTTGTTCCCCAACCAGCAAATGTTCATCTTCCCGTTACCGGTTCCCATCAAGGCCAAATATTTTGTTATCGGATATGCCTTGATTGAACTTTATGCCGGATTTGCAAACAGTGCAGGAGACAATGTGGCTCACTTCGCACATCTGGGTGGTATGGTATTCGGCTTTATCCTGATTATGTACTGGAGAAAAAAGAACAGAGGAAATGGCTACTATTATAACTGATTTGAAAGAAACCTTCCGTAGGGGGAACATTTATATCCAACTGATTTACATCAATGTAGCGGTATTCATACTTACTACGCTAACCGAAGTCATGTTCCAGTTGTTCAACCGGAGCATAGCAGGCGTATTCGAATGGTTGGAACTGCCGGCATCAGTCATACGCTTCATCCTGCAACCATGGTCACTACTGACATATATGTTCATGCATGCAGGATTCATGCACATTCTTTTCAATATGCTGTGGCTTTACTGGTTCGGTGCACTGTTCCTGAGTTTCTTCTCTGCAAAGCATCTCCGGGGTGTATACATTCTGGGAGGAATTTGCGGCGGTCTGCTCTATATGGCCGCCTATAACATTTTCCCGTATTTCCGTCCCATGACAGACTATTCTTTCATGCTGGGTGCTTCTGCCTCTGTACTTGCCATTGTAGCCGCCACCGCCTATCGCGAGCCCAACTATCCGATACGGCTACTGCTGTTCGGAACCATCCGGCTGAAATACCTGGCACTCATCGTTATAGGCACCGATTTACTGTTCATCACCTCCAGCAATGCCGGTGGACACATCGCACATTTAGGAGGTGCGCTGGCAGGGGTATGGTTTGCCGCCAGCCTCAGCAAAGGTAGTGACCTGACCTCATGGATAAACAAATGTCTGGATACCTTAGTTTCCATCGTCAACTTCAAACCCAGAAAGCCGAAAATGAAAGTACACTACGGTACTGGCAAACAAAAAGATTATGATTACAACGCACGGAAAAAAGCCCAATCCGACGAGATAGACCGCATTCTCGACAAATTAAAGAAATCGGGATACGAAAGCCTTACTACAGAGGAAAAGAAAAGCTTGTTCGACGCGAGTAAACGTTAAACCAATGGAAAATGGAAAACGGAAAATGAAAAATGAGAATATAACCGCCACTCTTATTTTCAGTTTTCACCTTTCAATTTTCAACTATTATAATGAAGCATCTCGGTAATTTTGTCGCTCTCCTGATTTTAGCGGTCAATGCCTTATTTACGGGCCTATTACTGTTCACCGCCTATAGTCCGCACATCCAGCCGGTCACACATCCGGTGCAATCGTGCCTGGGGCTGACATTTCCCGTGTTCCTGATGATAAATGCCGGCTTCCTCATTTTTTGGCTGGTCATCCAGCGCTATAGGTCGGCTTTGCTGCCCCTAATAGGGATGTTGCTCTGCTATTCGCAGATACGCACCTATCTGCCCATCAACTTCCATACAGACCACTTACCGGAAACAAGTATCAAACTGCTCTCCTACAACATTATGGGATTTGACGGTGCCGCCAAACAAGATGGCAAAAACCCGATATTGACCTATTTGAAGGAAAGTGGCGCCGATATCCTCTGTCTGCAGGAATATTCCACAGTACAATCCTCAAAGCATCTTTCGCAAAAAGACGTAGAGCGGGAACTCAAGGCATATCCATACCACCGCATCAACACAGTGGGTAGCGGAAAGGGACATACCAACAAGATAGCATGTTACTCTAAATTTCCGATTCTCTCGTCACGCATATTGGATTATCCCAGCGAATACAACGGTTCGGTACTCTATGAAATCAAGATTGGGGAAGACACGGTTACCCTCATCAACAATCATCTGGAGTCCAACAAGCTGACCAAAGCCGATAAAGTCGTGTACGAAGACATGCTGAAATCTCCCGAAAAGGAAAAAGTGAAAAGCGGCGCACGCCTGCTCATACGCAAGCTGGCAGAAGCATCGGCCATCCGTGCCCCGCAGGCTGACACTATTGCACATGAAATAACCGCTTCACCGCATCCTTACATTATTGTATGCGGCGATTTCAACGATACCCCCATCTCCTATACCCACCGCACCATCGCCCAGGATTTGGACGACGCATTCACCCAATCAGGACGGGGGCTGGGCATCTCCTACAACCAGAACAGATTCTATTTCCGGATAGACAACATACTGACAAGCAAGAACCTGAGAGCCTACAATTGTACAGTAGACCGCTCCATCAAAGAGTCAGACCACTATCCGATATGGTGCTATATCACTAAGAGATATTGAAAATTAATACTTAAACATTTAATACTTAGAAAACAATGTTCAAAAAATGTATTCTAATTTTAGCAGCAAGTTGTATGATGTACTCCTGTGCCACCCAGACGGAAAGCAATCCGTTCCTTACTGAGTTTCAAACACCCAATGGCGTGCCTCCATTCGATAAAATCAAGTTGGAGCACTATGAACCCGCATTCCAGAAAGGTATAGAAGAGCAGAACGCCAATATCCAAGCCATCATTGACAATACGGAAGCCCCTACTTTCGAAAATGTCATTGTTGCCCTCGACAACAGCTCTCCCACCCTGGACCGTGTAGGCGGTGTATTTTTCAACCTGACGGAGGCCGAAACTACCGATGAACTGACAGCCCTTTCCATGAAACTGGCTCCGACATTGGCCGAACACGAAGACAACATCTCCCTCAACCAGGAGCTTTTCAAGAAAGTGGATGCTGTCTACAGCCAGAAAGATGCTCTCGGCCTGACCCGCGAACAACAAAGGCTGCTGGAAAAAACCCATAAGAAATTTATCCGTTCCGGCGCCAATCTTCCGGCCGACAAACAAGCCCGTCTGCGTGAAATCAACAAGCAGCTTTCCACACTCGGAATCACGTTCAGCAACAACATCCTGAACGAAAACAACGACTTCAAGCTTTATGTAGGAAAAGAGGAGGACCTCGCCGGACTTCCCCAATGGTTCCGCGAAAGCGCCATGGCTGAAGCCCGTGCCACCGGACAGGAAGGCAAATGGCTGTTTACCCTCCATAATGCAAGCCGCCTGCCTTTCCTCCAATACTCCGCCAACCGGCCGCTACGCGAACAGATGTACAAGGCCTACATCAACCGCGGCAATAACAATGACAAGAACGACAACAAGAAAATCATTGCCGACATCGTACGCCTGAGACTTGAAAAGGCGCAACTGCTGGGTTTCGACTGTTACTCCAACTTTGTATTGGACAATACAATGGCAAAGAATTCCACCGCCGTGATGGACTTCCTCAACAACTTGTGGAGTTATGCACTCCCCAAAGCAAAAGCCGAAGCAGCCGAACTGCAAAAGCTGATGGACAAGGAAGGCAAAGGAGAGAAACTGGAAGCATGGGATTGGTGGTACTACACCGAAAAACTCCGTAAGGAGAAATATAACCTCGAAGAAGAAGAGATTAAGCCCTACTTCAAACTGGAAAACGTACGTGAAGGCGCCTTTGCCGTTGCCAATAAGCTCTATGGCATCACGCTGACAAAGCTCGAAGGTATCCCCGTCTATCATCCCGATGTAGAAGTGTTTGAAGTGAAAGCCGCAGACGGCTCACAAGTAGGAATCTTCTATGTAGATTACTTCCCCCGTCCCGGCAAAAGCGGTGGTGCTTGGATGAGCAATTACCGCGAACAACAAGGCAGCATACGTCCATTGGTATGCAACGTATGCAGCTTCACCAAGCCCGTAGGCGACACTCCTTCCCTGCTGACTATCGACGAAGTGGAAACTTTGTTCCATGAATTCGGCCATGCCCTGCACGGATTATTGACCCAATGCCAGTATAAAGGTACTTCAGGCACCAATGTCGTACGCGACTTCGTGGAACTCCCCTCTCAAATCAACGAGCATTGGGCTACCGAACCCGAAGTGTTGAAAATGTATGCCAAGCATTACAAGACCGGCGAGGTCATTCCCGACAGCCTGATTGAAAAGATACTGAACCAGAAAACGTTCAACCAGGGTTTCATGACTACCGAGTTGCTGGCCGCCGCCATCCTCGACATGAACCTGCATAACCTGACTGATACCGAAGGTCTTGATGTCGTTGCATACGAAAAAGAAGCGATGGACCAACTGGGGCTGATTCCGGAAATAGCTCCCCGCTACCGTACCACATACTTCAACCACATCATCGGCGGTTATGCTGCAGGCTACTACAGCTATCTCTGGGCCAATGTTCTGGACAACGATGCCTTCGAAGCTTTCAAGGAACACGGTATCTTCGACAAGCAGACAGCCGACCTCTTCCGCCAGAATGTTCTGGAAAAAGGAGACAGCGAAGACCCGATGACTCTCTATAAAAACTTCAGAGGAACTGAGCCTCAATTAGACCCGATGTTAAAAAATCGCGGTATGAAGTAAGATTTGTGAAAAAAAAGCTATATTTGCAGCCTTGTATGCAACAGAATTTAATTAAAAAGTAATCATAATAAACTAAAAGTAACATGCAAAACAAAGGATTTGTAAGGGTTTTTGCGATATTGCTCACACTGGTGTGTGTGTTCTATCTCTCCTTCTCTTTTGTAACTCGCCATTACACAAGTAAGGCCAAAGAGTTTGCAAAAGGCGATGTGAAAGTAGAGCAGGACTACCTCGATTCTCTGGCTAATGAGAAAGTGTATTTCGGCAATTGGACGCTGAAACAATGTCGTGAGATGGAAATCAGTTTAGGTTTGGACTTGAAGGGTGGTATGAACGTCATCCTTGAAGTTTCCGTACCCGATGTCATCAAAGTATTGGCTGACAACAAGACTGACGAAGCATTCAACCAAGCATTGGCCACTGCCGCCAAGCAAGCTACCACAAGCCAGGATGACGTGATCACCCTATTCGTCAGAGAGTATCACAAGCTTGCTCCGGGTGCTCCGCTGTCACAGCTGTTCGCAACCCAACAATTAAAAGACAAGGTAACTCAGAAATCTACCGACGCGGAAGTTGAGAAAGTATTGCGCGAAGAAGTAAAGGCAGCTGTTGACAACTCCTACAATGTACTTCGTACCCGTATCGACCGTTTCGGTGTAGTTCAGCCCAATATCCAGAGTCTGGAAGACAAAATGGGCCGTATCATGGTAGAACTTCCGGGTATCAAAGAGCCTGAACGTGTAAGAAAATTATTACAAGGTTCTGCCAATCTGGAATTCTGGGAAACATACACAGCAAAAGACGTTACTCCCTATCTGCAAGCTGCCGACACCAAGTTGCGTGCCATCGTTGCAAGCGAAACTCCGGCAGAAGAGGCAGACAGCGCAGCTACCGAAGCTCCTGCCGTAGCCCAAGCTACCAGCACAGCCGACAGTCTTGCCGCTGCTTTAAAGGGTGAAAACAAGACACAAACCGCTGACCTTGCACAAATAAAGAAAGAACACCCGCTGTTCGCAATCTTGCAAGTCAACCCCAGCGGACAAGGTCCTGTTGTAGCCTATGCCAACTACAAGGATACAGCTGAAATCAACAGATACCTTTCCATGCCGGAAGTTCAGGCCGAAATGCCGAAAGACTTGCGTCTGAAATGGGGAGTATCTCCTTATGAATATGATCCGAAAGCTCAGACTTTCGAACTTTATGCCATCCGTTCTACAGAACGTAACGGCAAGGCGCCTCTGGAAGGTGATGTAGTGGTTAGCGCCAAAGACGAATACGACCATTACGGTAAACCTGCCGTAAGTATGTCCATGAACACTGACGGTGCACGCCGTTGGGCTCAGCTCACCAAGCAGAATATCGGCAAGAGCATCGCTATCGTGCTGGACGGTTACGTTTACTCCGCACCGAACGTAAACAATGAAATCACTGGTGGTAACTCACAGATTACCGGTCACTTTACTCCGGAACAAGCAAAAGACTTGGCAAACGTATTGAGATCAGGTAAGATGCCGGCTCCCGCACATATCGTACAAGAAGACATCGTTGGTCCTTCACTGGGACAAGCTTCCATCAATGCCGGTATCATGTCATTCATCGTAGCATTGATTCTGCTGATGGTTTACATGTGCTCTATGTACGGATTCATTCCGGGTATGGTTGCCAATGGTGCTTTGGTGCTGAACTTGTTCTTCACATTGGGGATCCTTTCCTCTTTCCAAGCAGCATTGACGATGTCCGGTATTGCCGGTATGGTGTTGGCACTGGGTATGGCTGTAGATGCCAACGTATTGATTTACGAACGTACCAAAGAAGAACTCCGTGCAGGCAAGGGTGTAAAGAAAGCATTGGCTGACGGTTACTCCAACGCCTTCTCTGCTATCTTCGACTCCAACTTGACGTCTATCATCACCGGTATTATCTTGTTCAACTTCGGTACAGGTCCTATCCGTGGTTTTGCCACTACATTGATTATCGGTATCTTGATTTCGTTCTTTACTGCCGTATTCATGACGCGTCTGTTCTATGACCATTTCATGAGCAAGGACAAACTGCTGAATCTGACATTCTCTTCCAAGATTTCAAAGAACTTGATGGCGAATGCACACTTCGACTTCATGGGCAAGAACAAATTGTGGCTGACCACTACGGGAGCTATCATAGTGATATGTATCGCTTTCCTCGCTACCCGTGGATTGAGCCAGAGTATCGATTTCACTGGTGGACGTAACTTCAAAGTACAGTTTGAGAATAAGGTAGAGCCGGAACAAGTTCGTGAGCTTATCTCCAGCAAGTTCGGCGATGCCAATGTCAGCGTTATCGCCATCGGTACGGACGGTAAGACCGTACGTATCAGTACCAACTACCGTATCGAAGAAGAAGGTAACAACATTGACTCTGAAATCGAAGCATACTTATACGAAACACTGAAACCGTTGCTGACTCAGAACATCACTTTGGAAACCTTCATCGACCGCGAAAACCATACGGGTGGAAGTATCATCAGTTCCCAGAAGGTAGGTCCGAGTATCGCAGACGATATCAAGGTTTCAGCCATCTGGTCCGTTGTACTTGCATTGATTGCCATCGGTATTTATATCCTGATCCGTTTCCGCAATATTGCATACAGTATCGGTTCAGTAGCCGCATTGGCTTGTGATACCATCATCATCCTGGGTGCCTACTCCATCTGTTGGGGCTGGATGCCGTTCTCTCTGGAAATCGACCAGACCTTTATCGGTGCCATCCTGACAGCTATCGGTTACTCTATCAATGACAAGGTGGTAATCTTCGACCGTGTACGCGAATTCTTCGGCCTCTATCCGAAGCGTGACAGATTCCAGTTGTTCAATGACTCATTGAACACAACTCTGGCACGAACCATCAATACTTCACTGAGTACTTTGATTGTGTTACTGTGTATCTTCATCCTCGGTGGTGATTCCATCCGCAGCTTCGCATTCGCCATGATTCTGGGTGTTGTATTCGGTACACTGTCTTCTCTGTTCGTTGCATCTCCTATCGCATATCTGCTGATGAAGAACAAAAAAGGTACCGAACCAGCTGTAGAAGTAGCCAAATAAGAATTTGGACAAAAAACTATAAACTAAAAAAGGAGGAAATCCGAAATGGATTTCCTCCTTTTTTGTAGTCTCGCCGGGAATCGAACCCGGATCTAAAGTTTAGGAAACTTCTATTCTATCCGTTGAACTACAAGACCTTTTGCATAGATTCTGCATATTGCAGTAGATTGCGGATGCAAAGATAATGTATTCTGTCGATTTTCCGAAAAAAGTTTTGTTAATCCGATTAACTTTACGAAATTTGTCGGTCAGTGATAGAATACAGTAACCCCCAAAAATTAATCTATAGTAATTCGTAAGTTATGGCAAACGACATGATGGTCAAAGAACTGGAGCAAGTGGTAGTCCGCTTCTCCGGAGACTCCGGCGATGGTATGCAGCTCGCCGGCAACATCTTTTCAACAGTTTCGGCTACCGTGGGCAATGATATCAGTACATTCCCCGACTATCCGGCAGATATCCGCGCCCCGCAAGGCTCACTCACCGGTGTTTCCGGTTTTCAGGTACATATCGGTGCAGAGAAAGTCTATACCCCAGGTGACAAATGCGACGTATTGGTAGCGATGAACGCCGCCGCACTGAAAACCCAATATAAGTTTGCTAAATCCACTGCTTGTATCATCATCGATACAGATGCTTTCCAGAAGTCAGACTTGGAAAAGGCCGCTTTCAAGACCGATAATCCGATAGAGGAAATGGGTATTAAGCAGGATGTCATCGCCGCCCCCATCTCGAAGATGGTGAAAGACTGCCTTGCCGACACCGGAATGGACAACAAGTCCATGCTGAAATGCCGCAATATGTTTGCAGTAGGCCTGGTATGCTGGCTGTTCAACCGCGATCTGAAAATAGCCGAAGATTTCATCCGCGAGAAATTCGCCAAAAAGCCCGAAATTGCCGGGGCAAATATCAAGGTCATCCATGCAGGATATGACTACGGACACAACACCCATGCTTCCGTAGCCCATACATATAAGATTGAAAGTAAGACTACCGTTCCCGGCAGATACATGGATATCACGGGGAACAAAGCAACTGCTTACGGTTTCATCGCCGCAGCTGAAAAGGCTGGCTTGAAGCTGTTCCTCGGCTCCTATCCCATTACTCCGGCAACCGATGTACTGCACGAACTCTCCAAGCACAAGTCTCTGGGCGTGATGACCGTGCAATGCGAAGACGAGATTTCCGGTTGCGCCACTTCTATCGGCGCCGCTTTTGCAGGTGCGCTGGCTGTGACCTCCACTTCCGGTCCCGGTGTCTGCCTGAAATCGGAAGCTATGAACCTGGCAGTCATTACAGAACTTCCGCTGGTTGTGCTCGACGTGCAACGTGGCGGTCCTTCTACCGGTCTGCCCACCAAGTCAGAGCAGACAGACTTGTTGCAGGCATTGTTCGGCCGCAACGGTGAAAGCCCAATGCCCGTCATCGCCGCCTCTTCACCCACAAGCTGTTTCGACGCAGCCTACATGGCAAGCAAAATTGCACTGGAGCACATGACCCCGGTCGTATTGCTGACCGACGGCTTTGTTGCCAATGGCTCCGGCGCCTGGAAGCTGCCCAAACTGGCAGACTATCCCGCCATCACCCCTCCCTACGTGACTTCCGAAATGAAGGACAACTATACTCCGTACAAACGCAATCCCGAAACAGGTGTCCGCTATTGGGCCATCCCCGGACAAGAAGGCTATATGCACATCCTCGGCGGTCTGGAGAAAGACAGCAATACCGGTGCCATCTCCACCGATCCCGAAAACCATGACTTGATGTGCCACCTGCGTGCCGAGAAGGTTGCCAAAATCCCCGTACCTGATGTAGAAGTGCAAGGCTGTGCAGACGATGCCGATTTGCTGATTGTCGGTTTCGGCGGTACATACGGCCACTTGTATTCGGCCATGGAAGAGATGAACAAGGCAGGCAAGAAGGTTGCCCTCGCCCACTTCACTTATCTGAATCCGCTCCCCAAGAACACGGAAACCGTTCTGAAGAAGTACAAGAAGGTGGTAGTTGCCGAACAGAATCTCGGACAATTTGCAGGTTATCTACGTATGAAGATAGACAACTTCACCCCGTACCAGTTCAACGAAGTCAAAGGACAACCGTTCGTCGTTGCCGAGCTGGTCGCAGCGTTCAATAAATTAATTGATAATTGACAGTTGACAATTGATAATAACCATGCGTAATATGCGGATTATCAATGACCAGCCACCAATTATCAACTATCAATTATCAACTATCAATTAAAAAAGATTATGTGCGAATATACAGCAAAAGACTATAAAAAAGGACAACCCCGTTGGTGTCCGGGTTGTGGTGACCACTTCTTTCTGGCTTCACTGCACAAAGCAATGGCAGAAATCGGCAAAGCTCCTTGGGAGAATGCCGTCATCTCAGGTATCGGCTGCTCCAGCCGTCTGCCCTATTACATGAATACGTATGCGATGCAGACCATCCACGGACGTGCTGCTGCCATCTCTACAGGTGCCAAGGTTGCCAATCCCAACCTGACGGTATGGCAAATCTCCGGCGACGGTGACGGTCTGGCCATCGGCGGTAATCACTTCATCCACGCCGTACGCCGTAACATCGACCTGAACATGATTCTGCTGAACAACCGCATCTACGGTCTGACCAAAGGTCAATATTCTCCGACCTCTCCACGTGGTTTCGTCAGCAAGTCGTCTCCCTATGGTACGGTAGAAGATCCATTCCACCCGGCAGAGCTTTGCTTCGGTGCCCGCGGCCGTTTCTTTGCCCGCGCGGTAGCTACCGATGCTCCGGGGACAGTGGAAATATTGAAGGCAGCCATGGCTCACAAAGGGGCTTCCGTTTGCGAGATTCTGCAAAACTGCGTTATCTTCAATAACGGTACGCATGACTCCGTAGCCAAAAAGGAAGACCGCGCCAAGAATGCTATCTACTTGAAACACGGCGAACCAATGCTCTTCGGCGAGAACAACGAATACGGACTGATGCAGGAAGGCTTTGGTCTAAAAGTCGTGAAACTCGGTGAGAACGGCATTACAGAGAAGGATATCCTCATCCACGATGCCCACTGCATGGACAACACCCTGCAACTGAAGCTTGCCCTGATGGAAGGTCCCGACTTCCCGATTGCACTCGGTGTTATCCGCGATGTGGAAGCTCCTACTTACGACGATGCTGTTCATGAACAAATCGAAGAGGTGTCTGCCAAGAAGAAGTATCACAACTTCGAGGAGTTATTGATGACGAATGATACGTGGGAAGTAAAATAAACCACTAAGATTTATTAATATCATGTTTGCACGAAACAAATAAGGTGCAAACATGATATTAATTTCCTAAAAGTAAGAGTACCTCCCTATCCTTTCTCTCCCAAACATAGATACTTATTACGCCAAACATGCAGTTCTTCCATCAAGAATAACTATATTTGCCACAGTAACCATAGTAGTCACATTTTGAAAGTAATTCTCTGATTTATACTGGCTTAATATCAATCTCACAAACCGCAGGCTGATAGCTCTTTCGTTCGAGTAATCCTTCCCGGATAAAGGTCAAAAACACTCCCACCCTGAAAAAAAATGCAACCACTGCAACTGCACCAGATTTTATTGTAGTGATAGAGCATACCTCCGATGAACAAGGCTACCAATAAGGGTCGACAACAAGACTTCAAGGGAAGAGAGGGAAATTGTGGAATACCTACTGTGGATTTTTTCCACATCTCCACACCACAAACACCCGAACTTCCCTTTTTCCCGATAGAAAATAAGCAATTGATTATCAACATTATTCATCCTTAAAAGGATAGTCTGCCTTTCGTTTGGCATACCTCTTGCTAAAATATCTGCCGAAAGGACGTAACATTTATAATAAGATAAATCAATTATTTTTCAGTAGTATGAAAATCAGGATGAGAAAACGGTGTGACATTCCACATTCAGCGTCGCACTTCCAAAAAAGTTTGATTATTGCAAGTTGGTTATTAACATTTCTTTTCACCGGAACAGCCTTTGCACAAGAGAACCGAACCATTACAGGCATTGTAAGAGATGTAACGGGAGAACCGCTTATCGGTGCCAGCGTCATACAGAAAGGCACCAACAACGGCGTCATTACCGATGTGGACGGCAACTTCACACTGACCGTTCCTGCAGATGCAACACTCTCTATCGCTTACATGGGCTATGCTACTCGGGAGATAAACCTGGCAAAACGAAAAAAGCAAGGCGACCTGAAGATTACACTCAGCGAAGATACCCAGCAACTGAAAGAAGTCGTAGTAACGGCAATGGGTATCAAAAAAGACACGAAACGTGTCGGCTATGCCATCAGTACCATCAGTGCAGACGAATTGGTAAAGGCAGGAGCACCCAACTTTGCCTCTGCCATGTACGGTAAAGCACCGGGAGTCCGCATCACACAGACACAAGGCGGTTCTGCCGGAGCTGTCTCCATCAACGTACGCGGACTGACTTCCATCACTGGAAATAACCAGCCACTCATCATTCTGGACGGTGTACCCATCCGCAACGGCGGCACGGGTAAAAGCACGGACTTCGCCGAATTTGGCAACGACGGACAAATCCGTTCCAATGGTCTGGTAGACATCAACCCAGAGGACATCGAGAGCCTCAGTATTCTGAAAGGAGCTTCCGCCACAGCTCTCTACGGCTCGGAGGCTGCAAACGGTGCGGTAGTCATCACTAGCAAGCGCGCCAAAAGCGGCAAGCTGACGGTGGACTTCAATGCCCAAGTCATGGCAAACTTACCGGCTTATCTACCAAAAGTACAGACCGTATACGGGCCGGGAACCTACAACACCGCATACAGCGATTATGAGAAACAGACGGGAGGCTTCTATCAGAGAACCCTAAACGGACAAAGCTACAAAAGCCTCCGTTCCACCACCTTGTCCTTCGGCCCGAAATACGACGGCAGCGAGGTACTTTACTGGGACGGGAAGATGCGCCCCTACCAGGCACTGACCGACAACCCGTGGAAAGAGTTGTTTCGCACCGGCTGGACCCAGACTTACAATCTCGCCATCTCACAAGGGACGGAAACCACCAGCAACCGCTTCTCCTACACATTCATGGACGAGATTCCCAATGCCCTGACCGGAAGCTTCACCAAACACAACTTCAAGCTGACCGGTTCGTATCAACTGGCGAAACCGCTGAAACTGGAATACTCCCTTAACTACATCGTACAGAATGTAGAAGACCGCCCGCAAACCTCGCTCAACCTATACAGCGGTTTCGGCAACATGTTCTCCACCTTCCTGGACATTCCCTATCTGAAACAAAGTTACGTCACCAGTCTGGGATACCGTAATACCTTTGTCGGAGGAAACGCCACGCTGACTCCTGAGGAATCATGGGCCTACGACCCCAGTTACGCCACCGGAGTGAACAACATGCTGTGGAATATGTACCATCACCATAGCGACGAGACAGAGAACCGGCTCATCGGTATGATTCGCCCCACCTGGCAGATAACCAACTGGCTGAGTCTGCGCGCCCAGGTTTCAACTGATATCACAGATGTGAAGCAAACACTGAAATATGAAAGCGAACAACCCAATTCCCTATACGACCCCAACGGTAGCTTCCAGTCCATCAACCGCCGTTACGACATTGTCTATGGAGATGTTATGTTGAACTTCAACTATAATATCAACCGCTTCGACATTGCCGCCACCGTAGGCTGGACCGGACGCTACGAAAATATGAACAATATCAGGGTCTCCACCAATGGCGGGCTTGTCACGGAAAACTGGTTCGACCTCAATGCCAGCCGCTACACGCCAAGCAGTACCCTGCAACGTATGGAACTACTGAAAACCGGCTATATGGGTACACTGAGCCTGGGATGGGACAACTATCTATTCCTTGAACTGACCGGACGCCAGGAACGCTCGTCTACCCTAAAAGACCAAAGTTTTTTCTATCCTTCCGCCAATCTGAGTTTCCTCTTCACCCAAGCCTTCCACATGCCGTCATGGTGGAACTATGGAAAACTGCGCCTCTCATACGGTATCGTAGGAAATGCTCCTGAAACCTATACCGCCAATATCGTCTACGAGCAAGGTTCGGACAACGGATTCACCTGGAACACCATTCCCTCTTCATGGGGGAATGCAGATATCCGTCCGGAAAAGAAGTACGAATACGAGATAGGTCTGGAAAGCAAGTTCTTAAACAACCGGTTGGGTATAGATGTATCTTACTACAACAACCGTGTAAAGGACCAGATACTCTCCACGCCGCAACCTTCCACATCAGGCGTAAAGAATGTGTTGATGAATGTGGGCGAGGTAGCCAACCACGGCTGGGATATATCAATCAGTGCCACTCCCATACTGACCAGAGATTTCCGCTGGGACCTGACAGCCAACTATGGTGTATATAAGAACAAAGTAGTGAAACTGGCCGATGGAGTGCCCTATCTGGAAATACTCAACTCCGGAGGTAGTGGAATAAAAATACAAGCTGTGGAAGGCCAGCCAATGGGTGACATCTATGCGCAGGTTCCCCAGGTGAACGAAAACGGTGAGTACCTCGTTTCCGATAAAGGTCTTTACCTCAACCAAACCGAATTGCAGAAAGTCGGCAACATCAATCCGGCAGGCGTAGGAGGTCTATTCAACTCTTTCTCCTACAAGAATGTATTCCTCGATTTCAGTATCGACTTCCGCATCGGAGGAGATGTTATCAACGAAATGAACCAATATGCCACCGCAGTGGGTCTGACACCCGAATCCCTGAAGTACCGTGATACGGAACACGGCGGACTATCCTATTACTATCCGGGCGACAACAATTCCAGCGGAATTCCGGTACAAGTAGACCCTTCCACGGGTGTCGGCCCCAACGGAGAGATAATCTACCACGACGGCATCATTCTTCCGGGTGTAGTGGCCTCCACTGGCGAAAGAAACACACGTATCATTCCGGCAGGCTATTACTACAACACCACCTATAATTGGGGAACGGAGGCCGAACAGCTGACATACCGCCATTCGGTATTCGACAATTCTTATGTCAAACTGCGTGAATTGACCATCGGCTACCAATTTCCCGAAAAGATGATCTCCAAACTGGGACTGGGCCGGCTGAGTGTGTCGGTCTTCGGACGTAATCTCTTCTACTTCTACAAAGCACTGAAAAACTACGATGCGGAGTCGTCCGTCGGAACATCCTGGGCCAACCAGGCTACCGTGGGAAGTTCTACCACAGCTACCCGCAGTTTCGGTGTTTCACTTCGTGCAAGTTTCTGACAAAACAACCATCCAAAAAACAAAAAAGAGTATGAAAAAGACAAAGATATTATCTCTTGTTTCATTGGGAGCATTCCTCCTGACAACATCAGGCTGTACGGATTATGACTTCGACAGCAAATACGAAGACCCCTCCAAAGTAACCCAAGTCACCATCAGTAATCTGATGGTAGGAGTCTTCCAAAAAGTAAAGGACTATGATGTTTACGAATACAACCGGTTCTTCGGATTCGATTCACAGTTTACGGGCAAGTATGCACAAACCTTCGGCTACTCCAACACTACGGATATGTATACCCCCGGCTATATACCCGCTATTGACGGACAGTGGGACAATGTGTATTCGGCACTGGCCCAGTTCCGTAAGCTGGAATCTCTCTACGAGGAAGAAAGCGCGGCAGAACAAGCCCAGGACGAGGCATTCTATCTTGCCGCCAAAGTACAGTTGTACGATTTCTTTGCCGCCACAGTGGACGTTTTCGGGGATATGCCTTTCTCGGAAGCTTGTACGCTGCCGCTTACCAACGATGTAGGTAAATCGTATGCTCATTATGACAAGGCCGAGGATATTTATAAAACCATTCTTGATGAGCTCAAAGAAATTGCTCCACGGTTCCGTTCCATCCCCACACCGAGGAACTTCAATACACAAGACTTTATCAACAACGGGGACATGGACAAATGGGAACGCTATGCAAACTCCTTGCGACTGCGCCTTGCCATGCGCGTAGCCGCGCAAGGAGACTTGCAGGCGGAAGGCCGTACCGCCATCAAGGAAATCCTGGAAAATCCGTCAGCCTATCCGTTGATAGAGGAACAAGAAAACAACATTCTCATTGTCAACCAGAAGTCTGGGCAACTGAACTTCACCGCAGGCCACGGACTGGGTGACTGGGTAACTAACCGACTTGCTTCGGGCGCCATCATCGACCGCATGCTGGGCCATGGCAACTATGATATGACCAGCAATGACCCACTGAGCGGCGTTTATGTGAAAGGAGAAGACGACCCGCGCATCCTGCTCAACTTCAATCCCGTGAAGATTACCAACCAAAACACCGGTCAATTGGACGAACACCGTTATCTGGGCACAGACCTTACCGTGGCAGATGAGCTGACGGAATATTACAACTCGCAGGCACAAGACGAAGTCAATACCAGCAACACCGGTTTCTCACAAATCACGCAGAAAGGTTTCTTTTGGGAAAACGATAAATTCGACATGCTGATAATGGCCTCACCCGAAATCCATTTCCTGAAAGCGGAATCCTATGAAATGGGGTATGGAGTGGCAAAGAATGAAGCAAAAGCGGAAGAAGAGTTCAAAAAGGCTGTCAGCCAGTCCATCACGCTTTACTACTATTACGACTCGGTAAGTACGGGTGAAAACGCACGCCGGTATAATGCCCCCACTGCCGAAGAAACAGCCTCTTTCGCTGCTGCCAAATGGAACAGCACGGAATATGCAGACAAGCTGGATGCTATCATTACCCAAAAGTGGCTGCATTTCGGTTTCCTAGCCAGTCGTGAGGCATGGAGTGATATCCGACGTACCGGCTATCCGTCCGGCCTGGCCTTCCCCGAAGTGGCCGGTACCATCACAAATGTGCCGAACCGCTGGAGATACCCGAATACGGAAGTCAACTACAATCCCTACTATAAAGAGGTGTCAGCCGAAGACACTTACTACCACAAACTGTTCTGGGCAAAATAAGGACTTTGTTCGCAAACCCATTTTGCCCGAAGAGTATATCATACTCACCACAGAATAACACGGATTAACACAGATTGCCTTAGGAGTTCTGATAATAAAGAGCTTTTAGCAGTGTTAATCCGTGTTATCCTGTGGTGAGTATGTATTTGCCCCCTCTGTTTCTTTTATTCCGAACAGTATCCCTCCTTTTTTAGAAATCTTAAGGATTTCCCGGTAGGGAGATTGCGGGAAACCACTGTCTTTAATGAACGACGGACAAACATCGCTTCCGCAAAAACTGAACTATAACATAACGGACTAAATGAAAAAGTATCCAAATGACTTGATTGGCGACATCATGAAAGCCTTCGGCAAATATGCCGACCGACCGGCATTCGTCATCGAAGACACGGCCTGCACTTATGGAGAGCTGGCAACTTGCGTACAGAAAATATCCTCCCTATTCAAGGACAGAGAAGACAAAATTATCGGCATCGTCGCAGAAAACAGACTGGAAACATACGCATCCATACTATCTGCACTGATTTGCGGAAAGACATACGTCATCCTGCATCCTTCCTACCCCAAACATAGGAACGACAGAATTGCCGACTCGGCAGGCATTCGCCTCGTGCTGCATACCGAGAATATCCATGTCTTGAACCTCGACACCCGGAATCTGGAACTGATATGTACCTCCGAAATAGAGCAGGCAGAGAACTCCGCCACGTTCCATGCCGCAGAAGACATCCTCCATACGGCAGAAGAGGAAAATGCCTACATCATCTTTACCTCCGGAAGCACGGGCGAACCCAAAGGAGTACCCATCTCCCGCCGTAACCTGAATGCTTTCTATACCGCCTACCACCGCCTCGGCTGGCAACTGGACGAGAACGACCGGATGCTGCAGATGTTCGAACTCACTTTTGACGTTTCCATCGTATCCTTTCTATATCCGCTGACGCTGGGTGCTTGCATATACACCGTTTCTCCGGAAGGCGTGAAATACATCAACGTAATTGAAACTCTGGAAAAATACGACCTGACCTTCGCTGCCGTGGCCCCTTCACTGCTCCAGCTGCTACGTCCCTATTTTCCGGAGATACACCTCCCCGCACTTAGATATCTAGTGGTTACTGCCGAGGCTTCTGACGCGGAGCTGTTGGATGCTTTCAGAAAATGTGTCCCCAATGCCTCTTTCATAAACCTATACGGACCGACAGAGGGAACCATCTACTGCACTGCCTACCGGATACCCGTCACCTCCTGCAAGCATCACAACGGCATGACCGCTATCGGAAGGCCTTTCGAAGGCATCGATGCCCTAATTATGGATAACGACGGTCGCCCGCTGCCTACCGGAGAAACCGGCGAACTATGGATTAGCGGCAATCAAGTGATGGGTGGATACTGGAATGCTCCCGAAAAAAACGGGGAATGCCTCGTAGAGACCGCCAATGGAAAAGTATACTACAAGACGGGAGACCTCTGCCGGATGGATGCCGACGGTGACATCATCTATTGCGGACGAAAAGACTCACAGATAAAGATACAAGGATTTCGCATCGAGCTGAGCGAGATTGAACATGTGGCAAAAAACTTTTTCAACGGTGAATGCCGTGTAGTCGTCATTCCCAAATACGACAACGGCAATCAGTGCGAACTACATCTCGTCGTAGAGAAGAAACAGCTCGACAAACAGCAGATGGAGGAATATCTGTATAGCAGGCTTCCCTACTACATGATTCCCAAGCATATGCATTGCCTGGAACAGTTTCCGCTGAACACCAGTAGCAAAACAGACAGAAAGAAAATACAAGAACTAATTTAAACTTGACAATGGATACACAGACTATTTTGAATGAAATGAGCCTCATCTTTCGGGAGGTACTGAAAAGAGAGAACATTGTACTTGACAATGAGACCACCGCCCAGGATGTGGAAGGATGGGATTCACTGACCAACATGCAACTGATAAACAAGATAGAGAAGAAATTCAATGTACGCTTCACCTTCAGAGATATTGTAAAACTCAAAAACGTGGGAGACATCTGCCATGCCATTTTAACCAAAACCAACTAGGAAATGTCATTCATATCCCTGAACTTCGTCGTACTGTTTGCGTGTACTTTCATTCTATACCATACGCTTCCTTCACGATTCAGAAAAGCGACCTTACTGACAGCCAGCTGCCTCTTCATAGGCTTCTACCACCTCGCTTTTCTGATAACGGCCCTCATCCTCACGCTTACCACCTTCTACCTTGGCAAATGGATAGGACAGGCCAAGCGGGAAAGCGGCATGAAGGGAATTTATTTTTCAGGTGTGTGTTTTCTGGTTGTAAGCTGGTTGGCATTCCGGTATGCTGACCGGCTTACAAACTGCCACATTCTCTTTCCACTGGGAATCTCTTTCTATACTTTCCAGGCCATTTCGTACCTGACAGAAATCTACTGGCAAGAAGAAGAACCGGAAAAGAGCCTGCCCGACTTCATGATATACATGCTCTTCTTCATGAAGTTCCTTTCCGGTCCCATAGAAAGAGCAAGTGACATGCTCCCCCAACTGAAGTCCTGCAAAGCCACGGACTATACATCCATGGTCTACGGAATGAGACTGATTGTCGTGGGACTAATAAAGAAACTGATACTGGCCGACTCCATCGCCCCATACATAGACGGTGTCTTCGGGTCGGTATACACAGCCTCGGGCGTGCAATTGCTGATGGCATGCCTCCTATATCCGATAGAGCTGTATGCCGACTTCTCCGGATATACCGACATCGCATTGGGAGGAGCGCGCATGCTGGGATTCAAGCTCAGCCCAAACTTCAACCGGCCGTTCATTGCACAGACCACTGCCGACTTCTGGCGCCGATGGCACATGTCGCTTTCATTCTGGGTACGCGACTATCTGTACCTCCCGTTGTCCTCGAACCTGCGTGGATGGGGACAATGGGGCGTATTTCTAAGTCTGGCGCTGACCTTCACGGGACTGGGTATCTGGCATGGTGCCGGATGGAACTTCGCTGTCTACGGACTAATTCAAGGTGTCATCATCTTCTACGAGATGAAGACCACAGCATTTCACCGCAGACTGAAAGCCCAATTGGGAAGCCGCTTATATGCCACATTATCCGTCGTAAGGACCTACCTACTTTTTGCCGTATCTCTGATATTCTTCCGGGCAAGTTCTATGGCCGAAGCGTTCCACTACATCAGCCACCTCTCCTTCGGCGTACATTACAGTTGGAAGGAAATGAACATCGGAATGCCGGACCACAACAGCATTGTGGCAGGAAGCGCACTCGTACTGATATTGGTTTACGAATATTTCATGTCCAAGCATGATTTGCTAGAAGCCCTCGGACGACAGCCGGCAGCCGTAAGATGGAGTATCTATTATCTGCTCGCCATAATACTTTTCACACTGGGACAGTTCAACTCGGACAGCTTCATATATTTACAATTTTGACAATAAAGACACATGATGAAGAAAAACAGCGAACGGAACGCAGCCATACGTTTCATGAAAAAGCTCTTTATCCTTTTTATCCCTTTTATAGCCCTACTGGCAGTCTATTTCCTGGACGACCCTTTCATGGTCCTGAAGAACTATGAACGATACGACCAAACCCCGGTTGTACTAAACGAAGGGCACGTGGGGTGGCAGATGTATCTGAACAACCGGGATACCATCCCCATCGACTCCTATATCATGGGAAACTCCTGCACTATGGCTTATCAATGCCATGAATGGGAGAAATACCTCCACGGCGGAAGAGCCGTACGGCTATTCGGAAATGCCGAAAGCCTTGCCGCCGTCTGCCTGAAGCTGAAGGCACTGGACAAGGCAGGTGCAACAATCAAGAACCTGCTGCTGATTATCGACAAGGAATCATTGCACAACGACCGTTGCCTGACCGGACATTCCAACATTCTGCCACCCGCCATATCGGGAATAAGCAGCTTCAAGTTTCAGAAGGAATTCTGCCAAGCCTTCTTCTACCCGAACTTTCTCTTCCCCTATCTGGACTACAAGCTGTTCCATACCTATCGCCCTTACATGAAAGGGGTTATAAACCCCTATGGCTCCACCCGAAACCCGGTAACCAATGACGTGTTAAATCCCAGAGAGAAAATGATAAAGGAAGAGGGAGATAAGTACTGGGAAAACCGGAAAGGAGAATTCACCAAAGAGAAAATGAAGAATTATAGAGACGGGAAATACCGGGAAGCCCCCCAAGTGCTCAGGGAAAAGCAAATCAATCTGTTGCAGGAAATAAAGTGGATTTGCCGGAAACATGATACCGATGTAAAAATCATTATCAGTCCCGACTACCTGCAAGTCAACATAAACCCTGCCGACGTAAAGACACTGAAGCGCTTCTTCGGAAAACGGAATGTATTTGATTTCACCGGTATCAACGAATACACGGAAGACATCCACAATTATTATGAACCGGGTCATTATAGGCCCGCACTTGGGAAAAGGCTGATGGAAAAGATATATGAACCTTATATCTTGTCACCGAACGCCAAATCTCCGGCATCTCCCAGCCCGGGAACGATATAGGAATGCTCGTTCATCTCCGGGTCGATTGCTGCACACCACAAGGTCACTTCATCTCCAGGGAACAGCTTTTCCAGATGCTCTACGCCCTGCTGGCTGGCTATGACACAAGCTATCTGCAACTTGGCCGGCATCCCCTTGGTGACGAAGGCCTTCCAGGCCAATTCCATACTTTCTCCCGTGGCAAGCATCGGGTCTACAATCAATAATGTCTTCTTGGACAAATCCGGAGTAGCGATGTATTCGATGTGTACATCCACCGTACGGCATTCCTTATCCTTATAATAACGGTAAGCGGAAACAAAAGCGTTCCCGGCATGGTCGAACATATTCAAGAATCCAGTATGCAAAGGCAATCCGGCACGGAAAACAGTGGCAATCACCACCTCGTCATCGGGTGTGCTGACCGACGCCACCCCCAAGGGAGTCTGTACCTGCTTGACAGAATACGTCAGTTCCTTACTCATTTCATACGCCATTATCTCTCCAATGCGTTCAATATTACGGCGGAAGCGCATACGGTCGCCCTGGACTGCTACATCACGAATTTCCGCCACGTATTGGTTCAAGACAGAATTTGTCTCGGCAAAGTTGATAACCTTCATAATTATAGAATGTTTTGATGTGCAAAGTAAACGAATTTCACCCAATTTGCAACATTCAGTTAGCAGATATTGTTATGGTTTTATAAAAGATTTCCTATTAGAGAAAAATTTCTCTAATAGAGCTTTTCTTTAAAAAGAAAGTATTACTTTTGTAGGCGAAAAACAAGGGACCTGCTGAAAAGCAGGAAAAAAAGAGCTTTTCTACACCCGTTTTTCCTTGTAAATCAAAGGTAAAAAGAGATTAAGGAAAGAGATTATAAACCAAATACCAACATTTTAAATCATTAAAAGAAATGGCAAATTTAGATTTAAGCAAGTACGGTATCCAAGACGTGAAGGAAATTATCCACAACCCGTCTTACGATGTACTGTTCGCAGAAGAAACCAAACCAGGTTTGGAAGGTTTTGAAAAAGGTCAGGTAACTGAACTGGGTGCTGTAAATGTAATGACAGGTATCTATACCGGTCGTTCTCCTAAAGATAAATTCTTCGTAATGAATGAAGCCAGCAAGGATTCTGTATGGTGGACTTCTGAAGAATACAAAAACGACAACAAACCTTGCTCTGAAGAAGCTTGGGCTGACTTGAAAGCTAAAGCTGTTAAGCAGCTGAGCGGCAAGCGTCTGTTTGTTGTTGATACCTTCTGTGGTGCCAACCCCGCTACTCGTATGAAAGTACGTTTCATCATGGAAGTGGCATGGCAGGCTCACTTCGTAACTAACATGTTCATCCGCCCGACTGCTGAAGAACTGGCTAACTACGGAGAACCCGATTTCGTATCATTCAACGCTTCTAAGGCAAAAGTTGACAACTACAAGGAACTGGGTCTGAACTCTGAAACAGCTACTGTATTCAACTTGAAGACCAACGAACAGGTTATCTTGAACACTTGGTACGGCGGTGAAATGAAGAAGGGTATGTTCTCTATCATGAACTACAAGAACCCGTTGCGTGGTATCGCTTCTATGCACTGCTCTGCCAACACTAACATGGAAGGTACTGACTCTGCTATCTTCTTCGGTCTGTCCGGTACTGGTAAGACTACCTTGTCAACTGACCCGAAACGTCTGTTGATCGGTGACGACGAACACGGATGGGATGACGAAGGTGTATTCAACTACGAAGGTGGTTGCTATGCTAAGGTTATCAACCTGGATAAAGAAAGCGAACCCGATATCTACGCTGCCATCAAGCGTGACGCTCTGTTGGAGAATGTTACAGTAGCTGCTGACGGTAAGATTGACTTCGCTGACAAGAGCGTAACTGAAAACACTCGTGTTTCTTATCCTATCTACCACATCAATAACATCGTTAAGCCGGTTTCCAAGGGTCCTCACGCTCACCAGGTAATTTTCTTGTCTGCCGACGCATTCGGTGTATTACCTCCGGTATCTATCCTGAACCCTGAACAAGCTCAGTACTACTTCTTGTCTGGCTTTACTGCTAAGTTGGCTGGTACAGAACGTGGCATCACTGAACCGACTCCGACATTCTCTGCTTGCTTCGGTGCTGCTTTCTTGAGCTTGCATCCTACTAAATATGCAGAAGAATTGGTTAAGAAGATGAACAAGGTTGGTGCTAAGGCATACTTGGTTAACACTGGTTGGAACGGTAGCGGCAAACGTATCTCTATCAAAGATACTCGTGGTATCATCGACGCTATCCTCGACGGTTCTATCGACAAGGCTCCGACGAAGGTTATTCCTTTCTTCGACTTCGTGGTTCCTACTGAATTGCCTAATGTAGATCCGAAGATTCTTGATCCTCGCGATACTTACGAATGCGCTTGCCAATGGGAAGAAAAAGCAAAAGACCTGGCTGGTCGCTTCATCAAGAACTTCGCTAAGTTCACTGGCAACGAAGCTGGTAAGGCTTTGGTTGCTGCTGGTCCGAAGCTCTAATCTGACAATAAAGTTAGAAACATATGGAAAAGGTATCTCCTCCGGGAGATGCCTTTTTTCTTTTTTAATATCTCTATCTCATTGATAATCCGAAAGTTTTAGTAGTTTTGCAGAAACCATTATTCAAATAAAGCAATATGAAAAGTATCAGATTGATGTTGGCAGGCGCAAGTTTGTTACTGCTCTGCAGTTGCGGTGCCCAGGTCCAGAAAGAGACCCAAGTTGCCAATGCAAATGAAAGCAAAGAGAATGCGGTGATTGAAACCATCATGTCACGCCGCAGCATCCGCCAGTACAAACCGCAAGCCGTGAATCGCGACACCATGCAGATTATCCTGGATTGCGGTATCAATGCACCCAACGGACAGAACAAGCAATCGTGGGAAGTGCGTGTAGTGGATAACCCGGATTTCATCAACGGCATCACGGAAATCTACAAGAAGGAAAATCCCAAAGCCGCCGAAGACCCGAAATTCAAGAACATGTTTCGCAACGCTTCTACAGTAGTATTTATTGCCAATGACCCGTCTTATGACCTTTCGCAGATTGACTGCGGACTGCTGGGTGAGAATATGATTCTATCAGCCTGGTCCATGGGAATCGGTTCTTGCTGCTTGGGCGGTCCCACGCGCTTCATGACCTCTACTCCGGCTGCTGCCGAATACCTGAAGAAACTGGATATTCCGGAAGGCTATCAGCTACTTTACTGTATCGCTTTCGGCTATCCGGACGAAACGCCCGCTGCCAAACCCCGTAATGCGGCAAAGGTAAAATTCATCGATTGACTTTCGTTTGAATGACGACAATAAAAAGGAGTGCCTCACCTTTCGGCGGGGCACTCCTTTCATATATAACAACTAAAACTCTTCTGTTTATCAGTTCTTGTTTGCGCGTTTACGCTCAAGCTCATCGAGGATAACCTTACGCATACGCATTGATTTAGGAGTAACTTCCACATATTCATCCTCCTTGATGTACTCCAGTGCCTCCTCAAGAGAGAACTGTACGGGAGGAATCAGACGTGCCTTGTCATCCGAACCACTGGCACGCATATTGGTAAGCTTCTTGGACTTCGTTACATTAATCACCAAGTCGTTGTCATGGGAATGCTCGCCCACTACCTGGCCTGCATAAACCTCTTCCTGCGGGAAAATGAAGAATTTGCCGCGGTCCTGCAACTTGTCAATGGCATAGGCAAAAGCCGTACCGGACTCCATGGCAATCATAGAACCGTTGGTACGCCGTTCAATCTCACCCTTATACGGTTGATATTCCTTAAAACGGTGTGCCATGATAGCCTCGCCGGCAGAAGCGGTCAACACATTGGTACGCAGACCGATGATACCGCGCGACGGCATGTCGAACTCAAGATTTACACGTTCGCCGGCACTTTCCATCTTCACCATTTCACCTTTACGACGGGTCACCATATCAATCATCTTGCTGGCATATTCTTCGGGAACATTGATGGTAAGCTCTTCAATAGGTTCGCATTTCACGCCGTCAATCTCCTTGAAGATTACCTGCGGTTGCCCTACCTGCAACTCATACCCTTCACGACGCATGGTCTCAATCAGTACGGAAAGATGAAGCACGCCACGGCCGGAAACAATCCACTTGCCGTCTTCCTCGCTCTTGCGCACGCGAAGTGCAAGATTCTTATCCAACTCCTTCATCAAACGGTCGTGGATGTGGCGGGAAGTAACAAACTTACCTTCCTTACCGAAGAACGGAGAGTCATTAATGGTGAAGAGCATACTCATCGTAGGTTCATCAATGGCAATAGGCGGCAACGCTTCCGGATTTTCGTAATCGCAGACCGTATCTCCGATTTCGAATCCTTCGATACCTACCAACGCACAGATGTCACCGGAAGACACTTCCTGCACCTTTACACGGCCCATACCTTCGAATGTATGCAATTCCTTGATTTTTGATTTCACGATACTCCCGTCACGCTTTGCCAAAGACACATTCATGCCTTCTTTCAATATGCCACGGTGTACGCGGCCCACAGCAATACGCCCGGTATACGAAGAATAATCCAGCGAAGTAACCAGCATTTGCGGTGTACCCTCCAACTGTTCGGGGGCAGGAATATTCTCCAAGATACAGTCCAGAAGCGGATAAATGTTATCAGTCGGCTGCTGCCAGTCGGTACTCATCCAATTATTCTTGGCAGAACCGTAGATAACGGGGAAATCCAGCTGGTCCTCGGTTGCATTCAGGCTGAACATCAAGTCGAACACCATCTCGTACACTTCTTCGGGACGGCAATTTGGCTTATCCACCTTATTCACAACAACGATAGGTTTCAGACCAATCTGCAGAGCTTTCTGCAATACAAACCGTGTCTGCGGCATAGGACCTTCGAAAGCATCCACAAGCAGAATGCATCCATCCGCCATATTCAATACACGTTCCACTTCACCTCCGAAGTCACTGTGTCCCGGAGTATCAATAATGTTAATCTTGGTGTCTTTGTAGTTGATAGAAACGTTCTTTGAGAGAATCGTTATACCTCGTTCACGCTCCAGGTCATTGTTATCCAACATTAATTCACCTGTGCTCTGGTTGCTGCGGAAAAGGTTTCCGGCCAAAAGCATCTTGTCAACGAGCGTCGTTTTCCCATGGTCCACATGGGCAATAATTGCAATGTTTCTAATCTTTTGCATATAATACCTATTATTTTCAGGCGACAAAGTTAGTGATTTTGGATTAGATATGCAGTATAGATATGATTTTTTTGCTGAATATCATTGTGATATAAAAGTTTATCCCTATCTTTGCAGCCCCGAAAGGGAATATTTATAATAACTTTTAATTAAACATTATGTATTTAGACGCTGCTAAAAAGCAAGAAATCTTCGGCAAATACGGAAAGTCTAACACTGATACTGGCTCAGCTGAGGCTCAGATAGCTTTGTTTTCCTACCGTATTGCTCGTCTGACTGAGCACCTTAAGCTCAACAGAAAGGATTATAGTACAGAAAGAGCTTTGACTATGTTGGTAGGTAAACGCCGTGCGTTGCTGACTTATCTGAAGGACCGCGACATCACCAGATATCGTGCTATCGTCAAAGAACTCGGCTTGCGTAAGTAATCTACTTGCGGCAAAACCATTAAAAAAGGAAGTTTTCCAAAAGGAAACTTCCTTTTTTGTTCATAATCCGATTTATACCTAATTTTGTATCCATGAAAAGAAAAGTATCAGCAGCAAATCTTTCGATAGCAATCACTTTTCTATTGATACTGCTATCATTCGGCTTCGGTTATCGCAGCTATTCGCAGGCAGAACAACGTGTGGTCTCTGACCTGAACCAGGCACTGCAACGCACAGTATTGCAGAACAAGGGATTATGGTTGAATGCGGACACAATCCAGACTTATGCCAAACTACAAGAAGTGATAGGTGCCCCCGTTTCTGTAAACGGTTCCCACAGAGCCTTTACCGAAGCATTGTCCATCACCGGATTGAAAGATGTCTCTACCCTTTCGCTGCATATACTGAAAAAGAACTCTCCCGCCACCGTATTCAATGAGATTCCTGCCGGATGTCTTGCCAGCGACACATTGGTATGGCTCTCCACCACAGCCGATGCATCTGGACTGACACTTTCCTTCCGGGGATATGCCCGTTGCTCAGCTACCATGCTGTTCAGCTTATCCAAGCAGACAATTCCGGCAACATTGCTATTGGCCGCCCTGCTGTGGGGAGGATTCACCTTTTTCTATTTCCGTCGGCGCACAAAGACTAATGCCAGTAACGGGCAGCAACAAGAAAACTTCATTACCTTCGGCAACCTTTCGCTTTCCCTCCAGGAAGCCTGCTTCTATAACGAACAGCAGGAAAAGCTAAAACTCACCCCCATGCAGTACACACTGATGGAGATGTTCTACCTTTCTTCCTCACACCTACTTTTCAAATCCGACATCTGCCAATCGCTATGGCCGGGAAAAGACAATGCAGACGAAACGCTTTACACATTGATACGGCGTCTGAAGCCCATTGTCGAGGATAACAGCAACCTCAGAATAACAACAGATCGTGGCCGCGCCTACGGACTGGAAATAAAAACCTAAACATTATAGAATCATGAAGACTAACAAACTTATCCTATTAGGGCTAATCTGCCTGACTGTCGCAATGCCGACAACCGCCCAAAACCGTAACGAAAAGAAAGAGCGCACTGAACGTGCTGTAAAAGAAGCTATTGCTGCTAAACAATACAAAATCAACGTAGATCGGATGCAACCGATGAGAGGCGGTAGCCGTAACTTGACCACCAACTACACACTGGAAATCAGAAACGACTCCGTTTTCTCTTACCTGCCTTACTTTGGAGTGGCCTACAATGCTCCGTATGGAGGAGGCAAGAGCCTGAATTTCAATGCATCCATCACCGGATACACAACCAGAGCACTCAAAAAAGGCAAAATCCAAATAGACTTCAAGACCCGTAGTGATGAAGACAATTATGAGTACCGCCTCACCATCTTTCCCGATGGTTCTACCAGTATCCATGTGCAACCCATGAACAAACAGTCCATCTCGTTCACCGGAGAGATGGATACAGAAAAGTAATCATCTTCCCCCTTTAAAAGGACAAAAGAAAGTATTGTCAGTCTATTGTCAGGCAAATGTCAGACAACTATCCGCTTTTTGTTTCTTCCATCCCGGCAGAAAGCGGATACCTTCGTGTCCCGAAATCAAACAACAACCGGAACATGAAACAGATAATATGTATTCTTGCCCTGCTCCTAATGAGCGTCACGACAACAAAAGCACAAACCAGCCCGGCAACACCCTCCATCCGAGGTAAAATTCTCACAGAGGAAAAGCAACCGATAGAGTTTACCAACATCGCCCTCCTTTCCGAAGATTCCACCTTCATACAAGGAACGTGTAGCCGAAGCGACGGTAGTTTTGAACTTCTCCCTCCCGCTCCCGGAAACTATCTACTACAAGTTTCTTCCATCGGTTACAAACCCCTTTGCCAGCCTTGCCCCACCGGGAGTACCCACAACTGGATATTGCAAACCGATGCCGTGCTACTTGCGGAAACCGTCATCACCGCCGCCCGCCCCGTTTTCCGACTAAAGGGCGGAAAGTTGGAGACAAGCGTACGGCAAACCCTGCTCGCATCCTTGAATGATGCCAACGACGTATTGAAACATATCCCCGGACTGCGCTCCTCTGATGAGGGGTATACCGTTTTTGGCAAAGGGACACCGGTCATCTATATAGACAACCGCCTTCTGCAAGACAACTCCGAGCTGCAACGCCTCTCTGCCGCCGATATTGAAAAAGTGGAGCTCATCACCAACCCGGGTGCAGAGTACGATGCTACCGTTAAAGCCGTTGTACGCATACGCACCGTACGTAACAAAAGAGACAGTTTTGGCGGTAATTTCCGTGCAGGAATCACCCAACGGAGACGCAACAGCCATTACGGACAAGTCAATCTGAATTATCAGAAGAAAGGACTGTCCCTGCTGGGCATGCTGTACACCAATTATGAAAACAGAAAACGCCACCAGGAGGTTCGCTACCAGATACCGTCCGAAATACAATGGGATGTAAATAACCGGGTTCACTTATATAATAAGAGACTACTTGCCGGAGGAAAAGCAAGCGCCAGTTACGACTTCAACCCCCAACACAGCCTCGGTGCCTCCTATGAGTTTCATCGTACCCCCGATTATCACAGCAGTGACCATTCGGCATATACCGTCCGGGCAAATGAAGAATTGGCCGATCACACCATACATTCCTCCCAAAACTTGCAGCAAACCAACCGGCACCAGCTGAATGCCTACTATCAGGGCAGCATAAAGCAACTCCACATAAACTTCAACACCGACCTGGTATACGGAAAAAGTTATAATCACCAGGAGGCTAAAGAAGAAAGCCAGACCGAAGGCAATCGCGACATCAGCTCTTTCAACCACGCCGACAACCGCCTTTATGCCGCCAAGTTGATTCTGACCCATCCCCTTTGGAAAGGTGAACTGAAGACCGGTGCCGATTACACCTTCATCCGGCGAAATGACAATTTCCTGAACCGGCAGCACATACTTCCCGATACAGACAGTCGAATCGACGAAAGCAAGTCCGCCGTCTTTGCCGAATACTCACTGACATTAGGAAAAATCAGCCTTCTTGCAGGACTGCGCTTCGAGCATGCCGTCTCCGACTATTGGGAGCAGGAAAAGTACGTGTCCGGTCAAAGTCGTACTTACAATGACTGGTGCCCCAACCTATCGGTAGACTTTCCTCTCGGCAAAGCCCAAGCCAATCTCAGCTATACAGCCAAAAGCAACCGCCCCAGCTTCTTCCAGCTACGTAGCACACTGAGTTATAACAACCGTTTCATCTACGAAGGCGGAAACCCACTGCTCACCCCCGAAACCAACCACGACCTGCAGTTCACGGCCCTTTACAAGTGGGTACAATTCGGACTTAACTACCAATACCGCCGCAATGCCATTGCCTTCATGACCAAAGAATACGAGGACAATCTGGATGTTGTCATCTTCACTACCGGAAATTTCAAACGGATGCAGTATCTCACCGCCTCTGCCCATCTGTCACCCACCGTCGGCATCTGGAAACCGGAGCTCGGCATCTACTTCGCCCAACCGTTCTTCAAAGTCACCAATCAAGGCAGTAGCAAGAATATGAACCGCGGCAGCATTTACCTCTTTCTGCAAAACAGTCTCCAGCTTCCGGACGAGTGGATTCTCTCCCTTGATGCCGACTACCAGAGCGAAGGCAACTTCGGCGCCATGCTGCAACGTTCCTATTGGGGCATAAACGCCGGCATCCGCAAAACATTCTTCAACAAAAGGCTGACGCTCGGACTGCAAGCCAATGACCTGTGGAATTCCCGGTATGGCTCCTTCATGCTGTTCGGTCCCCGGCTGACCTATACGAAAAAGGCAAACCCAGACTCGCGCAGCTTCTCCCTGAACCTAAGCTATCGTTTCAATGCAGCAGGCAAAGCGTACAAAGGAAAGCACGTATCGGAACAAGACTTGAAGCGGCTATAAACAGAACTTTGGGGAAGAAAGAGAAACAGAACAGAAGAATATTATACAAATAAGCCGACCACCGGAGATATTTCAGCAATATTTTCCCTCAGAATGTTGCATCAAGTAAAAGTTTCTCTTATTTTTGCGGTTTAACAGCTATAAATTATAACCTTTAGACAGAAAATACTATCATTATGGATACCAGCAAAATCGTAGGAGAAAAAATAAAATCACTCCGTGAAAGCCAATCCATCAGTATGGAAGAACTGGCACAGCGTTCGGGACTTGCTATCGAACAGATTGAACGTATAGAAAACAACATCGACCTCCCGTCACTGGCTCCCCTCATCAAGATAGCGCGTGTGCTGGGTGTACGTTTGGGAACTTTTCTTGACGACCAGGATGAGAACGGTCCCGTGGTCTGCCGTAAGGACGAGTCGCAGAACAGCATCAGTTTCTCCAACAATGCCATCCACAGCCGCAAGCATATGGAGTATCATTCACTCTCCAAATCCAAAGCCGACCGCCACATGGAGCCGTTTATCATTGATGTGGCCGCTACGGACGACAGTGACTTTGTACTCTCCTCACACGAAGGCGAAGAATTCATCATGGTGATGGAAGGAACCATGGAAATCAGTTACGGCAAAAACACCTACCTGCTCGAAGAAGGTGACAGCATCTATTACGATTCCATCGTTCCGCACCACGTACACGCCTATGAAGGGCAGGCAGCCAAGATACTTGCAGTAGTTTATACACCAATTTAAATTAATGGAAAATTGAAAGGTGAAAATGGAAAATGATAAATACTTTCTATTTTCACCTTTCAACTTTCCACTTTCAACTTCCACATCATGTTATACGAACGTACCCTCGGCCAATGGTTGGAACATTGGGCCGAAACAACACCAGACAAAGAATATATCGTTTACTCTGACCGCAACCTGCGTTTCACCTGGAGCCAGTTCAACCGCCGGGTGGACGACATGGCCAAAGGACTTATCGCCATCGGCGTGGAGCGGGGAACACACGTAGGTATCTGGGCAGCCAACGTACCCGACTGGCTGACTCTATTATACGCTTGCGCCAAGATAGGTGCCGTCTACGTAACGGTAAACACCAACTACAAACAGTCCGAGCTGGAATATCTCTGCCAGAACTCCGACATGCATACCCTCTGCATCGTCAATGGCGAAAAGGACAGTGACTTTGTGCAGATGACCTATACCATGCTTCCGGAACTGAAGACCTGCCAACGCGGACACTTGAAAAGCGAACGTTTCCCTTATATGAAAAACGTCATCTACGTGGGGCAGGAGAAGCACCGGGGCATGTACAACACGGCCGAAATACTTCTCTTGGGCAACAATATAGAAGACAGCCGCCTGAATGAACTCAAAAGTCAGGTCACTTGCCACGATGTAGTGAACATGCAATACACCTCCGGCACTACGGGATTCCCGAAAGGCGTCATGCTGACCCACTACAACATTGCCAACAACGGTTTCCTTACCGGTGAGCACATGAAGTTTACCGCCGATGACAAGCTCTGCGTCTGCGTACCATTGTTCCACTGCTTTGGCGTGGTACTTGCCACCATGAACTGCCTGACACACGGCTGTACAGAAGTAATGGTGGAACGCTTCAACCCACTGGTAGTGCTCGCCTCTATCCACAAGGAGCGCTGCACGGCACTTTACGGCGTACCCACCATGTTCATTGCCGAACTGAACCATCCGATGTTCGACATGTTCGACATGTCCAGCCTCCGTACGGGTATCATGGCAGGTTCCCTCTGCCCGGTAGAGCTGATGAAGCAGGTGGAAGAGAAAATGTACATGAAGGTAACCAGCGTTTACGGGCTGACCGAAGCTGCTCCCGGAATGACCGCCACCCGGATAGACGACCCGTTCGATGTACGTTGCAATACCGTAGGACACGACTTTGAACATACGGAAGTAAAGGTTATCGACCCCGAAACCGGAGAAGAGTGTCCCGTAGGCGTACAAGGTGAAATGTGCAACCGCGGATACAACACCATGAAGGGTTACTACAAAAACCCGGAAGCCACAGCCGAAGTCATTGATGAGAACGGCTTTCTGCACTCGGGAGACCTTGGAATAAAGGACGAGGACGGCAATTACCGCATCACAGGACGCATCAAGGACATGATTATCCGCGGTGGTGAAAATATCTATCCCCGCGAGATAGAAGAGTTCCTCTATCAACTGGAAGGCGTAAAAGACGTGCAGGTAGCCGGCATTCCCTCTAAGAAGTACGGTGAAGCCGTAGGCGCTTTCATCATCCTGCACGAAGGAGTGGATATGCACGAATCGGATGTACGAGACTTCTGCATCGGCAAAATATCACGCTACAAGATACCCAAGTATATCTTCTTCATCAAAGAATTCCCCATGACGGGAAGTGGCAAGATACAGAAATTCAAGCTGAAAGACCTGGGATTACAGCTTTGCAAGGAGCAGGGGATTGAGATTGTGTGATAATAAAGGATAAGAGATAAGGGGTTAGCGATTAGGGATTATTTGGGGCCGCATAGACTTTAATATAGGCATAAACCCATCCTTAATCCCTAATCGCTAACCCCCTTATTTTTCTTCTTTTTCCGGATACTTCATATTCTCCTCTTTCATCTGTTCCAAGACCTCATGCAGGTATTTGGCAGACTCCCATTTAGCCATCGGAAGGTCGTGGAGCAGGTAGTTGCCGCAATCTTGCGGAGCGGCACCGGGGACTTCACCTTCATATTCGGCAACAAAGCGGAAGGTGTCCTGCATCAGTGCCAGTATGTCCTGCGGCTTCAAGTCACCTTTCATCAGCAGATAATTACCGGTGAGGCAGCCCATGGGACCCCAATAGATAATCTTGTCCTGCCACTGCGGGTCATTGCGCAGGTAGGTGGCGGCAAGATGTTCGATAGTATGCAGAGCACCTTGTCCCAAAGCAGGCTCGCGATTGGGCTCTTTCATACGGATGTCGAAAGTAGTGACTGTTTCTCCGTTCACTTCATCCTGGCGGGATACGTAAATGCCGCGCAACAAGCGGATGTGGTCGATTGTAAAACTGGGAATCTTCTTCATGAGTTATAAGTTATAAGTTATGAGTTATAAATTGCTGGGAAGGGTGGAGAGGAAGGTCCATATCGTGAGGAACGAACGCTCTGCCATGGTTCCCCAGAAATCGGCATACTGCGAAGCATGGTCCTCTACTCCGGGTGTGTCGCTGATGATGCGGAAGCTGAGAAAAGGAACATTGTACAGATAGCAAGTCTGCGCAATGGCGGCAGACTCCATATCAACGGCAAGACCGTCGGGGAAACGTTGCTTGATGGTATCCAGCTCCGTACGGTTGGTGATGAACTGGTCGCCGGTACAGACAAGTCCGCTGTGGATGCGGCTTTCCATTCCGGCTTCGTTCAGCGACAAGGCATGTTTCAACAGAGAGGGACACCCCTCGTAAGAGGCGGGGAAACCTTGCACTTGTCCGTACTCGTTACCGTCGCCGCACCAGACGTCGTGATACACCAGACGTTGGCTTGCCACTACATCCGTCACCTTCAGGCAAGCATCAATGCCGCCCGCCACACCGGTGCTGACGATGCAGTCCGGAGAAAAGCGCCGTATCAGTTCCGAAGCTCCTACCGCTGCACTCACCTTACCGATGCCACATTGCGTCAAGATTACATGGTTACCGCCCAATGTACCTTCCACATAGCGGAAACTACCATCGCCCGACGTATTCTTATCCTGCAAGCGCTCCACCAACCGGCGGTGTTCGCTGTCCATTGCACTGATTATCCCTATTGTCATATCTATAATAATTTAAGCTTGCATATTACCATTAAAGCACTTTAATCTTTTTTTGGAAAGGCAAAGGTACAACATTCTGCCGATAACGTGACAATAACAATCTGCATTTATGTATCTTTGCCACAAAAGCGAAGATAGGCTGCACCTCAACAAAACTTTTTCACGCAAGCATGAAAGTTCTGTATTCGGTTTGCACTATCTTTGCCCCACAATTGATTAATTGATAACTCATAACTTATAACTCATGAAGAAGCTTCTTCCCGACCTTATTGCCATCTTGGCATTCGTCCTCCTTTCCTTCGCCTACTTCTTCCCGGCGGATATAGAAAACCGTATTCTCTTTCAGCACGACACGGCTGCAGGAGCAGGGGCAGGACAAGAAGTCAAGGAGTATTACGAACAGACGGGCGAACGCAGCCGTTGGACAAACTCGCTGTTCGGCGGTATGCCCATGTATCAGATAGCCCCTTCGTATGACTCCACCAAGTCACTGCAGTGGGTACAGAAAGCCTACCAACTCTTCCTGCCCGACTATGTATGCCTCACATTCATGCTGATGCTCGGCTTCTACATCCTGCTGCGCGTCTTCGGCATACCGGTCTGGCTGGCCGGACTGGGCGGTATCATGTGGGCATTCTCGTCCTATTTCTTCATCCTGATATCTGCCGGACACATCTGGAAGTTCATCACCCTTGCCTACGTGCCGCCCACCATAGCAGGCATTGTGCTCGCCTATCGTGGGAAACTGCTGTGGGGAGGCATCCTCACCGCCTTGTTCGTGGCCTTGCAAATCACCTCGAACCACGTGCAGATGTCCTATTACTTCTTCTTCGTCATCCTTTTCTTTGTGGGAGCCTACTTCGAGAAAGCATGGCGTACCAAGACATTGCCCCAGTTCTTCAAGGCAAGTGCCGTACTGATTGTGGCAGCCCTCGTCGGCATAGCCGCCAACGTATCCAACCTCTATCACACCTATGCCTACAGCAAAGAAACCATGCGCGGCAAAAGCGAACTGGTGCAGACCGGCGACGCTGCCAAGCAGACCAGTAGCGGGCTGGACCGCGACTACATCACCCAGTGGAGCTACGGCATCGACGAAACACTGACTCTGCTGGTGCCCAACTTCAAAGGCGGAGCATCTGCCGCCCTCAGCCAAAGTGAAACCGCCATGAGCAAGGCAAACCCGATGTACAGCAGTCTGTACGGCTCACTGACACAATATTTCGGTACCCAGCCCATGACGTCGGGTCCCGTCTACGTCGGAGCATTCGTCTTGTTTCTGTTCGTACTGGGATGCTTCATCGTGAAAGGACCGTTGAAGTGGGCATTGATAGGAGCCACCTTCTTCTCCATCGTCTTGTCCTGGGGCAAGAACTTCATGCCGCTGACGGATTTCTTCATCGATTACGTCCCGTTGTACAACAAGTTCCGCGCCGTGTCCTCCATCCTTGTCATAGCAGAGTTCACGATACCTTTGCTGGCTATCTTTGCCCTGAAACGCCTGCTCGAAGAGCCGGAAATCTTAAAACAAGAAAAGAAGCCCCTCGGCATCAGCCTGCTGCTCACTGCAGGCGTCGCCCTGCTGCTTGCCGTTGCCCCGGGCAGCATCGGCTCCGGCTACGTGCCCGCCCAAGAGGCACAGATGCTGCAGAATGCCGTCAACCAGCAGATGATACCCGCCAACGAGCTCTCCGGCATCCTTGCCAACTTGGGAGAGATGCGTGCCGAACTCGTCAGCAGCGACGCCCTGCGTAGCTTCATCATCATAGGCATCGGCTGCAGCTTGCTCTGGCTCTATGCAAGCGGCAAGCTGCGCAGCTCGCTGACCATTGCAGGTATCACCATACTCTGCCTGGCAGATATGTGGGGGGTCAACAAGCGCTATCTGAATGATGCCCAGTTCGTGCCCCACTCCATCCGTACGGAAACCTTCACCAAGACAAATACAGACGAGCTGATACTGCAAGATACCAGCTTGGACTATCGTGTATTGAACTTTGCCACCAGCACCTTCGATGACAACAACACCTCCTACTGGCACAAAAGCGTCGGCGGTTATCACCCGGCCAAGCTGCGTCGCTACCAGGAAATGATAGAGCATCACATCTCTCCCGAAATGCAGGCGGCCTACAAGGCCATTGCCACCGCCGGAGGTGAGATGGACAGCGTGGATGCCAATAAGTTCCGCATACTGAACATGCTGAACACCAAATACTTCATCTTCCCTGCAGGACAGCAAAGACAAACCGTTCCCATCCTCAACCCGCACGCCTACGGCAATGCATGGTTTGTAAACAAGGTGCAGTATGTGAACAACGCCAACGAAGAGATTGACGCCCTGGACAGCATCATACCCACAGAGACAGCCGTAGTGGATGCCCGCTTCAAGGATGTGCTGAAAGGTACCACGGAAAGTTATAAAGACAGCCTCTCCAGCATCCGCCTGACAAGTTACACACCTAACCGCCTGACGTACGAAACGAACAATGCCCAAGACGGTATTGCCGTATTCTCCGAAATCTATTATCCGGACGGCTGGCACGTAACCATCGACGGACAGCCTGCCGAACTGGCACGCGCCGACTATATCCTGCGCACAATGTATGTTCCTGCCGGACAGCACACCATCGAAATGCGCTTTGACCCCACCAGCCTGCACGTGACGGAAGGCATCGCCTACGGAGCACTGGCGCTGCTGGTGATAGGTATCATCGTGGCAGTGCTGATAGCCAAAAGGAAGTATGTAAAGGCATAAGAACAAATATCATATCATTCCCCCACAAGCACCCGACGCATTCCGCTATTCATACCCTGATACGGAATGCGTCGAGTGCTTATGTCCGTTCCGTTATCCCCTCATGTTTGTTCTGTCATTCCCTTATGTCTGTTCTGTCAACCCCTATATATTGATGAAAAACCACGGCTGTGAAGCATATTCTTTACAGCTGTGGCACGTCTTCTTCACCGCTGTGGGAAAGGCGTACCACAGCCGTGCGCACATGATAAACCCAAAGGCTTCTCAAGACAAACCACCGTGCAAAACACAACAGAAGCCTATGTAGCACACAACGGAAGCCTATGCAAGAGACAAGAAAGCCCGGTCAGATGCGCAAAAAACCGTTTCTACCCTCCCGGGTAAAAACGGTTCAAGTCAATAATACATGAAAAAACGCTATTTAGAGAGAGTCTCTTCTATAACGGAATGGTTCTCTTCCTTCTTCACTCATCATCAGCAGTTCTCCGAACTGACATCAAAGTTAGGGAAGCATAACAAGAACAACAAATAGAATCTACGAAAAGGCATATCTCATCGACAGAACGGAAAAGAATGAACCCTACAATAGGGAAAAGAATGAAAAAAAAGCTATAAACAGTCGGCAGAACGATATATTTCAGTAACTTTGCTAACGTGAAAACAGGCTGCACCCCAGCATAAAAAAATGAACAGTATGGAAACTACCAGACAAAATAAAATAGCCCGTCTCCTGCAGAAGGAACTGAGTGATATCTTCTTGTTGCAAACCAAGTCCATGCCCGGCATACTGATTTCCGTCAGTGCCGTACGCATCAGCCCCGACATGAGCGTGGCACGCGCTTATCTCAGTATATTCCCCTCGGAGAAAAGCGAAGAAATAGTCAAGAACATCAACGGAAACATGAAATCCATACGCTTTGAACTGGGTACCCGCGTACGCCACCAACTACGCATTATCCCCGAACTGAAGTTCTTCGTAGACGACTCACTGGACTATCTGGAACGAATTGATGAACTGCTGAAATAATGTCCCTTCCCTTCTTTATAGCCCGCCGCTACCTCTTCTCCAAGAAGAAACACAATGCCATTAATATCATCTCCGGCATTTCGGTGTGTGGGGTGGCATTGGCTACGTTGGCGTTGGTATGCACCTTGTCCGTGTTCAACGGTTTTCAGGACATGGTGGCAGGCTTTTTCACAGCTTTCGACCCGGAACTGAAAATCACCGTCCGCGAAGGTAAGGTTTTCGACCCGCACGAAGCGTGCATCCGGCAAGTACACGCCCTGTCCGAGATTGACGTGTGGACGGAAACACTGGAAGAGAATGCCATGGTGCAGTACAAAGACCGCCAGGCAATGGCCGTCATCAAGGGAGTGGAGGACAATTTCGAACAGCTTACCTCCATCGACAGCTTGCTCTATGGGACGGGAAAGTTCCTGCTGAGCGACTCGGTGGTGGACTATGGTTTTCTGGGTGTGGAACTTATATCCGAGTTGGGCACCGGCATTCAGTTCGTGGACCCGTTGCAGGTCTATGCCCCCAAACGGAACGTACGGGTAAACATAGCCAACCCCACTGCGGCTTTCAACCGGGAGTATCTCTTCTCGCCCGGCGCCATCTTTGCCGTCAACCAGCAAAAATACGATTCACGCTACATACTGACGTCACTCGACTTTGCCCGCCGTCTGTTCAATTATGACACGGAAGTCTCTGCCATCGAGATGAAACTGAAACCCGGTTCCAACATCGGCTCCGTACAAAAGAAAATAGCAGGCATTCTCGGCGACCGGTTCATTGTACAGAACCGCTACGAGCAGCAGGCCGATGTTTTCCGCATCATGGAAATAGAGAAACTCATCTCTTATCTCTTCCTCACCTTCATTCTGGGTATCGCATGCTTCAATGTCATCGGTTCGCTGTCCATGCTGATACTGGACAAACGGGAGGACGTGGAGACACTGCGCAATCTGGGTGCCGATGACCGGCTTATAGCGCGCATCTTCTTGTTCGAAGGCAGGATGATTTCTGTATTCGGCGCCCTCTCCGGCATCGTTTTAGGATTGTTGCTGTGCTTTCTGCAGCAACGTTTCGGGTTGATTTCATTGGGGGGAGGCAATGGAAGTTTTGTAGTGGACGCTTATCCGGTAAGTGTACATGCCACGGATATTATTCTGGTATTCTTAACGGTCATCACTGTAGGCTTCTTGTCCGTATGGTATCCGGTGAGATACCTCAGCAAGCGGCTGCTGAGAAAAAGATAAAAAAACAGTTACTTCTTACGGATAATCGTCAATCCGTCACGCAGGGGAAGAATGACTTTCTCCACACGCGCATCCCGCGCCACCAAATCATTGAAGGCTTTGATACTGATTGTTTGCAGGTCTGTGCGATGGGGTTGTTCTTCCAGCACATGGCCATCCCACAAGGTATTGTCGGCAATGATATATCCACCGCCGGAAAGGCGGGCGAGCACCATTTCATAATACTCTATGTATTTACGCTTATCTCCGTCAATAAAGGCAAGGTCGAAAGTGAGGTCCAGTTGCGGTACCCGCTCCAAGGCATCGCCAATGTAGAACCTGATTTTATCCGCGTAATCGGAATTCTCCAGCCACGGACGGGTGAAGTCCTCCTGCTCGTCGTTGATTTCAAACGTATGCAGCATCCCGCCCTCCGGCAGTCCTTCTGCTATGCAAAGTGCGGAATACCCGCTATAAGTCCCTATCTCCAGCACCTGCCGGGGACGAATCATCCGGACAAACATCTTGAGCATACGCCCCTGCAAATGTCCGGAAGCCATGCGGGGATATAGCAACTTGACATGCGTGTCGCGATAGAGCGCTTTCAGATAATCGCCCTCATCATCAATGTGCTGCAAAATGTATTCGTCAATCGTCACTTTGTTAATGGATTATAGGTTAGGGATAAGGGATTAGGGGTTAGGGGTTAGTTCTGCGCACAATTATTAATTAATCATTAACCGCTAATCCCTAACCCCTTATCCTTAATCCCTTATCCTACAAGTATCTGTTACTGTTAGGCAGCACACTATCTTCAGCATGCTTCAAGGCATCTTCTACGACATTGATTTCAAGGAAAGAGGTCTGTGTGCCTTCCTTACCGCTACTCAGGTAGCCCACCATGTCCGTAGGACATAAACGGCCTTCCTTCAACAAGCGACGCAAGGCTGCAAAGTAATATTCCTGCCCGTTGGCAAGTTCGGGCATATAGATAGCTTCCACACCGTAGGAAAGGGCAAGGTGCCGCATGGTCTTTTCCTTGTAGCAGATGGCCAACACCGGATATTTGCCACGGAAAGCGGCAAGGTTACGGGCAGTACGGCCGCTGTAACTGTCGGTGATGATTGCACGGATTTTCAGTTTGGTGGTAGCCTTTACCGCTTGTTTGGCCAGGAACGCAGTCACGTCGTTGCTGTTCTCGTCCAGCGGAATACGGATATCGTTGTCAGACAGCTTGTCTTTCTCCGCTTGGGCGGCAATCTTGGTCATCGTCTTCACCGCTTCTACCGGATACTTTCCATAGGCGGTTTCACCGCTCAACATCAAGGCATCCGTACGATAATAGATGGCATTGGCAATGTCCGTTACCTCCGCACGGGTGGGACGCGGATTGGAAATCATGGTATGAAGCATCTGTGTGGCAACAATCACCGGCTTCTTGGCAAGAATACACTTGCGGATGAGCACACGCTGGATGCCCGGAATACGTTCCTGCGGAACTTCAATACCGAGGTCACCGCGAGCTATCATCACACCGTCGGCTACTTCCAGGATTTCATCGATATTATCAACGCCTTCCTGGTTCTCAATCTTAGCAACAATACGGATATCGCTGTTATGAGCGTCAAGAATCGCCTTGATGTCGAGTATATCCTGCTTATTGCGCACAAAGGAGTGGGCAATGAAGTCTATGTTCTTCTCAATGGCATAAAGGATATTGGTGCGGTCCTTCTCCGTCAGAGAAGGCAGATTGATGCGGACGCCGGGAACGTTGACGCTCTTGCGGCTGCCCAGAGTAGCCTCATTCTGTACTTCGCAGAGCAGGTAGTCGGGGGTCTTCTCTACAACAACCAACTCCAAGTCACCGTCATCAATAAGGATATGGCCGTCCACATTCAAGTCTTTGACGAAATGGGGATAGGATACCGAGATACATTCACGGGTAGTCTCCTGCTCCGGGTTGCCTACCACCTTCACGCGGTCGCCCGCCTTGAAAGGAATGGGCTCAGCCAGAACCGTCGTGCGGACCTCCGGTCCTTTCGTATCCATCAGGATAGCGATGCGGTTGGAAACCGTACGCACATTGTTTATCAACTTCTCGGCACCTTCACGGCCAAGATGTGCAGTATTCATACGTACAACATTCATACCTGCATCGAACAACTGCTTTATAAAATCAACATCACAGCGCTGGTCAGAAATCGTTGCGACAATCTTCGTTTGCTTCAATAACATAATCTATATACCTATTTTATTTAATAATCTTTTAACGCCTCCATGGCCAGACGGTAGGAGTTCAGCCCGAAACCGAGAATGACACCTTTACAAGCGCAGGAAATCATGGACACATGACGAAAAGCCTCGCGGGCATGTACATTAGAGATATGCACCTCAACCACCGGAGAAGTGACCGAACGGATAGCATCCTGCAGAGCGATGGACGTATGGGTGTAAGCACCCGCATTCAAAATGATGCCGTCCACATCAAAACCTACCTGCTGAATCTTGTCTATCAGCTCTCCCTCAATGTTGGACTGGAAATAGTCAATCTGTACATCCGCATATTTCTTACGGAGTTCGGCAAGGTAGTCTTCAAAAGTAACGCTACCGTAAATGGAAGGTTCACGTTTGCCCAAGAGATTTATATTGGGGCCGTTAATAATCTGTATCCTCATAACACAATTTTTTATACCTTTGCGGTGCAAAGATAGTGCAAACCGAAAGCAGATGCAAATTTATTTGCAATTTGCTGAAATGCAGCCTATTTTCGCGAAGCAAAGGTAGAAAAAAGAAATGAAATCAGAAGAAAAATCCACGAATAAGGAGAAACAAACGCTGATAATCAGAAAGTACCACCAGTATCTGAAACTGGAAAAAGCACTCTCACCCAATACAGTGGATGCTTACCAAACAGACTTACAGAAGCTGCTGCACTTTCTGGAAGGAGAGGGTATCGCTATCCTTGACACTACCCTGGATGACTTGCAGCATTTTGCCTCCGGACTGCACGACATCGGCATCCATCCCCGCTCGCAGGCACGCATCTTGTCGGGCATCAAGTCATTCTTCCATTTCCTCGTCATGGCCGACTACCTGGAGGGAGACCCCAGCGAACTGTTGGAGGGACCCAAAATCGGATTCAAGCTTCCAGAAGTACTGACGGTGGAAGAGATAGACCGCATCATCTCCGCCATTGACCTAGGCACAAACGAGGGGCAACGCAACCGGGCCATCCTCGAGACTCTATACAGTTGCGGCCTACGGGTATCGGAACTGTGCAACCTGAAAATCTCCGACTTGTATTTCGACGAAGGCTTCATCAAGGTAGAAGGTAAGGGCAGCAAACAGCGCCTTGTACCCATATCGTCCCGTGCCATCAAGGAGATAAGGAACTGGTTCGTGGACCGCAATGGAGGCTGGAAAATCAAGAAGGACTTCGAGGACTATGTATTCCTGGCACGCTGGGGCAAAAATATCTCGCGCATCATGGTATTCCATCTCATCAAGGAACTGGCGAAGAAGGCCGGCATCACCAAAAACATCAGTCCGCACACCTTCCGCCATTCCTTTGCCACCCACCTGCTTGAAGGAGGAGCCAACCTGCGCGCCATACAAAGTATGCTGGGCCACGAATCTATCGCTACAACAGAAATTTACACACATATTGACCGGCACAGATTGCGCAGTGAAATCATAGAACATCATCCCCGCAATATAAAGTACCGCAAAGAGCGAGAAATTCATTAAATTATGATAAAATTGCTGCACGAGTTAACAAACTGTAATAGGATTTAATATCTTTGCGTTGTTATGTCCATGCCTAAACAGCACACTAACATGGAATAGACAAATTTCAATTACAAACAATTAATTTATACCTAAAATGACTAAGAAATTGTATCTGCCGTTTTTAATGGCAATGATTGTTGCATTAATGACATCGTGCAGCAAAAAGATGGGTGAATTGTCATCAGATTATTTCACCGTAACTCCTCAAGTTCTAGAGGCTGTAGGTGGTAAAGTTCCCGCTACAATCAACGGAAAATTCCCCGAAAAGTACTTCAACAAGAAGGCTGTGGTAGAAGTGACCCCTGTGCTGAAATGGAATGGCGGCGAAGCTAAAGGCCAATCGGCTGTGTTCCAGGGCGAAAAAGTAGAAGGTAACGACCAGACTATCTCTTACAAGATGGGCGGCAGCTACACTATGAAGACATCTTTCGACTATGTACCGGAAATGGCCAAATCCGAACTGTATCTGGAATTCAAGGCTACAGTAGGCAAAAAGACTGTCACTATCCCTGCTGTAAAAGTAGCTGATGGTGTAATCTCCACTTCTGAGATGCTGGAACAAACATTGGGCAGCGCTAACCCCGCCAATGGTGACGACGCTTTCCAACGTATCATCAAAGAAAAGCATGACGCCAACATCATGTTCTTGATTCAACAAGCCAACGTACGCGCCAGCGAATTGAAGACTGCCAAAGAATTCGGCAAAGAAGTGAAAAACATAGACGAAGCTGAAAACAAGAAAATCAGCAACATCGAAATCTCCGCATACGCTTCTCCCGATGGTGGTGTAGGCTTGAATACTACACTGGCTGAGAACCGCCAGGACAACACGGCTAAAATCATCAACAGAGATTTGAAGAAAGCAAAAATCAATGCAGCAGTAGACACCAAGTATACGGCTCAGGACTGGGAAGGCTTCCAGGAACTGGTATCCAAATCAAACATCCAAGATAAAGAATTGATTCTTCGCGTTCTTTCCATGTATCAGGATCCTGAACAAAGAGAACAAGAAATCAAGAACATCTCTTCTGTTTATAAGACTTTGGCTGACGAAATCCTGCCGCAACTGCGTCGTTCACGCCTGACTTTGAACTACGAAATCATCGGTAAGTCTGACGAAGAAATCGCAAACCTCGCCGACAGCGATGCCAAGCAGCTGAACATCGAAGAATTACTGTATGCCACCACCTTGACTAAAGATGCTGCCAAGCAAGAAGCCATCTTCACAAAAGCTACTCAAATCTACCCGAACGATTTCCGTGCTTACAACAACTTAGGTAAACTGGCTTATCAGGCTGGTGATCTTAACAAGGCTGAAAGCTACTTCAAGAAAGCTCTCTCCATCAAGGATGCTCCTGAAGCAAACATGAATCTCGGTCTGATTGCCTTGACCAAGGGCGACAGAACAGCAGCAGAAAGCTATCTGAGCAAGGCTTCCGGTTCTAAGGAACTGAACGAGGCATTGGGTAATCTGTATGTTGCTCAAGGACAGTACGACAAGGCTGTCAGCTCATTTGGCGACACTAAGACTAACAGCGCTGCTTTGGCACAAATCCTGGCTAAGGACTACAACAAGGCTAAGAACACACTGGCTGCTATCGAAAGACCAGACGCTTATACTGACTACCTGATGGCTGTACTTGGCGCAAGAACCAACAATACATCTATGGTAACCAGCAGTCTGAAGAATGCCATTGCAAAAGAACCGGCTTTGGCAAAGAAGGCTGCTTCTGACCTGGAATTCGCCAAATACTTCACTAACACTGACTTTATGAATATCATCAAATAATAAAGGTTAGATTGAAAAGAACGTGCCCGGCATAGAAATATGTCGGGCATTTCTTTTTATTCACACCAAAAAGAAGTATTTTCGCGACGAAGTATCAGAAAAAGAACCGGAATGAAGAAAATCTATCTTGCATACCTTCTGCTTATTATATTGTCTGCCTGCGGCAGCAAAAATACAAATTCAGTCTACCTAAATGGTGAAATCAAAGGGCTGGGGAATGATACCCTTTATATATATGGTACGGACAAGTTCTATAACCGTATGGACACTCTGCTTGTCAAGGATGACAAGTTCTCTGCAACCCTCACCACCGACACGCTTGTCTCTACATGGCTGCAATTCAGTGACGGCACAGAATATCCGCTTTACCTGAACAAAGGAGACAAAATAAAGATAAAAGGCTCCGCCGCCGAGCTTACTTCACTGGAAATCACGGGGAATGCCCCCAATGAAGAACTGACAGCTTTTCAGAAAGAGTTGAAAGGTTTGAGTACTCCCTCGGAGAAAGCATTGGAAGAAAAAGCAGAAGCCTTCATCAACAGCCATCCTTCTTCGCTGGTAAGTATCTATCTGCTGGAGAAATATTTCGTGCAAAAACCGCAACCGGACTTCTCCTTAATCAAAGAAATGACAGAACACATGACCGGAGGCTTGAAAGACCGTCCGTATGTGGACGAACTGCTTGACCTTATCCAAGAAGAAGAGAAGGTATCCGTTGGGAAAACCATCCCTTACGTCAACCTGCCCAATGCCAAAGGCACACAAATCAGCCGTACTAGCTTTAAGGACAAATATCTGTTGATACATTTTTGGGCATCTTGGGACCCGCAAAGCATGGAAGCCAACGCTGCCCTGCGCCGGATTTACAAGAAAGAAGAAAAGAACAAGCTATTCGCACTCTGGGGCATTTCCTTGGATATCGACAGAAAGGAATGGGAAGAAGCAATCAAAAGAGATACCCTGAAGTGGGAACAGAGTTGTGATTTCTCCGGATGGAACACAGCGCCCATCAAACAGCTCGCCATACAAGCATTGCCTGCCAATCTGTTCCTTAGCCCTTCCGGAAAAATTGAAGGGAAGAATATGAGTGAGGAAGACATCAAAAAGAAACTGGAGGAGATAGAGCAAAAGGAAAAAGAGAAGAAAGAGAGTGAAAAGAAACTCAAAAAACAAAACCGACGGTAGCCTATCCTGCCATCACTAACCCCTAATCACTAAAAACGTGCTCATAAAAGTTTTTGGAGCGGCTGTTCAAGGTATTGACGCAACCCTCATCACCATTGAAGTCAACAGTTCCAGAGGCTGTATGTTCTATTTAGTCGGTTTGCCGGACTCTGCGGTCAAAGAAAGCCATCAACGTATCATATCTGCTTTGCAGGTCAACGGCTACCGGATGCCGACCAGCAATATTGTCATCAACATGGCTCCGGCTGACATCCGCAAGGAAGGTGCAGCTTACGATTTACCTTTAGCCATCGGCATACTTGCCGCCAGCGAAGTTATCCAGTCCGATAAGCTGGAACGCTATCTGCTGATGGGTGAACTAAGCCTTGACGGCAGCCTGCAACCTATCAAAGGAGCACTCCCCATTGCCATCAAGGCCAGAGAACTGGGGTTTGAGGGTATGATTGTACCGCAACAGAATGCCCACGAAGCGGCAGTAGTAAACAATCTGAAAGTGTACGGAGCGGGAAACATCAAGGAAGTTATAGAATTCTTTAATGGCACGCAGGAATTAACCCCTACGTTAGTCAACACCCGCGAGGAATTCTATTCCCAGCAGAGCAACTTCGATTTCGACTTTGCAGAAGTAAAAGGACAGGAAAATGTGAAACGAGCCTTGGAGGTAGCTGCTTCGGGCAGCCACAATATACTTCTCATCGGTTCGCCGGGCAGCGGTAAGTCCATGCTTGCCAAGCGTCTGCCATCTATACTTCCTCCCCTCTCTTTGGGAGAGAGTCTGGAAACGACCAAGATTCATTCTGTTGCCGGAAAGTTGGGCAAAGACGGTGGACTCATCTCGAAACGCCCGTTCCGCGCCCCTCACCACACCATTTCTACGGTAGCGATGACCGGTGGAGGAAGTTTCCCCCAGCCCGGTGAAATCAGTCTGGCACATAACGGAATTTTATATCTTGATGAACTGCCAGAGTACAGCCGTAACGTATTGGAGGTTCTTCGCCAACCGCTGGAAGATAGGAAGATTACCGTGTCACGCATCCGATGCAATGTAGAGTACCCGGCAAGTTTTATGCTGGTAGCCTCTATGAATCCGTGTCCATGCGGGTATTACACGCATCCCACCAAGGCTTGTGTATGCAGTCCTGGACAAGTACAAAAGTACCTGAACCGCATATCCGGACCTTTGCTCGACCGTATCGACCTGCAAATTGAAGTCACCCCACTCCCCTTTGAAGAGATGGCAGATTCTCGCCCCGGCGAATCGAGCGCCACCATACGCGAGCGTGTGATACGTGCCCGACAAATTCAAGAAGCAAGGTATGCAGACATTCCCGGCATATATTGTAATGCCCAGATGAACAGTAAACTGCTTGCTCGCCACGCCCGTCCGGATGACAAAGGACTTGCCATGCTCAAAACTGCCATGAACCGCCTAAACCTTTCGGCCCGCGCCTACGACCGTATATTGAAAGTATCACGCACCATCGCCGACCTGGAAGGCTGCGAATTGATACAGCCGGCACACTTGGCGGAAGCTATCGGATATAGAAATCTGGATAGGGAGGACTGGGCAGGATAAATCGTCGCGAAATAAAAATATAAAATTCCGTGGAACTTCCCAGCCCCACGGAATCATGATCAAGAAATCTATTATCTTTTTATAATAGTAGTTCTCCACATATTATACAGAAGAAATTCTCACATCTTATTCTTCATTTTGAATACCGAGTATCATATACCCATAAGGAGGCAATGTAATATGATAGTCCTCAGACAATACAGGTGGTATATTATCTCCATCCAATAGATTTAGAGGAGTTTGTCCCAGCAAGATACCCGTATTCTTCAAATTCACAGAAATGGTTTCCGTACTATTCTGGAAATTCATAATGACTAGGGCCGAAACTTTCCCATCTTTATTGCTTCGTTTAAAGACAGTATACTTACTATCATCATTTGAAGGAATACAAGTGCGCTGTCCCATGGGAGCCAACCCGTTATAGCCATTCTGCAACCTGATTAAATCATAAAACTTCTTCTGGTCCTTTTGAGGCCACTTATCAAGAATTAATTGGGCTATATAATCCGAATGATGATCACCATAATGGTTTATTACTACTGTCCCCATGGAAATTAAATAAGCCAATTCAAAAAGGCGCTCCTCATTAGTAGCTGGAATCTCCCACATTGGTGGAGTAATAGTTGTTGCCCCCAATGCCACAATACGGTCTCTATAACTCTTCAACTTTCCATTCAATTCACATGGGTTCTGATTTCTTCTGGCATTTAAGACCTCACTTCTTTTTCCACCGCCCCAACCATACATATCAAAACCTTGAATTAGTTTAAAATCAAACCTGCTAATCCATTTTTCAATATTTGAAGCTCCCTCCGCATTAGTTAGAATGCCTCTACGATTTAAAACTTTTATAATAGACTCATTGATAATATCGTCAGTAATACCATCATAGACCTCAGGAGCATCCAGAAGTATTCCATCCACCCCCTTATCTGCCCAAAAGTCCAGATAATTCCGACACTCTTCCTGCCACTCCCAATTGTTAAAGTTGTAGCTTGGAATGCGTCCTTCAGCCCCATCCGAGTTTCCCCAACACGAATAGTAATAAGCCTGGGCTCTGTCACTCCAAAACCAATTGTCATTCAACTTCTTATCACTGAAATGAAACCAGTTCCTCTCCTTACTATATACACCATTACGCTGATCATCACATGCTTTTTCAAAGAAAGGAGCTTTATACCAACAATAACCAACATTTCCAAAGAAAGTCAGCCTCATATCCCGTGCATGTACTTCACGGAGAAGGTCCTCAAAATCTTCCAATGTTCCAATAGACGGGTCTATGGCATAGTTATTTGTAGCTCCAAGCCCTCCCCACACACTAGGATCACCTTCATATATAGCCGAAAGTTCAATATTACGATAACCTTGTGCCTGCAATATATCCAAACTGTCTTTTATAGAGTTAAGCGTTTGGCGATAGTATTTGGGGTAATACCTTGTCATACCAGAAGTCTCTTCCCACCACGTTGCATTACGTGGTGAACCAAACCCCTTAATGACCAACGAACGGCTACCTGCTCTACTTTTACTTTTGGCATCCAATATAGTTAATTTGATATACCGATATACACCATTCAATTCTTTTACGTACTCAGTACCGGCAATACCCGAACGACAGTCTGCCAATAAGTCCCATTTTTTATTATCATTTGACCCTTCAATAATAAAGGACCAAACATCTTTTTCCACAAAAGTCTGTTTTATATTCCGAACATCACATGGCAAACCTAAATCCGCACATAACCATTGCGGATAAGCATTATTGTCCGCATACCAAAAAGTAGTATTGTCACCATCAAAGGCCTTCTTCTGAGTATGATTATTGTCGCAAAACGAAGAAGTGGCAGCTAAAGCATTAAAGGCCAAATCCTCAAGTTCCCGACCGCCTAAAGAAACCACATCTTTTTCTGTTCCAAAAACTCGAAATTCACAACTGTGTGCCCAATATCCCTTCGCTGAGCCCAAAATAGTCAGTCTAATATAACGGAATTCTCCTGAAACCGGAGTTTTGAAATCAAATCCACTAATACCATCTGTATTATCAACCAAAACAGCCCAGTGCAATTCATCATTGGAACCTTCAATCTTAAACTTCCAGCTATCATGGTCTTTAAAGATTTGCTGAATTCCGGATAACGTACAAACCTCTTCCAGATCAACAGTCAAAGATTGGGGAAACTGCTCATTATCAGCAATCCAATAGGTTGACATATTTCCATCCAAAGCATCATTCGGATTATGATCCTTTTGCAGCACCACATTAGTGCATTGCTTACCTAAAGCAATATTCTTATCCGCATTTGTTCCATTTATAACAAATTCTTTCGAAGAAGGCAGAAAACCATCTTTAGACTCAAGGACAGTTAATTTTACATAACGGTACACGCCACTCACACTTTCTGCAAAAACATCACCGGAAGCTCCTTTCGTCTTATCTACCAACAGCAACCAATTCTCTTTATCAACAGAGCCTTCTACCTTGAATTTCCAAACAGACGATTCATGAAATACCTGACAAATGCTAGTCAATGAATAAGAGGTTTTCAAATCTACTACAATCCATCCGGCAGACTGGCTAGATTGCCAGAAAGAAGTCAAACTACCGTCTACAGCTTTGGCTGAAGAATGCTTCCCTTTGGAAGAAGATGCCACAGTGGACGCTCCTACCGATAAATTTCCTTTCCTTACTTCAAGAATATCCGTTCCAGACCTTGCAAAAGAGAAACTATCACCATACTTTTCCCGAGAATAGCCATGGAGAGATAGCATCATCACCAATACCCATACAATCTTAAATTTCATAATCATCTTAAATTTGTTTATCATGTTTATTTGAATCTCATAGATAGAACGTTATCGAATTATCCCCCAACTTGAGTTTCATTTCCCCACAGTTTGGCACCATTACCCAAATTCTTTCGCCACTCATGCCTCCATCTATGTATATCCTGATCACGAATAAAAGCTTTAGGCCTTCTATCTTCTTTGGTCGGAGCAGGAGGTAGAACTCCAGCTTCTGATTGATACCAGTATACCACACTACTAATATCCAGTGTCAAATTATTATTATGCCCATGTTCTATTGTCCCTCTTAACGATTTCTCAAAATAAATCGGATCTGCCACAAAGAAACGATACACATGCGTTCTTCCCAACCAACCATTGTCATTATTAACCCTTGCATAACCATAATAAGGATGATTGAACAAGGTCTTCGGACACCACGAAGTATTAAAAAAGTCTTCAGTGCCCGTACCTAACAAAGATGCCTTTTCTTCACCATCAATGAATATCATATCATCTCCTTCTCCATACCACATTGTTGAAGGAGAATGGACATAATAATTTATCCCTACAAAATGTCCTTTACCCTTTATATCAGCAAACAGATAGTTATTAGCACCGTCCACATTATTACCCATTGGTCCTACCAATCCCCATTCGGTTTCACCTTCTGGTAAAGCTTCCGTCAATTCATGATTATACCATGCATGGAAACGTCCTGAACCCACCGGCAATTTTCTCATTTCTACATAATCTACATAAAAATAGATGCAATCAATATTTATATCGCTTTGATTCTCTATCTCTAAACGGGCACCATTGGCAAAAGGCATCTGGAAATAAGAAACCAAACCAGTCCCATTTGTAGGACCAACTGCCAATGGGAGTGTAGCATATTCATAATGCTCGTCCCATCCATTTCCAAAAAAAGCAGCAATCGGAGACTCTACTGAAGGAGTAGACCGTCCATCCCAATATATCCTGAATATGAGATCATTTCTCATAATATGCATCGGGGCAATAGTAAACCAAATATGGTTAATAATACCAGTACCCGGAATATCAACACTCCATTTCTCTCCTGGTTTTATAGGACCTACATTATCATTATTATTCCCCGTTTTATCGGCACTACTTATTCTACGGTTACGGACACCTTCTTGAATAGTAGTCAACCCTCCTAGTTCTCCACCCCTCACTTGAGTATGACCATCTAAAGTTGCGAACATACTCAAAAAGAACAACATAATCAAATTTATTTTTTTCATTCTTAATGTATTAATCAATTAAACAATACACATATTGATTTTTTACTGGGTATTGGAAGACATGGAAGGTGGAGCATCTTGCGGCCTACTTCCCCATTTATAATTAGGCTTTTTCCCCATTATCAACTCCAGTTCCCCCCCATTTACCAGTTCAGAGTGATAGAACCAAGGTTTAGAAAGTTTCTTCCCGTTCAATTTGGCAGATTGTATATACCGATTCTCATTGGACACATTTTTTGCTTCAATTACAAACTTACCACCTTTATAGTATTTTTCATCCAAATGAATGGTTACCTTCTCAAATAATGGCGAACTAATCTCATAAAAAGGCTCCACACAGCCTCCTCCATTCACTTCAAACAGCCCCATTGCAGCCATTACAAACCAAGCTCCACCTTGTCCCTGGTCTTCATCACCCGGCCAACCATGAATAGGGGTCGAGCCATAATATTTATTCATCATTTCTCGTGCCCAGTACTGCGTTAACCAAGGCTTTCCAGAATAATTAAACAGAAAAGCCGCCTGCATACACGGTTGATTACCGTGATTCACATAAGCCGCACTGAACCTATCACCCGGAGGAGAGAAACTGTATTCAGAAGAAATTTCAAATCCTTCATTTAACCGACGGTTAAATTCTTCCCTACCAATCATCTTAACCAACTCATTCATATCATGAGGTACCATCCACGTATATTGCCACGAGTTACCTTCTACAAATCCAGAGCCCAGCCACGACCAACTGGTAGAATGCTCATCTTTATTAATAGGTTCAAAATCCGGCATCCACGTTCCATCACTATATTTCGGCCGGACATATTTCGTTTCCGAATCGAAAACATTTTTATAATTATAAGCACGTCTTGTAAAATAATCATAATCCTCTTCATAGCCAAGAGCCTTGGCAAATTGTGCCGCATTCCAATCATCAAAAGCGTACTCCAATGTATTAGAAGTTGGCCCCTCATAGGTAGTTCCAAAGACATTATGATGAGATTTCTCACCATAAGGCACAAATCCATACTTCAAGTAAACATCCAAATGCCTATTGCCTACAATACCACCAGAAGAAAGTGCTGTTCCCTGTGTTGTCAAGGTCTTTTTAACAGCTTCATACGCTTTATCTACATCATAATTACGAATACCTTTCTGATATGCACTCACCATAAGAGGTATCTCATGCTGAGCTCCCATAATATCACAATACTCCACTCCCGGAGGTCCATTGGGTAACCATCCACCCACTCTGTAATACTCCAATAATGACTCTACCCACTTATTCATAATGTCTGGAGTAGCAAGTGCCCACAATTGATTGAGATTCCAAAAAGTATTCCAAAAAGCATCACAGCCATAAATAGGCGAAGCAGGATCTTTCAATTGTTGTGTTCGCTCATACATATCAACATATTGACCGTCCACATCACTGAAAATAGTCCTTGAACAATAAGAACGATATAAATTCGTATAGAACTTTCGTTTATCTTCCTCAGTTCCTCCTTCAATTTCAATGGTGCTTAAGATTTTTCTCCATTCATTAACGGCATATTTACGGACTGCATCAAAGTTCCAGCCAAAGCCTCCAGACTCCACTTCCAAATTCTTTCGTGCTTGTTCAATACTCACATACGATATAGCAGTCTTAAGCTGGATAATCTCACCCTCCTCCGTATCAAAATTCATAAAAGCACCGATATCATGTCTTCCCCAACAAATGCTTGAAGTAGTATCCACATACCCATTGACCCATGTTCCAAAAGATTTCATCGGTTTATCGACACGAGCAACAAAATATACTGTATAATCATTCAGCAGATTGGTTGGCTCATCATACGACGATTGGGTAGAGAAACCTTCTATTTCATAATCACTGACTTTGGATATAGAAGCCCATCTAACTTCATATGGATATTCCGAACCATTCTCCAAATCAAATAAAATACGGGAACTATCCGATTTTGGAAATGTATACCTTTGAAACCCCGTACGTGTTGTAGAAGTTAGTTCCGCTTTTATATTATAATCATCCAAAAGGACTGAATAATATGATAAAGAAGCTTTCTCATTTTTATGATTAATACGGGAGCGGTAGCCGCTATCAGGTTCGTTTTCTTCTCCCGGCTTAATTTTCAGAGGTCCGGTAACAGGCATGGTCAGTAAGCCCCCCATCGTCCAACTATGTATATGACTAAAACCTATGATCTGATTAATTTTATACTCATAACCACCTCTCCATACATTCCCCTGATTGTCCGGACTAAGCTTTACCATTCCGAATGGCATAGCTGGTCCGGGAAATTGCATCCATCTCGAATCAGAATTTCCAATCATAGAATCAACGTACTCTGTGACATCCCTTGACTGTCCCCAAAGAGAAGAGCTAAAGTATAACAAGAACAATAATATCACCTTTTTCATACTTATAAGTATATGAATTTCATATAAATACTTTACATGCCTACCGAACCTCTTTGATTAAGTTCAAATTCAGCTATCAATTAATTCCACCCCATCCCGGATTCTGTACAAAAATATCAGGATTCTTATTAACTTCATCTTGATGGAACGGCCACAAATAGTGCTTAGGTGCCTCAAATACTCTTTCCTCAACCAAAGTACGTTTAAAGAAACTATTATCACGGGCACCAATATCCATACCATGGACCGCTTTTACCTGATCGCTTATCTTCCAACGATTACAATCGAAATACCGATGAGTCTCCAAAGCTAATTCCACTTGACGTTCGCGTCTAATTTTTTGTCTCATTTCATCTTGAGACAAACCTGCCTTCAACCCTGGCAATCCCGAACGTTTACGAATCAAATTTACATATTTATAGACATCATCCACCGGACCAGAAGCCTCATTCAATGCTTCTGCATAATTGAGGTAAAGTTCCCCCAAACGGAAATAATTCCATGTCTTATTTACAAAAACTCCTCTTAAAATATCTACACCATCCTCATCCAAAAACTTACGCATCAGATAACCAGTAGTTGTATAGTCAGGTCCACCAGTACGTCCATCAGGAGCTCCCATACGGAAATCAATCTGACGTCCTCTCCAGTAAGCACCGCTATAAGTAACTGTTGCATAGAATCTCGGTTCTCTGTCTACAAACATATTAAAAGTATTTTCCGGATAATACCCCTCTGCATCTGCCTCTTCCGTAAACCCTTCTTCAGAATATCCTGATTCAGAATTAATTATTGGACTACCATCAGCATTATATCCTAAAATAGGAGTTGTACCATCTGCCATTTCATATGCATCAACAAGCTCCTGAGTAGGACATAAGCCTGACCAACCGCCTAAACTGAGCGGAGCGGCAGCACGTTCCATCTGGTCATAAATCGCCACATTCTTTGCAAAAATAATCTCCTTATTCCAGTTCTCTACAAACAAGTAACGGTAATTCTCCATTGGGTCACCTGACGGTGCATAATACAACCCATAACCTGCCTTTTCCATTTCATCTATACATGTTTTGGTATATTCGGCAGCAATCTTCCAACGTTCCGCTTCATAAGAGAGGGGGAACAAGTGATTTCCTTCTTTATCTGTAAAGTTTGCATAATCAGGATTACCATTCCACAAGGGGCTAGCCCTATAAAGTAAAGCCCTCGCCTTTAATGCCATAGCAGCAGCTTTTGTCACACGACCATATCTGTCTGCTCCTTCTTTCATTTTCAGCATACCTCCAGCCTTATCACACTCGTTAGTAATAAAATCTACACACTGATCTAACGGCATTCGTTTACACAATTCTGAAAAATCTTCATTGGGATCAAATACTTTCTCTGTAATGTGTATCGGCCCATAAATACGCAATAATTGGAAATGAAAAAATGCACGTAAGAAAGTAGCCTCTCCAATCCAACCGGCACGCTTTGACTCATCCATAGGAACCTTAGCTACATTTTCAAGAAAGATATTCGTTTTTCTAATACCCTGGTATGCCATATTGGAAATATCTTTTAAAACATTATCAGGTGTCCAGGACCCATTATTCATGAAGTAGGCAAAACAATTTGTATAACCTCAAATCCGCAACTAAGCTCTTCAGCGTCCTTCTTGCGTCTAAACGTCCTCTCATCACTGAATTAGCAGATAAATTGAGGCTGAAATACCCACTTCTGCCCACAATATCCCCTTGCCCCACTATGCGACTTGAGGCAATACGCAGTATCATACCCATAAGTTGTAGGCGTTATCCAAAATCAGTCTGAAAAATATCTGCGTAAGCATTATTACAGGTATAGATATTCAGCACATACCGCCTTGATGTTCTGATCCACTTGGCTGGTACAGAGACAAACCTGAAGACAAACGCTTTTATGCGACTTGTTGCATTGAGTCCGAACCTCTTTACGTCAAGTCTGTGGATAATGGCCTTGTAGAAATTACGGATAAGTGCCGTAAGAAGAAGGAACACAGTGTTCTCTGCCATGAAGGATTTGGGCAATCTGTCCCACCCGAAACCATTGTTCATATCATCGAAGATACGTTCCTTTCCTCCACGAAGGTTATAGAACTCGACAATTTCTCTTGTGGAAGATTCATAGTCGTTAGTCAGGATACAACGGTATGTGTATTCTCCTTCCCAAAGATCCAGCACACCGTCCATCCGTTTCTGTCTTTGAATCACAAGTCGGTATGCTTTACCCTTCCACTTCTCAACAAGAATAGAGTTCAATTCGAACTCAATGCCATTGATTTCCTCAGTCTTCCAGCCTCTAAGAGCAAAGATGTCATTGTAGAGCGAACTGCAGCGGTTTGCGCGGATATAGAAGGATTTGCTGTGTTTCTCTATTTCCTCCACGATTTCCTCGGAACATGATCCACAATCAGCTCTGAAACGATTGATTGTAAGTCCGTTCTGCTCAAATCTCTCAAAGAATCTCTTCAGCGTGTCCTTCTGATGAAAACGAACGTTGGTGTTACCATCGCTATTCTCAATGCCAACAATCAAGTCGTCAATAACCGCCACGCCAGGGCGATAACCAAGGAACTTCTTGTATGTAGGCTTTGCATCATACTTCTCAGTCTCTATGAACTGATGGTCGAAATCAACATCATACATCTCGCCCTCTTTCAGTTGGCCGGATGCAAACATACAATTGAGCAGTAAGGTATTGAGTGTGTCAGCCGTGTTGAAATCGTAGTTCTTACCCGTATCTGATGTGTATGAGATGTTTCCTTGCGTCAGTTCCTTTATCGCTCTGAGGATAGTATCAGAACTACAAGTACGAAGTGTCGGATGGAGCGAGAGATGGTTCATCAAATGAGTAGTGACATCCTCAATGCATGAGCCACCACAGAAGTAGATACTCATGAGGGAACGGACGATTTCACTGTACTGATAACCGAACGAGCTACACCTTAGACCGAGTGTCGAGTCGATTACAGATGACAATGTGGAGTCAAATTGCTCCATGATTGAAAATATTCCTCCAAAAGGAGTGAGCTTCTCGGATTTTATTTGTATTTTTGCCATGCCTGATGAGGTTTTGTTTGATTATTTTTTTGCAACACTAAGTTAAGTGAATCCTCTGACATGGCAAAATCCTGAGCAACTTTTTGTTGCTCAGGTACTTAAAAAAAATATTTTATAATAGTGTTGCGGAATTAAGGTATAAGGATAATCCAGCTCATCTGCCGCACCAACGAATGGATTGTGCCCCCAATCATTCGTGAAATTCAATTCCCAGGGCATATTCCAATAAATGGATGATAAGAATTGCTCTGCATAATTCTCTCGTGTAAACACATCATCAAGGGTCAAATCTTCATCAGGTGCTTTATCTAAGTAATCAGCACATGAAGTATTTACTCCCAATAATATCATCAACAAAGTGATGCAAACTATATTAATACGTTTCATATTCGCTCAAGTTTAATCGTTCTACTTTTTAAAAATCCACTGCAAGTCCAAAATTCACAGCCCGTTGAATAGGATACCAATTATCAGATTCCGGATCAATTGTGTGATTAATCTTATCCCATGTATAAAGGTTAGTTCCGTTTACAAACACTCTGAGATTATTGATCTTCAATTTACTTACAACTTTCTTTGGCAAAGTATAGCCAACTTCCAGATTCTTCAAACGCAAATAACTAGCATCTTTCTGCCAAACCGTCGACCGCCGCATACTTTGTACATTAAAGCCATCCGTAACCACCGGATATTTTGCTGCACCAGCAGTTTCAGGTGTCCAACGATTGTCATAAATTTCCTTGAATACATTGAAAAAGCCCATACCACTAGCAAATGGCCAGAAAGTACGATCTTCGAAGAAAGTACTCGTACGAGCAGCACCTGTAAAATAGGCACTCAAATCAAATCCCTTATATTCAATCGTACCACCAAATCCAAAAACCAATTCTGGTTCACGAGTATAACCTATTGCGCATTGGTCATTTGAATCAATAATATTATCTCCATTGATATCCTTATATTTCACATCTCCCGGTATTGGACGTCCACCCAATAAAGACTGGTCATACCAATTGTCAATATCTTCTTCTGATTCAAAAAATCCAGCAGCTACCAAACCGAACGGTTGACCGATAGGATGTCCTATCTCGGACAAATTTGAATAGAGTGGATCGGCTTTATCATTTTCAAGTACTTTACTACGAGCAAATGTTACATTCCCGCGTAATGAATAGAACAATCCGGAAGAAGTACGATCTTTAAATTCCAACCATCAAAACACCCCATTGCAGCCAAGAAACCTGCTCCCGTTGGTACAGATTGGCGTTGCATTAAAATACCCTTTCTTTTTTCATAGAAAAAATCCATCTGTAAACTAAAACGGTCTTTCCACAAACCTAAATCAAGTCCTAAATTCGTTTTAACCGCAGTTTCCCAAGTAACATTGTTGTAGCCAATCTTAGATTCAATAATACCGGGCCATCTAATTTGATCTTGTCCAAAATAGTACACTTGTTCCCAATTCTGATCCATCTTTGTCAAATACAAAAAACGATCACCACCAATTTGGTCATTACCAACTTCTCCATGTGAAAATCTTAATTTCAAATTGCTTACTAAATTATCTTTCCAAAAAGATTCTCCAGAAACTAACCATCCTAAAGATATAGCAGGGAAGAAGCCCATTCGCTTTCCTTTCGGAAAGTTCTCTGATCCATTATAGCCCGCATTAAATTCTATAAAGTATCGCTGTGCATAGTCATAAGTCGCGCGCATCGCCAAACCTTGACTTCGATAAGGTAAATTCATAATAGAAGTCCCAGCAGACAAATTATCATATTGTCGACGATTTAAAAGTAACATACCTGCAACAGAATGTTTATCGAATGTGCGTTGATAATTTACCGAAAAATCCATATAGATAGCACGATTTGAATTTTGTTCGATACTATACCCCATTGCCTTATCGTCCCGGTGTGTAATATATTGATCTTCTCCAGTTTGTTCATTCTTGCCAATATATTGCTTTATACCAAATTCCTTATATCTCAATGCTTTGTTTGCGTGATAAAAGTCAAAAGAGAAATGCCCCTTCACCGATAGTCCTTTTGTTACTAAACGAGATAAGTCCCAGGTTAAACCTGCTGTAGATTGTATAGTAGTCAAATGCTCATCAGAGTAACCCGTTTGCGTAGATTGTCCCCATGGATTAGAGCCGATATACGTAGGCAGACCACTGATACTTCCATCCGGATTCGTCACAGGAAATGCAATAGGTCCAGTATCACGTAAACCATTAAAGATACCTGCTGCACCAGCACCCGGATAATTACGGTCATCAATAATACCACCAACACCCAGCTCTACAACCAAGTCTCTAGTCAAGTTTATATCTACGTTAGAACGATAATTATATCTGGAAACTTTTGCATTCGTATTATGAGGATTACTTTTATCCGTTTTATATATACCTGTCTGCATTGAATATCCCAAATTCACGTAATACCGTACTATTTCATTACCGCCAGTTACACTCAAATTGTTTATTGTCTGATATGAATTTTTATTAAGAACCTTATCTATCCAATCCACATTCGGATATAAATAAGGATCTGAACCTGTACGGAATTTCTCCAACTCTTCATTAGACCAACGAGGAGCCTTGCCCACATTAGCCAATCCCTCGTTCATTAATGAGGCATATTCATAACCGTCAATATAATTACGCTCGGCCAAGCTGGAAAGAATAGCAGATTCTGTTCGGAACGAGACTTGAGGCTTACCTTGCTTACCTCTCTTTGTATTAATCAGAATAACGCCATTAGCACCTTTCACACCATAAACAGCAGTTGCCGAAGCATCCTTAAGTACAGACAAACTTTCGACTTCATCTGGATTTACTGAACTTATAGACCGCTCAATACCATCTACTAAAACCAAAGGTGCCTTTTCTCCCCAAGTTGCAATACCACGAATATAAATAGACGCTGCATCAAATCCTGGTTCACCAGATGTCTGTCGTGTTATAATACCTGGCATGCGACCAGAAAGCGCATTTGGTAGTGAAGTGGTTGCAGTTTGCTTAATAGCTTTAGGAGCAATGTTGGATATAGATCCTACTACACTGACCTTTTTCTGAGTACCATACCCTACCACCACAACTTCTTCCAATTGAGTATCTCCCTCTTTCATTATGATTTCCAGATTCTCTTTTCCATTAACTGGCAGTTCAAGATTTCCAAAGCCAACATAAGTAAACAACAATACACCGTCACTAGGAGCTTCTAATGTAAATTGTCCATTAGCATCAGTAATCGTACCGATAATTGTTCCTTTTACTACAACATTTACACCAGGAAGAGTAATACCAGCCTCATCCTTTACGATACCTGTAACTTTAATCCTTTGAGAAGGAGACATAAAAGCAACATTGTCAGTGTCAAAGGAAACAGATTCACCTAATACATTCAAGGGAAATGCCAAACACCCTATAAATGCATACAACTTAAAATTCCAAAGAAAACTCTTTTGAATTTCTGTTCGAACGCTTTTGTTTTTCATAATTTTAAATACCATATTTTTAGTTCAACAAAGAAGTAGATATAGTAATTTACCCATACCTATTACTAAGAGCAAAAGTAGACTATAGAACAGTATTTCGATGAAACAAATGTCTCATTAAATACCATAAACATCCCCTTAAGGAGAAAAAAATAGAATTTTTTTCCTATACAGAACTAATAGGAACTTTGTTGTTTCTTATCAGAATACACAATATATTCCCATGAACGCAATAATGCATTAACATTCTGTTTATCAACCACTACCTTGATATTATGTTTTCCATTGGGCAATTGATAATTCCAGAAAAGATCTAAACGACGATAACGGAAACTTGTTGGAAACTCAGCTTCCTCTACAAAATGATTATCAATATAAAGTTTTGCTTTTATAATATCATCCGGTTGACTATAGTCCCTACGAATCGCCTCACCCCTAATTACAAAACCAACCCCATCTATGTCAAAAGATAAAGTATCAATATCTGTACAGTTCAATCCTTTCTTAACCAGCGGATACACTCCTTCAAAACATTGTTCTAAACGTACAGCAGTAGGCTTTTGTATCGGTAGCATTACCTGATTGTCAAACACCGTCCCTCCATTTTTCTCTATCATTAGAAGAGCATGTCTATAACTAATAGCATATAAATCATCTAAACTCAATGAAGTATATTTAAATTTCTTGGCTTCTGCTCCTCTCAAACCTTGCATCCAATATTCCGGAATCTGACTATAGCCCAGCATCACACCTAAAATACCACCGGCAGAAGAAGGATTACAATCAGAATCTTGCCCAGCACGTGTAGATATTTCCATTGTTTTAGTAAAATCTCCATTACCATACAACAAACCAAGAACAATATAAGCTGCATTTATCTTTGCATCAATATCTAATGGTACAAAAACTCCATCAGGACATCCAACTTCTTCCGAATAATGTTTCTGCAATTCAAACCATGTCTGTTTCCAATCATCCGGGTATTGTTTATGCCATTTTATTACATCCGAAATACATTGATAGAATGTACTTTCAATAGGTATGGTTTTCAAAGCTTCCTCCACAATATACTGAATATCATTTGATATAAAAGCCAAACTATACATCGCACCCACATATACTCCACCATACCAACCATCACCATAACACATAATATGTCCAATCTTATCGCTAATCTCAGAAGCAGAATTTGGCATACCTGGATTCATCAAGCCAGCAAAATCAGCTTCAATCTGATAATCTATATCATCCGCATGGGGATTAAACAACCAATGCCCAGACTCCTTTACCCCATGTAAAATATTGTATCTAGCAGCCTGATTAGCATGCCACAAATTATAGTCTGCCGTCGCAAATGCAATGGCAAAAGAATCAACAGGAGCGTCTAGTCCAACTCTTTCCAATACATCTACAAATGTCAAATCCATATAAATATCATCATACAAATCGGGCCAAGAATCCATTAACTCTTGTACATAGCCTTCATGCCATGGGATAGACTGATAATCTTGTATAAATGTTCCCTGATATCTGAACTCCGTATGACTGCCAAAACTAACTCCAATGGTTTGTCCTGCCCATCCTCCTTTTATTTTATCCAAAAGTTGGCTTGTAGACATGGTATTTGTAACTGACGAAGATTGTTGGTGGCAAGAAGTCATTGTTCCTCCAGCCAAAAACAAGATTAATACAATAACTAATTTTTTTCCGATTGTTTTCATAATATTATCTCATAAGTATTCTGCAAATCCAATAGCCTATAGTATTCTATTGCGCATAAATTCAATTACTTCTTTTTGATAAGGAATCGAAACTTGCGCTCCAATTCTTGTGACAGACAAAGCAGCAGCTGCTGTTGCAAACTGTACACAATCCTGTAAATCTACTCCTTCCACCCACTGAGCTACAAAAGCACCACAGAACGTGTCACCAGCTCCTGTCGTATCTACTGTATTCACTACATATGAAGGAATCTGTTTCTCCATCTCATCCGAAACAATAACCGACCCCTTTTCTCCCAATGTCAGAATTACGACTTGTCCTACTCTTCTCAATAGACTTCGAGCAATACCTATCGGTTCCGAAAAGTCCAATGACTGTCCTGCTATAAGCATAGCCTCAGTCTCGTTCAGAATAAGAATATCCACTTTCTCCAGGATATAAGAAGGTATCTGCTTGGCCGGAGCTGGGTTCAAAATGATTTTAGTGTCAACAGTATGAGCATACTCAATCAACGAAATCACCGATTCATAAGGAATCTCCAGCTGCAGCACCAATGCATCCGCTTCTTTTATAACTGGAAGAATAGTATCCATTCTTTCTCCTCGCAATAAATTATTTGCCCCTGGAGCCACAGCAATGCAATTCTCTCCATTTTCCGCAACAAAAATAAAAGCAATCCCAGTAGAGTGTCTCACACACTTCTGAATATAATCCACATCAATTCCACTATCTACAAAAGAGGTTATAAGTGTATCTGCATAGGCATCATCTCCCAGACAAGAAATAAATGAGACATGTCCTCCTGACCGGGCAGCAGCAATTGCCTGGTTAGCTCCTTTGCCTCCATATGAAAGGCAATATTCTGCATCTCCTATTGTCTCACCCGGTTCAGGCAGGTGACTGACGCGGGCAATCAAATCAACATTCGTGCTACCGACCACAACTATTTTCTTACATTTTTCCATTTCATCATTAGATATATAAATTACCATTTAAAGTCCCGCATAAATAATCAAACCGATTCCAGACAAGAACAGAATGAACATACATGTCAGTAAAGTTCTGTTTATTTTAGGACCTCCCACAAATTCTTTCCAAATAAATACGCCCCAGAATGCAGCCACCATCGTAGCACCTTGTCCCAATCCATATGAAATGGCTGCACCGGCTTTTTCCGTAGCCAACAAACTGAACAGATTGCCAATACCCCAGATTATACCACCCAATATTCCTACAGCATGCAGACGGAAACTACCAGCAAAATAATCCCCATAAGATGTAGATGTACCGACAAAAGGACGCCTCATGGCGGCTGTATTGAAAATGAAGTTACTGGTGAAAATACCAATAGAAAAAATCACCATTGCTGTATAGGGGGTCATCTTACCGACTTCAGGACATTCAAAATTCTGCAAATCCATAGAACTTGCAATAAAGCGGAAAAAGAAAGACATCATAATACCTGCCACTATAGCTATCACAATACCTTTTGTTTTTTGTTGCTCCCCACCTTTTCCCATATTCTTATAGGCCCAAGCATTAAAGACAATCGCCACAATCACCAGCAGAACTCCTAAGAAAAGGAATACCGGACTACCTTGCGGTGCATTAAAATAATTAATGAATACTCCCAGAACCAAAGCCAGCCCTACTCCCAATGGAAAGGCCACAGACATACCTGCAATAGAAACAGAGGCAGAAAGTAGAATATTGGAAAGGTTGAATATGACACCCCCGATAAGAGCCGAAGCCAGATTAGATGCGTCAGCCTGCAACAAATCATCAACAAAACCTCGTCCCAATTCCCCTACGCTCCCCATTGTAAACGCAGCCAGAAGTGACAAAAGTAACACACCTATTACATAATCCCAATAGTAGAGTTCGTATCGCCAGACACGACTGCCCGCCAGCTTCTGGGTATTGCCCCAAGACCCCCAACACAGCATTGTTATAAAACAAAACACTACTGCCAACGAATAATTTTCAATGATAAACATAGTATTAGAATTGATTTATTAGAATTAAATACTCAAACAGTTACTGACCACAAAATTAACCTGCAAAAAGGATTTAGCATATAATAAATGTCCCAATAAATAATACAAAAGTCTCAATCCCATTCCAAACTATTTCACATCTTATATCCTGAGACTATTTTACCTTTTCTACAGTCAAATAGTCCAATCCTATCAATGAATTAACTGCCTTTTCATTTTTATCCAGCTGTACAAGTTTCAAGAAATTCTCCCCTTTCTTCAGCTCCAATATACCTAGTTCAACTGTCATCATGCTCAACTTTGAATTATAAGTATCAACAGAGGGAAGAACCGGACTTTCATTTACCTCAACAGAAAAGCGACCATAATCTGGGGCAATCGTAAACCTGCACTTTACCGAATATTTTCCTCCCTCATCAACCACAAAACCTAAATTAGCACAATCTCCTTTCCTACTTTCTCTCCATATAAACTGTACTCCATTACTCCAATTCATCTCAGGAATACACTGCGTTCGTTCCATGCCACCAGTTACAGAAATATTCATAAATTCTCCCTCCACTTTTCCATTTTTGTCAACAGAGTTACTCACCAGGTCATTCTTATGCTTCGCTATATCAATTACAGCCATCTTTTCTTCTGGTTTCCGGTTCGTTTTTCCTCCCGGAAGCATATACCAATAAGTAGTCGGTGCGTAATTGACATATGTCGCACTCTGATGCCAAAATTCCATATCAAAAACAAGAGATTTCTTAAACGTTATGCCATCCAACCCACGATATCTCAAATTTGCCACGTGTCCAGGCTGATAAGCTCCTGTGCCATCGGGTTGGGCAATAAAAGGATGTTCAAAGAAATTTGGCATACACCAAGCATAACCGTAATAATCCTCCGTCCCGGTCCCAAAATGTGACGGGAAACTTTCTCCATCAATATATACCTTTTCATCCCCTTCACCCCACCAATCACCAACTGTATTAAAGATTGTTATAGCATCACCAACATAAACACCTTGACCAGTTAAAGTTACAAAGTTTATGTCTTCTGCATCCAATGTCCCATTGATACTCTTATGTAACCCTGTATATTTACGATGATATTCCATCCAGCCTACGCCGAAATACATGGTTCTCTCATTCCATTCCCAATCAGACGAATAAACAGTAAGAGATGTACTCACTACTTCAGTTCTCAAATTCTCCAGAGAAATTTCACATTTATCTTTATACGGCATCACCCAATAACAAGTCATCATAGAATCTTTGCTTACAGTAGTATAAAACGAACTATAAGGCGAAAGACGATTACCCGTTCCATAAAAATCACCAACCGGACACCAAACTGTCTGATTACCATCAAAAGTAATTCTAAGTATCACGGAACGTAAAGCTTGAGCCAAATCATCAGCAGATAGTTTAAGTTGTATACCACGTATAGCTCCTCCACCCTCTAGAACAATCCGATTCTCTCCCGATAAATTCGTAATAGCCTTATCCCCAGATACTTTTTTTTGATATTTTCCTTCAAGAATAGGTTGTTCCATCAGTTCTCTCTGTGTACCATCAAGTACATCAGCTTCCTTTTTCAAATCATCCAAAGTAAATGTTTTTACAATACTTCCCTTATCATATGTGCGATAGTTTACACTATAAAAGAAGTTCTCTCCGGGTGGACGATTCCCTGCTGCAGTGATACCAGGAGTTTCATAAGTAATCTTGCAATGCTTTGCATAAGGAATCGGTAAATACAAATCATGTCCCCGTTGTTTATAAGGAGTCAAAGGAGATACAGACGTAGATATAGGCGCATCTGCCAGAAAGTGACCACTGATAAGACTCAGTACCTCACCTTCAATAGCTGGTATATCCGAATCATCCAAATAAAAACGTAATATACCGTTATCATTATAGTTGGCCACCGTAATCCATATACGTACTACAGCACCAGGTCCTTCTGCGTCAAACATAACAAATTCCCTACGTCCATCCTTTTCTTCCGTACGAAGAAACTGGCTAAAATCCCAATTAGCAAACCAGTCATAAGAACCTTTCACTGCATGATCTGAGAAACGGTCATAACTGCTGAACTGCCGCACAGTGTAATATGGAGATGGATAATCAACCAATGACTCACGGTTGGTCATCTCCTGCAACAAAGAGGAAAAAGTTATCTCATTACCATTAGCAAACGAAGAAAGTATAAACACCTGCATCAGCAAGACCAAAAAGAATTTACTACATGTCATTATTTGTCATGATATTAAAATTATACCAGATATTTTCTATACCAATACATAAGCTCCCTTACAGTCCATACATAGTCTTAGTCAGTATCCCGACGTCAAACGTTGGGGTGTATTCAAATATTTATGGACTACCGGATCTTCCAGTGCCTCTGGAGTATTCACAATAGACATCGGAATATAATACGAATCAGCCATATCAGTGAGCTGCTCAACAGACTGTTTCCCTTCACGGTATGTCAAATCAAACTCAAAATTCATTTCACCGGGAGAATCTACACAGAAGTTAACTACCCATAAGTTATTGTAAAGCATACCATAAAGTTCATTTTCTTTTTTAGGAGCATCCTGCAATCGCATCCCCATATGATGTCCTCCAAAACTGACAATTGGAACGTCTCCTGACGACCAGATCCGTGCACCATCCTCCGCTTCATATTTCACCCAGCTGTCTATAACAAAAAAGTCCTTGCATGAGTTAGGTATTTGTTCTTTGTACAGTTCATAAGGAATTCCTCCATTGGTAGCAACCGGTTGTCTACAATCCTGAGGAAAAGGAAACTTAGCATAGAATACTTCTGGTGCTATTGATGAAATTCTGTCAAAGAAAATATTAACCTTCGCTCTCGGAACCTCTTTGAAAATCTCAACCTGACGGTTCATATTCTTCACCCTTGGATGTTCCATATCCTGCGAAACAATCCATGAATAAGGTGTTTCTCTCACTTTAGCCTTACTTTTCGGTTTTGCCCACTCCATTCTAGTAATCTCATTGAACTTCTCTATACGTTGTGCTTCATCCATATGCATATAGATATCACCTTGAGACCATCTGTCCATATCATTGAAGTGTACTACCATGAAGTCGGCAAGCCCTTCCGTAAACAACGGTTCATCCATACCTTTCCAGCGTGCAGATGTCACCCAACCGTTCTTATCAAAAAATAACTCCGGCAAATCTATTTTCTTATCAATAATCTCTACCTCCGAGGTATCAAGTGCAAAACGAGTAAACGAATTAGCCGGCATATCAGATACCCAAAACCATGCCTCAGTTCCTCCGGGAATCGCCTCACGACTAGTATTAAGATTCTCATCAACTACCCAGCGCCAAACATAATCTCCCTCTTTAAACAAAGGATATGACTTTCCATTCTCCAAGTTTCGTACAGATTTATAGTCTACCTCCCTAAAACCGGTAACATCCAGTTTAACCCATCCTGTATAAGATGCATTTGCCGCATTAACAACATACAAACCAGCATCTGCCTGCGCGAACTTATTACGTGCCAGTTGTGCCAGTAAATATTTTCCCCGCTCCCACGGACGATAAGCAAAACCATTCTTTTCATTCAGCTGTCCTTGCGTATATAAACTATAAGGTGCCTCTGAAGTCTCATTAGAACCATATGTATGTTCAAAATAACGGCATAACAAACGGTTAATCTCTTTCAATTCATCTTTAGCTCCACTATTCAGTTCTCCCCATACTGGCGAACTGATCGCTTTTGTATGGTAAACAGCACGACGTGCCACTTCCATCTCGCGTGGCATAGCTGCACCACCAAAAGCCCACCAATCTTGCCACTCACCTTCGAAAGTTCTCAATTGATTTCCAATCTCCTTTTCTATATTCCTCATCGCCTCACCTGCTGTTTTCATACGCAACATAGGCTTGAAACCCATCTCATTCCATTTTTTGATAAAAGCAAGCAACTGTGGCATAGGACCATCATTATCACATCTCCACTCATTGGTAAAAGTCAATGTAAGGAAGGGGTAATCGTACCCTTTTTCTCTCAAATCCTTCAAGCGTTTCACACACACATCATATGCTCCATGCATAGATACATCATCAGTCTGTAGAATATTACCATTGCGCGGCCATGATGTTTGCGTATTGGCATATTCCCGCTGTTGTAAACGCCACTCCTTTTCCGCAAAGAAAAGATAACCTTGCCAATAAGGATATCCTGACCAAACCAAAAGTTTTCTATCATCAGGCATTTTCCACCAAAAAGCACCAGGTTGCTCTACCGGAGAACCACCCCAATGCGGATTAATGCCAGTCCAGATATAATGTATGTCACGGTCAAGTAACCTTGTTGCTGCTGCACGTGGGAAACCATTCACATCATGTTGCATACCCACTTCAATATCCAATTGAGACCACATATCTTTAGGAATCCAGTCAAACATCTCATCCCATTGTTCCTTATTGGCATAAGGGTGTATATGAAAAGGCATAGCATTGATTCCAATCTGTTTGTTTTCAATCATGTCTAGCATTGATTCCCGTCTGTCCTCAGAAGCTGAATTCCACCATGAGTAAAATGGATCTAACGCTTCTACTGTCCATGCAAACCGATTCTCCGGAATTTCATCTTTGGTCTTCAATGCCAAATCCAATGCCACATCAATAAAACGTTTATGCAAATCAACAGCAATCAATGCATGGTCAGTATAGCCATAATCAGTATGTGTGATATGAACAATATCAATATACTTAAATCCTAGTGTGTCTTTTCCCTCTACACTGCTCTCTACCGTATTTTCCGTTGTGTTTTGACAACTGCAAACCAAGGCGCCCAAAAGGAACAGTGCACCGATAAATAGTTTGTTAACTATACATTTCATAATATTCCGATTTTTGATATTTATTTTTTATTGAAAATACATACTTTACCCTGAGACCTTCCACTTCAGTCCACAAAATCTTTAGGTAATACCCCAAATTGTTTTAAGAAACATTTGGAAAAATAAGAAGGAGAATTGAACCCTACCATATAGCAAATTTCATTGACCCGATTTTCACCATCCTTCAACAATTGGGCTGCACGCTTCAGGCGTTCTATACGCAAATATTCATTAGGAGTCAAATCAAGTACTCCCTTTATTTTCCGATAGAAATTAGAACGGCTCATATTCAGCATTTCAGCCATATCCTCCATACTGAACTCCGGACTATGAAGATTAGAAAGAATTATTTCATTCAGCCTTTTAATGAATTCCTCATCAGCCTTTGTCAACGCCATTGTATTGGCAGCCACAAAGGGAGACTTGGCAAAAGTTTGACGTAGCGTTTCTCTATTCTTAATCAAGCTGGCAATCGCAGCCAAAAGATATTCCGGTGAGAAAGGCTTCTCAATATATGCATCAGCTCCTAGCTCCAACCCCTCTACTTTAGACTGTATATTAGTTTTAGCTGTCAATAGGATGATGGGGATATGACTATAATCCAATTTGGATTTTACAGTCTTGCATAACTCAAAGCCATCCATTAGTGGCATCACGACATCACTTACAATCAAGTTCACAAAATTTTCATCCAATATACGCAAAGCCTCTTCTCCATTGACAGCTGTCAGAACGATATACTCATGCGACAACTGCCTACTTACGAAAGAAAGCATTTCCGGATTATCTTCAACTACCAATACAGTATATCTGTTTTCATTATTTTCTTTAAGCTCCTCCCACTTCGCCTGGAGTTCGGCAGAAGGTTCCATATTACTGACATCCCCAGATTCCATCGTAATAGCATTATCTTGGGTGAGTGGTAGAGTAAGGCAAAATATATTTGCGTCTTCTCCCTCCACCATTCGTAAACTTCCCCGATGCAGTTCAGCCAAAGAACGGGAAAGCGCCAGTCCAATACCTGTGCCGGAAACCACCTTTCCATTTTCCTCCCCATTAAAACGGACAAATGGTTTGAATATTTCCTCCTTCATTGTATCCGGTACGATAGGCCCATCATTCACTGTCCGAATATGGAATATTCCATTCTCCACAGCCATATCCGTTTCCAAGAAAATCTGTACATAGCTCTCTGCATACTTCATGGCATTGCTCAACAGATTACTGAGTATCTTGGTAAAAGCTTCTTTATTGACATGCGCGTAGCAAGCCCGTTCAGGTATTTTCAAAGTGAGATCCAGTCCTTTCTGTTTGGCAAGAGAAGTAAATCTCAAATGTGTCTTCTGTACTACTTCCGTTATATTGCATCTAGTGAAATTCAAACTGAATCCTTGACTTTCAGTCTTGCGAAAATCCAATAACTGATTCGTCAGATTCAGTAAGCGTTCCGTATTCTGTTCCATGATATTCAGATCCTCACGAGTTTCCGCATCAACATCTTTTTTTAGAATGATATTTTCCAAGGGTCCTTTAATCAAAGTTAAAGGAGTACGTATCTCATGTGCCACATTCGTAAAGAAATCGAATTTTGCATTATAGATTTCACGTTCTTTCTCCTGCTCGAACTTTTCCATCTGCCTTTGTTGTTTTCTGTTATTCCGCTGCTTCAGATAGAGATAAAGATAGGCAAAGAAAATCAAGAACAGTAATGCATAAACGACATATGCCCAAACAGAAAGGTAGAAAGGCGGCAGAATACGGATATGTAAAGTCGTCTCTTCTTCATTCCATATTCCATCACTATTGCCTGCCTTTACCCGAAACGTATAATCTCCATAATGCAGGTTAGAATAAGTCACCAACGGACTCTCCCCTACAGTCAACCACTCACTATCAAAACCATCCAACTTATACATCAGTTTATTCATCTTCGGAGCCTGATACCCCAAAGCAGCAAGCCGGAAAGAAAAAGAATTTTGCTCCGCACAGAGTAACAACTTATCCGAGAAAGTAATATTTTCCTGTAACGGCGAATTCTCAGCACCAGCCCGCATCTCTTTATTGAAAAGGAGAAAATCGGTAATGACGGCAGAAGGAACATATTTATTTTCCGAGAATGTCTTTGGATTGAAGGCGACAAAACCGTCAATACTACCAAAATAGATAGTACCGTCCTTATCTTTAAAACTGGAACGATAGTTGAATTGGTCACTCGGCAACCCGTTCGCCGTCGTATATACTTTTACCGCTCCTGAAGTTAAATCAAAACGGGCTAAACCATTATTCGTCGTTAACCAGAATACCCCGTCTTCATCTTCTGCAATTTGGTAAACCACATCATTCGGCAATCCATTACCGGTATCATAGCGTGTAAAGTTTTCTGTTTCCGGATGAAACAGACAGATTCCTCTTCCCTGGGTAGTCAGCCAGACATTCCGGCGTGAATCTTCAAAAACACTCAGAACCTTATTGTTGGAAAGGCTCTTTTCATCTTTTTCATTGTGTACATAATTCTTCCATTCTTTCTTACTGACATCATAACGAAAAACCCCACAAACATATGTAGCCAACCACAAGTTTCCACTGGTATCTTCCTTAATGTCATACACAAATATTCCTACTAATTCCGGAATTATATCAAAACTGTCCGTTTGTCTGTTATAACGCATCAAGCCACATCCTGTCCCAATATAAATGTCCCCTGCAGCAGTCCTGCAAATAGCAAAAACATTATTGTCATTCAAGGAATGTGGGCCGCCGTCATATTGATATGACCTTACAATAGTTTCCGTACGGGTATCAATTACCTTCAGTCCTTTGGAAAAAGTTCCTACCCAAAGCTCATTCTCTACCGAACACAACCCATGCACATTTGTAAAACCAAGACTCGGAGTAAAGAACTTGAATTCCTTCGTCACCGGATCAAACCTATTCAATCCACCATCTTCTGTTCCAATCCATAACTTTCCCTGACTATCCTGGCAGAACTCACGTATCCGTTTCCCATGTAAGCCATCATTCACTCCCTTCGGATAATATCTTTCAAAACAAGTATATGAATGCGGATAGTAATTGATACCTCCAAAATAAGAGCCTATCCAAACGCCACCTTCGCAATCCTTACACAAAGAATAAACTGCATTATCCGACAGTGAATACGGATCATACATAGAACTTTTCAAATGCACATATTTATCTGTTCGAAGATTATAAATATAGATCCCAGACTCACATCCTATCCATAATTCATCGTCAGAAAAAGACATCAACTCACGGCACCATATCCGTTCCCCCGTCTCATCTGTCAACAGCAAATCGCGGACTTTTCCCGAACTAAGATTCATTTCCTTTATACCTCCACCGACAGAAGCTATGTAAAAGCAGTTATAAGCCCCCGGCAGTACCTTCATGAGCGGATCACCTTCAAAGACCTTCTTACCATCAGAAGAGACAAAAGGATGAATCGTCTTGAGTCCGTCTTTTGAATAGAACAATCCGTTTCCATAAATCCAAATCGTTTCACTGTTATCAAAAACAACACAATGTACATTCGAAGTCAAAAAAGGGAACTCCTTAAGTGTATGGTTCCTTAATGCCTTTGTCTGCAAATTATAATGGAATATACCCTGGCGTTCTACCGTAATCCATACATCTCCATTTTTGTCTCCAACAATCATGGCTGCAGCATTATCTATGGTAGTACCTTCATCACTTAACTGTTTGAAAGGCTCAAAAACATCTCTTTCCGGATAATATATATACAATCCCATATCCGTACCCACCCAAATATTGCCTTCCACATCTTCATATAGAGCAAGTATATAGTTGTTCCCAAGACTATGCTCATCTGTCCTATCATATTTGAATATCTTAAATGACGAACCGTCATAGCGGTTTAGACCGTCTTTGGTTCCAAACCACATAAAGCCGGCTTTATCTTGTAGAATATCGTATACTGTATTTTGAGATAGCCCGTCCCGGATAGTAAGACTATTAAGATAATAGTGCTCCCCGATTGTTTGTGCATAACAAGTGAAAAAACATATCAGGCATATAAAAGCTATCAGCATTTTCTTCAGATTCGTGTTCTTCATCGCTCTATTATTTAGACCTCAAATATAGGCCATTTTGCCAACGAACGATAAAAAATGCGTCCCAATGAATGAAAGATTCGTCCTATCCCCCTCTATCTCGCTAGATAAGGGGGATTTAGAGCTGCAATATTTCCTACTTCTTTTCTATCCGAATGCGCGCATCCACCGCTATCACCTGCTTTTCAGTCGCCAACAATGGATTGATATCCATCTCCTTGATTTCCGTTGCAAAGCGCAGCAAGGTGGAAAGCCGTACAATAATTTCGGCAAATTTATCTTCATTCACTCCCTTCTGCCCACGCGTACCTTTGATAATCTTATAGGCACGCAACGAGTGAATCATGGAGTAAGCCTCCTCGTAGGACAACGGTGCAAGACCGGAAGATATATCCTTCAGCACCTCCACAAAAATACCGCCCAGACCGCAGAGTACCACATGTCCGAACTTCTCTTCATATTTGGCACCGATAAACAATTCCGTACCCTTCAGCATCGGCTGCACCATGATAGCACTAGCTTCGGGAATCTGCATCATACGGTCGAATTCCAATGCCAAATGCTGTTCACTCTTGATATTGAGCACAACACCGCCCACATCCGACTTATGCACCGGCCCCACCACCTTTGCCACCACCGGGAACCCCGTGCGACGCGCAAAGGCAAGCACTTCTTCCTTGTTGTCCGAAACAAACTCCTCCACAATAGGAATACCTGCAGAGCGGAGCAATGCCTGCACATAGTGCGGGGCGATATAACCGTCCGCAGGAATGGAATCTATAATCCGGCGGATACGGGGAACATCCACTCCAAAGAGCTCGATTTCATTATTGGCAGGCCGCGGGGCATTCATTATCCGCGAAAGTGCCGTACCCAAAGTCACTTCATCGGCAAAGTTCACATGGCCTTTTGCCAGAAAAGCAGCAACCTCGGCTCCTGCCGTATTGATGGAAGGAAGAATCGGAAAAATCGGCTTCTTGCAATGCAGCATCTTCTCGTGCAGCACATCATACATTTCAAACATGGTCACCAGCCCCGGAGTGCCGAAAATAGCCATTACAGCATCAATATTGTCAAACTTCTCCTCACAATACTCCAGACAGAGGCGCAGATGTTCCGGCGTACCCGTAGCCAGAATATCAATGGGATTCCCCACAGCCGCACCGGGGAAAAGCTTACCCTTAAGTTCCTCCGCCACCGGTCCTTCCAGTTTCGGAACATTCAGTCCACCCTTACTCAATGCATCGGTCAGCATCACTCCCGGACCGCCGGCATGGGTAATGATGGCGAAGTTTTTCCCTTTCAGTTCCGGCAGTGTGAAGATACAACCTACGGTCGTCAGCTCCTCGCGCGAATAGCAACGCACAATACCCGCCTTACGGAACAAGGCCTCTACCGCCGAATCGCTACTGGCAATGGCCCCCGTATGCGAACTCGCCGCCCGGCTGCCGCTTTCGCTACTGCCCGCCTTGATGGCCGCAATCTTACAGCCCTTCTTGATGAGCGAGGATGCATGAAACAGCAGACGGTCGGGGTCACCGATACTCTCTATATAAAGAAGTTTTATTCTGGAATCTGCTTCCGGATTGAAGTGTTCGTCCATGTATTGCAACACATCCTCCACGCCGATTTGCTTGGCATTGCCCACAGACCATACAGAGTTGAATTGCAATCCCTTGGTTACGGCGCTCTCCAATATGAACACCGCTGTGGCACCGGAGCTGGAAATCAGGTCCACCCCTTGCGGATGCAGTTGCGGGATGGGCTGGCTGAATACACTGTGATGCCACGAGTTCATAAAACCGATACAGTTGGGGCCTATCAGAGAGGCTCCATACCGGTTCACCGTTTCCAGTATGCGATCTTCCAGCACAGCACCCTCATGGGTCTCCTCACCAAAACCGGCAGAAAGGATAATGAACGCCTTCACCTGCTTCTCCGCAGCAAGCATCTCCACCGCATCGGGACAAAGCGCGGCAGGTATGGCAAGGATGGCAAGGTCCGTATCGGGAATGTCCTTCACATCCGCAAAGGCAGCAACACCCTGCACTTCAGTCTCTTTCGGATTCACGGCACGAAGCTCACCGGTATATCCGCCGCTAAGCAGATTTTTCAGGATAGCCCCTCCGGGTTTGTGTACATTGTTGGATGCCCCCACTACCACAATACTGGCCGGGTGAAGTAATTGGCTTGTTATCATAGTCTGTTTTACATTAAGTTAATGATTCATGCACAAATATACATTTTCCATACATAAAAGCAATCGGTAAAAGAGAAAATAAGCTTAATCCCTTTGCAAAATATAAATAAGTTTACGGAAGTATATATATTTGTGCCATCAATAACAATACGCAGAAAACTACCCTATATGGAAAGCCGTGTCAAAGAGATAGATTATCTGAAATGCATCTTCATCACCTTGATGATTATCTTCCACCTTGTATATATAGGCGACAAGTATCCGTATGCGAAACAAATCGTCTATACGTTCCACATGTCCGCTTTCCTGATTATTTCGGGCTATCTGGCCAATAACCGGAAGGATGCCCGAAGCTTTCTCCGCAAGTTTCTATGGATTTTCATTCCGTATGCCTGCATGGAGGCGGCCTATACGGTGATGTCGCATTTCCTGCCCGTACGCGAAAGTGTAGATGCCATTACTCCTACCGTATTGCTCGACAAGATATTCCTCCATCCGATGGGGCCTTACTGGTATCTGCATACACTGATTCTGTGCAGCCTCATCTATTATATCACATTCCGCTATGTAAGGCTGTCGGTTGTCTCCCGGCTGGTTGTGACCGGTGTCTGCCTGTTTGCCCTTTCCCATTGGGGAGGATTGATGAACTTCTCCAATGCCCTCTATTTCCTTATCGGCATGACAGTGAGCCAAAGCGGGCTTCGTTTTACACAAGTCTTTCGCGCCACAACCTTCGCCATTGTTCCATTCGTAATACTATGCTGTTTTCCCGCCAATCTGGATAGGGGTACTCTGGCAGGAGTCGCCATCACCTGGCTTTCCATCAGCCTGCTGTTGGCAGCCTACGGCTATCTGCCGGCACAAGCCAAACGGCTTGCCTTCTTTATAGGGCGCAATACGCTGGTCATACTCCTTTTCTCACCCATTTTCACCATTCTGTCCAAGGCGTTTCTGCCCGTGTTCGCCTTCGACCCTACGGGGATGCTGTTCCTTGTCACTGCCACCGCCTTCACTCTTAGCGGCTGCATGGGTATGGCGTGGGCTATGGACAAGATGCACGTTTCCAGATTCTTCTTCGGGAAGAGGACTATATTGTGCTGAGACGGTTCACGTCTTCGCCCACAAAGGGAAGTTTCACCACAAACTCCTTTTCGTCCTTAAGAATCTCCACCAGCGTGCCGTATAGGGCATACTGCCGCTGCAGGTTCTTCAATCCCGCTCCGTTACTGGCCACATAGTTGCGCAACTGAAGATTGTTGCGTACCGTAATCCTTTCGTTTCCTATGGATATATGGACTATCAGCGGCGACTTCTTTGTACTGATATTATGCTTCAAGGCATTCTCCACAAGCATCTGTATGCTGGCAGGAATGACGAGACAATGATGATTCCGCAAATCATCTTCTATCTCCACATGCAGCGCATCGCCAAAGCGGATATGCTCCAGGTATAAATACGACTCTACGAACGACAGTTCTTCCTGCACGGTCACCGTAGCTCTGCCATGCGTAGTGAGCAGATAACGGTACACCGTAGACAGCTTCTTGGCAAACCGGTTCGTCTTTTCGGTATCCTGATAAGCAAGGGAGGCAAGGACATTCAGACTATTGAATAAGAAATGAGGATTAATCTGGTTTTTCAGCACCTCGAACTGATACAGCGCCTTCTCCTTCTCGATGACAGCCATCTGCTTCTCCATCTCCGAACGTTGCAGGCTATAGAAGAATATCTCTATCTGCAGAACGATAATCCAGTTCCACGGCACTACCGGCAGGGAGTTTCTCAGGATATGCCAGAAATTTCCATGCCCGCCCATCAGCAGGAAGTTCAAGATGTACGTCAACAGAACAGCCAGTGCAGTGGTCAACACAATATCCACCAGAATCCTCACCGCATTGTTGCGCTGTTTCAGTCTTTTATATATCAAGTTGATAACCCCAAAGTCGATGAACCCCAGCCCTATGCACAAAGGAAGATTCAGAAAGAACTGCACCATGATATTCGCATACCACGGCTTACCGCTGATGACGTTATAAACGCACCCTATGACAAGCAACGAGACGGAAACCGTCAGTATAAAAAGGAATATGTATCTCTTATGCCTCATAACTTATAACTCATACCACTCCGTCCACCCATTTCAAGAAATCGGCCACGCGACTGCGGCTCACCAATACCTCGTGCGGGCACTCCGGCTCGAAGTAAAGCTTCAAGCGACTGCCGAAGTACCTGGAACTCTTCCGGATGGACCTAATGTTGGATATGCAGCTCCTTGAAACCCTAAAGAAAACATCCCTATCCAGCATTCCCTCCAACTGGTCCAGCGAGTAGCTGATGATATACCGTTTCCCGGAGAAGAGGTGCAGATAAGTCAGCTTGTCCTCACTATAAAAGAAAGCGACATCCGGAGTTTCTACGTAGCGGAAGGTATCGCCCACCTGCACCAGAAAACGGTTCTTCTTGTTGGCTGCCAAGTAGCCGAGTTCCAGTTACCGATATTCGGGAGCCGCAGAACGGAGGGCACTGTTGCGCTCGAACTTGCACAAGGCTGCTTCTAGGTCGCTTTCTTCAATGGGTTTCAGCAGATAGTCGATGCTGTTTACCTTGAAAGCCTTGATGGCATATTCGTCGTAGGCGGTGGTGAAGATAACGGGCAAATCGACGGGACACTGCTCGAATATCTCAAAGCTCAACCCGTCGGACAAGCGGATATCTACAATCATCAAGTCCAGGCTACCCTGACGCAAGAGCAGTACAGCCTGCTCCACGCTCTCTGCCCAGCCCGCCAACTGCCAGGAAGGGCGCAGCCGTTGCATCATACGCTTCAGCTCTTCGTAGGCGAAGCGCTCATCTTCTACTAATAAATACTTTACCATACAACATGTCTGTTATTGCGACAAAGATACTATTTTACCTCTTGTCTTTACTAAAATGGCATTTGTCATTTCAGCGTATACCTGAATCCCACCGTCAGGCGCAGAGTCGGTCTGAAGCAAGGCTCGTCCTCATCGTTCTTGAAGTTATTGAGAAAACCTTTCAAACTACGGTCCGACATACTTATTCCGCGTATCCAGTTACCGCCCACTCCCAGATAAACAGCCGTCTTCCTACTCAACCGGTACGAAGGACTGATGTATGACCTCAGCATGACGGTAGAATAGATTTTCGATTTCCCGTCGACTTCCATCACGGCAGACATGCCGTCCATATCGAGGGCGGTCAGTTCCAGCTTCAGCTTCTTGTTCAGCCAGGTGGCGACGGACACTTTCATGCCGCTGGACATATCCACTTTCAGCTCATACCTGCCGGCATTCCTCCAACTGAAGTACATCATGGGCAGTATCATCGGGATACCGTAAGAGTTCGTCAACCCCGCACCGATGCCCAAGTTGAGGTTCTTCCGCAGTTTATAGACAAAGATGATTGCTCCATTAGCCAGTAGGGTCTTCATGGAAACCCCGTCCAACGGGGCATAGACACCGCTGCCCACAGAGGCTATGATACTCCACTTGTCGGACAGGGGACGGATGTGGGAGATATTCAGACTGGCATTCAGCAGATTGTCCGGATTCAACTCCCGCGCCTGCCCCTTATTATGGAATACGCCATAGGCAGCATTGACGGTTGCCGACCACGCCACCAGCCTGCCCTTGTCGTCATGCCTGACGGAAAGCGGCAGGTTATACCTTCCCGATACCATCATCAGGCTGCCCGAACCATACTCGTTGCCGAGGTCATCCTTCAACGAACTTTCGGGCAGATAGTCGTAACTGATATAGCCTTGCCCCCGGCAGCAGAACGGCCACGCCGCAAGCCACAACACCAATAGAATCACAGAGTTTGTCTTCATGGGAATATGCAAATGTTTTCTGCAAATATAGTCCTGCGGCAAGTAAGCGGGAAGCATTTACGGACGGGGTGCGGAATGGGGAAGACGAAATGCGGAAACCGGAAGGCGGAATGATTCCATGTTTTACGTTACGCATTTCACGTTACGTAAAATACATAATATTTTCGGGATAAAACAAATATCAGGTGAAGCACCCATCAATCTCCAAACTAATTGTACCTTTGCGGAACTTTAAACAAAAAAATGATGAAAGAAGAAACTTTCAATTATTCCAAAGTTCCCCATAACTTCGGCTTATGCGCTACTGACACATGCCCTTATACTGACACCTGCCTGCGCCGGATTGCATATACGTATGCACCCTCAAACAACATCTTCCTATATGTACTGAATCCGAAAGCAATAGAGTCCACAGCGGGAAAATGCAAATATTATTGCTCGAATAAGAAAGTGCGCTATGCCAAAGGCTTTATCCATACGGCAGAAGCCATCTCTGTCGGCCAGTCCGGCACGTTCCGCTACCGGCTCATCGGCTTATGGGGTATCCGAAGATATTATCAGAAGCGGAAAGGGGAAACTTTGCTCTCACCAACCGAGCAGCAACAAGTCATTGCAATTGCCCGTAACTTAGGACTCCAACGGACGGAGTACTTCGACGCTTATGTAGAAGAGTACGACTTCACATGACAGCTCCGGTCACCTCACATGATAACTCCGGTTACCCCAAACGGTAACTTCATTTACACTACGAGGTAAAAGGCTTTACACTATGGTGTAACGACCGTTACAATATGGAGTAACGGCCGTTACACCCTATGGTAAACTGCTTTACATTAGAAGGTAAACAAGCGGTAAATACGCTGATTTAAAGGGAAGTATTCAGTATAAGACTATGGCAGTATTTCACCTTCCGCTGTCACCTTTACGTAGATTTCCCTTTCCCCTTGCTCCATCTCTACCAAAAAGTAACTGCCATCGGGAGTCTCAATAAAGTCGGCATCATCAATGACATAACCGGGATGGGCAGCCGTAACGGCGTTCTTCACTACATCCTCCAGATGTCTCTTACTGATATCCCAGATAGTATAGGCCCATGCACACTCAGCGGTGAACATCACATCCTTGCTGATACTTCCGTGCACGATTTCGACTTCCGTCATACCGTTCTTTTCTTTTTCAATATCCACAATGCGGGCATTGGGATATTTCTCTGCTATAAAATCTTTGATGGCAGCGGAAATATCAGAAGGGAGATAATCTTCGGGAGAACCGCCGTTGTGCGCATCGGCCACTTCCTTCACCAGAATGCCGTCCTCCGAATAATAGAGGTCCATTTCCTGATTACCTTTCTCCACTTCGATGATGTAGACAACAGCCATTTCCTTACGTTCCAGCTTGTCTACATCTTCCACCTTCCATACATTATAATAGGTACTACTCTCGTAAGAGCTTCTCACCGGAGCGGGAAGGTCTGCACAACGGAGGTCGGTTTCGGTCATCTGCCATACACCGTCTTTGGTGAACCAGGCCTCCTTTTCGAAATTGTCCTCATGGAAATCAGCCACATAATATGCACCTTTTGTTTCCCATTCTATACGCTGGGCATTGGGATGCTCCTTGGCCAACGCATTACTCAGTTCCGCGGGCACGGAGATTCCGTCGTTGTCGTCATCATCACAGCTTTGCAAGGCAAAGGCAAACACGCCTAACGCCAATAATAAGAAGTACTTTTCCAGTTTCATAGTCATTTCGTTTTTTTACATTATCAATACCAAGTTTGTTCATTTTGTATGGCAAAGATGAAGCCTAAATCTGGAAAGAATCTGGAAGAATACTCATATTTTGCAGAAAACAGCTATCTTTGTGCCACTAAAAGCGTTCATAACAAAAGAGATACATAATAACACAATGGAAAAGAAATTCAAACGTACCACCGTGACCTCGGCATTGCCGTATGCCAACGGCCCGGTTCATATCGGACACCTGGCAGGCGTTTATGTTCCTGCCGACATTTATGTCCGCTACCTGCGACTGAAAAAGGAAGATGTAATCTTCATCGGCGGCTCCGACGAACACGGAGTGCCCATCACCATCCGCGCCAAGAAGGAAGGCATCACCCCGCAAGACGTGGTGGACCGCTATCATACGCTTATAAAGAAGTCTTTCGAAGAGTTCGGCGTTTCCTTCGACGTGTACAGCCGTACTACTTCAAAGACGCATCACGACACGGCTTCCGACTTCTTCCGCAAGCTGTACGATAAGGGAGAATTCATCGAAAAGACCAGCATGCAGTATTACGACGAAGAAGCTAAGACCTTCCTTGCCGACCGCTACATCACCGGCGAGTGCCCCCACTGCCATGCCGAAGGCGCTTACGGCGACCAATGCGAGAAGTGCGGCACCAGCCTCAGCCCCACGGACCTGATTAATCCGAAGAGTGCCATCAGCGGCAGCCAGCCCGTGATGCGTGAGACGAAGCACTGGTATCTGCCGCTGGACAAACACGAGGAATGGCTTCGCCAATGGATTCTGGAAGACCATAAGGAGTGGCGTCCCAATGTTTATGGCCAATGCAAGAGCTGGCTCGACATGGGCTTGCAGCCGCGTGCCGTGAGCCGCGACCTGGATTGGGGTATTCCCGTTCCCGTAGAGGGTGCCGAGGGCAAAGTGCTCTATGTATGGTTCGACGCCCCTATCGGCTACATCAGCAACACCAAAGAGTTGCTGCCCGACACATGGGAGAAATGGTGGAAAGACCCCGAAACGCGTCTGGTACACTTCATCGGAAAAGACAATATCGTGTTCCACTGCATCGTGTTCCCCGCCATGCTGAAGGCAGAGGGTAGCTACATCCTGCCGGACAACGTGCCGAGCAACGAGTTCCTGAACCTGGAGGGCGACAAGATTTCCACTTCACGCAACTGGGCGGTATGGCTGCACGAGTATCTCGTTGACTTCCCCGGCAAGCAGGATGTGCTGCGCTACGTGCTGACCGCCAACGCACCGGAGACAAAAGACAACGACTTCACCTGGAAGGACTTCCAGGCACGTAATAACAACGAGCTGGTTGCCGTTTATGGCAACTTCGTGAACCGCGCCCTGCAACTCACCAAGAAGTACTTCGACAGCGTAGTGCCCGCCGCAGGCGAACTGAACGACTACGACCGCGAGACGCTGAAAGAATTTGCCGACGTCAAGGCAGAAGTGGAGAAGTTGCTGGATGTATTCAAATTCCGCGACGCACAGAAGGAAGCGATGAACCTTGCCCGCATCGGAAACAAATACCTTGCCGACACCGAGCCGTGGAAGCTTGCCAAGACGGACATGGAGCGCGTAGCCACCATCCTCCATATCTCCTTGCAGTTGGTCGCCAACCTTGCCATTGCTTTCGAACCGTTCCTGCCCTTCAGCAGCGAGAAGCTTCGCAAGATGCTGAACATGGACAGCTTTGACTGGGCAGAGCTGGGACACACCGACCTGTTGCCTGCCGGACATCAGCTGGGCACCCCCGAACTGCTGTTCGAAAAGATAGAAGACGACGTCATCCAGGCACAAGTAGACAAGCTGCTTGCCACCAAGAAGGCAAACGAAGCCGCCACCTACAAGGCAAACCCCATCAAGCCGACCATCGCCTTCGAAGACTTTGAAAAGCTGGATATCCGCGTAGGTACAGTGCTTGAATGCGAGGCAGTGCCCAAGATGAAGAAGCTGCTGAAGTTCAAGATTGCCGACGGGCTGGAAAACCGCACCATCGTCAGCGGCATTGCCCAGCACTACAAACCGGAAGAACTGGTAGGCAAGCAAGTGCTGTTCATCGCCAACCTCGCTCCACGCCAATTCAAGAACGGGCTGGTAAGTGAGGGAATGATTCTCTCTGCCGAGAATTATGACGGCTCGCTGGCGGTGACTTCACTGCTGAAAGAGGTGAAGCCGGGCAGCGAGGTGAAATAAAACAGTAACAAGGTAACGAGTTAACAAGGCTACAAGGAGGAAGGAAAAGCCTCGTGGCCTTGTTAACTCGTTGCCTTATCAACCAATAAACTATGTCCGATACATCACTCAAAGAAAAAACAGCCAAAGGCCTCTTCTGGGGAGGATTCAGCAACGGCATACAGCAGTTGTTAAATCTGGGATTCGGAATAGTCCTTGCCCGTCTGCTGGATGCTTCGGATTATGGTATGGTAGGGATGCTTACCATCTTCTCCGCCATTGCCGCCGCCTTGCAGGAGGGTGGGTTCATTTCGGCACTGACCAACCGGAAGGAGACTTTGCACAAGGATTACAACGCCGTGTTCTGGTTCAGCCTGATGTGCAGCACTACTATATATATATTACTCTTCTTTGCCGCACCGCTGATTGCCGACTTCTACGATACGCCCGAGCTGATACCGCTGTCCCGTCTCTCCTTCTTGGGATTCGTCATTTCCAGCATGAGCATTGCACCGAGGGCATATCTATTCAAGAACCTCAGAATCAAGGACACTACCGTCATTTCTATTTCAAGTCTGATAGTCTCCGGCATTATGGGCATCACATTGGCGGCAAACGGATTCGCCTATTGGGGAATTGCACTGCAAAGCATCTCTTTCATCACCGTAATGACGGTTCTCAATTTCTACTTCTCGCGTTGGAGACCCCGCTTCCGGTTCGACTTTACACCTATCAAGGAGATGATAGGGTTCAGCAGTAAGATAATCATTACGAATATCTTCACCATAATCAATAACAATTTGTTTTCCGTCTTGTTGGGTAAGTTCTATTCGGAACGGGAAGTGGGTAACTTTACGCAGGCAAACAAGTGGAACGGCATGGGACATACCACGATTACGGGCATGATAAACGGCATTGCACAACCCGTCTTTACCCGGGTTGCCGACGACAAGGCACGGCAACTTGCCGTATTCAGAAAGCTGCTACGCTTCACCGCCTTTATCTCTTTCCCCGCCATGCTGGGATTGAGCTTGGTATCGAAAGAACTGATTATAATCACTATCACGGAGAAGTGGCTGCCCAGTGCCGATATCTTGCAACTGTTATGTATTTGGGGAGCATTTATTCCCGTCATCAATCTGTTCTCCAACCTGCTCATCAGCCGGGGACATTCTTCTATCTATATGTGGAGCACCATCAGCTTGAGCCTGCTGCAAATAGTAGCTGTATGTGCCATATACCCATACGGGTTGGAATGGATGCTGCGTATTTTCGTCATTATCAATATCGGCTGGCTGTTTGTATGGTTCCGTTTTGTCAAGAGGGAGATAGGATTAAGACTGCGCGATATGCTGAAAGACATCTCTCCTTATCTCTCCCTATCCATTGTACTCGTAGTGTCAACTCACTATGCTACTCAGCCCATAGAAAACCTATACTTAAATATGGCAGCCAAAATCATTATGGTAGCTGGGCTTTATGCACTGGTTTTGTGGAAACTACAATCTACCATCTTCCGGGAAAGCATTGAATTCCTCTTAAAGAAAAAAAGAGCATGAGCCGCATAGCCTACATCATATCCGCCTACAAGGATGCCCCACACTTGGCACGCCTGGTTGCCGCACTGGATGACCGGGCAGACTTCTACGTGCACATCGACCTCAATGCCGATATACACCCTTTTGAAGAAGCCTTGGGAGACAAGGTCACTTTCGTGCCCCGCCACCGGATAAGCTGGGGAGGATGGGAACAAGTGGAATATCAGAAAGAATTGCTTGCCGCCGTATTGCACAGCGGTATCCCCTATACCCGCGTAGTATGCCTGAGCGGGCAAGACTATCCGTTATGGAACAACAACGCCATCCACCACTATTTCGAGGAGCATCAAGACACTGAATTCATCGGCGGTTTCAACCTGACACACTGCACCGTGAAACAGCAGTTGCACAAGATAACCCATTACCACCCTTTCCGTGACCTGCCTTGGAAGAGTATATGGTGGAAGAACAAACTCATCGTAGCATCGCGCAAGCTGGTACAGATACTCCCCATCCGGAAAGCCCCTTTTGCACCCTTGGAGGGCAAGCAGGCAGATGTCTATTTCGGTTCCGACTATTGGGCCATCACGTTGCCCTGCGCACGATATGTATATGAAAAGTTGTGCACGGAGGAGAAGCTGGTGAAGTATTTCAGAACCAGCTTTGTACCCAGCGAGCTGTGCATACAGACCATCGTATTCAACTCCCCTTTTGCCTCAAAAGGGCTTCTTTTAGAGGGGGAATACCCCGGACTTACCCGTCTCACTCCCTTGCACTACATAGACTACGGCGCATCCATCCGCGTGATGACACTCGAAGACCTGCCGGTATTGCGGCAGTCTGGAAAGATGTTCTGCCGGAAAATAGTAAGCGGCACATCAGACAGATTAATGGAAGCCATAGAGCAGACAAGAAGAGAATAAAAAGAGAGTTATCCCAACAGATATGCCACTTTATCCCAACCGGAATGCTGCAAAGAAGCAATTAATTCGTATTTTTGCAGCATCACATTTCTATTGATACAATGAAAAAGAATGTAGTAGTCATATTGGCAGGAGGAGTCGGTAGCCGTCTGGGATTGTCCACTCCCAAGCAATTCTTCAAGGTAGCGGGAAAAATGGTCGTGGAGCACACCATCGATACTTTCGAAAGCAATCCACATATTCACGAGATAGCTATCGTATCCAATCCTTTCTATATCTCCGATTTCGAATCTATCATCATCAAGAACGGATGGAAGAAGGTCAAGAAGATATTGAAAGGCGGACAAGAACGGTATCATTCCAGCCTATCCGCCATCAAAGCCTACGAAGACACTGACGTCAATCTGATATTCCACGATGCCGTACGTCCGTTAGTGAGCCAGCGGATTCTGAATGACGTTATTGCCGCATTGGAAACCTACAAAGCTATTGATGTGGCAATGCCCGCCACGGATACCATTATACAAGTCAATGACAGATTCATTCAGGAAATCCCAGACCGCAGCAAACTGATGCGAGGACAGACTCCGCAAGCATTCCATCTGGAAACCATCAAGCATGCCTATGACATTGCCTTGCAAGACCCGGCCTTTAAAGTGACCGACGACTGCGGCGTAGTAGTGAAATACCTTCCGGAAGTACCGGTTTATGTAGTGAACGGCGAAGAAAGCAACATGAAGCTGACCTATAAGGAAGACACCTATCTGCTGGACAAATTCTTCCAGCTGCGCAAAAGTGAACTGAACACCTTGCCCATCGACCAGGAAAACAACCTGAAGAACCGGGTTGCAGTCGTATTCGGCGGTAGTTACGGCATCGGCGCAGACGTGGCTCAGCTACTCAAAGAGAAAGGAGCCAACGTATTCTGCTATTCGCGCAGCATGAACGGAACGGATGTAGGCAACAAAGAGCAGGTGAGCAAAGCCTTGCAGGAAGTGTACCGCCAATGTGGACGGATAGACTACATTATCAATACTGCCGGACTGTTGAATAAAGAACCTCTGATGAGTTGCGACTATCAGACCATCTGCAACGCTGTGAACACCAACTATATGGGTACTGTCAACGTGGCACTTGAAGCCTTCCCCTATCTGAAGGAGAGCAAAGGTAAACTCGTATTCTTCACTTCCAGCTCCTACACCCGGGGACGCGCCTTTTACAGCATCTATTCATCGACCAAAGCCGCCATCGTGAACTTTGTGCAAGCCATAGCACAAGAATGGGAACCGTTCGGCATCAGCGTGAACTGCATCAATCCGGAGCGCACCAAAACACCGATGCGTGTCCATAACTTCGGCATCGAACCGGATAACACCTTGCTGACCTCCGAGCAAGTAGCCATTACCACCATACAGTCACTGCTTTCCGAATTCACCGGACAAGTCATCGACGTAAAAAGAGAAGAAGTATGAAGAACCAATACCTATCGGACTACGTTGCCGACAACCTACGCGCCTGCCAACTGAAGCAACTTTCCATACTGAAAGAGGTGGACCGCATCTGCCGGAAACACAAGTTAAGCTACTGGCTTGACGGAGGCACACTGTTGGGAGCCATGCGTCATGGAGGATTCATCCCCTGGGATGATGACATAGACATCGGCATGACACTGGAAGACATGCAAGCATTCATGAAGGTAGCCCCCTCCGAACTACCCGACACACTGTTCCTGCAAACCCCGGAAAGTGACCCTACCAGCAAAGAGCCCATCGTCAAGATAAGGGATTTAAACTCAATCTATATTGAAGCAGGAGATACCTTCAGCGTAGAGTATCAGAAAGGACTATACGTAGATATATTCCCTTTCATCGACTACCCCACCGTGCCCCGCCCATGGGCAAAGAAGCTGTGCAAAGGCATCTCCGTCAGTTACTCCATCCTACACGCGCAACACTACTACTCGCTGCGCTCCTTTGCAGAATTCTTCTACTTCGGCATGAAGTATGCGCTTTTCAAAGGGATATGGGCAATGCTCTGCCTGGTACGCCCCAAAGGGACCTATCTTTCGAATATACTCATCAATAACGGATACGGCATCATGCACCGTAAAGATTCCGTCTTTCCGCTCTCCACCATCACTTTCGAAGGAAAAGATTTCCCGGCACCGGGCAATGTGGACGCCTATCTGAAAGATTTATATAAAAACTACATGGACATTCCTCCCAAAGAGAAGCAGATAGTCCATGCCTGCTATATTCACCCGGAACTAAAACCATTGCCATGAAACCAGCCCTTGTAGATGTATCTGTACTGATTCTTTTCTTCAACCGCCCCAAACTGCTGGCGCAAGTATTCGAACAAGTGAAGAAAGCACGCCCCGCACGACTGTTTCTCTATCAGGACGGCCCGCGCGGCGAACGCGACATGCCGGGCATAGAAGCTTGTCGCAAAGTAGTGGCAGACATCGACTGGGAATGCGAAGTACACCACAACTACCAAGAGAAGAACTACGGCTGCGACCCATCGGAATACATGGCACAGAAGTGGGCATTCTCCTTGTCGGACAAATGTATCGTGCTTGAGGATGACGACGTGCCTGCCGTCTCTTTCTTCGGCTTCTGCAAGGAACTGCTCGACAAGTATGAGCACGACACACGCATCAGCATAATTGCCGGATTCAACAACGAGGAGATTACACCGGACATCACTTCCGACTACTTCTTCGCCACCACCTTCTCCATCTGGGGATGGGCGAGCTGGCGGCGGGTGACGGACCAATGGGATGAATTCTACACCTTCCTGGACGACAAGGAGAACATGCGGCAACTGAAGAACCTCATCCACACACGGCGCTACCGCAAAGACTTCATCTACATGTGCCAACGCCACCGCGAACACGGGAAAGCCTATTACGAAACCATCTTCCACGCTTCCATGTTGTTCAATTCGGGTCTGAGCATCGTGCCCACCCGCAACATGATAAACAATCTGGGAGCCACTGCCGACTCCACCCACTTTGCCGGCTCCGTACACACCATGCCGCGCGGTTACCGCCGCATCTTCACCATGAAACGCTACGAAGTGGAGTTTCCGCTGAAGCACCCTCGCCACGTCATCGAGAACACTGCCTACAAGGATAGCGTTTACCGCATCATGGCATGGCGGCATCCCTGGATAAAGATTGCACGGTCGTTCGAGGAACTGGCGTTGAACCTACGGTACGGCAACTTCACCATCATATGGCAAACGCTGCAAAAGCGTATCCGGAAATGGATGAAACAAGACCGGCATCTGTAACAAGAAAAAACATTCAAAAAAGAAGAAACGAACAACAGTCATGAGAGTACTACTTATCAATACATCCGAACGCATCGGCGGCGCAGCCATCGCCGCCAGCCGTCTGATGGAATCACTCAAGAACCACGGCATCAAAGCCAAGCTGCTGGTACGCGACAAGCAGACCGACCAAATCTCCGTTGTGTCACTGGACCATAACTGGCGCATGGTGTGGAAGTTCGTCTGGGAGCGCATCGTCATCTGGAGCGCCAACCGCTTCAACAAGAAGAACATCTTTGCCGTAGACATTGCCAACACGGGGACAGACATCACCTCACTGCCCGAATTCCAGCAAGCAGACGTCATCCATCTGCACTGGATAAACCAAGGGATGCTCTCGCTGAAGAACATCGAGAAGATTCTCGCCTCGGGCAAGCCCGTCGTCTGGACCATGCACGACATGTGGCCCTGCACTGGCATCTGTCACCATGCCCGCGAGTGCACCCACTACCAGCAGGAATGCCACAACTGCCCCTTCATCCACGGAGGCGGAGGCAAACGTGACCTTTCCTACCGCATCTTCCACAAAAAGCAGGCATTGTATCGCAACCGTCACATCAACTTCGTCACCTGCAGCCGCTGGCTGGAAGAACGTGCCCGGACAAGCGCCCTCTTCTGTGGACATGCCGTGACGTGCATCCCCAACCCCATCAACACCAACCTCTTCAAGCCCCGCAACCGACAGGAAGCCCGCAGCCGTTGCCTACTGCCGCAAGACAAAAAGCTCATGTTGTTCGGCTCGGTGAAGATTACGGACAAACGGAAAGGCATTGACTACTTGATAGAATCGTGCCGACTGCTGGCCGACAAGCATCCCGAACTCCGGGAACAGTTGGGTGTCGTCGTCTTCGGCAACCAATCGCAACAACTGGAAAACCTGCTTCCATTCAAAGTCTACCCGCTGAACTTCGTCAGCAACGAACACCAACTGGTGAACATCTACAATGCCGTGGACATCTTCGTGACCCCCTCGCTGGAAGAGAACCTGCCGAACACCATCATGGAAGCCATGGCATGCGGCATTCCCTGCGTCGGATTCAACGTGGGCGGCATCCCTGAGATGATAGACCATCTGCACAACGGCTACGTGGCACAATACAAATCCTCGGAAGACTTTGCCAACGGCATCTACTGGACGCTGACCGAACCCGACTACCCCAGCCTCTCGGAACAAGCCTGCCGGAAAGCCATCTCCCACTATTCGGAGAACGTCGTCGCCAAGAAATACATTGACCTTTACAACAAAGTAACCGGAAGAAATGCATAACCACCCCACCCCGAAATTCAGCATCATCACCGTGACCTACAATGCCGAAGCGGTACTGGAGGACACGATTCAAAGCGTTATCTCGCAAACCTACCACCACGTAGAATACATCATTGTGGACGGTGCGTCCAAAGACGGCACGCTCTCCATTATCGACCGTTACCGCGACCGCATCACCCGCATCGTGAGCGAACCGGACAAGGGACTGTACGACGCCATGAACAAAGGCATCCGCCTTGCCACCGGCGATTACCTCTGCTTCCTCAATGCTGGCGACAGCTTCCACGAGGACGACACCTTGCAGCAGATGGTGCGTTCCATCTCCGGCAACGAACTACCCGACGTGCTGTACGGCGAAACGGAACTGGTGGACAAGGAAGGTCACTTCATCCGCATGCGCCGCCTCGCCGCCCCGGAAGTGCTTACCTGGCGAAGCTTCAAGCAGGGCATGCTGGTCTGCCATCAGGCCTTCTTTGCCAAAGCTTCCCTTGTAGAACCCTACGACCTGCAATACCGCTTCTCCGCCGACTTCGACTGGTGCATCCGGGTGATGAAGAAGGCACGGACCTTGCACAATACCCATCTCACCCTCATCGACTATCTGGAAGAGGGAATGACCACCCAGAACCGGCAAGCATCCCTGCGCGAACGCTTCCGCATCATGGCGCGGCATTACGGACTGATGAGTACCGTAGCCCATCATGCCTGGTTCGTATTACGGGCCGTGATAAAGAAATAGCACAAATTTCGAGGACAAATATACTTTGTTCCCGCAAGACCTATACCTTGCGGGAATCTCCCCTATACCCAGCTCTCTACAGTATAGGAGTGAGTACCCAAAACATCCCCATGTTTTCACCTAAAACATCCGGATGTAATGGAGCAAAACATCCCCATGTTTTGGGGTAAAACATCCGGGTGTTTTGGAGAAAGACATCCGGATGTTCTGCATATTAAGTCCTATACCGTGAGGGGCTAAGTCCTAAGACGTAGGAGATTAAGTCCTAAGGCAAAGGAGGCTGGGTAACTGTAAGCAGCGCCTTCAACTCTTTTACCCCTTCCGAAGCTCCCTTTTGAATGACATGTATCGGACGCATGACGTGCGTGTCCACCGGCTTGGGGTCTATCAGATACACTTCGGCGGCACGGGGCACGTAGTTCAGCAGTCCCGCAGCGGGATAAACGTTCAGGCTGGTGCCGATGATGACGAAGATGTCCGCCTGCTCCACATACCGGATGGCAGTCTCAATCTCCGGCACCGACTCGCCAAACCACACGATGAACGGGCGGAGCTGCGTACCGTCGCCCGCCTTGTCGCCCAACTTTACTTCATATTCCTCCGGCGCCAGTTCCTTGACGAAATGCGGATTATAAGGGTCGCGGCTGGAACAAACCTTCGTCAGTTCCCCATGCAAGTGTATCACGTGCGTACTGCCGGCACGCTCGTGCAGATTATCTACGTTCTGGGTGACGACCGTTACATTGAAATCCCTCTCCAGGTCGGCAACGCCCAGATGCCCGGCATTCGGCACCACATCGAGCAACTGCTTGCGACGTTCGTTATAGAAATTAATGACCAGTTCCGGATTACGTGCATACCCCTCGGGAGTCGCCACCTGCTCCACCGGATATTTGTCCCATAATCCGCCCGCATCACGGAATGTGCTGATGCCGCTCTCGGCGCTCATACCAGCACCCGACAATATGACCAAGTTCTTCATTTTCCGCTCCTTTCCTTTATTAAAGTAAGACAAATATAAGAAGAATGTTCAAGTTGTGATATAAATAAGAAAAATTAAATACTTAAAAGCCTTATCATTCAAATAAAAGACGTACTTTTGCCATTCGTAAATTTGCAATAGACTGGAAAAGAAACCAATCCGGTCGTCAACAAAAGAATCTTATGGACAAATTCAGTTATGCTATCGGCCTTGGAATAGGTCAGAATCTTTTAAGCATGGGTGCCAAAGGCATTGCAGTAGATGACTTTGCACAAGCAATCAAAGACGTTTTGGAGGGCAACCAGACGGCAATCAGCCACACAGAAGCCCGTGACATCGTCAACAAGTACTTCGCCGAACTGGAGGAGAAGATGAACGCAGCAAACATAGAAGCCGGCAAAAAGTTCCTGGAAGAGAACAAAAAACGCGAGGGAGTTGTTACGCTTCCCAGCGGACTTCAATACGAAGTTATCACAGAAGGAAACGTCGGTCACTATGCCAAAGCAACCGACCAGGTACAATGCCACTACGAAGGCACACTGATTGACGGAACGCTGTTCGACAGCTCCATCAAGCGCGGCCAGCCTGCCACATTCGGTGTAAACCAAGTGATACCCGGTTGGGTGGAAGCCCTTCAGCTTATGCCCGAAGGTGCCAAGTGGAAACTCTACATCCCCAGCGACCTGGCATACGGAGCGCAGGGTGCCGGCGAGATGATTCCTCCCCACAGCACGCTCGTATTCGAAGTCGAATTACAGAAAATTTTATCTAAATAAACAAACAAGTAAAAGCAAAATGAAAAAAGTAACATTTCTCATGGCTCTTGCAGTAGCTGCCGGCATGGCATCTTGTACTGCTCAAAGTCCGAAAGCTGATTTGAAGACGGACATCGACTCATTATCTTACGCCATCGGTATGGCACGTACAGAAGGTTTGGACCAGTATCTTGCACAACAAGGCATTGACTCAACCCAGATGTCAGAATTCCTGAAAGGTTTCAACGAAGGCGCAGCCAAAATCGATAAGAAAGACGTGGCTTACATGGCCGGTCTGCAAGTAGGCCAGATGGTCAGCAAGCAATGGGTGGAAGGCTTCAACCAACAAATCTTCGGCAACGACTCCACACAGAGCATCAGCCGCGAAAATCTGCTGGCAGGTTTCGTAGCAGGTGTCATCGGCAAGGGTGGTGCTATGGATATGATGAAAGCTCAAGAGTACATGCGTACTCAGATGGATGCCATCAAAGAAAAAGCAACTGCAGAAAAGTATGCTGACAACAAAGCTGCCGGTGAAAAGTTCCTGGCTGAGAACAAGGCTAAAGAAGGTGTAGTAACTACCCCGAGCGGTCTGCAATACAAAATCATCACCAAGGGTAACGGTGCCGTTCCTGCCGACAGCAGCAAGGTGAAAGTAAACTACAAAGGTACGCTGATTGACGGAACAGAATTCGATAGCTCTTACAAGCGCAACGAACCTGCTACTTTCCGTGCCAACCAGGTAATCAAAGGCTGGACAGAGGCCCTCACCATGATGCCCGTCGGCTCTAAGTGGGAACTCTATATCCCCTACGACCTGGCATACGGTTCAAGAGAAACCGGTAGCCAAATCAAGCCGTTCTCTACTTTGATATTCGAAGTGGAACTGCTGGGTATCGAGAAGTAATGTAACAATCCGAAGGGAGGGGCAAAACCCTCTTGATACTTCTTTTAGGCGCGGATTACGAGGAATAACGCGGATTTGGTAAACTAAATCCGTGAAATCCGCGTAATCCGCGCCTTATCGTTACCCCTCACTTTTATTCATTTTTCCGTCCCTTTTTATAGATAAATTAAAATAAAGTCCTATATTTGCTTACTATTTGATAACAACAAGAACTTTACTTATTTACTATTATGGAAAAAATAGACAATCTTGACCGGCAGATTCTGGAAATCATTTCCCAAAATGCCCGTATCCCTTTCAAGGACGTAGCTGCTGAATGTGGCGTGTCACGTGCTGCCATCCATCAACGTGTACAGCGCCTGATTGACCTTGGCGTTATTGTTGGCTCAGGCTATCATGTAAATCCCAAGTCCCTTGGATACAGAACCTGCACTTACGTAGGAATCAAGCTGGAAAAGGGCTCCATGTATAAGACGGTAGTTGCTGAGCTGGGCAAGATTCCCGAAATCGTAGAATGCCACTTCACCACTGGTCCGTACACCATGCTGACCAAGGTATATGCCCGCGACAACGAGCATCTGATGGATTTGCTGAACAACAAGATGCAGGAGATTCCTGGCGTAACCGCTACCGAGACCTTGATTTCCCTGGAACAGAGCATCAAGAAGGAGATTCCTATTTGCCCCGAGAAATAACGAACAACAATGGATTTCTTGAACGAATATCATCTGTCGGGCCTTGTCATAGGTATCTGCACATTCCTCATCATCGGCTTGTTTCACCCCATAGTTGTGAAAGCCGAATATTATTGGGGCACCAAGTGCTGGTGGATTTTCCTTTTACTCGGCATCGGCGGCATCATTGCCTCCCTTTATACGGAGAACATCATGATAGCCTCCCTTTTGGGCGTCTTTGCATTTTCCTCGTTCTGGACCATCAAGGAGATATTCGAGCAGGAAGAACGAGTGAAAAAAGGCTGGTTTCCCAAGAATCCAAAACGAACTTATAAGTTCTAAGGACAAAGGTTATAAGGAATTTTATCCAAAAGTCTTGCATATTTCAATAGAAAATGCTACTTTTGTCCCCGCTATCCAAGCAAGGATGCATCGGACTTGTAGCTCAGTTGGTTAGAGCAACAGACTCATAATCTGGAGGTCCCTGGTTCAAGCCCAGGCTGGTCCACAAAGAATTGCCTCATAAACAAGTGTTTATGGGGCTTTTTTATTAGGACTTCTTCTCTTTGGATTTTCGAAATACTGACAAGAAACAGGCTGTTTTGCTTCGTTGTTGACCTATTGTTGACCCCAAAATAAGTACCACAAACAGATAATCTCACCACACAGATAAGCAGACTACAAACTATTCAGAATATCTAAAATGAAAGAATTTACTTATGAACAGATAAGAACAAAGGCTCTTAAACAGGGAGTGAAAGATAATAAGGTTCACATTGGATTGTGGGCTAATCTTAATAACTATCTAAAGACAAGGAGAAAAAAGAATGGAAAGGTTACTACCTATTATATTTCATTGCAGAAACTATCTTATTAATTTACTAATATTTAAACTGACATGATAATTCATCTACCAACAGGAAAGAAGTTCCACAACAGAAAGGAAGCCAAGATATATTTTGGCACTGCCTACTATTACAAAATGGAACGTGAGAAAAAATATTTAGTGTTTACCAACAATGTTCAATCAGCAACTAATGAATATGAAGATACAATTAAAGTACTTGCAAAACAGGACAAGTAACATTAGGCAGGATTATATTAGAAAGAGATACAGGGAAGCCATCAACCATCCTCTTATTGATTTTACAATGAGAAGTCTTTACTGCATCCTACCCATAGACCGCCCCAACTTTATAACACTGTCCCACCTCTTTATGAAAGTGGATTTGAATATTAAAGTGAAAGGATATTATATCAAGCTCTTACACCCAACCAACAGAAACGCTTACCTCGTCTATTGTTGGGAGATAGTCAGATTAATGCAGCTTGCAGAGCATTCGTTTCTGATGTGAATTTCAAGAGTACAGGGGACAGCATTACAGGTTGGCAGCTCTTAAACCCGCTCAATGGTTCTGTAAAGTCAAGTTACATAGATAACTTCTTGGAAAGGAATCTTAATTGCACAGAGTTTGTACAAGGCATCCAACGTGCCAAATTAGGAGATAGTGAATACGCTTGGTTCTTGGGCTAAGTGGATTGTTGATTGAGAGAGGAAAGGGCAGCTATTCAGTTAGTTGTCCTTTCTTTATATCTACCAACCTATTAAATATCGTACATTATGGATATAGATTATACTGTGGGTGAAGTGGAATTGTCCTACAAACCCAAATTCAAGAATATATATAAGGTAACCGTTTTGTGGAACTGGAGAAGGAAGTATTGCTTCCCATGACCATCTTCATCAAAAAAGTCCTGCTGGGAACCTGTACCGGCATCAGTTTTGTCGACTCCACTCCCTTACGTGTTTGTCGTAACCAAAGAATCCTTATTCATAAGACATTTGAGGGACTTGCCGAGCGTGGAAAATATTCAATGGGATGGTCCTTCGGATTCAAGTTGCATCTGATAATCAATGACAAGGGTGAAATTCTCAATTTCATGTTCACGCCTGGAAACGTGGATGACCGGGAACCGTTGAAGCAAGGTAAGTTTCTGGAGAACATCAAAGGAAAACTATGCGCAGACAAAGGATATATTGGTCAGGCTCTGTTTGAGAACCCTTTTCTTAATGGCATACAGCTTGTCACTAAAGTTAAAAACAATATGAAGAATTCACTGATGAGTATTGCCGACAAGATTTTGCTCAGAAAAAGAGCCTTGATCGAAACTGTCAATGACGAATTGAAGAACATTGAGCAGAGGGAGAAATCCTTACCTTTAATAAGGATAACACTTATACAGAGAAAGGCGAAAATGACACTCAAAATGATACATTTGAATACTTCCCTAACAGATATATGTTCGTTACTTATTATACAACTGATTGGGGAGAAGAGAATACCATTTACACTGTTGTTAAGATAACTAAAGATGAGCTATATCTTAACAACAATGAAAACTTTAAGATTAATTGGAACGACCTTATTAATGGTCATGTTGGCTGTAAACTTTACAGCGTGTAGCGATGATGAAGATGAACAGACAATCATTGAACAAGCCAACCTTATAGGTAAATGGCAGTCCACTTGGGAGAAGATTCACAAAGTGGAGAATGGTAAAGAAGTAGTTACTTCTGATGAAGCATATACCAATGGTTTATGGGAGTTCAAGGCTGACGGTACTTGCATAGAAAGTTATGTGGACGGTGGACATACAGAAACAAGTCGTTGGTCTTTGAAAGACAATAAGCTGACTATCTCTTACAGTGACGGCTATTCAGATGTCCTAACTGTTAATGAACTTACAGCTAATAAATTGGTTCTCGCCTTTGAGGATTGGGATACAATGGATGATGGTAGCGAGGAGTTGGACGATATTACTACGACCACCTACAAGAAGATTAATTAATTACTCAATCTACTTGGACGGAACAGCATTTGAGGAAACTCTTATGCTGTTTTTCTTTTTATAAAGCTACTACAATTTCAAGGAATACTTCTATATATAATCCCATTCGCAAGAATGTTGCAGCAGTTTATAATAAACAAAACTTTATATAATCTTCTATTTCTTGAGCAGTTACAGCATAAATCGGTGCAAGTTGCTCAAAATGGGAATCTCTTGTAAAACGAGAGCCGTTGGTGAGCATAGCTAACAGATTCTTGGATTTCAATTTATGTCCAGAGTAGGTAAGGGCTAAAGATACCAAATCGTTGATAGGTACACCAGACTTTAAGATGGAATAAATATCATAATAATCGCGAAAATTACTCCTGCGTAGCATCACCTCCATCTTCATAGCTCCAATAGACTTTACATCTGCCAATCTGAGATTATTCAGATATTCCACAGGCATACTTACAGGAGAATATTTAGGACAGGCATAAAAGGAGAACTTTACTCCAGACACTAAATACTCCACATGGTCTATATCTAAAATGTCCTTATGCTGAATATCACCTATTACAGCGAGCTCTTTCTCTATCTGATACCATGCCACTTCCATTTTCTCTGTTTTAGAGGTACGCCATTTCATAAAGTCCAAGTCCTCACTTTGTCGAGTTCCCATTTGCAATGACAAAGCTGTGCCACCTACCAAGAGATAGGGTTTGATGCAGTCCAACTTAGAAACGGCTTCAAAAACTTGCAGCGTGTGTGGAGCTAAACCTTTCATGCAAACATTTTATTAAGATGGCGGGTAGCCATAGACTTTATATAAGCATCTGGCTTCTTTGCCTTGAAATAATACCATGCAAAAAAACGATTCAACGTGTAGAGATATTCCGCTTGGGGAACAAGATAATCCAGCCACACCTGCTTAATTTTCTTGAAAGGATAAATTAGAAACAGTTGGTTTATTTCTTCCAAGTCAAGATGTAACAAGGTTTTCTCAATCAGCATATCATCTGGAATATCCTTGATTAAGTTTTCATTGTACGACCAAAAGCAGTGTTCTTGCTTCAGTTTCGCCAATAGTTCTTGTTTTACCACATCTCTTGACATAACTCCCTGTTTTAGAATAACACAAAATTAGTGATTATTCTTGTCCAAAGCAAATCACAATGGAGAATGTTTCATTGTGAATAAGATTTTTAGTAAATTTGCATAATAAGTTCAGTGTTGACCCATTGTTGACCTCAGAACTTACACAGGCTAATTAACGTGTTGATAACGAGGCAGCTCAGTTGGTTAGAGCAACAGACTCATAATCTGGAGGTCCCTGGTTCAAGCCCAGGCTGGTCCACATTGAAAATTAGGCAGTTACGAATTTCGTAACTGCTTTTTTTATGCTCTTGCGTAAACAATGCGTAAACAAACTGTTTGAGTTGATTATGTTTATACATAGAATTTCTATGAAGTTCCATGTAGTCCTATAACATTACTCATTAATATATGTAGCTAATGTAGCTTCTTTGGCGGTTAAATAAACTCAAATATATTCTATTTTCACCTTGATTTATAGAATAATATTGTATTTTTGTATTGCGTAATGCATTTGTAGCAAGCCATGACCATTATGGTACTCTTTTTTAGAAAAGGAAAGTGAGTTTGCTTAACTATCGTGGGTAGGTTATCCCATTCCGATGAATCAATGCGTAGAGGGAGTACCAGTCGGAGGGTACTCTATATAACAAACGAAACGCGAGAGTTACTTCAGGGGTTGAGACCGATTAGCATAAGCCCGGTTACCATTCAGCGACAGAGGTTAACGAGATTGCACCGCTGCATATAACAACAATGTTTTTATCCGTCTAAGGGTAAGGGCTCTGTGGTTATATGCAGTGTTTTGTGTATGTATGCCTCACATTGCAAAGCGTCTGTATTCAGAGGTTATGTTGAACATAAACAATGAATGCAATGGAAAAACTGACAAAATCCATGTCCCTTTTCAAAGAACGTAACTGTTCTGTTTCTATCGTGTTGGACTCACGTACTCGCAGAAAAAATGCGTATGAGTTTCCATTATCTCTTCGTTTCACGGTAGACCGCAAATTCTTTTATTTCACAGTTGGAAGTTCTTTTACTGAAAGAAAGTTTTCAGATATTTGTAATGCAACTAAATGTAAGAGCGAGAACTACAGACTTCAAAAAGAGTGGAAAGATACCCTTATTCCTAAATACAAAGAAATTCTGATGAATCTGAATAAAGGTGGCATTCTGACATTTGAAATGGTACGTCAATGTATCATGGGAGAAGAAGTCGCAACACCCAATGAAGAAACAAATAAACCACAATCTTTTATTGGCATATGGGAAGAAATCATTAGCGGATTACGAACAGACGATGATGGTGCACGCTTTACTACAGCAGAGAGTTATGAGTGCGCACTCAAATCATTAAGAAAGATACTCGGACCAAATATGATTAAAGGATTTTGCATTAGTGCAGCAGAAATTCAGAAGTGGAAGGACGGAATGCATAATGGAGTAAAAGATGAGAATGGGAAGATAATAGGAAAAATCAGTGATACTACCGCAGGGATATATTTACGCTGTTGTCGTGCCGTATGGAATAAGTGTGTACATGAAGGCTATCTCAAAGATGTTCCTTATCCTTTCTCTAACAAGAAGGAGAAAGGGCTTGTAAGTATTCCTAAGAGCGCAAAGCGCAAACAAAGTTTTCTGAATGTTAATCAAATGACAGAACTATATAACCTCTTTGTATCCAAGAAATATCCCGAATATTGGTCAGAAGAATATACCAAACGCGCTCACTACTCATTGGGATTGTTTCTTGCCCAGTATTTGTGTAATGGGTTCAATATGGCAGATGCAGGGCGATTGACTTACGATAATTATTATTATCAGACACATGGTAAAGCTTTCCGCTTCAACCGTAAGAAAACTTCCCGAAGAAGTACTGACGGTTCCGAAGTAATCGTTCCTATCATACCTCCTTTACAATATATTTTAAATGAAGTGGCTGCACCTCCGACCCGAGGCGGTTTGGTCTTTCCCCACATATTAAAAGGAGCTGAAACAGAAGAACTGCGTCGCAAATATACAATGCAGGAAAACTCTAATGTGAAAGACCGTATCATCAAAATATGTCACGAAGCACTGAAGTGGGATAAATCCATCTGTCCGTCTGGTACATGGTGCCGTCATTCGTTTGCCACGAACTTACATAATGCCGGAGTAGATATGGATTATATTTCTGAAAGCATGGGACACGCATCTTCTGATCATGCAATCACTCAAATATACATTGAGCACTATCCACTTGAAATTCAGATGGAAAATAACTCAAAGCTGTTGAATTTGACAAAAACTTCTGAAAGAGATTTGTTATTGGCAAAACTGACGAGTATGTCCACTGAGGATTTAGCCAAATTGTTTACACGACCATAACACGATTTTGAGGATGATTCATTTCATAGAGAATAAGAGACTATTTTACTAGAAAGGATTGTGCTGATATGGCTATTCGTAATTGGAAATCCGCCAACGAAGAATTGTATGCCAATTTCTGTAAACGCATGGATGCTGTTGAAAAGGGTAACTTATCTGTTTTGACAGATATGTATCAGATGATGCGGGAATGTACACCGCCAGAAGCTTTGCTGTTATATAACTGGCTTTCTGAACTTATAAATGGAAACGGCAAAAATGTACAGAATATAGCCAATCAACAATGGGCCGGCAAGTATACAGATATTATAGCCCAATGTATTACCAACAAACGGTTATGGATAGGCATAAACATAAAAACGGCTACGGTAGAGCTACTCACATCCCCAAAGTCAGAATTACTGATGGTTCATTCCAAAACACCTCTTGAAATTTGGAATCGTTTGCCACAGGAAACGAAAGCCTATTTGACTGGGCAGTTGGATGTACTAATGAGAAACAACAAAGGATGCTATCTGTTAAGCAATCTTGAAAGAAAAATGGTGTATCAGTTCTTGACGTACATTTCCCAAATCATCGTCCTATCACACGCCGTGTTTGTTGGAGAGTTTGTGGCTAACCTGTACGATTATGTGATCGAGAACAAAGGAGGCTTTAAGTTATTGTATGTACTATTTCGTAATATTTGACCACGGCCTTTCACGTATGGCTAAGTTGCTTGACCGTCTGTTGAGTAGTGAAGAAGTTGATAATGGCGATATGCTTCTGATAAAATCGTGTATTGCTTTGCTTGTTAATAAAAGCATAGAGATAGGAACTGAAAGTAAAGCCGAATGGGAAGCAACGGCTGAAGTATGTAATCCGGATATTTGGAAAGAAGTTATGTTTGCCTTGCGAAAAGTGAAAGGTAAACGTGGAAACAGAAAAATAATACAATCATTGGATGACATCCTTATTGGGGATAAGGAACGTATCAAACAAGGCATTTACTCTTTTCTTGAAGAGAACACCGAAGATATAAGCCTTGCCTATTTATTGAAAGCTCTGGTAAAAGCTGGAAGAATGAAGGCTTCTATAAGATACATGACATTTCATCGTGCCATCGAACAATTCTACCAGCGACATTACGGACATGACATTCCACAGAAAAGATATGGTGAAATCAAAGACATTACATTGACTTCACCTCAAAGAGGAAACAGTTATATCAAAGCAAAACGGATAATAGACCGATGGACAGATTATTTTATAAAAAACGGGTAGTTGGGAAATCCAGCTATCCGTTTTTACTTTCTGTAAATATCTGTTGTAAATCGGTCGGTTATATTAAGGTATAAATAAGCCGACCAATACGCTGAGTTTCATACAATACCTTTGCTTGTGAAATCGGTTTCACAGAGTTAAACCGAGGCTTAAAGTATTCAATAACTAAACAAATAAAGGTATGGAAGAAAAATTCAATCTAAACCAGTTGCTCCAAAGCCCATTGCTATGATGACCGGCGAGGAACTTTGTTTTCTAATTACAAAAAGTGTAGAGTCCACAGAAAAAGCTACATCCCCAATAGCTCCAAAGGCAACTACTATGGAATAGAGGGTATTGCCCGTGTGTTTGGATGTAGTGTACCTACGGCTAATCGCATTAAGAAGAGCGGTATAATTGACAAGGCTATCACACAAATAGGACGAAAAATTGTAGTGGATGCAGACCTTGCATTATCGCTGGCAAAGGAATCGGGTGGTATCCACATTAAAGAGTAAACAGTATGAAAGAGAATTGGAAACAGCAGCTGGCAACAGACAGCTACGGGAATCTTTTCCGCTCCATAAGTAATTATAGGCTCATCTTTACATCGGATGAAAACTTGAGCATGATAAAGTACGATACCTTTTCTCAGGATGATATATGTTTCTGTTCTTTATTCCATAATGTCAATGGCAATAAAATTGATGAAGAGTCAGTTGGAAAGATACAAGACTACCTGGAAAGGACATACAAATTATATCTGACGCAGAACAAAGTATTTGAAATATTAAAAACAACCTCTTTGGAACGTAGTTTTAATCCTGTACAGGATTTTATCACCCAAGAAATATGGGATGGGCAACCTCGTATAGCCACAACTATTATTGATTATTTAGGAGCGGAAGATACTCCACTTGTAAGGGAACAAACAAAGTTATGGTTCGTAGCGGCTGTTGCCCGGGTTTTTACCCCCGGTTGTAAGTTTGACAACGTATTGACTCTGCCTGGTCCCCAGGGCATCGGAAAAAGCACCTTTTTCAAAACCATCAGTGGAAAGTGGTTCAACGATTCGTTCTCTTTTGCCAGTGGTGACAAGGAGAAGGTAGAAACCATAACCAATGGTTGGATTATAGAAATAAGTGAGTTGAACGGTTTAAAACGGGCAAATGATGCAGAGGCAGCCAAAGCTTTTCTGAGCCGCTGTAGTGACTTCATGCGTCCTGCATACGGACATAAGGTAGTGGAATTTATGCGGCACAATGTCTTCGCAGCTACTACTAATGAAACAAATTTCCTGCAAGGTGACAATGGAAACCGTCGCTGGTGGATAATCCCGGTCAAAGGTAACGGTCATGTATCAGAATGGTTGGATATTTTACAACGTACTGTTCCTCAACTTTGGGCAGAAGCGTACGTCTATTATCGGCAAGGAATGAAACTTTACTTAACACCAGATTTAGAAATCAAAGCAAATGAGGTACAGGGGCAACATTCCAACATTCTTGTTGACCCCATCATGGAAGATTTGGAAATGTATTTGGAGCGTGAGATCCCCATCCAATATGCAAGTTGGACTATTCCTAACCGATTGGCTTATCAAAAAGGAGCATACCCAGATTCCAACTTCAAAATGACCACACTCAATATGGTTTGTGCCCGGCAGATTATAGAGGAACTACCCAATGATATAGTCAGGCGCAATCCGTCTAAGTACACATCACAATATATTAATCGCCTGATGTCTATGATTCCTAATTGGAAACGGAGTGATCAGGAAAAGGTCAAGGGGCTGCACCCTGCATATTGCGACAAGACAGGACGGACAAAGCATCCTTGGGTGAGAGTAGATACGCCAGGCGAAGAAGCCAGTACAACATTATTATTGTGAACAGAATTTACCATTCAAATTAAGGGAAAAGACAAACATCATGTCCCTTTGTCCCTCTTTCCCAAGAAAAATAATAAAAACAAAAAGTAGATAAAAGAAAGTTATAAGATATGCATGGGACATGGGACAAAATGAATTGACTGTATGAAAAGGAAGAGCTAATCAAGCTAATACAAAAGTATGAACCACTACTGGCAAATGCGGTCAGCCATATGGTGGAGTATATTCAAGACAATTATTCTGCAGCATATCCAAGCAAGGTACAAACCGAAGCTGTGAACGATTATCTGCGGAGTGTTTATGCTGACGGAGATGGCAGTATGTCAGAAAGAAATTGTGAACACCGCCGTATCGCTTCACAGAAAATCACGATTGCTGCTATTCCTGTTTTGGATAACTACCAACTTGATAAGCTGCAAAATGTACTTGACCATATAGCCTACGACAAGGAATATTATATGCCAGAGAGGGATATGGAATGCACCGTTAACTTTTTCTTTTGGCTGCACTATTTATAAAAGATCTTCAAATAAACAGACGATGAAATCAAATTTGAACTATTGTATAGTACTTTCGTCAGAGCAGCTTACGTATCTGTCAGAAAGTAAATACGGCATTGACCGTATGAAGATTCTGCACCGCCTTATTGAAAAGGCAGTATTGAAAGAAACCAAGTATGCCATAAAGGCTTCTCTACGACCTTGCAAGTGGGACAAGCCGTCCTTTCGGAGGTAGAATTGTCCAGCAAATTGGGCTATGATAAAAAAACTGTATCCCGTGTACTTGACAAGATGAACCAGTTAGGAATTGTCACATCTACACAAAGCAACCGAACAAGTATCCATACGCTGAAATGTATATCGGCATGGATGCAGGACGGCAACCGAATTGACAATCCTTTCTATGTCCGTTTAAAAGACAGACCTGACGATATGGAAGGAATGCCTGTAAACTCAGTTAAATGATACGGTTAGTATTTTGTCTGTGTTCCATAGTAAATTTGGATAGCCATATAGAAGAAGATTTTCTCAACTATAAGAATCAAGAATGGCATAAAACAAATATAGATACAAAACTTTGTAATGGTATACTTTTGTATTGACACAAGTAATACCTACAGTTTTGATAAGATAGTTTTTTTACCCTATTGTTTGTTATATATTATGTTTCTGTTTTACCACAAACTATAGCAGAGGAAAAATTCAGTGAAAAATATTTAGAGTAAATGTCAAGTATAGCAATATCTAAAACGTAATGTGTCCAAAGCGATTATGTGTGGTATTGCAAGTCCTATGTCGCACAAATTCGCTAAGCTCATTCGTACTACATAGGCATTTTTCGGCGGTCGCAAGCTCCCACCGGGTTGTACCTTTTAAATTAAAGACCACTTATAAATGTATAATAAAACATGAAAAAGAAAATCGATAATAATACCAATGAAGAGAATAGCAAGAATGCCAAGAAAATTATAAGACGTAACCTGCGACTTGAAGCTCGTGTAACAGAGAAGGAATATTTCCAAGCCACAGAACTAGCCAAAACCTGCGGCTTGTCCATAAGTGACTACATACGCCGTACAGCTTTGGGGCAGCATCCACGACAACGACTGTCTGAGCGTGAAATAGAAGCCCTATGTAGTTTGGCAGATGCAAGGGGTGACCTTATCCGTATTGCAGCAGCCGTTAAGTCCATACAAGCAGATAAACGAGCCATGTATTTTAGTGATACCAGGTTCGTGGAACAATGGATGATCGCAGCAACGCAACTAATTAATCGCTGGAACCAAATAGAAAATTACCTTACCGAATAATTTACTTACCCATTATGATAGCAAAGGCCTCTACCATATCACATGGAGCGAATGCCATAAGATATTCCGTCAACAAAGAGAAAGCGGATATAGTAAAAGCCAATCTCCTTCCAGATAATATTTCTCCGGAAGCAATGTATGGGCGAATGATGCTTGTTCAAAAAAAATATGCTGAGAAAATCAATAAGGGCAGACCGCTTGGCAGGAACGTGATAAGAATTGAAATTTCCCCATCCGAGGAAGAAAGCCGGGGATGGACAATGGACGATTGGTTACGTTTGTCAAATGAGTTCATCCGCGTATTTGATTCCATAGATCTCTCTGGTAAGACCAAGAGGGCTTCTTCACAGCATACCAACCTCAAGAACTCTCAATACATCGTAGCTCTACACCGGGATTCCCAAAGTGGCATTCTCCACCTACACATTGATGCTAACCGTGTGGATATGGACGGAAAAATCAATGATAGCCATAAGATTGGCGAGAGGGCTATCATGGCTGCGAACATCATCAACGAGAAACGGGGCTGGATACAGTCTGAAGAAATAGGCATACACCATAGGCAGGAAATTTCAAACATCTGTATAGAGATACTTCGCTCTATGGAAAAATTCAGCTGGCAGCAGTATGAAACAGAACTGAAAAAACGAGGCTATAAAGTGCATTTGCAAGAAAAAGATGGAGGCGGAGTTTATGGCTATTCCATTAAGCGTGGTAACTCCACCTATAAGTCGTCCGTGTTGGGTATCGGGAGAAACCTGACCCCTTCAAAAATAGAGACTACTTGGGCAAAACTTCATTCTCAGAAAAGGAAATTTGAATCGAAAGAATCTACTTCCCGACAAGCACGGACAACTGACAGGACTCCTGTTATACAACCTTCGACTATTTCACAGCCGGTTATGAAACATTATGATATAATGACAGATGAATATCACAAATTCCATGTAGAGATACCCGAAGCCGCAGACAATATCATCCGTCAAGATTGTTCTTTGGAGGATGCCCATCCATTTGCAAAGATTGAAGAGATACAGCACACGGCTCTTTTGCTTTTTGCCGGATATTTGAATGCTGCTACAAGTATAGCGGCATCAAGTGGTGGAGGCGGCTCTGATACAGGAGGTTGGGGAAGAGATAAGGACGAGGATGAACTTGAATGGGCACGCCGCTGTGCAAGAATGGCAAATAGTATGTGCAAACGTAAGAAAGGACTTCACAGATAAGTTAACAATTAAAAAAACATGAATCATGGGAATTAGAAAATCAAAAATCACACCATCAATAAACGTTGATGATATGTTGAAAAAAGTTGAAATCAGCCATGAAACAGAAACTGAGAAACTGGATGTCGATAAGAGGCTCAAAGAAATATGTGAAATAAAAGAGACTTTGTTGAAAATTCAACAAGACCTTCAGGATGCTATTAAAGCCGAAGGTAATGCTTCTGTGGTGTTGAAGAAGGCTATCAGTAATTCCAATAGCATTGTTAATGGCATTTGCAATGCTATTGTAAAAGCCGAGCAAAATACAGAATTTAGAGCAACTATAAAATCTGAACATTTTGCCCAGCTCCAACAACTCCTAAACCAATCTGTCAAAACATGGGAAACCATATTGGAGAATCATCGTTCCGAACAGACGAAAATGTTAACGGAACATGAATCCAATATACGCAAAATTCTCAAACGAAATGAAGGTATTTGGTTTTCAGATTTCTGGATGAAAGTTTTGGTGATATTTTTGTTCGTTTATACGATAGTATTGGGACTAGTTGTATATTGCGTTACATAAATTACCATGGCTTTGCTAGATAATAAGGAGGATTTTCACCCCTATTGCTATTTGCTAGCAAAATGCACTTTTAGAGAATGAACGGATATAAAATTGTGGACACTCTCCAAAATTTTGTGTAAATGGAAACAGGATTCAGCTGTAAGTTTGTTCTTATATAGAATCTGTTTTCTAAAATAAGCATAAATTGATTCTACCACATAATAATTGTGGCAAAATTCTATCAAACTTGTTCCGGATCAGCTACAAATAGCGCCGATTAGGAACTAATTCACAAAATTTACAACGTGGTTTACCGAATGCTTACTTTACTTCAAGTGACAGGCTTGAATCAAAATCATAGTGCATCAGGAATGTTTGGGGTATCACCAGCATTCCGTACAAGTGTTGGTGATACCCCAAATTAATGAAATCTAGTTTTTTATAACTACAACTTCAGCCCTTCTGATGAGTCTATTTCCTCTTGTGTATCCATCTTTGTAATGTGTATTTAGAACCTCATAATAACCCAAAATAACCAGAAACATCTAAGCATAAATCTTTAATATTCAATATATTCTAAAAATTAACAGTTTTCGACTGCTTTTTGATGCTTCCCAAATTTCCACTTATTTTTGAGCCATATTTCTGACGTGGAGAATTTGCGGAGCTTATTTTTTGTTATACCGTACAGTGAGTTGTCAAGGGTTTACAACCATTTACAATGAGTGACAATTTCCTCCCCGATATGTAGCAACAGTCATATCGTGTAGAAATGCGACAACGGTTGACTTCCGTTTACATCCGTTTACCACTTCATGAATATATCAATAAAGAAGCTAACAAGTAAACGATAGAGCAGTATGAAAACAACGAAAAAATGCATTTTTTGTGGCAAGCCGTTTGCAACTCGGAGCGGGATGCAAAGGTATTGCAGCGAGACCTGCCAGACGGAAGCCAAGCGAGCCAGAACAGCGCAGAAGAACAACCTCTTCAAAATTGCCAGTCCTATTATGGAGATACAGCACCAGGAGTATCTCACCTTTTCCAAAGCAGCCATCCTCATGGGCTGTTCCCGGCAATACATTTACAAACTGGTAGCCACCGGTAAGTTGAAAGCCTCACGCCTCAGCAATCGCATGTCATTCATCCGTAAGGCTGACATTGAGCGAATGTTGGAAGGCAATCCCTATCACCGTATTCTCCAGGGCAGCACCTCCAGACCGAAACAATCCACTTCATCTTTCTTGCTTGCCAAAAAAAAAGAGGGAACATAAGGCTGATGAAGTGCTTGACTTCTATTCTGGCGAGTGATGTCCCTTTTAAGGTAAAGCGGTCATGGCTGTACACTTCTGCAAAGCGTAACCATATCCCCATTTGTCGCATAGCTGGGAAGAACTATTACAGCAAGAAGCATATTGACGACTTCTTTGGTGTGTCTGTCGATATAAGCAGGATAACAGACTGGCTCCTGACGGAGGAAGCGGAAAACCTGTTTGGAATGAAGCCCTCTGCACTCCGGGCATACGTTTACCGCCACAAGATACCCACCAAAGAGAATACGGACGTACCTATTATTCCAAATCTCATTTGGACGAACTCCGTAGAACCGACCTTGTGAACGATGAACGCTATTGTACGGTAGAGCAGGTTCAGCAAATTTACGGGCTTTCATCCGCCAACATCTGCCACATCGTCAAAACAAAGCACATTGAAAAGATAAAGGTGGGTGTGAAGAACCTGCTCCTGCGTTCTGATGTAGAACGTGTCATGGCAGAGAGGAACAACCAACCGTGAACACTCCGTATCATCGGATAATTATTTCAAAATGATTGTCGTGAGAATACTCACGATTGTTTCACGTTATTCCTTTGCACTGAAAACACGGGACATTCCCGAAAATGTACAACCTATTAAAACCATCACCCATATGAGTAAATGTAAGACAGTTACCTTGCGCAAGCGCAAGATTAAGAACGGAACACAGTATTCACTATGTCTGGACTATTATCCCGGCTATCGTGACAATACCACCATGAAGGTGATTACCCGTGAAGCCCTTGGATTTACATCTTCGCCAGACCCGCCAACCAGCAGGGCGTGATTTCAATACACGCATGATGAAAAGGCGGAAATACTGCGCAACCGACGTTATGAAGCTATCTTCAACGAGAACAACGGCTTCTTTGACAAAGCTAAAATGAAAGGCAATTTCCTCGCCTACTTCAAAGAACTGGCAGACAGGAAAAACACCAAGTGGCAGCATGTATATAAACACTTCGAACGTTTCGTGAACGGCAAATGCACCTTCGAAGAAGTGGATGTGGACTTGTGTCGCAAGTTCATGGAGTATCTGCTTGATGCCCCACAATCCGTTCATACCGGACAGAAGTTGCATGTCAATTCTGCTGCGGGTTACTGGTCTGCTTTCCGTGCCGTTCTCCATACCGCTTACCGTGACAGGAAGATTAAGGAGAACCCAAACGGATTCTTAGACCGCATAGAGAGCATCCCAACCATGAGAGAGCATTTGAGTCAGGAGGAACTGATACGGCTTGCCGAAACTCCCTGTGAAGAGGAAGTTTTGAAAAGGGCGTTCCTTTTCGGCTGCCTGACCGGACTGAGGAAAAGCGACATCAAACAACTTACCTGGCAGCAGATACAGCCGTACACCAACGGCAAGATGTTCGTTACCACCCGTATGCAGAAAACAAAGCAGATTGTACACAACCCCATCAGCGACGAAGCCTACAGGCTGCTTGGAGAGCGGCATGACGGACTTATCTTTGACGGATTCAAGGACAAAATGCTGCAAGGACCGTTGAAACGGTGGCTCCTTGCGGCAGGCATAACCAAGAAGATAACCTTCCACTGCACCCGACATTCATTTGGAAGTCTGCATGTGGAAATGGGTACGGACATGACTGTTATCCAAGCCTGTCTGGGACATAAGAACATAACTACCACACAGATTTATTCCAAGATGGCTGCGCAGCAGATGTGTGAAGTTGTTGACAAGATAACCTTGAAACGCAAGGAGGTTTAAGGCATATTAAACAGTCTCCGGTTCATTGATGGAGGGTACGGTCAAGCGTAAAGACGACAACCGTACCCTCCATTTTTCCAGTATTCCGCTAATACTAACTCTGGAATATGAAAACCGGATATGATTTAGGATTTTTGGTGAAAAACGATGAAAAAAAGCCCTCCAGCCGCAAGGAATGGAAAATATTCGGAAGAATACTATTATTTTTGCAAGGAAGGAGAACAGAATCGAGTAATAACCAGAAACAAAGACATGAATATGGAACCGTCCATCAAAGACAAATATATCATTTTAGGCTTCATCTTCGTAGCCATCTGTATGATTTCTTTTTTTATCACGATAATCATCGCAGCAAGTTTCAACCAGGACAATTTTGTAAGGCTGATAGTCTTCGTGTGCAGTAACCTTCTCGGATGGCTGCTGTATCTCTCTTTTCAGACAGTTATCTTCGATACATACGAAATCTACAGAATCAAGTTCGGCAAAAAGGAGATGAAAGAGATTACTACGGAAACCGTAGCCTTGCAGGAAGAAGAACCGCAGAATACAATAGAACCAGTAACGCAGATAGCGGAAGAGGCAAGCTCCGATGCACACCCCATAGAGCTGAATATCGACCCGAAGCGTCACGAAGAAATCCGTTCAAGTTATAAAGATGAGCAGGACAAGGAAAATGAGAGACGCATCCGCATGGTAGTGGAGTATATACATTTCTACATGCCCCGTATCGCAGACGAGGAGACAGTGAACCATGTCTGCAATGAGGTGAGCAACTGGATGAACAAGAACAACTACAAGCCGAAGCCGATAAAAAGGCGGCTGACACAGGACATCTCCAATATTCCGCTCCGTCATTTCATATGGAACATAGCGGAGCGTTGCATGTACAAGAGATATTATAATGGGGATAACCGTGCCCGTTTCGTCAAAGAGCTTTTCCCACGCGAGTTTTCCGAAACGGATATAGCGACCATCAAGAACTTCAAGGTTGACCCGTTAAAGTCCCCGATTCCCATTGACGAACCCGAAGACGGTAAACCGGTTTCCATTATCCGAATGGTTACTTGCGAAAAGAGTAAGAATCATCCCGTCTTTGAGCAATAACGACAAGTAGCCGACACTACTTAACAGCCTGTTTAATAGCATTTCCCGAATAACATTACCCATCGTTCACGGTTGGGCATCGTTATTTGGGAATTATTTTCGTGGAGGTATTCACGACCCTATCATTGCAGTCCTTTGCGGCAAGTCTTACAAAAGAGACGAATCGCAATATGGAAAGAACCAATCTGACTTTCAACGACATCCCAGAGGTTGTGGCTCGGCTTCTGGACGAAGTCATGAGCCTGAAAAGCCTGCTCACCGAGCAGCACAGTGTGAACCATGCCAAGGCGGTGGACACCCATGTCCCCATGTCGGTAGATGAAGCGGCAGAGTACCTGGGAATACCCAAAGGAACGCTCTACATGAAGCTCTCGGATGGAAGTATTCCTGCCACTAAACCCGGCAAGCGCTATTGCCTTTACCGGGACGAACTTGACAAGTGGCTGGAATCCTCCCGGAAGAATCCGGTACCATTGTCCGACGAGGAACTGAATGAATCCATTTCCTCCTCACACCGCCGTAAACCCACCCAACGTAACTGGTAAGCGTTATGGAAGAGGACAAGAATTATATCAGTCTGATACAGGGCGACCTTGCAAGGGCTTCCCAGGTGCAGACCGGCATGCCGGAAAGTGTAGGCATGATGACCATCAAGACAGCCAACCTAACTATTCTTGAAGCGTCACAGCAACCTGCACCCCGTGCACTGTGGAAGAGTTTCTGGTATGAGGGCGAATTGTCCTGCCTCTTTGCGGACTCCAATGTTGGTAAGTCCATACTTGCCGTGCAGATAGCCGACCGTATCGCCCGGACAGACATTGTCCTGTATCTGGATTTTGAGCTGTCTGAAAAACAGTTCCAGCTTCGCTATACCGACAGACATGGCAGGCTGCATACCTTTCCCGACAAACTGTACCGGGTATCAATAGACTGCAACTCCCTGTTGGATGCCAACTTTGAGGAAGCCATTATTGGCAGCATCGAACAGATGGCATTGCAAACCGGATGTAGGATTTTCATCGTAGATAATCTTACCTACCTGTGCTGTGCTATTGAGAAAGGTGATGCAGCGGGACGGCTGATGATACACCTAAATAATCTCAAAAGAGGTACGGACTGTCAATCCTTGTACTGGCACACACTCCCAAGCGTTCCATGGAGTGCCCCATCACATCCAACGACCTTGCAGGAAGCAAGCGGCTCTACAATTTCTTTGACAGCGTATTCGCCATCGGAAAGAGTGCCCTTGACGGGGGACTTCGCTATGTGAAGCAGCTCAAGGTGCGTTATGGCACCTTCTCCCATGATGCGGACAATGTGATCATCTATGAGATTGAAAAGGTGGATGCTTTCCTGCAATTTGTTCCCAGGGGCTTTTCTACAGAAAGGAACATTTGAAACGGCTTGGCGACAACGAATCAAGCCAAAGGGACTTCCAGATTCTGCACCTTGCCCAATCCGGAAAATCTGTACGAGAGATAGCCTCGCAAGTGAACTGCGGCAAATCAACCGTCAGCCGGATAATCCAGCGCAGCAAAAATGGCAGCCATACAGATGAACTGAGTGTCCCACCGTCCCGTCCCATAGGGAAAAGGGACAATGGGACAGATAGGACAGCCAACGAAGTAAGACAGACGGAACTGCTTGCAGGACAAGGAAACGGGGAGGACAAGGCATGAACAAGTGGCCTGCACATACCTGTTTAAAGAGGAATGGTTCCACTTGCCGGATAAATGACCGTGCAAGCAGAAGCCGTTTTACTGTTCTGTTTCAAAGTGTCCACTGTCCCGGTCTTCATACCCGGGACAGTGGGACAGCATGGGACAGACGATACCCGACCAAGCAGATTTCGGAAAACCATCAAAGGTGATTTTGTAAAGAACTCCAAAAGGATTTTATATAAAGTAATGACAGTCAGTAGAGTGGCTACAGATGAAAATAGCAAGTCACCTGCCTTTCACTTGACAATTCCAAAACAAAAGGACTGTGAGAGCAGAGATTGTCCCAAGTGTACCGAAGTGTCCCATCGTCCCAATCCTTGGAAGGACGGGACGTGGGACAGCAAGGACAAGACATTAACAGCAATAAAATCAACCAACAGAATTGACATTAGGTATGGTAAACTATTCGTTACAGAAATACAAAGGGACTGCAACACGGCATACCTGCCCGAATTGCGGTGACAGACATTCTTTCGCCTACTATGTGGACGATAGCGGTGTACCGTTGCATCCGTCCGTAGGCAGGTGCAACCATGAAAGCAGTTGCGGTTATCATTATACTCCCAAGGAGTATTTCCACGACCGCCCTGAATGTCGTACCGCCAAGAGTTTTTCTTTTGACAAGAATAAAACAGAAAGGAAAACCGGACAGGCATTCCGGCAGACGGTTACAGGTTACATATCGCCACAGTATGTGGAAAGGTCGCAAAGCGTGCATAGTAACTTCTTCCGCTTCATTTCCTCTCTCCTTGGCTCTTATTACGGCAGCAAGGCAAAGTATTGAGGCGGTTGCTGGAAGAGTACCGCCTTGGAGCTACTCGGGACGGTGCTGTCATTTTCTGGCAGATTGACCGGGAAAACAAGGTACATACAGGCAAGGTGATGCAGTACAATCCAGAGAACGGACACCGTATCAAGGGAGGAGAAGCATTGGCAGTGGACTGGATACACAGCAAACTGAAAAGGCAACGGGTATTGCCGGAAGAGTGGCAGCTATCCCAGTGCCTCTTCGGGGAACACCTGCTGAATGTCTATCCCGATAAGGTAGCTGTCTTGGTGGAATCCGAGAAAAGTGCAGTTATCGGCTCTGCCATATTTCCCGGTTATGTATGGCTGGCGGCAGGAGGCAAGAGTCAGATGAGAGAGGAAAAACTCCGTGTGCTGGCCGGACGAACCGTACTCCTCTTTCCCGATGCCGATGCTTATGCCGAATGGAAGCAGCGTGCCGAGTGCATGAGTTTCTGTAAAGTGATAGTGTCTGACCTTATAGAAAAGAACGCCACACCGGAGCAGAAAGCAGCCCATATTGACATAGCCGACTGGATTGTCTTCCAGATACGGGAAAGTAAAATAATGTGTACAACCAGCCATCTTGTAGAGGCGGAAAGAATCCTCAGGCGGATGATTGACAAGAACCCCGTTCTGCAAAAACTAATCAATGAACTTGACCTTGTATTGGTCGGTGCCGCCCCAATATGCAACGGTAGCGAAGACCCTCCATGACGGAGGAGAACGGAAGCCGGTGACACGGGATGCGGGAAGAAGTGCTTGCACTCTTATAGCCCACTATAACTACACGCTCCGCTTTAGTAGTTGTGGGCTCTCCCGAGGCTGGGCGTTGCCCGTCCCACTCAGGACGCTGCCCTGAGAACCCGGTAAGGCTGTCAGCCCTATGCAACCTGACCAAAGTGACCCTCTCTTTGGAAACTCCGCTTATGGGTAACACCCTAAGAACCCCATGCGGTTATAAGCGGACAGAAGCAATCAACATTATTCAACAACCCCAATCAATTTTCAAGAAAATGGCTACAAAATCAAGCATACATATCAAGCCTTGCAATGTTGCTTCCAGCATGCCTCATAACCGGAGGACACGCGAGTACATGCGCAATATTGCCAAGTCCAGAATTTATATCGTTCCCGAACTCTCCGCCGGTAACGAGCAGTGGGTAAACCGGAACTTCGGCAGCCCCGATCTGCAAAAGCACTACGACAACATAAAGCGGATGGTAAAGGAGAGACCGGCCGTGCCATGCAGGAGAAAGAACGTGAGCGTAAAGGCAAGAACGGCAAAATCATCAAGGTGGCAGGATGCTCTCCCATACGTGAAGGAGTGATGCTCATCCGACCGGACACGACACTGGCGGACGTGCGTGAATTTGGTAATGAGTGCCAAAGACGCTGGGGTATCACACCGCTCAGATTTATCTGCACAAGGACGAGGGACATTGGCTGTCCGGACAACCATCGCCGGAGGATAGGGAGAGTTTCAAGGTGGGTGACAGATGGTTCAAGCCGAATTACCATGCGCACATTGTATTCGACTGGATGAACCACGATACAGGCAAGAGCATAAAACTCAATGATGACGATATGACAACGATGCAAAACCTGGCATCCGATATTCTCTCAATGGAGCGGGGACAATCAAAAGCCGTTACGGGAAAGAAACATCTGGAGCGTAATGACTTCATCATTGAGAAGCAGAAAGAGGAGATGAAGCGTCTTGACGCTACGAGGCAGTATCGGGAGCATCAACTGGAAAAAGCCAACCAAAAGATGCACGAGGCTGAAATAATCACCAACACCCTAAATGAAATAGCTATTCAAAAGGAACGGCAGAATGAAGAGCTTGACAGAGCTATCAGCGAGAAACGTTCCAGGCTGAATAAGGAGAAAGGCAGTGAACTGCTCAATGCCGCTGTCGGCTGGGCTACAGGCAGGTCAAAGGCTCTAAAAGGCGAAATAGAGGATTTGCGTCATGAGATTTCCACACATGAGGAAACCATCGGGCAGTTACAAGGCACAATCCGGACCATGCAGAACAGCCACCACCGTGAATTGATGAAGTTGAAATCTGAACATCAGTCTGAATTAAACCGCAGGGATGCCGTGCATTCAGAGGAAACTATGAAACTTAAAAGACCGGATTGCATGGCAGAATCTGATTATTGAGAGTCTCGGCTTCCTTTGCTCAAGACAAGCGAGATTTTTCGTAAGGCGGTACACGGTATTATCCGTTTGGCAAGGGATTATTACAAGCCACGTTTTGATACGGAGCAGGTAGCGGACATCAAGGGTGCCCTTAATCTGTTCGGGGAGGACAGACAATCACACCGGGCGGCAGGTGATTTCCTGTATTTTACAGCCAAGCAAAGGGCGGGTTTGATAACCGGGAGCAAATCAAAGCCAGACGGGAGGTTAGTAATGTGGTGGAGGGAAATTATGACCAGCAACAAAAATTGGGACGCTCAATGAGAAGGTAACATTAACTTATAGTTCCTCCCTTTGCCAACAAAGAGAACCAAATTGCTCTTTCTTAGGGGCACTCTGGTTCTCTTTTATGAGATTACCACTCTTATGTTGTATATAAGTGGAGGTTATATTTCGTGATTTACATCCACTTCCATTCTGTTTTGTTTTCGTCTGTTTTACCTTGATTCATATTGTTATCGTTTGAAATGGATGTACTATCTTCTTCAACCCTTTTGCTTTTAGTTACTGGAAATTTAATGCCCATTTTTTTCAAACGTTCTATTATTTCTTCCGCATGTGTTAAATACTCTGGAGTTCCTAATTTACGTTCTATTTGTTGCTGTAATTTATAGCCCAAACTAACTCCATCTTTATTTATTTGCTTAGGGTTTGCTCCATAGTCCAAAAAATACTCGACCAAATCAAGGTCTCTAACAATAGCTGCTGTAATGATAGGTGTATCTCCTAAATTATCGGGGACATTTAAATCTAAACCATGCTTCATCAAATATTTGATTCGCTCCATATCGCCTGCTCCACCAACAATAAGTTCGTGAATCGGGGTAAATGGGATAGTAGCGTTTACATCAGCACCGTACTCTATTAACAACTTTATATATTTTATATCCCAATCAGGATGACCACAAACAAAGGAAAGCGGCATTAACCTAAATGTACCCTCTTCTCGTTGAATATAATCGGGGTTATTCCCTTTAACCGGATGATTTACAAAGGATAAAAGATTGGGGTCTGCCCCTAATTTTAGTAAGAGTTTTGCCATATCATACTTTTGTATATATATGGCATACATAAGGTAGGTAAATCCATATTTCCCGGGGGTATTTATATCAACTCTACCATTGTTAACCATTTCTTTTATCTCACTTTTATTTCCATAGTAGATATTTTCTGCCATAGATAATTCTGCGCCTCTTGAAAAATATTTTTCCGGCATATATTTAGACTTGTTCATATTACAACTTGTAAACATAAAGAAAATACAATATATTATCAAGGATTTCATAAATCTTTGTTTAAAAGTCACTTGTAACCACTAACACATCAGGATTGTTTTCCTTTTCGCTCTTAAGGGTATTCAACAGATTAGATTCTTTTAGAAAATGACCATCAATTATATTGGAATTGGTTTCAAGCCCAATTTTTTCTCCTGCTACTTGTGGCAAATTATCACCTAACATCAGCCCACTACCTAAATAGGCAAGAAAGGCATTGCCACTACTTACTAATAGAGGACCTAAAATACTTCGGTTATTTTGTATCATATTTAAAGGGTCGTCTGTTGAGTAATATGCCTGTATTTGCCCCATGCTATTTGGACTCAGTTCTTGATCTTTCAATGTTTTAGGATGAAGTCCTGCTGCATTAAAGGTATAAGCATTGCATCCTGTAGCAACAGAAGCAATAGAAGCAAGCCCACCTCCTAAAGAATGTCCCGTAATAATCAAATTCTTTTGTCCTGCATACTCTTGTACCTTATCGGCTAATTCTATCGCTTTACGATATTGTCCTCTTTTTTTATCATCCAATCCAATTCCTTGCCGAATATCAGTAATCCAATCCTTTAAATTCTCAGTGCCTGCAAAAGCCAGTATATAAAGGTTTTCTTTTTCATTGTAATACAGACTCGCCTTAAATCCGGATTCATTTTCCCAACAACCTTCTTCTATTTTTATATCCTCTGTAGCTTCTTTCCATCCCTCGGGTAATTCAGCATTACTATCCTTTTTTTTATAACAGAAATCACTAATCATTAGACAGTCGATTGCTAATTGAATCTTAGGCAGAACAATAGATACCATGCCGCCCAAAGACAATTCAGTTTGGCATCAGGCATCAGAGCCATTTGGTTTTGGATTAACACACTGTTCTTTACGCTTGTCCATTTGCCCGGCTTGGTCAGACAGGCGCATATACATGGCATCAATGAGAGTAGCTTTCCGCTAATAGAACCGGTCAGGGCACTTGTCCCTACAGCAGCTATAATACCCCCTATGGCAGCTCCTCCCGTAAAAACAGCTCCGGCAGCAGCGGCAGCTCCAACAATAGCACCTACCATAGCTCCTGCGGAAACCATCTTCAAACAATAGAAATTGTTATCCATCCGGTCATTCATGGTTGCCACAAGTTTTCCATGTGCATAAACCGTTTTTTGGCTCTTTACCAGCATACGCTGCATACAAGTCCCTTCCGAACAAATAAGCCAGTTACCGTCGATTAAAAATTTACGTGCCATAATCTATTCTTTTGGAATTAAACTGAAAGTTACAGTCTTTTGTGAACGAATCTGTCGCTTGACTGCTCCTTTATACAAGCCTCTATTTTCTGAACTCTGTGTTCAGAATTGAATATGTATTCTATGTCAATGGTAAAATCATAGTCAAATTCACTTTGTGTCAAGGGTTTGATTTGTTTGTCGTAGGCTTTCTTCATCGCAGACTGATGATGAACATATCCTTTGCCGCAATAATGTTGCCTGTCTCTTTCTGAAACCGTTTTCTGCAAGTCAATATCTATAAGTTCTCCCTCGTTTAAAACGGAAGGAAGTTCTATCTCGAATTTGTTTTCTTCTCTATAGCGAACCAAAAATATGAGGTGTAGAAGAGATTGCATTAGCGTACCTTCACAGGCATAATAAGCGTAATCCAGTTTTTCTATCATTTTTTTGACCTGCTTGATTCCTTCGTATTCAGAAAGAAGTCCATTTCTTACATTTTCCCATTTATCTTGGATTTCTTTTATATTGACAACAGAAGAAAGGTAGCCATAATTGTCAATACATAAATGCAAATGCCGGAATATGGAGTTGAGCTGATTGAATAGTTTATACGTCGGGAGAACTTCTGGTGCATTGCTATGCGGAAGCTCAACGACATCAATAATAATATTCCGGTAACGTCTTTCATCATAGAAGTAATGAGCACTCCATTTTTGACAGGTTATTTCATCATAGAGTGGCTCACTATTGATTTCTGTAAGACTTGCAATTTCTATAGCATAGTCCAAAGTAATTTCTTTCACCGTCTTATCCATAAGGTCAAATTGATTGATGTATTTTCAAAAGTAATAAAAAGGACAGAAACGTAATCATCTTGATTCATATTTTTCTGATTACCATGCTTAAAAACATCAAATCGCTACCTGGTGTTCATATTTAGTTCTTTACTTTACCTTGTAATTCTAATCAGACCTAAAAAACAAGAGAATCCATTAGCCAATAACGTAGATAACAGATTCTCTTGTCAGATAAGGAGCATAAACTGTTGTATTACTAATCTTAGATAAGGAATAGTGTTAACCCTAAGTCAATGTACGTTTACCAATATTCAACGGTTCTATTCTCAATGTATTCTTTGGGGAATGTTTGCTTTTTGCCGATATAGTTCATGTTTTCGTCATAGTCGTCATATTCGATAGTGCAGCAGACTTTCCTTTCTGTCCAGTTCTTGTGCTTATCGAATTTGGTATAAGTATAACGATATGTGGCTGTTCCATCCTCCGGATGTTTTTGTACCATTGTTGCCGGGTATTTGCTGTCACCCACATAAGTGTATATCCGGGTAATGTAAGCCATATGCGAAGAAAACTTATGACTGGTGATTCTATTGCTTTTATCAAACGTGTAAATTTGATCAAGTTCTGCATTGGTATTTGCATCCGGACAAATATCTGTCCGAAGACCGTCTTTGGATTCAATGCTTACCAAATGATCTTCCCAACCCTCGACCTTGTAGGAAGCGGCTGTAACGTATTGATAGGTTGCTCTGTCGCCAAATTCATCCTGCATAGCAACAAGGTTGCCGACCTGGTCGAATTCGTATGATTCCTCATGGATTTTCACCGATTTTACCTTGCCGAACAAACCGTAAATATCCGTACCTTTATAGCGCAAATGACCCATTACGGCAGATTCTTTATTTTTCTTATTTTCTTTTTCGGAAGCCACCGTCTTTTCATCCCAATAATCAATGCTTCGCGAGATTGTCAGGCTGGGAGTTTCGCCCGGCTTGACCGCAGAAGAACGATTAGAAGTAAATCCGTTTTAAAAGCTTTATAATAGGTACGCAAGGCTGGAATATCATCTATGTTAGCAGGGAAAGTAACGGTGGCTTGCGTCCAGTTCCCTTTCTCATCATACACATATTCATAGGAAATGGTAAACTTCATATCATCCACTCTCCAGCTATTTCCTTTGTTCTTATATACACCTCCATTATAAGTCCAGGTAGCCAAATCGCCGTGCGAATTATAAGTAAAATTGCTGGTGCAAGTCAATGTTTCCGTACCTTGATCAAATTTAACAGGAATGTTTTCTACAGCTTGCGTGCAGAGATGCCCTGCGTAAGCATAGCTTGTCACCGATTGTCCCAGTTTGTAACTGTTGATGCCTTTTAGAAACATATTTGAGGTATTGGGAGTCTCGAAGGACTCCAAGTGAGCAAGTGAATCGAACTGCATTTTATGAATCGTTACACCAGCTTCGTTGACCGTACCATCCTTATTTTCAGGCAGGATGGACTGCAAAGCTCCATTGGCATGATAAGCATACAAAAAAGTAGCCGTATCGTAATGTCCCCGTCCGTTCTTGTCACGACGTATTAGCCGGCCGATACTATTGTAGGTAAAACCGTCATCTTTTCGGCGTTTGTAACGCCCGTCATCTACTGATTTGATTTGAATTAGGTTAGAATGATTGTCGTATTCATACGAAATCACGTCAAATCCGGTTGCTCCTACATTGAAGGAAGTACGCCGCTGCTCAGCCAAACGACCGTTTGGCAAAACTCGTATTACGAGCTACTTGTTACGCCCCATGCTGCATCATGGTATTCGTAGGTTATCAACTTCGGATAATTACGCAGTCCCATCTTTGCCCAATCCGTAGGATAGTTTACGAAATAAGGCATCAGATGTTCTACATTCATATCCATTCTGATTGGTTCGAAATACACCTGCAAAGGCGTATAAGGCTGACTGTTTTCGCTGCTGTTACAGCTTGCCGCTCCTATGGCCAGCAAGCAGGACAGACTGATAGATTGAATGAATTGTAATGTTTTCATAGGTTGGCTTTCTGGGTTTATAGACTAAAAGTAACATAAACTGCCGATTGCACCCGTACAGGCTGTCCATCTTTGGTGCCGGGTGTCCATTTCTTCAAGGATTTCACCACTCGTATAGCCTCGGTGTTAAGATTGGCATGAACCTTTTTCACTGCCGTCACATCTGAAACCGAACCGTCTTTCTCCACTATAAAAGAAACAAGCACGTTGCCTTGAATCTTTTGCTGTTTGCACACCATAGATAGCGGATACTTCGGGCAATATCGGACTGTAAAGCCCCGGCTCCACCGGGATATTCAGGTTTCTGGTCCACCTCACTACTCTTATATATTATGTTAGGGCTGACTTTTGGCTGTACAGGCTTCTGCTGTGGTTCTTCGTTCGATGTGGCCTTTGGCATGCCAAATCTTCTTTCGGAAGCATTTTTACCTGCTTCTTTCGGCTCTCTCAGTTCTTGCTGTAAAAGTCTTTGCAGTACCTCACTAGAAATAAAAAATCCATTGAACTGGGCTGGAGCATAGCCGGAAAAAGCCGAAACAACCTCAAAGCTGAACGGCTTCCCTTCTTCAATACGAGGAAAATAATAGGTTCCAGCCGTTTTTATCCGGTTGCCCGGCATTAGGTAAAACAGGTCTATCGGTTGGCTCCTGCTGGTTTTCTGAGCCATACCTTTTATCTGAAACTTATAACCTCCATTTGCCTGTCCTGTACAAATGATACTAGTCACATGCCAATACCGGTCCACACCGGCATCGCATTTAAACGGAACATTGACCGGATAGCTCTTAGGAGGAATAGAAAAACTTGTTTGTGCAAGGACTTTATGTCCCATAAAGACTACCGCTAAGGTAATCAAACACAAGAAAATAGATAATCGTTTCATCAGTATATATGTTTAAAGTTATAATTCAAAGAAATGCCTAAATCATGATTTCGTAATAAAATGTGGCTGCCAGTTCATCCTCATTATAAGCATCTTTCCTGATACAGTCTTTTACATAATCATCTTTAGCAGGCATGGAAGGGTTAATCAGTTCCTTGGCAATGCGATTGTAACTGGACTCCTTGGAGTAAGACCCTTCCCATTCATTTTCGTATTTCATGCGGTATTTCCACATCTCACGCACACAATCAGGGACCTGGTTATATCCATCTATATAGTCTATCTTATGTCCATTTACCGTCAATTGGGTAATGTTGGTTTTAAGACCATATTCATCAAGTAATTCTTTTATTGGCAGGTCATTCACTTTGGATGCTTTAATATCAAAAGCATAATTGAAACTCATCGAATTGTCCACTTCGATAGGGGAAGAGAACGGTTTGTACACTGTCAACTGATTACGTCCCATCATACTGCCTTGAAGTCCGTAGTATGCCTCGACCTTATCTACTTTCCCTTTTAAAGGTATCAGGCGTAACCGCACTTTGACATACCCCAGAAAAACATTTGACTTGTCCAAAATATCAACCAGCTCAATTTTCAGGTAGTTGTCGGTCTGATAATCTTCTAAAAATGTTGCCAATGATGATCTATTGAATCAACCTTTGCGTTGACAGAGCCATATTTTTTCCCATTCTGCTCCATATCGTTCTTCTTGCTTATCCAATTCCGTAGTATTTAAACACACAGAAAGAAAGTCTTTCAGACGCTTGTAACTTAAATCATCCATAGTGGCTTTTTCAGAAGCAGTCAGTGGGGAATGACGTTTTTCCAATGCGTCAAGCATGGAGAAGACCATACCGTATTCAATATCTTTCTTTATCAATTCATTCCGCTCATCCAAAGACAGCGGCTCAGAAATGGATTTGTTCTCATTTCCGCATGAAGTCATCACCAGACTCCAAACACCCAATACCAGTACGATGCGGTATGTGGACAATATTCCCTTGTCAGTTTTCATACTGCTATAATTTAAAAGTGATAGGTAACGTAAATTCCACATTCACAGGTTTACCGTCCTGTGTGCCGGGAGTCCAGCGAGGCATGGACTTGACCAATCGAACAGCCTCTTTATCCAGGTTTGTATCGACCGACTTGGTAATTCGGACATATCCGATTGAACCGTCGCTCTTGACTGTAAATTTAACCATCACTTTGCCTTGTATTTTCAGTTCCTTACAAACAGTCGGATACTTCAGATTATCCGAAATAAATTTCACCAATGCGTTGATTCCTCCGGGAAATTCCGGAGCCACCTCCCGCTTGTTTTGAAAAACTTCAGCCAGCACAGGTGAGTTTCCTATTGCTCTTGATTCATCTGCTATTTGTGCAGCCAAACAGTCCCCGATTAGCAGCGTCGATAATATACTGCTTAAAATAAAATACTTTTTCATACGGTTTTATTATTTAGTTGTCAATACGTTATACAAAATTCATCTTGCCGATTCATTTTCGGTAAAATCCGGAACTGTCACGTCCCCATTTACCGCCAAATTGATCGGTGTAGTCGCACTCGCTATAAGGAGAATCTTGTGTAAGATTATACACAGTACCGGATTCGGTAAAACTTACTGTTTTCAAGCCTCCTGAACTGCTTGACGATGAACTGCTCCAGGATTCTGTTGCACCCTTGTGCAAGTCTTTAAAGCCCAAAACGCCCATGACAAGACCTATTCCGTTGCCTATTCTGAATCCCCATTGAGCCATATTCCACATCGTATCAGATTCTATCCATCCAAGCCAATCAAGAATAAATCCTATAACTAATCCAATACCACCCACTATCAATCCAACAAAGAGCATCAATGCTACGAATTGCAGGAGAATCTTAATAAGGTAAATGGCTATACCTATAACCAAAATCCATTTCAGTGCTGTAAACCAAACAGACTCACCTTCGGAATCGAACAGCCAGGAAGTCAAATCCCATGATTCTTCTTTGGCAGAAGCGCCTGTTGCGCCAGTATCCGTTACGGCTTCCAGATAGGATGCACTGACATAACCTTGCCAGCCGTTATAATTGAAATTAGCCCATCCGTTTTCAATGGAAATAACATCAATCACATTATCTTGGGAAAGTTGCCCTAATACCTCTCCGTTCTTGTTGGCAGAAGCCCGTACATTAAGACCATTGGGGGCAGTCACCCGGTAATAATCAGCAAAGGATTGCGTACAAAGGAAAAAACTAAAGATAAGAAAAACGAGCCATTTAGCATGGTCTCTGCAAACGAACAACTCTTTCAGCATACAGATACTTTGCTGAGTTACATATCTGTTCATCATATACAACAGGACTCTTGCAGTCCCACAGCCTACAATTAAACCACGAAGCGTGGAACTGCAAATGCCACACTCTAAATTGAAGGTCGTAGGAAACCTGAGATACAGATATGGTAATAGCAGCCCACGCTATAGCGTGAGAACCACTATGCTATCCCTTGTATCTCTTTTGAAAATTTCCTACGTTTTCAATTTACAAGATAAGCATAACGCTTCTTTCTAAATCTAATATGTCTTGGAAAAGTTGCCTCAATCCACGCACAAAAATAGTGATTATGTTTGAAATAGAAGAAGATATAATAAAAACTGTTCTTTTTTTTGCTTGTGCTTGCAAGATTAAAAATTATGCTTTATTTTTGCAGTAACAAATCCCGCCCGCTTCCCGTAAGATTAGCGTACCCAGCGGGACATTTTTTTTATCTATGGGAGTCAGATATACGAATCAAGCCATAACCACTGAACAGCAAATTGAAATTCTCAAAGAGAGGGTTTGCATATTGATGATATAAAACAGGCCATTGATGTTTTGGATACCATCAGCTATTTTCGTCTTGCAGGTTATTGGAAACACTTTGAAATAGATCATTTTACACACCAATTTAGAGCAGGCAGTTGCTTTTCTGATATAGTAAAATTATATTCTTTTGATAAGGAGCTTCGGGCTTTATTGTTTACTGCCATTCAAACAATTGAAGTTTCTGTACGCACAAAAATAATCAAGCACTTTGCTCTTGAATTTGGCGCATTTTGGTTTATGGATGAAAGCTATTCGACCAATGAAGTACGTTTTGCTGCAAATTTAGCTGTCATCCGTAAAGAGGTATCACGTTCTCATGATGATTTCATTATTGAGCATTTTCGCAAATATAGTGAACCAGAACTGCCTCCTGTGTGGAAAACATTGGAAGTAATCTCAATGGGTACACTTTCCAAACTTTATTCTAATTTTTTTTTTTCTAGTGCAAAACATGCTGTAGCAAGAGAGTTTGGTTTGAATCATCACAAGTTCTTGCGAAGTTGGCTGGAATGTCTTGCTGTACTTCGTAATTGCTGCGCTCATCATTCAAGACTGTCAAACCGGGTTTTTCCAGTGAAGCCCAAAATGCCGGAACGTATGCCTAATACATGGATTGCAAATTTTTCATTTCGAGAGCAGACTCTATATCCACAGTTGTGCTACGTGGCATATTGGCTCAACTCCATTACATCTGACAACACTTTTATTGCTGATTTCAAGCAACTTTTAGCAAAATATCCTTCAGTAAACACTCGTTTGTTAGGTTTTCCTTGCAATTGGGAACAAGAGCCTTTATGGAGATAAGGATTTATTTCTTCCCTGAAAGACGAAATTCTATATTATCACCCATATAGACCCTTATGTCAGATGCAGATAGCCTGCCTCTGTGGAATGGGAAAAGGTCAAGCGGCGTACCGTTTAGGGCTGTTTCTTCCTCCTTCGGAGAGTAAACAGCCTAAAACCTTTTCCCATTCATCGGCATGGCTTAGTGTTGCATCGGGCAACGGAGACAAACGACCGACGAAATAGTAGGTTACAGAATAAAGAGAAACGAGAATAACTAACAACCTTAATTCAAAAAAGGATGACACACTTTTTTGTTTTAATTTCGGGAACTCTCATTTTGCAAATATAAATTGGGCAAGCGGCAGACTGCACTCCCTCTAAAATATTAGATTGGGGATATACTTTCTTTTGCTTTATCTCTTTCTCATGTGCACATTGGAATAAGAAGGTAACAAGAAATGCAAATAGTGACACAACAAAATATAACCTTTTTGAAGGCTTAAAAAGTTGGCTAAATAGAAGTAGAATGTCGAAATCAAATTGATTTGAAAAGAAGAAAATGCCTATATAGAGGCTCTTAATAGGTTAAGAAATAATAAAGCGTTAAATCTTCTCGTTTTAGAATGTTCCTTTAAATATTATGACCATATTTCAGACTTATTGTTTACAAAGCATTGAGTAACAACTTTTGTAAATCTTTTCTATTGAAATTACAATACCATCTTCTTGTTCTAAATCTGGCTCAGTTTCGACAATTGTACAAATGTCTTCGTTAATAGGTTTACCAAGGATATCGATTTTATGTACGTCATATTTATCCAAAATGGTAGCTGCAACTTTTTTGGGTTGGAGCATTCTTTGATAGCCTTTTGGGTCGTGTCTTCTTGATCCAACCCTTTCTCTTTAACAACAGTCTCTGACTTATCGAAGGAATCTATTACCTTTATGAACTCGCTTATCATCTCATCGATTTTGCGTTCATTGGTAATAATCATTTCCTCCATGTCGTTCTTTAGCTTAAGATTCTCTCTTTTAATTAGAGTAATCTCTTCTTCAATGCTTTTTTGGTATTCCTCATTCATATTTATAGCGAGTTATATACTTCAGAATCAATTGTGTTAATATCTATGTTTTCAAGCACGACACCTGAGACCAGCGGATTTAATCCTTCATATGATTCAAATATAGGAAAAGTAAAGTCGGCAGCAAGTCTTGTAGTTGGCTTGCTCAATTGAGCTCTGGCTTGGGCAATGTCTGTATTAGAATACTCTTTTTTTCGCATAGCCGTTGTCATAGCCTTAAGTATTTGTGGATTATTGGCATCTTGCGACACACCTAATATTTCGTATGGATTTTTCATTTTTATAAATTACGTTATTTAATAATGAATTAAGTTTATTTTTAATGATGATGATGCAATATGGAGAATATGTCATCATCAAAAGTTGAAAGAGAAAAACCTCCAAGGCTCCTATAATATTCAAGGCCTTCCTTTAGCGCATAACCTTTGTCATTGAGAGTCTGACCGTATGAAAGCCCAGCACCCTTTAACAACTGCTGTGCATCAAATGGCAATTGATTCCAAATTTCGTTATGTGTTTTTTTGAAAACAGAACAATGCTTGTTGAATTCTGCACTTTTGTTGATTTTCAACTTATCCAATATTGATTTGACACCAGATTTTCCATACTTATCACCGATGACATATTCCATTATACACATGTTACACAATGTTGAAAGGTTTTCGCAGATTCTACTGTTGTTTGGGTATTTGCAGTATATGTCATAAACCTTAGTAAGAGCTTGAGATTTGTTAATAGAATTATTATTGACTCTTTCTACGATTTCATTTAACTCTTTATTAACCTTTACCTCGGTTACTTTGGCATTAAGTTTTTGTGCGAATGTTGAAGTCCCGCTTGAATATGAACTTATACCTGAAGATATAGCAGATAGGCGATCTTCGTGGTCTGATATAAGAGCTAAAATAGCAAGTTGTTCAACAAGATCATTGTCTAATGATGAATCACAGCTTCTGGTCTTACTTAATATGTTTTTAATTGATGTTAATGCCGTGCTTCTTCCTTCCTGAGCATACTCTTGCATAAGCAAAGATAATAATGTAGCTAGGTTATCGTTTACTCTAGTGTTTGTCTTGTCAAGAAGATGTACTGTTAAGATGCATTCAGAAGCATCCTCTTTTGACATACGTTTTTCATTAACTTCCTCTACAACATATCTCATAACATAGTTTGAGAATGAATACGACAAAGTCACATCCTTAAGCTCGTTGCAAACCACAGAATACTGACCGAATCCATTCTTGAAATCAGCCTTATTCTCAGCTGATAATGATGATATTTTTGAACTTGTGTATGAAAGCAAAGCCTTATATTTCTTATTAAATCTTTGAATAAGGCTAAGTTTTGACTGGATAAATGCATTCTTGGTCTTTGTTATCTGCATTGAGTCTAGAGCTTCTATGCACTCACTAAAATATTGATTCGCAGTTTTGAAATCATTGTAAATTGAGTTTTGTAGTCCATAGTCTACTCCTACAGCCAATACATCCTCCCAATTATCATAACCTTCCTTACGGTCATGTTCTAGTGCTTCAGTAATGTCTTCAAATATGTCTTCAGATGATGACGCAAGGTAAGGAGCAACCAACTTGCATTTAATATCCAAATTCAATTCAACTAGAGCATCCATCGAACTCTTTTGTTCAGTAAAGAATATGTGATATTTCTGGTTCTCACTAATTGCTGCTTCAAATCTGTCAAGTAAAGAACGTTGGACTTCTTTAATCATTACAACTTTTTCATCACTGTCGTATTCAAGAATAACGTTCTCTGGCAGATTTCCAACAGTGTTTTCATTGAAATGGCCAAAAGCATCATACAAGCTGAACGTGAAACTGTTATCCCAAGATGTGTAGTCAAGGGATTTTATAAATAGTTTTTCCTGATAAATTGCGGTCAACCATACAGAAATAACTTCTTTATAATTTGAATCATTTAGTTGTTCAGACTCTGCCATGTTTAAGCATACAATGGCAATGTTTCTTAAGACTGTAAGATTGTCAAGATAATCAGAATGAACTTTTTTCAGCTTTTCAAAAGCCACATTATATTTTCCTTCATCAAAGAGTTTAGAGATAGCGTAATTTTTAATTTTGTTACGGTATCTACTCAAAACTGGACGACTTATTTCTAATACAGGTTTAATCTCTTCTGCATAGTCCAGCATATGATTAATGAAATAGATTGCGTCATCCGATGACATTTCTCTATTTTTAATCAACTCTAAATTATGATTGAATTCATCAAGTTTTGATAAAGCTTTAGCAATGTACCCCTGTTCGCATGCTTTTTTCAGGTATGTTTCTTCAGGAAGAAACTCTGACAGCACGCTTAAAGATTCGTCTATATCTCCTGATTTAAGCAGAATCAAGGCAAATCGATAAGCAATATCTTTCTTTTCCGTCATGAATGTATCTGAAGCTTTTCTCATTACGGAATAAATATTATCCTTATGATTGAGGATGTCAGAATTCTGATAATCCTTAAGTTTGCAAAGAATAAAGCGTAAGACCGCTAGTGTTGGTATTTTCTTAGCCTCTAGGGTACTAATCTCATGATAAATATTAGCTGCAGATGTAAAATTAGAAGCCAACTCAGACTCACGTGCAATTAAGTATTTTCTCTTGATCAGCTCTTTTATTACATTGGCCTTCCTTTTTTTTACTATAGTTTTATCTGTGAATTCTTTGTCAACTCTATTTATATATCTTTCAAGCAGATTAATTGCTTCTTGATTGCTCAAACTTTGTATTTTGTTGAGAGTTACAATAGATAATTCATCCCATATATTTTGGTATGAAGTATCATTAAGTCTTGATGGGTTGTTGAAAGTCGCAATCTCAGTTATTACTTTCTCTATATATTCTTCCTTATTCTCAGCGTTCAGTCCAGTTATCTCTTTGAGTCGATAGCAGGAAATTAAGTTTTGCGATCTTTCTGAACCTAAGTTAGACTGCTCATGAAGAATTGCGTAGGCTTTATCTGAATCTTTCACAGAATAATATAGCTCAGCTGTGTCAATGAATAATTCATTAACAGATTCTATTAGTTTACTGCTTCCAGTTCCTGTTGTTGAAGTTATTGATGAAAGTGATTCTCTTAATAATTTTACTCTTCTATCTAGATCTGTTTCAACCTTGGCCTTGTTGAACAAAGCTTCGGCCTTAACTAAACATGCCCCAGTTATTAGGTTTCCTATCTCATCTGCTAGAACAATTGCTTCATCATTCTTGTTATGTGATACATACCATCTTGCAATTTCAAGTTTCTTGATAAGCATGGTAGTGTTATTGCGGAAAAGAGTTAAGGCATGATTAATGTATGGTAGTTTGTCCTCATTATTCAATGATGAAATAACTTCTTGGACTTTTTTAAGGTAGTACTCCTTTACATCATATCCTAGATTATGAATCTTCTCTGTTAAAGTCAAAGATTCTATTTTATCAGAAAACTTCTGGATCCAATCAATGAATAACTTCTTTAACGATGGTTTTGATAGATATGCTGTATGGTTGGATAATATATTCTTAATTATTTCTTCTTGAAGGAACGCAGTTTTTTTTGCGGTCAAAACATCCATGACGAACTGATCGGATGAAGAAACCTTCCAACATTGATTGAAGAAGCGAATACATTCATCGCTTTTCTGACTGTAGTTAATTGAAAGTTCTTTTCCATATTTGGATACGACCTCTTTCAAATCATTGGAGGAAGCTTCTGTGTCCTTTTGGTCAATGATACAAGCCGCATTGCTTAGACATACATCTTTGTGATTCCTATTTGTAATGCTTTCCAGAAGCTTATTTGCAGCTAAATATCGCTTTCCGTCTATGAGTTCTTTGGCAAAAAGTTCAACTGTCTGTTCACATCGTTTAATGCTCTTCCCAAGTGAATTAAATTCTAAATTCAGCTGATTGAGAGAGGTCTTGAACTCTATAGACGATACAGATATGGTTTTAATCTTAGATATGAGAAGCATTATATTTGCTTCGCAAGCAAGATTAATACTATCAGAAGATTTGCTATCTGAATTATTGACAGCAGACATCAGATCAAGGCATTTCTGATATTTGGCTACATTAAAAAGAGCATTTGCCCTGGACAACATGGTCCTTACGGTTGTATCAACCGTAGAATTGTAAGACTTAATATCATAATTGTTGTTACCTTGAGAACTGAGTGACTTGATACATTTGAATAAATGAATCTCCTTGTTTGTATCCTCTTCGTTTCCTGCTCTCAGGAACTGTGCATAGTATAGACTTGCAAGTTTATTAACGGCAGTGTACTGCTTGCCTAAGAGTTCTTTATAGATTTCTTCAGCTTCGCATTCTTTTCCGTTATGGAGTAGTTCATCGGCTTTTTCAATCCGATGGTCGTAGTATACTCCCTTAATGTATGATATTAGTCCCATTATTCTAATTCTTATTATGAATGATTAATTTTTGTCCAGGGCGAATCTCTCTCCAAGTATTATTCTCATAATCCCACAGTCCGTTGTCTTCTGCTATTTTTTGAGCGATTGATTTCCAGTCATATGTAATGCCGAAAAATTTGCGTACGATGGTCCATGGACTATCATTCTTTTGCACTTCATATATGAATTGGTTGTTTTCGACAACTGCTGTTTCTGGTTTTGTTTGAGCTTTAGACTTGGCTTGTGCAAGAGATTCGTTTAATGAGTTGATTTCAGTATTCATCTTTTCAATTTGCTCAAGTAAAGGTTTTCTTGATACATTGTATGAGATGAATGATGCAACAGCTGCAATGCAGATAAATGCCAGTGTTGCTATAAGAATCTTCTTAGCGTTGAAATAATGATCTGAAGTCTTTGGATTATCCAATCTCGCTGCATCATTAATCTTCTTGTATATTGACAGATCACTTCCACAGTGTGGACAAATCACATTTGCAAGTGATAATCCGGGATACCCGGATTATCACATATTGGACATTTTGTTGATACCATAATTAATTAGCTTTAATATATGATTAACCAATACCTGCTGAGAATGCATTACCAAGACCGGTTACATTCTTCTTCAAAAGGTCCTCGTTCTCATGTTGAATTCTTCTAATGTTATTTATATCTCCTGTCTTAAGAGATTGCATCATCTCATCAAATGCACAATTTGCTCTGCCAGCGTCCTGTGGATTATTGGTATTGTTCGCAATAATCTTAAAGAGGAAGATGTTAAGCAAAATACTGTAACTTGTTGCTAGGTCATTGAGCTCGTTTTGGAGAGATTCCTTCTGGAATGAATCATTTGTCTTGTTAAGCTTTTCCAGTTTTTCTCTCATTTCATTGAAGTCTGAAGGGTCAAGGTACTGAGGGAAATTCTTAACCAGAATCGTAGCCAGTATTTCCCCAAGTCTGTTTTCCTTCTCTTCTGGCTCGGTTGCAAATTGCTTGGCTGTCATTACTTGCTGCTCGAAATCAAGCCATTTGTCGTCATCAGACTTAAGCTTGCTGTTTTCAATGGCAACAATTATAGATTGTATTTTTGATAAAAGCAGTTTTTATTGTCTGAGATAGAATCATCATTCATGATGTCTTCAATTGAACTGGATATTTCACTCAAACAACTAGAGTCTTTACTTCCTCTACCAAGAACTACAGGAGATGTCTTACCAGTTGCAACAACCTTCACAGATACACGAAGGTTCTCATTTGTATCAAGGTTGAATGTAAAGTTTAACTTGCTTCCAGAAGGGAGGTTATCAGTGATTGTGAAGAATCCTGATGCCAACTTGTCGTATGTTCCATCCTCAGCATCGCTAAATAACTTTACTTCAACAATTTTCTGATTATTGACTATGGTGCTGAATTGTCTATTGACATTGAAGGTAGTGGCGTTTGGTCATCAATGAATCTTTCCATTTCCTTTCTTCCATTCTTCGTTAGTTGGATAAGGTAATTGTGCTTTGCTGTGTAGACAATAGGACCGTCTGGAATTTCTTCGTCCACATCAACACTCTGGTCATCATCTTCCTTCCATTTAGAGGTGTCCATTGAGGCTGCAAGAATAGCTGCGCCGTGAGCTATAGCCAGCATAGGCTTTTCAGAAGACATTACTTTTTCTTCACCATATTTTTCGACCAACATCCTTTTTACTAAAGGAATGCATGATGAGCCTCCTACTAGAAGAATATTCGATAGGTCGTCTACTGTAATACTTGTTTTAACAAGAAGTTCTTCAATAAGGTCAATAGTTCTTTGAATCAACGGACGAATCAAAGACTCAAAGGTTTCTCTTGAAACAACAATGTCTTCAAAGGATCTCCGTCTTCATTTTCAAGATAGTCAGAGATCATGATTGTTGCAGAAGAACTTTGGCTAAGAGTCTTCTTCGCGTTTTCTACATCTTTTTTTAATCCAGCTGTGAATTCTGCTACTTCTTTGTCAGTCTTGTCTGAAAGTAGCTCTTCAAGATTGATTCCATTCTGCTGTTCAATTTGATCCTTTACATAGTCGGATAAAATAGCATCAATATCGTCACCTCCAAGCCATCTGTCACCACCAGCACCTGTTTCCACAAACTGACCACCAGCAGCAGTAAGAATAGAAAGGTCGAATGTACCGCCACCAAAGTCATAGATAAGGAGTGTCTTATCTTCATCATCTTTCAAATTGTCGAAACCGTATGAGAGTGCAGCTGCAGTCGGTTCTGCGAGGAGCTGGAGGACCTTTAATCCTGCAAGTTTAGCCGCTTTCTTTGTTGCAGATTTTTGCTTCTCATTAAAGTATGCTGGGACTGTTATCACGGCATATTCAACGTCACCTAATTTCGTATCTGCATCGTTTTTGAGTGCTCGGAGTATTTCAGCACTGATCTGTTCAGGAGTATACTCTTTTCCTCTTAAGACAATAGCAACAGAATCTTCTGTACCACCTGATAATTTTTGGATACCAAAAGGGTAAGCATGGCTGTTTGTTTTCATCTTTTGGACATTAGAATCGTTGATGGAGGCACCCATAAGTCTCTTGGCAGAGACTACAATATTAGGTGCATGTCTTTTCCATGAATTAAATACAGAGTTACCGACCAGAAAATTACCATTCTTGTCTAATGCGACACACGATCTACATAGATCTTCATTGTTTGCTCCGGTCTGAATTGTTCTGACCGTTACATCCTTGAATGCTACAACCGAATTGGTCGTACCAAGGTCGATTCCGATTGCTTTTCCCATTTTATGACTTATTTTTTGTTGTTTTTTATTCTAATTACCAGAATTTAAAAAATGACATAATACTGTCTTCGCTTCGTTCATCGTCAATATTCTCTTCTTCTAAAGAAGCTATTTCATTCTTGACAGTGAAAACCCACTCATTGAAATCTTTTTCTTTCCTTTTTAACTCTTCTTGAAGTTCACGAATGTCCTTTTGGATCGATGATATTATGTCTTCGTTATCTGTAAACTCTTTTTCTTTACTTTGAATTGAACGCCTGAAATTGTCAATTGCAGATTTGAGGCTTGACCTTGTTTCAATGTACTTTGATAATTTAACTTCAAGTGTTTCAATTTTGGTCGAGATTTTGTCTAACTCATTCTTCTTACTTATTTTTTCATTCTGTATGGCTCTCTTTTTTCTCTGAATATCAAGACTCTTCGAGAAACCATCGATGTTCGATTTCTTCATATATACAGCACCAGAAATGGAAATATCATCTTTGTTACCCATTTCGCTTAGTTTTGGAAGATAATCGGCCAGCTCTGCATTAACATCTTCTTCATCAGCACATAACTCAATAATCTGTTCATAGAAATCTTGAATGTTAGCTTCTGTTCTCAATGAACCTTCTAGTCCATCTGAACACAGAAAAACGGAGAAGGGTAAAAAACCATTTCCACAGAATGCATATCTAAACTCGTCAATAGCATAATTATCACATAATGAGGTCGTGTAATTTAGAAAACAATTACAATCCTCTTGGATAGGAGAGGACCAAGAAAGATTTTTATTGCAGAAGAGTATTTTTCCATCTCCTATCTGAAACGATAACCAGTATGATTCAGTTTGCAGGTATGCTAACAGAGTGCATCCGTAGGCTTTTCAATGTTCTTGCCATTCAGCTTGCTCAGTTCAGATGAACTGAATGGGTGTGAATCACAATGAATGGATATTTCATTCTTCCATTGATTGTAAATCTGCCTAAGTAGCTCATTCATCAGTTTCTGCTCTTTTACACATTTACTAGATGCTTCTGTGTAAGCTTGAGCCTGTTTGGCATACCCTTTCTGGCTTTCATTCATGTCCTCATAACGCAGCCGATTTCCTTCAGAGTCAACAAAAGGATTCTTGCGTGGTTTGGCCGTTATTGAAAAGGAACATTCAGAAAATGGGTTTGCCCCCATAGAATTAGAGAATCCCTTTAAAATATCTAGTGTTACTTCTGCTGCTAATTTTGCACCAATATCACTTCTAAAATATGTTTCACCTCCATGTCCATCACAAACAACAAGGATCTGTACCCCATTTTCACTAAAAGAAATGGAGTAGTCTTGACAAGGTTTGCCATTAGCTAAATGGCTCGCACCTCGTATAGATTTGTTGAAGACATTAATACATTCCATAAACATTACCAGTTTGTCCAGTCGTCAGTGCCCTTGTTGTCATCAGCGTCCGCACCTACATCTACTTTCTTAAGTGAAGAGTCTTTCTTGATTGCGTCCTTGATATCCTGCATAACTTCGTCTTGGCGGGATTCTGGTGCATCTGCTCCTACAGACACTCCCTTTGAAGCAACTTGGGATGCTGTCACAGATACTAGGTAGATCATTTTTTTGAGGTCAGCAACATTATGTACAGTTAATACTGCCTCACTATTATTGTTAACAAATTCTTTCAGTACATCTTTATTTGCGTCATCACCTATGGCCACAGCAATTTTTATTGCAGCATTGAACCAATTGTTGTCCTTCAGCTTTTCAAGACCATGCTTGGCATCATCAGTTGGTACACCATCAGAGAAAAGAATCATAACTGGTGCACAGGAAGCATTTGCTTCATGCATAAATCCTGATGTCTGAGAAAGTTGTTTTGCGAGCTCTTGATAAGCAGCCCCAAGACTAGTAAGACCGTTTGCATCCAAATCATTCCATTCGAAATCTTCTATTGGTAACGGACGAGGGTACATCCAATCACACCCGCTGGCAAATTGTAGTGCGGCGACTTTGAGCTCTGTGTCAGAATTGTCCTGTGATATTTGAGCCAGCATAGGCAAAGTATCTCTGATGGCTACGTTTAAACTTGAAATCTTAGCACCTGACATGCTACCAGATGTGTCAATAAGAAAAAATACTGTCAGCGCTTTTCTTGGAAGCTGATCAATTGGAGCGTTTAATCTTCCCATATTATTTTACGATTAATCCGTTAATACCCATTTTAAATTTAATCTTCATCTCATTCTTTATTGGCATGCCTGCTTCTGGTGAAACATTGTGTACATCACCAGCAGGGTCAATAGCTTGCCAAGTAAATGTCGAATAATTTTTAATTCCAAGTCGGTTAGTCATTGAGTGCCTAACAACTTCTCCAACAATTGCGTTCAAATCGCCATCAACAGGTAATTGGACATTGTATATTTTTTGACCTTGAAACAATGGAATCCTAAATTTGTCCACTTTCAGAACCATAGGTTTCTCTATGTTGCGTCCGCAGTCCAAGCAAACCTGATTTGAAGAGTCTGGCTCGACAAAAGTTTCTTCGCCACAATGAGGACACTTGCATAGCATAGATCTCAATTGAATCATTAATGTCATCCATTCTCTGTCAATCACACGTTTCTCAGGGAAAAGAATACTTTGTTTACTGAATGCTTGGATGAAGAGTTTTTCCATTGATTTAGGAAATAATCCCCATCTTCTTATTACGTTTGTATGTAATCCTGGGACCGGCCTATTAGAGTCATCAAGCGGATCCATAATAAAAACAGCATTATGACCAAAAGCTTTTCCATGTCTTCGGTCATGCAACCGCAGCCGGCGATTTTCTTTCCCTCAAATGGCCTGTTGAAATAGAACAAGATGAATAAGATTACTGCCATCGAAAATAATCAGAATATCTATTCGGCATTGTCTTTTGATCTACAATCTCAGGAGCTAGATAACCGGCTTTACCAATGATGCCCAAATTCGTCTTATCTGGAGCTACATTGTCGTTATCGCAGATAAGTACATCTCCATTTCTTGGATTGATGAAAAATTTCCGTCGTTCATATCTTGATAACTCAATCCTCTGATATGTAACTTCTGAAAGGCATCACAAATCTTGATGGCGGCATTGATGTTTGCTGCCATACTTGAAAACTGTACCTTAGCTAGCATGAAGTCACTGAATTCTCTATATCCTCTAGGACGAAGTTTCATAATGTAGCCAAAACTACCTTTTGCTTTTCTGTTACAGCTAAAGGCCATAAGAAAGCATTGCTTGGTGCTCCAGAGTCAGCATTTCTCTTCAAGTTGTTATAGAAGCTATCGCTATAATCTCTTGTATACCATTTGAGAGCAAAGTCTCCTCCACAATAATCAACAAGATACACAATACCTTGTCCACCTCTGCCGAGCTCACTGTCAACGGTACATGTTTTGCCATTAAGCAGTTTTATGATTGTTCCTTGTTCTAGTTCTGCCATAGTTATTGTACATTAAATCCGATTTTTCTTCTTGGTGCAAGTGTAAGTTGAGCTTGACCAAGAGATGATGGGTTGTTACGAATTGATTCTTCCAACATTTTTGCTCAATAGGTGTGTCTTTGAAGGCTGCAACTAATGCTGCATCATTTACAATGAATGCAATATCACTGGATGAATAATTGTCTGTCAATGCAGCTAATGCATTTGTGTCTATGTCGGAACAAGGCCTATCCTTAAGATAGAAATCGAAAATTTTTTTCTTGTATCCTTGTCCGGAGCTGGAATCATTACATGAAGATCCAGTCTTCCTTTCCTAAGAACTGCTTCGTCAATAAGTTCTTTCTGGTTAGTTGTTCCAATGATGAATATTCCTTTTGCGAGCAGTTGTTCATCTGGCTAAGGAACTCATTGACTTCAGGATTCATCAAGCTTTTTGCGTCACTTCCCGAACGCTTTGGAACCATAGCGTCAAATTCGTCAAAACAGATAACAGAAGGCGCATTTTTCTCTGCGTCTTTAAACAATTGGGCAATTTTGCCTTGTGAACCATGTATATATGTGCTTCCAATGTCGGATGCTTTGATGAAGATATAGTTCAGTTGTGCCTCTTCTGCGAATTTTTCGGCAAAATATGTTTTTCCACAGCCAGGAGGGCCATAGAGTAGCATTCCATTTGGTGGGGTTAATTTATATTTTTCGCCTGATTGGGATTTTTCAAGAGGAAGATAACCTTCTGCTGGAGCATGGCCTTGACATCATCCATTCCAGCAACGTCCGCGAAACCATTTCCAACTTTCTTCTGTATACTGTATTCACTCTGTGGTTCTGCTTCTCGCTCTGATTTGACGCCACTCTTTATCACCTTCTGGTCTTCTTTATCGCTGCGGTAGATATTGGGACATGTCTTGGTTTCAAGAGCGTTTAACAGATCTTTTGCTGTTTGGATTCTCTTTTCAGGATCAGGACTGAGACATATTTTGAATAGTTGCTGGAGCCATAATGGACATCCATCTAAACTTCCAGAGAAAGAAAGAGGTTTGTTCATTAAAGTTCTGACTCTCTTTTCTTCCTCATTTGCATCCAACCCTTCAGGAAGTTGCTGTCCCCAAGGTTCTTTCCCAAAAACCATGGAGTAAAGTACTGCGATAATCGAATATATATCCGATCTGTAGTCAAATTGGTTTGAATAAGTCTCAGGCGCACGGTAAAATGCTATTAAGTCAGTGCGCAGGAAGTTATTCCCACTACCGTTATATTCTGAGATATGCCCTAAGTCAATAAGCTGAGTTTCTTCTAATTGCTTAGGGTTGAACATTATATTTCTTGGAGTTATGTCATTGTGCAATAACCCTTTCGAATGCATGTAAATAAGTCCTTTAAGAGCGTTTATTGTAATGTTTAAAGCACGCTCTAGTGGAAAAATTCTTCCCCTTACCAATGGTTCAGCTACTAGGATTCCTGTGAAATACTGAGTGACAATATAAGGATATTTTGTATTTGACATTTCATAAATGTCATCATTTACATATTGTATAACATTACGATGCGCTAACTTTCTAGATAAAGTTATTTCTAATATCTGGCCATCTTTATCCTTTATATCATAGGGTATTCTAGTAGGGTCAAAGATTTTAAGGAAGTACGGAACTCCTTCTTTGTCAGATATACGGTAGGTCTCATTGTATAGCCCTTCTTTAATAAAAGACTGTACAGTATAATTACCTATGATTTGCGACTCTTTTAAGATAGCCATTTGCTTAAATATTAAGGATTGTTTAAAACTGTTTTGCTCATCTTTGGACTTGCAACTAGAAGTTCTCTGATATCTACCCCGAGTAATTCTGATATCCGAGATAGAGTTTGTAAATCTGGCTGCGTAGTGTTTGTACACCATTTTGAGATAGTGACAGGATCTTTCCCTAGTTGTTCGGCTAGCCATTTATTTGTTTGGCCAGCATCAGCAAGCACTGCTTTAAGTCGATTTAGATTTGCCATATTTAATTTATTAACTTTAAATGCAAATATAATTGTTTTATATGTTATAGAAATAATGTTTAAATATGTTTTTTTCGAAAATTTTTGTTTGTATGGCTTATTTAATGTATAATACTCCAATGTTGTTATTTCTAATATATGATATTGTGACAACCATCCGGTCTTTGTGTTTTAGTTTAGTTCACGATTTCGGTAAAGGAGATAAAAAACAGAATATAGTGACCCTGTTTTCTGAACTCTCCATTAGATTTATAGATAGTACTATTTAAGGTCTCTTAATTATTGATGTAACCATTTAATTATAACATCTATCTCTCAAATTCTGCGTAAACAATGCGTAAACAAACTGTTTGAGGGATCAACGTAAAAACCTGAGGGATTCTGAAATTACGCATAAATTTTCAATAATCTAAACAGAAATCAATAGAATTACACTTCATTTGCAGCATTTGTTTACTATAAATATTATCGTAATATGGGTTTAGAAGCAGCCTATGGTATGCCTTCATTCTTCAAATGGATATGTTTCGTCATAGACTTCACTTAGAAGACGATCGTTGAAAAGCCAGTGTGGCGTCGGCTGTATATGTTTGACTTTGTAGCCTTTTAGCTTAGCAGAAAGTGCACTGATAGAAGTTTCTTCTCCTTGATAACACACTTTGCGCTCTGAAAGAATAGTGACAGAAATTGATGGGTCATCTTTCCAGATGAGAACATCGCCTTTCTGCAATCCCATCTCATAGAAATTGAGCGGTGGACGTTTTGCATGTGCTTTTGTGCTGGCAGCTTTGTCCTCATCTGTGAGGTCGTTCTGTATCTCGTCTGTCACTTCTTCCGTCACATCTTCATGGTGGAAAAGTTCGAGTATGGCTTGCGCCTGTTCCACGTTGATACGGAAGAACTCACGGTTCTGATTGATACGCTGAGGGTCAAAGGCTTTATGAAGGGCTTTTTCAATTTTGAGACAGTCACTTTTCTTAACCTTGCACGCAAATTTACACTCAAACGGTACGGGAACTCCTGTTGTATATAATTCCTTCATACGTTTGTCGATGTCTTCCTGTGTGGTCATACCTATTTTTACAAGTCCTGGCATCACAGGGTTTGTCAGAAGATAAACTATTCCGTATTCCATATCGTTGTGTTTTAGAAATTAGAGATTATTGTACGGTTTGTTGTTGTTTGTAATGAAATCAAGAACTTTTTCAAATTTGTACATCAGTGTTACCGTTCTTGTTGGTGAACCTCAAATCCGCAACTAAGCTCTTCAGCGTCCTTCTTGCGTCTAAACGTCCTCTCATCACTGAATTAGCAGATAAATTGAGGCTGAAATACCCACTTCTGCCCACAATATCCCCTTGCCCCACTATGCGACTTGAGGCAATACGCAGTATCATACCCATAAGTTGTAGGCGTTATCCAAAATCAGTCTGAAAAATATCTGCGTAAGCATTATTACAGGTATAGATATTCAGCACATACCGCCTTGATGTTCTGATCCACTTGGCTGGTACAGAGACAAACCTGAAGACAAACGCTTTTATGCGACTTGTTGCATTGAGTCCGAACCTCTTTACGTCAAGTCTGTGGATAATGGCCTTGTAGAAATTACGGATAAGTGCCGTAAGAAGAAGGAACACAGTGTTCTCTGCCATGAAGGATTTGGGCAATCTGTCCCACCCGAAACCATTGTTCATATCATCGAAGATACGTTCCTTTCCTCCACGAAGGTTATAGAACTCGACAATTTCTCTTGTGGAAGATTCATAGTCGTTAGTCAGGATACAACGGTATGTGTATTCTCCTTCCCAAAGATCCAGCACACCGTCCATCCGTTTCTGTCTTTGAATCACAAGTCGGTATGCTTTACCCTTCCACTTCTCAACAAGAATAGAGTTCAATTCGAACTCAATGCCATTGATTTCCTCAGTCTTCCAGCCTCTAAGAGCAAAGATGTCATTGTAGAGCGAACTGCAGCGGTTTGCGCGGATATAGAAGGATTTGCTGTGTTTCTCTATTTCCTCCACGATTTCCTCGGAACATGATCCACAATCAGCTCTGAAACGATTGATTGTAAGTCCGTTCTGCTCAAATCTCTCAAAGAATCTCTTCAGCGTGTCCTTCTGATGAAAACGAACGTTGGTGTTACCATCGCTATTCTCAATGCCAACAATCAAGTCGTCAATAACCGCCACGCCAGGGCGATAACCAAGGAACTTCTTGTATGTAGGCTTTGCATCATACTTCAGTCTCTATGAACTGATGGTCGAAATCAACATCATACATCTCGCCCTCTTTCAGTTGGCCGGATGCAAACATACAATTGAGCAGTAAGGTATTGAGTGTGTCAGCCGTGTTGAAATCGTAGTTCTTACCCGTATCTGATGTGTATGAGATGTTTCCTTGCGTCAGTTCCTTTATCGCTCTGAGGATAGTATCAGAACTACAAGTACGAAGTGTCGGATGGAGCGAGAGATGGTTCATCAAATGAGTAGTGACATCCTCAATGCATGAGCCACCACAGAAGTAGATACTCATGAGGGAACGGACGATTTCACTGTACTGATAACCGAACGAGCTACACCTTAGACCGAGTGTCGAGTCGATTACAGATGACAATGTGGAGTCAAATTGCTCCATGATTGAAAATATTCCTCCAAAAGGAGTGAGCTTCTCGGATTTTATTTGTATTTTTGCCATGCCTGATGAGGTTTTGTTTGATTATTTTTGCAACACTAAGTTAAGTGAATCCTCTGACATGGCAAAATCCTGAGCAACTTTTTGTTGCTCAGGTACTTAAAAAAAATATTTTATAATAGTGTTGCGGAATTAAGGTTCTCCCAATTCAAATCCCTCTATTTTCATTGGAAGCATCTTATTCCACTTCAATTTGTGCATTTTAATCGTATCTTGATACCAACTTTGATTAAAATTCCCTTGTGAAGAATGCTCTATCAAGACCTCAGAAGAACAACATACATAATTTTTATAACAACGATCCGCAGCTATTTGCAATGTAAAATCCAAGTCATAACAATGGAAACCCGTCAACAATTCCTCATCAAAAGGATATTTAGCCCATACATCCTTACGCACAAACATGGCAAAGCCATCCAATACCAGCACTTCCTTAAAGGATGCTCCATAGTAACCGATGCTACACGAAATTGGGTTTCAGTTCCAACGCTCTGATAATAGAATATAACATCCCACTTATACACATCTCCCCATCCCGAATAGCATTTCAATTTCACCTTACTACCGGCAAAACCTATCACCCCACAATCCGGTTCCTTAAGTTTCTTCTCAATGCACTTTCCCCAGCCTACCGAATGAAACTTTACATCCTCATGGACAAAAAACAGAAAGGGATAATGTGCCCGAGAAGCTCCCTCATTATACGCACGCGCTATCGGCCATTGTTTTTCACGATTATCAATAGCAATGATTTCATAATCAACACCAATAGTATCATGAATATTCCGGGTTACTTGCTCCAAACGTTCGGGAGATACCGAACAAATTATGATTGAAAGCATAATCTGATGCTATTAGTTTGTATTATTTTGCAATATCTCATCATAAACAGCCAGTCTTCTCTCCAACATTTCCTGAGGATTATAAAGTTCACGCAAACGCTTCAATGCTTGCGTCGCCAGCCTGACTTGCAATTTTTTATCCGCTTCCAAACGAATGACTGCTGCTGCAAAATCAGTTGCGCTATCAGCAATCAAACACTCTTCATTGTGACGTAGGTCAATTCCCTCAACTCCTTTGTCGTAGTTACAAAAGAAGCCATAGAGGAAACCGCATCCAATATTTTCATCCTCATACCACTACCAATACGAATTGGCACCAGAACGATACTCCCATTCAAGTATTCCCGCAAATCCTCCACATAACCCACTAACTCCATTTCCGGACATACTGCCTGAAGACTTTTCACGTAACGGCTCTTCCATGTCCCAATCACTTGAAAAACAAATTTAAAACCCTGAACACGCAAACAAGGGGCTACTTCATGACAAAACCAATCTACTGCATCCTGGTTCGGGTAATGATTTTCACTTCCAACAAATGTCAGACGAACAGAGGCCGGCTTCACAATTCTGTCATAAGCAGACTCTATCTGTACCACTGCCGGAGAAACATAAATTTTGCATTCTTGTCCAACCAAGTCTGCCAACAATAAACGGTCAATATCCGTCAATGCAATTACATGCTTATATTGACGTAAAGCGGCTTTCTCCATATCCTTAGCAATGCCATAGAGCATCTTGTCTTCATCTGTTACATGAGTAAGGCATTCCATTTCATTTTCATTACGTATATACTCAGTTCATGATGCACAAACACTGTTTGTACATCTTTTGGCAATAGATACCCCAATGTTATCAATGGATAGAACTCAACCTGAATAATATCAAATCCACGACGTGAGATGTCAGACACATACTCTACGTATGCCTTGGGAAAAGGTTTAAAACAAGAATTCTTCAACGTCATATTCTTATACGGACGCTCTTGCTGAAAAGAATACAGTTGCCGTTGCATCTTGCGGGAAATGGATTCAGACATCTTTTTTAACCAACGGTAATATCGGGGGCAACGAGTCTTAGGTTCTGCATCTTCTTCCCTAAAAAGATAGAAATCAACATTTGTCCATAAAGCCCTTAAACTTTCGACATCATTCATCTCCTTATTTTCCGGAGAAAGCAACAAAGACACAGACATTTTGTGCCGGATATATTCCACCATATTGAAAAGGCCTGATTACCTCCAGCAGTCAACGGATAAGGCACACAAGGAAGTATAAAAAGAATTTTCTTCATTATCTCTTTCGATTTCTAAGTTTCAACTTACACATGCGGAATGCCACACTTAATGATACAGAAGGGCAAATATACCATAAACTACGACAAATACCCATAAGATCATGTAATTTATAACGATCTTGCAAACTATAATGCAATATCGTATGGGCATATTTCTTTATCGCATGCTGTAGTTTTCTATCTTGAAGTCTGTCCGAGTAAAAAACTGAAACCCATTTTATAAATTGCCTTGTAGCTACTATCTTCTCTTCATCATAATTGAAGGAACAACTTATATTCGCCCATCACATTTCGCCAACAAACCGGCTTACCCGGCAAAGGAATCATTCCACCTGCATTTTCACCTATGCTTGTCCACGTTGCATCGTCTGAACACCACGCCAATGGAAACTTCACAAAACCGCCTATCCGTTCATATATATCACGAGTAAAACATATTCACAAGCAGCCGAATAAATTCTTCCTTCCAATTTATCCAACAAAAACTGATAGCCCGAAACCGGATATTCCTGCAATGAAGGATTTTTATGTATTATCTTGCCATTTTCATCTATCACAGCAAGGGGAAAACGGAACATCCCATGCCTCGTACCATAGCATTCTAATGCTTTTATAATACGCTCTACCCCGTCCTGCGGCATCAAATCATCATCTGAAAAGAACCAAACAACCGGTTCTTTTGCAAGTGCTATACAACGGTCCCAATGCCCCGGCAAATCCACTCCACCCAGATTAGTATCAAAACGTCGATAGACAATATTCATTTTATCCGCATAATCAGAAACAATTTCCTTCAGATTCTGAGGACTTGCATCATCACCTATGTAAACAGTAAAACTCCGACAAGTCTGTACGACAATAGAATCCAATGTCTGTCGGAGGAAGCGGCACTTATATGCCGGAATAACAATTGCTATCTTTTCTTCCATAGAAATCATCCCTCTACAACATTCTTTTTTATCACTTCCAGATAACGTTTTCCATAATGTAAATCCGGTTCCAGATAGTTCCCTTCAGCCCATTCATTCCATGATTTTACAAATGCAAGCCGATGGTCTAAAGGCTTATTCTCAATACGCTTTATCGCTTCTTTCATATGTCGGGCAAAATAAGAAGGTTCAGCGTGATTCAAGACCAACGATTTACCACGGGAACGTGGAGAATGATCCCAGTTAGGAATAATGGTAGGTATAATATTCTCTTCATATTCTTCATCACCTACAAAGAAAGAACTGGCCTTCTTATACTCCACAACCTTAGGAATACGAAATATTTTATGTTTCCATTTCGCATATTTATAAGTCAGAGCAGCTTTCTTCTCAAAGTCAAACAAGCGTACAACATTAATAGCATCAAACCCCATTTTCATAAGTCTCTCTTTTTCTTCTTTCAAATGATAGGTTTGTCCTATGAAATAAACCACCCTTCAAGCCATTCTGCACAGCTAAAGTACGCCAGAGTTCAATGAACTCTTTCATCTCCGGATGATCCAAAGGATGATAAACCATAAACAACGGTTTCTCATCCACTGTAATATAGCGATGGTCTTTAAAAGCAGGTAATACCTCGTGGAAATGAGCTATATAATCTTGTTCTCCCGGATAAAGCTGATTTATCAAAGTATCTTTGCTCTTTATGCCGTGATAAAAGCCCCTCCATGACTCATTAGCCCAAGCCAGACAAAAAGGAAAATCCGGTTCATCAGAAGACAATACTTCATTAAACGGGCGCTCTAAGAGTCTCTTTCCATTTCCAAACCAATAATGCCAGTAACAAAAGCCTTCGATACCATATTCTTTTGCCATGTCAGCTTGCGCCTTACGTGTTTCCGGCACTCGCAAATCATAATATCCCAAATCTGCCGGCACCTTAGGCTGATAATGTCCTGGAAACAATGGACGTGCTTTTCCTACATTAGTCCATTCCGTAAAACCTTTCATCCACCATCTGTCGTTTTCTGGTATTGGATGAAATTGAGGTAGATAAAAAGCTATAACCCTTGCTTTATTCATTATTGAGATTCAATTAAAGTTATAATGTTTGGAATTTATACCGTTTAGATTTGAAGAATGTCCTCACTAAACGGTAAATACATCTATAAACCTTTAGATGACAATACATCATACGGCGCTTAAATATATGCATAACATCCAATTGCGGCCACGACACATTATCAAACTCCTGCATTCTGGCTAATACATCATTGATAACATCATCTATCAAAGAAGATTGAGGAAGCATCATCAAATGGTCAATCAAATGAATTCCCCGTTCATGTACACAATAAGGAGCTTTATCCCATATTTTTCTCGCACAAATTTCACTTGTTCATAGACAGTTTGAAAGAGCAGATATTCCTTTCGTAATTATACAATTTACCTTGAGTAGTACTTCCTTCACGTTTCAAATAATGATATTTAGGACAGTCTTGCATAACGACTTTCTGCGTTTTATAAAATATCTGATAAGAAACTGCAATATCTTCAAAAACTCTATTTACCGGAAAATATATTCCAGCAAATAATTGACGCTTATACAACTTATCCCACATATAATTTCTTATACGCTTATCTTCTACCAATGTTCGGATAGCTTCTTCACGAGAAAAGCTGGAGAATTGCCCAGAAGAGTGCTTCACTCTGGTCTTTACGGCAGTTTCTATATAATGCGAGCAAATGGATATATCCGCCCCATTCTCTTCAGTAAGTGATACAAGAATTCGTACATATCCGGTTCAATCCAGTCGTCGCTATCCACGAAACCAAGGAGTTCACCTTTGAGCTACCGCCAAACCTCTGTTTCTGGCTGCACTCTGACCTGCATTCGTCTGGTGGATAACCTTTATCCGCCCATCCCTTTGGGCAAATAAATCACAAAGCTCTCCCGAACCATCGGAAGAGCCGTCGTCAATCAATATTATTTCCAGATTCTTATAAGTCTGCCCGCAAATGGATTGCAGGCATTTCTCCGTAATTCTTTACATTATAGACCGGTACAATAATACTTATCAGAGGTAGTGTCTCAGTGTTCTCCATAAGCTATGACAATTACCACAACCGCAAAGTGGCCATCAACGGATAGCCCACCCGCCATCGCAATTTAAACTTACGCACCAGATTCCAGGGCTTGGTTCTGGTCTTACCCTGAAAATACCAGATGTAGTTGTTTACGGCATCCAGTACCCGTGAAGAGGACTCACCGTCCAGATGGGCTTCATGCTTGTGCACATAAGCACGCATCCGCTCCATCAGTTCTGCCGGACGGAAATGGCCTTTTCAATAGCTCCTTCTACAGCATCCGTCTCAGTGACATTCAGCAAATGATCCTCTGGCATGGTGTTACAATAGGTCACAACCGGCTTGTCCAACATCATCGCCTCAACAATCACAGACGAAGCATCGGACAACAGCACATCTGCACTGTTCAGCAGCTTGGCATCAACAAGTCCACCCTCGTGGAAAGTAATGTTGGGACAGGAAGCGGCCAGTTCCTTGTATTCTTGAGGACTTCCATATCCGAAAATTTCGGATGAAACGAAATAATCAATCCCAGTTCTTCTCGCGCACCAGTCTCTTGATGGTATCAAACAGATGAGGAGCAGAAGTTATATTTCTTTGTAAACGTAGAAGAGTACAAAACTACCGGACGTGCATTATGAGGAGTATGTGCACGTCCTTTCACGAAAGTATCCGCCTTGCACCAGCCAGTTTCGTATACCTTAAAGAAGCCGTATTTCCTCTCAAGCTCCTTGAAAGGAAGAGTGCTCGTTTCTCCTTGCGTGCAATAGACATCGAACCATCCGCGGACAGAAAAATGGTCGTCCTTTTCATCGCCACGCTTATTGATGGGGTAGCCATGAAAAAGGGAAACTTTCACTCCCGGGAAGAAATCATAAATATAGTTGCCCGGCGCAAACACGGCAATAGGCTGATAATCCATCACTTCCTGAACAGATTGAAGCCACCTCTCATCTTGATCCAACAGAACCGGGCAGTCTGGTTCAACAAACCATGCGACCTCATCCCCTCTACGCCTGATTTCGTCCTGAAGCGGGCGAAGTATAGGATAGGAATAGGCTACCGAAACGAAAAATAAATAATGCTTCTTCATACACTCAAAATATCACGGCAACGACACAATCGTCACCTCAAATTACCAATAGAACAATAAAATCCAGCCCTTAGTTTGTAACAGTTTTGCTTTCTTTGCTTTAAACGTCTGCAAAGTAAATACAAGAATTCTGCATATACTGCATCAATCCAGAAAAAAAAATGACTTTTATCAACTTTTCTCCAAAAGTTGCTGTTTATGAAGCTTTTTCTTCTCTAAAATATCTATCTTTGCACCCCAATATTTTAAAAATACTATTTTATGAGAAGAAATCTTTTTCATTGCTCCAACAGCCAACAAGGGGCAACAGATAAAGTGACTCTTTGTTCGGAATCACCATTTTTCAAATTCCTGCTATTCGATTTCATCTGGAGCATACCCACCACATTCGCTTCATTCTCTACCATCGAATTTTATGCGACCAAAATAATAGCCACCCTCGTACTTCTCGTCCCCTATAAGTTCTTCCGGCTCTGGAAAACAGAGATAGTCATCATGCTTTTGCTGGATATACTACTGATTGTCAACCTGATGTATTTCCGCACCTACTATACTGCCATCCCACTTAACAGCTATGGACTTTCTGGAAACCTCGCCGATTTCACCGGAAGCGTTTACGACTCCTTCCGCTGGTACGACATCTTCTTCCCTCTATCTACCATTGCCAGTATCCCCCTTTATTGGCATTACAAAAGAAATACCGCCGGAAGAACATCATACAAGTATTACGGAGGAGCTTTGGGAATCGGTATCCTGCTGTTTGCCATCACCACCCTGGCCAAAGGAGGATTCAAGGAAGCATACAACACCGTCCGCCAGAAAGCCTATCTGTGTGCAAGCACCACTTCCATGTATACCGTCTTCGGAAGCCTATGCTATGACCTCATCAACCAGAAGCAGGAGGCCACCCCACAGATACAGCAAGAGATAAAGGAGTGGCTGAGCCAGAAACCCGGACATCACCCTTTGGCCGGACGTATCGGAATCCGCAACAACTGCATCGTCATCCTGGCAGAATCTTTGGAAAGCTGGGTACTCGAAAGGGAAGTGGAAAGGCAAGAGATTACTCCATATCTCAACAAACTGCTGCAAGACTCCACCACCTTATACGCTCCCCACGTACTGACGCAAGTGAAAGGAGGACGTTCCATTGATGCACAGCTGTTGCTTTGCGCCGGTATGCTGCCTATCAACAGCGGCACATACAGCAGCCAATATCCTGACCACACCTACGGAACCCTGCAAAAAGCCATGCATCAGCAGAAGAACTCGCGCAACTACCTCCTGACCATTGATAAAGTATCGACCTGGAACCAAGGCGTCATAGCCTACAGTTTCGGGACCGACACCATCATTGCTTATCATGACTTTGAACTGACAGAGGCCTTTGGCACGCACAAACGTACCGGAGACGGCTCCTTCCTGGCGCAATGCCGCCAAAAAATAGAGAAGGGGGAAATCTGGAAGAAGGGGGAGAATGTTTACATGCAGCTGGTGACCTACTCCGGCCATGCTCCCTTCAAATTGCCTGAAGAATTGAAAGAGATTCATTTCTCTCCGGCCATTCCACAGAAAATGAATGACTATATGACCACTGCACGCTATACGGACAAGGCGATAGGAAAATTCGTGGAGTACTTGAAAACACTCCCACAATACGACGAGACCCTTATCGTCATCACCGGTGACCACGAAGGACTGGCTACCTACCGTGAAGAATTGTGTAACGCCCCCGGTGGCAAGGGTATCGTATCCGACAAGACATTCACCCCTTTCATCATAGTAAACTCTCCGGTAGGCATGCGTTATGATAAAGTGATGGGACAAATCGATATGTACCCCACCTTACTGAACCTGCTCCAACTGGATGATTACTACTGGAGCGGATTGGGCCAAAGCATCCTCGACCCATGCAAGAAAGGATTCGCCATCAGCCCCCAAATGGAGGTGGTAGGTGAAGAGCCCACCCCGGCAGAAGCCGAGTTCGCTAAAAAAGCATACGATATTTCCGACCAGATGATACATTTTGATTATCTTTGCTCAAAAGCGAAGATAGGCGGCACCTCAAAATAAAAAATGAACAAGTTCATTTTGTTCTGCTTTCGGTTTGCACTATCTTTGCACCGTTCAAAAGAAGTAAAATGTAAATAAAAGCAATGAAGGTACATATTCATCCGCACTATGCCGCCTACGAGAGTTATATCCGAGCCATCCCATCGGAAGAATATGAACGGGAAGAGGTTTATTGTAACCGAAGGAACACAGTCGAAAGAGTGCGGTTCGGAGACAAGGACTTCGTAATCAAGAAATACAAAAGACCTGCCCTCATAAACTGCCTCATTTACACTTGGTTCCGCAAAAGCAAAGCGCAGCGCGCCTTTGAATATGCAGAACTTTTTCTGCAACGGGGAATAGAGACCGCCCCTCCGGTAGCTTATATAGAAATCAAAAAGAATGGTTTCTTCCACACCGGATACTTTATTTCCGAATACCTCCCCTACCCGCTTGTTACGGATATGTTCGGTACGGAAATGGAGGAAGAAGAGAAAAAACGGCTAAGACATGACCTCGTAGACTTCACTCTCCAATTACATCTGAACAAGGTCTTGCCACTGGACTATAATCCCAAGAATATATTTTACCGGAAGACAAACGGCAAATATCACTTCGCCCTCATTGACATCAACCGCCTGAAGCTCGGTAAAGTACCCGGTATCAGAATGTCCATGAATGCCTTCAGCCAACTGGGTATTCCCGCCGATGACTTCATGAAAATAATACCTCTATATGCCGAGCAAAGAGGATTCGATATTGAAGAATGCATATTCTTCACTCTCTTCAGCAGACTGAAATGGAGAAAGCAAAGACAATTTAAAAATTTCGTCAAAAGCAAGCTTCATTTCTGAAATGTCGTATCTTTGTACCAACGAGATTAGAAAATTATGCAAGATTATATCACCCAGTCCATCCAAGAAGGTATCAGGCTCAAAGAAAATATCCTGAACAACCGGCAAATGCTTGCCGACATCGAAACTGTCGGCAATCTGATAGTACAAGCCCTTCGACAAGGGCACAAAGTCTTGCTTTGCGGTAACGGCGGCAGTGCAGCCGATGCCCAGCATATCGCCGCCGAACTCGTCGGACGTTTCGTGACCGAACGGGAAGGCCTGCCCGCCATCGCCATGACAACCGACACTTCCATCCTGACCGCAGTCAGCAATGATTATGGCTTCGACCGCGTCTTCGAACGGCAGACAGCAGCCTTGGGAACGAAAGGTGATATTCTGATAGGCCTTTCTACCAGCGGCAACTCTCCCAACGTAGAGCATGCCTTGCAGAAGGCACAATCTATGGGCATCACCACCATAGGGCTCCTGGGAAGGGATGGAGGAAGGTGCAAGGAACTTTGCAATTACCCGTTGATTATACAGCACGCCGAATCTGCCAGGATTCAAGAAGTGCACATTACCATCGGACATATCTTGTGCGGCATCGTTGACAATAAACTGTTCTCCCATGAATAAAGCGATTTTCCTTGATCGGGACGGTACCATCAATGTTGATTTCGGCTACGTTTACAAGACCCAAGAGCTTGAATTATTGCCCGGTGTAGCCGAAGCACTCCGCATTTTTCAGGAATTGGGTTATCTGCTGATTGTCATCACGAACCAATCCGGTATTGGACGTGGCTACTTTACACTGGAGGACGCCGAACAGTTCAACCGGGCACTCGCCCAAGAGCTGGAAAAACATGGAGTTATACTGAACGATTTCTATACTTGCCCTCACGCTCCGGAAGAACATTGCGAATGCCGTAAGCCTTCTCCTTTCATGGTGACGGAAGCGATGAAGAAGTATGACATCGACCCGTCCCAATCCTATATGTTCGGAGACAAGAAGTCGGATACGGAATGCGGCGAACGAAGCGGTGTCAAGTCTTTCCGGGTCACAGAGGAACATCCGCTTATATACTGGGCAAACCAATTAAAAAACAACCTATTATGAACGCAGAATTAAACAGTATAAAGGGAAAGAAGGTGCTTGTCATCGGAGACGTGATGCTGGATACTTACCACATAGGGGACGTGAAAAGGATTTCTCCCGAAGCCCCCGTACCAGTGGTCCGTGTCACCCGTACCTACAATGTATTGGGAGGAGCGGCCAATGTTGCAAGAAATCTGTTGGGACTGGGTTGCTCGCCGTATGTCGTCAGCCTGCTTGGCAACGACCACAACGGAAACACAATGCAGGAGATGTTCGCTGATTTGGGTATCAGAAACGAACTGTTTCATACAGAACACCCAACCATCACCAAAACCCGCGTAATAGGCAACAGCCAGCAAGTAGTACGGCTGGACTTTGAAACAGAAAATGAATGCCTGAACGAAGAGACTGAGCAGAAACTGCTGGATGCCGTGAAGCGTGCACTCCCCGAAGTGGACATTGTCGTGATTTCGGATTATGGCAAGGGAGTATGCAATGATACAGTATGCCAGCAGGTTATATCCGCCTCTGCCGGGCAAGGGAAGAAGGTCATTATAGACCCCAAAGGGACAAATTGGGAGAAATACCGTTCCGCAACCATCATCACCCCCAACCTGAAAGAGCTTTCGGCTGTTTCGGGAGTGGATGTGAGAAATGAGGATAAAGAAATCCATAGCGCAGCAGACCGGATACTGAAGGAGTATAACCTTACTTCTCTATTAGTGACACGTTCCGAAAAAGGCATGTCATACATAGCTCCCGATGCCTCGCAGGACATTCCTACCGAAGCGAGGGAAGTATATGACGTTTCAGGTGCAGGCGATACTGTCGTGGCAACTTTAGCAGCTGCGCTGGCAGCCGGTATCCCTATTGCAGATGCCATTTATCTTGCCAATAAAGCGGCCGGCATTGTAGTCGGGAAAATAGGCACCAGCCCCATTCTGTTCAAAGAGTTGCAGGACGAGCTACAAATCGGGAAACCGGCCAGCAAACTTATTCCTATTCCCCAACTTGCAGATACTATAAAACAACTGCGTGCGCAGGAGCGCAAAATCATATTCACAAACGGCTGCTTCGACATTCTGCACAAAGGACACGTGTGCTATCTGGAAAAGGCCAAAAGACTGGGGGACGTACTTATCGTAGGATTGAATTCGGACAGCTCAGTAAAACGTTTGAAAGGGGAATCGCGCCCCATCAATGATGAAAGCGCCCGCTCCACAGTCCTGGCAGCCTTGGAAGCAGTGGACTACGTAGTGATTTTTACGGAAGACACCCCGCTGAACCTCATCAGGACAGTAGCGCCGGACGTGTTGGTAAAAGGTGGCGACTATGCCATAGAAAACATTGTAGGCAGGGAGTACGCCCAAGAAACAGTAACTATCCCCTTCGTAGACGGTTATTCCACTACAAAGACGATAGGCGCCATCAACCAAGAGAAGCAATAATCTTTTCAGCGACTTGTTGGGGGGTAATATCCACCATACACTTCTGATAAACAGCTAGCCTGCATTTACCCCGTCCGTCTTTGGTGCACGGACGGCAAGGCAGGGCTGTTTCGAGTATTTCCACCGTAGGTCCCGTAGGGAAACCGAAGGCCGTAGGTCCCATCAAGGCAAAAGCAGGAACACGGAACAAATCAGCGGCATGCATAAAACCCGTATCAGCGCTGATTACCAGATTGGAACGCAACACTATGTAAGAAGATTCCATCAATGAGGTTTGTCCCGCAAGGTTAACTACCCGTTCCGGTGCAGCACTTCTGATTTCCTCACAGAAAGTATCCTTCGGACCAGCCAGAATAACAAATTTATACTCAGGAAGAAGGGCAACCAATTCTTTCCAATAGGAAACGGGCCAGCGTTTCATTTCCCAGTTGGCAGACGGCACCAGCGTAATCATATCTTTGGTTACAAAGTTCTCATACTTGCTACGTATTTCATCCGGGAAATGCCAGTCGTGATAGTTGTCCGGAAAATGCGTAATTCCCCATTTCTTCAATGGTTTCTGAAAAGACACCATCCCCCTGAAAGGCTTGTCGAAATGATTGATTCCCAGTTTAAACAAAAAAAGCGTTTGCCTCTCTCTTTGCTCCGCAAAGCAACGTAAGGTTTCACAAAAGGCAATGGAGATACTATCAGCTTCAATATGTTGGAACGGATATTACTATGAGCGTCATAAATGTAGTCGAAATGCTCTTTTCTCAAATCAGCCGCCATTTTCAACAACCCGGCAAGTCCGGTCTCCTTGTCAAACGCCCAGATTTTATCAATCCTGCCATCCATCGACAAGGTCCCCACCATATCTTTCCGGGTAATCCAATGAATTTCCACATCTGCAAACCGTTCACGTATTCCACCGATAATTCCCATACACTGGATAATATCCCCTATCGAACTGAAACGGATAATTAAGAATTTGGTCATAACAAATTTATTAGAATTGCTGATTCGGCACAAAAGTAATAACTTAATTCAAGTTTCGCAAATAGCGATATAGGCTAATCATACAATATAGAACATCAGCCTACACAAAACACAAACATAAAAATTCAATCCAAGTCCAAACTATTGTCTACAAGAAATCTAGAGGTATTATATATCACTCATAAAACAGTATATTTCACACCAATATTGTTTTTGCATATTATAAAATATAAATGTTTTCAAGTAATTATAATCAAAAACTCCATTTATATAAATATCTTTGTACTTATTTTCTCAATTAGCAAAAGATGACAGCTATAAAATCTCAAAACAGATTATTTTCAATCGTTATACCTACATGGAATAACCTTGCTTTCCTAAAACTATGCATACAAAGTATCCAAAGAAACTCTTACTACAATCACCAAATCATTGTACACGTAAACGATGGAAGTGACGGAACCTTAGAGTGGATAAAAAAAGCAGGTATTGATTACACACATTCTGAGCAGAATATCGGAGTATGTTTTGCTATGAATATGATGCGCACTAAAGTCAAAACTGATTATATTCTATTTTTGAATGATGATATGTATGTACTCCCTTTTTGGGACAAGGTTCTCTATGACGAAATAGAAAAACTGTCTGACAATTATTTCTTTCTTTCAGCTACATCAATACAACCACATACACAAAGCGCATCAACCATCTTAGCCAATTATGGAGACAGTATCGAAACTTTTCAAGAAGATAAATTACTGAAAGAATACATGAACTACAAAATAAACGACTGGATGGGAGCTACCATTCCTCCCAATATCGTACACCGGGACATTTGGGATTTAGTAGGCGGTTATAGTATAGAATACTCACCCGGAATGTACAGCGACCCAGATTTCACCGCAAAATTATATATGTGTGGAGTCAGATTCATGAAAGGGCTACAAGCCAGTCGCATCTATCATTTTGAAACAAAATCAACTACCCGCATACGCAAGAATTGTGGTCAAATGCAATTTCTATTAAAATGGGGCATGACTTCATCCACATTCCGCAAAGTTTTCACTTACAAAGGAAAAGATTTCAAATCCCAAAAGATAGGAACTTTCAAAACAGGAAATAGATTCAAAATAAGCCTAATACGCGGCCGCCTAAAAGCCATATTTTATTTATTAACCAAAGATTTCGGTCCCTTATGGAAATTTTGGAAAAAAACATTTGTCTAACATTTCCCTAAAAGAGCAAAATTATAAAATAGAATTGGAACTTTCTTGTGAAGAATAGGGCTTATCCAAATCCAAATAGTGGAAATTATGCTGTCTCTGCCCGCTTTGTTTCGGTATAACCATGTAGTCTCCATATTTTCGGGTCAGATAGGCGTCATAATCTTGTACTCCCCACACTGTTTCGCCCTCAAACGAAACGGGAGTCGGAGCTCCCAGCTCTGCCTTGGGCATAATACCGCGCATACCGTCGTCATAATCACAGACTAAAGAAGACTTGTCAAAGTCATAGGTGGTCATCACATTTCTGATACTCCTCTGTACGCCGGCAGTAGTAAAAAGTCTCCGGCACAGCAGCGGCAACCATGAGCCGGGACCTTTTCCATGTTTATAAGGGTCGCGGTAGATAAAATAGAGCACCCGCTTGTAAAATTCATACCGGGCAAAATGAATCCTCTGTTTCAGGTTGCTTTGCGGTACACCGTCCAATGGAAATACGTCCAAGTAGATACCTCCCAAGTATTTCAAATGCATACGCTCGATAAGAGTCGTATCCGCATCTTGTATCTTGGCAAAAGGTAATGGATAATTCGGATCATTTTCTGCGCAGACAGCCTCATAAGGCTTGGGAAGCCATTCCTTGGAATGAGACATCAACAAATCATAATCAGCCCTCGGCATACCGATATCCAAATCATCGTCCCAAGGGATAAATCCCTTATGACGGACTGCACCAAGCATAGTACCGGCCATTATATAATAGCGCAAACCATGTTCTTTACAAACTTTATCCACAGCAAGCAATATCTTCAAAATACGAAGCTGCAAAGGACGTATATCATAATCTGCCATAAAAATCAGCCCATTAATTAATAAAGTTGTGAAGGAATCAACCGCTGTGCTTGTTCAAAGTCATTCACCGTATCAAGCTCCACAGAAAAATATTCGGTAGTGTCAAGCGCATAGAAAGAGTGTCCTTGCGGTATGAGACGCTCAAAAGCACGTTCATAGAAGATATTATCCAAACCTTCTTTGGTAATCATAACCTCCAATTCCCGGAAAAGCGCTTCTGTATAAGCGGCAGACATCTTCTCGATGCCAATAGACTCGCCAATAGCTCGGGATATGGAGCACGTCTTACTGATTTCCAACACCTTGCCATCATTGTCCGCTATTACCTTGATTTCCTCTTCCCCCAATGTATGATGGTTCAGAGCCAACGCATCCGCTTGACCATATCCAAGCAACTTGGCTACAATCTGCGGGTCAAAAAGGATATCGCTGTCCAGCAACAGAATGTCCTCTTTATCTACATAAGGCCGTGTAAGCCATAAAGAGTAGATATTATTGGTAGAAGCATATTTCTCATTATAGATAAACGTAACCTCCAATGCCGGATAATGAGCTTCCAGAAAGTTCACAATCTGCTGCTGTCTATAACCGGTGACAATGACAAACTCCCGAAAGCCATTCTGCAGCAATGCATCAAAGGCTCTTTGCAGCAAACAACGCTCTCCAACTTTCAACAGACATTTTGGAGTGGTATCAGTCAACGGACGCAAACGCGAAGCTATCCCTGCAGCCAATATAACCGCTTTCATTGTAATGCAATTTTTTTAATGGTGTCAATGACAATACGGTTCTGTTCAGGACGCCCCAAGGTAATACGCAAATGGGTATTGATGTCTGGTTCATTCATGAACTTCACCTTATAATCCTCGTCGGCAAAAGCTTTCTGTAAGCGTTCTTTCAAGACAATCGGATATTTTATAAGGACAAAGTTCGCCACCGACTCATATACCTTGAAACCAGGCAACGTCCCTATCTCCGCTTCAAAGCAGGCGCGACTCTCATTCATCAGCCGTGCTATATTCCGGTAATGCGCATCCGATTTCAGTGCGGCAATAGCAATATCCTCAGAGATACGGTTATAACCCAGATATTTGTTGCTGTATTTGCCAAAGCTGGCCAACTCCTTACTCATAAACCCAAACCCCATGCGCAATCCGGGCAATCCGTAGAACTTGGAAAGCGTGCGTGAAATAATCAGGTTGGGATATTTATCAACCAGCATTTTAATATAGTCCGTATCAGTAGATACGAAAGAGGCATAGGCTTCGTCCACCAAAACGATGGTTGTTACGGGCAACTCAGCCAACAAAGCGTCCAATTCTGCGGGGGTCAGACCGTTACCGGTGGGATTATTGGGCGAAGCGATTAATAAGACCTTGGGATTCTCACGCTGTACCATCTCTTTCATGGCAGCGAAATCATATTTAAAGGTATTGCCATCCTCATACAATGGATACTGCAACGTATGCCCGTCCACTTCATCAGCAATGGATTTATAGTACCACCACGAGAATTTAGGAATGAGCATCGTCTTGTTCCCATCCTCTTGGGTCAGGAAATAGTGGACTGCTTGTTTCAATATATCTTCTCCACCATAACCCAACAGTACCTGCGGTTCATCAATTCCGTAAGATTCAGATAGATAAACAGACAGAATACTCTTCTTGCCTTCGTCGTAGATACGGGTATAGAAACAGAGTTTGTTTATATCAAAATTCTTTAGAGCCTCCACCACCTCTTGCGAAGGTGCGTAGTTAAACTCATTGCGGTCCAAATAATTCATATCTTAGGTTTCTTTTGTTAATACTTTCCGATAACACTCCATCGTCTCACGCGCCATCTGCTCCTCCGTGAAACGCTGTGCCCACTTCAGCCCCTCCTCAATCATGGTGGCACGCAAAGAAGGCTCTTGTGTACGGGCAATCGCTGCCGCCAATCCCTCCACATCATAGGGACGCACATACAATGAATGCTCCCCCCCCGCTTCTTCAAGACAAGAGCCGGTTGCTGCTACCACCGGAATGCCGGAATGCAAAGCCTCAAGAATAGGGATGCCAAAACCTTCGTAAACGGATGGGTATACAAAAGTCTCGGCCGACTGATAAATGGCAGGTAAATCGTCCGAAGGGATACCATGCAGAAAATGTACTCTGTCTTGCAATCCGGCTTTTGTCATAAACTCTTTCAGCTGATGGATATAGGCTGTGGGTCTCCCTACCAGAACAAAATGCAGTTCATCGGGCAGATACTCCAAAGCCTTCACAATGGCCAGCGCATTTTTACGCTCCTCAATGGTGCCCACCGACAAGATATAGCGTTCGGGCAACCGATAACTCCGCATCACCTCCTTGCGCTTATCCTTACCGACACGACAGGCATACAGAGAACTACACCCTTGGTAAATAACGGAAATTTTATCCGCAGGAATTCCATAATAATGTATGATGTCACGCTTGGTACACTCACTCACAGCAATGATGTGGTCTGCATGCTTGCATGCATAGCGGCATTTGTAGTTATAAATCAAGCGGTCGACCAACGAAAAACAATGTGAAAGTCTCAGGAAAATAAGGTCGTGAACAGTCACCACACTCTTTACTTCCCGTACCCGATGGATGGTCAGGGGAAGTTCGTTACTCAATCCGTGGAACAGCCGTATGTTGTCCCGTTTCAAAGTCCTGCGTATACCTCCCACGCGCCACAACGAAGTCATTCCTCTCCAGAGCCAATAAGATGGATAATGTACCGATACCGTTCCCCGGCTTTCGGCCACCATCGACGAGAGTTGCTGATTTTCACGGTGTACCGGAGCATACAACCAATACTCGTTTTCCGGAGCAAAGGCTGACAATGACTGCACCACATACCGGCTGTAATTGCCCAATCCCGTAAAATTCTGCACAGCCCGTTTTCCGTCGTATCCTATTCTCATCTCTAAAAAGTTTCAGCTGCAAATGTACAAGATAATCCTCATATAGCAGTCTATTTCGCTTTCCTTTTTTGACAAAAACACAAATTCACCTATAAAACATAAGATAGAGATGAGCAATCACTTGCTGTCTGTTACAAAAACCAAGTACGGAATCGGGCACATCCCCATTGTTCAATCCGTACTGGCCCATTGTTTTATCCTTCAAACACCTTATCTCCTTCCCGAAAACTACTTTATTCATCATCGGCCCACTGTTATGAACCAATTCAACCACACTAGTGAGCTGTTTAGTTCACTCAAGTGAACATCACGGCTCACTAACGTGGGCTGCTGAAGAATCCAAAAGTAAAACGAAAGAATGAAAAGGATGCAACAGAAGAAAGAAGGATGCGGAACGGAAGAAAACACGGGTGAGAGCAAAATTTACCCTCACCCTTTTCGATTGCTCTCACCCACCCCTGCAATGCCGTTGAATAGGGAAGTTGAAGAAAAGAGTGAGAGCGGTGAGGGCAGAAATGCAAACTTAAAAACGGAAAGAGTCAAATTATTTTCCGGGCATTACTTAGCCACTTTGACGGATTAGTCGTATCTTCGCACGATGGAAAATCGTCGAAAAGAACAGCAGCATTATGAGAGTCATTGTTGACAACAAAATACCTTTCATTAAAGAAGCCATCGAAAAAATAGCCGACAGCGTGATTTATACTCCCGGCAGAGACTTCACTCCGGAGTTGGTAAAAGATGCCGATGCACTGATTATACGTACCCGCACCCGCTGCAACAAGGAATTGCTGGAAGGCAGTAAAGTCCGCTTCATTGCTACCGCCACCATAGGCTTCGACCATATAGATACGGAATATTGCCGTGAAGCAGGCATCGCTTGGACCAATGCCCCCGGATGCAATTCAGCATCCGTAGCCCAATACGTGCAATCAGCCTTACTATTATTGCAACAACTCAAAGGAGTACAACTGTCCGAATTGACATTAGGCATCATCGGCGTAGGCAATGTGGGTAGCAAAATAGCCCAAGTAGGGCAAGAACTAGGCATGCGTGTCCTGAAGAATGACCTGCCCCGGCAAGACAAGGAAGGAGAGAGAGATTTCAGTTCCTTGCAAGCACTCGCAGCAGAATGTGATATCCTCACCTTCCACGTACCTTTATATAAGGAAGGGCCATACAAAACATTCCATTTGGCAGACCATACTTTCTTCCGGTCATTAAAACGCTGTCCCGTCATTATCAATACCTCACGTGGAGAGGTGATTGAAACCAATGCGCTCCTGAATGCCTTAGAAGACGGACTGATTTCCGATGCCATCATTGATGTATGGGAGAACGAGCCTGATATCAATCTTACCTTATTAAATAGAGTGTTCCTTGGAACTCCCCATATAGCCGGTTATTCAGCCGACGGAAAAGCCAATGCCACCCGTATGTCCCTGGATGCCCTTTGCCGTTTCTTTCACATCAAAGCCGACTACCGCATCGCTCCCCCCCAACCCCGGAACCCGATTATTACCGCCGACAGCCTGGCAGAAGCATATCTGCAAATGTATGACCCGAGAAGGGACAGCGAAACACTGAAAACACATCCCGAACAATTTGAAAAATTGCGGGGAGACTACCCGCTACGAAGAGAAAAAGATGCTTACACTTATATCCCAAAGTAGCACATACATTTAGAGATACAGCCCGATAATACAAAAGACGTCACTATATAAGCTCCTCACGCCTTTACTATCAATGCCGAATCAGAGGAAACTATAGGCAAAACATTACAATATCAATGCAAAAATACAGTTAGAGAAATCACTCAGTGAAGGATTTATTTTTTATGCAATTTCAACTCTGACGATTGCCATACAATTTCTGTTTTATCTGATTCACAGTCCCCGGCTCGCCATGATGGACGTGGGAGGCTGGATGTTTTATATAACGGCCGCTTGCTCACATGCCGCCTTGTGGGCACTTATTCCTTACATCATATCCTTAATCGTAGCCATTACCGTCCGGCGCCATCAAGCCGCCGCCATCACACACATTATTCTTGTATCATTACTCAATATACTTGCTTACATAGACGGCAGTGTGTACAGTCTTTACAAGTTCCATATCAATGGTTTTGTACTGAATCTCCTGGTTGGAGAGGGCAACAGTGAGATTTTCACATTCAGCTTCTGGCTTTATCTGAAGATTGCAGGAGTATTAGTGGGTATATTTGCCGCCAATACTTTGCTAAGAATACTTGCAGGCCATTGTTATACCCGCTTTCACCGCTGTGGCTTCCGTCCTATACTTGCCACTCTGATTTTGTTTGCACTATTCTCTAACTTTTATCATGCCTATGCCGCCGTAGCGCAAAAGACTTCAGTGATTCGCAGCGCCCCCTGCCTGCCCTATTACTTCCCGCTTACGGCAACCCGCCTGATGATGAAGTTAGGAGTGGTCTCATCCAAGGATGTCATTAAAATGAACTTCAACAACAAAAAGCAGTCTGCTGACCTCAACTATCCGATAGATTCTTTGAAATACGAAGTCCATTCCAACCCCAAGAATGTAGTGCTGATAGCCATAGACTCATGGAACTACCGCGCCTTTAACCAGGACATTACACCTCATATCAGCCACTTTGCCGACAGTTGCAGCAGATTCACCTCCCATCTAAGCAGCAGCAATGGCACACGTGGAAGTATCTTCGGGCTTTTCTTCAGTCTCTCATCCATCTACTGGACTGATTTTGAGGTATCGGGCATACAGCCCCTGCTCATAGAAGAACTATTGAAGCAGAATTATCAGATAGGTATTTATCCCAGTGCTACAATCGTCAACCCGCCATTTGCCAAAATACTTTTCTCAAAGGTACCCGACTTGCGTACCCATACCGAAGGAAAAACCGTTTATGACCGCGACTGCCGTATTACAGCAGATTATCTGCAAGCACTCGATACGCTGGGCAGCGGTACAAAACCTTTCTTTTCCTTTCTCTTCTATGATTTGGCACACGGATATGAAGTGCCGAAGGACAAGCTTTATCGTTTCCAACCGTCCTGGGAGTTCGCCGACTATATGAAACTGAACAACGACATAGACCCTACTCCTTTCCTGAACCTCTACTACAACTGCGTGGCGGAAGCCGACTCACTGGTGGGATGCGTCCTCCACAAACTTGAGGAAAAGAAACTGCTAGACAATACCCTGGTCATCATTACCGGAGACCATGGACAAGAATTCAATGAGAATCATAAAAATTATTGGGGCCACGGCAGTAATTATTCACCGGTACAAACACATATCCCCTTCCTATTATATGAACCGGGAGAACAGCCACATACCTACCATCACCGTACCACGCACTATGATTTTGCACCAACCCTAATGAATAAAGTGCTGGGTGTAACCAATCCGCCTTCCGATTACAGTATGGGGCATTTAATAACCGATACTTGTCCACGGAACTGGCATATCGTGGGCGACAATCTCAATTATGCCTTTATCGTAGAAAATCATACTATTCTGGAAAAACACCCTTCCGGATATATAGAAATCAGCGACAGTGCATTGAATCCCCTGGAAAACTACAAGATAGACAACCGTAAGCTGAACGAGGCCATCCTCTCCCTTAACCGATTCTATAAATAACTGGGAGAGAGGCCTTCCACCAACTCCTCTATCACCTTCGGATAGTATTCATACTCCAGCCGGTGGATGCGTTGCGCCAGCTCCTCCGGCGTATCGCCCGGCAATACGGGGCATTTCTGCTGGCAGATAATGCCGCCTTCGTCATAATGCTCATTCGTATAATGGATGGTAATACCGCTTTCCTTTTCGCCGGAAGCAATCACTGCCTCGTGCACACGGTCGCCGTACATTCCCTTTCCACCGAACTTGGGCAGCAACGAAGGATGTATATTTATCATTTTATTGGGATAAGCATGCAGAATATTGTCCGGCACACGTGCCAGGAATCCTGCCAATACCACAAAATCAATATCATGCTCTCGAAGCGTCGACAAAACAAGCTCTCCACTTTCCCAATCGCTCTTGGCAAACCAGACACAAGGCACTCCCAGCCCCTTGGCACGCTCTAAAACAAACGCATTCTGCCGGTTAGTCAAAACCAGAGCCACACATGCCGAACCTTTTTCCCGGAAATAACGGATGATATTCTCGGCATTCGTACCACTTCCCGACGCTAAAACTGCGATATTTTTTCCCATAATCCCTCCAATTACTGCACAAAACCGTGAAAAATGTGCAAAAAGGTGCATTTAATTCATCAAATATTTGCGAGGAATGATAAATATTCATTCCTTTGCACCGCAAATTTAAAGAAATAAAACTAATTATTAATTAAAAACTTAAAGTTATGTCTGAAATTGCATCAAGAGTGAAAGCGATTATCGTCGATAAATTAGGCGTAGAAGAATCAGAAGTTACTAACGAAGCTAGCTTCACTAACGACCTGGGAGCTGATTCTCTTGACACTGTAGAACTTATCATGGAATTCGAAAAGGAATTCGGTATCTCTATTCCCGATGACCAGGCTGAAAAGATTGGTACTGTAGGTGATGCTGTATCTTACATCGAAGAACACGCTAAGTAATCTTATCCATTCGTTTATAACATGGAATTAAAAAGAGTTGTAGTAACAGGTCTCGGCGCCATTACTCCCATTGGCAACAGTGTTCCCGAATTCTGGGAAAATCTTGTGAATGGGGTTAGTGGAGCAGGACCTATTACTCATTTCGATGCATCGCTTTTCAAGACTCAGTTTGCATGCGAAGTAAAAGGCTTCGATGCTACCAAATATATAGACCGCAAAGAGGCCCGCAAGATGGACTTGTACACACAATATGCCATTGCAGTAGCCAAAGAAGCGGTAGGTGACTCTGGGCTTGACGTCGAAAATGAGGATTTAAACAGAATCGGTGTCATCTTCGGCGCCGGTATCGGTGGCATCCGTACATTCGAAGAAGAGGCGGGCAACTATGCCCTGACCGGTAAGGAAAACGGCCCCAAATTCAATCCGTTCTTCATCCCCAAGATGATTTCGGACATTGCTGCCGGACAAATTTCCATCATGTATGGTTTCCATGGTCCCAACTACGCAACTTGTTCTGCATGTGCCACTTCCACAAATGCTATTGCCGATGCGTTTAACCTCATCCGTTTGGGTAAGGCAAATGTTATCGTGTCCGGTGGTTCGGAAGCTGCCATCGCCGCTTGCGGTGTAGGTGGTTTCAATGCCATGCATGCATTGTCAACCCGCAATGATTCTCCCGAAACTGCATCCCGTCCGTTCAGCGCAAGCCGTGACGGATTCATCATGGGTGAAGGTGGCGGTTGTCTCGTTCTCGAGGAACTGGAACACGCCAAGGCACGCGGTGCCAAAATCTATGCGGAAGTTGCCGGCGTAGGAATGTCTGCCGACGCTCATCACCTGACAGCCTCTCACCCCGAAGGTTTGGGAGCCAAGTTAGTGATGCTGAATGCGTTGGAAGATGCAGAAATGAAACCCGAAGAAGTAGATTATATCAATGTTCACGGTACATCTACTCCCGTAGGTGATATTTCGGAAGCAAAAGCAATCAAAGAGGTATTCGGACAGCATGCGTATGAGTTGAACATCAGTTCGACAAAATCCATGACCGGCCACTTGCTGGGCGCTGCCGGTGCGGTAGAATCCATTGCAAGCATCCTCGCCATCAAGAATGGCATTGTTCCTCCGACCATCAACCACGAAGAGGGTGATAACGACGAAAACATCGACTATGACCTGAACTTCACGTTCAACAAAGCACAAAAGCGCGAAGTGAACGTAGCTTTGTCCAATACTTTTGGATTCGGTGGTCATAATGCGTGTGTCATTTTCAAGAAATACGCAGAATAATAAGGTCGTGTTACGTAACCAAATAGATAAAATAAGGCTCTTGTTCCGCAAGGATAGAGAGTCTTATTTTTGTTTTTACAGAATTCTCGGCTTCTTTCCACGTGACATCAAGGTCTATCAGCAGGCTTTGCTGCATAAATCCATCTCCATGCGCTCCGAAAAAGGACGTCCCATCAACAACGAACGGCTGGAATTCTTGGGCGATGCTATCCTCGACGCCATTGTAGGAGATATTGTCTACCGCCATTTCGAAGGACGCCGCGAAGGTTTCCTTACCAATACCCGTTCCAAAATTGTACAGCGGGAAACACTCAACAAACTGGCCGTGGAAATCGGACTGGACAAACTGGTGAAATACTCCACCCGCTCCTCATCCCACAACAGCTACATGTACGGCAATGCATTCGAAGCCTTCATCGGCGCCATTTATCTGGACCAGGGCTACGACCGCTGCAAGCAGTTCATGGAAGAGAAGATTTTCAAAAACTATATCGACCTCGACAAGATGTCTCGCAAAGAGGTCAACTTCAAGTCAAAACTCATCGAATGGAGCCAGAAGAACAAAATGGAGGTGTCATTCGAGCTTATCGAGCAGTTTCTCGACGAAGAATACAATCCGATGTTCCACACCGAAGTCCGCATCGAAGGGATATCGGCAGGTACCGGCGCCGGTTATTCCAAGAAGGAGTCGCAACAAAATGCGGCACAGATGGCATTGAAAAAAATTAAGGATGCCGCTTTCAAGGAGGAAGTCCAGGCAGCCAAGGAGCGAAACCATGCAACAGAAACCTCCACAGAAGAAAATCCCATGGCAGAAGCTGTTGAAGAATCCCCACAAGAAAAATTAGCCGAAACAGATTCCCATCCGACGTCCCTGGACAACTAAGTCATTGTCTTCCGTCACCAGCTTCAACTTGCCCGCAATCTCCTCCAGCGGTGCAGAAGCTATTTCATTCCCCTTCAAGGTAATCATCCGCCCGAACTGCCCGTTGGCAATCAGTTCCGTGGCATGTCCACCCATACGTGTGGAAAGGTTACGGTCAAAAGGTGTGGGTGAGCCGCCCCGCTGAATATAACCCAACACAGTCTCACGGGTCTCGATACCCGTCTCATACTCTATCTCCTGAGCTATATACTCGGCGGCACGCTTCCGCCCGTCCGTCTGTATACCTTCGGCTACCACCACGATGGAGTAAGGCTTTCCTTTCTTCAGCCGATTCAGAATCGTTTCTCCGATACGGTGGATATTATAGGGAATCTCCGGAATCAGAATCACGTCACCACCGCCTGCCATACCGGAGTATAAGGCTATCCAACCTGCCTTGTGCCCCATCACCTCAATCACCATCACCCGCTTGTGCGAGCTGGCCGTGCTGTGCAACCGGTCGATGGCATCCGTAGCAATGCTGACGGCAGAATCGAATCCGAAGGAGAAATCAGTTCCCCAAATATCGTTGTCTATGGTTTTAGGTACAGACACAATGTTCAGCCCCATAGCAGAGAGTTTGGCGGCTGTCTTCTGCGTACCGTTCCCGCCGATACAGACTACACAATCAAGCCCCATCTCTTCGATATTCCGCGCTATCAGTGCCGGTTTGTCCACGCCGGACATCACGCCGTTCTTCTTAAAGGGCTTCTCGCGCGAAGTACCGAGCATCGTACCTCCCAAGTTCAGCAAACCGGATAAGGATTTTTCGGTAAACGACTCCACATCCTTGGTCAGCAGCCCCTGAAAACCGCTGTGAATGCCAATTACTTCCATTCCATAATGGTTGATAGCTGTTTTACATACACCGCGAATGGTAGCGTTGATGCCGGGACAGTCGCCTCCTGAAGTCAAAATACCTATTCTCATGATATTTTTGTTTGAATTATTGTTCTATAGGTCCGTAAAGATAGAAAAAAAAGAGAAAAAAGATAGAGATGCCGATAAATAAGATTATTTTTGCGGTTTAAAATAAGATTTCACAAAGAACGATGAATATTACAAAGTTTCTGAATAAGGTATATTTTGCTCCCCGTCTGAAAGAAATCGAACAATACACCAGCCATGCCGGTGAATTGCAACAGCTTGTACTGCAGCGCCTCGTCCGGACAGCGGCAAACACGGAATGGGGAAAGAAGCATGACTATGCCTCTATCCGTACTTATGAAGATTTCAAGAAGCGCCTTCCCATACAAACTTATGAAGAAGTAAAACCTTATGTAACCCGCCTGCGTGCCGGTGAGCAAAATCTGCTTTGGCCTTCGGAAATACGTTGGTTTGCCAAATCATCGGGTACCACCAACGACAAGAGCAAGTTCCTGCCCGTCAGCCGGGAGTCCTTGCACGACACGCATTACAAGGGAGGCCGGGATGCCGTTGCCATCTATCTGGGACAGAATCCCGAAAGCCGTTTCTTTTCCGGTAAAGGGCTTATCCTTGGAGGCAGCCACGCTCCCAACCTGAACACCAACCACAGTCTTGTAGGCGACCTCTCCGCCATCCTCATAGAAAATATCAACCCGCTGGTAAACTTTGTCCGCGTACCCAGCAAGCAGACAGCCTTGATGGAGCACTTCGAGCCCAAAATGGAGGCCATTGCCCGCGAAACCATCCATGCAAATGTAAGCAACCTTTCCGGTGTACCGTCCTGGATGCTTGTACTCATCAAACATATACTGGAAAAGACGGGAAAGCAGAGCCTTGAGGAGATATGGCCCAACCTGGAGGTATTCTTCCACGGCGGCGTTGCCTTCACTCCCTACCGCGAGCAATACAAAGACGTGATCCGCAGCAGCAAGATGCATTATGTAGAGACTTATAACGCCTCCGAAGGCTACTTCGGCACGCAGAACGACCCTGCCGACCCTGCCATGTTGCTGATGATTGACTACGGTATCTTCTACGAGTTCATCCCGCTTGAAGATGTAGGCAAGGAGAATCCGCGTACCTTCTGCCTCGAGGAGGTGGAGCTGAACAAAAACTACGCCATGGTAATCTCCACTTCTGCCGGTTTGTGGCGATATATGATTGGAGATACGGTGAAGTTCACATCGAAGAACCCCTATAAGTTCGTCATCACCGGACGTACCAAGCACTTTATCAACGCGTTCGGCGAAGAACTGATTGTGGATAACGCGGAAAGAGGACTTGCCAGGGCATGTGCCGAGACCGGTGCACAAGTAGTAGATTACTCTGCTGCTCCCGTGTTTATGGACAAGCATGCCAAATGCCGCCACCAGTGGCTGATAGAGTTTGCACAAATGCCGGACAGCCTGGAGAAGTTCGCCAAAGTATTGGACGACACCCTGAAAGAGGTGAACTCCGACTATGAAGCTAAAAGGCAGAATAACCTGGCGCTGCAACCGCTGGAAATCATCGTCGCCCGTCCCAACCTCTTCCATAACTGGCTGGATAGCAAGGGGAAACTCGGCGGACAGCATAAGGTGCCCCGGCTCAGCAACACGAGGGAGTATATAGAGGAAATGCTGGAACTGAACCGGTAAATTACTATATCATAAAAATCAAGCGCGGATTACGCAAATTACGCGGATAAATTAATAAATCCATGTAATCTGCGTAATCCGCGTTTTACAAATCAGTCAGTACGTTTTGACTTTACTTTTTCATTTCAACAATCAGCCTCAAGGATTAGAAATTATATGCCAGCCCAATTCCCAGCACTTCCTTAAACTGCACCTTGGCGCCCTTCTTCACTCCATTGTCATCAAACGTTTTCACATCATTGTCATACTTCAGAGTTGTATTGATGGTAGCCGACAATACTTTATTGATTTTCATGCTGATAAGTACATCCCAATTCACATCTATGTTTCCAAAATCTTTGCTGTAAGGAGTAAAGAAATCAGCCGTAGTAATCAGATTCACATTCTCCATCACGGGCAATTCAGCACGGGCTTTCACAAAAGCGCCACCCTCTATCTTGAAGTGGTCACCCGGGTCTACACCAAAAGCGCCCAAATCGGAAAGATAGTCATCAGTCACGAAAGTCATCTTGGTGGAAACGGGTGAAAGCAGTAGAGAATAGTTACTCTTAGGCCTCCATTCCATACCCAGGGCGATATTCGAATAGGCAGGAGCAAAGAAATTGGAAATCTGGTGCTCTTTGTCAGGATAGTCATATCCTTTGGCAAACTGGGTATTCAAATCACCCATCAGTGTATAGAACCAGACGTTGTCTGTAGAATATCCCAACTGAGTGGAAAGCCCTATTTTATCACTACTTTTCCTCATCCCCTGAGATTTGGTTTTCGACAAGCCATAGTCCAGCACCATGTTGGTGACCCAGAGCCAGTTTCCTTTCTTGTGTGTCAGTGATGCATTCAAGTAGGCATTTCCAGCAATGGAATTCTCACCTCCTGCCGACCAGTTGGCCATGGCAGTCTGTGACATATTAAGACCAGTCACTCCTTTCAATACCCAAGCTCCCTCCTGATAACCTTTATCATCCGTCTGAGCATAAGTTATGGTTGCTAAAGCAGCAAACAACATTACAATATATATCCTTTTCATATTACAGTTCGTTTTAAAAGTTTCTCCACTAGTGTCCACTAAAAATTTTTTGGTCACTAGTCGGTTAAAAATTAAATAAATTCGATTCACTTGAATCATTTAGCTCTTTGATATTTTTGAAATTCGATTTGTCGAACAAATCTCTAAGATGAGTTTTATCGGTTAGCGAGATGCCGAGTATTTGCAAGGTTTCGTAGATGCTTCGCTCTAACTTCATATCGTGTTGTACTATCGCCACAAGGCAGTAAGTAATTATGGCACAATATATTTGTATGCGTACAGCATTCTCCGAAGTTCCCCAAAACCTCTTTATCTTAAGGTGTTGTTTAATCCATTTGAAAACAGCTCCACACTCCATCTATTTCGGTATAACCGAGAAATCAGCTCAGCCGAAGCGTCAAGATTGTTCGTCAGGAAAATGTATCGTGTGCCACTTTCGGGGTCTTCAACAATGAGCTTTCTAAGTTCATCGGGGTAATCCTTGGAACTTTTATAAACCGTAAAACATCCGATGACATCAGAAATGACACCTTCAGGCAATCTTCGCTTCCACGTTTTGGGCTTGATGCGTACATTGGTTTTGGCTCGTACAACGAAGAAAGCACCTATGCGGTCTATCGTATACAAGTTGCCAAAATCGTTGTAACCACGGTCAAATATATAATGCGCACCACGTTCATAAGGAATCACAGACATCGCTTTTGTATCGTGAATATTAGCAGGAGTAATATGCACAAATGCAGGAACTTCCGCTTCCACATCGTAGAGCGTATGCATCTTGATTCCGCCTTTATGCTTGCGGAATTTAGCCCACTCGAACACTGACAGACAAAGGTCAATCGTGGTGGAATCAAAAGCATAGACATGACCGTCAAGCTCAAAGATTCTTTCGATTCTACGCTTGCGCGCTTCGGCTATCATGAAGGTTGCATATTCCTGGAAGATGCGATAGTCACGTTGCTCGTTAGCCTTGCTAAGATTGCTTCGTGTTACGGACTTGCCGATTCCCAGATGATAGAGTTTTCCGGTGTGAGCCTCCAGTGACACGATGAGGTCTCTTAAACTCTCACGGTTGGAAAGTTGACCGAACATCATCGTAAGCAACTGATTCCAACAGGTATAGCTTTTAATGTATTTGTTGCCTTCATACTTCTTGACGATACGCAAGAACTTGAACTCATCAAGAAATGTGACTAATTGAGAAAAAACATATTTGTCTTTATTCATAACAGTCTGATTCAGACTGCAAAAGTAATTTCAAATCGTTGCGCACCAAATACCATTACAACAAACTGAATTTCAACAATTTCAAAGAACGACTATGATTTTTTAGTGGACACTAATGAAGTTTCTCATAAAAAGACGTCTCATAAAATTAACAACATTTACTATCTTTTGTTCGAGAAGCTATAAAACGAATGTAAGGTTCAGAGAATAATTCCACCGCCCAACAAGTATCCGTCCTTATCATAGAAAGCCGCTGCCTGCCCGGGTGCAATGGATTCCAGCGGCTCTATCAGACGGACACGTAACAGACCTTCCACCGTAAGAGTCACCCTGCACCGGTTTGCCTGCTTACGGTAGCGTATCTTCACAATAACCTCGTTTGCACCCAGCACACGACTATTCTCCACCAGGTTCCAGTCTCCCAGCCACATTTCCTGCCTGTAGAGGGAAGAGAGCGGAGCTAAAACGACTTCATTGCTTTCCACTCTTGTCTCTTTCACAAAAACAGCCTTGTTCAGATGGATACCCAAGCCCCTACGTTGCCCTACGGTATAAAACGGATAGCCCTCATGCCATCCCAAGAAATCCCCCTTTTCATCGACGAATCTACCTTTACCGGGTAATAGTGTTTCAGGAACCTCACGCTTCAAAAAGGAACGGTAATCCAAAGGGCAAAAGCACACACCTATACTGTCTTTCTTCGCAGCCACCTGCCCGAAACCACGCTCCGCCGCATACGAGCGCGCCTCATTTTTCGTAATATCTCCCATCGGAAGCAACATACGCTGCAGGATGTCCTGCTTCAATCCCCACAGAAAGAAAGTCTGGTCTTTGTCCTTATCTGCAGCAGGAGCTATATAATACTTTCCTCCGGACAAGACTTTACGCACATAATGTCCGGTAGAAATCCAATAAATCCCCTTTTCATCGGCTATTTTAGCCAACAGTGCCCACTTCAGCTCATTATTGCAGACCGTGCAAGGAACGGGAGTGCGTCCCCTTAGATACTCTTCCACAAAATAGCGGATAATACGCGAACGGAAAAGCTCGCGTGCATCATAGGTAATGTGTTTCATCCCCAGCTTCAGGGCCAGAGCCCGTGCATCTTCCAAATACCCGGTCTCATCTCCTGCCTCATAGAAACGGAAAGTCACGCCAGTCACCTCATAACCGGCTTCCTGCAACCTCATGGCGGCCACGGAACTATCCGTGCCGCCACTCATGCCAAGCAATACACGTTTATCTGACTTCATGGATACAAAAGTAATAAACGAAGGTGAAATCCGTTGCATTTACTCTTATAAAACAGAATATCATTATAGATTTTCACAGATTTATTATACCTTTGTACTCCTAAAAGAACTAATAATCAACTGTTATGGAACATCAACTGACCATTTACAACACTTTAAATAGAAAAAAAGAGCTGTTCGTACCGCTGCATGCACCGCATGTAGGCATGTATGTCTGCGGACCGACCGTGTACGGTGACCCGCACTTGGGACATGCACGCCCTGCCATCACTTTCGACCTGCTGTTCCGCTACCTGACGCACATCGGCTACAAGGTGCGCTATGTCCGCAACATTACCGACGTGGGCCATCTGGAGCACGATGCCGACGAAGGTGAAGACAAGATTGCGAAAAAAGCCCGTCTGGAACAACTGGAGCCAATGGAAGTGGCACAGTACTACATCAACCGCTATCATAAGGCGATGGATGCATTGAATGTGCTGTCTCCCAGTATCGAGCCACATGCCAGCGGCCACATCATCGAACAGATAGAACTTGTAAAGGAGATATTGAAGAACGGATATGCCTATGAAAGTGAAGGTTCCGTTTATTTCGATGTAGAAAAATACAACAAGGACCATCACTACGGCAAGCTCTCCGGACGCAACCTGGATGATGTTCTCAACACCACCCGCGAACTGGACGGACAGAGCGAGAAGCACAATCCCGCAGACTTTGCCCTCTGGAAATGTGCGCAACCGGAACACATCATGCGTTGGCCTTCCCCGTGGAGCGACGGCTTCCCCGGCTGGCACGCCGAATGTACAGCCATGGGAAAGAAATACTTGGGCGAGCACTTCGACATTCATGGTGGCGGTATGGACCTTATCTTCCCGCATCACGAATGCGAGATTGCACAATCCGTAGCTTCCCAAGGAGAAGATATGGTACATTATTGGATGCACAACAACATGCTGACCGTGAACGGACAGAAAATGGGTAAGTCTTACGGTAACTTCATCACATTGGAAGAGCTCTTCAAAGGCACACACCCCATGCTGGAGCAAGCCTACAGCCCAATGACCATCCGCTTCTTCACCCTGCAAGCCCACTACCGCAGTACGGTAGACTTCAGCAACGAAGCTCTGCAAGCCGCCGAAAAGGGATTGGCAAGACTGATGGATGCTGTACATGGACTGGACAAGATTACCCCTGCTGCAACCTCCACCATAGACGTGAAATCCCTGCGTGCCAAGTGTTACGAAGCCATGAATGATGACTTGAACTCACCGATTGTCATCGCCCACCTCTTCGACGGCGCCAAGATGGTAAACAATATCCTGGCTGGAAACGATTCCATCACAGCCGAAGACCTGAAAGAATTGAAGGAAACCTTCCACCTCTTCTGCTTCGACATCTTAGGATTACAAGAAGACAACGCCTCCAACGAAGAGCGTGAAGCTGCCTTCGGCAAAGTAGTGGACATGCTATTGGAAGAGCGTTCAAAGGCAAAAGCCAACAAAGATTGGGCTACATCCGACAAAATCCGCAATGAACTCACCGCGCTCGGTTTCGAGATTAAGGACGGTAAGGACGGAAGCGAATGGAAGCTGAATAAATAACGAAGGTATCATAACTCACCACAGAATCATACAGATTGGGGTAAGTTTTAGGCAGAAGAACAAAAGAACATATTTTTCTCTTGTTCTTCTGTTCTTTTAACTGAAAAATAAAATCTGTATAATCCTATGGTGATTGTGTATTTTGATACATCCCTGTTAGAATACGAATCCGAACCCGGCATACCACCCTACTTTCTTCGTCTGGTTGGACCAATTCAATTGTATCTCCACTGGTCCCAGAAAACTCTTGTACATATAGCCGATGCCTACCCCTGCCATATCAACCGATTCGGAAGAGTCAAGAATCTGATGAAACCTCCCGGAGTTTCGCCCATAACTGCCCATCACTGATATATACTGGTTTTTCAAGATACGCTGTCTGAGGTTCAGCCCTGCAACCAGCAATGCGGCTTGTGACAGTTCCGCACGGTTGATGCCCGTAAACGGTATCTGCTGTGGCATATAGCGCCCCGGTATGGTTCCCCCCACCATATTAATGATGGCAAAAGGATAATTACCGCTTCCGGACAATACGCGTCCATAAAACGAAGGAGTGACAGTGAACTTACTCGAGGGAGAGAAACATCCCTGCCAACGGGCATCGAAAACAGAAATAGGATTGTTGTCCTTATACTGGAAGAAGTTATCCGTATAGAGATGATAGGATACCGCCCACGACATACCTTTTGTAGGGGCGCTCCTCTCATTCAAGTTGTTGAACACAAGTCCGGCAAAGTAACTGAATAAGGACGAATTTTCAAACAGTGCCGAAGCTAACGGGTCGAGCGACAGCAAATCATGATAGTGGTAGTAATCAAAGTCAATGCCCAGACTGACCTGGATATTGTTCCAGTCCTTCGCCGCCCCCATACGGACCAGCTGATGTGTAAAAGTCAAATCCAGCGCCCGTTTGCCTTCATTATAAATATTCATATCTTTATAGTCGAACTGATAGGCAAGTCCTGCCTGCCATCCACCGTCCCATTGATAACCATATCCAAGTCGTGCCAGTGTACGCTTGCCCAGACGGGCGGTGAGGCTGACCAGCGACTCCGCGCTGCCGGCCGAAATAGAAGTCCGTATTTGCCTGCAACGCCGCCAGTTCTTCCGTATCAAAACGAAAACCGACATTCAACTTGTTCTCCCGTACAGCAGGGACGGCTATTTGGGAATCAACGGGAATCTCCCTATCAACAGCCGCGCCAGGCAAGCGGAAAGGTCCCGGACGGCGAGGCTGATAATCTTCTGCAAGTCCCAGCTTCCGTTTCAGGGCAAGCAGTCCGTCCCAACTGTCCATGGCAGCACGCTCTCCCCGCACCATCAAAGTGTCGATGGCCTCTTTGGTGAAACTTGCAGCCGAATAGCCGGTGACATCCACCTTTATCAATACGTCGGTATTACGCAGATTCTCACGGTATTTCTTCTCTCCTTGCAGATTGATGATTTGCCCGAAGATGTCTTTCACCGATTTCAGCTCGGAAGCCTTAAGCAGCGGACTCTGCACATCCACCCCGATAATGTAGTCGGCCCCCATGGCAAGCGCCACATCTACCGGATAGTTATTCACCATTCCACCGTCCACCAACACCATTCCATCCAGGTCTACCGGAGCAAACACACCGGGAATGGACATGCTGGAACGCATGGCAGTAGCCAGTATTCCCTCATGGAACACTACTTCGCTGCCATTCACCAGATTTTCCGACACGCAGGCAAACGGAATAGGCAGACGGCTAAAATCCACAGAATCCTGGTAACCTTCTGTCAATGTGGAGAACAAACGTGCCAGGTTCTTCCCTTTTATGATACCCGCATCCGAAACAGCGGCAGATTTCAAAGAAAACGGAATGGAGAGTACATAGCGCTCCGACTTCAACCGGTCATCCAGCAACACATCCTTAGGATTGGGGGCATCCGAGAGCAAGAATTTCCAGTTCTGGGCATTCACCATACTGTCCAATTGCTGTGGGGTATATCCGATAGAATACAAACCGCCCACAATGGCCCCCATACTAGTGCCCACCACATAATCTATAGGGATACCCGCTTCTTCAATTACTTTCAGAGCACCGATATGCGCCGTCCCTTTGGCGCCACCCCCACTGAGTACGACAGCCACTTTCGGACGCCCGGACGCCCAAAGGACCATCGGCAAAAACAACAAACAAGCCCATAGTCTATACTTCATCTCCATCATTTACTTAATACGTATTGGTAATTTATTCCACTCTGAATCAAACAACCCGCTCCGACAAATAGTTCACTATCAGTCGAAGCGGGTCGCAAAAAACGTTCAAGCAATTTATGGAGGATTATCTATAACCCATTTCCAATCAATAAGGTATCATATCCTTCAAGATACCTTCCTTATACCAAGGATCATCAATCTCTTTCAACACTTTGCCCATCTCTGCGCAAAGGTCTTTTACGACTTCTTGGTTTTCTTCCAAAGAAAGGTTATTCATCTGATACGGGTCCTTTTCATCGTCAAACAACAAACTTTTGACCAGCTTATGGTTTTCGCGGTCAATGTAGAGCGCCAGCGTGTAGCGCGCCGATTTAAAGCCGCGCGACGAAGGGAAGTAGGAACGGACCATGCCTTCCGCATCCTTCTCACCGTCCAGGTTCTGGATGTAGAGAGCGCCGGTGGGACGTACAATATCCGCCTTTTCATCGAAGAAAAGCGGTGCATAGTTGCGCCCCTGCACCTCGGCCGGAATGGAGTCGGCAAGACCGGCAAGCCCCAACAAGGTAGGCATGATGTCCGGCGAGGAAAGCATCAAGTCGTCCACGCGAGGCTTAATCTTATCGGGAAAACGCACCAAGAAAGGAACGTTCATGGACTCGGAGTACGGGGAATTCTTCGGGTCTTCCGTATGCTGGCTACACATGGTCTCTCCATGGTCGGAGGCAAACACGACAATGGTATTCTTGTCCAGCCCGAGTTCCTTCAAGGCATCAAGTATCTGACCGAAAGCACGGTCGACACCCGTCACAGAAGCAAAGTAGTAGCGTGCACTCTCTGCCTTGAGCATCTTGGAGTCGGCATTCGGACGGACGAGCAAGCTGTCCAGAGGCTGGTTTTTATAGAGATTGAAATCTTCCTCCATACAGTCGTCCAAAGAACGGTACGGACTATGGGGAGGATTCATGCCTACCATAATGAAGAAAGGTTTCTTCGGGTCGCGTACATTCCCCTCGTTCTTCAGATAAGACACCACCTTGCCCGATTCGTGTAACGGTGACCACTCGCGCGGGTCGTGGCGACGGCCTTCCGTATCCCAGTAATGCGGATTCTTGTGTTCGTCAAAGGTACCGTAAGAATACCAGTAATTGAACCCATGACGACGTTCTTTCGGCGTATAGGCATCCCATGCAGGTACACGGTCTTCCACATACTGTCCGGGACGTTCGGGGTCGTTGGGGGTAGGAAAGTCGGCATGCAGTTTGCCAAAGTAGGCACAGTCATATCCGGCATTGCAGAAAACATCACTCACACACACAGCATCCTCACGCAGGGAGCTGATGGGACGGCTCGAATTGCAATTCAATGGAATACCACTCTTATTAGGATACATTCCCGTCAACAGAGAACCACGGTGGGGACTGCTCAACGGGCAGTTGCTCATGGCAGATGTCAATACCACCGACTCCCGGGCAAAATCATTCAAGCGTGGGGTATGCACCGGGTCATTCCGAAAGTTCACTTTCTCGCGAAAACCTTCCTGGCCCCAGAACTCCATCGCCTGATTACGGTATTGGTCGGGAAAAACGTAAATGACATTCGGCTGGACGGATTGTTCCGCCTGCGGGGCTTTACAGCCCTGCAAGGCGAACAAACCTAAACCACCTAACAAAATATTTAATTGAGTTTTCATTTTTCCAAGTCTCTTTTACGCATCAATCCTTCCAGGAAGTAATAGTCGGCATAATTCAGCGGTACATCAATCTCCGCACCGTGAGGAATACTGCCCACAGAGTGCATCAGGATGAAGTTGCCGTTGGTACCCACCTTGGCACGGTAGGAAGGAGAAGCGAGGCTTTCCATAATCCGGTCGGCGGTTTCCTTGTATCCCTTATCCGGCAGATAAGTACTCAGCTCGTAAAGGGCGGACGCCGTGCAGGCAGCTGCCGAAGCATCGCGAGGTTCATTCGGGATATTGGGAGCATCGAAATCCCAGTAGGGAACCAAGTCTTCCGGAAGATTCTTGTTGTTGAAGATAAAGTTGTAGACCTTTTCAGCCTGTTCCAGGTATTTGGCATCGTGTGTATAGCGATAGCACATGGTATAGCCGTACAAGGCCCACGCTTGTCCACGTGCCCAAGCAGACTCGTCGGCATAGCCTTGTGCAGTCTGTCTCTTACGGACTTCACCGGTTTCGGGGTCATAATCCACCACATGATAGCAGCTGTTGTCCTCACGGAAATGGTTAGCCATAGTCGTATCGGCGTGCTTCCGGGCTATGTTATAGAAAGTGGAGTCGCCGGACAGCTTGGAAGCTTCGAACAGCAGTTCGAGGTTCATCATATTATCAATGATAACGGGACATTTCCAGCCACGTTCAGCCTGCCACCCCTTGTCTGCATCCCATGACTGAAGTACGCCTGCTGCAGGGCGGAAACGGGTAGACAATGATTTGGCTGTCTGTATGATGACCGGCTTGTACTCCTCCTTACCCGCAAAACGGTATCCGTTCAGGTAGCTGCTGCCAATCATAAAGCCCACATCATGGTGCCAGGTAAGGTATTGTACCGAATCCAAATCCTCGGTATACTTCTCTGCCAGCGGCAGCCACTTCTGGTCACCGGTCAACTCGTACATATGCCAGATATTACCGGGGAAGAAGCCGGAACACCAATCGTCGATAGGTACATAGACAATGTTCCCATCCTTATCAATGGTACGGGGATTAAGGATTTTACCGGATTTTTCGATAATGTCTGTCTGAATTGTCTCCTGAGCCACAGCATTATCAATGTTTTCTTGGATAAAGTTGCTTTCAGCCTGCTTTTGCCCTGCGCAACCTGCCAATACAAGGAGGGAGATTCCCAATGTAGTGAGGACTGTTTTCATAATAAGGGATTTATTTATTAAGAGTTTATGATTTTTCCTGCTGCAAAAGTAGAGCAAGTGTACAGATTTGACCCGCCTAAATAATTCAATTAATGGCTAAAATCGTTACTTTTGCGTCCGGAAGCACATATTTTCCACCCATTAATCATTAATCACTAAACATTAATCATTACTCCCCATGACCGCACAAGAGTTTTTTAAGAACGACCGCTTCGCCACGAATGCAGGTGTAGAACTGATAGAAATAAAGGAAGGATACAGCAAGGCACGCCTGGTTATCACGGCAGAGCATCTCAATGCGGGAGGCCGTACGCAAGGGGGTGCCATCTTCACCCTTGCCGACCTGGCACTGGCAGCAGCAGCCAACTCCCACGGAACATTGGCCTTCTCTCTTTCGTCCAATATCACCTTCCTGCGCAGCAGCGGACCGGGCGATGTACTGTATGCCGAAGCACGCGAACGCTACATCGGCCGCACCACCGGATATTACCAGATCGACGTCACCAACCAGGAGGGAAAACTGATTGCCACTTTCGAATCCAGTGTATTTAGAAAAGGGGATAACATCACTTTTTCCTTACCACAGACGTCATCGGATAGCGGTTGCCCCGGACACTCTTGAAGAATGCCTTGGCCGAACCGAAATTCAAATACATGTCCAAGCGAATGGGAAGGTGGTTCTTATCATCGGATACGAAGAAGGTGATGACCTCCTTCTCCTTACCTTTCTTGTACTCTACGAAAGAGAATACCAAGCAGCGGTAAACGGTGTCGTTATTCGCCTTGACCTCCTCCTTGCCGCGGTAAATCAACGTCTGCTCTTCCACCCTGCGTCCTGTGGCCATGGGAAAGAGTATCTTCTGCCCTACCTTGTAGTCTTTAGGGTCATAAGAGCGCGCCTGCGCCAAAATGCTCAACATATCGAAGATACAGCGACTATCACTGTATTCCATCTCCTGAGCCTCACGCACGGGATTGTGCCAGGTGCGTCTCTGCTTTACATTCGCCAGTCCGTCCGAGTAGGAGAACCAAGCCTCGTCCACCGTATGGCGGCTTCCCTCCTCCGCCGCTTTACGGAAGTAGAGCGGCTCCAACCTATCGCTGACATAACAAGTCAACGTATCACGCATCTTGAAGAAAAAATCGGTCTTTTTACTGCCTACACAAAGCAAGTTAAAGCGAAATGCAGGCTCGGAATGGTAAGTCGTGGCATTGGTAGTGAGGCTTGCCAGACCCACCTTCTTCCAAATGAACTTCCAATTGAAATATAAATCGTACATGACATGCTCGCCCGACTGGAAAGCTTCATTCTTTGCAGTACATTGGGCCTGAACAGACTGGGAGGTTCCCAAACAGACCGCTCCCACCATTAATAGAATGAACAATTGCTTCCGCCTAATAGCTATGGCCTCTACCACTGTTGCGGCTGCTATTGCCACTGCGGTTATTTTTGTTCCTGTTTTGCTTTTTCTTGTCTTCATCTGGTTTTTGTTTTTTTAGTTCGTCCGGCTTCTGCCTATCCAGGGACTTGGCCTTAATATCCCATTCCTGGGTCAAATCAAAGTTCGCTTTAAGCTCCAGAACCATCGGATAATAGTAAACCATTTCAGGCTGGCGCTTCTCGGCATAGTTTCCCGTATCCCAGACGCCATTCCCATTCGTATCATTTATCAGCCGCGCTCCATATTTGCCCGGATTGAGGAAATAGAAATCGGCTTTCCCATCCACCACCGGCACCGTGCGCAGCACTTTGTCCTGACCGTCCAGTAGTTCCACAAAAGCCAGAGAGTCCGCTCCATGCACATTAAAGAATATCTGCCCGTACTCTTCCAGCTTCTTGGCCTTGAAGTCCTTCTTTATCTTGTCGGAGAACAACCCGTACAATCCGCGTATGGCAGCAGAATCCACTTCAAATGTATAGCTTTCGCCGGGTGCCCATTCGGCAAACAGATTATAACGCTTCAAGTCCAAAGAGTCGCGCATAAAGTCGAACGGGATATCCTGCCACAACGAGTCCACTTTCAGTTTCAGATGGAAAGCGGTGGTATCTATGCTTGCCACCGGCTCCGTAAACGACAGAGTAAGATAATCATATACATCGATTGCAGAAGGGGCATACACATCTACAGCCAGGAATTCCGTCGGCTCGGGCTCTTCCACCTCACCTCCCTTCAACTTCTTCTTTTTCTTCTCACGCTCTTTCTGTTCCTTTTCCTTCGCTTCCTGCTTCTGCTTCTGCTGCTTGTCGTATGTCAACTTCGCCAGCACATTCAAAGTATCGGTACGGGGTACCAATCGTTTCAGGCTATCCGTATACAAATAGGTGATACTCATTTTCAGGGAATCCTGCTTATAGAGCAGAGAATCCTTTATCCAATAATGAATCGTATCGTTCCGGCCGGTAGGCTGTTCTATAACAAACGCATCTTCCTCATTAAAGTTCAATCCTTTCAATAAAGGCAACGTGTCTGCCGGAGCAGTGAAATAGAGCGAAAACTTCTCCGGAGTCAACCGTTCGGCCTTCAAAAAACGTTGCGAGAAGGAAAGCTCCTTGAAAGCACGCAGCAGAACATCATCCGGAAGGTAGTGGGTATATTGACGTTCTACAATCGTATCTACTGTCAGCGAGTCTATCCAGGTCGTATCCTGGCGCATGCGCTCTTCCATGGAAGGAATGATGATAGAGTCATTAAAAGCTATCACTTCCGTCGGCTGGGAATAGGCAAAATTCTGGTCGGCATCCTGCAAGGCATAAATGCGATACTTGCCGGGAGCCACTCCACGGATAGAGAAGCGTCCGCGACTGTCCGTACGCCCCACCCGCTCAAAAGGAAGTTTGGTAAAAGCGGAGTCGGCCAGATTGGCATGCAGACCGACCAGCATTCCTTTCACCGGTTCAAGATTGGCCGCATTCAGTACTGTACCGGCCACAGCCATAGAGTCGAGACGGTCGCCCGTAGAGAAAGAATAGAAGAAATTCTCCAAGGGATTCCCCTCATTATTATCCTGGATGGCATCACCAAAATCGAATGTATAAGTAGTATTGGGTTTCAATGTATCCTGCAGAGTGATGACCACCTTCTTCCCATTAGACTTAATTTCGGGCTGCTGCACCTGCGGAGGGGATATTACAATCTTCTCATTCGGCTTGTCAAGCTTGATAAATTCATCGAACTCAATGGAAAGTTTATTTTTATTGTGATGGAGTGCGCCGGGCGTGGGAGTACCGGAAATAAAACGCGGAGGAGTCTCATCATAAGGTCCTCCTTCAATACGGCCCACACTGGCACAAGAATACAGTGCGGCAGCTATGGCAACACCCCCCAACAACCTGCGGAAAAGCGGCTTCATTTTAGTATGGCGTTTACGTTCTAACATGCTGCAAAAATAAAGGTTATCTGCCAATTAGCGGTATGCTTTACAGTATTTTAATCAAAAAATGTCCTTTCGTTCTCATCTATGTATGAAACATAGTTAAAAAAGGAAGTGTTTCACACCTTATATACTAAGAAAAGAATATTTTTGCAGACGAAAACTGAATAGGAGTATTCAGTTTTCTTTTTCCTACCTTATTTCTAAATCATGAATTACACACAAAAACGCCTTTCAAGAATCGAAAAAAAGAAGAATATAAAATTATACAGAGAACAAAAAAGAGTATGAAGAGTAGATTAGTATTATTGGCATGTTGCCTGGCACTGCTCAGCAGTTGCGGACAAGGCGACAAAGGAACGGGTAAAGCTCCCGAATTTGCAGTGATTGAGGCAAAGACCACCACTGCCAACTTGACAAACAGCTACCCTGCTACTATCAAGGGTAAACAAGATGTAGAAATCCGCCCGATGGTGAGTGGGTTCATCACAAAATTGCACGTGGATGAAGGCGCAACAGTGCGCAAAGGACAAGTGTTGTTCAGCATCGACCCCGTACAGTATCAGGCAGCCGTAAATTCGGCCAAAGCTGCTGTTGAAACAGCCAAAGCTGCCGTAAACACACAAGAACTGACTGTAAACAACAAACGTGAACTGAACAAGAAAAACATCATCAGTGACTACGATTTGCAAATGGCCGAAAACCAGCTGGCACAGACAAAGGCACAACTGGCACAAGCCAATGCCCAATTGGTCAATGCCAAGAACAATTTGTCATACACCAGTGTAACCAGCCCCAGTGACGGTGTAGTAGGTAGCATTCCCTACCGCGTAGGTAGCTTGGTTAGTCCTTCCGTAGCCAGCCCGCTGACTACCGTTGCCGACATCTCCGAAATGTACGCCTACTTCTCCATGACCGAACGCCAACTCTTGTCACAGATTCGTGAAGGCGGTAGCACCAAGGAAATTCTGGAAAAGATGCCGGATGTACAGTTGCAGCTCATCGACGGGACCATGTATGCCGACAGTGGCCGCGTGGAGACAATCAGCGGAGTCATTGACCAGACTACCGGTTCGGTAACCATGCGTGCCCTCTTCCCCAACAAGCACAACGTGCTGCGTAGTGGAAGCACCGGCAATGTGGTATTCCCCAACCCGCTGCATGATGTCATCATGATTCCACAGTCTGCCACTACCGAAATCCAGGACAAGCAGTTCGTATTCGTACTGCAACCGGACAACACGCTGAAAAATACCGAAGTTAAAGTGTTCAGCTTAGACGACGGCAAGTATTATTACGTGACGGAAGGTTTGAAAGCAGGCGAAAAAATCGTTATCGAAGGGGTACAGAACCTGAAGGACGGACAGTCCATCACGCCCATCACGCCTGCTGAAAAGGAAGCCGAATACCAGAAGGCCCTAAAAGACCAGAAAGAAGGCAATATTCAGACTGCGTTTCAATGAAAGAATGAAAAATAAAAAAATTCTTCAATTTTTAATTCCTTAATTGTTCATGAAATGAAATTAGATAGATTTATTAACCGTCCGGTACTATCAACGGTAATTTCCATCCTGATAGTAATCTTAGGAGTTATTGGTCTGGCTACCTTGCCTATCACCCAATACCCGGACATTGCACCTCCCACCGTATCGGTAAGTGCGACTTACCAAGGTGCCAATGCCCAAACGGTGCTTAACTCCGTTATCGCTCCGCTGGAGGACCAGATTAACGGTGTGGAAAATATGATGTATATGAGTTCGAGCGCCACCAACAGCGGTTCGGGCGACATCTCCATCTACTTCAAGCAAGGTACCGACCCCGATATGGCAGCGGTGAACGTACAGAACCGCGTTTCCATGGCGCAAGGCTTGCTGCCTGCCGAAGTTACCAAAATCGGTGTAACCACCCGTAAGCGCCAGACTTCCATGTTGATGGTATTCTCCATCTATGATGAAAAAGACCAGTACAACATCGAGTTCCTGGAAAACTACGCCAACATCAACCTTATCCCTGAGGTGAAACGTGTCAACGGTGTGGGCGATGCCATGGTATTGGGACAAGACTACTCCATGCGTATCTGGCTGAAACCTGATGTAATGGCCCAATACAAACTTATCCCCAACGATGTGGTTGCCGCCTTGAGCGAACAGAACATCGAAGCGGCTCCCGGCCAGTTGGGTGAGCGCGGTAACCAAACCTACCAGTATACTCTGCGTTACAAAGGACGTCTGCAACAAACTACGGAGTTTGAGAACATTGTCATCAAGGCTTTGGAGAACGGTGAAATACTCCGTTTGAAGGACGTAGCAAGTGTAGAACTGGGTCGTCTGTCATACGGATTCAACAATATGGTAAACGGACATAAAGCCGTGAGTTGTATCATTTTCCAGATGGCAGGCAGTAATGCCACGCAGACCATCTCGGATATCGAGGCCCTACTGGACGACTATTCCAGCAAACTGCCCGCCGGCTTGAAGATAAACATTGCACAGAGTGCCAACGACTTCCTCTTCGCTTCCATACATGAGGTAATCAAGACATTGATCGAGGCCTTTATCCTGGTGTTCATCGTAGTGTATATCTTCCTGCAGGATATGCGCTCCACGTTGATTCCCGCCATCGCCATTCCCGTGGCGTTGATTGCCACCTTCTTTGTATTGAAACTGATTGGCTTCAGTATCAACTTGCTGACCCTTTCGGCCATGGTGCTTGCCATTGCGATTGTGGTCGATGATGCCATCGTCGTCGTCGAGGGCGTCCATGCCAAGCTGGACCAGGGCTACAAATCGGCCCGTACAGCTTCCATCGACGCCATGAGTGAACTGGGTGGTGCCATCGTCTCCATTACGTTGGTGATGATGTCCGTATTCGTTCCCGTGAGCTTCATGGGAGGTACGGCAGGTACTTTCTACCGTCAGTTCGGTTTGACCATGGCGATTGCCATCGGTTTCTCGGCTCTGAACGCCCTGACCTTGAGTCCTGCGCTGTGTGCCATCTTCTTGAAACCTCATAATGGAGGACACGAAAGTCTGAAAGAGCGTGTAGGCGTTGCCGCCAAGGAAGCGCGCAAAATTATGATTGCACGTTATGCCGACTCTATAGGCCGGTTGATGCGTCCCGGCATTACACTGCTCTTCGTGACGGTAGCTATCCTGGGCATGATTTTCGGTCTGTTCAGCTTCAGCGAACACCCCATTCTGTGTAGCTTGATGATTATCATCAGTGTGCTGGCGTTGGCAGGTATGACTACCGACAAGTTCAAACAATCCTTCAATGACTCATACAACGGTATCCTGGGCAAGTATAAGAAACAAGTGCTGTTCTTCATCCAGAAACGCTGGATATCGGCAGGACTGGTTATCGGCTCTATTGTACTGTTGGGCGTATTCATGCAGATAACCCCGACCGGTATGGTGCCCAACGAAGACACCGGTACCATCATGGGCGCTGTGACACTGCCTCCGGGCACTTCACAAGAACGCGCACAAGAGATTTTGAACCGTGTGGACAGCTTGGTTGCTGCAGACCCTGCCGTACAGTCACGTACCGTTATCTCAGGTTATAGCTTCTTGGGCGGTCAAGGCCCCTCCTACGGTTCACTCATCATCAAGCTGAAGAACTGGGAAGAACGTTCCACGATGCAGAACTCCACGATTGTGTACGCCACTTTGTACATGCGCGCCCAAAAGATTATCAAGGAAGCGCAGGTATTGTTCTTCGCGCCGCCTATGATTCCGGGTTACTCGGCTTCAAGCGACATCGAGTTGAACATGCAGGACAAGACGGGTGGTGATTTGGACCACTTCTTCGACGTGGTGAACAACTATACTGCTGCCCTGGAAGCGCGTCCGGAAATCAACTCCGCCAAGACCTCCTTCAACCCCCACTTCCCGCAATACCAGCTGGACATTGATGCTGCCGCTTGTAAGAAAGCAGGCATCAGCCCCAATGATATCTTGACTACCTTGCAGGGATATTACGGTGGTTTGTATGCTTCCAACTTCAACAGCTTCGGTAAGATGTACCGCGTAATGGTACAAGCCGAACCTGATGCTACCAAGAATATGGAAACACTGCAAAGCATCAAGGTGCGCAACGGCAACGAGATGGCACCTATCACGCAGTTCATCTCCATCAAGAAAGTATATGGTCCTGACGTCATCAGCCGTTTCAACCTCTACACCTCCATGAAGGTGATGGTGGCTCCCGCATCAGGCTACACTTCCGGTCAGGCTCTGCAAGCCATTGCCGAAGTGGCGCAGGAAAACCTGCCTGCCGGTTTCGGTTATGAGTTGGGAGGTATGGCGCGTGAAGAGGCCGAAACGAGTGGCAGCACTACGGGACTCATCTTCATATTGTGCTTCGTATTCGTTTATCTGTTGCTGAGTGCCCAGTACGAAAGCTACATCCTGCCTTTATCCGTATTGCTGTCCGTGCCGTTCGGTCTGCTGGGTAGCTTCCTCTTTGTAGGCGGTATAGGCGCATTGGGCAGCATCCCGGCACTGAAAATGATTCTGGGTACGATGTCCAATGACATCTATATGCAGATTGCCCTCATCATGTTGATGGGTCTGTTGGCCAAGAATGCCATCTTGATTGTAGAGTTTGCCCTCGAACGCCGCAGAATGGGTATGAGTATCACCTGGGCAGCCGTATTGGGTGCCGCAGCCCGTCTGCGTCCTATCTTGATGACGTCGTTGGCAATGATTGTCGGTCTGCTCCCGCTGATGTTTGCTTCCGGTGCGGGTGCCAACGGTAACCGTACGCTGGGTACGTCTGCCATCGGCGGTATGTTAATCGGTATGATTCTGCAAATCTTCATAGTGCCCGCACTGTTCGTGGCATTCCAGTACTTGCAGGAGAAATTCAAGCCGATGGAATGGGAAGATGTGGACAACTCGGATGCAGAACCGGAGATTGAACAATATACAAAATAGTGATTAACGATTAGCGATTATGAAGAAAATAATATGCCTGATGTGCGCAACTGCTTTATTGAGCAGTTGCCACATCTACAAATCATACGACAGACCCGAAGACATAACAACTGCCGGACTGTATCGCGACACGGCGTCCGTGAACGATACATTAGCCGCAGATACGGCCAACTTCGGTAATCTGCCTTGGAGAGAAGTGTTCACAGACCCGCAGCTGCAGACACTTATCGAGCAAGCACTCACCAACAACGGTGACCTGCGCAGTGCCGCCTTGAACGTGAAACAAGCACAAGCCGCACTGATGTCTGCCCGTCTTGCCTATGCTCCGATGCTTGCCTTGTCTCCGCAAGGAACCGTCAGCAGCTGGGACAAGGGAAAGGCTACACAAATCTACTCCCTGCCCGTCACCGCAAGCTGGCAAGTCGACCTCTTCGGTCAACTGCTGAACCCGAAGCGACAAGCAAAGGTTAGCTTGAAGCAGACGCAATTCTACGAACAAGCCGTTCAGACGCAAGTCATCGCCGGCGTAGCCAACATGTACTACACCCTGCTGATGCTGGACCGCCAACTGCAAATCACCGAAGGCACCGTCGAGATTCTGAAAAAGAACCTGGAGACCGTGCAAGCCATGAAAGATGCAGGCATCTACGGAACCACTTCTGCTGCCGTAGAGCAGAGCCGCACTGCCTACGCTCAAGTCATGGCATCACTGCCCGACATACGCCAGAGCATACGCGAAACCGAAAACGCCCTCTGCCTGATGTTGCACCAACCGGCACAGAGCATCGCACGCGGTGTGCTGGAAGAGCAACAGCTGCCTACGGAATTTTCAGTAGGTATCCCCTTGCAGTTGCTATCCAACCGTCCGGACGTGAAAGCTGCCGAGATGTCACTGGCTGCCAGCTACTATAATACCAACAGCGCCCGTGCCGCTTTCTACCCGCAGATTACATTGAGCGGTTCGGGAGGCTGGACCAATAACTCCGGTGCAGGTATCGTCAACCCGGGTAAACTGCTGGCTTCCGCCATCGGTTCGCTGACGCAACCCTTGTTCTATCGCGGTGCCAACATTGCCCGTCTGAAACAAGCCAAGGCACAAGAGGAGCAGGCTAAGATTCAGTTCCAAACCGCCCTGCTGAATGCCGGAAATGAAGTGAGCAACGCCCTGCACCTGTATCAAATGGAGAAGGACAAAGCCGTTTCACGCACTATTCAAGTAAATTCTGCCCGCCAAGCTGCCTCAGATACAAAAGAATTGTTTAACTTAGGCACGTCGACCTATCTGGAAGTCTTGTCTGCCGAGCAGTCTTACCTCAGCGCACAGCTTGCAGAAGTATCCGACACCTTCAGCAGCATGCAGGCAGTCATCAGTCTGTATCAAGCGCTTGGAGGAGGAAGAGAATAAAATGAGCGATAAGTGATTAGTGATTAGCGATTAATGAAATAGTAAATCCTAATCACTAACCATTTATCACTAATCATTAATCATTAATCGCTAATTACTATGATAAGTCCGTTAGCTTATGTAGATTCTGCCGCAAAAATCGGCAAGAATGTAACCATCCAGCCCTTTGCATTTATCGAAGGGAACGTGGAAATCGGTGATGACTGTATTATTATGTCGGGGGCAAAAATTCTGCACGGTACCCGCATGGGAAAAGGGAACAAGGTGCATCACAATGCCGTTCTGGGTGCCGAACCGCAAGACTTCCATTATACGGGAGAGAACAGCATGCTGATTATCGGTGATAATAACGACATCCGCGAGAACGTGGTTGTCAGCCGTGCTACCCATGCAGGAAGCGCCACCCGCATCGGCAATGAAAACTACCTGATGGATGGTGTACACCTCTGCCACGACGTGCAGATAGGCAACCATTGTGTACTGGGTATCAAGACTACCGTAGCCGGAGAATGTCAGATAGACGACTGCACCATTCTGAGCAGCAACGTCATTCTGCACCAATACTGCCACATTGGAAGTTGGGTACTGATTCAGGCAGGCTGCCGCATATCAAAGGATGTGCCGCCCTATATCATCATGAACGGTAATCCGGCAGAATACCACGGTATCAACGCTGCTGTGCTTCAACACAAACACCAGGTGACCGAACGTGTATTGCGCCATATCGTAAATGCCTACCGTCTGGTATACCAGGGAAACTTCAGCGTGCAGGATGCCTTGCAGAAGATTGAAGACCAAGTACCGATGAGTGACGAGATACACAATATCATCAACTTCATCAAGAATTCCAAAGGAATCGTGAAGTAAACACCCTTCTTCGGGCACGAATCACGCAGACAATACGGATGAATAAATTCTTTTCTGTAAGTCTGCGTAGTTCGTGCCCTTTTCTATATTCCTCTACAATAGTTCCTGCATTATCTTTTACTATTTTTTGATGCACATTCATTCCAGGCAGTATGCTAAGTAAAACAAACTGTTTCCTTTAACTAAACATTTTGTTTCCTTATAGAGAACACTTTGTTTCCCTTAACAAAACAGTTCGTTCCATTATATGAAAACAAAGTGTTTTTCTATACTGAAACAAAGTGTTCTCTAATGCTGGAACAAACTGTTCAGTGTTGTGAACTAACGGATTAAGTATATAAAGGGTATTTATTATACTGTTTCTGTAGACAATGGTCTGTCTTGTCCTATAAAAGACGGGGAAAGAAGCAGGAAGCAACCGGGTACGCTCGGAAGGGTGAGGGTAAAATTTGCCCTCACCCTTTTTATTTGCTCTCACTCACCCTTGAAAGGGCGATGAATAGGGAGTTTCAGAAAAGCGGTGATAGTGGTGAGGGCAGGTTGAGTAATTTTTTGTTCTACTACTACTCGAAATGCAGGGTACCGAAGAACTCCGGGCAATGGAAGTTCGGCTTCTCCAGACCTATCGGATTCCAGGAAAGGAAATGGGGAGTCTGGAGCTTGTCACCGCATTTATAAAAATTGGCACGGAGCGTCTTTCCATCCAACGAAGTGATGTCATGCAGGAAGAAAGCGGAATAAGGGATGACCAGGGCCACTTCCCAGGCACACTCACCTACTCTTTCGTCGAAAGCCTCACGTCCCAAAGAAGCCCAACGCTGTACTTTATCGAGCACCTCTTGCGGGGCATGCTGGCGGTTTCCACGTCCGGCACCTGCCCCAATAAGCAGAGTCCCGGCACAATTACACTCCATATTGTAGTACACTCCGTCATCGGCAGGCACAGAGAAGAACTCTACACACGCATCTTCCCAAACCGGACCGTTATCGTGGCCTGCAACTGCGCGTACACTCGCTTCCCTTACCTTGAAATGCAGCAGAATGGCATCTTCCGTATGCGCTATGCGGAATTCCACATCGGGAGTATAAGGAAAAGCAGCCCAATTCACTGTGTTTACGGGCTGAAACGCCACCTTCTCTTCATCCAGAAGAGCCGGAACCGACTCTACCGGTATATTGGCCGCACTTACTTTCTTTACATTCAATTCTTTCATTTTACTATTTTGGGGATTAATTGCAGATAGCGGCAACATGCAAAGAGCTGCCGCTATCGTCATTAAAAACTTTTTCAGATACATGAGTCAATGAATTTTTTCATCTCCGGTGTATGCTCCTCCACGCTCTGCAACAGTTTGAACTGAGCCTTGGTACGCACAAGATTGTGCTCCGGATACAGGATTTTATAATAAGTATCACCGTTGATATAATCTGCCAGGAAGCGTACGCACTGCATGTATGGGAACAAGGCAGCCGCATAAGGCAGATTCTCAATCTCTATCGGCAACAAGAAGGATTTGCCCGATTCCAGATAACCCTTGGTAAATGCCTGGAATATTTCCATATTGAAGTTCACATTATCCAGATTCTTGTCGTCTTCCAACCCCGTGTTGGCACCTGAGCGAAGGAAATCGCCATAATCGGAGAAGATGAAGCTGGGCATCACCGTATCCAGGTCAATGACACAAAGCACCGTACCGTCTTCGTCGAACATCATGTTGTTTACTTTCGTATCACAGTGGCATACCCGTTTGGGCAGTTTGCCTTCACGGTACAGACGTTCTGCCTTACACATTTCATCAGCGCGTTTTTCTATCTCATCCAGAAAATACCGCACCTCCTGCACACGTCCCGCAGCATCGGCAGCCACAGCGTCACGGAGTTGCTTCAGGCGGAACTCCATGTTGTGGAAATCGGGAATTGTCTCGCCCAATGTATCTGGAATGTCGGCAAGCATAGCCTGGAAATTACCGAAGGCAGTTCCCGCATAATAGGAATATTCGGGGTTCACCGTCTCGTAAGTCTTGGCACGGGGAATAAAAGTCATGATACGCCAGTAGTTCTCACCGTCATACCAATAGGTTTTCCCTTCGGCCGTGGGGATGAAATGAAGCACTTTACGCTCGACATCGGCCTCTCCTTTCTCTTCCAGCTTCTTACGGATATGCCCGGTCACAGCCTCGATATTAGACTGTAACATCTCTACATTCTGGAAAATGGCATGATTGATACGTTGCAGAACATAGTCCGGCGCATCGGCCTCAACGGTGGTCACTTTGTACGTATCGTTAATCAGGCCTGAGCCTAAAGGCTTGATTTCACGAACCGTACCCTGCATTTGAAAATGAGATACAATAGATAAAAGGTCTTTCATGATAATAAATGAATTAATTTGTTTACAAAGATACGCCGATTGCCATCTATCAAAAGACAAGTATCGTTCGGCGCGCTTCCAAAATTATACATTTATCCAAACATAGCCGCAAAAACTGCCTAATAAATAAGAAGTCTTGTACAAAATATACCTATATTTGTAACTGAAACCTTAAAAACTACCCGAAAAGTGCGAACGTTTATCATCCGGCTGCTTCTTGTTTCAGTAAGCATGATTGCTGCAACCCTGCAGGCGCAGAACATCACCTTCAACCATCTGACAACCGACGACGGTCTGTCACAATTCTCCGTGAACAGCCTTTACATCGATGAAAACGGTGTCTTATGGATTGGAACCCGAGAAGGCTTGAACCGTTATGACGGAGAAGACATACAAACTTACAAGCTGCAGAAGAACGACCCTTACAGCCTTTTCTGCAACACCGTGCTGCGCATGGCCGGCAACCGTAACGGAAAAATCTACCTGCTCTGTACGGAAGGAGTAGCCGAGTTCAATCTTGCCACCCAAAGATTCACCACCCTGCTGCAAGGAAATGTACACAGCATATATTACAAAGAGGCCCTTTTCATCGGAAAACAGAATGAAATCTACCGCTATAACGAGCAGACCGGGAACTTTGACCTCTATTACCAGCTTCCCGGAAAAAGTCTGGAAATCTGCTGTATGCATCTGGACAAAGGACAAATGTGGATTGGAACGACCACCGACGGAGCATACCGCCTGCAACTGGACAAGAACGAGCTGACCCACCCCATCCTGAAAGGCAACATCACCAGCATATACCAAGACAGCGAAGGCGAGTTATGGATTGGCAGCTGGGAAGAAGGGCTGCACCATGTAAAGACCGACGGAACCATCGAAATCTTTGAATACGACGCAAAGAACCCTTACAGCATCTCTTCCAACTTCGTGCGAGCCTGCTGTGAAGACAATCTGGGAAACATCTGGATTGGGACATTCAACGGATTGAACCGGTATGACAAAAGTACGGGACTCTTCCAGAACCACACTGCCAGTGATGCCCAGAGCGACGGACTGACACACTCTTCCATCTGGTGCATCGTAAAGGACAACCAAGGAACGCTGTGGCTGGGGACCTACTTTGGCGGCGTCAACTACTTCAACCCCGAGTACGAGATATACAGCCGCTATATGTATTCGCCCATCGAAAAGAAGGGGCTGAGCAATCCGGTTGTAGGCCGCACCATCGAAGACAAGGACGGCAATCTGTGGATTGGCACCGAAGGGGGCGGACTGAACTATTACAACCGCCGTACCCGTGAGTTCAAATGGTTCCGCCCGGAAATCGGTCCCAACAGTATTTCCCATAACAACATCAAGGCTCTCTATTATGATGCCTCCAAAGACATCATCTGGATAGGAACCCATCTGGGCGGACTGAACAGACTGGACATACGCTCGGGGCGATTCACACACTACCGCATGGAAGCAGGTAATCCGGAGACCTTGCCTTCCGACATCATCCGCGATATCGCGCCTTACCAAGACCACCTGGTGATAGCCACCCAAAACGGAATCTGCCTCTTCGACCCTGCCAACGGGAAATGCCAACAACTGTTCCAGGACAGCAAAGAAGGCAAAAAAATCAAGATGGTGGCAGATGTCACTTTCGACAGCAACGGTACGCTCTGGATTGCAGCCACGGGCGAAGGTGTGTTCAGCTACCGTTTCGATACCGGCAAACTGACCAACTACCGCCATGATACTGCCGACCCACACAGCATCAGCAACAACAATGTAAACAACATTACCCAAGACAGCAAAGGCAATCTGTGGTTCGCCACTTCGGGCAGCGGACTGGACTTATACCGCCCTGCCAGCAACGACTTCGAGAACTTTGACCAAGCGAAGAACGGCCTTTCCAGCGACTGCATCTACGAGACGCAGGAATCCCCCACCAGCGGCAAACTGCTGCTCATCACCAACGAAGGCTTCTCCATCTTCGACTACCGGCAAAAGGCATTCCTGAACTACAGTGCCGAAAACGGTTTCCCAATGACTGCCGTCAATGAGAATGCCCTTTGCGTGACCCGTGACGGAGAAATATTCCTGGGAGGCACGCAGGGAATGATTTCTTTCCACGAAATGGAGTTGAACTTCACACCAAAACCCTACAAAATCATCCTCTCCCGCCTCATTGTGAACGGAACGGAAATACAAGTGGGAGATGAGACCGGTATCCTGCAGCAAGCCTTGTACTGCACCCCCGAGATTACGCTCAACGCTGACCAGTCCATGTTCAGCATAGAGTTCGCCACTTCAAACTATGTAGCCGCCAACAAAGACGACATCATCTATAAGCTGGAAGGCTTCTCCAACGACTGGAACAGTGCCCGTGGACTGCACAACATCACCTATACCAACCTGAACGCCGGAACCTATAACTTGATTATAAAGCCCAACGGAAAAGACGAGAGCCTTTGTCCGCAAGTCCACCTTACCATACACGTGTTGCCTCCCTACTACAAGACTCCCCTTGCCTATCTTATCTACCTGATAGTGACGGGAATCCTGCTCTGGTATCTGGTGCGTACCTACAAGTCCAGAATCAAGTTGCGTGAATCACTGAAGTACGAACAGAAGCACATTCGTGACGTAGAGGCCCTGAACCAGTCAAAGCTACGTTTCTTCACCAACATTTCCCATGAATTCCGCACCCCGCTGACACTCATCGTGGCCCAAGTGGAAACGCTGATGCAACTCCAGAACTTCACGCCTGCCATATATAACAAGGTACTGGGCATCTACAAGAACAGCATACAGCTACGGGAACTCATCACCGAGCTGCTCGACTTCCGCAAGCAGGAACAAGGGCACATGAAGATAAAGGTAAGTCCACACAACATCGTGAACTTCCTATACGAAAACTATCTGCTTTTCCTGGAATATGCCAGCGCCAAACAAATCAGCCTCTACTTCGAGAAGGAAACAGACAGCCTCGAAGTATGGTATGACCAAAAACAGATGCAGAAAGTGATAAACAACCTGCTGTCCAACGCCGTCAAGCATACCAAGGCGGAAGACAGCATCACCCTCAGCATCAAGACCGAAGGCAGCAATGCCGTCATCCGCGTGACCGATACCGGCAGCGGCATAGATGCCCGGGAAGTGGACAAGATATTCGACCGCTTCTACCAGATAGACCAAATGGACTCTACAGATGCAAGCAAGACGGGTACGGGTATCGGCCTGGCATTGACGAAGGGTATCGTGGAGCTCCATCACGGCACCATCCGTGTGGAAAGCGAACTGGGCAAAGGTAGCAGCTTCATCGTAAACCTGCAATTGGGGAACGCACAGTTTGACGAAGAGCAAATAAATAAGAATGCAGACAGTGTGCAACAAATAGAAATTCCCAAACCGGAAAACGATGCCCTGCTCAAGGCGGAGCTGGAAGAGAGTGCTCCCATCAAACGACTCCCGGATGCAAAAATCCTGATAGTGGAAGACAACGACTCCATCCGCGACATGCTGGCAGGTATCTTCAAGCCCTTCTACGAAGTGCTGACTGCGGCCGACGGAGCGGAAGGACTCGCACTGGTGCGCAGCGAAATGCCCAATATCGTAGTCAGCGACGTGGTGATGCCCAACATGTCGGGAACGGAACTGTGCAAACAGATAAAGAGCGACTTCAACACCTGCCATATTCCCGTGGTACTGCTCACGGCACGTACTGCCATCGAACAGAATATCGAGGGACTGCGCATCGGTGCGGACGATTACATCACCAAACCGTTCAACACCAATCTGCTGATTTCGCGCTGCAACAATCTGGTAAACTCGCGTATTCTTCTGCAGGAGAAGTTCAGCAAGCAACCACAGGCTTTCGCACAGATGCTTGCCACCAATCCCATAGACAAGGAGATTCTGGACCGCGCCATGACAGTCATTGAGAAACATCTGGACGATACGGAATTCAACGTCAACGTCTTTGCACGTGAAATGGCAATGGCACGCACCAATCTGTTCACCAAGCTGAAGGCTATCACCGGGCAAACTCCGAACGACTTTATCCTGACTATCCGCCTGAAGAAGGGTGCCCTGATGCTGCGCAACAATCCGGAACTGAATATCACCGAAATTTCGGACCGGATAGGTTTCAGTTCTTCACGCTATTTCTCCAAATGCTTCAAGGACATTTACCACGTCAGCCCGCTGGCCTACCGCAAAGGAGAGAATGGAGGAGAGGAAAGTACGGAAGACAGTGAAGAGACATCTTAATATTGTACATCAAGCCATCGCATGACACGGTTTGTACTTTTTCTCCCCTCCCTTGTACTTCCTTATACACCCGATTCCACAAAACCTCTTACCTTTGACCTCAGAATTACAATCTAAAGTCAAAGAACTATGAAGCATTTTTCCCCCTTGTGGTCTCTGCTTCCCGGTGCAGCCCTGATAGCGGGATGCGGAAGCCAATCTAAAGACAAGACTTCGGAGCACTCTCCGCAGAAGCCCAATGTAGTATATCTGATTGCTGATGACCTGGGCATCGGCGACCTGAGTTGTTACGGTGCCACCAAAGTAAGCACTCCCAACATCGACCGCCTTGCCGGACAAGGCATGCAGTTTACCAACGCTTATGCCACTTCTTCCACCAGCACCCCTTCCCGCTTCGGCCTGCTGACAGGCATGTATCCCTGGCGACAGAAGAATACCGGCATTGCTCCGGGCAATTCCGAACTCATCATCGATACCGCCTGCGTCACTATGGCCGATATGTTCAAGGAAGAAGGCTACGCCACTGCAGCAGTGGGCAAGTGGCACCTCGGCCTGGGCCCTAAAGGCGGTACAGACTTCAACCACTCCATCAAACCGAACACCCAAGACATCGGCTTTGACTATGAATACATCATCCCCGCTACCGTCGACCGCGTTCCCTGCGTCTTTGTAGAGAACGGACATGTAGTGGGTCTCGACCCCAACGACCCTATCACTGTGAGCTACGACCACAAGGTCGGTGACTGGCCCACCGGTCTCGAAAACCCCGAACTCGTCAAGATGAAACCCAGCCAGGGGCACAATAACACCATCATCAACGGCATCCCCCGCATCGGCTGGATGACCGGCGGCAAATCTGCCCTTTGGACAGACGAAGACATTGCCGACGTGATTACAGACAAAGCTAAGAACTTCATCACAGCCCATAAAGACGAACCTTTCTTCCTTTATATGGGTACGCAAGATGTACATGTTCCCCGCGTGCCACATCCGCGTTTCGCCGGCAAGAGTGGTTTGGGCGTACGTGGCGACGTCATCCTCCAGCTGGACTGGACCGTGGGTGAAATCATGCACACTTTGGACAGCCTCGGCATTGCCGACAACACCATTTTTGTATTCTGCAGTGACAACGGTCCCGTCATAGACGACGGCTATCAGGACCAGGCACGCGAACTGCTGAACGGCCATACTCCCATGAAGCACTACCGCGGTGGGAAGTACAGCGCTTTCGATGCCGGTACCCGCATTCCCTTCATTGTACGCTGGCCCAATGGCATCAAACCCGGCAAACAACAAGCCCCCTTCTCCATGATTGATGTATACGCTTCATTCGCCGCCCTGCTGAACCATCCGCTGGAAGCAGGCATCGCTCCCGACAGCCGCGACCAGCTCAACAACTTCCTGGGAACCGATACTGCCGGATGTGACTATATTGTACAACAGAATCTGGACAATACACTCTCCATTATCCAAGGAGACTGGAAATACATAGAGCCCAGCGACAAGCCGGCACTGGAGTATTGGACAAAAATAGAAATGGGCAACGCCCCGCAGCCCCAACTGTACAATCTTTCCATTGATCCGTCCGAAAAAGACAATGTGGCAGAAGCCCATCCGGACAAGGTAAAAACGCTCTCTGCCCTACTGGAAGAGGTGAAGGAAGCAAAGAACCAAAGTGAAAGGGAATAAAAGTACAAGAGTGGTATAGTTCGCAAGTTTTGTACGAATTCGTACTTTTTGCGAACTATTAACTAATGCATTTGTATATTCCATCCCCTACATTTGCGATGTGATTCAACTCTGAAGTGAGTACAAAACAAAGAAACAACCTTTATTAATAACTAATTAAATTAATATTTATGAAACAGAAATCCAGCTTCTTTAAAGCATTAGGTATTATGTTGCTTTCTGTCCTATTTGCCACGCAGGCCAATGCACAGAATCTCACAGTAACAGGTACAGTGACTGACAACTTAGGTCCGGTGATTGGTGCTTCTATCCAGGTGGAAGGAACAAGTAACGGATGTATCACAGACATTGACGGAAACTACACCCTTCCCAATGTTCCGGCAAACGCAACTCTCGTATTCTCCTATATCGGATATCAGACACAAAAGATTGCCGTAGGCGGAAAGACCAAAATCGACGTAAAACTGGCAGAAGACAGCCAATTGCTGCAGGAAGTTGTCGTAGTGGGTTACGGCGTTCAACGTAAGAGTGACCTGACCGGTGCAGTTGCTTCTGTAAAAGCAGCAGATGCATTGAAGAATACCCCGACCGGTAATGTATCCGATGCATTGCAGGGACGTATGGCCGGTGTATCAGTTCTCTCTGGTTCCGGTAATCCTACTGAAGACAATACCATCCGTGTACGTGGTATCAACTCTATCACAGCAGAAACCGGTCCTTTGGTTGTTATCGACGGTTTCATCGGTGGTTCCCTTCAGTCGTTGAATCCTTCCGATATTCAATCTATCGAAGTATTGAAAGACGCATCTGCAACAGCTGTTTACGGTTCTCGCGGTGCAAACGGTGTCCTCTTGGTTACTACTAAAAATCCTGACAAAGATAAATTGACTGTATCTTTTAATGCTTTTGCTAATATCAAGACAGTAGCTAAGTATGCTGACAACCTCTCTCCATACGAATATGCCAATTTGGTGAACGAATTCGGTAAAGAAAAATTTGGTTATGAAGACAACCACTATTACAGTGCAGCAGAGCTAGAAGCTTTCAAGAACGGAACAGCAGGTTTCGATTACTCAAGAGAAATTTTCCGCACTGCAGTTACCCAGAACTATGAACTCTCTATAGCCGGTGGTGGCGAGAAAACCACTTTCTTAGCATCACTCCGTTATCAAGATGACAAAGGTATCATTAAAGAATCAGACAGTCAAATCTACAGTTGGCGCTTGAAGATGGATACTAAAATCAAAAAATGGTTGACAGCCGGACTGAATATTTATGGACACTATCGCAATAATACAGCTCCCCGTATCACACAATACGATGGTTTGATTCAACAAGCCATGTACTTCCCTAGCACAATCTCTCCTAAAAAGGAGAACGGAGAATATAACAACGCCTTCTTTGATGGCAGTCCAACCTACAATCCTATGGGATACATTTGGGAATCAAACAACTCCAACAAGACCATTAATAATCGTCTTCAGGGATACGTACAGTTCAATATATTGGATGGACTAACATTCCGTTCACAATTAGGTGTCCTATTCGACAACCGACTGAACACTTCAGTAGAAAACGAAGATAGCTATTACAACTACAAGAACAAAATGACCCAAGGACAATCGCGCAGTTACTGGAATACTTCCTGGCTGAACACCAATACACTGAGTTATGTCAAGGAGTTCAATAAAAATCACCGTATCAATGCAACAGCTGTATTCGAACAATCCTACGATAATAATTACAACCACACAAGTACTGCCTATAATCTGGATTATATCGACCGTATTGGTATTAACAACTTGGCATGGTCTGACGCTAATCTTGCCGCTATCGGTTCAGATCGCATCATCAATACATTGATGTCAGGCATGTTACGTGTCAATTATGTATTCATGAATCGCTATATGATTACGGCTTCCATACGCGCCGACGGCTCTTCACGATTGAAAGACAAATGGTGTTACTTCCCTTCCGCCGCTTTGGCTTGGGATTTGAAACAAGAAAACTTCTTGAAAGAGAACAGTTTCATCGACCAACTAAAACTTCGTTTAGGTTATGGCTCCGTAGGTAATCAATCAGTAGAAGCTTATCGTATTTACTCCAAAATGTCACCCGTAAGAAACAGCGATGGCAGCACTTCCTATAAAGTAGACCGTCCCGCCGCTCCTTACCTAAAATGGGAACGTAACGACCAGGTCAATGTCGGTATTGACTTTGGTATTCTCAATGGTCGCGTTCGCTTAACAGCCGATTGGTACAACAAAGTATCCAAAGACATTCTACTGGAACTGGCACAACCTACCCACATGGGATACTCGTCATTACTTATGAATTCTGGTGAAATTAAAAATACTGGTGTTGAATTTACTATTAGTGCAGACCCTTTTACCAATAAAGATTTCAACTGGCACACAGACCTTACTTTGGCACACAACAAAGGTACTTATGCCAGTATACCAACTCCCAACCACCGCCAACAGCAAGCTGGTAACTACCAGAACCAATTATTCCAAATGATTGAAGGTGAAAAATTAGGGACATTCTGGGGATATACCTTTGACGGTATCTGGCAGGAAGATGAAGTAAACGCTCCATTCATTGATGCCAACGGGAACGCCACTGGTGAGACCAACGGTAAAGTATATGGAGTTGTTGCAGGTAATTCTAAATATATAGATGTCAACAAAGACGGAAAGATTAACACTGAGGACCAAGGCATTATCGGTTGCGGACAACCGACATTCAACTGGGGTTGGAACAATAGTTTCAATTACAAGAACTTCGACTTTTCATTCTTCGTAGTAGGCTTCCACGGATTCGACATCTATAATGCGACCAAACAGATAGGCTTCGGTCTCATCGGAAGTCAACAGGTAGCTGGTGTAACCCCAATGCGTGACTTCTTGGACCGTTGGACACCTACCCATACTAATACGAATGTACCAGGTTTTACCAATGGAGGAACCGAAAACAAAGATTTCTTCTCCACGCGATTTGTTGAGAACGGAAGTTTTATCAAGATGAAAAGTATTACCTTGGGTTACACATTACCAGAATTGGCTTGTAAAGCATTAGGCATCAGCAACCTGCGCGTATATGCTTCTATTCAAAACCCGTTCCACATTACCAGCTATTCTGGACTGGATCCTGAAGCTACCATGGGTAGTCCATTGGTACAAGGTGTAGACTGGGGTGCATATCCTAACAGCCGTAACTACCTCATTGGTTTAAACTTTGCATTCTAATGATTAACTTTATTAAACAAAAGAACGATATGAAAAAATTAGCATATATAGTAATTACAAGTAGTATGTTCCTCACAACCTCTTGTGTGGACCTGACTCAAGAGCCACAATCCTTCATTACAGAAGAAGAATATATTGCACGTATGGATTTGACCAGCCTGCAACAAGCTACAACAGGGCTTTACAACGATTTATGGAATGGTAACTACGGATTCAACTGCCGCTTGCAACGCATCAATGTATGCGCAGATGACATTACATATCGTGCAGCAAAAGCCAACAATGAACTGGCTAATTACTACCGACTGACCCCCAATATCACAGCCAACAATGCAGACTACAAGACTACATGGGAATTATTCTTTACTGTAATCAACAACGCCAACAAACTCATCAACAAAGCGGTGCTTCCTGAAGACGCTACCTTAGCCAAACAATATGAAGAAGTATTAGGTGAAGCCTACTTCCTCCGTGGATTGTCTTATTTTTATCTGGTACGCATGTATGGTGATTTACCTCTGATTCTGACGGAAGAAGACGCTGCCACTAATATGCCGAGAACAGCTGTAGCCGACATCTATGACCAAGCTATTATTCCAAGTTTAAAAAAGGCAGTAGAACTGTTACCGACCAAGAGCCGTAGCGGTTTTAGCTCCACTCCCTCTAAATGGGCAGCTGAAGCCTGCCTCGCCGACGCCTACATGACTATGGCAGGCTGGCCTTTAAAAAAAGGACAAGAATATTATAGCCTGGCAGCTACAACAGCCAAAAATATCATAGACAACTCTGGACTGTATCTGACCGAGAGCTATGCTGAATTGTGGAAAGAAGCCAACAAAGAACAAGCCAATGAAGTGATGTTTGCCATCCACCATAATGCAAAGCTAAAAACAGCCAGTAACTATGGGAAGTCCTATTATCCAGCCGATTTTATCCCCGCCGGTTGGGCCGATTATTACGGTAACGAAGCCTTCTACTTGAACTATCCAGACGATGAACGGAAAGCCTGGAACTACATGACGGAATGGAACACTAAAAGTGGCCATGTCACTTACAAAGAGAGCGGTGACAAGTTACCTGCTATCTCGAAATATTACAACTATGATAATGGCGCACCGGGTAGTAGCCAGCTTGCCAACGGTATCACCTGCATCTATCGTTATGCCGAAGTCCTGCTGATGTATGCCGAAGCCTCCACTCGTGCAACCAACAGCGTGAATACGCAAGCTATCCAGGCTATTCAGGAAATACAGAAACGTGCCGGATATGCAGACAGCCAACTGACTACCACTACCGACCCCACCGCTTTCACCACTGCAGTGTCCAATGAGCGAGGATGGGAATTCTTTGCCGAAATGAAGCGTTGGTTCGAACTAGTCCGTCTCGAGAAGGTAAGTGAAGTAAGAGCCGAGACTTGGGATGGTTCACTTTTCCAAAGAAACAACCATTATTATTTCCCAATCCCCTACCAACAGATTGAGTTAACACAATGGACCAATAATGCCGGTTATTAATAGAAACAGAATAACACAAAACTTCTAACCTTATTTATCAAGAAATCAAATAGACCTTAATCAATTTGATATGTACGAAAGGGAGGGGCCGTGAGGTTCCTCCCTTTTATTTATCAATACAATGAATACTGCCCCAAAGACATCCAACCAAATAAGGAATGGTCTTGAACGTCAAAAGCAACTATATCACACTATTCCCAATATACCATTAGAGCCTGACATCGCGACAGATATTATTCATTTTGAAACTTTTGTGTAGAAACAAAAGTAGTGAGTAGACCGATATAGGCCCAGAAAGTAATCAATAAAAGAATCTATATCATTGATTTGTCATTCTATCCACACGTATTACCCCCGGTTTTCCACAAAACATCCTCTGCGGCATAGGTACTTTGATTTCCCTTCCATTGAGAACAATCCGAATCCCTTTCAGAGCCGCATTCATGCAAGCATCGGTGACAGAAACCACAATCTCCCCTGCTTCTTCCCTTATCAGCACCGCACACGGGGCAGAAGCGGAAAGAGACAAACCTTCTGCCTGCAAACCTTTATTGCCGGGATACAAGACAGCTTCCACCACCTTTCCATCCATAGAGCAGACCGCCTGCACCAGGGTATCGTTCTGCAATACCCGGAACGGCAGTTCATCCGACGGTATCTGCCGGCCTGCATAAACCACATAGCCATAGGTATCATCAACCGGACGCTGTCCATGATTTGCCCACAGACGGAGGATTCTGGCTTCTGAGGGCAAGCCTTGTTTCTTTTCATTCACCTTGTTCCGCTTCACCCAATCTGTGGGACGAGTCTCGCAAGTAACAAATGCTTCACGGGTATACTCAGGAAGTATCCGATAGGCAAACTTACCTTTCTGCACCAGCCAGAGGGGAGTACCATCTGCCGACAAAAGCGAGTGAGTGCCGGAAGCGACAAGCTCCATTTTTCCCCTTTTCATCGAGAAAACTTCATCCGTCCAAGCCGTCTGGTCGATGGTGGTGCGAATCTCCCCATCCAGTTCAGGACGCTTATTGGTTACGCCCGCACCCAAAGCTACCATGTAATCTCCCAGAATGAAATAAGACTTATATGCCTTGAAGCCATAAAGAACCTCGTTCAAACCCTCACTGTTCCCCTTGTCGTTCACACCCTCTTTCGCAGAAGCGTTCATCTTTTCGAAGATATATCCTGCAACGGCATTACTCCCGCCATCCGTAGCACCGGCAGCAAAATTACTCCTGCTGCAATAACCACGCCAATTCTCTACGGGAACCAGTTTGTCCATGCCTTCGCGTGCAGTCACACCCGGGGAAGCGGTGACATCCCAACCGCCCATAATCCGGAAATACTCATCGCCGCTGCGCTGGAACAACGTCATTCCATCCGTCGGATAGAAATTGTAGGCATCAGCAAAACTGGCGGCACTCTCCAGTCCGTCACAACGGACAGAGGCCATATTAATCGTGATATGATAGTCGGGGGTCTTCTTTATCAAGTCGTCGTTGTTGAAGAACCAACGGGTACCGGAATAGACGCCCGGAGCATACGTCTCCATCGTGATGCGATTCTTCTTCACCTCTTGCTGCAATTGCAACAGTTCCCGCTGCTCTTCGGGGGTGAAAGAGTCCATCCAGTTGCCGATAAGGTTATCCAGCATTCCGGCATAAGGGATGGAAAGCTCTGTGGGATTATATACATACGAGCCACGGTCCAGGCAAGGAAGGCGATATCCCTTATAATAATACCAGGCACCACCACGCAGGAAATTAAGAAGTGCCTGCACATTATCCCGGCCCAGATTCTTGGCCCAGGGAGAGCCTTTCAGCATATTCAGCATTTTAAGTGCATTGGAAGTCCCGTCAATGGGATAGCCCCAAATCAGGCATTGCTTTCCATGTCCCCAACCTGCCCCGTCGGCAGTGAATCCCTCAGTCCAGAAAGCATCGGAATACGTAGTTTGGGAGGTCATACTGATACCGCGCTGGCAAACTTCCGCCAGCAAGTCTATCATAGGAATGGAACGGTACATGGCGGCCACGGGCAATAGGGAACGATAGGCCAATGCATTGCCGCCCACCCACCACACATGGTTGCGGAAACGGGAAATGGAAACTACATTCTCATCGGTTTCGTCGTGGCGGAGAGGTTGGGTCCAAGCTTGTAAGGCAATGGTTTTCAACATATCGCACGCCTCTTGCAGCAATGTGCCGCCTTTCCCACCTTCAGCATCGTCCATCTGTTTCAGATAGCAGAAATAAGTATTGACCGCTGCCGTAGGTATGGCAAAGCAAGATGCATGGAAACGGGGACCGTCATTGGGGCGTCCTGCCTCGATACCGCCGTAATGCAAGATTGCCTTCAGCACTTTACCGGACAAGGCCTGCTCTTCTGTCAGTTCACCTTTACGATAGGCATCCGCTACTTTCCAGATACGGTTGAAGGCATCCGCCACGAACAAGCCTATTTCGGCCTGCGGGTTGGAGTAAGGCTTCTGAAAGGCATTCTCTTTGCGGAATTGCTCTTCCTGCTCCCTTAAACCAGAAAAGATACCGTCGGCAGTGAGTTGTGCCAGACACTCCTGCGCACTCAACCGGGTGTCCAGGGAATGATAACGGTAAGGATGCTGCGCAAAGGAAGCGCGGAAAGCCTTGATGGACTTCTCCTTCTCTGCATCCCCCCGCTGCCGGGCTTCGTTGTAGTAACGGTGATAATTATTGAAAGCAAACTGCGTTTCCTTCTCCTGCGGAAAAGCGGTTGCGGCCAAGCAAAGGCCGAGAATGGTCAGAATAAGGTTTCTCTGCATATTAGAATCGTATTGGTTATTGTATAATGTCCGATTATATTTTCAGCAAATATAATGAAAGGCAGAGGGAAGAAATGACGGCAATCATACAAAACAGATGCAGTTTTCGTACGGAACTGGCTGAGTGCGGCAACAGGCATAAAAAGATTGGCTATCTTTGTTTCATCATAATAACCTTATTAACAACACTCCCCATGAAAAGACATCATCTGCTTTTTCTCTTTGCCGCTTTCATAGCTATAACGTCTTCTGCCCAGAAGCTGGACAATCTGGTAGAACTGAAACAGAAGTCGGAAAACCCACTGTTTCATCACTTGGACAAAGCTCCACGTACACCAGCTTTCGAGTGCGAAGGCTATTGGGCCTGGGGAAGTTCGGTAGTGAAAGGAGATGACGGCAAGTACCATATGTTCGTTTCCCGCTTTCCCAAAAGCTTGCCGTTCCATCCGGGATGGATGGTAGCCTCGGAGATTGTACATGCCGTATCCGAGATACCGCAGGGACCTTATCGGTTCAGCGAAGTGGCCCTCCCTGCCCGTGGTGCGCAATACTGGGACGGACGCTCCACACACAATCCACGCATTTTGAGGCAGAACGGGAAATACTACCTTATCTATATGGGTTCCACCCACCCCTTTGCCGACCCTACTTACGAACAACTCACCCTGAAAAGCCCCTGGTGTACCGTTGCCCGCGCCAACAAACGCGTGGGACTGGCCGTTGCCGACTCGCCCTACGGTCCGTGGAAACGCTTGGACGAGCCCATCTTGAAGACCAAGCCCAATACTTTCTACAGTTTTCTGACCTCAAATCCCTCGCCTATCATTCAAGAAGACGGTTCGGTGATGATGATATTCAAGGGGCGACATTACACGAACGGTTACCTGCACTCGGCCATGAGCCTCGGAATGGCTTATGCTCCTACCATAGAAGGCCCTTATCGAGTGCTGAACAATGACTGTCCCATCTTTGAAGTAGACGGTCAGGGCGAAGCGGAAGACCCTTTCCTCTGGAAAGATGCAAACGGTTATCATGCCATCTTCAAAGACCATGTAGCCAAGTTTACTGGCGAACGGGGCGGAGGCGTCATGGCACATTCCAAAGACGGCATCCAATGGACGGTGGACAAAGACCCGAAAGCCTACTCGCTCACTGTGGAGTGGGAAGACGGCAGCGTGGAGAAGCAAGGACAACTGGAACGCCCCTTCATCCTCTTCGAGGACGGAAAGCCTGCCTACATCTTCTTTGCCACGATGGACGGGCCCGGAGGATTCGAAAATGCATCCCGTTCTTGGAATATGGTGATTCCCATCAAAGATCGGAAGTAAAAATGTGTATCTTTGCAGCCATGAACGAGAACATATTACCCATCCACTTCGCCCCGCTGCAAGGCTACACCGATGCCGTCTACCGGCGGGCGCATGCACGCATATTCGGCGGCATAGAGACCTATTACTCTCCTTTCGTACGCATGGAGCACGGAGAAATCCGGCGGAAAGATGCCCGTGACATTGAGCCGGACAACAACCCGGACCTGCACCTCATCCCCCAGCTCATTGCTCCGGATGCGGACAAGCTGGAGCACATAATGTCCCTTTTCATCGAAAAAGGATACCAGGAAGCGGACATCAATCTGGGTTGTCCTTTTCCGATGCTGGCCCGGCGCCACAATGGCTGCGGCATGCTGCCCTATCCCGAAGAAGTGAAGGCGCTGCTCTCCGAAGCCATCGACCGACATCCCGACATCCGTTTCTCCGTGAAGCTGCGTCTGGGCTGGGAGCAGGCAGAGGAGTGTCTTGCCCTGCTACCGCTGTTCAACGAACTCCCCCTCGCACACATCATCCTGCACCCGCGTCTGGGCAAGCAGCAATACAAAGGAGAGGTAGACCTGGAGGGATTTGAAGCTTTCTACAAAGAGTGCACCCACCCTCTGTTCTACAACGGAGACCTGCATACCGCGAATGATATCCGTTCTATCACCACACGGTTCCCCCGATTGGCAGGTATCGTCATCGGCCGCGGGCTACTCGCCAATCCTGCCCTGGCGCTGGAATACAAGCAAGGAACCCCGATTTCTTCCGATGAAATGGCGAAAAAAGTGGGACAACTACACACCGAGGTCTTCAACGCCTATCAAGAGCTACTGCAAGGCGGTGAGGCACAGCTATTAATGAAAATGAAAAGTTTCTGGGAGTACCTATTGCCGGACGGAGACCGCAAAGCGAGAAAGACCATTCATAAGACCAGCAAACTGGCAAACTATCAGTCAGCAGTAAGCAATCTGCTCGGAACATATTAAACAACCGTTTCCAGTATCTTTCTCTATAGGAGAGAAAGGCTAAGACTCCTATACCGAATACCCACAACACCCGGATGTATTCACCCAAAACATGGGGATGTATTACCCCAAAACATCCCCATGTTTTATAGCACAACACCCGGATGTTATGGGGTAAAACATCCGGGTGTTGTGGGTATTCAGTATCAATGTCTAACCTATACTCTCCCTACCTCTTTAGCTCTACCTCTAAGCTTGCAGCATCCCGGCAAGTAAAGCGCAGCACAGTCTGATTCTTGTCTGCCGACAACACCTTGCAATAGGGCGTCTCGGCAACCTTCCACTGTCCCTTCAAAGTAACGGTTACGGGAATCTCCTGACTCTCATTGTCAGTCCACGGGCGTGAATAGATACTGCGCTCAATACGTTTTCCGTCTTTATCGAAAGCCTCGTCACTCGGACCACGATACAAGGCCAAGTCGGGCTGGGAAACAGTCAGCAGAAGCTTGTCCTTATATTCGCGTATCATGACAAGGCACGATGTATCGGCTTTCTGCAACAATCCGCCGTCGGGCAGAGCTTGCGGAGTCTCAAACAAGACGTAAGAAGTAAGACCGTCTGCCGGAGAACGCACAATGTGGGCGTTGCGGTCTTGTTGGAGAATCTTGTAAGTGGGTTTCTTGGCGAATGCCTCCAAAGCGGCGGCATCCGTGTGGGGTAGCACGGCATATTCGTAGGAAGCGCCTTTCGGGGCTTTGCCATGCTGTAATGTCAAGGACACCCAGTCGCCGGAAGTGGGCTTGGTGCTACGCTCGCCCACGGTCACTTGCGGGAAGTTCTTCTCGTAGCGGGCATCAGGGCGGGAGGCTTTGGAAATGTAATAACCTACGCCGTTGGGATCTATATAAGTCTGCCCGTCACTCTGACAGGACTCCCAGTACCGGCGGGTTTCGGGAGTGGTGGCGGCAAGCTGGAACACGGTGGTTTCCGTTGGATATTCGGTATTTAGGTTTTCGATGTCCGTACCGAGGCATACAATGGTGCCGTCGAAGAAATGGAACGACTTGCGGGCACGGTGAGAACCGTTATACTTATCATGTTCATGCAGCACCATACCGAAGTTACCGTTCAGATGTGCTTGGGACAAACCGCCGGCAAAAGCTTCGTCGGAATAGAGCATCTCCTCCATGCCGGAGAAGGTATCGACATTCAATACCCGGGCACGCAGCTGGTCGAAAGGCAAATGAATGCTCGTGACACCCGGAATACGATTCCAGTCGAAACCGGCCTCCTGCCAGCCACTGGTGGCAAAAGTAACCATTTCATCGGTTTTTCCGGTAAGAATCTGCATGCTGCCATGTGCCAGATAACGGCCATAGAAATTGGCGGGGAGATAGTGCTCGGCAGCCCAGAGGTAACGGGAATGTCCGCGTACTACGGCAGCCCAGTTGCTGCGACGCTGTACGGATACACAACCGTAACCCAAAGCCAGATTGCCTTGCGGGTCGGGTTCCGGACGGAAGCCTTGGGCTTCAAGCAACTTCTTCATCTCCAATTCGTGGCGAGTGGAAGCCTTCGGCAGATAGTCGGGCGCATTCTTGTCCGGAGCTTCTGTATAGGCAACCAGGCGCAAATAGGCAGCGGCCATTTCGGGGTCATACTTCTGCTTGCCATCCGGCGTACCGGCAATGGCCATCGTGGCATATTGGATAGGTATCAGACTTCCTCCCCCGTTGGGATGGCGTCCGGACATGGAGAGAGACCATTGCTTCAGGTTGCAATAGAAACGCATGGTGAGAAGCACTTTCTTCACCGTCTCGTGTGCCTGCTCGGACAGGCGGAACTCGGTACCACTCAGCAAGTAAATCATATTAGTGGCACCGTCCAGACCGCCCACTGCATAAGCAGGATAATTGTTGCAATGATGGAAGCAGGCACCGTCCGGCTTGAAAGAACCGGCCAATCCCGGCGCAGGAAGACAGCCTTTGTCCAGCCAACGGGAGAAGGAACGCAGGTATTGCAGTTTCTCCGGTGTATCCTCCATAATCAGAATGCTGGCTATGCGGCCTTGCAACTTGGTGTTGAACGTATCTATATCAATACCGTTGACGGCAGGTTCGGGATATACCTCATTGGTGATGGCATACCAGTTGAGCGTACGTACCGCCTCTTCCAGCTTACCTACCTCACGCAACACGTCCTTCATCAAGAAATAAGCCACAAACAGACCGCGCATACTATATCCGTAATGGTGGATATTCCCCCAGCAACTGCCGTAGGCAATACCCTGGTCGGTGGCGTTATCGTACATGGCGATGAATTTCTGCTTCAACTCGTGTTTCAGCGCCGCATCTTCCGCATTGTTGTAGGCGATGGCGACGCGTTTCATCAGGTTGAAATAGTCGCTTATCTCTATCCCCAGTCTGGAGAACATATCTTTGTCCCAATCGGGTACCATACGTTCGTATGCCTCGGAGTGACGTACGAAATAGATAGGACGTCCTGCTACCTTGCCGTTCTTGTAGGTAATCCGATAAAAATCATACTTCTCACGGATGGACTGCATCTCCTTGTCCGAAAGCGCGGAAGGTGTGTAGAGCATGCCGCGGAAACGCTTCTCCATAATCCGTATATCCTGCTTCTGCGCCTCGGTCACGTCTGTCAGAGGGATGTCCGGTTTCCACAAGGAGTGTTCGTAGATAACCAGCCAGTGGTTGGTGGTTCCCTTATTTACAAACGGTACCTGCAAGTCGGCAGTCTGCTGGCGGGCATCCACCTTGCTGGCAGTAATCAGATGGTCGAAAAAGAGTTTCCCCTTCACGTCGGGGGCTACAATTCGGATTTCGTCCATCCCTTCTTCCGGGGTACCTTGCATATCGCGTTCATAACATACCCATGCTCCGCGCCAACCGGTAAAGTTGATGCCAAAAGGAAAAGAGGTGCATACCTTGCCATCCTTCAGGAACTCAAACAGAATCTGCTTGTCCTGGGCCTGCTCATTGTACACCCATACGATGAAAGCCGAAAGATAGGTGTCTTTCCCCGTCGGGTCTTTCTTCTCAAATTTCAAGTCTTTTTTGATAGACAGTGCGGCACCCGGCTCGAAAGTCCAGCTCAAACTGTGGTCGCCGTCCCTATAATGTTCGTCGCTAATGCCCAACTGCGAACCGGCTGCCGTAGTGACAAACGCCGGAACCTGCTTCTCCTCAAAAGAAAGCAAGCGCTCATTCTTCACGATTTGTGCGTGTACACTGCCCGGCAGCAACATGCAAACGAGCGCTACCGCTCCTATTTTCCATTTACTGAATTGCATCATGTCTGTTTATTTAAGGTTATCGATATTTGCTACTTGGAAATCTGCAAAACGTACGTGGTTCTGCCACAACCGTAAGGCGAAATAGCCGTCTCCTTTGCCATCGGCAACCGGTAAGCTGAAAAGCTCTTCACCATCCATGGCATAAGTGGTGGCTCCATTCTCCACACGGATTTTAACTTCATACCAATGGTTGGGCTTCAAAAGGTGGGCGGCATCGGTATACTCTTTCAAGATGGGTTTAATCTTTGCATCGTCCACTCCATAATACTCTCCATGGTATTCACGGAAACGCGTAGTTCCATTATCATTACCGCCGTAGCCCACATAGTAAAGGTCCAGCGTATTGTAATTCTTGAACTCGCCGTTGCGCCATGCACTGCGGGCAAAGAAGTCATCCGGATGCCGGGGGTCATCGGCCCCCCAAAAACAATTCAAGTCACTGAGACGGTCGTAGCTACCATTCTCAACCACCACTTGTACCCGGTAGGTAATCTCATAGTTTCCCGTCAACCGTTCCTTATACCAAAGGGACAGCCCGTCCGGAGATACAATATCCATCGTATCGCCGATACATGTAATTTCCACTTTTCCGGAAGAATCCTCCACGACCCAGGCGGTAAGCCGGCAGGAAGCGCCCATCTCCATACCGGGGAGGACACATAAGAGAAGTTGCATCAAAAGAAGTTGTAACCGCATATTTCAATGTATTAGTACGGTACAAAGAAACCCCTCTTTTTGGAAAAAGAGGGGCATAAATCGTACAGAAGAAGGATAAAATAATGATTGAGGCGGATTTCTGCCCCCACTTCATCAAGGATGAAGTTCTTCGAAAGCCTTGTTTTCCTCTTGTACCGCCTGAATAGTTTCTTCCAGTTCATTGATAGGGAGATCGAAGTTGTACCAGTCGTTATAGCAGTCGGTGACATACCACTTGCCATCCGTCAGTTCAAAGACCACACGAAGGGAAGGTTCTGATTCATCATAGCCTGCTTCGAACTCTTTATGGGCAGGCTCATTGACAGTGAAGTGAGAAATATAGGTACCTCCCTCCTCTTCGGTAGTACGTCCTTCCTTCAGCGTTTCTTCGTCTAGCAATGCCCACTTCTCGCGGGTGAAGGGAAAAGTCTGTTCCGTCTCACCGTCATCCTTCAAGAGGGCGATGGGAGACTTCAAAGGAAACTTGATTCGGGAATACTGGAATGAAGCACTGGACGTGAATTTCTGGAGAAATGTCTTGAAATCCTCCTCTTCGGCAGCCAGACCATTGAGAGTCGTCAGCATGAGTGCCGCAAACAGACAAAAAACAAAGCGGATAGCCTTCATATACTCGGATTATTTTTCAATGCGCAAAGATAATATAAAAGTAATAAAATGCTAAGGCTATGGGGCGATAATTATTATCATCTATGTTTCAGATACTCGTAACCAAACCGGCAACGCAAGCAGTCTTTCTTGTCACAATATTCCTTTTGAAGTTGAAGCAGAGCCTGCGAATCGGCAGCGGTAGATACCGGCAAACCGGCACCATCCCAAAGTCGGGTTACGTGATTGTTTTCGGCCTTCAAGGATTCAAGGAAACGGGTGGCACGGTCACACAAAACGTCATCGGCCTTGTGCAGGCCATAAGCATAAAGAAACGGGATGACCGTATTGATGGCAATCAGATTCAAGGCACCGTCCCCTACCCGCTTTTCCCTCCGGGGTGAAACCTTTCTGAAATTGAAGTGCTCCTCCCAATACGCGGAAGTCTTGGCAGCCAGTATCTTCTTCACCGCCTCCAGCGTTTCAGCCTCCATAACACGCGAGAAGAGCGACTGCTCCTTGTGATACAGACAGGCAAGCTGGGCGAGGCGTACATGTGGAAAGTTATCGGGACGAAGACGCAGAAACCGCCACTGCTCAACAGACATGGGAGCTGGCAGCTCGAACTTGTGTTGCAGGTAGCGGAACTCTTTCTGAAGTATCAAATAATAATCATCTGCCTCTGCCGAGACCTCCTCCAGCAGGCCTGCCTGCCCCAGGAAGAAAGCCTCCACTTGAAACAGACTGTCCCGATGCTTGTCTACGGCGCGGAATGGAAGGCGGTTTGCCCATGCCTCGAAAGCATCCCCATTCAGCCCGAAGCCGAAGTTACGAGCAAGAGTAATGAAGAAAACATCTTCCCAATGATGATTGCAGCGTTCGAGCCGCTGGGATATGACGCATGCTTTCTGCTCAAAACGCTCTACCTGCAAAGCGGACAGCCAGGAATGGACGGTCAGCTTTGGGAGGGAGGCAAGGATGGAATAGCAGGGAGGATAAATCTCTGTCTGCCGAAGCTCTTCATAGCGCAAGCGGACAGTGTCGGGGCAAGTGAGCACCATCTGGGGAACCAGCTCACCGTTCGTGCGGTACACATCACAATTCGATTCGCCCACCACGTGCAGGATGACGGTATCATACGCCTTGTCACGGTCGTGCCTATGGAGCAGCCAGTCTGATGCCTGCGTATGCACTTCGACGTTGCCCACCCAGAGCGTACCGTCTATTTTCAGTTTGGCATTAAAAAAATCGGGGCCTGCATTCATGTTCGGCAAACCGGGATCTATCACTTCTACCGGCCGGCCGGAGGTTGTCTGGAGCAATGACAAAGGAAATATTTTGTGCTTCCAAACATAATGCAGTAGTTGTTCCATGTTAACAAGACGTTAATGTTGAGCACAAATGTAAGAAAAAGATTATCTTTGCGACCTATAGTTTGTTGATAAACTAAATAAAAACAGATAGAAACAATGAAAATCGCATTAATCGGCTACGGAAAAATGGGCAAGGAAATCGAGAAAATAGCCCTTGGCCGCGGACACGAAATTGTAAGCATCATCGATGTCGACAATCAGGAAGACTTTGAATCGGCAGCCTTCAAGAGCGCCGACGTTGCCATAGAGTTCACCAACCCCATGGTTGCATACAATAACTATATGAAGGCATTCCGCGCCGGGGTCAAACTGGTATCCGGCAGTACGGGATGGATGGCAGAACATGGAGACGAAGTAAAGAGACTTTGTACCGAAGGCGGCAAGACACTGTTCTGGTCTTCCAACTTCAGCTTGGGAGTAAGCATCTTCTCTGCCGTCAACAAGTACCTCGCAAAGATAATGAACCAATTCCCTGCCTATGATGTGACAATGAGCGAAACGCACCACATCCACAAGATGGACGCTCCGAGCGGAACGGCCATCACGCTTGCCGAAGGTATTCTGGAGAATCTCGACCGTAAGGACAAATGGGTAGAAGGGACTTTCCAAGCTCCCGACGGAACCGTTTCGGGCTCTACGGAATGTGCAGCCAATGAGCTATCCATAAGTTCTATCCGCGAAGGAGAAGTACCGGGCATCCACAGCATCCGCTACGACTCCGAAGCCGACAGTATCACTATCACCCACGATGCCAAGAATCGCAGGGGATTTGCCTTGGGAGCTGTCCTTGCTGCCGAATATACCGCCAAGCACGAAGGTGCTTTGGGAATGAGTGACTTGTTTCCATTTTTAAAAGACTAAAACATCATGAGAAAAGCAACACGCACCCAATGGATTAAATTCAGTATAGTCACCCTGCTCTACCTTGCCTTTCTGGTTTGGGTAAAAAGCTGGCTGGGACTGATTGTACTACCCTTCATTTTTGACATCTACATCAGTAAGAAGATACCCTGGGGATTCTGGAAGAAATCGGAGAATCCTGCCGTACGCAGCATCATGAGTTGGGTGGATGCCATCGTATTTGCGCTGGTAGCCGTCTACTTCGTAAATATCTATGTGTTCCAGAATTATCAGATACCGTCTTCCTCATTGGAGAAATCCTTGTTGGTAGGCGATTTCCTTTACGTCAGCAAGATGAGTTATGGTCCGCGCGTACCGAATACGCCGCTTTCCATGCCGCTGGCACAACATACACTACCGGTATTCAACACCAAATCGTACATCGAATGGCCCCAATGGGAATACAAGCGTGTACCAGGCTTCGGCAAAGTGAAACTGAATGACATTGTGGTGTTCAACTTCCCGGCAGGCGACACGGTAGCCACCAATTTCCAGCAGACAGACTTCTATACCCTTGCTTACGAAGAAGGAAAACGCGTGTATCCCAACAAGGTGAATATGGACAGCCTGACACGCAAGCAGCAACGTACTGTCTACGACCTGTACTACAATGCCGGACGTAATCTTATCCGTTCCAATCCGAGAATGTACGGTGACATTGTCATACGCCCCGTTGACCGTCGTGAAAACTATGTAAAACGTTGCGTAGGCCTGCCCGGCGATACGTTGCAAATCAAGAAAGGACAGGTATACATCGACGGTAAAGCCATCGAGAACCCTACAGAAATGCAGTTCAACTACTTTGTACAGACTACAGGTCCTTATATCACCGATGATATGTTCCGTGAACTGGGCATCAGCAAAGAAGACCAGACACTGATGACCGACGGTCTGGGCTGGGAAGAGAATCTGATTGAAATGGGATTGGACCGCCGGGATGCCCAAGGCAGGCTGGCACCGGTCTATCATCTTCCGCTCACCAAAAAGATGTACGAGACCCTTTCGGGCAACAAGAAACTCATCAGTAATATTATCATTGAACCGGGAGAATTCTCGGGACAGATGTATCCGCTGAACCTTTACACTAAATGGGACCGCAACAACTACGGCCCGATATGGATTCCTGCCAAAGGCGCCACCATCAAGCTGACCGAGGACAACCTGCCTATCTACGAACGCTGCATCGTTGCCTATGAAGGCAACAAACTGGAAGTCAAGGAAGACGGCATCTACATCAATGGTGAAAAGACCGACTCTTATACCTTCAATATGGACTACTACTGGATGATGGGCGACAACCGCGACAAGTCCGCCGACTCCCGATACTGGGGTTTTGTGCCGGAAGACCATGTCGTAGGAAAGCCTATCGTAGTATGGTTGTCACTGGACAAAGACCGGGGCTGGTTTGACGGTAAGATACGCTGGAACCGGATATTCAAGTGGGTGGACGGCATTAAATGAAAAAAGGGTGTAAGATAGCAATCACAATAGTTGGAGTGGCACTCGTCGTGGTGCTGCTTCGGGGTTGTGTGGCAACTTCCTATCTTATCCCCTCTTCCGGCATGGAAAATTCACTGTACCAAAGTGAGCGTATTCTTGTAAACAAGTGGAGCTACGGTCTGCGGCTTCCTTTCATGAAGTTATGGGGGTATCATCGCTGGGCGGACAGTCCGGTGCAGAAAGAGGATATTCTTGTATTCAACAATCCTGCCAATCTTTCAGAACCCGTGATTGACCGACGGGAAGTCTTCATCAGCCGTTGCATCGGTATTCCCGGAGATACCTTGCTGATAGATTCGCTTTTTTCAGTGATTCCTTCCGAAAAGAATGCGCCCGACCAGAAGTTTCTTTATTCTTACCCCAGACAACGGGAACGACAGTTGGATTCATTGCTTTCCATACTTTCCATCGCTCCCAACAAACTATTGGGGCAGGACTCAACAAAGAATATACGCAGTTTCAGCCGTTATGAACACTACTTGCTGGAACAAGCCATGAACGGGAACTGCTGGATAGAACCTATTGTCAAGGAAGATTCTATGGAGATACTGAAACCTCTGATAATCCCCAGCAAAGGCAAAGCCGTGCGCGTATATCCGTGGAACAAGACTTTGTTGCGAAATACCCTGGTACTTCACGAAAAGAAACAAGCCGAAATCAAAAACGACACCCTTTATGTGGAAGGCAAACCCGTGCAACACTGCCATTTTACCAAAGACTACTACTGGGTAGGTGCCAACAATGCCATCAATCTTTCGGACTCCCGTCTTTTCGGTTTCGTCCCCAAAGACCACATCATAGGCAAGGCATCTATCATCTGGTTCTCCAAAGAAAAGGGAACAGGACCTTTCAGCGGTTACCGATGGGGCAGGATATGGAAAAGAGTGGAATGACAAACAAATGAAAGAATAAAAATGAAAATACAAACAATGCACAGTAGCTTCAATCGTAAATCGCAAATCATCTAATCGTAAATATACTGATGAAAACAGTTTTTCTTTCTTCCGCCTATTTGGCTCCCATAGAATATTATACCAAATTGCTGGCATACGATAAAGTATTCATCGAACAGCATGACCACTATATGAAGCAGACTTACCGGAACCGTTGTACCATTGCCGTACCGGACGGTGAACTGGCCCTTTCCATCCCCACCGTCAAACCGAATACCCTAAAATGCCCGATGCGCGATATACGCATTTCAGACCACGGGAACTGGAGGCATCTGCACTGGAATGCCATAGAATCTGCCTACAACCACACTCCTTTCTTTGAATATTATAAAGACGACTTCCGCCCTTTCTATGAAAAGAAGTATGAGTTTTTAGTCGATTTCAACGAAGAACTTTGCCATCTTATCTGTTCTCTGATAGACATACAGCCCGATATGGCACGCACCACCGAATACCGGACTGAATTCACTCCGAATGAAGCGGATTTCCGCGAACGCATTCATCCGAAAAAGGATTTTTCTCTGGAAGATACAGAATTCTCACCACAACCTTATTATCAAGTGTTTCAAGAGAGACTCGGGTTTCTGCCCAACTTGAGCATCATAGACCTGCTGTTCAATATGGGACCGGAGAGCTTATTGGTATTACAGAAGTCCATCACTCTAAAATAAGACATGAAACCGAAAGCAACAATACAATGGACGCTTGCCTTCCTGCTCCTGGCATCTTGTATGCAAGCACAATCCATTTGGAACACAGCACACCTCGCAAATGTAAAACACTCTATTCACGAGCCTTTCTATGCCACAACTTACGAGATATTGAAAGCGGAAGCGGACAGGTTATTGGACGCCCAGCCCCTTTCTGTCATGATGAAAGAAAAAACACCTGCCAGCGGTGACAAGCATGACTATATGAGCCAAGCCCGATACTATTGGCCCGACCCGACAAAGCCAAACGGCCTGCCTTACATCAACCGCGACGGCGTATCCAATCCTGAACTGAACAAACTAGACCGTAATCGGTTGGGAACAACAGCCGGCCGCATCACTACCCTGGCTCTGGTCTGGTACTTCAGCGGAGAAGAGCAGTATGCCCGGAAAGCCACAGAACTTATCCGCGTATGGTTTCTGAACAAAGACACCCGAATGAACCCCAACCTGGAATATGCACAAATGATGCCGGGACACAATAACGACAAAGGTCGCTGCTATGGGCTGATAGACACCTACTCCTTCATAGAAATGCTGGATGCTGTGGCACTGCTAGAACAGTCAAAAGCATTTACTACCCAGGACAGCAAACAACTGAAGAAATGGTTTTCCAAACTGACCGACTGGATGCTCGCCAGTCCGCAAGGTAAGGAAGAAGCAGCCAGTGCCAACAACCACAGCGTAGCCTACGATGCCCAAATCATAGCTTTCGCCCTCTATACCGGTAACAAGAAACTGGCGCAGGAAATCATCAATGACTTCCCCCAAAAACGTATCTTCCCCCAGATAGCTCCTGACGGACGACAACCGCACGAACTGCAACGTACCCTTGCCTTCCACTACTCACAGTACAACCTGACCCACTTTATTGACATCATGCTGATGGCAAAAAATCTTGGAATCAAGCTGGATGACATCACCTCTACCGATGGACGTAACTTCTACAAAGCCATGGATTTCCTGGCTTCCTACGTCGGAAAGGGCCTCAGTGAATGGCCCTACCAGCAGATAAGCGGCTGGGAAAGCTCGATACAGAATTTCTGCAAAGACCTCTACCGTACTGCCGTCTACCTGAATCCTGCACGCAAAGACTACCTGAATCTTTATTATGCCCACCGTATCCTAAAACCGCATGACAACTTCAATCTACTGTATATACAAGCCACGGCATTGGACAACCCGATAAGGAAATAGCACTTTCTTCCGGACAACAAATGCATCTTTTTTGTATGATTGTTAGTCAGTGCAACAGATTATTCCGTATTTTTGCAACGCTAATCAAATAAAACACAACGTAATTTTTAAATGAACGAATCATGAAAAACTTATTTAACATTAAAGACAAAGTAGTGGTCATAACCGGCGGAACAGGAGTATTGGGGAAAGCCATCGCCTTTCATCTGGCAGAAGAAGGTGCAAAGGTCGTCATTTTGGGACGCAAGGCAGAAATAGGGGACGCCATTGCCGGAGAAATCAAGGCAAACGGTGGAGAAGCCATGTTCCTGACAACCGACGTGATGAACCGTGAACTGCTGGAACAGAACTTGGCTGACATCCTGAAAGCCTATGGCCGCATAGATGCCCTGCTGAATGCAGCCGGCGGAAATATGCCGGGTGCCACCATCGCGCCCACGGGCACTTTCTTCGATTTGAAGATAGAAGAGTTCCAACGGGTGCTTGAATTAAACCTGACCGGTACCGTACTGCCTACACAAGTCTTCCTCAAACCGATGGTGGAACAGAAGGCAGGCGCTATTGTCAACTTCTCCAGCATGGCTGCTTTCCGCCCCATGACGCGTGTAGCCGGATATGCTGCCGCAAAAGCCGGTATCTCCAATTTCACAGCCTTCATGGCTACGGAAGTTGCCAAGAAGTTTGGTGAAGGTATTCGTGTAAATGCCATCGCACCCGGATTTTTCCTCACAGAGCAGAACCGTGCCCTGCTGACGAACCCGGATGGAAGCTACACGGAACGTGGGCAAGATGTGATTCGCCAAACTCCCTTCGGACGTATGGGCCGTGCAGAAGAGCTTTGCGGAACCATCCAATACCTCATCAGCGATGCTTCCAGCTTTGTCACCGGTACGGTGGCTGTAGTGGACGGAGGGTTCAACGCATTCGCCATGTAAATAGTAAATTGCAAATCATCAAACAATAAATAACATGATTCTTTGTGAACAAACCTGGCGCTGGTACGGTCCCAACGACCCGGTAAGCCTTTGGGACATCAAACAAGCCGGGGCTACCGGCATTGTAAACGCCTTGCATCATATTCCAAACGGGGAAATATGGACAGTAGAGGAAATCAAGAAACGGAAAGAAATGATTGAAGCCGTCGGTCTGCGCTGGTCTGTAGTAGAAAGTGTACCCGTACACGAACATATCAAGACCCAAACCGGAGACTTCCAGAAGTATATCGACAACTATAAAGAGAGCTTGCGTAACCTGGGCAAATGCGGCATTCACATTGTCACCTACAACTTTATGCCCGTACTGGACTGGACACGTACCGACCTCGCCTACGAACTACCCGACGGCAGTCGTGCCCTCCGCTTTGAACGTGCCGCTTTCATCGCCTTCGACCTCTTCCTGCTACGTCGTCCCGGTGCAGAAGGCGAATACACCGATGAAGAAAAGGCCAAAGCCCGTGCCCGCTTCGAACAGATGACAGAGGCAGACAAACAACTGCTTGTACGCAACATGATTGCCGGACTTCCCGGCTCAGAAGAAAGCTTCACCCTGGAACAGTTCCAACAGGAACTGGACCGCTACAAGGGCATCACTCCGGAACGCCTGCGTGCCAACCTGATCTATTTCCTGCAAGAAATCACTCCGGTAGCCGACGAAGCAGGTGTCATGCTCGTTATCCATCCGGACGACCCACCGTGCTCCATCCTCGGCCTGCCACGCATCATGAGCTGTGCTGCCGATTTCCAGGCACTGATTGACGCTGTTCCCAACAAGAGCAACGGTCTTTGCCTCTGCACCGGTTCGCTCGGTGTAAGCAGCGCCAACGATTGTGCAGTCATCATGCAGCAATTTGCCGACCGCATCAACTTTGTCCATCTGCGCAGTACACAACGCGACGCCGAAGGCAATTTCTACGAAGCCAACCACCTGGAAGGAGACGTGGACATGTATCACGTGATGAAAGCCTTCCTTGAACTGCAACAACGCCGTGGTGTCTCTATCCCGATGCGACCCGACCACGGACACCAGATGGTAGACGACTTGAAGAAGAAAACCAATCCCGGCTATTCCTGTATCGGCCGTCTGCGCGGACTGGCAGAGCTTCGTGGACTGGAAATGGGTATAGCCAAATCGCTGTACGAATAAGGCACAAGATATAGCAAGCATAAGGAAAGAACAGGAAGCCCTCCGTCCGAAACTTCAAAGTTTCGGACGGAGGGCTTCCCTTTATAAGTTTTCTGCCATCAGCCGCCTCTTCTTAAGGCACTGTCTGCCGACATTTATTTACCTTCTTTTGCAGCAAGCACTTTCCATACAACGGCACTCAGCGCAGCACCCACAAACGGAGCTACAATGAACAGCCACAACTGAGAGAGAGCCTCGCCACCCTGGAACAGTGCCGGACCGATGCTACGGGCAGGATTGACAGAAGTTCCCGTAACAGGAATACAAACAATGTGCACTAATACCAACGTAAGACCAATGGCCAATCCTGCAAGATTACCCGCCCCCTTCTCGGAATCCGTAGAACCTAAGACAACCAGCACAAAGATAAACGTGAACACAGCCTCTGCAATGAATGCCTGCAACATCATTCCGTCAGCAAACCCATTGGAACCGGTAGCCGTAGGACCACCATGAGCGCCCGTAGACACCAATGCATAAAGAATGGCAGAACCGATAACCGCCCCGATAACCTGAAACACCATATACATGGCTGCATCTTTCCCGCTCATCCTGCCGGACAACAGAACGCCCAGGGTAATGGCAGGATTAATATGACAGCCCGAGATTCCTCCGATAGCGTATGCCATCGCCACAACGGACAAGCCGAAAGCAAAAGCCACTCCCAGCGTTCCGACACCTGCACTAACCGCCCCCGCCGCACTTCCGGCAAAGACAGCACTACCACATCCCATCAGGACAAGAACCATTGTCCCGATCATTTCTGTAAAAATAAATATAAAAGATGAAAATCTGCCCAAACACGGCGGTAAAAACTCACCCATTACTACAAAACATCACTGCTTTAACTCTAACATCCAGCATATCTGCATCTTCCTTAGCCAACCCGAAGAAACTCAGAAATATAAGAAAACATATTGGCTTGTAAAGAGTACAAAGAAAGGGTGCAACCTCACGGCCACACCCTCCATCTACACTATCTTTGATAATAACCTAAAAGGAAACTTTATTTTCCTACATCATTTCAATTCAAAAGGAACCGTTCCCTTCACATCGGCTGCCGAAGCTGCTATGACAGCCTCGAACTTGCCCGGCTCGGCCACCCAAGCGTGCTGGGTGTCATCGAAGAAGCTAAGAGCCTCCTTATCAATGGTAAATGTGACTTCCTTTGTTTCGCCCGGAGCCAGTTTCACCTTTTGGAAACCTTTCAGTTCCTTGACGGGACGAGGCAGAGAGGACTTCTTGTCACTGATGTACAGTTGGACAACTTCCTGCCCTTCGCGCGCTCCGGTATTCTTTACAGAAACCTTCACGGTCAGCGTACCGTCGGCCTGCATGGTCTTGCTGTCGGCCGTCGGCTTGCCATATTCGAAAGTGGTATAGCTCAAACCGTGGCCGAAGGGGAACAACGGTTTCACCTTCTTCTGCTTATCGGCCCAACGGTAGCCCACGAAGATGCTTTCATTATACTTGATGTCGATGATGTCCTTGCTCCGTTTGCCGGTATATTCGCCCAAGCTGTGGGCCGGGCAGTCCTCCAGCTTCACGGGGAAGGTGAACGGAAGCTTGCCGCTGGGATTGACATCACCCATGAGGATGGCGGCAAGGGAACTGCCGGCTTCGGAACCCAGATACCAGTCCTGCACGATGGCAGGCACCTCGTTCACCCACGGCATGGCAATGGCGTTGCCGGAGATGTTGACGACAATCAGATTCTTGTTCGCCTCGGCCAGTGCGGAGATAACGGCATCCTGACCGTAGGACAAGCCCAGACCCTTACGGTCGGAGTCCTCGCAGTCCTGGCCGTTGCTCTTGTTCAAGCCGCCGATGAAGATGACATAATCGGCATCCCGGGCCTCTTTCACGGCTTCAGCTATCAGCTCTTCGGGAGTACGGTCATCCTTCAGATTCTGTCCGGTCACCACCCGTTGTATTCACCGCTTGCATCGCCCACGTAGCCACGGGCATAGACCACCTCGGCCTTGCCGGCCACACGCTGCTTGATGCCGTCCAACGAGAGAGTTCGCGCTGTACCTTCAGGGAAGAACTACCACCGCCTACGGTCATCATCTTGATGGCATTCTCGCCCACTACAAGAATCTTTTAGCCCGGTTCAGGTCTATCGGGAGCACATTGCCCTTGTTCTGCAACAGTACGATGCCCTCCTCACCGATGCGGCGGGCAGCCTCGTAATGTTCCGAGAGAGCATGCTTCCCCACGGACGGTCGGGGTTCATCACCGTACGGAAGATAAGGCGCAGAATGCGGCGTACCTTGTCGTCCAGTTCCGTGGTACCTACCTTACCTTCGCGGATGAGGTTCAGATAGGGATTTGCCAGATAATAGTTATCGTATGCGTTGCTGGCACCGTTCGAGCCCGTTGGTCCAACTGCCGAATTCCATATCCAGCCCGTTGGTGATGGCTTGCCGGGTATCGTGCGTGCCGCCCCAGTCGGAAATGACTACGCCGTCGAATCCCCATTCGCCCTTCAATATATCGTTCAATGTGTATTGGTTGTGACAAAGATGTTGGCCTTTGTATAGGTTGTAGGCACCCATGATGCTCCACGCTCCGCCTTCCTGCACGGCCATCTTGAAAGCAGGCAGATAGATTTCATAAAGAGCACGGTCGTCCACGATGACGTTGGTGGTGTGGCGGTTCACTTCGTGGTTGTTCAAGGCGAAGTGTTTCACGCAGGCGGCCACGCCGTTCTGCTGCACGCCCCGGATATAGGGCGACACCATCTTTCCGGCCAGATAAGGGTCCTCACCCATATACTCGAAGTTGCGTCCGTTGAGCGGTGTGCGGTAGATATTGACACCGGGGCCCAGCAGGACGGACTTGTTGCGGTAGCGCGCCTCTTCACCGATGCTCTGTCCGTAAAGGAGAGACATTTCGGGGTTCAGGTTGCCGCCAGACAGGTCAGGGCAGGGAAAGCCACGCAGGAGTCGTTGGTGCATCCGGCTTGTTCCCACTCGTCCCACAACACATCGGGACGTATGCCGTGGGGCCGTCGTCCGTCCATACATCGGGAATGCCCAGACGGGGCACACCCGCACTGCTGAACTTGCTTTGCGCATGAGTCAACTTCACTTTCTCTTCCAGGGTCAGACGGCTCAAGGCGTCTTCCACTCTTTCTTCAATAGGTTTGCTTGCGTCCAGATAGACGGGCTTCTGCTGCGCCAGAAGAGGCAGCGCGACAGCGGCCAGAACCAAACCGAATAATACTTTTCATTGTTGTATAATTAAGTTGTTATATAAGTAAGCAATCATAATCAGTCCGTACCATTGATAATCCCCAACATACAAGGGAATATGACTTAGCCCTACCTACATAGGAACTGAAGTCCTTACACCCGTATAGTGAGTACCCATAACATCCGGATGTTGTTGTCCAAAACATCCCCATGTTTTACCCCAAAACACCCGGATGTTTTATCCCAATACATCCCCATGTTTTACCCTAAAACATCCGGATGTTTTGGATACTCAGTCCTATGGTGTGTACAGCTCAGTCCCTACCTCTTTCATGCTAAGTCCCGGCATCTCATCCTCTGGGACTTGATACGTACTGTTTGCAGCGAGGCAGCACCCGCTACTTCATTCCCAATGACCGGATATAACCCTCCTGAACCACACAATTCTTCAGTTTGCATGCCTCGATAAAGTCCATCATCGCCTTGCGGGACATGGCCTGCGCGGGACGTGCCTCACGGATTTCCTTGTACGTGGCACGCGGTGCTTCGGAGAAATACACGATGTTTGCCCAGTTCTCCGGCGGAGTGATGCCGACGAAAGAAGAACCGTCCATCTTCTTGTAGGGCCAGAAGGTATAGCCGATGTTGTTCTCGCGCATCGTCTGGCAGAAAGCGGCCTGCCATTCGTCCGTATTGTGGCCTATCTCACCCATGTACATGGGCAGGTTCACACTGTCGCGGAAGTTGATAATCGTCTGGATGGCAGCTTGTAGGTTCGCCTCCGTAACGGTGGCAAGTGTACATTATCTTGTCGTCGAACTTGGAGTCCTTGAAAGGCTTGAAATTACCGTTCCATTGCGCACCGCCCAGCAGGATGATGTGGTTGCTGTCCACCTCGCGGATGGCGGCTACACCTTTCTTATATACATCTTCCAGCTTGCCGTTGAGTTCCTCCATGTTCTCGAAGTAAGGGGCAATGGGCCGTTGAAGAGTTCGTAACCGAGGATGACCGGTTCGTTCTTGTAGCGGTCGGCTATCCGGCGCCAGATGTCACAGTAGAGTTGCTGGCTGACTTCGCTGTCGAACAGCCAGGATAGCCGTAGCTGTCGTCGATATTGTCGCCCGTCTGTCCGCCGGGAGCGTCGTGCATGTCGAGGATGAGGTACAAGTCCGATTCGCGGCACCACTCTACCAGGCTGTCCACGCGGGCAAAGCCGTCTTGGTCGGCAGTCAGCCCCATATAGTCCTCGTCGGTAAACAGCTTGTAGTGGAAAGGCAGGCGGATGGTGTTGGCACCCTGCTCCTTGATGAAGCGGATGTCCTCGCGCGTTACATAATTGTCCTTGAATGCTTTCCAGAAGTCGGCCGTAAAGTCCGGTCCCACCAACTGGCAGAACATCTCATTGATGAAACGGCCGGAATTGGTCTTGTTGAACTTGAACATGTATCCTTCCGGATTCAGCCAGTTGCCCAGGTTGGTACCCATGATGAAGAGTTTGGTACCGTCGGGCTTTATCAAGTCCTGACCCTGAATGGTTACGAATGCATCCGAAGTTACTTCTTTTGTCGCTTGTTTCTCACCGCATCCCGCAAGGCCCAAAGAGAGCAGGGCGATGGTAATGCTTGTCGCTAATAAATGTTTCATGGCAATAATTTTGGTTATAGTATTAGTTGCGATATTCGCTTTTGCTTCCCCAAAGTTAGGAAAGATAAGAACACCTCGTACCGGCGAATCGGGAATAGGTGGAAGGAGTGAAGAAGCATGAACAAACAAACAACTAATAATCAGAAATATAATCAGAAGAAGAGAAAGGCAGAAAGTGGATTCAAAAAGCCAGTTTGACGTATTGTCAGCGTATCTGCATCAGCCGTATTTCAAAGTCCTCGCGCGAAATGCGGGCCTTGTTCTTCACTTTGGCACGGTAATTATAGATGGTGTTTACGGAATAACGGAGGAATTCTGCAATCTGCGAACTGTCGTCGATACCCAGACGAATCAAGGCGAAAATGCGGAGTTCCGTATTCAGCAACTCGCCTTTACGGAGCACGATGCGTTCTTCGGGCTGCAGCAAGTCATTGAATTTATCGACAAAATCGGGGAAAAGGTGCAAGAAGGCAGTATCAAAGTTATCATAGAGTTCCTTCAGTCCGGTGTCCAGCACCTCGCGGGAACGCACCATCTTCAGCAGCTCTTCCATCTGCCCGGCAGAGATTTTCTTGTTGACCATCCGCCGGTAGGTATCCAGCCGGTTGATATAAACGGAGCAGAGATTCATGAAACGGCCCACATACTCCTCCTTGATGTTGTTTGAGAGTTGCAGTTGCTCGTTGGCATGCTCCAGCTTGTTCCGTGCGGCAGAGAGTCGCTGCATCTGCCGGTAGATAAAGCCCACTGCCACCACCAACAGCACAATCAAAGCGCTGATGAGCCAGAGGTACAGCCGGAGCCGGTCATTCTGCTTCTCACGCATGGCCTGATAAGTGAGGTCTATCAGTGAAAGGATGCCGGCAGTCTGGAGGCTGCGGCTACGGGCGTTGTATCGGTTGGTTTCGTCCCACGAGAAACGGATGTAACGGTAGGCATGCTCCATATCCCCTTCCTCATAAAGAAGTTCCGCCAGGTTCCAGAGTGAGGCATGGTCTGTGATGCTCAGGCGAATATCGGTCAGTGCAGACAAAGCCAGATAGCGCTTCTCCTCCTCCCGGTTCCCGAGCCGGCGGTAGAGCAATGAGCGCTGATAGGTCACCAGCGCATATTCGGGAGTATTGGGCTTGGCATGTGCCAGACGCGTATCATTGATGCTCAAGGCTTCGTCCGGATGGCCTGCAGCGGCCTCCCGCGTCTCTCTTCGTTCCAGATAGAGGGGGGATGAAGGCAGAAGTACCTGCATCAAAGAATCGTCATAATGGGTAGCCAAAGCCTGATAATGCTTCTTGAAAGAATCGTCCAGCGTATAGAAACTCAGTTCTGTGTAAAGTTTATGACAGGCATTGTAATAGTCCGGCATCAGATGGGTGGGAAGGGAGGCTTTGTCCGTCTGCCTCAAGAGTTCGGCAGCTTCCTCGTACATGCCTGCCGAAGCCATCAGGTGGGCAAGCTCCAGCCTTGTTTCGAGTGCTGCATTCCGTTGGCCATAGCGTTCTGCCCAATCCAGATTGACACGAAGATAATGGATGGCAGAGTCGCAGATATATGCCTTGTACTCCTTATAAATTTCTCCATTCCATCGAAAAAAAGAGAGATTGGCGGTGTCGGCATCCAGCAATTGGCGCTTCAGCCGGGCAATGCGCCCTTCACGCACGGCGACATAGTGCCGATGCGCCTCGATAGCCTCATCCAAAGAAGCCGTCAGTGCAGTGAAAGACGACGTGCCGGCAGCCAAAGCCACACTTTGCCATACCACGACGGCAAGAAAACAAAAAATGAACAATCTCCTTTCCATGACCATAAAGTTCATGCAAATATAGCAAGAAATCCTGCAAAGCAGTAGCATCGGAAAGAATAGTTTCCTATATTTGCGTTCAAAACCCCCAAACAAATTATCTATCATGAAAAGCTTAACACTCCAACGGATTGCCGCGGTAGACGTATTCCGCGCACTCACCATGTTCCTCATGCTCTTTGTCAACGACATTCCCGGACTGAAAAACGTGCCCCACTGGCTGATGCATGCCAGGATGGACGAAGACATGATGGGATTCTCCGACACCATCTTCCCCGCTTTCCTTTTCTGTATGGGCATGTCCGTATCCTTTGCCATACAAAACCGGTACAAAAAGGGAGACAACACCCTGCAAGTCGTGGCCCATATCTTCTGGCGGACAGTGGCACTGATTGCCATGGGACTGTTTTCACTGAACAGCGGAGGCATCGAAGGCGGCCTCTCACATCAATGGTTTTCCATCTTGATGGTCATCGGCTTCTTCCTCACCTGGGGGGTATATCCCAAAGCGGAAGGAACGAAAAAGACCCTTTTCACCGCAATGAAAACAGCAGGCGTGCTGCTGCTCGCCTTCCTCGTCATCTACAAGGACATGAACGGGAAACCGTTCCAGATAAGCTGGTGGGGCATCCTCGGACTTATCGGCTGGACGTATGCGGTATGTGCAGGCATCTATCTGTTCACCCGGGAAAGCCTGCGGAAGAATGCCATTGTCTGGTTCGTGGTCGTATTGCTTGCCGTAGTCAGCCATTCAGACCTGATACCGGGAGAGTACGGCAGCCGGATTATCCTGCTTCCCTTTATCCCGAGTGACTGGACACTGCATGCCTTCGGTATGTCCGGCGTATTGACCTCTCTGCTCATGCAGCGCTATGCCGACCGGGAACGGCCGGGACGATTCATCGGCATGCTTTGTGCCCTCGGCGTAGGAATGCTTGTCCTTGCCCTCGTCTCACACCCGTTCTGGATTATATCCAAAATACAAGCCACGCCGACATGGTTGTTCTACTGCCTCGCCATGTTCTTCCCGCTGTTCGGCTTCTTCTACTGGCTGACGGACGTGAAAGGCAAGACCAATTGGTTCGATATCATCAAACCTGCAGGTACGGCAACGCTGACCTGCTATATTATTCCTTACATCTGGTATGCTGTCCAGCAACTGCTGCATCTGCACTATCCCGAAGCATTGGGAAGCGGCGTGCCGGGACTGATCAAGTCCCTCGTGTTCTCGCTTGTCATTGTCGGGCTGACCGGCTTGCTGGTGAAAGTAAAGATTAAACTGAAAGTATAATGTTGAAAGTCCAAACACCCAACGGTGAAGACAAGGTGCTGCTGCATTCGTGCTGCGCACCTTGCTCCTCTGCCATCATCGAGTGCATGCTGGAAAACGGCATACGCCCCACCGTATTCTACTGCAATCCCAACATCTATCCGCAGGCGGAATATGAGATAAGGAAAGAGGAGGCTATCCGCTTCGTAACCTCCAAAAACCTCGATTTCATCGACGCGGACTACGACTATGCACACTGGCTGCACACTATAAAAGGACTGGAAAACGAGCCGGAACGTGGCAGCCGATGCCTAAAGTGCTTCACACTGCGCCTGACAGAGACAGCCCGCTACGCCTCCGAGCATGGTTTCTCCGTATTCACCACTACCCTCGCCTCTTCGCGCTGGAAAAGCCTGGAGCAAATCAATGAAGCCGGACGCCGTGCCGCCGCGCTCTATCCGGATACCCTCTTCTGGGAACAGAATTGGCGGAAAGGCGGGCTCCAGGAGCGGCGCAACCAACTGCTGAAAGAGTATGACTTCTACAACCAGCAGTATTGCGGCTGTGAATTCAGCATGCAACGGTTGGAAAAGAACGAAACGATATAAAATCGGCCGGATTATGTACGATATCGTACTAAAACTAGGTACGTTTCTCGTAACTTTGTTTCATGTTAACAATAAGAACTAAAGAAAACATGAAGAAACTGACTTTTACATTATTCATCGCCCTAGCAGTGGCATGCCTCTTTTCAGTTCCCTGCAATGCCAAGGGAAAAGCAAAACACGTAGTTTTCATCGGTCTTGACGGCTGGGGTAGCTACAGTGTTCCCAAAGCAGACATCCCCCACATCAAGCAACTGATGGCAGACGGTTCTTATACATTAGAAAAACGGACTGTACTTCCCTCCTCCAGCGCCGTCAACTGGGCAAGCATGTTTATGGGGGCAGGTCCTGAATTGCACGGATATACGCAATGGGGCTCCAAGACTCCCGAGCTTCCGTCACGCGTACTGAACCAGCACGGCATATTTCCTACCATCTTCCAGCTGCTACGTGATGCCCGGCCGGAAGCGGAAATAGGCTGCCTGTATGAATGGGACGGTATCAAATACCTTGTAGACACTCTTGCCTTAAGCCACTATGCGCAAGCGCCCGACTACAACAAACATCCCGAAGCCTTATGCGGTATGGCAGAAAAGTATATCAAGGAGAAACAACCGACCCTTCTTGCCATTTGCTTTGACAACCCCGACCATGTAGGCCATCAAGCCGGACACAATACTCCTGAATATTACGCCAAACTGAAAGAACTCGACGGTTATGTGAGCCGCATCATCCAGGCCGTTACAGAGGCAGGCATGCTGAAAGAAACCATCTTCATCGTTACTGCCGACCACGGAGGCATTGAAAAAGGACATGGCGGCAAGACCATGCAGGAAATGCAGACTCCCTTCATCATCTCCGGAAAGAACATTAAGAAAGAAGGCGAATTCCACGAAAGCATGATGCAGTATGACGTTGCCTCCACCATTGCCCACATCTTCGGGCTGAAACAGCCACAAGTATGGATAGGACGTCCTATGTTGCAGGTTTTCAAATAAAAAAAGCGGTCAGCGATAAATGAGCGTCGAAAGATAGTCCTCGGCAAACATCTCGTTCGCCACCTCTAACAGAGCTTCCGAAGTGAGCTGTTCAATGCGATGGAACACGGCTTCGGAAGTTTCGCATTTATTATAATGCAGGAAAGTCTTTCCCATACCCAGCGCATTGTTCTCATTATTATCCGAAGCTACACCGATTTGCCCGATAAGCTGCTTCTTGGCGGCCGCAAGCTGCGAGGAAGTCATCCGGACATCACGCAAGCGTTTCAATTCCTTATATACCAGGCGGGTGCAGTAGTCCAAATCTGCAGGGTCGCAACCGAAGTAGATGCAGAAAGTTCCCGTATCGGTATAGGAAGTCAAGTTGGATTCTACGTTATAGACCAGCCCACGACGTTCACGGAGAGAGACGTTCAAGCGGCTGTTCATGCCCGGGCCACCCAAGACATTGTTCAGCAGGTAAAGTGCGGTGCGCTTGTCATCGTATGCATTATATCCCCGGCTGCCAATCATGACATGTGCCTGGTGAGTATCCTTATGCACTACAAGATGCTCGGGCACATAAAGGGGAGGCGGAGTACGACCATAATGCACCGGTGTTGCCGGTATATCCGCCAGAAGTTTTTTTGCCATAAGCACAACTTTCTTGAAACTCAGATTGCCCAGAACAAAGAAAACCATATTGTTGGGATGGTAGAAGCGGGCAGTGAATGCGGCAGCATCCTCACTGCGAAACTGCTTTAACTGCTCGGGATTGCCAAGAATGTTGCGTCCCAGGGGATGCCCCCTGAATATCAAGTCCTCAAAATCATCGAAGATTAGCTCGGAAGGGTTGTCTTCGTAGGATTGTATCTCGTCGATAATCACCTCTGTCTCCTTCTCTATCTCGCGTTGCGGAAAGGTGGAGTGGAATACAATATCCACCAGAAGTTCGAAGGCACGGCCGAAATGCTCGGTCAGGAAAGCAGAGTAAATCACCGTCTCTTCCTTGTTGGTGTAAGCGTTGAGGTCGCCGCCCACATTCTCCATGCGGTTCAGAATGTGCCATGCCTTGCGCTTGGCGGTACCTTTAAATATAAGGTGCTCCACAAAATGCGCCATACCCTGCTCGTTTTCAAGCTCGTCGCGCGTACCCGCATCTACGGCAAAACCACAATAAGCCACTTTGGAGGCTGAGGGTTCGTGAATGATGCGCATGCCATTGGGCAGGATATATTGATTGAAAGTTGGCAGTAAATTTTCTTTTAAGTTCTTCATTCTGACGTTTCAAACTATTTGAGGCGACAAAAATACAATAAAACTTATTGCCGTTTATAGAAAATTGCAGATATTTGCAATTGCTATAATTTTAAGCACATTAATCAAATTAGCACATTAAGTATGATTGCATCCATTCAAGAGCTTTTGCAGAAAGAGGCACAAGCCGTACTGAACATTCCAGTGACGGACGCTTATGAAAGAGCTGTAGAACTCATCGTAGAACAAGTGCACCGCAAAAAAGGGAAACTGGTAACTTCGGGCATGGGCAAGGCAGGACAGATAGCCATGAACATCGCTACCACCTTCTGCTCTACCGGTATTCCGTCCGTTTTCCTGCACCCCAGCGAAGCACAGCATGGTGACCTCGGCATCCTCCAGGAGAATGACTTGTTGCTGCTCATCTCCAATTCGGGCAAAACTCGTGAAATCGTGGAGCTGACACAGCTGGCACATAACCTGAACCCGGGACTGAAGTTCATCGTCATCACCGGAAACCCCGACAGCCCCCTGGCACACGAATCCGATGTATGCCTTAGCACCGGAAAACCCCAAGAAGTATGCGTATTGGGCATGACGCCCACGACTTCGACCACTGCCATGACCGTCATCGGCGACATCCTGGTAGTACAGACCATGAAACAGACCGGATTCACCATTGAAGACTACTCCAAGCGCCATCACGGCGGTTACCTCGGAGAAAAATCAAGATCGCTATGCGTAAAGTAATAGGTATCGGAGAAACCATACTGGACATCATATTCCGTGGCGAACAGCCCACAGCAGCCGTTCCGGGCGGTTCGGTATTCAACGGCATCGTTTCACTGGGACGTATCGGTGTTCCCATCTGCTTTATCAGTGAAACGGGCAACGACCACGTGGGCAATATCATCCTCAACTTCATGCGCGAGAACAATATTCCCACAGACCATGTCAATGTGTTCCCCGACGGGAAGTCCCCCGTATCACTCGCTTTCCTGAACAACCGGAGCGATGCGGAATACATCTTCTACAAAGATTATCCCAAGCAGCGCCTGGACGTGGAATATCCGCAGATTCAGGAAGACGACATCGTAATCATAGGGTCGTACTATGCCCTGAATCCGGTACTGCGCGACAAAGTGGTGGAGCTACTGGAACGCGCACACGACATGCATGCCATTATCTACTACGATCCCAATTTCCGTTCGTCCCATAAAGAGGAGGCCATCAAGCTGGCTCCCACCATCATCGAGAATCTGGAATACGCCAACATTGTACGCGGCTCGCAAGAGGATTTCTTCTATATGTGGGGCCTGCAGGAGGCCGACAAGATATACAAAGACAAAGTAAAGTTCTACTGCCGCAACTTCCTCTGCACAGCCGGCGCGGAGCAGGTTTCATTGCGCACCGGCACGATTTCCAAGGAATATTCCATCCCCCCACTGGAGGCGGTCAGCACCATCGGTGCAGGAGACAACTTCAACGCAGGCATCATCTTCGGGCTGCTGAAACATAATGTACGCTACGAGGACCTCGATACCATGGACGAGGCTACTTGGGACCAAGTTATCCAATACGGCATTGAGTTTGCCGCCGAGGTATGCAAGAGTTTCAACAACTCCGTTTCAAAGGAATTTGCAGAAGCACGAAAATACCAGCCATAGACACCCTTACAAAAGGGTGTTCACCACAGATTACATGGCCTGAAAATCCATGCAATCTGTGGTAGAACAGCTTCCGGATTAACAAAATTCTCCCGCTTTTCCTTTCATTTCTGCTTTTTTTTTGCTTTATTTGTCTATCCTTTATACCTTAAGCATTCGCGCTATGAATACAAAAGGAAGCAGACAGCACTCTCCAACCCCTCCTAAGCAGAAATGGCAAAACATCTGCCTTGCCTTGTGCATTCTTTTAGGAATACTCGCCTCTTGCGAAACAGAAGAATCCTTCTATCAACCCCGATTCCCGGCAAACGATGTCCCGTTGACCCGGCAAGCGTTATTCAAGCCGGAAAACTTCTTTGCCTACACCGACTCTACCCTAAAAGCCGTGATTTCCGCACTACGCAGAGTGGAAGAAGAAAAGCATTTCACCGCTTCTTTCCTGTTGAAATACGGCATTCCTCTCTGGAACTTCACCTATAAATTGACTGGAGAAGAGACCTGTATCTTCGTTCCCCTCTACCGCCTTGACAAGCCACACTGCATCGATGCCATCTGGCTGTTGCACATCAAAGACGGATGGATGAAGTTTTTTCCATTGAAGCGTGATGACGAACTCATAAGAGAAAGCGACCAAGTGTTCATATTCGACTTGTTAAGCTATCTAGTATTTGGCGAAGAGAATGCGCAAGGACTCACATTCAAGCCTCATGCCCAGACCCGTTCGGTAATAACCGTCACCCAATGCTGGGATGTATATACCGGACCTAAAGACCAGCTGGAATACAGCTATACCAACTGCGTTAGTCATTCCTATTGGGTAGATGATGCCCTTATAAATAATAGCAACTGGAACAGTGAAGGAGGAGGAAGCGGCGATGTGTGGATTGGAGGAGGAAGTTCAGGAGGTTCCGGCTCTTCATCGGGCACTCCGGCAGGAAATATATTCAAGAAAGAGGCCGACCAAGACTCGCTTTTATGGGTAATCACCGAAAACATGACAGCCCGAATCATGGAAGACTGTTTGGGAGGAGACCTATACAGCCAACTGAAAGAGAAAGTCAAAAACAACAAAATCAATCTGGAATTCGATTTCGGCAAAGGGTATTCCTACAATTGGGAAGAGCATACCTTGCACATCGGATTGGAAGAATTGGAAGCAAACAACCTTCTGCATGAAATGTTCCATGTTTTCCAAACCACACAAGAGCCTATATCATCGTTCAAAAGTTCTATGATGAACAGAGAGATAGAAGCGCACTATGCGCAATACCTGTTCTTACAAAGGAGCGCGGAGTGGACGGACAAAAAACAAGATAAATATGCAAAAAGCCAACGCCTAAGAGCAACAACTTCATTGACTAAATATGTAAATCAGCAAGGTCATGTTACAACTTCATTCTTGGATATCTTTGAAACCTATATATCTAATAATGTCGTTAATGCTTTCCGTCAGGAAGGATACGACAATTATCCATTTAAAGAGTATTCGGATATCACCAATATTTTTCCCAACATAAAATTAACAACTAAAAATTGTGACGAATGAAAAGACTATTGCTTATTACACTGCTTATAGGATACATCTACCCTTGTGTAGCACAGGACAAACCTATCAGAACAGAAGAATCACTTGAAGGAACAGTCATTTATAAAAAGACCACCACTTTCGAGGTAGATGGTTATACGTACCAATGCGACGTAGATGACGGTAGCCAGTTTGTGACTCTTTATAACAAAGAAAACAAACTGACATACGAAAAGATTGTGTATAAAGACACGGGGAAGACATATATTGGCAGCTGGAGTAGCAATGTAATTGAATATGACAGATTCATGAGTCAGCAAGCAGATTTCATAGTAGACCAAGCATTCACCAAAGCCATGGCAGATGAAATTGGGAAAACGGAACTTATGATAACCATGTTGCTCAGTCCAAATACGGGAGAAGTAATGGAAGTGAATTTCAATTTTTTCACCTTTGAGCCATACGCCAAAGTGCCACTACATGTATATAGGGAAATCGAAGTAAAACTGAAAGAACAAATTCATTTTAAACCCATAGAGGAAGGAAAACAACTCAACTACATTATGCTGGCATGGATGCAAAAGCCCCAAGGGAAACTCCCCCCATTACCTCCTCCCGGTTCGCTAATGTAAGCAACATACAAAATTAACAACTAAAAATTGTGACGAATGAAAAGACTATTGCTTATTACACTGCTTATAGGATACATCTACCCTTGTGTAGCACAGGATAAACCTATCAGAACAGAAGAATCGCTTGAAGGAACAGTCATTTATAAAAAAACCACCACTTTCGAGGTAGATGGTTATACGTATCAATGTGACGTAGATGACGGTAGCCAGTTTGTGACTCTTTATAACAAAGAGAACAAGTTGACATACAAAGATATTGTATATAAAGCCACAGGAAAAATATACATCGGTAGCTGGAATGAAAAAAAAGTAATTGAATACAATAGCTCCATGAGTAAACAAGCAGACTTCATTGTGGACGAAGCTTTTACCAAAGCCATGGCAGATGAACTCGGAAAGCGTGAGTTCACAATAACCATGCTACTCAGTCCGGATACGGGGAAAGTAATGGAAGTGAATTTCAATTTCACGACCTTTAGCCCATACGCCAGAGTACCACTGCATGTATATAGGGAAATCGAAGTAAAACTGAAAGAACAAATACACTTTAAACCCGGAGAAGTGGGAAAACAACTCAATTACATCATGCTGTCATGGAGACAAAAGCCCCAAGGGAAACTCCCCATTACCACCTCCCGGTTCGCTGATGTAACATTGTAAACCAACCTGCCTATGCACGAAAGAATCTATAGCAGTTTTTAAAGTTCAAAAAGAAATATAAAAGCTTGGCATTGCTGTTACCTTCTGTGGGTAAATTACATATATTTGTGATTAACGACATCAGAGAGGTTACGAATTATGTATAAGAACTTATTGAACTTGCTTGTTTTGGCAGTGCTGCTCCCTTCCTGCAATGGCACTGCCCTCACATTTCCGTTGTATGCGAAGAAAACAACGTGGGCAACTGCATTGTAAAATGGGAAATGGCCCCTCATCAAAGGAAATGTGAAGGTATATGCTTCGACCAATCCCGACCATATCCCCGAAGATGTTCCCGTTGCCGTCGCCAACATCTCCGACCTGAAGATGACTGTCATCACTACCGACCCTACACAACGATACTACTACACACTTGTATTCGCCGACAAATACCGGGTAAAGATTGCCACCCGCAACATCAACATCCCCGGCATACAGAACTTCCGGGACCTGGGAGGCTATTCCTCCTATCCCACCCAAAAGAAAGTGCATTGGGGCATGTTATATCGCTCTGCCGAAATAGACAAGCTGAAACCGTGTTCGCGCAAAGAGCTCAAGAACATAGGCATAAGGACCATCATCGACCTGCGTTCATCTGTCGAAGCGAACAGACAAAGCCCTTTGCAACAGGAATTCAAAGTGATCCATATCCCCATTCCTACCGGCGACATGGAGTATATCCTGAAAGGTGTGCAGGAACAGAAAATCAAGAGCGACACTGTCTACCGAATCGTGGAGCAGATGAACCGCGAGCTCATCAGCAACTACACCAAAGAATACCGCCGGATTTTCGATATTCTGCTGGACAAGAACAATTATCCCGTCGTTATCCATTGCTCGTCGGGCAAAGGGCGCACAGGCATCGTATCGGCACTTGTGCTTGCCTCCCTTGGAGTGGACGAAGACATCATCATGGAAGACTACCGCCTCAGCAACGACTACTTCAACATCCCGGCGGCTTCCCGATACGCCTACCAGCTTCCGGCACGCTCGCAAGAGGCCATCACCACCCTCTCGGCACGCGAGGATTTCCTGAATGCCGCCATCGAAGAAATGGAACGAAGGTATGGAGATACCGACACCTACCTGCAAAGAGGCATCGGTCTGACAAAAGAAGAAAGAAAGAGACTGCAAGACATTCTTTAACGGATAATTGACAATGGATAATGGATAATGAGTAGCCAATAAAAACGATTTTATCATGTAATTGCATAATTATCAACCATCAATTATCAATTATCCATTGAAAAGCACTATCTTTGCGCCCGAAATATAAAGATAAAGATATACAGAAGATTTAATGAAGACATTTGAAGAGCTCGGTGTGTCGCCGGAGATACGCCGCGCCATCGAAGAAATGGGTTACGAGCAGCCCATGCCGGTACAAGAGGAAGTAATTCCCTACCTTTAGGAGAAAACAATGATGTAGTAGCACTGGCACAAACAGGAACAGGAAAGACCGCAGCGTTCGGCCTGCCGCTCATACAGAAGATTAACGTCAACAACCGAATTCCCCAATCACTTATTCTCTGCCCCACCCGCGAACTTTGTTTGCAGATAGCAGGCGACTTGAACGATTATTCTAAATATACCGATGGCTTGCGAGTGTTGCCCGTATATGGAGGCTCGTCCATCGAAAGCCAGATACGCGCCCTGAAACGGGTGTACACATCATCGTAGCCACACCGGGACGACTGCTGGACCTGATGGAACGCAAAACCGTGTCCCCGCCACCATACAGAACGTGGTTATGGACGAAGCGGACGAAATGCTGAACATGGGATTCACAGACAGCATCAACGCCATTCGCCGATGCCGCAGGAGCGCAACACCTTGCTGTTCTCCGCTACCATGAGCCCGGAAATCGCACGCATCTCCAAGAAGTACCTGCGCGATGCCAAGGAAATCACCATCGGACGCAAAATGAAAGCACCAGCAACGTGAAACACGTAGCCTTCTGTGTACATGCCAAAGACAAGTATGCTGCCCTGAAACGTATTGTGGACTACTATCCGCAGATATACGGCATCATCTTCTGCCGTACCCGCAAAGAAACGCAGGAAATAGCTGACAAGTTGATGCAGGAAGGCTATAATGCCGACTCGCTGCACGGCGAACTGAGTCAGGCGCAGCGTGACGCCGTGATGCAGAAGTTCCGCATCCGCAACCTACAACTGCTGGTTGCCACGGACGTTGCCGCACGCGGCCTCGATGTGGACGACCTGACACACGTCATCAACTACGGATTGCCCGATGACACCGAGAGTTATACCCACCGCAGCGGCCGTACGGGACGCCGGCAAAACCGGACTTCCATCGCCATCATCAACCTGCGAGAGAAAGGCAAAATGCGCGAGATTGAGCGCATCATCGGCAAGAAATTCATTGCAGGCGAAATGCCCACCGGCAAACAGATATGCGAAAAGCAACTGCTCAAAGTGATAGACGATCTTGAAAAGGTGAAAGTGAACGAGGAGGAAATCGCCGACTTTATGACCGACATCTACCGCAAGCTGGACTGGCTGAGCAAAGAGGACCTGATTAAACGCATGGTTTCGATGAATTCAACCGTTTCCTGGATTACTATCGCGGCCGTGACGAGATAGAGACAGCAACCGGTAGTGAGCGTGGTGCAAGAAGTGGCGAGAGGGCGACCGCAACGACCGTAGAAGCAGCCGCAAAGCAGAACCCGGCTTTACCCGCTTGTTCATCAACCTGGGTAAAATGGACAACTTCTTCCCCAACGAATTAATCAGCCTGCTGAACAACAATACACGTGGACGTAGAGCTGGGACGAATTGACCTGATGCAGAAGTTCTCCTTCTTCGAAGTGGAGGAAAAGGAAGCCACCAATGTAGTGAAGGCCCTGAACCGCGCCAGCTGGAACGGCCGTAAAGTATCCGTAGAGGTTGCCGGAGACGAGGGTAAGGAGGCTCCGAGGGCAAACGTCCGGGTACAGCCGGAAGCTATGGGAAAAAGAGTTTGACAGCAAGAAGCGCAGCTACAAGGAAGACGGCAAACGGAACGATGCCACCGGCAAACGCAGCGAAAAGGCCGAAAGTCCTGCAAACGACAAGAAGAAAGGCAAGCCCAGCCGCGAAGAGCGGGTTACACCAAAGCCCGTGGCAAAAGGATGACTGGAAACAGTTCTTCCAGGGCAACAATGACTTTAAGGATGCAGAGCCCGACTTCAGTGAAGAAGGGTGGGCAAGACGGACACCGAAGAAGAAGTGATATAAACTATAGGATAGGGTGATAAAACCGGCAGCATCCGCTACCGTTTTATCACCCTATCCTTTTCACGACTCTTTATCCTTTATTTCGTGCAGCTTTTCGTACTGAATGCAACGAGCATCCAAACCATTTTCTCCTGCTCTTTCAGGTAGCCGGTCATCAAATCTGCCGTCACGTCATCGCCAGCTTCATTTGCCAGTTCAATTACCTTTCTCTTCACCAATCAGGTAGCCGTAAGTCTCGAGGATATGGTCCACAGCCTCACTGCCGCAAGAGATGTCGGACACTTCCTTCACGTTGGCAACCTTCAGGTATTCACTGAACTTATTCTCGGGCACGCCACCCAGCATCAAGATGCGCTCTGCAATCTCGTCAATCTTCTCGGCGGTATCGTCATACATACTCGAACTCTCGTGCAGCACAAAGAAGCCGTGTCCCTTGATGTTCCAGTGCATACCGCGCAGATTGGTGTAATGTACCTGGAAGTCGGCCAATAATTGGTGCAATGCTGATGCTACGCCAGCCACTTTTCATTCAAATGCAAGTAATCTAAAGTTTTCATAATTCTATTGTTTTAAATATTTATACTATTTTTCTTTGGGTATTGCAAAGATAAGGGTAAATCAAGGCTTGTCAAACAGATAATTTCTATCTTTGCATAGACGAACTCTATACATAACCTTCAAATGCCTTGTTCATCATGACTTTACAACAATTGAATACATCCTTGCCGTCAACCAGTTCCGCCACTTTGCCAAAGCAGCCGAATATTGCCGCGTGACACAGCCCACCCTCAGTGCCATGATTCAGAAACTGGAAGAGGAACTGGACACCCGGATTTTGACCGCAGCCAGCAGCCGGTATGCCCCACTCCCGTCGGTATCCACATCATAGAACAAGCACAGAATATATTGGTTCAAGCCAACCGTATAAAGAATATTATAGAAGAAGAAAACACTCACTGACCGGCACCTTCAAGCTGGGCATACTTCCCACCGTAGCTCCTTACCTCCTGCCCCGTTTCTTTCCGCAGCTGATGAAGAAATACCCCGACCTCGACATCCGGGTAGTCGAAATGAAAACAAACGACATCAAGAAAGCCCTGCAGACGGGAGAAATAGATGCAGGTATCGTAGCGAGTCTGGCAGGTATGGAAGAGTTGCAGCAGACGCCGTTGTTCTATGAACAGTTCTTTGCCTACGTGTCGCGCGAAGACGCCCTCTTCAACAACGAGGTAATCCGTACTTCCGACCTGAACGGCGAACAGCTTTGGCTGCTCGACGAGGGCCATTGCTTCCGCGATCAGCTGGTGCGTTTCTGCCAGATGAAGTCGGCACGTGCCAGCCAGCTTGCCTATCACTTGGGCAGCATGGAGACCTTTATGCGCATGGTAGAAAGCGGCAAAGGCGTGACCTTCATCCCCGAACTGGCCGTTCTGCAACTGGGCGATGCCCAGAAAGAGCTGGTACGTTCCTTCGCCATCCCCTGCCCCACCCGCCAGGTCGTGCTGCTGACCAATAAGAACTTTATCCGCCACACGCTGCTCGAAGTGCTGGTTAAGGAGATAAAACTTTCCGTACCCAAGGAAATGCTCTCACTGAAAGCAACCCAAGCAGTCGTATAGATTTCATCTATCGCTCCATAAAATCTTTCAATCGGATTTTTGTTCTATCGGGGAAAAATGCTATATTTTGCAAACAGAAAAGCGAAGGTCGGTTGCACCTCAGCATCATCAAGCAAACTGGCTTCTACATTCTGTCTGCACAATCTTCGCATTGGTAAAACAAAAACTAAACCTATTAAAAGAGAAAAATTATGGAACCGATCATCAACTCACAACTCCCTGAATTCAAGGTTCAGGCTTTCCAAAACGGAAGTTTCAAAACAGTATCCCACGAAGACGTAAAGGTAAATGGGCCATTTTCTTCTTCTATCCGGCAGACTTTACCTTCGTATGCCCTACCGAGCTGGTAGACATCGCAGAGAAATATGACCAATTCCAAGCAATGGGCGTAGAAGTATATTCTGTAAGCACAGACTCGCACTTTGTGCACAAGGCATGGCACGATGCTTCCGAAAGCATCCGCAAGATTAAGTACCCCATGCTTGCCGACCCCACAGGCGTACTGAGCCGCGCATTCGGCGTGATGATTGAAGAGGAAGGCATGGCATATCGCGGCACATTCCTCGTAAATCCCGAGGGTAAAATCAAGATTGCCGAGATACAGGACAACAACATCGGACGCAATGCCGACGAGCTGCTGCGCAAGGTAGAAGCTGCACAGTTTGTTGCCACACACGATGGAGAAGTCTGCCCTGCCAAGTGGAAGAAAGGAGCGGAAACTTTGAAGCCGAGCATCGACCTTGTAGGAAAGATTTGATAAGTAATAGGAGGAGCGGGCGCTTTCACCATAGAAAGACGTCCGCTTTCCTTTAAGACGTCCGCAGTACTTGTACAGAAGTACTGTAGTACTTTCAAAGGAGTACCGCAGTACTTTCGAAGGAGTATTGAGTACTTCCTCACAAGTTCTGCAACTACTCTATATCAAACATATTAAAGACTATTTTCTCACCCCAAACACCCTATTAATCATGTTAGAAACAACTATATTAGACCAGGTGCGGAGCGTATTCCAGCATTTGGAAGCCCGCTACGTCTTCACATCACCTATCATCCGGGTCACGAGCAGGCACAAGAGCTTATCGGATTCTTGAAGGATGTGGCAAGCTGTTCCGACAAGCTCTCCTGCCGGATGAGTGAGATAGAGAACCCCGTGTTGGAGTTCACATTGCTGAAAGACGATGTGGAAACCGGCATCAAGTTCCGCGGCATCCCCGGCGGACACGAGTTCACTTCCTCCTGCTTGCCGTGCTGAATGCCGATGGAAAGGGGAAAAATCTGCCGGACGAAGCAATTCGTCGCCGCATCCGGGCGTTGCAAGGCGACATCAGCCTGCAAACGTATGTATCGCTTACTTGCACCAACTGTCCGGATGTGGTGCAGGCACTGAACATCATCGCATTGCTGAATCCGCACGTCACCCACGAGATGGTGGACGGGGCGCTTAATCAAGAGGAAGTGGATGCGCTGAAGATACAAGCCGTGCCGTCAGTCTACGCTAATGGCAAGCTGCTTCACGTAGGTCGCGGTTCTTTAGGAGAGCTTTTGCAGAAGCTGGAAGAAGCCTTCGGCAGTGCTCCGCAAGAGGACGAAGCACCGATAGAGAGAGATTTCGACGTGCTGGTATTGGGCGGTGGACCAGCCGGAGCTTCCGCAGCCATCTACTCTGCACGCAAGGGCCTACGGGTGGCGATTGTTGCCGAGCGCATAGGCGGACAGGTAAAAGAGACGGTAGGCATAGAAAACCTTATCTCCGTGCCGCAGACTACTGGTGCAGAACTTGCCAACGCACTCCGCACACATATAGAGCACTATCCGATAGAGATTTTCGAGGAGCGTAAGATAGAGAAAGTAAAGTTGCAGGGAACGGAGAAAAGTGTCTCCACCGTAGGCGGCGAGATGTTCCATGCATCGGCGGTAATCATTGCCACAGGGGCAAGCTGGCGCAAACTGAATGTGGAGGGCGAAGCGGAATACATAGGACGCGGCGTGGCATTTTGTCCGCATTGCGACGGTCCGTTCTATCAAGGCAAGCATGTGGCGGTTATCGGTGGAGGTAACTCGGGATTGAAGCTGCCATCGACCTGGCAGGCATCTGCCGGAAGGTAACGGTATTCGAATTTGCCGATACACTGAAAGCCGACCAAGTGCTGCAAGAGAAAGCCCGGAGCCTGCCGAATGTGGAAATCTTTACCTCGTCACAGACCATTAAAGTTGATGGAAACGGGGAAAAGTAACTTCTATCCGCATCAAGGACCGCCTTACCGGCGAGGAACGCGACTTCCGTTAGACGGCATCTTCGTGCAAATCGGTTTGGCAGCCAACAGCGCTCCTTTCCGCAACAAGCTGGAAACGACTCCGACCGGGGAGATTAAGATTGACGCTTTCTGCCGTACCACACTTCCGGGGTATATGCGGCAGGGGATGTATCGAATGTTCCCTACAAGCAGATAGTCATTGCCATGGGCGAAGGGGCAAAGGCAGCACTCTCGGCATTCGATGACCGTATCCGTGGAGTGATTTAGAAAATATCACCCATAAAAGTATAGGCAGGGGCACACGTTAAGGATTGGCAAGCTTCAGTTCCTGAATCAGATTTCCTGCCTTCCCATACTTCTCAATCATAAACAGTATGTAGCGTACATCTACCCCGATGGTACGCTGCATCTTCGGCTCATAAAGGATGTCGCTGCTCATGGCTTCCCAGTTCCCATCGAAGGCAAGCCCCAGAAGTTCTCCTTTGGCATTGAACATGGCACTGCCGGAATTGCCTCCCGTAATGTCATTATTGGAGATAAAGCAGACATTCATTTCTCCCTTCTCATCGGCATATCTACCGAAATCACCGGAGGAAAGAAGGGATAGCAACTCAGGCTGCACTTCAAAATCCACATCGCCTGCATGGGCTCTGACTTTCTCCAGAATACCTTTCGCGGTGGTATAATAATCATATTCCGCTCCGTCGAAGGGGCATAACCGCAGACAGTGCCAAAACTCAAACGCATGGTGGAGTTGGCGTCGGGATAGAAGTTACGGGATGCGTACATACGTCGCACGGCAGAGTTGAACAAACGTTCATTCCGCTCGATTTCACCGGAAGCCTGCTGTACCTGCATATTCATCTCGAATAGCTTCGTGATGAGGTCGATGCCCAAGTTGATGGCAGGGTCATTATATATCTGATAGGTGGTGTCCTGCTCCAGAAAACGCTTCAATCCACGGGGTGGTCAGCTCCGAGCGGGCATAAAGACTATCCACATAGGTACGCTCGTTACCTCCGTATTCTGTCGCAATCGTCTGGTAGAGCTCGGGCAGATAGGTGGAATCCACTTGGGAGCGGTATTCTTTCAACAGTGCTGTAAACACTTCCTTGTCAATGCCCAAGTCCAGATTGGCATATTTCTCAACGATAGCTTTCAGATTGGCAACCACCGTTTTCTCTTCCCCTCAAAGTCGAAGTTGAGGATGGACAAAGCAAGCTGCACCAGTTCCGGACCGTTCAGGAAAGATTCGGCAAAGTAAGCTCTGGCACGATAAGCATCACGGCGGCTCTTGTAGTTCAACTCCAGGTCGGAAAAAGATGCAGCAGATGTTCCGCTCCTCCGGTGTCTGCTGTATCCAGCGACGGAGTTCGGTCTCCATGGCACGCTTCTTGTCCAGCACATGCAGTTTCTTGATGGTGCGGTTCACTCCTATGCTGTTCTTCCAATAATTGGAACTTTCGTCGTATTTGGAAGCGTACTTGATGCGGATGCTGTCACGGCTATCCATTTCACGCTTCCAGATGGCCTGCTTCACACCACGGACATCTATCTGAGCCTGGTTGGTGGTGGTCATCATCTCTTCGATGCCAAAAGAGGAAAGATAGCGTTCCGTACTGCCCGGATAGCCCATCGTCATACAGAAGGAACCCTCACGATAGCCGTCCAGGGATATCGGAGCCACGTATTCGGGATGGTAGGGAACATTGTCGGGAGAGTAGTCGGCAGGACGGTTGTCTTTGCCGGCATAGATACGGAATACGGCGAAGTCGCCCGTATGGCGTGGCCATACCCAGTTGTCAGTGTCCCAGCCGAACTTGCCCACTGAAGAAGGGGTGCAAATACCAGACGCACATCATTGTAGTCGCGATAAACGGAAAGCCAGAATTCATTGCCTCCATAGTAAGCATCCACAATGCCTATCAGCGTGGAGTCTTTACGAGAAACCTCTTCGCCAATGACCAGCATCACCGAATCTACTACTTGTACGCTCAGATTCGTTCATATCCGGTTTTACTGCTCCAAGTACCCGACGGGTCACGTCTTGCTGGTGCAAGAGGAAGCGGACGTAAAGTTCCGGATTAGGCAGTTCTTCACTAAGATTACGTGCCACAAAGCCGTCTTTCAGATAGTCGTGCTCCACAGACGAGTGTTGCTGTATGCTGCTGAAGCCGCAGTGATGATTGGTAAACACCAGCCCGTCCCCGGACACCACCACTCCGGAACAAAAGCCTCGAAGCTGACTACCGCATCCTTCAGCGACGGGCGTTTCGTATTGTATAGCTTGTTGACAGACATCTGCAAGCCCAACTCTTTCATGGTCTGGCGTGTCTGCTTGTTCAGATTTCCCAGCATCCACATCCCTTCATCCGCTTGTCCCGCAGAGAAAAAGGAAGCAGACAGCTATCAGTATAAATCTTATTTTCATTCCGTCAATTCTTGTATTATTCAGTAATCAGCCTCAATTGCTTGGCACCCGTACGCGCCTTGAGCCACTCCGCAATCTTTTCCTTCTCGTGCGCACCCGGATGCTTGCCGAATTTCAAGACGGCAAGGGTCACAGTATCCACCCGTACAGAATCTACCGCCAGTTCAATCGCATGAGATATTGATACGGTCTTTACCGACGGGTAGAGCACTTTCAGTTCTGGGATAATCTTCTTGCCCAATTCATCGAAGGTTTTGTATCTTTCCAAATTCTGCTCCAGTGTGGCAATCTTCTGTTTCTGTTCCACCAGACGCTGCTCACTGTTCTTGTAGAAGTCTTCCATCACCATGGCACGGATGGAAGAAATATCCACCGCTTCATTGTTCATACCTTGGAGGACTATCAGCTTGGTATTGTCCAGCTTATAGTCTTTCATCTTGCTGCGGGCAATGGCGATGGAAGCTTCGGGCACCTCCTGCCCAATCAGCACGACACGTATTTCGTGGCCCTTGCCCTCGTGATGGATTTTCTTGTCCAGCACCTGCGTATTCTCAAAGGAGAGCTGCTCGTTGACAAAACGGTTGGCAGCACTCTCAAAGGTATCCTGGACGATACCTACCGTCAGATAGACAGCGGGACACATGGTCAGGATAGCAATCAGGACGATATATTTACGTACTTTCTTCTCCCGGTTCTTATCCACAAACTCCTTGCGCTGGAAGTGCATCACGCGCACGCCAGGAAAGTGGCAAGACTGATAAACACGGAATTGATGAAATAAAGATAGAATGCACCGAGGAAATAAATCAAGTTACCCGTTGCCAGCCCGTAGCCTGCCGTACAGAGGCGGCATCAAAGCCGTAGCAATGGCAACACCCGGAATCATTTCCTTTCTCTTTGGTAGAGAGCGCCGTCACACCTGCCAAGCCACCCATCAAGGCGATGAATACGTCATAAATGGTGGGTGACGTACGTGCCAGCAATTCCGACTGCCCCTCGGCAACGGGACTCACCAGAAAAAATGGTAGCAGTGGTCACACTGAACAAGGTAGTTATCAAAGCTCTTCAAAGACCGCTTCATCAATTCAAAATCATTCAACCCCACAGAAAGCCCACGCCCATGATAGGCCCCATCAGCGGCGGATGAGCATGGCACCGATAATCACGGCTGTGGAGTTTACATTCAATCCCAACGAGGCCATGAATATGGCGAATATCAGAATCCAAAGATTGGCTCCTTTGAATTCCACTCCCTTACGGATGGAATCTACAGTTTCCAGTTCATTGTCCTTGTCTTTACGCAAATCAAGATAGTCTTTCAGAAAAGTCTTGATAGCGAAGGTATTTCTGTTGTCGGTCGTCTTTTCTTCCATTATCAATTATCAGTTTTCAATTTTCTCTCAATGAAACGCCTCGTAAAACACTGCTGGTCATCTCGGCAGCAAAGTCCTGCCTTAATGCCAAGAGTTGGCAAGAAATCTGCCAAAGCACGTTTTTCCGGTGCTCCAAGTTTACGTTTAAGCATAGCAGTGTTCATGCGAAAGAGCTTGGTCGCCCTTACTACGTATGATTCCGAACCCCTTGTCATCCACACCACGCTCGTAAAGAACACCAGAGAGGCGTTTCTCTGTCTCTGCCAACTTATGGCGAGCCTGGACACGGTCGTAGTCAAGAAGTCGTTGCTCTATTACCTCTGCCACACGTGTTTGTACAGCAAAGTAATTTTGGGCAAAAGCAATCTCCGACTTACGAGGGTCACCATTTTGTGCCACGAGGTAGCAGGCATAGCGAGTGAGCATAAAGTCTTCAATGTCCTTTGATGCACCTTTAGGCATAAGTATCGTTTTACTGATGCCGGTAAAATGATTACTCGTCTCTACACCAGCGTTTTGGCAAGCCTCCTTAGCTTTAAAACATTCTCAAACGTTTGCCATTTGGCATAGCCCAGAATGGGATATAATTCGCGAGCACTCCAGCACTCCACGCCTTCGTATTCACACGCAATGGATTCGAATCTTGCGAGGAGATTCTGAATTGCTTCTGATTTAATCATACTTGATTCTGAATTTATTGTTTGCTCTTCTGCACAATCCTTGATTTCAAAACAATCTTTATGCGATTGATTTTTCTGTCCATTGTGTCACTTCAGTTTTAATAACAGTACAAAGTAATGCTTTTCTTGACAAAACTGTTAAATACGCAATGTTTATCAATCTAACTTCTCTAACCTCACTTCACCAGCCTACCAATGAACGGAATCTGCCTCAACGGCAAGTCGCACTTCACGATATAGGCCACAAAGAGCAGCAACAAAACGGTACGGTACGCCATACGCAGGTAAATATTTTCTATCGGGACATATTCGGCAGCCAGATAGAGTACTGCCGCAAGCAGCACATAACTACCGATAGCCTTCAAGTCATACTGAATGGGATACTTCTTCTGCCCTACGAAATAGGACAGAAGCATGGCGATCGCCATAGCCACAGAATCCTGCCCAGGCACAAGCCATATAGCTGTATCGGGAATCAAGTACGTTCATCACTACCAGTACCGTGCAACCTATCAGGGAGAAATAAGCGCCCCAACGCGTCTCGTCAATCAGCTTGTACCAGAAGGAAAGATTGAAGTAGATACCCATAAAGATTTCGGCAGCCATCACGATGGGCACTACCCGCAACCCGGCCAGTAGTCGCGACCGATAATATGGCGCAGGATGTCCAGATAGAACATGACAGCGAGGAATGCCAGCAGTGTGAAGATGATGAAGAACTTCATGGCTTGCGCATACATCTGCTTGTTGTCCTTGTCCGGCTCTTCCGAAGACAAAGGCTCGTATGCATAGCGGAAGGCTTGTGTAAGCATCGCCATCACCATGGCAATCTTGCTGGCAGCCCCATAAATGCCCAACTGTACGGAAGCTTCCGCCTCATCCGGATAGACAAAAGGAAAAATAATCTTATCCGCCACCTGATTCAGGATACCTGCCAAGCCGAGTACCAGCAACGGCAGACAATAAGCAAGCATCCGCTTCAGCAGTTTTCTGTCCAGCACGTAGGCAAACCCACGCAACTCCGGAATCATGCAAAGCATGATGGTAGAGGTGCATATCAGATTGAAAAGGAAGGCCCACGTCATCCCCTTTCATTTCCCACATAATAGAGCAGATTCAGTGCAATGTTCAGGAAGATGAACAGCAGTTTGAGTGCCGCAAACTTAATGGGACGCTTCTTGTAGCGCAAATAAGCGAAAGGAATGCTTTGAATAGCATCCATCGCCACAATCATCATCATGCCCACGTACCAGGGATGGTCACCATACTCCAGCCATCCGGCAATGGGGTTGAGGAACAGCAATCCCAATGCAAGAAGGTAAGCGCCCCCACTCACACTGAGCAATGTCGTGGAGTACACCCGCATCGGGTCGTCCTCTCCTTTATTGGCAAAGCGGAAGAAACCGGTCTCCATGCCACGTCAACAACACCAGCATGAGCGCCACCCGCATATACATTCGTCACTACGCCATAGCCTCCGCTTTGTGCGGACATCGCCATGGTATATACGGGCACCAGCAGGTAATTGAGGAAACGCCCCACAATGCTGCTCAACCCATAAATGGCAGTTTCTTTTGCCAATGATTTTAATCCGGCCACTTCTTTAATGGTTGTTATGAACACAAAGGCACGGAGGCACAAAGTTTTCTAGGATAAGAGGAAGAGAGACTTTATGTCTCCGCATCTCTGTATTCGTTTTCTTAAAATGAATCACTCGTCGCCAAACAAGGTACGCTGGCTACTATAGAGGCTTCGCCCCAGATGCTTGTAGGCAAGCTCCGTCACTTCACGCCACGGGGAGTGCGTTTCAGAAACCTTCTTTTATCAGGAACGGTTCATAGACTTCCTCTATCGTACCTGCATCTTCGCCCAAAGCAGTGGCGATGGTAGTCAATCCACCGGACCGCCTTTGAACTTGTCGATGATGGTACAGAGTATCTTATTGTCTATCTCGTCCAGACCATACTTGTCGATATTCAGAGCCTCAAGGGCAAACTGTGCGATTTCCGTGTCAATGCTCCCCGAACCTTTCACTTGGGCAAAATCGCGTACACGCCGCAGCAATGCATTGGCAATACGCGGTGTGCCACGGCTGCGGCTCGCAATCTCGGCGGCAGCCCTTACGGAGCAAGGCATCGAGGATGCCGGACGAACGACGGATAATGCCGCTCAACACATCATCATCGTAATATTCCAGATGCAGGTTGATACCGAAACGGGCGCAACGGAGCTGTCAACAGACCGCTACGCGTGGTAGCTCCACCAGCGTGAAAGGATTCAAATCAATCTGTATGCTTCGGGCAGAAGGGCCTTTGTCTATCATGATGTCTATGCGGTAGTCCTCCATGGCTGAGTACAGATATTCCTCCACTACGGGGCTCAACCGGTGTATTTCGTCGATGAAAAGTACATCATTGGGCTCCAGGCTGGTAAGCACTCCCGCCAAATCCCCGGCTTGTCAAGTACCGGACCGGAAGTTATCTTGAAACCTACGCCCAGTTCGTTGGCTATGATATTGCTGAGTGTTGTTTTCCCAATCCGGAGGGCCGTGAAGCAACACATGGTCCAGCGCCTCGCCACGCAGGCGGGCAGCTTTCACAAATATGCGCAGATTGTCCACCACCTTGTCCTGCCCGCTGAAATCCTCAAAATTCAACGGACGGAGGCGTTCTCGAAATCACGTTCTCGGCTGGTGACGGGCTGCTGGTTGCGTATATCAAAATCTTCTTGTTCCATTCCAGATTCCTTTGTTTTCTGCAAAATAACTAATTTATTTTGAGATAAGCGATAGAAGTTAGTTTTTCATGGCTATCTCTCCTACCCAAAACTGCATGAAAAAACTCATTCATACAGTTCTTAAAATCATCCATAAGCTAATCTTGCTTACCTTACCCTATGCAATACTATGTTACATATTAATACCTATTTATTGTTTTGATATGGTTCCTAATCAGCATAGTATTTCACAATCATTTCTTGCCTTTCGAATAAACGATATAATCCCAAGACTTCAACAAAGCATTAGCACCATCTTTTATGACTTCTACCTTTACTTGATGTTTACCCTCAGGCAGCTGATATTTCCAAAATATATCTAACCGCCGATCATGGAAGTAAGTCGGAAATGCAGCAGCCTTCTCGACCAACTCCCCATCAAGATACAGATTAACTTTCAGTACTGCATCCGGCCGATTCATGTCCCTACGAATAGCCTCCCACGGAGTACAAATCCCGTACCCTCAAATTCAAAGTCAGTATATCTATATCGTGTTTAGACAATTCAACCTTAGCCGTGGGATACATATCTGTAAAACTCTGCTCCAAACGTACAGTCTCGGGCCTCTGTACGGCAATTGTCACATTCTCCTTTTCCACTTTTCCTCCATTCCTGCGAATCATCTCCAAAGCATGTTTATTGCTGATAGTGTAAATCTGATCCAAACAGAGTAACGTATACTTGAAATTCTTGCCTTCCGCCCCTCTCAAACCTTTCATCCAATATTCAGGGATAGCATCATAGCCTATCATTGTGCCTAATATCCCTCCTGCAGAAGACGGATTACAATCTGAATCCTGACCTGCCCGCGTTGATATTTCCATTGTCTTAGTGAAATCACCATTGCCATACAATAATCCTAAAACGATGTAAGCGGCATTAATTTTAGCATCAATATCTAATGGATGAAATACTCCATCCGGACAACCGATCTCTTCCGCATGATGTTTCTGAATTTCGAACCAAGTACGTTTCCAATCATCAGGATACATTTTATACCACTCTATCACATCTGCAATACATTTATAGAAACCACTTTCCTCCGGAATCGTCTTTAAAGCCTCAGTAACAATAAACTGGATATCATCAGACACAAAAGCAAGACTATACATGGCACCGACATAAACACCACCATACCAGCCATCGCCATAACACATAAGATGCCCCACCTTATCACTGATTTGAGAAGCTGAATTAGGCATACCCGGATTCATCAGTCCGGCAAAATCTGCTTCAATCTGATAATCAATGTCATCGGCATGTGGGTTATTCAGCCAATGTCCAGGATTGTCCACTCCATGAGCTATATTATACCTCGCAGCCTGATTGGCATGCCATAAATTATAGTCTGCCGTAGCAAAGCTACAGCAAAATCTTTCACCGAAGCATCCAGCCCTTTTTCTCCAATACATCTACAAAAGTGAGGTCCATGTAAATGTCATCATATAAATCAGGCCAGGAATCCATCAATCTTTGCACATAACCTTCCCCCCAAGGAATCGTCTGATAATCCTGAATAAAAGTTCCTTGATACCTAAATTCCGTATAACTACCGAAGCTAACCCCGATAGTCTGGCCGGCCCAACCTCCCTTTATCTTATTCTCTAATTGAACCTTACTCATCGTCACTGATGAAGGCAATTTTGAAGCTGCATTACCCATTACAGTCCCCAGCAGCACGCATATACATATTCCAAAGATTCTAAGTTCTTTCATAATTAATTTTTTAATTTATATTTCAATATACCACCCTATTTATACCCCTCATTTTGTTCCAATTTATTATTAGCTTGTATCTCTGACAAAGGAATAGGAAATAAGTTTAAATAAGTTTCTTTAGAAGGTTCGTGAAAAGTCCATTCTCCTTTTGTATAATTATTATCAAAACGTATCAATTGGCTACGCCTCAAACCTTCCAAAGCAAATTCCCGGCCCCATTCATCCAATAAAATTCCAAAACGTACAGGAACACCATTTACATTAGTTGTTTTCAACAAATCAGCTCCAGAGAGTTTGTTGTCACCGTCAAAAGCACGTTTCCGTACTTCATTGACTAACTGTGCCGCTTCTTCCGCATTGCCATTTGTACGTAAAATACACTCAGCTTTCATCAAGTAAACCTCTGCATAACGCATAGCCACCCAATCATTATCCAACGCACGCGAGGTTCCCATTTTAATTTCATACTTACCGCAACGGTAACCTTCAGCCTCTCCTCCATTTTCAAGATTGCTGACTTCCTTTGTATAAATCAAGGGTTTTCCTTCCCAACCAGGAACAAGTCCAGTGCAATATAAGATAGACCCGTCACTGCCATACTGCTGCCCCATTCTCCAGGTTTTCGGTAAACGCTTATCGCCTTCCTCATAAGTATCTATAAAAGTAGGAACAGCACACACCCCATTATCCAACCATGTCTGCAAATTAAAGGTTTTTACATTTGAAGGATGAAGAGTTTTCTGCAAAGCCATGTAAATGGTACTTCCAGTCTTCACCTCATCTGCCGGATAAGCAAATATAATCTCTTGGGAGCCTTCATTCTGGGCATAGAAAGGTGCACTATAATCATTCTCCAAGGCATATTTATTGGAGTTCATTATTTCTGTACAAAGTGCCATGCATTCCGTATACATATTCTTCCCTATCCATGACTCTGCATTCAAATAAAGACGTGCCAGTAACATCTTGGCATTCCATTTATTGAATCTGCCATAGTAAGTCTTTGTATCGTCACTCAGCTTATCAACATTATTTTTTATACTATTCTCTATAAATGCAAACACCTCTTCGCGGCTACTGGTTTCCGGCAAGAAACCTTCCGGAACATCAAACCGGTCTACAATAGGTACATTACCGAAAGCCTCACATAGTATGTAATACCAATAAGCACGGGCTACCTCCAACTCAGCTATTACACTTTCCTTACCAGTAACTTCGAAATCCAAATTGTCAAGCTGATAAATTACCCGATTACAATTACTGATTCCTCCGTAGGCCTGTCCCCAAAGATCTGAGAAATGGGGATCTTCCGGTTTCCATGTATGCTTATGCAGACGTATATAGATTCCTCCGTCAAACCAAGCTGCTCGCGGTGTTACGGCCACATCAGTCGTTTCTTCAAAGTCCCACCACTTACGCCATTCCAGAAGTCCTCTATAATCCGTATATACCGGTGTAATGGCAGCAATGATATCTTTTTCATTTTTATAGAAGTTGTTGTCTACCAACCTATCATAGATTTTCTCATCAAGATTTGTGCAAGAACCAGCCATTGCCCCCAACCCCATCAGGAACAATATATATAAACTATATTTTTTCATCATTCTTCATTTTAAAATTTAACAATAGCACCGACCGTATACGAACGGACTGTAGGATACAGCTCCTTACGCTCAACTCCAGGATCTAAACCCTTAATACTGACTTCAGGATCCAGTCCATCATAACCAGTGATAGTAAGCAGATTATGTCCCGTCACATATAACCGCACACTTCTCAAATATTTATTATTCAGATTAAGAGTATAACCCAATGTAACATTGTCTAACTTCACATAGTCTCCCTTCTCAACATAATAGCTATGGTACATATGAGAATCAAAAACATAAGACTGGCTCCCGAAAGGTTTTTTCAATACAGATTTCGGCAAATTACCTTCACTAATACGCTTCATCGTTTCCCAATGCATTCTATACTCATTCAATACTTCAAAGCCGAAAGCTCCTCTCAAAGATATTCCCAAATCAAACTTTTTATATAAAAGTGTTGTGTTCAAACCTGCATACATACTTGGCAAACCATTACCGATCACTTGTTTGTCTTCCTGTCCGGCTTCACTGGCCAATTTAGGATTACCATCAGCACCTTCCACCAACCATAATCCATCATCGGTAAGTCCTACTGCTTTCCAACCGTAAAAATTTCCTATCGGTTCACCCTCCTTTACAATATGCGTCGTCTGCTGAATACCTGAACTAGTCCACCCCGTATACCAATAATCTCTTTGATACTTGTCATTGGAAAGAGATAAAAGTTTGTTGACATTATAAGAGAAATTACCTCCCAGTCTCCAAGTAAAATCCTTTGTCCGGATAACCTCTCCATCCAATGCTACTTCAATTCCCCTATTTCTTATCTTGCCTACATTAGCCCACATCGTACTAATGAAGTTAGGTGGCACAGGAACTTGATATTCAGACAATAAATCTGAAGTTGTCCGCTGATAAAGATCAATTGTACCATTCAATCTTCTACTCAAAAGAGAAAAATCAATACCTAAGTTCCATTCCGATTTTGTTTCCCATTTCAAATCTGGATTAGGATTAGAGGCCGGTACTACTCCTTGTGTCCATTGCCCGTTCATCTGGCCTACACCAGAATAGTTCAATAAAACCAGCGACTGATAAGAATCTGACAATTCTGTTCCCGTCACACCAAATCCAACTCTCAACTTCAAGTCATCTACGAAACCGATATTTTTCATGAAGCTCTCTTCGCTAATTCTCCAACCGGCTGAAATAGCAGGAAACCAGCCCCATTTATGATTCACGCCAAATTTTGAAGACCCTTCACGTCTCAAACTTCCCATCAGCATGTACTTGTTATCATAGTTATAGGTAAGTCTACCAAAGAAAGAGATCAGCTTATTGCCATTTTTATAGCTACTGATTGTCGATTTACCATCTTTTGTAGACTGGGCTGTACCAATATTCCAAGGGCCAAATATATCAGTAGGGAAATCCATAGCATACATCTGGCTGCCTTGTCTTTCAAAATCTTGATAGCTATATCCCACCAATCCCGAGAACTCATGCTTTCCTATCGTCTTAAAATAATCTGCTGTCAGTTCCAGAGTCCGATCCATACTGCCGGCTGCCCATTTGGTTACTTCAGCGTTTTTATTTTCAATAGTGGTAGTAAAATAGTTGAAAGTATTCCATTTGTCCCTCATGGAGTCATATCGCTGCATGGCCGCCATCGCACTCAGATTCAACCCTTCAATGGGTGAAAAAGTAATTTTCCCACTCGCTAGAAGTTGATTCCATTTTTCCTGGTCTGTTTCCTCATTCAGAAGAGCTACCGGATTATAGGGCTTATAAGAAGTTCCATATTCTTTATAGGAGCCGTCTTCATTATAAACCGGACGCGTCGGATTCATCAAGCAAGCCTGCAAATAAGCATTATACCAAGTAACGTCCTGCTTTATGGTCGAATTGTTGACATTCAACTGTATTTTCAATTTGTCATCCATCATCGAATGATTCAATCCAATCTTGAATGTCAAAGCTTCCTTGCCTGTATTCAACAAGATACCATCCTGCTTTCTATAGGTTATCGAAGCAATATAGTTTGTCTTTTCAGTTCCTCCACGCAAAGACAAATTATGAGTATGATTTACGGGATTACGGGTAATTGCATCAATCCAATTGACATCAGCACCTTCATCACTGATATTATCCTTAAACAAAGGGTCCTGTGCTAGTCTTCTGTAATCAGATGCTGTCAGTACATCCGTCTGCTTTTGTATAGACTCGAATGCTACATATCCATGGTATTCCAAAGACGCTTTGCCTTGCTTTGCTTTTTTTGTAGTAATGATTATCACACCATTTGTTCCTCTAGTTCCATAAATAGCCGCAGCCGATCCATCCTTCAGTACATCAATGGTTTCCACATCCTCGGGAGCAATGGAATTCAGACTTCCTCCGGGAATGCCGTCAATAACAATCAAAGGGGCTGATGACGCAGAAATCGTGGATACACCACGAATATTGATTTCCACTCCTGCTGTCGGGTCTCCCGATGGGCTTGCCATTTGCAAACCAGCAACCTTGCCTTGCAACAACTGGGTAGCATCTTTTACAACTCCTTGAATAAAGTCTTCAGACTTCACATTCGTAATGGCACTTGTAATTTCCCCCTTCTTCATAGAGCCATACCCAATAACTACCACATCATTTAGAAGATTAGAACTTTCGGTCAACTGGACGTTAATGCTTGTTTTCTCGCCCACAATCATTTCTACGGTATTATAACCGATGTATGAGATGACCAACACATCTTTTGGAGAAGAAACCGTTATGGAGAACTTACCTTCAACATCAGAAATCACACCAGTAGTCTGGCCTTTAACAAGAATATTAGCACCAATAACAGGTACACCCTCAACATCTGTCACCAATCCGTTTAAGGTTCTTTTTCCTCCGGAAGCATACATACATACTGATATTCCCATCAAACACAGTAGAAAGAAATACCGCCACCATTTTACACTTTTCTGTTTCATATTATTTTAATAAAGTTAATAAAGCCAATTTATATTCAAATCATCGGAGAGATCAGTTACCTCCCGAAAATATAATAAGTGAAAGCCCTAAAATAAAGAAGACAAACATTATTGCCAGAAGTCTATTCGTTCCGCGCGGACTTCCTGCAAACTCTTTCCAAATAAACACTCCCCATAAAGCAGCAATCATAGGAGCTCCCTGCCCTAGTGCATATGAAATAGCAGTACCTGCCTTTTCAGCAGCAATATAGCTCAAAGCCGTTCCCAGCCCCCAGATGCATCCACCTAAGATACCAACCAAATGTGTTTCTATTTTTCCCGCAAAATATTCCTTATAAGTAACAGATACTCCCACAAAAGGGTGTTTCATCACCAAAGTATTGAATATAAAATTACTGAAAAAGATTCCGACAGCAAAGATGAAAAATGCTGTATAAGGAGTAGCCATCCCAGGTGTGGGAGAAATAAAATTATTCAAATCCATGGCAGAAGCAACAAAACGGTAAAAGAAGGACATCAATACACCGGCAATCGTTGCTAAAACAATCCCTTTCCTGCTCCCAATAGTACCACTATTCTGCTTCTTACCTGCAGCCATTCCATTACAGACAATGGCAACCACCACAAGAAGAACCCCCACAAATAACCATAGCGGATTACCTTTCGGAGCACTAAAGTAATTGATAAAAACTCCCAGGACCAATGCCAGCCCAACACCCAACGGAAAAGCTACCGCCATTCCCGCCATGGAAACTGAAGCGGATAAAAGAATATTAGAAGCATTGAAAATCACACCTCCTACAAATGCACTGACCATATTTTCCGTACTGACTTGACGAATGTCCTCAAGAAAACTTCTTCCTTGACTTCCGAAACTCCCTAAGCTGAATACCAAAAGAAGTGCAAACAGCAGAATGCCTATGGTATAATCCCAATAATAGAGCTCATAACGCCAACTCTTTCCCGCCAATTTCTGGGTATTTCCCCAAGAGCCCCAGCAAATCATTGTGACAAAGCAGAAAAGAACGGCTAACGTATAACTGCTGACAATAAACATAGTACAAAATATTAAAGATTAAACGATAAAGATATTTCCCTCTCAAGTCTGAAACGTCCGACTTCTTCAAGTGTAGGAATAGATGGCTGAGCACCCATCCGGGTAACTGCGATTGCAGCTGCAACATTAGCAAATTCCAATGCTTCCCTATCCAAACCTCTCTGCGAACAAGCCACGGCTAAGGCACCACAAAAGGTATCACCTGCAGCAGTTGTGTCAACAGCATTTACTTTATAACCAGAAATACGGACAGTTTCTTTTTTATTCTTCATATATACCCCACAGCTACCCAACGTAATAATAACATTACGTGCTCCTGATTCCATTAATGCAGTAGCTATCTCATCAAGATTATCTCCCGTATAACTCATATCGGAAATAAAGGAAGCTTCCACTTCATTCACTACCAACAAATCAACGGAATTCATCAATTCCCTATCAATTGGGCAAGCAGGAGCAGGATTAAGTAAAACTTTCTTCCCTCTCTCATTAGCCAATAAAGCCACTTTCTTCACCGTTTCATAAGGAATCTCAGCCTGCATCACAATCATATCCGCCTCATCAATGACTTTTTCGAAACGTATCACCGCATCTGGCAGTAAAGAATAATTAGCTCCAGGAGCTACTGCAATACAATTTTCGCCACTATCAGCCACAAAGATGAGGGCAGTACCCGTAGGATGGCATTCATCATCCACGATGTAATCCGTAATGATACCTTCTTTCTCGAACTGTTTTTTCAGAATATCCGCATACATATCATTTCCCAAAGAAGTGATAAACGTGACAGAAGCTCCGAGCCGTGCTGCCGCAACAGCTTGATTTGCCCCCTTTCCTCCCAGTAACTGCATGAAACAAGCGTCTCCGACTGTTTCGCCCGGTGCAGGAAGATGGCTGACTTGTGCAACCATATCTATGTTTGAACTTCCAATAACTACAATTTTCATTTTTATCAGATTTATAAATATAACTCAGGTTGGTTTATCTCATAAAGCTATCTCCCGTTTATAAGGAATGGCACTCTGTGCACCCATACGTGTCACTGCAAGAGCTGCCGCAGCATTGGCAAATTCCACCGATTCTGTCAGCGTATGGTTCTCGGACAAATAGACACTAAACGCTCCGCAAAACACATCTCCAGCACCAGTAGTATCAATTGTTTCTACTTCCTTTGCAGGAATCATAGTATATTCTTCCTTTTCCTTTACATAAGCGCCATCTTTTCCTAATGTAATGACGACATTCTCTATTCCTTTCTCACCTATAGCTTTCGCTGCACGCCAAGCACTTTCCTCATCTATCACCTTGATGCCCGACAGCATTTCAGCCTCAATCCGATTTGGAAGTATGGTATGCACACAACTCAAAAATGAATTACTCAGAACAGAAGCCGGGGCAGGATTCAAAATCACCTTCTTTCCATAACTTTTGGCAATAGTAGCAGCATATTCTACAGTTTCAATGGGTACTTCCAATTGCATCAGTATAATATCAGCCTCCTCCAATTTACTTTTTGCTTTATCTATATCTTCGGTCGATAAGGAACGACTCGCTCCTGGTGCAACAATGATGCTATTTTCTCCGTAAGAATCTACAGAAATTAGAGCAACTCCCGAAGGACTCTTTTGGTCCGTAAAGATGAACTCTGTATTTATTTTTTCAGAACGGTATATCTCCAAAGCTTGCAACCCGAACAAATCATAGCCAATCTTTGAAATTAATGTAACCTCAGCACCTAATCGGGCGGCTGCAATGGCTTGATTGGCTCCTTTTCCACCAGGATTCATATAAAAGGTTCCTCCCAATACAGTCTCTCCTGGAACTGGTAAACGTCCAGCCTTTACCACCATATCCGTATTACAACTTCCGATGACTACAATCTTTGGTTTATAAATAAAAGATTCTCTCTCCATAATATTAAAAATTAAGATTATGCAAATGAAATAAATAATAAGAGGGAAAACTTTACACTATTAATTCATTTATATAATTACAAACTATATATATCTTTCTATAAATAGATATAAAACAGATTTTATGGGTATTCTTATCCCATATTTATATAATTACAAGAGAGAAAAAGAGAACTATAAGTGAAGGTATTTTATGGCAGCACTCTGCCACTTATTCTATTTTTGAAGCAGTTCTTTCATATGCATATGCCGTTTCAGTACATCAGACAAGTTTTCCTTCAATATCTTGGCTTCTATCCACGCAGTAAGGTCACAAAGATGCAATAACTGATTCTCATATTTATCATCATACAAAGCCTGCACTTCAGGAAGAAGTTTCTCCCAAAAAGCTTCGCGATCTTTTCTCAAAACTGGAAGATGCTGCTGGTTCAGAAACCACAGAATGATATGCTCCGTTTTGAAAGTATGCTCTTTGGGAGAAGAAAGGCTACGATTGATAGAACGTGATTCATGATATACAAACTCATATTCATGCATTTCATAATAAACTATAAGGCGCACTAGCCGGATAGTCCTCATCAGAGGTTGATACTTTATATTATGATCAATAATGGCATTGCTTATGTATTTCTTTGCTGCTTTGTAATTCTGATTACCTATATGTACAAGTGCAGTATAGAGTAGCAATTCACTTTTACGCACCGGGCTCAACCACGCTTCCTTATCATAAAGTGACTTCTGATAATATGCCATCAGTTTTGTACAATCCAGAAAATCTCCATTATCTAAATAAGGAAACAGTTCATACTGAAAGAGAAGGCAAATGGCGTTCACCTGAAATTCAAATGAAGAAGCATCCGAGATAAGCTTTTTCAACTTGTCCAGGAAGTAAGGTATTTCGTCATATTGTCCACAGACCCTCAAACTGCCAAGTACCCCCTCAAGTACTGATAAATAGTAGATAGGAGGATTCGACCAGAACTGCCGGTTCTGCTCGAACAGCCGGCTAAGCTCTTTATAAGAATTCAAGGCAGCTTTATATTCTCCAGCTCCCATCAAATAGTTGGCTTGAAAAAGTCTGTGATTCCGCATTAACTCAAAATTTCCTTCTATTCCGGAAGAAGCAGCTATGGAAAGTTCATTAACCATAAGGTCATTCATATCTTGCTTCTGTTTTGAAGTTCGGATAGAACCGATATGGCTAAGGCGGTACTTCAACAAGTTATGCAAAGAAGACTGTTCTACAATTTTGCGGGTTTTCTTTAAAGCTTCATTTTGCATAAAGTGTTTATGATAGAGTTCAGATTCAGCCAAATTCGGGAAATTAAGTCTCAGCAAATATTCCAACTCCAGCTTTAAGGCAATGGTCAGCACTTCATTGTTTTCATAATATGTTGCTTGTTCTATCGTGTCTGAAAGTATCTCAAAACATTCTTCAAATAAAGAACGTTCGTAAAGCATACGGGCTTTACACAAATTGTTCAGTAGGTCATAATAGATATCTTTCTTCTTTCGCAAAGTGAGCAAACTATCCGTCAGTCTTTCATACAAATATTGAATAGAGACTTCAAACGAACCACCAGGCCTGCGCTTATGAAATTCCCCCTTTACATTTTTACTATCCAGTTGCTTACTTTTGGTAATGATATCATATATCACCAAATAGTCTTTTTCCTCCTTATCCTTCAACATTTGGACGGAGAAAGCTTTCTTTTCCGCTTTGGACATAGAATATATCAGTGATATGACTGAATCGACCCGTTTCATAGCAGTTTTATAGTTCTTGCTGCAAAAGAACTAATTTATTTCCTAAAAAGTATAGAAATGGAAAAGTATTTACTGTTCCCCCAAAGCAAGCCTACCTTTACATAAAAATGCAAACCCATAAAAATACAGTTTCACGATTTTCATTCCCCATCAGCGCTTCATAAACTCCTTGCGTTCCTCCTCCGGGAACTTCTCTATCGCATAACGCAACATCGTTCGCGGCATCGTCCTGCAATGCTTCTCCAAGAATTGCACCAGCAAGTCCTTGTCCCGCTTACCCATCTCCCGGAGCATCCATCCTACCGCCTTTTGCATCAAGTCATGCTTATGATGGAGCAGCCGTTCCGAAAGGGCTAATATATCGATGAAATCACCATTTTTGATAAGTGTATAGGTAGATACCACAGCAATGCGCTGGTCCCAAAGCAGCGGACTATCCGCCAGCCGGTAGAGGTCCTTGCGAGGTTTGTCTTTCAGATATTCGCCCACAATGCCGGGGGCAGACAAATCGACCAAATCCCAATTATTGATACGGCCCGTTTGCGAAAGGTAAAAGTCATAAATCTCCTTTTTCCCCTTTTCATCGCTCTTTTTGAATCGCTCCACCAACATCAGCAAGGCACAAAGGCGACACTCGTGCCATTCACTCTGAAGCAAGGCTGCCATTACCCCAAAAGGTTCGTGCTTGTGCTGCTTTGCCACCTGCCGGGTGTTGGGTACCACCACTCCCAGAAACTTATCCCCCTCGCCATACTGCCCCTTTCCGGTCTTGAAGAAACGGGGAAGATACTCCCTTTTCACCGGGTCGATATACGCCTCCAATTCCTGCTGAATCTGTACCGAGATGCACGCCACTTCTTCTGCCGAAAGCACACGTTCGCACAAGACGGTTTCCACTGCTTCATTCTTCTTTTTCATCCTTCTCTCATTTGATTTACACGGATTTGAATTCATCCACCAATGGACAAAAATACAACATTTATATAGAAACTATGGAAAGTTATCTTTAATTTTGCAACCGGTATGTCCAATCCTTAAAACCGTACGACATGTATAAAGCTGTTTTGGGAGCAATCTGCTGCCTTTCTTTCGCACTATCCTTACATGCACAATCTCCACAAGAAAAGGGGTTGCAAAGCATCAGCCGCACTTCAGCCAAGGCTATTGTCGGCTTTCTGGCCGATGATGAGCTGCAAGGACGCGAAGCAGGCATGCACGGTTCACGACTGGCTGCCCGCTATCTGGCATCCTGCCTGAAAGAAGCCGGCATTGCCCCGCTGGAAAAGGACAATTATTACCAGCCCTTCGAGGCTTACAACAAGGAACGCCAACAACGGGGACGGTGGCAAGTGCATCCCGACTCCATCGCCATCCTTAAACAAGGCGTCCACCGCATCCTGCAGATGAGTAATGTATTGGGAACCATCCCGGGAGAACGACCGGATGAATATGTCATCGTAGGTGCCCACTTCGACCATCTGGGTGTGGACGAGACGCTGGCAAACGACCGGATATACAACGGTGCAGACGACAATGCCTCCGGTATCTCTGCCGTCCTGCAGATAGCCCGTGCATTTCTTGCCACCGGACAGAAGCCTCTGCGCACGGTCATCTTTGCCTTTTGGGATGGGGAAGAAAAGGGATTGCTCGGCTCAAAATACTTTGTACAAAGCTGTCCTTTCATCAGCCAGGTGAAAGGTTATCTCAATTTCGACATGATAGGCCGTAACAATAAGCCCGAGCAGCCTCAACACGTTGTCTACTTCTACACCGCCGCCCACCCCGTATTCGGCGACTGGCTGAAGCAGGACATTGCACGCTACAGCTTGCGCCTGCAACCGGACTACCGCGCCTGGGACCGCCCCACGGGAGGAAGTGACAATGCTTCTTTTGCCCTGTGCAACATCCCCATCATCTGGTACCACACAGACGGACATCCCGATTATCACCAGCCTTCGGACCACACCGACCGGCTGAACTGGGAAAAAATGATAGAAATAACCAAAGCAGCTTTCCTCAACGCCTGGAATCTTGCCAACGAAAACAAATATTAATCCACTAGAAACAAAGTAACGATACATGGTTTTAAATTACATCTGGGTAGCTTTCTTCGTCATCGCATTCATCGTGGCCCTCTGCAAACTCATTTTTATGGGTGATGTGGAGATATTCACAGAACTCGTCAACTCCACCTTCTCCTCTTCCAAAACAGCTTTTGAAATATCCCTGGGACTGACAGGAATACTCGCCCTCTGGCTCGGCGTGATGAAAATAGGCGAAAACAGCGGCATGATCAATGCCCTCTCCCGTTGGCTGAGTCCGGTATTCTGCCGTCTCTTTCCCGAAATACCGAAAGGACATCCTGCCATGGGTTCCATATTCATGAATCTCTCTGCCAACATGCTGGGGCTGGACAATGCCGCTACCCCAATGGGGCTGAAAGCCATGAAGGAACTTCAGGAACTAAACCCGAAAAAGGATACTGCCACCAATCCGATGGTAATGTTCCTTGTCCTCAACACCTCGGGACTGATACTTATCCCCGTCAGCATCATGATGTATCGCTCGCAGATGGGTGCCGCCCAACCCACGGACATCTTTATCCCCACACTGATAACGACTGCCATCTCGACCATTGTCGGTGTCATTGCCGTCAGCATTGCACAACGCATCAACCTGCTGAACAAGCCCATACTTATCCTGATTGGCTGCATCAGTCTTTTCTTTGCCGCGCTCATTTATCTGTTCACACAGATTAGCCGTGATGAAATGGGTGTATATTCCACTTTGATTGCCAACATACTGCTGTTCTCCATCATCCTGCTGTTCATCCTCTGGGGGCTATGGAAGAAAATCAATGTATACGATGCCTTTATAGAAGGAGCCAAAGAAGGCTTTACCACTGCCATACGCATTATCCCTTATCTGGTTGCTTTTCTCGTTGGAATCGCCGTTTTCCGCACTTCCGGCGCCATGGATATACTGGTGAACGGTATCGGTTATGTAGTAGGACTATTCGGTGTAGATACCAGCTTTGTAGGTGCCCTACCCACTGCCCTGATGAAGTCACTGAGCGGCAGCGGTGCCAACGGACTGATGATTGACACCATGAAACAGTATGGCGCCGATTCATTTGTAGGACGCATGAGTTGCGTGGCACGTGGCGCTTCGGACACCACATTCTATATTCTTGCTGTGTATTTCGGCAGCGTAGGTATCACCAAAACGAGGAATGCCGTGACGTGTGGGCTGATTGCCGATTTTTCCGGCATCATTGCAGCCATCATCATCAGTTACTTATTCTTCTTTTAAAAGAACTAGCTTAATCGCAAGAACGTAATTTCAATCGTACATCGTAAATCATTAAATCGTAAATAAAATGATTAGTTATCAGACAGACGGCGTGGAAATGCCATCCATCAAGAAGCGTGAAACCACGGAATGGATAAAATCCGTAGCCGCCACTTACGGAAAAAGAGTCGGTGAAATCGCCTACATCTTCTGCTCGGACGAGAAGATACTCGAAGTGAACCGCCAATATCTGCAACACGATTATTACACAGATATCATCACTTTTGACTACTGTGAAGGCAACCGCCTTAGCGGTGACCTCTTCATCAGCCTCGATACCGTACGCACCAATGCGGAACAGTTCGCCGATAACAACTACGAACGTGAACTGTACCGGGTCATCATCCACGGCATCCTCCACCTTTGCGGCATCAATGACAAAGGGCCGGGAGAACGGGAGATTATGGAGGAGGCGGAAAATAAGGCGCTGGCGATGCGGTAAATCCAAAGAATAAAAACTCTGTCTTGATAAAGTGCTGATTTTACCAAGACAGAGTATTTAAGAAAAACAAGTTACTTTGCCAACACAACGACAACTAACGGGTGATATTTGTCTGCTCCTGATTCGATGCGGGCATCCACACCATCTATAGTTACTCTAATAAGTTCAACACTGCCATAACCATCATTGTACTTCCAATGGGAAATAATGGAATGTTCCTCTCCGTCACCAAAGATATAGGGACAAACAAACGTACGCCTCAATACTTCAGGCTTCTTGTCATATTTATATCCATCCCATAGTGCATCAAAGATTGCCAAAGTAAAAAGTCCGTCCCTGCTTTCCACATAGATACAGTCCGGTCCGGTAAAGTCATCTTTAGAATCGGGTTCTACCAATTTATAGGAGTAATCTTTCTCTCTCAAAGCAGGCTTACCATTTCTTCCAAGACCGGTTTGCATTCCCTCAATCAAATCATTGCCATTTTCATCGACAAATGCTAAATTGTATCCATAATGAATAGGAGGATAAGAGTCTTCCTCACTTTTGCAACCCATGAAAATCAAAGGGAATAAAGCAGTCAATAACAAAAATCTAAAATTTCTCATAATATATTTTCTGAAGTGAAACATACAAACTTACTCTATCATATTGATAAATCTATCTTCTATAGGACTAACATCATAAGCTGTATACCAACCATTATATCGTCCATATAAAAAACATAAGATACTCTCTATTTATCTAAGCTAACAAGAGCTTGAGGATAAAATTTGTCAAAACCTTCAAGAATCGGACTCTCCACATCATCTATTGTAAGACGGATAAGTTCTGCCTCCCGATAATCAGTATCAAACTTCCAATAAGAAACAATCGTATGTACTTTCTCATCACCGAATATATGCTTACAGGCAAGTTTATGAGTAAGGACTTCCGGCTTCTTATGCCCATACCAGTCTTCCATGCAGACATCAATGCGTAGCGATTGATAGCCACTTACCTTTCCTAATATTAATGATTTGGTATCAAAATAATCATCTTCCGTTGATTTGATAAACTCAAAAGTATAAGTTCCGCGTAATAAAACAGAATCCCTCTCGCTGTTTATTTCAAATGGTACATCTGCAAGCAAATCATTACCCGATTTATCTATGAATGCTAAATAGTATCTATAGAGATGAGGCGGGTAAGAGTCCAATTTATGTTCACAACCGGCAAAGCATATCGCAAACAATAACAATGAATAGATATATACTCTTCTCATAATGCGTCATTTTAAGGGTGAAACATACAGATTTTCTCTGTCGTATTGATAGTTCCTATCATCTGTAGGATTCACATTATTTCCACTAAACCAGCCATTACCAGTGCCATACCACCCCCAGTTCATATGAAAATATATGCGACCAGAACCAAAAGAAGTAGTAGTGGGATTCATATAATTAGGGAATCCACAACTTGAATAACTTGGATTTGTAGAACGGTTTACAAGATACTCCACAAAATAGCTATAGGAACTTCCATATTCTTCCGCACCATCACAAACCCATGCATGCCCTTTCCAAGTTATTCCGATAAAATTTTTCCTGTCACCTGTCATATATACAGGACGTCCTCTAAAATAGATTTCACTTTCTACATCCCACATGTCATGATCCTTTTTAGATACTGCATACCCCATTGCCTCAAAACCTCTTTTGGCATCACCTAAGGAAGCTCCAGATTCGTCTTTACCATATTCCATATTCACGGCTTTACCAATCATCGCTATTAGAGATTGAGATGCAGAAGTCGGTCTATCATTAGCCATACCGCTCCAGTCAAAGGATTGAGGCCATTCATGATACTTCTCAATCTGAGCCATAGCAATGGCAACACAGCCAGCAGGATATTCATTCGGACATAATGCACTATATCCTCCCTCCTGCCCCCATTTTGTATTCATCAAAGGCCCAACTTTTCTGTTATTACTATTATATCCTACTATTGTAAACTCAAGAGGAGAACCATAAAAATTAGCCTTTTCTACAAGACTTTCATAATCTGATTGTGAGAGAAAAGATCTTGCAGAACTTAAAGGACCAAACGAATATCCCGGACACAAAGTATACAATTCGCCTAACCTTTCACGAAACATTGTCCCATCACTATAATGATCAGAAGTAGCATCACGTGTTGTGGCAGGCAGTATTTCGTAAGCCTCCCACATAGAGCGCATATTTGCCAAAGTCTCGGCATTTTGCATATCGCTTTCCTTAATAGCCCAATTTGTTTCATCCATCCAAATAGAAAAGCCACTCTGCTTAGCTTTTTCTATATTGATAGAGTTAGTATCTGAATATGCCAGAATCGGATAGTAATTCTTGGTAGCACCTACTATAACAAAACCACCGCCTTCATAATTTATTATATACATAGAAGGCGTATTGTCTTCACCGTAAACCGTCTTAATATCTTTTACTGTTTTACCAGAAAAGGCATCTGGCTCAATAGAGCCATTTCTTGTTGTCACCGCATCTTTACCATTAGCAGCTAAAAACAAGCCGGCCACCTCTGTGGCTTGACTAACCGGCACAAAGCTTTCATCATTTACAATGTCTACACAATCAGCATCCACTTCTATAGGAAGGGGTTCCATGCTATTCTCACTGCATGAACAAAATGCTGATACAATCCAAGCATACAATAAATACTTTTTCATACGCATTAATTTTTAAAGTTAACAAAAGAGATTATTATAAATATAAGGCAGGCTACGCCTGCCTTATATTTATTTCTTCACCGAAAAGCGATAGATGCAATGACTGTCATACTTCTCTCCCGGCTTCAGCAATGCAGAAGGCCATTCCGGCTTGTTGGGCGTATCGGGATATTTCTGCGTCTCCAAACAGACGGACGCACAATGACCGTACACGATACCTTTCTTTCCGGTCAGTGTGCCATCCAGGAAGTTACCGGCATAAATCTGAATGCCCGGTTCGTTGGTATAGACATCAAGCACAATACCCGTTGAGGGAGATTCGAGGGTGGCACACGGGCGGGTGATGTCACCCTTCGTATTGAGTACCCAGTTATGGTCATAGCCCTTGCCGTTCTTCAATTGCTCAAAGTCATTGTCAATGCGGGCGCCAATGGCTGTAGGAGTGCGGAAATCCATATCCGTACCTTCTACGGAAGCTATCTCACCGGTAGTCATGAAGGTACTGTCCACGGGAGTATAGGCATCTGCATCGATGGTAAGCAGATAATCCGAATTGGACTTGGAGGGATCGCCATCCAGATTGAAGTAAGAATGGTTCGTCATATTGACAACAGTGGTACGGTCTGTTTCGGCACTGTAACGAATGTCGATGGCATCGTCATCTGTCAGCGAGAAAGTGACCTTGCAGGTTAGGTTACCCGGGAAGCCCTCCTCTCCGTCTTTCGACAGATAAGTCAGTTCCAGAACCCGGTCACTCAACTGACGGGCATCGAACACTTGATATTGGTATCCCTTGGGACCTCCATGCAGGCAATGACCGTAATTGTTGCGCGGCAGCTGATACTCTACCCCATCCACTGTAATCTTACCCTGGTTGATACGGTTGGCATAACGTCCGATGGTAGCGCCGAAATCCGAAGGGAACTTGATGTAGTCCTGAATGGAATCGAAGCCCAGCACCACATCACGCATAACGCCATCCTTGTCCGGCACCATTACTGATACAATACGTCCACCGAAATTCGTAATACAAACTTCCATACCATTCTTATTCTCCAAAACAAACAAGTCTGTCTGCTTGCCATCCACTTCCGTACGGAAGTTCGCAGGTTCCAGTCCAGAAGCAGTCTTTTCACTCGCCTGTTTGCCCGTGCAAGCCGATGCCAATAGCATCACGCTTGCCAACAAAGTCATCATCTTATTCATAAATACAATATTGGTTACTGTTTAGACTATCATTTTTTCAACAAGAACTGCTCCGCACGTCCCGGAGTGAACAACTCCCACAAAGAAGCAACCGTCCAGCCCGGAGCGAAGATATTGTTGTAATATCCCTTTCCGTTACGTCCGTAATCCCAATTGGTATGCTGCACCACTTCCGGGTAATAGCCTACTTTGGCAATGCCACACATGTGTCCTTCATACGGCAGTAACTGGCGCATGGAAGTGGATATCACCTCGGCAAAGTCAGAGAAGCGCGGCTCGTTGTACTCTTTGGAGAGCCAATGCAGCACATCGGCAAATTCGAAGATAAATACATCGATATGGTTATTCTCTACCGACACATTTCCCCAACCACGGGTTTTCAAGCCGATATCTCCCAGCATCTGACCTTCGGCAAAAGGAACATCCCAAGTATAATACCATGACAAGGCAAAATAAGCGGCTTTCTTTGCCAGACCGGCATAGTGTGCACGCTCTTCTCCTTTGGTAACCAAAGCCAGATAATAAGCAGCCGTAGCAGCATACAAGGAGGCTTCCTTGTCCTCGCAGTTAGCATCCAGCGTAGAAGAGAAATAATCGGCTTTGGATATCAGTTCCTTCTCCAGATAGTCTACCGTACGCTTGGCGCTTGCCAGATAACGTTTGTCCTTGAAATACTTGGACGCCATCACCAAAGGCAATGTTGCCGAAGGCGTGCTACCACCGCTGGCATCCACGATAGAGAAATCATCCTTGAACTTGCGCGGGAAGCTGCCGTCCTCGTTCTGCAACTTGAGGAAGCTGTCCAGCATGCCCTTGATGCGTTTCTCCCATTCGGGGTGTTTACGCTTCTGCTGTTTCTCGTAGTTCAGATAGTTCAGAATGGCATATACGCCTTCGGACTGACGTCGAATGCTATGTCTGGTTTCCTTGAAGTCGCGGTTGTAGTGTACCACTTCGTTGAAGAAACCGGCAGGCGAAAAACCATTCTGGAGATAAGTGTCAAAGATATGGTTGGCATTATCCACCAGGTCTTGGCGATTCTGCTGTTTGCCATACTCCAAAGCATTGAAAGCGTTCAGCAACGTACGTCCCACAAAGCCCACTTCGGCAACATCGGTATTGGCACAAGTAGCAGTCTCCAACTCTACACCGGAGTAATAATGAGTGGGGGTATTGCTGACATAGCTTTCCACAAAGAAGTTGCTCATCACCTCCTTCATGCGGTCTACCGTGTAAGGTGTGTCAACCGGTTTCGGGCGGTTAGTGTCATAACAATACTCCCAGGTGCGCTGTACGCATTCCGAGAAATCGGCAGCATTCCTTTCGGACACCTCCCAAGTCATGGAGATGCTGTCGCCCTTACGCAGCAACTGGAAAGCCTCAACGGCAGGAGCCAACGTCAATTTGCGGATATATGTCTTCGGTGCTTCCTTATAGGGGAAACCGTATGCCAAGACAGTCATACCATCCACATTGCAGAAACCGGTATATCCGATGGAAGTCTCACCGGACAAGATTACCTCTCCTTCCTTATGAGTGGTCAAAGCTTCCTTGTCGAACTTGTCAATACGGATAACCGACATGGACGTACCGCTTGCCGGATTGAAAGCTGCCGTCAGCGGAGTGCTCAAACGGTCCTCACGCACCAGCCAACTGTCCGATGTGTGGAAAGAAGGAGCCTCCTTCGGCGAACGCAGGTTGCGGCGATACCAGAAGCCCGGCATGTAGAACTGGCAGTCCGAATGCTTGTAACCAGTCTTTATCTGTTCCCCGTAGTTGAAATACACATTTTCCAGCGCCTTGAGTGTGACGGTAATGCGCTGTTTGCCATCCTTGTCCACCACCTGGCGGATGATGTCCAACGGCAACGTTTCCGAAGCCCGGCAGCTGTACATACCATCCTGCATCTTCTGCAAGGCCAGCGGATATTGCTTGGCATCATTCCCCGGCACTTTCAAGGAAATAGAAGCAGAGATGTCTTCCGGAGCAGCATTTGCCGCTCCGGCACCCGTAATGCCCACCAAAAGCATTACCCCCAAAAACAATCTTTTTAGTCTCATAGTTACATCTGTTTTATTGTTGTTAGAAAAATATCATTCAGACATGAATACATACTTGCCGGAGCCCAATTCGACTACCAGCTTACCGTCAGCCTCCTCCACGGAATGAATCCCCGCCTGACCGGCATCTACCTGTACATGGAAGTCAAGCGGCAGCTTGACCGTAGCGGTTGTATTGGCAGGAATCTCAACGTTCCACTTCAGCTTATTGCCATCACGTTTCCAGGAACTCCCTATCCTGCCATAAGGCGATACATGCGAAGCATTCACATAATTCAGTTTTTCCGGGAATACCGGTTCCATCAGAATCTGCTTGAACCCGACGGAAGTGGGAGTATTCTTTATGCCGGCAAGATCCTCATAGAACCATATCAGCAGATCTCCCAAAAGCATCACATGGTTTCTTGAATTCATCGCCGGATTTGCCGTGTCACCATTCCATAATTCCCAAATGGTGGTTGCACCCTTCTTAATCATGTAGCCCCATGAGGGATAAGTGTCATTGGTCACTATCTTATAGGCAAGTTCCAGTCCACCGTACTCGGTAAGTCCGCGCATCAGATGCTGGATGCCAAGCACACCGGCACTGACATGTCCCTTACAGTCTTTTTCCGTCTTCTCCACGACATTGGCAAATACTTTATCTTCATATCCGTCGGGAACCAGACCCAGTCTGAGGGAAAGCAGGTTCGCCGTCACCGTATTGTTGTCATACTGTGCAGTCCCGGGATTGAAGAATTTCTTGTTATAAGCGTCCTTGATTTTAATAGCAAGTGCGGCATACTCTTCGGCATCTGCCGGAAGTCCGTTCATTTGCGCGAACTTCTCCATCAGTTGCAGAATGCTGTAAAACACCGTTGTACTCAGCACTTCACCGTTCGTCTTCCGGGCAGGGTCCTCCGAATGAATCAGCTCCGGCGACTCGGGAGGCATGCACCAATCCCCGTATTCATCCTTCACCAGAATATAGTCCTTCATTTTGGTCTCCGTCATGTGGTTTACCCAGCGCTTCATGGACGGATAGCGCTCTTTGATGGAGCTATCATCGCCAAACTGGCGGTAAAGCATGTCGGCTACGTAAAAATAGGCAGCCGGCCAAGTTACGTCATCATGGAAGATGGTCCAGTAACGGGGAGATACCACAGAGATACTTCCATTTTCATTCATGGACTCTTCTATATCCACCAGCCACTTCTTATACATCAAGGCATTGCCGAAAATGAAACTTTCACCATAGGCACCGGTAGTGCGGTCGCCCAGCCATCCAAGACGTTCATCACGCTGGGGGCAGTCGGTAGGCATACCGCGATAGTTTCCACGGATTCCCCAATAGGCATTCTTGTGAAGTCTGTTAATCAACTCCTCGGAAGTCTCGAACGTACCGTTCGTTGCCATTTCATCATACACCACCTTACCGATGAAATCATCCGCTGCCGGTTCATAGTCCAAACCGGATATTTCCATAAAACGGAAACCATGGTAAACAAACAACGGTTCCCAAACAAACTCACCGTCAGCGGCAGGAGTATAAATATCCGTGACAAGGGCACTGCGCAGGTTGTCAAGATACAGTTCCGTACCATTGTCCTTCAGCACTTCGGCAAAACGCATAGTAATGGGCTTGTCCTTCTTGCCACGCAGTTTCACCTGCTGTATTCCTACCATATTCTGCCCCATATCCACGATATATCTTCCATCACCTACCGATTTAACGGATATTGGCTTTATCTCCTCCATCACCTTCAGACTCGGAGAGAGCTGTGCCACAAGTTTTCCTTTGGGAGCCTCCATCCGTTCGGCCAACTGCCATCCGGAATCATTATAGCCGCTTTCCGTCCATTTACCCAATTCCAAGCGGGCATCGTAATGTTCACCGTCAAATTCGTTGTTCGCAGTTATAGGACCGTGGTTCGTCGCTTTCCAGGAATCATCGCTGACTACCGACACCGTCTCACCATTGTCGTACTCTATATTCAACTGCGCCATGAGGCGAGGTAAGCCAAAGCCTACCATCCCATTGGCACGCATGGAAAGATAGCGGCCGTTGCCCAGAGCCACGCCTATCGTATTGGTACCGGACTTCAACAAGGGGGTGACATCATAGGTCAGATAAGATACAGAAGCATCGTACCAGGTAGGCAAAGGACCGAATACATCGTTTCCAATCCTCTCGCCATTCATATAGCATACGGAAGAGCCTACTCCCGAAACATAAAGGACTGCACGCTTCGGCTGTGACGGCAAATCAAACTCCTTCCGCAGATAACGTGCCGGAAGGATGGTCCGCTCACCGTCCAGTTTCAAGTTTGTACTGTCGTTCAGTCCAATCCAGCCGGCTTTCCAGTCCGAACTGTCCAGCAAAGCCATTGACCAATATTGGATACTACTTTGCGCCTTGTCACCGGTATTTGTCCATACAGTGACACGCCACCAATATTTCTGTCCCGACTCCAAAGGCGCCCCTGCGTACTTCACCAGCACCGATTGGCCAGACTCCACACGACCGCTGTTCCATACCAGCCCGGAGCCGGCCTGCAAGCCCTTTTCCGAGTCCGCCACTTCAATCTGATAAGCAGTCTGCATCACATCCTGCTTGTCGGTTACCAGTTGCCATGAGAAACGGGGAGCCGATACAGCTACTCCTTCGGGATTCTTCCGCATTTCAACAGTGGTTTCCTCCACTTTCAAGGAACTGCCACCCGATACTTGACAGCCCATCATCAATAGGGCCAACAAGGAGACTAAAATAGATTTCTTCATACTTGTCAGAATTTCGGTTTCTCCGCTTCCGTGGATGCAACGAAGCCTTCTACCGTCGGCCATCCGTCTTCCCAGCTAATCTTATCCAACATCAATACACGGCCTTCAGGCTTCTTTGTGCTCACCGCATGATAGAAGAACCAGTCATTGCCGGCATTGTCCGTCACAATCTCCGAATTATGACCGGTACCCACAAAGGAATTGCTTTTCTGAATCAGCACTTCGTGCTTGTTATCCATCATGCTACCGCCATTCTTGTCGACATAGGGGCCGAAAAGATTATCTGAACGGCCTACAACAGTAGTGTAAGTACTCTTCAATCCCTCACAACAACTTCCTATGGAAGCGAAGAAGTAGTAATGCCCGTCCTTCTTGTGAATATAGGTACCTTCGTAAGCGGTTCCTGCCACTTGCTGCGGTGTGGCGCCGTCCTTCAGAGAGAGTCCGTCATCAGACAGTTCAATCGCATAGATTCCTCGAAAACTGCCCCAGAAAAGATATTTCTTCCCTCCATCCTCTATATAGAAAGGGTCGATGGAGTTCTGTACATTGATTTCATTGCTGCGGAACATCTTTCCGTGGTCCGTAAAAGGTCCCTCAGGCTTATCGGCAGTAGCACAACCGATGCCGCAAGTTAACTCGCCTCCCCAAACAGACATAGAATAATAGAGCACGTATTTATCACCTATCTTGTTGATGTCCGGCGCCCACAAACCGCCGTTCGGCTCAAAATCAGGCCGCGTACGGTCCGTAAAGGCAGTACCTACATACTCCCAATCCACCAGGTTCTTGGAACGGTGAATCGGCAGATTGCGTATGTCCTCGGTGGCATACAAATAGTAGTATCCATCATCTCCCTCAATGACAGAAGGGTCTGGCAAACTATAATCTATCACCGGATTGCGATAGACATTCTTCGGCTGTTGTTCTTCCGGTTTATCCTCTTTTGTAGCCGATGACGAGGAACAGGCTATCAGACTGCATAACACTGATAATACAAGAAACTTCTTCATACAATGTATTCTTTTCATTCTTTCATTTTACTTTTCGGGTGATGTACTGCCCAATACCTGCGGACGGATAAGAGAGCCACCGATAGAAACCGTTCCCTGGTCGGAAATGGCAAAATCCTTGATATACGAAGTGCGCGGCTGTACTTTCGTGGAATCCCAATGTGCATGGAAAATGTATTTCCAGCTACCGTCCTTACAGCAGAAGGGTGCTCCATGACCGGTACCCATCAAGCCGTCGGCATGTTGCAGAATCGGATTTCCCTCGTATTTCTTCCACGGTCCCATCGGGCTGTTCGAAGTCGCGTAACCCACTCCGTAGTTCTTGCTTTCAAAGTGATTGGCTGAATAAACCAGGTAGTAGACACCCTCTTTCTTCAAAATTGAAGGACCTTCGGCCACCTTAGCAGGCTTGTCCTGCGAAAGTTCCCAAGGCTCTCCCACCTTAATGCACTCTGTCAGCGTCTCCTGCTTGATGCCGGTTAGGTCATCGTTCATCTCTGCCACCCAGATGACGTTGCCATCTGTAAAACGCACGAAATAAAGGTAAGGCGTACCGTCATCATCAATGAATAGAGAGGTATCGATACTCTTCTCATCCCATATCGGCTGCTTCACTTCCTGACGGAACGGGCCTTGGGGAACATCTGCCGTTGCCACGCAGATATGCTCCTCGGTGGAGTAGAACAGATAAAACTTCTTTTTCGATTCGATGTAGTAGACCTCCGGCGCCCAGAATCCCCACGTACCGTAGGAATCTGCGGCCGACAACGCCTGGCCTTCACGCGTCCAGTTTTTCAAGTCATCGGAAGAGAAGCAGGCAAAGCCTTCTCCTTCTACCGTACCTCCAGTGCCGTAAGCATAATACTTGCCTTCGTAAAGCATTACGTAAGGGTCGGCAATCGGCAGATAGTCTGATTCTACAACCGTCTTCTCCTTGCATCCTGCAAAGCAAAGACAAAGCAACAGTAGCAATATATAATTCTTTTTCATATCCATCTCTTATTTTACTATTTTGGGCGTCATATAGTCCTTGCTGATTCTCATGCGGTCCACACCGTCCACTTTCTCGAAAGAAACGTCACTGATGTACATGGCGCGCGGATGGATGCTACTCTTGTCCTTATGGGCATGGAAAACGATACGAAGCTTGCCAGCCTTGTCGGTGAAGGTGGCACTATGCCCCACTCCAACCAGTTCTCCGGGTTTCTGCAGCAAAGGATTCTCCTCGTATTTGGTCCAGGTACCCATCAAATCGGTAGCTGTGGCGCAACCTATGCCGTAGAAAGGACTCTCATAGCTGTTGGCGGAATAGGTCATATAGTAGAGCCCATTACGCTTGATGACAAACGGGCCTTCATTCACACGGGGCCATACCTCCTCCCATGCCTGAGAGACGTGGATGCAAGGGTGCATGGTCTCCTTCTTGATAGTCATGAAGTCTTTCTCCAATTCGGCCACCCAGATGTTGAGCCCGTCGTTGAAACGGTCGAAGAAGAGATAAGGCGTGCCGTCATTATCAATAAACAGAGAGTTGTCAATGCATTTCTCATCGGCAATCATCGGTTCCTTCTTACTTTGGGTAAATGGTCCTGCAGGTGAGTCTGCTGTTGCCACACAGATATGCTCGTCTGCCGAGTAATACATATAGAACTTCCCGTTCACTTCGTAGACCTCCGGTGCCCAGAACCAGCGGTCGGCCCAGACATCCTTCTTCTGGAGCGCCATGCCCTTATACTTCCAAGTCTTCAAATCATCGGAGGTATAGACTTCGATGCCTTCATCCGCATGGGTGCCATAGGCATAGTAAGTGCCATCGTGCAACATGATGAACGGGTCGCCCAAAAGCACCGGCGTTTCAACTCCTTCGACAACAATATCGTCCACATCCTTATAGTCTGAAGAGCAGGACTGGCAGGAAGCCAGCGTGGCCAACAGAAACAGATACATACATATAAAATTCTTTTTCATGATTCTTTCTTAAACAATTGTTATGATGATAAATATTTACTTTCAAGAAGATGTTCCGTTACACCCGTATATTGAACCCTATTCAGTCGTATACTGAATCCTATTCAATCGTATACTGAAATACATTCAGTCGTATACTGAATCACCCCAGTCCATCACACTGATTCACAAGGAAATACAAACACCGGCTTCTATATACATCTTTCATTACATATATACGGAACGGCACATCCCACGATCGCGTCTAATCGCGCCTCTGCCCTACATGATAATACAACGTACCGCTATAAACCGGAGAGCCGCCCTCCGAACAGAATCCGATGCGGGATGCAGGGTAGCGTATATCCAAAGCTCCCAGCTCCCTGCCGTCGACAAACAGATACAGCTTGTCTGCACGACGCACGGCACGAAAATTATAGGATTCCTTCCACAATTCATGTACACCTATCTTATAGATATGGCGTTCCAAATCCTCCGCCTCCTTGTTGATGAAGCGGATGCCTTCTGCCTTTACCGGAGTAAAGGTACAATAATTATATGCAGGATGTTCTGCTATCCCCCTATCTTTGTTTTCTATCGGATGCCATTCGCCGCCATTCAGGTATTCTATGTCGAACTTGCCGAACATGTCATCCACAAATTCGGATTTATTGCCTGCTTCGTGACGATTCAGGTAAAGTGTATCCAACCATGCAGGTGCGGCAAAACGATAACCTTTCTCAATGAAGTCGGTATACTTCACATCCGGATAGAGCGTTTGCAGGCATCCCAACGGGAATTCCTTCTTCCAGGCAGTTTTCCCTTTCTTCACGGCTGTCACCTCAAGCATACGGGTGATGCCATCGAACTGAGCCTTCACATAGTTATCCTTATCCACATAAACCGGATAGCTTCCTGCCTTGTCTTGTCCGGACAAGCCGGACAACTGGAAGCTGAATTCATAATCGTTCAAGAAATCGCCCTTCAACAACTCCTCATTCCCCGAAAGCTGGAAATGCACATCATCGAAGCCGATGGTATAGGTAGCCCCTTCGAACAAGGCAGACTTTGTCTCGTCAAATACTCCGGGAACACCCGCTTCTTCTACCGGAAGAGCCTCTGCAAAGACATGTCTCCCCGGTGCGGGAATCTCATCCAGCCAAATCTTCAGACAGCCACCGTTACGCTCAATGCGCAGATGATGGTACACACCCCAACGGAAATCTTCAGGCAGGGCATAGGATTCCTTATTTTCTTTACCGCCGACAAGTGTACGCAGGTACCAACTCCGGTTCTCGGCATCCAAACCTACATAGGCACAGTTATCTGCATCCTTCCACCAGGCAATGACGCCGGCTCCACCCTCGGTCTTGACTCCCGTCTCGAACAAGTAAGCCACGGACGGCTGTACTTGTTGCAACACACCGAACGAAGCTGTCTCGCCTTTACCCGCAAAGGTAGGCATCGAAGGTTCGGGATGATAACCTGCCGTGCGGGGGCCGGTGATACCATCCACAAACAACGTCTTGTCGAAGAACTGGACACGGTTGATATATTGCCCCCGATGCTCATCGTTCTTGTTTGCCATATAAATCAGCCACCATTCAAATCCGTTGGGGCCTCTCAAAATATTGGGCTGACCGGGAGTCATCAGAATATCATCGGCAATACCGTCTTTCATATCGAACAGAGAAACGTCGAAGAATTGCGAACGTCCCTTGTTTGTTTCTACGGCAAGCAGATTCGTGCCTTCCTTCAAAGCAGCACGCAGCTTCTTGTCCAGGTTCACGATACAATAATCACGCCCCTGCTTCTCGTAGACAAGTGTTCCGTTCAGATAAATCCGGGTATCTCCGTCGTGAGCGACACGCAATGCCAGATTACCGGTTTCGCTACCGGCAGAGAAAGTCTTTCGCAACCATAAGGAGGGCGTATTCCACAAGGTGCCCAGATGCCGGGTGGTGGAACCTTTCACTTCACGGGACGAAAAGCCGGTCTCCCCCCTCGCCCAGCCGGAGTCATCGTAGGTCGCCTTTGTCCAGTCGCCCTCCGGCTTGTCCTCCGTATAAGCAAACAACGGCTCATACGTGCGGCCATACCGCAATAAATCCACCTGCTTCTCCTCCAGTTGCGTCTGATTGCAGCCTACAACCGGATAGCTATATTTATTACCATTTTGAAAACCTAAAGGAGAGTCTGCCTCGGCAACTCCCAACTGATAATTGCCCCACTCTGTAGAGGTGTGGTTGGCATTGTACATCATATAGTAGCGGTCTCTATACTTCATGACCCACGGTCCCTCCGCCACTCTGTTATCCATCGTTTCCCATGTGTCCGGCAATGAGGCGAACTGGCACACCGGTTCGCCGGCAAATTCTGCCGGGTTCTTCATTTTACGTCCCCAGATGGTATTCCCATCGGTAAAGCGTACCATATACATGTATAGTTGCCCGTCATCATCTCTGAAAACTTTGGGGTCGATACGGTTATCCATCCATGTCTTCTTGTTCGGCTCTGTGTAAGCGCCCAGGGCATCTTTGCTCTGCGCATGTACAATGTGAACGGCATGCTTGTCCTTCCCCCAATAATTGACCGACCAGTACAAATGAAAATCTCCGTTCAGATAGAACATGTCATTGGCATGAATCTGGTCATTTCCGGCTCCGCTGCCTCTGGTCCAGTCATTGTCCATGGATACGACATGGATAGGTTTCCCCCAATGAACCAGGTCATCGGACACATAGAAATCCCCGTTTGTACGGACCCCGCCAATATAGTATTTGCCGTTGTATTTCATTACGCCGGCATCCGCCACTCCCGGAAGTACCGGATTCTGGATGTTCTGCGCAAACAAAGCGCCGCAACAGGCAAAAGCGAATGGTAATAGTAGTTTTTTACAGACAAGCATATGGTATAAGATTTAAGAAAGAAAAGGCTATGCCGGAAGCATCCTGAATGGGAACAGGCTTCCGGGCATAGCCTTCTTTAGTTATTAATAGTTAGGATTCTGAGTAAGATGTGCAACACCACCTACTGTGCTGTTTTCCACCTCATCTCTTGGAATAGGCAGACGTCTGTGCTTGCCGACAATAAAGTTGTCAAAGTCCTTGTCACGAGCTTTCAGTTCATCAATTCCAGCCTGGGAATCAAGTAATCCCCAACGCTTCAAGTCAGCCCAACGCCAACCTTCGAAACAGAGTTCCAATGTACGTTCCATCTGCAGACGCTTGATAAAGGCATCTTTAGAGCTCAAGCAGTCTTTCCACTGACTGTCTTCCAACTTGGCCAGACCGGCACGTTCTCTTACCTTGTCCACATAAACAGCAGCATCGGCAGGATTGGTTCCCGTTTCAACAAGACACTCTGCATAGTTCATCAGTATATCTGCGTAACGCATGATACGATAGTTGTTACGGGCAAAATAATCTTCTGCACTACGATAGTACGAAGTATTGTATTTACGGATATAGCAGTCTTCCGGGTCAGTTCCCCAACCGTCATTCCAATCGGCATTTTCAAATCTATAGTAACTTTTCGGCTGGTCGGGAAGTCTTGTGAGAATCCACGGTACAAAATGCTACCGTACAAACGCAAGTCGTTCTTTCCGTCCACACGCTTCTCTTTCAAGAACTCGTCTACCAGCCAGCGGCGTGCCTTACCGTCTCCCCAACCTATACCACTCGGGCATAGAACTGAGTACGCTGGAAACCGAATGCCATACTGGCGTCATTACCCGTGCCACCCTTGTTCTGGTCATCGAACTGAATTTCAAAGATGCCTTCCTTGTTGTTCTCGTCAAGTCGGTGAAGTTATCCTCACGGTTGGCAATAAGACCGTACAAAGAGCCCTCTTTATCAATCAGCCATTGCAACTGTTCCTTTGCCTTGTCATACTTATGTTGTTGCATATAAGCCTTGCCCAACAATGCCTTGGCAGCACCTTTGGTAGCACGTCCCAGATTGGCAGCATCCCAAGATTCCGGCAAATACTGCATGGCAAAGTCAAATCTTTCTCTACCTGGTCCCATATTTCCTGCTCGGAAGCATCTTCCGGTATATAGGAAGCATCTTTAGGCTCCAACGGCATAGTTCCTTTATCCCACAACAGATTTACCTGAAAATACCACAATGCACGCAAGAAAGAAGCTTTGCCAGTACCTGGTTTTCGTCGTCTCGTCCATTTCAATAGAAGGAACATGAGCCAACACCTGATTACAACGGAAAATACCTACATAGAAATGCTCCAATGTATGTTGTTGCCTTCATAAAAATTATAGTTGTTGTAAAGGAAACGTGTCCAGTCGCCCAATTCAATCCAAGGAGAAGAACTCCATCCTTCGTCCGAAGTCAAATCATAGCGGAAAGAGAGCCAACGCATCCAAGTACCTTCCTTATAAAGAAAACTGTAGCAGGCATTCACACCGGCTGTCGCATCTTCCGGCTTATTCCAATAAGTATCATTGGTCACTTCATTGGGATTATCAATATCAATAAACTCGAACTGCATCCGGTGCACAACGTCAAGGCACCTGCAAGCATTAATCCATAATATATCTTTTTCATAATTTATAAGCTGATTTATAAGTTAAAAGGTCAAATCCAATCCAAACATTACCGAACGGGTATTGGGATATGCAAAGCTGTCCGTACCACTGTTCCAAACGGAATTCGCACCCTTGAAGTCAGGATCAAGCCGGAATATCCGGTGATGGTAATCAAATTGCTGCCGGTAGCAAACAGACGGAGCTTTCGACTCCCAAATTCTTCAACCAATCTTGTCTGAAGTTATATCCAATGGAAATGTTCTTCATACGGAAGTAAGAGCCATTCTCCAGGAAACGGTCGGCATCACGGGAGTTGCGGAAATCACCGTAAATGATACGCGGGGTATTGGAGTTAGGATTTACCTGGTAAGGTTCTTCACCCTTTTAAAACGGATATAGTTGGAGTTGTCTGCAAACAGACGTCCTTGCCAGCGGGATACGTTGTATATCTTATTGCCGAACTGACCATTCCACATCATACTGAAATCGAAGTTCTTCCATTCTGCATTGAATACCAATGACATTTGCATCTTGGCCCAGGGGCTACCACAATAACCACGGTCGGCATCAGTAATCTCTCCATCATCATTCAAATCGAGATACTTGACATCTCCCAATTGAGGACGCTTTCCCTCAATCATAATGGGGGTACCCGTAGATGTCACATAATTATCAATCTGTTCTTGTGTCTTGAAAATACCGTCTGTCTTTCTCAAATAAAATTCAGCCAAAGATCTGCCCGGTTTGGTTCTTGCCTGACCGGAATCAATATAATCCCTATTAGTACCATCACGGCCCAAGCTCAATACTTCGTTATCCATAGTAGTCACATTCAGCAAAGCGCTATACTTAAAGTCCGAAATCTGGTCTTTCCAACCAAGTGTAAACTCGAAGCCCTTGTTGCGCAAGCTGGCAGCATTTTTCCATGGAGAACCTCCTTGGTTACCGGTAGAAATGGCAATCGGAGTCTCTGCCAATACATCACTGGTCTTTGAGTTGTAATACTCTGCGCTGACAGTCAAGCGCTGGTTAAGGAAGCTGGCATCAAAACCTACATTCACCGTTTCTTTCGTTTCCCAAACAAGACCTGCATTCACAAGTTTCACCTGAGTAGAACCGGAACAATAGCACCTCCGAATACAGTTACAATACTCTGATTGATAGTTCCAATATAATCCCAATCGCCAATGGAAGAGTTACCAAGACGGCCCCAGTTACCTCTAATCTTCAAATCATTAATCCAAGGCACATCAAAGAATTCCTCTTTTGAAATTCTCCAGGCACCGGAGAATGACGGGAAATTACCCAACGGTTTTCCTTAGCCAGACGGGAGGTTCCGTCACGACGGAAGGTGGCAGTCAGATAGTATTTATCATCATAAATGTAGTTCGCACGTCCCAAATAAGAAATCATCGCATTCTCACTGATACTGTTTGAATTCTGCTGGTTGCTTTGTCCGGCATTCAATACTGTCAGATAATCACCGTTACCCAACATCGGAAGTTCAGACGGAAGCCCACAAGCCTTCCCATTCATGGTGCTGGTAAGTAGTACCGACCACGGCATCCACATGATGCTTGCCAAAATCCTTATTGAAGTTCAACGTGTGCTCAATCAACATGTTGTAGGTATTGTCACGCGCCTTCTGGCTTTCCGGATCACGGTGTTCCTGATTCTGAGTCCAGTTACCTTCTCCACGGAACCATGAATTCTCATAAAAGTAAAGGTCAATACCACCATTGAATTTATAGGAAAGGAATTCGAATGGCTTGAATTCCAACCATAAAGAACCATTCAGACGATTCTGGCGGAAATGACGGTATTCCAAATCTTCACGGGCAATCGGGTTTACACCGAACGTATTGTACTTGGCAGCATCACCATAGCCATATCCACCCGGGTTATTCTCATCATAGATAGGAATGGTAGGCATCATACGCAAAAGTCATTGTAGGTATTGGTCTGGTTCGGGTCTGTGTTTGTGAGTGAATAAGCCAAGTTTTCACCAAAGAGAACCAGCCCTTTTACCTTGTGTATTGACACGGAAGCTATAACGGTCGAAAGTATTTCCATAAGAAACGCCGTCATTGTTATAGTAACCGGCTGATACAAAATAACTGCCGGAATCGCCACCACCGGAAAGCGATACGTTGTAGTCCTGCACCAATGCGGTCTTCAACACTTCATCTTGCCAGTTGGTATCATACTGTGAGTGTTTCTGAGTGCTGTTTACAGTGGCAATACCGTCTTTGATGGCTTCATTATAGGCAATATCATTATACTTGATATATTCTGCCGCATTCATCAAATCGAATTTCGGCTCCATTCCAATGTTTCCTTTACGCTTACATTCACTTTCATGGGACCTTTCGCACCTTTCTTGGTAGTAACGATAATCACACCGTTGGCAGCACGCGAACCGTAGATGGCAGCAGCAGAAGCATCCTTCAGAATCTGGATGGACTCTGCATCCGCAGGATTGAAATCAACACCCGGGTCTGTAATCATACCGTCAATAACCCACAGCGGAGAGTTATTGCTCAAGGAACCGACACCGCGAATTTCAATAGAGGCATCTTCGCCTGCCCTACCGCTACTGCGTACGTTAATACCGGTTGCCAAGCCCTGCATCTGGCTGACCAGTGTTCCTGCAGCGCTTTTCTTCATTTCCTTGGTATCAACCACGGCAACCGCTCCGGTCAAGTCGGACTTCTTCACCGTCTGATAACCGATGACAACCACTTCTTCCAGCGCTTTCGAGTCATCTTTCATCACCACGCGCAAGGCAGTTCCCTTATAGACAACTTCTGCGTAAGCATACCGATATAAGAGAAAACGAGTGTACTTCCTTTTTCCACTCACTGAGAAATTACCGTCAATATCGGTAATGGCACCCGTGGTAGTACCCTTCACCAATACATTCACGCCCACCAAAGGCTCACTATTTGCATCCGTCACCGTTCCCGTTATGGTCACATCTTGTGAATAAGCGGTAGCTGCAAACACAACAAAGAATAAGAATAAGATTTTCTTGATCATTTTTATAGAATTAGATTTTAAAACTATGCGGAAACTAACGCCCGCTTTTAAATACACCGCAGAAAGTGATTAGTCACTTCTGCCAATCATAGAACATTGATTAGGATTTGTTACGTCATAGGCATAGGGTCATAGTATTATAAATTGTTGGCTTTCGGATGCAAATATATCCGCATAAAGCTAAAATTAATGCAAATATCGCTTCAATCTATGCAATTATAAATCCAAAATGCCCTGAGAGACACCTCAGGGCATTTGATTGATTGTTATATTTAGCAAGCATTCCATGCTATCATTTCACGAAGTCTTTGGGCAGAATACCAAATTGTTTTGGAAGCACTTGGTAAAATAGGAAGGAGTATTGAAGCCGGTCATGTAGCAAACCTCATTGATTTTGCACTCTCCTTCCTTTAAAAGCTGCGCCGCTTTCTTCAACCGCTCCAGGCGGATGTAGTCATTCGGGGTCATATCCAATATGCCCTTTATCTTCCGGTTCAGGCTCGAACGGCTCATGTTCAGCAGGCTTGCCATATCATCCAGACAGAAATCCGGATTCTGCATATTGGCAACCACCACTTCCTTCAATGTTTTAAGGAAAGATTCATCTGCCTTTGTCATTGCCATACTGCCCGTCTGCACAAAAGGAGAATTGACAAAAGAAGCCCGTAGCTTCTCACGGTTGTTCAGCAGATTGGCACACAAACTTTCAGATATTCCACGGAGAAAGGTTTCTCTATATATACGTCAGCCCCCAGCTTCATTCCCTCTATTTTGGCTTGAAGAGTCGTCTTCGCCGTAAGCAGGATAATCGGTATATGGCTATAGTCAAGCTCGGACTTCAGATGCTCGCACAGCTCCAATCCATCCATCTCGGGCATCATAATGTCTGAAATGACAAGATTTACAGTATGTTCCTTCAACACCTTCAAAGCTTCCACCCCATTCACGGCAGTCAGCACACGATATTCCGAAGAGAGCTGTTTCACAACAAATGCCTGCATTTCCAGACTGTCTTCCACCACCAAAGAGTATATCGGTGCTGTTCCAAGGCAGTACCTGCACCACTTTCTTCAGAGGGTTCCCCGCCCGTTACCGATTCTTTATGCTCCATGGCCACCGTCTGCTCGTGCTTCAGCGGAAGTGACAGCAGGAAACAGTTGTTCTCCATCGAATCTTCCATGCACAACGTACCCTCATGGAGTTCGGCCAATGAACGGGCAAGCGCAAGCCCGATACCGGTGCCGGGCACAGAGCGCAACGTACCGGTTTTATACTGGATGAACGGCTTGAAAATCTCCTCGCGCATCTCTACCGGAATGACAAGGCCGTCATTGCATACAGAAAGCAGCAGTCTTTCACCTTCCGAATATAGCCTGATGCGTATATAGGTCTCGAATACTTTATCGCATTGGTCAGCAGATTGCTGATAATCTTGGTAAGCCCTTCCTATCAACCGAAGCATACAAGCTTTCAGTCTCTATACTCAATGCCAGCCCCCTTCGTGCCAAAGGCTTGAAACGCTTATACGTCTTTGTAAGAGCTCAGACACGTCACATTCCACAAAATTCAATTGGAAGCCTTGCGTCTCCGTCTTCCGGAAGTCCAGCAACTGGTTCACCAAGTCGAGCAGCCGGTTGGTATTCAGTTCCATGGTCTCCAAATCATCCCTGATGTCATCCGAAACAGAACGGGAAGCCAATACATTCTCGAGCGGACTCTTTATCAATGTAAGCGGTGTACGTATCTCATGCGCCACATTCGTGAAGAAGTCTATCTTCGCAGTATACAACTCCCGTTCCTTTTCCCGCTCAAACTTGTCCATAGCCTGCTGATGCTTCTGCCGGGTCCGTTTTCTGAAATAGATAATTACAGCAGCCAGTGAACATAACGCCAATACCGTATAAACAGCATACGCCCAAGTGGAGAGATAGAAAGGAGGATGAATATGGATGTCGAGCACACGTTCCGTCGCGTTCCACTTGCCATCGCTGTTGGAACCTTTTATACGCAATGTGTAGCTTCCATAAGGAAGGTTTGAATAGTTGATGATGGAATTCCGTCCTACCGTATACCAGTCACGGTCAAAGCCTTCCAGCTTACATTCAAGACCATTCATTTCGGGTGCCTGGTAACTCAAGGCTGCAACCTGAAAAGAGAAAGAATTCTGGTCGGCATCCAGCTCTATCTCATCCGCATAGGTGATGCTCTTCTCCAAAGGAGAATCCGGACTATCCACCGAAAGCCGTTTGTTGAACAGATAAAAATCTGTAATCACTACGGGAGGGAGAAAAGTGTTCTCCACAAAGTTTCCGGGTCAAAGGCTATGAATCCGTTGATACTTCCCAAATAGATGCGTCCCTTCTTGTCAATGTAACCGGACTGGAAATTAAATTGGTTGCTCAGCAGCCCGTTTGCCGTGGTATAGACATGTTTGCTCTCCGTATCGGGATTGAAGCAGACCAGACCATAATTGGAAGTAATCCATAAGTTTCCCGCTTGTCCTCGACCATCTTGTAGATGGTATTGCTCGGAAATCCTTTCGACATGTCATAACGGGTAAAATTGTCCGTTTCGGATTGTAGCGGCAAAGCCCTCACCCAGCGTCATGAACCACAGACGCTTCCTGCTGTCTTCGTAGATACTGATTACCTTATTGTAGGGAAGAGAGGTCGAATCATTCTCATTAGACAGATAATTCCTCCACTGCTGGCTTCTTACATTGTAGCAGAACACTCCATTGAGAAAGTAGCAAACCACAGATTTCCGTTGAAGTCCTCCAGAATGTTATAAGTAAACATATTCTTCAGCTGAGGAATCCGGGTAAAGTCATCTGTAGAGCGATTGTACTTCAACAGACCGGACGTGGTGCCTATCCACACGTCCCGTAGTGGTCCTGCAAATGGTAAAGGCGTCATTGGCGACCATGGAATTCTCACTCACCCTTGGCATAATGTTTCACCTGTCTGGTCCGAAGATTCACCCGATTCAGACCACCGGAGAACGTACCTACCCACAAATCATCCCCGTCCAGGCAAAGGCCGTGGACATTCTGATAAATGGCCGGATGCTCAAAAGGCTCTATCTTTCCGTTTTCCGGATTGTAATTGAACAAGCCTTTGTCTTCGGTACCTATCCACAAGGTGCCATCATTACTTTCACAGATTTCCGTACGACGGCCGAAATGCCTGAGATTGTCTCTCGGATAGAACTTCTCGAAATAAGTCCACTGATAAGGGCAATAGTTCACTCCACCGAAATAAGACCCTATCCACATGCCGTTCTCCTTGTCGCAGCAGAGCGAATAAATGGCATTGTCCGACAATGCATACGAATCATCCTGGTCGGGAACGGTCAAATGGGTAATCTTGTCATTCGTCAGATTGTAAATATACAAGCCGGACTCTGCGCCCACCCACAGCTCGTTGTCAGATTTGAACTGCAAAGCCCTCACATAGGTGTTCAGCAGCTTCCGCGTCTTGCCTGTAGTCTGATTTATCTCTGTCAAACCGTTCAGCGAAGCGATATACACGCAGTTATGGGGTCCGTTGACCTGCCAGTTAATAATATCATTTTGAAAATTTCATTTCCTTCCGCATCCTTGAAAGGCTGCAGAGGAGTTTCAAAGTCAGCTTTCGCATAGTAAAGATTATCCGCATACAAGGCCATCCAACACGTATTCCCATTCAGCCAAAAGCGGGTTACATTGGGCAGTCCCGAATCGTGCAGATGGTTCAGCAACCTCCCTTCATCCGGTTTATAGCAGAACAACCCTGGTTTCTACCGATATCCAGATATTATCGTCCTCGTCACTTCCAATCATGGTGACGAAATCCCTGATGATACTGCCGTTATCACTGGCCTCATCGAAAGCGGTAAAGGAATCCAGTACCGGGTCGTAAATAAAGATTCCCCATCGGTACCAATCCAGATATTGCCCCGGCGGTCCTCGTAGAGCGCGGTTATGAAATTCTTGCCTAAACCGGAGTTCTCTTTCTTGTAAATACGGAAAGACAATCCGTCATACCGGTTCAGACCGTCCTTGGTTCCGAACCACATAAAGCCTTTCCTATCCTGCAAAATCTGATACACGGTGTTCTGCGAAAGACCGTTCCGGATATCCATCGTTCTGAAATAGTAATGAACAGCATCCTGCGCACAGACCGGCAACGCCGCTCCCATGCACAGGCCAAGTAAAGCTTTATAATCAACTGTCTCATAACAACACTTTTAATGTACAATTTACCATTTACAAAGTACAATTTAACTATGCAGATGACAGCGCAGCCAAATTGTACTTTGTAAATGGTAAATTGTAAATGCCCCTATTTCTTAAGTGAATTGCAGATACGTGTATTTATCTCTTTCACGCGTTTCTCATCCAGCTTTATCACCTTGCGGTCGTAAGTCATCAGACCGTTCACTTCCACCTCCACATCCGTGGTCTGTGTATAGACGGCTGCCGAGAAACCTCTTTTATCATCTGATACAGCATATCGGCATATTTCACGTACTCATCAGTCACTTCTTTGGAAGAGTTGAACTGAACATATCCCCAATTGCGGTTCGGTTCCCAGATATGGTCTTTCAAGACAAGGCCGATGCCGCCATACTCACCCAAAACCGTGGCACGCTGTGCATCATACAGATACATTTCCGGTTGGGGATAGTTGTGGAGGTCGAGCATGTCACCGCAAGTATAATGGTTACCGCCACTTGCCGGATTCACCAGGCGGGTCGGGTCATACTGTTTCGTCCATTCGGCTATCTCTACCGTCTTGAACTGCCCCCAGGCTTCGTTGAACGGTACCCATGTACCGATACACGGATAAGAGTAGAGACAATCCATTATTTCCTTCCATTCCTTGTGATAATAGGCTTCGGATTCGGCGGAGCGTTTCAGTTCTGTTCCGTCGAAATAGCGGCGGTTCTGCCATTCCGGATTACGGTCACCGCTCGGCATATCCTGCCATACGATGATACCCAAACGGTCACAATGTGTGTACCAACGTGCCGGTTCCACCTTGATATGCTTGCGAATCATATTGAAACCGAAATCTTTCGTCTTCTGTACATCATACAGCAAAGCCTCGTCTGTGGGAGCTGTATACAGTCCGTCGGGCCACCAACCCTGGTCCAGCGGTCCAAACTGGAACAAAGCCTCGTTATTTAGTTCCAGGCGTACGATGCCATCCGCGTCACGACGGGTGGAGTACTTACGCATGGCAGCATAGCTGTCCACCTTATCCACTACCTTGCCTCCGCTTTTCAGAGTCACTTTCAGCGTATAGAGGAAGGGGGAATCCGGACTCCACAACTTGGCATTCCGGGGCATGGACACCTCCACCGGCTCTGCATTGATACTTTTGCCGGTGGCTACCAGTTGATTGCCGTCATACACATTCACTTCCACAAAGTCGGAAGGACATGCACTATTCAATTCAGCCTTCACTGTCAACAGATTACGGTCAATATCGGGAGTGATACGGAGGTTCTTGATATGTTTTCCGGCAACCGGCTCCATCCATACCGTCTGCCAGATACCGCTTACGGGAGTGTACCAGATACCTTCCGGATTGCTGACCTGCTTTCCACGGGGTTGAGGTCCTTTATCCGTTGGGTCCCAAACTTTTACGACCAACTGATTATTGCCTTTGCCAGAAAGGGCGGCAGTAATATCGAAGGAGAACGGAGTAAATCCACCCGTATGGCTGCCTACTTTCACATCATTCACCCATACATCCGTTTTCCAGTCGACAGCACCAAAATGCAACAGCACTTGTTTTCCCTTCCAGGCAGAAGGAATTTCAAAACTGCGCTGGTAGACCAGTTCCTGGTTTTCATTGATTCTTTTTCCAACTCCGGACAAGGAGGATTCGATGGCAAAGGGAACAAGTATCTGCCCTTCGAACTCTGCCGGAAGATGCTCACCTTTATTTATAACGGCATAATTCCACAGTCCGTTCAAGTTCTTCCAGTCACTCCGTTCCATGATGGGACGAGGATATTCGGGCAACACATTCGCGGGATTGATCTGGGATGCCCAGTCCGTTTTGATTTTATCACCTGCCGGCTTCCATTGCGCCGAACTTCCGATTGCAAACAACGTCAAGAATGACGATATGAGGAAAAATCTTCTCATAGTATTATAACTTTTTATTGGTTTCTACGAAAGCAAAGATAAGCCGATTCAGAAAAAAAGAATAGAAATTTCGAACCAATAAATAGTATTTTTGTGGAATATCAAGGTATTACCGTCTCATTTTATCAAAGAAATTCATCAAAGGCACCTTTTTCCGCTTTTCTTGCCACGCCTATGACAAGGTTTTGCCTTCCCATTGGCAAGACTTTGCCACCGCGTTGGCAAAACTTTGCCATAGGCGTGGCAAAAGTTTGCCAAGGCAGTGACAACTTGTTGGCAAAATACCTCCCTGATATACAAGGAGTAGCAAACAATAGACAGCAGGGAACGACTAATATCCCGGATTCTGCTGGTTCTCCAATGCCGGATTGGCATTTATCTCATCCTGCGAAATAGGAAGCACAATCTTCTCGAAAGTACGGTCGATTGTTTTTCCACGGTGACTCACCGGAATATCTTGAAAATCGTCGTTGAATTCGATGGTTCTGCCCATACGCATCATGTCGAAGAAGCGTTGTCCTTCACCAAAAAGCTCCTTGCTGCGCTCGTCCAGAATCATATCATCGGTAATGGTAGCGGCAGTGGCCGGTGCCAGTCCGGGAGAACGCCTGCGGATTTCATTCAGGTAACCGGCGGCGGCATCTGCGCCTGCTTCCTGCTTCGTGGAGTGCAAGGCTGCTTCGGCGGCAATCAGATATATCTCGGAAAGACGGATTATCTTGATATTGACGGCTGTATTGGTTGCCTTGCCGTCACCTGCCAGAGTGGTACTGCCCATATACTTGTAGCAGGCTCCCTTGCGTTCAATCTCATTGTCCACCCAGTATTCATCGTTGTCCATGATTCCCCAACGCACATCCGTCTCGTCTTCACCCAGACGGTTCAAGAAATAATCGCTGGCAAGATACCAGCCCATGGCATTCTTCAACTGTCCGTAGCGCATCAGGTAAAAGCCCAAAGAAGAAGTTCCCAGGTCTGATTCCTCAGTGGTGATGCCCAGCTCAAAGATGGACTCGGAACCAAACTGCTTGCTCCAGGAAGCCGTCCAATCGGCAGGCTCATACAGTTTGTACACACCGCTTTCTATAATCTCCCGGGCAGCGTTCAAAGCACCGTCATAATCTTCCATATAGAGTTTCACACGCGCTTGCAGGGCTATGTTGGTGTAATAGTCCGCATATCCGCTCTGCTTTGTCTTCTTCTTGGCAAGCAGGGCCGCCCCGTCCGACAAGTCCTGCAGAATCTGGCGATAGTTCTCCTCCACAGTAGCACGGGTGGGCTGGGCGTTCACCGTAAGCGGCTCGGTTACATTGGGAACTCCATAAGAGGTCTTGTTGTAATTGTAAGGAAGCCCGTAGAGACGGACCAAATCGAAATAGAACAGCGCCCTCAGAGTCAACGCCTGCCCTTTGGCTTCGGAAAAATCTTCCATACTGCCCGATTCTTCCAGCTTCTCAATGTTGCTCAACAAGGTGTTGACCTGCAGAATGCAGTAATATCCACGGCTCCAGAAACCGGAATAAGTATTGCTGTTGGAAGTGTGGTTGAACGTATAGAATGCATCCAGTCCGCGTCCGGCAGCAAAAATCGTGAGGTCACCGCCCTTGGCATCACCGTACATAAAAAGGTTTCTGCCGTAATAGGACGATGAGGTCATCGCACTCATCACACCGTTGATAACCACCTGAGCATCGGCTACCGTACCGACAGCACCTTCTGCATTTCCGGAGTTGGTGGGCTGCATATCCAGAAAATCGTCACACGAAGTGAATGTAAAGGCACCAAGTATCACAAGTGCCAATAAATGATATATCTTTTTCATTGTTAGTTCCTCCAGTTCATTAAAATTTCAATTCAACGCCAACGACAAATGTTTTTCCGATAGGGGTTTCCCAACCACGTGTGCCGTATTCGCTCACTTCGGGGTCTGCCTCCTTGTATTTGGCTATTGTCCAAAGGTTGCTGGCAGTGAAGAAAAGGCGGGCATTCTCGATGAAAGCCTTGCGGGTCATGGCTTTGGGCAGCGTATAGGCCAATGAGAGATTCTTCAAGCGCAGATAACTGGCATTGAACAAGTGGCGGCTGCTGTATTGTTGTGGGTCATCGAGGTCTACACCTTCGATACGGGGCTCTGTACCGTTCGTATGGTCTGGCGTCCAAAGGTTGTTGTAGTAGCTTTTAGCACGGATACGCTCCCAATAATAACCGTCGTCGGCCACATCCATGTAGGCTCCATCATACAAGTCTCCTCCTATCTTATAGGTAAAGCCCAACGAAAGGGCTATGCCTTTGTAGGAGACCGAGGTATTGATGCCCCCATACACTTTGGGAACGGCATTGCCGATGATGGTGTAGTTGGCATTGTTATAGTCATAAGTAGCTCCGCGTCCGTTATACTCAAAATCTCCGGCCTTGCCATTCTTGGGGTCATTTACATAGTAGACGTTCTTGCCGTTGGTCTTGTCCACACCTGCCCATTCGTATCCATAGAAAGCCAGCGTGGACTGACCTTCCCGGTATACATATTGCGCACGGCTGTCGCTACTGGTGGGGTCGTACCAGATAATGTCCGCACCGCCATACAACTCTTTCACCTCAGAACGGAGAAAGGTTGCGTTGACACCGGCACTCCATAACCATCCTTTACTATCAATGATGTCACCACTCAACTCCACCTCTACCCCATGGTTGTTGATGCATCCTACGTTCCGCAACGTAGAGGAAAATCCCGTAACCATCGAAATGGGAACATCCTGGAGCAGGTTCTTCGAATCACGGTTGAAGTATTCCACCGTACCGCGCAGACGCTGGCCGAAGAAGCCGAAGTCGATACCCACATTCGTGTTGTAGCTCGTCTCCCAAGACAGCTTGTCATTGGTGACGGTAGTGATTGTACCGCCCGGGTTACCCATGTACTTACTGGTATAGCTCATCAAGCTCATATAGCCGTAATTGTCCGAAGGCAGCGTACCGTTAATACCATAAGAGGCACGTATACGCAGGTTGCTCAGGAAAGAATATTTGCTCATAAAACCCTCGCGCATGATGTTCCACGCTCCTGCCACTGACCAGAAGTTTCCCCAACGTTCCTGCTTGCTGAGCCGGGAAGAACCGTCGCGGCGGTAAGAACCGGAAATGAAGTAGCGTTCATCGTAATTATAATCCAACTTGGAGAGCACGGACACCATCGAGTTTCCCCAGGAATATCCGGCAGAAGTCTGCGTTCCGGCAGTAGAAACTGTATGAATGGTGCTGACCGCAAGATTGCTTCCTGTGGCACGCACATAGTCTGTCTTGTTCTTCTCCGCTTCGAAACCCACCATGGTGCCAACTGTGTGTTTGTCGAAGGTGCCGGTATAATTGGCGGTAGTGGAGGTAACCATCTTCTCGTATGTAGTACGGTATTCGTTGACATTCCCATTGTCTGCCGAGCCTTTATAGTGATTGGCACTGTAATAGATATGGTCTTTTACAGTAGTATTGTCGTAAGAGTAGATAGAACGAAGGTCCAGGCCCGGCATCAGATGCAGGGTGAGCGTCTCCGCAGCCATGATTTTGGTACTGGTAGAACCGTTCTCCCACTCTTTGTCATAATAAAGCCCATTGTAGGCGTAGCTACCGTAACGTTCGGTCCAGAGCTCGCCGGTCTTGTAATCAGTGGGCCAGTAGAGTCCCCACAGCAAGTTACGGGTCTGCATGAAGTAATTGCTGCCCGTGTTGCGTGTATCATTATAACCGCTTTTCTTGGTACGCGCCAGGCTGGCATTGGTGGTCAGTTCAAGGAATTTCCTCACCTTCTGGGTGAGGTTCAGGCGACCGGAAACACGGTCGAAGCTGTTCATCTTCAAACGTCCTTCGTCCTGGGTATAGGAAAGGGAAGTGTAATAGTTGGTATTCTGCGTAGCACCACTGACGGACATATCGTAGGTCTGATAAATGGCGGTACGGAAATATGCCTTGTCCCAATCGTAGTATTTGCCTCCACGCCCGGAGTTGTCGTACTCAAGGATATTGACGTTCTCGTAAGCTCCCGTACCATTTGTGGTAAATTGGTAGCCATGTTTGTTGAAACGGCTGTTCAACTGGCCTATGGCATAGGCTGCCGCCTTTTCGTCCGTTTCGCCCTTACCGCTTGTACGGGCATCGTGAAATACGGTGTAGAGCATATTCACATTCTCCTGTACGCTGGCCGTTTCATAGTTGTCCGTTGCCCAGCAGGGCGTGAAGCCCACTTCGGCTTTCAGCGTCACCACCGGCTTGCCAATCTGTCCTTTTTTGGTAGTAATCAGAATGACGCCGTTTGCCGCACGCGACCCATAAAGCGAGCTGGCCGCCGCATCTTTCAATACAGAAATAGATTCGATGTCTTCCGGGTTCAACGTATTCATGATGTTGTTGGTAGAATAGAGCTCACCGCTCATCTGCCCCGTATTGCCCGAAGAGACCGGAACACCGTCCACTACATACAACGGTTCATTCCCGGCATTCATAGAACCTATGCCACGGATGCGGATGGCCGGTGCGGAACCCGCCTGGCCGGAATTATTCGTCAGTTGCAAGCCCGCCACTTTACCGTTCAACGCGTTTTCAAAGCTGGTCGTCGGAATGTCTTTCAGCGCATCCGCTTTCACTAAAGAAGCCGAACCTGCATAGCTGCTCTTTTTGGCCGTGCCGTAAGCCACTACCATCACTTCATCCAGCAATTCCGAATCCGATTTCAACACCACCTTCATAGCAGGCTTTATGGTAGCTTCCACTTTCTGCATACCTACAAAAGAGACAATCACTGTCTTTGCCGTACTCGGCACATTCAAGATTGTAAAGTTACCTTCGATATCGGTCACTGCCCCCAGTGTTGTACCTTTCACCAATACCGATGCCCCAATAATCGGCTCATTGTTGTCCTCGGCAAATACTGTTCCCGAGACCGTAGACGTCTGAGCCATCACTCCTGCCCCCATAACCAGGCAGACAATGATTAACAAGAAGAATTTCTTTCTCATGCTTCTCTTCCTTAAAATTAGTCAATCAAAACACTTTTTAATATCCAAACGCTGCAAAGGTATGTATCTTTTTCAAAAAGAAAAGCAATAGTATTCAAAAAGCTTCATTTTGATTGTATTTTAAGCCAAATACAAGCAATATGTCTATAGCCTAAGCATTCCAAGCAATAAGTATGATGCTGGATACGGAAATATAAGCAATGCCAAAGAAGATATATCCGGATTTTAAGATATGACACGTCCCGGCATACAACTTTTTTCGTAACTTTGCACAGTTTTAAAATACACTGAACGAATGGAGTTTAAGTATGACGTTATTGTAATCGGCGCCGGACACGCAGGATGCGAAGCCGCTGCCGCTGCTGCAAACCTGGGTTCGAAGACTTGTCTTATCACAATGGATATGAACAAAATCGGACAGATGAGTTGTAACCCGGCAGTGGGAGGCATCGCCAAAGGACAGATAGTACGCGAAATAGACGCCTTGGGAGGATATATGGGATTGGTGACAGACCAGACAGCCATACAGTTCCGTATACTGAACCGTTCCAAAGGTCCCGCTATGTGGAGCCCGCGCGCACAGTGCGACCGCAACAAATTTATCTGGGCATGGAGAGAAATTCTGGAAAATATCCCCAACCTGCATATCTGGCAGGATACCGTGCAGGAAATCCTCGTTGAAAACGGTGAAATTACGGGAGTAGTAACACTATGGGGAGTAACGTTCCATGCCAAATGTGTAGTACTCACCGCAGGAACTTTCCTCAACGGACTGATGCACGTGGGACGTACCATGCTTCCAGGCGGACGTATGGCAGAACCTGCATCCTACCAATTAACCGAATCCATCGCAAAGCATGGCATCACCTTTGGACGCATGAAGACGGGAACCCCCGTACGCATAGATGGACGCAGCGTGCATTATGAGGATATGGAAATCCAAGACGGAGAATGTGACTTCCACAAGTTCTCGTTCATGGACACTCATGTACGCCATTTGAAACAGCTCCCTTGCTGGACCTGCTTCACCAACGAAGAAGCACACCGCATCCTGCAGGAAGGTCTGCCGGATTCTCCCCTTTTCAACGGACAAATCCAAAGTATCGGCCCACGTTATTGCCCCAGTATAGAAACCAAGATTGTGACTTTCCCCGACAAACCGCAGCACCAGCTTTTCCTGGAGCCCGAAGGGGAAACAACCCAAGAGCTCTACTTGAATGGATTCTCTTCTTCATTGCCCATGAACATCCAGATTGCAGCATTGAAAAAGATACCGGCGTTCAGAGACCTCGTCATCTACCGCCCGGGCTATGCCATCGAATACGACTTCTTTGACCCCACCCAACTGAAACATACGCTGGAAACGAAGAATATAAAGAATCTGTTCTTTGCCGGACAAGTAAACGGAACAACCGGTTACGAGGAAGCAGCTGGACAAGGAATCATGGCAGGTATCAACGCCCACATCAATTGCCACGGTGGAGAACCGTTCACCCTTGCAAGGGATGAAGCATATATCGGCGTTTTAATCGATGACTTGGTAACAAAAGGTGTGGACGAGCCTTACCGTATGTTTACTTCCCGTGCCGAATATCGCATCCTGCTCCGTATGGATGATGCGGACATGCGACTCACGGAAAAAGCCTGGAAGCTGGGACTCGCCAAGGAAGAGCGGTACAAGCTGCTGACAGAAAAACGTGAAGCCGTGAACCGGATTATAGACTTCGCGCGGAATTACTCGATGAAACCGGCATTAATCAATCCGGTATTGGAGCAGCTCGGCACAACTCCACTGCGCCAAGGATGCAAATTGATAGATTTGATAAACCGTCCGCAGATAACGATTGAGAACATTGCCGAACACGTCAGTGCCTTTAAACGAGAACTGGATAAAATATCCGATAGAAAGGAAGAAATTGTAGAAGCTGCAGAAATACTCATCAAGTACGAGGGATACATCGGACGCGAACGGATTATTGCGGATAAATTGGCAAGATTGGAAAGCATCAAGATAAAAGGTAAGTTTGACTATAATTCCATTCAATCCCTTTCTACCGAAGCTAGACAGAAGCTGATGAAGATAGATCCGGAAACAATAGCCCAAGCGAGTCGGATTCCGGGAGTATCTCCAAGCGACATCAACGTGCTACTGGTACTTTGCGGACGATAGAGCGCAAAGTTCCACGTGAAACAAAGAATTCAATAAACGTATTAAATAAACTGATTATGAGCAAAGAAACTCTTACCAAAAGCATCCGGGAAATACCCGACTTCCCCATTCCGGGAATTCTATTCTACGATGTAACTACCTTGTTCAAGGAGCCTACCGCCTTGCAGGAACTCTCGGACACACTATACGAGATGTATAAAGACAAAGGCATCACCAAAGTAGTGGGTATAGAATCAAGAGGATTCATTATGGGCCCCATTCTCGCCACCAGACTGGGGGCAGGCTTCGTACCTATCCGCAAGCCGGGAAAGCTTCCTGCAGAAACCATTGAAGAAAGCTATGATAAAGAATATGGCAAAGACACCGTGCAGATGCACAAGGATGCCATCAATGAAGACGATGTAGTATTGCTACACGACGACTTGCTGGCAACCGGTGGAACAATGGAAGCCGCCTGCAAACTGGTGAAACAGATGAACCCCAAGAAAGTGTATGTAAACTTCATCATCGAGCTGAAAGAGCTTCATGGCAAGGATGTGTTTGGAGATGATGTGGAAGTGGAGGCTGTGCTGTCGCTTTAGCCATTTCATATTTCACCACAGATTACACAGATTAACACAGATTATTTATCCACCACAAAACACAGTTTTATCAAAGAGAAATCTGCGTTAATCTGTGTAATCTGTGGTGAAACGTCGGTATTATGGAAGAACTCAGAACTAACGACTACCTCAAAGGGATTGTATCCAACCTTCCCGAAAGTCCCGGTATTTACCAATATCTGAATACCGAAGGGACTATTATATATGTAGGAAAGGCAAAGAATCTGAAGCGAAGAGTGTCTTCCTACTTCAACCGGGAGCACGAACCGGGAAAGACGAGGGTGCTGGTCAGCAAGATTGCAGATATCCGATATATCGTGGTGAATACGGAAGAAGACGCGCTATTGCTGGAAAACAATCTTATCAAGAAATACAAGCCTCGCTACAACGTACTGTTGAAAGACGACAAGACGTATCCCAGCATCTGCGTGCAGAACGAATACTTTCCACGTGTATTCAGAACCCGGAAGATAATCCGTAACGGTTCCTCCTATTATGGCCCTTACAGCCATATACCTTCCATGTACGCATTACTCGACCTCATCAAGCATCTGTACCCTTTGCGTACATGCCACCTGAACCTCTCTCCGGAAAACATACGTGCCGGAAAGTTCAATGTTTGCCTGGAATACCACATCAAGAACTGTGCAGGACCTTGCATCGGGAAGCAAAGCCAGGAAGAGTATCTGAAAAACATCGCTGAAATCAAGGAAATACTCAAAGGGAATACCCAGGAGATAGAACGGATGCTCTTCCAGCAAATGCAGGAACTGGCAGCCGAAATGAAGTTTGAAGAAGCACAGAAGATAAAGAAGAAATACCTGCTGCTGGAAAACTACCGGGCGAAATCGGAAGTGGTAAGCAACGTGCTGCACAATATCGACGTGTTCTCCATCGAAGAAGACAGCGATGAAAAGTCCGCTTTCGTCAACTACCTGCACATTACGAACGGTGCCATCAACCAGGCTTTCACCTTTGAATACAAGAAACGATTGAATGAGAGCAAAGAAGAACTGCTCTCTCTCGGCATCATCGAAATGCGGGAAAGATACAAGAGCCTTTCTCGTGAAATCATCGTGCCTTTTGAGCTGGATATGGAGCTGAAAGATGTCGTCTTTACCATCCCGCAACGGGGAGACAAAAAGAAACTGCTGGAACTCTCCATCCTCAATGTGAAGCAGTACAAAGCCGACCGCCTGAAGCAAGCCGAAAAGCTGAATCCGGAGCAACGGACCGTGCGCCTGCTGAAAGAGATACAGCAAGAGCTGCACCTGGACCGCCTGCCCATGCAGATAGAATGTTTCGACAACTCCAACATCCAGGGTTCCGACCCCGTGGCCGGGTGCGTGGTCTTCGTCAAGGGGAAACCTTCCAAGAAGGATTACCGCAAGTACAATATCAAGACCGTAGAGGGACCGGATGACTATGCCTCCATGAAAGAGGTCGTAAAACGGCGCTATCAGCGCGCTATAGAAGAGAAAGCACCCCTGCCCGACCTTCTTATCACCGACGGTGGAAAAGGGCAAATGAGCGCCGTAAAAGAGGTGATAGACGAGCTTGGCCTGAACATCCCCATCGCCGGACTTGCCAAAGATGGCAAACATCGCACTTCCGAGCTATTGTATGGCTACCCTCCCCAGACCATCGGATTGAAACAGAACACCCCCCTCTTCCGACTGCTGACGCAGATTCAAGATGAAGTGCACCGCTTCGCCATTACCTTCCACCGCGACAAGCGCAGCAAACGGCAGATTGCCTCCGCACTGGACGAGATAAAAGGTATCGGTGAAAAGACGAAAAGTGCGTTGCTCAAGGAGTTCAAAAGCGTGAAGCGTATCCGCGAAGCATCTGCCGAGGAGCTTGCCGCCGTGGTGGGAGAAGCGAAAGCCAAAATCATCCAGACCTATTTCTCAGAGAAATAATGACTGATAAATCAGCCTGCAGAGCCATGCACACAACGAATTAATTCGTAACTTTGTCCCCTCAAAAAGACAAGAACAACATGAGAGTAGTGATACAACGTGCCGGACACGCTTCCGTCACCATCAACGGAACCTGCAAAGCCTCCATTGGAAAGGGCCTCATGATACTCGTAGGCATCGAAGAATCCGATGGAAAAGAAGATATTGACTGGCTTTGCAAGAAGATAGTCAACCTGCGCATTTTCGATGACGAAAACGGCGTAATGAACAAATCCATTCTTGAAGCAGACGGCGAGATACTGGTTATCAGCCAGTTCACCCTCCACGCCTCCACCAAGAAAGGCAACCGTCCCTCCTACATACGGGCAGCACGGCCGGAAATATCCGTCCCACTGTACGAACAATTCTGCCGGGAACTGAGTTTAGCATTAGGTAAAGAAATAGGTACCGGCGAATTTGGTGCCGATATGAAAGTAGAACTGATGAACGATGGTCCCGTGACCATCTGTATAGATACAAAAAACAAGGAATAATGACGTTAGAAGAAGCACAGAAACAAGTGGATTCCTGGATAAAGGAATACGGAGTGCGCTATTTCAGCGAACTCACCAATATGGCGATACTGACCGAAGAAGTGGGCGAACTCGCCCGCGTCATGGCACGCAAGTATGGCGACCAATCCTTCAAGAAAGGAGAAAAAGACAATCTCGACGATGAGATGGCAGATGTTCTTTGGGTACTTCTCTGCCTTGCGAACCAGACCGGAGTGAACCTGACAGACGCCTTCTGCCGCAACTTCGAGAAGAAAACCAGACGTGACCAGACAAGACATATCAATAACCCTAAATTGAAAGACCATGGAGAAGAATGAGCCTACCCAGAGTAAGTATGACGCCGCCCTGGCAAAGTACAACACCCAACTGGATGATGCGGAAATAGCTGCACAAGCTGCCAGAATCATTGCAGAGAAGGTACCGGCAAACAATACACCGGAGGTAAAGAAATTCCTGTTCAACTGCATCGACCTTACCACCCTGAAGAGTGAAGACAGCGATGAAAGCGTCATGAAATTCACCCAGAAAGTGAATAAATTCGACGAAGAGTTCCCCGACCTGAAGAATGTGGCAGCCATCTGTGTATACCCCAATTTTGCAGAAGTCGTAAAAGACACGCTGGAAGTGGAGGATGTAAAAATAGCTTGTGTATCAGCAGGTTTCCCCTCCTCCCAGACTTTCATTGAAGTGAAAGTGGCAGAAACTGCCATGGCACTGATGGAAGGCGCCGATGAAATAGACATCGTTATTTCGGTGGGCAAGTTCCTGGCTGGAGACTATGAAGGCATGTGCGAGGAGATACAAGAACTCAAAGCAACCTGCAAAGAGCACCACATGAAGGTAATCCTCGAAACCGGAGCTTTGAAGACGGTTTCGAACATCAAAAAAGCATCCATCCTTTCCATGTATTCGGGTGCCGATTTCATCAAGACTTCCACCGGCAAGCAGCAGCCTGCCGCCACGCCGGAGGCCGCCCTGGTTATGTGCCAGGCCATCAAGGAATATCACGAGCTGACGGGTATCAAGGTAGGCTTTAAGCCCGCAGGAGGAATCAACTGCGTGAACGATGCACTGATTTATTACACCATCGTCAAGGAAGTGCTCGGCGAAGAATGGCTGAACAACGAACTGTTCCGCTTGGGAACCAGTCGTCTTGCCAACCTGCTGCTTTCGGAAATCAAGGGCGAGGAAATGAAATTCTTTTAAGAGGAAGCTGCATTTACCTATAAATAAAGCCTGATGGAGTGGGTTCCATCAGGCTTTCTCATATTATCAACCGGAAACAGTTCCGTCATTTTTCCCGCTCTACCACATAATCCAGATACCCGGCTAGCGCTACTTTTACCTCCGTATCGGGCAAAGAAGCCAGCAAAGAAAGAGCCTTTTCCTTATAGTCATACATCACTTGCGAAGCATACTCTATACCACCATTCTGCTTGGTAAATTCGATTAAATGGGCTATTTCGCCAGGCGTTGCCTCCCCATTCTTTATCTTTACGGCAATTTCTTCCGCTGTTTTATCCTTCACGGTATTGAGCACATGAAGCGCAGGTAGAGTCAACTTCCCCTCCACCATATCATTTCCGGTAGGTTTGCCTATTTCCTTGCTCTCGGAGTAATCGAAAATATCATCCTTTATCTGAAAACAAAGCCCGATATATTCACCGAACAGACGCGCAGATTCCGCCTTTTCATCGCTGGCTCCCACCGAGAGAGCGCCCGCCTTCGTACAAGCTGCAAAGAGCACGGCCGTCTTCTTGCGGATAACGTCGAAATAGACTTCCTCGGAGAAATGGAGATTGCTGACGTTGGAAAGCTGCAGAAGTTCACCATCTGCCAAATCCTGCCCCAGGCAGGAGACGATGTCGATAATGTCATGGTTACGGGTCATGCCCACTTGCACCAACGCTGTTGCAAGCAGATAATCGCCTGCCAGTACGGCTACTTTATTATTGAAAATGGCATTAACGGAGAGTTGTCCACGGCGTTCAGTACTTTCGTCCACTACATCATCGTGCACAAGGCTGGCATTATGAAGAAGTTCCAACGCAACCGCAGCATGCAGGGTTGCAGGACATACCTTGCCAAAAAGCTTCGCAGCCAGAAGCACCAGAATGGGGCGCATCATCTTCCCGTTCTTCTGCCGGATATGCGCAATTACGCTGTTCAGCAAAAGGTTGGAACTGGAGAGGGTACTTTCAAAAAGCTTCTTGAAGTCCTCCAATTCCTCAGAAATCGGAGATTTTATCAATGATGAGTTGTCCATGCATCGCTATTTGCCTACAAAAATAGTAATAAAACGGTTAATACGGTATTTTTTTGTACTTTTACCATGAAAAAAAGGATTAAATGTATGAATTCAATCGATAAACTGTTTTTGCTCGATGCCTATGCACTGATATATCGAGCCTATTACGCGTTCATCAAGAACCCGAGAATCAATTCAAAAGGATTCAACACTTCGGCCATTCTGGGCTTTGTAAACACCCTGGAAGAAGTGCTCAAAAAAGAGAATCCCACACACATAGGAGTAGCCTTCGACCCGTCGGGCCCCACCTTCCGCCACGAGGCCTACGAACAATACAAGGCACAGCGCGAGGAGACGCCCGAGGCCATCCGCCTCTCCGTTCCTATTATAAAGGATATCATCCGTGCCTACCGCATCCCCATCCTCGAGGTAGCCGGTTATGAGGCAGACGACGTGATAGGCACGCTTGCCACCGAAGCCGGACGACAGGGCATCACCACCTATATGATGACTCCCGACAAGGACTACGGGCAACTGGTATCGGACAATGTTTTCATGTACCGTCCCAAGCACACCGGCGGATTCGAAATCATGGGTACGGAAGAGGTAAAGACGAAGTTCAGCATACAATCCACCGCACAAGTCATCGACATGCTCGGACTGATGGGCGATGCTTCCGACAACATCCCCGGCTGTCCGGGTGTGGGCGAGAAAACCGCACAGAAACTGGTTGCCCAATTCGGCAGCATCGAAAACCTTCTGGAACATACCGACCAACTGAAAGGCGCACTGAAAACGAAAGTGGAGACAAACCGGGAGATGATTGCTTTCTCCAAATTCCTTGCCACCATCAAAACGGATGTTCCCATCCGGCTCAAAATGGATTCGCTTGTCCGAGAAGAACCGAACGAAGAAGAACTCCGCAAGATTTTCGAGGAGTTGGAATTCCGCACACTCATCGACCGGGTACTCAAAAAGGGAAGCGGCAATTCGTCCTCCCCTACTCCAACCTCTCCGGTACCCGACCTCTTTGCCGGGACTCTGTTTGCCCAGCCGCAAACCTCCACTCCCGAAAACAGCGCCCCGATTCAAGGCGATTTGTTTGCAAATTTTGCGGGCGAGGGGACGGGCGTTTCTGAAAATTCAAACCTGACGCGGTTAGAAATGCTCGATGTAGACTACCAACTCATTGATACAGAAGACAAAAGAGCAGAAATTATTCAAAAGTTACTTACAAGCGAAATTCTCTCAATAGATACCGAGACTACCGGAACCGAGCCAATGGACGCCGAACTTGTAGGAATGAGCTTCAGCGATGCCGAAAACCGTGCATACTACGTACCCGTTCCCGCCGAACGAGAGGAAGTCTTAAAAATTGTAAACGAGTTCCGTCCCCTCTTCGAAAACGAGAAATCCATGAAGGTGGGACAAAATATCAAGTACGATATGATTATCCTCCAAAATTACGGCGTCCAGGTGAAAGGCAAACTTTTCGACACCATGCTCGCCCACTACGTGCTGCAACCCGAACTCCGGCACAACATGGACTATCTGGCGGAAATCTACCTGCACTATCAGACCATCCATATCGACAAGCTGATTGGAGCGCGGGGCAAAAACCAAAAGAACATGCGCGACCTTTCACCCGAAGATGTCTACCGTTATGCCTGCGAGGATGCGGACGTCACCCTCAAACTGAAAAACGTGCTGGAAAAGGAACTGAAGGAGCAAGGTGCCGAACATCTGTTCTACGAAATAGAGATGCCGCTCGTCCCCGTACTTGTCAATATAGAGAGCAACGGAGTGCTGCTCGACACGGAAGCCTTGAAGCAATCGTCCCAACACTTCACCGTCCGTCTGCAGGAGATTGAGAAGGAAATCTACGAGATGGCTGGCGAGACATTCAACATCAGCTCCGCCAAGCAGGTAGGCGAAGTGCTCTTCGACAAGCTGAAAATCGTGGAGAAGGCCAAAAAGACCAAGACCGGACAATACGTCACTTCCGAAGAGGTGCTGCAGAGCTACCGCAGCAAGCACGACATCATCGGAAAGATACTGGAATACCGCGGACTGAAGAAGCTGCTGAGCACCTATATAGATGCCCTACCCCAGCTCATCAACCCACGCACGGGACGCATCCACACCTCCTTCAACCAGGCAGTGACCGCTACCGGACGCCTCAGCTCCAGCAATCCCAACCTGCAGAACATCCCCATCCGCGACGAAGACGGAAAGGAAATCCGCAAGGCGTTCATCCCCGACACCGGCTGCGAGTTCTTCTCTGCCGACTACTCGCAGATAGAGCTGCGCATCATGGCACACCTCAGCGAAGATAAGAACATGATAGAAGCCTTCCTCAGCGGACACGACATCCACGCCGCCACCGCTGCCAAGATATATAAGATAGACATAAACGACGTAACCGCCGACATGCGCCGCAAGGCAAAAACGGCAAACTTCGGCATCATCTACGGCATCTCCGTCTTCGGGCTTGCCGAACGCATGGGCGTTTCCCGCCAAGAAGCCAAAGAGCTGATAGACGGCTACTTTGAAACCTACCCGCAAGTGAAGGAGTATATGGACAAAAGCATCCAGGTGGCACGCGAGCAGGGCTACGTGGAAACCATCTTCCACCGCAAGCGCTTCCTGCCGGACATCAACTCAAGAAACGGGGTGGTACGGGGCTATGCCGAACGGAATGCCATCAACGCTCCCATCCAGGGAAGTGCCGCCGACATCATAAAAGTAGCCATGGCACACATCTATCAGCGCTTCCAAGCTTACAATCTGAAAGCAAAGATGATTTTACAGGTCCATGACGAACTAAATTTCAGCGTTCCAGAGGCTGAAAAGGAACTTGTACAGAAAATCGTAATCGAAGAGATGGAGCAAGCATATCGCATGCAAGTACCTCTGAAAGCCGATTGTGGGTGGGGAAACAACTGGTTGCAGGCACACTAAACCACCCAATAACTTTATTTAACTTACAATCAGAAAGCAACAGAAGCAATCCTTTCGAAATACAGTTTGCTCATCAGAATATCCGGCAACCTCACTGCCGGATATTTTTTATTCACCAATCTTGCCAAAAAGAAAGCATACCGAAGCCCTCACTACTGACATATTGATAAAATTTAATATGATATTTATATTTATGTCAATTTAATACGTACCTTTGCAGCGAAATCAATGACATATTGATAGAAAATAGAAAGTTAAACTAAAAAAGACATAAAACCATGAAAGCAAAAGTATCTTTAAAAACAGTGATTGTTTCAGCACTTCTCTTAGTTTGCGGATTAAATGCCTCAGCCGACAATAAGAGCAACCTCATTTACAATTCGGAAGAAGTAAATGGCATGAAAGTGGCAGAGACCGTATACAAGATGGACGGAAACACGCTTGCCAACTATATGAAGTACAATTATAAGTACGACGACCAGAACCGCATGACGGAAAGCGAAGCCCTGAAATGGAACAGCACCAAGAATACATGGGGCAAGGACATGTGCATCCGCTATGCATACCAAGGCAAGACGATGACTACCACATACTACAAATGGAACAACAAGAAAGGCGAATACATACTGGTTCCCGAGATGACAGTAATCATGGACAACCCTAACATGTAATTGACAAACTCTCTCTTAAAGTAAGAAATCTTATTCCTAACAACAATAACCGAAACCTTTTATAAAAGAGCCGGAATGATTCGCACATTCCGGCTCTTTTATTATATCTTGAAAAACAAATCCTTTCCGTCAGATACCAATAACCTTACACGATTAGTATCCTGGATTGTTTTCTATAATGGCACTGTTTGTATCAATCTCACTTTGGGGAAGCGGCCAAAGTTCATCCTTTCCTTTGATATACTTCATCGTGTTATACACACGGAGATTCAGTGCTTTCCCATCCCAAGAACTACCCTCTGAATATGCCGGATGCCAGTTGTCATCAAATGAAGGCTTGGCATTGGACATAAGCCCTTTTTGATTGGGAGCATAAATCTTACCTGTCATCACTGTAGAAGCCATACCCCAACGACGGAGATCAAACCAACGAAAACCTTCATTACAAAGTTCAACAGTACGTTCGTAACGTAATGCCTTTCGGAGTCCGCTCTGCGAAGTAACTACCACATCGGGCATTCCTACACGATTACGAATTATATTGATGTCCGTTCGTGCTAACTCCAGATTGCCATCAGCCATTTCAATATTGGCTTCTGCCTCTATTAGATAAACCTCTGCTAAACGCATCAAGCCGCAATTAAGATCACTGGTTTCATGGTTGGAGATTGCAGCTCTTTCCAACTCGGCTATATCCAAATATTTCCTCCAGAGATATCCAGCAGGACCTTTAGTGCCATTGGCACCGTATACGCCCTTGGTTCCCTGTGACTCCATGTTTGTCACGTCCTTGCCCGTGCTATAGTCGTGAATCTTTTTACTGGTAGTGGAAGTCTGGAATTCTAGATTGAATATGCGTGAACCAGGTCGCAAACAGAAAAGATCCAGACGAGGGTCCCGGTTTTGCCAAGGGTTCTGCCAGTCATACAGAGAAGATTCCGTAATCGATTTGCCATCCTTGCATTGAAACATATCAACAAATGTTTGTGTAGGACCAAAATAGGCGCATCCTCCCAGTGTACGTGGAGCCATGTAATATGCCTCCTTGGTTTTATTACTGGATATTACCGCATCATACTGCACGGACCAGAGCCACTCATTGCTTGCCTCACCGTCATAACCAAACAGAGCCGTCTGACCGGTTGGCTCTCCTGCCTCATGACTTTCTCCACAATACTGTGTATTGATGGATTCCAATTCAAAGCCTGCCTCCTTAGCCAAATTCAAGGCTTGTTTGGCCGAACTGGCAGCCAAGTCATACTTTTTCCAATTCAAGGCAATACGGGCACGTAACGCATACGCTGCTACCCGTCCGATGCGTGCACTGCCATAGCTTTCTGCTTTATGGCGGAGTGGAAGGTTAGCCAAACACTCGTCGCTAAGATCCGAAAGCAGATTCTCTACAATGGTCTCTCTCGGTGTACGTGGGGTCTGGCTGTCATTTATACCCGCTGTGTGGACCACATACGGCAAGTCTCCATAGTGCTGGCAAGCTTGATCATAACAGAATGCCCGTATGCACAGCAGCTCTGCCCGTATACTCTCTATATCCGTATCAGAGGCTGTGCCACGCAGATTATCCAGCGCATCGAGAAGCTGGTTGATACGTGCCACGGTCTTATACACGCAATTATAAAGCTTGTTTGCCACCGCGTTTTCAGCAGAAGCTCCGGAGGTGATTAATTCCGTATACATAGCCGTGTTGACACGTGTAGCACCAATATCGGTAATATTGTCTGTCACCTTCCACCAGGTGGTGGTGCTGGCACTATAAGCTGTCAGAGATGAGTAAACAGCGTTCAAACCGAAATTCGCCTCTTCCATACTCGAAGGATAAGAGGAAGAAGACGGTGAAGTGAGTGGTTCAAGGTCGAGTGAACAAGCACCGAGACCTAATAGAGACAGCGAAAGGAGTGCTGTATAAATATTGTTTCGTTTCATATCATTTTTTCTTTTTATGTCTTCTTGAATACAGACGGTTTCCCTATTCCGGCTAATCAGAATTTGATGTCAACGCCAAAAGTGAAGGCTTTCGTCTGGGGATAATTGTTTGCCGCACCCAGAGATACCCCATCTGTTGCTGATGCGTTATAGTTGACTTCGGGGTCATAGCCATCCCAAAAGTCAGTAAAAGTCAAGAGATTCTCAGCATTGGCATAAATGTAGGCAGACTTCAGTCCGATGGCTTTCATCCACTTGGAGGGCAGGTCGTAACCCAGCTGCAGGTTCTTCAGACGCAGGTAAGCGGCACTCTTCATCCAGAAGGATGATGTATAGGTGTTGTTACTGCTCTTATAAGAGAGGCGAGGCGTGGATGCATCATGATTCTGCTCCGTCCAATAGTCAAGGTGTTCCTTGCGGTAGGTTCCTCCCTGATAGCAAGGCATCACGTAGTAGGAATTGAGATAACCGTCGGCCTTGCCAACTCCTTGCAAGAAAGCCGAAAGACGAATTCCTTTGTATCCCACTCCTAAATTAAAGCTATAACTATAGCGTGGAACTGTACTTCCGATAATCGTCTTGTCATCTGTAGTAATTTTGTTGTCTCCGCTGACATTCCGGTATTTCAGGTCACCGGGATATACGGTTGTACCGAATTGGGGACAGTTGGCATTGATTTCGTCCGCTTCTTCTTGTGAATTGATGAAACCGTCGCATATCAATCCGTAAATGGAGTTAATGGAAGACCCCTCTTGGTTACGAATATCACCGCTTGTGCTGCTTGTGCCCCGCATGTCGGTGATGGTGTTTTTCACGTCGCTCAGCGTAAGGGCGGCATCCAGCGAAAAGTCCCTCGTCAGCTTCTTGCTGTAGCCTACGCTTAGCTCCCATCCCTGGTTTCTTACCTTGCCGGCATTCTGGAAGGGAGCACCCATACCAATGTGGTTGGGGATGTCCAGCTTCATCAGGATACCATCCGTTATCTTCCTATACCAGTCGGCAGTGATGTTGATACAGCCGAACAGTGAAAGATCTATGCCTAAGTCAGTCATGGTAGAAGTCTCCCATGTAAGGTCCCTATTGGAGAGCGAGGTAACAGCAGAGGTCGTGTAAAGATTACCTCCCATAGATATAGAGCCCGTAGAGAGTTGCTGAGTAGTGGGATAATAGGAACTTCCGATATTCTGGTTGCCCAGTTTGCCCCAAGAGGCACGTAATTTCAGATTATCCACTCTATCGCGTATAGATTCCATAAAGGGTTCCTCGCTGATGCGCCATGCTGCAGAGAATGAAGGGAACACGCCATATCGGTTACCCTCTGCAAATCTGGAAGAACCGTCGGTACGGATATTGGCCTCCACAAGGTAGCGTTCCTTGTAGTTGTAATTCAAGCGGCCAAAGAAGGAGTTGATGGCCCATTGGTACTCCCCTCCTCCATTGTTCATGTTCTCAATGTTACCGGCATCAATTTGGTCATATTGAGGGAAGTTGAATACTTGACGATAGGCAGAAAGAGTCTTTTCTGTATAGGTCTGACACTCCATACCTGCCATTACTTTGAAGTAGTGGTCATCCAGCTGTTTCTCATAGTTGGTCAGTGCCTGTGTGTTCCAGTAGAAGTAACGATAGGCCGATTCTGTAAGCGAGTTGTAGGTTTCGCCGCTCTTGAAGCTGGTAGTACCTTCCGGGTCACCATACGTGGTGACAGAATTCTTATAGTTATGGTTATTCTTGGTGATATAACGTGGAGTGGCTTGAACTGACACATTCCATCCATCGAGAATCTTATAGGTCAGAGCCATCGCCATGGTAGCACGGATAACATTGTTTTTCACAATACCGCCTTCACGCAACAACAGCACGGGGTTATTGCCCATCAGACCATTTGCCCCATTATAAAGACCAGTAGTAAATTGATTGACAATGTTCGGGGTTCGGGTGTTCATATAATTGAAGGCATGTCCTTCGTAGGGAGAACTATTTTTATTGGCATTGCTTACTTGTATGTCAAACTTCATGTCCAGACGGTCGCTAAGCTTGATGTCCATATTGTTGCGTACAGAGATTTTACGGTAAGAGGAATTGACCACTATACCCGTCTGGTCCAGATACCCTATAGAAGTAAGTGTCTTGATACGTTCTGATGAAGAAGTCAGAGTAAGCGTATGCCCATGGTTGAATCCGTTTTCTGTAAGAATCAAGTCCTGCCAGTCTGTATTAGGATAGATGTCCGGGTCAGTAGCCATGCCAGCCACATATTCCCTTATATATTCATCACTATAGGGCAGGTCGGATCCGTCGTTACCTGCTGCCACATTTTCCAATTGCATATATTCCAATGCATCCACTTTTTGAGGAAGCATCGTTGCGCCTTGGAATCCAAAATATCCTTTATAGGATATGCTGAACTTGTCTTGACTGCCACCCCGTTTGGTAGTCACCAGAATGACACCATTGGCAGCACGTGAGCCATAGATGGATGCAGATGCAGCATCTTTCAAGACGGACACTGACTCGATGATGTTAGGATCCACTTCATCTATGGTTCCTTCTACGCCATCGACCAACACCAACGGGGCGGCACTATCACCACCGAAGGTTCCGATACCACGTATACGTATATGACCGCCATTGCCGCCTGGCTCACCGCTCTGTGTAGTGACAGTTACACCTGCAGCCATGCCTTGCAGAGCCGAAGATACGTTTGATACTCGACGGCTTGCAAGCTTCTCGCTGTTAAGCGAAGAAACCGAGCCTGACAGATTAACCTTCTTGTTAGTGCTATAACCTACCACTACCACGTCGTTAAGCAATTGTGAGTCTTCATCCAGTACCACATGAATGAAGTTCTCCCCTGCAGTCTTCAGCTTGAGGGTACGGAAGCCGATGTAGGATACGATGAGTTCCGCGTCTTCGATGGTTTCAAAATTGAAGTTGCCGTCCACATCGGTAATGGTTTTCTCGGGAGAATGGGTCACTTGAATTGTAGCACCGGGAAGTGGATTATTGAACCGGTCCACCACTTTACCTTTGACGGGTTTCAGTGAAGCTGCGACTACATTCAACGAAACAAGCAGCCCACATACACACACAAAGGATTTAATCATTCTTGTTTTCATTAGTTTCTATGATGATTTTAATTTCGGCTGCAAAAGAATGGATGCTGTATTACAGACTTGTGTCACTTCTGTGATTTTGATATGACACCGGATGAGAGCCCGACATATGTAACTTGAACGTAACCCCATAGAAACGACGAAGTAATTTCACTCACCTATTTTTGCTCTCAATTCAAACAACAAATAATTGAAAGAGAAAAGCAATGAACAAAAAGAACATTTTTTACGCCGCATTGCTGCTTATGGCAATAGGGGCAGAAGCTAAAGAGATTAAAGGCAAAGTCATGGCCGACGGCAAGGGGCTGGCCAAAGTTGTAGTAACCGATGGCACCGCATTCGCTCTTACCAGTGAAGACGGAAGCTATATGATTGATGCTGATGAGAAGGCCCACTTTATCTATGTAGTGACACCTTCAGGCTATATGGCTCCTTGCAACGGGGGTACTCCCGTCTTCTATAAGACTCTGAACGAGAACAGCCACGATTTCCAGCTCCATCGCTGGGGAACAGTAGGAGGCAAATACGCCATGATGGCAGCAGCCGATACACAACCGCGCGGAGAGAACGCATTCCATCGGCTTGAAACGGAAGCTTTCCCCGACCTCAAGCAAGTGGGCTTTGAATATATGAGCCAGAATATTCCTGCTTTCGCCATCTTCTTGGGCGACATCTTATGGGATAACCTGGAAATGTTTCCCCACATCAAGCAAGAGATAGCAAAGATCCAAATTCCCATCTATCCGGTTATCGGCAACCACGACCACGACAAGGAGGTGAGCGACGATGATGCCAGTGCACATCTTTATCGGCATTTCTTTGGACCCACTTACTATGCGTTCAATGCTGGAAAAGACTATTATATCGTTTTGGACAATATCCTTTATAAAGGAAACAAGAAGTATGAAGTGGGGCTCAATGATCAGCAGCTCAATTGGGTGAAGAGCTATCTGCAGTACGTCCCCAAAGGGGCTCATCTGTTTGTTTGCATGCATGCTCCGGCATACTTCTATAACGAGAACTACAAGTTGGGACGCGTAGCCGAGTTACTCGACCTTTTCGAGGGTTATAAGGTAGATATTCTCAGTGGTCACACTCATGTACAATGCAACACACAAATCAGAAACAACATTCGTGAGTACAATATCGCCTCCATCGGAGGCGCGTGGTGGTTATGGGACGGCATCTATAGCAAAGACGGTACCCCTATTGGCTACCAAGTATTCGAATCCGGCAAGAACGGAATTGCAAATTATTTCAAGTCATTAGGACATGACCGTGACTATCAGTTCCGTTACTATCCCGTGGGTACAGTACCCGGCCATGAAGACGAACTCTGCGTCAAGGTATGGAATTGGGATAACCGCTGGAAAGTGGAATACTACGAAGACGGGAAGTTGAAAGGCGAAATGAAGCAGTATAAAGGCATGGATCCTGATTATGATTTCTTCCTGCAGCGCAAAGCTGTCACAGAGGGAAAGGATATGAAGGAACGTGGTCGCCAAGCTAACAAGAATGCTTATTTCTTTTTCTCTACAAAACCGAGCGATAAAGCAAAGAAAATAAAAATCGTGGTGACTGACGCCAACGGGAAAAGCTACGAGCAGTCTTTGGAACATTAAGTAAACAGACAGATAGTAATCGGTACCTGATTATGAGCCATTCCCTGCTCCTCGTTATTCAGCTATCGGTTATTATTCGTACCTTTACCCGAAAAAGGAATGCCACATGATACCCAAGCCCCTCATTACCTACATCGAGACAGCAATCATCCCCCGTTACAAGGAGTTTGACAAAGCACACAACCTCTCACACGTCCGCACCGTCATCGAAGAAAGCCTTGCCCTCGCCCGGCAATATCCCGAAGCGGACGAACGCCTGGCATACGTCATTGCCGCCTACCATGACACGGGACTGTGCCGCGACCGCGCCACCCACCACCTTGTCTCCGGCGAGATACTGATGGCGGACTCTACCCTGCGGCAATGGTTCTCCGACACGGAAATCCTCCTCATGAAAGAAGCCGTAGAAGACCACCGCGCCTCTACAGACCACGAACCTCGTAGCATCTACGGCAAGATTGTTGCCGAAGCGGACCGTATCATCGACCCGGACATCACCCTGCGCCGCACCGTGCAGTACGGATTGAAACAGAATCCTGCCGCCGACAAGGAGTGGCACTACCAGCGGTTCCATCAGCATCTCATGGCAAAATATGCACCCGGCGGTTATCTGAAGCTCTGGTTTCCCGAGGGCAAGAATGCGGAACAGCTGAAGAAGCTCCAAGCCATTATCGCAGACGAAGGACAGCTGCGGCAAGTTTTCAACCGAATATTCGAGGAGGAAAAGTAATAGCGGTATCAATGAAGCATATGCCCCATTTCATTTCCGACTATGGAAACGGTTTGTTTCCTATAATGGAACAGAGTGTTCTCTATAAGGAAACAAAGTGTTTCCTATAACGGAACAAATCGTTTTATCCCGTCGAAACAAGTCGTTTCATACAAGAGAAACAATCTGTTCCGACGGGGTGTAACAAAGTGTTCAGTACTGTGAACTAATACAATAGCTCTATTTAGAAGGTCTCACAAGATAAGTATCCGCCTCCATAAGTATAAAGACTTATGGGCGTGCCAACATGAGGAAATCATAAAACTCACAGATGGACTGGCCTTCGGTTTCTGATTCGAAGACAAAGAAGAGCGGCTGCTTTCCCTTATGCAGCTTTGCCGGAATAGAGAGCGGAGCATAGAACTCTCTGCAAGTGCTGCCAGCCTTCACATCCACAAGTCCTATCTCTACACCGCCTTTTGTTGTCCAAGGGCTACCCAGCATGATGCGGATGCGTCCGTCGGTATCTTCAGCCTTCAACCTTAACTGCATCTGCAAAGACTTATCTCGCGGAACGGCATTCATATTCAAGTATTTATATCCTACAATCGACCCACTTGTATTATTCACCACCGGAGCGAACGGGATTTTGTGGTTGTTATCGCCGGCATAGGGATTATTATCCCGGTACACAGGCCGGATGTAAGACCCCGTGTAGACATAATGGGGATAGACCTCTTTGATACCTCCGGGATTGGTGTGCCAACAAGCCAACCCGGCCGAGATGCGCTGCATAGGATTGAGCCCTTCAAGAAGGAAACCCTCAGAGTTGAATTCCCCGCGCGAAATCACGACTTTCCCACCTTTTCCTTTTTCCACCTTTACATCAATGGCCGACACCATAGCCTGGCGTGCATAGCAATCAGTACCTATCTGGCGATGATAGAACACGTACCATTGCCCTCCTATCTTGCAGATACTGCCATGCGTATTTCCACCGGGCATGGCCGAAGCTATCACATTGCCTTTTTCATCATACTCGCGCGCACGGGCATCGATGATTGTTCCGCCATAGGTCCAGGGACCCAGAGGATGCTCGCTATAAGCGTATGCCAGCGTATAGTTGCTGGCGTTCGGCAAGCCATCTTCACCCTCAGCGGTAGTACGGCTATAGATAAACACATACTTATCCTCAATCTTGCGGATGGAGGATGCCTCAAAGAAGCGGAATATACCTTCCTGCCGATAGCCTGAAATCATGTTCTCCACCACTTCGGTACCCGGCTTTACCGTGCACATGGTAGCAGGGTCCAACTCCGCGCCATGCGAAATGCCAAATCCCCAATAACCATACACACGTCCATCATCATCGACAAACACTGCGGGGTCGAATCCCAAACAACCGAAAGTCTCGCGAGGACGTTCCTTGTTCCAATTGCATACTGTAAACGGACCATCGGGACGGTCGCTTTTGGCAATCATGGAATTGCGTCCACTACCTTGATTATTCGGAAAGAGGTAATAAGTTTTCTTACCATCGGTATCGGTAGTTACTGTCACGTCAGGGGCAAAAAGCACGTCGTCGGTTCCATCAGCATTCAGTTTATACAGCTCGGGCGACTCATTGACTTTAAATATCACGCCGTCATATCTCCAACGGGTCAGGTCCTCTATGGGTGCCGACCACACCACTTGGTCACGTCCGCAATACATCCACTTGAGATTGTCGTGCGAACCATAAATATAGACACGGTACTTGCCGGGACAGTCAGGATCCTCAAACACATAGGGCTCACCATCAGGAATAAATTCCCAAAGCGGCAGATAAGGATTCTGTGCAGATAATGTAAAAGACAAGCTGATGAGACATGATAAAATCATCAGAATTTTTCTTACTTTGTTTTTCATAATCGCATTGATTTATAGAATGATACTTAAATTATAATTGCGACAAAACTATCAATTTATCGTTTCATCGTCATGCTTTTAATGCAAATTAACACGTTCAATACGAATTTCTAAATACCGTTCCGGCGGCTCTCCCATCTCCTCCTTTCTTCGTTGGTGTATGCAAAAATCAGCTATTTTTCAGTAAGTTTGTCCGGTTTGCACTATCTTTGCTTAAAAAAGCGAAGATAGGCTGCACCTCAGCATAAAAAATGAACGAGTTCATTTTATTCTGCATTCGGTTTGCACTATCTTTGCATCCAATTAACTGAACAATAACTAAAAAAACAAGATAACACTATGGCATTAAAAGCTGGTATCGTGGGCCTTCCCAACGTAGGAAAATCCACTCTTTTCAACTGCTTGAGCAGCGCAAAGGCACAAGCGGCAAACTTCCCGTTCTGTACAATCGACGCCCAAATGGGGCAAGTGTCCGTACCCGACGAACGACTGACGAAGCTCGCCGAGCTGGTTCACCCGGGGCGTATCGTACCTGCCGTGTGCGACATCGTCGACATTGCCGGACTGGTGAAGGGCGCCAGCAAAGGTGAAGGACTCGGCAACCAGTTCTTGGGCAACATCCGCGAGTGCGACGCCATCATTCACGTGCTGCGCTGCTTCGACAACGGCAACATCGTCCACGTGGACGGTTCGGTGAACCCCGTGCGCGACAAGGAAATCATCGACACAGAGCTGCAACTGAAGGACCTCGACACGGTGGAAAACCGCATCAAGCGTGTAGAGAAGATTGCCAAAGTGGGTGGCGACAAGGCGGCAAAGATAGAGTACGAACTCCTGCTCCGCTACAAGGATGCCCTGGAACAAGGACAAAGCGCCCGCACCGTCATCCCACAGAACGACGACGAGGAACAATGTGCCAAGCAGATGTTCCTGCTCACCACCAAACCTGTGCTCTACGTCTGCAACGTGGATGACGTCAGTGCCGCCAGCGGCAACCAGTACGTAGAGCAGGTGCGCGAAGCCATTAAGGGCGAGGATGCGGAACTCATCATCATCTCCGCCCAGACCGAAGCCGACATCGCCGAACTGGAGACATACGAAGAAAAGCAGATGTTCCTCGAAGACCTGGGACTGAAAGAGAGCGGTTGCAACCGTTTGATTAAAGCTATCTACAGCCTGCTGAACCTCGAAACCTTCATCACTGCCGGAGAGATGGAAGTAAAGGCATGGACCTATCGCAAGGGATGGAAAGCACCGCAATGCGCCGGCGTTATCCATACGGATTTCGAGAAAGGGTTTATCCGGGCAGAGGTCATCAAGTATGAGGATTATATCAAGTATGGCAGCGAAGCAGCCGTGCGCGAAGCCGGAAAGTTGGGTGTGGAAGGCAAGGAGTATGTGGTGCAGGATGGGGACATCATGCACTTCAGGTTCAATGTGTAATGATATTCATTCCAGATGGCAATGTACTTTCTTTGTACATTGCCATTTTCTAATAAACTCCATACAATAACAATATGAAACAGATTATCTTCCTTTTATTCTTATTGTCCTGTACTGCCGTTTATGCACAACAGCAAGACTCAGTAACCATTCACGGACGGGTGACTGATTACAACGGACAGCCGATAGACAGTGCCAGTGTCTGGTGGCAAAACCCGCAGTTCAATGACATCATAGAAGCCATAACCGACAAAGACGGGCATTACACGGCCCGTATACCCAAAGGGAAATATCAAAGTGCAGCCTCTATTTATCTGCCCTCCTATGCGCACATTGCCATGAAAAGCGGGCTGCCCGAGACTGAACACCGCCTGGAGTTCTGGGCCTGGGATTTCATCGCCGACCGCGACACTACACTCGACATACGTTATCATCGTATGGAAGCTTATGGCCTGCGTGCTTTCTGCATCCCCGGAGCCATGCCTACTTATCAGATATACGTCCGTCCCATGAGCTTGACACGTACCTACCAATGGATGAAAGAAACAAAGCCCGAGTCATTGGTACACGGTGAAAACCTGAGTGACATTGAGCAACAAGAACAAAACAAAGAAGCCAGAGAATGCCAGATGGCTCCCCGCCCCGGGCAACTGAAAGTCACCGTCTGGATAGACGGCGAGAAAGTCCCCGTGCTGATGAAGCAGGAAATAAAAGAATATTTCGACAGCAACGAATATGGCAACGCCTATCTATTGACAGTAGACATGCCCAAGCATCCCAAAAAAGACCTTCCCTACCGTATCTTCAAAGTAGAGCTGGAAGACATGGAAAACGGTGACCGGGGCGAAGGGCTTTACTATATGGAAAAGGAAAACTACGTTCAATAAACCATACACAACAAATGGCAAACAGTAATCTGAAATACCTCATAGCAGGTACCGGCGGCGTAGGCGGAAGCATCGCCGCCTTTCTTTCATTATCCGGCAAAGACGTCACTTGCATTGCACGTGGCGAACACCTTGCCGCCATACGCGGGAACGGTCTGCAACTGCACTCCGATTTGAAAGGTGAACATTGTCTGAAAGTGGCGGCATTTACCGCAGAAGAATTCCAAGGCAAAGCGGATGTTATCTTCGTCTGCGTCAAAGGTTATTCCGTAGACTCCATTACGGAACTCATCAAACGTGCCTCACACGAGCGTACAGTGGTAATCCCCATCCTGAATGTTTACGGAACCGGTCCCCGTATCCAGCGGTTGGTCCCCGGCGTCACGGTGCTCGACGGCTGCATCTACATCGTAGGATTCGTATCCGGACGGGGAGAAATCACGCAGATGGGAAAGATTTTCCGGCTCGTCTACGGAGCACACCGCAGCACGATTGTTTCCCGTGAAACATTGGAAGCCGTGCAACGCGATTTGCAGGAAAGCGGCATCAAAGCCGACATCTCCGACGACATCGACCGGGACACATTCGTCAAGTGGTCGTTCATCTCCGCTATGGCAGTCACCGGAGCCTACTATGACGTGCCTATGGGCGAAGTACAGAAACCGGGGAAGGTGCGCGATACCTTCATCGGACTGTCACAAGAGAGCGCAGCTTTGGGCCGAAAATTGGGTATAGAATTCAAGGAAGACATCGTGGAGTACAACCTCAAAGTAATAGACAAACTCGCCCCTGAAAGTACCGCCTCCATGCAGAAAGATATGGCCAAAGGACATCAAAGCGAAGTACAAGGCTTGTTGTTCGACATGATTACGGCTGCAGAGGAACAAGGGATTGAGGTGCTGACGTATAGGATGGTGGCGGAGAAATTCAAATAAACTGCCACGATGAACTGCCAAACGAGATAATTTCATACCTTTGTCCCGAACAACCCCGTAATTCAGTAATTTAATTCTTCATAAATATGTTATCATTACTCACCATCAACTGGAATCCCGACCCCGAACTGTTCAAGTTCTTCGGCATATCCATCCGCTACTACGGACTGTTATGGATTATCGGTCTTGCTCTTGCCTACTTCATCGTGCAACGCCAGTATAGCGACCGCAGAATAGACGAAAAGAAATTCGAACCTCTCTTCTTCTATTGCTTCTTCGGCATACTGATAGGCGCACGACTGGGCCACTGCATATTCTACGACTGGGCCTACTACCAGGACCATTTCCTCGAGATGATTCTCCCCATAAAAATCCTGCCGGACGGCAGTTGGAAGATGACGGGCTACACCGGCCTTGCCAGCCACGGCGGCACGCTGGGCCTGATTATCGCCCTTTGGATGTACTGCCGCAAGACGAAGATGCACTACATGGACGTGCTCGACATGATAGCCGTTGCCACTCCCATCACCGCCTGCTGCATCCGCCTTGCCAACCTGATGAACTCCGAAATCATCGGCAAACCGACCGACGTGCCCTGGGCATTCATCTTCGAGCGCGAAGACATGCTGCCCCGCCATCCGGCACAGCTCTACGAAGCCATCGCCTACTTCATCTTCTTCCTGGGGATGGTCTGGCTATACAAACGCGGACAGAAGAAACAAGAGACCAAGCTCGAAACAGATTTCAGCACCACCAAGCGGAAATCAACCACCGTGCAGGCCGAAGCCTCCCTGCCCTATCACCGCGGTTTCTTCTTCGGACTCTGCCTGACGGAGATTTTCACCTTCCGTTTCTTCATCGAGTTCCTGAAAGAAAACCAGGTGAACTTTGAGGACAGCATGACGCTGAACATGGGCCAGTGGCTCAGTATCCCGTTTATTATCGGGAAGAAAGCTTCCAAATAAACATTTCAGCCCTACATAAGCAACATACCCACCCCTTTCATCTGTGTGGATTTCTCTACTTTTACGGCATCGAAACAGTAACCGTAAATCATATATTTATCATGAAAGAGAAACAACTGATGAAAGGGGCAGCTTTTATGCTGCTAGCAGCAACTGCCATCCCGCCCGCACATGCCCAACTGAAAACAAATGCCGGCGTGCAATACCTGCTTTCCCAGTCGAAAGACATGAGCCAGGATTTTCTGGACCTCAGCAACACCTATTTCTTTGCCGACAGCCTGGTATCGTTCGACACCTCCACCGGCAAGGGGACTGTCCAGTGGAAACGCCAGCAACTGATGCCCCGCCAGGCATTCAATGCAAACACCTACCTGCACCAGCCCCTCCAGTCGCTGGACTTCCCGGAGACGGCCTACGACAACAATCCACAACTGACGTTCACCGTCGAACCGGTCAGCGAACGTACCCTCCGCATCCATATGCTTACCTCGCCCATCGTACCGAAAGAAGATGCCGATGACCCCATGCTCATAGGAAAGCCTGCCGACGGACGCTCCTTCTGGAAAGCCGAGAAGACGGATAAAGGTACCCTGTACACCTCCCGATACGGCAGCCTGCTCATCGAGAATTACCCCTGGCGCCTGGTGCTGAAAGATGCCGACGGACGCCTGCTGACACAGACTCGTTGCTGGAGCGACAACGACTCCACACAGGTCAAGGTACCTCCATTCAGCTTCATCAAGCGCGGCTCGGACAACTCACGCAGCATCAATCCCGTATTCAGCCTCGCGCCAAACGAGAAAATCTACGGTTGCGGCGAGTCCGCCACCGCACTGAACAAGGCCGGGCAGAAGGTCAACCTCTTTGTCACCGACCCGCAGGGCCCCGAAACCCCGGACATGTACAAGCCTATCCCCTTCTTTTTCAGTAACCGCGGCTATGGCATGTTTATGCACACTTCCGCCCCCGTGACCTGCGACTTCGGCTGCTCCTACATCGGAGCCACCAAACTCTTTATGGCAGACGAAGCGATGGACATCTTCATCTTCCTGGGTTCGCCGAAGGAGATGCTGAGCGAATACACCGCACTGGTAGGACGGCCCGAAATGCCCCCTTTGTGGAGCTTCGGCACCTGGATGAGCCGCATCACCTACTTCAGCGAAGCAGAGGGCCGCGATGTAGCCCGGAAACTGCGTGAGAACAAGATACCGAGCGACGTCATCCACTTCGATACCGGTTGGTTCGGCGTGGACTGGCAGTGCGACTACGCCTTTGCCGCCGACCGCTTCGACAATCCCCGGCAGATGCTCACCGACCTAAGGTCACAAGGCTTCCGCACCTGCCTCTGGCAACTCCCCTACTTCACTCCGAAAAACAAGTTCTTCCCCGAGCTGGTGGAACGCGGTCTGTACGTACGCAACGGTAAGGGGCAGCTCCCCTACGAGGACGTGGTGCTGGACTTCACCAACCCCGAAACCGTGAAGTGGTATCAGGAAAAACTCGGCAATCTGATTGAAATGGGTGTAAGCGCCATCAAAGTAGACTTCGGCGAAGGTGCCCCGCTGGATGCCATCTATGCCAACGGCCGTAGCGGACTGTACGAACACAACCTCTACCCGCTGCGCTACAACAAAACCGTGGCCGACATCATCAAGAAGCTGCACGGCGAAAACATCATCTGGGCACGCTCTGCATGGGCAGGCTCACAACGCTATCCGCTGCACTGGGGCGGTGATGCCGCCACCACCGAAACCGGTTTCGAGGGAACCGTCCGCAGCGGTCTCTCCATCGGATTGAGCGGGTTCTGCTTCTGGAGCAATGACATAGGCGGCTTCGTGACCCAAAGCCCCGAAAGCCTCTACCGCCGCTGGCTGCCCTTCGGCTTCCTCACCAGCCACAGCCGCGTGCACGGAGCACCTCCCACTGAGCCGTGGTACTACGGGAAAGAGTTCACAGACTATTTCCGCCGTTGCGCCGAGCTGAAGTACAAACTGATGCCCTATGTATACGCACAATCCAAAGAGTGCACCGAGAACGGCTGGCCGATGCTCCGCGCCCTGCTGCTGGAGTATCCCGACGACCCGGGTGCATGGCTGGTAGAGGACGAGTACATGTTCGGTTCCAATCTCCTCGTGGCACCCATGCTCGAAGAGGGCAGCGGACGGGATGTCTACCTCCCCGGACGGCAGAAATGGATAGACTACCAGACCGGAAAGGTGTATGCTCCGGGATGGAACCATATCGAGTGCGGCACCCTGCCTATCGTCATTCTTGTAAAGGACGGTTCGGCCATCCCCCATATCCCCGTGGCACAATGCACAGACCAGATGAAATGGGACAAGATTACGTGGAAGAAGTATCTGGCAGACGAAAAGAAAGCTGAAGGATTGCTCTGCCTGCCGCAGGACGGACGGTTACAACGGATATCAATCCCATAACCGGTATATCAAACACATTAAACCCTAATACCCCATGCGAAACAAGTTATTGTTCCTCGCCTTGCCCCTGCTATTCGGCTTACAGGCAAGCGCACAACACATACAAGCCTTTCAAGATACCACGCTCACCGACGAACAGCGCGTGGAACATCTTCTTTCCATCCTGACATTGGATGAAAAGATAAACCTTCTTTCCACCGACCTCGGTGTCCCCCGCCTCAACATTCCCCGTTGCGGACACTACGAAGGACTGCACGGGCTGACCCTCGGCGGGCCTGCCATGTGGGGCGGACGCCAAAGAACGGAAGACGGGAAAGTAGTCCCCACAGACTGCCCCACCACCATATTCCCCCAATCCTACGGTCTGGGCTCCACATGGGACACCGATTTGGTGCAGAAAGTAGCGGAACAAGCCGCTGAAGAAGCCCGCTACTACATGCAGACCACCGGTAACAAGCGTCATGCCCTCGTGATGCGCGCTCCGAATGCCGACCTTGCCCGCGACCCGCGCTGGGGACGTACCGAGGAGAGTTTCGGAGAAGATGCTTTCCTCACCGCCCAACTCACCATTGCCAGCGTACGCGGCCTGCAAGGCAATCATCCCCGCTACTGGAAAACTGCCTCTCTGATGAAACACTTCCTTGCTAATAGTAACGAGGACGGACGGGACAGCACTTCCTCCGACTTCGACACGCGGCTGTTCCATGAATACTACGCTTATCCTTTCTATAAAGGCATCACCGAGGGAGGCAGCCGTGCCTTCATGGCCGCCTACAACAGTTGGAACGGCATCCCCATGTCCATCCATCCCTGCCTCGAAGAGATTACCCGCAAGCAGTGGGGCAACAACGGTATCATCTGTACGGACGGCGGTGCCCTGAAACTGCTGATTGAAGCGCACAAGAGTTTTCCGAGCTTTGCGGAGGGTGCTGCTGCCGTAGTAAAAGCCACCACAGGACAATTTCTCGACGCATACGTTCCTTACGTCAAGGAAGCTCTGGAAAAGGGATTACTGACCGAAGTCGACATCGACAAGGCTATCCGCGGGAACATCTTCGTCGCCCTCAAGCTCGGCTTGCTGGACGGGGACAACTCCCGTAACCCTTATCTCTCTATCGGAAAGAACAGTACGGAGACACCGCCTTTCATGACAGCAGAAGCCCGCAGGCTGGCACGGGAAGTCACCGCCAAGTCTGTGGTGTTATTGAAAAACAAGAATCTCCTGCCACTCGATGCCGGAAAGCTGCGTAAAATAGCCATTATAGGCCCGTATTCGGACAAAATCGTGCAAGATTGGTATAGTGGTACCCCGCCTTACGAAACAACGATTCTGAGTGGCATACGCAATGCTGTGAAAGAAGGAACCGAAATCATCCACGCCGAAGACAACCGCATGGGCCAGGCAGAAAAGGCTGCTGCAGCCGCCGACGTTGCCATCGTGTGTGTAGGAAACCATCCTTACGGCACGCGTGCGGACTGGAAGTTCTCTCCCGTCCCCAGTGACGGCCGCGAAGCCGTGGACCGCAAATCGCTGATGCTGCCCGATGAAGACTTGGTGAAGCTGGTGCTCAAGGCCAATCCCAATACCATACTGGTGCTCGTCAGCAGCTTCCCCTACACCATCAACTGGAGCCAGGAGCACGTGCCTGCCATCGTCCACATCACCCACTGCAGTCAGGAGCAGGGCAACGGACTGGCCGACGTACTCTTCGGCAAGGTGAATCCAGCCGGACGTACCGTACAGACGTGGGTGAAAGACATCACTGACCTACCCGACATGATGGACTACGACATCCGCAACGGACGCACGTATATGTACCACCAGGGCCCGGTGCTCTATCCTTTCGGCTATGGTCTGAGCTATTCCGACTTTGCATACGAGAAGATTGAATCCGTCAAGCAAGACAAGAAGAACATCCGCGTGACGGTATCAGTGAAGAATACAAGCGGACGCGACGGGGAAGAAGTTGTGCAGCTCTATGCCAGCTATCCGGACTCCAAAGTGGAACGTCCCTCCAAGCAGTTGCGCGCCTTCAAGCGTATCCCCATCAAGGCTGGTGAAAGCCGGGAAGTGACGCTTACCGTTCCCAAGGAGGAGCTCGGCTATTGGAACGAAGAAAAGCAGATGTTCGTTGTAGAACCCGGAACGGTGAAGCTGCTGATAGGGGCTTCATCGGAAGATATACGGTTGGAGGGAAAAGTCAAACTATAAGAAACCAGCCGTGTTTTGAAACAATCCGGATGAGGATGCGTCGAAACTGGTATTCACCACCGATTACACAGATTTACACAGATAAGCATCTTTGATTATCAGTAGATTAAGCTCATTCTGTGTTAATCCGTGTAATCTGTGGTGAATTTTGACACACCCCTATCCGGTTATTTCCCTTTCACTATCCTCTTTATATCATTCAGCTTGTTCAGTGCCTCCAGCGGCGTCAGGTTATTCACATCCAGATTCAGTATCTCATCGCGTATCTGGCACAACACCGGGTCGTCGAGCTGGAAGAAGCTGAGTTGCATGCCGCCGCGTGTCTCTCCCACTTCCACCATCGGTTTGCTGGAAATCCCCTGCTGGCGGTTGTCTGTTTCCAGTTGTTTCAGAATGTCATTGGCACGCTTCACGATGCTTTTGGGCATACCCGCCATTTTGGCTACATGAATACCGAAGGAGTGTTCGCTACCGCCGCGCTCCAATTTGCGCAAGAAGATGACTTTGTTATCTATCTCCTTCACCGAAACGTTGTAGTTCTTTATACGCTTGAAGCTCTTCTCCATCTCATTCAGCTCATGGTAGTGCGTGGCAAACAAGGTTCGGGCTTTTGCCTTGGGATGCTCGTGTATATGCTCCACAATCGCCCAGGCGATGGAAATACCATCATATGTAGAAGTACCGCGCCCCAGCTCGTCGAACAGCACCAGGCTGCGGGGAGAAAGGTTGTTCAGGATATCCGCCGCCTCGTTCATCTCCACCATAAAGGTAGACTCGCCCACGGAAATATTATCGCTGGCACCCACACGGGTGAATATCTTATCCACCAACCCGATATGGGCACTCTCCGCAGGCACAAAACTGCCGATTTGAGCCAGCAGCGTAATCAGCGCCGTCTGCCTCAGCAAAGCAGACTTACCCGCCATGTTGGGACCCGTAATGATGATAATCTGCTGCGTCTGGCTATCCAGCATCACATCATTGGCAATATACTTCTCGCCGATGGGGAGCTGCTTCTCAATCACCGGGTGGCGTCCCTGGCAGATTTCCAGCACATCGTCGTCGGCAATGACGGGGCGTATATAGTTGTTCTCGCGCGCTGCCGTGGCAAAGGAGAGTAGGCAGTCCAGACGCGCTATCTGGTTCGCATTGATTTGAATGGCGGGGATGAACTCGCTCAATGATTGCACCAATTCTGCATAGAGTTGTGTTTCCAGTACCAGTATCTTGTCCTCCGCACCGAGAATCTTCTCCTCGTACTCCTTCAATTCCTGGGTAATGTAGCGTTCGGCATTGGCAAGGGTCTGCTTGCGTATCCACTCTGCCGGCACTTTGTCCTTATGCGTGTTGCGCACTTCGATGTAATAACCGAAGACATTGTTGTAGCCTATCTTCAAGCTGGGAATCTCCGTCAGCTCACTCTCGCGCTGCTGTATCTGCAACAGATAATCCTTACCGGAGTAGGCTATCTGGCGCAACTCGTCCAACTCGGCACTAACACCGGACTTGATGACACCGCCCTTATTAATCAGCAACGGCGGGTCATTGTCTATCTCCCGGTCTATGCGGTCGCGGATGGACTGGCAGATGTTCAACTGCTCGCCTATATGATTCAAGCTGGCATTATCGGCATCCATGCAAGCCGCTTTGATGGGTTCTATCGCCTGCAAAGCCACCTTCAGCGCCACTACCTCACGCGGAGAGACACGGCCTACCGCCACTTTGGAGATGATGCGCTCCAAGTCACCTATCAAATGCAGCTGCTCCTCTATCAACTCCTTGAAATCGGGCTGGCGGAAGAAGTATTCCACTACATTCAGCCGTTCGTTAATCGGCTGCACGTCCTTCAACGGGAATACCAGCCAGCGTTTCAGCAGGCGGGCACCCATCGGGCTGATGGTCTTGTCTATCACATTCAGCAGACTGCTACCGCCGTCGTTCATCGACCCCATCAGCTCCAGGCTGCGCACCGTGAACTTATCCAGACGGACGTACTTATCCTCCTCGATGCGTGCCAGCGAAGTGACATGCCCTATCTGCGTATGCTGCGTCATGATGAGGTATTGCAGGATAGCTCCCGAAGCGATGATACCGTTCTTGAGATGCTCCACACCGAAACCTTTCAGGTTCTTCACCTCGAAATGCTTCAGCAGCTTCTCGCGGGCGGAAGTCTCGGTAAACACCCAGTCGTCCAGCTCGAAAGTGAAGAACTTGCTGCCGAAGTTCCCTTCGAACATCAACCGCTTGCCACGCTCGAAAAGCACCTCTTTGGGGGCAAAGTTGTTCAGCAACTTGTCCACATAGTCGAAAGGTCCTTCCGCCGTCAGAAATTCGCCCGTAGATATGTCCAGGAAAGCCACACCGCAGGCACCCTTACCGAAATGCACGGCAGCCAGGAAGTTGTTCTCCCGGTAGTTCAGCACATTGTCGTTGATGGAAACTCCCGGCGTCACCAGCTCCGTGATGCCGCGCTTCACCAGTTTCTTCGTCAGCTTCGGGTCCTCCAACTGGTCGCAGATGGCCACACGCTTGCCGGCACGTATCAGCTTGGGCAGATAGGTGTCGAGCGCATGATGCGGGAAACCCGCCATTTCGATGGTTTTCCCCTTGCCATTGGCACGTTTGGTCAAGGTAATACCGAGGATTTCGGACGCGACGACGGCATCGGTGGAATAGGTTTCATAGAAGTCACCACAACGAAACAGCATGACAGCATCGGGATGCTTTGCCTTCAAGTCGAGGAACTGCTTCATCATCGGGGTAAGGACAATATCTTCGTGCATACAAGTCTTTAATTTTTAATTTCCAAAGCTTTGAGCCAAGAGAGCAGGAAATCGTCAAGTAAGACCCAAAACTTAATGTGACAAAGATAATTCTTTTTTAGAAAACAGCCACGGAGAGGCTTCAAAACCTTAGCAAGCCTTAACAAAGAGACGCATTTTTCTAAAACATGTTATAAAACAGTCTTTTTTATTTGCTTTATTTGGAGATAAGCAAAAAGTTCGTACCTTTGCAATGTGTTTTTCATAGTATTAGATTTAAGGTTAACAAAGGTTGGAGTACAGCGGTACTCCTTTTTTTATGCCCATACCTTTCGTATCTTTCCCCTTTTCCCTTACAAAAGTACATATTCACTCGGCGAAACGCCCTTTATCTTCTTGAAAACCTTGTTCATGCGATCCCAACAAGGATGAGCAACAGTTGTCTCCCATTTACTACATTCCCTATTTAAGCAACAATTCCTGCAATACTGCATTTTAAATTCTTGCTTACTAAAACTTATTCGTCCGACAGCCGTTGAATTATCGTCCGACAATTGTCGGACGATAATTCAACAAGTATCGGACGAATAAATCTTAGCAAATAGAGAGATAGATGGCTTACCGCTTGATTTATTTGTGATTATCCGCGCACACAATCAGTACCTCCCCAAAAGAATCAAGTTGCCAATGGGGTCTCATAGAGATTGTCATTGCAACTTCAGGAATGGCAACGTATTTCCACCGGTAGACAACGGCAATTTCCCGTCCCATTTCTCCACAGCCTTTAGTTGAATCAATTCCGGCGTGATGCTTTGTTGAAGGATACGGTTGGCATCTGCCTTACCCTTGGCGGCAGCTACTACCTTTTCCGCCTCGGCTATAGCGGCTTTCTTTTCATTCTCCACCTTCAAGGCATTCTGCACAGCAGTATTCTTTTCGTCAATGGCAGCTTGCAGCACATCGTTGGGTTTCACGGACGACTGTATGTTGGTAAACGTAAAGCCACGGGTACTGAGACGCTCCTTCAGTAATGCCTCCACCTCCTTCTCGAAAGCCGGACGGTTGTTGATGAGCGAATCCGTCTCATAGAGTCCTGCCACGTCCTTATAAGCGTTCTTCACTTCCGTCAGGATAACACTCTGTTCCAATTCTTCGGTAGTCTTGCGATAGCGTAGAAAAACTACTTTGGCATCCTCCCGCTCAATGAAGTATTCTATAGTAGGGTCTGTCTTGAAGATGGTTCCCTTCTTGTCCTGAATGTCGAAAGGTTCGTAGTCTACAATCTGCGCAAATGCAGGATATTCGAATAGCTGCTTGGCAAAACGGTTGTAAACCACCCATCCGGTCTCCACCTTGGCATCATCTACTCCACGCTCACTACCGGCCAGATTGACGATGATGCCCGTCTGTCCCGAATCAATACGCTCCACGGCAAACATGACCAAGAACAATACTATAATTCCAATGACTGCGACTCCTGCCGCGCCTACTCTCACTGTTGATTTGTTTGTGACTTTCATGGTGTTTTCTGTTAGTTTAATGAGTGAATAATGCTCCAAAGATATTTATAATTGTTTGTTCAAGAAAGGCAATCCGTTATTTTTGGAAGAGAAGAAGGCCTCCCTCCCGCACACAGTGTAGAAAGGAGGCCCATAGTCTCTATATTTTCAGAATTTACTCAGTCACGATACGACCTGCCAACAGTGATTTCTTCAGATAACTTTCAGCACACTATAGGAATTACCCTCACTCCCACTGGACATGGTGCTGATTTCCTTTGCCACTTCTTTCAGTCTTGCCGGATTGCTGTATTTATATATAATTGTAGGATATACCTTTTTACAGAATTCTGTGCCAAATTACTTAAACGTTCGTGTTTGCGAAATAATATTGCCATAATGTCTTGGTTTTTAAAATAAATAGAATAGAAATCGTGTTTTCTTATTTCTCTGCCAATAGCTGCACAGATTCATCCGTCATGTGATGGTCTGCTGTCAAGCTCCAGTCATTGTTCTTTTCGTCCCATTCGTAACTGAGGTAGCGCAAGACACTGCTGTCGGTCTGCCGATAGACGGCTTTCTGCTTGATGTCGGTGTAGGCATTGCTTTGCTCGTTCCAGAGGGCGTATTCCACAGTGACGTCGTCCGTATAGAAGAAGTTAAGACTGTGGTGCTTCTCAAAGCTTTGCGTGGATTCGTTCCATTTCAGCACTTCTTTTTGGGAGATGCGACCGGAGTTGTCGTAAATGTAATTGTACTTCAGGTGGCGGTGCAGGAATTTCTGATTCTCCACTTTGAATACGGTTTGTGTTTCCACACGGCCGTCGTTGGTTTCGGTATTATAGGCAAAGTTGTCTGTACGGTTAACGGCTGCTGCGCTTACTACGTTTACTAAAGAGGTCATTGCGATGATTGCTGAAATTACTAAAGTCTTCATAATGGTTCTATTTTTTAAGTTATACATTTTGTTTCAAGTTCTTGTCTTTGGGGGAGTTGTTCCCTTTCGACATTGCAAAGATAGGAGGTGGTAAAAAGCTTTTAGGTTATCGTTACGTTAATGTTAGGTTAACGGAGATATTTATTACTTTTGCGCCCAAAACAAGAACAAAATGAAAACACGTTTCCTCTTATATCTTTCCTTTTCCAATCTATCGGAGACGTAACTGGATAGGCATACAGCAGACTGTCACCACATCTACTATTGAGAAGTACCATCTTTCTTCTATGTCGTCCCAAACGGTTCGGACTTTCTTCGCTTCGAAAAGCTTGATGGCATTATGCTGGGGCATGATATTATGTTTTCAATTCTTAGTTTTAAGCTCTTTGATTGGGTCCTCGTTATGTGACAGAAACAATGCTCTTTCTTCAATTTAATCATAATTTCTGTTTTATTGCATCAGTTGACATAGTCTGTTTTCTTAGGTATAGTACAAAATATATGATTATTTTGACTTAAAACAAATCGCAGTCAATAAATCACTGCACATCATATGACAATAGGGAATAGCCTGCACCACAGACCATCCCCTATCACCTTAATTTTACTTGTGTGACTTCCTCTTACTTCACCACACCGTCCGTCATCGTAAAGCCTTCCAGAGAGCCGGCTTTCACCTGAATACAAATCACACTGATGGCGCTGTCTGCCGCAGCCGACAATTGGCGTTCTCCTGCCGGAGCCACGCGAAGCCAGTCACCCGCCTGCAGTTCTACGGTTTCTCCGTCAACCACCATGGTGCCGCGTCCGGAGAGGACGGCATAAATTTCTTCATTTTGCTTGTGCGAATGCACAAAAGGTACTCCTGCACCAGCCGGCAAATTGCTGATAGATACTTCTGCACCAGTCAGATTCAATGAATCGTGCAACTCGACACGTGCCTCGCCTGCGGGCACATTTACTTTTTGATAGTTCTTCATAATCACTTCTCCTTAGTATGTTTTGATTTACGGCTGCAAAGTTAGCCAACTACCAGACATCGTACAAGAAGGCACTTGAAGCTCAGTTAGTTACCTCCATGTTACCATTATTGGCAAATAAGGAGTTAGAAAAATAAGATTAACAAAAATTATTACTATTTTTGCCGAAAAAGCAAATATCGACTAAACTCTATAAAACATGAAGATTCTGAAAAAAATTTCAAAAGTAATAGTCATCGTAATGGCTGTACTGGCAACCATTTGGTGTGGTTTGTATGTTTATGCCAACTATTTCTATAATGACAAGCAGATTGATGTAGAAAACTTCTACATCGCGGAACTACCGTTAACCCCCTCGCAGTTTGAAGAAGATTTCAAAGAAATACACCAGATTGTCATGGAGAATTATTCATTATACCAAGCCAAGCATCTGAATATGGATTCATTGTATCAAGCTTGTGACGCCCGCGTTCGCCAGGCGCAGACCACCACAGACTACGGACTGATAGTGCAGGAATACATCTCTGCCTTACAATGCGCCCACGCCATTACCTGCTACAAGAGGTACACAGCCAATCAGCGCGTAGCCTTTATAGAGGATTCCTTGTTCGTTGACAAACCCAGTGACTATCTGACAGAATACGGCTTCCAGGACAAAGACCGGATTATAGCTATCAACGGACTCCCCTATAAACAATGGATTGAACAGAACGAAAAATATACCGAAGCATCTACCGTCCCCCACAGACGGCTCCGTACAGCCTATGATGCGTTCCGTAGTTATGCAGACACCCTAAGAAACTATACACTACTGAGAGGGGGCGATACTCTGACCATCACCCTTCCCTTGAAACAAAGGGACTATTTTCCGGATAGCGAAGAACAAACGGTGGAGAGCAGGATATTACAAGACAGCATTGGTTACCTTACCATCAAAACCATGATGAATCCCGTCATGGAAGATTTCAAGGCGGTCTATCCCAAAGTCAAGGATTTACCATACCTCATTATAGACGTACGTAGAAACGGAGGAGGAAACAGCATGAATGGAGTAGACATCTGCAAGTACTTCATCCGCGAAGCACAACCACACTGCGTCAGCAAGAGCTACATCATGCAGCCCGAAGCCGACGCCTATAAAGGTAAAATCTATCTGCTGACCGACACATATACGCTCTCTGCTGCCGAGAGCTTCACACTCGACATGAAGGAAAGCGGAAATGTCACCCTCATCGGCGAAGCTACCGGAGGGGATACCGGCAATGGCCCCCGTCCTTTCTGTACCAAACAGCGGACCTATTTCCGTATCCCTACCCGCCAGCCGGACGTCTCTTCTAAAGGTTTCCCCATGGAAGGTATAGGCATACCGCCCCATCATCAAGTATCCCAAACCGTAGCAGATTTCATGAAGGATGAAGATACAGTGCTGAATTATGCTGTCGGACTGATAACAGAGAAACAATAATACATTTCCTCAACGAAAAAGAGCCAAGTATCAAAGGTGTGTCACCTCACGATACTTGGCTCTTTTGTATTTGATATATTATCCTTTATTTGGTACTTGCCAACATCAAAGCCGCATTGCTGTCATTCAGTTCGTAAACGGTAGTTTGCGTATAGCTGTCGTAACCATTAGTTCTACTGTTCCAACGGGCATAGTTCAACTCAACTTCACTGTCAGTGTATTCAACATCCAGCTTGAAATAAGGCACCCAGGCTTCCTTTACGCTATCCCACTTGAAAGCTTCCTTGCTCGTCACACGGTTCTCACTGTCATAAGTGTAAGTGTAGCGGAGGTGACGGAAAAGGTGTCCGTCCTCATTGCGGAAGATAGTCTTGGCGGTCATCAGTTCTCCGGTCATCTCCTCGTTTTTCACATAATCGGCAGGAGTTGTCGCGCTTGCAGAAAAGTTCATTACACTTGCCATTACCACTGCCATCATTACCACTGCTTTTGAAAATACTGTTGCTTTCATAATCGTTATTTTTTATTGTTATTACTTCTTTCTCTGAGGAGGTTGTTGTTTCATAACCGCCTTCGCCTATATATAGTCAATCTGCGTGCCAAAGAATTAAATCACTGATTATCAAAGAATAACTATTTTATAGTAATGTCCATTTTCGGACAACTGTCCGCACAAAAACGAACAGCAAAACAAAAAATAAACGAAATATCATGAAAGTATTTCTACATTAGCAATAATATTATGTAACAGTAGTAAACTGTTTGATGATTGTCCCTACAAAAAGCTGATTTATACTTATCTTATCTCAATGGCGGCATCTGAAAACGTGGTGGGGCAATAGTCGCTCCGCCACTGCCCCCTCTATTATCAAAGACGGTGTTACGCAGAATCTCATACAAGATTCCACCTACATCCAGACTTAATTTAAACTTGTCGAAATTATAATAGGGAATCACAACGGGAACCGTCTCCCAACGACCGCGATAAGCATCGTAATAACGTTGTACTCCAACTTCCATACCAAAACGTTCGGACATATCCAGAGACATGGTGGCACCGTAGCGGTGGGTATCCATCCCGTAAGTATTTCCTATGGCATACGAACCGAAAACCTTAAAAGCTACACGGTCCGAAGCCTGATACCGCAAAGCTCCCGAAGTACTGAAAGCCTGCCCGGTGGAATGAATCATATTTATCTTCATGGCATCTACGCCAAGCTGGAGCGTCAGCCTTTGGTTAAAGGCATGCTGATATCCCAGGGAAGCATTGTTGAAACGTCCGATACCCGGTACGCTGGTCTGCCCACCGGAACCGAATAACATACCGTGAGGAAACTGTCTTAATACACCGCTTGTACTGTAATCTCCCCGAAATAGCAGGGAAGGATTGGTCTGATAAGGCAGACGAAGAGACTCTTTCAGTGAAAAATCGGGCAGGGAATAGGAGTGCTCCGGATGAAACATGGAAGAAGGGGCAGAGTTTTCAGAAGGAAGCTCAAAAGGAGAGAATAGAGATTCATTGAATTCCGGCTGTATCTGTATACTGTCACGAATGAAACGTACACTGTCTTCCTGCGCAAAAAGCAATTGCGGCACAAAAGCCAACAGCAGGCAGATTCCCAAACGGCCACCAAGACAAGAGATACTGACTTTCCGTTTTATACGCATATACCCTCCTTCTTTATATTCATATAATACTGCTATACAAAAATAACGAAAATAAACCAGAAGAACAGTACATGTACTGCTAAATTATTGCAATATAGAAGGATACATTATTAATTTTCTATCAGTATCAATCCTACTCCTTTCACTGTTTTAATGGTTACCGACTCGTCTTCCGAAAGAAATTTCCGAAGTCTCGTCACAAATACATCCAGGCTGCGGGAAGCAAAGTAATCATCTTCCGTATTCCAGAATTTATCCAAGATAGCTTCCCGGCGGATAACGTCTCCCCGCTTCTCACAAAGCATCTGCAACAAACCTGTCTCGCGCACAGTCAAAGTCTTGTTTACACCCGAAGCATGTTTCAAAGTGGCATGTGTGGCATCCAACACATATTCCTTGCCTATCTTGTAGCATTGACTCGTGTCTTTCGATTTTTCGCCTTTGGAAAGCTTCAATAAGGCGTGGACATGTGCATCCAGTTCTTCGGGAATGAACGGTTTCTTTATATAGTTATTGGCACCGATTTCATAACCTTTTACCACATCTTTAGGAGATATTAGGGCAGAGGAGAACAGAATCGGAGTTTCCCCATCTGTCTCGCGGATACGCTTCACCATCTCGTAACCGTTCATAACGGGCATTTCTATATCAGATACTATCACATCAGGATGTTGTTCTTTCCACTGTTTCAAGCCCTCCTCGCCATTGGCGGCAGCAATCACTTCATAACCGCCTATCATATCTTCCAACCCGCCCTGAACTATATATCTCAAGCTTGCATCGTCTTCTACCAACAATAACTTTATCATAATGCGTTTATTATATATTGCAAAAATAAGGAAAAGAATGAATGCAACAGTCATATTGCTATAAAATAAACGAGGAAAACAACGCCTCTTAACCTAATATTAACGTAGCGATAACTTATGAAGCATGTGCCCCACTCTACCTTTGCAACATCAATACAAAAAATCCACACTATGAAAGCAGATATTTCAATAACAAAAAGCCGAAAAGGGACAGAGATAGTAGTTTCGGGCAAGAGGATTAATAAATACGGCATCATAGCTGCCATAGTATTTGCAGTACCAATGCTGATTCTGTTTCAGTCGATACATGGAGAAACAACCAGCCATCTATCGCTGGTCAGATTCTTCATGTGTATATTGGCAGCTGTCCTGGTAAATCTATTCCTACATAAACTGTTGTTCAGATTGTTTTCGCCGATACGCATGTGGCAATATCGCACCACATGCCTGCTGCCCTTCCTGCTACTGGGTATATTGCCCCTTATATATGGTATGACAAGTGGCAATTATGATGTCACACGATTTGGAATATTACTGGCTGTCATGAGTTTCGACGACCTTTACATCCTCTGGCAATTACGCTCATTCGGTGGAGGCTCCTATATTACTGACAAATCAGAAGGATTGAATCTCCACGTGTGGTAAATTTATACAGTCTCAATAGGAAAGTAGAGTGTAAATTCACTGAAGCACCCCTCTTCACTTTCCACTTCTACCCTGCCGCCATGTGCCAGCATCACCTGCTGTACATAATTCAGGCCCAGACCAAAACCTGCAGCACCGCCCCTTCCACTTCGCCCGACTGCTGCAGAACGTTCAAAACGGTTGAAGATAAGAGACTGGTCTTTTAAGGGAATACCCAATCCGTTGTCACACACCTTTATCTTGCAGAAGCCTTTCTCCGATTCGCAAATAATATCTATCTTTACCTCTTCATGGGAATATTTAATGGCATTGTCCAGCAGATTGCCCAACACTTCACGCAAACAGAAGGCATCGGCATACACCATTTCACAACGATGATAAACGGTCGTAAATTCTACCCTTTTGCTGGTTTTCAGAGAAATTTTGGCAATTATATCATCAAGTAAAGGCCGCAAAGGCACCTCTTCCTGATGGAGTTCCAAATGTCCCTCATCCAGCTTGGTAAGTACCAGTACACGATTGGAAAGGGTAAGCAGATGCTCACACTCTTCCATCATCGCCTGCCGGTATTTCTCTTCTTTTCCAGGCTTACCGGACAATTTGCCGCTATTCAGAATATGAGCTCCCATCAGGATGGAACTCAGAGGAGACTTCATGTCGTGTATCATAGCATAAGTAAAATCCTTCTGGAATTGCTCCAAATGCCGCTGTGTACGCAAAACTTTCACCTGGCCGAGAATACAGTCCAACACCACCAAAAACATCACCCAAAGAGGCAGAAACAGATACCATACGGAACTTATGACGTAGCGATACGGATTCTTCACCACACCTTGTATACAAAGGATGCTGTCCTCCTTCAACGGTATAAACCGGGAAGAAATATCCTGATATTTTGCCGAGGCATATCCTGCTTCCACCACTGTACTATCGGAGGGAGCGTAGTACTGGCGGATACCACTCTTATAGGTCATTCCCAAGGCTTCCAACCTGGAAGCAAAAGCAGAATCGAGGTACTGCACGGAGAGAGGAAGTTCCATTCCGCTTTCATTGATGCTGCGCTGCATAATCAAAGCAGAGCGTAGTCGATAATTCAAATCGACCGGATTGTACATATGTACCACTCCAAAGCGGTTCACCTTATACTTCGACTGCTCTTTCTCCAGAAATTCCCTTTGCTCCTTTGCAAAAGGCGATTCAACACTCTCTTCCCATTCATCCTTTCCATCCCTATCAGTCTGTTCGTAGAGCAAAGAAAGGCGGCGTTTCAAGACCTCGTCATAAAAAGCCGCTTCAAAACAATCATTTACCTGATAGGCAGTTTCTTTGAAAGAAGCACGGTACAGATAGACAAACCAGACTACCATCAGCAGACAGCCGGCAATCAACCCGACAATCGAAAAGATTTTAAAAGAATATTGCTTGCGCACCTGCCGCTGCCGTTCGCTTTGCTTAGCTCCCGTAAGCGTATGTTCTGTCATGTCCAGCAAATGTTGCCCCGAGGCTTCTATATCTGCCCACCGGCTCTCCGATATCTGACTACGTACCTCACCTATCGGCAACCTCATCTTCTCTGCCAGCACATAAAAAGCAGACCGCTGCTTCTCAATATCATTACCTTGTTTAAGTATGGAATCCATTTGCATGGCCCAACTGTACACCAGAAAAACAACCAAGAGAAGCGTAGGAAGGAACAAAAAGACTATATCCTTGACAAGCGGTATAAAAGGAGAAAACATGACAGCTTCAATGGCCTCTCCTTTCTTCTCATTCAACCAGGCTTTTTCCGAAAGAACAGACTTGAACCGTACATATACCGAACGCTTGCTTCTGTCCGTCGCAGGACGGATATTTACAGTCCGGTCTATATTTTTCCATTTCAGTTTCTTCTCTACCAACCTCGCCATCACATCTAATGGAATGGCGACATGATATACATCTTCGAGAAAGGAAGCTGCCTGCTGATAGTTTAAAAACATCTCATCTTCGAAAGACCTGATACTGTCTTTGGATAGATACGAGTAAAAAGGGATAGTCATGTCAGGAAACGGTAAATTATTAATCTCGTTGTCCACCGTTTCGATAAAAGCCAGACGGAAACATTCGTTCAGTGCGCGTTCCGCCTCTTTCTTGGTATTGTCGTAAGCATACATCATACCACCAATCTGCACCACAATTACCAGTAGCAGCCCTACAATAGAAAGGATATAGAGTGAACGAAGTTTCATCTTACCTATTATTTTGAGGACAAAGATAGCATTTTATCATAGAAAAAGAACTGATACAAAAAAGATAGCCTTGGACTTTTATTTATCCAAAGCTATCCATACAAGTACAATCCCTGCGATAGAGACGTCTACAGAATTATTTGCGAAGAGTCAACTTATCAATCCCAAAGAAACCGGTATCATGTCCCGGAGCCAGTGCAATCGACTCAATCTGCAACTCATTCTTTCCTTTTTTCAAATTGACCCGCCCAAGATTCACCAAAAGCAGAGACACTTCTCCATTGGTCAGACTGACTTCCGGAGTAATCACCTTATCATTTACACGAAGGGCAAATGTACCATAATCAGGCGCCACAGTGAACTGTATTTTCGCATAATAAATTCCTTCCACTTCACTGTCAAAAACTAATGACAGCTTATCTCCCGGTTTAAACTCTTTCCAGTAGAGCTGCATACCCTCACTCCACAAGGGGTGGAAGTTGGTCTGCAATTCAACGGAACCCATATGCCCCGGACGAGGCTGCATGACTTCGCCCTCCACAACCAGACTCATCCCTGAACCGAAAATATCTGACGGTTGGTTGGCAACCCGTTCGCGTACATCGCTCACAAAGGGTTTCGGCTGTATTTCGCCTCCGGGAAGCATATACCAGAAGGTTATCGGAGCATAATTAAGGTGTATATTCGACCAATCGAATAACTCCATGTCAAAGCGCAGGCTCCGGGTAAACGGAATCGCATCCAAACTACGAACACGGGTATTCTGCGCCAAACCTATGTGAGCATAACAACCATCTCCTATGGGTTGGGCAACAAAAGGATGGTTTATCCACGGTTCATAGCGCCCCCAGACATAGCCATAATAATCTTCTGTACCCGTTCCAAAGTGTGACGGAAAGGTTTCACCGTCCACATACACCTTTTCATCTCCTTCTCCCCACCAACCCAAGTTGGGGTTATAGACAGTAACCGCATCTCCCACATACACGCCCCTACCTTTAAGATCGGCAAACGTAAGGTCCTGGGCAAACTCATCGCCCCGGGCATGGATATGCGTAAACTGCTGCCATGTGGTACCAAAGTGCATGGAGCGCTCATCCCACTGCCACTTTCCACTAACTGCAGCAGCCTTGGATATCTCCACCGGCTGTTCCCCATAATTGGTCAAGGTAATCGTACAGTTCCGCTCGAAAGGCATCACCCACCATGCACTCATCACATCATCCTGCACGGCCCGCGTATACCACGTACCAGTTGCAACGGGATAATAGCCTACCCCAAAAAACTCACCGACCGGAGCCCAGACAGTTAGTTCCCCATCAAAGGCAATGGACAAGACCGTAGAGCGAAGTGCTTGGCGACGGTCATCGGCATCAATCCGCATCGAAAGACGACGAATGGCACGAGAGCCGTCAATCGTAAAACTACGGCTTTCACCCGGAGCCAGAGAAGCCGCCAGATTGAGCGTACTTTCTCTTCCCGCAAGCGGAGTATCAATACCAGGTGTTCCTTCCGACAGCTTCTTATTGACAGCAGCTATCAGCCGGGCATTCTTCTTCAACTCTTTGGCCGAGAAAGAAATCACCTTGACCGGAGAAGTATAAGTGCGGTAATTGATAGCATAGTATACAATGGTCTTACTCTCAATTTTCCCCTCCGGAGTAATCTTCAAGTCCGGCGATTCGATAGTCACCTTGCACCGCTTGGCATAAGGTATTGGCAAATATAAATTATGCCCTCTTTCTTCCATCGGAGCCTCATCGGGTACTGAAGTTGAAAGAGGTTCTCCACAAAGGACTTGTCCGCTCAATATATCACGTACATTGCCTTCAATTACCGGTTTTTCCTCATTGTCTATGTAGATACGCAGAGTCCCCTGTCCCCGATTTATGCCGGAGAAAGTCATCCAGAAACGAACTATGGCACCGGGGCCTTCGGCATCCATCATCACATATTCCGTCCTCCCTCCGTTCTCTTCCTGGCAGATAAACTGTCCTTGGTCGAAATTACCAAACCAGGCACGCTTATCCGTCATGTTATGCGAACTACGGTCGTAGCTGCTGAACTGCTTACACGTATAGGCATTTTCGGGCCAACGCGCCAGCACGGAACGGTCTGTCATCTCATGCAACAATGTCTTAAGAGAGATAACCGGGTCGGCCATAGCCAAACCGCTATAGAGAAATATCAACTGAATTACAAAAACTAGTTTTTTCATCATAACCGATTATTTTAGTAAATCTCCATCTCATTGATGCGTAACACCTTTCCTCCTGCATGCTGCATAGGACGGGTTATCATCAAGCGTACATAGCGTACCTGCGCCGGAGTGTCAATCATACGTGATACGACATTCTGCCGGTTTCCATCTATATTGTCAAGTGTCTTCCATTCTTCAGTCTGGCTGTTTCTGCCTTGCAGGAAGCAAGCGGAAGTAATGTACCCTTTGTCCTCACGGCCTGCATTCACCAGTTTCCAACCGCTCACAGTTTTCGCCTCACCCAAATCAAAATCCACATAGTTCAACGCACTTCCCACTTCACACCATTTGGTATCGACATCCCCGTCAACGATGCGTTCGGGCTTCTCATTATCATTAAAATAGCCGGAATAGGCGATAATCTTCGCGTCCTTCAACAGATTTTCTTTTTCCACCTCCACACTGTTCAACTCCATCTCATTGTCACGGATGGCTGTATGGAACAAGCTAGTGGCAACCTGGACGGGTTTCAGAGTTTCCTCCACCAATGTGGCAGCAAAAAGAACAACCTTTTCATTCTTCGGAAGTATAAGGCTGGCAGCACCTGCCGGAATATCAACACCGAACTTGAACATATAGGTAAACTCATAGGCCTCATCGGCTGTAGGAGAGTGGCGGTGAGTTCCCACATAAGCCACTTCGGCATCCTTCAGATAACCTTTGGTATGTCCCGAATGTCCCCACTGTCCGACAAATCCGGTATAGGAAGGTACAATGACCTCACTCTTGTTCCCTCCGCACCGGAAAGTGGCGGCATAGTCCCCGTCCGTAGCGGCAGCCAGAAAATACAGTTTATTATACTTTTTACCTTCCGGTAGAACAATAGTATCACCATTGCACGTCATTCCGTTGGCGGCATCTTTCTCGCCGAGCTGGAAAGGAATCCCGTTTACAGTCAGGGATTCGGGCAACAGTTCTGCCGCAAACGAATAACCCGACTCAAAATCAGCTTCACCGCGGAACTCGTTGAATGAGGAACATTTACAGTTATAGGACAACGGTAAAGAGGCATATTGCAATTGATAAGCGTCCTCGCCCGATGACTTCAAACGTACCTTGAATGTCTTTATAGAATAAGGCTTTATACTTACAGACAGCCCGTTTCCACTGAATTCGGCCGAACCGATACTCTTTTCAGTGCCATCCGCTTCGTAGGCACTGGCAATTTCGCCTGCAAAAGAAAGTACCGCATCCTGCACCTTCTCACTGCCTATCTCATAGACACGCACTACATACTCATCCGAGTTCTCGGCTTTCTTCAATGCCTTGATAATGACATTACGGTTATTGGAAGAGACGAAAGAGAACTCCTTACCCAATGTACCCCTATGTTTATCGGTACGGAAAGCTTTCAGCTTCTGGTTCAATATCTCCGCCTTCTCTATGGTGACAGCCTTGTCAAGTCCGCCGGCATGACCCACCAGACTGTATGTAAAGCAATGATGCCCGAAGTCCTGGCGGTTCTGGTAAGCATAATCCTTGTCTGTTTCGGGGGTATGCAGCAGGGTCAGGCGGAGGGTGTTGTCGTCCGGCTTGTCCCAGCCGTATTTGCTGTCATTCAAGACAGACACGCCATAGTTTCCACTACGGTCAGTCAAATCGGCCCAATACTGTGCATAGACTTCGTAGGCAGTCTCCGTATTGTTGCCCCGCCTCACACTTCCAAGTCCCAAATCGTAGGTGGCTTCCGTATTTGCCATGTTCAAAGGAAATTCGGCCTTCAACAAAGCATTGGACAACTGCCAGTCCACCTCATTGTAAAAGTCTATGCGGTCGGCACGGCTACCCTCATACAAACGGATGTACTGCTTGAAGAGTGACTCTCCATAACGTTTCTCGATGCAGAGTGACTTGCGCAGCTCACCATCCTCCACCAGTGTCATCTTCACATCCTCTGTGATGGAAACCGGTTCCCGGTCTATAGTCTCCTTCAAGATCTCCCAAGCAGGCCACATGTAGGACTTGTTCTGCGTGAAGAGTGCCAGACGAATGGATTTACCGGGTTTCACCAGCTCCTTGCCGTTCTTCTTGTCAAACAACGAAACGATATCACCCTTTGTATCCAGCGTTATCTTATAAATGGAATTCTCCAATGCATTGGAATCCACAGATACCCGGGTGTCAGCCGACGGACCAGAAGTACGGACATCATATACCGCATAACCGGTAGCGGGCACAATAGCCTCTATCAAGAGTCTGGCTTTACCGTCAGCATAGGACAGCAATTGGGCGGCCACTTTCCGGCCATTCATATCATATACGGTAATCCCTTTCGGTTTCTTTGGCAAGGCAAGTTCTACCTCTGCCACATCGGAAACCTGGAATCCAAGCGCATTGTAAAGCACCACCGGTATCCCTTTCACCCTGGTATCCATCTTTCTTGCCACAGCGTCAATGGAGGAAGTAAGAATACCGGAGAACTGCTTGAGGGAAATCAACTCGTCATTCCATGAGAATTCATAAGCCCGCGGTATACTTGTTCCCGTAAGGTCATCATGGAACTGATGGAAAATGAAACGCTGCCAGTTCTCAGTCAATGCAGCTCCGGGATAGGAAGCCTGGTTCAGCCATTCGGCTACAACGGAAGAGCGTTCCGCTGCATCCCCCAAAAGCTCATTCTGACGGTTGTACAGCTTCATGGCAGCCTGGGAAGTATAACATCCGGTACCGTGAACATCCATCAACAGTTCACCGTTGAACTTGGGCAGTTCCGGATGGCTTGCGTAAGGCTGGAAGTCTTTATATATCCGGTCACTCGTGGCACTGACAATCTGCAACGGACCATTGCCTTGCAAGCCTTTCTCTACGGCACGTACAGACTCCAATGTAGGTGAACCGCCTATGTCTCCCGTACCGTAATAGCGGTAGACCATGTGAAGCGGAGAGTGGCCGGTCAATTCCAACAAGTCCTTGTTTTCCGACAGGTCCCCGTCCTCAAAACGTTGGTTATAATCATATCCATGGGTCATCATGATGGTAGAGCCGTCTATACCTTGCCATAAGCCGACAGTGAAAGGATATTTGTCGTTACCGTAGAACGGTTTGTTGCGCCACTGCAACTTCTGGGAGGAGAAGCCGATCAGTCCGCAATGGGACGCAATGGCAGGAAGTGTCCAGCCAAAACCGAAACAGTCCGGCAAGAAAATGTCCGTGCTCTCCACACCGAATTCCTTCCGGTAATAATCCTGGCCGAGCATGATGTTACGAATCGCAGACTCTATGGAAGGAACCAGCGTATCAGTGGCATCCCAGCTGGCTCCACTGATATGCCAACGACCGCTCTCTATGAATTTCTTCATCTCTTCGTATTGCGCCGGATAATATTCTTTCATCCAAGCATACTTGACCGCACCTTCAAAATTAAAGATGTATTCCGGATACTGCTTCAGCAGAAACAAATTCTGACTGATCGTGTTCCATACATAATCCTTTATTGTGGTCTAGATATCCCAGTTCCACTGTGTGTCCAAATGTGCATCAGACACCATGTAGGCTTTCGGTCTTTGCGCCTGAGCACCATTCTGAGCATAGGTACCGCCACCCATTAGCAAGGCGGATACCAATACTGCAATCTGTTTTTTCATTTTCTGTTTATTTATTGTTTATTGTGTTTAAAGGTTTTATTCATTGTAATTCGCTGATCTCGGCGAAAAGCTCAATCATACAAGCATTCTCCAGTAGACTTTTGAACTGCTCTTCTCTGTGGCCCGACCAATCATTACTAAACAAGCCATTCTCATCACGCGTATAGTTCCAGGCATAATCCGCATTCTCAATCATGGTCTTTATGTACGCCTCATTCCTATCAACCAGATATAGTGCCTTCAAGCCCCTGAACAAGATTACATTAAACCAAGGAGTTCCCGGGAAGAATTTCATCTCTCCTATTGCAATAGGCTGTACCTTCAGAAAGAAACGGCAGGAACCCTCGGCTGTCTGCTGCGCCTCCTTCAGGTAACGCTTTTCTCCAGTTGCCTGATAGAGAAGTACACCGGCCTGAATCATCTGCCCGCTGTTATAAGTATATTTGGCCGGATCCACTTTTCCCTGCAAATTCTTGTTGTCCCAATATACAAAGTCAGAAGGGTCACAAAGATTGTCACGGGTCCATTGATAGGTCTTCTTAGCTTGCTCAAGGTATTTCGCATCCTTAGTCAACTTAAACAGCTTCATACAGAGAACAGTAGCCGGAGCATTCGAACAAGTATTTTTTGATTCTTTCTTCTGTTCGCACCAATAGATTCCTCCCCCCAACTCTTCGGACCATCCGGAATAAATATAGTCATGCAGCTGGATGGCTTTTTCCAGATACTCCTTGTCACCAGTCCGTTCATAGTAATCACAGAAATCAATGGCCACCCAGTCATTGTCATCGTAATAACGATCATTATGACCTGCAAAAGCCGGATACGACTGGTAACAATGGGGAATCCGGGTAGAGTCCCAATAAAGGTCCAGTCCCGGCTTTATCTGCCGGTCCATCAGTTTTCTGTACTTCTTTTGCCCGGAAACCTTATACAAAGAAACACAACCGGATACCAAGGCTGAATAAGGCCACAAGAAAGAGACCTCCTGCTGGTTAACAACAGCGCCGGTATTGGCCGTATATGTAATTCTCTGCTCCGGGTTTCTTGGATAAGTTTCCGTCAGCAGGCCATACTTCTCCACTTTATAGAGAGTAAGTATCTGCTGAAGCAAAGAATCGGCTCGTTGCAGATAGATTTGTTTGCTTGTCTGTGCAGACAAGCAAACCGGTAACGAGAGAGCTATTAATAAAAATAAATTCCTAAGCTTCATATCCAATTCAAGTCAAGTGATTATTATTCCAGCTTCATATCGGCACACATCAGGAAAGCATTGTATGGCCCCCACATGGACATGATGAACCAAAGCTGGTCATCATTGTCTTTCAACGGATGTATGTAAGCGCAATACAAAGCTGGATATCTGTCCGCTTCCGCCAATACTTTCGGCTCGCTCCACTGGACGAGATCCTTCGATGTACAATAAAGAATGGCATGCCTTTTGGTCAAAGGAGTCTCGTCATGATTCGGATCATAATTATAAGTCAGAATCCAACGCTCAAACTTCTTGTGCCATATCAGCGACGCTTCTCCTACGGGACCTCTCAATACCGGAGTAGCGGCAGCCTCATTTCCACGTATCCACTCTTTACTTTCACCGTTCCAGTATTCATAGGCCTTCATATCCAGAAGATCTTTCTCAAGGAAACGCGCCAGATACGCAGCATCACCACGTCCGGCCTGTGTGCCGAGCATATAAATCCATCCGTCACATTTGGCATAAGCCACTTGCGAAAAATGACTGTCGGGAGAAAAAGTCACCTCTTCACGCCGCTCCCATGTCCGACCGTCATCATTGGAAGTATAGACAGAAGAAAAATTGGTAAGCCAGCGTCCATGAGGCGCTCCCCAATCATAGATGTTCATAATATGGACACAATCCGTTTTACCGGCCCGAATAGCACTCGTAGGGATGGAAGTCTGGTATACCTCCGGATTCGTCTTACCGCCCGCACATACCTCAAGCGCCTTACCATCGGCATCAAGCAGCATTGAATCTATTTTAAGACCGTCTGTAAGCTCTGTATCCGATGAAAAAGCCAGTACGTTGGAACGCCAGTTGGAACCATTGCCACCATTTTTATTCACGACAAAACCTTCTCCACTGGTATCTCCGAAAAACATGCCCACACGGTTTCCATCCATATGCCACATTAACCCCAAATCCGTTCCATATACATCAAAGTCAGGTCCGGTATTATTGGGATTCAGCAATGTATCTCCCGGCAAAGGATCACCCGTGACACGGGATATCATACGTACATTATCAATACACAGCGTTTTTTCACTATCAGCATCCTTACAAGCCATATTGCCCGTCAAACTACAGGTAACAAGCCCGAACAGTAAAATTTGTTTAGTTCTCATTCTTATCAATTCCATATACAAGTACACATTCCCACATCTATTCCTTTATTCTTTCCAGGATAATCAGTCCCAGTTCAAACTGGTCCCCACCGTTATTATTTCTCACATGGAAAGTGACTGAATTGGTTTGTTCCGTCAAATTGATGTCTCCTACATGTACTCTGTCTTTAGACACTTCTTTGTCCTTCTTAGTAGAGATCCATCCGGACAGTTGCTTCTGGCGTTGCCAAACCTGGAAGTCGGCACCATTCGGTTTCTCAAAATAGTTTATCAGCACTTTATATTTTCCTTCGGGCACATCGTTCAGCATGATGCGCACTACTCCTCCATGCTGGGTGGTCATACGGATTCCACGCTCATTTGTTACCTGGACACCTCCACCAAGACTCAGCTGCATCAGTTGAGGGAAATAGATATGTTCTGTCGGCTGATATACAGTGCGTAATTCAGCAGTAGGCTCTTCTCTGCCTTGCAATGGCTGGGCTGCATAGAAGAATCCAACAGATGTATAATCTACCGGAAAATTATTTTTTACTTCACCATGTTCCATTCCATGATAGATTTCCTTCTCATAGGACATTTTGTCGGCCAAGAAGAAACGGTATCCACCGGTTCTGGCCATCGGAAGCGAATAATCCAGGCAACCATGGAGGGGGAGGCTGTTTCCTCTGTCCCAACGATCCAATAAAGCATACCAGCCACCGTTGTAATAGTCTTCGGAGCCAGTGCCGTGCAGACGCATTTTATTATCTACGTAAGTACTGTCATCCCCTTCGAAGAACAAGGTCATTCCCGGACGCAGGCCTTGTGCCTGATGGATGGTTCCTACATAATGTCCTTTTCCTTTTTGTGCAGCAAACTTATGGAAAATGCCGAGAGGAGTTTTCTCTCTACGCCATACAGAATAGAACTTACCCTCTTCCTTCACATTACGCTTATTACTGTTATAGTACACTTTAACGTTTACAGAAATAGGAGATTGCTGAATACCTTCTCTCTTTTTATAAATCATCTTCATAGAAGCTGACTTGTCAAAAGGCATTGGCAGATAGCAGTAGTTGGAAGTACCTTGCTTACCCATTAAGATACTCCGCATTGCTCCTTTTCCATAGGCATATCCAAAAAAATCAGCAACGGGGGCATAAATAGCCTCCACCTTCTCATTATCCCATTTAGCTGAAAGAATCACATCTTTGTATAAACCTTCGAAAGATGTTCCGCCATCAATCGACATACCTACAATACGTCCCGGTTCTGCCATCTCAAAGAAAGAAACTTCTTCTCCCGGACTCAGTGTAAATACCTTTTCTTCCGTCTGTACACCAGCTGATTTTCCAAAGGTATAATTCGTTACAGCAGGAGACAAGTCAGCCCATATTCTATTCACCTCAGCCAACAAATCCTTATCCTGCTGTGAGAATTCACCGGTATAGGTTTCCACCTTCTTTTCCGGCAAGTTACGGTATTGTATCTGAATGAATTCCAATTTAGGTCCATCGAAAACAATTTTGCAGGACTTTTTGTACGTAATGGGCAGATAACAATAAAAACCACCGATTTCATTACCACAAACGGGCTTTGTAAACGGATAAACCTTACCGGAAAACAAATCCGAGAACTTTATTTTCAGACCGGGCTCTTTCTGTCCATCAAAATAGAAATAGAGCATATTGTCCGTCGGTGTAGGAGTCCAGATTCGGTTGATGACTCCGGGGCCTTCCATCTCAGCAATCACCAACTTATCACCTTCCTTACGAAGGAAAGAATAAGTACCCGCAAAACCATCATCATTGCCTCCGGTACGGTCGTAACTCGAGAACTGCTCCACATAAGAGCCAGTGCGATACTCCGGCAATTTATCCACTCTTTTCAATAACTCCAGCTCATCCGTCCATCTGTATGGATTCTGAGCCACGGCATACGAGCCTGCCAATAGAATGGCAGACAAGAAAACAGAAACTTCTTTCAAATTAATTTTCATAAACTATTTTACTATATGTTTTCACTAGTGTCCACTAAAAATTTTTTGGTCACTAGTCGGTTAAAAATTAAATAAATTCGATTCACTTGAATCATTTAGCTCTTTGATATTTTTGAAATTCGATTTGTCGAACAAATCTCTAAGATGAGTTTTATCGGTTAGCGAGATGCCGAGTATTTGCAAGGTTTCGTAGATGCTTCGCTCTAACTTCATATCGTGTTGTACTATCGCCACAAGGCAGTAAGTAATTATGGCACAATATATTTGTATGCGTACAGCATTCTCCGAAGTTCCCCAAAACCTCTTTATCTTAAGGTGTTGTTTAATCCATTTGAAAAACAGCTCCACACTCCATCTATTTCGGTATAACCGAGAAATCAGCTCAGCCGAAGCGTCAAGATTGTTCGTCAGGAAAATGTATCGTGTGCCACTTTCGGGGTCTTCAACAATGAGCTTTCTAAGTTCATCGGGGTAATCCTTGGAACTTTTATAAACCGTAAAACATCCGATGACATCAGAAATGACACCTTCAGGCAATCTTCGCTTCCACGTTTTGGGCTTGATGCGTACATTGGTTTTGGCTCGTACAACGAAGAAAGCACCTATGCGGTCTATCGTATACAAGTTGCCAAAATCGTTGTAACCACGGTCAAATATATAATGCGCACCACGTTCATAAGGAATCACAGACATCGCTTTTGTATCGTGAATATTAGCAGGAGTAATATGCACAAATGCAGGAACTTCCGCTTCCACATCGTAGAGCGTATGCATCTTGATTCCGCCTTTATGCTTGCGGAATTTAGCCCACTCGAACACTGACAGACAAAGGTCAATCGTGGTGGAATCAAAAGCATAGACATGACCGTCAAGCTCAAAGATTCTTTCGATTCTACGCTTGCGCGCTTCGGCTATCATGAAGGTTGCATATTCCTGGAAGATGCGATAGTCACGTTGCTCGTTAGCCTTGCTAAGATTGCTTCGTGTTACGGACTTGCCGATTCCCAGATGATAGAGTTTTCCGGTGTGAGCCTCCAGTGACACGATGAGGTCTCTTAAACTCTCACGGTTGGAAAGTTGACCGAACATCATCGTAAGCAACTGATTCCAACAGGTATAGCTTTTAATGTATTTGTTGCCTTCATACTTCTTGACGATACGCAAGAACTTGAACTCATCAAGAAATGTGACTAATTGAGAAAAAACATATTTGTCTTTATTCATAACAGTCTGATTCAGACTGCAAAAGTAATTTCAAATCGTTGCGCACCAAATACCATTACAACAAACTGAATTTCAACAATTTCAAAGAACGACTATGATTTTTTAGTGGACACTAATGATATGTTTTTTAAAAAGGCAAGGAGAGAATGCCTGTTTAAACGGTATCTCTCCTCACTGACAGTATTATTTCAATAGAAAAGATTATGGTCTATAAAACCACATCAATTCTACTCTTCTGAAAGTACCATGGTATTTACGCCAAAGAATTTGGCCCATTGTACATTGTTCGGGCCCGGTTTCATTTCGATATAAACAACACCTTCGTCATTAGGCTCAATACCCTTAATCTCTACCGTTCTATCGAAATTATCGTCATTAACCAAATAAGCAACGCCATCGTTCTTTCCGATTACATGGAACTCGGTTTCAGTTCCACGGTCATTGATGTGAGCATAGAAACTGAACGTATATTTTGTTCCTTGAGAGAGACCTGTCACCTTAAATCCACTGAGCGGAATAGCAATACCGTCGCTGAAAAACATATCCTCAGAAGCTGTTTTTGGAAGACCCAAATTATTATTCAAACCGCGAGCCAATTCTCCGGAAAACGGTTTGTCCACCTCGATGCCGAAAGTAGTAGGACGACCTCTATGGTCGAGCATATTTACCAATCCGGGGGCTCTGGGATTCCTATAGTTGTTAAACGGAGCCGGAGAATCAATGACACCAAAGTCAATGTAACACGTCTTAGGAGTCTTGGTAACAGTCAAGTCGCTAAAGTAGCACAACTTGCCATCAGCCGTTTCTACCTTGATGACCGTTTTTCCAACAGCAACAGGTGTAATTACAGCTGCATTATTTTCCACACCTTCAATGGTAGCCACATCGGAGTTGAGGACACTCCACTTCAACTGATAGGAATCGCCTGCCAGGTCATCAACAGAAGCGGTAACTGTGGCAGTTTCGTCAATCTCCAAATAAACCGATGATTGGTCAATACGTACAAACTTACGATTGGACAAGTCCACACTGTTATCATCCGAACAGGATGTCAATGCAGCAAATGCCAATGTCATCGCACTAAAAATGAATTTTATTGATTTCATACTTGTTCTCTAATTATTTATTAATATCCGGGAGCTTGTCTCAAATTGGGGTTGATGTCCATCTGAGCCTGCGGAACGGGCCATAAATACATTCTTTTGTTGAAGGTACGGCTCTTGTAGTAAGTTCTCTTATAAAAAGCCTTCGGATTGTTCACATCATCGCTCTTCTCAGAACCGTCATGATTCATACCATAAAGCTTGCCGCCCAGGTATTTGTCGGCAATCTTCCAACGACGGAGGTCATGGAAACGGATACCTTCACAATTGAACTCTACCCGACGTTCTTGCTGAATGGCGGCACGCATTTCTTCCTTACTCAGCCCTTCCTTCAAAGCGGGAATTCCGGCACGTTCACGAATCAAGTTCACATACTTATATACATCGGGAGTGGGAGCTGGCGAAGACTCGTTCAATGCTTCCGCATAGCCCAAATACGCTTCAGCCATTCTGTATAAGATACCCGGCTGATATACATACTTTCCATCTCTGGGAAGTACATCCAAAGAGATTCGCTTACGGACATTATAACCGTTCTGCGGAGAGTCGAAAGTCATATCCGTATCACGGCCTCCTTGAAGGAAGTCCACACGACGGTTATCAACTCCCAGCCATGCGCCATTATAGATGACGGAAACATAGAAGCGAGGCTCCCGGTTGCAATACATGTTGTAGGTACCTTCTTCTGTTACCGGGCTTACACCGGTTTCTTTATTGGCAAGGTTCGAAGGTCCACCGCCCGGCCACTTCGTGGTTCTATACTCTGTATTGGTAGAGAATCCGTTTTCCACATACCCCGATTCCGGGTTGATAATGGGCGAACCATCCTCGTTATATCCCAATATAGGCATTTCACCGTTCTTCATATAAAAAGCGTCCACCAGTTCCTGAGTAACACCCATAGCGGCATTTCCACCGATACCTTTCGGCAGATGATGAGCCTGCCAGTAGTTCAGGTCCACATTTTCGGGCGTCCGAAAAGAATCTCCTTGTTGCCTTCTGAGAAGCGTTTCAACGACATGTTGTAGTAAGACATGAAGGGGTCGATACTTCCATCCACATTATACTCATAGTACAGCTTATGTCCGGCCGCTTCGGCTGCCTTTATCAAGTCGAGATGAGCTTTGGCAGCCTTTTCCCATCTTTCCGGCTTGGCTTCGGCATCAAAGAGGAATTCTCCTTCCGAATTCTTCCAGTCCTTGAGATCCGGATTGCCGTTGAACAATGGACTTGCGGCAAATAACAGTGTTTTGGCACGTATTGCCAAAGCCATGATAGAGGTAGCCCTGCCCCAATCGGTATTATTGGGATAGACAGCGGGCAAATGCTCTGACACTTCCAGCAGCTCTTTGTCAATCCAATCTACCACTTCGGCATAGGGTCTTTGGGGAGTCATCATCTCCGATTCGGGCGCATCGACGGAAACAAGCACACCGGGAGTAAACGGTATGGCACCATACAACTCAATCATCAAAGAGTAATAGTAGGCTATCAGGAAACGGACTTCGTACTTCATCTGGTTGACATAAGATTCCTTCAGGTCTTTTCCGGAAGTACTTTTGCCTCTTGCAAGAAGATAAGGCCGGAACGTATGCGCTTGTGTAATTCTACCCAATAATAGGGTCCCATGTTGAGATAGGACTCCAGTTTCCGGTGGTGTAGGCATACACATTGCTCCATCCATACGGCGACCAATCTTGGGGAATAGTGATATCATCGCCCATAATGTTATAACCTTGTGCCTTGAAATACCCCACATGGGGCTGGGAATGGATGAATAAACACCTGCCAACCAGTCCTCAGTCCTTATCTTGTCCGTGAAAATCATCTCCATGGTAAGCTGGTCGTCGGGAGCCTTGTCCAAGAAATCGTTGCAACTCGTTGTCAATGCCAGGGTGCACGACAATAAGACAGCTTTGCTATAGATTTATATTTTTCATTTTCTTCGTATCTTAATTAATTGTTGAAATTGATGCTAAAACCCACTGATACAGATTTCATCTGTGGGTATCTCAATCCATCGGTAGTTTCCAGTTCGGGGTCCCAAAGCTTGAAGTTGGAGAACGTCAGCAGATTGGTTCCTCTTGCAAACAAACGGCAGCCGCGGATGCCAATTTTGGTAGTCCAACGTTGCGGAAGGGTATATCCAAGTTCCAGATTCTTCAAGCGCAGGAAACTCATGTCACGCAACCACCATGTGGAAGCTTGTTCATTGTTTGCCACAGCCTTGTCTCCCATACGGGGCCAGAATACATCTTGCCTCGGATTTTCGTGTCCAACGGTCGTCAATGTTCGAATAGATGTTACCAGCACCTAAGGAAGAACCCGGCAACCAGGTCTCCGCCCAAGAGCTGGTAGGTTTTACCTGTTCCTTGGAAGAATACTCCCAAATCGAACGACTTATAGCTTACTGTAGCTCCAAAACCATAGACAATCTCGGGAATACGTGTACCACCAATGGCTGTTTTATCTACTGCGGTCACTTCACCATCCCCGTTCAAATCTTTGTATTTAATGTCACCGGGACGTAGGTTACTCATATCACTGAACTTCTGTGCCGGAATTCCTTCCTTAAGCATACCGTTTTCATCGAAATCATCTTCCGTAAAGAGCCTTTCGGCTATCAAGCCAAACAATTGCCCTATAGGCTTACCGGTTTGCGAACGGTATGTACCCAAGATGGCGGCAGGTTCGTCTATTTCCACAACCTTATTGTGTGCGTAGGTATAGTTTGCCATAGCGGAAATGGCCCAATCGCTATTGAACTTATGGTTGACATTCAAAGACACATCAAATCCCTGATTCTCGACCTTGCCATAATTGGCCCAAACAGGGCGGTTGAATCCGGCAGAACCAGGCACATTCTTACGCTGCATGAAGATGTCATCGCGCTTTTCCTTGAACACATCCACTACGAGGTTCACGCTACCATTCCATAGACCTAAGTCGATACCGGCATTCATCTTGGTCACGGTTTCCCATGTCAAGTTGTTCACACCGATTTCGCCTTCCGAACGTCCAAGGCGATAGATTTCCGCATCTGTACCCCATCTGTACGAACCGGTATTGACAATGGTAGAAATATAGGCGAAACGTCTGTTACCACCAATGTTACTGTTACCGGCCTTACCCCAAGTAGCTCTCAGCTTCAAGTTGGAGATGACATCGGAAACCGGCTCCATGAATTTCTCGGAAGATACAATCCATCCCAACGCCACGGCGGGAAGAAGCCGAAGCGCTTGCCTTTGGCAAAGTTCTCGGAGCCGTTGTAACCGAAGTTCAGCTCGGCAACATAGCGGCTGTCGTAAGTATAAGAGAATCTTCCGGCTATGCCTTGGGTACGATAGGGAAGCGCATCACCATTGTCATACTCCTTCTGGTTGTAGAGGAACATGGCGTTCACATCGTGCACTTTGCCGAAAATGCGGTTGTACGAGAACATTCCTTCCAGATAGATGGACTGGTCGCCCCATTCAGCTCCTTTTGCATAGCCCAGGAACTCTTGTCCGGTGGTCTGCACATCAGTGATGATGTTGCCCTCTGCATCGCGTGCGGTGGCGGGATTGTAGTAATAGGGGTTCTTGGAACGTGTTACGGAAGTTGCCGAGAACTTGTCGAAAGAGAAGGTTCCTTTGAACTTCAATCCCGGTGTAACGAACTTCAAATCTTGTTCCAACGATACTAAGGATTCAATCTTATTATGATTTAGTTTTCGTATCCACGCTGCGTGGCCCACGCCCAAGGGTTCTCCTTGTACATCACACGTGGAATGCGCCCATCGGCATAGATAGCCGGATGCACGTAGGGAGGTACACGCATGGCTTGATAGAAAATGCCCTGGTTGGTTTCCGTGTCTCCCGGAGGAGCGTTACGAGTTTGCAGGAATACGCCCACATTGGCGCGGAACAAAGTGGTGGGAGTCACATTCACATCTACATTGGAACGCACCGTATATCGGCTCACCTTCAGGGAAGAGTCCCACTCCTGGTTTTGTCGCGTTCAATGATACCGTTCTCATTGTAATATCCTGCCACCAACGCATAACGAAGAATGTCCGTACCACCGTTGACACTAACGTTCGCCTTTGTGTTGTCTGCATGGTCTTTGGAGATAACATCCCACCAATTCACATCGGGATAGAGTTCCGGGTCGGTCTGGTTCTTGTAGTTCAGCAGGGTGGCTTCGCTTACAAACGGGTTTCTACCCTGCTCGGCATACATTTCGTTAATCAGTTCCAGATACTTCACACTGCCGATGTAGTCGGGTATCTTGATGGGTTGCGTAAAGGAGTGTTCGAAGCGGACGTTCACCTGCGGCTTCCAATCTTGCCGCGCTTGGTCTCAATCATCACTACACCATTGGCACCGCGCACACCATAGACGGCACTGGCGGCAGCATCCTTCAACACGGAAAGGAGGCGATTTCTTCAGGGTCGATGTCGTGGAGCGAACGCTCGACGCCGTCCACCAATACCAGCGGATTGGTATTGCCAGTAAAGCTACTGATACCACGAATCCAGAAGTCGGAGTTATTGAACCAAGGGTCACCGCTACGCTGAACCGCAATCACACCGGGAACCATACCCGCCAAGTTGTTACTAAGCGAACGGCTGGGAGCCGCGGCAAGTTTGGCCGGCTCTATATTGGTAATGGAGCCGACCACAGAAGCTTTCTTCTGCGTTCCGAAGCCCACTACCACCACTTCGTCAAGGGCTGCCACATCTTCTTCCAAAGCTACATCAAGCACTCCTTTGAGCCTACCGCTACCACTTTATCCTTAAAGCCAATATAAGAGAATTTTAATGACGGCTTATTACCTTTCAACGTAATCGTATACGTACCGTTGATGTCCGTCACCACACCATTAGAAGGGTCTGCCGCCTCCGTCACATTCACACCGATGAGTAACTCACCTTGTGCATCCATCACACGTCCGGTCACCTTCTTAGGCGACTGGGCAAATGCCGAGATACTGATGCACAACAGTAGCATCAGCATCCAGCCCGCAAATTGCTTTTGGGAATATTCTTCATTTCGTACCTTTATTAATGATTTATTGAATTTGCTGCTCCGTAGAACTATTTTTCCATAGTCGTGCCAATATAGTGGCACAGTTTTGCCAATATAGAGACACAGTTTTGCCAATATAATGGCAAAACCCCGGATATAAATATCAGCCTATGAACGTATAAAAAGAGCGTTACAAAAGTTTACTCGTTGCCCCACAGAGTGGCTTTGTTACCCTTGGACTTACGCCAGGCATCCCGCCAACGATGTATATCAACATGGTTGATGAAAGGTTTCGGAGCACGCTGTGCCTTTGTAGGAGCTTCGGAAGAGCCACAGCCGAATCTTGGTACCAATAAGCCACGGTAGACAAATCCAACGTCAAGTTGTTGTTGGAGCCATGTTCGATGGTTCCCTTCAGGCTCTTTTCAAAGAAAATGGGATCTTCAATGAAGAATCGGTAAACGTGGGTACGACCCAGCCAGCCTATATCATTGTTCACACGGGGATAACCGAAGTAAGGATGCGAGAAGGCTTCTTTAGGACACCAGGCCGTATTGAAGAAGTCTTCCGTACCTGTACCTATCAGCGAGGGAACCTTTTCTCCATCAATGAACCACATGTCGTCACCTTCGCCATACCACATGGGAGTGGGACAATGCACATAGTAATTGATACCTACAAAGTGTCCCTTGCCTTGGGTTTCCATGAACACATAGTTGCGTTCGCCGGTGGTGTTCGGCTTCTGGGCACCGGTAACTCCCCACTCCGTCTCGCCTTCGGGAAGTGCTTCAGTCAGGTTGTGGTTATACCAGGCATGAAAGCGGCCCATGTCCTTGGAAGCTTCGCCATCTCCAGATAATCCACGTAGAAGTAGAAAGCATCTATGTTGCGGTCGCTCTGGTTCTCAATTTCAATGCGTGCGCCCTTCTCGAAAGGCATAGCGAAATAGCACGACAGACCGGTACCGTTTTCAGGACCGGCCGAAAGAGGCAAGGATGCGTAGTTGTATCTCTCATCCCAGCCTTGTCCGAAGAAAGGGCCGATGGGAGACTCTACCGAAGGATAATCGTTGCCGTCCCAATACATGCGAATGATAATGTCGTTTCTGCTCAAAGTGGGAGGTGGAGGCGCAATCGTCACCCAAATGTGGTTGATGACTCCCATTCCCTTGATGTCTGCAATGATGCGTTTCTCACCTGGTTTGAAGGGCTCCAAGTGATCTCTGTTACCTCCGGTAGGATCTGTACTGGAGATTCTTTTGTTTTTACACCCGACTTCAACTTTGCCAAGTCAAACATTTCGTTCGTCATGTTCGACTGTGCAAAACAGTAGGAAAGTACAATCCCAGAACAAGGGAGAGTAACAAACTGAATTTTGTAATTCTTCTCATAAATTTTTGTTTACATTGATTAATTAGATGATTAATATTCCAATAAATATGGTTTCTCATTGAATGTTTTCCACAGCAATTCTCCAAACAATGTATTGGCCCATGCAAACCAGCTCCTTGTGAATTTCTTGGGGTCATCCTTGTGGAATGACTCGTGCATGAACCCGGTACCGGCATGCGTTTTCTGGAGCATCTGGATACATTGCTGTAACTCTTTATCGTCTTGAGCAGTCAGGGCTTTCATTATCAGGCTCATCGGCCATATCATGTCCGTACCAATATGATGTCCTCCTATCCCTTCAAAATAAGAACCTTTAAAGAAATAAGGATTGTATTCCGACCACACGAATCTTCTGGTATTGGCATAAATTGCATCATCACTATCAACACCACCCAGATAGGGTAACGCCAGCAGATTAGGGACGTTGGCATCATCACTAAGATAAGCCGATCCAAAGCCATCTATTTCAAAAGCATAGATTTTACCGAACTTCGGATGATTCACCACGGCATAAGTCTGCAAAGCATTATAAACTTCTTTACTCAACGCCAACAGTTCATCAGCCAGTACATTGTCTTTGGTTATCTTTTGAACCATTTCGAAGCCTGCCTCAAACTGGCCACCGCAAAGAAATTGGACGGGACGAGAAAAGGAAAGATAGTGGCATCATCACTAGGCCTGAAAGTAGAGCAAATCAATCCGACCGGATTTACTTTATAGCCCACTCCACCCATAGGAACAGCATCTATAGCCCATTCCGAAGTTCTGCGAAAGCTATAAGGCCCGTTACCATGTTTTCTCTGCTGTTCCTTGCAGACCCTTAAAACGGTTTCTATCGCCTTCTTCCATTGCGCATCGAAAGGAGAAGCATCATTTGTCTTTTTCCAGTATCCATATGCCAGGCGAATGGGATAGCAAAGCGAATCCAACTCGTATTTACGCTCATGAATACCCGGTTTCATCTCCGTATGGTCGCTGTTCCATCTTGTATACTTCGTATCATCATCATAAAAGGCATTGGCATACGGATCCTTCAATATAAAGGAGGTCTGCTTATTGATAACGCCAATTATCAGTCTTTGCAGGTTTTATCTTCAGACATGAAATCCAAATACGGATATACTTGGGCAGAACTATCCCTTAACCACATGGCATCAATATCACCGGTAATCACATATGTATCCGGTCGGCCATCCTTTTCTGAATAAAAACGGTTGTGTCCAACGTATTCGGAAAACAATTCCCAAACAGCCAGCCCAGTTCTTCATTCTTGACCTTCTGTTTAAAAGTAGTAATGGCCTTTTCAATGGCAGGACTTTTGAAGTTCCTTTCCGATATAGGCTTCCTTACTGTTGGAAACGACGAAAAAGAGGTAGCTGTCGAAGCTACGCCTGAATTCGCAAACATCAAGTTTTTATTCAGCGCATATCCTGCCCCAAAAGGCCCACTCTCTTTATAAAATTTCTTCTGTTCATGTTATAAATCCATTGATTAAAAATATTATCCTGGAACAATCTTCTTATCCTAACAAACTAACAACTGATTGAAATACAATTTCAACTGATAAACATCACCCTTATAACCTTCTGATATGTAATAGCGCTCCTCCATCCTTTGCCAGATTCAGTTCAATGATATCCTTCCTTGTAACTTTCCGTACCTGTCTGTCCAGATTGTTTGGATTCCGCTCCACATCCTCCGCATCGGTATAGATCGTTGCCTGGTAGTCCCCTCACTAAGGAAGTCCAATTCCAATTTCAGATCCTTTCCGTACCGTTGTTCAGCGAGCCCACCCACCAGTCCGAACCGCTCCTGCGGGCCACCGTGACATGCTCATTCATCCTTGCCAGCGGAACTCTTATCTCATCCCACGTTCCCGGCACGGTACGGAGCACCTCGAACCCCGGTTGACCTTCATAAGCCTTTGGCGTATCGCACAACGAGGTGAGATGGTTTTCCAAAACCACATACATGGCCAACATATGGCAGCGTGTGCTCATTACATGAGGATTTACATACTGTATCTTGAACTCCGAGCGCGGCAGTGCCCTGAACCCTCCCAGGTGATAGTCCGTCGCTCCCGCCAGCATCCTGGTGAAGGGTATCGCAATGTCATGGTCCGCATTCACCAGCGTGTCCCATTTGCATACTTCATAGTTGAGTGTCCCTCCCGTGTGAATTCATTCGGATACGTCCTTACCAGTCCGGAAGGCTTGCTCGACCCATGGAACTGTATGAAGAGCCTGTGTCTTGCCGCACATTCCAGTATCTCTTCTTGGATACGTATCATCTCTTGGTCATTGCGGTCCATGAAGTCCACCATGAGTCCCCTGACCCCCATTCCTCATAGAGCGCAAAGGCTTCTTCGAGTTTGTCGTACAACGGTCTCCAGTGTACCCACAGATGTATGCCAACCCCTTGCTCCTTGCATATTCCACAATTCTCGGCATGTTCAGGCACGGTATCGGTTTTGTAACGTCCGCATTGGGTCCCGCCCATCCGAAATTGAAGTTGTCATCATAGTACCAAGGAGTCTCCGCATATCCGTAGATTCCATGTGCATCCAAGCCATTGCGTGCTGCAAAATCGATGTAGTACTTGTTTGTATCGAAGTTGTTCCCGGAGAGAACGTGCTGTCCGGCACGACATTCCGTTCCACCATGTGAACGTGGTCCTGCAAGGCTTAATCCATGAAGTGTCTTCAATCCTGCAGGGCTCGTTCAGGCTTGTTAGTATATTCGTCTCCAGCAATCCTCCCACCCGGTCTGCAACGGAGATTACGCGCCACGGGGTACGGTGTGGGAAGTTGTCTATCTCGACCTTTATCTTCTCCTGCCCCAGTTTTGGCGGAGCTTTCCAGTCAGCCCACCCTTCTCCTTCATCAGGTACATCCCGCATAGTCCCGTATGGCCGCTTCGGTTATGGCCACTGCCACCCCGTTGTCGAACTCGAATGTGGCGGGCATCTCTATCAGCCTTTTCCTTGCCACCTTGTCATATCTTACATGACTGTATACCCTTCGTGTGTATTCACATACCGGGCAGGTACATGAGCAACGCCATCGGGTTTCCTTGCAAGTTGAACTGTGTCCTTTCATCATACATCACGTATGAATCCCATGCTTTCTGTTCCGGAAATTCATATCTGAATGCTATCCCGTCATCGAATGCCCTTACAACCAGGTTTATCAGACGGCCGGAATCTGACGGTTCCTGCATGGGAACGGTCATTTCATTGCAACGGCTACGTACACTACTTGTCTTGCCGACAATGAGCTTGTATGTCTCATCAATCTTTTACGCTGCACCTTTCCTGCTTTAAGATTCCTTCCGAACTCTCCGCTATCAAAGCTGAAACCAAGCAAAGAATTTGTTATAAGAGGCTGCTTCCTATAGTCGATGTCATATGAAACACTCTCCGACGTCACTTTCAGAGAAAATCTAAGTTTTCCGTCAGGAGACGATACAGACATTCTCTGCTGTGCAGAAACAGCCATAAAGCAAAATAGTGCAACACACAAAACAAAAGTTTCTTCTTCTCTGTCATCTTAATCTGTCTTTGATTGTACATCCTATCCTAATTGACCTCAATCCACAATCTTGCCCGAAACATTATAGCGTTTCACATCAATGTTGCCATAAACCACATTCAACACAGGCTTTCCTGCTTTCCATTCAATGGTTCCGAAACCGGTATCAGTACTGATGAAACTTTTGAAATCACCAATCTTAGAATTGATGTACATGGTTTTGTCAACAGCATCATACCGCACTCCTGTAAGCCCCTGCAACATTCCATAGCTTGCCATGGCACGTGCATACCAATGCCCGCACTCTATCTCATTGAATGGGTTTCTTACTCTTCCATCATATCTCTCACGGCATTCACGGACAATATCCAAGCCCTTTTCCACCTCACCTTTCATCATCAAATGACTGGCAACCTGATATTCGATACCGGTCCAGACTTCATTGCTGTATACAAAGGCAGTGACAGCATACCACCCTTCGGCCATGTGCAAAGCAATAATCCACCATCCTTACCACAAGCATACACCGGTCTTTGAGGATTGAAATGGTCTATCAAGTCATGTTTCAGATTGTATTTGTGTACGGCCACCAGATGGCTCCTGACCTTTTCATTGTCCAGCACTTCATCCAGTCCGCATACGGAAGCCATCCACATCCCTAAAATTCCATCGGACAGACAACCGGTACCGTATTGGTATTTTGGCCCTTCTTCCTTCAGCAATTTCAGGGCCTCTTCGGAATAACTTCCCCGAAAGACATTACATCAACCGGATTGGGAGCCTGAAGCCCTTCCCACTGAATTTTCTGTATGAAATATTCTCCATCGAAGAGTGCAGTTTCCATGTATTTCTTGCCTTTTGACAGCAGGGCCGTATATTCCTTAACGGGTTGCTTCAGCTCCTTGCCCATCTCTATAAACGCAGTCAAAGCTCCCAAATAGAAACTTGTACACATGCCGTCCGGTCCCCAGAACTCGATGTCATAAGTATTGTGGTGCGGCTCTTCAAGATAGCCCTTATGCAAGGGGTCCCATGTACGGATGCAATAGTCAAGACTCTTTTCACTGCCGGGAAAAGGTCTTTCATCCACTGTGTATCCCCACTGATACGCCATTCACGGTAAACTTTCATAATCCCACCCAACTGTCCGTCGGCAGCAGCATGGAAGTTGTGAGGCGGTGCCGAAATAGGCAAGTTGACTCTAAAATTCTGGTGTCCTTCCGTATTCTGGCTTACCCTGAATTCCGTTTCACGCAAGGTTCTTTCAAAGACGGGAACAAATGGGGCAAAGCCTGTGCATAGTTCCACACATGCGTACAACTTCCGTGACAAGAGCCAAAAGAATCCTGACATCCTTCCCAAGCCCAAAATCTTCCATCCCATTGACGTAATACCGTAGGAGATTTCAATATAGTTAAATTAGCAGCAACAGCCTCCAGTACTTCTGCCGGCAAAGAGGAACTATAGAATGCATCACTGAACAGCCGGCTGTTCTTTTCCAGCATCGCCTGGTTTGCATCCCAATAGCCGATAACCTCATTCAAACTCTTGAAGCGCTCCGAGTACCAAGGTCTGTAGGTAGCTTCGACATCTCCTTCATCTGCCAGGAATTGTTTTCTTCTTCAGAAGAATCCACAACCTGCCAATCTCCCCAACTGTTATTTTCAAAATCGGCAAGTAAGGTGGATGTAGAAGACAAGTTGTAAATATCTTCATTCCTATTGTCTGTCAACACAAACTGGTCGGCCAGAATATGTCCCCACGGGTAAACATCCAAATCAATGACTTTCACAAAAGCCTTCTTTCCTTGATAAGGTTTCAAATCCCATACGGTTTCACTCAGAGTCTCCGTCTGATTTCCGACCGCCGTCTCTACAATCTTTCCGTCTACTACAAGATTTACAGAAGTACGGTCAGCCTGACTGCCTCCACCTACCAGAAACTTCAGATATCTTTTCCCAATATTGAACTCAGGAGACTGAATAATACCCGTCAGTCCATCTCCACCCTATCGAACGAGTTCAGCAACTGCTTGCCGACAAAGCCGCTCACAGGTTGCTGACCGGAAGCCGTTCCCTTGCAGGGCATTCCGTAAATGCCTGTCCTACCTTTCTGGCACCACCGATAGAAAGGTTTGAATCGGGCAGATACCAGCAGAAGTTTACCTTGACTGTTTTGTCTCTCCCGGCTGCAACGTCAGCGGAACATAAACAGATGCTCCCGGAGCAACACCCTTAACCGGCTGCTTATCAGCAATCCGCCCATAGCGAATATTATCCCAAACCACAGTCTGCGGATCGAACCAGGCACCACGGAACCAACAATGGTCTACAACAGCAGCAGCATTGTCCACATAAATAGCTAGCCCACTGTTGTTCTGATCGGATTCTAAAACAAACCCGTTCTTTACCCCTCGGATAGTACCCTGACCATCTATGAAATTTTTGGTATTATAAGAAAATACCGTCTCGATAGCCTTACCGGAAGTATTTGTAAATTGATATTCCAGTACTCCAACCGGCAAACTGGAATTGTCCGCATCCGTCGGAATGAAAGGACTCAACCCGTAATCTTTGCAGCCAAAGGCATATCCTTGTCTTTCAAATCTACAGTTGCAAAGGGAAACGTGCCTGGAATACCGCCTCTTCAAAGCGTGGAAGACCGTACGTCTTGTCTCCCTACCTAAACCACTCTGTGCAGGACCAAATAACTTCCAAGTCGGAACCTGCCCTTCCAATACCTTTGCTCCGTTCTCAACCCCTTTACATAAATCGCAGCAAAGGTATACGGCTCATTCATCACATCAGGATGGTGTCTGAGAGACACATGCGAAATGGCACCGGTTCCCCAAACAGAACATTCCGGCGCCGATTCCCCTATAGGAAATGCAATCTTATCCAGATATTCCTTTTGATACTTACCGTTAAACTCCCGCCCTTCACTGTTCTGGGACATTGCTTTACCCGGAAACAGTATAGCCACATTAAATAGGGCCAATAAGGTTAAAGTTGATCTTACCATAGTTGAATTATTAATGTTAACGAATCATTATTCTATTTTTCCAAATTTATCAAGGATGCGGTTGTACGCTTCAGCCGCTGCTCCATTTCCCCAATCATAGATTGTAAACTCACCCATACCTTCACCTGCCGGATTTGTACGGCCGCCATGCCCGTAATTTTCCATCATGAATCCATAATCCTCTGAAGCAAAGAACGGATGAACTTTTCCCATTGCTGTTTGGTTTGAGGATTTTCAGTACAATACATCATTACAAAGATGCCTTAAGTGCAGCATATCCCCGTTCTATATACTCTGGCTTATCAAGAAGTTTTCCATATTGAATGATGAGTTCGGAAAAAGACTTTCGCGTGAATCATTCCATTCACCATCGGCATTCAACACACCAAAACCACCCAATACATTTACATACATGTATGGCGGCTGCCACGATGCTTGGGTCATCAGCAATTCATCAAGTGTACGCTGTCCATAATCAAGATATTCTTTATTTGAGGTAAGACGATAGCACTCCAGTAAGGCTTCAGCTGTCCAGAACATTGAAAAATTATTCTGTTTATGCATATTGTTCCGCAAAACTTTTTACCTACCAAGTTATCCGAACCGTAACGAGAACAAGACCAATAGGTTTCAAAGTCTTCCCACTTCCCAACCGGGATAATTTCATGGATAACTGCATTCATAGCTCTAAATGCTGTCCGTTTATACTCTTCCTTATGTGTAAGCTCATACAGTTTAAGTAAAAAGTAACTGATAAAGATGTTTCAGGAGAAGCATTCAAATGGTTCATCGGCTGCATTGTCTTTAAGTCAAGCCAGCCAGGGAAAAACCATTTTCATACTGTATTCCAAGTAAAGCCATCGCATAATCTTCTGCATAAGCCAAAGACGGGCATCTTTTTCTAATTCATCATACCACCGAAGCATCAACAATGCTGTCCAACTCATATCAAGAATATGATACGGAGATTCTTTCGGATTCCAGGTATAAGGATTTCTGTTGGAATTTCCCCAATAATAGGTATTCCACCCTTGCTCCGATTATACTTTTACCATCAATCTCTACTTCATGCATTTCCGTACCGATAAGTCCATAGAAAAACCATTCCTCTGCGGAAATGACAGAGCCAGTTCTTTTGTCAAATTTGCTTTTGCAAGAAGCTCCCTATTACCGGTTCTTCTTGCATATCGATATAATCCACTTGCAGAACGCAATGAACTGAACCATGCCTGATTCCAGATAGAACGAAATTCACGTTCATTAATCTCTCCCGGATAATTAGGACTTTGAGTAACATTCACAATGAATACGGGAGCACCCACTTTTCCCATCTAACTCAAATTGCTGCCACACATTTTCTGACCATGAATTAAAAGCCCAATTATAAGTATGTTTCACATACGTTTCTAGGTTTTCCTTCACCGGATTACCTTTCTCATATGCAGCATGCCCCATCGACTCCACATAAATTCTAACGGCTTCTTAAAAGGATTCCGCAATACTTCCTTGCTATCAGAATACATCAAATAAAAGCCTATTTCAATATCTCCTTTTGGGTAAGTAGTTTCTTGATCACGCTCAAACAGAACGTGTTCGGATACATGGTTATTACACATTCCGAGAATAAGTGTATTAGAGGATGCGTCCATATCCATATACCATCGTACAGGAGTCCCCTTCTGCATAATATCCAAATCGGGGATAAGAATAAGAGTTTGATGATCGTCTGCTACGATAAGGGCAGGAGAACGGAATACATGTTGATCGATGACATTTCTATCAGTAGGAGTAAGATGTGGCGCCCAATGGAATGAAGGTAAAAAATCCGGCTTTACCGCTATACGCCAATCACCTTGTTGAACAGAGTTTTTAAGCGAAAAGAAAGGTTTATGTACAAAGTGTTGTTATCTATCACTTTCACATGGCTTTTCTCTCTCAATTCCTAATAAATCATACTGTATAATATCAATAGCTTTACTAAAATTCTTCGGAAAAACACCCTTATTCAACTCAATTCTCTTGTGCATCCCAATGCTCTTGAGCAAAGATGCCTATGTTGGACATTATCATCCAAACAAAAGTTATAATTAATGTGCGTGTGTTCATGATATTATATTTATCAATATAATTAAAACTCTCCCATATCAGCCAATTCAGCCTTCATTAAAAACATTATAAGGCATCCACATTGACATCGTAAAATATAAATTATCACCAGTTACCGACAACGGATGAATGTAAGAACCATACAATTGGGCATACTCTCTACCATTAGCAAGCTCATAGGGTTCACTCCATGGGCCAGTTATGTCTTCTGCCGTACGCATAGTTATATTATATCTATCTGCATTGAAATAAGCAATTATCCATTTCTTATGTGTCTCGTTATATATAAAGAAAGTTCACCAACCTTATCTTCTATTAATACTGTTGCCTCATTTTCATTGCCTTTTATCCATTGATTAGTAGAAGCATTCCAATATTCATAAGCTGTCTTATTCTCAATATCTGTTTCATGAAATCGTGCTAATTTAGCATTGCTATCCCTCCCCGTTTGAGTACCTATCATATAAACATATCCATCTTTCTTAAAGTACCCTACCTGACCAAAAACTATAAGATGAGAAGGTTATATCTTTACATTTAGCCCATGTCAAACCATTATCAGCCGACTTATATATTCCCGAATAATTTGTAATCCATCCCGTCCAATTTCTCATATTAAAATAATGCACATAATCTATTCCATTAGCACGAATAGCAGCTGTTGGGATAGAAGTCCAATCACCATTACCTGACGAATCTTTTCCCCATATACTATCTCGCGGGCATACCCTTTATCATCAGTAGCCATATTGCTGAATGACAATCCATCTTCTAAATCATTATCCTCCGAGAAAGCCAGCACATTACTACGCCAACTCCCTCCGTTAGGTCCAGGATTAGCCAGATTAGGCTTAAAGTCATACCCAAAAGTATCACCAAAGAAAATTCCATATTTTCCGGGCTGCATCTCCCAAATAATGCCAAGATCTGTTCCTCCTACATTCCATTTTGTCGCAGTATTATTAGGGTTTGGGAAGTTTTCTCCGTCCATAGAACTACCAGTTACACGAGCAGTACGACTGACGCTTCGGATAAAGAATCCCCAACGGTTATCCACATTCAAAGAAAGGTCATTCGATTTGTTTCCATCTTTATAAACTGCTACCAATATCAATCTAAAATTCTGGGGATCCGTCTTCTGAACCACATAATTAAATACATAATCTGCAGTTAACTCATTTCTATCTATTTTGACTGAATAACTATTTCCTCCACTTTTTCGAACCATCAGATAATCTATGGCATCTATATTCTTAAAATTCAGAATCGTTGAAACAACCTTCGTGTCTTTATTTGGAATCAGAAAAGTTTTCGCAGAGATAATCTCATCAACTGGTATAAAAGGCTCATTTTCCTCTTTATCCGAACAAGAAAACAACAAGAATATAGAGAAAGAAAGAACCATAAATAGAATATTTTCATAACGTCTGTTTTAAGTCAGTTTACTGTATCTATAGATGCAGTACACGGGAAGCATAGAAATACCGGACTGCATCTATAATACAGCAAACTTTAATTATTGAATGTCAATTACCTGACCTTCGGGTATATTCTGCTGGATATTCCGGTTTCTACAACTTCGTCTGTCAAGTTTCCTACCAATTTTACAACGAATCTGTACCTTTATTCGCATCGATTGCAATGCCTTCGGCAAATGTCCCTTCATTACCAATGGTTATCACATCTCTATAGATGTCATTCTCCACTTTCTGAATACTTACTTCAAGAGGCCTCAAAACTCATCAGGTATATTATCTGAATTTGCCATGTCAACTTCACTGTATTCCCTTGTACTGAATAATCAAGGTTTTCCACTTTAGGCAAAATATAATGTGTTCCTTTACTGCCTACAACATCTCTGTCGTAACAACCAGTAAACAATAAACAAGTAAATATTACCATGCATATTCTTACTATATTTTCATAATCATAATTCTAAAAGTTTAATATTAATATCCCGGATTTTGTGTATAATTACCTTTTGCCCACTTCATCTGAGCCTGTGATATGGGGAAGAATTCATCTCTACCAGCAGTAAAGCGTGCTATATTCATCCAGTCAAATCTATTTCTTTCCACTGCAAAATAAGCATTCATCGTTTTCTCCAGAGTTCCCCAACGCTGCAAGTCGAAGAAACGGCGTCCTTCACAAGCTAGTTCAAGACGGTTTTCCCATTCCATGGCCTTCCATGCAAATTCTTTGGTCCATGTACAATTCACACCAGGTTTATACAACTCACATTTGTAGTTCAGAATATAGCTTCCATCCGCAGTTTTCAGATTCTCAAGACTATTGGCGGCACGCTGACGAATTTTATTAATCAAAGGCAAAGCTTCATCTTGTCTGTCCAATTGAATTAGGACTTCTGCTTTCCATAGTATCACTTCATCATATCTGATTAATCTCTTGTTCATAGAGTTAAACTGCCAACCATCGTACAGCAAACAGTCACAATTAGGATGCGGTAATTCCTTCACAGATTTCAAATAACCATACTCAACACCATTACGAATACCACGAGCCTCAAAATCAAATAAGGGTCATACTTCCAAGGCTGTCCGGGTGCACATATCGTATGACTGAAACGAGGGTCGAAAGTGTAGCGGTCGAAGAAAGCCTTATTACCGGCATCTACAAGTGTAATATCATCCGAACCATCGGCTTTCTTTATGTAATCACCATAGCAATCATCATTATAGGTATCAAACAACGGTAATCCATTTTCACCAGTCTTGAAAGCATTACCCATTGTATAGCTTGCATGATGGAAACCACAACACTGAAAACCTCCCCAATTCCACGGATGATTCAGTCCTTCACTTCTATTGATTTTACCCCAGTAGAACTATTATCATTGATAGAATACTGAATCTCCCAAATGGATTCTTTCGTATTGTTATCAGACTCAATCATGAAATTCTCACCAAAATTGCTACATAAGTCCAAAGCTTTACCTTCTTGTTCCGTCAACTTGTTCAGATAAATCAAAGCTTCATTCAGCCGTTCTTTGTTTACATTAATCACCTGATGTCTCTCATCTTGCTCATAAGCCATAAACATCAATGTCCTTGCAACCATTGCCGTTGCCGCATTCTTAGTGATTCTTCCTTTATCTATCTGTACTTCCGGAAGGTATGACTCTGCATCCTTGAAATCCTTGAGGATTCTCTCCCACAAATACTGGTCATTCGGATAGTTCTTGTCCCTATTCGGTACAGCTTCAAAATCGGCAGAAGTACCCGTTATGGTTTCATCCATGTAAGGCATATATTTGAAAAACTCCTTCAGTCTGAAATGAGTAAATCCGCGAAGAAACAGCATTTCACCCATTCGACTATTCTTCACTGGAAAATCGTCTTCGGAAATGGGCTGCATTTTTGGATTGCAGTATTGCATCTCTGGATAACCTGATAAGAAACATACCAAGGGAAATCAATAGGCCAGCCGTTAGAGTCAAATTCACAAAGGTTTCCATATATCCCCATCCGTCGCCGCCGTCCCAGACACCGCCACCGCCTTTATAAGAGTCGTCAGAACGAAGAGAACCCGACCACCAAGGTGAGAATGGTGAATCCCAAGACGGAATATCTGTCATTCTTGCATAAGCAGCTGTTACAAAACCTTCCATATCACTTGGCTTGACAAGCAGGTTCTCATCCAAACCTGCTTCGGATTTATGTAGGAAGTCCTCACATCCGGTCATACCGAATGCTGCGGTTAAGATTAATAATGATGATATAAACTTTTCATTGTGTTTTTCTAATTAAAATGTAACATTAAGCCCGAAAGTCATTGTAAACGGGGTCAAATATCCATAGCCGGACATTTCCGGATCAAAACTTGTAAATTGGTCACCTCCCAGAATTTCTTCAAGGTAAAGACGTTTCTTGCAGAAGCGTATACTCTCAGATTCTTCATCATCATCTTATTGGTGACTTTAGCAGGAAAAGTATAACCCAATTCTATATTTCTCAACTTCAAGTAAGAACCGTCTTCTATATAATAAGTAGACATTCTCTGTTCATTATTGGTCATCACATTTGTCATAGCCGGAATATCCGAATCTGGATTGTCGAACGACCAGGCATCCAATAATCTGGTCGGATGATTTTTCCGACAGGAACGGAACCTGATATATGCCAGAAATCACTCTGACGTTTCCAATCATTACTTACCTGATTGCCGAATACACCTTGGAAGAACATATTCAAATCAAAATTACGATACCTGAAATCGAAAGTGATTCCTCCAAAGAAATCCGGATCGGCTGTACCGATATATGTCCTGTCGGTCAATTCATCCACGCGACCATCACCATCCAAATCCTTATAACGAATTCGGCCAACAGCTTTTCCGGGTTGTTCGGCATGGTTATCCACTTCTTCTTGTGTCTTGAAAATTCCATCAGCCACAAGACCATAAAACACATTGGGAGACCTACCGATCACGAAATCACGAACGCCATCTCCCGGATATTTATTAATCACGTTTTCAGGAAGTTCCGTCAATTTTGTCTTGTAAGTACCTACATTTGCAGAAATAGTATATTGGAATTCGGCGCTTGGGTCACTTCTAAAGCTAACTTCAAATTCAAGACCTCGATTGTTCATACTTGCACCATTGATCCAAGGTTCTCCCCTCTCCCATTACGGCGATATAAGGAGTCTGCACAAGAACATCCTTTGTTTTCTTGAAATAGTAGCCTAAAGAGCCCGTAAGACGTTGGTCGAAAAATCCGAAGTCAACAGCCAAATCCGTCTGCGTAGTAGTTTCCCACTTCAAGTCAGGATTACCAAGCCAGGTCCTGCTATAACCGGAATACAAGGGACCGCTCTCATTACCCTGAATGGGATAAGATGTTCCAAAATAATCTGTCGTAAACGGAGTGGTAGTATACCCTCTCGGAAGGCCTTGCACACTTCCGTTCGCTCCCCAGCTGGCACGCAACTTAAGGTCGGACAAGAAGTCAAAATCTTCCATAAAAGCTTCATCCTTGATTCTCCAACCGGCGGAGAAAGCGGGAAAAGTAGCATAGCGGTTATTTTCACCGAATAAAGAAGAACCGTCACGGCGAACAGTAGCGGACAACAAGTACTTTCCGTTATAAACATAATTGGCCTTGCCGAACAAAGAGAAATAAGTATACTCATCTGCCGAACTACCTAAGTTATATTTCTCTCCGGTAGTTACACCAATATGTGCAAAATCTCTATCTTCCAGATAAATGCCTTCCCTTCTTGCAGAAAACCCTTCTTGAACGAATCTGGTTGCTTCAGTACCCAATACAACATCCAAATTGTGTTTACCGGTACTCAATGTATATGACAAAGTGTTAGTCCATACATAGCTCAACGGATGTGATTGATAACTGCCCACATAATTTTCTCCATCACTGTTTCTTCCTCCTGTTTCCGACCAAACGCCATCAACAGCACGATTATAAGCATTGCCATAATCAAGGCCAAACTGGGTTCTTGCCGAAATACCTTTCCAAATATTCAAATCAAGGAAAATATTGCCGATAATCTTCACATAATTATTGATGTTATCCTTATTCATTTTCAATAATCGAACGGGATTGGTAAAATCATCAAAACCCGGAGCACCAGCCCATCCTCCATTTTCATCATATACAGGAGAAGCGGGAGGATTAATCATTGCCCACCATGTTTCACTTTGGTCTCTATACTGCAAATAAGACACAGCTAGATTTTCGCCAACTTTCAAACGATTTTTTATCAAACTATATTCTGTATTGGCACGTACCGAATATTGTCTGAAGAATGTATGTATCTGTGTACCTTCATTGTTGAAATAACCCAATGAAAACAAACTTTGATTTCTCAGAACCATTGGAAATAGTCAACTGATGATTATGGGAAACAGCGGTCTGAAAACTTCTCCCATCCAATCTGTATCACTCCCTCTTACAGTTTGGTCTGCATTAAGGAATTCCGCTACTTTAACCCCGTCCAGCACGGCCATTCCATTATCACCTCGATGCCATGTATAATCATAAGCCGAAGGCAAGGAAATAGAAGTACCATATACTCTTTCATCATAAGTTGAGCTTGGAATGCCGCTCTACCATATTGCTCGGCATTCATTAAAGCAGGTTTGTTCAATACTGTATTTATGGAAACACTACCGTTATACTCAATGCTTGTCTTACCTGCCTGACCTTTTTCGTCTGGATCAAAATAACACCACCGGAAGCCCTTGCACCATAAATAGAGGCAGACGCAGCATCTTTCAACACTTGAATAGATTCAATATCACCAGCATTTATATCACGAAGATTCAAATTCTCAGTAGGCATACCGTCCAAAACTATTAAAGGCTTAACTCCTCCCGAAAGAGAAGACAATCCACGAATCTGCACCGTAGCTCCTTCAGCAGGATTACCACCGTTTGTAGTAATATGCACACCGGCCATCTTTCCTTGCAATGACTTCATGGCATTGGCAGAAGCATTCTTCTTTAAATCACTCGCACTTGCCATTGCAACGGAACCTGTCAAATCAGCTTTCTTCTGTGTCATATAACCGGTGTATACCACAACTTCTGACAACATTGTAGCATCACTCTTCATGACAACATTCAAAAGACTCAAGCCTTTAACCGAATATTCTTCTGTTTTTGACCAATATATGAAAACCAATACCGCTTTATCAGAAGGTATTTTTATAGAGTATTTTCCATCAATATCAGTCGTGGTACCGATAGTAGTTCCTTTAACAACGACATTCACTCCAATAAGAGGTTCATTGGTTCCTTCTTCCAAAACCGTTCCTTGTATTATCCTCTCTTGTTGAATCATGTTAGAAGTATCTATGCCATATCCAGATGCTTGAATAAATTCTTTTGTCTCCGATCCGGCCACAGAAAGAGGTAGAATATCTTCTGCATAAGCTGCCAATGATAGCATTGATACCAATGCTACGAAACCATTTCTTTGAAATATTTCATAATATAAATAAAAGGTTAATAACTATTTATCTACCGTGCAGTACAATTCATCTTACCAGAAATTGTACTGCACAGCTTCTATATCTTAAACTCTCATTCTTACCATCTTGGTATTTCGAGTTCGTCCTTGTTCGGAAGACTTGGGAATCTTGCATGCGGCTCGGTCTGGTACCAGAAGGTGGTCGAGGAGATGTCCGACTTCTGGTTGTTGTAGCGTCCGTCGTGGCGCCATCCCAGGTCCTGTATGGTTACCTTCAGGTCCTTGTCGAATCGCACCGGGTCTAGTATGTGCCAGCGGTATAGCCCGAAAGCTGTCACCGCACGGTACAGCCCGTCGGGACGGATCACCTGGTGCATGCCGGCGTAAGGGTGGTGAACTCCTGGTACCGGCGCGTCTTCTGGTTCTCGAAATTGTACGAGCCGCAGAAGTAGTCCTCGGCCCCTGTCCCGCAGATGGTCGGGTATTCCTTGTCGCCGTCCATGTAGAACTTGATCCGCCTTCCCCACCAGCAGTTGTCGTTCACGCGCCATGCCATGTATGTGCCCACGTACTGTCCCTTGCCCTTCACTCCGTCGATTAATGTGTGCAGCGACCCTTGGGTCGGGTTGGAGCGGCGGAACTGCGCGTGGAAGTAGGCCTCGTCCTCGGAACTTCCGTCAGGGTGTAGTTGACCTGGTAGTACAGGCGCATCTCCTCGGCGGTGTTGATGTTTTCCAGCGTGATACGGGCTTTCTTGCGGAAAGGCATCTTCCAGTAGCAGTTGAAGGCGCTGCCCGGATTCACGCAGACGGCCAGTGAGGAGAGCTGTGCATATTCATTGTATGCGCTGCAGAAGAAGTCACCCACCGGACATTCGACGGAAGGCTCCTTCTCGTCGTCCCAGTACATTCTCAGGATGGAGAAGCGCCAGTTCCCGGTCGGTGTCATCCAGATCTGCTGGATGGCTCCCGGACCCTCGATCTCCGCAATCGTGATTGTCTCTCCCGGTTTCACGATGATGAAGGGGTTTACCTTCCAACCCTTGCCTAGGTCTTTGGCGCATGGTGGGCGTTGGCATTCCGCTGGTCCTTGTCCCTGACCGGGTCGGCCATGCCGCCCTTGCCCTTCTCACCCGTGAAGTTCTCGGGACTGATGGAACGTGTCTTCGCATCGGACAGTCTTGACAGGTTGCCCATGTTCATGTCCAGACCGTTGAACGGGTAGTTGCTTTGGGCGTAAGCACCCACGGTGACCATGCATAAGGCCGCCAAAATTAATGATTTGATTCTCATGTTTTAAATAGATTAATGGTTTGTATACTTAGTTAATGGTTTCAGCAAGTTTTGCCAGTTCAAGATATTTCTTGTATATTTTTCGTAGATGAGGGTTCTTTTCTCATCCGGCCGGTATTCAGCCTCGATGTCCGACCCCATGTGCCTTGTCGCCTCGTTGATATCCTTGTACACCTGCGGCAACTGCCGCGAACATTGCCGCTCCCAAGGCACAGGTCTGTTCCGAGCGTACCACACGGATGGGCATGTCCAGCACGTCCGCCAGCGTCTGCATCACGAAGGGCGCCTTCTTGCTGATACCTCCGATGGCATTGACCGAATCAATGCGCAGCCCCTGGCCCTTCATATGCTCCACAATACGGCGGGAACCGAAGGCGGTGGCTTCCACCAGCGCACGGAATATTTCCGGGGCGCTGGTACCCAGCGTGAGTCCCGCAACGGCACCCTTCACGTTCTGGTCCGCATCGGGGTACGGCGGCCGTTCATCCAGTCCAGGGCGACAACACCGTCCTCGGAGGGTTCCATGTCCTGGGCCTCACGGGTGAGTTCCACCAGCATGCCGTCCAGAACTTTCTGCCTGGCCTCCCCTCCGGGATATCTTTCAGTGTCCATGCCAGCATCTTCCTGAACCAGGCGTAGATGTCTCCGAAAGCCGACTGTCCGGCTTCGAAACCGATGAATCCCGGAAGCACCGAACCGTCCACCTGGCCGCAGATTCCCTTGATACAGCGTCCGCCTACCTCGTCTTTGCCGGCAACCATGATGTCGCAGGTGGATGTTCCCATGATACGTGTCAGTATCCCGGGGCGACGGATGCGCCTACGGCTCCCATATGGGCGTCCAGCGCCCCACGGCCACGGCGATTCCTTGGGAAGTCAAGCCTGTCTGCCCACTCGGGTGTCAGTTCCCCTGCCTTGGTGTCGCTGGTGTGGGTTTCTGTGAACAGATGGGGAGCATTTCCTTCAAGGCCGGATTAAGTTCTTCGAGAACTTCGCCGGAAGGAAGACCCCAACAATAGTTAAGAAGTATCTCTTAAGTTGACTTTAAAAGATTGTTTTGAGATTTTATACTATGACAAGTTGTATATATATATAAATGAGAACAGTAGAAATAGAGTATCTATTTTCTGCTGCTCTCATTAGAGTAATAAGCTATTTAGTAAGTTTTGTAATTTATCCTTTTCTTATTTTTATCCACCTTTTATCCTTTTCTGTTCTATAAATTAAGAACAAAAGAGGGATAAATAAGGAGGAAAAGAAGTTCTACCCAAAAGTAGTCCGTTCTTATTTCATAATGTGGTTTATTAATTCTTCCGGTGAAAGAGGTGTGATACCAAAATATAGCTTTGACCAGACTGAAATGGTTCAGTCAGTTCAAAGTTCTCATAAGCGATACCACCAGGTATCGAGATTTACTGCCCAATAAGTATAACGACCATTCACAACTCCTTCTAACTCATTACTTGGATTGGAACAATACCAATATTGCGTTGCTTTTACCAGTATATTTCCAATGTGTATGTGTATCTTCAGCATATACAGCTTTTGTAGGGTCTTTCTCATCAGGTGACGCTATAAACCATACACCTCCATTTTTATCTTTTATCATTTCTGCCACTGGAGTATGGTTATGTTCTGTGAAATTAGAATCTTTATAGCTCGGCCATAATTGGCCGGCTTCTTTCGTTTTACCATCTGCGAGATGTAATGTCCTAAGTCTTGCTTTGTTTCCCATAGTAGCTGTGAGTATAAAACGATTTAGCTCATCTGACTCTTCCGTGGTATACGTAGTTAATTCAAACTCATAAGGCTTTCCTTCTGTGAATTTAGTCCGGACATAGATATCCGCACCATTATCAAAGTTTCACAAAGAAATACACAGTAAGTGTTTCAACTCCATTTTCCTTTGCTATTACTCCGTGAGCTGGATAATATTGATTTGGGAATGAGGGAGCTTCAGGAGTATTCCCACTCCAAAACGTTTTCCACGAACATTATCAAGTTGACTCCATTCAATTCTGAGAGCCCCTATTATTTTTGCTTTATCAATTGGTTCAAAAGCAATGAAATTGGTAACAACAAATTCATCATGTTCTAAATAAGGTGTATAGATACGAATTAGCCCACGTGGACCTCCTAATGGAGCAATTCCTATTCGGATACCATTTGCAAATCCCAAATGGGTTGTGCTTTTGTATTTTGAGCAGGTTGTAACCATATTCCATTTTTTCCGGAGTTGCTAAAGTTTCCGGAGCTATTTGTAGGTTAGTCTGTCCATAAAGGTAGTGTATTCTGCATGCAAAGAATAAAAGTGTAAATAGAATCTTGGTTTTCATGATTTTAAAAGTTTAAAATTAATTTTTATGTGTCGTTTATGGTAGTTCATATCGTTTTAGCATGATTTGGTACTGCAAATATAAAATGTTATAACGAATTAGCAAAATAATTTGCAGATTTAATTTTATGTTTATATTTGCATCGTGAGAATACGATAAGTGCTACTGATTCAAGAGGTAACCTAAAAGTATAATACTATTATATAGCAAAACGTTACACAAATATATGTCGTCACTAAAAAAATATCGCTGAAGGATATTGCTGAAGCTGCAGGCGTTTCAACAGCATTGGTTTCGTTCGTTTTGAATGGGAAAAGAAAGAGTATCGCGTGGGAGAAGAAACTGCCCAACGCATATTGAAAATTGCCAATGAAATGAACTACCAGCCTAATCTTGCGGCCAAAAGTCTTCGTAGTGGCAAAACAAAACAATAGGATTAGTGGTTTCTGATATTTCCAACCCATTTTTCTCTCAATTAGCGCGTGTATTGGAAGATGAGGCAACCAAACGGGGATATACCGTACTTTTGGAAGTTCAGATGAGGATAAGGATAAGATGACCCGTGTTGTTAGTAACCTTATTAATAAAGGGGTAGATGGACTCATCATTGTTCCTTGTGACAATTCTGAGAAATCCATCGCTTCACTTGTGAACAATAATATCCCTATTGTTTTGTTCGACCGCTATTTTCCGGAAATCAATGTCAGCTATGTGGCGTTGAATAACTTCAATGCTTCCTATATATCAACCAAACATCTTTTGAATGCAGGCTATAACGCTCCTTGTATGGTGGCTTATGATGTCAACCTTATCCATATGAAAGAGCGTATCCGTGGTTATAAAAGGCTATGGATGAAGCCGGTAAGAGAAACTTGGCTAACGTGGTCTTTTGAGGCAGGATGCTCCCAGAAAGTCCGCAGACCGTTTGTTGCCTAAAATGATTGATGGCGGTGTAGACGCTTTTTTTGCCACCAACATGATTTCATTGGCTTGTTTATATACAATAAAGGACATGGGAGAGGGAATTATTGGTAAAATAGGTTTAGTGGGTTTTGACGGTAATCCGGTATTTGACTTTTGATGCCCTATATCCTATATTCAGCAGCCTATAGATGTTTTAGTACAGAAAGCACTTGAAATACTGATAGATATCATTATTAACGGTAATACAGTGCAGTCTGTGCTTGCCGAGGAGAATTTATTGAAATGGCTCCTTAGGAGAGCTGTTTTTTTTACATGATAGCTTAATCGATTTAGTTAATTTTTATATTAATCTCAATAAAATCAGTTGAACCATGAGAAATTCAAGATTAATCGGTGGAAAGCCGAAAATTGGTATCAGACCTATTATTGACGGTCGTCGTGGAGGTATCCGTGAGTCATTGGAGGATATGACTATGGCCATGGCCCATAAAGTGGCCGAGCTTTATTCTTCTGTCTTACGTCATAGTGACGGCACTTCCGTAGAGTGCGTCATTGCAGATACAACTATTGGTGGAGTGGCTGAAGCTGCCATGGCGGCTGAAAAATTCCGTAATAGTGGAGTCGGTGTTGTACTTTCTGTAACTCCTTGCTGGTGTTATGGATTCGAAACTATTGATATGGACGGAGAAATGCCAAAAGCCATCTGGGGCTTTAATGGTACAGAACGTCCGGGTGCGGTTTACCTGGCTTCAGCATTGGCAAGCCATACACAGAAGGGATTGCCTACTTTTGGCATTTACGGACGTGATGTACAGGAGGTGACCAATATGGAGATACCGGAAGATGTACAGGAAAAATTGTTGCGTTTTGCCCGTGCAGGTATAGCTGTGGCTACAATGAAGGGGAAATCCTATCTTTCAATCGGCAGTGTATCCATGGGCATTGCAGGCTCTATTCCCAATCCTGATTTCTTCCAAGAGTATTTGGGCATGCGTAATGAGTATGTGGATGCCAGTGAGATAGAACGTCGTGTCCAGTTGGGCATTTATGACCATGAAGAGTTCGCACGTGCCATGGCATGGACAGAAAAGTATTGCAAGAGTAATGAAGGGACAGACTTTAATCCGGAACATCTGGTATATTCCCGTGAAGAGAAAGATGCCCGTTGGGAATACGTGGTAAAAATGACTCTTATTTTCCGTGATATGATGATTGGCAATCCCAAATTGGCTGAAATGGGGTTCAAGGAAGAGTCAATGGGACACAATGCGATTGCTGCGGGTTTCCAGGGACAGCGCCAGTGGACGGATTATAAGCCTGACGGTGATTTTTCAGAAGCTATACTGAATACTTCTTTCGATTGGAACGGTATCCGTGAAGCATTTACTTTCGCTACGGAAAATGATACGTTGAATTGTACTTCAATGCTCTTCAATCATCTATTGACCAATACTGCACAGATATTTGCGGATGTGCGTACTTATTGGAGTCCGAATGCCATAGAACGGGTAACGGGTAAGAAATTGGAAGGTAAGGCGGCAAACGGTTTCATTCACCTGATCAACTCCGGTTCTTGTACGCTTGATGGAACAGGCTGTCAGACACGTGACAATAAACCGGTAATGAAGCCTTTCTGGGAAATTACGGAAGAGGAAGTGGAAGCTTGTCTTTCTGTAACCAAGTGGCATCCGGCCAGTCGCGAATATATGCGTGGCGGTGGTTATTCTTCCCAGTTCCTGACTCGTGGTGAAATGCCGGTAACAATGTGCCGTTTGAATCTCGTAAAAGGTCAAGGTCCGGTATTGCAGATTGCCGAAGGCTGGACAGTAAATTTGGATAAGGATGTTTTCAAGGCTATCAATGAACGTACTGACCGTACATGGCCTTCCACTTTCTTCGCTCCACGTCTGACAGGTAAGGGGTATTTCCGTGATGTATATACTGTTATGAATAACTGGGGGGCTAATCATGGCGCTATCAGTTATGGTCATATCGGTGCTGACTTGATTACTCTGGCTTCCATGCTTCGTATCCCGGTATGCATGCACAATGTTTCTGAGGAAAATATTTTCCGTCCCAGTGCATGGACCGCTTTTGGCGAGGATATGGAAGGCAGTGACTATAGAGCTTGCAAGAATTATGGACCTCTCTATAAATAAAGGAAACAGGCGTTATGTTGAAATCAACCAAACTGAAAAACACTCTGCTGGTAGGTGCAACTGCAATACTTGTATCATGCGGCGGACAAAAAGAAATCAAGATGGGAAGTTATGCTTATGATGCCCAGTTCTTAAAGGACCACGGCATTGAATATACTGAATTGGTATCTGCTGATGGGAATTCTAAAGTGATGGTTATTCCTGCATGGCAAGGCCGTGTAATGACTACTTCTGCTTCCGGCGATGAAGGTGATAGTTACGGCTGGATTAATTATCGTTTCATAAATGAAGGCAAAGTCAGTTCTCAATTTAATCCGGTAGGAGGTGAGGAACGCTTCTGGCTTGGTCCGGAAGGTGGTCCGTTCTCACTTTATTTTAAGGAAGGACAAGAGCAGGTTTATGATAATTGGATAGTTCCTCCGGTACTTGATACTGAAGCTTTTGACATAAAGTCGCAAGACAACAGTAGTATCCGTTTTGTGAAAGATACTCGTTTGACAAATGCTTCCGGTACTACTTTTGATATGAATATTGACCGTACTGTATCGTTGATGGATGCTGGTGAAGTTGCTGCCGATTTTAATATCCAGCTTACAAATGATATGAAAATTGTAGCTTACAAGAGTGAGAATAAGATTACCAATACAGGTGACAAGGCATGGACAAAAGAGGGTGGTCTTGTATCTGTGTGGATGCTCGGCTGTTTTAATCCTACACCGACCACTACTGTATTCATTCCTTATAAGCAAGATGCGGAAGGAACAATTGTGAATGATGAATATTTCGGTAAGATACCGGCGGATAGGCTGATAAAGGAAAATGGTATTATCTATTTCAAGATTGACGGGCTCTATCGTTCCAAGCTGGGATTGCCGGCTTCACGGGCAACGGATATTTGCGGAAGTTATGATTCGTCGAAAGGCGTACTCACAATCCTGTGGTGTAGTCTTCCCGAAACTCCTTCAGTCTACGTAAATGGCCAATGGGGACCTCAGGAAGATCCGTTTGCCGGCGATGTAATCAACTCTTATAATGACGGTCCGGTAGAAGACGGTTCTATAATGGGACCTTTCTATGAAATTGAAACGTCTTCTCCCGGTGCGGAGCTGGCTCCCGGTGCCTCATTGGTCCATACGCAAAAGGTGATTCATATACAAGGTAAGGATGAACAATTGGTTCCTATCGTGCAAGATTTATTTGGAGCGGATTTGAATGTAATAAAAACAAAGTTTCAATAGGGTAACTATATAATGGAGAATTCGTATGGAATCAAATAAAATAATACCGAAAGGAATCCTCTTCCCATTCATTCTGCTCACTACTCTTTTCTTTGCCTGGGCTGTGCCGAATAATCTGACAGATACTATGCTTGCAGCTTTCAAGCGCATCATGAGTATGAGTGATTCAAAAACAGCCTGGATACAGGTAGTGTGCTATTTGTTGGGATATGGATGTTGTGCTGTTCCCGGTGCCTTGTTTATCAAGAAATACACTTATAAATCAGGCGTGATGCTGGGGCTTGGTCTATATGCATTTGGGGCTTTACTGTTCTATCCTGCCATGCTTAGCTCGGGAGTGAATGTTGATTTCAGCTTCTTTATGTATCTGCTGGCAATCTTTGTTCTCTTTGCCGGACTTTCAGTTCTGGAGACGTCTACTAATTCTTATGTATTGGCAATCGGTCCTGAAAGTACCGCGACACGCCGTTTGAATCTGTCTCAGGCCTTCAATCCGTTCGGAGCGATTACGGGAGTGGTGATCAGTCAGATTTTCATCCTCTCACAACTGAATGGAATGACGGCGACAGAGCGTGCCCAACTTCCGGCTGAGGAACTGGCCGCCATCCAGGGGCAGGAATTGAATGCTGTTACTACTGCTTATGTGGTACTTGGTCTGGTGATGTTGGTGCTCTTGCTTGCCATCCGGCTTACCAGAATGCCCAATCTTAGTGAAAAAGGTGAAAAAATAGAGTTTGGTGCCACTCTTCGTCGTCTTATAAAGAATAAGAATTATGTATGGGGTGTAATAGCACAATTTTTCAATATTGGTGCACAGATAGCCGTATGGTCATTCGTGATCCGTTATGCTATGGTACAGCTGAATTTTGACGGTGTATTGGCTTCTTTAGGAGATTCTGCTTCTGCAGATGCTGTTGTAAATGCATTACGGGGAGTGGAACCGGTAGCTGCCGCATTCTATAATTGTTGTGAATGGCTTGGATTGAATGATTTGCTGCCACGTACAGCAGAACAGGCTGCAGCTACTTACTATATCATGTCACTTATTCTCTTTGTAGTAATGAGATTCGTATGTACTGCCATGATGAAATATGTGAAAGCTTATAAACTCTTGATAGGACTTGCGCTTCTTGCTGTAATGTGTTGTTTGGGTGCCATGTTCGGCAAGGGCAGTTTCGGCGTCTATTGCCTGATGGGCATTTCTGGTTGTATGTCATTGATGTTCCCGACCATTTATGGTTTTGGTCTTACAGGTTTGGGGGATGACACTAAGATTGGAGGTTCATTCATGGTAATGGCTATTGCCGGTGCTGCCGTTCTGACCCAAATTCAGGGTATTGTCTCCGACCAGACGGGTAGTATTATGGCTGCATATGTTGTACCGGCCGTTGCTTTTGCAGTGATTGCCTATTATGGGCTTTTCATTGCAAGAAAACAAGAGTTAACAACCAAATAATGCTTTAGAGTATGGAATCAAACAAGAAATACGTTATTGGTCTTGATTTTGGTACGGATTCTTGTCGTGCACTGGTAGTGGATACATATACTGGCCGTGAAATGGCTACGGGGGTAAGTTTTTACCCCCGTTGGAAAGCGGGGCTTTACTGCGATGCACACAACAATCGTTATCGCCAACATCCATTGGATTATATTGAATCCATGATAGAGGCTGTACATATAGCCTTATCAGATTTGAAGGAAGAAGAGATTGCTTCTATTTGTGGATTATGTTTTGACACAACTGGTAGTACTCCTGCTTTAACCGATAAGGCAGGAATGCCATTAGCTTTATGTCCCGAGTTTGCAGAAGAACCGGATGCTATGTTTATTCTTTGGAAAGATCATACAGCTGTTCGAGAAGCTGAGCAAATCAATGCACTGATCAATAAACGTAACCTTGATTATTTACTTTATGAAGGTGGTACTTATTCATCAGAATGGGTATGGTCAAAGGTTTTACATATTATCAACACAAACGTCGCTATAAAGGATGCTGCTTATGCTTGGGTAGAACATTGTGATTGGATGACCGGATTAGTAACTGGTAACACTATTCCGGAACAGATCTTTCGTAGCCGTTGTGCTGCTGGACATAAAGCAATGTGGCATGCCAGTTGGGGTCTTCCTTCCGGCGAAGTTCTCGAAGAACTTAATCCGGCCTTGAAGGAAATGCTCCCCCATCTGTTCACAGAAACCCACACCAGCGACACCAAGGCAGGGGAACTGACACCCGAGTGGGCAGACAGGCTTGGACTTCCCCAAGGAATCGCCGTGGCCGTGGGGGCGCTGGACGCCCATATGGGAGCCGTAGGCGCATCCGTCGCCCCGGGGATACTGACACGTATCATGGGAACATCCACCTGCGACATCATGGTTGCCGGCAAAGACGAGGTAGGCGGACGCTGTATCAAGGGAATCTGCGGCCAGGTGGACGGTTCGGTGCTTCCGGGATTCATCGGTTTCGAAGCCGGACAGTCGGCTTTCGGAGACATCTACGCCTGGTTCAGGAAGATGCTGGCATGGACACTGAAAGATATCCCCGGAGGGGAGGCCAGGCAGAAAGTTCTGGACGGCATGCTGGTGGAACTCACCCGTGAGGTCCAGGACATGGAACCCTCCGAGGATGGTGTTGTCGCCCTGGACTGGATGAACGGCCGCCGTACCCCCGATGCGGACCAGAACGTGAAGGGTGCCGTTGCGGGACTCACGCTGGGTACCAGCGCCCCGGAAATATTCCGTGCGCTGGTGGAAGCCACCGCCTTCGGTTCCCGCCGTATTGTGGAGCATATGAAGGGCCAGGGCTGCGCATTGATTCGGTCAATGCCATCGGAGGTATCAGCAAGAAGGCGCCCTTCGTGATGCAGACGCTGGCGGACGTGCTGGACATGCCCATCCGTGTGGTCCGCTCGGAACAGACCTGTGCCTTGGGAGCGGCAATGTTCGCGGCAGTTGCCGCAGGGTGTACAAGGATATCAATGAGGCGACAAGGCATATGGGGTCGGACATCGAGGCTGAATACCGGCCGGATGAGAAAAGAGCCCTCATCTACGAAAAACTATACAAGAAATATCTTGAACTGGCAAAACTTGCTGAAACCATTAACTAAGTATATAAACCAATTAATTTATTTAAACCATGAAAATCAAATTTTTATCTTAGCAGCCTTATGTATGGCAACTATAAGCATTTACGCTCAAAATTTTAATGGACTTGACATGAATATGGGTAATTTATATCGCTTATCCAATGCCAAGACACGTTCCATCAGCCCTGAAAACTTTACAGGTGAGAAAGGTAAAGGTGGTATGGCTGATCCAATTACAGATAAAGAAAAATAAATCAAGCTAATGCACATCATGCAGCTAAAACTTTAGGGCAAGGCTGGAAAGTCAATCCTTATGTAAACATTGGCCCTAACGAAACTTTTACTTTAGCAGAAATCGAAGGCCCTGGTTCTATACAACAAATTTGGATGACACCAACAGGTGAATGGAGAAAACAATTATTCGCTTTTATTGGGATGATGAAAAGAACCTTCTGTAGAGTGCCCTATAGGTGATTTTTTCTGCAGTGGTTGGGGACTATATTCTCCATTAAGTTCATTAGCAGTTTGTGTAAACCCTGGTAGTGCGTTCAATTGTTATTGGCAAATGCCTTTCCGCAAAATGTAAAATTACAATGGAAAACATTGACCCCAATAATGAAATGAGAGTTTATTACCAAATAAACTACACTTTAACAGAAGTTCCTGAGGATGCAGCTTATTTTCATGCACAATTCCGTCGCTCAAATCCTAATATAAATTCTGACCATGTATTGGTTGATGGTATTAAAGGTAAAGGACAATACGTTGGTACATATATTGCTTGGCAAGTGAATAATAACGGTTGGTGGGGTGAAGGTGAAATTAAATTCTTCATGGATGGTGATAAGAAATTTCCGACAATCTGCGGTACTGGTACAGAAGATTACTTTGCGGATCTTACAACTTTGAAAATAAAACGACGCATCAATATGAAGAATTCACTACTCCTTATGCAGGATTACATCAGATTATTCGCCCAGATGGAGTTTATCGTTCACAACAACGTTTTGGCATGTATCGTTGGCACATACTTGATCCAATCCGTTTTGAAAAGGATTTAAAAGTTACAATTCAAGATCTTGGATGGCGTAACGACGGCCGATATCTCGATCAGAAATCAGACATTTCTTCTGTTGTATTTTGGTATCAAACTGAACCACATGCTAAATTTCCAACATTACCTTCAGTAGACGATCTAGAAATTGTACGACCTTTTAAAATACTCTGAGAAATATATAATTATTTATCTAAACATTTTATCACTTTGAATCTATGCTAAATTTTTATCAAAAGGACTTTGTCCAATACAATTCGACTAATGACAATATTATATATGTTATGCATATGTCAATTAGCTATTGCACAAACCAAAACTTCCAAGGTGTCGTAAAAGATGCAAAAGGCAACACATTACCAGGAGTTACAATATTGGAAACTGGCACCAGTAATGGAGTTTCAACAAATATTGACGGAATATTTGAGATAAAATTAAGACCTGGCAGTACATTAACAGTAAGTTATATTGGATACATTACTCGCACCATTCCAACTAACGATAAAACTACTTTTTAAACATCATTCTTGAAGAAGATGTATTTCAGCTTGATGATGTGGTAGTGGTAGGTTATGGTTCCATGAAAAAGGTGAAGTAACCAGTGCTATTACATCAGTAAAAAGACGATTTTCTTGCCGGGATGGTAAAAGTCCCGAACAACTCCTTCAAGGAAAAGTAGCAGGTCTTCAACTTTCAAATTATACTGGTGATCCTGTATTAGGACTCGAAATGACTATTCGAGGTGTTAATTCATTATCTGGTAATACTAGTCCATTGATCGTTATTGACGGAATTCCAGGTGGTAGTTTAACAGCTATTTCAAGTGAAGACATAGAATCTATAGATGTGCTAAAAGATGGTTCTGCAGCTGCTATTTATGGTACTCGTGGTACAAATGGTGTCATTGTAATTACTACCAATCGTGCTAAAGCGACTAAACTTTCCATGGAGTATAATGGATCTATCTCATTTGAAACATTTGCAAAACATGCTGATATGTTAACAGCCAATGATTATCGTAGATTAACAGATGATCCTGATTTTCCAGGTATTCAAGATGAGGGAACTACCACTGATTGGGTGGACGCTATTAGTCGTACAGCTATCAGCCACAATCATTTCTTTCTTTGAAAGGTGGTAGCGCTGAATCAATTACGTAGCTTCCATAGATTATCGCAAACGTGAAGGTGTCATTCGTCATACAGATCGTGAATCTATTACAGCTAAAATAGGTCTAAATCATAATATGTTCAATAATAAATTACGCTTTCAATTCAATATCAATGATAGTTATGTCACCCAACAACGTGCATGGTATGCAGCCTATTTAAATGCTTTATTAGAAAATCCTACCCGCCCTATCTATGATGAAAATGGAAATTATACGGAATATAAAGTAAATCTTAAACCTTATAATCCGGTTGCCATGATTAATGAAGAATATGATGTAGAAGGATACAATCAATTAATGATGAGCGGGAAAATAACTTTATCACCAATTGAAGGTCTTAATCTAAGTGTGATGGGAGCTATGCAACGTTTTGATCGCATGGAGAATAAAAGCAATACATTTAAACATATGACTACTGTGGTAAACGGAGATTATGGTAATGTTTGGAATTGGGCTGATAATACAATGCAAAAGAATTTAGAATTGGTAGGTGATTATACCAAATCATTAGGTTTACACAATCTAGGTGCCATGATAGGTTATAGTTACCAAGATGATGATGCTAAAGGTATATATCAATGGGCAAAAGATTTTCCAACAGATATGTTTGGACCTTGGAATATTGGTTCTATGAATGATATGAAGGATAATAAGGCAGCTATGACCAGTTATAGAAATACTCATAAACTAATTTCATTTTTGGTCGATTGACTTATAATTACAATGAAAAGTATATGTTTATGGCCAGTTTACGCCGTGAAGGTTCATCACGCTTTGGAGATAACCATAAATGGGGTTGGTTTCCTGCTATATCAGCAGGATGGCGCATTAGCAAAGAGAATTTTATGCAAGATATCCAATGGTTAGATGACTTAAAAGTTCGCATAGGTTATGGCGTTACAGGTAATGAAGTCACATCTAATTTACTATCCATGTATTTGTTAAATTATGGTGGATATGCATATATTAATGGAAAATGGACACAAGGTGCAGGTCCATACCAAAATCCTAATCCCGATTTAAAATGGGAAACGAAGAGTGAGTTAAATTTGGGACTTGATTTTTCATTCCTAAAAATAGACTTTCTGGTTCTATTGATATTTATCACCGTGAAACTTCAGATCTACTTTCTACCTATGAAGTACCAACTCCACCTTACATTGTATCAAGTATGATGGCAAATGTTGGAAAAATTAGAAATCAAGGCATCGAATTGTTATTAAGTGGTACTCCTATTAAAACACGCGATTTACGTTTTGACATTACAGGAACATTTTCCTATAACAAAAATAAAATCATTTCTTTATCAAATGGACTTTATCAAAAGATTATTGGTATGAAGGAGCTACCGGTTCACCAATTCAAACCCATACTCACATAGTAAGAGAAGGTGATCCCGTTGGTAATTTCCATGGTTTCCAGACTCATAGTCTTACATCTGATGGTTTATGGATGGTATATGGTGCTGATGGTCAACCCAAATTATTGACTGATGCTGATGATGGCGACAAAAAGTTATTGGTAATGGTATTCCAACAACTTATGGAAGTCTAAATTTAGCATTAAGCTATAAAGGTTTCGACGTATCTGTTATGTTCCGCGGTGCATTCAATTTTCAAGTCTTGAACCGCCAACGTATGCATTGGGAAACAACCTCACGTATTGGAGAAGGCAATCTACCTCGCTCAGTATTGGAAAAACCATTTGGTAGTAATTCATATGTAAAGGTGCTCCTGCTATGCAAAGTTATTATGTAGAAGATGGTGATTATGTAAAATTGGATAATATAAGTGTTGGCTATACATTTAATCTTAAAAAAAAAAGTCATTCAACGTCTTCGTCTATATGTAGCAGGCAATAATTTACTCACAATGACTGGTTATAAAGGACTAGATCCAGAAGTTAGTATTAAAGGACTTGCTCCTGGTGTTGAAGGATCTGGTGCAGGCGAGTTATATCCCACTACACGTCAGTTCACTGTTGGCTTAAATCTTTTATTTTAACCTTAAAAATTACAGCAATGTTCAAAAACAATATATTACTGGTGCATTTTAGCTGTTATCTCTTTATTCAGTTCTTGTACCAATTTGGATGAAGAAATTTTTAGTAGCATCCCTGAAAAGACTTTTATAAAACTGAATCTGAATTCTTGGCAGCCATGGTTCCCATATATTCCAGTATGCGTACCTTAACAGAACATTCAAACTGGTGGGATTTAGAAGAAACTACCGATGTTTGTGTTACTCCAGTTAAAAATCATGGCTTATGGTATGATGGAGGTATTTATATTCGCTTACACCAACATTCTTGGATGGAAGAAGATGCACATCTAAACAATATATGGAATGCATTATATTCAGGTGTCTCAAGTGCTAATAGAGTTCTTTACCAATTTGAAAATTCAACAATAGAAATGAATGGTAAAGAAAATTATATTGCAGAATTAAAAGTAGCTCGCGCATTTTATTATTACTTACTACTAGAAGCTTTTGGTAATGTTCCCATTATTGATCGATTTGATGTTCCTGATGGTTATTTACCAGCAACAGAGCCACGGTCTAAAGTTTTGAATTCGTTGAGTCGGAATTAAAAATAATATCAATAACTTAAGTGAAGATGTCTTAAACACCTATGGACGTTTTAATAAATGGAACGCAAAATGCTTTTGGCACGTCTATATTTGAATGCTGAAGCATGGATAGGAACTCCCATGTATAATGAATGTGAAAATTTATGCAATGAAATTATTGCTACTAATAAATATAGACTAGACGGAGATTATTCACTCCCATTTTCTACAAATAACGAATTGAGTAATGAAACAATGTTTGTAATTCCATTCGATGAAACCAAATCAGGTGGTCAAATTTATATGTGGGCACGCAAAACTTTACACTATTCTCAAATGCAAACTTTCAACCTCCAAGCCACTTGGCTTGATGGTGGGTGCGTCGGAGTTCCTACTTTCTTTGATAACTATATAGAAGGTGATAAGCGTTTAGAAAAACATGGCGCATGGGACAACAATATGCACTTGATGGTACTCCATTATGGACAAATGGTTGGTGCGGAGACCCACAAATGCTGCTCAGTTATACCAAAGATGTTACTAATATTAGTGGAGATGCTACCATGTATCAAGGGTATCGTTTTGGCAAATATGAAATCAAAATAGGTGCAACAGGTACTCCTGATAATGATTATGTCATTATGAGATATGCCGAAGTATTAATGATGAAAGCTGAATGTATACTCCGTACAGGAGGTAGCTCACAAGAAGCTGCCGAATTAGTAAATGAAGTACGTAGAAGAAACTTCGATACAACCAATGAATTAACCGGTTCAGAATTAGAAGCTACCACAATTTGTAATGGAGTTCCAGTAAAATATGGTCGTTTTCTTCAAGAACTTGGTGTAGAATTTGCATTAGAAGGCTTACGTCGAAGTCAACTTATTCGTTTTGATAATAATTTCACAAAAGGTACTTGGTGGGAACACCAGCCTACTAATGATACAAAACGTAATCTCATGCTAATACCATTTGATCAGCTACAACGTAATTCTAATTTAGTACAAAACCCTAAATAATACTATCATATTTCAAGCGGAATTTGAAAATGTAAATTCCGCTTGTATTTTCTAACTAAATATATTATTATAAAAATGAGAAAACTTTTATTATATGTGCCCTCCTATTCTGCCTTGGTACCGCTTCAGCCCAGCAGAAGTTCTCTGTGGCATCTCCCGACGGGAAGCTGAAGCTTGTGTTGGACATAGCACCTGAGAAAGTGGCCTACAGCGTGAAATACGGGAAACAGCAGCTGCTGGAGGACTCAAGGCTGGGATTCGAGTTCGACAGCGGGGAGTTCGGGGCAGGGCTCAAGGCGGGAAAGGTACAAAGGAGGAAAATAGACGAGGCCTACGAGCTGGTAGTGGGGAAGGTCCGCAGAGCGAGGAACTACTGCAACGAGATGACAGTGCCCCTGGTGGAAAGGAATGGGAAGGAGAGAACAGTGAACCTAATTGTAAGAGCATTCGATGACGGGATAGCATTCAGATATGAATTTCCGGAACAGAAAGCATGGGATTCATACGTGATGTATGATGAAAGGACACAGTTCAACTTGCAAGGAAACCCGATGGCGTTGCTCATGTACCTGCCCGGGTATGTGAATACACACGAAGGGGTATACAGTCATGTAAGATATGACAAGGTGGCAAGGAAAAGGCTGATAGAGATGCCCGCCACATTCGAGTTCGACAACGGGGTGGCAGTGGCCATAACCGAAGCGGCCATACGGGACTATGCGGGAATGTACCTGATGAAGGAGAAGGGTGGACTGGTGGGAAAGCTCTCGCCAAAACTCGGGCAGGAGAAGATAAAGGTCGAGACAGACAGTTTCCCGCACCGCACACCGTGGCGCGTAATCTCCGTTGCAGACCGGGTGGGAGGATTGCTGGAGACGAATATACTAACAAGCCTGAACGAGCCCTGCAGGATTGAAGACACTTCATGGATTAAGCCTTGCAGGACCACGTTCACATGGTGGAACGGAATGTCGTGCCGGACAGCACCTTCTCTCCGGGAAACAACTTCGATACAAACAAGTACTACATCGATTTTGCAGCACGCAATGGCTTGGATGCACATGGAATCTACGGATATGCGGAGACTCCTTGGTACTATGATGACAACTTCAATTTCGGATGGGCGGGACCCAATGCGGACGTTACAAAACCGATACCGTGCCTGAACATGCCGAGAATTGTGGAATATGCAAGGAGCAAGGGGTTGGCATACATCTGTGGGTACACTGGAGACCGTTGTACGACAAACTCGAAGAAGCCTTTGCGCTCTATGAGGGATGGGGAGTAAAAGGACTCATGGTGGACTTCATGGACCGTAATGACCAAGAGATGATACGCATCCAAGAAGAGATACTGGAATGTGCGGCAAGACACAGGCTCTTCATACAGTTCCATGGGTCGAGCAAGCCTTCCGGACTGGTAAGGACGTATCCGAATGAATTCACACGGGAGGGACACTCAACTATGAAGTATGCAAATGGGACACGCTGGTGAATGCGGACCATGACATTGCGATACCCTTCACCAGGATGCTGGCGGGAGCGACGGACTATCACCTGGGAGGGTTCAGGGCACTGCCGCGCTCGGAGTTCAAGATACAGTATGTAAATCCTCATGTAATGAGCACACGCTGCCATATGTTGGCCATGTATGTGGTTTTGGAAAACCATCTCACCTCGTTGTGCGATACGCCAAAGGCTTATGAAGGTCAACCGGGGTTCGAGGTGCTCCGTACCGTGCCGGGAACGTGGGATGAGATAAGAGTTCCGCTGGCAAGGATGAATGAGCATGTCACGGTGGCCCGCAGGAGCGGTTCGGACTGGTGGGTGGGCTCGCTGAACAACGGTACGGAAAGGGATCTGAAATTGGAATTGGACTTCCTTAGTGAGGGGACTACCAGGCAACGATCTATACCGATGCGGAGGATGTGGAGCGGAATCCAAACAATCTGGACAGACTGGTGCGGAAAGTTACAAGGAAGGATATCATTGAACTGAATCTGGCAAGGGATGGAGGAGCGCTATTACATATTACAAAATTATAAAAATCATGATACGAATACATGTATTATTACTTGCAAGCCTCCTTTCTATATGGGGGCTTACAAGTTGTGAAAATCGGATACAGATAAAGTAAATAGTTATAATTTAGAAGTTAACCTTTCTCAAAATGAAATTACTGCGATTAATGGTATAATATCTATCAAAGTATCAATAAAAGAATTCGATCAACTAGCTTATTTAGTAATAAATAAAATTAACGATACTAATAATATTTCTGAGAAATATATAAAATCAAATTTATCACCAGAATATATATTTGAATATATTATAAAAGGATGATTCTTCTACATTTTATTTTGAATTTATTGCAGTAGATAATAATAATCAGTCATCAGAAATTTCCAAATTGATAGTCAATAAAGGTATCGTCAATTATTCTAGAGAATTAAAATTTTCAAATTTAAAATGTGTATCCCGTATTACTGGTGCTGAAATAAATGGCACAAACGGATTACCTATTGTAGAATTTGAAGTAAATAATCGTACTAATGAATTATACAATGTAGGTGGTACAGATTTAGGTATTGTTTGGGAATTACAACCCGGACATTATGGACTTTTCGGCGATACATTCGGTAGTGACTTTTATCCAAATTTTGTAAATCCAGGACCCAATGGGAGTAACTGGAGAAGTAATGTTTTGCTTTTCTCTGACGATCAAGATCTTTCTGATGGGCTCACCATTAATGGTGCTACTATGGATGAAAGTGGTAAAAATGCTCGTGAAATATGTTATGGAGGTAAAGATGGAAGTGGTAATGGAGATTGGACTTCTATTCCCACAGCAGCCATTCGTGCCAATGGCATAGATTATGTTCATTACATGAATATTCGTAATTGGGCAGGATGGATAACTAACTTTTCAAGTCTTTACAAATCTTCAGACAATGGAATTACTTGGACACGTTGCCAAAATGTAAAATTTGGTTCAACAAGTAATTTTGGTCAAGTAAGCTATTTCAAAAAGACGGATATATTTATATGGTGGGTACAATTACTGGACGTGACAATAAGCCTCATCTTGCTCGTTTTTAGAAGAAAATATTGAAAATCAAACAGAATACGAATTTTGGAATGGAAGTGGATGGATTAAAGGAAATGAAACTGCAGCCACTCCATTATTCAATGATATATCTGGAGAACTTTCCATCGCTTATCATCCAGAATTTAAAAATGGATATTGCTCTATTTCAATAGTACACGCTATGATATCTCATTCCGAACAGCAGATCATATTATAGGGAATGGAGTAAACCACAAAACTAGTCGATGGCTGGCAATATTCACAATTGTATGGTTCTTATATTCACCCCATATCACTCAAAGGAAATATACTTTATTTCATTATGTCTATGTGGCTACCATATAATACTTATTTAATGTCTGCTGAACTCAAATGTAATCCATAAAAGAATTTTGCTAAATCACATTAATAATGGGGCTGTGTCTTTGCAGACACAACCCCATTTATCTTGTATTTATTTTTTCCTGCCCAATAAACTCCCCAATATCAGTATCGCCCCATCAAAGCAACTATAGTAAGCTGTTCGCCAAGCAGAAAAGCAGAACCTACCAGAGTGAAGAGAGGATTCAGATAAATATAGTTGGAAGCTCTTATCGTTCCCAGCTGTTTTAATACTACGTTCCAGACTACAAAACAAATCAAGGAAGCCAATACACCCAGGAAAAGTAAATTGAACAGAATAGCCGGCTCGAGAAGACGGGCAATGTCGAAATTCCAGGGATGAATCAGAAATGCAGGAAGAATAGTCAATACTCCATAAAAAATATCTTACGGGTAATGAAAGTTATACCATAACAATTGGACATTTTTCTCATTATCAAGCTATAGAATGCCCAGGAAAAAGCAGCAAGCAAAGTAAGGAAATCACCTAAAGGAGAAATCTTCAATACAAAACTACCATTATAAACCACCAATGCCACACCAACCAATGCCAGCAATGAACCAGCCATCAATCCACGGGTAGCCTTTTCCTTTTATAAATCCACAAAGAAAGAATGGTGGTGAGCAACGGAGCCGTACAGACAATAAACGACACATTCGTCGCCAATGTAATCTCCAAAGCTGTATTTTCTGTAAAAGTAGAATGAACCGCCTGTTATGCCTCCTAAAACATCCAAAATTCATCTTTCCAATTGTCGGCAAACAGTTTTCGGGGAGAAATAAGCCAAATGCCCATATAAGCTATCAGGAAACGAAGCAAGAATATTTCCTGCGGAGAAAGACCGTGCCCAATCAATACTTTCGTTGAAATAAAGGTCAGCCCCAAATACCTACCGTAAGGACGGCGACAAGATGATAAGTATAATTTTTCATTGCGTTCATACACTTCCGATAAGTCGCACAAATATACGTACTTTCTTTTTCAATACAATGAAACCAACCATAAATAATGTTCAGGGAGGATTTACTAAAACTCGAAGGAAGATTTACTAAAACGGGAGGAAAGATTTAGTAAATCTTCCTTCGAGTTTTAGTAAATCTTTAAATCCTTATTAGAAGCCTATTGAACGAACTCTCATTTATCGGCAGAATAATAAACAACAATCTGCCGAATACACAGACAAAACGCGAAGGATGAAATCTTCCCAGACTTCATCCTTCGCTATATCCTAAAATCTTTTAGTAAATATCCTATTGAATCAATTTAGCTATTATTTGTATTACAAACAAAAATTAGTTTTAAAAGCACATCACAAATATAAGTAATAAAAGTGAATTATCAAGCCTTTGCCATTGTTTTATGTTACTTCGCTACAAATCTGAAAATAAACCCGTAACTTTGCACCGATATTAACCGGATACTAACCGGTTTTAACCATTGAATAAACAATGTTTTCAACAAAATATTAATAAGTACCACTATGGAATACAATTTCAGGGAAATTGAAAAGAAATGGCAGAAAAGGTGGGTGGAAAACAAAACCTACCAAGTGACGGAAGACGAAACGAAGAAAAATTCTATGTACTGAACATGTTCCCCTACCCTCCGGTGCGGGATTGCATGTAGGTCATCCGCTGGGATATATTGCTTCGGATATTTACGCCCGCTACAAACGACTGCAAGGTTTCAATGTACTGAATCCCATGGGATATGACGCTTACGGACTTCCAGCAGAGCAATATGCCATACAAACGGGACAGCACCCTGCAATTACGACCGTCAACAATATCAACCGATACCGCGAACAGTTGGATAAGATAGGTTTCTCTTTCGACTGGAACCGCGAAATCCGTACCTGCGAACCGGAATATTACCATTGGACCCAATGGGCATTCCAAAAGATGTTCAACAGCTACTACTGCAACGATGAAAAGCAGGCACGTCCCATCCAGGAACTGATTGAAGCATTCAGCCAAACCGGTACCGAAGGAATAAACGTGGCTTGCAGCGAAGAACTGAGTTTCACCGCCGCAGAGTGGAATGCCAAGAGCGAAAAGGAACAGCAGGAAATCCTGATGAACTACCGTATAGCCTATCTGGGCGAGACGATGGTAAACTGGTGCCCTCAGCTGGGAACCGTACTTGCCAACGATGAAGTGGTGGACGGCGTAAGCGAACGAGGCGGCTTCCCCGTCATTCAAAAGAAGATGCGTCAATGGTGCCTCCGTGTATCTGCCTATGCACAACGCTTGCTGGACGGACTCGATACCATCGACTGGACCGAATCCCTGAAAGAAACCCAAAAGAACTGGATAGGACGCAGCGAAGGCGCTGAAATAGAATTCAAGGTAAAAGACAGCGATTTGGAATTCACTATCTTCACCACCCGTGCAGATACCATGTTCGGCGTCACCTTCATGGTATTGGCTCCCGAAAGCGAACTGGTACAGCAACTTACCACCGACACACAGAAAGATGAAGTAAACGCTTATCTGGAACGTACCAAGAAACGTACCGAACGCGAACGTATTGCCGACCGTAGCGTTACCGGTGCATTCTCCGGAAGCTATGCCATCAATCCCTTTACCGGTGAGGCAGTTCCTATCTGGATAAGCGACTATGTACTTGCCGGATACGGTACGGGTGCCATCATGGCTGTGCCTGCGCACGACAGCCGTGACTATGCTTTTGCCAAGCACTTCGGTCTCGAAATTCGTCCGTTGGTAGAAGGCTGCGATGTAAGCGAAGAGCTTCGATGCCAAGGAAGGCATTGTATGCAACTCTCCACGCGAAGGCGTTACTCTATTGCGACCTCTCACTGAACGGACTTACCATCAAGGAAGCGATTGCCGCTACCAAGAAATATGTGAAAGAACATAACTTGGGACGTGTAAAGGTGAACTTCCGTCTGCGCGATGCCATCTTCTCACGCCAGCGCTATTGGGGCGAGCCGTTCCCGGTTTACTACAAGGACAACATGCCTTACATGATTGACGAGAGCGCCCTGCCCTTGGAACTGCCCGAAGTAGCCAAATTCCTGCCTACCGAAACCGGTGAACCTCCATTGGGACATGCCGCAAAATGGGCTTGGGATACCGTAAACAAATGCGTCGTAGAAAACGAAAAGATAGACAACATCACCGTCTTCCCGTTGGAACTCAACACGATGCCCGGATTTGCCGGTTCAAGCGCCTATTACCTGCGCTATATGGACCCGCACAACAACCAGGCACTTGTAGACAAGAAAACGGATGAGTACTGGCACAATGTAGACCTTTACGTAGGCGGTACCGAACATGCCACCGGTCACTTGATATACTCCCGTTTCTGGAATAAGTTCCTGTACGACCTCGGCATTTCCGTAGCCGAAGAACCGTTCCAAAAGCTGGTGAACCAGGGCATGATTCAAGGACGGAGCAACTTCGTCTATCGCATCAAAGATACCAATACATTCGTGTCCCTGAATCTGAAAGACCAGTACGACACTACCCCACTCCACGTGGATGTGAATATCGTATCCAATGATGTTCTGGACCTTGAAGCCTTCAAGGCATGGCGTCCAGAATACGAAACTGCCGAGTTTATTCTGGAAGACGGCAAGTACATCTGCGGATGGGCTGTGGAAAAGATGAGTAAATCCATGTTCAACGTTGTCAATCCCGATATGATTGTCGACAAATACGGTGCCGACACTCTCCGCATGTACGAAATGTTCCTCGGCCCGGTAGAACAATCAAAGCCGTGGGATACAAACGGAATAGACGGTGTGCACCGCTTCATCAAGAAGTTCTGGTCATTGTTCTACGACCGCAACGACAATTATCTGGTAACGGATGAACCTGCCACCAAGGAAGAACTGAAATCCCTCCACAAACTGATTAAGAAAGTGACGGGAGACATCGAGCAATTCTCTTACAACACAAGTATCAGTGCCTTTATGATTTGTGTAAACGAGTTGTTCGGAATGAAATGCAACAAGAAGGAAATCCTGAACCAGTTCATCATCGTACTGGCTCCCTTCGCTCCGCACGTATGCGAAGAGTTGTGGGAGACACTGGGCAATGCAGGCTCCGTATGCGATGCCAAGTGGCCGATATGCAACGAAGAATACCTGGTGGAAGATACGGTCAACTACACCATTTCCTTCAACGGAAAGGCACGGTTCAACATGGAGTTCCCGGCAGATGCGGCATCGGATGCCATCCAGACTGCTGTATTGGCCGACGAACGCTCTGAAAAATGGATGGAAGGCAAGTCCATCGTCAAAGTAATCGTAGTGCCGAAGAAGATTGTGAACATCGTTGTCAAATAACAGATATGCAAATTACAAAACCAACCAAAGCGGAAGTGACGAGAGAGCTGAAGGATTATATCTTCATCACTCTGGGACTCATCAGCTATGCACTGGGATGGGCGGCATTCCTCATTCCCTATCAGATTACGACCGGAGGTACTACCGGTATCGGTGCCATCATCTATTATGCCACCGGATTTCCCATCCAGTGGTCATACTTCATCATCAATGCCGTACTGATGACTTTTGCCATCAAGATACTCGGACCGAAATTCAGTATCAAGACTACGTTTGCCATCTTCGGACTCACTTTCTTCTTATGGTTTTCCAGTTGCTGGTGAACGGTTCGGACGGCGTCCCTCCCCAACTGCTGGGCGAAGGACAAGACTTCATGGCTTGCCTGATAGGTGCGGCAATGTGCGGTGCCGGACTGGGTATCGTGTTCAACTGCAACGGCAGCACGGGAGGTACGGACATCATTGCAGCCATCATCCATAAATACAAGGATGTCACGCTGGGACGCATGATTATGGCTTGCGACTTCATTATCATCAGTTCCTGCTACGTGGTATTTCATGACTGGAGACGTGTGATATTTGGTTTTGTAACTTTGTTTGTTATCGGATTTGTACTGGATTACATAGTCAACAGTGCCCGGCAATCCGTTCAATTCTTTATTTTCTCCAAAGAATATGAAAAGATTGCCGACCGCATCACCAAAGAAACCCATCGCGGTGTAACGGTACTCGACGGTATCGGCTGGTACAGTAAACACAACGTGAAGGTACTGGTCGTCCTTGCCTACAAACGCCAATCGGTAGAAATATTCCGGATGGTGAAAGATATAGACCCGAACGCTTTCATTTCCCAAAGTTCCGTCATCGGTGTATACGGAGAAGGTTTCGACCGGTTGAAAGTGAAATAGGGACTTGTATAAGCCACAAGTATAAGGAGAACATAATATGAGAAAGAAATTTGTATTTGCCACCAACAATTCACACAAACTGGAAGAAGTGACTGCCATTTTGGGAGAGAAGGTCGAACTTCTCAGCATGAAGGATATCAAATGCGATACTGACATTCCGGAAACTGCAGACACACTTGAAGGAAATGCTTTGCTGAAAGCAAGATATATCTTCGATAACTATCATCTGGACTGTTTTGCCGACGATACCGGTTTGGAAGTGGAGGCCCTTGGTGGGGCACCGGGTGTATATTCCGCCCGTTATGCCGGCGATGCACACAATTCGGAAGCAAACATGAAGAAGTTGCTGAAAGATATGGAGGGCATCGAGAACCGGAAAGCGCAATTCCGTACCGTATTTGTACTTATCATCGACGGAAAGGAACATCTGTTTGAAGGCATCGTGAAAGGAGAAATCACGAAAACAGAAAAGGCGCTTCAGGCTTCGGTTATGACCCCATATTCATTCCCGAAGGATATACGCAGACTTTGCAGAAATGGGGAATGAACTGAAGAATAAAATCAGTCACCGGGCATTGGCCACTAACAAGTTGTGTAAGTTCTTAATGAGATAATGTTTTAATGTGCCAATGTGCTAATTGGCTGCGCTGTCACGCCGAAAGGTCATTGGCACATTGGCATATCAGCACATTATAACCCCAGTTGAGCCGATATTTCCAACATCCTCTTAATCGGTTTCACTGCTTTTCTGCAATCTCAGCATCCACCTTTATTTCCGGTGATTCGTTTTCAAACAATCATAAAGCTTTTCCAGTGTATTCAGCCGCATGTAACTGCATTCATTGCAGGCACAAGTGCTGTCGTTGGGAGGAGCCGGAATAAATGTTGTCTGCGGGCATTGTTTCTGCATCTCGTGCAGGATACCGCTTTCGGTAGCTACAATGTAGCTCTTTCGGGATGTGCCACTGCGTACTTCAGCAAAGCTGCCGTAGAGCCTACCACATCAGCCAGTTTCAAGACTGTACTCTTGCATTCGGGATGTGCCAGTACCACCGCATCGGGATGCTGCCGTTTTATTTCAACAATCTTTTCAACCGAGAATTCCTCGTGTACATGGCATGCGCCATCCCATAATAACATATTTCTTCCGGTAATGGAGTTGATATAATTACCCAAGTTCCGGTCCGGGCCAAAGATTATTTTCTCATCTTTGGGGAAGCTTTCCACAATCTGCTTTGCATTGGTAGAAGTTACCACCACATCGGTCACCGCCTTTACGGCAGCCGTTGTGTTCACATAGGATATCACCGTATATCCGGGATGCTCTTTGACAAACTGACTGAATTTGTCTGCCGGACAACTGTCTGCCAACGAACAGCCTGCCGCCATATCGGGCACCAGTACCTTCTTGTCGGGACAAAGCACCTTCGCCGTTTCTCCCATGAAGTGCACACCGCACATCACGATGATGTCCGCCTCCGTTCGGACCGCCCATTGCGCCAAAGCCAGACTGTCGCCCACGTAATCGGCTATATCTTGTATTTCACCTTTCTGGTAGTAGTGTCCCAGAATGATTGCGTTCTTCTCCTTCTTCAGCTGCTTGATAGCTTCTATAAGATTATCCATAATTATATTTTTTAATTTCTCTTTCTTCTTTAAAAATCCTTTGATAGTAATGATAGGCTGTTAACAGTGTGGACAAATAAATACGATTTTTCTTGCCTATGAAGTTATTAGTATCAAGCTGAATTTTACTCTTATGCTTATAAACCGGGGTTTTTAAGTTTATCCGTTGATAATAAGACTTCTGCTAAACAGCATTAACATGTTGTTAATAATATGCAAAGTTAATAACTTTAGAGTTATAAACCGATGAAACCAGGCTGAAAAATATGTTGAATGAAGCCTGGAAAATTCTCCTTAACTTTTGGTTTGTTCGTTTCACTGCTGTAATATGCAGACCTTTGAATAATGCAAGGATTATTTTTAAAATTGTTTCCCTATTGTATTGACACCTTTTCAACGGTTATTAACCGGGATATAAACGGAAAAAGTATCTTTGCAGGGAGATTTAAAAGTATATTGTCATGCGTAAACTGAAGATAACTGAACTGAATCGTATTAGTGTAGAGGAATTTAAGGAAGCCGAAAAACTGCCTTTGGTAGTGGTATTGGATAATATCCGCAGTCTCCATAATATAGGTTCCGTTTTCCGTACTTCGGATGCTTTCCGCATCGAGTGCATTTATCTTTGTGGCATTACAGCTACCCCACCCCATCCGGAGATGCACAAAACAGCTTTGGGAGCGGAATTTACCGTAGATTGGAAATATGTTGATAACTCTGTTGAAGCTGTTGATAACCTAAAATCCGAGGGATACATCGTTTATTCTGTAGAGCAGGCGGAAGGTAGTGTGATGCTGGACGAACTGGTGCTGGACAAGACTAAAAAGTATGCTGTGGTAATGGGAAATGAAGTGAAGGGTGTTCAACAAGAAGTGATTGACCATTCGCACGGTTGCATTGAAATTCCTCAATACGGCACAAAGCATTCGTTGAATGTATCGGTTACGGCGGGTATTGTTATTTGGGATTTATTCAAGAAACTGAGATAATAACAGGGCTGTTAATAAGCTGTCAATATATCGGGTTTGTTGGAGCTATAGATCGAACACGGTGCATCTATAGATCCAGCGTGTTGCATCTATAGATCAATAAACTAGTTCTATATAGGTATGATGAGAGATTTTATGAACAGTGGTTTATTTTTATAATCAACCATTTTATTCATTGTAAATTAATGCTTTATCTCCTAATTTATCCTTTTGTTAACCATGTATTCAACACATATCGGTTGTATGTGGAAAACTTGCTGTACAGTTGGTGTCTTTTCTTATTTTTGTATATTTGCTGAATATATATAAATCATATCGATATGAAAAGATAATATCTTCATGGATAGGCATTTTTGTAGGTTGTACTATTCTGGCAGCAGGTTTGTTTACTTTATCAATCCTTATAATCTTGTTCCTGGCGGGGTGTATGGAGCCAGTATTGTGCTTCATAATCTGTTCCTTCTATTCAGGTAGGTACTTTCGGTTATATGTTTGATATTCCTTTGCTTATCATTTCCGTGCTGGTACTGGGAGCAAAATTGGGAGCACGTACTATCGTGGCGGCACTATTCACTCCGCTTGCCATGAATGTGCTGTCTCTCCTCTCTATCCTTCTGAAGAAGCGCTCCATCAGTTGGACCCTACACAGTTGCTGGGTGGCAGTCTGAATATGTCCGACCATTTGATGCTGACTTCTGTGATTGGTGCGGTGGTTATCGGTATAGGCTGTGGTATTGTAGTGCGTAGCCGGGCTACTACAGGAGGTACGGATATTGTGGCGATGATATTGCAGAAATATTGCCATATACGTTTTCAAAGGCGATACTGCTGGTAGATGGTATTGTGGTGGGATTCGGCCTATTGGTTATCGGTTTCGGTATCGGAAATCCGGATGATGCTACACAACCTTCGTGGCATTTGTCTTTCTATTCACTGATAGCTATTTTGTCACTTCAAGGGTATTGGCCTATGTGATAAATGGGAGAAGAATGACAAGATACTGTTTGTCATCAGTGATATGCGCCTTACCGCTTTGCACGACTATATTCTTAAAGATTTGGACCGTACAGCCACTTGCATCAAAAGTAGTGGTCTTTATACCAATGTAGACAAGGAAATGCTGTTTCTTGTGGTGAGTTACAAGGAAGTGGTAGGTATCAAGCAGAAGATAAGGGAAGTAGACCCAAAGGCTTTGTAGTGGTTACCGATGCTTATGATGCATTTGGTGAAGGTTGGAAAGAGCTTCCGATGGCAGGAGAGGTACAACCCGAATAGGTAGTAATAAACAATTGTTCATTCTGTTATTAACTGAATATATAGCTTAATATCAATTGTTTAATAACTGATTATTTATGTTGCTAACATAGTTTTCAACATGGTGTTAACGATAAGTTTTGTTTGAATGAACGGTATTGTTGCGAAGTCGATGATGTGGAACTTATGGCATGGTTGCCATAAATTGAGTGCAGGTTGCAAGCATTGTTATGTTTATCGTGGTGATGCCCGGCGAGAGGTGGACAGTTCGGTGGTGGTGCGGACAAAAACTTTGACCTGCCTTTGCGTAAAAGCGTAACGGAGAATTCAAGATACCACCTGGAACATTTGTCTACACCTGCTTTACTTCCGATTTCTTTGTGGAAGATGCTGACAAATGGCGGGCCGAAGCATGGGAGATGATTCGTTGTCGCAGTGACCTGCATTTTATGATGATTACCAAGCGTATAGACCGTTTTCTGACTGTCTGCCCGATGATTGGGGAGACGGATATGATAATGTAACCATTTGTTGTACGGTTGAAAACCAGGCTTGCGCCGATTATCGCTTGCCCATCTATAGGAGAGCTCCCATAAAGCATAAGATAATAATCTGTGAACCGCTGCTGGAAAGGATAGATTTAAGTACTTATGCTGTTGGCGAATGGATTGAACAGATAGTTGCAGGGGAGAATCCGGTTACGAAGCCCGCCCTTGTGATTTTGAATGGGTGATGGACCTTCGCAGAATTTGTGTGGAAAATAAAGTGGACTTCTGGTTCAAGCAGACCGGTTCTAAGTTCGTCAAAGACGGAAAGACATATAATGTGAAACGCCAATTTCAACATTCGCAGGCACGCAAGGCGGGAATAAACATCAGTTTATAATTGTCCGCTTTCTACCATCAATATCACCCGTTCGGTCAATGCATCGTCTCCCATAGGGTCGTATTGTTTTTAGACTGGCGCCGAAGAGTGCGGCAAAGTCTGGTAGAAACCGGCTTTGAAAGGGCCCATAAAAGCTTTTACCAGTTCATATCCGGTGGAGTTGGTCTGTCGGTCTACCAGTTTTATTAACAGTTTGCCTTGGGCAAAGGTAAGTTTCTTCATGCGGGGAGTGTATTGCTCCTTCAAGCTTTTCTCTACTGCTTTCATGTGTTTCTGGCGGGCTTTCTCGGTGGGCAGGGTCATCATGTATTCGTAGGTTTCAATGATGGCACGGTTAATCTCCTTGGAGATGGGAAGTACCTTCTTTACGTCACGAATGAGTTTGTAGTACTTGTTCATGTCGCGCTTGTTCTTGAATTTAAGCGGCTTGAAGATGTAGACAGTGGGGAGCTTGACATAAGGGATGGTATCTCCTTCGTAAACGCACATGGGAGTAAGATAGACACTCTTTTGCGCAGCAGACTGTGGTTGCTGCTGTGCAAAGCATTTCAGGCTTCCGAGAGAAAGAAACATGATGAGTATTACTATGTTAAGCCTTGCGTTCATGTTGCAAAAGTACACCATTCTGTGTAATGTTGTTGCATCATGTTGATTTTCCTTGCTCAATTAACTTATTTAAGGTAACTTCGCTTCCCAAAACATGAAAGTGACCTACTATTAATGGAATTACTCAAGATAGGAGTTTTGTAAGTATGCTGTCAATGACTCCTATGCTTGAAGCTCAAAATATATCCGGCCTTCAGAAAGAACAGCCTTTACTTCTTTTGGAAGAAAATTTGGAACAACTTTCCATCGGGAATGAGGAAGAATACGGTTGGGAAGATGAATTGGAGGAGTTGTCCCGACGTCTGCAAGAGCCTGTCAACCTCAATGCCGCCACTAAACGGCAATTGGAGCAGTTTCCTTTTCTTACGGATATACAGATAGAGAATCTTCTGGCTTATGTCTATATACACGGACAGATGCAGACCATTTATGAATTGCAACTGGTGGAGGAGATGGATAAACGTACCATCGACCTACTGCTGCCCTTTGTCTGTGTGCGGGCAGTGAAAGCGGGTAGGGGTATCCTGCTTTAAAATCTATACTGAAATACGGGAAACACGAAACATTGGCACGTTTGGATGTACCGTTCTATATCCGTAAAGGATATGAGAAGAATTACCTGGGACCTTCCCTTTACCATTCTTTGCGCTATAATTTTCATTATGGAGATTATCTCCAAATAGGCGTGACGGGAGAGAAGGATGCCGGAGAACCCTTCTTTGCCCTGCACAACAGAAAAGGCTATGATTACTATTCTTTCTATTTTCTGATAAAGAATCTGGGGCGGCTGAAGGCTTTGGCATTGGGCAATTACCGTCTGAGCTTCGGGCAGGGACTGGTACTTAGTACGGATTTTCGTTTAGGAAAAACATTCTCTATGTCTACAACAGAATATCGTACCGGAGGCATCCGTAAGCATAGTTCTACCGATGAGTACAATTATTTCCGGGGAGTGGCGGCAACGGTGGAGTATTGCCTTACTTGGATATTTCGGCTTTCTATTCGCATCGCTCCATGGACGGTGTGGTGGAGGATGGCGAGATAACTTCCATTTACAAGACGGGATTGCATCGCACGCAGAAGGAGGCAGATAAAATGAATGCCTTTGCCTTGCAGGTGATAGGTGGAAACATGACCTATGAAAAGAACTCTCTGAAGGTGGGAGTGACGGGATTTACTATTTTTCAACCATCCTTACAAGCCTCGGTTGAACAAGTATGCAAAGTACAATCTTCATGGAAGTGATTTCTATAATGTGGGCATGGATTATAGGTATCGTCTGGGCCGTTTTGTCTGGGTGGGGAAGCGGCAACCGGCAGTAAAGGCTATGCGTTGCTGAACCGGCTGAAGTATAATCTTTCTTCCGATTATCATCTGCTACTTGTTCACCGGTATTATTCATATGATTATTGGACTTTGTTTGGGCGTTCCTTTGGCGAAAGCAGTATGCCGCAGAATGAGAACGGATGGTATCTGGCAGCAGAGGCCACACCTTTCGCCCGGTGGAAGTTTTCACTTCACTGGATGTGTTTTCTTTTCCTTGGTGGAAATACCGTATAAGTAAGCCCTCAAAGGAGTGGATGCCATGTTTCAGGTTACTTATACTCCTCGAAAGAGCCTTTCGATGTATTTTAATTATCGGTACAAACAGAAAGAAAGAGACGTGACGGGTACAAGCGGTGCAGTTATCGAACCTATCTATCACCATAAACTCCGTTATCGGCTGACCTATATGCCGGGAAGATATATCTTTCGTACTACAATAGATTATAACCACTTCCGTCAGCAGGATGGGGAAGGGTATCGCTTTGATAGACGGCAAGGTTATCAGTGTACTCAATTTTGCTCGTACACTTTCCCCTTCCCTCTGTCAGTTTCCGTGCAGGAACCTGGTTTCATACGGACGATTACGATTCGCGTGTTTACGCCTCCGAGCGTGGATTGTTATATACTTTCTATACCCCTTCCTTCTATGGCAAAGGGTTCCGTTACTCCGCTCATCTGCGATATGATTTGAGTAAGAACTTCATGTTTCTTGCCAAATTCGGACAGACGGTTTATCAGGATAGGGAGACGATTGGTTCGGGCAATGATGAGATACCGGGAAATAGGAAAGCGGACTTGCAGATGCAACTGCGTATCAAGTTTTAGAAACTGTTTTAATTTTATTTTCAGATTGCCTCAGAAGAAAACTGAAATAAAATTAAAACAGTTTTAGAGTCTTCTCTTTATCTGTCACTTTCTTCCAACATGAAAATTTCATTTACAGTCTTTCCGAATATTTCTGATATTTTCAATGACAGCAAGGTGGAAGGGACATACTTTCCCGATTCTATGGCATTGATGGTTTGCCGGCTCACTCCTATGGCTTCAGCCAATTGCTGTTGGGTCATATGCTTGATGGCTCTTTCTACCCTTAATGTATTAGTCATTGTTGCTCCTCCTAAATTTATAAAGTTCAATGTTGTACTTTATGATGAACAGAAACAATATCATGAACAAGTCTATAAATACAAAATTAAGATATTGCATGTCATAAATCAGCATAGTGCATACTATCAGTAGGGAATACGCTGTTATGGTAGCCCAGATAAGAGAGTTTGAACGAATATTGGCAATGCATTCATCTTCGTCCTTTTCTTTGAGAAAGCTATGAACAAGAGTGAAACCGTAAGCCCTATCATACTCAACTCGTCGAATAAAGAGTTCTTGATAATACCCCAGGGAATTACTGACAACGCGTTTACCTTCAACCAATCTTCATTGCTGCCGTCGAAAAGGCAGATGAAGGACGTGATGGCGAATGGGACAAATAAACACCAACCTATCTTTCTGAAAGTGGTTGGAAATAAATAGTTCTTTCTCATAATACTATGCATTTAGATGTTATCTGTAAATGTAATGTATACTTTACATATAAACAACTAAAATAGATAAAATGTAATGTATGATTTACTTTTTAACATGAAATGTATGCTTTATAAAGGGAATATTTTCTTTTATGGGTAAACTTTTGCAAGCCGAACATTGCCAGATACCATAGTTTTCACTTAACTTTGGAGCGGTAAGATTGTTTAAGCATTAATCAAACCGTAAATCGTCAAATCATAAATAGTATGACTGTCATTTATCCATCTCCCATATTCGGTCCCGTTCATTCTCGCCGTCTGGGAGTATCTTTGGGAATAAATTTATTGCCGGCAGACGGCAAAGTATGCACTTTCGACTGCATTTACTGTGAATGTGGTTTCAATGCCGACCATCGTCCCAAACAGCCGCTGCCCACACGCGAAAAGTCCGTTCGGCCCTTGAAGCCCGCCTGCGGGACATGCAGCAAAACGGACCTACACCGGATGTTCTGACTTTTGCCGGTAATGGAGAACCGACGGCACATCCCCGTTTCCCGAAATCATAGAAGATACACTTGCCTTGCGCGACAAGTATTTTCCGAATGCAAAGGTGAGCGTACTGAGCAATTCTACCTTTATTCATCGTCCTGCCGTATTCGAGGCTTTGAACAAGATTGACAACAACATCCTTAAACTGGATACGGTGGATGAAGAGTATATCCGTGTACTTGACCGTCCTACCGGACATTACTCCATCCGGGAGATTATAGAAGGGATGAAAGCGTTCAAAGGGAACTGCATTATCCAGACCATGTTTCTCAAAGGAAGTTATAAAGGACAAGATATGGATAATACATCCGATAAATTTGTTCTTCCCTGGCTGGAAGCTGTCAAGGAGATTGCTCCCCGCCAAGTGATGATTTATACCATCGACCGCGAAACGCCCGACCATGATTTGCAGAAGGCCACTCATGAGGAACTGGATCGCATTGCGGAACGGATACGTGAAACGGGTATACCGGTAAGTGTTTCTTATTAATAATATACTTATGAAATCAATAGCAATTAAAGATTTAAGTGAGAACTTCTTCGAAGTGATAGGCAAAGAGTGGATGCTGGTTACGGCAGGCAGTAAAGAACATTTCAACACCATGACTGCCAGTTGGGAGGTATTGGCTGGCTTTGGAACAAGCCGGTGGTGTTTGTCTTTATACGTTCCGAGCGCTATACGTATGAGTTTATGGAGGAGAACGAATATTTCACCCTTTCTTTTTAGGAAAGGAAAATCGGAGCATTTACAATCTTTGTGGCAGTAAATCGGGTAGGGAAGTGGATAAGGTAAAGGAAACTGGGCTGAATCCTATTGTTACCGAACGGGGAAACATTCTCTTTGAGCAGGACCGCCTGGGATTGGAGTGCCGCAAGCTTTTCATTACCGATATGAAAGAAGAACTCTTCCTCGACCATTCCGTCTACGAACGTTGGTATGGCGGTGACCACGGCGGATTGCACCGGGTTTATGTAGCCGAGATTGTAGATGCCTGGGTAAAGGAATAACTCCTTTACCACAGTTTCAAGTCATATTCGGCTTCCACCTTCTCTTCTATTTCATCCGGAAGGGTAGGGAAAAAGTCTATACCTGTAATTCGTTCCACTTCGTCCACTGTATTGACGTAGCTGTCCAACGGATGATTGCCCGATGCATTCTTATAAATGAAGCCGATGGCTTTGGGGGGATTGCTGTCTGCACACAGAACGACCTTGAAGAATGCTTCGGGCACTGTAATCTTGTGCTTCTTGCCGATAGTGCGGTGACGTTGGTCATAGAGAATAGGACCGCATACAATGTATATCTTGCCTTCTTCTTGTGCCCAACGGCGGCATGACTCTTCCAGTTCTTTCCAGTCGCCACGGTTCAGATTGTGGTTCTGCGGGCAAATGTTTGTCATGTAAAAGCTCTCTTGCATGGCTTTCCAGTGCCAGCGGTTGTCACCGGCGGGACACATATGTCCGCGGTCCATGCCGGCTCCCTTGTAATCATCGGTGGTTACTGCCTCGTGCTCAGGCAGGTCGGGGTCGGGCAAGAACTTGTCTGTACGGCTTTCACGCTCCACCAGTTTTTCGGGAGTGAGTTCCCAGGCTACCCAGTTGGGTATCTTTAAATCCTTGTTGTAGGATACTGTGTAGCCTTTCCGCTGGAGAATCTGTTCGGAGACGTTCTTCAGCTTTGCTGGTATTTCAAGGCGTGTGCCTGCTGTGAGTTCTATCTTGGCAGGCGTAGAATTCTTTTGCCTGGCATCCGAAAGTATCTTTGCAACGGGTTCATAGGCAAGGCAGACTGCACATATAAACAATATAAGATAATAGACGCCCTGCGATTGTTTCTTTTTTTTTCGTGCCATGCCGGGATTAGTGTTGGATAATCATTTTGGCCCTTTCCAGTGCCACATTTATGTTCGGACAGATATTTTCTTCGCCCAACAGCTCATAGAAGCCCGATTTTTCCAGTACCTTATGTACCTTTTCATTGACACCGGAGAGCACAATGGTTATTTTTTCCTTTTGGGACATCTCACAAAGGCTTGTCAAGTTATGGATACCGGTAGAATCGATGAACGGAACTTTACGCATGCGGATGATGCGCACTTTGGGGCGGTCGCCCAGCCGCGCCATGATTTCTTCGAATTTGGTGGCGATGCCGAAGAAGTAAGGACCGTTTATTTCGTATACTTCCACATCCTCGGGGATTATCAGGTGCTCGTCATTGCTTGCAATGTCCGATTCTGCATTCGGGTCTATTTCATCTTTGATGACGGATATTTCGGTAGTCTCCATGACGCGGCGCATAAACAGCACGCAGGCAATCACCAGACCTACTTCAATGGCAATAGTCAGGTCGAAGATGACGGTCAGGAAGAAAGTAATCAGCAGTACCGTGACATCCGATTTAGGATTCTTCAATAATGCCTTGAACGTACGCCAACCACTCATGTTATAGGATACTATGACCAGTACACCCGCCAGGCAAGCCATTGGGATATACTGTGCCAGCGGCATGAGGAACAGTAGGATAAGCAGCAATACCACTGCATGCACCATGCCTGCTACGGGAGTTTTTCCTCTGTTGTTGATGTTTGCCATGGTACGCGCGATGGCTCCGGTGGCAGGGATACCGCCAAACAGCGGGGTAGCCATGTTGGCAACACCTTGTGCTATCAGTTCCGTGTTGGAATCGTGTTTGTCGCCTATCACACCATCGGCCACGGTGGCAGACAGCAAAGATTCGATGGCACCCAGTACAGCGATTGTAATGGCTACGGGGAACAAGTTCTTTATCGCTTCCCAATCCAGGGCAGGCATCACGGCATCCGGCAGTTCGGCACGGATGCTGAAACGGTCGCCGATGGTATCGATACAATCAATGCCTCCATATACTTTCATCAGCCAGACTGCCACTGTCACCACGATGATGGCAATAAGTGACCCCGGAATCTTCTTCGAGAACCGCGGTGTAATGGCAATGATGAAGATGCTGACAATACTTACAATCGTGTTCCACCAGTTTACGGTATCGAAATGTCGGAAATAAATCATCCATTTTCCTACAAAGTCTCCCGGAACTTTCTCTCCTCCGAACGTCAACCCGAAAATATCGGCAATCTGCGTAGTGAAGATGGTGACGGCAATACCGCTTGTAAAACCTACGATGATGGGATAGGGGATAAACTTAATGACAGCTCCCAGCTTGAACACTCCCAGCAGGATGAGCAGTACGCCTGCCATCAGTGTGGCGACAATAAGCCCCGATTCACCGTATTGCTGGATGATGCCATAGATAATGACGATGAACGCACCGGTCGGTCCTCCAATCTGTACCTTGCTCCCACCCATCAGGGAGATGATGAAACCGGCTATGATAGCCGTAATGATACCTTTCTCCGGTGATACGCCGGAGGCGATACCGAATGCAATGGCAAGCGGGAGGGCAACGATACCTACAATGATACCTGCCATCAGGTCTGCCATGAACAGTTCTTTAGAGTAATTTTTTAAAGCCGTGTATAGCTTTGGTCTGAATCCGAACGCTTTCATTATAATCTACTTTTTTATACGTTTTTTTATACAGAATGTAATGTATATATTGCAAATTGCCTGCAAAAGTAGATAAAATAATGGATATTAGTGAACACAACTGTGATGTATTTTGTTTTCCTTATCAGATATGTGCTATTAATTATGTCTGAAATACCTCTTCGGGTTATCGGTGAAGATAGATTCTTTCTATAAGACGATAAATAAATCCGATGGGGCAGAGGTGTGATTATTCCAAACTAAATTCGTAATTTTGTGTTGTTTATAAACAGTACGAACGACATTTATACGTAATTATATTAACTAATAAAAAAAGAGACTATGGCTAAAAGTGTTAAAGGAACTCAGACTGAGAAGAATCTGCTGACTTCATTCGCTGGTGAATCACAAGCAAGAATGCGTTACACTTATTTTGCAAGTGTAGCCAAGAAAGAAGGTTACGAACAAATCGCCGCTATTTTCACAGAAACGGCTGACCAGGAAAAGGAACACGCTAAACGTATGTTCAAGTGGCTGGAAGGCGGTATGGTGGAAATCACCGCTTCTTATCCTGCAGGTGTTATCGGCACTACCCTGGAAAATCTTCAGGAAGCTGCTGCCGGCGAACACGAAGAATGGTCATTGGATTATCCTAAGTTTGCGGATATTGCAGACGAAGAAGGTTTCCCCGAAATCGCTCTTATGTACCGTAACATCGCCATTGCCGAAAAGGGACACGAAGAACGTTATCGCGCTTTTATCCAGAATATAGAGACTGCCAGCGTATTTGCCAAGGAAGGCGAAGTGGTATGGCAGTGCCGCAACTGTGGTTTCATCTACACCGGTAAGGAAGCTCCTCAGGTATGTCCGGCTTGCTTGCATCCGCAGGCTTACTTCGAAGTAAAGAAGTCAAACTATTGATGATAATTTCCTCATAGAGAGAACAAAGTCCCGCAGAGCGAAAGCAAGCTCTGCGGGGCTTTTTGTTTGCTGTGACAGTCATATAGCTTGTAATTGCTGCACATTTGCTGCAGCGTCACTGCAAACAAATTGCAGTGCGACTGCAAAACTGTTGCAGTGCTGCTGCAAATCAATTGCAGTACTGCTGCAAACCGGTATGCAGTGACGCTGCAAAAAGTATGCAGTCGTTTTGCAGTGGCTGTACAGTACGACAGCAAGCTGTGTATGGCGATGCTGCAGCGGGTAGAGAAGGATTAATAGCCGGTTGTTGGAGATGTAGGGGGATTAATGGTTGCTTGGAACACTATTGAAAGTGCTTCATAACTGTTGGCAGCATCGGTTATTTCAAGCAGTTTCTCCCAGTTGGCTACCGGTTCCGTCTTGTGGTTGATGCGTTTTTCGGCTTTTATTCTTAATGTTCCGTCTTCAGTGGTGGCTTGGACAATGAAAGCGCCGCAGTCGTTTTCTACTTTTACGTTCAGTCTTTCCAGGCCTTCGGGAGAAATTCGATAACCTTCCGGCAGATTGACTGTGATGTCCCATTGGTAACAACGGGGCATCTCCCAATAAATGTCCTCCTTGCGCAGGCGTTGTTCGCCTTTCAGCTCTGGCTGTGACCCTATCAACCGACCTACGGAGAGAACAAAGTTTGTACCCGCTTTCTTTACGTATCCGTCCAGTACATAGTCCACTTGATAGACAAGTGCCGCACTGTCTGCCCGGTTTCCGATGCTGAAAAGCTGGTAGCCGAGGAGTGTTTCCAGTCCTTCTTCTGAGCCATGATAACCGATGATTTCATTGTGGTAACGCTCTTTCTCCTGCTCCCGTTCACGGCGGTAACTTTCGCGCAGGTCGGCATGGAATTTTTCTTTGGTTTCGTCGTAGATGGTGGCTGTAATACCCAGTTGGCGACGAACGGAGTTGTAAAGGTCCTCGTCCATAATGAGGTAGGGTTGGAAGTGTTCTTTCAGTGCACCGCTCATCTCTTCCCGGCGGCTGATGTGGAGAGTGGTGCCGCTTATAGAAGCGTTTATGGTAGCCATATCCCGGTTGTCTTGGGGGGTGGTGGAGGGAAGGGTAAGGCATGTGTTGTCTTCCAGTATGGCTTCTTCGCCTTGCAGGCTGGCAGGCACTTCACCGGGAACAGCATAGCAGGCCGGTGGAGTATAGCATTTTCCGTTGGATTCCAGATAGATAAACCAAGTGGTATTGCTGTAGTTGATGAGCTGGTCCAGAGGCTCCCGGGTATCTTTGGTCGTGATTCCTGTCCGGTGGGGAATACCTGCTTTTTCCAGAAGTTCGTGCATCAGCAGGATGAAACTGGCGGGAGTATAGTCTGCACCGTTTTCCATATACCGGTAATAGCAGTATTGGTAGAGGTAGTCCATCAGTTTCTTATCGCTCCATCCTTCGGCTTGACGGGCTTTGAGGGCTTTGGATATTTCGCCTTTCCGTCCGCTGCGCAGACCGGACCAGTTGGTGCCGGGAGCCTTCATGGAGGCACGTGTGTCATCTGTCATCAGTTTTGGATTGGGGTTGGCATATAGTCCCGGCTTGCGGGCGCTGGGTGGCATCCAGGCATAGGGTGTCTTGCTGTTGTAGATGTACATCAGAATCATGGGCGTTTGCCGGGCACTGTTGTACCAGAAGTCGGGAATGACACGTCCGGAGTCTCCGGTATGCAAGTCGAGGATATGGTTTCCTTCGGTATCGGTGCTATGGTCGAAGTTCCTTGCTCCGTTCAGGCAACGGTAGAAAGTGCTCAGCTTGGGGTCTATCTCGCAATGGACGGAATAGGCAAGCAGAGGATAGCTGTCCATAAAGTAAAAACCGAAAGGTTCGGGGTTCTGGTTGTTCAGTATGGTGTATCGTACGAAGAACAAGTCGATGATGTCTCCGATTTCCAGTCCGGGTACGGCCAGCTTGTTCCATTTCTCTTGGATGTTGTGGCTACGTGGGTGGCCGCCTTCATCGGTTTCCATGTACTCCTGCGGGGCTGTTTCCTGAATTGTTCCGTCCGGTTTGATGATGCGCACACCCAGTATACGCTGTTGTTCATTGCGGGTGTAGCGTTCTTTTTCCTGGGAAAGGAAGCTGAACTGTGACATCTCTTCCAGTGCACTTTGGCTGTTGATGTATACCATTTGGCGGTAGATGCTGCGGCAGGTTATCTGTTGTTTGGTCAATCCCATTCCCCACCAGTCCAACTTGGTTTTCCGGGTTACCTCCAGACGGCTGTGTGCGGCAAGGATAACGGCGGGTTCGTTTCTGTATTTCTCGGGTACAGTCATATTTTTAAAGTCGGGCAGGTTCAGCGACCATACTTCATTGCGCACTTCGCTTACGAGCGCAGCATATTTGTCTTCTTCCTTTTGGGCATTTAGTCCCGAAGTGGCAAGTAACATCAGCAGCAGTAGGAAAGAACGTGTTGTTTTCATGGTGATGGCGTTTTATGTTCAATTATTTGTTTAAAGGGTGCTTTGCCGGATTACTATCTGTTCGTTGCAGGCTTTTTTCCATTGTCGCAGGGCATCATTCCAAGCAGGGATAAGAGCAAGTGGAATACGTTTTCTGCGTATCTCCATCACTTTTCGGAAGTGGATATATCCTGCTCCGGCGCGGTAGGAGCAACTGAGGATGCCCTGATTCGTTTCAATGTGAAAGTCTGCAGGCAAATAAGACACGGCATATCCTTGTGGAATATCAATCGTTACCTCGCGTACAATACGGCATCTCCACGGCAGTAGGTAATCCTGCTTGCGGCGGGTGGTGTCAATGGGCTGGTGGAAGAAATCTTCGTGCGGGTCTGCTTCGAGGCAGTACTCTCCATCGGCCGATTGTACGGCAGCGGTATTGTTTATCTGATTGTTTAGCAGGTCTGTCTGCTTCTCCTTGGGGGTGTCATGGTAGAGACTGAGCAGGTATTCCTTGTATTCGCCCGTACTTACGCGGGTGGCGGTGCCTTTCAGGGTAGGGGGATTGCTGTCCGTCATCAAGCGATAGTGATAATTGAGACTGTCCGTAGAGGCGGAGGCATCCTGCTGGGGAAGAGTCAGTATCAGGCAGCTGTCTCCGTTTTCTACCAGTGCTTTTCGGCCTTGTATACCTTGGGGGATGTCTTCGGGCGGTAGGTATCGGTAGGTGGCATCCAGGCAATATCTTTTCCCTTGATGGAAAAGAAGGCAGAAGGCATGGTTGATGGCAGCCAGTGTCGGTACTTCGTCGGGAGAACTGGCGATGTCGTCCGTACCGATATAGGCCATTCGGGCATCGAATCCTTGGGCTTTCAGCAATGTGCGCAGCAGGAGTGCCATTCCCTTGCAGTCGCCGTAACGTTTGCGCAGCACTTCGGCAGGCCGGTCGGGCCGATGTCCTGCCAATCCGTTTTCAAAGGCGATGTAGCGTATGTTCTGCTGTACGTAGGCATAGGTACGGTGTATCTTCTCCAGTTCATCGGTGCATCCGGCAGTAATTTCATCCGTTAGCATTTCGGCTTGGGGGAGAGTGCAGTCCACCTCGGCCAGTCCGTTCAGCCAGCGGTACATATCCTGCACATCCGCAAAGGAACCGGTTACCAGCAGATGGGGATAGAGGCAGTTGTCTGCGGGAGCAGCTTCTTCCTTTCGGGTGGCAGGTACTCCTTTTAAGGTGTAGACAAAAAGGGAATCCCCTTCCTTGTTCACGCTCTTTTCACACCGGATACCGGGACCGAAGTTCTTCTCCACCAGCCGGAAACGGGACAATGCGGCAGGAATGGTGACGGTGATACGTTTCTCGCGGATGAAGTATTCCTCCGGAAAGTAGATACGTGTAAAGTAGCGCAGGTCATGGAAGGTACGGCTGAACTGTACGGCCGCCTTTTTCCCCTGCCGGCTTAGGGAGAGGTTGAAGTAGCAGATGCGGGTATCATCGAAGAATACATTTTCCGGTGTGGCATGGCGGTGGATGGCTTTGGGGGCAAGTACTCCCTTGGCCCTGGCTTCGTCCAGGGAGATGAATTCGCCATAGAACATATGAGGTTGTACGGTAGCTCCCATTCGTGAAGCTTCATATTCGGTCTTTCGGGTGTTTTGTACGATGGGGTTGTTTCCCGGGCCTTCTTTAAAAACATAGCTGTCTTCACAGCAGTTGATGATGATATTGTCGTCCATCGTCTGACTGTAGAGACAGCTTGAGAAAATATACAAAAAAATGAAAGAGAAATATTGTTTCCTCATGATGGAGAGGATTTATGTTTATTTCTTGGCGTGCGGATAGTCTATCGTGTAGTGCAGTCCGCGGCTTTCCTTGCGTTCCATGGCTTGCTTTGTTATCAGGTATCCTACGTTTATCATGTTGCGCAGTTCGCACAGCTCTCGGGTAGCCTTGCTCCGCTTGAAGAGTGCTTCTGTCTCCTCGTAAAGTATGTCCAGTCGGTTCCAGGCACGTGTCAACCGGGTATTGCTGCGGACAATGCCTACGTATGCCTCCATAATCTGGTTCACTTCCTTCATGCTTTGTGTGATGAGGACACGTTCTTCGGTGGAAATGGTACCTTCGTCGTTCCATTCGGGAATGTCTTCGTTGAAGTCATAACGTTCCAGTACGCTCAGCGCGTGTTTGGCTGCCGCGTCGGCATAAACCACGGCTTCAATCAGTGAGTTGCTTGCCAGACGGTTGCCGCCATGCAGTCCGGTGCACGAACATTCGCCGATGGCGTACAGGCGGCGGATGCTGCTCTGTCCGTCCAAATCCACCTTGATGCCACCGCAGAGATAATGGGCGGCGGGGGCTACCGGTATGTATTCCTTTGTAATGTCTATACCGATGCTGAGGCATTTCTTGTATATGTTAGGGAAGTGCTTCTTGGTTTCTTCGGGGTCTTTGTGGGTGACGTCCAGATACACATGGTCCTCACCGCGCTGTTTCATTTCGTTGTCGATGGCACGCGCCACGATGTCACGCGGGGCCAGTGAGAGTCGCGGGTCGTACTTCTGCATGAATTCTTTTCCGTCTTTGGTACGCAGCACGCCGCCATAACCGCGCATGGCTTCGGTGATGAGGAACGAGGGGCGGTCTCCCGGATGGAAAAGGGCTGTGGGATGGAACTGGATGAATTCCATGTCTTTCACTGCTCCCTTGGCACGGTAGACCATGGCAATGCCGTCTCCCGTGGCCACCAGCGGGTTGGTGGTATGGCGGTAAACGGCTTCGCAACCGCCCGTTGCCATGATGGTGACTTTGGAAAGGAAGGTATCCACCTCGCCCGTCGCTTCGTTCAGCACATAGGCACCGTAGCACTTGATGCCGGGGGTGTGGCGGGTAACGATGATTCCCTGGTGATGCTGGGTAATGATTTCCACAGCGTAATGGTCGGTCAGTACGGTGATGTTGGGGTGTTGCTTCACAGCTTCAATGAGGCTGGTCTGTATCTCTGCACCCGTATTGTCCTTATGGTGGAGGATGCGGAATTCGGAGTGGCCGCCTTCTTTGTGCAGGTCAAACTCTCCGTCCTCCTTTTTGTCGAAGTTCACTCCCCATTTGATAAGCTCCTTGATTTGTTCGGGGGCATTGCGCACCACCTTCTCTACGGCTTCACGGTCGCTTATCCAGTCACCCGCAATCATGGTATCTTCGATATGCTTTTCAAAATTGTCTACGGCCAGATTGGTGACAGAGGCGATACCTCCTTGTGCAAAATAAGTGTTTGCCTCTTCCAAACCTGCCTTACAAATGAGGGCTACTGTTCCTTTATGCGCTACTTTCAGCGCAAAACTCATACCGGCAAGTCCGGAGCCGATAACGAGAAAATCGAACTTTCTTACCATAGGTTTTGTGTATTAAACGCCGCAAAGATAGTGTAAACCAAACGTAGAGCAAAATAAGCGGGCTTATTTTTATTTGTTATGTAAGGTATTGTTTCAATACTTCATCCAGGGATTTTTCTTTGGGCAATTCCATGTTCTTGCGCATGCGCGAACGGACTACGTTTACACTATTCCGGTTGATTCCCATGATAAGGGCTATTTCGTCGGTACTTTGGTTCATGCAGATGAGCATGGCCAGCAATTCTTCGTTGCGGGTCAGTTGAGGATAACTTTCGCGGAGCTTGGGCAGATAAGAAGGATGTATGGTGGCAAACGACCGGCGGAATGTGTTCTCATCTTCCCTGCTGAGCAGGCTTTGCACGGTGAGCTGGCGAATGGAGTTGAGGTTATTGGTAGCCATGGCCCGTTCTATTTCTTCCGTCAGTTGTTCGTTGCGGCGGTTCAGGTCTTGCTGCCGGGTAATGAGGGTCTGTATTTCCCGTTTGTTGTTTTCTATAAGCTGGTGGTTGGCCTTCCTTCGGATGATGAAATAGGCTGTAGTGGTGATAAGTAGCAACAGTAATGTAATGGAGATGCAGATGTTGTAGAACAACTGCTGTTGCTGCCATTGCACTTGTGCCGAGAGCAGTTTGTTTTCTTTCTCTTTTTGGTTGGCATCAAACCGGATGTTGGCTGCTGCCACAGCACGTTTCTTTTCGTTATTGTCCAGAGAATCGGCAAACTGTCGGTTACGGATGTAGCAACGAGCAAAATCGTCGTTCATGCCTTTGGCCAGATAGTAATCCATTAATATCTCGTTGGCATCGCGGCCTTCCATGAACTTCATGTTGATGAGGTCTTGTGCAGCCCGGTCTATCAGGTGTATGCCGTTTTGCTCCTTCCCGGTTTGCAGTAAGGCCCGGCCTAGGTGGAGGTTGAGTTGGTATTTGGCCCATTGGGGCATCCGCACGGTATCGGGACAGATGCTAAGGGCAAGTTGCAGTGCTTTTTCCAAAGAGTCGGGATAGTCCAGATAACTGTTTACCGTTTCTACTTTGTTTACGAATACGCCCTTAAAGCTGTTTTGTATCATTGACAACTTTTCTCCCAGCCTGAGGTAGTGGAATACAGAGTCCTTTTGATTCATGTTACGAAAGATCTGGGCACGGTAGCGGTACAAGTCTCCCAGTCCGAAGCTGTCTTTCAGCATGGAGTAGTATTGGGCTTTTTTGTTCATTTCCAGGGCCTGGTCGTACATACCCAGTTCGGCGTAGAGATTAGCTTGTTCTCCGTAGGCAATCACTACATTTCCAGGTGCTATGCTGTCGTTGTAAGTGGCTATGGCTTCTTGGTTAGTGGCTATAGCTTTCTCGTATTCGCCACTGAGGTGGTAATAGATGCCCAACCGTGACATTATCCGCAGCATGTTCGGGAAGTTTCCACCTTTCCGGTAGACATCTATTGCTTTTTCCAAAATTTGGATAGCTTTGGGTAGATTGTTTCCGGAGTACATGTAGACACCGCTTATGATTTCTGCCTGCCGGATAAAGTCATTGGCACTGGTACAGACCGGTAACTGGAGGTAGTCTTCTGCCAGTCGGACAGCTTCCGGGTTATTGCCATACAGTTGGTTCAGTCCGGCCTTGAAGCTCAGCAGTTCGTGTGGGCAATGTTCGCGGATGAGGGGATGGTTTCCAATGCTGTCCATATAGTCGATGCCGTCTTTGTATTGTTTGGTGTTTATGTAATTGTTCCCGCAGGCATTAAATATCTTGCGGGCATAGTAAATCAGGGTATCTGTAGTTCCGTTTTTTTCTGCCGATTCCAGGATTTCGGGCAAGGTCTGTTTGGCAAGATCCAACGTTTGTTGCGCTTTGTTTTCGAGTAGTAAGGCATTGATTTGTTGAAGGACATTGTTCCAATGCCTCACTTCGTCTTGTTCCGAAGAGGTGGAGCGGTTGGTGCAGGCTACAGCTACGAGAATCAGAAGTAAAAATGAAAGTTTTTTGGCATTCATATTTTGTGGACTGTTTGTTTTGTAAGGCAAAGATATAATTTCTTAATTTAAAATTTACAACAATAGACTTGTTTTTTGTTTCTTGTTAATTATTTGATAATAAATATAATATGAAATTGTATATCAGATTGTATATCGTATTCTTATGGTTAGGTTGTGCATATTTTGCAAATTTGTATAAAACGATTGTAAATATGTATAATGGTGAAATAAGATACAATGAAAACAAAGAAAACAGTGACACCTTTTAATATGCAGGAGATTGCCAGAGCTTTGCGCGAAATGATTTCGGAAGATTCTCCCAATGCTTCGGAGGCTTTGTTGTCCGGAACTCGTGAGGCTGTATTCCGTGAAATCTTTATTTTTCATTATCCTTCTTTTTTAGAGAAACTTTATCAGTCTATTCCGGAGGTGGATAAGGATGAAGAACTGATATGTATGCTGGTAGCTCTTGGACAGTCTGTAAAGGAGATTGCAGAACTGATTTATTTTTCGCCGGAACGGGTAGAATTGTTATGTGCTTCGGTCTGCCGCAAGATGAATGTGACGGAAGTTCGAGAAATGGAGATGCTAATGAAGAAGTTGTTATCATAAAAATACGTACCTTAGCGGCAAAAATCAGATAAAATGAATCGAATCTTTCATGCGCGCATTGCTATGGGGCAGTATCTGTTTCTCATCCTGATAGGTATTCTCGCCGTCTATATGCTTTGGTACAAGTCTCCGTTCCTGGCTGCTATTTTCATGCTTTGGCTGGTGGTTATTATCGAGAAGCTGATTCATACCACCTATACCGTAACGCCCGACGGGAAGTTGGTGCTGTCCTTCGGCCGTTTCTCCCGGAGTAAGGAAATTCTGATGAAAGACATCACTTCTGTGGAGCGTGCTTCTTCCATGCAGGTAGGGCGGTTTGCGGTGATGCGCTATGTGCTCGTGAAATATGGCGAGGGTAAGTGTGTAGTGCTTCTTCCCGTCAAGGAGGAGGAGTTTATCCGGTTACTGGAGGAACGGAGAGGATGAGCAATATGGTGTGCCCACGTATGCAATTCCGTTTTAATCTGCCGTTATCGCTTCCATGGTAATGTCTCCTGTGTAGCTTTCCGGAGTTGTTTGTATGAACTTTCCCTTTATCTGTCTTTCCGTAGATGCAGGTAATCTTTGAATCATAAATAAAGCTTAATTTTAGCTCTTCTGTTTGCAGTTTTTCGGATATGGCAGCGTCCATTATGTAAAAGAGAAACGAATATGAATTTGAATTGCGCCATTTTACATGCAGACCCGGAGATTGCCGGAAGGTTGGAAGAGTATATCGACAAGGTTCCTTTTCTCTCTTTGCACGGAAAGTACGGCAATCCTCTTGAAGCGCTGAAGGATTATTATGAGACAAAAGTGGAAGTTTATTTTATCGGCATCTATCCGGTGGAAGAAGGTGAAATCAACGGAATGGATTTTTGCAGGCTCTTGTCCTCGTCCACTCGTGTCATTTTCATTACAGACACCGACCGCTATGCTGCCGAATGTTTCCGTCTGGATGCGTTGGACTATCTGATGGACGGGCTCAATTTCTCCACGTTTTTCCAGTCTGTCAGCAAAGCGGCACGCTGGTTCTCTTTGCAGGATGCAGGTACGTCCGACTCCAAACACAGGCAAGGTCCGGAAGAGGTTCCGAAGGTGATTTACATGCGGTGTGACAACCGCATCATGCGGCTCGACCTGGAACGGATAAACTATATAGAAGGTATGGGCGATTATGTGAAGATTTTCTGTAAAGATTCCCCTAAGCCTATCTTGAGCTTGTGCAGTATGAAGTACATGGAGGAAAAACTTCCGGCGAACGAATTTATCCGTGTGCACCGTTCTTTTATTGTCCGCATGGACTGCATCAGCGCCATCGGGCGCAGCACATTGCTCATCGAGCAGAAGGATGTCCCCATTGGTGATGCTTACCGCGAAAGGGTGAAAGGGTATGTGTCCAGGCTGGCAGTGTTGTAATACCCTGTTTTCAGATACTATATACTTTGTTTGTTGGATCTATAGTTCCAGCGTGCTGCATCTATATATGCAACGCGTTGCATATATAGATCCAACAAATGATAATCATTCTGTGTAAAATCCGTGTAATCTGTGGTGAACCGGAACCTTGTATTACTTTAGTTTTGCCCTCGAAATCCTTTCCCCGAACGTCAAGTTCAGATTCAGGCTGAATCGGCTTTCCTGCATCAGATTGCTGCGTGTGTTCAGTTGTTTCCGCCAGGTGGCGCCCAGCGAAAGATAGGAGTACCGGATGGGGAAGCTCGCCCCTACACTGGCTTCCAGATACTGCATCTTCCCGCCTTTCAGGTTGATATAGGAGTTGCCGAAACCTATTCCACCCATCAGCTCGGTGGAACGTGCCAGACGTGGCTTGGTAATGTAGCTGCCTCCCAGGTTCACTTTGTGCTGGTTCTCGTATTTCATGGAAGTGTAGGAGGAGGAGTTGCGGCTCCAGTCCAGGTAGTTGTAGTCGGCGGTCAGCACCCAGCGTTCGGTGGTTATGCTGAGGCCGGTGCCGAGGTGCATGGGCAGATATTGTGTACGGCTGTGGTATCCTTTATCGAGGTTCTCGCTGGTAGATGAGTTGCTGTAAGTCAGTGTATTGTCGTGGCTGATGGGAAGGGAGGGAGCAAATACCAGCCCTGCCGCCCACTTCCGTTGTCCGGTCGCACCCCATTCGTAATGTATGCCGAAGTCCGCATAAAAGGCCCGTTTAGAAGATTCGTACTTTACGACGGCGCTTTCCTGCGTTTCGCTTTGCGTCACTGTGCCCGCTATCATCCCCAGGTTGATGCCGACCGACAGTTGCCTGCTCAGTGCAAAGGCATTGGTGACGTAGCACCGGTATAGTCCGCCCGTACCCTCAAAGAGCGAGTAGGTGTAGTTGCCGGGCATTCCCTCTATCTCTTCTTCGGTCTGGATGACATAGCCCACACTGCTGTATGGTGCTGCACCTACAAGGGCATACCAGCGCGGCAGGACACGGAAGCCCATGCTGATGCGGTTGGGGTTGCCGGTGAAGTTGGAGCTGTGTTCGCTCAGGAAGGAGTAGCGGGCATATGAGGCAGATGCACCCACATCGAACGTGAAGCAGGCGGTGTCCATGCGGGTGATGGCTGCGGGGTTCAGCGTGTTCAGAAATCCGGTACGGTTCAGGGCGATGCCCGTGTTGCCCATGCCGGCATAACGTCCGCCGTCACCGGCACTCAGTTCGCCCACTCCGTACATGGAGGTGGGCAGGTTGGTGGTGTTTTGTGCCACGGCGGTGAGGCTTGCCGTACACAGACTGCACAGCAGAAGGGGAATCCGGTAATGGCGTTTCATTGCTCGTTGTATATTTTGAATCTTACGTCTAATCTGCATTGGTTTTCTTGTTCGGGGTCGTTGGTGAAGATGACCTGGTTGAAGGTGGTGGTGCTTTCTTCGTCTGTCAGACTCATCAGCAGTTTCTGCCGCTTGATGCCCGAAGTGCCGTAGTTGTTGCGGATGAATTCGGTGAGGTCGAAGGAGTAGTAGGTCTCTTTCCCGTACATCTCGTCGATGGTCAGGTCGCCGGTCTGTACGGTTACGCCGTCACTGCCGTATACGTAGTCCTCCAGCACATTGTTCTCGTCCGTGATATAAAGGCGGATGTCATTGGGAAGCTGGCTCACTTCGTTGTAGCTCCGGGCCAGAGGATAGAGGTAGAGTGTGGCGCTCTCTATGGAGACTATCTGTCCGGCACTTCCGAGGCTGTTGAGGTAGGGGAATTCCAGTTGGTTGTAGTAACCCGTCAATCCCTGCATATAGGCCAGGCAACCCATGTCGCTGGAGTGGACGAGGTTCTCTATTCCGCTTTTCAGGGAAGCAAGGTGGGTGCCGGTGGGGTCGTGCCGGATACCGGTATAGGCATAGTCGGTGTTTACGCTGAAAGTCAGCACTTGTCCGGTCCGCTGGTTGGAGACTTCCTGGTAGTGGAGGTTGATGCTCATGGCAGAATCATTCACCATGAATCCGGTGATACACTGCCCGTCGTTTTCGGGAACAAAGACCAGTCCGGGGAATTTCTTCTTGAACTTGTCTTGGGTATCGAAGTAGTCGTCCTGGGCCACGAGGTCATTCAGCAGTTGTTGTCCCCATGAGTCGGGCAGGCGGACGCTTACTTCCTTCTTCCGCCCCGGGCAGGGGGTGAAGGTAAAGCTGAAGAGCGGGGCATCTTCCGTCGGGAGTACGGTGCTGTTGTAAAGGTCCTCGTCGTTGTCCAGCACGATAGGTTTTTTCAGCCGGTAGATGGAGATGCGCTGTTGCGTCAGGGTATCTCCCCAGAAATGGCCCGAAGGTATCATTCGCAGTACGAGGGAGTCGAGGGTATAGGTATAGTCTGTGTTGGGGGTGAAGTCGGACGTGGAGTATTCGGCATAGTAGGTGGCGGATACTTCTCCCCAGGCGCTGCTCCGGTAATGTCCTAGCTGGCAGATGCTGTCGCCCCGGGTCTCTATGGAGTCTAGCAGGATGGTGCTGATGTCTACCGAGCAGGTGTCTGCGTATACATTATAGAAGGAGCTTTCCACGAGGCTCTTTCCAAGCTGCGAGTTCTCGTCCTGGCAGGCGCAGAAGATAGCGAGGACTGCGAATAAGCTGTACAATGACTTCTTCATTTCTGTTCTTTTAGTTGGCGGCAAAGGAAAGGCAAAACTTTTATATCTTCCTACAAAAATCGGCGTTCGGACGGTTTTTATCGGTAAAGGCGTTTAACGGGAATTTCGGACTGTTCGTCGGTTATTTTTGTCGGTGTGGTTGCGGTGGTTTACTTTTGCGGACAGACAAAAAGGACCTCCCGCAGCTTCTTGTTTTGGAAAGTGGGAAGTATAAAGCTTAATCATTAAAAAAACAATAAACAATGAACAGACTATTGGTAGGAATAATGTTGCTGGCCATCGTGTGCATTGCCGGCAGTTGTACGGACGAGGATGAATACACTCAGGGGCAGTGGATGAAGAAAGCCAGCTATAACGGTGTGTACCGCGCTTATGCCTCCGGCTTCACCATCGGCAATTATGGATATTTGTGTGGCGGCTTCTACGGAGCGAACAAGGATTACCTGAACGACCTTTGGGAGTATGACATGAGCCGGAACAGCTGGACGCAGTGTGCCGACATGCCCGTTGCCGGGCGCAAGGCTGCCGTGGGCTTTGCCGTGAATGGCAAGGGATACATTACGACCGGTTCCGTAAAGGACGGCTCCTCGTCCTACTGTGTAGCAGATACCTGGGAGTATGACCCTGCCACGGATACCTGGACACGGAAAGACGACTTCAAAGGTGGAGTACGCGATGGTGCCCTGGCTTTCAGTATAGGCGGATATGGCTATGTCGGTACGGGCTGCAACAGCGACGCTACCGGCAGCGAGAGTGCCTACAAGATGGACTTCTACCGTTTCAACCCCAATGGCGCCGAAGGTTCGCAATGGGAAGCGGTGAGCGGGTATGGAGGCGAGAAGCGCTACTTCGGTACGGCATTCGTCATCGATGAGGTGGCCTACATCTGTTGCGGGCGAAACAACAGTACTGACCTGGTGGATTTCTGGAAGTTCGACGGAAGCAACTGGACCCAGTTGCGTGACATTGCCGATACGGACTCCGACAATGACTATGACGATGACTACGCCATCACACGGTCCGAAGCCGTATCCTTCGTCATCGGTGGAAGGGGATTTGTGGCTACGGGAATACGTAACAGCACTTCCCTGAGCAGCGACTACTGGCTGTACGACCCTGACAAAGACTTATGGTACGGCGATTCCGATGACGACTTTACCCCCATTACAGATGTACATAATTATCCTTCCGGTGCTTCTTCGCGCAGGGCTGCCGTTGGTTTCTCTACCGGCGAACGTGGTTTTGTGCTGACGGGAACAAGTGGTACCAGCTACTTTGATGATGTGTACGAACTTCTACCCGATGAGGAAGAGGAAGTCTGATTCGCCCCATAATTGAACGGAACTTATGAAGCTGATGTTTATTATGATAAAGATAGGTGTACCGGCTGTGATGGCGGTATGCCTTTCTTGCTGTTCGGGTCATACTGCCGGCGGTGGCAATGAGTTGAAATGCCGGGTGATGGAGGTGGAAGGCGGTTACGGCTACGTGGTGCTGCATGGAGCCGATACCCTGATATATCAACCTTTTATACCTGCTTTGAGCGGTCGCCTGCCATTTGCAACAAAGGTGGAAGCGCTGGCGGCCGGTCGGTTGGTATGCCGTAAGCTTGCCGATGGGCAAGCTCCGGCATTGAGCAGGGAGGAGGTGGAGTCTTGTCTGACAGACACCGGACTCTAATCTTCTAAAGAATCCTTTACTTCGTGATGTATTTCCGAGCAGTCATAAGGGTATCTCTGCATGAATTTACCCTTGAGTACCTTCTTTGTATCGCTACCGGGACGTGAAAGAGTGGCGGTGAATGTCACTTGAAGCCGTTTGTAGTAGATGGTTGAAGTGTATATGTTCCATTTCATACCTACTATGTCTACTTCAAAATGTTTATATCTCAGTTCGTCTTCTTTGTAATACTTGCCTTGGTTGATGAAGAATAACAGTTGTTGTCCCATGATTATTTTTCCGTCTTCTATGTGGTTGGGCAGATAGATGCTACGTTTCTCCGGGTCTATGCTTTTGAAGGTTTCGTCAGAGTGCCCATCGGGTATGAATGCGTATTCTGTCCATTTATTGATGAATGGATAGTAGTCATGCTTGTCGGTTGTGTTTCCCAGATTTTCATTTTTATAGGTACTCTTATCAGGTCCTGTTCCGGCTTCTTTCACTCCGTCACCTTCTTCCACGCTGTATTCGATGGACTCTATCTGATAGAAGTTAGTGCACGGTTCTTGGTGTATGATGATTTGTTCCTTGTAGAGTCCCGTTTTCATCTCAAGGTTGATGATGAGGCTACGGGATTCACCTAAGTCAAAGTTGTCTTTAAAGTGCAGGATGAGATGGCTGTCGGTGTCCCGTTCCAAGTCCCACCATTTATAATGCAGGCTTCCCGTACCTTCCAGTTGTGGGAGCTTGTTGCCATCCATCATGAGGTCTCCCCATGGGGTGGTGATGGAGGTTATGCGCCAGTCGCCGCGTGTTAGGTCTATCTGCAGGGTAGAGGCTTCGCCCTTCACGGTAGTTTCCTGAAAGGGCGAGAGGCGGATTTCATCGCTATCATTGCAAGCCGTCAGGCCGCAAAGGAAAAGAGCGAACAAAAGGATGGATTGGAATAAGTCAGTCGTTTTCATGTTGGTTATTATTTGATTATGTCCATTGGACGTGGCATTCTTTGTAAATGCTGCACGACAAAGATAATTATTTCCTCTTTACGCTGTATTCTCCGAAAGAAAGAAGTACTCTTTTTTGCCGGATAATACGGGTTTTATTAACTTGCGCACAAATTATCGCTAATCATTAACCACTAACCATTAATTCCATGAAATACCAAGTTGCCATTATCGGTGGAGGTCCTGCGGGATATACTGCTGCCGAAGCTGCCGGAAAAGCAGGATTGAGTGTCGTACTATTTGAGAAGCAGAGTCTCGGTGGAGTGTGCCTGAATGAAGGGTGTATCCCTACCAAGACCTTGTTGTATTCGGCCAAGACCTATGACGGAGCCCGCCATGCTGCAAAGTATGCGGTCAGTGTGCCCGAAGTATCGTTCGATTTGCCCAAGATTATTGCTCGCAAGCAGAAGGTAGTGCGCAAGCTGGTATTGGGAGTCAAAGGAAAGCTGACTGCCCATGGTGTGACGATTGTCAGCGGAGGGGCCACAGTGACGGACAAGAATCATGTGGAGTGCGGCGGAGAAACCTACGAATGCGATAACCTGCTGCTCTGCACCGGTTCCGAAACCTTTGTCCCTGCCATTCCCGGCATAGACAAAGTGTCCTATTGGACTCATCGTGATGCACTGGATAACAAGGAACTGCCCGCTTCGCTTGCCATCATCGGCGGCGGTGTCATCGGTATGGAGTTCGCTTCTTTCTTCAACAGCCTGGGAGTGCAGGTAACCGTCGTCGAGATGCTGGACGAGATACTGGGAGGCGGTATGGACCGAGAGCTGGCGGGTATGCTCCGTGCAGAGTACGCCAAGCGGGGAATCAAGTTCATGCTGAGTGCAAAAGTAGTGTCTGTCATGCCGGATACTGCCGAAGCTTCTTCCCTTATCCAGGTGAATTATGAAACAGCCGACGGTCCCGGTTCCGTCGTTGCCGAACGGCTTCTGATGAGTGTCGGGCGCCGTCCGGTAATGAAAGGCTTCGGATTGGAGAATCTGGGCTTGGAAAGAACGGAGCGCGGAAATGTCTTTGTCAACGGACAGATGCAGACTTCAGTTCCCGGAGTATATGCTTGCGGCGACTTGACGGGATATTCCTTGCTGGCGCATACAGCCGTCCGCGAGGCGGAAGTAGCCATACATTCCATCATTGGCAAGAAGGATGCCATGAGCTACCGTGCCATCCCCGGCGTGGTATATACTAATCCCGAAATAGCCGGTGTGGGCGAGACAGAAGAATCCCTGCAGAAGAGAGGCGTTGCCTATCGTGCTGTGAAGCTTCCGATGGCGTACAGTGGTCGCTTTGTAGCAGAGAATGAAGGAGTGAATGGCGTCTGCAAGTTACTGTTGGGCAGTGACGATACCGTATTGGGGGCACATGTCTTGGGTAATCCCGCTTCGGAAATCATCACGCTGGCAGGCATGGCTATTGAACTGAAACTTACTGCCGATGAATGGAAGAAGATTGTCTTTCCGCACCCCACGGTGGGAGAGATATTCAAGGAGGCATTGTAGAACCCATGACTATTGTTTCATATAAACATAAAAGATGAAAACCGTAAAGCTAATCACCTGCGACGATGCCTTTCAGGCACATGTTATTCAGGGTGCCTTGAAGAATGAGGGCATTGCGTCTGTTTTGCATAATGAAAACATGTCTTCCGTGATGCGCGGATATGTCCGTGATGTCACGGGAGTGGATATATTTGTCTATGAGGACGAATATGACAATGCCCTCCGTCTGCTTGAACGGAACCAGATGATTCCGGAACAGTTGAGGTACTGCCCCCATTGCGGTTCGGATGAGATTAAGTTTGTGCTGAAGAAGAGCCATCGGGTGCGTGCTGTGGTGGCTGCTGTTATTGCGGCATTGTCGGCCGCACCTCCGGGCACTGAGCATTGGGAGTATGTATGCAGGAAGTGCGGCACTCATTTTGAGAAGCCGGTGGCGAAAGGAACAGTTGAAGAATAATCAGGTGTTTATTCTTTTAACCGCTTTTCAATCCAGTCCCGGTTTTTACGTCCCAATCGGCTTTCCGCAAAATCCAGGAAAGCCGATGTGTCTGTTATATAGGCTTGGATGACACCTGCCAGAAAGTTGAAGAAAGGTTCTTCACCCACTCGGACAAGCAGGTCGGCGAGTAGTACTGACCCTTTCCTATAGAGGGCAAGATGCGCTTCGCGGTCGTTGCGGTCAATACCCCAGATAGGACGGATATGGCGTGTTTCCTTACGGTAGGCGTCGATGTAAGCGGCATAGGCTTTTTCGTCGCGGGCGTGGCGTATGTATTGCAAAGCACTGAATTCGGCAAAAGATTCGTTCAGCCAGTCGTGCCAAGATTCCACCGGAGCCTTGTTCCACCAGAAGTGGCCGATTTCGTGGGCGGTGTTCTTGAGTACATATTCATTGAATGTTCGGGAACTGAGCATAATGAAATTTTTACGGCTGTACCCTCCTGAGGTGCCGGAAGCTGAAAGCAGGAATTTCATGTAAATATCCTCATCTCCCGCAATTTTATAAAGGCGTCGGAAGAATTTCAAGGCATTGTGGCAACATTGAAGTGCCGAGTCTGCACCGGCATCCGGGAAGTCTGTATAGATAAGTTCAATGGTAGTTCCGTTATCATTGATGCGGCGGCTTTTCAGCATGGGTGAAGCCAGGATAACATTGTCGAAATTCTCCCAAGGTTGCTCCATTTCCCATATCCCTTCTTCTGTATGGGAAATAATACCTGAGCCGCTCACCGTATAACCGTCAGTGATGCCGATTCGTAAGTGCGAATAATCTGCCCGGTTACCGTTGCAGACAGGATACCATCCCGTATAGTAACCAAGTTCAATCCAATGGTCATTGAATGATTTTGCAGGGCCCTGCACTTCCTGCATGTAGAGTGTGTAACGGGTATTTATGCGGCAGCGGTCATCGGCTCCTGCCGGCCGGTAGAGGGTCAAGGTCCGTCCGTCGGGAATGAATTGGGCAGGTGCTGGGGCAAGCGTATCGAAACGGTAGGTTATCTCCCGGCTGCTGTGGCGTAGTGTGTCGATACGGGCATGGCGCCATAGTACCAACGAGATTGAGTCACTGTCATGGAAATCGACTTCAAACGAACCGCCAACTTCGACTTGTCGGTTCGGTACATCAATCTGTACGGTTAAGTCATAACTGACAATGCGCGGAGATTCTTGTGCCCGAAGCATGGGGGAGAAAAGGAGGCATATTGTAAAGCTGGCAATTGTAAGTTGTAGTTTCATGGTACATCAATTTTAGAGTGATAGTAACTGGGAGATTTTGCCTATGCAATCTATGCAAAAGTAGTATTTTTAAAGGAATATTAAGATGGATGGCTGGATATAATTTATGAAAAGACTACCTCGTTGTTGTTCATTTGTAAGATTGTCGTACTTTTGCCTTTAAAGATAAATATATTTATGAAAAGGATATTGTTGCTGTTAATTTTATCCGTCTGCCTGCTCCCATTATGGCCCCAAGAGACGGTAACTCCGGTGAAGCCGCTCTCTGCGCGGATTGATGCGTTGATAGAACACAAACTTCCCGCAGGCTCTAATGTGGCCATTTCGGTCTATGACCTGACTGCCGGAAAGCCCTTGTACGGCTATCAGGCGGACAAGCTTTCCCGTCCCGCTTCCACCATGAAGCTGCTGACCACCATTACCGCCCTTTCCCGTCCCGAAGCCGACGAGCCGTTCCGTACGGAAGTGTGGTATCAGGGAACCATTGAGCGCGATACCTTGCAGGGGGATATGTATGTGATAGGCGGTTACGACCCGGAGTTTGATGAAGAGGCATTGGATTCCCTGGTGGCTACCGTGGCCCGTTTCCCCTTCTCTGTCATCAAAGGCAAGGTGTATGGAGATGTCTCCATGAAAGACTCCTTGTACTGGGGCAGCGGCTGGTTGTGGGATGATACTCCCTATTCCTTCCAGCCCTACCTCTCACCGCTGATGCTGAATAAAGGAGTGGTGAAGGTTACCGCCACACCCGGCGAACGGGGCGACAGCGCACGCCTTGAATGCACTCCCGCCTCTTCCTATTATACACTGACGAACAAGACCCAAAGCCGTACCCCTTCTGCCGGACGTTTCCGTGTGTCGCGCGACTGGCTGGTGAACGGGAACAACATCACCGTGACGGGCAACGTCGATGCCCGCCGTGCAGGTACGGTCAATATATTTTCTTCGCAGGACTTCTTCATGCATACCTTTATGGAACGGTTGCAGGCACGAGGCATCCGGTGCATTCCGGCGGCAGAAGCGGAAGTCTCTTACCTCTTCGGTGAGTTCCGGCAAGACAGCCTCTCCGTACGGATGGCTTCCTACGAAACTTCCGTGCAGGATGTGGTGAAACAGATAATGAAGGAGAGCGATAATCTCAATGCCGAAGCCATGCTCTGCCGGTTGGGTGTGCAGAGCAGCGGAAAGAAGCGTGTCTCTGCCGAGGACGGGCTTTCTGCCATCCGCATGCTGATAAAAGAGATGGGATATAACCCCGATAGGTATAATCTGGCAGATGGTTGCGGTCTTTCCAATTACAACTACATTTCACCGGAACTCTTGGTTTCTTTCCTGCGATATGCCTACTCGCGTACGGATGTTTTCCAGAAACTTTATAAGGCTTTGCCCATTGGCGGCGTGGACGGTACACTGGAGTTCCGCATGAAGAAAGGCACCCTTTCCCACAGAAATGTACATGCCAAGACGGGTTCCTTTACCGCCATCAACTGCCTGGCCGGCTACCTTAAAGCCCGCAACGGACACGAGATAGCCTTTGCCATCATGAACCAGAATGCACTGTCGGGCAGGGAAGCACGCGCTTTCCAGGATGCGGTGTGTGATGAAGTGATACGTTGAGGTTTAGCCATCGTAAAGTTGACCTTTAGCGTCGTAAAGTTAAGGTTTAGCTTCCTAATGCAGACCTTTACGGAGTGAGCCCCAAGAGTAGGGGAAATCATTCCTCTTTCGTATTGCGGTAGCGTGCCGGAGACATACCCAGATAAGACTTCACATACTTCCCGAAGAAAGACTGGTTGGGGAAATTAAATTCTTCTGCAATCTCCTTGATGGACTTGTCCGAATGCTTCAGCCGGTACTTGATGTGCTCGATGGCACTTTCGTTAATCAAGTCCAGCGGTGTACGTCCGCATGCCTGCTTGATGACCTTCGAAAAGTGTTTGGGACTATAGCAGAGTGCATCGGCATAATATCCTACAGAACGGTGTATGCCGTTGTCTTTGGACAACATCTCTATAAACTTACGCAGGATATAGTCGGACTGTTTGATGCTTTCTTTTGTATCGACTGTCATTTCTGAAGGGTTCACTTCTTTGTTGAGGTGTCCCAACATCTCACAGAAAATGGCAGAAAACAAGTATTGCATCACTTCCCTGTGATAGTGATGAGGCTCGTCGTTTATCTTTGCCATAAGCAGTTCCCGGTAGAATTTGAAGATTTCCTTGTCCCCTTCCTCCCCGACAGACTTTATGGGATTGTTGTGGATATGCATAACGGTATTCCATGTATCCTTCTCCATCTTGACCACGCGTTGTAGGAACTGTGTGGAGAATGCGGCAAGCCTTATCTTGTGCTTTGGGCTTACCATCGCGTGGCTGATAATGGTATTGGGAAGGCCGAGCAGTAAGTCGCCTGCTTCCAGTTGGTAGGTTTTGTAGTTGACGTCCAACTGGATACAGCCTTCTAGACAGATAGCGATAAGGAAGCATCCTAATCTTATTGTATCTTCATTGTAGGGGCTTCCCTCCAGACTATTGATTATGACAAAGTCATTGTCTACATAGTCAAGGACATGTTCGCTGTTTTTAAAGTCCGCGATTTCTACGATTTTTATGTTCCCTTTCTCCATATTCTTCCTTTTTCGTTTTGCAAAGTTGGTGAATAATGGGAAATATGGGATGTTCCATTATGCGGCTTTCTTGTTCTATATGTCATTTATAGACAATTCATTAGCCTTAAAAAAGATGAATGTCGAAAAAGGAACATCTTTGGTGTGTAATTGGTCATTATGGCGTTGTTCCTTTCTCCTACTTTTGCCATCGGTTTTAACAAAAAGACAATGAGAAAAAGTATGATTACATTGAACAGGAAATGGATACGGCTGATAGGGATTGTCGGTTGTACAATGTGTTTGGCATCTTGCAAGCAGGCATCGGATGCTTCCGGAATGAAACCTTCTTATGCTACCATGAAAGTGGAGGCGACGGACAAAGAGCTTTCCACTTCGTACTCAGCAACGATACGCGGACGGCAGGACATAGATATTTATCCGCAAGTGTCGGGTACCATCGAGAAGCTTTGTGTGACCGAGGGGCAGAAGGTGCGCCGGGGACAACTGCTTTTCATCATCGACCAGGTTCCCTACAAGGCTGCACTCAAAACGGCCGTTGCCAATGTGGAAGCGGCACGTGCCGCACTGGCTACTGCCGAACTGACTTATAACAGCAACAAGGAATTGTATGCGCAGAAAGTGGTTTCGGAATTCAGCCTGAAGACTGCCGAAAACAGCTACCTTACCGCCAAGGCGCAACTCTCGCAGGCCGAGGCCCAGGAGATAAGCGCACGCAACAACCTCTCCTATACGGAAGTGAAGAGTCCCAGCGACGGGGTGGTGGGGGCATTGCCCTACCGTGCAGGGGCATTGGTCAGCCCCAGCTTGCCGCAACCGCTGACAACGGTCAGTGACAACAGCGACATGTACGTTTACTTTTCCATGACCGAGAACCAGTTGCTCGCCCTGACACGCCAGTACGGCAGCATGGACGAGGCGCTGAAGAACATGCCGGCGGCAGAGCTGCGTCTGAACGACAATTCCGTCTACGACAAGAAAGGTACCATCGAGTCCATCAGTGGTGTCATCGACCGCCAGACGGGTACGGTAGTGGCACGCGTGGTCTTCCCCAACGAATCGCGCCTGCTCCATAGCGGGGCATCGGGCACGGTGGTGGTGCCTGCCACGTATAAGAACTGCATTGTGATTCCGCAAGAAGCCACCGTACAGTTGCAGGACAAGACGTTGGTATACAAGGTAGTGGATGGCAAGGCCGTCTCTACCCTGATTACCGTGGCAGGAATAAATGACGGACGCGAATACGTGGTGCTGGACGGACTGAAAGTGGGTGACGAGATTGTTTCCACAGGTGCCGGACTGCTGCGCGAAGGAACGCAAGTGAAATGATGATTGCTATTTTATCAACTATCAATGACCCATTAAGATGAAAGGAAACATATTTATAAAACGGCCGGTGATGGCTATCTCCATCTCCGTACTGATTCTGGTGATAGGGCTCATTTCGCTCTTTACGCTGCCGGTGGAACAATATCCTGACATTGCGCCTCCTACGGTATATGTCAGTGCCAACTACACCGGCGCCGATGCCGAAGCCGTGCTGAACAGTGTCATCATGCCGTTGGAGGAGAGCATCAACGGTGTGGAGAACATGATGTACATCAGCTCTACCGCCACCAATGCCGGTTCTGCCACCATACAAGTCTATTTCAAGCAGGGCACGGACCCCGACATGGCTGCGGTGAACGTACAGAACCGCGTATCCAAGGCGCAGGGACTGCTGCCCGCCGAAGTGACGAAAATCGGTGTGACTACCCAGAAGCGGCAGACCAGCTTCCTGCAAATCGGCGCTTTGGTGAGCACCGACGGGCGCTACGACCAGACGTTCCTTGCCAATTACCTCGACATCAACGTGATTCCGCAAATCAAACGTATCGAAGGTGTGGGTGACGTAATGGAGCTGGGTGATACCTACAGTATGCGCATCTGGCTGAAACCGGAACGGATGGCGCAGTATGGACTGGTCCCTTCGGATGTGACCGCCGTATTGGGCGAGCAGAACATCGAAGCGCCTACCGGTTCGCTGGGCGAGAATTCAAAGAACGTGTTCCAGTTTACGATGAAGTATCGTGGACGCCTGAAGAGTGTGGAGGAATTCCAGAACACGGTGGTACGCTCGCAGAGTGACGGTTCCGTGCTCCGTCTGAAGGACGTGGCGGATGTGGAGCTGGGTACGTTGACTTACAGTTTCCGCAGTGAGATGGACAGCAAGCCGGCTGTGCTTTTCATGATGTTCCAGACGGCAGGCTCCAACGCAACCGCCGTCAACAAGCAGATTACCGCACAGATAGACGAGATGAGGAAGAGCCTGCCCGAAGGGACGGAGTTTGTAACCATGATGAGCTCCAACGACTTCCTCTTCGCTTCCATACACAATGTGGTGGAGACACTGGTCATTGCCATTATACTGGTAATTCTGGTGGTGTATTTCTTCCTGCAGGACTTCAAGAGTACGCTTATACCCTCCATTTCCATTATCGTGTCGCTGGTCGGCACGTTTGCCTGCCTGGTGGCTGCGGGGTTCAGTCTCAATATCCTGACGCTGTTTGCGTTGGTGCTTGCCATCGGTACGGTGGTGGACGATGCCATCGTGGTGGTGGAGGCGGTGCAGTCCAAGTTCGATGCCGGATACAAGTCCCCTTACCTTGCCACGAAGGATGCGATGGGCGATGTGACGATGGCCATCATCTCTTGTACCTGCGTGTTCATGGCGGTATTTATCCCCGTGACGTTTATGGGCGGTACTTCGGGCGTGTTCTATACGCAGTTCGGTGTCACGATGGCAACGGCGGTGGGCATCTCCATGATTTCGGCATTGACGCTTTGTCCCGCCTTGTGCGCCATCATGATGCGTCCGTCGGACGGTACGAAGAGTGCGAAGAGCATCAACGGACGGGTGCGTGCGGCATACAATGCCTCGTTCAACGCCGTGCTGGGCAAATATAAGAAAGGTGTGATGTTCTTCATCCACCACCGCTGGATGGTGTGGACTTCATTGGCGGCTACCGTCGTATTGCTGGTTTACCTGATGAGTACCACCAAGACGGGGCTTGTGCCGCAGGAGGACCAGGGTGTCATCATGGTGAACGTCAGCACGTCTCCGGGAAGCACGCTGGAAGAAACCACGAAGGTGATGAACAAGCTGGAGGACATCCTGAAAAACACTTCCGAGATAGAACACTATTCCAAGGTGGCAGGATACGGACTGATGTCCGGTCAGGGCACTTCCTACGGTACCATCATCATCCGTCTGAAGGACTGGGGCGAGCGGAAGGGGAGCGAACACACGTCCGACGCTGTGGTGGCCCGCCTCAATGCACAGTTCTACGGTGTGAAGGAGGCACAGATATTCAGCTTCCAGCCGGGTATGATTCCGGGCTATGGTATGGGTAACTCCCTGGAGCTGAACCTGCAGGACAGAACGGGTGGTGACATGGCTACGTTCTACGAGGCAGTGATACAGTTTCTGGGTGCGTTGAACCAGCGTCCCGAAGTGGCTATGGCGTATACCTCTTATGCCATGAATTTCCCGCAGGTATCGGTAGATGTGGATGCTGCCAAGTGCAAGCGTGCGGGTATCTCGCCGGGTGCGGTGCTCGACGCATTGGGCAGCTATTGCGGCGGTGCCTATATTTCCAACTACAATCAGTTTGGCAAGGTGTACCGCGTCATGATGCAGGCATCGCCCGAATATCGTCTGGACGAACAGGCACTGGGTAATATGTTTGTGCGCAACGGTACGGAGATGGCTCCGGTCAGCCAGTTTGTGACATTGAATCGGGTGCTTGGTCCGGAGACGGCCAACCGCTTCAATCTGTATAGCGCCATCTCTGCCAACGTGAATCCGGCGGAAGGATATTCGTCCGGTGAAGTGCAGAAAGTGATTGCGGAAGTGGCAGAACAGACATTGCCGCTGGGCTACGGTTACGAGTACGGAGGTATGGCACGTGAGGAAGCCAATACTGGTGGTGCGCAGACTGTCTTTATTTATGCCATCTGTATCTTCCTTATCTATCTCATCCTGGCATGTCTTTATGAGAGTTTCCTGATACCGTTTGCGGTCATCTTCTCCGTACCGTTCGGGCTGATGGGTTCATTCCTCTTTGCCAAGGTTCTGGGATTGGAGAACAACATCTATTTGCAGACGGGTGTGATTATGCTGATTGGCTTGCTCGCCAAGACGGCCATCCTGATTACGGAGTATGCCATCGAGCGGCGCCGCAAGGGAATGGGCATTGTGGAATCAGCTTATTCGGCCGCCCAGGTCCGTTTGCGTCCTATCCTGATGACGGTGCTGACGATGATATTCGGTATGCTTCCGCTGATGTTCTCGAGTGGTGCGGGCGCCAACGGTAACTCTTCGCTGGGTACGGGCGTAGTAGGCGGCATGCTCATCGGAACGCTAGCGCTGCTTTTCGTCGTTCCGGTGTTCTACATCATCTTCGAGTACTTACAGGAGAAGGTTCGTCCGCCAATGGAGGAAGAAGCCGATATGCAGGTATTGCTTGAAAAGCAGAAGAGTGAGGCAGAACGGGCGAAAGATTGAGGAAAATAAAATAAAAACAGATTGGAACAATGAAGAAACATATCATCCTATTGTCCGCCGCCGGTTTGCTGTTCAGCAGTTGCGGCGTGTACACCAAATACAAACCCGCTACCGAGGTCCCCGACGGCCTCTATGGGGAAGAAATGGCAGCTTTTACGGAGAGCCTCGCCGGTTCTCCGGCTGCCACCGAAGACAGCCTGGACCTTGGCCTGGGCGGCATGGACTGGCACGAGCTTTTCACCGACCCGCATCTGCAGGCACTCATCGGACAAGGGTTGCAGAACAATACCGACTACCAGTCGGCACAGCTCCGCGTGGAGGAAGCCGAAGCTACCCTGCTGTCCGCAAAGCTTGCCTTCCTGCCCTCCTTTGCCCTTGCGCCGCAGGGCACGGTGAGCAGCTTTGACAGCCGCAAGGCCACACAGACCTATTCGCTGCCCGTCACTGCCAGTTGGGAGCTGGATATTTTCGGCCGCATGCGCAATGCCAAGAAACAGTCGAAGGCGCTCTATGCGCAGAGTCAGGACTATCGCCAGGCCGTGCGTACCCAGCTCATTGCCGGGATAGCCAATACTTACTATACCCTGCTGATGCTGGACCAGCAGCTTGCCATCTCCAGGCAGACCGAAGAGACGTGGCGGGAAACCGTTGCTTCCACCCGTGCCCTGATGAATGCGGGCATGGCGAACGAATCCGCCGTGTCGCAGATGGAGGCCACGTACTATCAGGTGCAGACTTCCGTGCTCGATTTGGAAGAACAGATAAACCAGGTGGAGAACAGCCTTGCGCTGTTGCTGGCAGAGACGCCCCGTCATTACGAGCGCGGTGTGCTGGCAGAGCAGCAGTTCCCCGTGGGCTTTTCTATAGGGATTCCTGTTCAGATGCTTTCCTGCCGTCCTGATGTCCGTTCGGCTGAGCGGACACTGGAAGCGGCGTTCTACGGCACCAATGCGGCGCGCTCTGCCTTCTATCCCTCCATCACGCTGGGCGGGAGTGCGGGCTGGACCAATTCTGCCGGTTCAATGATTGTGAATCCCGGCAAGTTCCTGGCTTCGGCAGTGGGTTCGCTGACGCAGCCGCTCTTTGCCCGCGGGCAGGTCATTGCACAGTATCGCATAGCCCGTGCCCAGCAGGAGGAGGCTTCCCTTGCCTTCCAGCAGACATTGCTGAATGCAGGCAGCGAGGTGAACGATGCCTTGACTGCCTGGCAGACAAGCCTATCCAAAAGCGAACTGCTGGACAAGCAGGTAGCTTCCTTGCAGACAGCTGCCCGCAGCACTTCCCTGCTGATGGAGCATGGCAACACCACCCATCTGGAGGTGCTTACCGTCCGGCAGACATTGCTCAACGCACAACTGGCACAGACGGCAAACCGATTTTCTGAAATACAAAGCCTGATTAACCTCTACAAGGCGTTAGGGGGAGGTCAGGAATAGAGTGTCATCATACTACTCTCTCTGCATCTTCACTTTAAATGTGAAGGAAGGGCTGTCCGGGAAGTGATTCCAGGCAGCCCGTTTTCAATGAATAGGAGGGATCAAATGGAGGCAAGTATTTCTCTAGACAAATTATTGCAGTTTTTCACTCAATGCGAACGATAAGTGTTGGCTCGGTGAGAGATCGATTGAAGAAACTGAAAAGGAAACTGAAGCAAAAGATAGTGAGTTTACCGGTAAGAAGGAGGTTTTGCCAGGAATTGATGCAGGGATGTAGTAGGTACTGAAATAGCTTGTTGTTGGATCTATAGATGCAGCGTGTTCCATCTATATATGCAACGCGTTGCATATATAGATCCAGCAAACCGGAAATATACATGCAACGCGGTATATCTTTCGGGCGGTTTCTCTCCGCCTTTGAGGGAGCGGTTTATTTATACTGTGCCCAGTCTACATTCTTCATGTCTCCACTTTGGGCCAGCTCAGCGTGCATAGCCAGTGCGGCGCGCAGAGCGTGGGGAGTTTGTGATTTGCCGTCGGTCAGCTTCAGGTAATCCCACAGTATGTTCTTGTAGTCCGGATGGACACAGTTTTCGATGATGGCTTGTGCACGCTCTTTCGGACTCTTGCCGCGGAGGTCGGCCACACCTTGTTCGGTGATGATGATATTGACATCGTGTTCCGTGTGGTCCATGTGCGAAACCATCGGCACGATAGCCGAGATTTTACCTTCCTTGGCAACGGACGGACAAGTGAAGATGGAGATATAGGCATTGCGGGTAAAGTCACCGCTTCCACCGATACCGTTCATCATCTTCGTACCGCCGATGTGCGTGGAGTTCACGTTGCCGTAGATGTCGGCTTCAATGGCGGTGTTGATGGAGATGATACCGAGCCGGCGCACCACTTCCGGGCTGTTAGAGATTTCCGACGGACGGAGCACCAGTTTGTCGCGGAAGAAGTCCATATCCTGGTAGATACCTTCCAGACAGTCGTTCGTTACGGTCAGTGAGCAGGCGCTGCCGAATTTCACGCGGCCTTCGCGGATAAGTCCGATAACAGAGTTCTGGATGACTTCTGTGTACATTTCAAAAGCGGGGATGGTCTTGTCACGTCCCAAAGCACCCAATACGGCATTGGCAATGTTGCCCACACCAGATTGCAGCGGCAGGAAGGTAGGCGGAATGATTCCGCGTTTCATGTCGGCGGCAAGGAAGTCGGCCACGTTCTGTCCGATTTTGTCGGTCAGCGGGTCGGCGGCGGCAAACGAACGTGCCTCGTCCGGCCAGTTAGTCTCCACTACGCCGACAATCTTTTTCGGGTCTACCTGGATGTAGGGCAGGCCGATACGGTCACTCGGTTTGTAGATGGGGATTTCGCGGCGGCAAGGAGGGTCGAGGGGTTCGTAGACGTCGTGCAGACCCATGGCACTCTTGCTGTGGGCGGCATTCAGTTCCACGATAATCTGGTCGGCCAGGCGGCAGACAGTCGGAGCGATACCGCCGGCAGCCGTCAGGTAGATTTTACCGTCGGGAGTAACTTCACATGCCTCGATGATAGCAACATTCACTTTTCCCATGAAACCATAGCGTACTTCCTGCGCCATCTGTGAGAGATGGATGTCGTTGTAGGCTATTTCGCCATTGTTCACGGCTTTGCGGAAATCGGCGTTGGTGGTGTAAGGAGCACGGTAGCGGATAGCTTTGGCGCGTGAAAGGATACCGTCGCAGGAATCTCCGGTAGAAGCACCGGTGAAGATACCTATCTGGAACGGGTTTCCTTTTGCATGTTCTGCTTCCGCGATTTTTGCTAATTCAGCCGTAACGGCTTTGGCTGTTCCTGCGGGAGTAAATCCGCTCAAGCCGATGTTGTAGCCATGTTTAATCAGGCTCGCAGCTTCTGCTGCCGAAATGTAATTAAGTGCCATAATATAAATAGTTATTTTTTCGTGTAAAGATTCTGAAGGGGCTCGTAATTGGTTCTGCAATTATCGACTGTCTTTAATATTTCCGTTGAAGTATTTCTGACCAGATGATGGCTTTCCTCGCTTCTTCTGCCGAGTGGATGCCGTATTCGGACGTTACTTCATCGGATTCCTGCGGACGGGATGCCGGGGAGGGAGGGGAAGCCTTTATGGAAGTGTGCTTGGATTTGGCAGACGGTTTGGATACCGGCTTGGGCTTTTCTGCCGGCTTGGGGCCTTTGGGAATAAAGCCTCCGTAAGTATCTCCGCCCCAGTATTCGGGCAATGGGTTGTCAACGTCGGGCATAGGTATGTCGGGACTCTTGTCAGCATTTTTATTTGCTTCTTTCTTAAACTGCTTGACGAGTCCGATTACTATGACAGCCGCAACTAACAGAAACTTGAAGACATCTTCCATATTCTTTTTGATTTTCCACCCAAAGATAGTGCAATTATCTCTTATCTTTGCTTTTGGGCAAAGTTAATTATTTAATCTGATTACAGCCAAGGAATTGGTAATAAAAAAGGGCAGCTTCACAGCTCCCCTTAATTTTTTTAACCTAAACCTTAACTATGAAAAAATCTAATGTTTCTTTCATTCCACAAATTTGTGAATTAATTTGCTCTATGCCAAATTAACACTCGGAAAATGTTTGCTCTCTTAACATAAATTAGCTGATAAGGCGCAGATTGACAACTTGTAATGGCATTTTTCTTTCATTTCATCCGTTTATTGGGAGGGAAGAAGTATCTTTGCGCTCCGGATGACAGATACCAACTTATGATATAAACTGATTTTAAACGAACTGATTATGGAAAAAGTAACGGGAGCAGACTTTAAATCTGCAACTGCTGATGACAACAAGAAGTTGTTTATCGAGACTTACGGCTGCCAGATGAATGTGGCCGACAGTGAAGTGATTGCATCCGTCATGCAGATGGCGGGATATTCGGTGGCCGACACCCTGGAGGAAGCCGATGCAGTGTTTATGAACACCTGCTCCATCCGCGACAATGCGGAGCAGAAGATTCTGAACCGTCTGGAGTTCTTCCACTCGCTCAAGAAGAAGAAACGCGGCTTGATAGTGGGTGTGCTGGGCTGTATGGCAGAGCGTGTGAAGGACGACTTAATCACCAACCATCATGTGGACCTGGTGGTGGGGCCGGATGCCTATCTTACTCTGCCCGAACTGATTGCCTCGGTAGAGGCCGGTGAGAAAGCCATCAACGTGGAGCTTTCCACTACAGAGACCTATCGGGATGTCATTCCCTCGCGCATCTGCGGAAACCACATCTCCGGCTTCGTGTCCATTATGCGTGGTTGCAACAATTTCTGTACCTACTGCATCGTTCCCTACACCCGTGGCCGTGAGCGTAGCCGTGATGTGGAAAGCATCCTCAATGAAGTGGCCGACCTCGTGGCAAAGGGTTATAAGGAAGTCACCCTGCTGGGACAGAACGTCAATTCCTACCGCTTCGAGAAGCCGGACGGAGAGACGATTACTTTCCCAATGCTGCTGCGCACCGTGGCAGAGGCAGCGCCGGGCGTACGTATCCGTTTCACTACCTCGCACCCTAAAGACATGAGCGACGAAACTCTCCAGGTCATTGCCGACATGCCCAACGTATGTAAGCACATCCACCTGCCGGTACAGAGTGGGAGCAGCCGCATCCTGAAGCTGATGAACCGCAAGTACGACCGCGAGTGGTATATGGACCGCGTGGCAGCCATCCGCCGCATCATCCCCGATTGTGGCTTATCTACGGATATATTCTCCGGTTTCCATAGTGAGACGGAGGAGGACCACCAGCTTTCCCTCTCGCTGATGGAGGAGTGCGGATACGATTCCGCCTTCATGTTCAAGTACAGCGAACGCCCCGGTACGCATGCTTCCAAGTACCTGCCGGACGATGTGCCCGAGGAGGTGAAGATTCGCCGTCTGAATGAAATCATCGCCTTGCAAAACCGTCTCTCTGCCGAGGCGAATGCCCGTTGCGTGGGCAAGACGTACGAGGTGCTGGTGGAAGGTGTTTCCAAACGCAGCCGCGACCAGTTGTTCGGCCGTACGGAGCAGAACCGTGTGGTGGTGTTTGACCGTGGCACGCACCGTGTGGGCGATTTTGTGATGGTGAAGGTTACCGAATCCAGTTCGGCTACGCTGAAAGGAGAAGAGGTAGCCGGCTGACGGGATAGAAAAGTCTCGATGACATCAGTATGATGACACCGGTATATAGAATAAAAGCACGGGCCGTGAGGCTCGTGCTTTCCATATTATAAACTTTAAATTTTATTCTGCCATGGCCAGAATATTCGCTACGTAGTCAGTCCTGTTGTAGCTTACCAGGGTCAATTCGGACTTTGGCGCGTCCTGATTGTAGAGTTTGTAAGCTACCGGCATGTTTTCATCGTTCAATTCATACACACTTTTCTTCATGTCTTTGTCATAAGCCTTGTGAGACTCGTTCCAACGTGCGTAGGACATGGTGATTTCATCATTGCCATATTGGTATGTCATCTTAAAGTAAGGTGTCCATTCGTCTTTTGCACCGTCCCACTTGGAGGCTTCTTTGCAGGTCAGGCGTTTCTGGTCGTCATAAGAGTATTCATAACGGATGTGCCGGTAAAGTTGTGCACCGTCTTGCTTAAAGATGGTCTTGGCAACTACTAATTCGTTTTTCACTTCTTCATTGGTGATGAAGTTGTTTTCCTGAGCTTTCACTTCTGTATTCATAACGCTTACGATAGTCATTGCTACGAATGCGACTGCCTTGAATAAATTTGTAGTTTTCATAATCTTTATTTTTAATTGTTGTTACTTACTCTGTTTCTTTTAGACGTTGTTCCCGATTAAAAAGTTGCATTCCAACTAATCTTTTTCTCAAACGCCTTCGCCTAATTATAGTCAATTCCCATGCCAAAGATTTAAGTTGTTGATAATCAATGAATAGATGCTTTCGAAAACTGTTCATTATCGGACAGTTGTCCGCTTAATATCGAACAGTTGGTCATTCGTTCCGCCGGCTGGCCGGAGCAAGTGTTTGTTTTCTTAAATCTCCTTAATGGAAACCCTATAAATCACTTTTTATTTGTTATTTTGCACCAAATTTAGGTATGGTGTGGTCTGTTTCATTCGGGCTGCACTTCCTTATTGGCAGAACGTTCGATGAATAAACTCACTATAAAAGCTTGTCCGTTATGTGGTGGAACGCATTTGGAGCGTGCCCTGACATGTGTAGACCATTATGCCTCGGGCGAAATGTTCCACTTGTGCCGCTGCCGGGATTGCGGTTTCCTTTTCACGCAAGACTTTCCCGTGGAGGCTGAAATCGGTCGTTACTACGAAACTCCTGATTACATATCACATACCGATACCCGCAAGGGGGCGATGAACTCCGTGTACCATTGGGTGCGCAACTATATGCTGGGACGCAAGGCACGCCTTGTGCTCCGTGAAGCACACCGCAAGGAGGGCAGCCTGCTGGATTTGGGTACGGGGACTGGTTACTTTGCCGATGCCATGCAGCGTCGCGGCTGGCAGGTGGAAGCTGTGGAAAAGAGTGCGCAGGCGCGTGCCTTTGCCAAAGAACACTTCAATCTGGATGTGAAACCCCATACGGCATTGAAAGATTTTGCACCGGGCAGTTTCGACGTCATCACCCTATGGCATGTCATGGAACATCTGGAACCCCTCAACGAAACGTGGGAAACCTTGCACTCCCTGCTGACTGAAAAGGGGGTACTGATTGTAGCTGTGCCCAACTGCTCCTCTTTCGACGCAAAGAAATACGGGGCTTACTGGGCTGCCTACGATGTGCCCCGCCATTTGTGGCACTTCACACCGGGCACCATCCAGCAATTCGGTTCCAAGCATGGTTTCATCATGGCAGAGCGGCATCCCATGCCGTTCGATGCCTTCTACGTCTCCATGCTGACAGAAAAGCACATGAGGCACTCGTGTACTTTCCTGTGGGGAATGGTGACCGGTACACTGGCCTGGTTCAGCGCGTTGGTGAAGAAGGAACGCAGCAGTTCCATGATTTACGTGTTCAGGAAGAAAGGGTGAGAAAAGGGATTAGGGATTAATGATTAATAGCGACTGATTTACATAACTTGTAGCTTGTAACTCGTAACTTATAATTGATATAATGAAAGCAAAGAATAACTCGGTATCCTATTTTGACATGCAGTTCATTACGTCCAGCATCAGTACGACGCTGGTGTTACTGCTGTTGGGGCTGGTTGTATTCTTTGTGCTCGCGGCTCATAATCTTTCCGTGTACGTCAAGGAGAACATCAGTTTCTCCGTGCTTGTCAGTGACGACATGAAGGAGGGCGACATCTTGAAGCTTCAGAAGAGGCTGGACAAGGAGGCTTTTGTGAAGCAGACGGAATACATTTCCAAGAAGCAGGCACTCCGCGAGCAGACTGAGGCGATGGGTACGGACCCGCAAGAGTTCCTCGGCTACAATCCTTTCACTGCCTCCATCGAAATCAAGCTGCATTCCGACTATGCCAATTCGGACAGCATCGCCAAAATAGAGAAACTGATTAAAAAGAATACCAATATCCAGGAAGTGCTCTATCAGAAAGACTTGATAGATGCCGTGAACGATAATATAAGGAATATCAGCTTGATGCTGCTGGGGCTGGCTGTGATACTGACGTTTATCTCCTTTGCGCTGATAAACAACACCATCCGTCTGGCTATATATTCCAAGCGTTTCCTTATCCACACCATGAAGCTGGTGGGAGCAAGCTGGGCATTCATCCGTCGTCCGTTTCTGCGGCGCAATTTCTGGATAGGTGTGCTGGCCGCTTTCATAGCCGACAGCATTCTGTGGGGAGCCGCCTATTGGCTGGTGTCCTACGAACCGGAGTTGGTCAAGGTGATTACGCCCGAGGTGATGGTGCTGGTGTCGGGTGCCGTGCTGGTGTTCGGTGTACTTATTACGTGGCTGTGCGCTTTGCTTTCCATCAACAAATATCTGAGGATGAAGGCAAGCACACTGTATTATATTTAACGCCTTGAAGTGCATAGAGAGAAAGTACTGTTATCGCAGCCTCCAAATAGTAAATTGTAAATAGTAAAATAGTAAATGTATAGATGAGTAAAGAGAAATTCGCTTTTGATAAGACCAATTTTATCCTGCTTGGCATCGGAATGGCGGTGGTTATCATTGGTTTTCTTCTGATGACCGGCCCCGTGTCTACCCCGACGACCTTTGAGCCGGACATTTTTAGTGTGAGACGCATCAAGGTGGCTCCGGTAGTTTGCCTGCTGGGGTTTGTGTTCATGATATATGCCGTGCTGCGCAAGCCTAAAAGCTGTTGTGCAGAGGAGTAAACTTTCAGACGCGGATTACACAGATGACGCAGATTGGAATATTAGAAATCCGTGTCATCTGCGTTATCTGCGTCTGAAAAATAATCAGAAAGAAAGTAGTAACAGAGCTTCCGGACAGCCCCTCCGGCAACTCAAGAACTTAAAAACTTAAACAAATTGGAATGGTTTGAAGCGCTTATCCTTGGGCTTATTCAAGGACTGACCGAATATCTGCCGGTGAGCAGTAGCGGACACCTCGCCATCGGTTCGGCATTGTTCGGTATTGAGGGAGAGGAGAATCTTGCTTTTACGATAGTGGTACATGTGGCTACGGTGTTCAGTACGCTGGTGATACTCTGGAAAGAGATTGACTGGATTTTCAAGGGACTGTTCAAGTGGCAGATGAACGAGGAGACACGTTACGTCATCAATATACTGGTATCCATGATACCTATCGGCATTGTGGGGGTATTTTTCAAGGACGAAGTAGAGGCCATTTTCGGTTCGGGACTGGTCGTTGTGGGCTGCTGCCTGCTGCTGACAGCTCTGCTGCTGTCTTTCTCCTATTATTATAAGCCGAAGCAGAAGGAGAACATCAGCATGAAGGATGCCTTTATCATCGGTCTTGCACAAGCATGCGCGGTGCTTCCGGGGCTTTCCCGTTCGGGCAGTACCATTGCAACCGGTCTGTTGCTGGGCGACAACAAGGCGAAGCTGGCACAGTTCTCTTTCCTGATGGTGATGCCTCCCATCCTGGGCGAGGCACTGCTGGATGGAATGAAGATGATGAAAGGTGAGGCGGTTGCAGGGGATATTCCGACACTTTCGCTGGTGGTAGGTTTCCTGGCTGCTTTTGTTTCGGGCTGCCTGGCCTGCAAGTGGATGATAAATATTGTGAAGAAGGGCAAGCTGATTTATTTTGCCATCTATTGCGCGATAGCCGGTGTCATAACGCTCATATTAAGCTAAAGTCCCCTCCTTGTGTGGGGGAAAGACTGATTACTCCGGAAATCAATAAGAGAAAAATATTAAGTTGTACCATTTTATCCCCCTCCCTACCGGGGAGGGGTTAGGGGAGAGGCCAATGAATTTTAAAGAAGGAGAAGTCCTCTATTTCAATAAACCGCTGGGATGGACATCGTTCAAGGTTGTGGGACATGCGCGTTACCACATCTGCCGGCGGATAAAGGAGAAGAAGTTGAAAGTAGGCCATGCCGGTACCCTCGACCCGCTTGCTACGGGGGTGATGATAGTCTGTACGGGCAAGGCCACGAAACGGATTGAGGAATTCCAGTATCACACGAAGGAGTACGTTGCCACCATCCGGTTGGGTGCCACCACTCCCTCTTACGACCTGGAACATGAGATAGATGCCACCTATCCCACGGAGCACATCACCCGCGGACTGGTGGAGGAGACGCTGAAGAAGTTCATCGGCGAGATACAGCAAGTGCCTCCCGCCTTCTCGGCATGTATGGTGAACGGGAAACGTGCCTACGACCTTGCCCGCAAGGGAGAGGAGGTAGAGCTGAAACCCAAGTTGCTCGTCATCGACGAGATAGAGCTGCTGGACGACGGGCTGGATATTGCCGAACCGTGGATAAAGGTACGCGTAGTATGCAGCAAAGGAACCTATATCCGCGCCCTGGCACGTGACATCGGCGAAGCCCTGCAGAGCGGCGCTCACCTCACCGCCCTGGAGCGTACCCGCGTAGGCGACGTCCGGCTGGCAGACTGCCTCAATCCCCTCGATTTTAAAGAGTGGATAGAGGCGCAGGAGATAGATATTTAGTTATAAGTTATGAGTTATTTGCTATGAAGTGTAGCATACTGCCGGATAACTCATACCCTCTTATGACTAAAACAGACTGATATAAATAATAAATAACTTATAACTCATAACTAATTATGAAACTGTCGCAATTCAAATTCAAGCTTCCCGAAGAGAAGATAGCTTTGCACCCCACGAAGTACAGAGACGAGTCACGTCTGCTGGTGTTGCACCGTAAGACGGGTGAGATTGAGCACAAGATGTTCAAGGATGTTCTGGACTATTTTGATGACAAAGATGTGTTTATCTTCAACGACACCAAGGTTTTCCCTGCCCGCTTGTACGGTAACAAGGAAAAGACCGGTGCGCGTATTGAAGTGTTCTTGTTGCGTGAGTTGAACGAAGAGCTCCGGTTGTGGGATGTACTGGTGGATCCTGCCCGTAAAATACGTATCGGCAATAAGCTCTACTTCGGTGACGACGACTCTATGGTGGCTGAGGTTATCGACAACACCACTTCGCGTGGGCGTACGCTTCGTTTCCTTTACGACGGTCCGCACGATGAGTTCAAGAAGGCGCTCTATGCGCTGGGCGAAACGCCGCTGCCCCACAGCATCATCAACCGTCCCGTAGAGCCGGACGATGCCGAACGTTTCCAGTCTATTTTTGCACGCAACGAAGGAGCTGTTACGGCGCCTACCGCCAGCCTGCACTTCAGCCGCGAGCTGATGAAGCGTATGGAAATCAAGGGTATTGACTTTGCCTACATCACCCTGCATGCTGGCTTGGGTAACTTCCGCGACATTGATGTGGAAGACCTCACCAAGCACAAGACAGACTCCGAGCAGATGATTGTGAACGAGGAAGCCGTACGGATTGTGAACCATGCCAAAGACCTGAACCGCCAAGTCTGTGCCGTAGGTACCACCGTGATGCGTGCCATCGAGAGCACCGTCAGCACCGACGGACATTTGAAGGAATACGAGGGTTGGACCAACAAGTTCATCTTCCCGCCGTACGACTTTACCGTGGCCAATGCCATGATATCCAACTTCCACATGCCGCTCAGTACCCTGCTGATGATTGTTGCCGCTTTCGGCGGTTACGAGCAGGTGATGGAGGCATACAATGTGGCATTGAAGGAAGAGTACCGCTTTGGTACGTATGGAGATGCGATGCTGATTACAGACCGGTAATTATGGTTGTTTATTTCAGTCTTGGTACCAATCTCGGCGATAAGGAGCAGAATCTCCGCATGGCCGTCCAAAAGATAAGAAAGCAGATAGGGGAAGTGATTTCCCTATCTGCTTTTTATGCTACTGCCCCGTGGGGCTTTTCTTCCGATAATACTTTTCTGAATGCCGCACTCTGCGTAGACACTGCTTTGGCACCTTTGGAGGTGTTGCAAACGACGCAGGAAATCGAGCGGGAGATGGGGCGTACGCATAAGTCTGTCAATGCAGTGTATAGCGACCGTGTGATAGACATCGACCTGTTGCTCTGTTTTGCCGATGACGGTACTCCCGTTTTGCTGGATACTCCCGAACTGAAACTTCCTCATCCGCTGATGCAGGAACGCCGTTTCGTGATGGAGCCGTTGGCGGAGATTGCTTCAGGCGTGGTGCATCCGGTATTGGGAAAGACAATCGGGGAATTGTTGCAAAATCAGTGTTAATCTCTGCTATCTGTAGCGCAGATACAAGATTTCTTTTTTATCTTTGCCTCCGGAAAGCGAAGATAGGCTGCACCTCAGCATAAAAAATGAACAAGTTCATTTTGTTCTGCGTTCGGTTTGCACTATCTTTGCCCCCGAAAAACGATATGTGGAGAGATTTGAGTAGCTTGCAACCACAGAAAAAAATGCTAAAACACATCCTTTTCTGACGGCATGTTTGTGTGCCGGATGCATCTACTCCACACACCTCCTTCCGCCATTCGTTGAATTATCAATTATCAACTATCAATTCTCAACTGAAATGGGATATTTATTCACATCCGAATCGGTGTCTGAAGGACACCCCGACAAAGTGGCCGATCAAATATCGGACGCTGTGCTTGACAAACTGTTGGCCTACGACCCCAGTTCGAAAGTAGCTTGCGAAACTCTGGTTACTACCGGTCAGGTAGTGCTGGCTGGAGAAGTGAAAACCAAAGCGTACGTTGACATGCCTCTCATCGCACGCGAAGTAATCAAGAAAATCGGCTATACCAAAGGCGAGTATATGTTCGAGAGCAATTCGTGCGGCGTGCTGAGCGCCATCCACGAGCAGAGCCCCGACATCAACCGCGGCGTGGAGCGACAGGACCCCATGGAACAAGGTGCCGGAGACCAGGGAATGATGTTCGGCTACGCCACCAACGAAACGGAGAATTACATGCCGCTTTCACTGGACCTTGCACACCGCATCCTGCAAGTGCTGGCAGATGTCCGTCGCGAAGGCAAGGTGATGACCTACCTCCGTCCCGACGCCAAGAGCCAGGTGACCATCGAATATGATGACAACGGCACACCCGTACGCATCGACACCATCGTAGTCTCCACCCAGCACGACGACTTCGTACAGCCTGCCGACGACAGTGATGCCGCCCAGCTGAAGGCCGACGAGGAAATGCTCGCCCAAATCCGCCGGGATGTAATCGAGATTCTGATGCCGCGTGTCATTGCCTCCATCCATCATGAAAAAGTGCTGGCAGACCGTTCACATATCACGTCAACCCCACGGGCAAGTTCGTAATCGGTGGTCCTCACGGTGACACCGGGCTGACGGGACGCAAGATTATCGTAGATACCTACGGCGGCAAGGGTGCCCACGGCGGCGGCGCTTTCTCCGGAAAGGACCCCTCTAAGGTAGACCGCAGCGCAGCTTATGCAGCCCGCCACATTGCCAAGAATCTGGTAGCTGCCGGCGTTGCCGACGAAATGCTGGTACAGGTAAGTTACGCTATCGGTGTGGCACGCCCCATCAATATCTTCGTAGATACTTATGGCCGCAGCCACGTCAATATGAGCGACGGTGAGATTGCCCGTAAGATTGACGAGCTGTTCGACCTCCGCCCCAAGGCGATAGAAGACCGTCTGAAACTGCGCAACCCCATCTATCAGGAGACTGCCGCCTACGGACATATGGGCCGCGAGCCGCAGACCATCGTCAAGCACTTCAAGAGCCGCTACGAAGGCAACAAAGATATAGAGGTAGAGCTATTCACCTGGGAGAAGCTGGACTATGTGGACAAGGTGAAAGCCGCATTCGGTTTATAATCAGCATAGCTTTACGGCTATTTATATAGAAGGCTGCCCTTCTGCAGATACCGATGTTTCGGAGGATGCAGAAGAGGCAGCCTTTGTTGTTTTGGTCTTGCTCTTCAAATGGATTTTTTCACCGGCAGTACAAACACGAACCTTGCCCCCTCCTTGTACTCCTTGTCCAGCAGCACTTTCCCTTTCAGCCGTTCGGCGATGAGGCGGCAGATATTGAGTCCCAGGCCGGTGCCTTGCCCGAAGTTGTCGGCCTTTTCAAAACGTTCGAAGATGGTTTCCGAGTATTCCGGGGGAATGCCGGTACCGGTATCGGTGACGGAGAAGGTGACGTATCCGGGATTCTCTGTGAGAGAGCAGTGCAGGCGGATTTCGCCTTGTGTGGTGTGTTTCTCTGCATTGGTAAGGAAGTTGATGAGTATCTGGCACACACGTTGCCCGTCGGTGCTCAGTTCGTAGCAGTCGTCCACTTCGGAGGTGTAGTAGAGCTTCACGCCTTCGGGCTTGCGGTGTTCAACGGTGGTTATGGCTTCCCGGCAGAGCTTGTTGCAACTGTGCGGCGCTATCTTCATGGTGTATCTGTTGCTTTCCAACTCGGCTGCGCTGAGGATGTCCCCCACCAGTGTAAGGAGGAGGTCGGAATTGTGCTGTATGAGATGGCAGAAATCCTGCCTTTCCTCTTGGGAAAGGTTCGCGTCGGGGGAAGTGATGAGTTGTGAGAAGCCCACGATAGAGTTGAGCGGTGTCCGTATTTCGTGACTCATGTTCTGCAGGAAGATGCTCTTTGCCTTGTTGGCTGCTTCGGCTTGGTCGCGTGCTTCGGAAAGTTCCTCGTTCTTGTGGCATAGTTCGAGGTTGACTTTACGTTTGCGGTGGAGGTAGAGCATCAGGAAAAGCAGGGATAACAGCAAAAAGCCGGTGACAATGCTGAAAAGAGTGATGCGGTAGCGCGAGGTGGCCTGTATGTTTTCCATTTTCAGACGTTCGGCGCCTATCTGGGTGTTCAGTTCGGCGATGTCCGACAGTTGCAGGAGATTGTTCGTCGAATCCAACTGCTGGTGGTATTTTTTCAGATATTTGATGGCATTGGGATAGTCTTTGGCGCATTCGTAAATGTAGGCATGTTGTTGCAAGCCTTCCTCGGACAATTGGTCAGCGTGGGCATGGGCCTGCTCATACTGTTTGTCCAGTATGTTCTTGCTGATGTGGGCTATCAGTAGGGAAACGCTGGCAGAGAGCTTGCAACGGTCCGCCATTTGTACGGCTTCTTTATAGCAGTCGTTGAATTCATCTATACGTCCCTGCCGGAATAGTACCAGGCATTTCTCTATCATGGCTTGGGCTATGTTCCGTTCTGTTTTGGCGCTCTTCAAGGCTTTTTCGCAATAGTCCAGTGCGGTGGCGTAATCTTTTTGGGTGTTACGGTAATATTCGGCAAGGCTTGAGTATAGTTGGCTGGGATCTTGGTCGGGCATATTCTTCAGCATATAGTCCAAGGCTTCCTGATAGTATTGGGCGGAGAGGTCGAAGTTTCCGCGTGATTTGTAGATATGGCCCATGGTTCGGATACAGCTGAAGATACCGTAAGGGTATCTGTCGGCAAAAGCTTGCTTTTTCATTTTTTCCGCTTTCTGCAAGGCGAGCAATGAGCGTTGTTGGTTCAGGAAGTAGATGATTTCGCTGCTCCAAGCGTGATAATAATATTGCAGATAGTTATTGGCACGTGAAATCTCTTTCAGGTCAGTGGATGCCTTTTCTATTTTGCTATCATCTTTTTGGGATATATAGAACTGCAGGGGGATGATGTATGCCAGGCATTGTGCTTTTTTGTCACCGAGCTTCAGGGCTTGTTGATACAAAGTGTCGGCCACCAGCAACCCCTCTTGCTGGCGTGCCTGCTTGGAAGCCCGCTGGTAGATGGGGTAGAGTGCATCGTCTATCTTGTAGGGATTGTTCTGTGCTGCGGAAGGTAGGGACACCCATACTGAAAGCACTAGAAAACATAACCTTGAAAGAATGCACTCCCTCTTTGTTCTATTGGATGGAATAAGCATGTTTTTTTCCGGATACTTATTATTATGCCTATGGCATCGCAAAAATAAGATAAAAGAATAAATTACAAGCTTTTTTTGTATAATTTCTCTGTTTGCTTGTTAAATGATCCTTGCCAGGAGCTTTCTTACGAAATTTCCGGTGATAATGCCGCCCTCTACATCATCATATTCTTCCTTATCGAGAACTTCACGATGGCCATTGCATTGACTGCCGCCAGCGGCAGGTCCATGGGGTCGTGGTGGTTGTTGTAGCTCACCAGACGGATGCAGTCCGGCCGTTCCGAGTGGTTGACGTATTTCACTGCCAGGTATTCGTCGCCGCCCCGTTCGAAGGAGACGAGATACATTTCACCGTAGATGACGTCGGTGAAGTCGCGGATGGACTTAAAGCCTACGATGTCACCGGACTTGAGGATGGGATACATCGAGTCGCCCGAGACGTAGACGGCACCGTCGCACACAGGGATATTGGGAATTACAATCCGCCCCAAGGCGTACTGCGGGCGGTCAGCCAGCAGTGTCTTCAGGTTGGCGGCGGCAGAGATGTCATAGAGGGTCACGCTACGGTCGTCCATAGGGTCGGCTGTTTTCGGTGTGTGAAGTATTTCCACTTCACCTTGTACCAAGTCATTGTCACAGAATTTTGAATGATGTGCAGGCGAGCCCTTTCCCGTCAGCAGCCAGTTGTAGTCCACGTCGTCCAGGCTGCCCAGCAGCAGGGGGAAGTCGATGCTGTTGCGGGCGTTCCAGTTGCTCAGTGTGGAGCGTGATATACCCAGAAAGGCGGCAAGTTCGCTGTCTGTCTTGAATTCTTTCGCCAGTTTGGCACGTTTTATGATGTCTGCCGCACAAAATACCGGGTCTTTGTCATTCGCCATATTCTTCAGTTTTTACGTGTAAATTATTCAGAAACTATTATCTCCTCATTTATACTGTCTTACGTCTTATTTAAGAATTTAATTCCCGATTTGTTTGTTTTATAAATGAAAACAGCATTATCTTTGTTGGGACAAAAATACATATCATGTTTTATAAATGCAAATAAAAGGGAGGGATTTATGGAAAATACACATCTGGTCTTTTATCCGGAAGCATCCGAATTTAGCAAAAATACTTACGAATTTGAAAAAATGGGCATCCGCCTTGCCGGATGTATAGATGAGGTGCGTTGGAAGTATAGATGCAACGCGCTGGATGTATAGATAGAATACGCTGGATATATACTTCCAGCAAACAGCCCCTACAAGCATCTTTGGCAGGGGCGTGCCGAAAAAATATTATTGTACTAATTCTTAACAAAAAATGGTTATGGAACAGATTATTGAAAAAAATGTTCGTTTCTGTGGATGTTGCCACAGAGAACTGCCCGTTGATTCTTTTTATGTAGACAAGCGTACGCTTGCCCCCGACAATTATTGCAAGGAATGCCGTAGGGCGATGAGCAACGCCCGCTACCGTCGCTCACTTCCAGCAAGCAATCCCCTCCGTTATCCGGTCATCACTGAAATTTCGGACTGTACCCTTCGTATGTATCTTATTCTGAATGCTTTGAAGGTAGTGCGCGAAAGCGTGCTCCGCAAGCGGAAACGCCTATGCGAAGCAGGTGATATAGAATGATACAAGCCGCTCTCTCCCCCTAATCACTAACCCCTAATCATCAAACCATGTCCAGAATCAAAAAACGGGGACTTGACTATTTCCCCTTGAACACAGACTTCATGCACGACCGTCTGGTGCGCCGCATCATGAAACGTGAGGGTGACGGCTCCTTTGCCATTCTGCTGGGCGCCCTCTCCTGCATTTATGCCGACGAAGGCTATTACGTGTGTGCCGACGAGCTTTTCTACGAAGACCTTTCCGCCTGCCTCTATGAAAAGACGGCTGCCGACGTGAAGCGCATTCTTGCCCTGGCTGTGGAGTACGGCATTTTCAATGCCGCCCTTTTCGGCAAATACGCCATCTTGACTTCTGCTGAGATACAGCGGCAGTATCTGTTCAGTACCAAGCGCCGGAAATCTTCCGCCATAGACACACGTTATTGTCTGGTGGATGATTCTCAGAGCGATGACGAGGCCGCGCCGACTGCCGCCGGGAGAGTGCCGTCTGCCAATGGAAGCGTGCCGTCCGCTGCCGAAAGTGCAGCATTTAAGCCCGAAAATGCGACATCGGGTACATATAGCACAGCAGAGCATAGCACATCACAACACAGCAAAGAAAATCCCCTCCTCCATAGTTCCCCCGGAACCGGGGGCACTGAGGGCGCGGATGTGCCATCCGCGGAGGGGGAATATCTTCGGAAAATAGAGCAACTGCAACCGCCGCAGGATGGCACGGACCGCAACCTGGACGGGTTGCTTTTCAATCTGAAGCAGTTCCATATTCCTCCGCAAGAGCAGTATGCCATTATCCTCAAAAGTAATTTCGGTGCTATCGGCCACCCTTTGTGGAAGGGCTTCTATGCCTTGCGCGAGAGTCATGGCAAGATACGGCAACCGGGACGATACCTGTTGAGCCTGTGCTGTAAATAGTATTTTCGATATGTGAATAAATTCATGAAGAAAAACGGTTTTTTTAATTTGCACACTTTTCCGGATAGCGTTATCTTTGCAATGTGGTTAAGCTTAATACACGAAAATAAAACAATGTTGTTTCATTTGAAAAAAACGAATCCTTGAATTTCAAGACAAACTATTAATTTTTAAAACAAAACTACTATGCCAGTAATTTACAAATCATTTCAGTCGGTTCTTGCCAACAAAGAGGGCAAGAAGCTTTTCTATCCCCGCGTGGTGCTGACGGGGAATGTGGACACCGAGCAGGTGGCCAAGGAGATTGCGGAATTGTCTTCCCTCTCTACGGGTGACTCGAAGAATGTCATCGACAACCTGGTGACCGTGATGACTCGCCACCTGCAGTCTTCCGAGAGCGTGACGCTGGACGGTCTGGGTACTTTCCGCCTTACGATGAAGTCCACCATGAACGGTGTGGAAGACCCTCTGAAGGTATCGGCTACCCAGTCCACGCTACGAGTGCGTTTTCTGCCCACTTCCAAGCGTAATCTGGACCATACGGTGTCTACCCGTTCGCTGGTGACCGGGGTGAAGTGCGTGCGCTTCGACCTTCAGGACACGGCAGGTTCGGGCGGCAACGACGGCGGCTCGGGCGGTAACGACGGTGACCAAGGTGAAAATCCGTTGGGATAAGGCCATTTACGATTTGACGATTTACGATGTACGATTGAAATTCGTACTGCTAAATAACCGCGCCTATGCAGGCATTTATGATACGAAAAGTAATCGTACATCGTAAATCGTCAAATCATAAATTACTAATCTTCAATCATTAATCACTAACTAATCTTATGCGAAAAATCAACTACATCGTGGTGCATTGCAGCGCCACGCGGGAGGGCTGTACGCTTACTTCCGAGGTTCTGGAGGCAGAGCACCGCCGCCGTGGCTTCCGCACGACGGGCTATCACTACTATATCCGGAGAGACGGTACTGTGCTCGGAACCCGTTCCTTGGAACTGCCCGGTGCGCATTGCCGCGGTCACAACAAGTATTCGATAGGTATCTGCTACGAAGGCGGGCTGGATGCCCGGGGAAATCCGAAGGATACCCGTACGCCGGAGCAGCGTTCGGCCCTGCACCTGCTGGTGTACCAGCTGCTACAACAGTTCCGGAACGCCCGTGTATGCGGCCACCGCGACCTCAGTCCCGATTTGGACGGAGATGGGACGGTGGAGCCGTGGGAGTGGGTGAAGCAGTGTCCGTGCTTCGAGGTAAGTAAAGAATTTTAAAACAATCATCCTTAAAACATGGAATTATGAAAATAAGCAAAGAAACCTGGAAAGATATCTTGAAAATTGTGGGCACCATCATTGCCACCATAGCCAGTGTGCTGGGCGTGCAGGCGATGCCACTGTAGGAGGCTGAAAAGCCAGCAAGGGAATGGGAGAGGCTTGGAAAACAGCTCCCCCATCCCTTATCCCGCAAAACATATTGAATAATTTTTCTAATAACAACGATTTATCATGAAAAGAATATCCTTGTTTTTATTACTGTTCCTTTTACTGAAGGCAACGGTTATGTATTCGCAGGATGGCCATCCTGAAACCAACTTCCGGATTGTTCCGGTATCTCCCAATGCAGCTTCATTGGGAACTTTCGGCATGATACCTACCGACAATTATGTGGGGCAAGCCAATCTGACTATCCCGATCTACGAGATTGACCTTGACGGAAAGAAGTTCCCCATTGCACTATCGTACCATACGGACGGAACACGTGTTGCACAAGAAGCTACTTGGATCGGCCTTGGATGGACCCTCCAGGCAGGAGGGTGCGTCGTCAGACAAGTGCAGGGTACGGACGACTTTGCAGCACGTGGGTGCTATAACCTTACTGATGCTCCGTGGCTGACCAATCCCAGATTTGAAGTGACCGACCAGAATTTGGAGAAGTATATGGGTTATTTCAAAGGTGACTATGATGCCGAACCTGATATGTTTTACTTCAATGCAGGCGGACATTCGGGCTCCATGTATTTCGACGTATTGAAGAACAACCGACAACTGAATGCCGTCCCTACCATCCAAACACAAGAAAAAGTGGTAAAGATGGTATACAATACAAGTAACAAAACATGGACCATGACGGACTTGGAAGGATATGTCTATTCCTTCTCGACAAAAGAAATCACATACTATTTCTTAAATACCATTGATTTTTCAAACAGATATAACTAGAAGTCATATATTTCCATACTATAACGAACCGCAGATTGTAACAGCCTGGATGCTTGACTCTGTGACATCTCCCAACGGTGGAAAGATTACGTTTAGTTACAAAAGAAAGTATTTTTACTCCCATTTCTACTACAGAAGACGTTATATCTTTGTCTAAAATAGTGAATGGCCAATTGTCTTCACAATCTCCGCAGTATTTCACCAATAAGTTCAACTACAATTACTCATACTCCAAGATAGAGCAATGGACATTGTCGGCTATTACTTTGAAGGGGTAAAGTAGAATTCGGTACAACTGATCGTGAGGATATAGAGAGTGCGGAAACCGGAAAAAGGTACAGAAGCTGTCGAGTATCAAGGTGAGTGATACTGCCGGTAACCTTATCAAGACCACCATGCTGGAGTATAAATATCTGCTTAGCGGAATGGCTGCCACTACCAATGGTTATGATGACCGTTTGTTATTGTCGAAGGTATATGATGTGGCTGGTTCGAAGAAGAACAATGTATATACCATGGATTACAATATGGGGAAATTGCCGCCCAAACGCTCTCTGTCTGTAGATGCCTGGGGATTCTACAACGGTGCGTCACCAATGACTGCTTCTTTAAAGATTAGCCCCAGCATTTATTGGTCGGAGTCGATAAAGCCGAGCAGTAAGACGAGCTTGTTTAAAGAAGGTATGGACCGTTCATTCAATGAGGCGTTGTGCAAGATAGGGACGCTGCGCACTATCACCTATCCTACGGGTGGCACAACTACCTTTGAGTATGAAGGACATCGTTTTGAAACTTTGCCTATGATGCCCCTTGCGCGAAGGAACCCTTAACCTGGTAGACAACGGTATGCCGCCCGTAGCACCCGGAGCTCCTGTCCTTATGTATATTGGCGAGCCTTTTGAAGTGGACGATGCCAATCCCAAGATTATCATCCGCAGAAGACATGACGAACCTCATCCCAGTGAACATCTTGCTTCGTCGCTTACTTACACAACACAACTCGAAAAGAAAGAGGGTAATGGTTATAGAACCTTGTTCTCTTCTCCCGATTATGATGTGATGGAGCCCTGGCCTGATGACACTGAAAAGCAACTGGACAGAGGTACGTATCGTGTGACATTGGCAGTGCAGAATGTAAGGTTGGAGTATCCTATCAATATTTCGGTAGAGATAGTAGGCAAAACGAATGCTCCCTTGGATAAGGATTACCTGGGTGCCGGGCTGCGCATCAAGTCCATCACGAATACGGACGGCAACGGTAACCAGAGTTGGCGTAAGTTTGAATATCAGGATGCAAAGCTGATGGTGAAGCCGGTATTCAACGCACCGGTCTATGTAGAACAAATGCAAAGTTGGGCAGGAAACTGGATGAATGCTTACTATGAACTGATTCAATCTGCTCCTTATATCCCTTTGACGAATCTTTCCAGAGGAAACCTTGTGGGATATACGGCGGTCAGTGAATCATATGGCGACATGGATACTCAGGGATATACCACTTACAGATACCATAACGTTCCGGATGAGGTTACTGATATATACCTGGCCGGTATTCCTACGGTGCCTGACTATGAGAACGGTAAACTTTCGTCGGTAGAATATAGGGATAAAAATCATAAACTGCTGAAGAGAGAGGAGTACACCTACTCACCTTCTTCTTCGGAAGAGGTTTGGGCACCGAAAATACGCAACTATTATTTCAATCCGGATTATTCCCATCCTACCCGTACCATGCAGCCTTACAATCTGTGGGCACAATCGTACTATCTCAGCAAGAAAGTGACTACCGACTATCGCGCTGAAGGCAATATAGTGGACGAAGAGAGATATGCCTATACTGATTATGGGGTACTTTCTTCTTTAAAGAGTAACAAGCATGGGGTGGAGAAAGAAAAGCAGTTTAAATATGCAAACAGCTTTACAGATGCCGTTTCCGTCAAGATGAAAGGGAAATATATGGTGGGTATGCCTATAGAACATGTCGAACTCTCTGCCGGCAAGTGGTGAATGCGTCGAAGACGGAATATAAAGATACGCTTAATATGATATTGCCCAAACGTACGTTGAGATTCAACTCTACTACTCCCAAGACGCTGGCCGATTATGCGGGAGCCTATGTGCAGGATATTTGGTTTGGCAAGTACACTTCGAGAGGCCGGCTGCTGGGTTATATACGCAACAATTTGCCGGTGAGCTTCCTATGGGCCTATAACAATCTTTATCCGGTGGCCAAGATAGAAGGAAAGACGTATGAGGCTGTAGAGAAAATCTCGTCGGCGAGCATCAGCCAACTGCCGGCCAATGCGAATACTGCGTCTATTACAGCTGTCCTGAACACAGTGCGAAACGGGCTTGCCAACGACAATGCTTTGGTTACTACCTATCTCTATCGCCCGCTTGTGGGTGTTACGGAAATTGTAGAACCGAATAAAGAGAAAGCGACCTTTACCTATGATGACTTCAACCGCTTGTTCCAGGTTAAGGAGCATAATGGAAAGGTAGTGAATGAATATCAGTATAATTACAAACCCCAATGAAACGAAAGAACTGTATGAAACGAAAATATATGTTTATGGCGTTGTTGTGTTATGCATTGACAACAGCGGCGCAGGATGCCAGCCATAATTATGTGCGTACCCGTAGCATGCTGGATGAAACGGGAGGTAAATATCTGGACAAGGTGGAGTATTTTGATGGCCTGGGACGTCCGTTCCAGACGGTATTGAAGAAGGTGACGGCAAGCAGCAGCAATCTGGTGACGTTGCAGGAGTATGACGTTGCAGGACGTGCCGCGAATTCTGGCTGCCGATAGTCTCGTCTGCCGAGTATGTGGCGCCTGCTCTTTCAAGAGCAGTGCGCCCGGCAACTATGGCAACGACTCGCGTCCTTACGGCCAGCCGGTGTACGAGGCTTCTCCGCTGAACCGTACCGTCAAGGAATACGGACCGGGAGCCGCATGGCATGGCGGGCATTCCGTCAATACGGACTATCTGGCCAACAGTACGGCTAACGCGCAGTTGAACTGCATCAACTATAGCGTAAGCAGTGCAGGCGCACTGACGAGCAACGGCAGCTATGCTTCCGGCCAGCTTTCGGTCGTCAAGACCACCGATGAAGACCTGAACGTGAGCTACACCTTCACCGACAAGATGGGACATGTTGTATTGTCCCGTCAGATGAAGGGCAGCGAAACGCACGACACTTACTATGTGTATGACGACAAAAGCAATCTTTGTTTCGTGCTCCAGCCTATGTACCAGAGCTCGGCCAATCTCGACCAGTATGCCTTCCAGTACAAATACGACGGACGTAACCGTTGTATCTGGAAGAAGCTTCCCGGTGCGGGATATATGGAAATGGTGTATGACAATGCCGACCGTCTGGTATTCTCGCAGGACGGCAACCAGCGTGCCCTTACATCCGGTAACTGGACGTACTACAAGTACGACGGCTTGAACCGTCTGACGGAGCAAGGTGTATGCACCAACAAAGTGACTACTTCGGGCACCACTGTGCACATCAGGAATTACTATGACAACTACGCTTTCCGTGCGCAAGCAGGTTTCAATAACAGCAATTTCCCTGATGATGCTTCGGGCAACGGAAGGGGCACTGACGGCAAGTGTGGCAACGGTACTCGGTAGCAGCAACAAGATTTATACGGCACACTACTACGACATCAAGGGACGTGTGGTGAAGACTGTGCAAAGTAATCCTTTGGGTGGTTATGATGTAGCAGCTACCGTCTATACTTTTACAAACAAGCCTGCTACAGTGACCCATACCCACACGGCAAGCGGAAAACAACCCGCACGGAAGTGTATACTTACAGCTACAACCATGCGGACAGACTCTTGAAAGTAGAGCATACATTAGGCGGCACCAAGATAACCCTTGCCGACTATGCGTATGACAACTTGGGCAGACTGCAATCAAAGTCCCTGCACGGAAGTGCCACCAACAAGCTGACGTATGCCTATAATGTCCGTGGCTGGCTGACGGGTATCAGTGGAACGAAGTTCACACAGAACCTGTACTACAATACCGGTAACGGCACTGCCAGGTACAACGGCAGCATCAGCAGCATGACCTGGAAGGCAGGGAATGAAAGCACCGTCCGCGGCTACAAGTTCACCTACGACGGCTGGACAGGCTGCTGAACGCGACCTACGGCGAAACAGCCGGCATCAACGCGAACACCGACCGTTTCAGTGAGAATGTAACCGCCTATGACAAGAACGGCAACATCAAGACCCTGCAACGCTACGGTCAGACCGCTGCTTCCGGTTACGGACTGATTGACAACCTGACTTTCACCCTCGCCGGCAATCTGTTGAACCGCGTGGACGATGCGGCAGCGGCTTCCGCCTACGGTGGCGGCTTCGAGTTCAAGGACGGCGTGAAGCAGGCGAACGAATACACCTACGATTCCAACGGAAATTTAACTAAAGATTTAAACAAGGGAATTAGTACAATTACCTATAATGTATTAAATTTGCCCAATATGGTCACGTTCAGTGACGGTAGTACGATTGCCTATACTTATGGTGCCGACGGCACAAAGCTGAAAACTGTCCATAAGACAGGCAGCACTACCACCACGACGGACTATTGCGGAAACGTGGTCTATGAGAACGGTGTTCAGAAGTTGCTGCTGACTGATGAGGGTTATGTTACTTTGAGTGACAGCAAGTATCATTACTACTTGAAAGACCATCAGGGTAATAACCGGGTAGTCATCAACCAGAGCGGCACGGTAGAGGAGACGAACCATTACTATCCGTTCGGTGGTGTGTTTGCAAGTTCAGGCAATGTGCAGCCTTACAAGTACAACGGCAAGGAGCTTGATGCGAAGAAAGGGTTGAACTGGTATGACTACGGTGCAAGGCATTATGATGCGGCGCTGGGGAGGTTTACGACGGTGGATCCGTCTGCGGAAAACTATTATTCAACGAGCCCGTTTACTTACTGTTTAAATAATCCGTTGAATTATATTGATCCGTTGGGAACTGATACTGTAGATGTAAAGGACGTTGATTGGAATAAATTTGATCCGAAGAAGGACGTTGTGGCTTTGGATGAGGTGGCTGTTTCTGTACCTAATGCTTTGACAAAAGTAGGGACTAGAGCTTTAGAACCAATTTCCGGCTTTGGGGTATGTGGGTTATTATCTTTTAGATATTGGCTCTACCTATCATAGTGAACAAACGCGGTTTACATATAAGGTAGGAACAGATGGAGTAATAACGGGTGTTGCTCCAATGGTGGGAACCCTCCTTTGCCTGGTTTTGCAAAGACGTCAAATTTGAATACAATTAGAGGATTATGGAGTTTGACCAAACAAGGATCCTCTAAAGTAATGAAACATCCCATTAGAGGTCTATTTTATAAAAGTAAATCAGATGGGCTATGGTGGGTAAAAGACCAGACAAAGCATGGCGGTAGTTTTATAAAGTTTATAAAGAGACAAATAAAGGCTTAGAATGGCATAAAGATGCTGATAAGTATGGAAATTTCATAATTAATAAACATAAAAGTGATGTAGGGATTTTATCCCATGGAAGGAGCTTTCGAAATGAGAAAACAGATATTAAAATGCAAGAAGGTGAATCTTTCCCATTCTGTTGGGTAAAGTTTGATTCTGATTCTTGTATTGATGTTCAAGGGCATAAAATCGAAATATACATAAAAAAAGATTCAGTTAGCATTGACGACATGAAATCTCTATTTTGTGATTTGTTTGGTACAGTTGTAGATGAATTATCTATCTTTAGTCCATCATGGTGGGACTTTTGCATAGATACTTGGAATATTCAAGAGAATACATTTTGCTACGACCCTCAATTTTTGTCTAAAGAAACGGTATCTTATTTGCATATCTTGCAAGATTCGAATATTGCTAAAGGATATTCTGGCTGTTGTGTCTGTAATGATTGGGATACTTACCTATCTGTTGCATTAGATTGTATTATGAAAGGAATTGCTCCTTATGGAAACTTTATATATAACTCAAAGGAACAATTCTTCTTCTATTTTCATCATACCGGTAGTATAGGGCTTTATTATGAAAATGAAACTCCATCTATATTTGCATTAAGAAAGAATGATAAATATGAGGTGTTATCTTGCTCTGATGTGAGTAGATTATCTCAAATAGAATGATTTTTAATCGCTATCCTAACATCAGATATCCTATATCTTACATGTTAGGATAGCCTTTTTCAGATTTAACCGAAGGAATTAGCAGCATTCAATATAATGTATTAAATTTGCCAACGGGCGTCACTTTTGCTTCCGGCGGTTTCATACAGCATGGCTATACTGCCGACGGCATCAAGCGGCGCATGATGTATAAGGAGGCAGATGGTTCGGGCAATCCGGTTCCTACTGTGTATTGCTGCAATGTGGTCTATGAAAACAGTGTTGGCAGGCTTCTTCTTACGGAAGAGGGGTATGTTACGCTTTCGGACAAGAAGTACCACTATTACCTGCAGGACCATCAGGGAAACAACCGCGTAGTCCTCAGTTCCAGCGGTGCTGTTGAGGAAGCGAACCATTACTATCCCTTCGGTGGTGTGTTTGCAAGCTCAGGCAATGTGCAGCCTTACAAGTATAACGGCAAGGAGTACGATGGCAAGAAGGGGTTGAACTGGTATGATTATGGTGCAAGGCATTATGATGCGGCATTGGGTAGGTTTACGACTAATGACAGATTTGCTGAGAAGTATCATTCGATGTCTCCGTATCAGTATGGGGCTAATAATCGTAGTTCAAAAATCATTAAATAAAGCTGGTATAGAAACAATGAACAAAATGAGAGTAATCAATAGGCAAACTGGGGACATTTTCAATGTAAAAGTAAATCCTTATTTGCCAAGTAAGGCATATCAGGCTATAGAAAAGAACAATCCATTAGGATACATAATAAGGAGAAATAAATGATACTAAAAGGGAATATGTTAAAATTAACAATACCGTTTTTTTGGGCTGTACAAAGTATTTGGCTTTTATCGTTTAAATCCATTGAGACCTTTATTGCCGCAATCATATTGTTATTAATATCATTTCTTGGAATAGTTATTAAGAGTAATACCTATAACATTATATTTTTAGGTATATGCTTTTTATATTCAGTAGCTTTAGGTCTTATAATGTTCCTTTTATTTCTATTCTTTGAATTGCCTATGATATATATATTGGTCCCTATTATGAATTTTATAGTTTTGGTATATATGTTAAGGAAGTATGGACGAAGGTAACGAAGTGATTTGCAGCAGATATTCTTCATCTGATGTGTTTTAATATTGCTGAGATGCCCCCTAAAAGTATTTTATCCAACTTTTAGGGGGCATTGTATCTAATCTTTGGACTTTTTAGTATTCCTGACACCTTGAGAGGTATTGTCTTGTCGGACATCTCATAATCAGCCTGTTCAACGTGAACTATTCTTGAAGTATCAGGTTGATGATTCGAGTAAGGTAACGCTTGCCGCCTACGCTTATGACAATCTGGGCCGTCTACAGAGCAAGTCGTTGCACGGTTCTGCCGTGAACAAGCAGTCGTACACTTACAATGTCTGCAGCTGACTGACGGGTATCAGTGGAAGCAAGCTTACGCGGAATTTGTTTTACAACAGCCAAATACAATAACAGCATCAGCAGCATGACTTGGAAGGCAGGGAATGAAAGCACCGTCCGCGGCTACAAGTTCACCTACGACGGGCTGGACAGGCTGCTGAACGCGACCTACGGCGAAACAGCCGGCATCAACGCGAACACCGACCGTTTCAGTGAGAATGTAACCGCCTATGACAAGAACGGCAACATCAAGACCCTGCAACGCTACGGTCAAACCGGAGCTTCTACCTATGGTCTGATTGATAACCTGACTTTCACCCTCGGTGGTAATCAGTTGACCCGTGTAGATGATGCTGTAGCCACATCTGCTTACAACAACGGTTTCGAGTTCAAGGACGGCGTGAAGCAGGCGAATGAATACAACTACGATTCCAACGGGAATTTAACTAAAGATTTGAACAAGGGAATTACCAATATATCGTATAATTGCTTAAATTTGCCCAGTGTGGTGACGTTCAGTGACGGCAGCACCGTCACCTATACCTATGCAGCCGACGGCACAAAGCTGAAAACTGTCCATAAGACAGGCAGCACTACCACCACGACGGACTATTGCGGAAACGTGGTCTATGAGAACGGTGTTCAGAAGTTGCTGCTGACCGATGAAGGCTATGTTACTTTGAGCGACGGCAAGTACCATTACTACTTGAAAGACCATCAGGGTAATAACCGGGTTGTGATTAACCAAAGCGGCACGGTAGAGGAAGCGAACCATTACTATCCCTTCGGTGGTGTGTTTGCAAGTTCAGGCAATGTGCAGCCTTACAAGTACAACGGCAAGGAGTATGATGGCAAGAAGGGGTTGAACTGGTATGACTACGGGGCACGGCATTATGATGCGGCGCTGGGGAGATTTACAACGAATGATAGGTTTTCCGAGAAGTATCACTCATTGTCTCCGTATCAGTATGGAGCGAATAATCCAGTGAATACCATTGACATCAATGGAGATAGCTTGCTTATTGTAACTCCAGCAGCTATTGAAGCTATTTACAATGGTTTGCAGGATGGTAGTAACATAAAGATGCAATTCAATAATGGTATATTGGATCCAACTTCCATTGCGAAACAAGCTAATAGTAGTAATGATTTCTTTCTGAAAGACTTATTTGAGATTGCCAATAGTGAGAAAATGGTAGAACTGTCATTATCTGATAAGAATACATATAAAATGAATGGGAAGACTGTAGAAGAAACTTTTGGTACTCCTTATGACGATGATGATAGCGAAATACCTGCTCATCAAAAAGAAGAGTATTCAAAGGCTGGAGTCCCTTTTGGAAAACATATTCAAGGAAATTTAGGTCAGACATTAGTACCTGACAAGAGGTTAGCTTCCGGTAAGAGTTCAACCAATAGCCATGTACAAGTCATAATTAATAAGAATGGCACTTTGAATCATCGAACAGTTGGGATTGCACACGAATTTGGGCATGTTATTTTATACTTGAGGAATGTACCGTTTAGCCACGGACAGCCAGGGGTCAATAATTTTATATACAATAAAAGAGCTGATGTAATGTCAAAACGATTAGGATATGACTATTAAATTAAAACTATTTTTCATGTTTATTATGCTTCCGCCATTATTGTACGGACAAAATAAGTTGGTGGAAGAAAGTATAATATATTCAAGTGATATAAGTTCCTATAAAAAGAAGATAGAAAAAACTATCTTTTTTGATACTGAGACCAACTTACCAGTTTTTGAATTGATATTGGATACTGCAAGATCTTCTAAAATGTATACTTCTTATTATTTTAGGAAGCGGTTGCGAGAAGTCTCAACGGAAATTTCTTATATTGGTGGAAACGAATCATTAAGGAAATACCAAGATAGTCTTTATTGGGAAAACTACAATGGTGATGAACAGAATGCCTCTTGTTTATACACTATTCTTTTTGACAGAAAACTTAAAATTAGAGAAATAAAAATTGTGAAAAGGGCAGGGTATAATAACTCCAAGTATAATTACGATAAGTTAATAAAAAAAATACTCCTATCCACTGAAGGAAGTTGGCAAAAAACGAATAATGCACTTTCTGAAGAATGGTATTTTATATTTGGACGTTTCTTGATAAGATAAAATATTCTGTTTCAGTGTATGTTCTTCCCCCATTGTTCCCAAGTCCCCGAATCTCTGATTCAATAAACTAAATGATTCCCTGCTTATGTCTTTTGAATATAAGCAGGGAATTTGTTTTTCAGTTTGGCTTCGTGAATCATCTGCCTTTTGCTTTCTATACGCAATTTTTCCGGTCAGCTTTCGGTTATTAAAACCACCGATGAAGACTTGAACGTGAGCTACACCTTTACCGATGAGATGGGACATGTTGTATTGACGCGTCAGATGAAAGGCAGCGAAACGCACGACACCTACTATGTGTATGACGACAAAAGTAATCTTTGTTTCGTACTCCAGCCTATGTACCAGAGCTCGGCCAATCTCGACTTGTATGCTTTTCAGTACAAATACGACGGACGCAACCGCTGTATCTGGAAGAAGCTTCCCGGTGCGGGATATATGGAAATGGTGTATGACAATGCCGACCGCCTGGTATTCTCGCAGGACGGCAACCAGCGTGCCCTTACATCCGGTAACTGGACGTACTACAAGTACGACGGGCTGAACCGCCTGACGGAACAGGGGACTTGTACCAACAAAGTGACCACTTCTGGAACGAATGTACTTGTGCAGCACTTCTATGACAGTTACGCTTTCCGTTCGCAAGCAGGTTTCAATAACAGCAATTTCCCTGATGATGCTTCGGGCAATGGAAAAGGTGCCTTGACTGCAAGTGTGGCAACGGTACTTGGTAGTAGTAACAAGATTTATACCGCATACTACTATGACATCAAGGGACGTGTGGTGAAGACTGTACAAAGTAATCCTTTGGGTGGTTATGATGTAGCAGCTACCGTCTATACTTTTACAAACAAGCCTGCTACAGTGACCCATACCCACACGGCAAGCGGAAAAACAACCCGCACGGAAGTGTATACTTACAGCTACGACCATGCGGACAGACTCTTGAAGGTGGAGCATACGCTAGGCGGCACCAAGATAACCCTTGCCGACTATGCGTATGACAACTTGGGAAGACTGCAATCAAAGTCCCTGCACGGAAGTGCCACCAACAAGCTGACGTATGCCTATAATGTCCGTGGCTGGCTGACGGGAATTAGTGGAAGCAAGTTTACACAGAATCTGTACTACAACACCGGCACCGGCACCGCCAAATACAACGGCAGCATCAGCAGCATGACGTGGAAAGCTGGAAATGAGAGCACTATCCGTGGCTATAAGTTCACTTACGACGGATTAAGCCGTCTGATGAACGCCACTTACGGCGAAACAGCCGGCATCAATACGAACACCAACCGCTTCAGCGAGAACGTGACGGGCTATGACAAGAACGGCAACATCAAGACCTTGCAACGTTACGGTCAGACCGCTGCTTCCAGTTACGGTTTGATTGATAACCTGACTTTCACCCTCGCCGGCAATCAGTTGAGCCGTGTGGACGATGCGGCAGCAGCTTCTGCCTACAATGGTGGTTTCGAGTTCAAGGACGGTGTGAAGCAGGCGAACGAATACACTTACGATTCCAATGGAAATTTAACTAAAGATTTAAACAAGGGAATTAGTACAATTACCTATAATGTATTAAATTTGCCCAATATGGTCACGTTCAGTGACGGTAGTACGATTGCCTATACTTATGGTGCCGACGGCACAAAGCTGAAAACTGTCCATAAGACAGGCAGCACTACTACCACGACGGACTATTGCGGAAACGTGGTCTATGAGAACGATGTTCAGAAGTTGCTGCTGACCGATGAAGGCTATGTTACTTTGAGCGACGGCAAGTATCATTACTACTTGAAAGACCATCAGGGTAATAACCGGGTTGTGATTAACCAAAGCGGCACGGTAGAGGAAGCGAACCATTACTATCCCTTCGGTGGTGTGTTTGCAAGCTCAGGCAATGTGCAGCCTTACAAGTATAACGGCAAGGAGTATGACTCGAAGAAAGGTTTGAACTGGTATGATTATGGTGCAAGGCATTATGATGCGGTATTGGGTAGGTTTACGACGAATGACAGATTTGCCGAGAAATATTATTCGATGTCTCCGTATCAGTATGGGGCGAATAGTCCAGTTGGGAATATTGATGTGAATGGGGATAGCATAATTATTAAACCTAATGCGAATGGAATAATTGATCAGATAAAAGTGCTCTTTGGGTATGATACAAAATTCCAAAAAGATGTAAAAGCAGATCTTTTCCAACTTAAACAAGATGATAAAAAGGTAGCTGATATTATTGGAAAATTAGAAGAGAGTAAGAATATACATTATATCACAATGCCTAAAAAAGGAGAGTATAACTCTACTGGGTTTAATGCAGACAAGGTAAAAAAGAATATTTCACAAGGTAGTGAAATTTATTATAACCCCTATAATCGGAGAAGAGGCCGAAATGACAGCGACATGAGAACACCAAGAATAGGTTTAGCTCATGAACTTCAACATTCATTTGATGTTGATAAGAAGGTGGCTACTTATGAAAGGACGAAAAACGGTATTTTATTAATGGATATACGCGCTATCAATACCGAGAACCGAATAAGAAAAGTAATAGGTGAACCTAAAAGAACGATGTATGGAACCCAAAAAGTACCGAAAGAATTATTGGAGTAGGATGCTGATTTTAATAGTAATTATTATCGGAGGGATATCTTTATATTTATACATAAAGTATGATTATTCTGAAAAAGCTACGATAGATTCTAATAACTTAATTACTACTGCGCCTTGTATGATAACAACTAATATAGCGTGGCATGATTCTATTTGTAAGGTTGTATTAGATGAGATTGAATTGGTATCAGTTATAGATGAAGAGGACTATATAACGAAACCTTTTTATGAAAATTTTATCAAGTTATCTGATAAAGACACTTTAATAATGGACAGTCTCTCGTATATACAATTGAAAGACTATGTCGTTGTTCCGGAATATCGTATAGATTCTATTTGTAAACGTGAAGGAATAAAAGGTTTGTTTTCAGCTTATTTTGATGATATATGGTTTACTCCGTGTTATAATGAGAATAGTGTATTAAGTTTATCGGAACAAAGGTATGTTATTTATGTATTATTGCAACATGGTTTATCTGTTAGAAGAGATTGTGAATCAGGTGATATATATATAAATAGAAGCGCTACTCTCAAAAATTAGAAATTATAGTTTAGTAATCAGATAAATTTTGTTGTAACGGATGTTATTTGTTTACTACTTCTGAATATCAGAATCTTCTGATTCAATAATCTAAATGATTCCCTGCTTACATACAGCGATGTAGGCAGGGAATTTCATATAGTATTATTTCTATGATAAGAATTTCTAAGCTCACTTACGACGGTCTGATTGAAAACCTCACCTTCACGTTTGCGGGCAACCGCCCGACCCGTGTGGACGATGCGGTAGCGGCTTCTGCCTACGGTGGCGGTTTCGAGTTCAAAGATGCCGTGAAGCAGGCAAATGAGTACGCCTACGATGCCAATGGAAATTTAACTAAAGATTTGAACAAGGGAATTAGCAACATATCGTATAATTGCTTAAATTTGCCAAGTACGGTGACTTTCAGTGACGGCAGTAGGATAAGTCATACATACGGTGCCGACGGCACGAAGCTGAAAACTGTCCATAAGACAGGCAGTACTACCACCACGACGGACTATTGCGGAAACGTGGTCTATGAGAACGGTGTTCGGAAGTTGTTGCTGACCGATGAGGGCTATGTTACTTTGAGCGACGGCAAGTATCATTACTACTTGCACCAGGGGAACAACCGGGTAGTCATCAACCAGAGCGGCACTGTAGAGGAGACGAACCATTACTATCCGTTCGGTGGTGTGTTTGCAAGTACAGGCAATGTGCAGCCTTACAAGTATAACGGCAAGGAGCTTGATGCGAAGAAAGGGTTGAACTGGTATGACTACGGTGCAAGGCATTATGATGCGGCGTTGGGGAGGTTTACGACAAATGACAGATTTGCTGAGAAGTATCATTCGATGTCTCCGTATCAGTATGGGGCGAATAATCCGGTTAAACATATTGATGTAAAAGGTGATTCAATTATAGATATTAATGGAAAAGCCATTACTTATCAAAATAATGAATGGTCCTCAAACGCAACGCCGGATGTTAAAAGGGTAGGTAATGCAATGATGAGAAATAGTATTGGGCAAACCCAATTCGAAAAAATGATGTGGTCTGATTATCCTATTACAATTACATTAAGTTCTAAAGACGATAATAATTCCGGTCGCATAGGAGTAACTAGTATTACAGGTGATGAGAATGGCAATATAACAAAAGCGAAAATAACTCTTTATATGGAAATCATAAAGGATATAGCAAACATTATTCCTTATGCAAAACAAGGAGAAATAGTGAAGCGTTATAGAGAAAATCTAAATATAGATCAACTTAGTAACATAACTTTAGATGATGTTATAGGAGCTACAGGAACTCATGAGAGTGTACATGCTTTAGATAAATATTCAAATCATGTAGGCCAGCCCGATAAATCTAAACGAGAACAAAATCCTATATTAAAAGAAATTGAATATATAAAAAAGATAAAGCATTAGTGGATTTTGTGCAAAATGAAGGATAAGAATCGAAATATTCGATTTCTTTAGCATAAAAGTTGACAAAACGGCAGAGATACTATAATTTGAAATACTTCTAAATATTGTATCTCTGTCCGTACTTCAAATTATTAAAGATGAAAGAAAGAATATTATTCATATTTCTATTATTCTCTATTTCTGCTTTTTCACAAGAAAAGGCAAGCATGGGAACGATAAAATTAACTGCCATTGTGCCAGATTCATTATTAAATATGAAAGTGTTGCATTATGCACAGGAATTAAAATATGTTGATAAAGATGCTCAACAAGACACGTATGATGCAGCATCTTTTTTTATCATAAATTCTATAAATTCCAAAGATTTAAAGATAGATACTTACCTGTTCTCTTTCCCATCTCAACTTTCTTATTCTCCTTTAGGAATTGCAATAAAGCATAAGAATGATTATTTTCTATATAGTTACGGTTATCTACCCTTGGCAATATTAAAAATCATGCATCTGTCACAGCAGGATAGTTCTGTTTATACTTCCGTTATTCACTCTATGTATAACCTTTTGCAATATGCTTCTAAAGAAGGAATAGAACTTAAACACGAGTTAATAGGGCAAACTAAATACTATTATAATATTGTAAATTGGGTTCATGTTTTTAAAATGAAAGATTTTGATTATTGGCAACATTCCAATGCGTATTGTCCAACATACAACCCAACCGCTTCTTTGTTTTTGGTGAAAAAAATTAAAAATGAAGATAGTGAACAAATAACTCAATGGATTCAAACATCTTATGGAAAAGATTTTCCATATAAGGTTTACAAAGTATTTAATACGAAGAAAGAATCTCTATATCTGATAGAAGTGGATAGAAGTTATCATAAAGAATATGATTTTCTTTTTGTAAAAGGTGAAAATTACGTTTTTTACCAAATCAACAACTCATTTATTCCAATTATGTATGTTTTAAAGAGTTTCTTCAAACGAAATAATGAAACTTTGCTTAAAAGTATAGAATGTTTATCTTTAGCTTGGCTATATTATCATGCCAACTAAAAGGAGATAGGTACCATATGGAAAATCCAGTGTAATCTGCCTCCAAAAACCAAGCGATTCTGATTCCGTTGTACCGTAAGCATCCGATAACCCTTGTCACCGAGTATCATGCAGTCGTGATATCCTCTCTGACATCGTTAAGGTAATTGAGGTCATGTACGCTTGTCGCAGTCATTCCGTCAATACGGACTATCTGGGCAACAGTACGGCTAACGCGCAGTTGAACTGCATCAACTATAGTGTAAGCAGTGCAGGCGCACTGACGAGCAACGGCGGCTGTGCTTCCGGTCAGCTTTCGGTTGTTAAAACCACCGATGAAGACTTGAACGCGAGCTACACCTTCACCGACAAGATGGGACATGTTGTATTGACGCGTCAGATGAAAGGCAGCGAAACGCACGATACCTACTATGTGTATGACGACAAAGGCAACCTCTGCTTTGTGTTGCAGCCCATGTATCAGAGCTCGGCCAATCTCGACCAGTATGCCTTCCAGTACAAGTACGACGGACGCAACCGCTGTATCTGGAAGAAGCTTCCCGGTGCGGGATATATGGAAATGGTGTATGACAATGCCGACCGCCTGGTATTCTCGCAGGACGGCAACCAGCGTGCCCTTACATCCGGTAACTGGACGTACTACAAGTACGACGGGCTGAACCGCCTGACGGAACAGGGGACTTGTACCAACAAAGTGACCACTTCTGGAACGAATGTACTTGTGCAGCACTTCTATGACAGTTACGCTTTCCGTTCGCAAGCAGGTTTCAATAACAGCAATTTCCCTGATGATGCTTCGGGCAATGGAAAAGGTGCCTTGACTGCAAGTGTGGCAACGGTACTTGGTAGTAGTAACAAGATTTATACCGCATACTACTATGACATCAAGGGACGTGTGGTGAAGACTGTACAAAGTAATCCTTTGGGTGGTTATGATGTAGCAGCTACCGTCTATACTTTTACAAACAAGCCTGCTACAGTGACCCATACCCACACGGCAAGCGGAAAAACAACCCGCACGGAAGTGTATACTTACAGCTACGACCATGCGGACAGACTCTTGAAGGTGGAGCATACGCTAGGCGGCACCAAGATAACCCTTGCCGACTATGCGTATGACAACTTGGGAAGACTGCAATCAAAGTCCCTGCACGGAAGTGCCACCAACAAGCTGACGTATGCCTATAATGTCCGTGGCTGGCTGACGGGAATCAGTGGAAGCAAGTTTACACAGAATCTGTACTACAACAACGGCAACGGCACCGCCAAATACAACGGCAGTATCAGCAGCATGACGTGGAAGGCTGGAAATGAGAGCACTATCCGTGGCTATAAGTTCACTTACGACGGATTTAGCCGTCTGATGAACGCCACTTACGGCGAAACAGCCGGCATCAATACGAACACTAACCGTTTCAGTGAGAATGTAACCGCCTATGACAAAAACGGCAACATCAAGACCTTGCAACGTTACGGTCAGACCGCTGCTTCCAGTTACGGTTTGATTGATAACCTGACTTTCACCCTCGGTGGCAATCAGTTGAGCCGTGTGGACGATGCGGCAGCAGCTTCTGCCTACAATGGTGGTTTCGAGTTCAAGGACGGTGTGAAGCAGGCAAACGAATACACTTACGATTCCAATGGAAATTTAACTAAAGATTTAAACAAGGGGATTAGCAATATATCGTATAATTGTTTAAATTTGCCAAGTGCGGTGACATTCAGTGACGGTAGTACGATTGCCTATACTTATGGTGCCGACGGCACAAAGCTGAAAACTGTCCATAAGATAGGCAGCACTACCACCACGACGGACTATTGTGGAAATGTGATCTATGAGAACGGTGTTCAGAAGTTGCTTCTTACCGAAGAAGGTTATGTGACACTGAGTGACGGCAAGTATCACTACTACTTGAAAGACCATCAGGGTAATAACCGGGTTGTGATTAACCAAAGCGGCACGGTAGAGGAAGCGAACCATTACTATCCCTTCGGTGGTGTGTTTGCAAGCTCAGGCAATGTGCAGCCTTACAAGTATAACGGCAAGGAATTTGATGCTAAGAAGGGTTTGAATCTGTATGATTATGGGGCGCGACATTATGATGCGGCGCTGGGGAGGTTTGCAACGGTGGACCCTTCTGCTGAAAACTATTTCAATACAAGTCTCTATGCTTATTGTGGTAACAACCCTATCAGCAGAATAGACCCAACAGGAGCTGACTGGTATGAAGATAAGCAAGGGAATTTACGTTGGCAGGAAGGTAGTGAAGCTTTAAAAGGCTATACAAATATCGGTTCATCCGCCTCTATTGCGTTAGGTAATGACAACTATCTGAACTTCTATCAGAATGGAGGTATCTTAGCCAATCGGGCTGTTAATGCTTTTGACTTGATAGCTTCCAGCGGTAAACTTCAGAATCAGTTCTTAGGTAAAACCAGTCCTTTATCTGAAGACTCTAAGTCCGCCCTTTTCAATTCTCTGAACAGTCGTTCTATAGATGCTATTGCGCGACCTATAGGCGAGGCTGCCTTTAGTTTTGGTGCCGGGGAGTTTGGTGGTATCTTGTTGGGGAAGGCATTAGGATGGGCTGTAGGCAAGGTTGCAGGAAAGGCGGCAGCGCAGGTTGGAACTGGTGAATTTACATATACTAAAACTGCTGCGAGACATTTTTCTGATATAGTTAAAAAGGGAGTATATAAGGGAGAACCGTCACGGCCATACATGAATTCATCATTGACTATTCAAGAAATTATGCAAGCTGGGAAAGGAATTCCTGATGCTACATTTAAAGGTGGCTTGAATTGGAAAGTTCCGGGAGCCTTTAGAGGTGCTCAAGGCATATGGGAATTAGGTATAAATCCTGAGACAAAAGTTATTTATCATTTCAATTTTACGTATTAATTATGAAGTTTAGTATAGATTACAATGAATATTTAGGGCGAAAACAAGTGGTGTATCGTAAAGCTGAATATAGTTTTGATACGATACCTTATATACCTGAAATAGATTTTGATATAGCAATCAATACTATTGCTTTAACTGTTGTTGACGGTAAAGTGATTCAGTTGAATGGTTTCTGTGGCTTGTCTAAAACGATAGAAACACCTTATGATGTTCCTAAAGCTGAGAAAGGATTACTTAAAGTATTGTATCCGGAAGTGTATATTGCTAAAGCTGGCTCTCCAAAGCTTAATGATAAAAACTGGACGGTATTTATAAATCCTAAAACAAGATGGATTTGCATAGGAAATCCTCAGTGTCAGGAGGGGGCTGTTGAATTTATAGATAATTGTATCGGTGTAATAGACGGGAATCAAGAACTTGTTGCTCTTTGGCTGCATCCTTGTTTTATTTAACTTTATCGTGTTTTATCTTGATATAAATTGATTATTTCAAGCAAAAAACTTTAATAGCTATCAGGGGGATTGGGGCATACAATGGATGTGGAAAACTTGATGACACAGAAAAAAGAAATTCAATTAGATTCCAAAGGAGATTATCTCAAAGCAATTCAGTTGAATCATTCCCAAGTGCAGACAATTCGGGATAACTACATCCATAACAAATTGAATAGGCATATTCCAAACTGGAGACAAAAACTTAAAAGGAGGCAGTAACATGAAGACGCGTATATTTATTTTTATAATCATGCTTGCTATGCTGGTGGGGTGCATTGACCATTCAATCTCAAAGAATGATTTCATGATTCGAGTGGATACTGGTTATAAAGAACGTACCGGTAAAGATTATATCCAATGTTGGGTGAATGACAGCCTTGTTTTTAATGGACTGTATGTGAACAAGACGGATGACCAGATATTGGACTACCATGAAGATTGGCTTGGAATGGAAATCACCCGTTTCGATAAGAGCGGATATGATAGTTTAAAAATAAAGATACGTGTCACATCTCTGGATACTGTATTATATCGTGGAAAAAGGGTCATAGATAGTACGTTCCGATACCGGATAGACAATATACCCAGTATTGTGATTGCATGCAGAGCAAATAGTGGTATTACATTGTGGGATACTTTACGCACCCCTGATTATTTTTGGCTTGAATATTAATATAATAAGAATCTCTGATTCAATAAATTGAACGATTCCCTGCTTACGTCATCGGATATAAGCAGGGAATTTGTTTTTCAGTTTGGCTTCGTGAATCATCTGCCTTTTGCTTTCTATACGTAATTTTTCCGGTCAGCTTTCGGTTGTTAAAACCACCGATGAAGACCTGAATGTGAGCTACACCTTCACCGACAAGCCCGCTACGGTGACCCATACCCACGCGGCAAGTGGAAAAACAACCCGCACGGAAGTGCATGCTTACAGCTACGACCATGCGGACAGACTCTTGAAGGTTGAGCACACGTTGGGAGGAACCAATGTAACGCTCGCTGCCTACGGGTATGACAACTTTGGAAGACTGCAATCAAAGTCCCTGCACGGAAGTAGTACAAACAAGCTGACGTATGCGTACAATGTCCGCAACTGGCTGACGGGCATCAGCGGAAGTAAGTTCACACAGAACCTGTACTACAATACCGGTAACGGCACTGCCAGGTACAACGGCAGCATCAGCAGCATGACCTAGAAGGCAGGGAATGAAAGCACCGTCCGCGGCTACAAGTTCACCTACGACGGGCTGGACAGGCTGCTGAACGCGACCTACGGCGAAACAGCCGGCATCAACGCGAACACCGACCGTTTCAGTGAGAATGTAACCGCCTATGACAAGAACGGCAACATCAAGACCCTGCAACGCTACGGTCAGACCGCTGCTTCCGGTTACGGACTGATTGACAACCTGACTTTCACCCTCGCCGGCAATCTGTTGAACCGCGTGGACGATGCGGCAGCGGCTTCCGCCTACGGTGGCGGCTTCGAGTTCAAGGACGGCGTGAAGCAGGCGAACGAATACACCTACGATTCCAACGGAAATTTAACTAAAGATTTAAACAAGGGAATTAGTACAATTACCTATAATGTATTAAATTTGCCCAATATGGTCACGTTCAGTGACGGTAGTACGATTGCCTATACTTATGGTGCCGACGGCACAAAGCTGAAAACTGTCCATAAGACAGGCAGCACTACCACCACGACGGACTATTGCGGAAACGTGGTCTATGAGAACGGTGTTCAGAAGTTGCTGCTGACTGATGAGGGTTATGTTACTCTGAGTGACAGCAAGTATCACTATTACTTGAAAGACCATCAGGGTAACAACCGGGTAGTCATCAACCAGAGCGGCACGGTAGAGGAGACGAACCATTACTATCCATTCGGAGGGGTGTTTGCCAATACAGGCAATACCCAGCCTTACAAGTACAACGGTAAGGAGTTTGATGGTAAGAAGGGGGTGAATCTGTATGACTACGGTGCAAGGCATTATGATGCGGCGCTGGGAAGGTTTACGACGGTGGATTCGCTGGCTGAGAAGCATTATTCAGAAAGTTTGTATACTTATTGTTATAGTAATCCTATAAATTGTATAGAACCTAACGGGAAAGATGGTATTTATATTGCTTTCCCCGATTATAAAATATCAACTCCTATTGGTAAGATTGGAAATTTAGGTCATGCTGGAGTGTTGCTAATTGATAATAAAACAGGAGTGACTAAATATTATGAATATGGCAGATATGATAAAGAGGGGAAAGGAATTGTCAGAACATTCGCTGTTCCAGATGTAAAAATGGGGCAAGATAAAAAGCCTACATTGGAATCATTAAATAAAACCTTATCAGTAATATCTGAACAAGCAGGACATGGCGGGAGAATAGAAGGAGCATATATTGAAAGTGATAAATTTAAAGAAATGAAAACTTATGCAGAATCAAAAATAGCAGAGAACTCTAATCCAAAGAGAAAAGAGTATTCATTAAGGAATAATAATTGTGGAACTTTTGCAGCTGATGTTTTGAAACAAGATCCATCTGTAAAAGATAAGGCACCAGTAATTATAGATTCAAGGCCTAATAGCATAGTTAAAGAGTATCAAAATAGTTTTAAGTCACTAAATTATGATCCTAAAAAGAGACAAGTTAAAATTGAATAGATATGGAAAGTCAAAGTATATCCTTAGGAGATTTATTTTCAGTTGAATTATTTGTAGGATCAATAACATTTGTTTTAGGAACGGTTGTGTTCTTATTATTATTGTTGAAATTGAGGCTTAATCTTAAAACGACATTATTATATTGTTGTCTGCAATTGGTACTTGCTGTCTCTCTTTCTACTATTTTCTTTATGTTTTGGCGTTTTAATTTTGATATAATGATAGGTTTTCTATATTTGCCAGGTGTACTCTCTGAGGTTTTTATAATGCTTTTATTCTATTTTATATTAAAACAAAGAACAAATAATTGAATAATATTTCTATAACAATTTTATTACAGCGGATGTAGATATCCGCTGTTTTTTTATAGGGTGCTCACTATAATGGAAATATTGGCGCCAAGTGGGGTAATGAAGGTCTAATGGTAAAATTAATTTAAATGCTAACACTACCTATGATAATACTACAATCATTGGTACAGACACTAACCGTTTCCGCGAGAATGTGACGACTTCTGCCTACAATGATGGCTTCCAGTTCAAAGATGGTGTGAAGCAGGCAAACGAATACACCTACGATTCCAATGGAAATTTAACTAAAGATTTAAACAAGGGAATTAGTACAATTACCTATAATGTATTAAATTTGCCCAATATGGTCACGTTCAGTGACGGTAGTACGATTGCCTATACTTATGGTGCCGACGGCACAAAGCTGAAAACTGTCCATAAGACAGGCAGCACTACCACCACGACGGACTATTGCGGAAACGTGGTCTATGAGAACGGTGTTCAGAAGTTGCTTCTTACCGAAGAAGGTTATGTGACACTGAGTGACGGCAAGTATCATTACTACTTGAAAGACCATCAGGGTAATAACCGGGTTGTGATTAACCAAAGCGGCACGGTAGAGGAAGCGAACCATTACTATCCCTTCGGTGGTGTGTTTGCAAGCTCAGGCAATGTGCAGCCTTACAAGTATAACGGCAAGGAGTATGACTCGAAGAAAGGTTTGAACTGGTATGATTATGGTGCAAGGCATTATGATGCGGTATTGGGTAGGTTTACGACGAATGACAGATTTGCCGAGAAATATTATTCGATGTCTCCGTATCAGTATGGGGCGAATAGTCCGGTTGGGAATATTGATGTGAATGGAGATAGTATTAGAGTTTACACTGAAACTCAGTCCTTTGGTCACACGTGGATTAGTGTTGGTGAAGGATCTAATATGACTGTTTATAGCTACGGACGATACAATGGGACTAACAAAGGACCAGATAGAAGCTCTAATTCTTTAGGAAACGGTTCCGGTGTTCTTTTAAAGTTAATGGGGGATGAAGCAAAAGCTTACAATGACAAAAAAGCAGCTGGCGGAATGTCTGTATTTGTAGTAACAGATGTGGCAGATGAAAAAGTTGCTAATATTTTAGACGAAAAGTTTAATATGTCAACTACAATGCCAGATAATCCTAAAAGTGATTATTATAACAGTTCTTCTGCTCGTATTATTGATGAATATAAGCTGACAAGTAATAATTGTACAACAATGGTATCTGATGTATTGAATAAAAGCGGGTCAAATGCTCTGAAAGAGACAAGGCTACAACAAACAAGCAATTTTGGAACATGGACTACTATTCCTATTGTCAACAGATTTATTCTTCCAATATCAATGCAGAATCATTTAGTGAGAATATCCAAACCTGGAGGTGTAGTTTATAAAACAAGATAGATTATGAAATGGCTTAGAATTGTGTTTGTTGCCACATCAATAATTCTTTCATTAGTAATTGTATGCGCAATTATTAATTGTGAAATTAGTTATAAATATGAGATTGAAAATCGATGTGGGGATAAAATTGATATCTTATGGGTTGAGGAGTGGCTAAAAGAAACGATTAAAGTGTGGAAGTTTTTTCTATGCTATGTAATCATTAATATCTTTTATTTAATAGCTTCTCTTGTCAATAGCCGTAAATCTTCAAAAGAAAAATGCAGTTTATCATAAACAAACGCAGTCTCTTTTGTATTGATAATTAGGGCGTCTTGACCTGATATGAATTGACTATTTTATCGCTATCTTAACATCAGATATCTTATATCTTGCATGTTAGGATAGCTTTTTTCTTTCTAATACTGATACGGCGGCCTTAACCGTCTGACTGCTTTCACCCACGGCGCAGGCCGCTATACAGAAAAGGTGACCGGTTACGACAAGAACGACAATGTCCTGTCTTCGCAGTGCTACGGGCAGACCTCCGCATCAGTCTACGCCCTAATCATTCTTACGGGCAATCTGCTGAATCATGTGGACGATACCGCTACGACTTCTGCTTACAACAATGGCTTCGAGTTCAAGGACGGTGTTAAGCAGGCGAACGAGTACGTTTATGATGCGAACGGCAATTTGACCAAAGATTTAAACAAGGGAATTAGCAATATTACGTATAATGTATTAAATTTGCCAACGGGCGTCACTTTTGCTTCCGGCGGTTTCATACAGTATGGCTATACTGCCGACGGCATCAAGCGGCGCATGATGTATAAGGAGGCAGATGGTTCGGGCAATCCGGTTCCTACTGTGTATTGCGGCAATGTGGTCTATGAAAACGGTGTTGCCAGGCTTCTTCTTACGGAAGAGGGGTATGTTACGCTTTCGGACAAGAAGTACCACTATTACCTGCAGGACCATCAGGGAAACAACCGCGTAGTCCTCAGTTCCAGCGGTGCTGTTGAGGAAGCGAACCATTACTATCCCTTCGGTGGTGTGTTTGCAAGCTCAGGCAATGTGCAGCCTTACAAGTATAACGGCAAGGAGTACGATGGCAAGAAGGGGTTGAATCTGTATGATTATGGGGCACGCATGTATGATGCTGCGCTGGGAAGGTTTACGACGGTGGACCCTTCTGCTGAAAATTACTTCAATACAAGTCTCTATGCTTATTGCGGGAATAATCCTATTAATCGGATTGACCTTGACGGATTACTTTTGGCTCGAATATTGATATATAAGGTCCTCTGATTCAATAAAGTGAACGATTCCCTGCTTTCATCACTATATGTCAACAGGGAATTTTACCTTTTATATAAGGCTACACCCTTTCCCTGACATGGTGTAGCCATTTACCCCAAAGGGTGTAGCTATCCGGGGCAAAGGGTGTAGCCCTGTTTAATGTGCCTTATCAGTGCCTGCGGCACACATAATCCGTTATTGATTTATGAAAAATCCCCACGTCGTAAGTGGGAAGAAAGAAATTTGTTTCAAATCTCCCCGAAATCATGTACCTTTGTGGCGGTACCTAAAAAAGGAGGTAACAAGATGATGAACAAGATAAATTCCGTATGCGTATATTGTGCTTCGAGCACAAAGATAGATTCCGTTTATTTCGATGCAGCCCGTGAGCTGGGCACTCTGCTGGGGCAGCGGCAAATTCGCCTGATTAATGGTGCGGGAAATATGGGACTGATGTCCGCTGTGTCCGATGCGGCACTCCGGGCAGGGGGAGAGGTGACGGGCGTCATTCCCCGCTTCATGGTGGAGCAGGGATGGCATCACACCGGACTTACCCAACTCGTGGAAGTGGAAAGCATGCACCAGCGGAAAAAGACAATGGCCGACCTGAGCGATGCCGTCATCGCCCTGCCCGGTGGTTGCGGCACCCTGGAAGAACTGCTGGAAATCATCACTTGGAAGCAACTCGGACTGTATCTGAACCCGATTGTGATACTGAATGTCAAGAACTATTTCGACCCTCTGCTCGATATGCTCCGGCAGGCGGTGGACGAAAACTTCATGCGCGTGCAGCACGGTGCCATCTGGCATGTGGCGCAGACACCGCAGGAAGCCGTGGAACTGATATATACCACTCCCTTGTGGGACGCCTCCATCCGTAAATTCGCTGCAATATGATAGGGCTGTTGATGGCTTGGGCAGTAGTGGGGACGGAGGGGATTCCTATTCCATATTCTCCGAGAATGGACGATGGCATCACCGTGGTTCTTTTGTGCTGTTTCTTTCTGTCGGCCTATGTTTTGTCACGCAGCCGCAAGTTCCTGCTGCAGCTGGTGAAGGATTTCCTGCTTCATCGCGAACGTACCAGCATATTTGCCACTTCCACAGCCGCCGATATGCGCTATTTGCTGCTGCTCATCCTGCAGACTTGCATCCTTGCGGGTGTCTGTATCTTCAGCTACTTCAATGATATACAGCCGGAACTGGTACGTCATGTGTCGCCGGGGCTTCTGCTGGGGATTTACATCGGTGTGTGTCTCTTCTATTTGTGCTTGAAGTGGATGCTCTACTCTTTTCTGGGTTGGATTTTTTTTGACGAAAGTGTTACAACGCTATGGCTTGAGTCCTATTCTACGCTACTTTATTACTTGGGATTCGCCCTTTTCCCGTTTGCTCTGTTCATAGTCTATTTTGATTTGAGTTTGCAGCTGACGATAATAATAGGATTGATTTTAGCCTTTTTTGCTAAAATATTGATGTTATACAAGTGGTTAAAGCTTTTTTGTAACAATTTATATGGCGGTTTGCTTTTAATTGTGTACTTTTGTGCCCTTGAAATCATGCCTTGTTTTGTGTTATATCAAGGCGTGACGCAGCTAAACGATTATTTGATAATAAAATTTTAGGACGTTGAAAATTAAGAAAGTACTTGTGTCGCAGCCGAAACCGGCATCAGAGAAATCTCCTTACTACGACATCGCCGAGAAGTATGGTGTGAAAATAGATTTTCGCCCATTAATCAAAGTGGAGAGCCTTTCAGCGAAAGAGTTCAGACAACAGAAAATTTCGGTCTTGGATCATACTGCCGTTATTTTTACTTCGCGTCATGCTATTGATCATTTCTTCCACTTGTGTACAGAATTGCGTGTGACAATTCCCGAAACAATGAAGTATTTCTGCGTGACGGAGGCCGTTGCTCTGTATATCCAAAAGTATGTGCAGTATCGTAAGCGTAAGATTTTCTTCGGAAACACCGGGAAGATTGACGATTTGATACCTTCCATTGTTAAGCATAAGACTGAAAAGTACTTGGTACCGATGTCGGATGTACACAATGATGACGTGAAGAATCTGCTGGATAAGAATAAGATTCAGCACACGGAAGCTGTCATGTACCGCACTGTCAGCAATGATTTTGCTGCAGATGAGGCTTTTGATTATGACATGCTGGTGTTCTTCAGTCCGGCAGGCATCAGTGCCTTGAAGAAGAATTTCCCTGATTTTGACCAGAAGGAAATCAAGATCGGAACATTCGGCTCTACCACTGCCCAGGCAGTCCGTGATGCCGGGCTTCGTCTTGACCTGGAAGCTCCCAGCGTGCAGGCACCCTCAATGACGGCGGCGCTTGACATGTTTATCAAGGAAAATAATAAAGGAAAGTAAAAAGAGTTATGAGTTATAAGTTATGAGTGATTTGCTTATAGCTTGTAGGCATAACAATGGATTTATAAAATTGAGCTACAAGTGGTTGTGCTTTTATGTTGCCAGGTACTTGTAGCTCGTTTTTGTATCGCCCCCATAACTTATCACTCATAACTCATCACTCATAACTTATAACTCATCACCCCATGCCAAATACCTTGCGTAAGTCCGAACGGTTGGACAGGAAGAAAGTGATAGAGAAGATGTTTGCGGGCGGCTCACGCTCGTTTTCGGTTTTCCCTTTGCGTGTGGTGTATCTGCCGGTGGAGGAGCTGGAGGCACCCGTTTCCATTCTTGTAAGTGTCTCGAAACGCCGTTTCAAGCGGGCGGTGAAGCGCAACCGCGTGAAACGTCAGATACGTGAAGCCTACCGCATGAACAAACACGGACTGCTGGCAGTGTTGACGGAAAAAAAGTGCCGTTTGGCCGTGGCCTTCATCTATCTTTCGGACCAGTTGGTAGACTCTTCTGTCATCGAGGACCGTATGAAGACAGCTTTGGCACGCATTGCCGAGAAGGTAGCGGCAAATGCTGAAACCGAGCAAACTCCGCAGGTGTCATGAAGCGTCTGCTTTCATATCTGCTGCTGCTTCCCATCTATTTCTATCAGAAGTGCATATCGCCCATGATAGGGCCTTCATGCCGTTTTACCCCCACTTGTTCGCAATATGCGGTGGAGGCCATCAAGAAACACGGACCTTTCAAGGGGTTTTGTCTGGCAGTCAGGCGCATTCTGCGCTGCCATCCCTGGGGAGGTTCCGGATATGATCCCGTTCCATGAATATTCCAGTTGACATACATACACACCGGCTTCCGCAAGTACCCGGAACTGCCATTGCAAATTGCTATCCCGAAACGTTCTCTCCACAGAGCGGCGGATGGTATTCGGTGGGGATACATCCCTGGCGTATAGGTCGGAGTGGAGGTGAACACTCAGGAGTTGAAGGTGCTGTGGCTAGCAGGGTGTGCGGCCTGGAGGAGTTAGTGCGCCATCCCCAAGTACTTGCCGTGGGCGAAGCCGGGCTGGACAAGCTGGCAGATGCTCCGATGGATTTGCAGGTGGAAGTGTTCAGGTGCCAGGCATGTTTGGCAGAGGAAGTGGGAAAGCCGCTGGTGATTCATCTGGTGAAGGCGGTTGATGAACTGCTGAAGGTGAAGCGGGACTTGCGCCCGTCGAATCCGTGGATAATACATGGTTTCCGTGGCAAGGCGGCGCTGGTGGAGGAATATCTGAAACATGGCTTTTACCTTTCATTCGGGGAGAAATACCAGGAAGTAGCCTTGTGCCGGGTACCTGCCGACCGGCTGTTCATCGAAACGGATGAAAGCGAAGTTTCCATCGGGGAATTGTATGCACGCGCTGCCGAAGTGCGCGGCATCTCTCCCGAGGAGCTTGGAGAAACACTCCGGAGAAATGTCTGCAAAGTCTTTTTTAAACCCTAAGAGTTGTTTCTTCGAATAAAGAGTCGTATTTTTGCGCAGATTAAAATAGGAATCAAACAATTCATAGATAATCACTTAAATAATTAATCAGATAACTTAATCATTCGATGAATTTTGTAGAAGAATTAAGATGGCGTGGCATGCTCCACGATATGATGCCGGGTACGGAAGAACTTCTGGCTAAGGAACAAGTGACTGCATACATTGGTTTCGACCCTACTGCGGACTCTTTGCACATCGGGCACCTTTGCAGTGTGATGATTTTGCGTCACTTCCAGCGTTGCGGACACAAGCCGTTGGCACTGATTGGCGGTGCTACGGGTATGATTGGTGACCCTTCCGGAAAGTCTGCCGAACGCAATCTGCTTACGGAAGAGACGTTGCAGCGCAACCTGGCCGGTATGAAGGCCCAGCTCTCCAAGTTCCTGGATTTTGATTCGGATGCCCCCAACCGTGCCGAGTTGGTGAACAACTACGATTGGATGAAGAACTTCACTTTCCTCGATTTTGCCCGTGAAGTGGGTAAGCACATCACCGTAAACTATATGATGGCGAAAGATTCTGTAAAGAAGCGTCTGAACGGTGAGGCACGTGACGGTCTTTCCTTCACGGAATTCACCTACCAGCTGTTGCAGGGGTACGACTTCCTTCATCTGTATGAAACCAAAGGCTGCAAGCTCCAGATGGGTGGCAGCGACCAGTGGGGTAACATCACCACCGGTGCCGAACTGATTCGCCGTACGAACGGTGGGGAGGTATTTGCACTGACCAGCCCGCTGATTACGAAGGCCGACGGTGGCAAGTTCGGCAAGACAGAGTCCGGAAACATCTGGCTCGACCCGCGCTACACTTCTCCATATAAGTTCTACCAGTTCTGGCTGAACGTGAGCGACGAGGATGCCAAACGCTACATAAAGATATTCACTGCACTGTCCAAGGAAGAGATTGACGCTCTGACGGCCGAGCACGACGCTGCTCCCCACTTGCGCGTCCTTCAGAAGTGTCTGGCGAAGGAAGTGACTATCATGGTTCACTCCGAAGAGGACTATAATGCCGCCGTGGATGCATCCAACATCTTGTTTGGCAATGCAACTTCGGATGCACTGAAGAAGTTGGACGAAGATACGCTGCTGGCTGTGTTCGAGGGTGTTCCCCAGTTTGAAATATCCCGTGATGCACTGGCTGCCGGTGTGAAGGCGGTGGATTTGTTCGTGGATAATGCTGCTGTATTCGCTTCCAAGGGCGAGATGCGTAAGCTGGTGCAAGGCGGTGGCGTTTCTCTGAATAAGGAGAAACTGGCTGCTTTCGACCAGGTGATTACGACAGCCGACCTGCTGGACGAAAAATACCTGCTGGTACAGCGCGGCAAGAAGAATTACTATCTGATTATCGCCAAATAACGGTAGCCTAAAGAGAAGTAATTAAGGAAATGATGCTTCGGCAGTAAAAATAGCCCCGAAATATTTGGATATTTCGGGGCTTCCTTTTATCTTTGCACCGCTTTTTAACAGAAAGCCCTATGTTTGGACTATGGTGTAATGGTAGCACAACAGGTTTTGGTTCTGTTTGTCCAGGTTCGAATCCTGGTAGTCCAACTACGATACAGCTAATTGCAGCTAAAAACCCACTAAAATCGCAAGTTTTAGTGGGTTTTTTTGTTATTCTTTCCCCCTCTTGTTGGCACTATAGGTATAGATTTTTTCTTTTTACGAATCTTTGAACGATATTGCTATATAATTGACACAAATTTATACGGTTTCTCCATTTTCTTTTGTTACATTTGCATCGTGTACGCAAACGATGTGTATTTGATGGCTGAAGTTATAACCTATTAAATGTAGTGCAATCATGAAAACGAACTATGAAATTCGCTATGCTGAGCATCCCGATGATGTGAAAAGCTACGATACGAAAAGCATTCGCTGCGATTTCCTTATAGGGAAGGCATTCTCCCAAAATAAAGTTTCCATTGAGTATAAACTACTTGCAAATCGTACATAAATAGAATATCACTTATTTAAACTTAATAATTTAACGTTATGAATCCGTATTTGAATTTTTCTTTGGAAGGTAAAGTAGCCCTTGTTACAGGTGCTTCTTATGGTATCGGTTTTGCTATCGCTTCAGCTTTTGCAGAGCAAGGAGCAACTATCTGTTTCAACGATATCAACCAGGAGTTGGTAGACAAAGGCTTGGCTGCCTATACTGAAAAGGGTATCAAGGCACGCGGTTATGTATGTGATGTGACAGACGAACCTGCTGTTCAGGCCATGGTAGCCCAGATTGAAAAGGAAGTAGGCTCTGTTGATATCCTCGTAAACAATGCCGGCATCATCCGCCGTGTTCCTATGCACGAGATGGAGGCTGCTGACTTCCGTCGTGTAATCGATATCGACCTCAATGCTCCGTTCATCGTATCAAAGGCTGTTCTGCCTGCCATGATGAAGAAGGGCCACGGTAAAATTATCAATATCTGCTCTATGATGTCCGAACTGGGTCGTGAGACTGTGTCGGCCTATGCCGCTGCCAAGGGTGGCTTGAAGATGCTGACTCGCAACATCTGCTCTGAATATGGTGAATATAACATCCAATGTAACGGTATCGGTCCGGGTTACATCGCTACCCCGCAGACTGCTCCGCTGCGTGAAAAGCAGGCCGACGGTAGCCGTCACCCGTTCGACTCGTTCATCTGCGCCAAGACTCCGGCAGGCCGCTGGCTGGCTCCGGAAGAACTTACCGGTCCGGCAGTGTTCCTGGCATCGGAAGCCTCTAATGCGGTAAACGGTCACATCCTCTATGTAGACGGAGGTATCTTGGCTTATATCGGAAAGCAACCGAAATAAATTTAAGGATAATTGAGAAGGTGATAAAGTGGCAGGATAATGTCACTTGTCACCTTTTTCTTTTGGGCGCGGATTACGCGGATTTCGCGGAAAGGATAAGGAAAATCCGTATAATCCGCGAAATCCGCGCCTAAAAGAAAGTTATACAACTGATTAGGAAAAAGCAATGATTATATGAGAAACTTTCTTTTATTATGTATGGCGGCCCTCTGCTGTCTTGCTTGCAACGATAGCAAGATAGTGACTGTTACGGTAACCAATCCGTTAGCGATGGACCGTTCCGATGAGATGGTAGAGGTGTCCATGACCGAAATCTCAAACCTTCTGAATCTGGCAGACACCGCACAGATTGTGGTTCTGAATGTCGAAGGGGAGCAGGTGCCTTACCAAGTGACCTACGATGACAAATTAATCTTCCCTGCTACGGTAGCCGCCAATGCATCGGCTGCATATACCGTCCAGGCCGGTGCTCCCGTCGATGTGGAGGTAAGGGCTTGTGGGCGGCAGTATCCCGAACGTCTGGACGACATGGCCTGGGAGAACGACTTGGTAGGCTTCCGTGCCTACGGTCCTGCATTGCAGGCAAGGGGTGAACGCGGTTTCGGCTACGACTTGTTCACGAAGCGAGGCACTGCTGCACCGGTACTGGAAGACATGTATGCCAAGGAACTGGATGCAGACTCCTGGAAGCAGGTTAATGAATTGCGCAAGACAGACCCGAAGGCAGCCGATGAGCTGGTACGCACATTCTCCTATCATATAGACCACGGTTATGGCATGGACTGCTATGCAGTAGGCCCAACATTGGGAGCCGGAGTGTCTGCATTGATGGTGAATGATACCATTATCTATCCGTGGTGCTACAAGACGCAGGAGGTGCTGGACAACGGTCCGTTGCGCTTCACCGTGAAGCTGGAGTTCAATCCGTTGGCTGTGAAAGGGGATACTGCGGTGGTGGAAACGCGTCTGATTACGCTGGATGCCGGTTCTCATCTGAACCGTACTGCCGTTTCGTATAGCAATCTAAAGGAATCTTTGCCCATTGTTACCGGTATTGTGCTGCACGAACCGGACGGTGCTGTGGTGGCTGATGCCGCCGGTGGTTATATGACGTATGTAGACCCCACTACCGGACCGGATAATGGCAAGATATTTATGGGGGCCGCTTTCCCTGCCGTTGTGAAGGAAGCCAAAACCGTGCTTTTCCCCATAGAGGAGAAGAAGATGCGTAACAATGCGGACGGTCATGTACTGGTTGTCAGCGACTATGAGCCGGGCGCTGACTACGTGTATTACTGGGGCTTTGCCTGGGACCGCGCAGACATCAAGACTGCTGAAGCCTGGAACCGATACATGGCTGATTTTGCACAGAAGGTGCGCAATCCGATGACGGTGAGTATCCGCTAAGTTGATTTTCTTCCTTTTCAGACGGAGAAGCTTGAGAAGCTGGAGGCTTGTAACTGTCCGGGCGAATGACAAGTGTTCTCAGAATAAGCTCTTCCCCTTGTAGACAAGTTCTGCAACGTTTTTGGCCTCCAGTTTTTCCATCAGGCGCTTCCGGTAAGTCTGTATTGTATTGATGCTGAGAAATAGTAATTGGGATATTTCAGAAGTGCTCAGTCCTTGCGAGAGATAGGCGAGCACTTCTTTTTCACGTCTCGACAATTCGGGAAGTGCATGTGGTAGGGTGTTTTGTTTTTCCTTGTCCAGTTCGCTGAAAACATTGCTGAAGTATCTGGTTCCGTTTTTCAGTGTACTGATGGCGTCTCTCAATTCGCTGGTGCTGGCATTTTTTGAAACAGCTCCGTTGATGTTTAGGGTGGATAATTTGGCTATGATCCAAGGTTCTTCATGCATGGTATAGATTAAAATGCCGCATTCGGGTATCTGGCTGTGAAGGTGGGATATGAGTTGGAATCCATTCATATCCGGTAGTTCAAGGTCAATGATGCAAAGGTCGAATCTCTCTTTGAGGGTCAGTTGTTCCACGTCTTTTGCACAAGTGGCTCCTTTGCACGTCACTCCTTCGAGTTGCGAGGCCAATGCGATGATGCCTTCAGCAACAATCGGGTGGTCATCTATTACCAGTATTCTGTATGTTTCTTTGTTTGGTTTCATTCGTTTATGTTAAGCAGTAGGGTGAAAACGTTGTTTTCTGTTGACGAGCATACATTGGCGGTAGCGTTGATGGCTCTGATACGGTCGTTTACGGTGCGCAATCCTATGCCGTCATTGTTGTTTGTTGCTGTTTGTTGCTTGTTTGCATTCTTACCGTTGTCTGTAATTTGCAGGGTATATTTATTTTCATTGTCGGCACGGAGACTGATGACTATATGACTGGCTGAGGCATGTTTCACGATGTTCATGGTGAGCTCTTGTACGATGCGGTACAGCTCATAAGCGGTTTCATTGGGAAGATGGCGTGATGCGTTGTTCTCCGTTGGATGATAGCTGACCTCTATGCCGGTGTTCTCGGTCAGTTTGGCAGCATAACGGTCGAGTATCTGGTCTAGACTGAGATGCTCGAATTCGGGAGGCATCAGTTCGTGTGAGATATTCCGCACGTTGTTTCTCAGTTTGCTGACGAGTGAGGCCAGTTCCTGCTCATTCCCTTTGCTGGCAGAAGTTTCTATCTTCATTTGCAGCCCCAGCAGGTCGTTGGCTATGCCGTCATGCAGTTCCTTGGCAAAATATTTGCATTCCTCTTCCAACCCTTCAATGTAACGGCGTGCCGAGTTCAGTTCGTTTTCTTGCTTTAGCAGTTCAATCTTCTTTTCGGCTATTCGTTTCTTGTGGCGGAGCGTCAACAAAGTAATGAGAGCAAGACCGGACAGAAGGGCTACAGCAATGGAGGCTTTTAGCAGGAAGGCTTGGTGTTCCAGTTGTTCTTGTTGCAGGTGGGCTATCTCCAATTCCTTTTCTTGTGTGTGATATTTCACGTTGAATTCTGCCATTTGTTGCGTCAGATTGTGCTGTGCCAGCGTATCAGTCCACATGCGGGCACTATCCATATAGGTGTAGGCCAGTTTGGGGTTTCCCAAGGCATCGTAGCATCGTGCCATTTGTGTAAATAATGTTTTGGGCTCGGTACCGGTTTTCCGGTTACGCAGCCAGTGGAAGTCCTTCAAGGCGCGGGCATAGTTTTTGCGGTTTGTTTCGGTGGCTGCCCTCGATTGTATGAATCCTATGGCAGCGATGGAGTTGGATGGTACCCGTTGTAGTAGTTTGTTCCCCAATTTCAAGTAGTGGTCTATGGAATCGGGTTGTTCTTTTCGTTCAAAGAGTCTCAGCATGCCGGGCAGGCAGCGTATCTTCCATAGGTCTTCGTTTCCCTCTCCGTGGCAGGCAATGTTCCAGGCTTTGCGGTTGGATTTTTCAGCATCATCCAGCTTGTTCAGCTCAGCCTTTATGGTTGCTCTGATTTGCCAGGTGGTGAAAGCTACGAATGGGTCTTCGGTTCTGGCGGCATGTTCGGTGGCCATGTCGGTATACTTTTCAGCTTCGTCCAGCTGCCTGATATTGAAGTATAGGATGGACACATTGTTGCAGATGTGGGCTATCCAGCTTTCGTCCCCATATTGCAAGGCACTGTCCAGTGCTTTATTGTAATAGTAGAGTGTAGAGTCATTCATTTGGTGCTGACGGTAGAGGAGGCCCAAATCGTTGTATACGCTGATGTGCTTTTCCAAATCATCTATCTGCGGCAGGTAGGGGAGCACATTTTTTTTCATGGCAAAGGCTTCTTCTGTCTTTCCCACATAGATCAGTAGTGTGGCTTGTTCGTTCAGCAAGATGGGATACATGAAGGAGTGCTTTACGTTCCGGGTGGCAAAGGCGCTGTCGAAGCTACGTTGCGCTTCATCGTAGTGTCCTTCTTCCATGAGATTGGCTGCCCGGTTGTAGAAGTGTGCCAACAGAGTGTCTGTTGGTATTTCTCCGGCGTGAAGCAGGATAGTGGTTAAAGAAAAGAGGAGTGATAATAGCTTAGTATGGCGTACCCTCATATCGGTATATTTTAGTGGAATTCAATCTGTGCTTAGTTGTTGCAAATATACGTCTTATTCATTTTGCTTTTTATTGGAGATGCTGAATTTTTTCTGTATGTGGCTGAAAAATCACCTTTTTCAGTGACAAGGAGTGAAAGGAAAAGTTTATCCTCAAATCCGCAACTAAGCTCTTCAGCGTCCTTCTTGCGTCTAAACGTCCTCTCATCACTGAATTAGCAGATAAATTGAGGCTGAAATACCCACTTCTGCCCACAATATCCCCTTGCCCCACTATGCGACTTGAGGCAATACGCAGTATCATACCCATAAGTTGTAGGCGTTATCCAAAATCAGTCTGAAAAATATCTGCGTAAGCATTATTACAGGTATAGATATTCAGCACATACCGCCTTGATGTTCTGATCCACTTGGCTGGTACAGAGACAAACCTGAAGACAAACGCTTTTATGCGACTTGTTGCATTGAGTCCGAACCTCTTTACGTCAAGTCTGTGGATAATGGCCTTGTAGAAATTACGGATAAGTGCCGTAAGAAGAAGGAACACAGTGTTCTCTGCCATGAAGGATTTGGGCAATCTGTCCCACCCGAAACCATTGTTCATATCATCGAAGATACGTTCCTCCACGAAGGTTATAGAACTCGACAATTTCTCTTGTGGAAGATTCATAGTCGTTAGTCAGGATACAACGGTATGTGTATTCTCCTTCCCAAAGATCCAGCACACCGTCCATCCGTTTCTGTCTTTGAATCACAAGTCGGTATGCTTTACCCTTCCACTTCTCAACAAGAATAGAGTTCAATTCGAACTCAATGCCATTGATTTCCTCAGTCTTCCAGCCTCTAAGAGCAAAGATGTCATTGTAGAGCGAACTGCAGCGGTTTGCGCGGATATAGAAGGATTTGCTGTGTTTCTATTTCCTCCACGATTTCGGAACATGATCCACAATCAGCTCTGAAACGATTGATTGTAAGTCCGTTCTGCTCAAATCTCTCAAAGAATCTCTTCAGCGTGTCCTTCTGATGAAAACGAACGTTGGTGTTACCATCGCTATTCTCAATGCCAACAATCAAGTCGTCAATAACCGCCACGCCAGGGCGATAACCAAGGAACTTCTTGTATGTAGGCTTTGCATCATACTTCTCAGTCTCTATGAACTGATGGTCGAAATCAACATCATACATCTCGCCCTCTTTCAGTTGGCCGGATGCAAACATACAATTGAGCAGTAAGGTATTGAGTGTGTCAGCCGTGTTGAAATCGTAGTTCTTACCCGTATCTGATGTGTATGAGATGTTTCCTTGCGTCAGTTCCTTTATCGCTCTGAGGATAGTATCAGAACTACAAGTACGAAGTGTCGGATGGAGCGAGAGATGGTTCATCAAATGAGTAGTGACATCCTCAATGCATGAGCCACCACAGAAGTAGATACTCATGAGGGAACGGACGATTTCACTGTACTGATAACCGAACGAGCTACACCTTAGACCGAGTGTCGAGTCGATTACAGATGACAATGTGGAGTCAAATTGCTCCATGATTGAAAATATTCCTCCAAAAGGAGTGAGCTTCTCGGATTTTATTTGTATTTTTGCCATGCCTGATGAGGTTTTGTTTGATTATTTTTTTGCAACACTAAGTTAAGTGAATCCTCTGACATGGCAAAATCCTGAGCAACTTTTTGTTGCTCAGGTACTTAAAAAAAATATTTTATAATAGTGTTGCGGAATTAAGGTTTATTACTTTGCAAAAAATATTAAGCTTTGTGTTCTGGGAATGATAAATGGCCAAAAGTATCTGTCCGGGTTTGAATGGCAGAGTCTTGTTGTCGTGAGATACGGACGGCATTCCTTATACTTTTGTTATTATGGATTTTCCTTAGAGGGATGGGGATAAAACAAGATTTGTAACTTATGAAAATGTTTAAAATGATGGCTGCCTCCATGTTGGGTGTGGCGTTGTGCTTGGGATTCACTGCTTGCAGTGACGATGACGAAAATGAGAATGGTGAGGGTGGCGAAAACACCGCCACTGTGGTCAACTTCGCGTGTTTACGGGAGGGCTTCCGAAGTCGGTTTCGGGCATGGCGATTTCTCACAATGAAGAAGGGCTGGTGACGAACATTACAACTGAGGATGGGGATAAAGCCGTCTTTGAGTACTTTCCCGCTACTACAAAGGCAGATGTTGCAAAGGACCGAGCAAGAATCACCGTGACGGATGAAGAGGGCGATGTTACAGAACTGAACTTGCAGCTCAACAGCGATGGTTATGTGGAATTTTGCAACTCAATAGACCACGCTGGTACTCCCGATGCCGATGAGTTTACTTGGGAGATGGAATACGACACTGAAGGCCATCTGGTTGTAATGAAACGCTCTGAAAGCGATGGTGAAATAACGAACATCACCTATAAGGATGGAGATGTGGTGAAGACTTCCACACGTTATGTAGCTAGTGGGGATCTCAATGGTGACGGAATTATCGACAGCAATGACGAGTGGGAGTATAGTGCTGCCATAGACTATACGACGGATAATATAACAGCTCCTATCGAGAATAAGGGCTGCCTGATGTTGTTTGATGAAATACTGGATGTGGATATGGACGAGATGATATATGCCTATTATGGAGGCATGCTTGGTAAGGCTACGAAACATCTGCCGCTTGTAGGGCATTATACATACAATGGCGAGGACTCTGTGTCCGATATGTATTTTACATGGACATTGAATTCCGACAGTTATCCTACGGAACTGGTTGTAAAAGACCAGTGGGATGAATACAGATGTACATTTACTTGGTAATTATAAAACATCTGTTTATTCTTGTGGAACAGGACATGAGCCTATAAAATGTAAGGGGTTGCCTTTTGCCGAGACAACCCCTTCTTATTTTATGTGGAATTTATTGTGACAGCAGATGTTGGTAACTTTCTGCTGTTTCAAGTTTATAATACTTTGAATTCATATCCCTCTTCCTTCAGGAAGTCAATGGCGCGCGGCAATGCGTACTGCAGGTTTCCGTTGCACCAGGATTTCAAGGAATCGTGGAAGGTGATGATGGAGCCGTTGCGGGCGTAGCGCATCACGTTGGCTAGCACTTGCGGACCGCGCAGCTTCTTGCTGTAGTCGCGGGTCACGAGGTCCCACATCACAATCTTGTAGGTTCGTTTCAGCGTGAGATACTGGTTGGCGAACATATGGCCGTGGGGAGGGCGGAACAAGAGAGGGTAGAGAACCTTCTCCACATTGCAATTGATGTCCCCACCCATTTCCATGAAAATCTTCGCCTGTTCGGTATTTCCCAGATAATTCTTGGCCGTGTATTCAAATCCACGGATATGGTTGAAGGTGTGGTTACCGATGCGGTGCCCACGCTCAACGACCATCCGGAATTCGTCCGGATGCTTCCGTATGTTGTCACCTACCATGAAGAAGGTGGCTTTGATGTTGTGCTTATCCAGCAGGTCGAGCACCCAGGGAGTTACTTCGGGATAGGGCCATCGTCGAAAGTCAGATAAACGGCTTTTTCATTGGGGTCCATCCTCCAGACTGCACCGGGATATAGTTTGCGAAAAAACTCAGGAGGTTGTTCTATAAACACGTGATTAAGGATTAAGGGATTAGGGATTAAGGATTAGGGGTTAATGATTAAGGATTAGGGGTTAAGGATTAGGGATTAGGGGTTAAGGATTAGTTATTAATGATTAGTGATGAACTGCACAGGCTAATCCCTAATCCTTTAATCCTTAATCCCTAATCCTTATTCTCACTCCTTCATTCTGTCCACATACATATTATACAGTTCTTCCACCTTCGGCTCGTAGATTTCGGCGAGCTTGGAGTTGTACTTCTTCATGGCCTTCACCTCGGCATCGAGTACAGCCCAGTGGTATTCAAATTCACGGGTAGAAATCATGAAGCGGTTGTCGTCCAGGCTCAGATACCAGGTCAGGTACTCTACAGCCTTGTCAGCAAGGGCTTTCATCATCTCGTCCGCCTTGGCGGTTTCGCCCAGTTGGTAGTAGGCTTCCGCCATCTGTACGGCACCGTTCTGCCAGTCGTAAGGCACGTTGTAGGCGGGAATCATCTTTTCGGCATAGTCCAGGGCGGCTTTTGCCTTGTCTTTCTTGCCCTCACGCATCAGCTGCTGCACGAGTTGGGAGAAGATGCGACGGTGAGAGTGACACATGCGCATTGCGTTCTCGTCGATATAGATGCCCGGCTTGTCGATGCCACCGAACTTGAACTTGTTCATCAGGTTGTCGTACATCTTTTCGGAGTCTATTGTCACGCCCGTCTTACTGGTGTCGAACGGAGTGAAACGATAGGCAAGACCTTCCTGAACGAAGTGGTTTTCCATATTCAGCTGGTTCTCCCTGCCTACGCTGACAGCGATATAGATGGGGCGTTCCCAGTTGGCCTCGCTCAGCATTTCGAGCATCATCAACTCGCTCTTGTAGAGGGCGCGTTTGCCTTTCAGCGAAATGTGCATGTAGTCGGGGATTGAGTCGCCCGGTATCATCATGCCGCTGCGGCGCACGGCTTCCTTGTCTACCTTGATGACGATGCTGTCGGTAGGAATCACCTTCAAGTCCTGATTCTTGTTGCGCACCCAGTTCTTGAGGATATTCTTTAGCTCATACGGGTTGTCACCGAATTCTTTCTTTACATTGACTAGTGCTTCGGGATTACCGTCCAGTGCCTGCTTCTCGGCTTCGGCATAGAGCTGGTCGATGCTTTTCTTGTACTCAGGCTGGATGGGGACGTATTCGTTGGTGCCTTCTACGTACTCCATACGGTCCCAGGTGATGGGGAGAGAAGGACTGTCGTAGGCGGGGCGCTTCATCTGGTCGATGTACCAATCGGTCTGCAGGTACGAGAGGTTGCAGGTACGGGCGTCGGTACGGAAACCTTCGGTCTCCTGGTTGTACCAGAGGGGGAAGGTATCGTTGTCACCATTGGTATAGATAATCGGGTTGCCGCTTTCTTGCAGGGACATCAGGTAGTTCTGGCCGAAGTCGCGTGCCATGTAGCGGTCGCTGCGGTCGTGGTCGTCCCAAGTCTGGCTTGCCATCTGCACGGGGACAAAGAGGCAGGCTACGGAAACGATGGCGGCAGCAGGCAGTTCCTTCATCTTGGCATAGTCTTGAAGCAGACGGACGAGTCCTGCCACACCCATACCAATCCAGATGGCGAAGGCGTAGAACGAACCGGCGTAGGCATAGTCACGTTCGCGCGGTTGGCTCGGAGTCTGGTTCAGGTAGAGCACGATGGCAATACCGGTCATGAAGAAGAGGAAGAAGACCACCCAGAATTGCTGGATGCCTTTCTGCCCACGGTAGGCTTGCCATAGCAGGCCGATGATACCTAGCAGCAGGGGTAGGCAGTAGAATACGTTGTGTCCCTTGTTGTCTTTCAGTTCCTGAGGCAAGAGGCTCTGGTCGCCCACCAGCCAGTTGTCGATGAACGGGATACCGGTAATCCAGTTGCCGTGTTCAATTTCTCCGCTGCCTTGTATGTCGTTCTGGCGTCCGGCGAAGTTCCACATGAAGTAGCGCCAGTACATCCAGTTGAGCTGGTAGGAGAAGAAGAACTTGATGTTTTCCCACTGTGTGGGCATGTTTACCATAATCATGTTGCCGCATTTGTCATAGGGCACATCGTAACCCTTGATGTCCTGCCAGGCATGGTATTGTTGTGTATGGGCACTGCTGTACATACGCGGGAACAGCATGTTCTGGGCGTATTCGTACTCAATGCGTCCGGGGATTTCGATGTACGAATCCTTTTCGTCGGGCGTAGCTTTCTCCTTGCGGATGAACTTCGTGCCGTTGTACTTGATGCGCGGTTCGCAGTAACCGTCTTTCACGTCCAGCGCCACTTGCGAGGAAAAGGCAGGGCCATAGAACAACGGGCGTGTGCCATACTGCTCGCGTCCCAGGTATTCGCCCAGTGTGAAGATGTCCTCCGGAGAGTTCTGGTCCATCGGCGTGTTGGCGGTGGAGCGGATGACGATAAGTGCATACGAGGAATATCCGATGACAATCATCATGGTGCAGAGCAGCGAGGTGTTCAGCGTGCGTGCCGATACGCGGAATTTCTCTTTGACGGCTGCCTGCGTCTTCGGACGGAGGTAGAGCCACAATGCGGCAATGACAATGACACCGATAACTACCGAGCTGGTACCGTGTCCGTAGAACGGGATACCCAGCATGGCGATGGTGAGTATGAACGAGAGTGCCATACGTGCCTTGTTGCGTTCGGTATAGCTTTCGTAGATACCCCAGATGAGGCAGGCTGCCAACAGGATGATATATACGATGACACCCGTGTTGAAGGACATGCCCAGCGTGTTGACGAAGAGCAGTTCGAACCAGCCGCCCACTTTCACGATACCCGGCACGATGCCGTAGAGTACGGCTGCTACCAGTATGCCCGAAGCGAGCAATGCCAGCAGGGAGCCTCGGGCATTGGCGTTGGGTACTTTCTTGTAGTAGTATACCAGTACGATGGCGGGCAGGCAGAGCAGGTTCAACAAGTGCACGCCGATGGAAAGTCCCGTCAGGTAGGCGATGAGAATCAGCCAACGGTCACTGTGAGGTTCGTTGGCAACGTCCTCCCATTTCAGTATGAGCCAGAATACGACGGCAGTGAACAGTGAGGAGAAGGCATACACCTCGCCTTCCACAGCGCTGAACCAAAAGGTATCGCTGAACGTGTAGGCAAGTGCGCCCACCAGACCGCTGCCCATGATGGTAACCATCTGGCCGCGTGTGATATTGTTTTCGTCTGTCACCACAAGTTTGCGTACCAGGTGCGTGATGCTCCAGAAAAGGAACAGGATACATGCGCCGCTCATCAGCGCGCTCATGTAGTTCACCATCTTGGCAACGGTGGAGGCGTCGGAAGCAAATTGTGAGAATAGGTTGGCTACCAGCATGAAGAACGGTGCGCCGGGCGGGTGTCCTACTTCCAGCTTATAGCCGGTGGTGATGAACTCCGGGCAGTCCCAAAAGCTTGCAGTAGGTTCGATGGTCATGCAGTAGACCGTCGCTGCAATGAGGAAGGTAATCCAGCCTACAAGGTTGTTTACGGTTTTGTACTGTTTCATTCGGATGAAATTCGTTATTATTCAGTTTTGTTTTTTACAAGCTGTTTTGCCATCGCTTAGTCAACGTATTGGCATATATGGGCGCAAATATAATGATTTCGCTTCTAAATAGGTGACAATAAGCAGCATTATTAGGATAGGTTAAGGGATTTGCTGCATCTATAGATGCAGCACGGTGGAAGTATAGATGCAGCGCGGTGGAAGTATAGATGCAATAATGATGATTCTATAGAGGGAATATCCGGCCGATAAAGGGGGATGCGGAAAGGAAGTATCCTCCTTGCTTGTCTAAATGAATCTTTCGTTTATAATCGAAATTCTTGCCTTTTTTGCAAACTTTTTAGGTTATGGACGAAAGAATTGATGGAAATGTCCGTTTATAACCGAAAATTGTTATCTTTGCAACTAAAGTTTAGGTTATGGACGAAAGAATGGATATACTTAGGAAGTACAATCTCTGGACAGAAGGAGATTTTGACTTCGGTTTCATGCGGGTAGCTTATACCGGCAGAATCATGGACTACGTAGGTAATCGTCTTGTAAAGGTGCTTATCGGTCAGCGGCGTACCGGAAAAAGTTATGTGTTGAGACAGATAGCAAGGGAACTGATAAGAAACGGTGTCCCTCCGCAGAACACCTTGTTCATCAACCGGGAACTGAGCGACTTTGCTTTCTTGAAGATTCACAAGGATTTGGAAGAGTTGGTGGCGCTTTATAAAAGCGAACTGCACCCTCAGGGAAGGATATATATTTTCATCGACGAAGTGCAGCTCATCGAAGAATGGGAAAAGTCGGTCAATTCTTATTCGCAGGACTATACCGAGGAGTACGAGCTCTTTATCAGTGGCTCCAACTCACGGATGCTGTCCGGTGAGCTTGCCACGCTGCTTTCCGGGCGATACGTCCAATTTCCGATATATCCCTTCAGCTATCAGGAGTATACAGAGATAAGGCATCTGGAACAGAACCGTGAGAGCTATATGGGCTATATGAATACGGGCGGAATCCCGGAACTTTTTGTCTTGCCCGAAAAGCAGGAGGTGCAGCGCAATTACTTGTCTGCCTTGAAGGACACCATCTTGCTGAAGGACATCATCCAACGCTACAGCATACGTGACCCCCGACTGCTTGAGGACCTTTTTGCGTTTCTTGTAGGCAATGCCTCTAATTTAGTGTCCATCGGCAACATCGTGAACTATTTCAAGAGCCAGGGCCGGAAGACGAGCTATGATGCTGTGGCTGCCTACATAGGCTATATCGAAGACTCGTTCTTGGCGTATCGTTGTGAACGCTTTGACTTGCGCGGAAAGGAAATACTGTCCGGTACGGCGAAATATTACATCAACGACCTTGCCTTTAAGAATTTCCTCTATCCCGGAACAGCCTATGGTGTGGGTTATAAACTGGAGAATCTTGTCTATCTGGAGTTACTCAGGGCAGGCTATGATGTCTATACCGGATGTGCCAAAGAGAAGGAAGTGGATTTCGTGGCACGGAAAGGCGACCGCACGGTTTATCTGCAATCCACTTATATGTTGGTTGACGAGCAGACGATGCGTCGTGAGTATGCTTCGTTGGAGTCGATACAAGATAATTATGAGAAACTGGTTGTTTCGCTTGATGATTTCTGTCTGCCATCCAATGAAGGAATACGGCATGTGTGGGCGTGGGAACTGCATGGGTTGTTATAAAAGGTGCTGAAAGGCAGTAATATCCTTATATTTTTGACAAAAAGTAATGTTTCTGTAGATTTCTCTGCCGCACATGGTTGGGCAGAAGGACGAATTTAGGATATATTGTGGATATTGGGGTCATAAAGATGCGTTCTTCTTGCATATTCTTCCGCTTTTGTAGGGCTTTTATGCAGAAATTGGCTACACCTTTAAGCTAAAAGGGTGATTGCTTTTTACTAAAAGGGGTATTGCGTTTTAGTAAAACGGTTACTCTGTTTTAGTAAAACGTTCTTTTGCTTTTGCATTTTCGGTGTATCAGGGCTTTCGGAGGTGTGATTTCGATTTATTGGAAGGACGTTCGTTTTGGTATAATGCTTATAACTTGACACTTATGGATTTTCGCTCTCGTATTTCTTTCTGTGTGGATAATCGGTCGGAAATACGGGATTCTCGTGCGATAGAAAATACAAAGTGTCAGAATGACAAAATCATATTTATCTTCTGTAGGTATCAGCCTTAAAAATACTTTCCAATCTTTTTCTTGTTTTCATTCTTTATCGTTAAATTTGCCATCGAAGCAAGGAAGTGTCCTTAGCTTCAATGTTTTGTGAAATGATATTGTAAGAAGCGTTGTGCTTCATTCTTGTCTTTGAGAACCTAGGAAATTTTCAAGATACACAAGAATGGTACAGACGATTCCTACGCTGGTTTCGGCGTGGGTCTGCTGTTTGTTCATTTGTGTATCGGGTTTTCCTAGGACCTTCAAAGACGATGAATAGCACGCAGTTCCACGCTGTCTTTTTTTATATTCTCGGAGGAACGCGAGGACTAATACTATCTGGTTATGATTCTATTTAAAGTGAATTCTAAAAGTTCCATCTATGTGCGTTTGTTGTACTCAATGGCAGTCTTGTGCCTGTTGACCGCTTTGAGCAGTTGTTCGGATGATGATGCTCCGGCAGAGATTATCCCTAACCCTGATAGTGAGATTTACTTTACTAAAAGCTTGGATTTCACTTCGGATAGTGGCGAAGCGATTCTTTCTTTTACAACCAATAAAGATTGGTCGATAAATGTTTCACAGTCAGGCGGTGATGTCAGCTGGTGTACGGTGTTCCCCAATAAGGGAAAAGCCGGAGAAAACCAAGTCTTAGTTAAAGTAATAAGAAATGAAGGAGTCGATGACCGTAACGTGGTATTGAACTTGGCAGCCGGTGATTTGACTAAGAGTATCGTAGTAACGCAGAAACAGAAAGATGCCATCACTCTGACTACTGCAAAGTTTGAAGTAGATAAGAACGGAGGAGAAATCCAGGTGGAGGTAAAGGCAAATGTTACTTATGAAGTTGTTATTCCAGAGCAATATCAAAGCTGGATACGTGAAGGTTCTGGCTCCGGGCAAATAATTATGGGCGACAAAGGACATAATCAAATGCACGAATCTGCTACAAGAACTGACATGGATAGAACTATGCGGAAGTTTTACATCAGCAAGAGCGAGGAATATGACAAGCGCGAAGGAGAAATCATCTTCCGAAGCGGTGAATTGGAGGAAGTCTTGAAGGTGTATCAGACAGGAGGAGGCATTTTATTGTTGACTAAGAATGAATATACCGTTTCTGATAAAGGAGAACAAATTACCGTAGAACTGAACAGCAATTTTGACTTTGATGTGAAAATGCCGCAGGTAGATTGGATTACCACAACCGTAACGAGAAGTGTTTCCAGCCATACGCTTTATTATACGATTGCCCCGAATGAAACTTATGACAAGAGGGAGGCCGAAATTATCTATTATGATAGGAATGATAAATCTGGGGCAGATACGTTGAAGATTGTCCAGGTGCAGAAAGATGCGATATTGTTGTCGCAAAAGGAATACGATATTACAGCAAAAGGAGAGACTATAGAAATATCAGTAGAAACTAATGTCAATTATAATATACATATTGATGAAGAAAACTCTCAATGGATAAAGTTAGTGCAAAATGTAGTAACTAAAAGTTTTAAACAAGATAGGCTCTTTTTTCATATTGAAGAAAATTCAGAAGTAAAATCTAGAGTTGGGAACATTGTTTTTACTTCTATAGAGAGTACTTTAGCTGATACTATTCGGATTATTCAAGAAGCAAAACAAATAGAAGAAAAACATGTTAAGGTGTATGTTGAAAAGCAGGTACACTAAAGAAATTATTAAATGTGGAGGCGAACTTAATAACTCATCTGGAGATAAGTGGTTTTATAAATGGTACTGATTTGCGTCTTATTCGCGAGATGGCTGGAATAGATTATTACGGAAATCCAACATTAGGGCAATTAAGAGAATTGGATATTGCTCAAGCTACTATCTGTTCGGGTGGAACAAATTATTCTCAATATGGTAGTAGTGTAAATATAGATAATATAATTCCTGGAGGTTGTTTTTCTCACACTAATCTCATTTCTATATATTTACCTTTTAATACAAAGAAAATAGAAGCTCAAGCATTTTTCTTTTCAGAAAAATCAGAAAATATTTCCATTCCAGATGACTGTAGAAGTATTGGTTGGGAATCTTTTAGCGCATGCGGTTTGATTTCTGTAAATATACCTAGGAACGTTTCTTTTATTGATAAATTGGCATTCAATCGCTGTTATAAATTGGTTTCAATCAATGTTGATTCAGAGAATCGTTGGTATGCTTCGATAGATGGTATGCTGTGTGATAAAAAGCAGGAAACCTTAATCTATTATCCTGCCGCAGGAAAGAAAATTATTAATATACCTAATACAGTAAAAGAAATAAATGAATATGCTTTTTATGATTGTATTTAGAACCTCATAATAACCCAAAATAACCAGAAACATCTAAGCATAAATCTTTAATATTCAATATATTCTAAAATTAACAGTTTTCGACTGCTTTTGATGCTTCCCAAATTTCCACTTATTTTGAGCCATATTTCTGACGTGGAGAATTTGCGGAGCTTATTTTTTGTTATACCGTACAGTGAGTTGTCAAGGGTTTACAACCATTTACAATGAGTGACAATTTCCTCCCCGATATGTAGCAACAGTCATATCGTGTAGAAATGCGACAACGGTTGACTTCCGTTTACATCCGTTTACCACTTCATGAATATATCAATAAAGAAGCTAACAAGTAAACGATAGAGCAGTATGAAAACAACGAAAAAATGCATTTTTTGTGGCAAGCCGTTTGCAACTCGGAGCGGGATGCAAAGGTATTGCAGCGACCTGCCAGACGGAAGCCAAGCGAGCCAGAACAGCGCAGAAGAACAACCTCTTCAAAATTGCAAGTCCTATTATGGAGATACAGCACCAGGAGTATCTCACCTTTTCCAAAGCAGCCATCCTCATGGGCTGTTCCCGGCAATACATTTACAAACTGGTAGCCACCGGTAAGTTGAAAGCCTCACGCCTCAGCAATCGCATGTCATTCATCCGTAAGGCTGACATTGAGCGAATGTTGGAAGGCAATCCCTATCACCGTATTCTCCCGGGCAGCACCTCCAGACCGAAACAATCCACTTCATCTTTCTTGCTTGCCAAAAAAGAAAAGAGGGAACATAAGGCTGATGAAGTGCTTGACTTCTATTCTGGCGAGGAAGTGATGTCCCTTTTTAAGGTAAAGCGGTCATGGCTGTACACTTCTGCAAAGCGTAACCATATCCCCATTTGTCGCATAGCTGGGAAGAACTATTACAGCAAGAAGCATATTGACGACTTCTTTGGTGTGTCTGTCGATATAAGCAGGATAACAGACTGGCTCCTGACGGAGGAAGCGGAAAACCTGTTTGGAATGAAGCCCTCTGCACTCCGGGCATACGTTTACCGCCACAAGATACCCACCAAAAGAGAATACGGACGTACCTATTATTCCAAATCTCATTTGGACGAACTCCGTAGAACCGACCTTGTGAACGATGAACGCTATTGTACGGTAGAGCAGGTTCAGCAAATTTACGGGCTTTCATCCGCCAACATCTGCCACATCGTCAAAACAAAGCACATTGAAAAGATAAAGGTGGGTGTGAAGAACCTGCTCCTGCGTTCTGATGTAGAACGTGTCATGGCATAGAGGAACAACCAACCGTGAACACTCCGTATCATCGGATAATTATTTCAAAATGATTGTCGTGAGAATACTCACGATTGTTTCACGTTATTCCTTTGCACTGAAAACACGGGACATTCCCGAAAATGTACAACCTATTAAAACCATCACCCATATGAGTAAATGTAAGACAGTTACCTTGCGCAAGCGCAAGATTAAGAACGGAACACAGTATTCACTATGTCTGGACTATTATCCCGGCTATCGTGACAATACCACCATGAAGGTGATTACCCGTGAAGCCCTTGGGATTTACATCTTCGCCAGACCCGCCAACCAGCAGGGCGTGATTTCAATACACGCATGATGAAAAGGCGGAAATACTGCGTAACCGACGTTATGAAGCTATCTTCAACGAGAACAACGGCTTCTTTGACAAAGCTAAAATGAAAGGCAATTTCCTCGCCTACTTCAAAGAACTGGCAGACAGGAAAAACACCAAGTGGCAGCATGTATATAAACACTTCGAACGTTTCGTGAACGGCAAATGCACCTTCGAAGAAGTGGATGTGGACTTGTGTCGCAAGTTCATGGAGTATCTGCTTGATGCCCCACAATCCGTTCATACCGGACAGAAGTTGCATGTCAATTCTGCTGCGGGTTACTGGTCTGCTTTCCGTGCCGTTCTCCATACCGCTTACCGTGACAGGAAGATTAAGGAGAACCCAAACGGATTCTTAGACCGCATAGAGAGCATCCCAACCATGAGAGCATTTGAGTCAGGAGGAACTGATACGGCTTGCCGAAACTCCCTGTGAAGAGGAAGTTTTGAAAAGGGCGTTCCTTTTCGGCTGCCTGACCGGACTGAGGAAAAGCGACATCAAACAACTTACCTGGCAGCAGATACAGCCGTACACCAACGGCAAGATGTTCGTTACCACCCGTATGCAGAAAACAAAGCAGATTGTACACAACCCCATCAGCGACGAAGCCTACAGGCTGCTTGGAGAGCGGCATGACGGACTTATCTTTGACGGATTCAAGGACAAAATGCTGCAAGGACCGTTGAAACGGTGGCTCCTTGCGGCAGGCATAACCAAGAAGATAACCTTCCACTGCACCCGACATTCATTTGGAAGTCTGCATGTGGAAATGGGTACGGACATGACTGTTATCCAAGCCTGTCTGGGACATAAGAACATAACTACCACACAGATTTATTCCAAGATGGCTGCGCAGCAGATGTTATGAAGTTGTTGACAAGATAACCTTGAAACGCAAGGAGGTTTAAGGCATATTAAGTCTCCAGTTCATTGATGGAGGGTACGGTCAAGCGTAAAGACGACAACCGTACCCTCCATTTTCAGTATTCCGCTAATACTAACTCTGGAATATGAAAACCGGATATGATTTAGGATTTTTGGTGAAAAACGATGAAAAAAAGCCCTCCAGCCGCAAGGAATGGAAAATATTCGGAAGAATACTATTATTTTGCAAGGAAGGAGAACAGAATCGAGTAATAACCAGAAACAAAGACATGAATATGGAACCGTCCATCAAAGACAAATATATCATTTTAGGCTTCATCTTCGTAGCCATCTGTATGATTTCTTTTTTTATCACGATAATCATCGCAGCAAGTTTCAACCAGGACAATTTTGTAAGGCTGATAGTCTTCGTGTGCAGTAACCTTCTCGGATGGCTGCTGTATCTCTCTTTTCAGACAGTTATCTTCGATACATACGAAATCTACAGAATCAAGTTCGGCAAAAGGAGATGAAAGATTACTACGGAAACCGTAGCCTTGCAGGAAGAAGAACCGCAGAATACAATAGAACCAGTAACGCAGATAGCGGAAGAGGCAAGCTCCGATCCACACCCCATAGAGCTGAATATCGACCCGAAGCGTCACGAAGAAATCCGTTCAAGTTATAAAGATGAGCAGGACAAGGAAAATGAGAGACGCATCCGCATGGTAGTGGAGTATATACATTTCTACATGCCCCGTATCGCAGACGAGGAGACAGTGAACCATGTCTGCAATGAGGTGAGCAACTGGATGAACAAGAACAACTACAAGCCGAAGCCGATAAAAGGCGGCTGACACAGGACATCTCAATATTCCGCTCCGTCATTTCATATGGAACATAGCGGAGCGTTGCATACAAGAGATATTATAATGGGGATAACCGTGCCCGTTTCGTCAAAGAGCTTTTCCCACGCGAGTTTTCCGAAACGGATATAGCGACCATCAAGAACTTCAAGGTTGACCCGTTAAAGTCCCCGATTCCCATTGACGAACCCGAAGACGGTAAACCGGATTTCCATTATCCGAATGGTTACTTGCGAAAAGAGTAAGAATCATCCGTCTTTGAGCAATAACGACAAGTAGCCGACACTACTTAACAGCCTGTTTAATAGCATTTCCCGAATAACATTACCCATCGTTCACGGTTGGGCATCGTTATTTGGGAATTATTTTCGTGGAGGTATTCACGACCCTATCATTGCAGTCCTTTGCGGCAAGTCTTACAAAAGACGAATCGCAATATGGAAAGAACCAATCTGACTTTCAACGACCTCCCAGAGGTTGTGGCTCGGCTTCTGGACGAAGTCATGAGCCTGAAAAGCCTGCTCACCGAGCAGCACAGTGTGAACCATGCCAAGGCGGTGGACACCCATGTCCCCATGTCGGTAGATGAAGCGGCAGAGTACCTGGGAATACCCAAAGGAACGCTCTACATGAAGCTCTCGGATGGAAGTATTCCTGCCACTAAACCCGGCAAGCGCTATTGCCTTTACCGGGACGAACTTGACAAGTGGCTGGAATCCTCCCGGAAGAATCCGGTACCATTGTCCGACGAGGAACTGAATGAATCCATTTCCTCCTCACACCGCCGTAAACCCACCCAACGTAACTGGTAAGCGTTATGGAAGAGGACAAGAATTATATCAGTCTGATACAGGGCGACCTTGCAAGGGCTTCCCAGGTGCAGACCGGCATGCCGGAAAGTGTAGGCATGATGACCATCAAGACAGCCAACCTAACTATTCTTGAAGCGTCACGGCAACCTGCACCCCGTGCACTGTGGAAGAGTTTCTGGTATGAGGGCGAATTGTCCTGCCTCTTTGCGGACTCCAATGTTGGTAAGTCCATACTTGCCGTGCAGATAGCCGACCGTATCGCCCGGACAGACATTGTCCTGTATCTGGATTTTGAGCTGTCTGAAAACAGTTCCAGCTTCGCTATACCGACAGACATGGCGGGCTGCATACCTTCCCGACAAACTGTACCGGGTATCAATAGACTGCAACTCCCTGTTGGATGCCAACTTTGAGGAAGCCATTATTGGCAGCATCGAACAGATGGCATTGCAAACCGGATGTAGGATTTCATCGTAGATAATCTTACCTACCTGTGCTGTGCTATTGAAAAGGTGATGCAGCGGGACGGCTGATGATACACCTAAATAATCTCAAAAAGGGTACGGACTGTCAATCCTTGTACTGGCACACACTCCCAAGCGTTCCATGGAGTTCCCCATCACATCCAACGACCTTGCAGGAAGCAAGCGGCTCTACAATTTCTTTGACAGCGTATTCGCCATCGGAAAGAGTGCCCTTGACGGGGACTTCGCTATGTGAAGCAGCTCAAGGTGCGTTATGGCACCTTCTCCCATGATGCGGACAATGTGATCATCTATGAGATTGAAAAGGTGGATGCTTTCCTGCAATTTGTTCCCAGGGGCTTTTCTACAGAAAAGGAACATTTGAAACGGCTTGGCGACAACGAATCAAGCCAAAGGGACTTCCAGATTCTGCACCTTGCCCAATCCGGAAAATCTGTACGAGAGATAGCCTCGCAAGTGAACTGCGGCAAATCAACCGTCAGCCGGATAATCCAGCGCAGCAAAAATGGCAGCCATACAGATGAACTGAGTGTCCCACCGTCCCGTCCCATAGGGAAAGGGACAATGGGACAGATAGGACAGCCAACGAAGTAAGACAGACGGAACTGCTTGCAGGACAAGGAAACGGGGAGGACAAGGCATGAACAAGTGGCCTGCACATACCTGTTTAAAGAGGAATGGTTCCACTTGCCGGATAAATGACCGTGCAAGCAGAAGCCGTTTTTACTGTTCTGTTTCAAAGTGTCCCACTGTCCCGGTCTTCATACCCGGGACAGTGGGACAGCATCGGGACGACGATACCCGACCAAGCAGATTTCGGAAAACCATCAAAGGTGATTTTGTAAAGAACTCAAAAGGATTTTATATAAAGTAATGACAGTCAGTAGAGTGGCTACAGATGAAAATAGCAAGTCACCTGCCTTTCATGACAATTCAAAACAAAAGGACTGTGAGAGCAGAGATTGTCCCAAGTGTCCCGAAGTGTCCCATCGTCCCAATCCTTGGAAGGACGGGACGTGGGACAGCGGGACAAGACGTGGCAGCAATAAAAATCAACCAACAGAATTGACATTAGGTATGGTAAACTATTCGTTACAGAAATACAAAGGGACTGCAACACGGCATACCTGCCCGAATTGCGGTGACAGACATTCTTTCGCCTACTATGTGGACGATAGCGGTGTACCGTTGCATCCGTCCGTAGGCAGGTGCAACCATGAAAGCAGTTGCGGTTATCATTATACTCCCAAGGTATTTCCACGACCGCCCTGAATGTCGTACCGCCAAGAGTTTTCTTTTGACAAGAATAAAACAGGGAAAACCGGACAGGCATTCCGGCAGACGGTTACAGGTTACATATCGCCACAGTATGTGGAAAGGTCGCAAAGCGTGCATAGTAACTTCTTCCGCTTCATTTCCTCTCTCCTTGGCTCTTATTACGGCAGCAAGGCAAAGGAAGTATTGAGGCGGTTGCTGGAAGAGTACCGCCTTGGAGCTACTCGGGACGGTGCTGTCATTTTCTGGCAGATTGACCGGGAAAACAAGGTACATACAGGCAAGGTGATGCAGTACAATCCAGAGAACGGACACCGTATCAAGGGAGGAGAAGCATTGGCAGTGGACTGGATACACAGCAAACTGAAAAGGCAACGGGTATTGGCGGAGGAATGGCAGCTTTCCAGTGCCTCTTCGGGGAACACCTGCTGAATGTCTATCCCGATAAGGTAGCTGTCTTGGTGGAATCCGAGAAAAGTGCAGTTATCGGCTCTGCCATATTTCCCGGTTATGTATGGCTGGCGGCAGGAGGACAAGAGTCAGATGAGAGGAAAAACTCCGTGTGCTGGCCGGACGAACCGTACTCCTCTTTCCCGATGCCGATGCTTATGCCGAATGGAAGCAGCGTGCCGAGTGCATGAGTTTCTGTAAAGTGATAGTGTCTGACCTTATAGAAAAGAACGCCACACCGGAGCAGAAAGCAGCCCATATTGACATAGCCGACTGGATTGTCTTCCAGATACGGGAAAGTAAAATAATGTGTACAACCAGCCATCTTGTAGAGGCGGAAAGAATCCTCAGGCGGATGATTGACAAGAACCCCGTTCTGCCAACAACTAATCAATGAACTTGACCTTGTATTGGTCGGTTCCGCCCCAATATGCAACGGTAGCGAAGACCCTCCATGACGGAGGAGAACGGAAGCCGGTGACACGGGATGCGGGAAGAAGTGCTTGCACTCTTATAGCCCACTATAACTACACGCTCCGCTTTCGTAGTTGTGGGCTCTCCCGAGGGGCTGGGCGTTGCCCCGTCCCACTCAGGACGCTGCCCTGAGAACCCGGTAAGGGCTGTCAGCCCTATGCAACCTGACCAAAGAGTGACCCTCTCTTTGGAAACTCCGCTTATGGGTAACACCCCTAAGAACCCCATGCGGTTATAAGCGGACAGAAGCAATCAACATTATTCAACAACCCCAATCAATTTTCAAGAAAATGGCTACAAAATCAAGCATACATATCAAGCCTTGCAATGTTGCTTCCAGCATGCCTCATAACCGGAGGACACGCGAGTACATGCGCAATATTGCCAAGTCCAGAATTTATATCGTTCCCGAACTCTCCGCCGGTAACGAGCAGTGGGTAAACCGGAACTTCGGCAGCCCCGATCTGCAAAAGCACTACGACAACATAAAGCGGATGGTAAAGGAGAAGACCGGCCGTGCCATGCAGGAGAAAGAACGTGAGCGAAAAGGCAAGAACGGCAAAATCATCAAGGTGGCAGGATGCTCTCCCATACGTGAAGGAGTGATGCTCATCCGACCGGACACGACACTGGCGGACGTGCGTGAATTTGGTAATGAGTGCCAAAGACGCTGGGGTATCACACCGCTCAGATTTATCTGCACAAGGACGAGGGACATTGGCTGTCCGGACAACCATCGCCGGAGGATAGGGAGAGTTTCAAGGTGGGTGACAGATGGTTCAAGCCGAATTACCATGCGCACATTGTATTCGACTGGATGAACCACGATACAGGCAAGAGCATAAAACTCAATGATGACGATATGACAACGATGCAAAACCTGGCATCCGATATTCTCTCAATGGAGCGGGGACAATCAAAGCCGTTACGGGAAAGAAACATCTGGAGCGGAATGACTTCATCATTGAGAAGCAGAAAGAGGAGATGAAGCGTCTTGACGCTACGAGGCAGTATCAGGAGCATCAACTGGAAAAAGCCAACCAAAAGATGCACGAGGCTGAAATAATCACCAACACCCTAAATGAAATAGCTATTCAAAGGAACGGCAGAATGAAGAGCTTGACAGAGCTATCAGCGAGAAACGTTCCAGGCTGAATAAGGAGAAAGGCAGTGAACTGCTCAATGCCGCTGTCGGCTGGGCTACAGGCAGGTCAAAGGCTCTAAAAGGCGAAATAGAGGATTTGCGTCATGAGATTTCCACATGAGGAAACCATCGGGCAGTTACAAGGCACAATCCGGACCATGCAGAACAGCCACCACCGTGAATTGATGAAGTTGAAATCTGAACATCAGTCTGAATTAAGCCGCAGGGATGCCGTGCATTCAGAGGAAACTATGAAACTTAAAAACCGGATTGCATGGCAGAATCTGATTATTGAGAGTCTCGGCTTCCTTTTGCTCAAGACAAGCGAGATTTTTCGTAAGGCGGTACACGGTATTATCCGTTTGGCAAGGGATTATTACAAGCCACGTTTTGATACGGAGCAGGTAGCGGACATCAAGGGTGCCCTTAATCTGTTCGGGGAGGACAGACAATCACACCGGGCGGCAGGTGATTTCCTGTATTTTACAGCCAAGCAAAAGGGCGGGTTTGATAACCGGGAGCAAATCAAAGCCAGACGGGAGGTTAGTAATGTGGTGGAGGGAAATTATGACCAGCAACAAAAATTGGGACGCTCAATGAGAAGGTAACATTAACTTATAGTTCCTCCCTTTGCCAACAAAAAGAGAACCAAATTGCTCTTTCTTAGGGGCACTCTGGTTCTCTTTTATGAGATTACCACTCTTATGTTGTATATAAGTGGAGGTTATATTTCGTGATTTACATCCACTTCCATTCTGTTTTGTTTTCGTCTGTTTTACCTTGATTCATATTGTTATCGTTTGAAATGGATGTACTATCTTCTTCAACCCTTTTGCTTTTAGTTACTGGAAATTTAATGCCCATTTTTTTCAAACGTTCTATTATTTCTTCCGCATGTGTTAAATACTCTGGAGTTCCTAATTTACGTTCTATTTGTTGCTGTAATTTATAGCCCAAACTAACTCCATCTTTATTTATTTGCTTAGGGTTTGCTCCATAGTCCAAAAAATACTCGACCAAATCAAGGTCTCTAACAATAGCTGCTGTAATGATAGGTGTATCTCCTAAATTATCGGGGACATTTAAATCTAAACCATGCTTCATCAAATATTTGATTCGCTCCATATCGCCTGCTCCACCAACAATAAGTTCGTGAATCGGGGTAAATGGGATAGTAGCGTTTACATCAGCACCGTACTCTATTAACAACTTTATATATTTTATATCCCAATCAGGATGACCACAAACAAAGGAAAGCGGCATTAACCTAAATGTACCCTCTTCTCGTTGAATATAATCGGGGTTATTCCTTTAACCGGATGATTTACAAAGGATAAAAGATTGGGGTCTGCCCCTAATTTTAGTAAGAGTTTTGCCATATCATACTTTTGTATATATATGGCATACATAAGGTAGGTAAATCCATATTTCCCGGGGGTATTTATATCAACTCTACCATTGTTAACCATTTCTTTTATCTCACTTTTATTTCCATAGTAGATATTTTCTGCCATAGATAATTCTGCGCCTCTTGAAAAATATTTTTCCGGCATATATTTAGACTTGTTCATATTACAACTTGTAAACATAAAGAAAATACAATATATTATCAAGGATTTCATAAATCTTTGTTTAAAAGTCACTTGTAACCACTAACACATCAGGATTGTTTTCCTTTTCGCTCTTAAGGGTATTCAACAGATTAGATTCTTTTAGAAAATGACCATCAATTATATTGGAATTGGTTTCAAGCCCAATTTTTTCTCCTGCTACTTGTGGCAAATTATCACCTAACATCAGCCCACTACCTAAATAGGCAAGAAGGCATTGCCACTACTTACTAATAGAGGACCTAAAATACTTCGGTTATTTTGTATCATATTTAAAGGGTCGTCTGTTGAGTAATATGCCTGTATTTGCCCCATGCTATTGGACTCAGTTCTTGATCTTTCAATGTTTTAGGATGAAGTCCTGCTGCATTAAAGGTATAAGCATTGCATCCTGTAGCAACAGAAGCAATAGAAGCAAGCCCACCTCCTAAAGAATGTCCCGTAATAATCAAATTCTTTTGTCCTGCATACTCTTGTACCTTATCGGCTAATTCTATCGCTTTACGATATTGTCCTCTTTTTATCATCAATCCAATTCCTTGCCGAATATCAGTAATCCAATCCTTTAAATTCTCAGTGCCTGCAAAAGCCAGTATATAAAGGTTTTCTTTTTCATTGTAATACAGACTCGCCTTAAATCCGGATTCATTTTCCCAACAACCTTCTTCTATTTTTATATCCTCTGTAGCTTCTTTCCATCCCTCGGGTAATTCAGCATTACTATCCTTTTTATAACAGAAATCACTAATCATTAGACAGTCGATTGCTAATTGAATCTTAGGCAGAACAATAGATACCATGCCGCCCAAAAGACAATTCAGTTTGGCATCAGGCATCAGAGCCATTTGGTTTTGGATTAACACACTGTTCTTTACGCTTGTCCATTTGCCCGGCTTGGTCAGACAGGCGCATATACATGGCATCAATGAGAGTAGCTTTCCGCTAATAGAACCGGTCAGGGCACTTGTCCCTACAGCAGCTATAATACCCCCTATGGCAGCTCCTCCCGTAAAAACAGCTCCGGCAGCAGCGGCAGCTCCAACAATAGCACCTACCATAGCTCCTGCGGAAACCATCTTCAAACAATAGAAATTGTTATCCATCCGGTCATTCATGGTTGCCACAAGTTTTCCATGTGCATAAACCGTTTTTTGGCTCTTTACCAGCATACGCTGCATACAAGTCCCTTCCGAACAAATAAGCCAGTTACCGTCGATTAAAAATTTACGTGCCATAATCTATTCTTTTGGAATTAAACTGAAAGTTACAGTCTTTTTGTGAACGAATCTGTCGCTTGACTGCTCCTTTATACAAGCCTCTATTTTCTGAACTCTGTGTTCAGAATTGAATATGTATTCTATGTCAATGGTAAAATCATAGTCAAATTCACTTTGTGTCAAGGGTTTGATTTGTTTGTCGTAGGCTTTCTTCATCGCAGACTGATGATGAACATATCCTTTGCCGCAATAATGTTGCCTGTCTCTTTCTGAAACCGTTTTCTGCAAGTCAATATCTATAAGTTCTCCCTCGTTTAAAACGGAAGGAAGTTCTATCTCGAATTTGTTTTCTTCTCTATAGCGAACCAAAAATATGAGGTGTAGAAGAGATTGCATTAGCGTACCTTCACAGGCATAATAAGCGTAATCCAGTTTTTCTATCATTTTTTTGACCTGCTTGATTCCTTCGTATTCAGAAAGAAGTCCATTTCTTACATTTTCCCATTTATCTTGGATTTCTTTTATATTGACAACAGAAGAAAGGTAGCCATAATTGTCAATACATAAATGCAAATGCCGGAATATGGAGTTGAGCTGATTGAATAGTTTATACGTCGGGAGAACTTCTGGTGCATTGCTATGCGGAAGCTCAACGACATCAATAATAATATTCCGGTAACGTCTTTCATCATAGAAGTAATGAGCACTCCATTTTTGACAGGTTATTTCATCATAGAGTGGCTCACTATTGATTTCTGTAAGACTTGCAATTTCTATAGCATAGTCCAAAGTAATTTCTTTCACCGTCTTATCCATAAGGTCAAATTGATTGATGTATTTTCAAAAGTAATAAAAAGGACAGAAACGTAATCATCTTGATTCATATTTTTCTGATTACCATGCTTAAAAACATCAAATCGCTACCTGGTGTTCATATTTAGTTCTTTACTTTACCTTGTAATTCTAATCAGACCTAAAAAACAAGAGAATCCATTAGCCAATAACGTAGATAACAGATTCTCTTGTCAGATAAGGAGCATAAACTGTTGTATTACTAATCTTAGATAAGGAATAGTGTTAACCCTAAGTCAATGTACGTTTACCAATATTCAACGGTTCTATTCTCAATGTATTCTTTGGGGAATGTTTGCTTTTTGCCGATATAGTTCATGTTTTCGTCATAGTCGTCATATTCGATAGTGCAGCAGACTTTCCTTTCTGTCCAGTTCTTGTGCTTATCGAATTTGGTATAAGTATAACGATATGTGGCTGTTCCATCCTCCGGATGTTTTTGTACCATTGTTGCCGGGTATTTGCTGTCACCCACATAAGTGTATATCCGGGTAATGTAAGCCATATGCGAAGAAAACTTATGACTGGTGATTCTATTGCTTTTATCAAACGTGTAAATTTGATCAAGTTCTGCATTGGTATTTGCATCCGGACAAATATCTGTCCGAAGACCGTCTTTGGATTCAATGCTTACCAAATGATCTTCCCAACCCTCGACCTTGTAGGAAGCGGCTGTAACGTATTGATAGGTTGCTCTGTCGCCAAATTCATCCTGCATAGCAACAAGGTTGCCGACCTGGTCGAATTCGTATGATTCCTCATGGATTTTCACCGATTTTACCTTGCCGAACAAACCGTAAATATCCGTACCTTTATAGCGCAAATGACCCATTACGGCAGATTCTTTATTTTTCTTATTTTCTTTTTCGGAAGCCACCGTCTTTTCATCCCAATAATCAATGCTTCGCGAGATTGTCAGGCTGGGAGTTTCGCCCGGCTTGACCGCAGAAGAACGGTCTTGATTAGAAGTAAATCCGTTTTTAAAAGCTTTATAATAGGTACGCAAGGCTGGAATATCATCTATGTTAGCAGGGAAAGTAACGGTGGCTTGCGTCCAGTTCCCTTTCTCATCATACACATATTCATAGGAAATGGTAAACTTCATATCATCCACTCTCCAGCTATTTCCTTTGTTCTTATATACACCTCCATTATAAGTCCAGGTAGCCAAATCGCCGTGCGAATTATAAGTAAAATTGCTGGTGCAAGTCAATGTTTCCGTACCTTGATCAAATTTAACAGGAATGTTTTCTACAGCTTGCGTGCAGAGATGCCCTGCGTAAGCATAGCTTGTCACCGATTGTCCCGGTTTGTAACTGTTGATGCCTTTTAGAAACATATTTGAGGTATTGGGAGTCTCGAAGGACTCCAAGTGAGCAAGTGAATCGAACTGCATTTTATGAATCGTTACACCAGCTTCGTTGACCGTACCATCCTTATTTTCAGGCAGGATGGACTGCAAAGCTCCATTGGCATGATAAGCATACAAAAAAGTAGCCGTATCGTAATGTCCCCGTCCGTTCTTGTCACGACGTATTAGCCGGCCGATACTATTGTAGGTAAAACCGTCATCTTTTTTTCGGCGTTTGTAACGCCCGTCATCTACTGATTTGATTTGAATTAGGTTAGAATGATTGTCGTATTCATACGAAATCACGTCAAATCCGGTTGCTCCTACATTGAAGGAAGTACGCCGCTGCTCAGCCAAACGACCGTTTGGCAAAAACTCGTATTGCGAGCTACTTGTTACGCCCCATGCTGCATCATGGTATTCGTAGGTTATCAACTTCGGATAATTACGCAGTCCCATCTTTGCCCAATCCGTAGGATAGTTTACGAAATAAGGCATCAGATGTTCTACATTCATATCCATTCTGATTGGTTCGAAATACACCTGCAAAGGCGTATAAGGCTGACTGTTTTCGCTGCTGTTACAGCTTGCCGCTCCTATGGCCAGCAAGCAGGACAGACTGATAGATTGAATGAATTGTAATGTTTTCATAGGTTGGCTTTCTGGGTTTATAGACTAAAAGTAACATAAACTGCCGATTGCACCCGTACAGGCTGTCCATCTTTGGTGCCGGGTGTCCATTTCTTCAAGGATTTCACCACTCGTATAGCCTCGGTGTTAAGATTGGCATGAACCTTTTTCACTGCCGTCACATCTGAAACCGAACCGTCTTTCTCCACTATAAAAGAAACAAGCACGTTGCCTTGAATCTTTTGCTGTTTGCACACCATAGGATAGCGGATACTTCGGGCAATATCGGACTGTAAAGCCCCGGCTCCACCGGGATATTCAGGTTTCTGGTCCACCTCACTACTCTTATATATTTTGTTAGGGCTGACTTTTGGCTGTACAGGCTTCTGCTGTGGTTCTTCGTTCGATGTGGCCTTTGGCATGCCAAATCTTCTTTCGGAAGCATTTTACCTGCTTCTTTCGGCTCTCTCAGTTCTTGCTGTAAAAGTCTTTGCAGTACCTCACTAGAAATAAAAATCCATTGAACTGGGCTGGAGCATAGCCGGAAAAAGCCGAAACAACCTCAAAGCTGAACGGCTTCCCTTCTTCAATACGAGGAAAATAATAGGTTCCAGCCGTTTTTATCCGGTTGCCCGGCATTAGGTAAAACAGGTCTATCGGTTGGCTCCTGCTGGTTTTCTGAGCCATACCTTTTATCTGAAACTTATAACCTCCATTTGCCTGTCCTGTACAAATGATACTAGTCACATGCCAATACCGGTCCACACCGGCATCGCATTTAAACGGAACATTGACCGGATAGCTCTTAGGAGGAATAGAAAAACTTGTTTGTGCAAGGACTTTATGTCCCATAAAGACTACCGCTAAGGTAATCAAACACAAGAAAATAGATAATCGTTTCATCAGTATATATGTTTAAAGTTATAATTCAAAGAAATGCCTAAATCATGATTTCGTAATAAAATGTGGCTGCCAGTTCATCCTCATTATAAGCATCTTTCCTGATACAGTCTTTTACATAATCATCTTTAGCAGGCATGGAAGGGTTAATCAGTTCCTTGGCAATGCGATTGTAACTGGACTCCTTGGAGTAAGACCCTTCCCATTCATTTTCGTATTTCATGCGGTATTTCCACATCTCACGCACACAATCAGGGACCTGGTTATATCCATCTATATAGTCTATCTTATGTCCATTTACCGTCAATTGGGTAATGTTGGTTTTAAGACCATATTCATCAAGTAATTCTTTTATTGGCAGGTCATTCACTTTGGATGCTTTAATATCAAAAGCATAATTGAAACTAATCGAATTGTCCACTTCGATAGGGAAGAGAACGGTTTGTCCACTGTCAACTGATTACGTCCCATCATACTGCCTTGAAGTCCGTAGTATGCCTCGACCTTATCTACTTTCCCTTTTAAAGGTATCAGGCGTAACCGCACTTTGACATACCCCAGAAAAACATTTGACTTGTCCAAAATATCAACCAGCTCAATTTTCAGGTAGTTGTCGGTCTGATAATCTTCTAAAAAATGTTGCCAATGATGATCTATTGAATCAACCTTTGCGTTGACAGAGCCATATTTTCTTTCCCATTCTGCTCCATATCGTTCTTCTTGCTTATCCAATTCCGTAGTATTTAAACACACAGAAAGAAAGTCTTTCAGACGCTTGTAACTTAAATCATCCATAGTGGCTTTTTCAGAAGCAGTCAGTGGGGAATGACGTTTTTCCAATGCGTCAAGCATGGAGAAGACCATACCGTATTCAATATCTTTCTTTATCAATTCATTCCGCTCATCCAAAGACAGCGGCTCAGAAATGGATTTGTTCTCATTTCCGCATGAAGTCATCACCAGACTCCAAACACCCAATACCAGTACGATGCGGTATGTGGACAATATTCCCTTGTCAGTTTTCATACTGCTATAATTTAAAAGTGATAGGTAACGTAAATTCCACATTCACAGGTTTACCGTCCTGTGTGCCGGGAGTCCAGCGAGGCATGGACTTGACCAATCGAACAGCCTCTTTATCCAGGTTTGTATCGACCGACTTGGTAATTCGGACATTTCCGATTGAACCGTCGCTCTTGACTGTAAATTTAACCATCACTTTGCCTTGTATTTTCAGTTCCTTACAAACAGTCGGATACTTCAGATTATCCGAAATAAATTTCACCAATGCGTTGATTCCTCCGGGAAATTCCGGAGCCACCTCCCGCTTGTTTTGAAAAACTTCAGCCAGCACAGGTGAGTTTCCTATTGCTCTTGATTCATCTGCTATTTGTGCAGCCAAACAGTCCCCGATTAGCAGCGTCGATAATATACTGCTTAAAATAAAATACTTTTTCATACGGTTTTATTATTTAGTTGTCAATACGTTATACAAAATTCATCTTGCCGATTCATTTTCGGTAAAATCCGGAACTGTCACGTCCCCATTTACCGCCAAATTGATCGGTGTAGTCGCACTCGCTATAAGGAGAATCTTGTGTAAGATTATACACAGTACCGGATTCGGTAAAACTTACTGTTTTCAAGCCTCCTGAACTGCTTGACGATGAACTGCTCCAGGATTCTGTTGCACCCTTGTGCAAGTCTTTAAAGCCCAAAACGCCCATGACAAGACCTATTCCGTTGCCTATTCTGAATCCCCATTGAGCCATATTCCACATCGTATCAGATTCTATCCATCCAAGCCAATCAAGAATAAATCCTATAACTAATCCAATACCACCCACTATCAATCCAACAAAGAGCATCAATGCTACGAATTGCAGGAGAATCTTAATAAGGTAAATGGCTATACCTATAACCAAAATCCATTTCAGTGCTGTAAACCAAACAGACTCACCTTCGGAATCGAACAGCCAGGAAGTCAAATCCCATGATTCTTCTTTGGCAGAAGCGCCTGTTGCGCCAGTATCCGTTACGGCTTCCAGATAGGATGCACTGACATAACCTTGCCAGCCGTTATAATTGAAATTAGCCCATCCGTTTTCAATGGAAATAACATCAATCACATTATCTTGGGAAAGTTGCCCTAATACCTCTCCGTTCTTGTTGGCAGAAGCCCGTACATTAAGACCATTGGGGCAGTCACCCGGTAATAATCAGCAAAGGATTGCGTACAAAGGAAAAACTAAAGATAAGAAAAACGAGCCATTTAGCATGGTCTCTGCAAACGAACAACTCTTTCAGCATACAGATACTTTGCTGAGTTACATATCTGTTCATCATATACAACAGGACTCTTGCAGTCCCACAGAGCCTACTTAATTAAACCACGAAGCGTGGAACTGCAAATGCCACACTCTAAATTGAAGGTCGTAGGAAACCTGAGATACAGATATGGTAATAGCAGCCCACGCTATAGCGTGAGAACCACTATGCCATCCTTGTACATTCTTTTGAAAATTTCCTACGTTCTCAAAATTACAAGATGCGCATAACGCTTCTTTCTAAATATAATATGTCTTGGAAAGAGTTGCCTCAATCCACGCACAAAAATAGTGATTATGTTTGAAATAGAAGAAGGTATAATAAAAAAACTGTTCTTTTTTTTGCTTGTGCTTGCAAGATTAAAAATTATGCTTTATTTTTGCAGTAACAAATCCCGCCCGCTTCCCGTAAGATTAGCGTACCCAGCGGGACATTTTTTTTATCTATGGGAGTCAGATATACGAATCAAGCCATAACCACTGAACAGCAAATTGAAATTCTCAAAGAGAGGGGTTTGCATATTGATGATATAAAACAGGCCATTGATGTTTTGGATACCATCAGCTATTTTCGTCTTGCAGGTTATTGGAAACACTTTGAAATAGATCATTTTACACACCAATTTAGAGCAGGCAGTTGCTTTTCTGATATAGTAAAATTATATTCTTTTGATAAGGAGCTTCGGGCTTTATTGTTTACTGCCATTCAAACAATTGAAGTTTCTGTACGCACAAAAATAATCAAGCACTTTGCTCTTGAATTTGGCGCATTTTGGTTTATGGATGAAAGCTATTCGACCAATGAAGTACGTTTTGCTGCAAATTTAGCTGTCATCCGTAAAGAGGTATCACGTTCTCATGATGATTTCATTATTGAGCATTTTCGCAAATATAGTGAACCAGAACTGCCTCCTGTGTGGAAAACATTGGAAGTAATCTCAATGGGTACACTTTCCAAACTTTATTCTAATTTTTCGGATGCCAGTGCAAAACATGCTGTAGCAAGAGAGTTTGGTTTGAATCATCACAAGTTCTTGCGAAGTTGGCTGGAATGTCTTGCTGTACTTCGTAATTGCTGCGCTCATCATTCAAGACTGTCAAACCGGGTTTTTCCAGTGAAGCCCAAAATGCCGGAACGTATGCCTAATACATGGATTACCAATTTTCATTTCGAGAGCAGACTCTATATCCACAGTTGTGCTACGTGGCATATTGGCTCAACTCCATTACATCTGACAACACTTTTATTGCTGATTTCAAGCAACTTTTAGCAAAATATCCTTCAGTAAACACTCGTTTGTTAGGTTTTCCTTGCAATTGGGAACAAGAGCGGAGGGACGAAGAGCCACCACCTCTGTGAATAGGAAAAGTCAAGCAGCGTACCGTTTAGGGCTGTTTCTTCCTCCTTCGGAGAGTAAACAGCCCTAAAACCTTTTCATTCATCGGCATCTTAGTGTTGCATCGGGCAACGAGACAAACGACCGACGAAATAGTAGGTTACAGAATAAAGAGAAACGAGAATAACTAACCTTAATTCAAAAAAGGATGACACACTTTTTTGTTTTAATTTCGGGAACTCTCATTTTGCAAATATAAATTGGGCAAGCGGCAGACTGCACTCCCTCTAAAATATTAGATTGGGGATATACTTTCTTTTGCTTTATCTCTTTCTCATGTGCACATTGGAATAAGAAGGTAACAAGAAATGCAAATAGTGACACAACAAAATATAACCTTTTTGAAGGCTTAAAAAGTTGGCTAAATAGAAGTAGAATGTCGAAATCAAATTGATTTGAAAAGAAGAAAATGCCTATATAGAGGCTCTTAATAGGTTAAGAAATAATAAAAGCGTTAAATCTTCTCGTTTTAGAATGTTCCTTTAAATATTATGACCATATTTCAGACTTATTGTTTACAAAGCATTGAGTAACAACTTTTGTAAATCTTTTCTATTGAAATTACAATACCATCTTCTTGTTCTAAATCTGGCTCAGTTTCGACAATTGTACAAATGTCTTCGTTAATAGGTTTACCAAGGATATCGATTTTATGTACGTCATATTTATCCAAAATGGTAGCTGCAACTTTTTTGGGTTGGAGCATTCTTTTGATAGCCTTTTGGGACGTTTCTTCTTGATCCAACCCTTTCTCTTTAACAACAGTCTCTGACTTATCGAAGGAATCTATTACCTTTATGAACTCGCTTATCATCTCATCGATTTTGCGTTCATTGGTAATAATCATTTCCTCCATGTCGTTCTTTAGCTTAAGATTCTCTCTTTTAATTAGAGTAATCTCTTCTTCAATGCTTTTTTGGTATTCCTCATTCATATTTATAGCGAGTTATATACTTCAGAATCAATTGTGTTAATATCTATGTTTTCAAGCACGACACCTGAGACCAGCGGATTTAATCCTTCATATGATTCAAATATAGGAAAAGTAAAGTCGGCAGCAAGTCTTGTAGTTGGCTTGCTCAATTGAGCTCTGGCTTGGGCAATGTCTGTATTAGAATACTCTTTTTTTCGCATAGCCGTTGTCATAGCCTTAAGTATTTGTGGATTATTGGCATCTTGCGACACACCTAATATTTCGTATGGATTTTTCATTTTTATAAATTACGTTATTTAATAATGAATTAAGTTTATTTTTAATGATGATGATGCAATATGGAGAATATGTCATCATCAAAAGTTGAAAGAGAAAAACCTCCAAGGCTCCTATAATATTCAAGGCCTTCCTTTAGCGCATAACCTTTGTCATTGAGAGTCTGACCGTATGAAAGCCCAGCACCCTTTAACAACTGCTGTGCATCAAATGGCAATTGATTCCAAATTTCGTTATGTGTTTTTTTGAAAACAGAACAATGCTTGTTGAATTCTGCACTTTTGTTGATTTTCAACTTATCCAATATTGATTTGACACCAGATTTTCCATACTTATCACCGATGACATATTCCATTATACACATGTTACACAATGTTGAAAGGTTTTCGCAGATTCTACTGTTGTTTGGGTATTTGCAGTATATGTCATAAACCTTAGTAAGAGCTTGAGATTTGTTAATAGAATTATTATTGACTCTTTCTACGATTTCATTTAACTCTTTATTAACCTTTACCTCGGTTACTTTGGCATTAAGTTTTTGTGCGAATGTTGAAGTCCCGCTTGAATATGAACTTATACCTGAAGATATAGCAGATAGGCGATCTTCGTGGTCTGATATAAGAGCTAAAATAGCAAGTTGTTCAACAAGATCATTGTCTAATGATGAATCACAGCTTCTGGTCTTACTTAATATGTTTTTAATTGATGTTAATGCCGTGCTTCTTCCTTCCTGAGCATACTCTTGCATAAGCAAAGATAATAATGTAGCTAGGTTATCGTTTACTCTAGTGTTTGTCTTGTCAAGAAGATGTACTGTTAAGATGCATTCAGAAGCATCCTCTTTTGACATACGTTTTTCATTAACTTCCTCTACAACATATCTCATAACATAGTTTGAGAATGAATACGACAAAGTCACATCCTTAAGCTCGTTGCAAACCACAGAATACTGACCGAATCCATTCTTGAAATCAGCCTTATTCTCAGCTGATAATGATGATATTTTTGAACTTGTGTATGAAAGCAAAGCCTTATATTTCTTATTAAATCTTTGAATAAGGCTAAGTTTTGACTGGATAAATGCATTCTTGGTCTTTGTTATCTGCATTGAGTCTAGAGCTTCTATGCACTCACTAAAATATTGATTCGCAGTTTTGAAATCATTGTAAATTGAGTTTTGTAGTCCATAGTCTACTCCTACAGCCAATACATCCTCCCAATTATCATAACCTTCCTTACGGTCATGTTCTAGTGCTTCAGTAATGTCTTCAAATATGTCTTCAGATGATGACGCAAGGTAAGGAGCAACCAACTTGCATTTAATATCCAAATTCAATTCAACTAGAGCATCCATCGAACTCTTTTGTTCAGTAAAGAATATGTGATATTTCTGGTTCTCACTAATTGCTGCTTCAAATCTGTCAAGTAAAGAACGTTGGACTTCTTTAATCATTACAACTTTTTCATCACTGTCGTATTCAAGAATAACGTTCTCTGGCAGATTTCCAACAGTGTTTTCATTGAAATGGCCAAAAGCATCATACAAGCTGAACGTGAAACTGTTATCCCAAGATGTGTAGTCAAGGGATTTTATAAATAGTTTTTCCTGATAAATTGCGGTCAACCATACAGAAATAACTTCTTTATAATTTGAATCATTTAGTTGTTCAGACTCTGCCATGTTTAAGCATACAATGGCAATGTTTCTTAAGACTGTAAGATTGTCAAGATAATCAGAATGAACTTTTTTCAGCTTTTCAAAAGCCACATTATATTTTCCTTCATCAAAGAGTTTAGAGATAGCGTAATTTTTAATTTTGTTACGGTATCTACTCAAAACTGGACGACTTATTTCTAATACAGGTTTAATCTCTTCTGCATAGTCCAGCATATGATTAATGAAATAGATTGCGTCATCCGATGACATTTCTCTATTTTTAATCAACTCTAAATTATGATTGAATTCATCAAGTTTTGATAAAGCTTTAGCAATGTACCCCTGTTCGCATGCTTTTTTCAGGTATGTTTCTTCAGGAAGAAACTCTGACAGCACGCTTAAAGATTCGTCTATATCTCCTGATTTAAGCAGAATCAAGGCAAATCGATAAGCAATATCTTTCTTTTCCGTCATGAATGTATCTGAAGCTTTTCTCATTACGGAATAAATATTATCCTTATGATTGAGGATGTCAGAATTCTGATAATCCTTAAGTTTGCAAAGAATAAAGCGTAAGACCGCTAGTGTTGGTATTTTCTTAGCCTCTAGGGTACTAATCTCATGATAAATATTAGCTGCAGATGTAAAATTAGAAGCCAACTCAGACTCACGTGCAATTAAGTATTTTCTCTTGATCAGCTCTTTTATTACATTGGCCTTCCTTTTTTTTACTATAGTTTTATCTGTGAATTCTTTGTCAACTCTATTTATATATCTTTCAAGCAGATTAATTGCTTCTTGATTGCTCAAACTTTGTATTTTGTTGAGAGTTACAATAGATAATTCATCCCATATATTTTGGTATGAAGTATCATTAAGTCTTGATGGGTTGTTGAAAGTCGCAATCTCAGTTATTACTTTCTCTATATATTCTTCCTTATTCTCAGCGTTCAGTCCAGTTATCTCTTTGAGTCGATAGCAGGAAATTAAGTTTTGCGATCTTTCTGAACCTAAGTTAGACTGCTCATGAAGAATTGCGTAGGCTTTATCTGAATCTTTCACAGAATAATATAGCTCAGCTGTGTCAATGAATAATTCATTAACAGATTCTATTAGTTTACTGCTTCCAGTTCCTGTTGTTGAAGTTATTGATGAAAGTGATTCTCTTAATAATTTTACTCTTCTATCTAGATCTGTTTCAACCTTGGCCTTGTTGAACAAAGCTTCGGCCTTAACTAAACATGCCCCAGTTATTAGGTTTCCTATCTCATCTGCTAGAACAATTGCTTCATCATTCTTGTTATGTGATACATACCATCTTGCAATTTCAAGTTTCTTGATAAGCATGGTAGTGTTATTGCGGAAAAGAGTTAAGGCATGATTAATGTATGGTAGTTTGTCCTCATTATTCAATGATGAAATAACTTCTTGGACTTTTTTAAGGTAGTACTCCTTTACATCATATCCTAGATTATGAATCTTCTCTGTTAAAGTCAAAGATTCTATTTTATCAGAAAACTTCTGGATCCAATCAATGAATAACTTCTTTAACGATGGTTTTGATAGATATGCTGTATGGTTGGATAATATATTCTTAATTATTTCTTCTTGAAGGAACGCAGTTTTTTTTGCGGTCAAAACATCCATGACGAACTGATCGGATGAAGAAACCTTCCAACATTGATTGAAGAAGCGAATACATTCATCGCTTTTCTGACTGTAGTTAATTGAAAGTTCTTTTCCATATTTGGATACGACCTCTTTCAAATCATTGGAGGAAGCTTCTGTGTCCTTTTGGTCAATGATACAAGCCGCATTGCTTAGACATACATCTTTGTGATTCCTATTTGTAATGCTTTCCAGAAGCTTATTTGCAGCTAAATATCGCTTTCCGTCTATGAGTTCTTTGGCAAAAAGTTCAACTGTCTGTTCACATCGTTTAATGCTCTTCCCAAGTGAATTAAATTCTAAATTCAGCTGATTGAGAGAGGTCTTGAACTCTATAGACGATACAGATATGGTTTTAATCTTAGATATGAGAAGCATTATATTTGCTTCGCAAGCAAGATTAATACTATCAGAAGATTTGCTATCTGAATTATTGACAGCAGACATCAGATCAAGGCATTTCTGATATTTGGCTACATTAAAAAGAGCATTTGCCCTGGACAACATGGTCCTTACGGTTGTATCAACCGTAGAATTGTAAGACTTAATATCATAATTGTTGTTACCTTGAGAACTGAGTGACTTGATACATTTGAATAAATGAATCTCCTTGTTTGTATCCTCTTCGTTTCCTGCTCTCAGGAACTGTGCATAGTATAGACTTGCAAGTTTATTAACGGCAGTGTACTGCTTGCCTAAGAGTTCTTTATAGATTTCTTCAGCTTCGCATTCTTTTCCGTTATGGAGTAGTTCATCGGCTTTTTCAATCCGATGGTCGTAGTATACTCCCTTAATGTATGATATTAGTCCCATTATTCTAATTCTTATTATGAATGATTAATTTTTGTCCAGGGCGAATCTCTCTCCAAGTATTATTCTCATAATCCCACAGTCCGTTGTCTTCTGCTATTTTTTGAGCGATTGATTTCCAGTCATATGTAATGCCGAAAAATTTGCGTACGATGGTCCATGGACTATCATTCTTTTGCACTTCATATATGAATTGGTTGTTTTCGACAACTGCTGTTTCTGGTTTTGTTTGAGCTTTAGACTTGGCTTGTGCAAGAGATTCGTTTAATGAGTTGATTTCAGTATTCATCTTTTCAATTTGCTCAAGTAAAGGTTTTCTTGATACATTGTATGAGATGAATGATGCAACAGCTGCAATGCAGATAAATGCCAGTGTTGCTATAAGAATCTTCTTAGCGTTGAAATAATGATCTGAAGTCTTTGGATTATCCAATCTCGCTGCATCATTAATCTTCTTGTATATTGACAGATCACTTCCACAGTGTGGACAAATCACATTTGCAAGTGATAATCCGGGATACCCGGATTATCACATATTGGACATTTTGTTGATACCATAATTAATTAGCTTTAATATATGATTAACCAATACCTGCTGAGAATGCATTACCAAGACCGGTTACATTCTTCTTCAAAAGGTCCTCGTTCTCATGTTGAATTCTTCTAATGTTATTTATATCTCCTGTCTTAAGAGATTGCATCATCTCATCAAATGCACAATTTGCTCTGCCAGCGTCCTGTGGATTATTGGTATTGTTCGCAATAATCTTAAAGAGGAAGATGTTAAGCAAAATACTGTAACTTGTTGCTAGGTCATTGAGCTCGTTTTGGAGAGATTCCTTCTGGAATGAATCATTTGTCTTGTTAAGCTTTTCCAGTTTTTCTCTCATTTCATTGAAGTCTGAAGGGTCAAGGTACTGAGGGAAATTCTTAACCAGAATCGTAGCCAGTATTTCCCCAAGTCTGTTTTCCTTCTCTTCTGGCTCGGTTGCAAATTGCTTGGCTGTCATTACTTGCTGCTCGAAATCAAGCCATTTGTCGTCATCAGACTTAAGCTTGCTGTTTTCAATGGCAACAATTATAGATTGTATTTTTGTTAAAAGCAGTTTTTATTGTCTGAGATAGAATCATCATTCATGATGTCTTCAATTGAACTGGATATTTCACTCAAACAACTAGAGTCTTTACTTCCTCTACCAAGAACTACAGGAGATGTCTTACCAGTTGCAACAACCTTCACAGATACACGAAGGTTCTCATTTGTATCAAGGTTGAATGTAAAGTTTAACTTGCTTCCAGAAGGGAGGTTATCAGTGATTGTGAAGAATCCTGATGCCAACTTGTCGTATGTTCCATCCTCAGCATCGCTAAATAACTTTACTTCAACAATTTTCTGATTATTGACTATGGTGCTGAATTGTCTATTGACATTGAAAGGTAGTGGCGTTTGGTCATCAATGAATCTTTCCATTTCCTTTCTTCCATTCTTCGTTAGTTGGATAAGGTAATTGTGCTTTGCTGTGTAGACAATAGGACCGTCTGGAATTTCTTCGTCCACATCAACACTCTGGTCATCATCTTCCTTCCATTTAGAGGTGTCCATTGAGGCTGCAAGAATAGCTGCGCCGTGAGCTATAGCCAGCATAGGCTTTTCAGAAGACATTACTTTTTCTTCACCATATTTTTCGACCAACATCCTTTTTACTAAAGGAATGCATGATGAGCCTCCTACTAGAAGAATATTCGATAGGTCGTCTACTGTAATACTTGTTTTAACAAGAAGTTCTTCAATAAGGTCAATAGTTCTTTGAATCAACGGACGAATCAAAGACTCAAAGGTTTCTCTTGAAACAACAATGTCTTCAAAGGATCTCCGTCTTCATTTTCAAGATAGTCAGAGATCATGATTGTTGCAGAAGAACTTTGGCTAAGAGTCTTCTTCGCGTTTTCTACATCTTTTTTTAATCCAGCTGTGAATTCTGCTACTTCTTTGTCAGTCTTGTCTGAAAGTAGCTCTTCAAGATTGATTCCATTCTGCTGTTCAATTTGATCCTTTACATAGTCGGATAAAATAGCATCAATATCGTCACCTCCAAGCCATCTGTCACCACCAGCACCTGTTTCCACAAACTGACCACCAGCAGCAGTAAGAATAGAAAGGTCGAATGTACCGCCACCAAAGTCATAGATAAGGAGTGTCTTATCTTCATCATCTTTCAAATTGTCGAAACCGTATGAGAGTGCAGCTGCAGTCGGTTCTGCGAGGAGCTGGAGGACCTTTAATCCTGCAAGTTTAGCCGCTTTCTTTGTTGCAGATTTTTGCTTCTCATTAAAGTATGCTGGGACTGTTATCACGGCATATTCAACGTCACCTAATTTCGTATCTGCATCGTTTTTGAGTGCTCGGAGTATTTCAGCACTGATCTGTTCAGGAGTATACTCTTTTCCTCTTAAGACAATAGCAACAGAATCTTCTGTACCACCTGATAATTTTTGGATACCAAAAGGGTAAGCATGGCTGTTTGTTTTCATCTTTTGGACATTAGAATCGTTGATGGAGGCACCCATAAGTCTCTTGGCAGAGACTACAATATTAGGTGCATGTCTTTTCCATGAATTAAATACAGAGTTACCGACCAGAAAATTACCATTCTTGTCTAATGCGACACACGATCTACATAGATCTTCATTGTTTGCTCCGGTCTGAATTGTTCTGACCGTTACATCCTTGAATGCTACAACCGAATTGGTCGTACCAAGGTCGATTCCGATTGCTTTTCCCATTTTATGACTTATTTTTTGTTGTTTTTTATTCTAATTACCAGAATTTAAAAAATGACATAATACTGTCTTCGCTTCGTTCATCGTCAATATTCTCTTCTTCTAAAGAAGCTATTTCATTCTTGACAGTGAAAACCCACTCATTGAAATCTTTTTCTTTCCTTTTTAACTCTTCTTGAAGTTCACGAATGTCCTTTTGGATCGATGATATTATGTCTTCGTTATCTGTAAACTCTTTTTCTTTACTTTGAATTGAACGCCTGAAATTGTCAATTGCAGATTTGAGGCTTGACCTTGTTTCAATGTACTTTGATAATTTAACTTCAAGTGTTTCAATTTTGGTCGAGATTTTGTCTAACTCATTCTTCTTACTTATTTTTTCATTCTGTATGGCTCTCTTTTTTCTCTGAATATCAAGACTCTTCGAGAAACCATCGATGTTCGATTTCTTCATATATACAGCACCAGAAATGGAAATATCATCTTTGTTACCCATTTCGCTTAGTTTTGGAAGATAATCGGCCAGCTCTGCATTAACATCTTCTTCATCAGCACATAACTCAATAATCTGTTCATAGAAATCTTGAATGTTAGCTTCTGTTCTCAATGAACCTTCTAGTCCATCTGAACACAGAAAAACGGAGAAGGGTAAAAAACCATTTCCACAGAATGCATATCTAAACTCGTCAATAGCATAATTATCACATAATGAGGTCGTGTAATTTAGAAAACAATTACAATCCTCTTGGATAGGAGAGGACCAAGAAAGATTTTTATTGCAGAAGAGTATTTTTCCATCTCCTATCTGAAACGATAACCAGTATGATTCAGTTTGCAGGTATGCTAACAGAGTGCATCCGTAGGCTTTTTCAATGTTCTTGCCATTCAGCTTGCTCAGTTCAGATGAACTGAATGGGTGTGAATCACAATGAATGGATATTTCATTCTTCCATTGATTGTAAATCTGCCTAAGTAGCTCATTCATCAGTTTCTGCTCTTTTACACATTTACTAGATGCTTCTGTGTAAGCTTGAGCCTGTTTGGCATACCCTTTCTGGCTTTCATTCATGTCCTCATAACGCAGCCGATTTCCTTCAGAGTCAACAAAAGGATTCTTGCGTGGTTTGGCCGTTATTGAAAAGGAACATTCAGAAAATGGGTTTGCCCCCATAGAATTAGAGAATCCCTTTAAAATATCTAGTGTTACTTCTGCTGCTAATTTTGCACCAATATCACTTCTAAAATATGTTTCACCTCCATGTCCATCACAAACAACAAGGATCTGTACCCCATTTTCACTAAAAGAAATGGAGTAGTCTTGACAAGGTTTGCCATTAGCTAAATGGCTCGCACCTCGTATAGATTTGTTGAAGACATTAATACATTCCATAAACATTACCAGTTTGTCCAGTCGTCAGTGCCCTTGTTGTCATCAGCGTCCGCACCTACATCTACTTTCTTAAGTGAAGAGTCTTTCTTGATTGCGTCCTTGATATCCTGCATAACTTCGTCTTGGCGGGATTCTGGTGCATCTGCTCCTACAGACACTCCCTTTGAAGCAACTTGGGATGCTGTCACAGATACTAGGTAGATCATTTTTTTGAGGTCAGCAACATTATGTACAGTTAATACTGCCTCACTATTATTGTTAACAAATTCTTTCAGTACATCTTTATTTGCGTCATCACCTATGGCCACAGCAATTTTTATTGCAGCATTGAACCAATTGTTGTCCTTCAGCTTTTCAAGACCATGCTTGGCATCATCAGTTGGTACACCATCAGAGAAAAGAATCATAACTGGTGCACAGGAAGCATTTGCTTCATGCATAAATCCTGATGTCTGAGAAAGTTGTTTTGCGAGCTCTTGATAAGCAGCCCCAAGACTAGTAAGACCGTTTGCATCCAAATCATTCCATTCGAAATCTTCTATTGGTAACGGACGAGGGTACATCCAATCACACCCGCTGGCAAATTGTAGTGCGGCGACTTTGAGCTCTGTGTCAGAATTGTCCTGTGATATTTGAGCCAGCATAGGCAAAGTATCTCTGATGGCTACGTTTAAACTTGAAATCTTAGCACCTGACATGCTACCAGATGTGTCAATAAGAAAAAATACTGTCAGCGCTTTTCTTGGAAGCTGATCAATTGGAGCGTTTAATCTTCCCATATTATTTTACGATTAATCCGTTAATACCCATTTTAAATTTAATCTTCATCTCATTCTTTATTGGCATGCCTGCTTCTGGTGAAACATTGTGTACATCACCAGCAGGGTCAATAGCTTGCCAAGTAAATGTCGAATAATTTTAATTCCAAGTCGGTTAGTCATTGAGTGCCTAACAACTTCTCCAACAATTGCGTTCAAATCGCCATCAACAGGTAATTGGACATTGTATATTTTTTGACCTTGAAACAATGGAATCCTAAATTTGTCCACTTTCAGAACCATAGGTTTCTCTATGTTGCGTCCGCAGTCCAAGCAAACCTGATTTGAAGAGTCTGGCTCGACAAAAGTTTCTTCGCCACAATGAGGACACTTGCATAGCATAGATCTCAATTGAATCATTAATGTCATCCATTCTCTGTCAATCACACGTTTCTCAGGGAAAAGAATACTTTGTTTACTGAATGCTTGGATGAAGAGTTTTTCCATTGATTTAGGAAATAATCCCCATCTTCTTATTACGTTTGTATGTAATCCTGGGACCGGCCTATTAGAGTCATCAAGCGGATCCATAATAAAAACAGCATTATGACCAAAAAAAGCTTTTTCCATGTCTTCGGTCATGCAACCGCAGCCGGCGATTTTCTTTCCCTCAAATGGCCTGTTGAAATAGAACAAGATGAATAAGATTACTGCCATCGAAAAATAATCAGAATATCTATTCGGCATTGTCTTTTGATCTACAATCTCAGGAGCTAGATAACCGGCTTTACCAATGATGCCCAAATTCGTCTTATCTGGAGCTACATTGTCGTTATCGCAGATAAGTACATCTCCATTTCTTGGATTGATGAAAAAATTTCCGTCGTTCATATCTTGATAACTCAATCCTCTGATATGTAACTTCTGAAAGGCATCACAAATCTTGATGGCGGCATTGATGTTTGCTGCCATACTTGAAAACTGTACCTTAGCTAGCATGAAGTCACTGAATTCTCTATATCCTCTAGGACGAAGTTTCATAATGTAGCCAAAACTACCTTTTTGCTTTTCTGTTACAGCTAAAGGCCATAAGAAAGCATTGCTTGGTGCTCCAGAGTCAGCATTTCTCTTCAAGTTGTTATAGAAGCTATCGCTATAATCTCTTGTATACCATTTGAGAGCAAAGTCTCCTCCACAATAATCAACAAGATACACAATACCTTGTCCACCTCTGCCGAGCTCACTGTCAACGGTACATGTTTTGCCATTAAGCAGTTTTATGATTGTTCCTTGTTCTAGTTCTGCCATAGTTATTGTACATTAAATCCGATTTTTCTTCTTGGTGCAAGTGTAAGTTGAGCTTGACCAAGAGATGATGGGTTGTTACGAATTGATTCTTCCAACATTTTTTGCTCAATAGGTGTGTCTTTGAAGGCTGCAACTAATGCTGCATCATTTACAATGAATGCAATATCACTGGATGAATAATTGTCTGTCAATGCAGCTAATGCATTTGTGTCTATGTCGGAACAAGGCCTATCCTTAAGATAGAAATCGAAAATTTTTTCTTGTATCCTTGTCCGGAGCTGGAATCATTACATGAAGATCCAGTCTTCCTTTCCTAAGAACTGCTTCGTCAATAAGTTCTTTCTGGTTAGTTGTTCCAATGATGAATATTCCTTTTTGCGAGCAGTTGTTCATCTGGCTAAGGAACTCATTGACTTCAGGATTCATCAAGCTTTTTGCGTCACTTCCCGAACGCTTTGGAACCATAGCGTCAAATTCGTCAAAACAGATAACAGAAGGCGCATTTTTCTCTGCGTCTTTAAACAATTGGGCAATTTTGCCTTGTGAACCATGTATATATGTGCTTCCAATGTCGGATGCTTTGATGAAGATATAGTTCAGTTGTGCCTCTTCTGCGAATTTTTCGGCAAAATATGTTTTTCCACAGCCAGGAGGGCCATAGAGTAGCATTCCATTTGGTGGGGTTAATTTATATTTTTTCGCCTGATTGGGATTTTTCAAGAGGAAGATAACCTTCTGCTGGAGCATGGCCTTGACATCATCCATTCCAGCAACGTCCGCGAAACCATTTCCAACTTTCTTCTGTATACTGTATTCACTCTGTGGTTCTGCTTCTCGCTCTGATTTGACGCCACTCTTTATCACCTTCTGGTCTTCTTTATCGCTGCGGTAGATATTGGGACATGTCTTGGTTTCAAGAGCGTTTAACAGATCTTTGCTGTTTGGATTCTCTTTTCAGGATCAGGACTGAGACATATTTTGAATAGTTGCTGGAGCCATAATGGACATCCATCTAAACTTCCAGAGAAAGAAAGAGGTTTGTTCATTAAAGTTCTGACTCTCTTTTCTTCCTCATTTGCATCCAACCCTTCAGGAAGTTGCTGTCCCCAAGGTTCTTTCCCAAAAACCATGGAGTAAAGTACTGCGATAATCGAATATATATCCGATCTGTAGTCAAATTGGTTTGAATAAGTCTCAGGCGCACGGTAAAATGCTATTAAGTCAGTGCGCAGGAAGTTATTCCCACTACCGTTATATTCTGAGATATGCCCTAAGTCAATAAGCTGAGTTTCTTCTAATTGCTTAGGGTTGAACATTATATTTCTTGGAGTTATGTCATTGTGCAATAACCCTTTCGAATGCATGTAAATAAGTCCTTTAAGAGCGTTTATTGTAATGTTTAAAGCACGCTCTAGTGGAAAAATTCTTCCCTTACCAATGGTTCAGCTACTAGGATTCCTGTGAAATACTGAGTGACAATATAAGGATATTTTGTATTTGACATTTCATAAATGTCATCATTTACATATTGTATAACATTACGATGCGCTAACTTTCTAGATAAAGTTATTTCTAATATCTGGCCATCTTTATCCTTTATATCATAGGGTATTCTAGTAGGGTCAAAGATTTTAAGGAAGTACGGAACTCCTTCTTTGTCAGATATACGGTAGGTCTCATTGTATAGCCCTTCTTTAATAAAAGACTGTACAGTATAATTACCTATGATTTGCGACTCTTTTAAGATAGCCATTTGCTTAAATATTAAGGATTGTTTAAAACTGTTTTGCTCATCTTTGGACTTGCAACTAGAAGTTCTCTGATATCTACCCCGAGTAATTCTGATATCCGAGATAGAGTTTGTAAATCTGGCTGCGTAGTGTTTGTACACCATTTTGAGATAGTGACAGGATCTTTCCCTAGTTGTTCGGCTAGCCATTTATTTGTTTGGCCAGCATCAGCAAGCACTGCTTTAAGTCGATTTAGATTTGCCATATTTAATTTATTAACTTTAAATGCAAATATAATTGTTTTATATGTTATAGAAATAATGTTTAAATATGTTTTTTTCGAAAATTTTTGTTTGTATGGCTTATTTAATTATAATACTCAATGTTGTTATTTCTAATATATGATATTGTGACAACCATCCGGTCTTTGTGTTTTAGTTTAGTTCACGATTTCGGTAAAGGAGATAAAAAACAGAATATAGTGACCCTGTTTTCTGAACTCTCCATTAGATTTATAGATAGTACTATTTAAGGTCTCTTAATTATTGATGTAACCATTTAATTATAACATCTATCTCTCAAATTCTGCGTAAACAATGCGTAAACAAACTGTTTGAGGGATCAACGTAAAAACCTGAGGGATTCTGAAATTACGCATAAATTTTCAATAATCTAAACAGAAATCAATAGAATTACACTTCATTTGCAGCATTTGTTTACTATAAATATTATCGTAATATGGGTTTAGAAGCAGCCTATGGTATGCCTTCATTCTTCAAATGGATATGTTTCGTCATAGACTTCACTTAGAAGACGATCGTTGAAAAGCCAGTGTGGCGTCGGCTGTATATGTTTGACTTTGTAGCCTTTTAGCTTAGCAGAAAGTGCACTGATAGAAGTTTCTTCTCCTTGATAACACACTTTGCGCTCTGAAAGAATAGTGACAGAAATTGATGGGTCATCTTTCCAGATGAGAACATCGCCTTTCTGCAATCCCATCTCATAGAAATTGAGCGGTGGACGTTTTGCATGTGCTTTTGTGCTGGCAGCTTTGTCCTCATCTGTGAGGTCGTTCTGTATCTCGTCTGTCACTTCTTCCGTCACATCTTCATGGTGGAAAAGTTCGAGTATGGCTTGCGCCTGTTCCACGTTGATACGGAAGAACTCACGGTTCTGATTGATACGCTGAGGGTCAAAGGCTTTATGAAGGGCTTTTTCAATTTTGAGACAGTCACTTTTCTTAACCTTGCACGCAAATTTACACTCAAACGGTACGGGAACTCCTGTTGTATATAATTCCTTCATACGTTTGTCGATGTCTTCCTGTGTGGTCATACCTATTTTTACAAGTCCTGGCATCACAGGGTTTGTCAGAAGATAAACTATTCCGTATTCCATATCGTTGTGTTTTAGAAATTAGAGATTATTGTACGGTTTGTTGTTGTTTGTAATGAAATCAAGAACTTTTTCAAATTTGTACATCAGTGTTACCGTTCTTGTTGGTGAACCTCAAATCCGCAACTAAGCTCTTCAGCGTCCTTCTTGCGTCTAAACGTCCTCTCATCACTGAATTAGCAGATAAATTGAGGCTGAAATACCCACTTCTGCCCACAATCCCCTTACCCCACTATGCGACTTGAGGCAATACGCAGTATCATACCCATAAGTTGTAGGCGTTATCCAAAATCAGTCTGAAAAATATCTGCGTAAGCATTATTACAGGTATAGATATTCAGCACATACCGCCTTGATGTTCTGATCCACTTGGCTGGTACAGAGACAAACCTGAAGACAAACGCTTTTATGCGACTTGTTGCATTGAGTCCGAACCTCTTTACGTCAAGTCTGTGGATAATGGCCTTGTAGAAATTACGGATAAGTGCCGTAAGAAGAAGGAACACAGTGTTCTCTGCCATGAAGGATTTGGGCAATCTGTCCCACCCGAAACCATTGTTCATATCATCGAAGATACGTTCCTTTCCTCCACGAAGGTTATAGAACTCGACAATTTCTCTTGTGGAAGATTCATAGTCGTTAGTCAGGATACAACGGTATGTGTATTCTCCTTCCCAAAGATCCAGCACACCGTCCATCCGTTTCTGTCTTTGAATCACAAGTCGGTATGCTTTACCCTTCCACTTCTCAACAAGAATAGAGTTCAATTCGAACTCAATGCCATTGATTTCCTCAGTCTTCCAGCCTCTAAGAGCAAAGATGTCATTGTAGAGCGAACTGCAGCGGTTTGCGCGGATATAGAAGGATTTGCTGTGTTTCTCTATTTCCTCCACGATTTCCTCGGAACATGATCCACAATCAGCTCTGAAACGATTGATTGTAAGTCCGTTCTGCTCAAATCTCTCAAAGAATCTCTTCAGCGTGTCCTTCTGATGAAAACGAACGTTGGTGTTACCATCGCTATTCTCAATGCCAACAATCAAGTCGTCAATAACCGCCACGCCAGGGCGATAACCAAGGAACTTCTTGTATGTAGGCTTTGCATCATACTTCTCAGTCTCTATGAACTGATGGTCGAAATCAACATCATACATCTCGCCCTCTTTCAGTTGGCCGGATGCAAACATACAATTGAGCAGTAAGGTATTGAGTGTGTCAGCCGTGTTGAAATCGTAGTTCTTACCCGTATCTGATGTGTATGAGATGTTTCCTTGCGTCAGTTCCTTTATCGCTCTGAGGATAGTATCAGAACTACAAGTACGAAGTGTCGGATGGAGCGAGAGATGGTTCATCAAATGAGTAGTGACATCCTCAATGCATGAGCCACCACAGAAGTAGATACTCATGAGGGAACGGACGATTTCACTGTACTGATAACCGAACGAGCTACACCTTAGACCGAGTGTCGAGTCGATTACAGATGACAATGTGGAGTCAAATTGCTCCATGATTGAAAATATTCCTCCAAAAGGAGTGAGCTTCTCGGATTTTATTTGTATTTTTGCCATGCCTGATGAGGTTTTGTTTGATTATTTTTTTGCAACACTAAGTTAAGTGAATCCTCTGACATGGCAAAATCCTGAGCAACTTTTTGTTGCTCAGGTATAAAAATATTTTATAATAGTGTTGCGGAATTAAGGTTCTCCCAATTCAAATCCCTCTATTTTCATTGGAAGCATCTTATTCCACTTCAATTTGTGCATTTTAATCGTATCTTGATACCAACTTTGATTAAAATTCCCTTGTGAAGAATGCTCTATCAAGACCTCAGAAGAACAACATACATAATTTTTATAACAACGATCCGCAGCTATTTGCAATGTAAAATCCAAGTCATAACAATGGAAACCCGTCAACAATTCCTCATCAAAAGGATATTTAGCCCATACATCCTTACGCACAAACATGGCAAAGCCATCCAATACCAGCACTTCCTTAAAGGATGCTCCATAGTAACCGATGCTACACGAAATTGGGTTTCAGTTCCAACGCTCTGATAATAGAATATAACATCCCACTTATACACATCTCCCCATCCCGAATAGCATTTCAATTTCACCTTACTACCGGCAAAACCTATCACCCCACAATCCGGTTCCTTAAGTTTCTTCTCAATGCACTTTCCCCAGCCTACCGAATGAAACTTTACATCCTCATGGACAAAAAACAGAAAGGGATAATGTGCCCGAGAAGCTCCCTCATTATACGCACGCGCTATCGGCCATTGTTTTCACGATTATCAATAGCAATGATTTCATAATCAACACCAATAGTATCATGAATATTCGGGTTACTTGCTCCAAACGTTCGGGAGATACCGAACAAATTATGATTGAAAGCATAATCTGATGCTATTAGTTTGTATTATTTTGCAATATCTCATCATAAACAGCCAGTCTTCTCTCCAACATTTCCTGAGGATTATAAAGTTCACGCAAACGCTTCAATGCTTGCGTCGCCAGCCTGACTTGCAATTTTTTATCCGCTTCCAAACGAATGACTGCTGCTGCAAAATCAGTTGCGCTATCAGCAATCAAACACTCTTCATTGTGACGTAGGTCAATTCCCTCAACTCCTTTGTCGTAGTTACAAAGAAGCCATAGAGGAAACCGCATCCAATATTTTCATCCTCATACCACTACCAATACGAATTGGCACCAGAACGATACTCCCATTCAAGTATTCCCGCAAATCCTCCACATAACCCACTAACTCCATTTCCGGACATACTGCCTGAAGACTTTTCACGTAACGGCTCTTCCATGTCCCAATCACTTGAAAAACAAATTTAAAACCCTGAACACGCAAACAAGGGGCTACTTCATGACAAAACCAATCCTGCATGGTTCGGGTAATGATTTTCACTTCCAACAAATGTCAGACGAACAGAGGCCGGCTTCACAATTCTGTCATAAGCAGACTCTATCTGTACCACTGCCGGAGAAACATAAATTTTGCATTCTTGTCCAACCAAGTCTGCCAACAATAAACGGTCAATATCCGTCAATGCAATTACATGCTTATATTGACGTAAAGCGGCTTTCTCCATATCCTTAGCAATGCCATAGAGCATCTTGTCTTATCTGTTACATGAGTAAGGCATTCCATTTCATTTTCATTACGTATATACCTCAGTTCATGATGCACAAACACTGTTTGTACATCTTTTGGCAATAGATACCCCAATGTTATCAATGGATAGAACTCAACCTGAATAATATCAAATCCACGACGTGAGATGTCAGACACATACTCTACGTATGCCTTGGGAAAAGGTTTAAAACAAGAATTCTTCAACGTCATATTCTTATACGGACGCTCTTGCTGAAAGAATACAGTTGCCGTTGCATCTTGCGGGAAATGGATTCAGACATCTTTTAACCAACGGTAATATCGGTAACGAGTCTTAGGTTCTGCATCTTCTTCCCTAAAAGATAGAAATCAACATTTGTCCATAAAGCCCTTAAACTTTCGACATCATTCATCTCCGTATTTTCCGGAGAAAGCAACAAAGACACAGACATTTTGTGCCGGATATATTCCACCATATTGAAAAAGGCCTGATTACCTCCAGCAGTCAACGGATAAGGCACACAAGGAAGTATAAAAAGAATTTTCTTCATTATCTCTTTCGATTTCTAAGTTTCAACTTACATGCGGAATGCCACACTTAATGATACAGAAGGGCAAATATACCATAAACTACGACAAATACCCATGAATCATGTAATTTATAACGATCTTGCAAACTATAATGCAATATCGTATGGGCATATTTCTTTATCGCATGCTGTAGTTTCTATCTTGAAGTCTGTCCGAGTAAAACTGAAACCCATTTTATAAATTGCCTTGTAGCTACTATCTTCTCTTCATCATAATTGAAGGAACAACTTATATTCGCCCATCACATTTCGCCAACAAACCGGCTTACCCGGCAAAGGAATCATTCCACCTGCATTTTCACCTATGCTTGTCCACGTTGCATCGTCTGAACACCACGCCAATGGAAACTTCACAAAACCGCCTATCCGTTCATATATATCACGAGTAAAAACATATTCACAAGCAGCCGAATAAATTCTTCCTTCCAATTTATCCAACAAAACTGATAGCCCGAAACCGGATATTCCTGCAATGAAGGATTTTTATGTATTATCTTGCCATTTTCATCTATCACAGCAAGGGAAAACGGA